>Ga0315339_1000002_pt1 | contig 969894 bp, 959 predicted proteins | sample ASW17metaG_FD_204514 | JGI IMG/M metagenome (GOLD analysis project Ga0315339, IMG submission 204514) | Ammonia-oxidizing marine archaeal communities from Pacific Ocean, United States - ASW #17 | ecosystem: Environmental > Aquatic > Marine > Oceanic | place: USA: California | collected 2016-12-05
ACGTTTCTACCGCGGGGCCCTAGTGTTGCTTTTACTGCTCTTGCTAGCTGGCTTACTCCACTTAAAAGTGAGTCCCTTGCTACTGTGTCAAATCTTATTTCTTTTGCCATTGTTGTATTCCTCCTGATAAAGATTTAGAAATTCTTATTTTCCGATAATTGCCAATATCTCATCTTCTTTTAATATAAGATATTCATCACTGCCAAGGCCAATTTCTGCACCACCATATTTGCCGAAAAGTATTTTGTCCTTTTCCTTAACATTAAGCGGTCTTACTGTACCGTCATCAAGTACTTTGCCATTGCCAACTGCAACTACTACACCTTCCTGTGGTTTTTCCTGTGCCGCATCTGGAATGATAATTCCACCCTCTGTGGTTTCGGAAGAGCCAATCCTTTTAATTAATACTCTGTCATGTAGAGGTCTGACTTTCATGAATAAATCCTCCTTAATACTAAATATTTTGGTTTTTTAATAGTTGAAACACTTTTATTAGCACTCATCACCTAGTAGTGCTAAATTGACCAAAAAAAGATAATCATCATTGTTTCTTTGTCAAGAATATTTTATTTGAATTATGAGTATGGTTTTTTTATAAAAAATCAATTAAAATAAAAGTTGCGGGAAAATTTAAAAAAGTACTTTAATATTTTTGTGTATGTTGTTATAATTACACAATAATATTAACGGTTAAGCAACTTTTGTTTAATAAATAAATTAAAATTCATAATTTAGATATCAAAATATCACCTTGACATCTAAAGTCTATTACTTTATTTTGTTAAACAAAATTAAATAAATTACTTAATATGTTATTATCACTTTTTAAAAAATATGTATGGCTGGTAAATCTTGTTCTCATTGTTGCTATTGCTTATGTTGTTGCTTTAGCAGTCAACGATAGAATCGGTGATAATATCTATTCACCTTCAAAGAACATATTGTCAGATAATGATAATAGTAATAAATTTGTGAGATTAAAAACTACACAACCCAGCAGGGCATATTACGAGGTAATATTAACAAGAAATATTTTTGGTCTTGATAGCGGATCATTTTCTGATGCGGACGGTTCCACTGGTGAAAATGGTGATGCTCCAAAAACAAATCTCGATATTGAGTTACTTGGTACGCATCTTAATATCCAGGGAAAATCTATTGCAGTTATAAAAAATAGTGAGAATGGAAAAATTAACGGTTATTCGGATGGAGATATTATAGATATAATATCCAATGAGAAAGTTAAGCTTCTTGGTGTAGATAACTGTAAGGCTCTTATTGACAGAAAAGTTCAGGGGACAGAAACAATATATTGTAATAAAAATGTTAGTGTTCCGAAAGAATCTAAAACTAAGACAAAGACTGCGTCAATAAGCACACCTAAAGACGAGAAAGGTGGTATTAAACAAGTATCGGACGATAAATGGATGATAGAACGTAAAATGCTGGATGAACTTCTTGAAGACCCTGCAGCTCTGATTAACCAGGCAAGAGTTGTTCCTCAGCAGGATGGACTGCGTTTTTTTGGCATAAGGCCTAGTAGTATTTTCTTCAAAATAGGACTTCGTAACGGTGATACTTTGCATAAAGTTAATGATGTTGAGTTAAGTGATGTACAAAATGCCCTAGGGGTGTTCAGCCAGTTAAAAAATGAAAATGATTTTAGTATTGATTTTACCAGAAGAGGGAAGAAACTCTCTTATGCTTATGATGTAAATTAAGCTGATTATAATAAATTCACAGGTAAATTAGATGAATAAACTTCAATATACTATTTTAATGCTGCTTTTTCTTAACCTGCTTTTTGTGTCTCCATCCTATACACAAATAATTATTGATTCAGATCAACCGAAAAATGATGTAAATAAGCTACTACCTTACACCGTACAGGAAGGGGATTCTTTAACAGTTTTATCTGGCAGGTTTTTTATACCTGAAAAAGAGTTACAGCAAATTAATAATTTAAACGGAAAAGTAATTAAACCGGGAGATACACTGTTAATACCTGTTATTAGTTATAAGGTTCGCGATGGGGATACTCTGCTTGGCTTAGCCGCAAAAAACAGAATACCAGTAAAAGATTTAAGGCATATAAACAATATTGAAGGCAATACCTTAATAAAAGGGCAAAGTATGTATATTCCAAAAAGAACAAGCAGCTTTTTATTGACCAGTTTTACCGAAGAAGTCTCTGCCCAGGAAATACCTGATGAAGAGGTCGTAGTGGATAGTGATATTGTTGATTCCAATATTGTTCAGGAAGAACCGGAAATAGTTGATGAACAGACTGATGTTCAAGAAAATGCTAACTCTCAACAGGAAAATACATTACAGAACAATAAGGAAGAACCCGTTTTGGCGGAAGAAGCTGAAGAAGATAATGAACCTAATGGCAGGCCCACCTTTGAGGTAGTAGTACCTGAACCATTAGAAACAGTTTCAAATAATATTGACAAGGATGATATTGTAAATCTACAGTCTGAGATGGAACTTAAAGACCTTATTCAGACAATGAGTGAAATTTCATCTGAAGCATTTATTCTGGACGATTCGGTAAAAGGAAAGAAGGTAACCATAATAGCCCCCCAGGGCGGGTTTAAAAGAAAGAATGCAATAAGGCTTTTTGAAACAATTCTTGATCTCAACGGGTTTTCCGTTGTTTCAAAGCAGGGTGTAAATAAGATTGTCCAGAAAAAAGATATTAAGACCCAGAGTATTCCTACAGATGTTAGTATGACACTTGGTGTTTCCTCTGACAGATATATTACAAAAATAATAAATTTAAGAAACGTTAAAGCCGATGAAATTTCCAAGGCACTAAAACCCCTGGTATCCAAGGAAGGAGACCTTGTTGTATATTCAGCTTCAAATAAATTAATTGTAGTAGATACTGTAGATAACATAAACAGGATTGTTGAAATTATTTCCAACCTTGATGTTGAAAAAAAGATTGAATTTATCCAGATTGAAAATGCAGATGCAGCTGATGTTGCAACCAAACTACTTGAAATATTTGGTGCTGAAGGTGGAATAAAATCCACACAACCACGAACCTCTTCTAGAGGTGCAAGGCAGGGAAGAGCAAATCAAGCGTCTAGTGCTAACCAGCAGGCATCCGTTACTGGTCAATCGGACATTCTTGGTTTTAAGGTAATTACCGATGAAAGAACAAATTCCCTAATTGTGATTGCATATCCCCAGGATATGGAAAAGATAAGAAAAGTCGTCAGCATTCTGGATGTACTTTCAGATCAGGTTGAGCAGGGAATATATGTATTAAGAATAAAAAACGCTGATGCCGAACAGATCGTAGGTGTACTTTCCAGTATAGTTGGTTCAGGTGGTGGCGGAAGAGCCAGGGGCGGGCAGCAGAATCAGAGGGCGAGGATAAGCTCTGGCGGACTTGGTGCAGCACAGAGCAGTATTGGAACCGGAGAAACCCGTGCTGGTATATCCAGGCAGGCTGCCGGATCACTTTCAAGTGTGGTAGCTGAATCTGATGGATTAAGAATAACAGCAGACCCTGCAACTAATTCGGTGATTATTGTAGGATCAAGAAGAGATTATGAAGCAATTAAAACAGTAATTGAAGAACTTGATATAAGAAGAAAACAGGTATTTGTAGAAGCAGCAATTCTTGAAGTAGGGTTAAATGACCTGACAGCGGTAGGTGTAAATTTCACTTTCGGAGCAACCGTAAATGGAGATAATCTGATATTTGGTGGACAGCAACTGCCGGGTGTGCAGAGTCTTCTGGGTGTTGCAGCAAATGAAGATGCAGCAGTAAGTGTAGTAGGTTCTTTACAGGGATTATTTCTTGGTGTTGTAGGTGAAGAAATTGATGTTGACGGGTCAGGGCCAATACCCCCAATCCCATCATTTACAGCTTTGTTCCAGGCACTGTCCTCAGTAACGGATGTAAATGTACTTTCGACGCCAAGTATTCTTACTACTGACAATGAACAGGCTGAAATAGTGGTTGCTGACATTATTCCATTTCCTACGGGAAGCACGGTTGGGACATCGGGTGTAACAGTCCAGACAATTGAAAGACTCCCAGTTGGTATAAGGCTTGCAATAACCCCACAGATAAGTGAAGGTACATTTATGAATCTGAATATTGTAACAGAGGTTTCAAACACTACCCCTGCCCCTCCAGATCTGAACACTCAGGATTTTGGTATTGCTACACAGACCAGGACGGCAGATTCATCAGTAATAGTTAGAGATGGACAAACAATTGTAATTGGCGGATTAGTTTCCGACCGTGAGAGCATACTGGAACAAAAAACACCTATACTTGGTGATATCCCTTATTTAGGAAACCTTTTTAAATATAAGAGCAAGCAAAGCCAAAAATTAAACTTGATGATACTCTTAACTCCGCGCATTGTAGAGTCCGACTCTGACATGCAGCGGATTCTGGAAGAGCAACAAAGACGTAAAACTCTTTTACAGGAAAGAGGGCTTGATGTCTTAGAGGAAAGAAGATATTAATTGAGATACAATGAAGACTCTTGATCAGATTCTCCAGGAAAGTAACCCTGATATACTTGAGAATTTTCTGGATTTAAAATCAAAAAGTACTGAAAGCCCCGAAGAAGTCCTTATTAAGTCAAATCTTTTAAATGATAATACTCTTCTTGATGTATTATCAGAATTTTATGAAGTACCGATTATTAAGGAGATTAAGGACAACGACATTGATTACCAACTTGTAAAAGAAGTGCCAATAAGTTTTTCAAGAAAATTCAGAATACTCCCTTTAACCAAATCAAACGGGGTTCTCAAAGTTGCATTTGCTCCACCAATTGACCTTTATGCATTTGACGAGATAAGCTCACTATTCGGCTGTAATATAGAAACCTATCTTACTCATAACCATATTGTATATGACAGTATAAACAGGGTCTATGAGCAGGGTAAGGAGATGGCTGATGATATAGATGATGATTCTATAGGAATTACTGAATCTGAGATTCAGGAGCCGAAAGACCTACTGGATACCGATGACGAAGCACCTATTATAAGGTTTGTAAATTCACTTTTATTTCAGGCAGTCAAAGAAAAAGCAAGTGATATACATTTAGAATGTTTTGAAAAAGAGGTAGCTGTAAGGTTTAGAAAGGACGGCATGCTGCATAATATAACAACAGTACCTAAGAAGCTACAATCCTCAGTAATCTCCCGTGTAAAAATTATGGCTGAACTCGATATTGCCGAAAGAAGAAAACCACAGGATGGCAGAATCAGGGTCAAGGTAGCAGGACGTGATGTTGATGTGAGAATATCAACGGTCCCTACAACATGGGGAGAAAGTGTGGTAATGAGGCTTCTTGACAGGTCTTCAGTCCTTCTTAGTCTTGAAGATCTGGGTCTGGAAGGGGAAAAACTCAGAACATTTGATTTTTTAATCAGACGGCCCCATGGAATTGTTCTTGTTACAGGGCCTACAGGAAGTGGTAAAACCACAAGTCTCTATGCTTCGCTTGAGAGAATAAACTCTCCGGATAAAAAGATCATTACTATAGAAGACCCCGTTGAGTACCAGATTCAGGGGATAAACCAAATTCAGGTTAATAACAAAGTTAATCTTTCATTTGCCAACGGACTAAGATCTGTTTTAAGACAGGATCCCGATGTTATACTCGTAGGTGAAATCAGGGACAGGGAAACGGCAGATATTTCCATTCATGCTTCCCTTACCGGCCACCTTGTATTTTCTACTCTTCATACAAACGATTCTGCAAGCGCAATAACTAGACTTATTGACATGGATATTGAACCATTTCTTGTTGCGTCATCTATGCTTGCCATTGTTGCACAAAGACTTGTCAGGGTGCTTTGTAAAAACTGCAGGGAAGAATATGAACCAAAAGATGAGGAGCTGAACAGATTAAACCTCAGCAGAGAAGTTCTTAAAGACGGAGTTCTGTACAGGTCAAAAGGCTGTCCCACATGTCTTGATACCGGATTTAGCGGAAGACTTGCTATATTTGAAATATTGATAATTGATGATGATATAAGAAATCTTACACTTAATACCACCGATTCTTCTACTATTAAAAGAAAGGCAGTAGAGAACGGACTTATTACTCTTAGGGTGGATGGAGCAAGTAAAGTAATTGATGGATTAACTTCTGTTGATGAGGTTCTTAGGGTGACAGAAGAAGAATCTATTGAAATGGAATCCATTCATTAGAAAGTAGACTATGCCGGTATACAAATATACAGCCATAAACAACAGTGGTTCATCTGTTAAGGGAATAATAGATGCAGACTCTGTGAAAGCTGCTACAGAAAAACTGAAGAAGGAAGGCGTTTATCTTTCTTCAATTAATGAAACCAGAAAAGGTAAAAGCAGGAGTTTTATTCCTTTCAGAGGTGTAAGCAGTGCCGAACTTGCAATCACAACAAGACAGTTTTCAGCTTTAATATCAGCCGGGCTGCCTCTTGAAGCCTCACTTGCAGCCCTTTCTGAACAGTCAGAGGACCAGAAGCTAAGGGAAGTATTGTCACAGGTAAGGGACAGTGTCAGTGAAGGAAGCTCTCTGACTAATGCCCTTAAAGAACATAAAAGTGTTTTCTCAGACCTATATACAAATATTGTAAAAGCAGGGGAGGCTAGCGGTTCACTTGATATTGTTTTGTTCAGGCTGGCTGATTTTCTGGAAAAATCTTCTGCGTTAAAGTCCCGGGTTCGAAGTGCCCTGATTTATCCTATTTTTATGTTTTTAATTGGTTCGGGTGTCCTCTTTTTTATGATGACATATGTAATTCCAAGGATTACCAAAATATTTGAAGACAGTGACAGGGCTCTGCCATTTATTACATTGTTTCTAATTTCCATCAGTAGTTTCTTCAGCAACCATTACATAATTTTATTTCTGGGAATTGCTGGAATTGGTTTTTTACTCCTTAGGTTTTTAAAAACAGAAAAAGGAATAAGATTTGTCGACAGATTAATTCTAAAGCTCCCGGTATTTGGCAAACTTGCGACTATGGTTGCAATTTCGAGATTTACAAGGACCCTTGGTACTTTGGTAGGAAGCGGCATCCCATTGCTTGATGCTCTCGAAATTGGCGAGGCTGTAATCGGTAATACTGTTTTTATGGATGCCCTCAAAGATGTTAGGGTAAGTGTAAGAGAGGGCTCAACACTTGGCCAGCCACTTCGGGACAGCGGCGTATTTCCTCCACTTGTAACAAGAATGGTAGCTGTAGGTGAACAAACCGGAGAAATGGAAGAAATGTTTAATAAGATTGCAGATATTTATGATTTACAAGTAGAAACAACTCTTTCGGCATTAACTTCATTACTGGAACCAATAATGATATTAATGATAGGTGTAGTGATGGCTTTCATAGTTTTTGCTATACTATTACCAATATTTGATTTAACATCTGCCATAGGCTGATACAGGAGGCATTAAAATGAATAAACCACAGAGATTAATTAAATCACAGAGTGGTTTTACTCTTATTGAGATCGTAGTTGTTTTAATTATTATTGCGGGCCTTGTAGCTGTAGTAGCTCCCAATATTATGAATAGATTATCTGATTCAAATGAAAAGATTACAAGGGCAAAAATTTCTAATCTCGAAACTGCTCTTAAACTTTTCAAAGTTGATAATGGGTTTTATCCTGAAACAGGGCAGGGGTTAAATGCTCTCAACGAGTTTCCTTCAACAGGTAGAGAACCTAAAAGGTGGAAGGGGCCATACCTTGAAAAATCTCAGACACCACTTGATTCATGGTCAAATGAATTTGTTTATGTAGGACCTGACCAGACAAACAACGGTACCTATTTAATTATCTCGGTAGGGGAAGATGCAGTTGCCAATACCGATGATGATATTTCAAGCAATGATGTTCAATGAAAAAAGTAATGGTTTCACCTTAATTGAAATTCTGGTAGTAATGGTACTGCTTGGGAGTATCCTCTTAATAGCAGTACCAAGATTTCAAAACCTTGCCGATGTAAACCTAAAAAGTACATCAAGAAGTATCAGTGGAACCATTAAATACCTATATAACGAAGCGGTATTTAAAAAAAATATTTTCAAACTAGCCTTCGACCTTGATAACCAGGAATACTGGGTTGAATATATGGAAGATGGGCAATTTGTGGAATCCCTTGATCCGGTATTAAGACGAAAGAGAGTACCAAATGGAATAGTTATTAATGATATATTTACTGAAAGATTTCCTGAAAAAACGGATAGTGGCAATGAATCCTATCTTCTCTTTCTACCAACCGGGTTTGTGGATTATGGTGTAATTCACATAAGCAGCAGTGATGACGACGTTTATACTATAGAAACAAAACCCTATACAGGCGGAACAAAGATTTTTGATGAATATATAGACATAAGGCAGGAGGACAGTCCTTATCTTGACCAGGAATGAGAAGACCTGCATAAGAGAAAAGGGATTTACTCTCCTCGAAGTGGTAATTTCTGTAGCTATTATCGGGGTAGCCCTAATGATACTGTTGTCTGCTGTTAACAGGAATCTGGATATTGCCGGGAAATCACGGGATTCACAGATAGCTTCTTTGCTTGCCCAGCAAATGCTCACTGAAATCGAAATGGAAGGTTTTCCAGATATAAGGGAAGAAGAAGGAAAATTTGTAGACAATCCCGGTTTTGAGTGGTTTCTCTCAGTGTTGCCGTATAATTTATCACTGGTAGAAACTAATATACGAATTGTAAGGGTACTTATTGTATGGAATGACGGAAATGACGAATTCGAAGTCTCAACAGCAATTTCAAACTAAAAACGGTTTTACTCTTTTGGAACTGCTTGTAGCAGTTTTTATATCAGCACTTGTCTTTACACTTGTTGGTACATCCTTTTTCCAGATAATAAATGCTAAGGAAAAAGTTGAAAGCCAGCTTGAACTAATTCATGAAGCCAGAGTTGTTTTTTCACGGATTGGTAAGGACCTGTCAAGTGTATATCCAAGAGGGAAAGTTGCTAATAATGCTGTTAGTTACTCCTATCCATTTTTTCTTGCTACAATTGATGAGCAAACAGATAACAGCAGGATTGAGTTCTCATCATTCACAAGAGACCCTTTTGAATTCAACAGGGAATCCGACCAGTCTGAAATCACATATTTTATTGCCAAAGAAGATGATGATGAAAGCTATGATGAAGAAAATCAGATATATGCCTTAATTAGAAAAGAAAATCCCTGGTTTGGGAATGATGGAGGTGGAACGCAGTATCCAATCTCAGAAAGGGTTAAGAAATTCAAACTCACTTTCCAAAACGCAAAAAAAGTTAAAGATCCTTTATTAGAGCAGACAGATATAGAAGAATGGGATGCTTCATTGCTCTCAGGAACACTTCCTAAGGCTGTTGCAGTTGAGCTTGTGTTAACAGATGATGAAGGGCTTGATCATATTTTTAACACTCTGATAATTATGCCAATGGGAAAATAAAAATATGAAAAAAAGTCTTAATCATAAGGATAACGAAAAAGGTATTGTTCTGATTATAGTTCTGATTATAGTTGCGATCCTTACTATTATTGTTACTGATTTTACGTTTAGTACTCATATTGACCTTGAAATATCAAACAATACATTAAACGATATTAAAGCCCAGTATATTGCAAAATCAGGTGTTAGCGTAGTTTCAAGTGTAATGAAAAATAATAATCTTGAGGATCTAGGAGATCTTTCTTCAATTGCCGGTGACTTGGAAGTAGGATCAAGTAATAGTCTCTGGTCATTAAATGTGCCGGCATTCCCAGTCGGAGACGGAATTGTGACAATGTCTGTGGAAGATGAAAGGTCTAAAATAAACCTGAATGCACTTGTAAGCAGCAATACAAATAAAATTGATTTCCAGGTTCTGGAAGCCCTGACTGAGTTATTTAGAAACCTGAACGTGGAAACAGATAAATCTGAAATTTTTATTGCAAGCCTAATTAACTGGGTTGATAAATCAATTAAGGGTGCCCAAAATGACCAGGACCCTAGAGGTGCAGCTGGTACATTCTATAGCTCTCTTGAAAATCCTTATAAAATAAAAGACGGTCCATTAGACAGTCTTGACGAAATTAGAATGATAGAAGGTATGGATGAGGACTTTTATAGTAAGGTCAAAGATTATTTAACAGTTTATCCAATTAACAAACAAGTAAATTTCAGTACTGCTTCAAAACCTGTAATGATTGCAATTTTAAAAGCTGCACAAGTCTCAGCCATACAAGGCGAAAATCGATCTGACACAGAACTAAAAGATGATGTAGCAGAAGCTATTGCTGATGAGATCCTGGAGTTAAGACAGGACGACAAACTTGTTACAAGAATAGAAGTCAGGGATATTGCCAGGGATATTGATTCTAACCTCAGAATATCAGCAGGCTTAAGTGGCTTGGTATTAAACCAGGGCAAAAGTGAAACTTTTTCTATAAAAGCTACAGGGGTAGTGGGTGAAATTAACCCTACAATAAAAAATATAGATGCAGTTGTAAGAAAATCCTCTGGTAAAAATAACAGACCAAAAATAATCTCATGGAAAGAGAGATAGCCGCTACGAATTTGAACCCATTAAAATTATGTTTTTTCAATAGAATTCACATAAAATACTGATTTATTATTCACTATTTAGTATTTTCTTCTTACAGGTGTATAATTCCCTGAATAATTTATTTTAATTAAAATTATCTAAAATTGATGAGAAAGGGCAAAATAATAGATATAAACGGGTATTTAATTTCGTATTTTTTGTTGATAATGGCTATTTTGCTTACAATTTCCTGTGCACAGGAAATCAACCCTTATAATTATGCACCTCCCACAAAGGAATATGAGTGGAGTCCTGATAACGAAGTAGAAGAATATTTTCCAGAGAAAAGTGATCTTTCTACAATTTCGGAAGAGCTTGTTCCCTACAGAGAAAATCTTGTTTTAACCCAGTTAATAGATGTGGCTTTGCAGAATAGTCCCCAGACTGAAAAAGCCTGGGCCGAAGCCAGGGCAGCAGCAGCAGCCTGGGCCGTAGCCAGGGGTTCCTATTATCCTACAGTTGACGGGGTAGCAGAGACAAAAAAGACAAAGTTTGGAGCCTCGAGCGGTATACTTGATTTTCAACAGACAACAGCTGAGCTTGCTCTTTCCCTTGATTACCTTCTTCTTGATTTTGGAGGAAGAAGAGCGGAAATAGAGCAGGCAAAACAGGCACTAATAAGTGCAAACTGGACACAGAATAAAACCATACAGGATGTTGTATTTAATGTATCAAGTGCATATTATGAGTTAATTGGTAATAAATCAGATGTGGAAGCTGATAAAAAAAATCTACAAGAGGCAGCAACAAGTCTCGATGCTGCAAATCTTATGCTTGAAGTAGGCCTTGGCACTTTACCTGATGTATTGCAGGCACAGGCAAGCCTTGCGCAGGCTGAGCTTAATCTTGTCAATGACCAGGGCCAGGTTGAGATATCCCGGGGAAATCTTGCTACTGCAGTAGGATGGGGTGCAAATGAAGGTTTTGAGGTCCAGGAAGTGGATGAAGATTTTGAGCCGGCACTACTTTCAGAAAATGTTGATAACCTTATTGCAATTGCATTAAAAGCAAGGCCCGATATAGCTGCGGCACTTGCTTCAGTAAGGCAGAGTGAAGCTTCAATTAAATCTGCAAGGTCTGCTATGCTGCCTTCACTAAGTACTTCCGGGACATTAAGCCAGCTTTATGTATGGACTGGGGACGATTTTTTTGAGGGTGATGCGAATGAAAATACTAATTACCAGTTTGGGTTAACACTTGCCGTACCCATATTTCATGGATTTGCATTAAGAAATGCAATAAAAGAAGCTGAAGCTGAGCTTGATGCTGCCAAGGCTTTACTAAAGATTCAAGAGCAGGAAGTTGTATCAAATGTTTGGGATGCGTATTATAATTTCCAGACATCAGTTCAGGCGCTGTCAGCTGCAAAGAAGCTGTTTGCAAGTTCACTTGAATCGTATAATGCATCGCTTGAAAGATACAGGTCGGGTGTAGGGGATATTATAGAACTTCTTACTGCACAGGCCACTCTTGCAAGTTCGCGTTCTGAGATAGTTCAGGCAAGGACCAATATATTTGTTTCCTATGCCCAGCTTGTAAATGCAGTAGGCCTTAATCTTCCCATTTCAGCTGATGGGCAAACAGTGGAAATACCGGAATTTAATAATTTAAACAATACCAATACAAATGAAGAAAACTAAAATGAAATCAAATAAAAAAATAATTCTTATTTTTTCCATATTCATAATGTTATCAGCAGTTGGTTGTAAAGATAAAACCAAAAGCACCGATACAATCCAGACAGTAACTGTTGAAAAGGCTATAAGTAAGACAATCCCTGTGTACTATGATTTTGTTGCTAATACACAGTCAATACAATCAGTTGATATCACGGCAAGAGTTGAAGGGTATTTAGTTGATAGGAATTTTAAGGACGGCCAGAATGTAGATAAGGGAGACCTTCTTTTTGAAATAGATCCCAGGACTTATCAGGCTTCGCTGGATGAAGCTAAAGCTCAGCTTGAGAAAGACAGGGCCGCACTCAGTTATTCCCTGGAACAGGTTGCACGTTATCAGCCGCTAGTAAAAAAACAGTACATTACCACAGATGAATATGATCAATACGTTACCCAGTCCGATGAGGCTTTAGCAGCCGTTAAGGCTGACGAAGCACAGGTTGTGCAGGCAGAGCTTAATTTAAGCTACTGCTCTATGTATGCACCATTTAGCGGCAGGATAGGAAGAAGAATGGTAGACGTTGGCAATCTAGTCGGGGTTGCCGGGCAGGATAATACCCTTGCTACGCTTGTTAAACTTGACCCAATATATGTTTATTTCAGCCCAACAGAAAGAGACATCGCAATACTCACGCAGCAGTATAACAAAGGGAAATTGAGAGCTTTTGCGGTACTGCCGGATGAAAAAATTTCTAAGGAAGAAGGATATGTAGATTTCATAGACAATACTGTTGATCAAAGCACCGGGACCCTTAACATGAGGGCTGTTATTCCAAATCCAGATAAAATTATTTTACCGGGCCAATATACAAAAATAAGACTCTATGTTGAAGACAAACCCAATGCTGTACTAGTACCCCAGAAAGCCCTTTTGTCGCAGCAAGGAGAAGATATAGTATATGTTCTTGGCAGTGATAATAAGGTCAAATCAACTAAGGTGACAATCGGCAGTGACTATAAACAATACACAGTAATTAATAAAGGCCTTAAAGCGGGTGAGGTAATAGTAACTAACGGTCTACAGAAGATTCAGGACGGGGCAGAGGTTGATCCCAAATATGCAAATTCTGATAGTAAAGATTCTGACGGAAATGATACGGAATCAAATCAAAGCGGTAAGAATGGTAGTTAATTAAGTCTTAAAAGTTTTTTATCTTAAAGGAGTAAATTTTCTTGGTTGATTTTTTTATAAATCGTCCGGTTCTTTCAACGGTTATCGCTATATTGATAACACTTGTTGGGCTAATTTCCATTCCCATCCTTCCTATTGCCCAGTTCCCGGAAATATCCCCTCCTACGGTCCAGGTAAGTGCCACCTATACTGGTGCAAGTGCTGAAGTTGTTGAAGAAACCGTAACAACAATAATTGAAGAGCAGATAAACGGTGTGGAAGGCATGACCTATATGCAGTCCCAGAGCTCTAATGATGGCACTTCCGGAATTACTGTGACATTTGAGGTGGGTTATGACCTTGATATAGCTGCTGTGGATGTACAGAATAAGGTAGAACTTGCAAAGCCCAGGCTTCCCACCGAGGTAAATAATTACGGGCTTGATGTCGAAAAGCAGTCAACCAGTCTAACACTCGCAGTAAATCTGATTTCACCTGATGGCAGCAGAGATGCAATTTTTATTAGTAACTATATCGATATTCATATAAAAGACGTAATCCAAAGGATCCCGGGAGTTGGATCACTTACTATCTGGGGTGAAAGAAAATATTCAATGAGGGTCTGGATGGACCCCGACAAACTCACAAGCGTGGGCCTTACCCCAACAGATGTCTCTAATGCAATCCAGGACCAGAACCAGCAAATTCCCGCCGGCAGTATTGGGCAGCCCCCAATACCCGAAGGACAGCAGTTCCAATATTCCATAACGACAAAAGGCAGACTTTCCACAGTTGAAGAGTTTGAAAATATAATACTAAAAACTGATACAGGTGGTTCTGTCCTCAGGATAAAAGATGTTGCTACTGTTGACCTGGGTGCGGAAAGTTACAGCACACTTGCTTACATGAATGGAAAATCCACAGTAGGCATTGGTATTTACCAACTTCCGAATGCAAATGCGCTTAGTGTTGCGAACCAGGTAAAGTCCGCAATGGAACAGCTTTCCAAGGACTTTCCAAGCGGTATGGAATATGAAATAATTTATGATACAACCACATTTGTTAAAGACTCAATTCAGGAAATAATAAAAACCCTTTTCGAAGCTTTTGCACTGGTATTTATTGTTAGTTTTATCTTTCTCCAGAGTTTTAGGGCAACTATCATTCCAACTATAACTATTCCTGTATCACTGATTGGTACAATGGCCCTGGTAAATGCACTGGGATTTTCAATCAATATGCTCACATTGTTCGGGCTTGTTCTTGCCATTGGCCTTGTTGTGGATGATGCGATAGTTGTTGTGGAAAATGTTTCAAGAATTATTGAGGAAAAAGGCCTTAAGGCAAGGGAGGCTGCGAGTGTTGCCATGCACGAAGTGACCGGGCCTATTGTTGCTACTTCACTGGTACTTATGGCTGTATTTGTACCCGTGTCATTTTTCCCCGGAATTGTTGGAAGTATGTACAATCAGTTTGCCCTTACAATTGCATGTGCTGTTGCAATTTCTACAATAAATGCACTTACTTTAAGCCCGGCATTATGTGCCATATTCCTTAAAGATCAGGAACCCCGTAAGGGAAGATTTTTCACATGGTTTAATAACAGCTTCGATAAATTTAAGAACAGGTATGAAGGAGCACTTGATAAGTTTATTCACCGATGGGGACTTGTACTTGTAGCATTCGTAATACTGCTGGGTGCTACTTATCTCCTGATTAAAACAGTACCGGCCGGATTTGTTCCTGCAGAAGACCAGGGTTATTTTATTGTTAACGTGCAGGGGCCAGAGGGTTCTTCACTTGAAAGGACTGATAACATAATACAGCAAGCAAACAAAACATTGCTTGGTATAGAAGGTGTAGAGAATGTTATCGCCATAGCAGGGCTTAACTTCCTTACCTCTACCGCTGATGCGAATGCCGCTGCCATGTTTGCAGTACTAAAACCTTATAAGGACAGGAAATCATCTAAACTAGATGTTTTTTCATTAATTGATGAAGCAACTGAAGAACTTTCAAAAGTTGAAGGCGCAATAATTGTTATTTTTAATGCTCCTCCAATACAGGGTCTTAGCTCCAAGGGAGGATTTACTTTCGAGCTTCAGGACAGAACAGGCCTTGGATTTGATGTTATGAGCAAAACAGCAAATGAGATTATTGCCGACGCAAATCAATCAGGGAATTTTGTAGGGGTATTTACTTCATTTACTGACAATGTTCCCCAGGTATATGTCGAGTTGGACAGGACCAAGGCACAGACACTTGATGTACCTGTCTCTAATGTCTTTGACAGCCTGCAGGCTTATCTTGGTGCTTTGTATGTCAATGATTTTAACAAGTTTGGAAAAGTCTATAGGGTATTTATCCAGGCGGAGGATGATTACAGAACTAATATTGACGATATAGGAAAACTCTATACAAAAAATAATAATGGTAATATGGTGCCTTTAAATACACTTATTGATGTAGAAAGGAGGACAGGCCCTGAGACCATTTCTCACTATAATCTTTACAGGTCAATTGAGATTAACGGCTCACCAAAGGCAGGATACAGCGAAGGCGAGGCATTAAAGTACATTGCAGAGGCAGCAGATAAATCCATGCCTGAGGGTATGGGCTACGAGTGGTCAGGGATTTCCTACCAGCAGATAAAAGCAGGGAATCTTGCCCCGTTGATATTTCTATTATCAATAGTATTCGTATTTTTATTTTTAGCAGCACTTTATGAAAGCTGGGCTATGCCGCTTATGATTATGCTTGCAGTCCCAATTGCCATACTTGGCGCGCTGCTTGCACAGTATATAAGGGGGCTTCAAAATGATATTTATTGCCAGATAGGGCTTGTCCTTTTGATAGGCCTGGCAAGTAAGAATGCAATTTTAATTGTTGAATTTGCAAAGATAAAAAGAGACGAAGGTCTTTCCATTGTTGAGGCAGCAAAAGAAGCTGCTTTAATCAGGCTTCGCCCAATTCTTATGACTGCGTTCTCATTTATACTGGGCGTTGTTCCTCTTGTATTTGCTTCGGGAGCAGGTGCAGAAAGCAGGCACTCTCTTGGTACTGCAGTATTTGGCGGTATGATACTTTCAACATTTCTCAGCCTTATCCTTGTTCCGGTTTTTTACGTTGTAATTCAGTCCATGAGAGAAAATGGTATAAAGTTTTATAAGACAACCTGACTTGCGGAGTAACTTAATTTGAATTATGAGAAGACAAGGGCAAAATTAATTGAAAGAGTCCATAATTCAATACCATCTCATATTCAAAGACTCTCGTGGTCAAAGCAGGAGCTTCTTGAATTTCAAACTACCCGTCTTAGAAATATTCTTGAAACAGCTAAGAACGGATCTCCCTATTATAGAGAAATACTAAAGGGCTTTGATCTAAATTCATTCGGATTAGATGACCTATCAAAACTCCCGGTATTAAAAAAAGATACGGTAATGGAAAACTGGGATTCAATTGTTACCGTAGAAGGAATTAACAGGAAGACTGCCGAAGACCATCTTGAAAAACTCAGGGATGGCAAAATAGTTAATCCATATTTTGATAACAAATATCTTTTTATAGCCACAGGCGGGTCAAGCGGAAAAAGGGGAATGTTTGTATGGGATGAAGAATTTTTGTCGGAAACAGTTTGCCTTTGTTTCAGGTACCTGGCTGATCAGGAAGTAAGAAAGGGAAATACCGGGAAAATAAAAATGGCTGTTCTTGAAGCACCATCACTTCTTCATGGCAGTCAGCACCTTTTTACTGTTAATTATGCACCAAATATTACTGTTAAATCGTTAAGTTCCATTGAAGGAAGCGATAAGCAGCATAATACGTTAAATGAGTTTCAGCCTGATTACCTTGTGGGATTTGCATCTGTAATAGCAGAACTTGCCCATGCCCAGTTGAAAGGCCGCCTTAAAATTAGTCCAAGATGGGTAGCCACAAATTCTGAACCACTTGAAGATGAAATGCGGGAAGTAGTATTAAAAGCATGGGGGACCAGTACATTTAACAGTTGGGGTTCTGTTGAAATCGGCCTTGTAGCCATTGAGACAAGCGATGGCCATGGAATGGTAATTGGAGAAGACGGTGTAATTCTAGAACTAGTTGATAATAATCTGGAACCAATTAAGAATAGTAACGATACAAGAAAAGTCATTGCAACAAGCCTTATTAATAAATCTTTTCCGTTAATCAGGTACGTAATTGACGATGTTCTTGAAATTAAGGATCAAGATACCGTTTACCCTGCATTCAGGGAAATAAAATCTATTCTTGGTAGGTCTGATGACTGGTTTACATACGGTAAGTGTAGGGTGCATCCGATGGTCTTCAGGCACCTATTAGGACAAGACAAAGAGATCGAAGAGTATCAGGTAATTCAAACAAATGAGGGAGCAGACGTCTTAATTGTATCTTCAGGAAATATTGATTTAGAAACTATAAGAAATGGGATAACCGGCAATCTAATAAAAGAAGGGCTTTCTAACCCGGTACTTAATCTAACAGTTGTTGATTCTCTCCCAAGACATCCTGAAACAGGAAAAGTGAAGAGGTTTATGGCTCTTAAGAGATAGTTGCAATACCAGATATTGATGAGAAATAAGCATATTTATATTTTTTTATCTGCAATATACATGTAAAATTATTTTTAAATCTTTTAATGACTTTGAAGCGGTACTGTTTACTTATAAGATATGAGAAATATTAATATAATTATTTTCCCCTTATTTGTTTTTCTTGTTTTTGTTTCTCTCGTTATTTATGACGATTTATTTATAAATTCCGAAAAACTCAAGGAAATTTGGATTTTATCTGATGTTCTTTTTTACATCGTCCATATCGGGCTTTTAGCCTCAGGTGCACACCTTTTAAATATTTTTATTAAGATCTTTTTCTGGGACGGGATTTTAGCTAAAACAATCAAGGGCAAAGTTCCCCGCTTGTTAATCCATTTTTTTGCTCTATTAGTCTATCTCTTTACTGTTTTAATAATAATTAACCAGGTTTTCGGAAAATCATTGACTGGAATTTGGGCTACCTCCGGGGTCTTGGCGTTGGTACTTGGTTTTGCACTTAGAAATATGATCCTTGACCTCTTTACGGGACTTGCCGTTAATATTGAACAGCCGTACAAGATTGGGGACTGGATAGAGATAAATACTAATAATGTAAAACCTGATATTGCCGGCCAGGTAATAGATATAAACTGGCGTGCAACAAGACTCAGGACCGAAGAAGAGAAAACTGTAATAATACCGAACAGCCTCTTAAATGAATTTGTTATATTTAATTATTCTTCTTCTGACAGTAAAATCAGGTTTGAGACTGCAATCCCAATTGATTATTCAGTTCCGATTGAACAGGCTAAAACAATCCTGTATACGGGAGCAAAAAAGGTTCTAACGGAAGAAGGTTTTTTTACCGAACCCGAACCCAATATTATAGTTTCGGAAACAAATGAATTCGGAATTATTTACCTTGTCAGGTACTGGATAAATCCATGGAGAGGTATATACCCTACAAATGCAAGGGGTGTTGTGAATAACAGCATTCTGGACTATATGTACCTTTCGGGACTACGTCCTTCTTTTCCAAAAGAGGAAGTTTATTATTCCAGGCAACTTCCTAGGAACATTGATTTTGAATCAAGTGATTTTAAAAAGAACATTATTAAGAATGTATCACTTTTTAATTCACTTACCCCGGAAGAACGCTCTGAACTGTCTGGTAAAATTGTCCAGAAAAGTTTTGATAAAGGTAAAACCATTATTAAGATGGATGAAGACGGCGATTCGATGTTTGTACTTTCAGAAGGGCTTCTTGATATAAGAATAGGCCCCGACGGGTCAAATTCTAAAAAAGTAGGTGATATATATCCCGGCAACTTTTTTGGCGAAATGTCACTGCTAACCGGCGAGAATAGATCCGCAACCATTACTGCTGTTAAGGACAGTATTGTATTTGAGATAAAAAAAGAACATGTAAAAGACATATTTAGAAAAAACCCGGAAATTCTTAAAGATATAACAAAGCTGGTAGCTGAAAGAAGGGAACAGAATATTAATACTCTTGACAATCCCGACATGTCACAACAAGAGAATTCAAGAAATTTTGCACAAAATTTACTGAACAGAATAAACAGTTTTTTTTCTTAATGCATATTGATTGATAAATTAGCAAAATGGAATATATAAAGAATTATTTCCAGTCTTTTGTAATCTTTTTTGAACATAAAGTTATAGCACCGCTTTATTACCTATTATTTCTTCTGGTCATCGGGACAATAGGTTTTTATGCTTTAAAAAATATTTATTCACCCGATTCCCAGGACATTACGATATTTGATTCTTTATATTACTGCGTCATATCACTCACAACTGTTGGTTATGGTGACAACCTTGATCTACTTAATCTTCCCGAGCCGGGTAAAACGCTTGGAATAGTGTTTACGGTTTTATACCTGCTTGTTGGCTACGGGGTTATTTTATGGGCATTTTCAAAGTTTTTTGCTAATATTGTAGAAGGCTCACTTTCAGGCCTTCTTAAAAGGAGGGAAATCTTGAAAAAGATAGAAAAACTCGAACAGCACTATATTCTTTGCGGTATTGGAAATACAGGTACTACGATCGTAGACGAATTTATTAAGACCGGCAACGATTTTGTAATTATTGATATCGATGAAAAACAGATTGAACACCTTAATTCCAACTTAGAAATTACCGAACTGCTTTACCTGATAGGAGATGCAGCAGAAGAAGAAATATTACTGAATGCAGGGATTAAAAATGCGAGAGGTCTTATCGCGAACCTTCCTGATGACAGGGGTAATGTTTTCCTAACTCTTACTGCAAGAGCCCTAAATAAAGACCTTAGAATAATAAGCCATGCATATGAATCCAAAAGCAGGGAAAAACTGATCCAGGCAGGAACAAACAGGGTCGTATACCCAAGCCATATAGGGGCATTAAGAATGGTATCAGAAATGATTAGGCCTACAGTTGTTAATTTCCTGGACAAGATGCTAAGAGACGATCAGAACAAAAGAGTATCAGAAATCACTCTTTCAGAGAATTCCAAGTATGTAGGCAAGGATATTAATACATCTAATATTTATGAAGATACGGGGCTAAATATAGTGGCAATTCAGGACACGTCCCTTGAAGAGGAGTTTTTTTTCAACCCTCCTGGAAGCTATGTTTTAAAGGGTAATACCACACTTGTTGTGATTGGAGACTTAGAACAGGTAAAAAAACTTGAAACATTTGCTGATCCATATTAGTAAAATATATTATAATAGTATATTATAAAAAATAATTGATTTTTATTGCAGGATTTTTTAATATAGTTAATAATGCTTAATAACATGATAAATCATAATAAAAAATTGAGAAAGTTTATTGTTCTATTACTTATCGGAATAATTGGTATTGCACTGGTTTATGCCTGCGGCTCTGAAGAAGATGAGCAGTTTTCAGGAAACTTTCTTGAAATTTCATTGTCCTGTCCTGATTTAGAAGAGGCTAGAGAACTTTCAAGGGCATTTGATGAAAGAGAACTTAGTGACATTGAGACACTCATTCTTACTGTTGATCAAGGTCAACCACCTATAAATCCTATTACAGAAGAGTTTGACGCAGATGAAGATCAAATTATGATTGATGTAGTTATTGGCACCGGCAGGGTATTTACCATTCAAGGGGTTGATGCATTTGGAAATGTTATATGCACTGGACAAGAAGAAACTGATATCACTGTCGATACAGTAAATGTTGATATACCTTGTGAATTTGTATGCGAAAATTGCGCGGATGGTTGTATAGACGGCATTGATAATGATTTTGATGAATTAATTGACTGTGAAGATCCCGATTGTGAAGATTTCTGTATGGAGCCAGGTGATGACGATGACGATATTCCAGTTGGTGACGATGATGATGATACTCCTACAGAACCTGAAATTTGTGATGATGGTATTGATAATGACGGGGATACTTTTGTAGATTGCGCTGATCAGGACTGTGGAAGATTCCCTGACTGCTTTATTTCCCCAACACCCCCACCTTCATCGATACCACCAGAATGTATTGAAGCTCCTTGTTTTGACTCTAAATGTTGCGCATTTTGTATTAATCCATGTAAAGTAGCTGGCGGTGATAACTCATGCTCTATTAATTGTGATTATGAAATGCCCCAATTTTGTTCAAACCCTGAATAGAATTGATGTTATAATTCTTTTAAATTCACAACTTTCCCGAGGAAAAAATTTTGCAGTTAAACATACTTGGTTGTTCCGGTGCAAAAAGCGTCGGGAAAAGCCCTACCAGTTTTTTAATAGACGATAAGATCCTGATAGATTGCGGATCTGTTGTATCCAAGCTCGAAAGCAGTTTTATCCTTGAAAATATTGAATGTGTACTGCTGACTCATTCACATTTTGACCATATTATAGAGCTTCCCTTCCTACTTGAGTTAATACTTCAAAACGGAAATGATTCTTTTCCAGTGTATGCATCAAAAGATAGTATAGAATCACTATATTCCAATATTTTTAATTATCAGTGCTGGCCTAATCTATTTGAAATATCAAAAAAGCGGAATAAAAATCTTCAGCTGCTTGAATACAGCAATCTTAACCAAATAGATTTTCAAGATTATACGATTACACCGATAAAGGTAAACCACACGGTAACTACTCATGGGTTTATTATTGATAACGGGGAGGTATCTATTGGTTTTACAGGTGATACATATGCAACGGATTTATTCTGGGAGCAGTGTAATAAGAAAGAAAACCTTAAAGCTGTAATTGTGGATGTCAGTTTTCCGGGGAATATGCCGGAAGATGCTGAAATTACAAAACACATGTCTACCGAAGTACTTGCTCGGGAGCTGGATAAGCTAAATTCAAAAGATATAAAAATTCTAGTTTCTCATATGAAGCCCAATCTTGTGGAAGAAATTAAAGCAGATCTGACTAAAGCCAGGCTGGATTATGATATTTTATTCCTTGAAGACGGAATGACCCTTAATATTTAAATAACCCTAATTTACATTAACATTTACAGTTACTGGAACAATCCTGTTATCTATAGGGCTCTGGTTAAATGGTTGTACGGTTGGGAACTGTGAAATATTTATCAGGCTTGATAACTCAGGTGCGGCACCTGTACCATCTTTGCCAGGGTAGTTTTGGATATATGATGTAGATATGCTGCCCAGGCCTTCATATATATCTGTTTCTCTTTTAAACTTAAGCCAGTTTTCCTCGGACATTCTTTCAGGGGCAATTGGCCTGCCGTCGATTATATGTGTACATTCGTTGGGGGTGAGAGTTACACTATCCTGTTTCTTATTCCCTTTTACAATTATTTCACCTACTCTAAGGCAAAATGTATCATCATCTGCATTGGCGTAAAGAGTTGTACCCTTTATTCCTGCTACACCATTTGGTGTTTTAATTTCAATATTTGAGTTAAGGGACTGGCCACCTTTAATAATAGCCCTCATCTTTCCCTTGGTTATGTTCGAAATGGATTTTCTTTCCTGCGGAGTATATATAAATTCAGTTAGTACTACGCTTGTGTTATCACCTAGGGAAAACAGGGAATCATCATCAAACAGAATTTTAACACCAGACTCTTCACCCGTTTCAATTGTGTCTCCCAGCTTGACAGGTGTTCCCTCTGTAGCGTCAAATGTACCAGTACTGTCCGTTACTGTTACAAGTCCCTCTACTGCAGTGACTATTCCTATTGCACTGTTTTCCTGGGCTATTGCCAGTGATGATGAGAATAGAAGTATAAATAATGCTATATATTTCATATTATTAACAATATCAGTATTTTAAACTAAATCCAACTGTAAATACATTCCTTTTATATTTAAATGGTTCCGGCCCGGCTATATCACTACTGGAATCGTTATAAATAAAATCATAGGCAAGATCAAGATACAATGCCTTGTAGAGTTCACGCTGAAGAAGTATCCTGAAACCAAACTGGTTATCCCTTCTTTCAAATTCATCATTATAGTAGTCCTGGTAATAATAATGCAGCCTAGAATATAAAATCACTTTTTCCATTGGTGACGCTGAAGCATCAAGAAAGATCTTTGGAGACCAGAATGTATAGCTTCTTTCGCCCTGAATATCATTTGCACTATTTAATTCAAGTGTTACTCCAGGAGAAAGAATCAGCCTTCCATCAAAAAGGCGGTAAAAATTTGCAAAAGTCAGACTGTTGTTATATGCGTCTCTTTCGGGAAATTCATCAAAATCATCATACTGAAACTTGTAAAAGAATCTCGAAGTAAGTTTCTCTGACCATCTTACAGTAAATCCAGGTGCTGCAATATAACTATTGGAGAATAGATTGTCAGCCGGAGATCCGTCTATAAGAACAAGTTTATAACTTGTAATGAGAAATCCTCTTACAGGCATTGAGAAGTTATTTATATCTTTTTCACCGTAAAGGGTGAATGCGTGGGTTTGGAGATTAAATTCTGTTAGTTCGTCATGAAAGCTGAAGAACGTCCTGTAATCAACACCAATTGTAGCATCATCTGTAAAATAAGGCTTATATCCAAGGTTCAGGAATAAATATAAACTTGAATCTTTCTCATCACTAAAGATCTGGACATTTTCGGGTTCAAGCCCGACATTTGTATCATACTGGTAACCAAAGGAAAAGTTTGCATAGTATTTTTTACCTAGTACCCGAAGTATTTCTAAATATTCCTGGGCCGAGAGGGCAAGTTTTTCTCCGGGAGCTGCGGTCTCCTGTACTTTTAGGAATTTATCCCTTGCCTTTTGATATTTAAAGAGTGAATAGTAGCTTACACCCTGATAATAGGTGCTTTGAAGTGTTAAATCCGGATTTAATACGATTGCCTTATCAAATGATTCAATCGATTGCTTGTAGTTTCCGTTAAGAAGCTCAGCATAACCCAGGAAGTAATTTCCAATTCCACTATTGGGTTTAACTGATAAATATTCTCCAAGTACTTTTTCCGCTTCATCGTATCTGTTTAGCTTTATGTAAGAATTTCCGAGTTCAAGATTTATATCTTCAATTTCCGGGTCAAGCTGTTTAGCTTTTTCAAGATTATCGGCACTTAACTGATAATTACCAACCTGATAGTTTGATAATCCAAGCATTTGGTAAGCAACAGGGCTATCTGGGTTTTCACTTACAGCCTGTTCGAGATACACTATCGATTCTGAATAGTTCTTTTCTAAATAGAGTGCAATACCCTTGTTTAGGTTGAGTTCGTAGTTTGCAAATGCAGGAATAGTGCAAAATAGTAAAGCCGGGAGCAGAAGTTGTAGTATTACCTTTTTTTTCAAGTTTCCTCCCTTAACATAAAAATTCAAAAAAAATATTTTGTTATTACCTAAAAAACTAAACTATAATTTTTAGCAATAAAAGTCAAGAATAGATTTATATAACGGCAAAAAAAAGTAAGATAAAATTAATTACTTTGCTGCCAGATAGTTAATCTTCCTGATTCTGTCCGCCATAATTTTCATTACATGAATGGCAAAATCCGAACCAAATGATGATTGCTGGATTAAAAAACTAAATCTTTCTTTATCAATAGGTACTATTTGACAATCAACTTTAGCTACTGCAGAAGCACTTCTTGGTTTGTCATCAATTAATGCCATTTCGCCGAAGATGTCACCTTCTTTTAGTGTTTCGAGGACCTGGTTGTTATAGATTATATCAACTTCGCCAATTTTAATTACAAACATTTCAATCGCAACAGAGCCAGCATTGAAAATTATGTCGCCAGCACTGTAATTTGTAAAATCTTCTGATTCCTGAAAGAGTTTTATAGTTTCCATATGTTTTTCTCAATTAATTTTTTTTATTTGCTATTTTACACAATTATTTCTTAAATTTGTAATATTTACTTTGATTCAGCCGTGTAAACATAGTCCCATTCCACTGATGGAGGATTATTTATGTAATGATTATTGCGATCAACATAATGTTGTGATGGAACATCCCCCGGAAAATTTTCAAGAATTAATTTGAATAATTTTAGAGACTCACTGAATTTACGGTTCCTGTAATCTGACAGTGCCGTATTGTAATCATCAATAAATTTATTGCTATCCAACCTGTCTCCCGGAATAATGAGCTGAAAGATGGCTATTGGTTCGATTTTTCCCTTCACTTTTATAATATCAAGTTCTCTAAGCCGGAACGAATCCTGAATTGGATCTTCTGTATTTAATTCAAGTTCCTGTTTTGTAGTTTCACTAATAATTATTTCTGTTCCGTAGAATTTTGTTTGGCCCTCCAGCCTTGCAGCAAGATTTACAGTATCACCAATTGCTGTGTAATCAAAACGAATATCTGCTCCCATATTGCCAACGACAGCTTCTCCGGTATTTATACCGATACCTATATTAATATTCGGAAGGTCGCTTTTGGCCCATTCAGTATTGATCTCTTTTAATTTTTCAATCATCTCTACAGCACTAAGGCAAGCCAGATGCGCCTGGCTTTCCTGTTTAACCGGGGCTCCGTAAATTGCCATGACAGCGTCTCCGATAAATTTATCCAGCGTACCCTTATTCTTCATCACAATTTCAGTCATGGGTGATAAATATTCGTTGAGTAGGGTTACAAGTTTTTCCGGGTCTGTTTTTTCGGAAAGAGTGGTAAATCCCCTGATATCGGAAAAAAGAAGAGTAATTTTTTTTCTGTCACCGCCAAGGCTAAGTTTTTCGGGATTAAGTATGATTTCATCAACTACATCCGGTGATACGTAGCTGCTAAATGCACTTCTTAGAAACTTGCTTTGTCGTTCAACCACAATGTTTCTGTAAACCTCGTAGAATATGTAGGTTAAAAGCATTGGTATAGCAGGAAAGAGAATGCTTAACATCAAACGGGATTTTGAAAATAAGAAAAAATTGGATCCAATGTGAAGTGTAAGAAAAATAAGCAGTACCAAAAGCCCTATTAAAGTCCTGTTGGTTTTAAATAAAATAAGGCCGAATACCAGAGTAAGAAAAAATATTAATGAAATATCTATAGCTTTTGTAAAGCTGTCTTTTATTAGGAACTTACCGTCAAGCATATTTGAGGCTGCAGTTGCCTGAATCTCTACTCCGGGGGATACAGGATCAAACGGGGTTGCCCTGATATCTGCAATTCCAATCTCTGTTGCACCGACAAAAACCAGTTTGTTTTCGAGTTTTTCTTTGGATAATTCACCATTTAATACATCAACTGCCGAATATATGGGAAATGATCCTGACTCCCCATAATAGTTTAAGAGAAGTTCCCCTCTCTCATCAGCAGGAATTGAAATTTCATTCAGATTTATACTTGTTACACCAAAATCCGACAGAGTTAGCAGAATTTCTTTCTTAGAGAAATTACTTAAACCTTCAAGGTTGAGTGAAGGGTAATAGTTTCCATCAAAATTAAGAACCAAAGGGGCATGCCGGTAAACACCATCATTATCCGGAATGATATTAAAGAATCCAAAACCACGGGCATCTTTTGCGATATCGGGGATATTTAATTCTACCGAATCAAATTGCCTGATATGATTTTTATCCGAACCATCCAGGAATTTTATAAGACCGATTTTTGATTTTTTAAGAAGTTTTATTGACTTAGGATCTAATTCTTCACTTGAATCATCCCTGAAAAAATAGCCGAGTATTACATTTTTGTTTTCTTTAATGGATTTTCCAAGCGCAGAATCAGATTTTAATGACTCTTTTTCTGAGAATACAACATCAAATACTGCAGTTTTTACGTCATATTCGAAAAATCTATTTACAAGATCTGCTATTTCAGATCTCGACCAGGGCCATCTGCCGATTTCATTTACACTTTTTTCATCGATTGCTACTATTACAATATCCGGGCTTGGTACCACAGGCCCTCTTGACCTGAACCTGAAATCACTCAGTCTAAGATCAACTTCTTCCAGCACTGGTGTGCTAATTATATAAAGGGAGATTGTTAAAAGAGAGCTGATTAAGCTGATAATTAATACGACAAATAGTGGAGATCTATTTTTCAGCAACGAGTTTATATCCAAGTTTGAAAATAATATATGCAGAAATAATTTAACATATAATACAGTTAAAGAGATAATGAAGGAAATTTTCTAGTAACTATTTTAGAATGAATTTATCTAAAGGTAACCACTAAGATACTTATTGCCTGTTGGCTCGGGCATACCGCCTTCCGGTTCCATTGTGATATATATGGCTTTGGTATCAGAGGGCTTAGGCATACAACCAATAGTCAGCATGTATGTGCCGTCTGGATTTACCTTGAATGTACCCATTGCTTCCACAACACTATCATCTTTATGCAAAACCCAGACCTGGTAGACATTTTTTTCAGGTAGTTCCATTAAATTAGAAACATATAACATTGCATCATTACTTTTTTTGTCCCATGCAAGGTTGCCTGCAGCTTTTGATTGGTCATTGGCTGCCAGTTTTACCTGAAATACGTTGGGATTGCTTACAAAATCTACAAAGTGGTGGTTTTCTTCATATTCACTTTGAAGTTTGGCAATTAGTGTACTTTGTTCATTTAACTGACGGGTTAATGCAAATGTATAAATTAAAAGAAATCCGACAATAGTTGCCGCTATGGCAAATCCATACCTGCTAAAGAAGCTGGGTCTTACTACATTGTCATTTTTATCAGAAGCAATGTTCTCATCTTCTAAAGATGAGGTTTTCTCTATTTTCAACATTATTTCAGATTTAATATTTTCTGGAACCTGTAGTTCGTCCTCAAATGAATAAGCAGTTTGGTCGAGCAAAAATAGAGTTTCTTGGTAATAACTTAAAAATTCAGGATCTTTTAAATATTCCTCTGCCTCAGCTATCTCGGTGTTTTCTAAAGCACCAAATATGTAGAGATTAATAAGTTCCTGTATTTCTGTTTTTGATTTCATAACTAAATTTCTACCATGAACGGAGTTAATTTATCTCTAAGTTTAGCGATCCCAAGATGTACTCTGGTTTTTGCTGTGCCAAGAGGAATATTTAATATTTCGGAAGCTTCCTTATGTGTGTAGCCTTCAAAGTATATTAACTCTATTATTTTCCTTTGCTCAGGTGATATAGACTCCATTGCATTCATGATTATTTCTCTTCTTTCAGACCTTTCACTTAAAGTGAATTCATATGCTGAATCAGATTCCAGGTTGTCCAGGTCGAGATCAACATTGAGTTTTTGCTTCTTGGTCTTTCTCAGAATATCGATGGACTTGTTCCTGGTAATATTAATTATCCATGTTGATACGGCACCCTTTTTACTGTTGTAAGTATCAGCTTTATTCCAAATCTGAACAAATACGCTTTGAAGTACTTCACCGGCATAGTCATGATCCTTAACAATCTTATTTCCCAGATTGAATACAAGCTGTGAATACCTTTCGTATAGCATATCAAACGCAGCCCTGTCCTTAGATGCTATTTCTGCTAATAAATCTACGTCTGAAATCGTATTTGGGTTTAGTGTCATAATAAATTTATTGTAAGAATGTCTAATACAGATATTAAAATTTGTATTTATGGATATTCCTAAAATTGTAATTATGATAATAGGTTAATCGGTTTTTTTCCATACAATAATTAATTATATTAAATCAGGTTAATATGGCTGAACAGATATTAAGAGATTTTATGATGATATTGGTTACGATTGACCCAATCGGCACCCTCTCCATATTTGTTCCGATTACAGGCAATGTCCCAGAAAAAGAAAAGTTTAGAGTAGCCAAAAGGGCAGTGTTTTTTGCCGGGGTTATTCTCTTTGCATTTTTAATTGTTGGACAGATAGTACTTTCTTATATTGGCGTAAAACTGGTTTCCTTTCAGCTTGCAGGTGGCATAGTCCTTTTTATCTTCAGTCTGCAGATGATATTTGGTACGGTTATTTCTCCAAATGAGAAGGGGCCGGAACCTGATCATGATCCTGCAATCTTTCCCTTAGCAATACCCTCTATCGCAAGCCCCGGATCAATAATGGCTGTAGTTTTGCTAACTGATAACAATGTCAGATCATATGCTGACCAAGGTATTACAGCTTTAATGCTTTTATTAGTACTTATAATAACTCTTTTTATACTTAGGCTTGCCAACCCGATCTATAAATTCATAGGTAACGCCGGGTCAAATATTATGATAAGGGTAATGGGGCTAATACTTGCGGCACTTGCTACTCAGCAGATACTTGAAGGTATTACCAATATTATAGACTATCAATTTTAGAATAATTTTCCGTTCAATTGACTTTGATTGGAGAAATGGTAATTTTTACCATCTAGTTGTTACTATTATGGATATTAAAAGTCGATAATTAATTATGCAAGTAAGTAAAACCTTAGATTATGCTGTCAGATCACTGATTTATATGGGAAATCATGAAGTCCCCCGTATGAGTATGAAAGAAATATCAGAGGCGCAGCACATACCACAAAACTACCTCGCAAAGATTATGCGTCGTATGGTAGAAAGAGGTCTTATAAGATCAATGGTTGGACCTGATGGTGGATATTTTCTCCGAAGAGAACCCAAGGACATAAATCTAAGAGATATATATGAAGCAGTCGAAGGAGAAATAAGGGTAATAGACTGCATGGACCAGGATGAAGTATGTGCTCTTTATGAAAACTGTACCCAGCTACCGGTATGGGATAAATTAAAGGTCTCGATGATTAAGTTGCTTGAAAAAACTTCTCTTGAAGACCTTCTGACAGAAAGCATAGAAAATGCTGAAGAATTAAAAGGTGAGGAGGCTCAGACTCTATGAGCATTGATTTTGAAAAATTAGCCGAACAAGAATATAAATACGGCTTCTCAACGGAAGTAGATCAGGAAATTGCACCCAGGGGCCTAAATGAAGATATAATCAGGCTTATTTCCTCAAAAAAAGATGAACCTGAATGGCTTCTTGACTGGAGACTTAAAGCATATAAACACTGGCTCACAATGAAAGAGCCTGACTGGGCTTTTATTAAGTACCCTAAAATTGATTTTAACAATATAAGTTACTATGCAGAACCTTCAAATAATCCGAAGCCTGAAAGTCTTGATGATATTGATCCGGGAATAAGAGAGACATATGATAAGCTCGGCATTCCCCTTGAAGAACAGAAGATGCTTGCAGGGGTAGCTGTAGATGCGGTTTTTGACAGCGTTTCTGTTATTACCACATTTAAGGAAAAACTTGCTGAAGACGGAGTTATCTTTTGCTCAATTTCTGAAGCTGTAAAAGAACACCCTGAATTAATACAGAAGTATCTTGGATATGTAGTCCCGCAGAAAGATAATTTTTATGCCGCTCTTAATTCTGCAGTATTTACAGATGGTTCGTTTGTATATATTCCTAAGGGAGTAAGGTGCCCTATGGAACTATCCACTTATTTTAGAATAAATGCAGAAAATACAGGCCAGTTTGAAAGGACATTAATTGTGGCAGAAGAAGGGAGTCATGTGAGTTACCTTGAAGGCTGCACAGCACCAAAAAGAGATGAAAACCAGCTTCATGCCGCGGTTGTTGAACTTGTGGCACATAAAGATGCAACAATTAAATATTCAACAATTCAAAATTGGTATCCAGGAGACAGTGAAGGAAAAGGCGGTATTTACAACTTTGTAACAAAAAGAGGACGCTGCCTCGGTGATAATTCGAGAATTTCATGGACCCAGGTTGAGACCGGTTCTGCCATAACATGGAAATACCCAAGCTGCATACTAGAGGGCGATAATTCAGTCGGAGAATTTTACTCCGTTGCACTTACTAACAGAAAGCAGCAGGCTGATACCGGAACTAAAATGATTCATATTGGTAAGAATACGACTAGTAATATTGTTTCAAAAGGAATTTCTGCAGGAGAGGGGCACAATACCTACAGGGGACTTGTCGAGATTGGTAAGAATGCAGAAAAGGCACGGAACTACACACAGTGTGATTCAATGCTGATTGGTGATAAATGCGGAGCACACACATTTCCATATATTGAAGTTAAGAATTCTACTGCACATATGGAGCATGAAGCTTCAACATCAAAAATTGGTGAGGACCAGATTTTTTATTGCCAGCAAAGAGGGCTATCCGCAGAAGACGCGGTTTCACTTATTGTAAACGGATTTTGTAAGGATGTTTTTAAGGAACTCCCGTTTGAATTTGCAGTTGAAGCCGAAAAACTTCTTAGCGTAAGCCTGGAAGGCAGTGTAGGATAGAATTCCACTTAGATTTAATTCCTAGAAATCAGATATTTACATAAGAGGAGAAGCATAAATGCTTGAGATAAGGGATTTGCATGTAGAAGTCGAAGGAAAAGAAATATTAAAAGGGCTTAACCTTACAATTAATAAAGGCGAAATACACTCAATAATGGGCCCAAACGGGTCTGGTAAGAGTACTCTGGCCCAGGTTTTAGCTGGCAGAGACTCATATGAAGTTACAAAAGGAGAAATCCTTTTCAGAGGCAAAGACCTAACGGAACTTGAACCCGAGGAAAGGGCGTGCGAAGGAATATTTCTTGCTTTTCAGTATCCAATTGAGATACCTGGTGTTGCAAACACTTACCTGCTTAGGGAATCACTTAATTCAATTAGAAAATATAATGGTTTAAAGCCGCTAAAGCATGTTGAATTTGGAAAACTTGCAAGGGAAAAGATGAATAATCTTAAAATGGATGATGATCTACTAAAAAGGTCAGTAAATGAAGGTTTTTCGGGTGGAGAAAAAAAGAGAAATGAAATTTTCCAGATGCAGATACTCGAGCCAAAACTGTCTATTCTTGATGAGACCGATTCCGGGCTGGATATTGATGCCTTAAAAGTTGTCTCAGATGGTGTTACTTCAATGAAAAGCCCCGAACGTTCGTTTCTTATAATCACCCACTATCAGAGACTGCTTAACTATATTGTGCCGGATTATGTTCATGTGCTTGTTGATGGGAAAATTGTAAAATCAGGCGATAAAGAACTTGCTCTTGAGCTTGAAGAAAAAGGTTACGGCTGGATAGAAGAAGGGGTTGGTGCATAGGAGAAGAGATGAGCATTGAATTTAACAGCCAAATTGAAAGTTACCTTAAAGGATTTGAAGAGTTTGAGAAAAATGACCAATTTAATGATGTTGAGGAAATAGCCGCATTAAGGAAAAATGCTATTAATAAATTTGCCGAACTTGGGTTTCCAACTGTTAGAGACGAAGACTGGAGATTTACAAACCTGACTCCAATTTCAAAAGGCAAATTCAGAATAAACGGAGATGCATGTGGAATTGATCAGGGCACTATTAAGAATTATTTGTTTAATGACCTAGATACATACCTGCTTGTATTCGTAAATGGGAAATACAACAGTGAGTTGTCTGATTTAAAAGAAATTCCTGAGGGCGTAACAATTAGCCCGCTCTCTGAGGCCAGGAATAAAAATAAAGAAATACTATCTGGGAATATCGGTAAATACCTGAATTTTGAAACTGAAGCTTTTAATGCATTAAATACTGCATTTTTTGAAGATGGTATATTTATACATGTACCAGATTCAGTATCCGTGGAAAAACCAGTACATGCCCTCTATATTACACATGATGATGAACAGTCGATAGTAAACCCGCGAAACCTTATTATTATAGGCAGCAACAGTGAATTAAAAGTAATCGAACATTACGTATCAACATCAGAGAGCTCATATCTTTCAAATGTCGTATCCGAGGTATATGTAGGGGAAAATAGTGAACTAGAGCATTACCTCCTGGAATTTGAAAGTAAAAAGGCTTTTAATATTTCGACCCTCAGGGTCCAGCAGGAAAAATACAGCAATATTAAATCCCACTCCGTACTTTTCGGTGGAGCAATTGTCAGGAACAATGTACACCCGGTTCTTGCCGGGGAAGGTGGTAATTCACTGATTAACGGGCTTTATATGTCAAACGACAGGCAACACATGGATAACTTTATGAGAGTTGAACACGCAAGCCCTCACTGCGACAGCAGGCAGGTCTATAACGGCGTGCTTGATGACAGCTCACGTGGAGTCTTTCATGGAAGAATTATAGTACATGAAGGTGCTGTAAAGACGGACGCAAAGCAGACCAATCGCAACCTTCTCCTTTCAGATACTGCTCAGATTGATACAAAACCCCAGCTTGAGATTTATAATGACGATGTTAAGTGTACGCATGGAGCAACAATCGGCCAGATGGACGAGAATGCAATTTTTTACCTGCAGTCGCGCGGTATATCTAAAAAAGAAGCCAAAACTATTATGGTAAAGGGATTTACCGGGGAAAGTTTTTCCAATATGTCGCTACATCCTTTAAGGGAATATCTTGAGAAATTTGCAGATGAATGGTTTCTAAACAGAAAGGGCAGTTAGTTTATTCACCCTGCTACAGGAGCAGCATATATGGCAGATTTTCAAAAAGTTGCTAAAACTTCGGAAATTATAGACGGAGAAGTTGTTCCCTTTTATGTTGACGGGGTAGGTATTGCTATCTGTAACATTAATAACAACTACTATGCATTCAGAGATGAATGCAGTCACCAGACATTTACTCTTTCAGATGGAGATATTGAAGGAGATAATATTGTGTGCCAGTACCACGGGGCTGAATTCAATATAAAATCCGGTCAAGCCATGTGCCTTCCGGCTACAGACCCTATTGAGGTTTATGAATTGAAAGTTGACGGTGATGATATATTGGTAAAGGTATAAAACCTTCTAATGATTCATTAACTTTAGAAACTCTTTGTTAGACTTAGTGCCTCTCATCTTATCAAGTAAGAATTCCATAGCTTCAGTTGTATTCATTGGGTTCAGAATTTTTCTAAGCAGATAAACCCTGTTGAGCTCTTCTTCTGTAAGGAGCATTTCTTCTTTTCTTGTACCTGACCTTTGTAGATCGATTGCAGGGAATACCCTTCTTTCTGCAAGCCTTCTGTCAAGATAAAGTTCCATGTTTCCTGTACCTTTAAATTCTTCGAAAATAACCTCATCCATACGGCTTCCGGTATCGATAAGAGCAGTTGCAATAATTGTAAGACTGCCGCCTTCCTCTGTGTTCCTGGCAGCACCAAAGAACCTTTTGGGCCTTTGTAGTGCATTTGCTTCCATACCGCCTGAAAGTACTCGTCCGCTTGCAGGAGTAACTGTGTTACTTGCCCTTGCAAGTCTTGTAAGACTATCAAGGAGAATAACTACATCCTGGCCATGTTCTACATATCTTTTGGCTTTTTCTATTACCATATCTGAAACCTGTATGTGCCTTAAAGCAGGTTCATCAAACGTGGAGCTTACTACTTCTCCATTTACAGACCTTTCCATATCCGTTACTTCTTCAGGCCTTTCATCTATAAGTAGTACTATTAGCTTAACTTCAGGATTATTCTCAGTTATGGCATTGGCAATTCTTTGAAGGAATATCGTCTTACCAGTTCTCGGCGGAGCTACAATAAGTGCCCTCTGGCCCTTACCAACAGGGATAAAAAGGTCTATTACACGTGTGCTAAATTCAGTTGGTTCGTATTCAAGTGTTAATTTTTCCTCCGGATGCAGTGGTACAAGTTCTCTAAATGGAATACGGTCCCTGCAAACCTCAGGGGATTCATAGTTAACTGTTTCAATTTTAAGTAGTGCAAGGTTCTTTTCACCGTCTCTTGGAAGTCTTACCTGTCCACCAACGGTATCACCTGTTTTAAGGTTAAAAGAACGAATTTGAGATTTAGATACATAAATATCATCAGGTCCTGGCAGGTAGCTGTATTTTGGGGACCTTAAAAATCCATATCCCTCTGAAAGTATTTCCAGCACACCCTCGGCAAAGATTATGCCGCCTTCCTTACTGCTCTGTGCTTTAAGAAGGGCATATATAACTTCCTGCTTGGTCATCCTGGATGTTTCTTCTACACCGGCATCACGTGCCATTTTTATTAACTCAGAACTTTTGTGATCTCTTAATTCGTTAAGGTTCAAAAGAGTGGCCTTCTTTACGGCAACATCACCGTCGGAAGTACTTTCATTTTCAACCTCTTCTGCTTTCGCGGGTTTCGCGTGAAGTTTTGTAACTTTAGCCATTAATTCGGACCCCTATATAACCATATGGAATTTGCTTGTTTCTTGAAATGTCTAGGAAAAGATCAACTACTTTGAATTTTCTCAGAAAGTTTTTACTTTTTGTACTTATATTATGCACTTGAAGAATTTATTTTGTCAAGAGTTTTAAAAAAAATCTTTATGAACTTATAATATAGTGTAGTATTGTTACCCATTATGAAAATTATTAATTTACTAAAAACAGCTCTTATTTTAATCATTGTTTGCTTTGCTGCCCCGATTATTTCCAATGCCTCGAGTTCAAACATTTTAAGCTTCACATTGCCCTCGGGACTTCCAAACTATAACGAGGTTTATTTGCAGAGTATTGGCTCTACACTCTATGTAAATACAGAACTTACCGGGAAAGTAGTTGTAGCAAGAGAAATAAAATCAGATACAAGCCTTGGTAAAAAATACTATTTTGATTTTAACCAGATAAGTGATACCTGGGCTGAAATGGTTTTTGATAATCCTATTTTAAATTTTAATGAAATTATTCTGCTGGGAACTAGAGGTAATGTACTCTTAAAGAAATCTGCCCCTGGCTATGATATTCTTGTATATAAAAACGGTACGAGTGTAGGAACACTTGTAAGCAGGCTTGGATTTGTAAATGGAACTATTAATTTCCCCGATAGCCAGCTGCTCGATGTTGACAGTCTAAACGTTAGTATACAAAAGCCTGATGGTGAGAAACATAAGGGTAAGGTAATAGTAGCCAATGACAGGAATATTGCTTTTCAGTTTAGTGGTATAAATTCTACTTTTATATATAACGGTAAATCAGACCTTGTAATAAGGCTAAGATCAAAATCTATATTGATTGATATTGATAGCTGGGGATATACCTATGATGTTGAAAGGATCGAAACTAACAAAAATAATCTATTAGCTAAGGTGTATGGTTTGGAACCCAACAGGCAGTTGAATATAAAATATGAAGCTTATGAAGGTCAGGTGATTGAGCCCTATTCAACAATATTTACTGTTGAAGAAATAAATAAAGGCAAACCTCTTGCAATGGTGCAGAATGACAACAAACCTATAAAGTTTGATCTATTCCTGGCTAAATAATTAGTAAATAAATGTTGTCCACTTTTTGATGATATAAAAAAATAGTTTATAATTATTACAAACAGCTTTATGAGGTGAATATAATGGCAGGACATTCAAAATGGGCTAATATTAAACATCGAAAAGCAGCAGTGGATGCCAAGCGCGGCAAGATGTTTACCAAACTTATTAGGGAACTTACGGTTGCTGCAAAAGAGGGCGGCCCGGAAGCTGATTCTAACCCCAGACTGAGAGCTGCTATAAATACTGCTAAGGGCCAGAATATGCCCAATGATACAATAGATAGGGCTATTAAAAGGGGTAGTGGGGATATGGACGGTGTTGTTTACCAGGAAGTGTTTTATGAAGGTTACGGCCCCGGAGGAAGTGCAGTATATGTACAAGCACTTACCGACAACAAAAACAGGACAGTAGCTGCAGTAAGAAGTTTATTTAATAAAAACGGCGGTAATCTTGGCGAAACAGGATGTGTTGCCTGGATATTTGAGATGAAAGGCAGAATGACTTTTAACAGTGAGACAGTTACCGAAGACCAGCTGTTTGAAATTGCAATTGATGCCGGTGCTGAAGACGTAGTAACAGAGGACGACGATTTAGTAGTAATAACAAACACAGATGATTTTGAAAATGTTAAAACAGTCATAAAAGATTCGGGGCTTGATTACACTGAGGCCGAAGTCACAATGGTTCCGCAGTCGAATGTGAAGATTGACGGAAAAGAAGCAGAACGCATGATAAGGCTTATGGAAGCACTTGAAGATAGTGATGATGTGCAGAATGTATATGCTAACTTTGATATTTCGGAAGAGCTTCTTGAAGCATTGGGATAATAACTAAATGAGAGTTATTGGAGTTGATCCAGGCTCCAGGTCCTGTGGTTATGGAATACTCGAAAGCGACAGTAATGGACTCAGGCATATTGTAAGTGGGGCCATAACACCGCCGCCTTCCCATTCTTTGTCTAAAAGATTACATCTTATCTATTCATCTCTAAATGAAGTAATTGAGAAATTTTCACCTGACTTAATGTCAATCGAAGATATGTTCTTTGCGAAAAATGCAAATAGTGCAATAAAACTGGGCCAGGCCAGGGGAGTAGCTTTACTGGCTGCCGAAAATTCTGGTATTCAGATATTCGAATACTCACCTACAAAAGTTAAGCTTGCAGTTACCGGCAGTGGAAGGGCCAAAAAGTTTGAGATAATGAAAATGGTTTCCTATATTTTAAAGATAGAAGAATTCGAAAAATCCGATATATCGGATGCACTTGCAATTGCACTTTGTCATATCAATATTTCTAAACTTCCGGAAATAAGTCAGGATCTTCAGCCAAGATCAAGGAGAAGGCGGAAACGCTTTACATTAAATGATATCGCTTCTAAGGGGTAAGATTGCAGCTAAATCCACTGGCAGTGTTATAGTGGACGTTGGTGGCGTAGGTTATGGTGTGACCGTTCCTCTTTCCACATATTACCAACTGGATGAGCCCGGCCATGAAGTAGAACTAAAGATTCATACACAGTTAAAAGAAAATTCCCTGGAACTATTCGGTTTTCTTACCGAAAATGAAAAAAGTATATTTCAGTGCCTTATTGGAATATCTGGAATTGGTCCTAAGGGAGCTACTAACATTCTTTCAAATATAACCCCTGAAGACCTGATAAATTCTATTCTGACAGGTGATCTTGCAACAAAAAAAGTTCCGGGAATAGGCCCCAAAACAGCATCAAGGATAATTAATGAACTGAAAGACAAACTCCCATCACAGGAATTTGTTAATTCTATAGATATTAAGCCCAAGTTGGTTGATGATATAATCTCTGTCCTGATTAATCTGGGTTATACTAAAAGTGAGATAGATGAGAATGCAGAATCTTTAAAACAAATTTCATCAAGTAGTGGAGAGGTGGAAGATAAGCTTAAAGATGCTTTGCTAATTATGAAAAAGGGATAATTATTAGATATTAGGATGAAATTTTAAGATGGAAGAAAGAATTGTAAGCCCACTGGACCAGGAAGAAGAACAATTTGATAACAGCCTCAGGCCAAAGAGGCTTGAGGATTACCTGGGGCAGAAAAAAGTAAAGGAAAATATTGGAATTTTTATCCAGGCAACAAAAAACCGTAATGAAGCACTTGACCACGTACTTCTTTATGGCCCACCGGGACTTGGCAAAACAACACTTGCGAATATTGTTTCAAACGAACTAGAGGTAAATTTCCATTCAACTTCCGGCCCTGTTATGGACAGGACAGGGGATATGGCTTCTATTCTAACAAACCTTGAAGAAAAAGATGTTTTATTTATTGATGAAATTCACCGTCTTAACCGCGTTGTAGAAGAATACCTTTATTCTGCTATGGAGGATTTTAAGATAGATCTTATGATAGGGGAAGGGCCTACAGCCCGTTCGATGAAAATAAACCTAAACAGGTTTACACTTATTGGTGCAACAACAAGGACAGGACTTCTTACATCACCCCTCAGATCAAGATTTGGGGTTGACCTTCGTCTCGAATACTATTCCCCTGAGGAATTAAAGATGATAATTCAGCGCTCAGCTGACCTGCTCGGTGTAAAAATTACAGATGAAGGTGCGGATGAACTAAGCCTTAGGGCAAGGGGTACGCCAAGAATTGCTAACAGGCTTTTAAAACGTGTCAGAGATTATGCTGAGGTAAAGGCAGATGGTGTAATAGATCAAAAGGTTGCTAAATCAGCCCTTGCAATGTTTGAGGTTGATGCAATGGGACTTGATAACCTCGACAGGCAAATACTTGAAACAATAATTACAAAGTTTGACTGCGGCCCGGTAGGTATAGAAACCATTGCAGCAGCGGTAAGTGAAGACAAGGACACTATTGAAGACGTGTATGAACCATTTCTTATAAGAGAAGGTTTGCTTATAAAAACACCGAGGGGTAGAAAAGTAACCCCGCTTGCATTTAAACACCTGAATATAAAAAATCCTGACGAACAGTCGGAGTTGTTTGATTAAATCTGTCTTATATATCAACTTACTTCATCGGAATTTCACGAATGAATTCATCCCAGTGTGCTTCTGTAATTAAATCTATCTGCTTTCTTGGGCCTTTGTACCCACCTTCACCCGGAAAAAGCTTGTTGTAGACTGTGTCACGGTTTTCGAGCCATTGATCAATAGACTGGTAATTTTTAAATTTCACAGTCGTTTTAAATGTCCAGTGGGGTTCAAGGGTATGAATACGCTGGGAATACATCCTGTAATCATCCACGATGATTCCTTTTTTCTTCATCTCCTGCCAGAATGGAAATAATCTTGATTTGTATATTTGTAAAAACTTTTCTTTATTTTCTTCTTTTACAACATAAAAGCTTTCTTCAATTACTATACTATAATCATTGCCAGCTGCTCTTGTGTCATTTATAAAAAAGCAAAAACTTAATAACAATATTAGTGAAACAATGTGAATCCTGTTTATCATAATATTCCTCCGAAAACTGTTTTATATACGTTTATAATAAACAATAAACATTTGCAAGCCTAATTTAATGAAAAATAACAAAAAGATTTGCTTTTAAGCAATTCATATGTAAGACTTTTTCTTAATTATTACCGCTTTTTACACTTCATTTATAATGTATGACATTCACGGATAAATATGAATTTAAATTGGATACAACTAATATTTCAGACTGAAACTGTTACAGCAGCAAACCAGCTTGATGTGGCAGGATTGATAGGTGCTGCGGGCCCTGTAGTAAAACTGGTGCTGATAATATTGGTGCTTATGTCTATTATTTCCTGGTCTATTATTTTTTCAAAGACTATGGTTCTTCGAAGTGCGTCAAAAAAATCTGCAAAGTTTTTAAACCTCTATCGTGCAAGTGGAAATTTTGGAAATTTGTATTCTTCTACAAGACATATCGGTGGGCCTACCGCTGAACTTTTCAGGGCGGGTTATTCAGAAATTATAAAGATCCGAAAGGTAAGCAGTGCCAATAATAAAACTGAGCAGGCAAAGGGCGGTTCAGATGAAATTCTTGCAGAACTAGGAGTAATAGACCTTGTTGAGAGAGAACTAAAGAGATCAATGTCAAACGAAGTAGCAAAACTCGAAAAATCTCTTACATTCCTTGCTACTACAGGAAGTACAGCACCATTTATTGGTCTATTCGGAACGGTGTGGGGAATTATGACATCATTTATAGGCCTAGCAGGCGGAGAAGGTGTACCTACATTGCAGGTTGTAGCACCCGGTATTGCCGAAGCGCTTATCGCAACTGCTATAGGACTTGCTGCTGCAATTCCAGCTGCAGTGGCGTATAACTATTTTGTCAGTAAAGTAAGAAGAATTGATATAGAAATGGATAACTTTTCTGCCGAGTTCTTAAATGTTGTAGAAAGATATTTAAAGAAATCATAACTAAATTATGGCTATTGGTAGTTCAAACGGCGGAGACCGCAAATTTCTTTCAGAGATAAACGTAACACCTTTTGTGGATGTTATGCTGGTGCTTCTTGTAATCTTTATGGTAACCACACCGATACTTTACCAGGGAGTTGAAGTAAACCTTCCTAAAGTAAGTTCCAAACCAATCCCCTCAATTCAGAATGATAAAAAAGTAGTTGTAACAATTGACAGCAAGGGCGATTTATATATTGAGAAAGACCAGTATTCATTATCGGAGCTTAAATTAAAGGTAAGAGGCCTCATACTTGAAAGTGGTAAAAATCTTGATCAGGAGCAGGTATTTCTAAGGGCTGACAGTGATGTCCCCTATGGCACCGTAATTAAAGTGATGGGCGAAATAAAAAAAGCCGGTGTTGAAAATCTGGGATTAATTACAATTCCAGCTCCCAATAAATAAGTTATTTTATTATTATGCCAAAGAAAAAGAAAGAAGGCAGATCCTGGGGCCTAATATTTTCATTACTACTGCACGGCTCGATTATATTATTAGTACTTGTCTGGGGTATTAAGAAATACACTGCAGATACTCCACAGCCGATTAACGTTTCCCTTTCATCACTCGAATACAAAGGCAGTTCCGATAATGGAGGGGATAGTCCAAAGTCAACAAAAGCTGAAAAATCTCAAAAAAAACCGGAAGAACCTAAAAAAGAGGAAAAGCCTGAAGTAAAGGAAGAGCCAAAAGAGGAAGTAGTTAAAAAGGAAGAGCCCAAAGAAGAACCCAAAAAAGAGGAACCAAAGAAAGAAGAGGTTGTAGAAAAGGAAGAGCCAAAAGAAGAACCCAAAAAAGAAATTGTTGAAGAACCAAAAAAAGAGCCTGAGAAAAAAGAAGTAGCACTTGAGGAAAAAAAAGAACCCGAAAAAGAAGTTAAAAAAGAACCTAAAAAAGAAGAACCGAAGAAAGAAAAAAAGAAAGAAGTAGTAAAGAAAAAGGAAAAACCCAAAGAGAAGAAAGACGATGCTAAAGTGGCAAGAGAGAATGTTATAAATGATCTCAAGAGAAAGAGCGTAATTGATGATCTAAGCAAGTCTGAAGATAATACAAAAACTGCTTCGGCTAAAGAGTCTCCCGGATTAAAGGGAAATGATAACAAAGATGTGGCTGGAAGTACGGGTAAGGTTAATACTGCTCTCCTTAGTGTCTATAAGAATGCAATATTCAGGAAAATAGAGCCGAAATTTAAAATTCCACCAAACATACCAAAAGATGGGTCACTCTCGTCGGATATATTCTTTAAAATAAATAATAGTGGTGATGTTTCGGGTGTAAAAGTAGCAAAATCATCCGGAAACCCGGCCTTTGATAATTTCTGTATCAACACGATAATATCATCTTCACCTTTACCTGCACCACCGAGTGATATTTCCAAACTTGTAGTTAAAGAAGGATTCCAGATAACTCTTAGAAATGATCAATAGTAGATATGAAACTATACCTCGTTAGACATGGTGAAACAGACTGGAATAAACTTGAGAAATGCCAGGGTGTAAGTGATATACCATTAAATACAAATGGTATAAGGCAGGCTAAGGATCTTGCTTTTTCACTTCGAGATGAAAAATTTTCTGCAATTTATGCAAGTGATCTTTCAAGAGCTATAACTACTGCTAATGAGGTGGCAAATTATCACTCCCTAGATGTGAATATTGATGAAAGATTCCGTGAGATGGACCAGGGGGAATTCGAAGGGCTTGAATTCGGGCATTTAAGAGAGAAATACGGTGATGTATTAAAAAAATGGAGGGATGATCCCGAGACGCTTCGTATACCCGGAGGTGAAACTCTTACTGAAGTTCAGGAGCGGGCCTGGAATGGTATAAACAATCTGCTTAACCTTTATAAGGATGAGTCAGTATTGCTTGTAAGCCACAATATGACAATTATCACATTGCTTTGCAAATTCAGTGAAAAGTCATTATTATCTTTCAGAGAATTTACTGTTAAGGAAAGCTCAAAATCAGTTATATCCTGTAACAATAACATTTTTACAATTGAACTTTTTAATGATATTTCCCACCTTAATTGATTATTTGCGTATAAATATAAAAAATGGTTAAAGAACTTGTTAAAGAAGCTGTAAATAGTTCTGTAGAGAAATATTTACAAGACAATAGTATTGACGTTACCGGTTTTGAATTTGAAATCGAAATTCCAAAGAACATTGATTTTGGAGATTATTCAACCAATGCCGCATTAATTCTGGCCAATAAGATTAAATCAAAGCCAAGGGACCTTGCAGAGAATTTGATCGAAATATTAAATAACAACAGCACTTTATTTAAAAAGATTGAGATTGCAGGCCCCGGCTTTATAAATTTTCATCTAAATGAGGAAGTTTTCTTAAAAGGCCTTATGGAGATAGAATCAAAAGGCGAAAAATGGGGAAGTTCTGATTCCGGATCAGGCCAGAAGGTGCTTGTAGAATTTGTAAGTGCCAACCCAACGGGCTATCTTCATTTTGGACATGCAAGAAATGCTGCTGTAGGGGATTCATTGTCAAGAATCCTGAAATATAGTGGATACGAAGTTACAAAAGAATTCTATATTAATGATGCAGGACGCCAGATGGACTTACTCGGGGAATCGGTGTTTGTAAGGTATAAACAGCTTTTTGATATTGATATTGAGATTCCGGAGGATGGGTATCAGGCCGAATATATTACAGATATAGCAAATGATTTAAAATCACAAAAAAATGATTCCCTGCTTAAGCTTACAGAGGAAGAAGCAAAGAGTCATTGCAAAGAGTTTGCTTATAGTGTTCTTCTGGATGAAATAAAACTAGATCTTTTAAATGCAGGAGTTGAATTTGACGAATGGTATAGCGAAAAAGAAAATATTCATTCTTCGAATGATGGCATTAATGTTTTAGAACAGGTCAAAGAACTACTCAATAACAAGAATTCGATATTTGAAGATGAAGGTGCCCTATGGTTTAAGGCAACTGAATTTGGAGATACACAGGACTGGGTCCTTATAAAAAGTGACGGTCTACCTACTTATTTTTATGCGGATATTGCTTATCACAATGAAAAAATTAAACGTGGTTATAACAGGTTAATCAATATATGGGGAGCCGATCATCACAGTCATGTATCGAGGCTGAAATCCGCTGTAAAAGCACTAAATAGTGACGATGAAATTATAGAAGTTCTCCTTATTCAGTTTGTAAGATTGATAAGAGATGGAAAAGAAGTGGCAATGTCAAAAAGATCAGGAAGTTTTGTAACCCTGAGGGAAGTCCTTGATGAAGTAGGACGTGACGTAACACGATATTTTTTACTGATGAGAAGTACTGACAGTCACCTGGATTTTGATCTTGACCTTGCTAAAGAGCAATCAAGTGAAAACCCTGTTTACTATATTCAGTATGCACATGCAAGGATCGAAAGCATCTTAACCAAGGCAGGTGAAAGCGAATTTGCCTCATCTTCTGATTCTATCAAATCCCTTCAGCTTCAGGAAGAAATGCAGATTGTGAAGAAACTGCTTCAATTTCCGGAAATAGTTGATCAAAGTGCTACTTCACTATCTCCGCATAGAATTGCATTTTATTTACAGGACCTGGCATCAGATTTTCACGTGTACTATAATAGGAATAAAATAATTACAGAGAATAGTGAACTAACTACAGCTAGGCTATACTTAATAGTCTGTATTCAAACGGTGTTAAGGAACGGGCTATCTTTATTAGGTATTTCTGCTCCTAGGAGGATGTAATATTGAAGGGAAATAACCAGCCCGGTGGATTACAGACATTTATGTTTTTCCTGGGTTTTATTGTTCTTTTCTTTTTAGTATTCGCACTGGGAGTTATAGTTGGGAAAGGATTGGATACCGAAGGTCTTTTCCAGATTAAAAAGAAGGAGACAAATAAACAGCTGCTTGCCAGTTCTTCTGCAACGATTACTAACAATAAAGAAGAGACAAAACCTGTAAAGCCTGAATTAAATAAACCTATAAAAAAAGAAGTTAAAGTTACTGGAAAAAAACCAGTTAAAGGCCAAGTAAAAGAAGTAAAAAAGGTTAAATCTCAAGAAGTTAAAACTGCTGAGAAAAAACCGGTACCGATAAAAAAGAAAGAAGTAAATGTTGAAACTACTAAGAAAGATGTTGAAAATAATGCAGCCGGTGAAACGGTAGAGTTAGATTCCTTAAATGAAAAGAAATATGTAGCTAAGTTAAATTATAACAAGCAGGATTTTCCTGAAACTGACCAGGATGGTAATTACACTGTACAGTTGGGATCTTTTCAAAGTATAGATGCAGCTTATGCACTTGAGAAAAAACTGTTGTCTAAGGGGTATCCATGTTTTGTAATTAAATCTGCCATACCTAATAAGGGTACGTGGTACAGAGTAAGGGTAGGCACTTTTAAAACAAAGGACAAAGCAGCAGATTATGCGCAGCAACTAAAAAATAATGAGAAACTTGAATATACACAGGTTACATTTAATAAGTAAGGAAAATAATGTATAGAATAATTTTATTCTCAATTTTAATATTATTCACTTTATCACTTGGAAATACTTCCTTCTCACAAGTCACAGATTTGAGTAAGGTAAGTACGGGGAATGGATTTCATACAACAGACTTTAATATCCCCGAAGGCGTACTTACCGTATATCTGCCATCTGATATGACTGTAAACGAAGCGGCATCTGGAACAGTTATTTTAAGGGGCAGTACAGACACAAAAAGTTTTAACCAGATTAATTCAAAGTATAATCTTGTTGTTGAAAGTCAGAATGTTGAATTCATTGGAAACAGTTTTACTATTCAAATACCTGTTAATTTACCAACTGGTGTTTTAAGTGTTTCTTTGCAGGATAAGCAAGCCAGAATTTTAAAAAGGGCATTCTTCCCGGTAAGGCTAACAAATAGGAGTCAGTTACCTATTAATGCTGATGGCAAGGATAACTTTAGAACACCTCTTACCTCAAGAGCCGGAATGCCTGCAATAATAGAAGGACCTTTTGACGGCAGTTTTCAAACCAGTTCTATTAGCATAAGTGGGCAGCCTGTAACCTTACTCGCTGAATCTACAAGACAACTTGTGTTTTTAATACCGGACGGTATACAGGGACAAAAAGTGTTGTCGCTAAAGGAAGGAACTACAGATTTTAAAACCCCTTTTACAGTACTCTATGTCGTAAAAGTAGGCCATGAAGATCCTGCTTTGATAAGCAGAAAAGATGGTACCAGTACTGTCAGTCCTACGGGTGATTCGCAAGGAGTATTAATTGAAAGTGAACCACAGATGGGAGAAATTGATCTGGAATATAATCCAGATCTTGGAAAAACCAGTGAGGAAAAATTAAGTCCAGTACCTACAAGAAGGGAACTTGCAGTTACAGGTGAGCCGTCTTTGGGGCCATCTATAAGTGATCTTAGTAAACCACTGGAGCTTGATCCGAAGGATTTAGAAAAGTATTCTGCACCTTCGCCTGAGAAAAGTTATAGTGAAAATGAGCTTGCCAGCCTAAAAGAGATCTCTGAAATTGAAACTGATAAACCAGAAGTTGAAATTAAACCTATTGATAATACGGCAGTTGTTGCTAATCCTACTTTAAGTTCAGGCAAATCTGGCTACGAAGATATTAAAGAAGTAAAACCTTTGCTTGATAAGCAGATGAAATCACCATTTACTCCTCAAGAAACGGCAAGCAAAACTAACGCAAATGAAAATTTAACAGCCCAAAAAACCCAGGAAATAAAAAAAACATCTGAAGAGTCAATAAATCCTGTTAAGCCAATTGCTCCTAAAGAAGAGGCTACGCCTGTTGTTGCAAAGAATAGTGTAGTTACTAAACCAACTGCACCAGAAATTACTACAAATAAGGCTGATAATAAAATTCAGGACCCAAAGTTAAGCTCCGAAGCTTTAAAAAAAGAAACTACCCATGATGCATCTGATTATAGCAGCAAGATGGAAGTTAAAGGCGTAAAAGAGGAAGCAATAACCAATAAACAGGAATTATCAAAAATTAACACAAAAACTGCTTCTTTATCAAATACTGCAGGTGGACAATATAAGGAAATAAATGATCTTAGTTCTCTAAATAACAGTTACGGATCATATCAAAGTCTTGATAAAAATAAACAGATTACCCCAGATGAAAAAATAGAAGAAAACAACGAAGAGCAGATTAAAGAGGAAAAGTATGTTTCATTACAAAAAAAAGAGACTCCCAAACCAGAAATAAAGGAGCCTGTTAAAAAAGGTAAGTTTGCTATACAGCTTGCTTCATTTAAAAATGAAAGCGAAGCTTCCGACCTTGCTGGAAAATTGAATGCAGGTGGTTATGATGTCTACTTTAAAAAGTACAATGTTGAGGGAAAGGGTAACTGGTATAGGGTGAGAAAGGGCGGTTTTTCTTCCAGAAATGAAGCAGAAACATATAAAAACAGTTTAAATTTAAGCAAATATCATATTAAATCCTTTTTTGTTACTCCTGAAGACTAAGAACTTTAAAACGTGTTGCAATAAATTTTAAATCTAGGATTATACTATTATGGTTTCAACAGACGAGATTTCGGACAGGGCAAAAGACGGGAAACCTCCCGAGGCAACAAAATTACTTGGAGGAGGGTTCAAAGAGTGGTGGTTGCTGCTTGTAAGACCAATGGAGAACTATCTCGTTGAGCATAAATACCATCCGAATGTACTAACTATTACATCTTTGATAGTATCAATGATAAGTGGGTATTTTTTCCATCTGGGCTGGATTTTTTGGGGAGGGGTACTCATACTTTCCGGATCCACTTTCGATATATTTGATGGCAGGGTTGCAAGGGCGCAGGGATTAAATTCATCCCATGGGGCTTTTTTTGATTCATGTCTAGACAGATTTTCTGAAGCATTTATATATCTTGGCCTTTTAAGCTATTTCAGTGGTACATATTTTGTATATGTTATTTTTCTGATACTAAGTGCAACAACAATGGTGAGTTATACCCGTGCAAGGGCAGGTGCTTTAAAGATTAATTGTGAAGTTGGTATAATGCAGCGTACGGAAAGGGTGGTATATCTGGGAGTTTTGTCCGTTTTTAATTACTTTGGGAACCTTCTAACTGTCAATTTTGGATTTACTGGTACGGATTACCTGCTTAAGGCTTCTCTAATAATACTTTTGGTATTTTCAGTGTATACGGCAATTCAAAGAATGTCGCATGTGCTAGGGAAATTAAAAGAGAGAGAAGAAATAACCGAGTAAACTATTAGGCTCTTTCTTTAATTCTGCTGGCTTTTTTGGAGAGTCCTCTAAGGTAGTAAAGTTTGGCCCTTCTTACCTTACCCTTCCTTTTTAACTCAATCTTATTTATAAGTGGTGAATGCAGGGGAAATATTCTTTCAACACCTGTACCAAAAGAAACTTTTCTAACTGTAAATGTTTCTTTGAAACCTCCACCTTTTTTGGCTATTACAACACCTTCAAAAATCTGGTTCCTTCTTCTGTCGCCTTCCTTAATATTATAATGTACAGCTACAGAGTCACCAGCCCTGAAATCAGGGAGATCTGTTCTAAGTTGTGTATTCTCAAATTCAGTTATTATATTCATTGTAAATCTCCTTCTAAATTAAATCTTAGAAGATAGTAATCTGTCTAAAATTATTGCTGCAGCACTTCTTACTGATAAATGGTTGAAGTCATTATACCCTTTAACAGGTTTAAGTATATAGTCTGCAGAATTAATTACATCTTCCGTTAAACCCCACCCAGTGCCAAATAATATTAGAAAAGGTATGTCATCATTAAATATCTTTTCTCTTAAATTTTTGTAACCTATCATATTACTTTTAATTCTGGCATCTGTTACTACTACTTTTGGTCTTATATTTTCTGTTTCTTCTATATCCTCAATTATTTCTTCAATACTATCATTTACTTGAGCAATCTCAAGGGCTTCTTTACGAGAGGGATTAAATTTAACACCCGGGCCAACTGTCCAGTGATCAATGACCTTTTTTACTAACTCCCTCTGGTCTGAAACAGGATTTACAAGGTAGAATTTCTTAACACCATACGTTTTTCCGGCCCTTGAAATATCATGCGCATCCAGATTGGTAAAAGCCGTTACAATTTTTTTAAGGTCTTTATTGTAAACAGGATAATGTATTAATGCAATATATACTTTTATATTTTTTAAGTGGTCTTTTTGCAGCTTTCCAAGGTAGTCATATTCTTCAGTATTAAGCTGCGAATCATCGAGTATTTCTTCCATATTCTCAAAGGTTTTCTTAATACTCTCTCTTTTCCTCCAATCATCTACCTCTTTATGGTGTCCCGAAAGAAGTACAGGGGGAACTTCAATGTTCTTAAAGTTTTCAGGTCTTGTGTACTGGGGGTATTCAAGCAGGCCGTTTTTAAAAGAGTCATCAGCTGCAGATGATTCATTTCCGAGTACGCCCTTAATATTTCTCGATACTGAGTCTACTATTATACCTGCGGCATGCTCTCCGCCAGATAATACAAAGTCGCCAATTGAAATTTCCCGGTCAATATAAAGTTCCTTTATTCTTTCATCTATTCCTTCATACCTGCCGCAAAGTATTACAACCTGTTCATACTCACTTAGTTCATTGGCAATTTTGTCATTTAACTTTTCGCCTGTGGGCGAAGTGTATATTACAATGGATTTTTTCTTGGATTCTTTTACATCTTCAATGGCCCTGGATATAGGCTCAGGCATCATGAGCATCCCGCTTCCACCGCCGTAAGGTTTATCATCTACTGATTTGTGTTTGTCCTCAGTATATTTCCTTAGGTCATGAAGGTTTACGTTAATGATTTTATTGTCGATTGCCCTGCTTATTACTCCGTATGACAATACAGATTCAAAGAATTCTGGAAAAATTGTTATGATGTCATATTTCATTTTAGTTGCAAATTAAAGTATTCAGATTAACCCTTCAATAGGGTTTATCACGATTTTAGAGTTCGCAAGGTCTATATCTTCAACAAATTTTTCTACAAAAGGGACAAGATATTCCTCGGAGTCATTATTTATTACAAGTATAGGCTGGGCTGCATTATCCATAATATCCTTAACTTTGCCTATTAACTTGTCCTTGTTATCAAATACTTCCATACCAATTAACTCGAACCAGTAATATTCATCATCTGCTTTTTCGGGGAGTTCTTTTTTATCGATAAAAACCATTAAACCCTTGAGATGCTCAGCATCATCAATAGTATCTATACCTTCAAGCTTTACTATAATGCTGTCCTTCTGGTTTCTCCTACGGGATATAATAAATTTAGTGGGATTATTTATTTCCTGAGAAATATATAGATTGTTGAAATTTTTAAAACTGCTGAGTTCACCGCTGAATGGAAGAACTTTTACCTCACCCGAAAGTCCATGTGGCTTAATTACCTTGCCATAAGCGATGAGATCCATTTGTTACTCGATAATTTCCAGTACAACCCTCTTTTTTAATTTAGCAGCTGAAGCGCTAAGGATAGTACGTATTGCCCTTGCAGTTTTTCCCTGCTTCCCAATTATCTTGCCGAGATCCTCATGAGCAACATGAAGTTCAAAAACAGCAGTCTGTTCACCAGAAACTTCAGTTACTTTGACCTGATCTGGAAAATCAACAAGTGCTTTTGCCAAGGTAATTATCAACTCCGAAAGGTTTTCCAATTTCTTTACCTCCAAATTATTGAAGCTGCTGAGAAATTAATATATAAACTAGTTTACCACCTAATTATATTAAATTAGTAATAAGTTTTTTCACCCTGTTTGTAGGTTGTGCACCATTACCCAACCAGTTTTTCACCTTTTCTTCATCTACTTTTAATACATGGGGATCTTTTCTTGGATCATAATACCCTAATATTTCAAGGAATTTTCCGTCTCTTGGTGCACGAACATCTGCAGCTACAATTCTGTAGAACGGCTTCTTTTTCGCACCCAATCTCATAAGTCTTATTTTAACCAAATTCTAACTACCTCCTGTCTATTTAAACATCCTATACTATTAAAATTTTTTTTCTACATATATTTCATCATCTTATTGGCTAATTTCCCCATTTTCCCCATATTTTTCATCATTTTCTGCATTTGCATAAAATTCTTTATCATTTTATTCACATCTTCCACCCTTGTGCCACTGCCCTTAGCTATCCTTTTTCTTCTGCTTCCATTTAAAATGGCATGGTTTCTTCGTTCCCGTGGAGTCATTGAATTTATAATTGCTATAGATTTTTTCAATTCCCCTTCAGCTGTTTTCATAGCGCCTGCATTTTTTGATACATTTTTCATGCCTGGGATCATATCAGTAACATTTTCCAAAGGTCCTAGTTTGTTCATGGCAATTATTGATTCCTTGAAATCTTCAAGAGAAAACTGCTTCTTGAGGATTTTTTTGGCCATTTTTTCCGCTTTTTCTTCTTCAAAAACATCCTGCGCTTTTTCTATTAATGTAAGTACATCACCCATCCCAAGAATTCTTGATGCTATTCTGTCAGGATGAAAAACTTCCAGGGCATCAAGTTTTTCTCCGGTTCCAAAGAATTTAATTGGCTTTCCTGTTACTGCTTTAATAGAAAGTGCCGCACCGCCTCTTGCATCACCATCCATTTTTGTAAGAACTACTCCGTTAATGTCCAGGGCTTCATTAAAGCTTTCAGAAACATTTACAGCATCCTGTCCTGTCATGGCATCGGCTACTAGTAATATTTCCTTGGGATTTACTGAATCCTTTATAGCTAACAGTTCGTCCATAAGTTCCTGGTCTATATGGAGACGTCCAGCTGTATCTATTATTAAAGTGTCATATCCATTAAGTTCTGAGAATTTTTTAGCTTCATTACATATATCAACCGGGTCTGAACCCTGCTGAGTGTCAAAAACCGGTACATCAATGCTTTGACCAAGTACTTTCAACTGTTCGATTGCTGCAGGCCTGTAAACATCAGCAGGAACGAGCAAAGGATTTCTTTTCAGATTCTTGGCCAGGTAGGTGGCTAGTTTTGAAGATGAGGTTGTTTTACCAGAACCCTGAAGGCCAACCAACATAATAACAACCGGAGGTGCCGCATTTAGATCGAGTTCCGAAGATTTTTCTCCGAGTACACGAATCAGTTCTTCATGTACAATCTTTACGAACTGCTGTCCTGGGGAAAGACTATCCGCTACCTCTGACCCCATAGAGCGCTGCTTAACTGATTCAATAAAATCACGAACTACTTTAAAATTAACATCTGCCTCGAGAAGACTTAACCTTACTTCCCTGAGAGAATCCTGGATATTTTCTTCGCTGAGTTTCCCGTATCCCCGGATTTTCTTTAAAGTAGTATTTAGTTTTTCTGATATACCTTCAAACATTTTCTATCACAATATATACTTTTTTTCTTAAAAAGAACTGGATATTTATCATACAGAAAATCCATTGTCAAATACCCAAAAGTCTTAACCTTGAATATAATACTCATAAATTATGGACAAAATAATAATAATAATTAAAATAAACATAATTTTCCAAATTACTCAGGATATTAAATAAGTATTCACAATATAAAATGTTAATATGAAATTCGGTGTATTTGAATATATCAAACAGGTAGTAACTAATCCACACAAGACTGGTGCTATTGCCCCGTCATGCGAAGAGATTAGTGACCTGATTACGGATACTGCTCAGCTCGAAAAAGCAAAGACTGTTATTGAGTTAGGTCCGGGTACTGGTGTCTTTACCGAGAAAATCCTTGATAAAATTTCAAGTGATACAATTTTCTTTGCTCTTGAAATTAACCCCAAATTTGTTGAAGCAACAAAAGAGCGCTGTCCTGAAGCTATTGTTTATAATGATAGTGCTGAGAATGCAAGGCTATATTTGGAAAAACATGGTAAGGAATCATGTGACTGTATAATCTCAGCATTGCCCTGGGCTGTTTTTGGTTCGGAACTCCAGGACAAATTACTCAATACAATTTTTGATGTTTTAAAACCCGGAGGAAAACTTGTAACCTTAGCTTATGTTCACGGGCTCGCTTTTCCAACTGCCCAAAGATTCAGATCCAAACTCCACGGCATGTTTCCATATGTTACTAAAACACGCACGGTCTGGAGTAACTTACCTCCTGGTTTTATATATTGTGCAAAAAAATAGTGAACTATTTTTTGACAGTAACGTTTCAAAAAACTACAATTTAGGCCTATGTCACAGCCGACCCTATACCTGATAGACGGAAGTTCTTATATCTTTAGAGCCTATTTTGCCATAAGGCATCTGAGCACATCCAAGGGATTTCCAACAAATGCAATATATGGTTTTACCTCAATGCTCTTCAAATTTATAAAGGATTATGATCCTAAATATGTTGCTATGGTATTTGATTCAAAAACAAGGACATTCAGAAGTGATATATATCCACTTTACAAAGCAAACAGGGACAAGCCGCCTGATGACCTTATACCGCAGTTTGATAAAATCTTTGATATTGTTAGAGCGTTTTCAATACCGATAATACAAAAGGATGGGTTCGAAGCAGATGACCTGATTGGGACAATTGCCAGGGAAAATGAAAATAAAGAAATAGATATTGTACTTGTTACGGGAGACAAGGATTTTTACCAGCTTGTCTCTTCAAATATAAAACTTCTTGATACGATGAAAAACAAAGTTACCGGTATTGAGCAAGTTAAAGAAAGATTTGGAGTAGGGCCAGAAGCAGTAATCGACGTCCTCGCCTTAGCCGGGGACCAGGTGGATAACATTCCAGGCGTAAAAGGAATTGGTGAAAAAACTGCTTCAAAATTAATTTCCCAGTACAGTTCACTTGATGGGGTTTATGACAATATTGGGGAGCTTAAGGGAAAACAAAAAGAAAACCTCGAAAATGATAGAGACAAGGCCTTTCTTAGTAAAGAACTGGTCACAATTAAAACAGATGTCGATGAAATTGAAAAAGACTATCAAAAGTTTGAGTTTCAAAACGTTAATGCTGATGAATTAATTAAACTGTTTGATCTATTTGAGTTCAGTAATCTAAAAAAAGAAGTAGACCAGGGTGGATCTTATGATGAAACAAATTCTGACAAAGAAAGTTCAGTAATACAGTATAAAAACTACAAGCTCGTTCTAACAGAATATGAACTGGATGAAGTAATAAATAAAATACAAGAAACAGGTGAACTTTCGATAGACCTTGAAACAACTTCTCCCCTTCCAATTTTTGCGGATATTGTAGGGTTCTCCCTAACACCTGAAGAAGATGAAGGGCACTATGTACCAGTAGCACATAATGATGATACAAAACAGTTAAGCATTGATTTTGTAATAAATAAACTTAAACCAGTGCTTGAAAATCAATCAATTCGGAAAATAGGCCAGAATATTAAGTATGAAATGGTTGTTCTAAATAAATACGGCGTTGAATTAAATGGGATCTATTTTGACTCTATGCTTGCAGCTCATCTTCTAGATTCATCCAGGCAAAGTTTTAAACTCGACAAACTGTGCCAGAGCATACTTGGGCATACCATGATTTCTTATGATGATGTTACCAAAACTGGTAAAACCAGGATTCTTTTTAATGAAGTTGACCTTAAAACGGCGATGAATTATTCATGCGAAGATGCTGATGTTGCAATGAAACTTTACCACTACTTCAGTAAGGAACTTGCAGAAAAAGACCTTGAATTTGTTTACAATGAAAAAGTAATAAAGATTATACCTGTGCTTGCAAAGATGGAGGAGGCAGGGGTGCTAATCAATACGGAACTTCTAAGTTCACTATCAAAAGAGTTTGAACTTGAACTTGAGACTATTACTAAAAATATTTACACACTCGTGGAAGAAGAGTTTAATCTTAATTCAACACTCCAGTTAAGGAAAATCCTATTTGAAAAACTTGGACTTGAAATTAAAAAACGGACTAAGAAAGGTGAACCATCAACCGACCACGAGGTCCTTGAAGACTTGAGCAAGTACCATGAAGTCCCGGTATTACTTTTGAAGTACCGCGGACTTTCCAAGTTGAAATCAACCTATGTTGATGCTTTGCCCAAAATTATCTACCCCAAAACAGGTAAAATACACACATCATATAATCCTGTAGGGACTTCAACAGGAAGAGTGAGTTCAAGTGATCCAAATCTCCAGAATATCCCAATAAAAACTACTGAAGGGAAAAGGATAAGAAAAGCTTTTATACCCGTTGAAGGATGTACTTTTATTTCTGCTGATTATTCCCAGATAGAGCTTCGCCTTCTTGCCCATTTTTCAGGTGATAGAGAGTTAATAGATGCCTTCGCAAATGACAGGGATATCCATAGTAAGACAGCATCTGATATTTTCGGTGTAAGTGAAAAGGATGTTACCCCTGAAATGAGGAGACTCGCAAAAAATATTAATTTCGGCATAATTTACGGGATCAGCCCATTTGGACTTTCAAAGCAGCTTAGAACTTCAGTTGGTGAGTCTAAAAAATATATTGATGAATATTTTAATACATATCCGGATGTTAAATCCTACCTTGAGAACTCAATCAAAGAATCCAAGGACAGGGGGTATGCAATTACTATACTGGGGAGAAGAAGGCCGATACCTGAACTAAATGCCAGCAACAGGATGCTGAGGGGTATGGGTGAAAGAGCAGCAATAAACAGTCCGATCCAGGGTTCAGCGGCTGACATTATAAATTTGGCAATGATAAATATCGATGAAAAACTTCAAAGCAGTGATGCGAAGATGATATTACAGGTCCATGACGAGCTGATAGTTGAATCACCAAATGATATGATAAATGAAATTAGTCTATTAATTAAAAATGAAATGGAAAATGCCTATAAACTCAACGTACCAATAAAAGTTGATATTGGTACGGGACCAAACTGGGCAGATGCTCATTAGAACAGGGTTATATTTAAAGCAGGGTTAAATTATGTTTAAAAGAAATATTATATTTGTTTTACTGGTATTTGTAGTTTGTTGTCCTACATCAGCGTTTACAAAAACAAATTATCAAAAAGAGCTTATAAACCTTGTTCCACAGGAAGCAAGAGGTAATGGAAAACTTGGTGTTTATGTTAAATCGTTAAACACCGGAAAGGTCTTGTTTGAATATAACCCGAATAAAAATTTCATTCCCGCTTCCAATAACAAGGTTATATCTTCATATGCAGCACTTTCGCTTTTGGGTAAGAACTACAGGTTCAAGACTGAATTTTATACCGGCGGAGAATTGAGCAAGGGCACTTTGTTTGGAGGGCTTTACGTTAAGGCGTACGGGGACCCAAGTATAACAACAAATGATTTAATCAAAATAGTTCGGGATCTTAAGAAAAAAGGAATAAAACGAATAAAAGGTGATATATATTTTGACGATACTTATTTTGATAATGTTAACTATGGAAAGGGCTGGAAAAAGGCTTGGAGAGGTGATTACTACTGCCCTCCGATAGACGCATTCTCATTAAATTACAATACAATTGATGTAACAATAACACCTAGAAAACGCTGGGAAAGCCCTATTGTGGAAATTACCCCAGCGGCATATATACCCAATATTAACAATACTGCCCAGTCCAGTAAGTATAAGAGCCAATTAATTATTAGCCAGAATTCTTCTGGTGAAGAGATTTTTGTAAAAGGTAAGATCAATGTTAAAAGCAGGCCCCAGAAATATACAATTTCAGTAATGAAACCGGTTTCTTACTTTGGACTTGTATTTAGAAACCTCCTGGTTTTGGAAGGAATTGAGTTTGACGGCCAGATTATAAGAAAGCAAACACCTCCCTGGGCATCAGTCTTTTATACTCATGAATCGAAACCATTACACAAGATAGTAAATGATTTTAATAAGGATAGTGTAAATATTATAGGTGAAGCCTTGGTAAAAACACTTGGAGCAAAATATGTTGGTCAGCCCGGATCCTGGGACAATGGCTCATATGTTATATCAAAATTTATTAAGGATTCTGTTATTGGCCCTGATATTAATTTTGCCGATGGTTCTGGTTTGTCCCGGTATAACAGAGTCTCACCAAAGGTATTGGCCAACGTACTTTCCAATGCATATAATAAAACTGATTTTTCTTACGAATATATGTCATCACTACCTGTTGCCGGGGTTGACGGGACACTAAAAAAGAGGTTCAGGAGATCAAAAGTAAAGGGAAGAGTGGCTGCCAAGACGGGTTACCTGAACGGTGTCCGGGCCTTGTCAGGATATGTTTTTGCAAAAGATGGTAATATCCTGGTATTTTCCGTAATTTCTAACGGTCTTGGGTGGAAAGCTAAGACTTTTCAGAATGAGCTGCTGTTGGAACTTGTAGAATGCTGCAGTTCATAGAAGCTGTTGGAAAGTTGAATAAATTCCAATATGTTCAGGGTTTCAGCCCGGTTTTTACCATCTATTCCCGCCTTACTTAGGCAAATTTCTATATCTTCTTTATCAAATTCACTCTTAAGCGCATTAATAATCATTTTCCTTCTTGATGAAAATGAAGATTTAACCACCCTGGCATAAAGCTTTGAGTCTTTTATTGAAGAACAGTAATGATCTGTGGGTATGAGTTTAATTACCACCGAATCTACTTTTGGTTTTGGCCTGAAAGATCCCGGGTGTACAGTAAATAAATGTGTTACATCAAAATATGTCTGAATCATCACGGACAGTGCACCGTAAATTTTGTTTCCCGGATTGGAAGCGATTCTGTTGCCAACCTCTTTTTGAATCATAATTATTATTGTTGAAAATATTGATCTGTTTTCCGTGAGTTTGGAAAGAATAGGCGAAGTAATATTGTAGGGTAGATTAGCAATAAATTTTATATTGGAATTACATTCAAAACTACTAAAATCTGTTTTTAATGCATCTTCATTAATAATTACAAGTTTATCTGATTTTGCATATTTTTTATTTAACTCATCGAAAAGGAAAGTGTCTTTTTCAATAGCATATATCTTGTTAACAATGGCTGCAATTTTGCCTGTTAGGGCACCCTTACCAGGTCCGACTTCTATGATTAAATCTTTTGAATTAAGCTCAGCAGAATCAAGAATCCTGTTAATAACGTTATTATCTATCAGGAAATTTTGTCCAAGTTTTTTTGTTGGGTGAAAGGAACTGCCAGTTTTATTTGAATCTGTGGTCACTTTCAGTCTGATTTTTTATTTTCTGATAATTTTAAATTCTCATCGATATCATTAAAATGTATGATTTGATTTCTGCCTCTGCTTTTAGCCTCATATAGTGCTATATCAGCTTTTTCTATGAGTCCGTCCTGTGTCATAGCATTTTTGGGAAAGGAGGATATGCCAATGCTGACAGTGATATTTATATTGTCAGCATTTAATATTTTAGAAGATTCAATTTTTTTGACAATTTTATCGGTTACAAATAAAGCACCTGATTTATTTGTTTTGGGTAGTACAAGTGCAAATTCATCACCTCCGTACCTGGCAGCTATATCGATCTCCCTTATACTTTTGGATATTAAAACCCCTGTCTCACTAATTATGGCATCACCTGCCTGATGTCCATGTTCATCATTTATAGTCTTGAAATTGTCAATATCTATAATTACAACTGAAAGGTCTTCGGAGTATCTAAGGGCCCTGGCAACAAAGTTGGAAAGCATCTCTTTAAAATGCCGGTGATTATAGAGTCCTGAGAGGCCGTCTTTAATTGCCAGCTCACTGATTCTCTTTAGATTTGAGTAGTATGTTATTGCTTTTGAAGCTTGCTGGATAAGAACATTTGCAAGATTTTTGTGTTCATCATTAAATTCAATTTTTTTCATTCTGCTGATAAATACTGCACCCAGTACTTCATTTGTGTCTTCATTTGTATCATCCTGGTTAACAATTGGAAAAATTATTGTAGATTTTAAATTTTTGACGTTAACAGTAAAATCTATTTCTCTGTCAAAAACTGTCCTGAACTTTGATCTGTCAGAAATATCTATGAAATTTAAAGACTTTTTACCCTGATTAACCAGGCCTATAAGTGAGTTATGATTTGAAAAAGCCTTGTTTAACAAATTCTCATTTTGAACGGTTGTTGCTTTTATAGTACTTTCATTGGTCTCGAGGTTGTTAAGTGTTATGAAAATCATATCACTTGGAATAGTTGAAATCAGTGTTTTGAGTAGATGGTCAATTATCTTTTCAGAGTCCATATTTGATTCTAGCTTTTGAATGTAGTCATACAGTGAGGTTAATTCGTCTCCACTTTCAGAAACATTTTTCTGAAGTTTTTCTATAATAAGAGTAGAGTAAATTTTGTCGGCGATAAGTTCTGCGAGTTCCTTGTCACTATCGCTAAATGCTTTTTTATTATAGTTGTCCAATATCAGTATTCCACTTGCACTTTTATTGTTAGGTTCTTTATCCAGATGTTTGTTTTTGAGGGGAATAGCTAAAAGTGATTTGATCTCAATAGCCTTTGAGTAATAGACTGCATTTTCCTTTAAATTCTTAATGTCATCAATCATAATTGGGCTATTAGTTTTAGTAAGCCAGTTTAAATATCCGGATCTGAAAAGAAGTTTTTGCCCACTGTCTATTGCGTCTGGTGTATTTGATTTAAAATCATAAATTTCATATAAACCATCCTGATCTTTAAGGTATAGGATTATTGAGTTGTGTTCTATCAGTTTGCCAAGAAAATCAAGTGATTCACGCACTTCTGACTTATACGTTTCTTTATCTCCAAGTGGTATGTCAAGGGTATGTTTTATTGATGAATTATCCTGGAAATCACGATTAATATTTTTTAGCAAGATATATCTGTATTTTGAATATCTGTTTTTTAATATTGGGCCAAAAAGGAAAGTTGTAAGTGTGAGGATTAAAATCGAGATAGTTGCAGGAATTAAATCCGAGGAAATTAACTGTATTGATGAGATGCAAATTAGGCTGATTAAAACTGGAATTAAGCCAAATATTCCATAAAAGACAGGTAGTAATAGATAGAACAATGGAAATGATTTACCTGTAGTTACAGATAAAATAATTTCTAGAATAGCGGTTATCAGTAGTAAGACAATGATGTTATTTTTAGTTGGAATTATAGTTAACTTTTCTTCGGATTTTAATTCAAGTGCAACTAAAATTAATAGCGGAAGTATAAATAGGACCTGGTAAAATTCGGCAAAATTAAACTGGTTAAAAATCATCAGGCCGAATACTGTAAGGCTGAAAATTATTGATAAAATATCCAGTATATTCAGGTCGAACTTCTTATTGGTTATCGAATCTATATATTTTTTCACCTTTTTTTATCATTCCCAGTTCTTCACGGACAATTTTTTCAAGATATCTCTTGTCATTTTCCATGGAATCAATTTTTTCTTTATAATCATCATTCTCGTTATTTAATTTATCAATCCTTTTTAGTATTATGTTGTTTTCCTTTCTTAAATGATTGAGTTGTGTTGTCTCTTTTGAAAATATAAAAGTTGTAAAGATTATAAGAGCAAGAATAATTGAACTTCTTATTATTTTTTTTAACATTGCTTTGGCAAATTAAGAATAAGGACTTCTGCTAAAAAAAGGATTGGACTGCTTTTCAATTCCTATTGTTGTGGCTGGCCCGTGACCGGGAAATACATTGTAGTTGTCAGGTAGTGTAAAAAGTTTTGCCTCTATTGATCCGGTAAGCTCATCCATACTGGTGCCACCTGTGAGGTCTACTCTGCCCACACTACCAGCAAATAGTGTGTCTCCTGCAATAATATTGTCTTCTATCACAAGGCATATATGACCCCATGAATGTCCGGGCACAAGCAAAACGTCGGCGGTTAAACTTCCGATTTCAACTTTATCACCTTCTTTGATATAACCATCGACATCAGGTTTTACTACGTAGGAGTACTGTGGCCATCTCTTGCAGGCTTCGGGAAGCAGGTCAAGCACTGGCTGGTCTTTTTCATGGATATAAAATGGAATACCAAGTTTTTGCTTAACAACTTCTACACCTGCGACATGATCTAAATGGTTATGTGTATTAACAATTTTTGTGAATGTAAGTCCCGATTTCTCAACTTCAGCGAGAATGTCATCAATCTGTTCCCCCGGGTCTACCAGGATTCCTTCATTATTTTTTTCATCTCCAATTATATAGCAGTTCTCCATAAAAGCTCCGCCGGGTATGCAGGTTATAATCATATTCTATCCTTTGGTTAATATTCTATATGGAAGTTGTCGAATTCGCCAATAGAAGGTGAAAATGTAGTCTTTACTTCGGCCACTCGTGCATTAACCGGCCCGTCTTTGCACCATTCAATTAGTTGGTTTAGCTTTCCTGGGGATCCTTCTGCAACTAATTCTACGAAACCATCGGGAAGATTCTTTACATAACCTGTTAATCCGAGTGTTACAGCCGTATCTTTGGCTGAAGCCCTGTAGAAAACCCCCTGTACTTTTCCCTCAATAATAAGGTGAGCTCTTCTATCCTCCATACTATACTTGATGTTACCAAATAGTGATTTAGTGTCAAATCCGAAAATATGTACCAATTTATTTCTCATTCATTTATAATAAAAACTGTTATGGCTACAAAATTTGGTATAGTTGCCCCTCTTCCGGGTGTATCGGTAAAAGACCTTGTAAGTTTTGCAAAGAAAAGTGAAGATGCGGGGCTGGACAGTGTCTGGTATCCGGACCATATACTATTTATGGCAAAGAAGCTTACCCCTGAAGTTTGGTCAGTAATTACCGGGGCGTCGGTAATCACAGAAAAGATTCATCTTGGTGCAATTGGGGACCCACACAGAATGCACCCTGCAACTATGGCACACAGGCTGGCAACAGTAGACCACATTTCTGACGGCAGGGTATTTAGCTGCCTTGGCTATGGTGAGAAAATGAACCTGGATTATTACGGTATAGAATGGGACCGAGCACTTTCGAGATTAAGGGAATCTGTGAAGGTTATGAGGAGGCTCTGGTCAGGTGAACCAGTAACACATCAAGGGCAATTTTTTAAGCTCCAAGACGCCGAACTAAGGATAAGTCCTGTAAATGGAAATGTACCGTTCTTTATTGCCGCTACCGGACCAAATGCTCTAAGAACGGCCGGAGAAATTGGGGACGGATGGGTTACAAACGCAATGCCCACCTGGGTTTACAAAAAGAAATCTGAGGCTGTGAACATAGGTCTGCAATCAAGTGAAATAAAAAATAATTGTTTTGAACGGGCAATGTACGTTTTTCTTTCAATTGCGGAAAACAAAGATGAGGCATACAAGACACTTGATAATATTAAGCATGCAATAATCTGGCCCGATGTTATAGAAGAAGCTGGTTATAAACTGGAAATTGATGAAGAGTATAAAGGACTTTCCTACACTAAAATAATGCCCAATGATACCCAGATGCTGGCAAAGTTCAGGGAAATGGGGCAAAAATACTACACGAGAGAAATACTTTCTGATTTTGTAGTGTATGGTAATGCAGAGAATGTAAAAAAGAGACTAGAGGAATATGTAAATGCGGGTGTAAACCACTTTATATTAAGGGATTTCAGCCCCGACCTTGAATACTCTTTTGATGTGCTGACAAAAGAGATTATCCACTCTTTTAAATAAGACTTGTTTTAAGCAACAGTGATTTTCTTTTCAAGATAGACATTCTGAATAGAGTTGAGAAGAGCCACTCCTTCCTTCATTGGCCTTTGAAAAGATTTTCTTCCGGATATTAAACCCATACCACCTGCTCTTTTATTTATGATGGAAGTTTTTACGGCATCAAGTACATCGTTACTACCGGAAGCGCCGCCAGAATTAATTAAACCAGCCCTTCCCATATAACAGTTTGCAACCTGATACCTGTTTAAATCAATAGGATGTTCGGATGTTAATTCCGAATAAACCTTCTCGTGTGTTTTACCAAACTGTAAGGCATTGTATCCACCATTGTTTTCTGCGAGTTTCTGTTTGACGATATCAGCTTCGATAGTTGCTGCGAGGTGGTCGGCCTGGCCACTTAAATCAGCAGATACATGATAATCAGTACCGCCTTTTTTGAATTCGGAATTTCTGAGATATGCCCAAAGTACTGTTACAAGGCCCAGGCTATGTGCATGCTGAAATGCCTGTGAAACTTCCTGAATCTGGCGGTTTGTCTCAGGTGAGCCAAAATATATTGTTGCTCCTACGCCAACAGCCCCCATCTCAAAAGCCTGGTCAACATTGGCAAATAGTATTTGATCAAAACCATTTGGGTAGCTTAAAAGCTGGTTATGGTTAATCTTCATAATAAATGGAATCTTATGGGCATACTTTCTGGAAACTGATCCAAGCACACCCAGCGTGGAAGCTACGGCATTACATCCGCCTTCAATAGCAAGTTTTACAATGTTTTCCGGGTCAAAATAGATCGGGTTGGGTGCAAAAGATGCTCCTGCTGAATGTTCAATACCCTGGTCCACTGGAAGAATTGAAAGATAACCCGTACCGGATAATCTGCCTGTATTATAAAGAAGCTGTAGGTTCCTCAAAACAGCAACAGGCCTGTCAGTAGATACGAATACCCTGTCAATAAAATCTTTCCCGGGTAAATGAAGCTGTTTTTTATCTATTGTTTTACAGGTGTGGTTAAGTAAATAGTCCGATTCGTCACCTAGTAATTCAGCAATTTGATCAATTCCCTTTACTGGTTTAGAATCTGATTCCGGCATGATGTTGTTCCTCATAAATTTGAATTTCTGGGGTACGTGAATAACAGATTCTTAATAGATTATCACAAAAAACCAATAAAAAAATATCTTAATTTTTATCGTTTAATACTGTGATACCGGGGAGGTCACTGCCGCCAAGGAATTCAAGAGAGGCTCCGCCGCCAGTAGAAATATGAGTAATTTCAAGGTCAAGCACTTCTGCATTCCTCATTGCAGCAATAGTATCGCCGCCGCCGATCACTGTTGTAGCTCCTCTCCAGGTAGCAAGTGCCATTGAACGCGCTATTTGTGTAGTTCCGGACGAAAAGTCACTATCTTCAAAAAGGCCCATAGGCCCATTCCAGAAGATTGTACCGTTTCCTTTAATTAGCGAAGCATATTTGGTCATAGTTTTAGGCCCGATATCAAATCCATAGTAATCATCGGGGATTTCATTGTCGACTACAATTGATGTTTTTCTGTTCTCAAAACTTTCAGCCGCTACATGGTCAAGAGGCAAAAAGATCTTTTCCCCGTAGTTTTCCAGGGCTTCTTTTGCCCATGGTACCATTTCATCTTCACATATTGAATTACCAATGGGCACACCTTTTGCCTTTAGGAATGTATAGGCAATACCGCCGCCAAGAAGTACCTTATCGGCTTTTTCCATAATATTTTTCATTGCACCTATCTTGTCCTTGATCTTGGCACCGCCCACAATTACAACGTAAGGTTTAATTGGATTCAATAGCATTGCACCCATAAACATTATTTCTTTGTTTACTACAAAACCCGCAACCTTCTTTTCAAAATGAAAAGCCATTCCGTATGTGGATGCATGCGCCCGGTGAGATGTTCCAAAAGCGTCGTTGACATATATATCTGCCAATGAAGCAAGTTCCTTCGCAAATCCTTCGTCATTATTTCTTTCTTCAATATGAAAACGCAGGTTCTCAAGTAGCAAAACGCCACCATTATTAAGGTTGTCAATTTCATAGTGAACGTCTTTACCGATAATTTTAGAGGAAAATTTTACATCCTTTCCAAGAAGTTCTGTCAGGCGGAATGCTATTGGCCTTAATGACAAACCGGGTAGGTCTCTTCCTTTTGGCCTTCCAAGATGTGATCCAAGTATTACCTTGGCACCTTTTTCCATAAGATAGTCAATAGTTGGTACAGTTCTTCTGATTCTGTAGTCTTCGCTGATTCTCCCGTCTTTAATAGGGACGTTGAAATCAACCCTTACAAATACCCTTTTCCCTTTAAGTTCATTGTCAGGAATGTCAGAAACAACTGCTTTATTTATCAAAGGTTTACCCCGATTAATTCCACAAGGTCAACCACTCTAGAAGAATATCCATATTCATTATCATACCATGCAATTACCTTTACCAGATTGCCTTCAACTACAGAAGTGAGTTCTGCATCAAACGCGGCAGAATGTGTGTCACCAATGAGGTCTGAAGAAACGAGTGGTTCATCTACGTATCTGAGGTAGCCTTTTAAACTGTTTTTAGAAGCATCAAGGAAGGCTTTATTTATTTCCTCTACATCCGTAGCTCTTCCTACTTCACAGGTAAAATCCACCATAGATACATCCGGAGTAGGTACTCTCATTGCAACTGCATCAAGCTTTCCTTTTAATTCCGGAAACACAAGTTGAATAGCGCTAGCTGCTCCCGTGCTTGTCGGGATAATTGAGAGAGCAGCAGAACGTGCCCTTCTAAGGTCCGAATGTGGTGCATCGAGTATCTGCTGGTCATTTGTGTAGGAATGGACGGTTGTCATCTGTCCTTTTTTTATTTCAAATTTTTCATGAAGTACTTTTACCAGCATACTAAAACAGTTTGTTGTACAGGAAGCATTTGAGATTATATGGTCATCAGTTGGATTATAATCATTGTCGTTAATGCCCATAACTACCGAAAAGTCCACCTTGCCCTTAGCGGGTGCAGTAATAATTACTTTTTTTACTGTTTCACCAAGGTGAGCTGAAACCTGTTCTTTTGTCCTGAATATCCCGGTTGATTCTGCAACAATTTCAGCCCCTACTTCTTTCCATGGGATCTGTTTAGGGTCTCTTTCTGAATATACTCTTACTGGTTTATCATCAATAATAATATTATTTCCATCAACTTTTATTTCACCTTTAAAGGGGCCAAATACAGAATCGTATTTGAACAGATGAGCAAGAGTTTTTGCATCAGTAATATCATTAATTGCAACAAATTCCAGGTCAGACCTTTGAAGCCCAATCCTTAATACGTGACGTCCTATTCTGCCAAATCCGTTTATACCTACTTTTACAGGCATGTAACAGTCCCTCCGGGATAATTATAGTCCTTATTTCAAAAAAATAGTTACACTACCTTTTGTTTAATATTAGTCAAGATAGATGCAGTTTTTAGTCTAAATTATTGTATTTAGAGCCGTTTAAGGCTTGTATTTGTATTTTTTACCGGATACTTTCAATGTTTATGCAAGAATTTAATGTAGCTATATTAGGAGCAAGTGGATATACAGGCGGAGAACTTGTTAGGATTCTGGTTAATCATCCCAACGTAAAAATCTCCTATATTACAGCAGAAAGGCATGCTGGCAAAAAGGTTTCTGAGGTTTTTCCTCATCTGAAAGGTATTGTTGACCTCAAGCTTGAAAAGTTAGACTCTAAGAATATCCCGGATGATATTGAAATAGTATTTGCTGCACTTCCACACGGCACTTCGGCTGACGTAATACATGAAATTTATGATCGAAATGTAAAAATAATAGATTTAGGTGCTGATTTCAGGCTTAGTGAAGGAAATTACAGGCAGTGGTACGGAGACCACCCATGTACTGATATTCTGAAGGATGCTGTATACGGTATTTCCGAATTATATAAAAAACAGATTGCCGAATCCAGCCTGATAGCTAACCCCGGTTGTTACCCTACTTCTTCAATATTACCACTTGCACCATTGTTAAAAAAAAATATGGTGGATGAGAGTTCAATTATCATTGACTCCAAATCCGGTGTTTCCGGAGCTGGAAGGTCACCTTCACTGGATCTTCATTTTTGCGAGGTAAGTGAAGGATTCAAGGCCTATAAAGTGGCAGGTCACCGTCATTCTCCTGAGATTGAACAACACCTTTCTGAATATTCGAATAAGAACGTAGAAATTATCTTTACTCCTCACCTTATACCCATAGACAGGGGTATACTTTCAACAATCTATGTAAAAACGGATAAGGAATATAAAACTTCTGAGCTTATTCAAACATTAAAGCAGTTTTATAAAGGCTGCAGCTTTATCAGGATTTACGATGAAGACCAGTTTCCTAATATTTCTTATGTAAGGGGTTCAAACTATTGTGATATTGGGATTAAGTCAATTCCTGAAAAGAAAAGTGCCGTAATCGTTTCCGTAATAGATAACCTTGTAAAAGGGGCTTCTGGTCAGGCAGTTCAGAATATGAACATTATGATGGACCTACCTGAAACAACCGGCCTTAACATAAACCCTGTATATCCTTAGGTTACAGTTTTGCCTTTCTTATTCTATCGGTAATACCTGGAAGTATCCCAAGGAATTTATTGATTTCTTCTTTGGTGGTAAACCTTCCGATACTAATCCTTAACGAAGATATTGCTTCTTTATTAGATTGGCCCATGGCAAGAAGAACATGTGAGGGGTCTACATTCCCTTCGGAGCAGGCAGATCCAGTGGAAACGGCAATACCATCCATATCGAGATTCATTACAAGTGATTCACCCTCTATATCATCGAACGAAATATTAAGTGTATTTGGAAGTTTGTCGGGCGCATTTCCATTAATTCTTACTCCATTTATAGAACTTAAAATTCCGTCTGTTAGTAACTCTTTAAGATTTTTTATTCTTTTTGTTTCATCGGAAAAAGTCTGGTTAACAAGTTCTGCGGCTTTCCCAAATCCCGCAATTCCGGGGACATTCTCTGTGCCGGAACGTTTACCCCTTTCCTGTCCGCCGCCATGAATAAGTGAAAAAGGGTTAACTCCCATCTTTATATACAGCCCCCCTACGCCCTTGGGGCCGTATATCTTATGTGAAGAAAATGAAGCCAAGTCCACATTAAGCTTTTTTAAATCAACTTCTAATTTTCCAAGTGCCTGCACAGCGTCGGTATGAAAAATCACACCTTTTTCATTTGCTATTGCTGATAATCTGCCTATTGGATTTACTACTCCCGTTTCATTGTTTGCGTAGATACAGGAAACTAAAATCGTGGATTCCTTTATAGAATCAGATAACTGCTGGGGGTCAATTGTGCCTTTATTGTCGACATCTAGGTAAGTTACTTCAAATCCCTGTGACTCAAGGAAGCTAAATGTTTCGAGGCAGGATGCATGTTCGGCCGAGGTTGTAATAAGATGGCTGCCTTTATCTCTATAAGCATATGCTATTCCCTTAATTGCAAAGTTATTGCTCTCACTGCCCCCTGTAGTAAATGTAATTTCTTTGGTCCTTGAATTTACCAGTGCTGCAAACCTGTCCCTTGAAAGGTCAAGCGCTGATTTTGCCCTATTTCCAAATGAATGGATACTGGAGGGGTTCCCATAATTTTGATTAAAATATGGCAGCATTTCCTCCAGGACTAAAGGGTCCAGTGGTGTGGTTGCGTTATAGTCCAAATAAATTTGATTCATAATTTGTTAATAATATCTCTAGGTTAATAAGTCGGGTTTATTTGTTACTACACCGGTAAGCCCAATCTTTTTGAACTGCGTACATTGTACCGGGTCATTTACTGTCCACGCAAAAAGATGAAGGTTGTCTTTTTTTGTGCTTTCAATCAGTTTTTTATTGATAAAATACCTGAAGACTGCAATTACATTTGCGCCGCAATATTCACAGTCTCTTTTTATATTTGTTGGAAGCAGTTTGATAAGCCCTGTTGTTATTTTGGGTTCCAGGTATTTAATCTTTCTTAATATTCTTTTACTGAAAGAAACAACATATATTTCTTCAATCATGTCATACTTCTCAATTAGTTCCAGAATTTGCTCTTCGGTATTGTAATCTTTTAGCTCAATGACAAATTTGATTTTTTTTGAATAATTTTTAAATATATCCTCAACAAGAGGGATACGGTTTCCATTCCCTGCATCGAGGGTTAAAAGCTCTTGAACTGTTTTTTCCCTGACTCTTCCTTTGCCGTTGGTGGTCCTGTTAACCATTGGGTCATGAACAACAACAAGCTTGTTATCAAGGCTTAATCTGACATCAAATTCCATCATCTGTGCGCCGAGTTCAATTGCCTTATCAAATGAAGAAAAGGTGTTTTCGGGCTCATATTCACTTGCACCGCGGTGAGCAATTATTATAAAATCATCGTTACTGTTTTTGGGCATACTATCTAATATACACCTTGATTGATATAAAATTAAGAATTAGTAGAATGGTATTAAAGATGAACAATACACTAAAAGACTTAATTTATTTGTTGCGTCCGGCGCACTGGGTTAAGAATTTACTTGTTGTTGCACCAGCATTTTTTGGGGGAATTGTTTTTAGTAGTTTTGAGAACTTTTTTACCGCATTCCTTTCATTTCTTTCTTTTTCACTAGCCTCATCTGTGGGTTATATATTCAACGATATATTAGACATAGAAAATGATAAAAATCACCCCGTAAAAAAAAACAGGACCATAGCTTCCGGAAGGGTAAGGCCCGTTAATGCAGTTGTATTAGCTCTAGCTCTATTGATTGTAAGTATTCTGATTGCACTTAAAATAAATATTAGTTTTACAATTATCCTACTATCTTATCTAGTTGTTACAGTTTTATATTCACTGGGTCTTAAAAACCTTGTAATAATAGAATCTCTTTGTATTGCCGGCGGTTTTTTACTCAGGATAGCAGGCGGCGGAGCTTCGTCGGGGCTTTCTATCTCAGGTTGGCTGATTTTAACAACCCTGTTTCTTTCCCTGTTACTCGCTTTTGGAAAAAGAAGGTCTGAGCTGAATATGTCTTTGGAAAATAAGACATTCAGAAAAGTGCTTGCCAAATATGACAAGGGTTTTCTGGATTATATGCTATATGTATTTGCTGCTTCATCAATTATTGCTTATACCTTTTATCTCTTTGATACGAGTATGGGACTTATTCTTGTAACTATCCCATTAGCATGTTTTGGTGTGGCTAGATACGTTTACCTTGCACGAAAGAAGTCAAAGGGTGATCCGACTGAAGCCTTGTTAAAGGATTACTGGCTGCTTGCATGTGTGATTGCATGGCTGATTATAAAAGGCCTTGCGATATATGTTCACTGATACTCGTTCTTACCTGAATAGATCGTTTTTAGATTCCCTTATTAGGGATTTTGAACCTTTGTTTCCCTTTTTATAATTAATACCTTTTGCTATAATCAGGGGAGTCTGGCTGTTTTTGTCCATCAAAAGCCCAGCAGCCGATGCCACCTGGTCACCTGTTGCCATAACTGTTGCATTCAGCAGAAATCCTCTTGAGTCTTTTTGACCTCTCTTATCATCAAGTGGTGTAATACCCGAACATCCAATTGCAATGTCCACCAGGCCTTCTCTCCAGGGCCTGCCAACAGTGTCGGTGATTATTACGGCAACTTTTTTGCCAAGTTTTTTTAAAATACTATTTCTGATCTTATCTGCGGATTTATCAGAATCGAGGGGCAAAAGTGTTATAGAATCACCTCCGGATACATTTGAAGTATCAACTCCTGCATTAGCAAGTATAAGTCCGTCCCTAGTTTCAACGATTAGCCGGCCGTGGCCTTTTTTTCTCATATCCATCCTGATAATTTTTTTAGTCTCTGAAAGTATTACTTCTACTAGTCTAGGGTCTTTTGCCACCTCTTTAGCTACAGAACGGGAAAAAGCAGTGGGTTTAACGGTTTTTAAATTTACAATTCTCTTTTCGGCTTTTGAAACTATCTTTTGGGCTACAACAACAATGTCATTATTGTTCAATCTGACACCATCTTCTTTAATTGCGTTGCAGATTATAAACGGCAGTTTGTCACCCGGTTTTATTTCGGGGAATGAATTGACCTGTATTAACTGAACACTATTTGCTGGCATAATAAAAGTTGTCTTTCTTTTTTAACATTAATAAATTTGGAATTTAAATTAAAAATAATGATAATATGCTGATATATTAATGGTGTGGGATAAAAAGAGCAATGGAAAGTTTTATTAAAAACAGAAATTCTGACATTACTGAAGGCAGGCAAATTGATATAAGTGAATATGCACAGCAAAGCGGTATGCCCATTCCTCTATTTACAACATCAGGAGTATGGGAAAGTCATGTAACACCTGATGAAGAATCTATAAAGAAGGGTGAAACAGATATTAAGAGACTGGGGAAGATTATAAACCAGCTTATTTACTACATCAGGGTATACAGGCAGGATAACAGATCCAATGTTTTCGGATTTGAAGTTGAATTAACTTATAAAGGTATATCTGAAAGTATAAATCTTATTTCATATTTAGGTCCCAAGAGTTATATTGATGAAAATCCGTGTATTACCATTTTATTGCCTGAAGAGTTAGAGAGCAAAAGTGATAATGAGCAATCAACGCAGTCGTAAAGAGATATATTTTGATAACAATGCCACTACTAAACCCCTGCCTGAGGTAAGGGAAGAAGTTTGTAAAGTGCTTGGGGAAGAGTTTGGAAATCCTTCCAGTATTCATTCTACAGGCGAGCGTGCAAGAAAATACCTTGCTAATTCGAGGCAGCACCTGGCGGATCTATTGGGATGCGGCCCGGAAAATATAATTTTTACAAGCTCAGGGACAGAGGCTAATAACCTTGTTCTTCATTCCTGCACACTTGGTTCAAGAGAAAAATCTAGAATTGTGACCTCGAACGTGGAGCATTCATCTATAAATAAGATGTGCAGCTTTCTCGAGATTCACGGTACTGAGGTTGAATACCTAGAAGTTGACCATTCTGGGTTTCTTAACCTTGAAGAACTTGAAAAAGCCCTTAAAAAGGAAACCGATCTTGTCTCCATACAATGGGTTAACAATGAGACAGGGGTTGTTCAGGATATAGAAAATATTACCAGAATTTGCAATGAAAACGGAGTTCCTTTTCATACTGACTCTGCGCAGGCTGTTGGGAAGCTTGAATTTAAAATAACAGGAATGGGTATAGATTACCTGGCACTTGCAGGGCATAAATTTCATGCACCCCAGGGAATTGGTGCCGTTTATACCAGGGATAAGCTAACTATTCACCCTGTTTTGTTCGGAGGTTTCCAGGAAGAAGGATTTCGTCCCGGAACTGAAAATCTTCCCGGTGTAGTAGGTGTGGGGAAAGCAGCAGAGATCAGAAAAGAAAATTTAAAACAAACTGTTCATCACATGTGTAATGTCAGAACCCGTTTTGAAAGTATGATTCTTGAGAAAATACCGGGTACCAGGATAAACGGTTCGACCGAAGAAAGAATATGTAATACCACAAATATTATGTTTGGAGGTATAGATAGCAGAAAACTAACAATGATGCTCGACAGCGATGGAATAAGGTGTTCCCAAAGTTCGGCATGTACTAATTTCGAGACTTCACCTTCCTTTGTTTTAAAGGCCATGGGACTTTCCGATGATGAGGCTTATGCAAGTATACGGTTTAGCTTTAGTGAGGAAAATACACCAGATGAGATTGATGAAGCAGTTGAATTAATAGAAAAAAATTATAAGGAATTGAGTAAATAAACAGCTTGGATTCTTAACTTGCTTCAGATGCTATTGAAAAGTAAATTTAATTTCAGGTGAAATTATTATGATGGCAGGTCTTTTTCTTTTATTTTTGATAATCATGCTGATGGCATGGTTCGGTATGAGGAGCATTGCAATATCCTTATTCATTCTCACACTCATACTTTGTACGGCCTGGTTTTTACATCATGCAGCTTCTACTTTAAATATAAATATATGAACTCTTCAATTGCCAGGAATATCAATGCCTTAGCTTTACTTGGGATTTGTGCAATCCTTATTGGCGCATATTACATACAGTTTGTTAAAGGCGAACTACCCTGTCCGCTTTGCCTCCTGCAAAGGCTTGCCTTGCTGGGTGTTGCGTTCGGTGCAATGATGAATCTCCGATTTGGAATTCATCCTACTCATTATGGGATATCTTTATTAAGTGCTGTCCTTGGTGCAATTATTTCCGCAAGGCAGATTCTCCTTCATATGAACACACCAGGTGGTGGTTATGGAAGTGCAGTATATGGGATGCATCTATATACATGGGCACTAATAATATTTGTCGTGGCCATTGTTCTTATTGGACTAATGCTTTTTTCGGACACCCAATATGAAGATTTTGATGATTTTAAATCAACAAAAGAGGTTGGCTGGATTGCAACTATTATTTTTTTTCTGGTTGTTTTAATTACTGCAGGAAATGTAGCAACGACATATCTTGAATGCGGGTTTCAGCAGTGCCCGGATAATCCTACATCTTACATTATCCTGGATAAATAAAATTAAATTCTATTTAAACTTTTTATCTTCACTTGTGATAGAACCTTTAAGGGCACCGGCTGCTGCTCCTACAATTAATATATACATTCCTAAGAGTACTTATAACATAGTTAAATATTCAGAAGACTATTAATGAATTAGATGGTTATTTTGTTTGATTCAAATGATAAAATTAGAAGATAAATGTGACTTGAATTGAGGAACTAATCTGAAAATTAATTTCAAATTTTTCAACCTTTATTTTATAGGTAACTTATGTAGTTAAGTAATCAAAATTAGTTATGTACTTTTTATTTAGCTATGGTAATATCTACGTAATAATTCTTAGGAGGATTGACATGAAAGGTATCTCAAAGACATTTTTAACTGTATTACTATTATTATTAACATTTTCATTTACATCATTTAACAACGCTAACTCGGGAGGATTAAACCTACCCCTAGCGGAAACAGACACTAATGTATACCAGCTATATTCCTTTTTTGATTTAAGAGACAGGGAAAGTTTTATTCAGGTAACAAACCCTGAAGGTGCCAGAACAGTACACTTTCAGGTGTTTGATGTAAGCAACCTATGTACTGAAAACAATTTTTATGATGACTACACGCCAAACGATACGCATGTTTATAATATGAGAAATATTGAAACCAATGACGGTGACCTCTCCGGAGTAGATCTACCAGCAGGTGCATACGGATTTGTAGTAGTTACAGCCGTATTTGGAGAAGGACAGCCAGCTGATTTAGATGGTGAGATAATAGGTAACTTCAGGGTATTAGACGATTCTGGTTATGAATATAGATCTAATTCCCAGAACGGAACATTACTTGATGAATTAAGCGGTAATCAGCTTACCTTTAACTTTAGCTCTACAGGCGGGATAAATGAAACAGATGTAATAGGAATAACAGTAAAAGATGTAGAAAGCGGAGAGGTAAGCGCATCAGCATCAGGTGTTACGTTTGATACTAATTTATATAATAACAATGAAATACCATTTTCCTGTAGTGATACAACCTTTTTATGTGGAGCAAATACATTTGAATACGGAATAAATGAAGCACTACCAAACAGCAGAGACGGTGCAGTAACATGTGGATCCAACAACATAGACGAAGGGTTTGTAATACTAGATAGGTTAACAGACAATGATACAGAGCTATTTGCAGGATATGTTGGATTAAACACAGGTGGAAGCTCAAGAGGTAGTATGGACAGCATGTGGGAAGAGAGTTCACTAGAGCTATTAAGGCTTCCGGATTTATGTAGTGATGGTGAAGATAACGACGGTGATGGGTTTACAGACTGCGCAGAACTTAATTGTGATGGTGTAGTCGTGGACACAGGCGGCGAAACATGTGAACCAGGGGGAGAATTGACCTGTGATGATATGTTTGATAATGATAATAACGGTGAAGTCGACTGCCAGGAGATGGCTTGTGACGGAGAAGTTGGTGGTTCAGGTGGTGAACTTTGTGAAGATGGTGGAGAGATGACCTGTGACGACGGTTTTGATAATGATGGAAATGGAGAAGTAGACTGCGAAGACATGGCTTGTGATGGAGAAGTTGGTGGTTCAGGTGGTGAACTTTGTGAAGATGGTGGAGAGATGACCTGTAACGACGGTTTTGATAATGATGCTAACGGTCAAACAGACTGTGAAGATATGGGTTGTGACGGTGAAATTGGTAGCACAGGCACCGAAGTATGTGAAGATGGTGGAGAGATGACCTGTGACGATGGTTTTGATAATGATGCTAACGGTCTAGCAGACTGCGACGATTCAATTTGTTCTACTGATTCTAATTGCAATTAATAACAACTAATTGCTAATTATTAAAAAAGATTATTAAAAATATTTTAAGGAGCAGTGATTCAGGTCATTGCTCCTTTTTCATTTTCAATCAAAACAACCTAATAATATCAGCAATATGCAAAAATCAACGGGGAGCCTAACTTCCTAATGATATAGATGGTTTAATCAAGAGGTAATTTAAAAGAATTTTAGCATGAAAAGAAGGGCTAGATGATTTTGGAGGATTCAATGAAATTCAAATCGAAACACCTAACCCATTCCATCTCTTTCATATAAATTGTATCATAAAATAGATGGATAAGTTTAGTAGCATTAATTTCTACGGCTCTTAAAACTACTTAAAACAATAAGTGTAACCGCTTCTGCTTGCTTTTATTTGTTGAAAATATCTAATATAAATTGTAAAATACTTCAACGTTTTAAAGGAGGTGTAAAATTATGAAATTTAAATTTTTTCAAATAATTATTTTGCTCTTTATTTTATTTATCACTGGCCACAACTATGCTATTTCTGGTGCTAGTAATAGGGACTTTACCCTTTACGAGACGGATAATCCTTTACCATTAGGAGATCCCATATTTTATTTCTTTGATTTACGTGATAGAGAATCCTTTGTACAAGTTACCAACATGGATTCAGGCAATGTTACACTTCATGTGCAAATTTTTGATGTGAGTAACAATTGTAATGAAAACAATTTTTTTGACGTATATACTCCAAATGACACTCACGTATATGAAATGCGTAATATATTAACTAACGATAGTAACCCTTCTGGAGTAATATTGCCAGATGGCGCATATGGTTTTGTTTCAATACTTCCACCTGATACTTTTACACCAATATTTGGAAATATGAGAATATTAGACGAAAACGGATACGAATACAGAACTAATGCAGTAGGTGTTTTCAGCACAATAGGTACAAATATTACAGAGGTAGAATTTTACTATAGTTTCAATTTTAATCTTGAAGAAGGAGTAACCTTTTCAGATGTAGTTGGAATTACGGTAAGTGGTGTATTTAATGAAGATGAAATAACAGTTAATGTCACTGAAGATTTCAATAGTTTTGACATAGATATAATTGATAATAATGAGACTCTTTTTTCATGTAGGGATATCGTATTTGGATGTACCGACCAGAATAATCCACTACTCGAACAATTACTAGAAGAATCAGGAGCGAATGTTGCAAGCTTTGAATACGGAATAAATGAGACCATACCTCATAGCAAAGGAGGAGAAGTTTTGTGTCCTGGCAATGTAATTGGTGAAGGCCATGTTAAATTAGTTCCTGAACCTAATAATAACTCAGGCTCACAGGATGCGTTTATTGGTTTCGTAGGATTAAATAACGGTAATGAAAGAGGAAGTTTTGACTCACTGTGGCATGAAAATTTATGTGACGACCCTATTTTTTCTTTCCTGGTTTGTGGGGATAGTGCATAAATTTAATTAGAAAAATTTATTTTTTAATTCAAATAGTTGTAAATATAGGAGCAGTGAATCGTCATTGCTCCTTTTTTTATGTCCAATCTCTAAACTCCAACAATCCCAGCAACTTATAATAATCGGCGGGGAGCCTAACTTCCTAATGATATGCCCCCCGCCAGAATCAATATTATTCAGATACAGGTTGCTTTCCGATATTTAGTCGCCACTTAAAATAGCTCAGTAAATCATCAAGTATCATATAAAGACACGGGATCAGAATAAGCAGTATTACTGTTGAAAACAGAAGGCCCACACCAAGTGCTGTTGCCATGGGAGCAAGAAATGAAGCCTCTCCCCTGAATTCGAACATTAATGTAGAAAGACCTGCAAAAGTGGTGAGTGTAGTTAAAATAATTGGCCTGAACCTGTGTTTTGCTGACAATACGACTGCAAATACGCGGCTACGGAATTTGTCTTTTCGCTTATTTATAAAATCCATAAGTACAAGGCTGTCGTTAACAACAATACCAAGTAGTGCGACAATACCTATTATAGCTGGAAGTGTCCTAGGTTCTCCCCTAAGTAAAATACCGGCGGTGACTCCTATAAGTGTAAACGGAAGTATAGTCATAATAATAAGCGGCTGGAAATAAGACCTTAGAATACTTGCGAGAATAAGATAGATTAGAATTACCGCGACTATTGAAGCCCGCATGATGTCGTCCATAGTTTTCCTGTAATCTTCTTCTTCGCCGGCAAGTTTGTACTGGTATGTAGGGTAATTAATTAAAAGGTTTTCAATAAAACCAATAATCCCTGTATTTACTTCATTGGAAGTTGTTATTTTCTGGTCTACTTCGGCCGTAATCGCGACAGACCTGTTGGAATCGTACCGCTTAATATCAAGTATGCTAGGGCTCATCTCTATATTTGCTATAGTCCCTAGAGATACAAGCTGCTTGGAAGGTGTAATAATCTGATGTGATTGCAGTAGGTTGTATAAGTTTTCTGGCTGAAGATTATATCTGATATTTATGTCAGCTTCCTCTTTGCCTATACGAGTCTGTGCTATTGTAAGACCATCTACAATCGCTCTTACTTCCCTGGCTACAGCAGTTGTATCCAGCCCGAATATAGCAGCTTTCTGCTCATCAACGTTGACCCTTATCTCTGGTTTTCCCCAGACAAGATTGTCACTGATTCCATAAACCCCCGTATAGTTCTTCAACTCATCCTGAACCTGAAGTGATATCTCCTTCAATGTATCGAGGTTATTTCCAAGGATCCTGATATCGACAGGCTTGCCGGTGGGTATGCCCGCTTCTGCAATGAAATCGAGTTTCTCCGGCCCAACAACAACCATTTCGACCTCTTTCCTAACTTCTCTTTTTAACTCTAATCCGTTTTCATCCCGGTTTTCAAAATCTTCGAATTCTACTATTACCGTAGCAATGTGGTCACCGAAAGCGGGAGAATCCCCGGTAGTAAGGTCTATACCAATCATCGAAGTGATATTTTTCAGTGCCGATTCGGGTATTACCCTTTTAACAATATCTTCAATATTTTTTACGGAACTTGTTGTATAGTCGAGGCTTGACTGTGCGGGATTTTCCACCCTTATCTGGAATTCTGAAGTGTCATGCTGGTAAAACATCACATTGGGAAGCCCTTTGATAATAAAAAAACTGAAAAAAAGAATAACCATAAATGAAGTTACAACTACGTAGCGGTTACGAAGCGAAAATATAAGACCTTTTAGGTAATATGCCCTTACTTTCAAAAACCAGGTTGCTTTAGTAACGACTTTCTTGGGCTGCGGTTTCATCCACTCGGCGCAGTGCGAAGGCATAATGATAAGAGCCTCGAGAAGTGAAACCGCAAGGGCAAATATTGCTACCTTGGGTATGATTGAGAGGAACTCACCGATAAGCCCGGTTGCAAAAAGGAGTGGTATAAATGCTGCAATATTTGTAAGTACAGTTGCGAAAACCGGTAGTGCTACTTCCTTAGTACCCTTAATAGCAGCTTCCCTGGGGGCCATTCCCTGCGTGATATATCGCTGTATGTTCTCGACTACGATGATTGCATCGTCTACTACAATACCGAGTACCATAATTAGCCCAAACATCGAGAGCATATTTATCGTTATACCACTGAATTTCATAAGAATAAATGCTCCCAGAAATGATATAGGGATACCAAGTGCGGCGATTAGTGCCGCCCTTCGGTTAAGAAACAGCCCAAGCATTATCACAACAAAAAAAAGTCCCCAAAAACCACTCTTGAGCATACTCTGGAACCTTTTTTTGACCCAGTAGGAACTGTCATTCGTATCATAAATGTTCATATTAGGTGGTAGAGTAGTTTTAAATTCTTCAATATGTTCTCTTATTACCCCTACCGTATCTATCGCATCAATGTTTTTTTGCTTGTTTATCCAGAATGTTATAGCAGGCTCACCGTTGACTCTGGAACTGGTCCTTGATTTCTCTTCCCCGGTTTCAACCTGGGCTATATCCCTTATGAGGATGTTCTTGCCGCTAACATCAGTAACAATCGGAATATTCAGAATATCTTTTTCTTCATAAATTTTTCCCCTGGTCCTCACAAGAAGCTCGGTTTTGTCCTGGGTATAACCACCCCCCGGGAGGTCGAGGTTGCGCTTTGTTATTGCAGAGGCTATCTGGTCAACACTTATCCTGTACTGGTGCATTTGCCCGTAATCGAGGTTTACCCAGAAAACCGGGTCGCCAAGTCCCGAAAACACTATATTGTCAACCCCGTCAATTAGCTGCAGTTCGTCCCTTAGCCTTAGTGCATTTTCCCGTAGTACTTTCCTTGGGACATCCCCTGTTATGGCAATATTTATAAGGGGAAAATCAGATTTTACTTCTTCAACAATCGGTTCTTCAGCATCATCGGGTAGCCTGTCTTTTATCCTTGATACTTTGGAATCAATATCCTGAACTAATGCTGTTGCGTCCTCACCTGTTTCAAGCTCGAGTACAACAACGGACAGTCCTTCGGATGAGGTTGATCGAAGGAGCTTAATACCAGAAGTGTTCTTAATCTCTTCTTCAATGGGTATTGTTACAAGCTTTTCTATATCTTCTGCTGAAGCACCTGGAAAGATTGTTTTGACGGTTACTAGTTCAAGTTTTATCGAAGGGAAAAGTTCGAGTGGAAGGACAAGTACGAAGACCATCCCAATTATGATAATTGCTGCCATCAGCAAATTGACGAGGACGGAGTTTTTGACAGAAAATTCTGCGATGTGCATTAGTTTAGTCTGAAATAATCCTAACTTCCTGCCCGTTGGTCAGGCCGGAGCTTCCTTCTGTGATAATATCTGAACCAGAGGGAAGATATTCAACAGATATATAACCCGTTTTATTATCAACCCAAGTTACCTGTACAGGTAACTTAATGCTTTTATTGTCTTTGGCTACAAAAATAAATACTTCACTTGAGTCTGAAAATACAGCTGTTCTTGGTACGCTGAATACATTCTCCAGTTTTCTTACAGGTAGATTGACTGAGACAATTTCCCCTGGCCACCAGTTCATGTCTTCACCTGTAAGTTTGACTTCTATTTCGTAAATGCCGCTATCGTCACTAGAATTTCTACTGATCCCGACAAGTTCCCCTTTTCCATGTTCTTTAGTGCCCTGGGTATTCAAAGTAATTTCGACTTCGCTTCCCCTTTCAATTTGCCTTGCGACCGAGGCATCTACGCCGGCAATAACTCTTTTGTTCTCAAGATTTACAACCTTAGCTAGAAGCTCACCTACTGAGACTTCCTGCCCCACATCCGGAAAAATTTCGATTATTGTACCGTTTATGGGAGATGTTATTTCAAGGTTGTCGAAATCCCACTTGACCCTGTTGTAAGAAGCTTCGAGTGATTTCATATTAGCACTCTCAACAGCAAGCTGGTTTCGAGTTGAATCAAGATTATCACGGGATATTATGCCCTTATCGTAAAGTTCCTGGTTTTGTTCATATTTTCTTCTATTCTCAGCAAGGTTGGACTGGGAAGCTTTAAGCCTGAATTTCGCCTCATGAAGGGCTACGAGTTTCCTTTCGTCACTCATCTTAATAATTACCTGGCCCTTTACGACGTTTTGATCTCTTTTAAATAATATATTATCAACCCAACCACCAACATCGGCCTTGAGGTCAATTTCCTGGCCGCCTTCAACACGTCCAAGTACTTCTAGGTATATCCATGTTTCTGTGGGAATGGGTTTAATTACCCGAACCGGTTTTGTTATATCCCCATCTACCGTTTTAGCTGCTTCAGATCTTACTGAAACAAGCCTTAAATAAAGACCAAGTAAAAACAGGAGAAATATTCCAATTATTATTAAAAATTTGACCCACTGTTTTTTTGTAGTTTTACTCATATTTATTTACTCTTTTAAAACCTTTACAACTAACTAAAATACCAGATTACTTTAACTGAATCTCGCATACCCCACAGAATATTAATAATTATAATTTACAATAAACTCTATATAAGATAAAAATAATCACGGTCCATAATAAAATAAACAATTAATATTAAGTAAATGTTGCTTTTTAATAATATTTTTTGTAATATTGACTCAAACGATTCTTAGAGGAGGAGACATGGCTGTAAAAAAACCAATGACCAAAGCACAACTCTCAAGACATATTTCCGAGAAAGCTGGAATAACAATTAAAGCTGCAGGTGAGTTGCTCGATGATTTAGCTACTGTTGCTTATAAAGAAACCAAAAAGAATGGGCAATTTACAATGCCTGGAGTAGGTAAGTTAGTTGTGAGCAAGCGTAAGGCTCGTAAAGGCCGTAACCCTGCCACAGGTGAAACAATTAAAATACCTGCAAAAAAAGTACTAAAGTTCAGAGTTGCTAAAGCTGCTAAAGACGCAATTTTATAAAAAGTACATTAAAGATTTATTAAAAACCCTCCGGAGCTAAAATCAGTAATGCTGGTTTAAAATCGGGGGGTTATTTAAGTGCTTTGTCAAGTATTTCAATGGGGTGAGCCATAATAAGATTTTGATTTTTTTCTCTAAGCCCTTTTTGAATTTGAAGAAGGCACCCTGGATTACCTGCAACTACACATTGTGCATCTGTATTTTCAATATTCTCGATTTTTTTATCAAGAATATCTTCTGCAAGTTTAGGCTGTAAAATATTGTATACTCCTGCACTTCCACAGCATGTATCAGAGTTTTTCATCTCAACAATTTCAAGTCCGGGTATTTTAGATAATAAATTTCTTGGTGCTGACCGTATATTTTGGCCATGAGAAATATGACATGCGTCCTGGTAAGTAATCTTCATGTTTAAATCGTTTAATTCCTGATTAATTCCAATTTCATCAATAAATTCCATTATATCTTTGGTTTTTTGTGATAACTTCCTGGCTTTATCTGAATATTCCTTATCCTCAGAAAGAAGGTGTGAGTATTCTTTTATTGCTGAGCCGCATCCTGCTGAATTTATTATAAATGCATCTACATCGAGATTTGAAAATGAATCCACTACATTTCTGGCAAAATCTCTTCCTTCTTCTATTCTTCCCGTGTGGACTGACAATGCACCGCAGCAGGTCTGGTCCCCTGGAATAACCACTTCACACCCAAGTTTTGTAAGCACATTAATAGAAGAAACATTAGTGCCTGGAAAAAATACATTTTGAACGCATCCGGTGAGTAAAGCTACTCTGTGTTTTATTTCTTTCACGGGGGATATAACTTCAGGATAGCTCTTTACTGTAATACTATCCACTTTTGGCACCATTTGTTCCAACCTGTAAATAGAAGATGATATTTTCTTGAGTATGCCAAAGGAGTTGACCAGTTTTCTCATTCCAGATTTATTATAAAAATATAGAAATGGAAGCATTCGCCCCATCTTTTTTGGATACGGCAAGATACTGAAGAGCATTCCCCTAAAGAGTTTATCACCCACGGATCTTTTGTAATTTTTTTCTATTTGCGCACGGGATGATTCAATTAAGAATCTGTATTCCACCCCGGAAGGGCAGGCAGTTTCACATGCAAGGCATCCTAGGCATTTGTCCAGATGTTCTACTACAGTCTCACCCAGAGGTATTCTTTCTTCAAGTACAGAACCCATTAGGTAGATCCTTCCCCGGGGAGAGTCAAGTTCATTGCCGGTTTCAATATAAGTTGGGCAGGCACTAAGACAAAACCCGCAGTGAACGCAATCATCTACAATACTTTTCTGGGGCCTGTCTATATTATCAAATTTATTAAGCATTCTATTTTACTGTAAATTTAAAATTTACTTCTTTTCCATTTTTCATGGTAGTCCTGAGGTCAGTGTCAGATTCATATTCTCTTTTTTCAATTTCGAGTCCAATAATATTAAATTCTAAATTACCAACTGAGAAGGGGTAAGGGGAAATTGTATAATGTAATCCATCCTTTGATTCTATTATTAAATCAGTTTTATTTCCATTTAAGTCAACCGGGACATCCTTAACAGAAACTGAATCCCAGCCATTACAGAATGTAAGTGATATAATATCTCCGATCTGTATATATTTAAGCCCTCTTTGGACCTCCTCAGGCAGGCTGTCATCAATTATATCTGCATCTATCTTAAGTATTTCTGAAACATAACTGTTAATTTTGTTTTTAAAGTTAATTAAATCCCTGTTTCCAGGATTATGAGATAAAAGATGGTTGTTAAATGTTGAAAAATGAAGTGCAATAAGGGCAGAGGAGAATAAATATCTTTCTGGGATATCCTCAAAACACTTAGACCATATAACATGCTGTTCCTCAGGGTACATATCTATAAAACTTGCCGGATAATGATTCTCCGGGTTAATACGAGGATTACTGTCCCATTCCCTCCATCCCTTGTCATGATTTGTAATCGCATACATCTGCTGTGGGTCAGAATCAATACCCTGGAATATTTGATTGCCCCATAATTTCATAATTTCTCCGCTCAATATTGAATGATCAAACTGCGTAAATAATATCCATCCGTTATTAAATATTCTTCTAATCATTTACTTTTAAATCAGCCTTCCCGGGTTAAGAATATTGTTCGGGTCGAAATTCTGCTTAAGCAGCTTCATCAACCCGGATGATGGGCCAAGCTCACCCCAGCTATCAAACTTACCGAAATCCCTTGGTATATGCTGGCAAATAACCGATCCCTGGATAGTTGTTAAATAACTTCTTAATAACTCAACAGTAATTTCAAGATCTTTATTCTTTCCTTCAATCAATAGCTGAATAATTCCATTTCCTGCTTTTGCAGATGAAAATATCTTTACATCAAGGTTCTCGGAAGATTCCTGAATATATTCCAGTACCCTTGGTATTTCATTCATTGTTACCGAAACCTTACAGACGATATTGTTACTGTTGCTTTTGTAGGGAAAATTTCTTAAATATTCCCAGACCTGTATATCATTTTCTATTACTGCTCCTTCAAGGTTGTCGCTATTTAGAATGCTTTTAACAAGCGCCATCTGGTCAATTACTGCTTTTTTAACGTTTTCGATCCTGAGAGAAAGTGTATATGGGAATTTAATCGGTCTTATTCCTGTAAGTTTGAAAATGTCGGCAGAAAGTTCGGGGTTAATAACCTCGATAGAGGAGAGCACAAGGTCGGCATTGAGAATTTTCTGAATACAGGATTTTAACATCTCTGAATCACTTATCCCGGTTATAAAAGTGAGTGATTCTTCTTGTACAGGATATAGTTTAATAGATACTTCCACTACAACTCCTAGAGTGCCCATGGAACCTACAAGCAGTTTGTGTATGTCATATCCTGCTACATTCTTAACAACTTTTGCCCCGCCTTTAAAAATTTTTCCATCTGTACCAACTGCTACTATTTCAATTATCTGTTCCCTGAAGGTCCCGTATCTAAACCTTGACGGGCCGTAATCATTGGTAGCTACAATCCCTCCTATTGTAGCCCCCTTATCGGTAAGGGGTGGATCAACTGCAATAAACTGGTTTTTACTTAATAGAAATTCCTGAACGTCTTTAAACCTGCACCCTGCCTGCACCGTTATTATAAAATCTTCCTTGTCGTGTTTAACTATATTGTTGAGCCTTTCAAGTGATAGTGCGACATCAAATGCAGTTAGCGTGTTGCCGAATGAAACTTTGGTACAACCTCCAAAAGGTATTACCGAGTAGCTATTCGAATTGCAGTATTCTAATATCTGAGATACCTGTTCTATGTTTTCAGGATAAAGAGCAATAGAAGGCAGTTTGTCAAAAACCTGAAATTTTAACAGCTCACTTCTTTGGGTATGAATATTATCGTGGCTGATAAAATTCATAAACTCTTCTATATTTATTTTTTTCTTATCCATATGAATATTAATATAATTCGCCTTCAATTTTTCTTTCTATTTCAGATGCTCTTTCTTTTGTCATTCCGTGTTCAGCACATGTCCTCGGTGTGGGAAAAAGTTTACCGGGATTGCATAAACCCTTTAAATCAAACGTACAGCTGATAAGCTGCATAGTTTCCAGGTCGTGATCGTTAAACATAAGAGGTATATATGTTTTCTTATCAAAACCAACACCGTGTTCTCCTGTAATGCTGCCCCCGGATTCAACACATATTTTTAGTATTTCCCCGGCAAGTTTCTCAACTTTATCAAATTCACCTTCAACGGCGGAATTAAAAAGAATAAGTGGGTGAAGATTACCGTCTCCCGCATGAAATACATTTGCGATTGTAAGGCCGTATTCCTCACTTAACTGTTTAGTCTTTCTAAGTACCTCGGCTAGTTTGTTCCTTGGGATTACGCCATCCTGAACATAATAGTCAGGGCTAACCCTTCCCATTGCAGCGAAGGCGCTTTTTCTTCCCTTCCAGAAAAGCTCTCTTTCTGCTTCATCTTTTGCAATCTTTATTTGAATTGCTGAATTTTCCCTGAGTACATTCTCGACAATCGGAAGCTGAGCTTCTACTTCAGCGTTTGGGCCATCTAGTTCAATAAGAAGAATTGAGTCCGCATCTTCAGGGTAGCCAGCTTTTACAGAGGTCTGGACAGCTCGAATGCAGGTATTGTCCATTATCTCCATACCGGCGGGTATAATCCCGTTTGAAATAATTCCGGATACTGATGACCCGGCATCTTCTATACTATCAAAAGAAGCAAAAAGTGTTTTTACCAGCTGTGGTTTTTTTGAAATCTTTAAAATGACTTTTGTAACAATACCCAGCAGTCCTTCTGACCCTACTACAATGCTAAGAAGGTCATAACCAGGGTATTCCTGGTTTTTACCTCCAAGTTCTATTATTTCTCCGTTTGGAAGTACCATTTCAAGTCCAAGTATATGATTTGTGGTAACTCCATATTTCAGGCAGTGTACGCCTCCTGAATTCTCCGCAACATTTCCCCCGATGGTACATACAATCTGGCTGGAAGGGTCAGGCGCATAATAAAATCCAAAGCTGTCTACAGCTTCGCTTACAGACCTGTTTATTACACCTGGCTGGACTACTACAAGCCTGTTTGGGATATCTATCTCAAGGATTTGATTCATCTTTGCAAGTGAAATCAGTACACCATCATCTACGGGGAGTGCGCCCCCTGAAAGTCCTGTTCCTGCACCTCTTGGGACAAACGGCATATTAAATTCGTAACATACTTTTATAATCTCAGAAACCTGCTGTTTGTTAATTGGCAGAACCACAAACACGGGCTTTACCCTGTAATAAGTCAGTGCGTCACATTCAAATGCTATTATCTCTTCTTCCCTGTGAAGGAAAGAATCCGGATCGAGTATTGCTTCAAATCTTTTTTTAATTTCGTTGTAATTTTTATTCATTTTTTTGATTCTGTTTATATGAATATATATTATTGACTGAGAATTGTTAAAACAAAATATTCCTGATTATTAATATTATGCATAAAAATACAAAAATTATTACAGTTAACGATAGTAACGTATTTCAAAGTTCCGCAGAAGTCCTTATAAAAGGTGGGATATTTATATATCCAACTGAGACACTTTACGGTATCGGCGCGTTTGCAACTGATACAAATGCTATTAATGAAATTTTTAATGTAAAGGAAAGGGCGCGGGGAAAACCATTTATATTACTGGTAAAAAATTTTGAAATGCTGGAGAAATATTTTATTGTTCCGGAAATAGTCCGTAAAAATTCTAATAAATTTATCGAGGAGCCGATAACAATAATATTTAATCAAAATACAGAACTTCCTGAAGAACTTTCTGCCGGTAGTAAGAAAATAGGAGTCAGAATATCCACTAATCAATTTGTAAAAGGACTGTTTTCTTATATTGATATCCCTATTGTTTCCACAAGTGCAAATGTAAGCGGTGAAGAAAACACCTATTCATCCAAGCAGATTATAGAGCTATTTGATAATAAAGTTGATCTTATAATCGATTCTGGTAACCTTCCCCATTCAAACGGATCAAGCATAATTGATATTACTTCTACCCCGCCTAAATTGTTGAGAGAGGGTGACATAATAAAAGAAAATCTTAAGGAGTTTCTAAGTGGCGACTATTAAAGGTTTTAAAGGTATCAGATATAACCCGGACAAGATAAAAGACTATGAATCTATTGTGGCTCCTCCTTATGATGTGATTAATGGAGATGAACAGGATCAGCTCTATGCAAAAGACCCTTATAATGTAATCAGGCTTATTCTTGCAAAGGGTGAGGGAGAAGAGCGTTACAGTAATGCAGCCAATACATTTAATGAATGGCTTGAAAATTCGGTACTAATAAATGAAGATGAATCAGCGATTTACCCATATTATCAGGAGTTTGATTTTGAAGGTACAAATTATACACGCAAGGGTTTTATCGCCGCGGTTAAAGTAGCAGATTTTGACGAAAATATTGTCCTTCCGCATGAACAGACGTTTAGAAAACATAAGGAAGACAGGCTCAAACTAACAAAAGCATGTAACGCTAACCTTAGCCAGGTATTTTCTGTTTATTCAGATGATGGTGGTACGGTGGAGGATTTAATTGACAACAGTATTTCACAACCGATTATCGAGGTAAGAACGGATGACGGTGTTAAAAATACTTTCTGGAAAATAACAGATTCTGATATTATCGATAAAATTTCTGCAGGGTTAACAAAAAACAACCTGCTTATTGCCGACGGACACCACAGGTATGAGACTGCTTTAAACTACAGAAATTTGCAAAGAGAAAAATTTGGTGAAGATTCCGGTGATAAACCCTACGATTACGTAATGATGTATCTCTCAAGAGGCGGGGGAGACGGCCTAGTAATTAATCCTACACACAGGGTTGTAAAAAATATTGGAATCGGTATTGAAACCCTTTTGTCTAAGTTGGAGCAGCATTTTGATATTAATGAAACAGATTCAATGGATGTTAATACCCTTGGTTTTGATGAAATGGTATTTATTGCAACTGGGACTGAAAAGAAATATAAAATAAGGTTAAAAAACAAGCTTGAAAAAAATTATGAAAACCTTGCAGTTATGGTTCTTCATAACATTATTTTTAAAAACTATATCAACGAAGAAGAAGCCGGGATACTATATACAAAGTTTGATTCAGAACTATCAACACTTGTTGGTTCAGGTGAGTATCAGTGCGGTTTCTTACTCCCAAAACTAAATGCAGATGATATTTTTGAGGTAGTCCTTGATAATGTGAAAATGCCTCATAAAACAACCTATTTTTACCCTAAGATTTTATCCGGGCTGGTTTTTAACCCGCTTTGATAATTCTGTTGCGAATTTGCTGCAAATAAACACTGACTTATTTTATACCCAATAATATGTAGTTTTTATTGATTACAGCTGTTCCTGTATTATTATGTTAATAAATATTGGAGGTTATTGCTATGACCGGCTTAATTATCCTTGGACTTATATTTGCATTAGTAGTTTTTATCGTATCGATCTATAACAGCCTTATAAAACTCAGAAATACATCGGAACAGGCTTGGTCGGACGTAGATGTACAGCTAAAGCGAAGGTATGACCTTATCCCCAACCTTGTTGAAACAGTAAAGGGATATGCTTCACATGAAAAAGAAACATTCGAGAAAGTAGTACAGGCAAGAAATATGGCGATGAGTGCTACTTCCCCGGGTCAAAAGGCGGAAAACGAAAATTTTCTTTCAGCCACTTTAAAAAGCCTTTTTGCACTGTCCGAAAACTATCCGGACCTTAAAGCCAATCAGAATTTTCTTGATTTTCAAAACGAACTTTCTGAAATTGAAGAAAAAATACAGCTTGCCCGTAGATACTATAACGCGGTTGTCAGGGATCTTAATACCAAGATTGAATCAGTGCCGAGTAATATTGTTGCAAATAATTTTGGTTTTAAGAAAAAAGAGTATTTTGAACTCGATTCAACCGAAGAAAGAGAAAACCCTGAGGTAAGTTTTGGGCAAGAACCTCAGGATTCGTAATATAATGAGGTTTTTGCTTTTATTTTTATTCTTTCTTATTCCATGTTTAACACTGACATTATCTGCATCAGAGCAGATAAACAGCTTTGATGTTGATATTTATATACCAACTAACGGAGTAGTCAGGGTTGAAGAAAATATTGAGTACCAGTTTCCTGATGAAGTTCGCCGGGGCATCATAAGAAAAATTCCTTATAAATACAAGTTGGGACGGAATAACTATAATCTCAGGATTGATGTTCAGAATGTAACAGATTTTGAAGGAAACAGTTACAAATACAGAGTTACTGAGAAAAATGGTTACGTAGATATAAAAATTGGCAATCCTGATATTTCAGTAACCGGTGTGAAGGAATACAGAATTGAATATTTTGTAAAAAGGGCAATAAAGGAAATTGATTCTTATGATAAATTCTACTGGAATGTAACAGGGACCGAATGGAATCTGCCGATATTATCCAGCTCAGCCCATATATATTTTGAGACAGATATGCCGGATGAACTCAAAATGGACTGCTTTACTGGGAGCTTTGGATCAACTGAAACAAATTGTTCTTACAGTTCGAGCACTGACAGCATTATTTATAAAAGCAAAGGTGAATTAAATCCTTACCAGGGCCTTACTATAGTTTTAGAAATTCCCGGAGGCATTTTAAAAGGTTCCTCAAAGCTGGATCAATGGTTCTGGTTTATAAGGGACAATCTTATTTTTACAGTCCCGTTTATTACATTATTTATACTGTTTTTTATCTGGAATAAGTTTGGGAGAGACCCTTACAAGAATAAGCCAATTGCTGTCAGGTACGAACCCCCTCCTGACCTGACCCCGGCAGAAGCGGGGGCGCTTTATGATGAAAAGGCCGATATGATAGACCTAACTTCAACTGTAATTGATCTGGCTGTAAGGGGGTATCTTAGGATTGAGGAGATAGAAACTACAAAGTACTTATTTCTTTCTGACAGGGACTATCGGCTAATAAAGACTCCTGAGAAAAACACCGATGACCTTATGCCCCATGAGTTAAAGATATTGGAAGGCCTGTTTAGTACCGGACAGACTGAAGTGCTAATATCTGATCTTAAAAATAAATATTATAAACATCTGGAATCTATAAAGAATTCCATTTATCACCAGCTAGTTGATAAAAGTTTTTTTCTTTCTAATCCCGACAGGATCAGAACAACTTACAAGGCTGTGGGCATGATAATAATATTTAGCGCATTATTTATACTTCCCGATTTACTGCCCAAGTTGATATTTGCATTAAGCGGTTTTATGGTTGTTTTCTTTTCAGGGTATATGCCAAGAAAAACCCGAAAAGGGGTAACTGTTAACCATCACCTGCTTGGGTTCAGGGAGTTTATAGAAAGGGCTGAAAAAGACAGGATAAAAACACTTGCAGAAGAAGACCCGGCTATCTTTGACCGCGTACTTCCCTATGCACTGGTTTTTGGGTTGGAGGAAAAATGGGCGGAGGCCTTCAGCGGTATGTTTACCGATCCACCCAACTGGTATTCTTCAAACAGTTATACCGGTGGTTTTAGTCCACATATTTTCGTAAATGATCTTGGAAGAAGCATCAGTATTATGAACAAGTCCTTTAATTCCTCACCAAGAAATTCAAGCGGCGGCAGGTCAATCAGTATGGGAGGAGGGGGTTTTAGCGGTGGAGGTTTCGGAGGAGGCGGTGGAGGAAGCTGGTAAAATTATTTTTCTGATAATTCACCTGTTTCTTCTTCACCTACAAAATCTAGTGCGGCAGAATTTATGCAGTATCTTTTCCCGGTTGGTTTAGGGCCGTCATCAAATACGTGGCCCAGGTGCTCACCACACTTACTCGATACTACTTCCCATCTTGTGTAACCGAGTTTTTTATCCGGAACTAATTTAACTGCATCTTCTGAAATTGGCTGCCAAAAGCTTGGCCAACCAGTTCTTGAATTGTATTTATGATCTGAATGAAACACAGGTTGTTTACAACCGGCTGTAACATAAACCCCTGTTTTCTTGTTGTAGAGCAGGTCTCCTGTATAGGCCCATTCAGTATCTTTTTCCCATAGTATTTTATATTCTTTTTTAGTGAGTTTCTCTTTCCATTCTTCTTTGGTTAGGCCCATAACCCCTTCAGGTAAATTTCCTGGCGGTTCTTCACTTAAAAGGTTTTTCATAGATATTGAACCAAATATGATTAAACATATTATTATTAATTTTTTCATAGTGCTGCCTATTCCTGTTTTAATTTAACCTATTCTCAATTAAACTTAATTTTGATAATCAAATAGATCTTTGAATTAATATTTTACGTACGTATATATAAATTGATTTCTTCATCTATCTATATTTACGTGGAAAATCAATATGTGGTTTTATAGGAAGGACTTGAATTTCCAAGTTGAAAAATTTTATTATTAGAGAGGGTAATTAAGTTATGAAAGGATCTGACATATTTGTTAAGGCACTTGAGAACGAGGGAGTAGAGTACATATTTGGAATACCCGGCGAGGAAAACCTGGATTTTCTAAATTCTCTTAAAGACTCGTCAATAAAGTTGATACTTACACGACATGAGCAGGCAGCAGGTTTTATGGCCGCTACTTACGGCAGGCTTACAGGAAAAGTCGGAGTTTGCCTTTCCACTCTCGGGCCCGGGGCCACTAATTTTATGACCGCCGCAGCATATGCACAGCTCGGTGCGATGCCAATGATGATGATTACTGGTCAGAAACCAATAAAGAAAAGTAAACAGGGCCAGTTCCAGATTGTAGATATTGTAGATATGATGAAGCCGCTTACAAAATTTACTAAGCAGGTTGTAGATGCAAATAACATTCCGAGCCTTGTAAGGGAATCAATAAGGATTGCCGAAGAAGAAAGGCCGGGTGCAGTGCATCTTGAACTTCCAGAAGATATAGCTTCCGAAGAAGCCCAGGAACATTTTTTTACAAGCTCCTTTTCAATGAGGCCTGAAGCTAACCAGGAATCAATTGATGAAGCTGTTAAGTATATATTAAAAGCTAAAAAACCACTTTTATTAATCGGTGCCGCCGCAAACAGAAACAGAGTTGCACAGTCATTAAAAAAATTCATTCATGAAACAGGCATATTCTTTTTTAATACACAGATGGGGAAAGGTGTAGTAGATGAGAGGAGCCACAAATACCTCGGTACTGCGGCACTTTCAGACAATGACTACCTTCACTGTGCGGTGTCCCAGGCTGATTTGATAATAAATGTAGGCCATGATGTGATTGAAAAGCCGCCGTTCTTTATGCACCCCGGAGGAGTAGAAGTAATTCATGTAAATAACTTTGGTGCAACAGTAGATGATGTTTATTTTCCCCAGGTAGAAGTTGTTGGTGATATTGCAAAATCCATTGATGCAATCCACAAAACGCTTGGAGATCGTGATATTGCATGTCCGGAAGGGTTTGCACACATTAAAAAAGGACTGGATGACCATATATATTCTAAGGCTGATGACAATGGGTTCCCTATTATTCCGCAAAAAGTGGTTGCTGATATAAGGGAAGTTATGCCGGATGACGGGATAATTACACTCGATAACGGAGTATACAAGATATGGTTTGCTAGGAATTACCAGGCTTACCAACCTAATACAATCTTGCTGGATAATGCACTAGCTACAATGGGTGCAGGGCTAGCTTCAGCAATAGGGGCAAAGATAGTAAAGCCGGATAAAAAGGTACTTGCAATCTGTGGTGACGGAGGATTTATGATGAACTCCCAGGAGATTGAAACCGCCGTAAGGCTTGGCTTAGACCTGGTTGTCGTTATACTTCGTGATAATGCATACGGTATGATTAAGTGGAAGCAGGCCGGTATGGGATTTGATAATTTTGGCCTTGATTATGGTAACCCGGATTTTGTCAAATATGCTGAGAGTTACGGTGCATGCGGCAAAAGGGTAGAAAGTAACAGGGAATTATTTACCATACTTGATGAATGCCTTAACTCTAAAGGTGTTCATATTATTGAAGTACCAGTGGATTATTCAGAAAATGAGAAAGTACTAATTGATGAGCTTCAAAATTTAACTTGTGAACTTGTTTAAATAAGGAGATTACATGGCTACCAAAAAACTACAGGTATTAACCGCTTTTGATGAAACATTAATAAGGGAACTGCCTTTTGACGGACCTGCAAAAGTTGAGAAAGCACTTGCCACAGCGAGGGCTCTTGCAGATGACAAGAGTAAATGGCTATCAGGTTCAGAGCGCATACAGATTCTGGAAAGGGCCAAAGAGATTGTAAGGGAAAGATACGATGAAATAGTTGAAACTTCTGCTATGGAAGGTGGAAAACCACTGGTAGATACCAAAGCCGAAGTAACACGTGCAATTAGCGGGATTTCTGTAGCTATAGAAGAAATTGGAAAGTTAACGGGCAAGGAAATAGCAATGAATGTAAACCCTGCCTGTATGAACAGAATGGCTTACACATTCAGGGAGCCAATAGGTGTAGTTGTTGCTATTTGTGCTTTTAATCACCCATTTAACCTTGGTATACACCAGGTAATTACTGCGGTTGCAGCGGGATGCCCGGTAATTATAAAACCAGCAAGTACTACTCCATTATCAGCCATGAATCTTATTCAGATTCTACATGACAGCGGGCTTCCGAAAGAATGGGCACAGGTATTAATACTAGACAACAAGGTTGCTGAGACCATGGTCACTGACGACAGGGTGGATTATATGACGTTTATTGGATCAGGAAGAGTAGGGTGGTATCTTAAGTCCAAACTTTCCCCGGGCACTAGGTGTGCACTTGAACACGGCGGTTCTGCACCAGTAATATTTGAACCTGATGCAGATATTGATGAAGCACTTCCATTACTTGCAAAAGGCGGCCTTTATCATGCCGGCCAGGTATGTGTTTCGGTGCAAAGGCTTTTTGCACATCAAAAAGTTGCCAGGAAAGTTGCAAACGGGCTTGCTAAAATTGCCAAGAAATTAAAAGTTGGCGATCCACTTGATCCAAAGACCGATGTAGGGCCTCTTATTCTGCCACGTGAAGTTGACAGGGTTCATGACTGGGTCAAGGAAGCAGTAAGAAAAGGTGGAAAATTGATTTGCGGCGGGAAAAAAATCAGCCGGACCTGCTATGAACCAACAATAATTCTAGACCCCCCGCAAAATGTAAAACTCTCTAAGGAAGAAATATTCGGTCCCGTAATTGCTGTATACAGTTATAAGAGCAGGGACGAGGCAATAAGGCTTGCAAACAGCCTTCCATTTTCATTCCAGGCCTCAGTATTTACAAAGAACATGGAAACTGCACTAGATACAGTTAAAAGGATAAATGCCGCAGCGGTGATGGTAAATGATCATACTGCTTTCAGAGTGGATTGGATGCCTTTTAGGGGTGCTAAAGCCTCAGGGATCGGGACAGGTGGTATTCCATATACCATGGAAGAAATGACTCAGGAAAAACTGATGGTTATAAAATCAGATGTTCTATAGTTGCAATTAATTTTATTAGTTGAATTAACCTTTCTTTAATTTATAATCTTGCGCACTGATGGAATTAAAATATATCCGTAATTTCTCTATTATAGCGCATGTAGACCACGGCAAGTCTACTCTTGCAGACAGGATTCTTGAGTATACAGGTACGCTGTCTGAAAGAGACAAGACAGAACAGTTTCTCGATAATATGGATATTGAGAAGGAAAGGGGCATTACGATAAAAGCGCAGGCCGTGAGACTTCATTATAAAGCAGATGACGGCAACACCTATGAATTAAACCTTATTGATACTCCTGGGCATGTTGATTTTAGCTACGAAGTATCAAGGAGCCTTATTGCATGCGAAGGTGCGCTTCTTGTTGTAGATGCTACCCAGGGAGTTGAGGCGCAAACACTTGCAAATGCATATCTTGCAGTTGACGCGGGCCTTGAACTTGTACCTGTAATAAATAAAATTGATCTTCCGGCATCAGAACCTGACAGGGTAAAGGAAGAGATTGAGGAAGTTGTAGGAATTGATGCACAGGATGCAATCCTTGCCAGTGCCAAGCAGGGCATAGGTACGAAAGAGATACTGGAATCAATTGTCAAAAATGTACCTCCCCCTTCTACGGATAATTCCAAAGATTTGAAAGCACTAATTTTTGATAGCTGGTTTGATTCCTACCTTGGAGTAGTGATGTTAGTAAGGGTAGTTGAAGGTAAAATAAAGCTTGGAATGAAAATAAAACTTATGTCCACCGGTAATGAATACGAAGTCAAAACGCTTGGTGCCTTTTCCCCGACAGCTCTTGAACTTGATAAATTATACACAGGGGAAGTTGGTTTTGTAGCGGCTTCCATTAAAGAGGTTAGAGACGCTAAAGTAGGTGACACCATAACTGGAGTCATAGACAATGCGAAAGTGCCTTTAGAAGGGTTTAAAGAGATGAAGCCGATGGTTTTTAGCGGCATGTATCCCATAGATACAGGGGAATATACCAAACTCAGGGAAGCACTTGAAAAACTTTGGTTAAATGACTCATCACTTGTTTTTGAACCTGAAACTTCAGCAGCACTCGGATTTGGATTCAGGTGCGGATTTCTGGGTCTTCTTCATATGGAAATTGTGCGGGAAAGAATAGAGAGAGAATATAATATAGATCTTATAACTACTGCTCCAACTGTTGTGTACAAGGCTGTATATCAAAATGGTGATGAAATTTATGTGGACAATCCTAGTGATTTGCCTACAGGAGACAGAAATGCAACCGTGGAAGAGCCCTTTGTATTTATTTCTGTTCACACACCAAAGGAATACCTAGGGCCTATATTTAAACTTTGTGAAGAAAGGCGCGGTTTGCAAAAAGACCTTAAATACGTCACAGAAGACAGGGTTATTGTCGAGTATGAACTACCAATGGCAGAAATTGTTTATGACTTTTATGACAAGCTTAAATCTATATCAAAAGGTTATGCATCTATGGATTATGAGCCAGCGGGTTATAAAGCTTCAAACCTTATTAAACTAGATGTACTTGTAAACGGGGATATTGTTGATGCACTTTCTATTATTGTCCATAAGGACAATTCCTATTACAGGGGCAGGGATCTTATTGAAAAATTAAGATCACTTATCCCAAGGCAGCTTTACGAAGTTGTCATCCAGGCTGCAATTGGAAGTACCATTATTGCCAGGGAATCTGTAAAGGCGCTCAGGAAAGATGTTACGGCCAAGTGCTACGGGGGTGATGTTACTAGAAAAAGGAAACTTCTTGAGAAGCAGAAAGAAGGGAAGAAAAGGATGAAACAGGTAGGGAGTATTGAGATTCCCCAGGAAGCTTTCCTAGCGGTATTAAAAACCTAATTTTTTATTAACGGCCTGCAATGAATAGCATTAAGTCTGTCATTCCGGACTTGATCCGGAATCCAATATTTATTGAGAATTTTCATTTACTTATAAAGTAAATGAATTATGAACTTGATTCAGGATCTGTAATTAAAAATACTATAAACAGCTTTTTATTGATTTTTTAACAAATTCATCAAGTTCTCTTTTTTGCCACGAGTACATCTTATCTTCATGATTAAAAAGATCTATAAACTGTTTCTCTGAATACCTTTCTTCAAAATTGTCCATCATACAAAGACATCTTTTCATTTTTAAATAAACTTTTGACTGATTTGAAAAATCAGGGGGGTCCTCAAGAAAACATCCCTGCATATAAGTAGTTCTTACGCTAAGTGAATATTCATATGCAGAAGCTGGTACTGTATATGTAAAAGTAAATAAAAAAATACTTAGCAAAATAAAGTAATATGATTTCATTATTATCCCCTAACAATTTTATAATAATTATAAGAACAAGTAGTCATATATAGAAATGGTTTTATTTACATTCCCTTCATCATTATCTGAGTTATGACATGAGTGACACCGCTAACAGCCTCAGGGTCAGTATTTACATTTACTAAAAATAACCGGCATTGATTTCTAAAAAAATTATCCTGTTCTCTTTTTTGCCATGATTAATCTTTTATTTTAACAATTTTAATACTTTCTCAGCCTCTTTCCGGTTAAATGGTCTGGGCATATGTGCGTCAATCTTTGCATCCAAATTATGGAAAGTTGTATCCCAGTTATGTCTGTCAATTCTTCCCTTTGCAAGCTTTGCATTGAACCCTTTACTTCTGGTGAAACCTCTATCATTTAAATCCAGTAATTCGTTTGGAACTAACTCATTAATTCTTTGGGTAATTATCTGCTGATCGATAGACCACCATTTGTTCCAATTATCAGATTTAGCGTTCGGGAATTTACTAAGCAGTTCTATAAGCGACATTTCGGGAATAACCTTATCCCAATTTTCAGACTTCATAGCAATGTAGCAAATTGGGTACTGAGAACGTTCTGTTAAATCAAATCCATAGACAGTGACTTTGTTTTCATTCGGACACCAGTAATCTGAGCATGGCATCATATCAATATCTGATGTCATTAGGAGACCGTCCGTGAATCTATGTCCCAGTAAGCGGGCGCATTGTACAATTGTTTCAGACCGGTATCCCGGCGTCGAGAACGTCATATCTATCATATTGTTAATTGGGTCCTGCGTTGACACCGTTGTTCCAAATGTAAATGTGAGTGTATTCCACCCCAATTTATTCCATGCTTTTTGAACATAGGGCACATAATTCAGGTAATTAGGATTATTATTTGTCGATAGTATTACTGTTCTTTTCATAATTATATTTTGTATCCAAAGTTATCTGTGGGCCCGAATATTTAGCGGCCTCACGGGATTTTCCGAATACGTAAAAATACAATTTACATTCCCTTCATCATCATCTGTGTGATGACATGAGTAGCACCGCTTACCGCATCCGGGTCAGTTTTTACATTTATTACATAAGGTAGGTTTGATTTAAATGCTCTATTTAAAGCAGTAAGAAGTTTTTTAATATCAGTAACCGTTTCACCGTCGCCGCCCATGGCCTTTGCAATTTTATCAAATTCCACAAATCCGAGTTCGACTCCCTGTATACCTTTTGCTTTGGGGTATGTAATTTGCACCTGGTGTTTTGTCATGCCCCAGGCAGAGTCATTACAAACAACAACTACAAACGGGAGTTTATGTTTAACTGCCGTTTCAATCTCCATAAAGTTCATAGCAGCAGCACCGTCACCTGTAACTAGGGCTACTTTTTTATCGGGATTAGCAGCTTTTGTTCCAAGTGCAAATGGAATACCAACGCCCATGCATCCGAGCGGGCCTCCTTTTACATAGTTTCCAGGGTTCTCAACTTCATAAGTTGTATCTGTCCAGGACTGGCAGTCTCCTCCATCTACAACTGCTATTCCTTCTTTCCCAAGGAAGTCACTTACAATTTTAGCAACTTTTGCAGGGTGGATAGCTTTTTTTCTTGAGTTTAATACATTTTTTTTGAAATTCTTATATGTATTATCCTTTATTTTTGTAGCTTCTGAAAACCAGTCTTTAAAATTGAGTTTGTTAGGTTTACTCTCAAAATGTTTATTCATTTTCTGAATAAATGACCTTAAATCAGAGATAACTGAATAATCTGATTTTTTATTTCTGCTGATTTCATCGGGATTGATATCCACTTGAATTTTTTTTGCATTTTTATTAAATGAATTACCAAAACCGATATAGATACTTAGTCTTATACCAAGCAGAATTATTAAGTCGGATTTTCCGGCTATTTCCCTGAACCCTTTTGGAGATGAAGGGCTTGCAGGGCCAAAGCAGTATTTGTCGGGGACAATACCGCGTCCCATATTTAAAGTAAAAGCCGGTATGTTCAGATTTTTAATAAATTCTTCAAGTACAGTTTCAGATTTTGAATACCAGCTTCCGCTTCCAAAAATAACAATTGGTTTTTTTGCTTTAGACAATAGTTTTAAAACTTCATTTATCTTTGTTGATGTTGGTTCATAATTGGTATCTGGTATTTTGAGATCGTAGGAAGATAAATCTTTTAGTTCTGTTTTAGGATAAAGTACCTCATATGATGTTCCGAGATATACCGGGCCAGGCTTTCCGGTTACTGCTGTCTTATAAGCATTTGATACATATTCGGGAATTCTGTTTATATCGTATACGGTCCTTGCCCATTTTGTAATTGGTTTGACCATAGCCATCTGGTCAATTTCCTGGAGCGACATTGTATCATTCTCTTCGATACCTGATCTACCCGCAATAAGAATCATGGGAGAATTTGAAAGGTATGAACCCGCTAGGCCGGTTAATGCATTTGTAAGACCAGGGCCTGCTGTTACGAGGCATACTCCCGGAGTGCGCGTTACCCTGCCATATGCATCCGCTGCCATGGCAGCACCCTGTTCATGGTGAGTGTCTATAAGCCTAATGCCTATATCCTTGCAGGCTTTGTAAATAGGATTTATATGGCCCCCCGCAAGGGTGAAAATATCCCTTACTCCCATGTCATAAAGTGTTTTTGCTAAAAGCCATCCGCCTTGTTTTTTTGCCATATTTTCTCCAAATATTACTAAACAATGTAATCAATTTGAGGTGATGTTGGCAAATTATTAAATATTCTATTTATTAATTTTAGCCTGCAATCAATAGATTTAGGTGTCATACTGAATTTATTTCAGCATCCCTTGTTATATACAATATAAGAAAATGAAACGATGCTATTTAAGTTAGATATTTTTACAACATTTTAAAATTCTCTTGACTCAACAAAAATCGTGAATAATTTCTGATTAGAAACAAAAATAAATCATAATCGGAGGTAAACATTATGAGTTTAGTATTAAGAAATTGGGAACCATTTAATCTGTTAAGAGAGTTTGATGCAGCATACAGGGGCGCACCTGATGATTCAGTCTGGTCTCCTCATGTAAACATCGTGGAAAATGAAAATGGATTTGTTGTGACTGCAGAACTCCCCGGAGTATCGAAAGAAGATATAGATGTGGATTTAAAAGACCATACACTTTCGATTAAAGGTGAGAAAAAAGCAGAAAAGAAGGAAGAAAAAGACAACTTCATCCGGGTTGAAAGCAGTTACGGTAAATTCGAAAGGAGTTTTCACGTAACAGACGATATAGATGCCAGTAGTGTGAAGGCAAGTTTTAAAGATGGTGTGCTGAAAGTTGAATTAAATAAGAAGGAAGAAGTGAAACCCAAGCAGATAAAGGTAGAAGTACACTAAGGAAGCCCGAAAGGGCTTCCCCTTTTTATTTTAATCCCATTTTTTCTCTAAGTACTTCATCTAAAGTGCTGTTTTTATTCCAGTAGTCTAGCAAAACACTTTTATCCCTGACTGCTCTTGTTACAAGTTCTTTTGAGTCCGGGCCAAAACCACTTTTATATCTTTCTTCCCATGAAATAATTTCGTAGGGGAAGTTTTTCTCAAAAGTGATATTCAGCTGTCTGCCTGTATCGGGAAATTTTACAGAATAGCTCATTTCATTCTTTTCGGGGATTTCTTTTAATTCAGCAACAGCTCTTACGGGGTTAATTTCCTGGTGTTTTAGTCTAGATACAATTAGACTTGGAATTAGAGAAATATCCCCTGTAGGTAGACTTTCAGGATTTAGCCTAATCCTTGTAAATATTTCATCTTCAAGAAAGGTTTTTTCAATTTGGTATTTTTTGTCACCTTCTGATTCAAAATATGAGAAGATTTCTATATCATAATTGCTCTTATTAAGATTAAGCTGCGTAAAAACATTTCCGCACCATTCCTGAGAAGAGGAAGTTAACTTTAATGTATCAGGATAATATTTTGAATATACAGGTGTAAATACCGATTCCATTATTGAGTATCGATAAATTCCCGTATTAAACTTTTTAACCAGATTTAGTTTTAATACTTTAACAGCATTCTCTTTGTTTGCTGCAGGATTATCCAGTTTAACCTGTTTGGTTTTGGAAAAATCTTCTGTAACAAAAATTAGTACCGCATGGCCTTTATGGACTTCACCATATCTAGCCTGTTCGAGTTTATAGGTTGTAATTTCAGCATTTCCCGAATACCAGTATTTTTTAAATTCTTCTGCACTATAAGGAGTAGGGGAACTGTATACATCTACAATATTTATGGTAAAAATAAACATAAATGAAAATATGAGTATAAGTTTGTTCATTATAAAACCTCTTTTTTGGGATGTTAATAAGTAAGATGTTCTAATTGGTAAAAAGTATCAATCTAAATTTTAAAAATGCTGTTAATGATACTCTTTAGATTCATATTCAATTTCAAGCTCTTGAGAATGGGTTAGAAATTCAATACCCATTTTGCTGGTTCGAGAAACTCCCTCATTATACCATACAACTTTTCCAAGCACCTTTGTTGTTGCATTTACATCTTTTTTATTAAGGGCATCCAGAATTTCTATGACAATAGGGGTGTTTTCAGCATAAGTTCTTGAGGATTCAATTACCATTCCATGGCGGGAAAGGTTGATAGTATATCCCCTGTGCTGTGATTTTTTATTTCCGTACTTTACCAACTTCCTGAATGGTAGCCTACGGGATCTTCTTTTATTGTGTGGACTTGACTCGGCCATAAGTAAAAATGATTATATATTTTTATTGCAAGAAATACAATCAGTAACTAATTTTTTCGTATTCGCTTTCTATCTCTTTAGATTGTGTAAGAAACTCTATCCCCATTTTACTAGTATTTGATATACCTTTTGAGGCCCAAACTACTTTTCCAATGAACGTTATATGGTTTGAATTAGAATTTGAAAAAGATAATTTGTCGATTATCTCTACAACAAGTGGTGTACCGGGCGGATAGACTTTTGATGATTCAATCTGTATACCAAATCTTGAAAAATTCATGGTATGCCCGATATGATCAGCAGTTTTTGTACCGAATTTCACCCTTTTTCTGAAGGGCATTCTTTTTGAGCGTCTTAATTTTTTTGGGTCCATGATACTATAATTAATAAAATTATAGTATTTTTTTCATATATATCTATCAATCATTTGTTAAGTTTGCTACCGTTCTTTTATTGAGTTTCTTAATTACCCTTAATACAAGCTCGATCGTATCATCAATATCCACTCGTTTAAGTATTGAATTATGACTATGTATGTGTCTGGTGGGTACACCAATTACAACTGTAGGTACTCCGTGTTTATGCAGATGGATTATTGATCCGTCGGTGGCCCCACCTTCCATTGTAGTAAACTGAAGAGGTAGTTTTTCTTTCTTTGCAGTATCTATTACAAGGTCTCTTAGTTTGAGATTGGGGATCATTCTTGCATCATACATAAGCAGGGAAGGTCCTTCTCCCATCTTCGTAGAGGACTCGTCTGGTCTAATCCCGGGGACATCTCCAGCAATATCCGATTCCAGTATTATAGCTACATCGGGGTCTACAATCTCAACACTTGTTGTTGCACCTCTCACACCCACTTCTTCCTGCACTGTTGTAGCGCCGAAAACACAGTTTGGGGTTTTGGAATTTTTTAGCCTTTCTAGAACAGATACAAGAACTGCACATCCTATTCTGTCGTCAAATGCTTTTGACATGTAGGTATCTGGTATAGAAAGTTGGGTAAATTCGCTGATGGGAATAATGGGGTCACCAATTCTGATTCCGGCTTTTTCAATTTCTTTATCTGATTTAGCACCTATATCTATGTACATATTTTTCTTGTTGACTGTTTTATTTCTTTCTTCCTGGGGAATTAAGTGGGGTGGTTTTGCCCCTATTACACCGACTATATCTCCCTTTTTGGACTTTATTCTTACTCTCTGGGTCAGTAGTACCTGATCCCACCATCCACCAAGTGGAGTGAACCTTATAAATCCATCGGTACTTATGTGTTTTACCATAAACCCGACCTCATCCATGTGGCTTGCAAGCATTATTTTAGGGCTTTCAACGGCCGAATTATTTTTGCATATTAAACTGCCCATCTTGTCGCGGCTTACCTTCCCTAGTTTTTTTAAATGTGTATTAAGTATATTTCTTATTTCACTTTCATAACCTGGCACACCATCTGCTTCTGTAAGTTCTTTTAGAAGTTTTTCAATTTTATCCATCTCATCTCCTTTGCTGGTTTTTACAAATTACAATATAGGTACTGCCGAAAGTACTTCAATACTTTTGCCGGGTGCATTTACTGAACCAGCACCAATAGGGTAGCCGGATTTTAAGTATTCACCTGTACTGTTGGGTGGCAGTGTTATTTTAAGCACCGCCTGTTCAAAACTTACCGTGTTACCATAAGTACTTGGATTTGTAGAACCATAATTTACCTTAATTTTTATATCTTTGTATGCGATTGATGCATTATTCTTAATTTTTAAGTGGTGAACAATAGCCACCCTTGCTGCAACGTAAAAACCCCATTTTTCAATCTCTATGTATCGCTGGGGATTTTTTTTCATGTCTTCAATTTTTGCTTCCTGGGAACTTAACTCTCCGGGAAGCTGGAGGAATATTGAAGTAAGTATTATAAAAAAACAGCAAATATTAAGTTTGTTTTTAATCAACATAATCAATATTATACTTACAAAATCTTTATTACTTGTAAATGATTTGAGTTGGAGTAGTTTTACTCCCGCAATGTGCGAAGTAATTTATAATGAGGGTATTCAGCTCAAAGGTACTGACCTTTGGTTTGATGCAAAAAAAAAAGTAAACCTCTCATTTATATCCAATGGAAATGTTACATCAATTCCCCGTCACGATAGAATTATCGCTACACCAGAAACCCTAAAACTAGTTGAATCAAAAACATCTAGTTCTATTGCATTATCATGTCCATACAACAGTCCTTTTTTTCTTGGAAATGCAAAGATTGAACTTATTCCATCAGGTTATAGTCTTGGTGCCTCACAGATAGTAGTGGAAATAAAGGATAAACGAATTATATACACAGGCGACTTAAAAATAGGGGTTTCGCCTACTTCAAAGTTTATTGAAATTAGAAGATGCGATATATTGATAATGAAATGCAGGTATGGAGATCAGAATTATATTTTTCCTACCTACGAAGATGCGTGTAATCAAATTTATGAATTCGCCAAGGAATCACTTTATTTTAACTATACTCCCGTAATTTTTATTGATATTTTTGGTAAATCTCTCGATCTTATTCAATTTCTTGGCAATCGCAATCTTAAACTTGGCATACATAAATCAATTTACATGTATAAAAAATTGTATATTGAAATGGGTTTTAAATTTAAAAATGCAGAAAGACTTAAAGCAAAAAATATCAGGAAGAAAGTGCTGGTTTTGCCTCTTCATGATAGAACAGCCAAACATTTAGACCAGTTAAATAAAAAAAGGACATGTATTGTTACCGGTCTTGCAAATGGGAATGAAAAAATATTAAGATCAAGTTTTAATGTTGATATGGCTTTTGCAATGAGCAATCATGCAGGTTATGACGAACTAATGCAATATGTTGAAATTGTTAAGCCTAAGGAGATTTATCTTTTAGAGGGACAGAGTGTTGAGTTTTCAAATAGCCTCAAAAAACGTGGTTATAATGCGAAACCAATAGAAAACCAGGTTCAGTTGAAATTACTATAATAAGATGCCGGTAGAAACTACATACTTTGAAATCGATACCGAAGGCAACTGTGATATACTCGATATCACTAATTTAATAAAAGATGGATTGGATAATTCCGGTATTGGCAACGGCACTGTTACGGTATTTGTACCGGGTTCTACTGCTGGGGTAACTACTATAGAATTTGAAAGCGGTGCTGTGAATGATCTCAAAGAAGTCTTTTCAAGACTCGTACCCGAAAATGAGTTCTATGCCCATAATTCAAGGTGGGGTGATGGTAATGGACATTCACATATTCGTGCTTCAATACTCGGACCTTCTGTTTCAATACCATTTAGTTCATCAAGTCTACTGCTTGGAACATGGCAACAGGTAATTTTAGTAGACTTTGATAACAGGCCGAGAAAAAGAGAAATTATCCTCCAGATAATTGGAGAATAATTTCCCTGTATTTTTTATACAAATTTTACCGAAAAATGGTTTTTAAGCCTTATATTCAAACTTACAATAAGAGGCGTAATAGCTTCTATCATAGGTGAAACTGAAAGTGGCCCTGCATCCAGGACTCTAAGATTTTTCATCTCTTCGGTAAGGGCTTTTACAACTTCCTTTGCATCTTCATCGTCTCCGCAAATAACAACGTCATAGTCCATGTCCTGATCAATAATAGCAAGTTCTTTTGCTGGAAGGTTATGATATGCTGAAACAAGTTTTGCAGTTTCGGGAAGAACCTGCCTTATTTCTTCTGCTGAAGATCCTTGCGCCGGTGGGTCATATAGAAAGGTTTTTCCTTCTTTCTTCATAGAAACCACTGGTGTTACTACAACCTGGTCTGTTATGCTGTCTGCACATCCTTCTATTGTGGCAGCTGCATATTCAGGTGGTATACTGATAATTACTATTTCAGAATTTTTTGCTGCATCGGCATTTGCCATGCCATGAATTTTTGGTTCGATGCCTAAACCTACAAGTTTTTCAATATACTCGGCCGCAATACCTTCGGCTTTTTCCTGGCTTCTTGATCCGATAAAAATTTCATGTCCTTTTTGAGACCATCTAAGAACAAGGCCCTCTGCTATATCACCGGTTCCGCCTAAAAGTGAGATTTTCATAATATTCCTCCTAATTTAAGGTCAGATTATTTTAACAAATGTTTTTGGTGAGTAAAGGCAGCATGCAATAATAAGAAAATTAATATTATATGGGTGTGGAGTTTTTTAGAACTTCTGTTTAAAGTAAAGAAGCACGGAAACACTTTTCTGAAACAACCCTTCTTCTTCAGTGCTTGCATCAATATTTGATTTTATCGGAATTAACGGAAGGACCCCACCGATTAATATTGTATTTCTCGGTTTGTAGCTGGGTGTTTCGGAAAACGTGTAAAAGTCTATATTTGCAAGGTCCAGTTCGATAGGTTTGAATGGATTTTCTTCCCTTAAAAACAATCCAGTATCCTTATTTCTCATTGTTACTAAAATTGGTTGTGGCGTAACAGTAGATTCCTGTGTAACTGTATCTTGAGTGCCAGCAGTATTTCCCTCAGTCATTAAACCAAAAGGAAATAGGAGTATTAGTGCAACTAATGTTATAATTTTCATTTTTCAGGGCTCTAGTATATTTTGATTAAAATAAAAATCAATAGATAATCATAAATAGCTATAAATATTATAAATAATTCAGGAAGTTTGTAATAGCCGAATTAAACAATGCAGGTTTTTCAAGCATCATAAAATGCCCGGCACCTTTTACAATTTCTATCCTTGAATTCTGTATAGAGTTTTTTAGATGCAAGGAATTCTTAATGGGTGCTAATTTATCTTCTTCCCCCGCAATTATGCAGGTAGGGACTCTTATTTTTGAGATAATATCAGTTGTATCAAATTCATTACATGCTGCAAGGTCATTAGCAGTAGTTTCCGGATTTAATTTCAAAAGTAACTTTTTGAATTCTGTTTTTAATTCTAAAGGTGCTGATTTTGAAAATGAGTTCTCTGTTGCCATATCTGCAAATTCTTTAATGTTTTTTTTTGCAAGTTCAATTGCATGCATTGTAACCCTGACTTTTGGCCCGGTGCCCACAAGCACGGATCCTATTGAATTCTGAGGGTGGTCCACAAGATTGACCTGTGAGATTCTTCCCCCCATTGAATGGCCTACTAATAAATATTTTTTAATGTCTAAATTGTTTATGAAAGAGTGGAGAAATTCGGAATACTCTTTAATTGTTGTTAATCCCACACCTTCAGATTTTCCATGCCCGGGAAGGTCAATAAAAATAAAATTAAAATGATTTATAGTATCGGAAAGGTCGAATTGGAATTTCCAGCAAGCAGAACTTTGTCCTGCACCGTGAATAAATATTACAAAAGGATAATTACTATTACTTTTTTTTTCTTGCCGAAAATAAGTAACTATATCATTTACAATAATTTCAGGCATTAAATCTAGGAAAAACTATTTGCAAGGTTAAATAAGAACTGATTTACAAGAATCCTTAAAAAATATATTAGTACAAGGACAATAATTGGAGATATATCTAAAGTTCCGCCAATCGGAGGGATTATTTTTCTTGCAATCTTCATCACGGGTTCTGTTGCAGTATTCAAGAAGTTAACAATTGGGTTATATGGATCAGGGTTGACCCAGGAAATAATTGCACGTCCTATTATTAAATACATATAAACATTAAGAAGAAGGTCAATTACGCCCGCAACGGCCTGTAAAATTGGCATTTTTTATTTTTCCTCCGATGATAGTTCTTTCGATTTTAATGTTGCTGATTCTACTGCTGAAATTACTGCGTTTCTTAAACCATGTTTTTCTAATTCATGTATGCCGGCAATAGTAGTACCGCCTGGTGATGATACCATGTCTTTAATCTCTGATGGATTCATGCCAGATTCTAAAATTAATTTTGCAGTTCCAAGAATAGTCTGGGCAGAAAGTTTTAAAGCTGTTTCCCTGCTAAGTCCCATCTTAACTCCTCCATCTGCGAGGGCTTCAATAAACAAAGCGGTAAATGCCGGCCCACTTCCGCTAAGGCCTGTAACAGAGTCTATCAGTTTCTCATCCTGTACAATTTCTACAACACCAAGGTTATGAAATATTTTGGTTATTGATTCACGGTCATCGGGTGAATTTAAGTTGTTAAAATATATTCCAAATGCCCCTTCCTGCAAAACTGCAGGCTTATTGGGCATAATCCTGGTTAATTTTAGCTCTTTTTTCAATGTTTTCTGTATAAAAGATGTTTTTATACCGGCGGCTATGGAAATATACAGTTTTTTTCTGCTCGTAATATTCTTTATTTCATTGAGAACTTCTTCCATATGTCCAGGTTTAACTGCAAATATGATAACGTTGCATGATTCGGCAAGGTCCTTATTATCTGCTGTTGTGTTTACGCCGTATTTTCTTTTTACATTTTGTGTTCTTTCAGAATCAATGTCACTTACAGTGATTTCTTTTTTATTGTATACACCTGCATCTAAAATACCTTTTACAAGTGCTTCTGCCATTTTTCCTGAGCCTATAATTCCTAATTTATCCATATCAATAATCCTTCTCAATCCTTGGGCCAAAAATTGCTGTTCCAACCCTGACTAAAGTGGAACCTTCTTCTACAGCAACTTCAAAGTCCCCGCTCATGCCCATAGACAGTTCATTTGCTCCTGGGTATTTCGATGAAATATTATCCCTGTACTTCTTTAATTTTCTAAAATAAGGGCGTGCATCTTCAGGATCTTCAAAATAGGGAGCCATTGTCATAAAACCATTAATATTTATATTTTTTAACTGTTTTGACTGTTTAAGCAGTGCATCGGATTGCTCAAATGTAATGCCAGTTTTTGATTCTTCCCCAGATGTATTGATTTCTATTAACATATTTACACTAATGCCTAACTGTTTGGCTCTCTTGTCGATCTCCTCGGCAAGACTTATACTGTTTAACGAATGAAAAAGAGAAGTTTTACCGATAACATATTTAATCTTATTCTTCTGTAGGTGTCCAATAAAATGCCAAATTATTTTGCTGTGGCTGGTGTTTAGAATTTCGTATTTATCCCTGAACTCCTGGGCATAGTTTTCCCCAAGATTTATAAGACCAGACTGTAAACCTTCAATTATCAATTCGTTGTTAATCCTTTTTGATACACCTATCAGAGTAATGTCTTCTGGTTTTCTACCCGATTTTTCTGCAGAAACAGCTAATTTAGATTTTACTATTTCAAGATTGCTATAAATACTCATTATTTCTCAAAAAGGCTTATTACTTTTAATTTTTTAAGGCTATTAATAACCCTTGCAACAGGAAGCCCTACAACATTGGTGTATGACCCGCTGATACTATGTATCATAAAAGAGCCGACACCCTGTATGCCGTATGAGCCGGCTTTGTCAAAGGGTTCACCTGTATTTATATACCCTTCAATTTCCTCCGGAGTTAAGTTTTTTATTTTTACAAGAGTGGTTATAGCATCAGAAAAAAATATCTTCTGATCCCAGCTTGTTATTGCATAACCGGTAATCACCTTGTGTATTTTTCCTGATAAAAGGCTTAGCATATTTACTGCATCTTCCTTATCAACAGGTTTGCCTAGTACTAAATCATCAATTACCACTATCGTGTCAGCAGATAAAATATATTCGTGTTTTTTTGCCTGTTCAATTACTGAATTGGTTTTTAATTCTGCATTTCTTTTTACAAAAATGTCCGGCTTTATGCTTCCTTCGTATTTTTCTTCTCCGAATGGCACTATAACCCTAAATCTAAGGCCTACATTTTTCAGTAAATATTTTCTTCGTGGAGATGCTGATGCAAGAATTAATTTATTTTTCATATTTATTTTTAAATTAGCTTTGCAGCTTTAAAAACCAGTCCTTAACAGATAAACTCTACACTTTTTGCGGATACTGAAAAAATGGAATTAAGAGAATTATATATAAGGGGAAAAAAACTTCTATCGTATGCTGATGTTGAATCTGCAGATCTTGAAGCTTCGTCTTTGCTTGCACGTTCGATAGGGGTGGATAAACTGTCAATCTTTACTGAACCACATAAAGAGGTGAATAACGGGCTCATAGAAAAGTACAATAATTTTATTAACCGGCGAATAAACGGAGAGCCAAATTCCTATATTACCGGAAGCAGGGAGTTCTATTCACTTGAGTTTAATGTTAATAAAGAGGTTTTGATTCCAAGGCCTGAAACAGAGCTTTTGGTCGAAACCGCACTGGAGAAAATTCCGGAAAATGCCCCATTTACTGTATTTGATGCAGGTACCGGGAGCGGCTGTATTGGAGTTACACTTGGGACACAGAGAGAAACTTTAACAATGATAGGTACTGATATATCGTATGCTGCTGTTAATATTGCAATGAGCAATAGCAGATTAAATGGTACTGAAAAAAAATGCACATTTATAAATTGTAATTTCCTTTCAGTGTTTAAATCCCAATCAGCTGATATGATAGTGTCTAACCCTCCATATATTCGCGATAACGATTTTAATGAACTTCAATCTGAAGTAAAAAATCATGAACCGAAAATTGCTTTGATTGGGGGGGAAGACGGACTTGATCACATAAGAAAATTGACCCAGGGGGCCAGAAAGCTACTTAAAAGTAAAGGATGGCTGATATTAGAATTTGGGATAGGGCAGGCGGAAGAAATAAAGAAAATTTTAACATTAAACGGTTTTAGCAGTATTAAAATAAAAAAAGACCTAAATGGTACGGACAGGGTTATAAGCGGGCAATGGAAATAATTTTAATAGAAGGCGGTAATAGCCTGAAAGGTGAAATAAAGGTAAGCGGTGCAAAAAACGCAGTGCTGCCTCTTATGGCTGCCTGTATACTTAACAGCGGCGTAAACAGCTTTACCAATGTGCCAGACCTGGCTGATGTCAGGACAATGGTAGAACTCCTTGAAATCATTGGTGCTAAGATAGAGTTTGAAAACGGTAGTATGACTATTGACTCTACTGGTATAAATAATTGGGAAGCCCCGTATGATCTTGTGAAGACCATGAGGGCCTCAGTGCTGGTACTCGGTCCATTGATTGCAAGGCTTGGAAAAGCAAGGGTATCGCTCCCAGGTGGCTGTGCTATTGGAGAGCGGCCGATTGATCAGCATATGAAGGGTTTGTCTATTCTTGGTTCAAAAATTGAACTTGAAGAAGGGTATGTTGAAGCAACGGCAAAAAAACTAAAGGGAGGAATTATCCCTTTTGATGTATCAACTGTTACGGGGACTGAAAATATCATGTTGTCTGCTGTTATTGCAGAAGGTGAGACACTTATTCTTAATGCTGCCTGTGAACCTGAAATTGTCGAACTTGCTAACTTCCTAAACAAAATGGGTGCAAAAGTAGAAGGTGCAGGAACAGATATTATAAGAATAAATGGCGTTGATAATTTAAAACCTGTTACTGATCACATGGTAATGCCTGATAGGATAGAAGCCGGGACTTTTATGGTAGCTGCAGCACTTAACCAGGGAGATTTAACTATATCCAATTGCAAATTCGAACATTTAGGGGCATTAAGCGGGAAACTGATTCAGACCGGGGCAGAAGTTACTAAAACTGATAATGGCGTAAGGGTAGTTGGTATTGACAGGCCAAAGAGTATTGATTTTACTACTCTTCCTTATCCTGGATTTCCAACTGATATGCAGGCGCAGATGATGACATTAATGTGTTTGTCTAATGGATTAAGTATTATCACTGAAACGATTTTTCCCCAGAGATTTATGCATACTGGAGAGCTCAGAAGAATGGGTGCAGAAATAAAATTAGTTGGTAACAGTGCAGTAGTAAGGGGTGTTTCACATATTTCAGCAGCCCCAATTATGGCAAGTGACCTTAGGGCCAGTGCTTCATTAATTCTTGCTGGGATAGCGGCTAAAGGAAAAACTGAAGTTTCCCGGGTTTATCACCTGGACAGAGGTTATGATGGAATGGACAAAAAACTTGAAGAGGTAGGTGCGAGGATTTGGAGGGAAAAAATTTGATTACAATTGCAATGTCACGAGGAAGGCTTCTTACAGAAGCTGTAGAACTATTTGCCAAAGCTGGAATAGATATACAGGCAGTAACCAAAGACTCTAGAAAGCTTATATTTGATTTTGACGATCTTGGACTTAAGATTCTTATTACTAGGCCGACAGATGTACCATCATATGTGGAATATGGTGCTGCAGATTGTGGGATTGTAGGAAAAGATACATTACTTGAATCAAGTGCAAACCTTTATGAACCACTAGATTTAAAGATAGGGAAATGCAGGCTTGTAGTTGCTGCTCCAAATGGATTTAGTATGGAAAACAGATCGAGCCTTAGAATTGGTACTAAATATCCCAAAGTCTCGAGCGAGTTTTTTGTTGCAAAAGGTATTAGTGCTGAAATTGTAAAACTAAATGGTTCTGTTGAGCTTGCCCCTCTCGCAGGTCTATCCGATGTTATTGTTGATCTCAGTGCGTCAGGCGAAACATTAAAAACAAATAACCTCTTTGAAATTGAATCAATCGCAGAAATTACTGCAAGAGTAGTTGTGAACAAGGTAAGCCTGAAAGTTAAATCAAAAGAAATACGCACCTTAATCGAAAAATTAAAGAAACAAAGAATGCGTTAACTTATGCTTTTTGCTGCTGATTTCTTTTCGGTTACAAATGAAAGTAGTATCATCCCGAGAATGAAAAATATTACTATCGAGATTATGCTGTACCTGCTGCTTCCTGTCATAGTACCGACAAGTGCAAAAACCAACGGTCCAAAAATGCCCGCAAATTTGGAGCTCATCCCGTAAAATCCGAAGAATTCAGCCGATTTTTCCTCTGGAACCATTGAACAAAAAAAAGATCTACTTAAAGCCTGGGTACCTCCCTGTACAGTTCCCAGCACAAGTGCAAGAATCCAGAAATGAAGGGCAGTGGTAATAAAGAATGCAGCTATGGAAATAAAAGTGTAAACAGTCAGACCTATAAATATAGAGTTTTTGGAACCAATCTTTCCTGCTAGTTTTCCAAAAAGTATTGTGAAAGGAATACCAATAAACTGTGTTGCCAAAAGTGCTCCCAAAAGAGAAGTAGAACTTATTCCAAGCTCGGCCCCGTAGATTACGGCAAGTTTTATAATTGTGCCAATGCCATCGTTATAAATCCAAAAAGCAAGTAAGAAAAAGAACAACTGCCTGTATTTTCTAATTTCCTTAAAAGTTTTTATGGTTCTTGAAAATCCAACCTTGATGTAATTTATGTTCCTTGGTTCAGAATTAGTTTTGGGTTCTTTTACATATTTAAAAATTGGAATACTAAAAAAAGCCCACCAAATTGATACAGAAATAAAACAAAGTTTTGCTGCAAACTGTGAGTCCTTGATAAAAAGAAACATCAGGAGATTGATGCCTAGGAGAAGCCCACCCCCAAAATATCCAATGGCATAACCTAAGGTAGACACACGGTCAACATCATCTGACCTTGCGATAAATTTTAATAAGGAATTGTAAAAAATCTCTGCCATCGCAAAACCAATATTTGCGAGGATAAATATAAAGGATGCGTAAAGCCAGTCACCGGAGTTAACAAAATACAAAAGGGCAGTAAATAAAATGCCTACAAAAGCAAATACCTTGAGAAACCTTATTTTATTGTTTGTATAATCAGATATTGCACCGATGACTGGTGCAAGGAATGCAATTATTACTAGTGCTATTGTAAGTGTATAGCTCCAGTAGATTGTTGCGGTGTTTGGGTCAAGGGATGCTGCGGCCACCTTGCTGTAATAAATTGGGAGTATTCCTGCAAGTATGCTTGTGGCAAATGCCGAGTTGGCCCAGTCATACATTGCCCAGCTGTAGACCTGTTTGCTGTAATTCTTTTCACTTGTGTCCGGCATTTAGGGTAAGTAAACCTGAGAATTAAGGCAAAATGAATTGTGTAAAGTAAAAGATGAGAAGGATGACAGTATTAGCGTGATGGTTGCAGCATTACAGTTTATGTTATTCTTTGCAGGGGGTTCAAAAAATAAAAATATTTGGGGAGGGTAATTAGTAGAATATATTATAATTTATGGAGTAAATATTATGGTATTAGAAAATAAATTTAACGGATTTACAAAAAAAACGGTCTCTTTTTTCAGAGGCCTTGAGAAAAACAACTCAAAAGAATGGTTTGCTCAAAAAAGGGATCTATATGATGATCACGTTATGTTGCCGTCGGCACTTTTTGTAAGTGAGATGGGAGAAAAACTACGAAAAATATCTCCTGGAATTGTTGCGGACCCAAGGAGGGACAAATCAATATTCCGCTTAAACAGGGATGTTCGGTTTGGGACAAATAAACAGCCTTATAAGACGCATCTTGGAATATATTTCTGGGAAGGCAAAGGCAAAAAACTTGAAAATCCTGGTTTTTATTTTCAGCTGGATAAATCTAAGATAATGTTTGGTGTCGGGATGCATATTTTCCCAAAAGAAATGATTGCCCCCTACCGTGATGCAGTTACAGACCCCTCAAAGGGCGGCGAACTGAGAAAGATAATAAACAGGATCTCAAAAAATAAAGAGTATAAACTTGGATGGGTAAAGTATAAGAAAAGTCCAAGAGGTTATGACCCGGAACATCCAAACAAGGATTATTTGCTTTACGGCGGTATAGGTTTTATGTTTGAAGCAAAACACCCCAAAGAATTATTCGGGGGTGACTTCCTCGATTACAGTTTTAAAGTTTTCAAAGACATATCCCCGCTCCACAAATGGATTATGGAAATTAATAACCTTTAAAATATTTCTCCTTCCATTACCCTTTTTAATAATTTAACTCAAAGGGGTAAATGTTATGGAAATACTCATGCAGCCTGAGGTCTGGATTGCATTAGCAACTCTTACAGCGCTGGAAATAGTCCTGGGTATCGATAATATAATTTTCATTTCGGTCCTTGTCGGTAATCTTCCGGAAAATCAGAGGCAGAAGGGAAGGATAATTGGCCTTACGCTTGCAATGGTGATGAGATTACTTCTTCTGTTTTTACTCACCTGGATAATAGGGCTTACAGAGCCCATAATTTCTCTTTTATCCATCGATCTGTCTGGAAGGGACCTTATACTGGTATTAGGCGGGCTTTTTCTGCTTGCTAAGAGTACACATGAAATCCATAACAGCCTTGAAATACCTGGAGAGGAAAAGAAAACAACAGGTGTTTCTTCATTTACTAGCATAATAGTTCAGATAGCACTAATAGACATGGTGTTTTCACTTGACTCCGTGATCACTGCTGTTGGTTTGGTTAAAGAAATACCGGTAATGGTAACAGCAATCGTGATATCAGTTGCAGTTATGATGGTTGCAGCTAAACCAATTGGGGAGTTTGTTGATAACCATCCAACAATTAAGATATTAGCACTGAGCTTTTTAATCCTTGTCGGGGTTACTCTTTTTTCCGAAGGGTTAGGATTTTACATACCAAAAGGATATATCTATTTTGCAATGGCATTTTCTGTAGCAGTAGAAATGGTAAATATGAAGCTTAGGTCAAGATTGAATAAACCTGTTAAGTTAAACAAACAGTTGTGATATACTAAAATTTGTTATGCTAAAAATTATAAAATCACTTATAGTACTGTTAATAATAATTATTGTCCTTTTTATAGCAATAGGAATCTTCCTTCCAAAAGAATATACGGTTTCAAGGTCAATTGTAATTGATGCATCCCCTGGGCAAATTCATCCCTATCTTAATAACTTAAATAACTGGCCCAAGTGGTCTCCCTGGGTTGAAAATGACCCAACCCTCAAAGTCACGGTTGGTGATATCTCCTCCGGTGTTGGAGCTTCACAGTCTTGGACTGGTAAAGATGGAGATGGTTCCCTTGTATTAACCGAGAGCAGTATAAAGGATGGAATTGATTATGACCTTGAATTTAATAAGGGTCAGTTTAGGTGCAAGGGTATATTCGAATTTATTCCCGAGGGACAAACTACAGATGTAATATGGGAGATGAAAGGAAAAGTTGATACACCCGTAATTGGTGGATATTTTGCTGCTAAGATGGACACCTGGGTCGGTGCAGAATTTGAAAAAGGCCTCGAGAATTTAAAGGAAGTTGTAGAGAGTAGTAAATAATTATTCCAAAGATGTTAAAAATAATTAAATCCCTTATAGTCCTGCTGAGTATAATATTAGTTCTATTTGTTGTAATTGGGTTATTACTGCCCAAGAATTATGTAGTTTCGAGATCAATTGTAATTGATGCTACTCCGCAGCAGATCCATAAATATGTAAATAATCTTAAGAAATGGCCCGAGTGGTCTCCATTTGCTGAAAAAGATCCCACATTAGTTTTCAATATGGGTGATAAGACTTCAGGAGAAGGTGCGAAAAGCTCCTGGACAGGTGATGACAATAGTGGTTCTTTGGTTATAACATCAAGCAGTGCTGATAAAGGTATTAAATATGATCTGGAATTTCTTAATGGAAATATCAAGACCCAAAGAGAGTTTATTTATGTCATGGAAGGGCAAAATACAAAGATAATTTGGGAAATGACCGGGAGTCGTGATACACCATTACTTGGTGGATACTTTGCTGCAAAGATGGATTCACTTTTTGGTAAAGATATGGAAAAAGGACTCCAGAATCTTAAAAATATAGTTGAAGAAAAAAATAATTATTAAAACTCATTAATTTATCCAAGTGATTGTTTCCCAAATGTTTGTAATGTAAACTGGGTGGGGTTTAATAAAATTAACGGATTTAAAGGAGACATTTAAATGTCAAATAAAGATATTAACAATGAAAGTAAATGCCCTTTCTCGGGTGGAGTGCTGGAGCACAGTGCCGGTGGCGGTACTTCAAACAGAGACTGGTGGCCTAACCAGTTAAAGCTGAATATCCTCCGTCAACACTCTTCTTTATCAAACCCGATGGGTGAAGAGTACATCTACGCAGAGGAATTTAAGACCATCGACCTGGATGCTGTTAAAAATGATTTATATGATCTTATGACCAATTCCCAGGATTGGTGGCCAGCGGATTACGGCCATTATGGGCCCCTCTTTATAAGGATGACATGGCACAGCGCCGGTACTTACCGTATCGCTGATGGCCGTGGAGGTGGCGGAACAGGTAACCAGCGATTTGCACCTATAAATAGTTGGCCTGACAATGGTAATCTGGATAAAGCACGTTTACTTCTCTGGCCAGTTAAGCAGAAATACGGCAAGAAAATATCCTGGGCCGACCTATTGATTCTTGCAGGCAACTGTGCCCTTGAGTCAATGGGTTTTAAGACATTCGGATTTGCCGGGGGACGCGAGGACATTTGGCAGCCAGAGGAAGATATTTATTGGGGTGGTGAAACAGAATGGTTAGGAGATAAAAGATACACTGGAGAACGTGATCTAGAAAACCCTTTGGGTGCTGTACAGATGGGCCTGATCTACGTAAACCCGGAAGGTCCTAATGGCAATCCGGATCCACTTAAATCAGCAATTGATATACGCGAAACATTTGGCCGTATGGCTATGAATGACGAAGAGACCGTAGCACTTGTTGCAGGAGGGCACACTTTTGGAAAAGCCCACGGGGCTGCTGATCCAGAAAAATATGTGAGTAGAGAACCTGAGGGTGCCAGTATTGAAGAGCAAAATTTAGGATGGAAAAATACTTATGCCAGCGGCCGTGGTGATGACACAATAACAAGTGGTATAGAGGGCCCCTGGACGCCACATCCAACCAAGTGGGATAATGAATATTTTGATGTTTTGTTTGGCTATGAATGGGAACTGACAAAAAGTCCCGCCGGTGCTCACCAGTGGACACCTACTGCTGACTCCAAAGCGAGTACTGCACCTGCTGCTCATGATTCATCCAAAACTCAGGCACTTATGATGACCACTGCGGATATGGCACTCAAGATGGACCCAACATTTGAAAAAATTTCCAGGCGATTTCACGAAAACCCTGATGAACTTGCGGATGCATTTGCTAGGGCATGGTTTAAACTTACACATCGCGATATGGGACCCCGTGCCCGGTATCTAGGGCCAGAAGTGCCAGCTGAAGAGCTGATCTGGCAGGATCCAATCCCAGTTGTTACAAATGAACTTATTGACGATAATGATATTGCTACACTAAAAAGTACTATAGTTGCCACAGGACTGTCCGTGTCTGAGCTTATATCAACTGCATGGGCATCAGCATCAACTTTCCGCGGCTCTGATAAACGCGGAGGTGCAAATGGTGCACGTATAAGACTTGCACCACAGAAGGACTGGGAAGTAAACAATCCGGCCCAGTTAAAAAAAGTACTAGAAGCTCTTGAAGTAATTCAAAAAGAGTTTAACGATGGACAGAATGGCGGCAAAATTGTTTCACTTGCTGACCTGATAGTACTCGGCGGATGTACAGGTGTTGAACAGGCTGCTAAGAATGCTGGTCATGATGTAACAGTGCCATTTACACCGGGACGCAACGATGCATTACAGGAGCAAACCGATGTAGAGTCATTCACCATTTTAGAACCGGCTGCAGATGGATTTCGCAACTATATGAAGAAAAGATATGCTGTTTCAGCAGAGGAAATGCTTGTTGACAGGGCACAGCTAATGACACTGACCGCTCCCGAGATGACTGTTCTCGTGGGTGGCATGCGTGTGCTTGGAACAAATTATGGCAATTCCCAGCATGGAGTATTTACTGAACGCCCCGAAGTTCTTACAAATGACTTCTTCATTAATTTGTTAGATTTTAGTACGACTTGGGAGGCAACTTCTGAAGCCGATGAAGATTTTGAAGGCCGTGATCGTTCGACAGGTGATCTCAAGTGGATTGGTACCAGAGTTGATCTAATATTTGGTTCCAACTCAGAGCTTAGGGCTATTGCCGAAGTCTATGGATGCAAAAACTCTGAAGAACGGTTTGTAAAAGACTTTGTAGCAGCTTGGGTTAAGGTGATGAATCTTGACCGCTTTGACCTTGCCTGATTAAATTAAAAAATTGTTAACAAAATTTATAGAGGTGGCTTAATTTATTAGTCACCTCTTTTTTATTTTTTGGTTATATTAATTGCCGTAAAAACTATGAATAAAGAAAATGATGATTTATTAGATATATCCGAGAAGGGAAGGGACAAAGACGGCACTATTATTTCTAGTGATAAAAGGCTTTTTGTCCAGTTTATTGCCTTTAGTGGAAATGGAGAAGAGGAAGAAGTAATAACGTCATTAAGGAATTTTGGCTTAGACGGAGCATTATATGCAGATATTAATGATCCAAATGGGTACGGCCTTGCAATAATGTCTTCAGACCCGGATTATTTTTTAACAGAACTCCGCGGTTTTCTTCTAAACTCCCCCTTTGATAAATACCGTCAAAAAGGCGATTTAACTATGTTTGGGCGTACATATTCTTTTGGGTACGAAAGTGACCTGGATCAGACTCTTATCAATGGGCCAAGAAAGAAAATACTTGATGAAATGCTTAAATGGGTGATTTGGTATCCTCTCAGGAGATCCAAGGGATTTGAAATGCTTTCAGAAGAAGAGCAAAGGTCAATTCTCGGTGAACACGGCAAGATAGGTTTCAAATTTGGTAAAGCCGGTTTTGCAACAGATATAAGGCTTGCCTGCCATGGACTTGATAAGAATGATAATGATTTTGTTATAGGTGTTCTTGGGAAAGAACTTTACCCCTTGTCAGCGGTTATTCAGGCTATGAGGAAAACTAAGCAAACTGCTTTATACCTGGACAGCCTGGGACCATTCTTTATTGGTAAAAAGATATGGCAATCTGAATTATAAAGAATTAATTTCAAAAATTTTGAAAACGTACTTTCAAAAAGTATATTAATCATCTCATGAACAACCTACTAAACATAATTAACAGTTACCCCGCGGTATATGCTGACATCTTTGTAGTTTTTGTATTGGCATTAATACTCTATTTACTAACTTTATTTATCTCTAAGATAATATTAAGGAAAGAAACTCCAGAAGTTGAGAAAAAGGTAATTGAAGAAAAACCAACAATTACTCCACCCGAAGAAGTCCCAGTTGATTCGCCGACCACTGAGTCAGCCCCTGTAGAAGTACAGGATGCTTTTAAAGCTGCCGGGGCTTTAGATCCGGAAATTCCTGAACCATCAACAATAACAGAAGAAACTACAGCAATAGAGGGAGCAGGGACCACCAAGGAAGAAGTTGTAGCAGAAGTTGTTGAAGAAGTAGAACCAGTAGAAGAACCCCATGTAGTTAGTGAACCAGAGTCAGTATTATCAAAGTTAAGGAAGGGGCTTTCAAAAACACAGACCGGGCTATTTGGCAAACTTGACGGAATATTTTCGCGAAATGAAATTGACCAGGAGACATGGGATGAGTTTGAAGAATCATTAATATCATCAGATATAGGTGTCAGCACTACAATGAAACTCAGGGAAGTAATTGCAGGTAACAACCTGAATAACCCCTCAGATATAAAATACGCATTAAAAACAGAGATCCTGAATATATTAAAAAATGCCGAAGGCGGTATGTCTGAATTGTCGGCAAAACCAACAGTGGCAATGGTTGTAGGGGTTAATGGAGTAGGTAAAACAACTACAATTGGTAAACTTGCAAATAAATTTATTAAAGATGGAAATAAGGTTATGGTTGCTGCAGCAGATACTTTCCGAGCTGCTGCAATAGAACAACTTGAGGTATGGTCACAAAGGGTAGGTAGTGATTTCATAAAGGGAAGCCCAGGGGCTGATCCCTCTGCTGTAGCTTTTGATGCGGTACAGGCATCACTGTCAAGGGACATCGACCTCTTGATAGTTGACACCGCAGGAAGGCTTCACACAAAATCAAATCTTATGGACGAACTCAAAAAAATTAATCGTATACTTGGAAGAGAAATTAGTGATTCTCCACATGAAGTGCTTATCGTGCTTGATGCAACAACGGGACAGAATGCAGTACAACAGGCAAAGTCATTTAATGAGGCTATAGATGTTACTGGAATAGTTTTAACAAAGCTGGATGGTACTGCTAAAGGTGGTGTTATCATTGCAATTGCTGACGAACTGAATATCCCCGTAAAATATATTGGTATTGGCGAGGCTCTTGAGGACTTAAGGGAATTTAATGCAGAGGAATTTGTTGAAGCACTTTTTGATGAAGGTGGGTCAACTGTTCATTAACAACTACTTTAATACTTGCAGAATTACTTACTTTAGTTCTGAATAAATAGTATGGATCAAAACTCAAAATATAAATTTATGGAACTTGCTTTAAAGCTGGCTGCTAAAGCTGAAGGGATGACTAGTCCCAATCCCCTTGTAGGAGCAGTGCTGGTTAGAAATGGAAAAATAATTGGTAAAGGCTACCATAAAAAAGCGGGGCTGAATCATGCTGAGATAGAGGCTTTTGAGGATGCAAGGAAAAAAGGAAACAGGATTTCTAATTCAGATCTTTACGTAAGTCTCGAACCATGCTGCCATACGGGGAAAAGGACACCTCCGTGTACAGAAGCTATAATACGTGAAAAAATATCCAGGGTGTTTATTGGAATGAATGACCCAAACCCAAAAGTAAACGGTCTTGGAATAAAGAAGCTTAAAAAAGCGGGTATAAAAGTTGAAAGTGGGATATTTGAAGAACAATCAAATAAGCTCAATAAAGTATTTATAAAACATATCACAACCGGGCTACCATATGTACTGCTAAAGATGGCGGTCACCCTAGATGGAAATATTGCCACTAAGTCAGGTGATTCAAAATGGATAGGGAGTGAAACCCAGAGAAAATATGCACATGAGTTAAGGAATAAAATGGATTCTGTACTTGTCGGAATAAATACTGTTTTACTTGATAACCCGAGCCTCAATGTAAGAATAAATAAAAAAAAGGTGTCACAGCCGGTCCCGCTTATTCTCGACAGCAACTTAAAAACACCTGTTACAACAAATATTCTTAAAATTCATGATAAAGCAATCATTGCATGTAGTAAAGATGCAAAACAGTCCAGAATCAGGAATTTAGAATATGCAGGTGCAATTGTATTGCCTTTAGCTACTGATAAACATGGGCATATAAGGATCAAACAATTTTTTAAGAAACTTATAAAGATGGATATTACCAGTGTCCTGCTTGAAGGTGGGAGTAAGGTTGCAGCTTCTGCAATAAAAGAAGGGCTGGTTGATGAGGTTAATATATTTTATTCCCCTAAATTTATAGGAGGGGACGCTATAAGCATGATAGCAGGCTTAAACATTGATAAAATGGCAAATGCAATTAGCGTAAGTGATATAAATATTAAGAAAATAGGTCAGGAATTTATTGTTGAAGGGTATTTTAATAATTAAAAATTATGGGTGTTAAATTAAAAGTAGGTATATTCGGGGGCAGTTTTAATCCACTTCATAACGGTCATTTAAGGGCTGCAGAAGAGGTAATGGAAATCCTTGATCTTGATAAAGTAATATTTGTACCTTCCTCAATTCATCCTGTTAAGAATGATATGAATATCTTAGATGCTAAATACAGACTTAAAATGCTTGAACTTGCTACCAGGGATGATGTGGGATTTGATGTTTCGGATGTTGAGATGAAAAGGCCGGGCCCTTCCTACACAATTGATACATTAAAACATTTTGCAAATAAGTATAAGAATTATAAATTGTTTTTTATTCTTGGTACGGAGAACCTTGCAAGGATTGATACCTGGAAGGATTATAAAGAACTTTTTAAGTTTTCTAATTTTGCAGTGGTTATAAGGCCTGGTTTCAACTTTAGCAATATTAAGGATATTATCCCCGGGGTTCTTGCCAAACAGTTTAAATTGTCTGAAAAGACTGATAATAAAACAGTATACAAACATTCTAGTGGCAACAGTCTTGTATTCTTTAAGATTAAAGGCATAAGAATATCCTCAACAACTTTAAGGAAATTAGTAGAAAAAGGTAAATCAATAAAATATTTTGTACCTGATCGTGTAAATAAATATATATTAAAAAATAAACTGTATTTGGGAGAATGAAATCGAAGCAATAGATAAAGCATTATTAATAGCGGAAGCTGCAATAGATAAAAAGGCGGAAAACCCGGTAATTATAAATGTCTCGGAACAGAGTGACGTTGCTGATTATTTTGTGATTTGTAGTGCAAATTCGGACAGAGGTGTAAAGACAATTGCTGAAAATATCGAGGAAGTTCTCAAGAAAGAAAAGGTCCAGATCCTGGGAATAGAGGGAACTCAGAAGATGAACTGGATTTTAATTGATGCAGCAAACGTGGTAACTCATATTCTTTACGATCCGTTAAGGGAGTTCTATGATCTTGAAGGCCTTTATATTGACTCTCCAAGGATAGGTCTCCCCGTAAACGAAAATATTATTGAAAAGAATTAACTTTTAATTTATCGGTCTAGCCCACAACGTTTCTAAAAACAAGTGCTTATTGGTGAGTTTTACTTAACTCCTCTTTTTCTGATAAAAGCTGGGATTTCAAACTCATCTTCTTCTAAGTCTGATGGAACAGTTGTGACTATGTTTTCCACCCTTTCCTGAATGCCGCTGTCAATTCCTGTTGCAATAACAGTAATTCTTACTGCATCCTGGGTGTTTGTATCAAAAACTAAACCAAAAATAAGGTTAACATCATCATGGGCTCTTTCCCTGATATAGTTACAGGCATCATTAAGCTCTTCTATGCCAAAATCTGGCGAAGCAGTTACATTGAGTAAAATACCCCTTGCACCATCTATCGAGATATCTTCAAGTAATGGGCTTGTTATTGCCATTTCTGCTGCTTCTATGCCCCTGCTTGATCCCTGCGCAAAGCCAGCACCCATAAGAGCTTTACCACCGTTTTCACTCATTATATTTTTAACATCGGCAAAATCAACGTTAATATAACCAGTACCGGTGATAATATCTGAAATGCCCCTTACTGCTTGATATAAAACTTCATCAGCTTTCTGAAAGGCATCCAAGATACTTATTTTATGAACTGCTGCAAGACGGTCGTTCGGTACGACAATCAATGTGTCAACCTGCTTTTCCAGCTCTTTAATACCTTCAAGAGCCTGTTTGTTCCTTTTGGGTCCTTCAAAACCAAAAGGCTTTGTTACTACACCAACTGTAAGTGCACCAATCTCACGGGATGTTTGTGCAATGATTGGGGATGAACCAGTACCGGTTCCTCCTCCCATACCCGCGGTTACAAAGACCATATCTGAACCTTCAAGTGATTCTGCAATTTTGGATTGGTCTTCAAGAGCTGCTTCTCTTCCTACGGAAGGGTCGCCTCCTGAACCTAATCCTTTTGTAACTCTTCCACCAAGCTGGATCTTGGTAGGTGCTGCAGATTTCTTAAGGTCTTGAGAATCGGTATTGGCTGCAATAAACTCGACACCGTTTAAACCTTTGTCGATCATTGCATTGATAGCGTTTCCACCTGCACCGCCAGTACCGATAACCTTGATCTTGGCCTTATTTTCAACTGAAGGAAATTCAATTTCAAAGTTTGCCATATTTTATACTCCTCCTGGATTAAAACATTTTAACCTAAAAAAACTCTTGAAACCAGTTTTTCATTGAATCAAAAACTTTTTTAAATATATTTTCATCTCTTATTCTAATTTTTCTGATGCTATTCTCAGGATTTGTTGCACCATACTGCACAAGTCCAACACCTGTGGAATAGATCGGATTTGCAATAATATCCTTTAAACCACCGACTTCCATTGGTATACCCAGCCTGACTGGCATCCCAAGTATTCTTTCTACAAGATCAACGCTTCCTTCCATAATTACTGAGCCGCCTGTAATAACTGCCCCTGCTGGTAATAGGTTCTGATGGCCGGATTTAATTATTTCTCTTTTGACAAGGCTGAATATTTCTTCCATTCTAGGTTCAATAATCATCGATAGCTCTTTTCTTGAAATCTGCCTTTGCTTTCTCCCGCCTACGCTGTCGATTTGAATTGTTTCTTCACTTGATACAAGCTCTGATAAAGCTACGCCGTGTCTTTCTTTCAGTTTTCTTGCTTCGGAGAGAGATACAGATAGTCCGAGAGCTATATCTTTATCAAGGTGGTCACCGCCAAGTGTGAGGTTTTCTGTATACCTTATGCTACTTCCCGAAAATATTGCTATATCCGTGGTACCGCCTCCACAATCAATTATGACTACACCTATTTCCTTCTCATCGTGTGTAAGTACTGCTTTACTTGATGCAATCTGCTCAAGTACTACATCGGAAACATCCATTCCGGCAAGATGTATACATTTTATCAGGTTCTGAGCCGCGGTAACCTGTCCGGTAACTATATGAACATTTGTTTCAAGTTTAATTCCACATATACCTACAGGATCTTTTATTCCCGTTTCGCCATCAACGGTATATTCCTGGGGTATAACGTGAATAATTTCCCTGTCTGCAGGGATCATCAGTGCATTAGCGGATTCGATAACCCTTTCAATGTCTCTTTTGGTGACTTCCCTGTTTCTCAGGGTAATCATCCCATGTCCCGTAATACCCTTTATATGTCCTCCTGCTATACCAACATAAACACTTTGAATTTCACAACCTGCCATTCTCTCGGCTTCTTCAACAGCAACTTTTATTGAATCAACTGTTTCATCAATATTTACAACGACTCCCCTTTTTAAGCCGTGGGAAGGATGAATACCTACACCAACAATTTCAAGTTCATCGTTGTTAAATTCTCCAACAATGGCACATATTTTTGTTGTTCCCAGGTCGAGACCTACAAATATTTGTTGATTTTCAGCCATAATTAAATTTTAAAATTAACAATCCCCATGTTTTCAGAACTTATATTTATATATTCTTCGGTCAGGTTGATGTTTCTAGAACGGTTTATTATTTTTTCGACTTTATACCATTTATTATTAAGATTCCCGTAGCCAAAATCTATATATCTTTGATCATTTGTAAGCATTCTGATTCCATACCTGTTTGAAATTCTTACTTCAGATACTTCATCCCAGGACAGTGTACTACTTGTTTTTGAAAGTTTTAATAATTGAACTGCCTGGACGATCAGTGATTCATCATGCCTGCCTTCCATTGTGATTACGGGGTAATCAAGGCCTTCTTTGTGGTTTATTTCTCCCAATTTTTTGCCGGTTTCACTCAAGTACAGATAAATTCCTTCTTCAAATGCAGCGATACAAAAAGGTTCATATTCTTTAATGCTAATAATTACTTTGCTCGGGTATTCCTTAAATATTGTTACTTCTTTGATCCAGGGACTCATTAGTAAAGAGTTCTTAGCACTACTTTCATGAAAGAAAACTGTACTCAACCCCGCTCTTATTCCGGATCTTTTTATAATTTCAGCATTGGTAACTCTGTTAGTGCCCTTTATTACAATCTCATCAATAAGAAATGATGCAGAACTAAACAAGTAAATACAAAAAGAAATTGATACGACTATTATACCAAGAATTATCAATGCCCGAAAGGCTTTATGATTATTTTTTTCCTTCATTGCTTCTTTATGATCCTGACCTCGGTCTCAAGGGTAATGCCCCTTTGCTCAAGAGCCATTTTTTGTGCTTTTTTTATTAATTTAATAACATCAGAAGCAAGTGCATTGCCTCCATTTACAATAAAATTTGCATGCAGCTCCGAGAAACGGGCTCCACCAATGTCTTCTCCTTTCAATCCAAGCTCTTCCAGGAGTTTTCCGGCAGCAATATTCTCGGGGTTTTTAAAAATTGATCCTGTGTTGGCCATATTTACCGGTTGAGTGATATTCCTGTAATCAAGATAATCTTTTATGTTTTTTTCACTTTTCTCTTGATTACCTTTTGCAAGCCTGAAAACTGCATTTGTAATTATTGATCCCTGGGGAAGGTGGCATTTCCTGTATTCAAAACTGAGTTGATCGAGGCCTAATTTCTGTACAGAACCTTTGTTCCAGATTGTTACTTCCTGGACAACATCCTTTATTTCCCCGTTGTTTGCACCTGCGTTCATGAAGATTCCACCGCCGACCGTACCAGGTATTCCTGCAGCAAACTCAAACCCTGTGAGATCTTCCTTAACTGTGTTTTTCATTATAGTGGAAAGCATCGCCCCGCATTCTGCATAAACAAAGTTTCCGGAGATTGTAAAATTTCTTAGTTTTTTTGTACTTATAACTACACCTTTGTATCCAGAATCCTGTATTATTGTATTGGAACCTGCACCAAGGATAAGAAAATTATTTCCCGATTCATAAACGGTATTAAGAATATTAATAAATTCAGATAAGTTAGTAGGATATACTACTGCTTCAGCTATACCCCCTACCTTTAGAGTTATATACCTGTTCATCGGAAATTGTTTTTCAATTTCGCAGTCACTGCTTTTTAAACTGGTTAGAAGCTCACTCATTGAAGTTCTCTTAATAACTCTTCTCCGTGTTTCCATACGTTACCCGCACCGGAGGTAAGAATAATATCTCCGGAATTAATGTTCGTTTTTACATGTTCAAACAGATCATCAATATCTTTTATATAATAAGCGTTGTTAGAACCCGATCTATTAATTTCTTGTACTAAAATTTCTGAATTTATTCCTTCGATTGGTTTTTCACCTGCTGGATAGATATCAAGTACATAAAGTGTCTTTATATCACTCAGTACATTAACAAAATCATTAAACAGCATCTGAGTTCTTGTGTATCTGTGAGGTTGAAAGATCACCACTGGTTTTTTCTGAAAAGCTTCTTCAATGGATTTAAGTGTGGTCTTAATTTCTACAGGGTGGTGCCCATAATCATCGATAATAAGGATTTCATTTACTTCACCTTTCAGCTGGAGTCTTCTTTCTATACCATTAAATTCATTTAAAGCAGTTCCTATATCATCAAAACTAATTCCAAGTTCTAAGCCCACACCAATTGCAGCAAGTGCATTAAGCGCATTGTGCTTGCCTGGTATTCCAAGTTCTACTGCACCCAGGTTGTTTCCTCTATATATAACCTCAAATCTTGTCTTAAAACCCTTTGCTGAAAAGTTCTCGAAATAAAGGTCAGCCTCATCAGTAAATCCATATGTAAGTGACCTTTTCCTGTAATTTTTGGCTATTTTTTTAACTTTCGGGCAGTCGATACAAAGTACCGCTAGTCCGTAGAATGGGATTTTATCTATAAAAACGCTGAATGAATTTATAAGATTTTCTATTGAACCATAATGATCAAGGTGTTCTTCATCAATATTTGTTAATACGGATATTACAGGTGAAAGCATCTGGAATGAACCATCACTTTCATCTGCCTCAACCACCATGAAATCACCTTTGCCAAGATGTGCATTAGTCCCGAGGGACTTAACCCTGCCGCCGACAACAATTGTGGGATCAAGATGCCCGGCCCTAAGAACAGCCGAGACTATTGAGGTAGTAGTTGTTTTTCCGTGGCTTCCGATTATTGCTATCCCGTATTTTAGCCTCATAAGTTCAGCCAGCATTTCAGCCCTTGCGACCACTGGGATATTTTCTTTATGGGCTTTGACAAGTTCAGGGTTTGTTTTGCCGATAGCAGATGAAATTACTACTACATCGGCATCTTTAACATTTGAGGCATCATGACCTACGTAAATCTTTATACCCAGTTTCTGAAGACGCCTTGTAGCAATGGAATCATTAATATCAGAGCCTGAAATCTCGTAGCCCATATTGACGAGAACTTCAGCTATCCCGCTCATTCCAATTCCGCCGATTCCCACAAAGTGAAGATTTTTTATTTTTCCGTACATTATTATTTGCCTAATAGTGAGTATAACTGTTCCACAATTTCCTTTGCAGCATCAGGTTTTGCGAGTTTTATTGAAGCTTCGGACATTAGAGATAGTTTGTCTTTTATTAATATTTCTTCAATTTTTGCAGATAAATATTTTTCTGTTAATTCTTCTTCATTAATTAGTACAGAGGCGCCGGCATTTTCCATAAACCTGGCATTCAGGTACTGATGGTTATGTGCGGCATAGGGGTAGGGTATCAGAACGGATGCTTTTCCAAATGCAGTGATCTCCGAGATGGCCCCCGCACCAGATCTTGAAATAATCAGATCAGAATTTCTGTAATATTCGGCGATATCATCGATAAATGTATATACTTCCGCATCAATTCCGAGTTCTTTATATTTTTTATCTACCTCTTCCATATCTGTTCTTCCGGTCTGGTGCACTACATTAAGTCCTCTTATTTTTAAGGCTGCAAGAGCTCCCGGAATTAAAGCATTAAGATTTGTTGCGCCCTGGCTTCCTCCCATAATAAAGACGGTGAATCCAGATTTTATTTCTTCTTCAATTAAAGAACTTTCAATTAAACTGCTTCTAAGCGGATTTCCGGTAACTACAACTTTGTCTTCTGGAAAGTAATTTATACTGTCCTTAAAAGTAACAAATATTTTTTTGGTAAATTTTGAAAGTATCCTGTTTGTAACCCCTGGAACTGTGTTCTGTTCGCATATAGCTGTTGGTATGAAACTCAGATATGCAGAAAGTACTGTTGGACCTGAGACATACCCCCCAACTCCCAGTACAAGATCAGGCTGAAAACTTCTGAGAATGCCGAAGGAAGAAAAAATCCCGTTTAGTGCTGATATTATAGATTTTATTTTATACATAAAACCTTTTCCGATTATTCCTCTAGAATTAATAATTTTTAAATTAAAACCAAGTGAAGGAATCAAATCTTTTTCCATTCCATTATTAGTACCTACAAATAATACTTCGTTGTCATCTGACTGCTTCATAATTTCTTCTGCAATTGAGATGGCAGGGAAGATATGTCCGCCTGTGCCGCCTCCTGCAATTACAATTTTCATTTTACCTCTGCTTTTGAAACACTTAGTATAATTCCCATTGCCGTGAGACAGCATACTAGTGAACTGCCCCCGTAGCTAATAAAAGGCAGTGTCAGACCCTTCGTTGGGAATAAACCCACTGAAACGGCCATATTTAGTGCTGCTTGAACTGCAATGAGAAGAGTGAATCCACAAACTAGATAACACCCAAAAAGGTCAGGGGCATTTACTGCAATTCTTAAACTTCTGAATATAATGAATATAAATAGTGCTATAACGAGTGCAACGCCGATAAATCCCAGTTCTTCCCCAATAATTGAAAATATGAAATCGGTATGTGCCTGGGGAAGAAAAAATAGTTTTTGTGTACTGTCTCCAAGCCCCATTCCATAAATCCCACCAACTCCAAATGCTATAAATGATTGAACCGCCTGGTAACCGGATCCAAGAGGGTCTTTCCATGGGTCAAGAAAAGAAAGAAACCTATCCATCCTGTATCCTCTGGTGGCTATTGCCACTGCGGCAAAAACCCCAGCAAATAGTAGTAAAGGAAAAATATATCTTATTCTTACCTTGCCTATAAACATCATAAAGATAAGCAGGATCAGTAGAATTGCCGAAGTGCCAAAATCCGGCTCAATAAAAATAAGTCCGATTAATAAACCTGCAATAAGTAAATGCGAAAGAAATCCAACTGAAAAGCTTTCTATTTTATCTCTTTTTTTGTCCAGTGAATGTGCGAGATAAAGTAAAAGAACAAACTTTGCAATTTCAGAGGGTTGAAAAGTGAAGGGCCCGACTACGAGCCACCTGTATGCCCCGCTTACCTTTTTCCCTATTCCGGGAATAAGTACTATTATCAGCAGTACAAGGCAGATTAAGTATGTCGGGTATACAAACTTTCTAAGTATTCTGTAATCAATATTCATAAAAAGTATCATCGAACTGACACCAATTATCAGGTAAATCATGTGAAGTTTAAGAAATCTTGCCGGGTCACCGTAAATTTCAAGAGCATAAACCGAACTTGTACTGTAGACCATTAGCAAACCAAAACATGAAATCAGGATTACTGCGGTTAGTAACAGAAAGTCCGGGCTGTTCTCTCGGGAGTTAAAAATTTTGAACAATTTTCTTAAACACCTCCCCTCTTTCTTCGTATGATGAGAACATGTCAAAACTTGAACATGCTGGCGATAAAAGTATTGAATCATCTTCTTTGGAATTCGAGAACGCTCTTTCAACAGCTTCTTCGAGGCTGTTTGCTATAGTTGTGTCCACAGACATTTCAAGCTGCTCTTTCATTCTTTTTTTTGCTTCTCCAAAAAGGACAAGATGTTTTACTTTTTTATTAAGCGGGCCGACAAGTATTTTGTAGTCAGTCCCCTTGTCTTTTCCACCTGCTAGGAGAATTATAGGAGGTGAAATACTATCCAGGGCTTTTAATGTTGCGCCGGGACTAGTTGACTTAGAGTCATTATATACATTTACCCCTCGATGTTTTCCAATATATTCTATTCTGTGGGGCAGGGGCTTAAAGTCCATTATTGTATCTTCAATTACTTTCTTTTCGCATCCTGCTATTTTTGCAGCAGCAATTGCACACATTGCATTATCGAGGTTGTGCCCCCCAATTAATTTTATTGAACTTAAATTGTATTTTTCATTTCTGAACTCAATGATATTTCCAGAAAGAAGTATGTTTTCGTTCTCAGTTTTTTTACCAAAACTTATTATTTTAGGTTTAATATTTAATGAGTATTTCTTGATTGTATCATCACCGGAATTAATAATTGCCCAGTCATCAGATGTTTGGTTTTTAAAGATATTTGTTTTTGACTGAAAATATTCTTCTAAATCAAGATGGTGATCAAGATGATTAGGAGAAATATTCAGGAAAATGGATATGTAAGGCCTGAATTTATCTGTGGCCTGAAGCTGGAAGCTGCTTGTTTCAAGAACAATATAATCGTAATCGTCTGCTTCTTCCACAATCGTAATAAGAGGTGTACCAATATTTCCGCCAGTAAAAATATTAAAACCGCTGCATGTTAGTATTTCTGAAATCAGTGTTGTTGTAGTTGTTTTCCCATTTGATCCTGTAATGGCTATTATAGGTGTTTTTATGAAACCTGTGGCAAATTCTATCTCACTAACTATATTCTTTTTTAGTTCTTTTGCCTTAACAAGGTAAGGTGTGTTGATGCTAACACCAGGACTTATAATGAGATTGTCTGCCCACTCAAGGAAGCTTTCCGAATGTGAGCCAAATTCAATTTTAATTCCTGAGTCTGTTAAGCTGTCTATCTCGTTTATATTTAATGAACTTTTTGAGGAAATGTCCGTACCACGCGCATTAAATCCCCGCCGGGCCAGAAATTTAAGAGTTTCAATGCCCGTCTTTCCAAGTCCAACAACCAGATAGTTTTTATTCTCCATTTCCATTTTATCTCAGTTTAAGAGTCGATAATGCAATTATCGCCAGTACTATTGATATAATCCAGAACCTGATCACAACCTTTGACTCAGACCATCCTTTTAGTTCAAAGTGATGGTGCAAAGGTGCCATCCTGAATATTCTTTTACCTGTCATTTTAAACGAACCAACTTGCAGAATAACAGAAAGGGCTTCCATAAGAAAAAGCCCGCCAACTATGATTAAAAGTAGTTCCTGTTTTATAATGAGTGCTGAAAACCCTATGGCTGCGCCGAGTGAAAGTGATCCCACATCACCCATAAATATTTGTGCAGGGTGAGAATTGTACCAAAGAAATCCAAGGCAAGCCCCTCCAATTGCAGACAGGAATACTGCCAGCTCTCCGCCAGCAGGAATATACGGGATCTGCAGATAACTTGAAAATTCAGTATTTCCTGACAAGTATGCAAAGATTATATATGTAGATGCTGCAACTGCTATCGAACCTATTGCCAAACCATCCAGGCCATCAGTCAGGTTGACAGCATTTGAAGAACCCACAACCACTAGTAGCGCAAAAGGTAAATACAACAGACCAAGATTAATAATTGCTTTTTTAAACACTGGAAATATCACAGTAGTAAATGAATAGATCTGTGACTCGTCAAGTCTCAGTGACATAGTAAAACCACTTTCCTGGTCAATCATGAGTAATATTATGAAAAAAGCACCTACAACTATCTGCAACAGGAATTTAACTTTTGCTCTCATACCGCTGCCTTTACTAAGTTTTAACCAGTCATCGGTAAATCCTATTATTGCATAGCTAATCATAAAAAACATTGCAATAATTATGGTTGTACTGCTTAGATTGACCCATAATACGGTTGAAAATATTATTGCAAGGACAATAAATGTGCCGCCCATGGTTGGAGTGCCCTCTTTTACGATATGTCCGGGAGGGCCGTCAGACCTGATATTTTCCTTGAATTGTTTCTCTTTAAGAAAATTTATAAACCTTTCTCCAAGAAACAGGCATATCAGAAATGCTGTTACACCAGCACCGAAAGAGCGGAATGTAATGTATTTAAATACATTAAATAATATAAATTCGTCTTTAAGATAAAATAAGAAATAAAGCATAATTTAAAATAAATACTTAATCGTATTCTCCATTTGCATGCCCCTTGAACCCTTGAGCAGTACTATGTCACTTGTCCCAGCAATTTCTATTAATTTCTGCGCGGCCTGTTCATGAGTTTCAACATGCAGATTTTTAATCTTGTCGTTCAAACTTTTATTGATATTTTTTGAAAGATCCCCGTATGTAATAACCATATCTATTTCCAGGGTTTTGATGAATTTACCAATGTTCTCATGTTCAATAGAACTGTTTTTTCCAAGCTCCAGCATGTCCCCGAGGACTGCTATCGTTTTATTCTCATCCTTTAAAGATGAAAGCTCTTTAAGGGCACTGGACATCGAATCCGGGTTGGCATTGTATGAATCGTTGATAATTTTAAATCCCTGGGGTGTTTCAATTATTTCAAGCCGCATATCAACTGGATTATAATTTTCAAAACCAGTTTTGATTTCACCTAGCGAATAACCAAGAGAATAAGCAATGCCTGATGCACATAGGGCATTCATAACATTATGTTTTCCTATGCCTTTTATCAGGATAGGAACCGAATTGTCCTTAATTACCAAATCAAACTTAATAGATTCAAGTTCATCACTGGTAATATTCTCAGCATGGATATCCGCACTTCTATTATGAAGGCTAAAACTTATTTGCCTGCAATCAATTTTCTCGGCGAGTGCTACAATGTGTTTGTCATCCGCATTAACTATAAAGGTGTTTTCCTCATTAAAATCCTCTACCAGTTCGCCCTTGGCTTTAGAAACTCCCTCTAATGTTATAAGTTTTTCAAGATGAGCTTTTCCAATGTTGGTAATTGCCCCGATATCCGGTTCTGCCATATCTTTGAGGTAACTGATTTCTCCGAAATCGTTCATCCCGATTTCTGATATGCAAAGCTTATGCTGTTTGTCCAGTTTAAGAAGAGTAAGTGGGAGACCAATTTGGTTGTTAAGATTTCCGGTATTTTTTAGTGTTGTTTTTTTAACTGAGAGGATACTATAGGTCATTTCTTTGGTTGTTGTTTTGCCGTTTGACCCTGTAATGCAAATTACTTTGAGTTTTGGGAATTTATTTCTCCATGAATTTGCTAGACTACCCAGCGCTTCAGTTGTAGAACTCACTTCTATTATATTTTTTGTATTATAGTCATTTATATTATTTATGATTTTGTCGACAACTGCACCAGCTGCCCCATTCTCAAAAGCTTCTATGATAAAATCATGCCCATCATGATTGTCGCCTTTTATAGCTATAAAAAGATCATTTTCTTTAACCCTTCTGCTATCGATAGTTATTCCCTGGAATTCGGTTCCGGGATTACCCGATAGTAATTTACCGCCTGTTGATTTTAAGATAAATTCTGTATTAATCATTTTAATTTTCTGCTTCTAGAAAATAGTTGTTTGCTACTACCTTGTCATTGAAGTCTGTTTTCTCATTACCTATTATTTGATAATTTTCATGGCCTTTTCCGGCAATGAGGACTATGTCTCCCGGATTTGCATCATGAAGAGCAATTTTTATTGCCTCTTTTCTGTCGGATACTTTTATATAATATGTATTATCAGCTTGTTTAGTTTTTATACCTGCTTCAATCTCATCTAAAATTATTTCCGGGTCCTCTGTCCGTGGGTTATCAGAAGTTATGATTGTATAATCAGAAAGGCTGGCCGCGATCTTTCCCATCTTGGGCCTCTTTCCTTTATCCCTGTCACCGCCACAGCCAAATAAAGTAATTATTCTGCCTTTTTTGAGTGGTGTTAATGTATTTAACACATTCTCAAGTGCATCAGGGGTGTGGGCGTAGTCAACAAATACATTTATGCCCATATCGTTTTCAACCCGTTCAAGCCTGCCGGGTACATTGATATACCCGGATAGGGCATCTTCAATTACCATAACAGGAGTATTAAGTTCAATGGCTATTCCTATAGCCGATAAAATATTGTACAGGTTGTGTTCCCCAATAAGGCTTGAATTAAGATTAACCTTACCCTTTGGTGTAATTATCTCTGCTCTTATACCTTTCGAAGAAATTTCATATTGAGAGGGATAGATATCTCCATTTCCTGATTTAATTGAATATGTTAGCACCCTGCATTCTGTCTCATTAACTAGTTTTAAACCATATTCATCATCAATATTAATTACTGCAATTTTCCCTGTCTTCTTACTGTTTTTTAATAGATCCGTAAACAGTTTTTTTTTAGAATTGTAATAGTTCTCAAGATTGCCATGATAATCCAAATGGTCCTGCGTCAGGTTTGTAAATATTGCCCCGTTAAAATGGCAACCATCTGCACGGTGCCTGTCAAGTGCATGTGAAGATACTTCCATAGAAACATAATTTACATTGTTCTCACTCATTTCACTCAAAATTCTGGAAAGTTCAATTGAGTCAGGTGTTGTCATTGAGGAACTTTGCTTTATACCATTGTATGAAATCTCAATTGTCCCTATAATGCCCGATTTAAGTTTGTTCTTCTTCCAAATACTATCAAGAATGTAGGTTGTGGTGGTTTTGCCATTTGTGCCGGTTATTCCAATTAATGTAATTTCTTTTGTTGGATTACTGTAGAAATTAGCCGCAACCAGGGGTGTTGCCTGCATTGAATTTTCAACTTCAATATATGTAATATTTTCAGAGATTTTTTCCGGTATATCTTCAAGTAAAATGGAATTTGCACCATTTGTTATGGCAGAATCTATATAGTTGTGGCCGTCAGTGTTGTCACCCCTAACAGCACAAAACAAGAATCCTTCTCCTGCCTGCCTGGAGTTTGAAGTGATACCTTTTATTTCTATATCGGTATTCCCGGTCATTTTCCTGTAGTTAACAGCCTCAGTTATTTCTATAAGTTTCATATGTCCTGTGTAAGTTGAAATGAACAGATTGTATCTTTCTTTATCTCTTCGCCTGCCACTGGTGTTTGAGTTTCTGAAAATCCGCTTCCGTTAAATTTTACTTCAACACCGGTTTCATCAGCCCATCTGAGAATGTCCCTTGTACTTTTACCCTTGAAATTTGGCATTATTTTTGTTCCTGTAAATCCAATATTGGTTGGTGTATTTAAGTAAAAAAGTACTTTTTCTGTAATTGACTTAAATATTGGTGCTGATACGGAGCCTCCATAAATACTTTCCCGTGGGTTCTCAACAACCACAATTAACGTAATTTTTGGGTCATCAACAGGTGCAAATCCAAAAAATGATGCCATATACTTTTCTTTGAAATATCCACCAGTAGTAGGGTCAGGGATCTGTGCTGTGCCGGTTTTGCCAGCTACGTTATACCCTGATATCTGTGCGTTTTTACCGGTGCCGTTATCTACAACACCTTCCATTATAGATGCTACCTGCCTGGCAGTATCATAAGATATAACCTGTTGTATTACTTCAGGTTTATTATTTGTAACTATTTTCCCACCGGGAGTTGAAATTCTCTTTACGATGTAGGGTTTCATCAGGTATCCGCCATTTGCAATGACTGATAATGCTGATGAGAGCTGTAAAGAAGTTACAGATATACCTTGCCCAAAGGAGATAGTAGCAAGTTCCACCGGCCCCCATTTATTTGTTTTTTGCAAAAGTCCACCGGGCTCACCGGGCAGGTCAATTCCAAGTTTGTTGCCAAAACCAAAATCTTTTAAATATTTGTATAAACTATTTTTTCCAAGAGTTTCACCAATTTTTGAAGCACAAATATTGCTTGATACCTCAATGACTTCGGCAACAGTCAGCACTCCATGTGGATGGGTGTCTTTAATTACTTTTGGGCCAACTTTTCTCTTACCGTTTTCACAGTCGTATTTTGTATTTGAATTAGCAAGGTTTTCTTCAATTGCTGCGGCTGTCAGGAATATCTTAAGTGTAGAACCAGGTTCATATGTATACCATACAGGAAGGTTTCTCCTCGTTTTATTTGGATATTCTTTAAACCTGTTAGGATTAAAAAAGGGATAAGAGGCCATAGCCAGAATTTCGCCCGTATTTGGATCCATAAGTAGGGCCATGCCGGCATCACCACCCATCTTTTCCACACCAAACTGCAATTCTCTTTCAACAATGTGCTGAATCTGGGAGTCAATTGTAAGTTCTACATCAAAACCCCTGGTTTTCTCTTCTATATCTACTGGGCTGTACATAATCTGTTTGCCCCTTGCATCTCGTTTCATGCTTATTTTCTGTGGGTTTCCAGTAAGAATCCCGTCAAGATTGTATTCAATGCCTTCAATACCTTTCGAATCAATATTGGTAAAACCGAGTACCTGACCTAAAAGGTAATCATTTGGATAGACTCTTTTTGGTTCTTGTATGTAGCCTATGCCATCTATATTGAGTTCCTTTAATTTTTTAGTTGTCTGCGGGTTTGCAAGTCTGTCAAGCCATACAAAAGACTTATTCGATACAGCATGAGCAAGAAGCTTTTTGTATCCGAAGTTGGTGTTACCAGAAATTACAGAAGCAAATTTCTTAGGGTCTTTAATATGCCGGGGATTAATGTAAATAGATGTTGTGTCAATACTTGTTGCGAGGTATGTGCCATTTGTATCCATGATATTCCCTCTTTTAGGAAGCAAATTAAGGGAACTTGAATGTTGCCTTTTTGCTAATTTAAAGGATTTATCACGGTCTAGGACCTGGAGACTAAGTGCCTTATAACTGACTGCTGTAAAAAGTAGAAAAACAATTAAGGTTGCAAAATATATTCTCCACTTGGGTTTAGTGGAATCTCTGTTGTATTGAAGGTGAAGTTTGTTTTGCTTTTTTACCCTTTTCATTTTTTCTTGCCGACTATAGTTGCTTTCTCAATATAAAAAATGTCATTTTGAGTCGGGTATTTAAACCCTAATTTGTCAGCTATGAGTGTTAACCTCTCAGGGGATTTGAGTTTCATGAATTCGGCCCTGAGATCCTGCCTTTCCTTAATCAGGGATTTCTCTAACTTGTTATTCCTGGATATTGCGTAACCAATTTTTATATGTTCTACCTTAATTCGCACATATAGAATTGAGATTATTGAAATGATTACTAATAATATTATTGTTTTTAGAGGTGTTTTCTTATTCATCTTTCAATCCATCATATTTTTTCTGCAACCCTCATTTTTGAACTCCTGGCCCTGGGATTTTCAAGTATTTCATCTTTGCCAGCTGTTATAGGAGATCTGGTTATAATTTTGATACTCTTTTCCTTTTCACATCTGCAAATGGGTAGGTCAGGTGGGCAGATACAGCTTGAATGAAGGTTTTTAAAATAATTTTTTACAATTCTGTCTTCAAGCGAATGGAAGGAAATAATTACAAGCCTCCCGTCTGTTTTTAATAGTTTTACGGCTTTTTCGATAAAAATTTTCAGGTTCTCGAGTTCATTGTTTACCGCTATTCGAAGAGCCTGAAATGTCTTCGTTGCTGGATGTATTTTTTTAGGATGAAATTTTCTCGGTATCGAATTAGAAATAAGCGCAGCAAGTTCTTTTGATGTCTGTAAAGGTTTTTGTTCCCTTGATTTTATTATTGATTTTGCAATCTTTTTGGAAAAGCTCTCTTCTCCATAGTCCCTGAACAGGTTGCTGAGCTCTTCTAAGTTCATTTCATTGACAAGGTCGTAAGCTGTAAACTGCAGCTTTGCGTCCATTCTCATATCAAGGGGTTCACTTCTCATGAAGCTAAAACCTCTATTACTGTGTTCAAGCTGATAAGAAGACATACCTAGATCGGCTATAATTCCATCGACTTCATTCAGCTTTAGTTCTGATGAGATGGAGTCTATTTCATAGAAGTTCTTATTCATAAAATGAACATTGTCTTTGAACTCCGACAACCTGTCCCTGGCAATGGAAATTGCTTCCGCATCTACATCAAAACCTATTACCCTGGATTTGAGATTTGTAGATTCCAGAAGATGCCTAGTATGACTGCCAAGGCCTAAAGTGGCGTCTATATATACCCCATCCTCAATAGGGCGTAAATATTCTATAGATTCCTTTAGTAAAACGGACTTATGTGTAATGTTTCCAACTTTTTGTGCAAGTTTGTTCATTTATAATCCGTGTTCTGCTAAAATTTCTCTGCTTTTTTTAAATTGCTCATAAGAACTTAGGGACTCTTCCTTGTCCCAAATCTCTTTTGCCCAGATTTCTATTTTTTTTAGCATCCCTATCATTACAACTTCTTTTTGTATATTTGCATGTGATCTAAGTGACTGATTTATAAGGACACGCCCCTGACTGTCAATCGGGCAGTCTATTGCTCCGCCCATAAGGTATCTCATAGATGCGGATACATCCTGGCGGAACTGTGGAAGTTGTGAAATCTTAGTTTCGATTTCATTCCACTCCTTTAATGGATACGCAACTAGACACTTGTCAAAATTGGTAATGACAAAGGTTTCTTCACCGTATTTTTCCCTGCAAACCTCTCGAAATTTAGAAGGAATGCTTACTCTTCCGGTGTTAGTTACAGTGTGATCATATCGTCCTCTAAACATATCTAACCAAATTATACCACTTTATGCCAATTTATATAGCTTTTATGCCATTTGATAACTATATAAAAATTAGGTTAAAATGTCAATGTAAGTTAAAGGAAATATTAAGTTTTTTTATTAGCATTAATATTTTAATAAAAATATAGGTGTTCACTGAACTTAATAAGAATAAAAAATGCCTTCAATATACATAAAACTCAGGCATAAAAGCCAGAATATTTTATTGCAGTCACTGCTCGGTACGTATTCACACTTAATGTGGGTTCGTACTGAAGATCCCAGTGAAAATATAGTAAGAATTGCTACAACTGATGATTTACTTGAAGATGCAAAAAAAGTTCTGGAATCTATAGCTGAAGACGTAGAGTTTGATTATCTTTCTGAAACTATATGAACACGCATAAAAAGATTGCGGAAAACTGGGGCCTTGTTGGGCTGTTAACTTTTATAAGCAGGCTTACCGGCTATCTGAGGGATGTGGTAGTAGCCTACTTTTTTGGTGCTACATACCAAACCGATGCATTTTATGTTGCATTCAGAATACCCAACCTGCTTAGAAGGCTATTTGCAGAAGGATCAATTACTGTTGCCTTTGTTCCGATTTTTACAGAATATCTGAATGAGGGATATGAGGAAGCAAAAAAAGCATTGGATTCAATTTTTACTGTACTCTTCTTTGTTATCTGCATTGTCTCCTTTCTAGGAATTATATTTTCACCATTTATAGTCAAGCTTTTTGCTTATGGTTTTGACGAGAAGACATTTACCCTTGCTGTTGAATTAAACCGGATCATGTTTCCCTATATTGTTTTCATTTCTCTAGCAGCTCTTTCAATGGGGATACTAAATACACTTAAACATTTTTTTGCCCCAGCTTTTTCCCCTGCCCTATTTAATTTGGTAATCATAGGAGTTATTGCCGCGTTGTATAATGTGTTTGATAATCCGATAAAAGCACTGGCTGTTGGAGTCTTGATAGGAGGAGTAATTCAGCTTGCAATAAATATTCCTTTCCTTTTAAAACAAAATTATTTGTTTAGATTCACGAAGAACCTTCGTCATCCTGCGGTAATGGCACTTATAATTCTTGTGACTCCCCAGCTATTTGGACTTGCAGTCTACAATCTAAATATCCTTGTAAATACTCAGTATGCTTCTTTTATGCCTGACGGCACTATAACTTATCTATATTTCTCTGAACGTTTAATTGAATTTCCCCTTGGTGTGATTGCTGTATCTATCGCTACGGTGATGCTTCCTAAACTCTCCGCCGAGGCGGCAAACAAAAACTTTGATGTTTTCAGAAAAGACTATCTGTTTTCATTACAGATGATGCTTTATATTCTTATACCTTCCCTTATGGGGCTGATAGCTCTCAGGGTACCTCTTTGTACTGTGCTATTTCAGCGGGGTGAATTCACAGATGCCGCCGTGCTGAATACAGCACAGGCAGTACTTGGTTATGCAATAGGACTGTGGGCAATAGGAGGGCTAAGGATTACAGTCCCTGCATTTTATGCGTTAAAGGACACTAAAACACCCGTGAAGATTGCGTTTCTGGCATTTATTGTAAATATAGTATTTGGTTATGTACTTGGAATATATTTTTCCATGCACCAGCTCGGACTTGCTATTGCAAGCTCAATTTCGGCAACAATTAATTTCATTGTTCTTTTCTATATTCTCAATTCGAGAACAAAAAATCTATTTTCCAAGCCCTTTAAAGATTTTTTAACACGCATCATACCGGTGGCTTTAGTTATGGGAGTCACTACATGGTTTCTTGCCGGCTACATTAATTGGAATGATAATGAATCACTTACCAATTTCGCAGCCCTTACCGGGATAATCCTTGTTTCATTTATAATATATTTTGGCATTACTAAACTATTGCACGTTAGGGAAGCAGATCATTTAATAAGTATTTTAAGAAGAAGAGAGATAAATACTTAATGGTTTTAAGCCCCAATTACTGATAAAATCATATTGTAAATATGAAAGGTAGTGAATACTTAGAAAGACTTGAACAAAAGTACGAAAATCAACTTCAGGACAACCCTGCATCCAACAGTTTTGTTCTTTTAGCTGAGGTGTTACTTAAACAAAAAAAGTCTGACAAGGCCCTAAAGGTACTTGTAAACGGCCTAAGGCATAATAAGAACAATACCACTGCCAGGTTTTTGCTAGGCAGGATTTATTTTGAAAGATGGCTTATTGACAGCGCTAAGAAAGAGTTTGAAAAAGTATTGCAACTTGCACCGGACAATATTGCTGTCTCAAAAATACTTCTACAGATATATAGCTCCGAAGGTAACGAAAAGAGAGTCAAAGAAATATCAAAAAATATACTTTTTTTGCATTCTGATAACCTTGAGCTCAACGAATTTTTAAATGACTTAAATTTAGTAAGCCAAACTATAGAACTGAAAGATATTGTTGATGAGTATGCTGATTTTAAATCAAGTGCTGTTAATGTTAAGGATAACAATAATGAGTCAGATATAGTTTCAACTACATTGGCGGAACTTTATTATAAACAAGGACATTACAAGGATTCACTTGAAATTTATAATAAACTACTTTTAATTAATCCTTCAGATAAAAGTATAATAGAAAGAATTGAAAAATTAAAAAGCCTGAATGTGAGTTAATAAGGGTAAGGATATGTCTATGAAAATATTAATTATAAACGGACCAAATCTGAATTTTCTTGGTAAAAGAGAGCCGGATATTTACGGAAGCAACACTCTTGATGATATTAATGCCGTTCTTGAAAAAGAGTCTGCAAGTCTTAGTAAAGATATTAAACTTGAATTTTTCCAATCTAATTCCGAGGGGGAAATAGTTGGCAAGATTCAGGATGCATTTGAAAAATATGAGGGGATTGTTATAAACCCTGCTGCTTATACTCATACAAGTGTAGCAATAAGAGATGCATTATTGTCAACCGGGATACCCACAGTTGAAGTACATATTTCCAATATATTTAAACGTGAGGAATTCAGGCACAAATCCTATGTGTCTGGGGTTTCCGTAGGAGTTGTTTCCGGTTTTGGAATTAATAGTTACGTGCTTGGCCTTAGAGGGATTTTTGAAACTCTGAAGAGCAAATAATTATTATGAAATCAAACTGGGTACTTGCTGTTCCAAATAATAAGCTTAGTGGTACTATTTCCAAAGGTCTGAATATCAGTCCAATTACTGCCCAGGTTTTAATAAACAGAGGAATAAAAAGTGAAATAGAAGCAGAAGCATTCCTCAGCCCCAAGCTCTTTGACCTGCCTTCACCCAATCTTCTTAAAGATATGGATAAAGCTGTTGAGCGCCTTGACTCTGCTCTTAGTGAAAATCATAAAGTTGCGATATACGGTGATTATGATGTAGATGGTGTAACTTCGACATCACTTTTTTATAATTTCTTAAATAGCCTTGGGATGGAAGTTGTTACTTATAATCCGGACAGAATACATGAAGGATACGGCATTAACACCGGTGCGATAGATAAACTAAATAAAAATAATACAGACCTGATAATATCCTGTGACTGCGGAATCACTGCTTATGATGAAGTGGAATATGCAAAGACACTTGGTATTGATTTTATTATTACCGACCATCACCTTCCCCCCGAAAAATTACCCGATGCAGTAGCAGTATTAAATCCTAATCAGAAGGGTTGCAATTATCCGGATAAGAATATTGCCGGGGTAGGTGTAATTTTTAATTTTGCAGTCGCTTTCAGACGCCACCTTAGAGACATTGGTTATTTTAAGGAAAATGAACCCAATCTTGGCGATTTCCTTGACCTTGTGGCATTAGGGACTGTTGCCGATTGTGCCTCAGTTACAAATACCAACAGGATTTTTATCAAAGAAGGGATTAAAAGAATGCAAAAACCAAAGCGTGTGGGGATAAGGGCGTTAAAGGAAGTTAGTGGCATAAACAGCACGTTGAGTTCATTTGATATTGGATTTAAACTAGGTCCCAGGATTAATGCTGCAGGAAGGCTTGATGATCCGGGGGTGGCTGTAGAACTGCTTATTGCAGAGGATATACAAAAAGCTAAAAATATTGCTGAAAATCTTAATAACGAAAATATAAAGAGACAAAATATTGAAAAAAATATATATAGTGAGGCTATTGCCACTTTAGAAAATTCTCCTGAATATAAAAATATGAGTGCAATAGTCCTGGGGTCAGTAAATTGGCACCCTGGTGTAATAGGCATCGTAGCATCGCGTATATGTGATATTTACAATAAACCTGTTTTTCTTATTGCAATAGATGAAGAGGGGACAGGGAAGGGGTCAGGGAGAAGTATTGAGGGCGTGGACCTTCATAAAATACTAGGTAGTCTTGAAGATTTTCTCGAGTCATTTGGGGGGCACAAGATGGCTGCAGGAATTACAATAAAAGAAGAAAATATTGAACAGTTCAGTGAAAAATTCTCAGACAAAGTATCCGAGCTTAAATTAAAAAATAATGGTAAAAAAATAGAAATTGATAAAAAAGTAGATTTTGATGAGATTGACTTAGATCTTGCAGATGAGATTGCACGGTTATCCCCGTACGGCATAGGAAATAATGAACCTGTTTTTTTAATTCAATCGGCAAATATTAAATCTCAAAAAGTGTTTAAAAATAAACATTTGGGTATAACATTTATTAAAGATAGTAATACATACAGCGGTATATGGTTTAATTTAAAAGAGATTGTAAAATTGCCAGAATGTGTTGATATTGTTTTCAGTCTACAGATCAATGAATGGCAGGGGAAAAAGGAATTAAGATTTAATATAAAGGATGTTTACTGGCAATAACTTATCTTCAAATATTTACTAACCAATTAAGGAATAACAAACCGGAGGAATATAAAATTGTACCCCACATTAGTAAAGTTCGGCTCAGTCTCAATCTCATCATTTTCTGTTATGGTTCTGATCTCGTTTTTTGCAGCATATTTTGTAGCTGAAAGAATCCTGATTAAAAAAGGTGAAGATGGGCAATTAGCAGATGTGTTGATGATTGGCAGCATAATAGGTGGCCTTGGCGGTGCCAAGATTCTATTTGTTATACAAAATGCCTCATTTTCCGAAGTAGTTAATGACCCGATGCGTTATCTTTCATCCGGCTATACATTTCTCGGAGGTTTAATTGGTGCGTTAATTTGTATCTACATTATTTCAATTTATAGAAAAGTCAGATTCTGGCATCTAACGGATATATGTGCCGCGCCTTTAATCCTTGCATATGCTATAGGCAGAATCGGATGTTTTCTTGTTGGGGATGATTACGGCGTGCCTTCTGATCTTCCCTGGGCAGTAGCTTTTCCGAACGGTGCTCCTCCTACTATTCAGGAAGTCCACCCTACCCAGATTTATGACTCTATATTTATGTTCATTTTCTTTATTGTATTATGGAAACTCAAAGACCAAAAGAGACCTGTTGGCTGGCTTACCTCTATCACAATAATAGTACTGGGAGCAGAAAGGTTTCTTATTGAATTTATCAGAAATACCACACCAAGTTTCATAGAAGGGCTCTCGCAGGCACAGTTAATTTCACTGGGACTTGTATTTATTGGTATTTTTAAGCTCATTTATATATATTCCAGACAGAAGAAAGCTGATGCTTAGGCAGGGATAATATGAGAATCGTAATAATTGGTGCCGGACAGGTTGGATCATTTCTGGCAAGAGAACTGTCGAACGACCATGATGTTGTAGTAATTGAAAACAACAAGGAAAAGTCCGACAAAATCAGAGACAGCCTGGATGTACTTTCTATTTACGGCGAAGGTGATAATCCTGAAATACTCAAGCAGGCAGGGCTGGATGAATCCCAGGTGCTATTAGCCGTATCCGGTGATGACAGGACAAATATCTTATCTACACTTTACGCCAATAATCTGAACTTAAATAATATTATCTGCAGGGTAAGAAATTCTACCTATATCGAGTATCCGGGACTTTTGAATAATGAAAATATTTCATTAATAAGTCCTAGCAAAATTATTTCTGAAAAGCTTTCAATATTGATAAGTGCACCTTTTGCCTGGAAAGCAGAAACCTTTGCTGACGGAAAGGTAGAACTATTTAAACTCAGGGTTGAAGAAGGGACAGAAATTGTTGATAAAAAGCTTAAGGATCTTGACCCTGCAAGCTCATGGATTTTTGTTGGGATTGCCCGTGGAGGCAACATTCAGATACCTTCCGGTGAGACGGTGATAAGGTCCGGTGACTATGTATATGCCCTTGGAGACCCTGCTGTACTAAAAAGACTGAAGAAACTGTTTAACCTTAAATTTGAAAAAATTAACTCCGCAATCATTGTTGGTGGAGGGAGACTTGGAAGGAGGGTAGCAAAAACTCTTATTAACCTCGATATATCTGTAAAGTTAATTGAAAATGATCCTGAAAGAGCGGAGCTCGTTGCAGAAGAAATACCTGAAATTACCGTGTTTAAGGGAGATGCAACTGATGCAGAAACACTTAAGGAAGCCGGCGTGGATTCTGCTGACTACCTGGCTGCTCTGACTGGTGATGACGAAGAAAATGTACTAAGTGCATTGCTTGCAAAAAATCTGGGAGTTAAAAGATCAACTGTGCTTTATACAAATCCGGATTACATTGATGTGCTGGAGGCAATTGGTGTGGACCGCGCCATAAGTGTGAGGCTTGCAGTTGCCAATGAAATACTGAGTATGCTTCATATAGGTGGAGTAGCCAATATAGCGCTTGTTGAAGAAGGCAGGGGCGAAGTGCTTGAGTTTGAACTTGAAGAAACATCGCATATAATTGGCAAAAAACTTATGGATGTACATATGCCTCATGAAGCAATAATAGGGGTTTGTTTGAGGAATGAGGAAATAATAATTCCACGCGGTGATTTTATTCCACAGGTAAATGACCGGCTTATTATATTTACACTACCAACTGCTGTAAAAAAAGTTGAAAAAATCATAGGTTAGTCAGTTGTTTTAATCAATATTAAAAATAATATTTTATTCTTGCTTACTAGATATAGAATGATATCTTAATAAATCGAATTTCAATTTTTTAATTTCATCTGTAATTAAATCTAATTTTCCCTCAAATATAAAAATGGAAGTAATTACTGATCCACAAAAACCTTTAGAATTCTCAACATCAGCTGCTATTGGAAACTTCGACGGTGTTCATCTTGGACACCAGGAAATAATCGATTTAATAAACAATATTGCTCAGAAAAAATCTGCAAAATCCTGCATAATAACATTTGACCCCCACCCGCAGAAAGTCCTTACCGGGAAGGACGTGTCTTTAATTGTCCCCGTAAATGAAAAATTATCACTTCTTGAAAGTGCAGGTGTCGATTGTGCCGTTTCACTTAAATTTACAAATGAACTTTCCCGGTTAAGTGCCGAAGAATTTGTTCAGGATGTATTAATAAAAACCTTGAGAATAAAAGATATTGTCGTTGGTCCTGATTTTATGTTTGGTAAAAATCGTTCCGGAAATGCTGAAATATTAAAAGAAATGGGGAAAAAATATGGTTTTGAAACACATGTCATTAATCCCAGGAAATTAAGTGATGAAGTAATCAGCAGCAGTATGATTAGGCGGACCATAGCATTGGGAGACATCCTTAAACTAAACAATCTCCTGGGTTATAACTATTTTCTCAAGGGGATAATAGTAGAGGGTGAAAAAAGAGGAAGGGAGATTGGATTTCCCACAACTAATATTGATACGCAGTGGGAGCTATTGCCAAAACCAGGTGTATACGCGACAATATCCTTGCTGGGAGGGTCAAGATATAAGAGCATTACTAATATAGGATTCCGGCCCACGTTTGGTAAAAATAAACTTTTAATTGAAACTCATCTGTTTGATTTCTCCGATTCTGTCTACGGCAAGGAATTAAAAGTAGAATTTTTTCAAAGATTAAGAGATGAAAAGAAATTTGAAAGTGTTGAAGATCTGGTAGAACAAATAAAACTAGATGTAGAGGAAGTAAAAAACATTTTGACAATGGCCGAATAAAGGCTTTATATTAATTCCTGAATTAATTAAATATATATCACAGGAATTAATATGGAATATATCCAGGAATTAGTTATGGAGATTAAATCAACTACGAGTTTGTATGGCATATTCGGGCACCCGGTGGACCATAGTTTATCACCTGTAATGCATAATAACGGGTTTAGTGAGCTTGATCTCGACTGTGTGTACGTCGCATTTGATATATTCCCGACCAGTTTAGGAGAAGCCGTTAGTGCTATCAGAGCACTTGGAATATCAGGTGTAAATGTCACAATACCTCATAAGCAGAGAATAAGGTCATATCTTGATGAATTATCTTCGGATGCAATGCTGGTAGGTGCTGTAAATACGGTCAGCAATGTGGGAGGAAGATTAATTGGATTTAATACCGATGTTGGCGGACTTCTAAGGGCTTTAAAATCAGATCTCGATTTTACTCCCGAAGGGACAAAGGTTTTTCTAATAGGTGCAGGAGGGGCCGCCCGCGCAACAATTGTGGCCTTATGCAGCAACTATGTTTCTGAAGTTGTTATTGTAAATCGGACTCTTTCAAAAGCGGAGGACCTTGCAAAAGAATTTGGCGATCATTTCCCAAAGATAGAATTTAAGGCTGTTATGCTCAGTGATGAAAAGAGAATAAAGCAAAATATTGTTGGTAGTGATATTGTTATCAATTCATCATCTGCGGGAATGAAAAGAAAATATCCTCTCGAATTGCCGCTTTACCTATTACCTAAACATGCCGGGATATACGACCTTGTATATGACCCGACTGATACACCACTTGTAAAAGATGCTAAGAAACTTGGACTCAAAGCACATTCAGGGCATAGCATGCTCCTTTACCAGGGTGTTGAGTCTTTTGAAATCTGGACCGGGCTTACTGCCCCGGTTGATACAATGAAAAAAGCACTGGACCTTTACAAGTTAATTAATCATTAACTTTCAATTCCAAATCATTTATTTACAATTATCTCTAATCAACCATATCAGGGGTGGCAATTATGAAAGTTGTAAGTCCGGCAGGAGATTTTGAAATTACTGTAAATGAATCCATGGTGGAAGATGACAAGATTGTAATAAAAGGCCAGATGGGAGTATGGGACTCTAAAATATATATGAGCCCGACAGATGTACTACAATTTGGAAAAATATTCTTAAACCCGAGTGTAATTCTTTACCTAATAAAAGCGCCGTTTAAGTCGCTTATAGGATCTAAATAACCAGGTAACCAAAGTTGTTTAATGATTGGTCTATGTAATTAATTCTCTCAGTCAGCAAATAAAACACTTCCGTAAATTCAATTTTCACTTCTCCCCTGTTTTTAGGAATTCCTCTGTAAACCGGGTAGCCGGGGTCAATGCTGTAACCTATGCTTTCTAGTGTTCCTAAATTCATATCCACGACCATGCCCTTATTAAATTCGCCGATATATTCACCGGAAATTTTATAGATATGAGTGCCCCTTACCTGACCTATGGGCTGGCCGGAAAGTGAATGAATAAAATTACTCTCTATAAAACCTAAGCCGTTACCTTTTGAGTCAAATATAAATTCGGACATACTCTTTCCCCATTAAATATAATATTTAGTTTGTGTACTGGACTACAAGGCTTAATCCACCCACTGCCGAGATGCATTTCAAAAAAGCAGGGGGCCCTATTCTTGATCCCTGTTCTATCCATTTCTTGTGTGGAAAATCATGATGATCACCCACGAAGATAAACCCTCGGTTGGGCATCGTACCCTCTACCCATTGTCTAACATCAGGGCCTACTTCTATTTTTCCGGCACCTGTTGGCGTATTTTCGTCCCAGCCGGTAATAATTTCCTCGGATGTAACAAGGTCGAACTGTGACCATGGTTCGGAAGGTGTAAAAAGCCTGGTTGCACATTTTCCTTTTTCGTTCCATTTTAGCTGTGCGCCAACTATGTTTTTTCCAGACAATTGGTCCAGGTCAAATGAAACACCGCCCCTGTAGACACAGTCAACATAATGCCAGCAGTTGCAGGGGTCTGTACCATTTACGTAATTATGACGGTGCCCTACCTGTAGTTTTATATCCTTATCTACTTCCTGCGGGCAGGCTCGTCCATGATCTTGAAAGCAGGTAGCAGGGAAGCAGGAATATACCGCTGCATCATTTTCATTAAATTCCCTGCTTGCGAACTGGTCTGGCTGAAGAGTTATGGTTTTTACGTCTTTACAGCCCGAACCATTCTTATCATCGCCGTCGCAGCTGATCCAGACTGTGAAAAGTGAGAAAAATATCAATACATGAAGTTTTTTCATTACTGTCTCCCCCTAAACATCTATATTTCCAAAATACTATGAAATATTTACGGTTTCAACAGTTTTTAACCTGTATTGATTATTTCTATTTATCTCCGAAAGGGTCTTCTAAATCAGGGTGCCATAGTTTGAAGTGGTTTTTATGTGATTCGGTATAAGCACCTGGTGGATAGTATTTATCATAAAAATCAAGGTCAAGATGATGTGCCTGGACCATAAAACGGAGGAACATGGGGTCGGAAAATGCTGGAAACCTTCCATAGGTATCGTACACGTAGTTGCATATATCTTTTACGATCTGTACTTCTTCCTTTGAAGGCCTTTCTATTTCTGCTGTTACTGCTTCAGGGTTCTTATAGGGCATAGGGTGCGATGACCAGTTGCTCCATTTCATATCGTTAAAGGCTTCAACGGCCTCTCCCATATCTTTATAATAAGGTGGGCAGAATGAATGGAACAGATCGTCCCTGCCAACTGCCACAGGATTAGGATTGCCGGTATTTCCCTTGGTCTCTGGGGTGATAAACCTGAATCCAAGGCCCCTGTTGAACGGAGTTCCCCCAAGCATAAACATGCTTGCAAACCCGCTAAACAGCCAGCCGCCAAGTCCAAGTGTCTGAAGTGTTAGTACCATGTTCTGGCCCATAAATGCCTGCTCTGCAATGTAGCCGTTTGCAAACCGGAGTTCTGCTTCGACGAGCGGCATTCTTTTGCCTTCGTCTATAAACCCGCTTTTTACCCATTCAGAAGTTCCGGGATGCCTGAGGCCGTGAAGTTCATCAACGAAATTAAACCTGTGATCGGCACGCATATAGAAAAAATATAGGTTTATTATGCAGGCAGAAAGGTCTGTTACCGGCATAAAGAGTGTAGTGCCGGGTTTGTTAACGTTCCAAAGGTTATGTGCCGCAATGCCAGGTGGTTGAGAGGGCAGGTCAGCACGTCCATCGTGAAGCTTAATTCTGGATTTTCTGAACATTTCCAGGATTGCATCAACTCTTTTCGTACGGGTCATTTTCTCAAGGCCCTGGAACTCTTCTGCTACCTGGTCATGCATCTTAACCATGTAGAGCCCTTCATCATTTGTATAAAAAAGCTCGGTCCTGTGTACATCTCCAAGAGCCGGGATTGTTTTACTGGTAAACTGCATCTCTAGGTCAAGCCCTACATGAGGGGGAAAATCTGATAGGTTAATGTTTTTGATTCCAAGCCCGTTCCATACAAGAATAGCTTCTTCAAGTTCCGAGAGGGGGACCGGGGCATGTTTTGATTTATATTTTAGAGGGCCTTTTTCAATCTCCATTCCAAGGCCAAAACGCCTTGAGCGCCTCTGGTATACTGCATCAAAAAATTTGTGGTCTATTGCTGCATCAAGCCCGGGGGGGTATTTGCTCATATGATTATCCTTTAAATAGTGTGAAAGTTAATTTTAGCTAATTAAGCAATATTCTCAATGTGTAGATATGGCAGAAATCAGACTTACTTAGATTTGTTTAAAAATTTACTAAATTCCAAAGACAAATACCTTAATTTATCAAGTACTGACCAGTTGTCTTATTTTAAGACACCTGACATTTTTTTATTAAAATAACTTCAATGATTTAAGATAGTTATAAATGGTATTAAAATTGCTATAAATTAATAATAAAAAGAATAGTTTAATATGATAAGGAGGACCATTAGTGTTAGAAAACGAAAGTGTAGAAAAAGTATTAACAACGGAGGTAATCACAGTACACGTTGATCAAAAGCTTAGTTATGTTAATAAAATCTTTAACGATAAGTTAATTCATCATATACCTGTATTGGAAGATAAAAAACCTATTGGAATCATTTCTACCACTGACATTTATAAATTAATTTATAATGTTGATACGCATGACAAGAGAGAGATTGATTCTATGCTAGACAATGAATTTACAATAGCGGATGTAATGTCAAAGAGTTTAGTCACACTCCCTCTTTCATCAACGGTTAAAGAAGCTGCTGGTGTTCTGCAGGTAAGTACAAGACATTCAATTTTAATCACAGATAAGGACGGTATATTCTCTGGTATTGTTACAAGCACAGATCTTATAAAATATTTGTTTAATAAGATTTTTTGAACTTTCTTTAAATTGGAAATTTTTACGTTGAGTAAATCAATTTATATAATTGCTGTTTTTTTATCTCTTTTCAGTATTTCAATCTCCAGCAGTGCCGAAGATCCTGCAAATTCTATTTCTAAACACATTAGCGGCGGAGTAGATATAAGGTTAAGGGACGAATATTGGAATACGTTTGATAAACATAATGCAAATACAGACCTATCCTATAATTTTTTCCTGATAAGGGCAAGGGGATGGATTGATTACCAGAAAGACAATTTGAAATTCCACATAATGGGACAGGGAGTAAAAGGATTTGGATTTCCTGAAAATGGGGCTTTTGGTCCTGGAGTTGCATATTTTAATTCCAGCGGAGAGAAGACTGATCCTGGCAATTTCCAAATTGTTGAAGCATATCTTCAATACCGCGGATCAGAAGGATTTTATATTACGGGCGGTAGGTTACCAATTAAAGAAGGAACCGAAGTCCTTTATGATAGTGCTCCTAAACTAAACTGGATAATAAAGAAGAGATTGTCGGAAAGACTTATTGGAACATGGGACTGGACAAACATTGGAAGAAGGTTCGACGGGGCAGCAGGAGGTTATCAAAACGAAAAATATGATTTAAACCTTTTCGGTTCCTGGGTCACTTTCGGTGGGTTTGATTTTGATGATGGTTACTGGAAAGACCTTGATAATGTAGTAGTTGCAGGTGGTTCTTTTACTTTTAAAAAAGATGTTTTACTTTCCGATACTCAATTAAAGCTTTTTAATTATTTTTATTTTGACAACAGAACCCCGGCAATAGATTTAGCCGGCGACGATTTAAAGATAAATACGATAGGGGTAAACCTGGCGGGGGCATATCAGGCTGGCAGCGGTGAAATAGATTTAATGCTATGGACTGCTTTACAGTTCGGAAGTTTTGGAGCCGAGGATCAGCTTGCATGGGCATTTATTGCTGAAAGCGGGTACCAGTTTATAAAAACCCCCTGGAAGCCATGGATTAGGGCAGGGGTTGCTTATGCTTCAGGTGACGGGGACCCCGATGATAATGATAATGGCACTTTTTTTAACTATGTCCCAACAAACCACAAATTTTACGGTTATGTGGATGCGAATGCTTTTAGCAACCTTATAGATTTATATATGCAGTTTTTAATATCTCCTCATGAAAAGGTTAAATTTGCAGTAGATGGACATTGGTTTTGGTTAGCCTCTGATGATGAAGTCTGGATCGGAGGTTCAGGCCCGTTTAATAATTCAGCATTTGGTTATGTGTTCAGAAACCCTGCGGAGGGGAATGATATTGAACGAAACCTTGGAGGAGAGATAGATTTAACATTAATAGTTAAAACAGTTGATTACCTCACACTAGTGTTTGGATACTCTCATTTTTTTGGCAATAACGGTGTTTCAGCTGTTTTTGATAAGGAAGACCAGCTCGATTGGTTTTACGCACAGGCGACTATTAATTTCAATATAGATTAATTACCAGGATTTATTAGTTATTGTATTTGTTTTTGGCGGCTTTATTTTCAATAAGGATTATTTATGTAAATCTGTAAATGAATATAAAGAAAAGAATTGTTTTACTTGCTATTGCAGTAGGGGCCATGTTTGGCCTTGGAGGTTTTACCTTCTATTATGGAGAAGGGCTTTCCTATCTGAGCACAGACCCCAAAGCATGTATTAACTGTCATATTATGCAGTCCCAGTATGATTCATGGCAGAAGGCCAGCCACCAAACCGCGGCAACCTGCGTTCAATGCCATTTACCCCAGGATTTTCCAAACAAATACATTTCGAAAGCGGAAAACGGATACAATCATTCCCGCGCATTTACACTTCAGGATTTTCATGAACCTATAATGATTACCACTAAAAACAGCATAATTTTACAAAATAACTGTATTATCTGTCATGAAGATATGACACATAGTCTTGTAAAAAGCCACGCAGCTGACCCAAATGCTGTCAAATGCGTAAAGTGTCATCAAACGGTTGGACACGGTGAACCCGTGGGACTGGGCGGCCCTATTCAAGAGCACGAAAAAGGAGGGATTTACTAATGAGTGAAAATTCAAAGTTGGGATCAAAAGCAGGCATTGCTGTTATTGTAGTGGTTGTTGCTCTTTTGAGTGCGGGTATCGCAGCCCTGCTGCTTAATATATTTGAAAGGAAAGTGGAATCGAAAAATCCTTATGTACGCCTTGTTGAAGTTACGGAAAATGATACAGACCCTGAAAAATGGAAAGTCAACTGGCCCAAGCAGTACGATTCGTATAAAAAAACGAGCCTGTCTACCCGCACACGTTTTGGAGGCCATGGAGGGAGTGAAGCACTTCCAGAACAAAAAATTGAAAGGGACCCCTGGCTTAAGCGGATGTTCAAGGGTTACGCTTTTTCAATAGACTACCGGGACCGCCGCGGACATGCTTACATGCTTGAGGATCAGGAGCAGACCGAGCGTCAGACAAAACCTCAATCCGGCTCATGCCTTCATTGCCACGCATCGATAATGCCTCTTTATGCAGAGCTTGGAAACGGAGACGAAATTAAAGGTTTTGAAGAAACATATAAATATTCGTATAAAGATCTTAACAACAAGTTAAAAGATATGGGCCATAGTTACCCTGTGTCGTGTGTTGACTGCCATTCCCCTGAGACCATGGAACTCCGGGTTACCAGGCCTGGTTTTATCCAGGGCATACAGGCCCTTGCTGATTCGGATGCACCGACTCCTCACTTGCCTTCAGTTGAGCAATGGAGAGAGGGTTCAAGGAGTGAGCCTTACGATCCCAATCTACATGCGACAAGATCGGAAATGCGCTCTTATGTATGCGGTCAGTGCCACGTGGAATATTACTGCGGCAGCGATATGAAACTTACCTTTCCCTGGGGAAACGGGCTTAAGGTGGAAGATTTAGAACAATTCTGGGATGAAACAACATTAAGTGACGGAAGCCAATTCTATGATTATACACATAAGGAAACCGGGGCAAAGATACTCAAAGCTCAGCACCCCGAGTTCGAGTTATGGAGCCAGGGTATTCATGCACGCAGCGGTGTAGGGTGTGCTGATTGTCACATGCCCTATATGCGTGATGGTGCCAGTAAAGTTTCAGACCATTGGGTAAGAAGCCCATTGCTTAATATAAACCGTGCCTGTCAAACCTGCCACAGGTTTTCCGAAGAGGAGATAAAAGAGCGCGTGGATGCAATTCAGGAGCGCAATTTCAATCTGCTGCAGCGTGCAGGGGCATCCCTTATGGAACTGCTGGATACAATTAATGAGGCAAGAGCAGAAGGGGCAACTGATAAACAACTCCAGGAAGCGCTTGATTATCAACGTAAAGCCCAGTGGCGTCTTGATTATATAGCCGCGGAAAACTCTATGGGTTTCCATGCTCCCCAGGAAGCTGCGAGAATACTGGGTGAGTCTATTGATTACGCTTGGAAGGGTACAATTGCTGCAACTAACTGGAATAAAGTAGCAAGAAATGTAAAAAAATAAAAAAAAAGGAGCAGCGACCTGAATCACTGCTCCCTGAAATTATTGTTTTATTACTTTCTTGTTAATCAGTCTCCATTTGCATTAAAATATGAATCCATACTTCCCCTGCTGTTTCCATTGTTTAAACCTACATAAACCACTACTTCATTTTCGTTATTTGAAGAATTAATCAGGAATAATAGCAACAATCCTGAGAGGTGCACCGCTGCCGTCCTTTATTTTCATTGGAAGTGCAATCACGTAAGCACCTGTTGCGGGGAGCTTGTCGAGATTAGCAACGTTTTCAAAAGCAGGGATGTTTTGCTCAAATAAAATCTGGTGAGCCCTGAAATACTGGGACTGTCCATGATCAATGCTTGCAGTATCAAGGCCTATTGCCTTTATGGACCTGTTTTCAACAAGCCATTTTGCTGCGTCTGGGCTGAGCCCCGGAAAATGAAGCTTGGCTACTGCATCTGCTCCTCTTTCAGCCGTGCCCAGGTATTTTTCCTTGTCGGGCCAATAGTCTCCGAAACCAGTTCTTAGAAGAATAATTGTTCCGTCTTTAATTTTTCCGTGTTTTTCTTCCCACGATGTAAAATCTTCTATGCTTACCTCGTAGTCCGGATTTTTTAATCCTTTATCGGATACGTCAATTACTATTGCATCACCAGTTAGCTGGCTAATTGGTATCTGTTCGACAGTCTTGCGTTCATAAGCAAAATGGTTGGGTGCATCAATATGGGTGCCGCCATGTTCAGATGCCATGTAGTTATTAGAAAAATAAAAAAAACCTTTCTCAGTGGGGCCCTTAAATACCATTGTTAATTTAAAACCTTCTGCCGTGGGCCAGTAGATGGTTTCATCTGAAAAGTCATATGTAAGGTCGATCCACTGCCCGTCAGGGAAACTGTTCTCCTGGCAGGAATTTATTGTAAATAATAAAAAGAAAGTAAAAATAATTGATAAATATCTATTCATCTTCCACTTCCTCAAACAGTTTCATGTATTCCTTGTCAGTAATTATATCCATACTGCTTTCGAGCCTGTCGAGAAAAACAATCCCTTCCAGGTGGTCAAACTCGTGCTGAAAGACTCTTGCGAGAAAGTCATTAAGAACTTCAGTTTTTTTCCTTCCGTACCTGTTGTAGTATTTTACTTCTATCTCTTTATGCCTCGGCACTATACCCCTTATCCCGGGGATACTAAGGCATCCTTCCCAGTCCTCTTCAATCTCTTCTGATTCTGATATTATTTCCGGATTTATTACTTCGTAGGGGTCTATCTCCGGGGCATCCGGGTACCTGGGATTTGGGTAAGAAGCCATTACAAATATCCTGAGAGGGCAGTCTACCTGCGGGGCTGCAAGGCCAACGCCGTTTGCTTCTACTACTGTTGCCAGCATATCGTCTATAAGCTTTTGAACCTGGTCATCAGCAAAATCATTTACTTCTTTGGCCACTTCACGAAGTATAGGGTTTCCAAGCTCGGTTAATTCAAGTATTTCAGACATGGAATAAGATTTTACACAACAATTTGATCCTTTTAAATTACTTAGCTATTTACAAACCCCAAACCGTAATTATTTTAAATTTATGTGATATAATTTATTGTTTGGTATTTTAATATGGCAAATAACGGAAAAGGGCAAAATATAAGGTACGGCCCCGATATGAAAATCCTCATTATCGGAGGTGGAGTTGCAGGGCTAACGCTTGCGGGACTGCTCCAGAGAAGAGGTTTTACTCCTAAGATTGTTGAGAGGGCCCCGGAATTTGGCAAGGTGGGTTATGTGATTGTAATATGGCCTTCAGGAAGCCGGGTGCTAAAAGGCCTTGGTGCGTATGAGAAACTCCTCGAAGAAGGCTGCCAGTTTACAAACTATTATATTTCAAATTATAAGGGCGAAGTTATTAAAACCTACACTATTGACCCGGTAGCTGAGAAATACGGGCCAATCATTAGTATTTACCGTCCCGAACTTATAGATACACTCCTGTCTTCGGTTAATCCCGAATTTATAGATATGAACACCACAGTTGAAAAAATAGAGCAGGGCACAGACACGGCAGAAGTTCATTTTAGTGATGGCACAACGGGTCAGTATGACCTCGTAATTGGCTGTGATGGGGTAAGGTCAAAGACAAGAGAGCAGATATTTGGCCATATTCCTCTTACCTATAGCGGTATGTCTGGCTGGGGATTCTGGATTGACCCCAATCTTTCTAAACCCGATGGGATTGTTGAATACTGGGGAAAGGGAAAATTCATTGGTGTTTGGCCAACTAAAGGCAGATTGTCGGTGTTTACAAGTGTAAAAATGGAAGAGAAAAATATTGACCCGGTTGATAACCGTATTGACAGGATTAAAGAATGTTTTAAAGAATTCGGGGGTGTTGTGCCGGAAATGCTTGATCAGCTTAATGACCCTAATGAAATTTACTATGATACGTATAATGATATGCAGATTGATGAATGGTCAAAGGGCAGGGTGGTCCTCGTAGGGGATTCAGCCCATGCAATTTTACCTAATGCAGGTGCCGGGGTATCTATGGCAATGGAATCTGCTGCAGTAATTGCAGAAGAGCTTTGCCGTGCAGATTCTAAGTATATAGAGCATGCCCTGAAGCAGTATGAGGTGAGGAGAAAGCCACGAGTTAAGAAAGTACAGAACCAGTCGCGTATGATGGGTAAACTTGTATATTCAAACAGCAGTATACTTTCTACTGCCAGGGACTATTTTCTTAAAGTGTATTCTAATGACCTGGTTTACAAATATTGGGACAGTATGTTAAAAGACCCTATTTGAAACATTTTTAAAATTCTAATGTTAAATTATTTAGTGGTTCAATTTAAAGATTTTACTAAATCGAAATACCAGATAAAACTTGTACAACTGACTAAACAAATATAAGGAGTATAAAAGGTGCAAAGCTTAATGTTCCGTTCGATTATTATATTTTTTTCAATTTTATCTATTCTTTTAATATGCAGTGTTGATTCATACTCGCAGGTAAATGATCCAAAGTATCTTTCGCGCCTTGTCAAAAGCTTAAGCCCATCTGTAGTAAATATCAGTACAACAAGCGTTACAAAAAGCAGGGGTTTTGGATATAACAACCCAGGTGGTACAAATGACCCATTTGATCAGTTTTTTGACAGGTTCTTTGGTGAAAATGGTCAGCGGGAATTTAGAAGAAGAGGCCTTGGTTCAGGATTTATTATCAGTAAGGATGGGTTCATAATAACAAATAATCATGTTGTAAGAAAAGCTGACGAGATTAAAGTAATACTTGAAAACGAAGACGAATATTCTGCAGAGCTTATAGGGACTGACCCAAAAACAGACCTTGCACTACTAAAGATTAAACCCAGAACTTCTCTTGCCCCGGTAAAAATAGGAAATTCCTCCGCACTTGATATAGGTGATTGGGTAGTTGCAATTGGTAACCCCTTCGGACTTGGAAATACTGTTACTGCAGGGATTGTGAGCGCCAAGGGAAGGTCACTAGGCCTGGGTGCTTATGATGATTTTATTCAGACTGACGCGGCTATTAATCCTGGCAACAGTGGAGGGCCGTTATTTAATTTTAATGGTGAAGTTGTTGGTGTGAACACAGCAATTATTGCCGGCGGGCAGGGCATCGGGTTTGCAATACCGATGAATATGGCCAACCGGATAGTTACACAGCTTCAGGCAAGTGGCAAGGTTACAAGGGGTTGGCTAGGAGTTCATGTGCAGCAAATAACACCAGAAATTAAGCAGGGACTTAACCTACCAAATGATAATGGGGCACTTATATCTGATATCGCACCAGGAAGCCCTGCAGAAAAAGGCGGTTTAAAAAGAGGTGACGTAATAGTAGCAGTTAACAACATGAAGGTTATGGATGAAGACGATCTTCCAAAATACGTAGCAAATCTTGCTCCAGGGACAAAAGCTGATTTTAAAATAATCAGAGATAATAAAAATAAAACACTTGGTATAAAACTTAGTGAATTTCCTGAACAGCAGGTGGTAAATAGCAGGAAAAAAACTACAAATAAAACTGATACTGCCATAGGCCTTATTGTTGACGAAATAACCCCTCAGATACAGAGAAGCTACAAGTTAAAGGACAACAATGGTGTAATAGTGGTTAAAGTATTGTCAGGAAGTTCAGCAGAGCAGGCTGGTATAAAAGCCGGCGATATTATTCTTGAAGCTAACCGGAAAAAGATAAGAAACGTGCAGGACATTGAAAATGAATTTTCAAAAATTGCAAAAGGTACTTCTGTGCTTCTTTTGATTAACAGGTCTAACCAGACAATATATGTAGGACTAAAATATAGTTAGAAGGTGCCGATTGAATATTGAAGATAAATTAAACCAATTACAAATAGAACTGCCTGACATTGCAACGCCTCTCGGATCATACAGGCCATACGTAGTCTCCGGGAAATACATATATGTATCAGGTCAGTTGCCTCTTAAAAACGGTGAACTTTTATTTAAAGGTGTTGTAGGTGACGATGTTTCCCTTGAAGAGGCTGTTCAGTCTGCAAGAGTATGTGCGATAAATTCACTTGCAGTACTAAAAGATGCAACCGGTGATTTAAACAGAATAAAAAAAATAGTAAAAGTTACGGGCTACGTATCAAGTTCTGAGAACTTCTATAAACAGGCGGATGTTATAAACGGGGCATCAAATCTGTATTTTGATGTATTCGGCGATAAAGGTGTTCATGCCAGGGCAGCTGTTGGAGTGTATAAACTACCTATAGATGCACCTGTAGAAGTGGATCTGATTGCAGAAATTATTACTTAAGAAATAATTATTAAATGATAAATATATATATTTATCAAGACGAGCCTTCACCCTCACTTGATATCAACCAGATATCTCTTTTTCTCAATTCTTTTAATCAGTATGAGTTAATCGTAAGAAATCTTTCTGATTATATAAATGATATAGAATTATCGGAATACCTTGATTCAATAAAAATCGGAGATATAGAATTACTCCTTGATCAAAGAAGATTGCAAAATGAAATTATTAAGCCAGATATTGATGTAAGGGAAAACTTCTTTGATGGTTACTGGCTTCAAAGAAAACTTTATTCAGTTATTTCTTTTAACTTTTTTGAAGAGATAAGAGATGACTGCCTTCATATAATACTTACCGGAAAACTGTTTGGTACATTTGGCAGCAAAAGATACCATGCAAGGGTACTACTGACAGGAGAGCCATGCCTTCTCTCAACTTCTGGTATTGTGGAAGCACCCGCCAGGCCTAGGGAATACTATTTTGCAAAAGCAAAATTTTTGGCTGAAGAAAGAGACATTTCTGAACTTGATAAAATTTTTGCAGAAAGTTACGTGGAGTACGACAGTCCTAAAATTACAGACATTATATGCTCATACATGCTTCAGCTAATGAAATACAGGCACACAGGTGAGCCATTCTGCAAAAATGATAAATGCTGCCTATACAACTCTCACTGGCAGAAAGATGTCCTTGAATTGCAGTATAAAAATGAAATTTGTGATGAATGTTCTGGTATTATTAAGCCTTAGTCCATATCTTCAAGAATATTTATAGCAACTTCTGCAGCTCTTTTTCCAGAAAGAAGCATTCCACCAAATGTTGGCCCCATTCTAGGAAGTCCAAATGTAGTGTTAACTGACATTCCACATGCAATAAGCCCAGGGTGTACTTCCTGAGTGTATTCAACAAGTGCTTCTTCTGATTTTTCTACCCACATTGATCCATGTCCGGGCAGTTTTTTATAAAGACCCTGCTGAGAAAGTCTTGATACGCAGTAGGCATCGTGACCTGTGGCATCTATAACAAGCTTTGACTCAATTGCAATCGGGTCAAGGCATGTAATCTCTTTTGGCATATTTGCGATAGGTGTCCAGTTGATAACAATTCCTGCGACACGTCCGTTTTCCCTGATAACAAGGTCATCAAACATTGTCATGTTTCTGATTTTAGCACCGGCTTCACAAGCGGTAGCAATCAGTTTAGAACAAGCGTAAGGTCCATCTGAAACAAATAAGCCTTCTGACACTTCTTCATAAGGCACTTCAATTTCGTCTAGTACTGTCTGCCCGGGTGCTCTTACGGTAACTTTATTCATTAAATACCCACCGATCCAGAATCCACCACCCAGGTAGTTCATTCTTTCAACTAGTAAGACTTTATATTTTTTCTTTGCAATATCTTTTGCTGCCACAAGGCCGCTTGGCCCAGCCCCTACAATTATTACATCACTATCGATATATTCGGTAAATTCTTGGGAGAATCCTTCTACAATCGCGCGTGTTACTTCTTTTTCTCCTACTGGGGCAAATTCTATTTTCTTATTATCAGCCATCTGGTTTTTTCCTCCGAAATTTTGAAAGCTCTTTACTTTATCACACAGCAGTTATACGTCAATATTATCGAATCACAAGAGATAGAAATTTAAAAATAATGCTGGAAATATTTTATTAAATCAGTAATTTTTAGAAATAAATATTATAAATAAATGCCAAAGGAATATTAACTACATGAAAAAATTACTATTTATATTTTTACAGATTTTATTGGTTTTAATACTATTTTCAGATTATTCATACTCCGGAATCGTTATGGAACAGATTAGGTATGAGTTAAAAACACCTGATAAAAAAGATAAGGGTCTACTCCTGATACAGGACAATAAGATGCTTTTTAAGGATACAACTAATAATGTTTCCACACTTTTTGATTTTGACAGGGACCAGATGATAGTGCTTGACCACAATGGTCAGACTTTTACCGTGATTGAACCGGAGGCTTTTGTAAAAGCTGTAGAGGAATACACTAAGGAAATAGAACGGATGAGACAAAAACACATGGAAAGCCTTCCTCCCGAACAACGAAAAATGGTTGAAAAGATGATGAAGGAAAGGGAACTGGAATCAGGAAAGAATGAAACTGGAAAAATAGTAATCAGTATAAAAAATTCTGAGGTTTCAGAAAATATTTCAGGGTACAAGGCGAGTAAATATGAAGTTTTTTATAATGACAAACTAAATGAAGAACTCTGGCTTACAAATGACCTGAATATACAAAACGAGCTGGACCTTAAAAAAATGGCTAACCTTATGACCGAGTTTAAAAAAGTTAATAAAAGGCTCGGGACCGACACTATGGTAAACGAGGGCGCATTTATCAAACTTTTTGCCAATGGAGGGTTTCCTCTCAAGACTGTAGACCGTTCTTTTGGGGAAACTGTATACATTGAAGAAGTAGTTGAAATTAAAAATCAGGATATCCCTAAGGAAAATTTTAAACTACCATCAGGATACAAGGAAAAATCAGTAGATGAACTGTTAAAAGCTGCATTCTAACAGTTCACTAAGATTATTCCTCTTCTTCTTTAACAACATCAAGCTTGATGTTGGCTGTTACTTCTGAATGAAGTTTTATTGGTATGTCAAAATTTCCAAGAGTTTTTATAGGTTCGGATAGTCGTATTGACTTCCTGTCTATATCAAAACCTTTTTCCTTGAGTGCATCAGAAATGTTCTGGGTAGTTACAGAACCAAAAAGTTTGTCTTCTTCTCCTGCTTTTACCACTATAGAAAGTTCAACTGCGTTTAGAGTGTCCGCAATCGCCTGAGCATCTCCAACAATTTTGGTATCCTTTAGCTTAAGGGCGGTTAGCCTGCCTTCCCAAGCTTTAATGTTATGTTCAGTTGCCCTTAAAGCAAGCTTCTTTGGTAAAAGGAAATTTCTTGCAAGCCCGTTTTTTACTTCCTTAACTTCTCCGCGCTTTCCAATGTTTTCTATATTATCCAGTAAGAGTACTTTCATTTTTATTTACCTCATCTTTTGGTACTAATGCAATACCGTATATGGAAGCAAAGCCATAAAACGAGCTCTTTTAATAGCTACTGCAACCTTGGCCTGCTCTTTTGAATTAAGCCCTGTACTTCTTCGAGGCTGAATTTTTTTCCTGTCTGTAATAAACTGCGAAAGAAGATCAACGTCTTTGTAGTCAATCTTTTTGCCTTCTTTTGCAAGATTTCTTGCTCTTCTTTTTTTAACAAAATATTTTCTTCCTGATCTGTCCATATTAATTATCTCCTCCACTTTCTTTGTCTTCAGTGCTTAATGGCGGAGCAGCTGTAAATCCTGAGGAGCCGCTTTTTGCTGAAGTATCTTCTTCGGGAGCACTTTCCGGTGTAGCTGGTGGTTCACTTGGTGCTTTCGGTGCAGCCGGTGGTTCACTAGGTGCTTCCGGTGCAGCCGGTGGTTCACTAGGTGCTTCCGGTGCAGCCGGTGGTTCACTAGGTGCTTCCGGTGCAGTTTCCACAGGAGTTTTCTCAGTTTTAGGGCTACTTGCCGCAGGCGCACTTGGTGGAGGTGTCGAAGGAGGCGTAGGCCCCTTTTTTGGTGGGGCTTTAGGAGTCTCTGGAGCGGGAGCATCAGCAGTTTTTGCCGATGGTTCCTCAATATTTACCGTTATAAACCTTAAAACGTCTACATTATGAAATGACAGATGTTTTTCTATGTTGGCTATTACGTTTGGTAATGCCTTGAATTCAACAATGTAATAGGTTCCCCTTGTATAATCATTAATGGGGTAGGAAAGGTCTTTTTCAGCCCATTTCTCGTCTCTGGATATCTCACCTTCACCCGAGTTTATAGCTTTGGTTACCTTTTCCTGAATTGTAGCAAGATCGTCCGGATTTATGTCGGGCCTTACTAAATATAAAGTTTCATAAAACTTTGGCTGTATCGCCATTTTTACCTCCTGCCTTGGACTTTTGACCCCGGGCTCTTCCCGGAGTGACAAATCGATAAATAAAGGACTAGTATTTTAACATAACTATTTGAATTTAAAACAACATTTATTAATGCAGGATAAGGCCTCAAACCTTACCCCGCAGATTTTTTTAACTATAAAAGAAGTGGAGCAATTACAAGTGAAACAATTGACATAAGTTTAATAAGAATGTTCATTGCCGGACCTGATGTATCTTTAAATGGGTCACCCACTGTATCTCCAACCACAGCAGCTTTATGCGCATCTGAACCTTTTCCGCCAAGATTACCTTCTTCGATATATTTCTTAGCGTTATCCCATGCACCACCGGCATTTGCCATCATAAGTGCAAGCATAACTCCTGATACCAGTGCTCCGGCAAGGAAACCACCAAGAGCTTCGGCGCCAAGAATAAATCCGATAAGAAGAGGCGCAACTACTGCTATTACTCCAGGAACGATCATTTCCCTTATTGAAGCGTCGGTACTGATTTCAATACATTTTGCATAATCAGGTTTTGCTTCACCTTCAAGCAGGCCTTTGATATCCCTGAACTGCCTTCTTACTTCTTCAACCATCTTCTGTGCTGATCTTCCGACTGCACCCATTGTTAGAGCGCCAATCAGAAATGGTACTGTCCCGCCGAGTAACATACCGCATATTACTTGACTTTTTGTAATGTTAATTAAATCAAGTCCGACTGCATTTGTGTAAGCTGCAAATAAAGCAAGTGCAGAAAGAGCAGCAGAACCGATTGCAAAACCTTTACCAATAGCGGCTGTTGTGTTTCCAAGTGAGTCAAGTTTGTCTGTAATTGTTCTGACCTCTGGTCCAAGTTCGGCCATTTCAGCGATACCGCCTGCGTTATCTGCTACAGGGCCGTATGCATCAACTGACATTGTGATACCTATAGTTGCAAGCATACTAACAGCTGCGATACCAATACCGTAAAGTCCGGCAAACATATAGGAGAAACCGATTGCCACTGCAATTGTAATTACAGGGCCGGTCGTACTTATCATACCAACTGCCATACCTTCAATAATGTTTGTTGCTACACCAGTCTGAGAGGCATCTGCAATCTTTTTAACAGGTGCACCTGAAGTGTAGTATTCTGTAATCCTTCCAATCAGTATTCCGCAAGCAAGTCCAAGAACGGATGCTCCAAATATACCCATTATCCGTCCACCGGGAATACCGTCTACAAGTCCGGTAACTAGCAAAATAACAAGTGATAGGACTACGTATGATACACCGGCAAACATAGTAGCTTTTCTTAGAACAAGATGAGGCTCAAGATTTTTATACCATTCAACTGTTTTAGCGCCCACAAGTGATGCAAGGCTTCCAGTTGCAATTAGTATTACAGGGATTGCCATTAGAGCTACCTGATTTTCACCCATACTTGCAGCAATAACAATAGTTGCGATTACGGCACCTACATAGGATTCAAAAAGGTCAGCACCCATACCGGCTACGTCACCAACGTTATCACCAACATTGTCTGCGATTGTGGCAGGGTTTCTTGGGTCATCTTCCGGGATACCAGCTTCAACCTTACCAACAAGGTCAGCGCCGACATCTGCAGCCTTTGTAAAAATACCGCCGCCGATTCTTGCAAAAAGAGCTACTGTACTTGCGCCCATTGCGAATCCACCGATAATTCCGCCAAAATCTTTAAGAAACGTATTAAGAACGTCTGCGTCTCCCGGTATCTCAGCATTTGTGATGCCGATGAAGAAAGCAACGGCAAGACCTAGAAGTCCTAGTCCCGCTACAGAAAGTCCCATAACGTTTCCACCTTTAAAGGCGACTTCAAGTGCTTTGCCCTGTCCGTCAGTAGCAGCAGCATGTGCTGTCCTTACGTTGGCGTGAGTTGCTGCTTTCATGCCAACAAAACCGGCAAGAGTTGAACATGCAGCACCGCCAAGGTAGGCGAATGCGGTTGCAAAGTTGATAGATATACCTAGTAAAACAAATACTATTGCAACGAATATTAATATTATCTGATATTCTTTCTTGAGAAATACCATTGCACCTTCCTGAATTGCCGCAGCAATTTCGCGCATCTTATCGTTACCTTCCGGAAGGCTTTTTAAACTCCTGTAAACCATAAAAGCATAGGCTAAAACTATTACACCTATGATTATTGATATATGACCTGCAAATACCTGACTCATGTCGAGGTTCCTCCTTGTGAACTAAAATAATTTTTTGATCTTAATTTGATTTATTTTTGGGATATTATTGAATCAATATCCTCTATTGCCCTATCAACAATCTTGTCCAGAGATTTAAACTCTTCATCACTAAAGGTAGAAAGGACATGGTCTACAACCTGGGTTTTATATTCAGGTTTCCCTATTCCTATTCTTATTCTGTGAAAATCTTTATCACCTGTTTTTTCAACAATGGATTTCAACCCATTATGCCCTGCTGTTCCTCCTCCAAACTTGGACCTTATATCTCCAAGCTGGAGATCCAGCTCATCATGAACAACAATTACCTGATTTGCCGGGATTTTATAAAAATTCTTTATTTCCTTTAAAGCCTCACCGCTTTTGTTCATATATGTTAAAGGCTTGAAAAGATAAACATTGTTACCAAGATAATCGCCTTTGCCAAGTATGCCCTTGTGTGCTGTTTTCGATATTTCAATTCCTGCTTTTTCAGCAAGATTGTCGAGCACTATAAAACCAATATTATGCCTTGTTAGTTCATATTCTTTTCCAGGATTGCCAAGGCCGACAATTAGGAAATCCATTTGTTACCCTTCGCCTTCACTGCCTTCTGCTTTCTCACTAGAATCTTCTGTTGTTTCGCCTTCTACTCCTTCTTCGCCTTCTACTCCTTCTTCGCCTTCTGCAGCGGTTGGTTCTTCTATTACCATTGCCCTTGGTACGTGTACCATTGCAACTGTATCCTCAGGGTTTCCAGTAATTACTACTCCATCAGGAAGTGCAAGATCTTTGATTTGAATGCCCTGTTCAAGTTCAAGTTCGGTAACATCATGTTCTATATTGTCTGGTATATCTGCCGGAACACATATTACTCTAATTTCCCTTATCATTTCTTCCAGAATTCCGCCTTCCTTAACACCTTTAGCACGACCGGTAAAAACCAATGGTACTTTTATTTCAATTTTTTCATTAAGGTCTAATTCGAGGAAATCCAGGTGAAGCGCGGTGTTTGATATATGATCCATCTGTATGTCGCGTAAAATTGATAATTTATGTTCCTTGTTGTCATCGCCTTCAATTTCAATATCTATAAGGGTGTTTCTTCCTGCATCAGTTGCGAAAGCATTTTTAACGTCTTTCGGATTTAATTCTAAGGGTACTGCTTCGTTACCCTTGCTGTAAATGACAGCTGGAATATTACCTTCTCTTCTGAGGGCATTTGTGCTTGTTTTACCAAGTGTTGATCTTCTTTTAGCTTTTAATGTACTTTTAGCCATATTAATACTCCTTATCTCTAATTGAATAATGAACTAATAGATTCCCCTGATGATATTCTCTTTATGGATTCTCCAAGCAGGCTCGCTAATCCCAGTACCCTGATTTTATCACATGCCTTTATGTTTTCTTCTTGGGGAATAGAATCGGTAATTATTACCTCTTCAAAATCAGAATTGTTAATCCTTTCTATTGCCGGTCCAGAAAGAACACCATGAGTACAGCAGAGTGATACGCTTTTTGCGCCTTCAGCCATAAGTATCTTTGCAGCAAGTGTAGCGGTACCGGCTGTATCAACGATGTCGTCAACTATTATTGCTGTCTTATCCTTAACATCACCTATTACATATGATATTTCAGCAACATTTGGTGCTGTTCTTCTTTTATCAGCCATTGCTAACTCAGCACCAAGAAAATTGGCATATTTTCTTGCTCTTTCCATTCCGCCTGCGTCAGGAGAAACTATTACAAGGTCTTCATTTTCATATTTTTCTTTTAAATATTCATTAATCACGGGTGATCCGTAAAGATGGTCTACTGGTACGCTGAAAAACCCCTGGATCTGACCAGCATGAAGATCTACAGTAACTACCCTGTCTATACCGGCTATTACTAGTATGTCAGCTATAAGTTTTGATGTGATTGGTGCCCTCGGAAGGACTTTCCTGTCTTGTCTTGCATAACCGTAATAAGGTATAACTGCCGAGATAGATCCCGCTGAAGCCCTTTTAAGAGCATCGATGATGATCAGCAGTTCCATTAAATTTTCATTTACGGGCGGACAGGTAGGTTGAATGACAAATGTATCTTTCTTTCTTACACTTTCGTCAATTTCAGCGAACATCTCACCGTCGCTGAAACGTCTTGTTTCAAGCTTGCCGGGAGTTACGTTTAAATATTCGCATACCGCTTCCGCCAGTGGTTTGTTGGCAGTTCCACTAAATATTTTTGTGTTTTCCATAATATTATGAAACTAATGAAAATTTAATAGCAAAGGCATTATTATAGTAGAAGCAGTTAAGAATTCAAGGGGTTAAATTGAATAATCATTTTATAAAAAAAATGAGTTATTTTTGATGGTTAGATGGCGGAAATTGAGATTGGTATATTGATTGAATATATTCACAATGATTGTTGATTATTAAATATTAAAAAGGGCATGCAATGAATAACGTTAATAAAAAGTAATTTAAAATCGTTAAGAAACGTAAAGGGATTGTGGAGGGATTTTACGTTTTAGATTTTAAAATGTTTTTTTAGTTAATGAATTGCCCAGCCTTGAATTTTGATTCTTTGTTTCAAGACAAAGAATATAAGAAAAATAATAGTTTAAATTTAGATATTCTTCATTTTCTTTATCTGGATATAAAGAAAACGAAGCAAAAGAAAGATCACGGCTAAACAAAAATATACTAAAAATTAAATATTTTAACTAAATGTCTTTAATTCCACCCCATCCCTAAAGCCTTTCTTAACGTTAAAATAATTAATTTTCTTAACGTATTTTTTGTAATGCCGAAAATTTTAATTGCTCGAATATCACATGAATAATGAAAGTTAGACAGCTTTTATTCGTTCTTCCGGAATTTTGAAAAATCGGGGGGTCTTTTCTCTAAAAAAGCATCAATCCCTTCATGTGCCTCATCAGTAGTATGAAATAACTCGAGTGAGCTAAGCCCCATTCTCGATATTCCAAAAATATTGTCAGAATCAGAATTAAATGAATATTTAAGGACTTTTATGGCAGTAGGACTTTTGTCCAGTATTTCATCACACCATTTATCAACTTCTTCCATTAAATTATCTTTAGGAACTACAGTGTTTATAAGGCCCATATCAAGTGCTTCTTTTGCAGAGTACTTTCTGCAGAGATACCAAATCTCTCTTGCTTTCTTTTCTCCGACTATTCTTGAAAGGTAAGCTGTACCAAAACCAGCATCTATGCTCCCTACTTTTGGCCCTACCTGACCGAATATTGCATTGTCAGCAGCTATTGTCATGTCACATATTACTTGAAGAACATTTCCTCCTCCTATCGCATAACCTTTTACAGCAGCAATAACCGGTACAGGGACATTCCTTAGTAAATAATGGAGCTGAGCCACGTATTGGCCTACGGGCAAGTATTTGTCATCATCCTTACTTTTATTTTTTTTTGCTTTCTGGTCGCCTCCTGTGCAAAATGCCCTGTCACCTGCACCTGTTAAGATTAGTACACCAATCTCCTTGTCTTTCCACGCATCTGTAATTGCATCAATCATCTCATAAAGGGTTTTGGCCCTGAAAGCATTAAGTACTTCAGGCCTATTGATAGTAATAGTAGCCTTGCCTCTGTTCTTCTCGTAAATTATGTCTTCATAGTTCATAGAATTTCCCTGCTCTTTTTAATTAATGATAAATTGCGGTGATTTTTTAGTCAAAGTCTACAGCTATAAATATTTGTCTGGTTAAATTTAATATCCTTTATGATACTATAAATCCCAACATATGATTTTAAATTGTTATAAATTTTCAACACTAAATGGGAACTGCCGGTTTGCTTGATGCAATAGTTGTTGGAGCTGGAATTTCAGGACTGCATACTGCGTGGAGGCTGCAGCAGGCCGGTAAAGAAGTGCTTGTTCTTGAAGCCCGGGGCAGAGTAGGCGGCCGCTTGTTTTCTGCAAACCTTGATGATGAAAACAAACTCGATCTTGGGGCAACTTGGATATGGCCCGGGGAAATGCGAGTGGATGCACTTCTTAAGGAACTAAAAATTGAAACTTTTCCCCAGTTTGAAAAAGGTGCGATTCTTTATGATTCACATGGAGGTCCCAAATCTGTTCAGAGTGGAGAAAATAGTTATTTGTCATTAAGAGTCAATGGGGGAATGGCTTCAATAACTGATTCATTTGTAGGACAGTTAGATAATGATTCAATAAAATTAAATTCATTTGTTTCTGAAATAAGATATGAAAAAGATGGTGAACTAAGAGTTGTACTTGATGAGGACAAGTCATTTATTGCTAAGAATGTGCTGTTAGCTGTCCCTCCTGCATTAGCTGTCAGGCAAATTGATTTTTTACCAGAACTACCTGAAAGTCTCATAAGGATTGCAAGAGTAACTCCTGTCTGGATGGGAATAATAATAAAGACAGTAATAGCTTATAATACGGCATTTTGGAGAGAAGCAGGATTTTCCGGGACTGTAATGTCTGCTCTTGGCCCGCTTCATGAAATTCATGATATGAGTGGCCCTGAGGGTAAACCTGCAGCACTATTTGGATTTACTGCTATTCAAACCCCGGATCAAAGTTCACCATTAAAAGAGGAAGTGATTGAACAGCTTGTAAGGCTTTTTGGGAAGGCTGCTTTAAGTCCAGTTGAGCTGATTACCCAGGACTGGAGCCGGGAGGTTTATACATCACCGGGCGATGTAATTCGGCTTCAGAACTATAATCTTTTTGGAGAAAGGATTTATTCAGGCACTTTTCTTAGCGGAAGGCTTCATTTTTGCTCTTGTGAAACCAGCGGAAGGAACGGTCATATAGAAGATGCTTTGGCGGCGTCAGAGCGTGCAGTAAAGGCCGTATTGAAAAGTTAGATAGTTGTCTGATTTACTTTATTATATTATGTGAAATAACTTATTTATTTAGGATGAATAAATGAAAAGAAATATACTTTTACATTTATTGATAGTCAGCATTTTAATCTCTTCCTGTGCAGGAATTGGACAAAGCCTTATCCAGTCGCCGGTGCTAAAGATTACAAACGTTAGAGTCTCTAACCTATCTTTAACAAATCAAAATATTGTTTTTACAATAGGAATAGATAATCCAAATCCAATACCAATTCCTTTAAAAGGGCTGACTTATAATCTTGATCTTAACGGCGTTGAATTTGCAAATGGGTTTAATGAAAGTGATATAAACATTCCTGCCGGTGGCAATAGTGTTATGGACCTAAATATTGAAGGGGATTTACTTTCATTTATTCAAAACTTTGGCGGCGTTAAACAGGGCGGCCTTGATTATTACCTTTCGGGTGATATTGCACTACTCAGCACTTCGCTCAGGTTTCCATATTCCCAGGAAGGCAGGCTAACACTTGGCTCGCTATTTAATATTTTAAGATAAGGTATTTCATAATTAGTATCATTTAAAGGTATTACACCAATTTCACTGATTTATGTTAGAATGAACAATGTCAATAAGTAAATTTGCTTAAGGGAGTAATATATGAGAATAATGCTTACGGTTAGTTTTCCAAATGAAGAATTTAATGCTGCTGTAAGAGATGGTAGTGTGGGCCCAAAGACAAAGGCAATCCTTGAAGAATTGAAACCAGAAGCGGTTTACTATATTGAGAGGAACGGGCATCGGACAGCTATATTGCTTGTAGAGCTTGAAAACCCATCCATGATACCGGCATTAGCAGAGCCCTGGTTTTTAACTTTTAATGCCAAGGTAGAGCTTGATGTTGTTATGACTCCTGAAGACCTTGGAGATGCAGGGCTTGAAAAACTTGGTGAAAAGTGGGGATAGGTTTTGCAATAAGTAAATTCTGAATAATTAACTTTTATGTAATAGCTAAGAATGAAATTACTAATAAATTATGCCAATGACATATATAAAAGCAGCCAAAAGCTAAATACTAAGACCGGATTAAATATTGGAAATTTTGATGAAGTCATATCATATTCTCCAAAAAATATTGATAGAGATTTTTTTGCTCAAAATAAAAAAGTTCTGAGTCAGAAAAAAGGAAATGGTTATTGGTTATGGAAGCCATATTTTATTAAAAAATCATTAGAAAGTTTAAATATTGGGGACTTTTTATTTTATTGTGATTCAGGAGCATATTTTATAAAACCAATTAATTCTTTGATTGAACTCAGTCTGGATTCTGACCAAGACATTATTCCTTTTGAACTTGACATACATATTGAGAGTAAATGGACTAAAAGAGATGCCTTTATCTTAATGGACTGTGACAGCCCAGATTTTATTAATACCAGGCAACGCCTCAGTGGTTGTATTCTATTTAAAAAATCTAATACTACTATGGACTTTATAAGTGAGTATTTGGAATATGCCAAGGATGAAAGAATAATATCAGATATTGAAAATCAATGTGGGCTAGATAATTACCCGGATTTTGTATCACACAGAAATGATCAGTCTATCTTTAGTCTCTTAACAAAAAAATATGGTTTAGATGCATACAGGGACCCATCACAATGGGGTAATAGTTCCACTCAATTTTACAAAACTTCAAAATACGAACAGTTTATTGTTGTTACTAGAAGAAAAGGATTTTTTCTTGTAGTTTAAATTCTTTGACTTAGATTTAATATTGTAATATTATCAGATTACAAAGGGGGATTTGCCAATTGAAGATATTTAAAAATATAACTATAGTTTCAGTCTTTGTTTTATTAATTCTTTTAATAACACCAATAAAATCGTTAGCGGAAAATTCTGCTAAAGGCAGCCTTACAGTGGATGGTGATACAACGGAAATGAAATATGCCTACGCGGATGAATACGACGGCGATATTACTATTGCTTTAGTAGACAATAAAATTCCCGATGGAATGTTTCCTGACGGGGTATATAACCTCGGAGAACAGGGGAAGATCAAGGGGATTGTTTTTGTTGTTTCCTCAGATAAAAAAAAGCTAATGAGCGGTGGTTATTATAATTTGATTAATGCAGTTCATTCCTATCCTAAATGGAACAAACTTGGGACAATTGGTAACGGTGAGCTCACTGCTGTTATTACTGATGGTGATATATTCTCCGGACAAATAAAAACACCTTCGGACAATGAAGTTGACGGGCATAAATTTAGCTACGAAATGAATTTTTCTGTTAGCTTAAAAAAAGAGCCACTTAAACTTACAATGACAGGAAAATCCGATGCTCCCTCCAAAGCATTTGGAAAATGGGGCACAGCACTTTTTGCCGGTGATATTGAAGAATATAAGAAACATACCTCCCAGGAGATACTAGATATGATGCCTGATGACCCTGCAGAGCTAAAAGAGGGTATTGAATTTCAGCAATTGGTATTCCCAAATAATATAGAGATATTAAGTACTAAAATTGATGGTGACAAAGCTGAGCTAAAGGCAAAAGGTACAAGGGGTGCTGAAGTATCCAGGGGTACGATTACTATGCTTAAAGAGAAAGAGGAATGGAAAGTGAATAAACAGTCCTGGGAATCAGGATCTAATTAGTACATTTTGGAGGGAGGTTTATGAACTGGTATATAGAAGTATTAAAAAAATATACAGAATTCAGTGGTAGGTCGCGACGTAAAGAGTATTGGTATTTTGCCCTTTTTAACATAATTATAACAATCATTTTAACAATGCTAGATTCAGCTATTGGGACGTTAAATGAACTTACCGGTTATGGTGTATTCAATACTGCCTATTCGTTGGCAGTTCTTCTTCCTACTATTGGAGTAGGTATAAGAAGACTCCATGATATAGGAAAAAGCGGGTGGTGGTTATTAATTGGACTTATACCTTTAATAGGTGCAATAGTCCTAATAGTATTTTTTGTTAAGGACAGCCAACCCGGGGAAAATCACTACGGTTCTAATCCAAAAGGTGCATAGCCTTATACAAATAAGTAAGAAACAGTTAAACATTGCAACTGTTAAATTGTAATCCAAAGATTATTATATGATAAATGTAAGCTTGTTAGGGGGTCTGGGAAATGTTTTATTTCAATATGCTGCTGCAAGACATTTAGCTGAAATAAATAGTACTTCTGTACGTTTTGATGTAATACATTTTTTTAATTCCTATAAACGGGATCAGGTTCTCCTCCAGTTGAGATGCTTGAATATTGATAAATCAGTATATTCCTTGAATTATCTGGATAGGATCAAATTTGTTTTTCGAAACATTCTTAATACAATGAGAAATCAAAAATATAAAGAGAAAGAGTGGGGTTTTGACCCTGGCATACTAACTTTAAAGGATGATATTACTCTTAATGGACACTTTCAAAGTGAGAAGTATTTTAAGGATATTGAATCTATTATTCGTGATGAATTTTCGTTTAGAAATATTAATAACGAAATTCAGATAGAACCTTTAAAGCAAGAGATTTTAGATAACAATTCGGTAAGTGTGCATGTCAGACGTGGTGATTATCTAAAATCAAAAATACACTTTGATCTTTGCAAAACAAATTATTATTTAAATTCCATTATGTATATTCAGGACAAAATAAATAACCCCAAAATTTTTGTTTTCTCTGATGATATTGAATGGTGCAAAAACAGTCAAATATTTGCTGAATGTAAATTTGTTGAAATAGAATCCTCAAAAGAAAACCCAATAGTTGATCTGTATTTGATGAGCCTGTGCAAACATAATATTATTGCAAATAGTACCTTCTCATGGTGGGCTGCATGGCTTAATAGCAATTATGATAAAAAAGTTATAGCCCCAAATTTGTGGTTTACAAATAGTAAAAATAACCTGGTATTAAAGGATACTATCCCTGATGAATGGATAAAAATTGAGATTTAGTTAAAAGAGGCTTTATTACTATTTGGATATAGCATAATCTTATTTTTTATCGATACTATAATATTAAATTTCATAAAGTGCATATCTCAGGCCTAAACTATACAACTGATGACAAATAAATTAAAAATAGATTACGTTGAATTTCCGGCGTTTGACCTTGAACAGATAAAAACTTTCTATACAATGACATTTGGCTGGACATTTCAGGACTTTGGAAGTGAATACTGTGCTTTTAACGACGGGAATATTGATGGTGGATTTTTCCACTCTGAATTAAGTTCTAATACTTCTAATGGGGCAGCCTTAATAGTTTTGTACTCTGACAATCTAGAAAGTACGCGTGACCTTATTGAAAAGAATGGTGGTGATATTTTAAAAAAAATATTCACATTTCCCGGAGGAAGGCGGTTTCATTTTAAAGATCCTGTAGGTAATGAGCTAGCTGTCTGGTCTGATAAATAATTTATAAACTTTAAACAACATAGATTGAAACAAATTTCTATAAAAGGGGTGCTATAAGTGTTATCTGAAGAACAAAAAAAAAATGTATTAGTTGCCGTGAAAAAAGCCAGTGAGAGTTGGAAAATTGCATTTAATTCCGGAAATGTTGAAGGATGCGTAGCCCAGTATGAAGAGAATGCAGTAATGAACGTAAATCCTTTCGGGCAGTTTTCCGGAACAGATCAAATTAGGGCTTTTTGGCAGAAACTAATAAGTGAAGGTTTTTCAGATGTTGAATATATTGATCCTAAGATAGAAGTGATTAATGAGACAAGGGCAGAATTAAAAGCAGGCTGGAAAATGAATAAAGCACACGGAATTATTCATAGGGAACTATGGGTCCTTCAGTCAGACGGGACTGCAAAACTGCGTGAAGATAACTTTGAAGCCCTGGACTAAAATATATTTTTAAATGCTTAGTTTTAATAATATCTTATATAAAAGTTGTTTACTCGATGATTTTTCTTTAGATAAAAATGAAAACTAAAATTAAAATAAATTTTAAAGACTTTTGGTTTCCTGATACAGAAGAAAATATTAAAAGTAGTTATTTTTTTAGGTTACTTTCAACAAAATATGATCTTGAATTAAATGACAACCCTGATTTCTTAATATATTCATGGTTTGGAGGAGAGTTCTATAAATACGATTGTATAAGAATCTATTACACAGGGGAAAACTCAAGGCCTAACTATAATGAGTGTGATTATTCATTTAGTTTTGATTACCCCGAAACCGAAAAAAATTTTCGATTACCTTTATTCAGAACTCGACCGGAATTCGATGAACTTCATAACAAACACCAAATTTCAAAAAATGTAGAAAATGATAAACGAAAATTCTGCAATTTCTTATACTCAAACAAACGTGCGGAAAAGAGAATAGAATTTTTTAATAATTTACAAAAATATAGAAACATTGACTCGGGTGGTAAAGTTTTAAATAATTTGGGATATACCATAGATAAAGATATTAATGAAAAACTAAAATTTTTATCTGAATATAAATTTACTATAGCGTTTGAAAACAGCGCACACCCTGGTTATACAACTGAAAAAATACTTCATGCCTTTCTTTCCGGATCCATACCCATATACTGGGGTAATCCGTTAGTTGCCAAAGATTTTAACCCTAAATCTTTTATCAATTGCCATGATTACAATAATTTTGATGAGGTTATTGAGCGAATAATCGAAATTGATAATAATTATGACCTTTACCAAAAGTATTTGAATGAACCGGCACTCTCTGAAAATGAAGAGAATAAATACTTAAATGAGCAAAATATTCTGGACAAATTTGAGCAGATATTTATGCATAAAAATGTTGCAAGGGTTTCAAGAAAAACAGATATATTAAAATATTATTATTACAATATTCTTCAAGCAAAGAAATATACAAGAAGGAAATTCAGGAGAATTATTCGTATTAAAAATCAGTTGTTTTGAATCTCTCCGGAATTTGGTATATCAAAATGTTTTGTAAATATAAATAATTTTTATTGTATATAATAGTAAGAATTATTTAATGAGGTGCATGTTTGGACCCAATTATTTCGGTAACAGACCTTAACAAGACCTATTCCTCCGGCTTTAATGCTTTAAAAAATGTTGATCTTTCAATAAAGGAAGGGGAAATTTTTGCATTACTCGGGCCAAACGGGGCAGGCAAGACGACGCTTATTAGTATTATCTGTGGGATTATTACTCCAACCAGCGGAAACGTGTTGGTTGATGGACATGATATTTTAACAGAGTACAGAAAATCAAGGTCAAAGATAGGCCTTGTTCCCCAGGAACTCACAACTGATGTATTTGAGACAGTCTGGGCTACTATGAAGTTTAGCAGGGGACTGTTTGGTAAATCCCCCGATGAAGATTTCCTTGAAAAAGTTCTTAAAGACCTGTCTCTGTGGGACAAAAAGGACTCAAAAATAATTGCATTATCCGGAGGTATGAAAAGAAGGGTGTTAATTGCAAAGGCATTATCGCATGAGCCGACAATACTCTTCCTTGATGAACCCACAGCCGGAGTGGATGTTGAACTTCGAAGGGATATGTGGGAGATGGTAAGGGGCCTTAGGGACAAAGGTGTAACGATAATTCTCACAACCCACTATATTGATGAAGCAGAGGAGATGGCAGACAGGATAGGTGTAATTAATAAAGGCGAAATAATATTAGTTGAAGAAAAATACCAATTGATGGAAAAACTTGGCAAAAAACAGCTCACACTCGAACTGCAGAGTCCACTAGATACAATCCCTAAAGAACTGAACGGATATAGTCTTGAACTGATTAACAACGGCAATGAGCTCGTGTTTACTTTTGATCCCAGAGAGGAAAATACAGGTATTGCCGGGCTTATTAAACAGTTAAATGAAAAAGGCATTGAATTCAAGGATATTAATTCCAGTCAGAGTTCCCTTGAGGAAATCTTTGTTAGTCTTGTGAGTGATAAACAATGAATTTTTATGCTGTCCGCGCAATATACTATTTTGAAATGGCCCGTGCCCTCAGAACTCTTATGCAGAGCATTGCTTCTCCTATTCTTTCTACATCACTTTATTTTGTTGTATTCGGTGCTGCAATTGGTTCGCAGATAGGTGAAATGGAGGGTGTAAGCTACGGTGCTTTTATTATTCCCGGCCTCGTAATGCTTTCGATTCTTACGGAGAGTATCTCCAATGCATCATTTGGTATCTATATGCCTAGATTTGCCGGGACTATTTATGAAGTTCTATCTGCACCGGTATCATATCTTGAGATTTTGTTAGGGTATGTTGGTGCAGCTGCAACAAAATCAATTGTGCTTGGGCTTCTGATATTGGCTACAGCCAGGTTGTTTGTACCATATGAAATTCTACACCCCTTATGGATGCTGGGATTCTTGGTGCTGACTGCAGTAACATTCAGCCTGTTTGGTTTTATTCTCGGCGTATGGGCGGATGGATTTGAAAAACTGCAAATAGTTCCCCTAATGATTGTGACACCTCTTACATTCCTGGGGGGAAGTTTTTATTCTATAAATATGCTGCCTCCAATATGGCAAAAAATTACCTTGTTAAACCCTGTTGTTTACCTTGTTAGTGGTTTCAGGTGGAGTTTTTACGGTGTGGCTGATGTTAATCTTTATGTTTGTCTTGGTATGACAGTTTTATTTCTAATTATCTGCATAGTTATTGTTGGGTGGATTTTTAGAACAGGGTACAGACTTAAGAACTGATAAAAATGTATTTTAATCATAATTTTTCAATAAATTTTAAAGAATTAAACAATATTTTTCTTTTCATGCTGATCCCCTTTTCGCTGGTTGTATTATCATGTGCTGGTGTAAAACAGCCAGAATCAAATAGATATGCATTTAGCCGTCAGTTTGATGAAGGATCCGAACTTGCCCCAAGAGGCGGTACAACCTTTGGTCCCAAGGTATCACTGGATACTTGTCCATCGGCTGAATGGCTGAGTCTCAGGGAAGAAGGTATTTCTCAACATGAGAAAGACAGAAGGGCAATATTTGCCATGTCGGGCGACTACAGGACTTCTTTTGAATTTCTTGAAACAGTTCCCTTTCTAAATGAATACAAATTAGACAGGCCATACAGGTCATGGGCAACAGAGAGGATATATGTTATTGAAAACACTGAGGACTTTATAAGTCTGCAGCATATTCTCGTAATGTATTTTCTTGAAGATGGAAAAGTTGAAGGACCCTTGGTTGTTAAACACTGGAGGCAGGACTGGACTTACGAACCTGCGAAATACTTTGAATATGTAGGGAATAACAAATGGGTTTTAAAGTATGTACCTGAGCAGGAAGCCCAAGGTAAATGGATGCAGGAAGTATTTCACGTGGATGATTCCCCGCGATACGCTTCAATCGGCAAATGGAATCATCCAGACAATTTCTCCGAATGGGCCGGTAATGCTACATACAGACCACTTCCCAGACGTGAGTTCAACATCCGGTCAGATTATAATGTGCTTGATGCGGAAAACAGGCATATAGTTCTTCCGACAGGCTGGGTACATGAACAGGAAAACTTGAAACTTAAAATAGATGTGGATGGACATAAGGAATATCTTGCAAAAGAGATTGGTCTCAATCAATATGACAGGATATCTGATTTTGATTTTTCCAGCGGTGATGAATATTGGAAGGACACACTTGATTACTGGAGAGCTGTAAGAGCTGTATGGCGTGAAATTTATGATAGCAACACGGAATTTGTATTTAACCCGAAACTGGAAGAAACAAGTCTTATCTCAAAACAGTTTAAATTTGCAGAAAATTATAAGGGTGGCCTATCCCAAAAGCAGTTAATTAAGCATGCTAAGATCCTGATAAGTCCTCACATTGAAAAATAAAATTGAATTTGTTGTACATTTTCCGGAAGTCTGTTTATATTGAGATGTTACGGTATTAATATGGAATTTGAACAAGAAAAAAATATGAATCTTTTTCCCCTTCCACCGAGAAAGACTATGTATAAGGCACTAGTCGACCGTGACAGCTCCTTTGAAGGAATTTTTTACAGTGGCATTAGGACAACCGGAATATTCTGCAGACCTACCTGTACGGCAAAAAAACCAAAAGAAAAAAACGTTGAATATTTTTCTTCTACAAAGATTGCAATTGATTCTGGTTACAGACCCTGCAAAGTTTGCCGCCCTATGGAAAAATATGGTGCGACACCAGAATGGATAAAAAAACTGCTGAACCAAATTGTTGAGAATCCGGGTTTGAGGATGAAGGATTCGGAACTTGCTAAAATGAGTCTTGATCCAGCAAGAGTAAGAAGATGGTTTCTAAAAAATCATGGTATGACTTTTCAGGCTTACCTTAGATCATCCAGGATTAATCATGCTTTTAAGCAGATAAGAGGAAATAGTGATGTTGCACGATCAGCTTTTGACAATGGTTATGAATCACTCAGCGGCTTTAATGAAGCATTTAAAAAAACAACTGGATTTGCTCCCTCAAAAAGTAAAAACAATAAGATTGTAACTATTAAAAGAATACTTTCTCCGCTTGGGCCGATTTTTGCCGGGGCAACAGATAGTGGTTTATGCCTTCTTGAATTTACCGACAGGAGAATGATAGAAACTCAAATTAACAGACTCAGGAAGTCATTAAGTTCAGAGTTTGTTCCGGGTGAACACAGCTATTTAGCAAAACTTGAAATCCAGCTTGATGAATACTTTAAGGGAACCAGGCAGGAGTTTGATATTCCTGTTGAATTAACAGGGTCGGACTTTCAGAAAAAAGCATGGAAAACTCTTACACAGATTCCATATGGTGAAACAAGAAGTTATCAGGAGCAGGCAATAAAAGTAGGAAATAAAGATGCAGTCAGGGCAGTTGCAAGGGCAAATGGCGACAATAAAATATCAATAATTGTTCCTTGTCACAGAGTTATATCAAAGAATGGCACACTTGCCGGTTACGGCGGTGGACTTTGGAGAAAGAAATACTTGCTGGATCTGGAAAAGAAAAACATCTAACTATGCCAAATAAGAACAGACTTGTTTCACTTTCCGAAGATATCTGGTACACGGAAAGCAGCTTGAAGTGGTATTTTCTTACCTTCGGGACAAGAATGGTAATCGTTAAACTTCCGGAAGGTGGTTTATGGCTTCACTCTCCTGTACCAATTGATAATGGTTTGTTAAATGAAATTAATTCTTTGGGAGATGTTGAACATCTAGTTGCCCCAAGTTGTTTTCATCATGTGAATGCTGGAGATGCTAAGAGGAACTTTCCGAAAGCAAAGCTCTGGGCCGCTCCCGGGCTCGATCAGAAAAGAAAGGATATAAAATTTGATGCATTAATAAATAGTGAAGAAACGGGGTGGGGTGATACTATAGAATTCGAGTTAGTTGGCGGTATGCCTAGAATAAATGAAGTTGTTTTTTTACATAAAACTTCCAGGACACTTATATGCAGCGATTTTGTTTTTAATATTACACATGAAAACAGTTTTATTATGAAGGTACTTTGGAAACTGGCTGGTACTTATAAGAAATTTGGCCAGAGCAGGGAATGGAGGTTTATGGTTTCAAATGTTTTTGATAATGTTGACTCTGTTAACAGGATACTAAAATGGGAATTTGAACGGATTGTTATGGCTCACGGTGAAATTATAAACTGTACGAATAAACAGTTATTTGATGTACTAAATAACAGTGGGAAGAATTTTTACACTAATTGATAATTATTCCATAAATTTAGGTTGTTAATATAAATATACGACACGGATATCTTTTTGCTCATAATAGTATATGTTTGTTAGGTTCAATTGAACGACAGGAGAATGTTTAGAATACATATATGAGTGAAAACTTAAAATTTACCGACCTCGGACTTTCCGACGGTGTCCTTTCAGCCATCAATAATAAGGGTTTTGAAGAACCTACCGCAATACAAATAAAAACAATTCCAGTAATGCTTAGAGATGATACAAATATCATCGCTCAGGCCCAGACAGGTACCGGTAAAACTGCAGCATTCGGTCTACCTTTAATAGAACTTATTGATACTGATTTAAAAGCAGTACAGGCTCTTATCCTTGTTCCTACACGTGAACTTGCGATACAGGTTTCTGAAGAGATAAACTCCTTGAAAGGTAAAAGGGATTTAAGAATTGTGCCGATTTACGGCGGGCAGTCTATTGACCAGCAGCTTCGAAGGTTAAAAAAAGGTGTCCATATCGTGGTGGGTACCCCCGGAAGAGTTATAGATCATCTCAATAGGAAGACCCTTAAGATTGGTGAAATTGAACACCTTATACTTGATGAAGCGGATGAAATGCTGAATATGGGTTTTATCGATGATATGGAAGAAATAATGGAGCATACCAATCCAGATAAGAGGACACTTCTTTTTTCTGCAACAATGCCGAAAAAGATCAAAGACCTTGCCCATAAATATATGGATGGGTATGAACTGCTTGCAGTTGAGAAAAAGCAGCTTACAACAAACCTTACAGAACAAATCTATTTTGAGGTAAAAGCCTCCGAAAAGTTTGATGCACTATGCAGGATAATTGATTTTGAAGATGATTTTTACGGACTGATTTTCTGCAGGACAAAGAGTGATGTGGATCATTTAGTAAGTCATTTAACAGGCAGGGGATATGACGCGGAAGCTATCCACGGTGATATCTCACAGTCTCAAAGAGAAAGAACACTTGATAAGTTTAAAAAACAAACAGTCAATATCCTGATAGCAACGGATGTTGCCGCACGCGGGATTGATGTAAACAACCTTTCGCATGTAATTAATTATTCACTTCCACAGGACCCGGAATCTTATGTACACAGGATTGGTAGAACCGGAAGAGCCGGTAATGAAGGAACAGCTATTACTTTTATTACTCCAAGCGAATATAAAAAACTTATGTTTATTAAGCGGGTTGCAAAGACCGACATCAAAAAATCAAGAATTCCAAATGTAAAAGATATTATCGATGCGAAGAAGAAAAAGATTTATGAAGACCTTTCCGGGATATTGGAAGAAGAAGTAGATTCTACCTATTTCAACTGGGCAAAGACTATGCTAGAGGATAAAAACCCTACGGATATTCTTGCCGCAGTTCTTAACTATTGTTTTGAAGATGAACTTAATCCTGAATCTTACGGATCTGTTAAAGAATTTGGATCTAAAAGTGATCCGGTTGATAAGAAGGGTAAGGCAAGGCTGTTTGTTTCTCTTGGTAAAAAAGACAAGCTGAATCCCAAGAAACTCGTGGAACTTATTACCAGCAAAGTACAGTTAAAATCAAAACAAATCAGCGACGTTCAGGTGATGGAAAAGTTTTCTTTCATAACAGTCCCATTTGATAAAGCTGAACAAGTTGTAATAAGTTTCAAGGAAAAGGGCCAAAGGCCTCTTATTTCTCACGCAAAAAGATAATTAAATTTATCCCTTGTACCATTTAGGCATTGAACCACCTGTATAAATATTAACACACTTGGTTTCAAGGTAATTCTCAATTCCTTCTCTTCCAAGTTCCTTACCAATCCCACTTTGTTTAAAGCCGCCGTAAGGCGTCTGCGGAATGATGCCTCCATAGGTATTTACCCAGAGGTAACCGGCGTTTATTGATTTAGCTACACGTAAGGCACGATTTATATCTTTTGTCCAGAGACCGCCAGCCAGGCCATACTGTGAATTATTAGCTATTGATATGGCTTCTTCTTCTGTACTGAAAGGTATTACCGCTACTACAGGGCCGAAAATTTCTTCACATGCAACAGTTGCATTTGGATCAACATTCTCAAGAATAGTAGGACTAATGAAATAACCTTTTTTAAATTTTGTTGGCCTCCTGCCACCTGAAACTACTTTAGCACCTTCTGATTTACCTTTTGCAATGTAGTTAAGAACTGATTCATAATGTTCTTTTGATATTACAGCGCCCATTTCAGTATCAGGCTTTATGGGATCGCCAATCTTAATCTTTTTTACTTTTTTAACATATAGATCTAAAAACTTTTTATATATCTTTTTATGGAGCATAAGTTTTGTAACAGCTGTACAGTTTTCCCCCTGGTTAAAAAATCCGCCTCTTAAACAGGCTTCAACTGCGTTTTCAAGATTAGCATCATCAAATATAATGCACGGAGCTTTACCCCCAAGTTCCAGTGAAACTCTTTTTACAGAGTCTGATGCTGTTTTCATAACATGCTTTCCAACTGATGTAGATCCGGTGAAAGCCACTTTGTCTATACCCGGATGTTCCACTAGTGCCTGTCCCGTAATTTCACCTTTACCGGGGACTATATTCAGGACACCATCAGGCAGGCCTGCTTTGCTGCAAAGTTTTGCTATCTCAAATATTGTACAGGAAGTAAGTTCAGCAGGTTTCAATACAATTGTGCAGCCAGCGACAAGCGCAGGTGCTATTTTCCAGAATGAAAGAAGTAGCGGGAAGTTCCAGGGGATTATCTGTGCTACGACTCCAACCGGTTCTTTTAATGTCATGGAAATCTGGTTCTCATTTACCGGGATTGTCTCTCCGTTTAGTTGAGTGTGAGCCCCCGAATAGTATTCAAGGGTTTTAATTGAACCACCAATTTCAACTAAGCCGCTTTCCCTGACAGGTTTACCGGTCTCGAGGGTATTTAAGAGTGATAGCTTTTTCTGGTTCTTGATTAATATAGATGCAATATTTAAAAGTACTTTTGCTCTGTCTGAAGGAGTTACTTTTGACCAGGAAGTAAAACTTTTCTTGGCAGCAACTACGGCTTTGTCGACATCTTTTACACTGCTTTCGGCAATATGAGCAAATCCTTTTTCTGTTGCAGGGTTTTCCCTAATAAAGTATTTACCGCCTGATGGTTTAACTACTTTTCCATTAATAAATAGGTCGCATTTTCTTAGTGAGGCCATTGTTTTTCTCCGGTTATAATAATTTCACAGTTAATATTAAAATAAACTATTAATGTACTATTAGATATATATGAAACAAAAAAAGATTTATCTTGCAAGCCCGCTTGGTTTTTCAGAAGCCGGTAGAAAATTTTATTACGAGGAGGTAATCCCACTTATTATTCAAAGTGGTATTGATGTAATTGACCCCTGGAAACTGACCCCTCCTGCAGAGATAAAAAAGATTGAGGGAATGGAATATGGAAAGGAAAAAAAGGCCGGATGGCAAAAACTCAACAATGTAATGGGGGAACGAAATGCTGCAGCAATTAAAGCCTCAGACGGGATGATTGCTATACTTGACGGCGTTGATATCGACAGCGGTACTGCAAGCGAGATTGGTTATGCATACGGTCTTGGAAAGTTGGTAGCAGGTTACCGTGGAGATTTCAGATTAAGTTCGGACAATGAAGGCAGTATCGTAAATCTGCAGGTCGAATATTTTATCAGAAGCAGTGGTGGTGATATAGTTACAAGCATTGAAGATTTTAGTAAAATACTTGGATTATTTAACCCATAATATAGACAATTGTGATGATTGACAATTACTTAGCTTACTGTAAATTAGATTACTTTATTTTATTCCTGGAGGCACCAAAATTAGTATTGTAGAGCAACTTTCGGACAAGATTCTTGAACAGGGAAAGCCAATTGAATTTGAAGAGGCACTAGCACTAACAGAGCTGCCAAAAAATGAAGTCCCCGATCTTATATCCCTTGCAAGGAAAGTAACCTTAAAATATAAGGGTGACGGTGTATTTTTAAGATCAATAATAAGTGCACAGACTGGCAACTGCCCCGAGGACTGTTCCTTTTGTTCGCAATCTGCACATTTTAATACCGAAATAGAAGCTCACCCTCTAATGGAAGCAAACAGGATTCTCCTTGCTGCAAAGCAGGCTGAAAAAATGGGTGCTATGGATTTTTGTATTGTAATAAGTGCAAAAGGGCCTACTCCCCGAATATTTAAAAAAGTATTAGAAGCGGTTGATCTTCTCGTAGCTGAAACAGGCTTAAAAGTTGGATGTTCTCTTGGTGAACTTACCCAGGAACAAGCACAAATACTGGCTGATCACGGTGTCTGGAGATATAACCACAATATTGAGACATGTAAAAGCCACTACCCAAATGTTTGTACAACCCACACCTATGAAGACAGGCTCCAAACTGCACAATATGTTAAAGATGCAGGAATGAACCTCTGTACGGGCGGAATCCTTGGAATGGGTGAAAGCGTTAGGCAAAGAGTGGAATTTGCATTTGAAATCAGAGACCTTGATCCTACCTGGGTGCCAATTAATTTTCTGAATCCAAGACCCGGAACACCTTTTGAAAAATTTGAAAAAATATCACCATTTGATGCAGTTCAAATGATATCAATTTACAGGCTAGTACTTCCAGACAAAATAATTATGACTGCAGGAGGCAGGGAAGTTACACTTCGTGACCTGCAGGCTATGGGACTTGTTGCAGGTGCAAATGCAATGATACTTGGCAATTACCTTACAACACCAGGCAGGTCCCCGGAAGAGGATTTAAAAATGCTTGATGATCTGCAGATGCCGGTAAGAACAGATATTGCCAATTAAAAGCTGTAATCATGTTATCCTGGACTTGTTTCAGGATCTGGTTTCTAATGTTGTAAAAGTCCCCATAATTTAATTAATATGAAAAGTGGGTACTGAAATAAATTCAGCATGACAACTTTTAGGGTAACTCACCTTATTTATTTTCAATATGTTGTAAATTCCAATTCCTAAATTATCATTCTAAGCATATAAAAATGTCTGAGAGAACGAAAAAAATAGGGCAGTACGACAAGGATTTTATCTGGCACCCTTTTACCCAGATGAAAGATTACGAGGAAAAGGACCCGTTAGTAATAGAAGATTCTGATGGGGCCTACCTGATTGATTCCGAGGGTAACAGGTATATTGACGGGGTATCTTCACTCTGGGTTAATGTTCATGGGCATAAAGTACCTGAAATAGATGGTGCTATTACCGAACAACTAAAAACACTTGGCCATAGCACATTACTTGGCGTAACAAATCCACCTGCAGCTGAGCTTGCCAAAGAGCTCATTGAACTTTGCCCGAAGGGGATGAAAAAAGTTTTTTACTCTGGAGATGGGGCATCAGCAGTCGAAGTAGCCATAAAAATGGCTTTTCAATACTGGCAAAATAAGGGAAAACCTGAAAAAACTAAATTTGTATATCTGGACAACGGTTATCATGGCGATACGCTGGGAGCAGTCTCTGTTGGTGGTATAGATATCTTTTATTCAACATTCAAACCCCTTCTCTTTGAATCTTTTAAAGCGCCGTCTTATTATTGCTACAGGTGCCCTCTAAATAAAACTTATCCATCCTGTAATTTAGCATGTGCTGATGAGCTTGGAAAAATCCTGGAAAAAAGCTGTAATGAAATTGCCGCATTTATAATGGAGCCGTATGTGCAGGCTGCCGGTGGAATGATAGTTTCTCCGGAGGGTTATCTTAAAAAAGTAAGAGATTACTGTGATGAATATGATGTACTATTGATTGTTGACGAAGTTGCAACTGGTATGGGTAGGACAGGTAAGATGTTTGCATGTGATCATGAGAATGTAACTCCCGATATGCTTGTGCTGGGCAAAGGGTTGACTGGTGGTTACCTACCTCTTTCAGCTACGATTACCACTCAAAAGATATATGACGAGTTTCTTGGAAATTACGATGAGTATAAAACATTCTTTCACGGCCACAGCTATGCTGGTAATCCAATTGCCTGCGCTGCAGCAAAGGGTAATTTGCAGGCATTTGAAAACAACTCTACTCTTGAGAAACTTGAAGAAAAAATTGAATTGCTCGAGGATGAGCTAAAAGAATTTAATTCCCTTAAGCACGTAGGAAATGTTAGGAATAAAGGTTTTATGGTGGGGATAGAGCTTGTTGCTGACAAGGAATCAAAAAAGGAATATACACCAGAATTAAAGATGGGGTGGCAGGTTGCTGACAGAGCTCTCGAAGACGGCGTACTTTTGAGACCGCTTGGTAATGTTGTAGTGTTGATGCCCCCTATTGGTATCCCGACCGACGACTTAAAAAAACTCATACATGTTACATATCAATCGATTAAAGATGTAACTGATAAAAATGAACTTCTTTAACTAATAAGATGGAATGCCTCGAATGGATAAACGATGAACTTAAGCAGGTTCATGATAACAATCTTTTCAGATACCTTACAGAACTACAGACTGGCCAGTCTCCCGAAGTAATTATTGGAGGGAAAAAATATATTCTACTTGCTTCAAATAGCTATCTGGGATTATCCGTTGACCCGAGAGTTGTGAACGCCGCGGGAGAGGCACTAGAAAAATATGGAACGGGAAGCGGCGGTTCAAGACTTGTAAGCGGCAGTTCTGATCTTCACCGCGAGCTTGAAGATAAAATTGCCCGTTTCAAAAATACAGAATCCGCGATACTTTTCAGCTCGGGCTATCTTGCCAATATCGGGACAATCTCATCAATGGTAGGACCGGATGATTATGTTTACAGTGATGAGTTAAACCATGCTTCAATTATTGACGGCTGCAGGCTTTCAAAGGCAAGCTTGAGAGTTTACAAACACCTTGACCTTGATGAACTTAACTCATTATTATCAAAAGACTCCGGATCTGGAAAAAAACTTGTTGTTACGGATACAGTCTTTAGTATGGACGGTGATCTAATAAATTTAAAAGAGTTAACAGAATTATGTGAAAACCATAACACAATGTTGATGGTTGATGAAGCCCATGCAACGGGTGTACTTGGTGAAAGGGGCAGCGGAGCCACGGAACATTTTGGAGTTGAAGACAAAGTACCAATAGTTATGGGGACACTTTCCAAGGCAGTTGGTTCACTTGGAGGATATATAGCAGGCAGCAGCGAACTGATTGATTATATTAGAAACAGAGTAAGAAGTTATATCTTTGATACATCACTTCCGGCTTCAGCTCTTGCTGCATCGATAAAATCTATTGATATCATCGAAACAGAAAATGAATCGCGAAAACATTTATGGAAGATGATAACTAAGTTTAAAACCGGCTTAACTGAACTTGATTATAACGTTATACCTTCTGATTCTGCAATCATTCCAATACTTACAGGTAATCCCGAACCTACATTGCAAATGGCAGATGATTTAAGAAAAGAGGGAATATTTACTCCTGCTGTGAGGCCACCATCTGTTGCTCCCGGAAAATGCAGGATAAGAACATCTCTCATGTCCTCACATACAGAGCAGCATATAGAAAAAGCACTCAGGGCTTTTGAAAAAGTCAGAAAAGAGAATCAGTAGAAAACCCCATTTTTAGCTTTTCCACCCACACAGTTAAATTTATACCTTACTACTCTTGGTTTCTTTTTAAAATCAAAGTTGTCTTCAGTTATTCTATGAATTGTTGTAGAAAGAAATACTTCTCCATTTTCATCAAGTTTTCTGCAGTAATTTGCTGCAATTCTTTTTGGAATATCCCGTTTTAGTTCATGCCTTTTTTCTCCCCCAATTCTTAGAAGCCACCTGACATCGTGAAAGCGAAGTTGAAAAAGGTTGTATCTTACTGTGTCTGGGAGAAAATCTTTATGATCGAGTTCTATTTTAGAATCATTCCCGGCAGGTATAAAGAAAACCTCTCTTTCTATTTTAAAGTTAAACCTGTTTATCCAGTCGAATAACTGGTAGTTCTGCATTACGCCGGCAACCCATAAAACCTGGGTAGGTATATGCGCAATTGCTTTTACATAAGGTATGTGCCGCGTTGTTGATGTTATTACAAGGATAAAAAATATAATTGCAAAAATTGCAGAATAATTAAACTTTTTAACTTTTCCCAGAGTATCAATAATTGCTGAATTTTTATGGAAATAGTCCATCAACTCTTCCCTGAAAAAGAGTATTGAAGAGCCCATCATGGCGATATTTGCAAATGGTATACGCAGGGTAGAAATTATAAAAAGATGAAAAGAAACCATCAGTAAAAGCCCAAGGTATTTTAGTCTCGAACCTTTCCTGAGTAGTAATAAAAAAGGAAGAATAACCTCAACAAGCAGCGACGAATATGTTGCAATCCTGATGAATTCCAAATGCTCAGGTTTTATATATTCTGATACCCTGGATATAGGAATCAGGAGTATGGGGTAAAGTGCGAAACCTGTATACCACATTTCGCTGAATATTTTTTCCATCCCTGCATAAAAATAAATCCAACAAATATTGAGCAAAAAAAGTTTTATGCCGATGTCCGGTATTTTTTTATTTGCCCATAGTTTCCATGAACCGCTGCCGTTTTTTATATAATCTATTATGTTCAGTGTGGTGCCTGATGGGAGCAGTATGAGCCAGAACAGGACAAGATGCATTGCAACATCATCTACATATATGACCGAAAAATTCCATTTCTGGACTGTGGATGCTGCCAGAAATAATAGGAATGAAATAAATCTTGGATAAATACCTAACATCAGCAAACTGGAAAATACTGTTGCCGATCCAAGTATAATTTTAAAATACAAATCGGAGGGATCTGGTGGTATGAGGTTGATTTTCAAAAACCACCAGTGTTTTAGGAAATAGTCATGGTTGATCAGGCCGTTTTGACTGCTAAAATCCGCAATGTCATTAAAAAGTGAATAAAAATAACAAATACAAAGAAAACCGAATATAACCCTGAAAATATCTAGGGGCAGTGCCCAAGTTTCAGTATAAAACCATGATTTTATTTTATTGAATATACTCACTGGGTAATTCCTGATTCATTATGAAAATAAGAGGTTAATTTATATCTTTTTGATTTCAATAGTTTAATCTCCATTATTAGCAAAGATTGTTAAATATCATTGAATTGACTTTTAACCTGTCTTACTTAGAATTGTCATTTTAATTAAAACTGCGAGGTGAATTATATGGACTGGGGCTTAAAGAACAGATTATCAAAGATAATACAACCTGACACAGGAAGGGCAGTTATGCTTGCTTTTGATCACGGCTATTTTCTTGGCCCGACTCACAGGCTGGAAGAACCGGAAAAGACTATAACTCCTCTTATTCCATATGCTGATACCATCATGCTAACAAGAGGTGTACTCAGAACCTCTGTTGATCCAAATGCTAATACAAATGTAGTCCTAAGGGTATCAGGGGGAACAAGTATAATAGGTCCTCACCTTGAGAATGAAGGAATTACAACTTCATTTGAAGAAGCGCTAAGGCTTAATGTTGCAGGTGTTGGAATTTCAGTATTTATTGGAAGTGAACATGAGCGCCAGACACTGCTTAATCTTTCAGAGCTTGTAAACCAGGGAGAAAGATACGGAATGCCGGTACTGGGAATTACCGCGGTAGGTAAGGAACTCGAGAAAAGGGATGCAAGATACCTCTCCCTTTGCTGCAGAATATGTGCCGAACTTGGGACCCATATTGTAAAAACATATTACTGCGATGAATTTGAAAAAGTTACTTCGAGCTGTCCCGTGCCAATAGTAATAGCAGGCGGGCCTAAGCTGGAAACAGAAATGGACGTTTTTAATATGACACATAGTGCTATTCAGCAGGGTGCAATTGGTGTGGATATGGGCCGGAATATTTGGCAAAATGACAATCCTGTAGCTGTTATTAGAGCCATTAGGGCCATTGTACATGAAAACGAGACAGCCGAGCAGGCATATAAACTGTTTGAAGCTGTTAAGAACGGCGAGGTCTAATATATTGAAAGCTGCTATGTATTATTCTAATAGTGATATCAGGATAGAAGAACTACCTATACCTGAGATTAAAAGCGGCGAAATCCTTATGAAAGTCGAATCCAGCGGTTTATGCGGGAGTGACTTAATGGAATGGTACAGGTTGCCAAAAGCACCATTAGTACTCGGACATGAAGTTGCAGGAGAAATAGTAAAAGTAGGTAAGGGTGTAATTGATTTCAAAAAAGGAGACAGGATTGTTACTACTCATCACGTACCATGCAACAGCTGTTACTACTGTCTTACCGACAGACATACTGTATGCCCTTCTATTAAATCCACCTATTTTGACCCCGGAGGATTTTCTGAATACCTTAGAATTCCTGAAGTAAATGTTGAGAAAGGAACATTCCTGATAGATGAAACTGTCTCATATGATGAGGGGTCTTTTGTTGAACCACTTGGGTGTGTTGTAAGGGGTCAGCGCGTAGCTGGATTTGAGCCTGGAATGAGCGTTGCGGTAATAGGAAGTGGTATTACCGGGATATTAAATCTGCAATACGCAATATCACAAGGTTCAACTTATTGCTGTGCAATTGATATTAACGAATATAAATTAAATTCTGCTACAAAATTTGGAGCGGATGACGTTTTTTATTCCAATGATGATGAATTAATTGAAAAAATTATAAAAAGAAACGGAAGATTAATTGACTTTGTTATTGTTTGTTCCGGTGTTGATCCTGCCATAAAACAGGCTATAAAACTTGCTGATAGGGGAGGAACAATACTTTATTTTGCACCTTCGGAGCCCGATTACGAATTTAAAACCAATTTTAATGAACTCTGGTGGTCGGGCGTTAAAATTACAAGTTCTTACGCAGCAGCACCTGCGGACCTTCAAATGGCACTAAAATTGATACAGTATAAAAGAGTAAACGTTTCAGACATGATAACGCATAAATTACCTTTGTCTGAAATTGAAAAGGGTTTTACATTGGTAGGTGATTCAAAGGAAAGTTTGAAGGTTATTATTAATCCCGGCCTGTAAAATTATTAGAATAAGGGAACTGGCAATGCCAAAAATACTAGTTGTAGATGACGATGAAAATATCAGAAGTATATACAAAGTAAGCCTGGAAAAAAGAGGATACACAGTTGATTTAGCTATTGATGGTAATGATGCCCTCAAGAAGATACCTGAATTGAACCCGGATATTGTTTTGCTGGATATTGTTATGCCTGAACTAGATGGTGTAAAGGTACTTGAGAACTTGAGTGAGAACTCGATGTTGAAAAAGTTAACTGTAGTTATGCTAACCGGCGTTTCAGAAATTAATTTAATGAAAAAATGCCTGGAGATTGGGGCGAAGGGTTACATCTTAAAAGGTGAATCAATGGAAGAGATAAACCGCAAGCTCAAAATGATACAGGTTTGAAGTTATTTTTTTACAACAAAATTTAAAATTTCATGACCTAATTTTTCTTTAGCCATAAGAGGTAAATCAAACTTTTTACCATCTTTACTTATTATTTTGACTATATTGGTATCTGAACCGAATCCTGCTCCTTCCTCTTTAATATTGTTTGCAACAATTAGGTCAAGGTTTTTGTTTTTTAATTTCTTTTTAGAATTCTCAGATATTTTTTCGGATTCTGCTGCAAAACCAACTAAGAATGTACCATTTTTGTTATCACCTATTTCTTTCAGGATGTCTTTTGTTTTTGTAAGTTCAAGAGTAATTGATTTTGCTGTTTTCTTTATTTTATTTGCTTTTTTACTTGCCGATTTATAATCACTTACTGCCGCAGCTTTTATAATAATGTCCATACCATTCATATTTGACATAACTGCTTTATACATTTCATCAGCGCTTTCAACCTTGATGGTTTTTACTCCGTAAGGAAATGGTATCTCTGCATAACCTGTGATTAGAGTAACTATACCTCCCCTCATCCAAGCTGCCTTTGCGATAGAATATCCCATCTTGCCGGTTGAAGGGTTTGAAATAAACCTTACAGGGTCTACAAATTCTCTTGTTGCCCCGGCTGTTATTAATATTTTTTTTCCTTTTAAATCTTTTGGTGAAAGTTCTTTCTCAATTTCAATTGAAATATCTTCTATATCAGCAAGTCTTCCTTTTCCTTCCCACCCACAAGCAAGATCACCTTCATATGGTTCTATCATTTTATAGCCTGCATTTTCTAATTTCTTTATATTTTCAGATACAAGTGGGTTGCTATACATATTTACATTCATTGCGGGGCAAACGAGGACTTTTGCTTTGGAAGCGACTATTACAGTTGTTAACAGGTTGTCAGTAATTCCGTTTGCCAGTTTGCCAATAAAAGATGCTGATGCTGGAGCTACAACAATCAAATCTGAACTGTCTGCCAAATGTATATGGCCAATTTTAGATTCCCATTCAAGATCAAATGCATCATTAGCAACTCTTTTGCCTGAAAGTGTCTGAAGTGTAAGGGGTGTAATAAATTTAGAAGCGTTGTTTGTCATAACAACCTGTATTTCAGCTTCTTTTTTTATAAGATTTCGTACCAGCTCGCATGATTTATAAGCTGCTATACTTCCAGTTACACCGACAATGATCTTTTTATTTTTCAAATTAGACATCGTAAAATTATTATAGACCTGATTGTAAAATTGGCAACTAATCTATTGCAAGATCATTCCATAGCAGGGTGTCGGAACTTTTCTTTACAGCGTAATTTAGAGTTGGTGTATGCTTCTGAAAAGGTTTTTTAGTTTTACTAATAACTACGGGTATCCCTTCTTTTTCTTTTACAGCTTGTTTTACTATCTCATGATCTACTTTGTTAAATAAATTTGATTCTTTTAATTTTTTTAAAGCTATTTTATATAAATTATTCTTTTCCTTATATATATCTTCATGAACCTCAATAAATATGTTTCCATTGTAGGTGCCCAGTTTTACAGGTTCGTAAATTATTTCACCCTGCGTACCTACATCAACAGAATTAAATAGTTTTCCGGCATCTTTCATGTTTAACCTCATACAACCATGACTTCTTGCTTGTCCTATTGAATAAGGTTTATTGGTGCTGTGTATACCAATATGAGGAATGCTGAGCCCAATCCAGTATTTGCCAAGAGGGTTATTTGGTCCAGGAGGGACAACTTTATTCTTATATTTGTTTTTATATCTTTTCTGCATCTGGGGAGGGACTCTCCATGTAGGATTTAGAGCCTTGTTGTCTACAAAGAACCTGCCGCCTGGTGTTTTCCAGCTGGGTTTTCCAATTGCTATAGGATAAGTACCCAGGAGTGTGCCATTTTTAAAATGGTAAAGCTGGTATTCAGGAATATTAACTATAAGTCCATTATAGATTTTCTTTGGAATTATTTTCTGTGTTGTTATTCTGAGTGACTGCCCTGGCTGAATTATATTGGGGTTAATAATTTTATTAGCTTTTAATAGCTCTTCAGAAGTAATACCATATCTTGAAGAAATATTTTTTACGGTATCACCCCTTTTTACTATATAACGATTTTCTGTTCCAATTAAGTCTTCTGAATACACTTCAAGCCCAATTAGACTAAAAATCATGCTAATTAGTATGATTTTCTTATACATTTTTAACTATATGGTGCGCCAATTAAATTTTGGATAACCACCCATCCTCATTAAAGTCAGCTATTTAATATAATAGTTAAAATAAATCAATAATTCAAAGAAGAATTTATAAATTTAATAAATTTTTGAAAAAGTTTGTTATTTTTGGTACAATCACTATTAACGGGAGGAATTAAATCTACTTTTGTGGGAGTGAAAGATGGATCTTAATTGGCCTCTAATATCAGAAATCCTGATAACTATGCGTATTTACGATAAGAAATACGTTGTTAATCCGGATAACTTTCCTGAGTACTGCAGTGAAGAACTGCATGATAATTTATGTTTTCTCAAGGAAATTGGGTTGGTGGATACTACCAGTAACGAATCGTTTGATGAATGTGAAATACCACATTTTTTAACGAGTGAAGGTGAAAGAGTTACCGAAAAGCTGATGGATGGTTATTACGCACAGCTTTCTTAAATTTTATCGGTAACAGCACCTTCAGATGCTGAAGAGACCAGTTTGGCATATTTGGCTAGAACGCCTCTGGTTTCTTTGGGTTTAGGTTTCTTCCAGTTTTTTAATCTCGAAGAGAGTTCTTTTGCTGAAATTTCGAGCCGGATTTCTTTACTGTTTGCATCAATTGTAATTTGATCCCCATTCTTAACTACGGCAATTGCACCACCTTCGTATGCTTCAGGGGTGATATGGCCAACTACAAATCCATGTGTCCCGCCTGAGAATCTTCCGTCCGTAATAAGTGCGACATCATTACCGAGACCTTTTCCCATCACTGCTGATGTGGGGCTGAGCATTTCTCTCATGCCGGGGCCGCCTTTGGGGCCTTCATATCGTATTACTATTACATGCCCTTTCTTTACTTTGCCGCTAAGGATTGCCTTTAAAGATTCTTCTTCTGAATTAAATACGATTGCTTTACCTTTAAAGGATGTTCCTTCTTTGCCGGAAATTTTTGCTACTGCTCCTTCAGTAGCAAGGTTGCCTCTTAGTATTTCAATATGGCTGTCTTTTTTTATAGGATTCTTTACCGGGTATACAATGTCCTGGCCTTTGGGATAAGCTTTCACGCCTCTTAAATTTTGGGAAACTGTTTTACCTGTAACGGTAAGGCAATCGCCATGTAGTAGTCCTGCATTTAATAACATTTTAAGGAGTGGTGTTAAACCACCAATCTTACAAAAATCAGACATCATATACTTGCCGCTTGGCTTAAGATCGGCAAGTACAGGTGTTTTTCTACCAATTCTAGTAAAATCATCTATTGAGAGATTTACTCCCATTGCATTAGCCATTGCTATCAAGTGGAGTACTGCATTAGTAGACCCACCGAGTGCTATTACAACTGTAATGGCATTTTCAAATGCCTTTTTTGTCATAATATCTTTTGGTGAAATTCCTTTCTTTATTAGTTCAATAACAGCTTTGCCTGCATTTGTGCAGTCGTTTCTCTTTTCTGTTGATATTGCTGCCTGTGCAGAGCTGTTAGGAAGGCTCATGCCGAGAGCTTCAATAGCTGAAGCCATTGTGTTTGCTGTGTACATCCCACCGCATGATCCCGGGCCGGGTATAGCACATGACTCAATCTTTTTGAGCTGAGCATCACTTAAGTCATTATTAGCATGTGCACCTACTGCTTCGAAAACGGAAACTACATCAACGTCTTTACCGTTGTAGTTTCCTGGCATAATAGTACCGCCGTATACAAATACAGCAGGCCTGTTTAAACGGGCAATAGCAATTAAGCAGCCGGGCATATTTTTGTCACAGCCACCTATTGCAACCACACCGTCAAAACCTTCTGCACCTGCAACTGTCTCGATAGAATCAGCAATAACTTCTCTTGATACAAGCGAATATCTCATTCCGGGTGTTCCCATGGAAATACCGTCTGAAACAGTGATCGTATTAAATATTATTGATTTGCCGCCGCCTGTATTGCCCCCCTTAGCAGCATAAAGTGCAAGTTTATCAATGTGCATGTTACAAGGGGTTACCATGCTCCATGTTGAGGCAATACCCACAATGGGTTTTTTAAAGTCAGAATCCTTAAAGCCTACTGCCCTTAACATTGACCTGTTTGCAGCTTTGTCTGCCCCATCTACAACTATTGAGGAATATTTTCTCGTATTAGTATTTTTGTCTGTTTTCCTGCTCAATTTTTGCCTCCGCAAACCATATAATCATATTAATGAATCTCGATATTATGAATTTTTATCAAACAATGTCAATTATTTAAGTTTTGGAACCAAATGTATTATAACGCAATCTAAAAAATATAGAGAAATATATTATAAATTGTTATATCATTAGATTATAAGTATCAGCTGTTAAATAATATTTGCCAATGGGGGTAGAGATATGGATTTGGTTTATATCATAATATGCGGCATTATCGGTACATCTGCAATGAGTTTTGTAATGTGGTTTGTTACTAAAGAAAGACTAGCAAATGCAGATATGATAAGGGCAATAGGGTCCATACTTGCTGATGAAGAATCTTCTTTCTCTACCGGCCTGATAGCCCACTATATTGCCGGGATAATACTTGCTTTTGTTTATCTGTTAATAATATCTTTGTTTCAGCCCCAGTCGCTTTGGGCTTATACGGGCCTTGGCGCCATGATAGGGCTTTTTCATGGGGTCGCATTTGCCTTTCTATTAGTTGTAATAGTGGCTGAGCACCATCCAAAGGAAAGTTTCAGAAACGCAGGGCTTGAAGTAGCGCTTGCCCACCTCGGCGGACACATAATATATGGACTTGTTGTCGGTCTTGTTGCCGGAATATTTGCAGTCAGGATTATTTTTTAATTAATTACTACATTCTGCTTTGGTAATAGAAGGTTTTATGAGTACTTGAGTTGAAAAAAATAAAAAAGTAATAATAAAAAAGTGATAATTAATAAAGTAGTAATAAGTTTTCTGAAAATTTTATCATAATTCAAATTTAGTTGGTTCTGTCCTTATCGTTTTTTTCATCAACTATAAAATTTCCATCATTTTTATCCTTTGAGCTGTCTTCTTCATTATCGGTATTTTCATTTTTATTTTCATCAGAATGTGTTTTTTCAATACTGTTGTAACTATTTTCCAAACTAAAGTGAGCAGAAGCATTTGAAAAGCTCAAAAGCATAAAAACAATTAAAAACATAATGTTTATATTTTTCATTTATAACTCCTTAAATATTAAATATTTAACTTTCTTGTTTATCTTTAATATTCTTACAATTTGAACTATCAAAGTCCCATCTACCTATAATTGTCCTTATTCTTCCAAAATTAGAAACTCCAATAACAGCACATTTATCAATTTTGGAATCCTCACTAGTTGGTTTAATAGTTAGTATCTGTTCGTTATTATTAGTAGGTGAAGAAGTAGGAGTGAATCTAAAAATTACATCTGATGCAGAAGGAATAATACTATAATCCGCTACCATACCTAGAGTTTCACTAGCAGTTTCAACCCAATTTAATGAATTTCTATTACTATCGCCTCTTTCAGTTTTAAATGACATAATACTTGTTTCATCATTAAAATTGAGAACAGTCCTATATTCAACACCATTTCTACTTGATTGAATTTTTATTAAATTTAGATAAGAGGCAACTTTATGAGCCATATTATCCATATTTCTACGAGAAGCAAATTTGCCTGATAAGTTGCCTCCCAGAATTAAAAGAACTGCTATCAGGGCAACAACAATCAAACTTTCGATAATGGTAAAGCCTTTCTTGTCTCTTAATTTCATTCTCATCCTTATTTAAATAATTTCTTCCCAAAATAATGTCTGAGTACGTGAAGGAAACGGCGGTAGTTCCCAAACAAGGAACTGCGCTCCACCTACACTTGGACCACCTGAAAAAGCAACTGTCATTAGAACAGAACCCCTTGCACCAAATGTTAATCTTGCGGGACTCGGTATACCTTCAGCTATTGTTAACCCAGCCACATCTAGTTGTTGAGAGTCTGAACCATCTATAAGACTTTCAGCACCAGGAATCCTACTAAGGGCCGGTTCACCTGTTAGGAAGTCCAGAGCAAATATTCTGCCTTCTCCAGCTTTATTTGTACATGGATTTGTGCTTAACCCGGAATCAGGGGCAAATGATGTAAAAATAAGTACCCTGTTAATTACTACAGGTGTGCCAATACCTTTTTCTCCATTTATAGAATCTTCATTATCAGGGAATTGAACTATAAATTCACCCTGGTTAGCTATTCCTTCGCCACCGGTAGTAGTAAATTGAGTAGAATCACCAACACCATTTTGTTCCACAAGCTGAATTATTTGTGAGGAACTAAAATCGTCATCGGTTAACATTGGTGCAGAGACTGCAACCCCACCAACTCCTCCTGATAGAAATGAAGGTATAAAATCATCAATAAAATTATAAAGTTTACCGAATTTTGTAATATTTGATGGGTCTCTTCTGCTTCCGGTTGTAAAGATAACATGCCTCCTTCCCGCTACGTCAATTGTAGTAGTAGGTGCAAAATAAATAGGAGTTATATTATTTTGAGGTATAGTAGGACTTTCTGTTGTACCACATTCATCTGCTTCATTTGCACAAATAGCTATACTTGCCGACCAGTCCTGAGCTTCGATTTCTGCTGTCCCGACCGTGTTATCAGTCCTTCCCGTATTTCCAACATTATTGCCGGTATCAGTTATTGGTTGGGATATGTCGAATCTCCATAATCTGCCGCATGAATCTCCACCATAAGCAATATCAACATACCCGTCTACATTAAGATCAAATACACCTATGTCACTACCCATCTCACAAACCATAGAATCTTGGATATTGCCATTGTCAGGGATTGTATCGACAGATGATGGAATTGTCCTTGTTGGATGAAATTTATAAACAATCTGTCCTGTGGTTACGTCTATAGCATAAAATGCATTACCAAAATTTTCATCATCAATTATGGGATCAATAAACTGGTCCGCAGCAAATGGGTTAATACCACCACCTACAAATACAAGCCATCTGTCTACAGTAATTTCATCACCGGCATCCTGGGTTATCATCCTTACTCTACCTCTTATAGGGTTAGACCATGTATTACCAAAATCCCTGTCAAAAACAGTCCAGAGATGTTTAGGATATTCCTGGCCGGAACCACTGAATCTGTCACCAGACACACTGGAAGCAAATTTATCAACTGATGTACAAATTCCACCAGATACATTGCATTTGGGGTTAGTTATATCAAGTGCTGTATAAGCACCACCACCATTTCTATAGCCGGAAATCATGACTGAATGCCATTCTTTTCCGCATTCATTTATTTCTCCATCAGCTGACGCGGGGCCTGTTATTGTAGGACATATATCCGAGTCATCATTAATCCCATTGTCAAAACCATCAATCCAGGCATCAAAAATTAAAGGTGACCCGTCAAAAAATGACCGCTGAACAAGATTATCCATAAGAAAAGATTTAAGGTCTCCAGATCTGTAATCTGGGGTGAATGCAATTGTGGAAAACGTATCCACAAGATGAGATTCAGGATCTTTGATCGATGGTGCAATTGAATCAGGTAAAAATGTTGGTGGTATATAATAAAACATTTCCCATCCTGTACCTTCATCAAAGAAAGATACGGAGCTGTCAGCACCGGTAAATGGATTTGTTTCCGGTGAATCCTGGGTAGCTTCGACAAACTCACCTGCATGAAATGAGTGAAAACCTCCATCATTAGCACCAACGTAAACTGCACTTGACCTGTCCCTGTATGCCTGTGAATAAACAGGAAAACCTACATCGAAGAACAATGCCGATGGTGAGCCAACAACTATCGGGTCAGAATGAAAAATATCTCCTAATCGAACTGAACATTGAGAGAATGAACCTCCTGGTGTTTCCCCTGTTAGATCAGGGCAATTTATACCGATTGTTTCACCAACAGTGGGAGTTCCAATAGTTTGTGGGCCACCCATAGGGTCGCCGTCTGGGATTATCTGGGTATTTCCAATCATAAAATCAACAATCCTGTCTCTAATACAGTCTTTTACGCATGATAGACAATCTTCACTAGTAATATCCTCATCACAGTCATCTGTTCCGTCATTACAATCGGCAAAACCTTCAATATCATCCTGACAAAAGAGGGGTATTGGATCAAATACATCAAATTCACTTATTCCGAAAACTTCAGGCGCTAAAGAATTGTCAAAATCTACTCTGTCTCCTAAATATCTTATTACTCCATCCTGAACAGTTGTTACATTAGTGATGTCTGAAAAATCGAGATCAACGGTAAATGCTCTTCTTGGATTGGATACAAGGTCTCTCTCAGTAAGCAGTTTTGCTGCTTCCCAGTGAAACTGCTGAGTTTGTGAATCTATTAATGTTCCATCTGCAGTATCAAAAATTCCAAAATTTTCAGCAAGATTGGCATTTACTGATGGGTCAGTAAAATCTGTACCAGATGGTGGTTTTGTAACTACAATTTTATTACCTGGGTTTGATAAATCATCAACAAAACCGTAAAGTCCCAGCCTGCCCTGCCAAAATCTTGCCTGTGTAATAGGAGTAAGTAATGAAAGAAAAATTCTGTCCCTAAGTGCTACACTTGTTGATGACTGTGGCGCACCCGGGGCCACACCTGCTGAAGTTTGTGCATTAATAAAACCAAATATTGTTTCTAAAGCAGTCCGAAGTTCTATTGCGTTTTGAGGAAAGAATGCAAAACCATCCATGAGGTTGTTCCCGGTAGGAGAAAATGGAGCACCTGTATCAAAAAATGTATTGCCAAATATATCGTCACCCTGAAAATGACAGTGTCCGGTTTCTGATCGATCCTCACCTAAACAATCCTGAAGCCATGCATCAGTTGGGTTAGTGTTAAGGCCTGAAGCTTTTGCCAGGTCCTTAAAAACGTCAAACTCGGAACCTCCCGGTAAAAGATCATCTATACTTACACTTCCTAAAGTGTTGCCTGCAGGGTCAATGTGTTCGATGATGCCCTGCTGGCTTGTACCGCCTACCATTGCAGCAGCATTTATAGTTCTCCTGGCCCGTGCATTTTCTTCCGGTATTCCAAGCCCGATGACAAATGTCATAATTTCTTTTTGATACTGAGTTCCACTATTATTAAAAGGGTTTCTTGTATAGTAAGTACGTGCGTTACTTGCTGCCTGGACTACACTTCTCCTGTTAGCATTTGTTGTAAAGCTTCCTGAGCAAGAGTTGCTTGTTACATCGCATTCACCAGAGCATGTATCTTCCCCATCTGTCAGGATAATAATAAATTCAGGCCTGCATTCAACTGCCTGGTCTGTCTGAAGCTCTACCCTGAATACACCAAGCGCATCATCATTAATAACATTTCCACCTCCACCACCATTTCCATTGTTGTCATCAAAACCGAGAACTAAAGCCAGCGGGGTACCCCCCTCGGGTGCAAGTCTTCTGAAAAATCTCCATACATTTTTAAAGGCGGTATTACTTCCACCGGCGAAACCGCCCTGAGGGGCCTGAAAAGTTTTGTTGTCATCACAACCATCCCAGTTGCCTTCACCAGAATAGGTTAATGCACGAAGCCTGATGTTAAGTTCCTCTGCATCCTCATTTGTCAAATAATCAATTAATTTATTTTCGCCAGAACCTGAAATGGGGAGACTTCTTCTGGTAGATGGATTACCCTGATCCCTGACAACCTGACTCACATTTCTAAAGGGAGTGTTCATATAATTGCCGCAGCTAATTGGTGATGTCCCGTCGAATAAAGTATTTGATTGATAGTCACTATTAGAATTGCCATCATCTACGCACATTGTATCGTTAATAGAGTCGTCTGCATCCAGCAAATCAAAAATCACACTTAATGTTACATCCAGCCTTGAACTACCGTATGCAGGCTGGCCTTGACAAAGGGGATTGACTAAATCACCCATATCATCTTCAGCAGTGCAGTTTTCGGCTGTATTTATATTTATATCCTGTCTTTCCAGCATACAGTTTCTGAAATTGTCATATTCACTTTCCAGGTTACATGAAGGGTCATCAAAAGGGTCAGTATCAAAATCACTACAATATAATGAAGAGCACTGGGTTAGTCCCGCCTGTGCTTCAATTGCTGCAGCAGCACCTTCAATCTCTTCAATACCCTCTGGACCCTCACCTTCGTTAATACCACAGTCATTTATATCTTCGGGTAATACTCCTTGATCGCCACACCATATATCAAAAATATGATTTAATTGAGGTGGATTTATATTGTTTCCGACACAATCAATTAGTGCCTGGAGCTGTTCAACATTGGTACAAGTACCTCCCGCGGCACCAGCGCTGCAGATTCTAGAGCCACATTCAGATACATTTGCAGCATTTTCTGCACAATGAGAGGCCCCGACCCATTCATCAAAACTATTACAGGATTCTCCACAGAAGCTTTCTTCACATTCTTGAAGTACGCCCTGATTGAAACCTTGTTGATTATCAAATTCAAGAGTCCAGTTTCCAACCTGGGAACCTCCGAAATTTCTTCCCATCGAACCTGAAACATCCATAATAAACAGAGCATTGGGCTGCCCGCCAACAAACTGTGATATAACAAGATTAAGGTCGTCAACTTCGTTTTCCATTACAGGATCACTGTTGGCAGGAGTGATTAAAATTAATAAAAAAAGAAATGGAATAATTTTGAATTTTATATTGTGCGTTAAATTACCTGTTAACTTAATAAACATTAGTTGCGCCTCCGGGGATGAATGTTTCAAGTCCATAAGCTATTTCGGTACCTGTATTTATGTCCAGATTAGAATCATCCTTGTCCAGATCCTGACTATCTTTACCTACAACAGTAAAACTAACAGGGATTAAAGATGCGCCACCAGCTCCGCCTGATGCAAGGCTTACATTTTTTGGGGGCCTGCCAAGAGCTTTGGTTGGCTCGGGAACTGAAACAAATTTTGCAGCACCGCTAGTACTTGAATCCCATTTCCTGGGGCCTGACCTGCACATTGGCCCATTCCAATCTGAGGGGTCATCATCGGGATCGTCCAATGAGCTTAAAGGTTGAAAGATTACTAAGTCGGAATTATTTGAAATTAGTGTCGGATCAAATACTGATTGGAGCTCAAAAAAGAGTTGTTCAACACCAATGATTTCAAATCTTTTTCTGCCTTCCCTTATACAGGTTTCGGCAGCAATAAAGGATTCCTGGCCTCTTTTATGAGCGGACATTGCTTTAAAATTAGTATTTGAAATGAAAGAAACCGTTAATGCCATTACGGACATTACCAAAAGCATTAGTAAAGCAAGTATTATTGCAATTCCTTTTTCATTGTTTCTTATATTCATATAATCTCCATTATTATCCAAAATCTTCTCTAGACATGTTTCGCGGATACAAGGTAGTAGAATGGACTCTGTAAATAAAACCTTCCTCCGGCTCTTTAAAAGTGGATTGATTGGAATCAGAATCTCTTTCTAAAACATCAGCAATCTCAGGAATTTTTTTATCGTATAATCCACCTCTTATTTTTGTTGGTTTGGATTTTGATTTTATCACTAAAAAAATCTCTATTGATCTTATACTGTGCTCCCTTGCAGTAACTTGGTTTTGGTTAAAGTCAGAAAAAATGTTTTTCCCGGCATCATTGCACGTTGTTCCATCACAATGCCCTACCTTGCTCAAACTGCCATCAGGATTTTGCAAATTGAAAACAAATTGGAGATCTGCTATTCCAGGTGATTCCAATGCATCATCAGTTTCTAACTGACCTCCTGCTAACGGTTCAAAATCAGCACCGTTAAAAGATATTTGGAGCTCTCTGTTTACAGGATCAACTCTAAAAGCTTTTGATTGTACAATTGTCATTTCAGATGCCTGGGATGTTATTGTATTAATTAATCCATATGTTGCACCATTCAAAGTTAACCCATTTACGTAATCGTCAACGGATGAAAAATTTAGAGTTTTAGGAAAATTTGTGTATTTAACCTTATCTGAATCATTAAAAACAAATGTATTATTAACACTATTAATTTGTCCTTCTATAATCATGGAACATTCTGAGCATAACTCAGGGGTTGTTAGACAACTTACAGTTTCATTAGGACTACATAAATTAGTTCTTGATCTAAATCCGATTAAAACTGTTGGATTAGCACTTTCTTCACCAATAAAATTTGTACCATCAAACCACAAATTTGGTACATCAACTGCAAAACTACCGGTTTGACTATTATTGACTATTACACTTGAAGCAACAGATGGAAGGCGTACCAAAGTTGGATCAGTAAAAGTATCATTCATGCCTCTTGTTATATCCCAAGTAAATATTTCCAGACAGTCTGGCGGGGAATCAACAGATCCAAAATCTGCAGTTTGATTAGCAGGATCACATGATAATTCACCACCATTAACAAAGTTTAAAGAGAAATGCTTGCCTTGCCGTGCTGCAGAATTTCTTAATTCACTGGTCAGGAAATCAAGTATGGATTTGCCTGTCTGGTCAATATCTACAGCTTCTTTTGTAAAATTAAACTGTCTTTGCTGCTGCATTAAAGCTATGGTCATGCCAGTAATTATAAATACAAGAATTGCTGTTGATATTAAAATTTCGATTATTGTAAAACCATTTTGCTTCATGTTAACTCCATAATTTTAGGGTATATGAGGTATAGTTACGTTACTCCAGTCCTGTCCGGGAATATTAATAAAGGTATTCCAATTTTGATCAATATGTGCGCTTGTTTCGTATGTTTGAAATACAACTGTGTCTTTTATCCTTAGAGGATCACTCAAATTGAAATTAGCAAATTGGATTGGAGTTAAGATTGCATATAAAACTCTAAGGTTAACTTCCTGTGGTATTGTTGTTTGATCAACAGTGGTTACGACTCTTCTGACAACAAATAATTCCAGTTTGCAGGGCGGATTTTCGGATAAACAAGCAGGATTAGTACAGAGGCCTTTATTGGTTTCATATTTAATATTTGTAGGATCAAATTCTACAGTTGATAGGAATGCACATGTTGTTTCTGTATTATTCGTAGTAGGGTCACTTGTAAAAACCGTTAAAGGATCACATGGACAAGTTGTACACGGATCAGAGCAGGGAGGATTTAAACAGTTTGTTGGGGGAGTGCCGTCACAGTAATCATCCTGAGTTGTTATAGTTGTTCCACTCTGTGAATCAAGATATACACGTGAATTCATTAGATGTATAATTCTCGAAAATTGTGTATCTCTGTCATTTAAAGATTGTAATAAATTTGTAGATTTAGAGCCGATCTGTGCAAGTGTTGTTTGTCTTAAGGAAAGATACTGCATTTGACTCATAGCAAGAAATCCTACTGTCATGATTCCTAACGCTACTATAATTTCTAGTAATGTAAAACCATTCTTATTCCTAATCATATAATCTTCCCAAAACTCATAAAATAATGATGATTTTAGAGTTGCAAGCTATATGCCAACTATGAGTAAGTATAAGTTGCTGATATTATTGAATAAATAAATTTAATGGAAAGGGAAATATTGCATAAGTGCAACAATTTGCACAACTTGTGAAAAAAGAATCACTGTATCCTGTTAAACAGGTTATCCCCTTTGTTTGTTAATGTCCCGGCCTCAACCAGTCCCCAGGACTTGGAATCGTCATATTTAGTGAGTTCTTTATTTTTATTTTCAGGATTTAATTTTCCGGATATTTCTAAAGAAGTTGTAGGCATAAAAGGTGTTATAAGAATATTTATTACCCGTATGCTTTCTGCAATTACCCATAAAACTGTGGAAAGCCTTTCCGTATTCCCTTCCTTGGCAAGAGTCCATGGCTTCATATCATCAACGTACTTGTTAACATCCCCTATAAATTCCCATATTGTTGTAAGTGCCTTGCTGTATTCAAGGTTTTCCATCTCTTTTTCCACAACTTCAGTAGTATGAAGGGCTTTTTTCTCAATTTCATTATCAATATTGTTAAATTCGGAAGGCTTGGGGATTTTGCTGTCAAAATACTTTTCAATCATTCCTAGAGTACGGCTAACAAGGTTACCTAGACCATTTGCGAGTTCGCCGTTAATCCTGTTTATAAGAGAGGCATTTGAGTAATCACCGTCTTGCCCGAAGGGGATTTCTCTCATTAAAAAATACCTGAACACATCAACCCCAAATTCATCAGCCACCTGGTATGGATCCACAACGTTTCCAAGGGATTTTGACATCTTTTCACCTTCTACAGTCCACCAGCCGTGGGCAAAAACTTTTTTGGGCAAAGGCAGTCCCGCAGACATTAAAAATGCCGGCCAATAAACTGCATGAAATCTTAGTATATCTTTGCCAACAAGATGTATATCCGCAGGCCAGGTGTTTTCATATTCAGACTTATTGTCGGGATAACCGCATGCCGTCAGGTAATTTGTAAGTGCGTCAAACCAGACGTATAGTACATGTTCGGGTTTGTCGGGGACGGGGATACCCCAGGAGAATGTTGTACGGCTTATGCTAAGGTCCCTTAAACCGCCTTCAACAAAACTTACTACTTCATTTAACCTGTTCTTCGGACTAATAAAACCTGGGTTTTCCTTATAAAATTGAAGAAGTTTGTCCTGATAATCTGAAAGTCTGAAGAAATAGCTTTGCTCTTTTATTTTATCAATTTTGGGCCTTTTATCTTCAGGCAGTTTGTTTATCTCTTCAAGCTGTGTTTCAGTAATAAATGCTTCTTCCCTGACATTGTACCAACCTTCGTATTCTCCGAGATAAATATCACCTTTTTCGAGTATTGTGTTGTAGATTTCATTTACAGCTGATTTATGTCTCTGTTCGGTCGTTCTGATAAAATCTGAGTTTGAGATATTGAGTACTTTCCAAAGTTCCTGAAACCTTACAACAACCCTGTCAGCAAGTTCAATAGGGGTTTCCCCATTTTCCGCAGCAGTGGTTTCAATTTTCTGGCCGTGTTCATCAGTGCCGGTAAGAAAAAAAACTTCTCTTCCCTTAAGCCTTTGGTACCTTGCCATAATGTCTGCTGCTATAGTAGTATACGCATGCCCTATGTGAGGGACATCGTTTACGTAGTAAATGGGTGTAGTTATGTAGTATTTCTTGGAGTTTTTCATTTTGAAAAGTAAAAACTAACTGAAAAATATAAAGTGTGCATCAAAATCATGCAGATAGTTTAATCATAAGGTCTTCAAAGGCCAGCTTCCTGTTAGCGTTAAGTATGGTAATCCCGTGCCAGGACGATTCCAGTTGACCTGGTTTCTTAAGTAGGCTGACAAGTGTTTTTCCTGATACATATTCTAAGAGTTCTGAATACATACTGTCATTAATAATTGAATTCGAATCAAATTTTATTTTAATAAGTATCAGGTCCCTAAGCCAGTCAGATATAATGGTGAAAACATTTTTTAAATGTTCGGGGTTCTTGTCTTTGGAGTCGAGACCAAGCATATCATACAGAGAAAATATTTCAGTTGGCTTGTCGGGCCTTATTGAAATTAATTTTTTTGTTACACTAACTCTGAAATCAATCTGTTCCTTGTCTAAATTCAGAGCTTTACCAATACTTCCCCTGCTAAGTTTTACAGCAGTATCAATATTTTGTTTATCAATTGATGCTGTTTGTAAAAGTATGGATTTAAGGGTGTCGTTCTTAATATGAGAAAAGTTAATAATCTGACACCGTGACTTTATAGTTGGAATGATAAAGTTTATTGACTGAGTAACGAGGATAATTACCGAATTTACAGGCGGCTCCTCAAGTGTTTTTAAGAATGCATTCTGGGAATTAAGGTTCATCCTTTCTGCATTATCTACAATAAATATCTTATATTGGCTTTCAAAAGGGCTTAAGAATACTTTTTCTTCCAGGTCTGACCTTACCTGGTCAATCTTTATTGTTTTTTCTCCTTCGTATTCAAGCAGTGTTACATCCGGGTGAATCATTTTTTCAATCTTACTGCAAGAATTGCAGCTGCAGTCCTCCTGCCTTTTATTTAAATCAATATTACAATTTATTAGTTTTGCAAATTCGATTGCAAAGAGTTTCTTCCCGACACCTGAAGGCCCCGAGAATATATAGGAATGGCTTAGTCTGCTGTCTTTTAAAGTATTTAGCAGGATTTCTTTTGAGGTATCGTTTCCAAGTAATTTGTTAAAGGCCATAAGTCAGAGAATACTGTCCAGTAGTAATCTAATCTGTTTTTGCACGTCATCAGCTTCATGAGAAGCATTAATAATTTTGATTCTATTCGTATTTAATGTTGCTTCCGATATGTATCCCTGCCTAATTAATTCATGAAATTCCAGAGGTTCTTCATCCATCCTGTTTGTGTTTTCGTCTCTCAGGTCAAGCCTCGTGAGACCTTCCCTGACCGGGAGATTAAGAAGGAAAGTAATATCTGGAATAAGTTTGAGAGTAGATGCTTCTGCAAGTTTCTTTACGGTGTATAAGTCAAGCTGCCTGCCGTAACCCTGGTAAACTATAGTAGAATCAAAATACCTGTCACATATCACAATTTCCCCATCTTTTAGTCTTGGTAAAATAAAATCCTGAACATGCTGAACCCTGTCGGCACAAAAAAGATAAAGTTCGGTAAGGGGGTGTATGTCAAGATCCTTTTCATCAAGAATTAGGTGCCTTATCAGTTTGCCCATAGCACCCCAGCCAGGTTCCCTTGTGACCGAGACTTTGTGGCCCCTGGATTCGAGGTATTCCTTAAGCAGTCTGCACTGCGTTGATTTACCGCTTCCCTCAATACCTTCAAATGTTATGAACAATTTGGTTCCCCATTATTAATATGTTTTAGAAAATAATTTAAAATTTTTTTGTCCCTTCAAACAAGCCCTGTTTTCTTTTTTAACTTTAAAAGTTCCTGCTCAGTCAGGTCTCTCCATTTTCCCGGATGAAGGTTTCCAAGCTGCAAATCTGCTATCATTGTTCTTTTAAGCCTTTCCACTGGGAAACCATAATAGTTTAAATAGTTTTTTACAAGATGTTTCTGACCTTCATGAAATGTTATTACTACATTGGATTTACCATTTTTAAGGGCAGTGGTTTTTACGCTGTCCGGCCTTATAAATTCACCATCGAGCAATGCCCCTGACTTTACTTTTTTTAATGTTTTATTGTCAATTACACCTTTCACAATTGCACTGTAGGTTTTTTTAATCTCGTAACTTGGATGGTGTATCCTATTTGCAATTTCCCCGTCATTAGTCAGAAAGAGGAGCCCTTCGGAATCATAATCAAGCCTGCCGACCGGATAAACCCTCTCCTTTATATCTTTTATTAAATCAATAATTGTTGGTTTGTCGTCTTCATTGTTTACCAAAGTGGTAAGGATAAGCCGGGGTTTATGGAGCAGGATATACCTATTAGTTTCTGTTTCAATTAGCCTGTTGTTAATTATAATCTTGTCATTTTCCGGGTTAATTACTGTGCCAAGTTCCTTGATTACTTTGCCATTAACCCGAACTTTCTTTGCAGATATAAGTTCGTCTGCTTTTCTTCTCGAAGCTATCCCGCACATGGATATATATTTGTTTAAACGTACTTTCAATTTGGTTACCTTTGCTGAATCTATACTCCTAAATAATAATCTAATATTATTAAGATAACTATAGCTTGACAACTACTACGGGTATATGACAAGATAGTTACTGGAAAATATAATGAATTTTTATTTGTGAGGTTAAAATATTTAATAATTACAATTAATTACTTTGTGTTTGGACTATTATGATACAAGATATTTTTCATGAATGGAATTCTGTTTTTGACCAGTCAAAGACAATGGTGATGTTTGATATGCTTGATATGAAAAGCAGCTCAGCTGTAGACCCATCATCAAAACTTTCCAAAATTATAGATAAATCACGTAATGGTCTTCCAATAAGCAGGGAAGATGCACTTTCTCTTGTTACTATAAGTCACGAGGAACTGCCGTATTTACTTTTCGCAGCCTCTGCAGTTAGGGACGAGGGAAAAGGCAACGAACTTTCATATTCCAAAAATATATTTGTACCGCTTACAAGATTATGCAGAGACAGGTGTGCATACTGTACTTTTAAAATTGAACCGGGCGAAGCTGAGCTATTTCTCACAATCGACGAAGTAAAGCAAATGGCTGAAAAGGGGGCAGCACTTGGATGTACAGAGCTGCTTTTTGTCCTCGGAGACAAACCCGAACTAAAATACAAGGAATACAGGGATGCATTAAATGCCATTGGATATAAAACCACAGCCGATTATCTAATAGATGTTTGCAGGGAAACCCTCATGGACACTCTCTACCCACACTCAAACCTCGGCCTTTCAACCCCGGAGGAACTTTCAGAACTAAGGGAGACAAATCCAAGCATGGGACTTATGCTTGAAAATATTAGTGACAGATTGCTGAAAAAGGGACAGGCACACCACGGTTGTGCTGACAAGGTGCCTAGGCTAAGGATGCAGACTATGAAATATGCAGGTGAGCTCAGGATTCCATGGACATCTGGAATACTGGTTGGAATTGGAGAAACCTGGGAAGAAAGGATCGACTCACTACTAGCGCTTCGAGACCACAATGATGAATACGGACATATACAGGAAATTATTATTCAAAACTTCAGCCCCAAGGAAGGAATAGTAATGGAGAAATTCCCGCCACCAACATTTGTGGACATGCTTAAGACTGTTGCAATTTCGAGACTTATATTCGGAAAGGACATGAATATACAGATTCCTCCAAACCTTAATTACAACAGTTATTCCAATTACCTACTTGCAGGGATTAATGACCTGGGAGGCGTATCTCCTTTAACAATTGACTATGTAAATCCCGAATGCCCCTGGCCTCAGGTAAATTCTATGACAGATGAAGTGAAAAATTTGGGATTTGAACTAAGGGAACGGTTGCCCGTGTATCCTGAATTTATAAATGAAGAATTTATAGATAGTAGTGTATTAAAATTAATAAATAATCATATTGATGAAACTGGTTTTGTTCCCAGGGAGAACAGTTAATGGAAGATATTAAAGAACTTATACCTCTTATAGAGGAAAACAGAGCGCTTGGACTCGATGGTGCTTTAACAAAAATTAACGGACAGACGGGTTCTATTATAGAAAAAGCCCTAACAGGGGGTGAAATTACCGTCAAGGAAGGGGAATATCTCTTTCATATTACTGATCCCCAGGAAATTTCTTCACTGGCATTAGCAGCTGATCATATCAGGAAGGAAGATGTAGGTGATGTTGTTACCTATGTTGTAAACAGGAACATCAACTTTACCAATATTTGCAATGTATACTGTGGTTTTTGCAACTTTATGGCACCTGAAGGAGATGAAAGGGCATACTTTCTCACTATGGATGAAATTGCCGAGCGTACGATTGAAGCATGGGAAATTGGTGCTACAGAAGTATGTATGCAGGGTGGTATGCATCCTGAGATTGACGGAAATTTTTATATTGAACTTGTAAATACAGTCAAAAAAGCAGTACCCGAAATGCATACTCACTGTTTTTCGCCATATGAGGTGTGGTACGGCGCAGATACTCTTGGAATTTCCGAAGAAAAATTTATTGAAAAACTAAAAGAAGCAGGCCATAACACTTTCCCTGGGACAGCCGCTGAAGTACTTGTAGAAGATGTAAGAAAAATTATTGCCCCCCGTAAAATAGCAACACATATATGGATCAGGGTAGTTAAAAAGGCACACCTTGCCGGTATAAGGACTACATCAACAATTATGTACGGACACCTTGATAAGCCGCACCACTGGGCAATTCACCTAGGAATACTTAGGGACATTCAAAAAGAAACAGGTGGATTTACAGAGTTTGTTCCGCTTAGGTTTATTCCATGGAATACAAGGCTGTTTACTCATTCAAAGGGTAAAGTACAAAAAGGTCCTACTGATATCGACCAATTAAAAATGTATGCTGTTTCAAGAATGATGCTAAGGGGCTGGATCAACAATATACAGGTTTCATGGGTGAAACAGGGCCCAGAATTTGCACAGTTTTCCCTAACTGCCGGAGCAAATGATTTTGGTGGTACTTTAATGGAAGAGCAGATTTCAAGGTTTGCTGGAGCCAGCTATGGGCAGTATTTTCCGCCAGAAGAGTTCAGAAGGCTTACACGCGAAATTAACAGAATTCCTGCTGAAAGAAGTACAACATACGGCATTCTCAAAGAGTTTGATGAAAATGACGATGTTATTTCCAAAGCATCCTAAATTAAACCATATATAATATTTTATCAATTACATGATATAGATAGTGTCAGTTTGTCATGATGAATACCCAATCAAGTTGAGCACAGGCTTGTTTTAGTATCTGATATTAATAAGAACAGATTCCGAAACTAGTTCGTAATGACATTTATGTATGCAGAATGAAAGAATGATGAGGTTCAGACTTGTCATCATGAAATTTCTTCAGGATCTGATGTAAGTAAAGACAATATCCGAAACTATTTAGGAATGTTTAGGTCTCTAACTGTATATAAATATTTTATAAAATTTGGTGAAACTCTTTATTCTCAATTTCATCTTATTATTTAATATAATATGCATAATATTAAGATAGAATATTCAGGTGTTGAAGTGTTAAGTGCTTTTGTGTTTAATATGTAATAGAAAATAGACTAGTTTAATTATAATTTGGAGGCAACAAATGGCAGAATATTCAAATCCGGAAGTACTTGTAAGTACTGAATGGGTAGCAGAACATATCGATGATCCTAGTATTGTAATAGTTGAATCAAATGAGGACATATTACTTTATGAAACAGGTCATATCCAAAACGCTGTGAAAGTGGATTGGCAGAATGAACTTCAGGACCAGCTTGTAAGGGATTACGTAAATAAAGATGATTTTGAAAGATTAATGTCTGAAAAGGGCATATCAAACGACCATACTGTTGTTTTTTATGGGGACAGGAGTAACTGGTGGGCATGTTATGCAATGTGGACTTTTAAAGTCCTTGGACATGAAAAATGCCTTATTATGAACGGTGGAAGGCAGAAATGGGTTGATGAAGAAAGGCCCCTAACAAAAGATGTTGCTGAAAGAGCTAAAACAGATTATAAGGTAGCCGGAATTAACGAATCAATTAGAGCTTTCCGGGATGATGTAATAACTCACCTTGAAGGTAACAACCCTTTAATTGATGTAAGATCGCCAAAAGAGTTCACAGGTGAACTTACCCATATGGAAGCTTATCCCCAGGAAGGATGCCTTAGGGGAGGGCATGTACCAACAGCAAGGAATGTACCGTGGGCAAGAGCTGCAAATGAAGACGGTACATTTAAATCCGCAGATGAACTTGAAGCTATATATAAATCTGAAGTTGGCCTTCAGGATGGTGATGATGTAATTGCTTACTGCAGAATTGGAGAAAGATCTTCACATACATGGTTTGTTCTTTCTTATCTCCTTGGATTTCAAAACGTCAGGAACTACGATGGTTCATGGACTGAGTGGGGCAACCTTGTAAGGGCTCCAATAGAAAAACCATAAATACCGATAATAAAATTTAAGAGAAGAAAAGGATGCACAGTCTTACTTTGCATCCTTTTTTATTTTCTATACAGATTTAACAGTTAAAATTAGAAAAATGAATAAGCTGGAAGAAATTATAGAACAGTTTAAAGACGCTGATTTTCAGGAAACTCTTGAACTGCTCCTGGATTATGCCGAAGATCTGCCTGGTATACCGGAAGAATTAGATGGGGAATTGGAAAACGAAGCAAACAGGGTACCGGAGTGTGAAACACCGGTATATCTATGGGTCGGTGTAAATGAGAATGTTGTGAATATTTTTGCTGATGTGCCACCGGAATCTCCAACAGTAAAAGGGCTTGTTTCCATACTGGTTACTGCATTTAACGGTGTTACTCCCGGTGAAGTCGAATCTGCTCCACAGGACCTTCTTTCCCTGCTTGGACTTGCCCAAAAGCTTGGTACTCGAAGAATGTATGGGCTCGGAGCTGTTTACAATAGAATTAAGAATGAGGTTAAGAATAAAGCCCTATTACAATAAAGGGGTTCCTTGTTTGAGAGAATATATATGCTTCATGAAGAACTAATGGATATCATAATGGATCATTATGAGAATCCGAGAAATTCCGGGAAGATCGAAAATCCAGATGTAGTTTTTCATGGTGGAAATCCTGGCTGTGGAGATACAATATCAGTACAGCTAAAAATTGGTGGGGAAGGTGTTGTAGAGGAAATAAATTTTGATGTTGAAGGCTGCATTGTTAGCAGTGCTGGTACATCGATGATTTCTGAAAAAGTAGTTAATAAACATATAGATGATATTAAAAAAATTGGTCGTGATGAAATGAAGGAATTACTGGGTAAAGACATAATTATAAGAAGACCTCAGTGCTCAAATTTGGGTATTGATACTATTAAAGCTGCAATTAGAAAATATGAAAAGGAAAAATTGTCTTCAGAAATTCAAGCAGGACCAGCCTAAAGATACTAGCCGGTCCTTTTGGTTGGACGGTTCTAAATAGTAAGTATATCTTTCAATTTTTCATACTTCTTTTCACCTATGCCCGGTACTAATTTGAGCTGGTCAAGAGTTTTAAACTCGCCATTACTCTTCCTGTAATCAATAATTTTTCTTGCTGTTCCCTCGCCAACTCCGGGAAGCTGCATTAGCTGATCCATATTGGCTGTGTTGATGTTTACCTTTTTTGTTATTTCCGCATCCATGACTTCTTCTTTTTCCTGTGAAGATACAACAGCTGAACTTAGAAATAATATAAGGCAAATAACAAAAAATGAACTTATTACATTTTTATGCATTGGTACTACCTCCTTAAATAATTAATGAAATACTGTTAAATATAATATGGAAGAGGGGGGTAGTTGTCAATAGTTGTTAATTAAATGTTTAAATATTCTTTTGATGTTGGCTGTTAAATAAAGTGTGATGAGTAAGAATTATAATTAAATTTAGAGCAAGGCCTAGTAAGCCGGCATGAAATCCAAAAGGGCGATTTGAGAAATTAAAACCCATATAGTTATTAAACATAATAAAAAGAGTAAAGAGAGTCCCCCCGATAATTCCATATAGCATTGACCTCGAACTAAAAGATTTAAAATTGAGTCCAAGAAATATAGCAGGGGCTACCTGACAAAGTATCTCAAACTTTACTTCCATTAGTTTCCATATGGTCTGGGGGAGAACAATAGCAACGTAACACATTAATCCAATAATTATCCATGATAAAAGTTTCCCCATGAAAGTAAGGTGGGCATTTGAACTGGAGGGCCTGAGCGGCCTGTAAATATCCTGTGTAAATAAAGACGATATTGCCAAAAGAGCGGAATCAATTGTAGACATGATTGCGGCTAGAGCAGCGGCAATAAATAGAATTAATACTATTCCAAATACAGGTATTTTCTCTTTTAAGTCCTCAAGAATTATTAAAACTACTTTATCACTATCCAGTCTTGTGAGATCAGGAAACATTGATATTCCGATTACCCCCACCATAACAATAACAAATGTTGTAACAAGGGGCATAAAGGCCATTATTTTAAGAGTATTTTTCAGAGTGCTTTCGCTCTTTGCTGAGTATATTCTCTGTATTGCTTGTGGGTATATAGACATGCTGAAAAATACTATTAAAAGGGTGCTTAACCATTTTATTTTTTCCTCAGCATCAGGGGGCCTCCAGAAGTCTGGTTTGGAATTAAGAAGATATTCCGAAGTGCTTGTAATTCCTCCATATTGATATTCAACGGCTACAAGTAAAAAGAGAATTCCGCCAAGCAATATAATTCCCTGGATAACATCTGTCCAGGCCACACTTCTTAGCCCACCAAGGGTTTCATAAATAACCATAATTACAGAAAGCGCTATTATTCCAGTGGAAAAACTGATTTTTGAATCAGTAACAATTTCAGTAACTAATCCTATTGCTTTCAGATTTGTTACGATGTAGTTGCTTAAGGCAATAATGCAAATTATTACTGCGATTGTTGTAAAAATCCTGCATTTAAATCTGTGATGAATATAGTCTCCAATTGTAATAAAATTTTCTTTCCTTGATAACCTGTAAAGTTTAGGTGCAAAAAGCAAATATGCTCCAATTACAGACATCATAAATGTTACGCTTACGAGTGTTGTAAAACCCTCCCGGTAGGCTTTTCCTGCAAACCCAATTAGTGTATTTCCGCTATACTGCGTGGCGTATAGAGTTAGTAATAATACGAATACTCCCATATTCCTTCCGGCAAGGTAAAAATCTGATAGTGTGTTCTCAGTACTTGCTCTTTTACCTAAATAACCAATAAGTAGTAGGGCTGAAATATATATTCCGATAAAAACTAACCCCGTATAGGAGACAAATGATTCTTGCATTAGTTATTCCCAGTATGTCCTTATGTATATGTAAATTGAGAGTGAATATAGAACGGACATTACAACCGAATAGAAAGCCCAGTCGGGAAACCCAAAATAAATTTTTGTACCGGGATTTATAAAAAACCACGGCACTGATAAAAACAGTATTAATATTGAAATGAGATAAACTTTTTTGCCTTTGATAATTAAAACTCCTTAAGTTCTTTCAAATATAACCAGAATTAAATTTATAGAAAAATGAACTATTTATAAAATAGGCATTCAAATTGTCTAAATTTTTTGTTATTGTATAGCCATAAAAAACTAGAACGGAGAAATATAAAAATGGCTAAAAACGGCAAAACAAATTCCTCAATGAATGAACTCCTAAGTGAAAGAATGCAACAGGCACTTGAATACCCTTTATTTGATTCAATATTTAACAGGCGATCTAGGCGTTTTGGGCTTGGAATGGAACTAGTGGACAGTACCCTTGAGTTTAAATCAAAGTATGACCCTATTGCACTTAGCGAAGTTGAAGAAGCACTACTTGTATGGTCTGGAACCGGACTTACCGGGCTTTGTCTTGCTGATCTTCCCCCGGAGAACGGAATTGACCTGCTTTGCCAATGGACAGGGCGTACCTGGCCATCTGCATGTAACAATCACGGCACCGAACTGTTTTTTACAAATGATGAAGGTCTTTATCACGTTGATGTAAAGAACATGCTTCCAAAGAATGAAGAGCTTGATATGTTTTTTAATTTGCCAAGGGAAAAGAAGATGGAGAGGGTCCTCGAGCTTTACCGTGAGAGCCTTAACAAGCTAGAAGACGGCAGGGCCGATATGCCGGACAAAATGCCCGGGCTATTTGAGTTTAACCAGTGGAATACCAACAAACCCGGTACTTCATTGTTTATCCCTGTAACTGATGTGACCGAGGAGTATTTAAATCTTTTAACACTTTATTGTGCCAACAGCTACGGGTTTACAATAATTGATGACCTTACCGGAAAACCAACCGGAACAGAAAAGTGGATAAAGAAGGGAAGGCTTAAAGATGCTGTTAAAATGTCACTTTTTGATCTAGAGGTAAGGATTTTGACCGGGCTTAATGTAGAACAGGCTTTTATAACACAGAACATGGCCCTTTCACTGCAGCCGCTTGGACTTGCAGGGTGGGCGTTTACAGGCTTTATTCCGAGATTTGCAATGGGGGCTGCACCTGACCTTTTTAAAGGCCTCGGGTTCAGGTTTATCCAACCCAAGAAAGGTGTGATAGATCCACCTACAACTGTTCCGGTAGGAAAAGACGGAGTGTTTCAGGGATACTGCCCTCCTTACTATAAAAATATGGACGAAGCGATTGATGCTTTTTTTGAGCATAAATGGGCAGCATGGGGTAAAGACAAGCCATTTCCATACACAACTCCGGATAAGCATCTTATGATGGCACCGAAGCCTACTGAAACAACAATCCAGATTGTTAAAGATGTTGCTAATTATATTTACGATACATACGGAAGATTCCCGGCATTTGTAGACCCTATGTATATGAGGCTCGTGTTTCAGGCAATGCACATTGACCCTGATTTTTACGATGAATACTATCCAAAGGGTTCATACTCCGACAGGCATATAGAAACATTTCTTGCCCATCACCCTGAAGAGGCAGGAAGGTTTAAGAACAAGTAAAATTTTTTTAAATTGAAATTGCCAGATTTATAAAGAAACCCGGCGCATTGCCGGGTTTCTTATATTCAAGTATTGCAATTGTATAAAATATGTATATAATTAATTAATATATAACTATTTTATCATAAATTCTTATTTATATTCCCGGGCGTGGTACCTGAGTCTTCCCTTAACTCTAAAAAATTCCCTGTCCGGGAATCTTTTATAAAACAATTTTCCCCATAAGTCCGTATATCTCAGTAGTTGTAATTAAGAAGTAAAAATAATTTTATCATCTTTTGAAACGTTATTTACTATTCAACATCATATTATTAAGGTTATAACATGCACATAGCAATTATTGGAAACGGGGTCACGGGGGTAGCAGCAGCCAAAAGAATACGACAACTTCAGCCGGACTGGAAAATAACCCTTATTTCCGGTGAATCTGATTACCACTATTCCCGGCCTGCGCTTATGTATATCTTCATGGGCCATATGAGTTTTAAAGACACTAAGCCTTACCAGGACCATTTTTGGGAAATAAACAAAATAGACCGCCTTCGTGCCTGGGTTACCGGTATTGACTACAACAACAAAAAACTAATTCTTCACAATAAAGTACCTCTTGAATATGACAAACTGCTTATAGCGAGCGGTTCGAAGTCTAATAAGTTTGGATGGCCGGGCCAGGACCTTGAAGGAGTGCAGGGCCTATGGGACCTTATGGATTTAAGAGCACTTTACGAAAATGTTAAAAATGCCAAAAGGGCTGTTATTGTCGGTGGCGGTCTTATAGGGATTGAACTTGCAGAAATGATTCATTCAAGAAACATGGAAGTAACCTTTCTTGTTAGGGAAGAGTCGTACTGGAACAATGTACTGCCAAAAGAAGAATCAATGATGATAAACAGGATTATCCGCCACGAAGGGCTTGATCTAAAATTACAAACAGAGTTAAAAGAAATTGTAGATGATGGAAACGGCAGAGTAGGTGCAGTAATTACGAACGAAGATGAAAGGATCGACTGTGAAATAGTTGGACTAACAGCCGGGGTAAGCCCGAATACAGACCTTGTAAAAGATTCTGAAATAGAAACAGGTCGCGGGATACTTGTAGACTGGGGTTTCAGGACAAATATAAGGGATGTCTTTGCAGCCGGTGACTGTGCCGAACTTATAACCGAAGGTGATCAGCGAAATATGATTCAGCAGGTTTGGTACACAGGAAAAATGCAGGGCAAAGTAGCCGGTGAAGTTATAGCGGGTGAGGAAAGTACATATAATCCCGGGATATGGTACAACTCAGCCAAGTTTTTTGATCTTGAATACCAGACATATGGCAAGGTAAGTAGCCGTCCGGTAGATGGAGAAAACAACCTTTTCTGGGAACACTCGAATCATGAGCATTCTATACGCATAGTTACCAAAGATAGTATTGTTATCGGAATTAATGTTATGGGCCTAAGATACAGGCATAAGGTTTGTGAGGGCTGGATTAGAGATAATAAAAATCTTGATTATGTCCTTGATAATCTCCGCGAAGCAAATTTTGACCCGGAATTCTATGATAAGTTTGAACAGGAAATAAGGCATACCTTTAAGGAGAAAGCCGCGTGATTGATACAAAGACCCTTGATTATGATTTCAATGAGGAAGAACTCGGGTTTGAAGAGCCATTTAAGCAAGAAGATCTTCCCTTAACAATAGGGGAAAAAATATCACTTGGCCTTGTTGCGCTTGGAATACTTTCTTTTGTTGTACAGTTGTTGGGACCCCTGAAAGGGACGTGGCTCGGGTTAATTCTTGCTTTTGTTCTGCCCTCTGTAGGTGCGTCACTTTATTTCTGGCTTAGTTATAAAGACACGGTGCCGGGTATTAAACACAACAACAATTACTATAGAAATCTACTGTCCAGGGGGAGCCTTGGATGGATCGCGGGTATTGCGATGACGGGTTTTTATATAGTCCTTTACTGGTGGCCACAGTACATTGAAGGCGGAGTCAGGATGACTGACCCGTTGTCTTATTTACTTACAGGCGGGCCCGCATCAAAGTGGTTCCTTTACGGTTTTTTATATACTATTGCAGTCCTGGTATTCGGCATAAGGATGTTTATGAAATACAGGCACAACCGCTACCAAAAGATAAGGACAGCTTCTGTAATGTTTTTCCAGCTCGGCCTGGCCTTTATAATTCCAAATATATTAATTTTGTTTAATCAACCTGAATTCTATTTCAGTTATTTCTGGCCACTCAAATATGACTACCTGTTTCCAAGTACATTTAGTTATTTTATGAAAAGCGGCCAGGGTATAGGAATCTTTTTCATATTTTGGGGAGTTATGATGACATTTGTTGCCACACCTGTACTGACCTATTTTTATGGAAAGAGGTGGTACTGTTCCTGGGTTTGCGGCTGCGGCGGATTGGCAGAAACCCTGGGTGACCCGTGGAGACAGCTTTCCGATAAATCAACCAGCGCATGGAGGATTGAAAGGATACTTATTCATTCAGTGCTGGTTTTTGTTGTTATAACAACGGTACTGCTTTGGATCAATTCAACAAGCAGCGGTGCGATATTTGGCAGTTATTCCCTGACACTAAAAAAATGGTACGGGTTTTACATAGGTTCAGTATTTTCAGGTGTAATTGGTGTAGGCTTTTATCCTCTTATGGGAAGCCGCGTCTGGTGCCGTTTTGGCTGCCCAATGGCTGCAATACTCGGTATCTTTCAGAAATATTATTCCCGGTTTAGAATTACAACCAACGGCGGACAGTGCATGTCCTGCGGCAACTGTTCCACTTACTGTGAGATGGGAATAGATGTAAGGTCATATGCACAGAAAGGCGAAAATATTATAAGGTCTTCATGCGTTGGATGCGGAGTTTGTGCGGCAGTGTGCCCACGAGGCGTGCTGAAACTCGAAAACGGTGGGACATACAAAGACCGCTTTGAAAACTCTGACAAGCCTGTAACAGCATTCCTGGATTCTATTAAGTATATATGATGCTTTAATGCTCAATGCTTGAACACCAAATTAAAACTGTATAGACTCTGACACAAATGAGTGACGCAGTTGAAATAGCAATTCCTCTCCCCGGAAATCAGACTTACTACTATTCTTTTCCACGTTCATACAAAAATTATGTATTACCTGGTGTCAGAGCACAGGTACCTTTTCGAAACCGCGTTGTTATCGGCTATATAATCGGCTTTGGTAAACCTCCAGAAGATATTAAATTAAAAGAGATTATTGATGTTGTGGATGATGCTCCATTATTTGATGAGGAAAGGTTGGAATTCTTTAAATGGCTTGCAGATTATTACTGTTCATCAATCGGCATGATACTTAAGATAGCCCATCCAGGAGGCCTTGGGACAACCCTGAGAAGGTATATTGAATTGACTGATAAAGGGTTGAAAAAACAAAATTATGATAAGATGGATAAGGAATCTACACTCTTAAATACAATATCACAAACCAAAAGAATTACTGTTGAAAAACTTTTTCAGCTTGTCGAAGATTCAGGTTTCAACCATTTAAACAGGCTTATAAGAAAAGGACTGATAGAATACAGGTATGAATTAAAAGAGTTCAGTCCGAAATACAGGAATATAGTAAATTCTGTTGAAACTGATGATGAAGTAATTGCTGCATTAAAAAAGAAAATGCCAGCTAAGGGGCAAATTGTAGAATATGTATCTGTTCATAAAAACATTTCCGAAGAAGACCTTCGGGAAATTTTTCCTAATGTTAAAAGCCACCTTGCCTGGTTAAATGATAACGGGTTAATAGAGCTTGTAATGGAAGAAGTATTCAGGGACCCATTTAAGAATATCAGCCCAGGTAAGCCTAATATCCCAAAACTTACAATCGAACAGGAAACTGCAATAAAGAAAATAGATGAATCAATAAATAATAATGAATATTCAACTTTTCTACTACACGGCGTTACGGGGAGCGGAAAGACTGAGGTTTATTTAAGGGCAATTTCCAATGTTGTAAATAAGGGAAAAGAAGCAATTGTACTTGTTCCTGAAATCTCACTAACCCCGCTGCTGGTAAAAAGATTCAGAAACAGGTTTGGTGATAAAGTAGCTGTTATTCACAGCCTGCTGAGTGAAGGAGAGCGGTTTGATGCATGGAGAAGGGCAAGTGATGGGAGAGTTAAGATAATAATAGGTGCAAGGTCCGCAGTATTTGCACCTTTTAAGAACATCGGAATTATTATTCTTGATGAAGAGCATGAAACAACATACAAACAAGACGACAGCCCTTTTTATAATGCAAGGGATGCAGCAATTATGCTAGGGAAAATGTCCAGGTCGGTTGTGATACTTGGTTCTGCAACTCCTTCGGTGGAATCATATTCAAACAGCTTAAGTCATAAGTATACATATTTAAGTCTACCACTTCGTGTAACAGACCAGTCACTGCCTGAAGTGCAAGTTGTCGATATGAAAAAGAGTAAGGGATCATTATTTTCTAAAGAACTCGAAAGAGAAATCATCAGTAACTACAAAAACAAGAATCAGTCGATAATATTTTTAAACAGGCGGGGATTTTCCTCAATGCTAATTTACGAGGATAGTGGAGAAATATTTTCATGTCCCAACTGTAGTATCCCCTTTACTTATCATAAGGATGATAACTCCATAAAATGCCACTACTGCGGTTCAACTGAAGATTTTGATGAAATTAAGAAGAAAAGTGAATCCAGGCTGAAAGGAATTGGAATTGGCACACAGCTTGTCGAACATGAACTTAAGAAGCTTTTACCTAATGCAAGAATTCAAAGAATGGATAGGGATACAACAGGTACAAAATCAAAGCTCATGAGTCTTTATTCTGATCTTGAAAACAATAAAGTTGATATATTAATTGGTACACAGATGGTGACCAAGGGACATGATCTTCCTGGAGTCACACTTGTGGGAGTAGTTTCTGCCGACAACCTTCTCGGGATACCGGATTTCCGGTCCGGGGAAAGGACATTCCAGATGATAACACAGGTAGCGGGCAGGGCAGGGAGGGGTGTTTTGCCGGGCAGAGTTATTGTACAGACCTACAATCCTTCACATCCCAGTATTAAATATGCTGTAAAACAGGACAGTAATTCTTTCTTAAAGAATGAGATTAAGCTTAGGGAGTATATTGGTTACCCACCATTTTACAGAATTGTTAATATTCGTTTTAGTGCAGCAAATGAAAATGAAATTAAAAGCTTCATTAAAAAGTGTGAGAAATTAACCAAAAGAGCGGTATCCAATTTAACACCAAATTCAATTGAGCTACTTGGTCCATCGGAGTGCCCTATATATAAAATAAAAAACCGATACAGGTTTCAGATGATGATGAAATCGAAAAATATTAAATTGCTGCACGGCTTTTCAAAAGGCCTTTATGGGGAATTTGAAAAGCAAAAAAGTAATATTAGAATTCAACTGGATATTGATCCCTATAATTTTAGTTAGAGAAAGGCGAAATATTGGCAAAAGAAAAAATTATTTACCCTGACATTGTAAATGCTGACCTTGCTGTTGAGAGATACAAAGAAATTAACCGCAGGATAGGAAAAAAAGAGAAAGATATTTTATATCTTCTTTCATCCCATAGCAGGTTTATAGGAAGGGCTTCGTTAAGTGATCCGGGGCTTGTTACCTATGTAGCATCCGAAAACTTTCAGAAAAAGAAAAAAGAGCTGCCTGATTATAATGATGAGTTAGCCAGGATTTTAAATGAATCCACAGGGGAAGAAGTTTTTGGAAGTAGGCTTCGAATATATAAATACAGGGAATTTGCAAGGATTCTCTATAAGGATATTGCTTTAAAAACCGATTTTATTTCAATTCTTGAAGAACTTTCTGATCTTGCTGAGGCAATTATCAATATCGTGTATCTCTATTTTGAAAAGAGCCTTGAAACAAAAAAATACGGCCGGTTCTTTATCCTTGCCATGGGTAAACTGGGAGGGCGGCTGCTTAACCTTAGCTCAGATGTTGACCTTATTTATGTCTTTAAAGAAAAAGAAGATTCTGACTGTTTTTTTAAACTTGCAGAAAAAATAACCAAAACAATTAGCTCAGTAACAGACCAGGGGTTCCTCTACAGGGTGGACCTTGGCCTTAGGCCTGGTGGCAATAAAAGTACAATTGCGGTGCCTTATGAGGGGGCAGTAGAGCATTATTATTACTGGGGTGATACTTGGGAACGTGCTGCACTTATACAGGCAAGGCCTATTAGCGGTGATATCGAGTTTGGAAACAGATTTATAAGAGATATAGACCAGTTTGTGTATAAAAAGTCCCTCGACTATGAATCGATTGAAGATCTTAAGGATATGAAAGTAAAACTTGATCAGCTTAAAAAACCGGATGATGTAAAACTTGGTAAAGGCGGAATCCGTGAGATTGAGTTTTTTGTACAGGCTAACCAACTTGTAAATGCGGGGCAGTTTCAGGAACTTAAGGGACTCAACCCAATGGAATGTCTGGATCCTCTTAGAAAAAGAAAAATTCTCACACGAGAAAATATGGATGATCTTTTGAGAGATTATCAATTTCTTAGAAGTGTCGAACACAACCTTCAGATTGTGGATGAATTGCAGACACAAAAAATACCGACCGATAAGGATGAACTGCTAAAACTCTCAAAAAGGCTTGGGATAAAAACTGTTAAATCATTTCAAAAAAAATATAATAAAACAACAGACAATGTTTCTTCAATATATAATAAGCTTTTTCTAGAGTCCACAGAGAAAATCGAAGAGTATGGTAATGAGTTTTGGCATTTAGCAGATTTTCTCACCGAGGGGAATATAAGCGAGGAAGAAGCAGTTGATTCATTAAAAGATCTTGGTTTTGAGAACCCAAATCTAGCTCTTGACCTTATATCAACCTTAATTGATACCAAACGTGGCGCGCTAACTCAAAAAGGAAGAATGTTTTCAAGAAGAGTTATCCCCGCTTTCCTGGGAGCAGTACTGAAATCTTATAATCCTGATGTGGCTTTGCTGAATTTAGAACGATTTATTACATCAATAGGATGGAAAAGTTCCATTTATGCAGTTCTGCTTGAAAACCCAGAACTTCTGAAACTTCTTTCCAGGTTTTTTTCAACAAGTGGAGTACTATCAAACTTTCTTATAAGGCACCCGGAATACCTGGATGTCCTTACACAGCGTTATTCTCAGTCAAATTATTCTGACAGAAATGAAATGACAGAAGCTCTAAGAGAACTTGTTGAGAATGAAAATGATTATGAAGGAAAATTAAATTCTCTAAGGCATTTCAAACATGTTGAAACGCTAAAACTGTGTCTCAGGGACTTAAACAGGGAAGTAGATTCAGAATATGTGGCTCACTATCTTTCCATAATCGCTGGTTCCATACTTACTGTTGCTCTTGAACTTGCGATCAGTGAAACAAGGCATAAATACAAGAAGAAGAGTGCTTTAAATAAAATTTGCATACTTGCAATGGGTAAATTTGGTTCCTCTGAGATGAGTTATAATTCTGACCTTGATATCATATTTATTTATGAAGGTAATGATCACGAATCTTATTCAAGAGTAGGTCAAAGACTTATTTCTATACTTTCTGTCCCAACTATTGAGGGGATCTGTTATGAAGTGGATCTGAATCTTCGACCTTCGGGCAGATCCGGCACATTGGTAACATCGTATGAGTCTTTTAAAAAGTATCATGAAGAAAGTGCACAGCTATGGGAGAGGCAGGCACTAATAAGAGCAGTTCCATGTGCGGGAGATAAAAAGCTGTCTGAAAAAGTTTTAAAAACTGTAACAGAATACATCTACTATAAACCACTTGATGATAATTTTTATATAGAAATTAACAGGCTTAGAAACAGAATGGAAAAAGAACTTGCAAAGGAAAGTGTAAGTAAAGTTAACATTAAAACTGGTAAGGGTGGATTAGTTGATATTGAATTTGTAGTTCAGATGCTTCAACTTTGTTATGGAAAAAAATATAGGTCTATTAGATATGGAAATACACTCGAAGCAATCAAAGCCCTTGGAAAAAAGGGCTTCCTTGAAACGGAAGAAACTTCATGTCTCATTGAAGGGTACAGTTTCCTAAAAAGAATGGAGAACCTGTTGAGACTTTTAAAAGATAAATCGATTAATGATGTCAAAGACATTGACTTTGACAGGTTGGCAATTGAATCAAGAACTTATAAGACAGGAAAAGAGTTAAAAAACAGGTATAAAGATATAACCCATCAAATAAGAGGTATTTACAGGAAATATTTTAAATTATGAACGATAAGAGCTGTATTTTTATACTTGCAGATGGTGCGAGGGCAGACCTGTTCGAATATCTTCTTGATAAAGGTGAGTTGCCAAATATTGCCGAATACATTGTTGAAAGGGGAAGTTTCTCAAGCGGTGTAACTGTATTTCCCTCAACAACGGGTCCGGCTTATACGCCTTATCTTCTTGGCAAATTCCCCGGAAGATGTAATTTGCCTGGTATACGATGGTTTGACCGTTACCAGTTTGCACAAAGCAGGTTCTCGTTAAAAGGGATCAGAAGCTATATTGGGCCAGAAACTTATCTTATCAACAGTGATCTTGATACAAATGGCACACCTACACTGTTTGAACTTATACCAAGAAGTGTAAGTATTTTGAATGAAATCACACGTGGACTTAGTTCTAGTGGGGATAAAACAAAGTTTAAGAAAGTTTTTTTGAAGATAAAGAGTCATTTTACAGATAGCAGTAATGAGGTGGACGAAGCTGGAGGAAGGCTCCTTCTGGATTCATTAACAGGAAATCCAAAATTTTTATTTTGTGTCTTTATGGGCATTGATACCTATTCACATCAGTTTCATCCGTTTCATAAAAATGTAGTTAATTCATACAAATTTATAGATAATTATGTTGGAGAAATAGTCTCGTACCTTGGAAAGGAAGGAAGACTCGATGATACCCTTATGGTAATAGCAAGTGACCATGGGCTTACTCCTACACATTCACATTTTGATACTCCCCTATTTATGGACAATCTTGGTTATAAGACGCTTTGTCATACCAATATCTTTAATCATTTGATGGATACTGATGCTTCCGTCATGGTTTCCGGGAATTCCATGGCCCACATATACATTAAAAGCAAAGACGGGTGGAACAGGAACTCCTTCATGGACGAAACGGAGAATGTTGTAAATGAACTACTTGGAAGAAATGAAATTGATATAGTTGCGGGTATAAGATCAGATTCTAAAGTAGGAATAAAAAGTGACAGGGGGGAAGCTGCATTGTGGAGTGAAAATGGAAATATTATGTACAAGGTAAATGGCAATGATCCTTTTGGGTATAAACAAATTCCGAGAAAATTAACCCCTCAAACAGCATTAAAAAATACTTTTGACTCAAACTACCCTGATGCAATCGTTCAGCTTTTGCAGCTTTTTGAATCACGAAGGACAGGTGATTTATTAATTAGCGCTAAGCCCGGCATTGACCTAAGGGCAAGAGATGAAAATCCTGAGCACTGTGGTTCGCACGGATCACTTGTAAAAGACCATATGATGGTACCGATTTTAATGAATAAAAAGATAAAGAGTAACTATGTGAGAAGTTCTGATATTTACCCTACAATTTTAAAACATCTTGATATTGAAATTCCATCCGGCATAGATGGTAAAGAACTAAATTAATTTATTTTAAGTAGTTTTTCTATTTCTGTTGTAATAATCTCTTCATTTTTCTTGGTAGAAATTGATATTTCCTTAACAAGAAGGCTAAAGGCATTATCCATAATTCTTTTTTCACCAAAGGATAATTCTTTGTCTTTCCTAAGTCTGTGAATGTCTTTAAGTACTTCGGCAACCTCGAAGATATCTCCACTTTTAAGCTTGTCTGCATACTCCCTGTATCTTTTGTTCCAGCTTAAATTGCCATTGCCAGAAGCACTGGCAGATTTTTTGTTTTTGCCTAGTATCTTAAAAATTTTAGGTACTTCTTTTTTTGGCACTACGTGTCTTAATCCAACTGTTTCAGCATTTGTTGTAGGGACCATCAAAGTTACATCGTTTTCAATAACTTTTAATATATAAAAAGAAGATTTATTCCCACCAATTTCCTTGTCTTCTATTCCCTGAACTTCAACCACTCCATAATTTGGATAAACACCAGTCTGCCCAACCTTAAACATTTTCATTTAGGGAGGTAAGGGTATCATAAAATAAGGGGCTGGTCAATTTTGCCTACTGGGAAATGCTAAATGAATGAATGTAATTTTCTAATAATTGGAGCTGGGATAACAGGACTCACCATCGCACGCGCTCTCATTTTAAGGGGTCAAAAAAAAATAATTGTAATAGAGAAAGAAGAAAAGATTGGTGTTCATGCAAGTGGTAAAAATAGCGGCGTATTGCATGCAGGTATTTATTATACCCCTAATTCGCTAAAAGCCCGTTTCTGTGTTGAGGGGAACAGAATGCTTACTGAATACTGTGAATCAAGGAATATAAGACTTAACAGATGTGGTAAGGTTATAGTTGCAACTGACAAAAACAAACTCTCCTCACTTTACGAGCTCCAGAGAAAAGCAGTTCAAAATGGTGTTGATTCCAGGATAATAAATTCCAGTGAATTAAAAGATTTTGAACCGTATGCCTATACTTACAAAGATGCTATTTTTTCACCTGATACTTCTGTTTTTAATCCAAAGGAAATTTTAGATTCAATATACAATGAACTTATAGAATCAGGCCATGTAAAAATACTATTTAATACAAGTTTTTTGAATCCATCCAGTGACAACACAGTATTAACTAGCAACGGCCAATTAAAATACGGGAGTTTAATAAATGCTTCCGGGGCTTATTCGGATAAAATTGCTCACAGTTTTGGTACTGCAGAAAATTACAGGATACTACCATTCTTGGGAACTTATTCTAAGATAAGAGAAAAGAATTCCGAATTTGTAAGGGGTAATGTTTATCCCGTTCCTGATGACAGGACACCTTTTCTTGGTATTCATTTTACACGGTCACACGACGGCACAGTCTATATAGGGCCAACTGCTATTCCTGCAATTGGCAGGGAAAGTTATGACTTTGTATCAGGTATTTCACTTGAATCCATTCCAATTTTATATCGCGACTTTGTTATGTTTTTATCTAATTCAGCTTTTAGGGACAATGCATTGTCCGAAGTTAGGAAGTATTTAAGTTCATATCTGTTTGAAGAAGCTAAAAAAATGATCCCGTCAATTGAAAAAGACCAGGTAATTCATTCTAATAAAGCCGGGATTAGGCCTCAGCTTGTGGACTGGTCTAAAAAGGATCTTGTAATGGATTTTATTGTAATAGAAAAAGGCAACACTCTCCATATATTAAATGCAATATCCCCAGCATTTAGTTCCTCTATGGCATTTGCTAAATACGTAGCAGATGAATACCTGTGTTAGATATTTTAAGATGAAAACGCAAATTTAGTACCCTGCTTTATAAGGCCTTTAATCAGGATCTTCCTGAGGTTAGGGCTTTTTAAAATATTAACAACAGCTTCCTTGTGCCAGTCAAATTTACCATTTTGAGATATATAGGAAAGAAGATTATCCTGTTTTGCGGCATCAAATAGCTGGTTTATTTCACTGTCTGATAAATCAGAATAAAAACTATGAAAAAATTCACCGAACTTTAATTCTTTTGAAAACTCTTTTCTTAATAGTTTCTCATATCCACTTAACATGTAAGGATGGAATGTTTGATTTGATAATGCAGTGTTAATTACTTCTCCTGCAATTTCTGCACTAATTAACCCATAATAGATGCCTCCGCCTGTAGTTGTTTTTACAAGCCCTGCAGCTTCACCTACAGCCAATACCCTGTTGGAAACCGGGTTTTTTATTCTTCCAAAAGATATACCCCTTCTTTGGATTTTGTATTTGCCTTCGAGTAGATTGCTTTTAAGCCCAAGCTGGCTGAGTATGTTTTCAAGCCCTTCCATAGGGTTTTTTTCGGTCATAACCCCGATTTTAGCCTTGCTACCATTGAGAGGTATTACCCACCCAAAAAATCCTTTTGAATACTGGTTGCCCCAGTACATTTTTAGTTTTTCAATCTCAGTTACATCAATCTCGACCTGAATTCCTTTAAGTATTTTTTTTGGACGGCCCATTCCAAGAGATTCCTGTAAATTAAAACTGACACCTGTAGCAATGACGGCAGTTTTTGCTCTGTATTTCCGGTTTGTATTTCCTGTTTTAATTTCACATTCGACAAAGTTATCGTGGTTTGAAATTGAAACAACTTTGGAATCCATAAATATTTCAGCACCGCTACTTTGGGCTCTTTCTGCAAGGGAGTTGTCAAAATGATGACGGTCAACCACTACTACTGATTCTTCTGGGTGGGAATACTGTATGTTGTTGTTAGATGGCGAATAGAGTTCTGCTTCTTTTAGCCGGCCTTTTATGGAATCGATTGGCAGGTCAAAACGCTGGAATGCTTCCTTGCTGATTACTCCCGAGCAAACAACATCCATTCCTATACCGGAGTCTTTTTCAAAGAGTGCAACCTTCAGATCATTTTCTGAAAGAAAATGTGCAGTTTGCAACCCACTGGGGCCACCACCTATTATTATTGTATCAAAATCATGCATAGTATTGATAATAAAATAATGTGTTAATATTATTCTGCATTAAATGGTTAATTCAAAAGAACAGCAATTGTAATTTATAAATAAATTTACCATGTGCCGGTCTTGCTAACAATATTATTTCCCATTTAAAATAAAATGAATTTTATAAAGATAAAAAGGATTTTTTATGCCAGAAGTCAGGATTATTAGAAATTATATTGGATTTGAACATTCACATACTCTAGGTTCATATATTGAAAGAGGAGGTTACTTAGCCCTCAAAAAGAGTTTAACCATAGCGCCAGAGGAAATAACTGAATTAATAAAAAAATCCGGCCTTCGTGGAAGAGGTGGCGCGGGTTTTCCAACTGGTATGAAATGGAGTTTTATTCCAAAAGATCTTGATAAACCTGTATATCTCTGCTGTAACGCTGATGAGAGTGAACCGGGAAGCTTTAAAGACAGGGAGATTCTTGAAAAAGACCCTCACCAGATGCTCGAAGGTATAGCAATAGCGTGCTACGCAATCAATTCTCATAAAAGTTATATATATATACGCGGCGAAATGCCTTACGGTGCAAAGATAATCCAGGGTGCAATAGATGAAGCTTATGAAAATGGATACCTTGGTAAAAATATTTTCAATTCCGGTTTTGACCTTGATATCTCTCTATACAGGGGGGCAGGGGCATATATCTGTGGAGAAGAGACGGGGTTGCTTGAATCAATAGAAGGGAAAAATGGTGAACCAAGGCCCAAACCGCCTTTCCCGGCGCAAGTCGGATTGTTTGGATGCCCTACTATAGTAAATAATGTCGAAACTTTGGCTTTTGTACCTCATATAATAAACAAAGGCCCTGAATGGTTTGCGGCTATTGGAACACCCAAGAATACAGGTACCAAGATTTATGGGCTAAGTGGCTGTATAAATAAACCAGGCTTATATGAACTTCCGCTAGGAATTACGATAAGGGAACTTATTGATGAATTCGGCGGCGGAATAGTAAATGGCAATAAAGTTAAAGCAATTTCCCCCGGGGGGTCATCTTCAGCACTTTTAACAATTGATGATTTAGATCTTCCATTGGACTTTGATACAATGGCAAAAGCTGGTTCTATGCTCGGGACTGCTGGGGTTACGGTAATGGATGAAACAGTATGTATGGTTCGTGTTGCCCAAAATCTTGCTCATTTTTACCGTGATGAATCATGCGGCCAGTGTGTTCAGTGCCGTGAAGGAACATGGTGGCTTGAAAAGATACTGAGGGGTATTGAAGAAGGCAGAGGAACTATTGAGCAGATTGATACTTTACTTGATGCATGTAAACAGATGAGAGGAACTACTATTTGCGCCCTTGCAGACGGATGTGCAATGCCCGTGGATTCTATAATAAAGAAATTCAGACACGAATTTGAAGAACATATAAGGCTTGGAAAATGCCCAAATGAAAACCCTTGTATGGGTGACTGGAATTAACTAAAATTCCATAATGCGTAAAAGGTTAAAAATACTAAAAATTTATCACCTTCCTTTATTTATTGCTTTAATTCTAGCTATAACTCAGTTTGTATTAAGTTCAAATTTTACACTCACCAGATGGGAGGGTGGTGGTTTTGGTATGTACTCCGAACCAAATCCCAACAGTTCGAGGATTGTTGTGATATCAATCAAAAATCCCGATGGAGAAATAAACCTTCGACTAAATCCTCCTGATAATAAAATCTTTAGTTATATAAAAAAAATGAAAGGTAAGAAAAAGGATGATTGGGATAAATTGATTGAAGATTCGGATAGAATCAGACGTTTCCCAAAGTATGCTCTTACCGATGAATATATAAGAAAAGTTGCAAATGAATTATTGGATATAAATTATTCATTAAATTTAAAAATGAGATCAAATAATAATCCAATAACTGTTAATGTTTATGTAATTCAATTAAAATTGAATATTAAAGATAATAGTATGCAAACCCAAGAGCTATATTCAAAAATTCTAAATATTTAAACTATATTAAAATGTTTATATCAAATTTCTTAAAAAGATATAAAAAGCAGAATTTTATTCTTTTATTATTTTTTGTATTTCTAATAGTTTCAACTCTAAATCCATATAGACTTGAGTATTTTGTTAAGTTTCTGATATTGCCGATTTCAATTTTGGTTGTTGTTTTTCCAGTCTTATTAAAAGAATGGAAAATTTGGTTGTTAACTTCTATATTTCTTGTTTTAAATCTATTTTTTAACTATCTACATACTTCAAATCATCTATTTATTGCAACATATTTTTCCTGGATTGTAACATTAATTTTAATTTCAAAACATGACTTCCAAGATTCACTAAGGATTTCCTCGAAATATCTTTTAGCTCTGGTTATGGGGATGGCAGTAGTACATAAAATTACTTCCCCGGAATTTTACAGTGGAAGTTTTATGTCCTTTGAATTTTTATTGGGATTGAGATATTTTTTCCCCATCATATTGTTATGGCCGAATTTTAATAGCTATATAGAGGAAAACCGTTCAATTTACACAGAAATATTTAATAAAAATTTTGATGAAGAAATTAATTATAATCTTGTTTCTCCGGGCGAAGAATTTTTTATTTTTTCAAAGGTGCTTTCTTTCCTTACAATTTTTTATGAAGCAATAGTTATGTTATTTTTACTTGTTTATCCAAAATATAGAAGACTTACTCATATTCTGCTTATATCATTTATCTGGTTTACTTATCTTTATACAAATGAAAATTCTTTTTTTTCTATGTTATGCATATTGGGTTATGTAATCTCTTATGAAGATCAAAAAAAAATCAGAACACTTTATATACTCACAATAATATTAATGCTATCAATGGATGTAATAGGCTTTAGGTCAGGATTCCTAAGGTATTAAGATTGAATTATTGTTATTCTGTTAATATCTGAGATATGCTTAAGATCGGAAGAGAAAAGGAATTTGAAATAAAGGGTATTTATGAAGTAAATCTCAAAGCATTCATAAAGTTAATGCATAAATTATTAAGAATATTTCCAATTTTAACTTTATTATTTTTTATGATTTTAATTAATTCAAATTCTATGCAGCAGCCAGTTCCTTTTGATCATAGTCATAGTAATTTTAATGATTTACTAAAAGAAAACGTGGACTATGGCAAAGTTGATTACAAAGGCTTTATAAATTCAAAGGAAGAATTTATTAAATACCTCGATTCTCTTGGTGATGTTACTGAGCCGCAATACCAGAGTTGGACTATTGAACAGAGACTTGCTTTCTGGATCAATGCATATAACGCTTTCACAATAAAAGCTATAATTGATCATTACCCAATTCAAAGAAGCTTTACTCTGATCGGCATCTTTTATGCCCCCAAAAACAGTATTTTACAAATCCCCGGTGTCTGGAAAAAATTAAAATTTAAAGCTGTAGGCGAGGAAGTTACCCTGGACCATCTTGAGCATGGAATCTTACGAAAAGAGTTTAACGAACCGCGAATACATGTTGCTATAAACTGCGCTTCAATTAGCTGCCCTGATCTTAGAAACGAAGCATATGTTGCTGATATGATTGATATACAACTGGATGATTCCTCAAAGAATTTTGTAAATAGTAGGACTAAAGGTGGCCTTGTAGATAAAGACAGAAATACAATAAAGGTATCTAAAATTTTTAAATGGTTTGGAGAAGATTTTTTTAGCAATTATAACAAGCAGGAGTTTAATAATAAATCAGACAAACAAAACGGTTCGCTTGGCTTTATATATAAGTATATTAATAATAAGGAAAAAGAATATGTACTGAACGGTGATTATAAATTAAAATATTTACCATACGACTGGGGACTTAACGAACCAACCAGTGAGTAATCGAAACCACAAACCTAAAAGGAGATGAATCATGAGTTCACGCAGAAATTTTATTAAGACGGCAGCAGCAGCTGGTGTAATAGTAGCAGCAACGGGTTTGAGCGCAACTAAAGCCAAGGCAGGTGCAGCAGTGGTTATGACTCCCGAAAAGCAGCAGGAACTTACCCCGGACCAGTCTCTAGAGATATTAAAGGAAGGTAATAAGAGGTTTTTAAGTGGCAAGGGACTTAATACTGATTTACTTGGACAGGCAAAGCAGTTTAAAACGGGCCAGTTTCCTTTCGCAGCAGTAGTAACATGTCTTGATTCGAGGACCCAGCCCGAATATATCTTTGACCTTGGCCTTGGTGATATATTCTGTGGTAGGATTGCAGGGAACTTTGTAAATACAGATATGATGGGAAGCCTGGAGTTTGCAACTGCTGTCTCAGGTGCCAACCTTGTAGTGGTTATGGGGCACAGTCATTGTGGTGCGATTATAGGTGCTATCAGTGATGTTAAGCTTGGTAATCTAACACAGACATTGAGTAATTTAAAACCGGCTGTTTATGAAGTAAAAGGTTTTAAATCCAAAAAGAGAAGAGCAGATAATGCGAAGTTTGTACAGGCAGTAGCAGATGAAAATGTAAGGCTCAATGTCCAGGCTATAACTGAAAGAAGTACAATAATGAACGATCTTGTTGTTAAAGGTGAACTCAAAGTAGTTGGTGCAATGTATGACATATCAACTGGTAAAGTTGAGTTTTACGAGTAGAAGAAATTATGGCTAATTTCCTTTTTATTCATGGAGCAATGCACGGGTCATGGTGCTGGGCAAAGGTAAACGACATCCTTGAAGGAGATGGGCACCACTGCTTTGATCTTGACCTTCCAGGTGCCGGACTTGACCGCACTCCGAGAAAATACATTATATTTAATGACTATATAGATAAGATAGAACACTTTATAGAGATGAATGATTTAAATGATATAAATCTGGTAGGGCATTCCATGGCTGGAATACTCCTTCCTAAAATCGCTTTAGATAAAAAGTATAGTGTTGCCAACGCTATATTCCTGGCTGCTTATGTGTTAGATGAAGGCGAGAGTATTATGAGCCAAATGCCTGAAGATCGGGCAAGAATTGTCTATGAAAGTGTAGAGAAATCGAATGATAATACTTACCTGCCTGATTATGAGATGGCGGTAAAAAGTTACTTGATGGATTTGGATGAAGATGCTAGGAAAAACTATTACAGCCTTTTAACACCACAGCCGCTTGCTCCATGTCTACATAAGTCTGATGTTAATTTGAGTCATATAATGCAACCAATGCACTATATCAGGTGTACAAGAGATGTTGCAGTGAGTAAGGAACTGGCAGATAGATTTATCAAGAAGATTAACTGTGAAGTGCACAACATTGATGCCCACCACGATGTGATGCTTTCCCACCCAAAAGAGCTTGCCGGGCTTTTGGAAAAGATTGCTAAGTAATAGGGCATTATTTCTCTTTTTTGCATAAGAAAAATAAAATAAAAATTTTTTGATCTAAATGAGATTAAAGATTATTAGAAGGCTTGAGCAGTGGTATGGCGTATCACAGATTAAAAGAAATGGTTTTTGGTTTGTTGATATTCCCAGAACATCATCGACCAGCCTGAAAGTACAACTTGCGAGTAAGTATGGCAAAACATATGCAAAACGTAATAAGAAATACAACCCCAGGGGTATTTTTAATGATCATTTAAGCTCAAAACGAATGATAGAGATATTGAGTCGGGATGTATGGGACAATTTGTTTACATTTACAATTATCCGTAATCCGTGGGACAGGGCTGTTTCTTATTACCAATATTCACTGGCCTGGCATAAAAAGAATCGCCCAGATTTACGCTTAAATTCATTTAAACAACATATTGTAAATTTAAAGAATACATATAATGAAAATACGATTGCAAAACGTAATATCTTGCTGGGATGTTATGAATTCATTTCTTATGATAATGAAATTGTAGTGGACAAGGTCATTCGTTTTGAAAACAGGCATGAAGAACTTAATGAAATTTCTAAAAAAATTGGTATTGATAATTTAACCTCAACTCACAAACATAAAACACTGGGTAAAAAAAATTACAACGAATTCTATAATAATGAGACAAGAAGAATTGTTGAAGAGATTTTTGCTAAAGACATTGAAGAATTTGGATATAGCTTTGATTAAATGTATTTCTTTTATAGTAGTGATAAATATTACATTATTGAAAATTCTTTATTAAAAACTCAGTAACAGCTTTCCAGTATCCGGGGCTGTCGAAGAACTTGTCCCAAAGTGCCCTAGATCCATGCTTACCTTTAGTGTCAGGCAGGTAATATGTTTTTGTATCAGTGTTAATTAATCCATAAATAGGTGCCCAGTTGTTATATTCACTTTGGGCGGAAGTAATAAAGACAGGGACTATAATATTTTTAGCGGAGTCCTGGATCCATGTAGGGGTTTTACCAAGTTTTTTAAAATATTCTCCGGGAGCAAAAGATACAACACCATTAACAAGATTAGGTTGGTCACCGGCAATTTTTAGTACAAGTGCAGCAGAGTAGGAACTTCCCCATGCTATTAACTTGCCTTCGGCAAAGTTTTTTTTTGCATATTCAAGTGATGATATAATATCCTTCTCCGTATCTGTGTAGTTAATGGGCTTTCCTTCTTTTTGTGCAAGAACTGTTGTTTCATTCTGTACTCCGTTAACAGTACCTCCGGACCTCTGGTCTACAGCCATGCAGTTAAAGCCAAGCTTGTTTAGTTTTGGGGCAATCTCGTTGTATTCACCTCTACTCCAGCCTGCCTGGTGAAAGAGTACTATAAATGGTGTTTTCTTATCCGGATTGAAAATATATGTATCGGCAGTAATTGTTAGTCCGTCCTTCGATGGGAATGTTATTGTTGCTGATTTTGATATTGAGTTTTGAGAAGAAAAGATAAAAAATATTAAAAAAGAAAAAATAAAGATTTGGATTCCCAATCTGTTTTTGAATAACAACAGATCCTGAAACGAGTTCAGGATGACAAAATTATACCCCCTCTTAATATTTCCCCTTGAATAGGGAAGAGAATTTATAAGATATGAATGTTTTTTAGACATATTATTTCTCCATTGAGCAGTATGCCTTTGCGGATGAGAATGCAGAAACGCAGTAGGGTACCATAAAGGTCAGGCCCAGCTTATAAAAAAATTCAAATTCAAAGTTGCCTTCAAGAATTACATCATGCTGGTTAATGATCGTAAGTATTGGCCCTACAACGAGAGCAACCTTGATTGCCCTTACAGTTGTTTCCCTTCTGAACCAGTTTTTTACAAATTGAGATTCCATAGTTGAATGTATTAGATAAACTTAATTCAAATTTTGATTCATTAATATAGTAAAAATAAAATACGAGATCCTGAAACTAGTTTAGGATGACAAAAGAGAGGTAAATTATGGCTGAGAATATAATGGACTGGGACCTAAAGAGTTATTTCCCTGAATTTAAGGGCATAGAGATGAATGAATTCAAGTCGGAACTGGAGCAGAAAATTAAAACCACATATGACAAGGCTCTTAAACTAAAAGATGCCGATGGTAAAACAGAACCATGGGAAGAAGTTTTATCGGATATAGAAGACCTATCGCAAAAGTATTCACATATAAGGTCATACATTGGTTGCCTGGCATCCGCTGATGCTAATAACCAGGACTATCTTAAAGAAGAAGCTGATTTTTCGCTAATTGGTGCAGAGTTTCAGAAAATTGAAGTTGTAGTATTAAGTACACTTGAGGATATGTCAGAGGACATGGTTAATAAGATCATTGCCCTTGAAAGTATTGAAGGTGCTGCTTACTACATACGTAGGCTTTACGAAGAATCAAAAAAACGCATGTCCAATGAAAAAGAGATCCTCGCAACTGAGCTAGGCGTAGATGGTTTATCCTCGTGGGGAAGGCTATATAACACAGTGTCGGGAAAGCTGACATTTGAAATGAAATACCCGGATGGGACTGTAAAAGAGATACCTATGTCACAGAGAAGATCACTTCTAGAAAATCCGGATAGGGAAATAAGAAAAGAGGCATTTCACGGGGGGAACCGTGCATGGGAAGGTATAGAAGACGTAGCAGCCGCAAGCTTAAACGCCATATCCGGTACAAGACTCACACTCAACAAGCACAGGGGAGTAGACCACTTCCTCGATGTGGCAATGTTTCAGTCAGCAGTATCAAGAGATACTTTAGACGCTATGTTTGGAGCAATCTATGACCAAATAGAAGTACCTAAGAGTATTTTAAGGCATAAGGCAGAGACAATGGGTAAAGATAAAGTATCATGGTATGACCTCGGAGCACCTATAGACCTTGAGAGCAGTGAAGTTATAGACTGGGAAAAAGCAAAGTCCATGGTTTACGAGTCCTTTAAAGATTCTTATCCTTTGCTGGGTAATTTTGTAAAAGAGGTTTATGATAAAAATTGGATAGACTGGAGCCCAAGGTCAGGCAAACGCCCCGGCGGGTTCTGTACCGGCTCTATGCTGACAAATGAATCAAGAATATATATGACATATAATGATAGCCTGGGCGATGTGCTAACTCTTGCCCATGAAGCCGGCCATGCGTTTCACAGCTATGTTATGAAAGATGTAAGGCCGTTCGGACATTACTATCCGATGACACTTGCGGAGACGGCATCAACATTCGGGGAGATGATCCTCGCACAGGGTATTCTCAATAACGAAGGTATTTCTGATGATGAGAAAACACTTATTCTGGATACTGAGGTTAACCACGCCGCGATTTACCTTATGGATATCCCGGTAAGGTACGAGTTTGAAAAATCTCTTTACGAAGAACGAGACAACGGCATTCTTAACCCAACAAGGTTAAAGGAGCTGATGGTCGAAACCCAGGAAAAAGTGTTTTGTGACATTCTCGATGAAAAAGACCCATACTTCTGGGCATCAAAACTTCATTTCTATATAACAGGCGTAACTTTTTATAATTTTCCTTACACATTTGGTTTTCTGCTGAGCAGGGCTATATTTAAAAAGTTTGCTGAGCAGGGAAGTGATTTCTTAGAGCAATATGAATACTTTCTTAATATAAGCGGATCCTATGACTGTGAAGAAGTAGTATCCAAATCACTTGGTGAAGATATTACTTCAAAAGATTTCTGGGCGGATTCTATAAAGACCCTTGAAGAACCTCTTGGTAAATTAAAAGGAATCCTGGCTAAACGGACCGGATAATATTTTCTACAGGCAGTGTAGGGTGTAGTAGAATGTCAACAACCAGGGCAATCATTATAGCGAGCATATATATTATTGAAGTGGCAAAAGCCATGCCATAGCTTTTGTTGTCATACACACTTTTTACAATAGTATATTCAAAATAAAGTCCTACAATAAGAGCAAAAATAGCAAAATAAGCTGAGGTTATTCCTATCATCCAGAGTAATAGTGTAAGGGGTATCAACGATATTGAGTATAAGAGAATCAATATATTTGTGTACTTGGTACCGAAAGCTACAGGCATAACAGGTATTCCTGCTTCTTTATACTGATCTTTGTATTTTTGAGCGAGTGCCCAGAAGTGTGGCGGCTGCCAAAGCATCATGAATGTAAAAAGAATAAGCCCATCAAGCCCAATATGAGGCTGTACAGCGCTGTAACCGATAAGAACGGGTAGTGCCCCGGGAATACCACCGAGTATAGTCCCGAAAGGGGAGTTTCTCTTTAAAAAAAGTGTATAAAGAACTGTATAGCTTAGAAATGCTGCTAGTATAAGAGCCGTATTTACAAGGTTAATAAAGATTGCAGAAAGTATTATCGCAACTACTAACATAATTATTGATAAGACAGCGGCATTCTTGTCACCAAGAGTTTCAAGTGCTTTAACTCTCTTGGTAAGCCTTTGCATCTGTTTGTCTATTTTTTTATCAAGAACGTTATTAAGAATTGCAGAACCTGCAGCACTCAAAAGAAGTGTCAGAATTCCAAAAAAGGTTACTGATAATCCCGGGAGGCCCTGCTGTCCTAATACCATCCCTGCATAACCAGTAAAGGCTACACTCAGGATAATGCCAGGTTTAGATAAGAGTATTGCAGAGACAACTATTTTGCCTGTTGTTGGTTTGGTGCCCATAAGATTTAGGTTTGATATGATTTTTTATTTATGTCCTTAAACCACAGTAAGAGAGTTATTGTTAGTATAGCAAGTCCAACGGTTAAATGCAGTGCAGTAACATAAAAAGTCAGTTTCGTAAGTACAACAAGCATACCCAGCATTACCTGAAATATAATTAGCAGGCACGCCGTAAGAAGATAGCTATTTGCATCTTTTAGGCTCTCCTTATAGTTTGAAATTATAAAGAGAGTTATAAAAACTATGAAAATAAAGTAGGCAAGAAGTCTGTGTGCGTAATGATTAAGTACTATCCCTGCAAGTGAGGGAGGTATCCAGAATCCGAGACATGTTGGAAAGTCCGGACATGCAAGCCCCGATCCGGAATGTCTTACATAAGCACCAAGAACTGCCTGGATAAAAATTAAAACTGAAAGTAAGAAGAAAAGGCCTGCCTTTCCTGAAAAGGATATTTTAGGAATAAGTTTTTCACCATCAAAATATGCTGCATATAAAACAAGAGTGAATATTATTATTGCGTTTGCAAAATGAATTGTTGTAAGGTCAACGGGAAGTTTTAATAAAACAACGATACCTCCCAAAATAATCTGGATTATAAGCAGAAGCACTGCGGCAATCGGGATAACTTTGAATGCACCCCTGTATTTTTTAATTCTTTTGTAACAAAGCGAAATTATTAGTATCGATGTGATTGCCCCAAGTACACGGTGAATAAATTCGATATATATATCAAGTCTTAGGGGAGGTATTGCCTGGCCGTGACAAAGTGGCCAATCAGGGCATGCAAGACCTGCTTTAAGTCCAGCTACCATATTGCCCCAGACAAGAAGTATGAATAGTGCTACCAGGGTAGCTTTTGCAAGCATGTTAGTAGAGTGCCGGGTTCCTCGTGAAGGTTTCCATAATAGTTGTGGCTATTAAAAGGAAAAGTAAAAACATAGGATAAAGTGCGTATACCCATGTTAGTTTATCTTCAAATTTTAAATGCATAAAATAGTAAGCAACGATGGATGCTTTGAATGAGGCAATAACCATTGCAACAATAATGTTAAGTGCCCTTCCGAAATCAACAGTTGCAACATACACTGTTACTACAGTAAGTATAGTAAGTGCGGCCCAAACCATAATTAATGTTTTTGGCCCTATTTCATGATGCTCTTCGTGTCCGTGTGTTTGTGTGCTCATATTTTTATCCTCGCTAACCGACTAAATAAAGTAAAGGAAATAAATATATCCAGATTAAATCAACCAAATGCCAGTAAAGTCCTCCTACTTCTACAGGTGTGTAATAATCCTTTGTGAATTTACCTATATGTGCTAGATAAGTTATTACGCCGAGTACTGATAGACCAACAAAAACGTGGATCATATGAAGTCCGGTCATAAGGTAATAAAGTCCAAAGAAAATGCTTGTGCTGGGATAGATATGGTGGCTTAATTTTGCTGAATATTCAAAATACTTATTAACACCAAATATCAGGCCGCATACAATTGTAATAATCATAAAGATTACAACTTTTTTCTTGTCACCTTTCTGAGCGGCCCATACCGCTATAGCCATTGTTAAACTGCTGAAAATTAGAACTATGGTATTTATTGCGCCAAGCGTTAGGTTAAGCTCTTTGTGTTGTTCACTGAACATATCGGGAAATTTAGCCCTGAATATTGTATATGCAGCAAACAGGCCACCGAAAAGAAGTATCTCGGTACCTAGAAATAACCACATCCCCAGTTTTGAAGAAGAATATTCAACCGCCGGGTCAAGGTCATGTTCTGCATGATGTGCAGCTTGTTCCATTTTAAAATTGCCTCCGATTACTATTTCTTACCATATCCATAAGTCCAGTCTGTTATAGTTGGAATTTCAGTAAAATTTTCATGTGGCGGTGGTGATGGTACTGTCCATTCTAGAGAAAGTGAACCATAAGGGTTAGGATCCGGTTTTTCCTTGTTAAATAGTCCGGCTATAAGGTTTATTGTCATTATTACTACTCCAACTGCTAGTATCCAGGATCCATATGTAGAAATTTCATGATAAGACTGAAACTCGGCAGGGTATGTAGCGTATCTTCTAGGCATTCCCTGTACTCCCATAAAAAATTGGGGGAAGAAAGTTACGTTAAAACCCACAAAGAATAGAAACCATGCAACTTTTGCTACAAGTTCATTAAAAATTCTTCCGAACCATTTGGAATACCAGAAATGTATTGCTCCAAAAAAACCAAAAACTGTTCCACCTATCATTACGTAATGCATATGTGCAACAATAAAATATGTATCGTGAAGATGGACATCTACAGCAAGTGCCCCGAGATAAACCCCTGTAAGTCCACCTATTGTAAATAAAACCAAAAAGGAAAGGGCATATAGCATTGGTGTTTCAAGTGATATGGAACCTCTATAAAGAGTAGCAGTCCAGTTAAACACTTTTATTGCTGTTGGTATCGCAACGAGCATTGTTAAAAATGAAAATATTGCTGCAGCAGTTTCTGAAATGCCGCTTACAAACATGTGATGAAGCCATACAAAGAAACTGATAATTGCGATTGCAAAACTTGAATAAGCAATAGCCTTGTATCCGAATATTGGTTTCTTAGCAAAGACTGGAATGATTTCAGAAATTATCCCGAAAGCCGGAATTACCATAATATAAACCGCAGGGTGTGAATAGAACCAGAAAAAGTTCTGGAAAAGTATCGGGTCTCCACCTTTTGCAGGGTCGAAGAATCCTATTCCAAGTGTCCTTTCGGCTATAAGTAAAAGAAGAGTTATACCAACTACAGGTGTTGCAAGAAGCTGTAGAATTGCGGTTGCGTATGATGCCCATATAAAAAGCGGCAGCCTGCTCCAGGTCATACCCGGACATCTTAGTTTATGTATTGTTACAATAAAGTTCATACCCGTCAGGATCGAAGAGAACCCAAGTACAAAGACCCCTAACGTTATTAATACCACATCTGTTTGAGACTGAACACTGTAAGGTGTGTAGTAGGTCCATCCGGTATCTGCAGGCTGAAGAAGTGCTCCAAAAAGGATTGCAGTACCTGCAAGGTAAACCCAATAACTTCCAAGGTTTAACTTGGGAAAGGCTACATCACGTGCACCTATCATCAGTGGTATAAGGAAGTTTCCAAGACTAGCGGCTACACCCGGTACAATAAAGAAAAAAACCATTAAAGAACCATGCATGGTGAAAAAAACGTTGTATGTATGAGGGCTTAAAAAATCTGCTTCAGGTGTGAGCAGTTCGTATCTCATTAGGAGTGCAAAAACACCTCCTACAAGAAAGAAAAATGAAATTGTCACAAGGTACAAAATACCTATTCGTTTATGATCAGTTGTTAACAACCATGACATAAAGCCCTTTGGTTCGTAAAATGAAGGTTCGGCCATTGTATCATGTGCGGTACCGTTAGACATACTATGTTTCTCCTTAAAATTATTTAAGAGTTTTAATGTATTCGATTAATGCTGTTACTTCCTCGTCACTCAAAATACCTTCAAATGCAGGCATTACGGGCTGATAACCCTCAACTATAAGTGCCTGTGGCTGAAGTATTGATTCTCTTAAATAGTTTTCATCAACAGTAATTGTTTTTCCATCTGTCATTTTTTCGGTTATGCCGAAAAGGCCTTTAAAAGTCGGCCCTACAAGAGTAGATCCATCTATGCTGTGACATGCGTTGCATCCCCTTTGCTTGTAAAGTTCTGCGCCTTGTTCTGCTGGTGGGAGACTAGAAGCTACTGCAGAGTCTTTATCAACTCCAATCCCTTTTTCCCAGATAGCATATGCTTCAGGCCCAAGTACATGTACTTTTGCAAGCATCTGTGAATGCGCTGTGCCACAGTACTCCGCACAAAAAAGTTCAAATGTGCCCGCCTTAGTTGGGGTAAACCAAAGCTGAGTATACATGCCGGGAAGTATGTCCTGTTTTACCCTGAAGTCAGGTACAAAGAAGCTGTGAAGAACATCCTCAGACCTCATCACCATTCTTACCGGTCTTCCCTGCTGTACGTAAAGTTCGTTTATAGTTTTTTTGCCGTTGTAATAGTCAAATTGCCACATCCACTGCCTTGCAACTACATTTACCTCGACAGCGTTATCAGGGGGGTATCTCATTTCCCTGTATTCAATATAACCCCATGCAAAAATAAACATTAATAGTATTGATGGGATAACAGTCCAGATAACCTCAAGAAGTTCGTTGCCTGTAATGTATGGTGTTTCATCATGGTCGGTTTTTCTTCTGTATTTTATGGCAAATCCAACAAGGAAAGCGGAAATCAGCAGGAAGAAAAATACCGATAGTACTGTTACGAAGAGAAGAACATTGTCTACTCCGCTTGCTAAATTAGATGCATTTTCAGGAAGCCAGCTTAACATTTTTAATTTTTGAAACCTCCATCACGTTTGTTAATATGACCCTTTTCTCGTACCCAAAATATGGCTAGAAATCCGGATAAAGCTAACAGAGTAACTACTCCTCCAGCTTTTACAATATTTAAGGCTTTAAGGGCGTATCTTTTACCAATTGGGTCAAATTGATAGCAGAAAAGGAGTACTTTATTTGCAAGACTTGATTCTCCAATCTTCCCATCGGAAGACTCTATTAATGCCAGTTTGAAATCTTTTGGGTTGTGCTGAAGCCCGTAAAGATATCTTGAAACTTTGCCTTCGGGGGTAAGTATTACAAGGGCTGAAGGGTGTGCAAATTCGTCACCGTCTTTCCTGAAATTGTATCCGATTGACTCAGTAAGTTTATTTATATTTTTTGAATCAGAAGTCAAAAAGTTCCATCCATTATCAGCATTTTTACTTTTGTTTTTTAAACCACTCAAATATTTATTTGATTTTTCTGCGGAGTTAATTTGAGTTTCTTCAGGGTTGAAGCTAATAGACAGGAAATCATAGTCTTTACCAATTTTTAAGTCATCTGTTTCGTTTATGACTTCAAGTGATCCGTCCAGTGCGAATGTACAGATCCTTGGGCATGAAAGATAGAGCATATTAATTACTACGGGTTTTTCATTAAAATAGCTGCCGAGAATTACTTTCTCACCATACTGGTTTACAAAATCAACATCAAGGTCAATTGTATCTCCGAGTTTTTCATCAATTCCTATATCTTTTATATCAGCAGTATTTGAAATTGCATATGTCGGTGAATGATAATAAGAAAAGATAATTATCAGAATTAATATGAAAGTCCTATGAGAAATTAATGAATAATTATTAAACATCGTACCCTTGAATTAAAACAGCGAAAATGCTGCTGTTTTTTTTAAAACTATTTCTAACTAGTTGTAATTGTTGAATATATTTGCGAAATATTTTGTTTGTAATTGTCACCTGACAAAAGCAGTTTAGATTGTATCTGATTGGATAATGCTGTCAAGTAGTGTAAAACATTCAATATTGTTGTTGTTTTTAACTGATTTCTTTTTAAATTGATTGATATGAACTGTATAACTGATATTGATGGAATAAGTGTTGGGCATAGCTCTGATTTAAGTGCTGGTACAGGCTGCACTGTTGTTCTTTTTGACAAGCCTGTTTTTGGTGCAATAGAGTTAAACGGTGGTGGTACCAGTACAAGGCAAATTGACTCACTACTACCTCACGGTACTTATGGGAGGATTAATTCAATACTGCTTACAGGGGGCAGTACTTTTGGTCTTAGTGCAACAGATGGTGTACTTCAATATCTCGAGGAAAGGTCTATAGGTCTTAGGACCGGTGGAGGCATGGTAATTCCTTCGGTACCCTCAGCTGTAATTTATGACCTGGGGATTGGTAATGGAAATATCCGCCCAGATAAGGAAATGGGTTACCAGGCATGTATTAATGCTCGAAATGAAAACGTTGAAGAAGGCTGCATAGGAGTTGGGACGGGCGCCACTATTGGAAAAATAAGCGGTGTTGATAACTCAACTAAAGGTGGGATTGCTTCTTCGAGCTTTATATTCCCAAATGGTGTGATGGTAGGAGTGCTAGTTGTAGTCAATGCTTTCGGGGACATATATTCATTAGATAAAAATGAAATAATCGCAGGTGCAAGGAAAAAAGAAGGAAGTGGGTTTTTAAATACCACAGAATATATAAAAAAAGGTTATATTAAACCATACGAACCTTATTCAAGTACTACGCTTTGTATAGTAGCAACTAATGCAGAATTAAATAAGCACGAACTTATCAGGATTTCCAAAATTGCACATACCGGAATAAGTAGGGTTATTAGCCCTGTAAATACAATTTCTGATGGAGATATAGTATTAGCCGTATCAATTGGAGAAAAAGAAGGGGATGCTAATTCTATAGGCGTAGCTGCGTCGGACCTTATATCAAATACAATAGTAGAGGCTGCTCTTAAAGCAAAAAGTCTTTTTGGAATACCTTCCAGTTCGGATATTTAATTATTTTTTTCGAGAGAAATATCTTCTTTTGGTACAAGCGTCTGCCTCATTTTTATACCAAGTACTATCCCAATAGCGATAAACGCAGTTAAAACAGAAGAGCCACCGTAACTAAATAGATACAGCGGGACGCCAATTATAGGCAGAAGTCCCAGTACCATGCCGATGTTTATTAGAGTATGCCAGAAAAAAAGCGCAGCTATCCCAAGGGCGACAAGCATTGAGAATTTATCTTTCGATGAACTAGCAGTGTCCAGTATGGTAAGTATGAGAAGGAAATAGATTAAAAGCATTATTGCTGAACCAAGAAAACCCCATTCCTCTGCAAGGACGGAGAAAGCAAAATCTGTCTGCTGTGCTGGTATAAACCTAAGCTGTGACTGAGTGCCAGCAAGATAACCCTTACCGATTAATTTCCCTGAACCTACAGCAATCTGTGACTGTATCGAGTTGTAACCCATACCAAGAGGGTCAACTGTGGGGTCGGCAAAAGTAAGTATCCGCTCTTTATGGTAATCCTTTAAAAAAAAGTTCCAAGCAGGAATTGAAATAAGAACAATGATGCCAAAGATTATAAGAAGTGACTTTCTTTTTATTCCCATAAATAAAAGCATTGTTCCGGAAAGAAGGATTATTATTAAAGCAGTTCCAAGGTCAGGCTGAAGAATTATAAGGGAAAATATCATAATAGTGAAAATGATAGGTTTTATTATGTCTTTTAGTCCAAATGGTCCGTCTTCAAAATCATTACTATAAAATCTTGCAATGATTAGAATAAGTGAAAGTTTTACAAATTCAGAAGGCTGAATTGATATAGGTCCGAATACTATCCAGCTTCTGGAGCCCGAAACTTCCTTGCCAAAGATAAATACTATTACGAGGGTGATCAATGAAATTATAAATATATGCATTGAATATCTTTTTAATAAATTTGAGTTCATAAAAGTGATGATCAACATCGTTATAAAACCGAGGCTGACCCAAATCAACTGCTTTTTAAATGACCCTAATCCAGTATGATAGGATGCACTATAGAGATTAATTAGTCCGAATGCGGAAAAAAGAAGAGAAAGAAAAAGTATTAGCCAACCAAAATTTTTGATTAACCTTCTGTCAAACATTATCATTTTGAATCACACCATTCTTTTGCTCAAAATAGAGGTCAATTATATCTTTAGCTAACGGAGCAGCAACGCTTCCTCCGCTTCCGCCATTTTCAATTAACACGGTAAGGGCTATTTCTGGATTTTCAGCTGGGTAATAAGCTGTAAACCATGCATGGTCTTTATATATATCTTTCTTGGATTTTGTTTTTGTGGAGATGACTTGTGCTGTTCCTGTTTTTCCTGCTACAGTACCGTGTTTTACTTTTGCGCGTTTCCCCGTACCTGCTTTTTCATTTACGGCACTAATTAGTGAATTCTGTATTATTTTGATTTGTGTTTCATCAAAAGGCAGAATACTAATGATCTCGGAACTGCTAACCATTGTATTTTTTCCGTCTAGGTCCGAAATCCTTTTAATAAGAATGGGTTTTAGTATATTACCGCCATTAGCTACAGCAGCTGTCATCATTGTAATCTGAAGCGGTGTTACATTGAGGAAGCCTTGTCCTATAGAGGTAACAATTGTTTCACCTTTATACCAGGGCTCCTTAAATTGTTTATATTTCCATGACCTGCTTGGAACAAGTCCGTCTTTTTCACTTAATTCAATTCCGGTACCTGAGCCAAAACCGAAGATTTTTGCATATTTGGAAATCCTATCAATACCCAGTTCTTCTGAAATATTATAAAAATATACATCACATGACTGTGAAATTGCACTTTCAAGATTAACCCAACCATGTCCGGTGTGCTTCCAGCAATTGAATCTTTTATTTCCTACTTTATAATGGCCCGGACAGTATACTGTAGATTCTTCATCTATAATATTCTCTTTTAAAGCCGCGAGTGCAGTTACGATTTTAAAGGTTGATCCCGGTGCATATGTCCCTTTGGTTGACCTATTAAGCATCGGATAATATTTATTATTGGTAAGTTCATTCCAATCTGACTGCTGGATACCATTTACAAACAGTACCGGGTCAAAGGATGGACTGCTTGCCATTGCGAGGACTTCTCCAGTATTTACATTTGCAACTGTAATTGATCCCCTTTTGTTCCTTAGTAGTTGTTCGGATTTTCTTTGTAAGTCAATATCAATTGCAAGGTGAATATCATTGCCAGACAATGTTTCTTTATTTTCAATATCTTTTTGAAATAGTTTAGATTTTACCTGTCGGCCAAGAGCATCAATAATCTTATAATTAATCCCGTTAGCTCCCCTAAGGTCGTCCTCAAAAGTTTCTTCAATACCTGTTTTTCCAACATTAATATCTAGGTTGGTTAATTGAAATCTCTTTAAATCTTTTTTGTTTGGTTTTCCTAGGTAACCAACAAGTAGTGATCCGAGCTTCCCCTCTGGATAATCACGCAAATAATTTACCTCAATTGTTATACCACTCAGGTCGGGTTTGTTTGATTCAATTGCAGCAAGAGTGTCTCTATCTATGTCCTTAATTAATATAAAAGGGAGATAGATACTTTTCTTTTTAGCGCTAGTAATCGATTGTTTGATTTCAGTTTTTTCTATATTGATCAAATCTGCAAGAAGTTCGGAAACCTTGTCAATATCTTTAAGTTCATTTGGAAATACCTTTAAGTCAAATGAGGGTCTGTTAACTACAATCTTTTTATTATTTCTGTCAAAAATTTTCCCTCTGGGTGCAGGAGAATTGATCACTCTGATCCTGTTTTCGATGGAAAAAAGTTCAAATTCGTCGCCCTTTAATATTTGTAAATAAAAGAGCCTGAGAACTAGAAGTAAGAATAAACTTCCAATTATTAATGAACAGATAAATAGTTTATTTTTGTACTGTGGCATAAATTTTATTTTTAATAAAAAAGATTAATAACCCAACCGAAGAATTTATTATAGCCTGGTAAATAATAACATTTTTAATTATTTTTATGTCATTTACCGATTTCAGTATAAGGATTGTCCAGATAAAAATCCATACATACAATGTCCCGAGCAAAAGTGAAATAAAAACTGGTGTATAACTTTCATAATCAAAATGATTTGAACTGCGTCTTAATATTATATAGAGACTAAGTCTGGAGAGTGTGTTTATCCCTATCATATACCCCGACATGACATCCAGGAAAAATCCGTTTAGAAGAACCAGGGCCAGACCAAACCGAATATCCTTGGATATTGCGATGAATATAATGAGTATAAGGTTGAAATCAGGAAAAAAATATTTTCCGCTCGAGGGGGAAAATACCGAAGACTGCAAAATGTTTATTAATATGGAAGCAAATATTAATAAAATGAAAGTTGCATATTTATTCATCAATACTTTTATTTTTAAGTTTGGTTATAACGACTACTTCTTCAAGCGAATTTATTGACACCTCTGGTATTACAACCGCCTTGTATAAACCCCCTGAAGACTTAACGCTCTTGACTGTACCTATCTTTATTCCCTTCGGATAATAGCCATCTTTCCCGGAAGAGATAATTGTATCACCGTTTTCTATTTCATAATTGTTTTCAAGATATTCCATTATACAGTCAATTATATTGCCCTTAATTATTCCCCGTGCCCTTGTGCGCTGAACGATCGCATCTACTGCACTTATGGGGTCAGTTATCAGCATTATCTGAGAACTGTTTTTTGATGCAATATATACACGGCCAACAATGCCATCCTGAGTTGTTACAGGCATTCCCTCTTTTATTCCGTCGCTTTTACCCTTGTCTATTACCAGAAATTCAGTTCGCAGCAATGAAGGGCTTCCTGCAATAACGTTTGCGGATATGGTGTTATATGGGCCTTCTTCTGCAAAATTTAATAATTTCCTGAATCTCTCGTTCTGAAGTGTTAATTCCTGAAGTTTAAAATCATTCTTTTTTAGAATACTGTTTTCGTTTCTAAGTTTTATATTTTCTTCTTTTAGGGCCTTGAGGGATTTGTAGTCTTTCCAGGTATTACCGACGCCAAATTTTATTTTATTTATGGCAAGGTAGGGGTAGTAATTAATACGCATAACCATTTTTGATATAGGATCTACATCTCTTTCTGATTCATATATGAAGGGAAAAAGTTGTATGGCAAAAAATAGAAGGAGTATAGAAATTATTATGGGATGTTTTTTTATAAACCCCATCTTACTCTGTCATTATAAAAGATTTTAACTAACACTAATTTCCTTTAATATATCTATCTGGCTTAAAGCTGCTCCCGAACCAAGCACGACACAGGTAAGTGGATCATCGGCGATCTTTACCGGTAGTCCGGTTTCTTCCTTAATGAGGTTGTCTAGTCCACCCAGTAAAGCCCCGCCACCGGCTAACATAATTCCCGTATCAACAATATCAGCTGAAAGTTCAGGGGGTGTTCTTTCAAGGGTTTGTTTAATAGCTTCAATAATTACACTTATTGGTTCAGACATAGCGTCTTTAACTTCTTCGGAAGTGATCTCAATTGTCATTGGTATTCCGGATCTTAAATCACGTCCTTTTACCTGCATTACTGCAATGTCTTTATTGGCAATTGCATTTCCAAGTTTTTTCTTAACCTGTTCTGCTGTTCGTTCACCAACCAACATATTGTAATTCCTCTTAACATATTGAAGTATTGATTCATCAAGTTTGTCACCGCCGACTTTTACTGATTTACTTACTACAATTCCCGCAAGTGAAATAACAGCAACTCCGGTTGTTCCGCCGCCGATGTCAACTACCATATTGCCGGCAGGTTCTGTAACAGGCATTCCTGCTCCAAGTGCAGCAGACATTGTTTCCTCTATCAAGAAGACTTCTCTCGCTCCTGCTGCTTCTGCGGATTCTTTTACAGCTCTCTTTTCAACTTCTGTTATTCCTATAGGGACTGACACTATAATCCTGGGTCTTACGAGACTCTTTCTGTTGTTATGGGTCTTCCTGATAAAATATTCAAGCATCTTCTGTGCTACGTCAAAATCTGCAATTACCCCATCCCTAAGAGGCCGGATAGCTTTAATTGATCCAGGTGTTCTACCTACCATTTCGTATGCTTCTTTTCCAACAGCAAGTATTTTTTTTTGTCCCCGGGAATCTTCCTGGACGGCTACTACAGAAGGTTCATTTGCTACAATACCTTTGCTTTTTACATAGACTAAAGTATTCGCAGTACCAAGATCTACTGCAAGATCATTTGAAAAAAGTCCTAAAATAGAATTAATTATCAATTTTAATATTTATCCTTTTAAAATATAAGTAATTATAAACCACCCACTGCGAAATATTAACTTAAGAATAATATTAGTATGATGCTATAAAATCAAGGTTATTTAAAATATAATGGTAAATTAACCTAGTTAAAGTTATTTATGAAAGGTAAATCACAAACAGTTGCATTCAAATGCGAGTTTTCTTCGGATTTGATTAAAACTTCCTGGCCTTTATCCCTGAATTCACGTCTTATATAACCCAAAGCAATATATTTATCCAGTGTATTTGAGAAAGTTGTGGAAGTAATTCTACCAATCTCTTTATCACCATTAAAGATTTTACTACCAACGGAAAATGCTGTATTATCCGTTGTCTCAAACCCTGTGAGGTGCCAGTTTACCCGTCCTCTCCATTTTATTCTGGCTATTACTTCCTGGCCGATATAGCAGCCTTTTTCGAAATCAAGAGCATCCCAAAGACCTGCTTCAATAGGTATGGTGCTGTCATCCATGTCAATTCCATATATAGGAATTCCTGCTTCAATCCTAAGTGTATTTAAAGCATCAATGCCAAATGGTTTCAGACTGGAAGCTTCGCCTTTAGAAAGCAGATTGCTGAATAGTTCACTGACTTCTTCAGATTTTATTATCAGGTCAACACCTGTTTCACCAGTGCGGTTTATTTTTATAAGAAATGTTTCCGCATTGTTTATAAGGATTTCTTTAGAATCATATTCATTTAACTCCGAAACAGAAATTTGAAATTCAGATTCTAAAAAATCATTAGATTTAGGACCGCAAATATGAAAGTGAAGATAGTCATTGGTAGTATCTTTAATATCTGCTTTGTATGAAAGCTTAAATTTATTCAGATGTTCAGCTAGGACACTTTGTAAGCCGGGTTCAGTATCAAATAACATAAAGTCAGGAAACTTAAACGCTTTCATGTCTGCAAGCATCCTTCCTTTTACAGTAAGTGCTATTGCATGGTTTCCTTTGCCATTCTCGAGTTTAACCATATCATTTGTAAGCATGCCCTGAAGAAGTTTTAAATAGTCTTTACCTGTTATTGTTAATATGCCTCTTCCGGATAAGTCCACAATTCCCAGAGAGCTTCTCACATGTAAAACTTCATTCTCTGAGTTATCATAAAAATTTGGAATTTGAGACTGGTTATTTTCCAGAAATATTCCGCCAAGTTCTTCGTGGAGTTCTGTTAAATTGGATTTTTTCATCTTATTAATTTATTATAAAAATTAATGAATCTTTTTGATTATAATATCATTTAATGTATTAAATATGATAATTCGAATTGAAAATAGTTTCATTCCAAATAATTTTCAAATTACATAGAGGTAAAAAAATGTCAAAAAACACGGAATTAAAAGACAGATATAAAGTTGTAATTATGGGTTCAGGACCTGCGGGACTTACCGCGGCACTTTACTCTGCCAGGGCAGATCTTGAGCCAGTTGTTTTTGAAGGACTCGAAGCGGGCGGCCAACTTACTTTAACAACAGATGTTGAAAATTTCCCCGGTTTTCCAAACGGGGTACTTGGCCCGGAGCTTATGGATTCGATGAAACAGCAGGCTGAAAGATTCGGTGCGCATTGTTTGTTTGGAGAGATTACAAAAGTGGATTTTTCGAAGAGACCTTTTGTTATCACATCAAGTGAAAAAGAGATAATTGCGGATACTTTTATTATCTCCTCCGGGGCATCTGCAAAAATGCTTGGTCTTGATTCGGAAAGAGAACTACTAGGTTATGGTGTTTCTACGTGTGCAACCTGTGACGGTTTCTTTTATAAGGACAAGGAAATAGTTGTAATAGGGGGAGGGGATACGGCTATAGAAGAGGCTATATTCCTAACCAAGTTTGGAAGTAAAGTTACTGTTATACACAGGCGTGACGAATTAAGGGCTTCGAAAATAATGCAGGATAGGGCATTCGCAAATGATAAGATAGAATTTGTCTGGGACACCGAAGTTGAAGAGGTGCTTGGGACCAAAGAGACAGGAGTAAACGCGGTGAGGATAAAGAATATCAAAACAGGCGATACTTCTGAAATCAGCTGCGAAGGTTTTTTTGTAGCAATCGGACACACACCGAATACCAGTTTGTTTCAAGGTCAACTTGATATGGATGAGAATGGATATCTAATTACCATGAACGGTTCTACACAGACAAACATACCTGGAGTTTTTGCGGCCGGTGATGTACAGGACCATCAGTACAGGCAGGCAATTACTGCTGCAGGCACGGGATGTATGGCTGCAATTGATGCAGAACGATTCCTGAATGAAAATGAGTAGTAATTTTACTTAAATATAATGATCTTCTTAATTTACACTTGATAACAAAATATTATCCATTTATTTTGTTTTATTAGACGGGTGAACTATGGGAGAATATTCAGTCAGAAAAGAATCGGGGAATTTTAAGCTAAACAGAAGGGAAACCCAGAGAATTATATTTCTGAAAAAAGTTAAGTTTGGCATAGATGAGGCTGTTTTTCTCGGCAATTCTTATAATATTTCCAGAAATGGGATACTTGTACATTCACTTAAGTCTTTTTTGCCTGGTACAACACTTATTATTAAGGTATATACCGATACAGAAGTATTCAATCTCAAGGCTGAGGTCAAATGGGTAACCAGAACTAATGACCATACCGGTTCATTTATGGGCTTACATTTTGAGGATAGAAGCATTGAACTTAGTAAATTGTATATGAAAGAACTTAATACAAGCCAAATCACTTATTTTCGGCATTAAAAATTTAAAGATTCTATTTGAATTGACAATCTAATACCCTATTGTTACTCTAATATTCTATGTTTGGATCGTTTGGAGCTACAGAATTAATAATTATCCTGATAATTCTTTTACTGATTTTCGGGCCAAGCAGGCTTGGTGATATTGGGTCTGCACTTGGTAAAAGTATAAAGGGATTCAGGAAGTCTATGAAAGATGATGAGATCGACATTACTCCAACTAAAGAAGATACAGATAAAGTCTCAGAAAGTGAGCATGAAGGTTTTTCTGCCCCTAACAAGTCAAAGAAAGAAAATAATAATTAATCAGTTTTCTCACTAAGTTCTGCAAGTTCTACAAGTACACCATTCATAGCTTTTGGGTGTATGAATGCAACTTTTGAATTGTAAGCACCAACGCGTGGTTCTTCATCTATAAGTTTTATGCCCTTAGTTTTTAATTCCTTTAGCTTTTCTTCTAAATTATCAACATAAAAACAGATATGGTGGATGCCTTCACCCTTTTTTTCTATAAATTTGGCAATAGGTGAACTTTCATCTATTGCTTCAAGTAATTCTATTGCAGTACCTTTCTCACTTTCAGGTTGGAGCATAGTAGCCCTTACGCCCTGCTCTGGTATTTCTTCCCTGTGTGTTATTTTTAATCCTACTATATTTTCGTAAAGTTTTTCTGCATCTTGAAGGTTATTTACTGCTATTGCTATGTGGTAAAGACTTCCGTTTTCTCTCTGTTCCATTTTATATATTCCTTAATTTACTGTCACTGTCATTTCCTGGAATGCTTGACCACCATCACCATCAGAGACTACAATACCAATTTTGTATTCGCCCGCATCATCAATTCCATATTCCCAGTTTATTTCACCAGTCTCGGGATTTATGCTCATTTTCTCAGGTGCGTCCTTAATAGTATAGGTTAAGATGTCGCTATCAAGATCCGTAGCACTAACTTTGTAAGTAAAACTGTTTCCATTAATTGTACCGGGTGGTGTGGCATCAATTTCAGGGGGAGAGTTTGGAATTGTAAAGTTGCCTTCCATATTCCATATTCCTTCTGTCATATCATCGTAAGGAATTATTTCCAGTGTTATTAAGTCTCCTTTTCTGAATTCTTCATTCCATGCCAGTTTTTGTTCCGTTGCACCAATAATATCTATCCCATTGTGTTTCCATTGATATATAAAATTTATATCTTCATTTTCTGTATCATGAGTCGTTACCACAGCCATAAAACCATCCTTGAGATTGTTCGAAACAGCGTCAACTTTAATCTGTTTTATTTTAGGGGGTCTTTTAGAAAGGTCTGAGTTTCCCGAGCTGTTGTTATATTCGTAATCCTCTGAACTTTTAGATTCAGAATTACTCTTACTATCAGCTTCTGCTGTTGCCTCCTCCTGGGTATTAACTTCTTCAGAGATATTTTCATTTGTAGCATTATTATTGCAGGCAGTAATGATAAAAATTAAAATAACAAGAAATAAATTTAAATAATTCATAAATTCCTCCAATGCTAAAGGTATAAAGTCTAGAATAATTTTATATCAAATAAAATATCTTTATTAAAATCAATTGTTTTCAAGGCTAAATTTGTCAATATTTTCATCATTGTTGATAAATTTAATTTCAAACCCTTTATTTTCCTGAATGTATTTAATATTTTTTTCTTCTTTTAATATCAAATTATCAATTATATCGGAATGCGCTTCAAGTGTAATTGTCTTGATTTTAGGTTTATTTGCCAGATGCTTGATTCTACGAAGTATTTCATAAATAATGGTGTCTTTGGATTTTATACGTCCTATACCCATGCATATTGGGCAAGGGTCTGCTAGTGTATTGAGTATACTTTCACGAGTCCTTTGACGGGTTAGCTGTAGGACGGAGAACTGAGAAATATCCTGAATTACTGTTCTTACTTTATCTTTCTGTGCCCCATCCTTAATTGTTGAAAACACTTTATTTCTAAGAGCGGGGTCTTTTAGATCAATAAAATCAATTACAATGATTCCTACAAGGTTTCTTAGCCTGATCTGTCTAAGTATTTCTGCAGCGGATTCAAGGTTGATTTTGAGAAGTGTACTATTCTGGTCGGATTTTCCTATATATCTACCTGTATTTACATCAATTACGGTAAGCCCTTCAGTTTCTTCAATAATTAAAAATCCGCCTGATTTAAGCCATACTTTTTTCTTGTAAATTTCGTTGACTTCTTTATCAATTTTATATTTTTCAAATAAAGGCTGGCTGTTTTTGTAGTTTTTAACTTTAATGTTTTTATTAATATTGGTTTTCGCCAGATATTTTTGGATTTCAGAAAATAGATTTTCATCGTCAATAATAATTTCATCGATGTTGTAAGTGACAAGGTCCCTGATAGCACGAATTGTAAGACTTGGAGTTTCGTAAATTAAGTTAGGCCTTTTTCTTTTTTCATAAGACTTCTTAATTCTTGACCATGTTTTTACCAGGCTTTTAATTTCCTTTGAAAGTTCTTTTTCCTTAACATCTTCTGAAAATGTTCTTGCAATGAATCCCAAGTTTTCAGGTTTTAATCTTGATATTATCTCTATAAGCCTTTCTCTTTCCTCTTCATCCTCAATTTTATGTGATATACCTACAATGTTTGATGCTGCAATGAGTACAAGGTGCTTGCCAGGTATAGATACATTAGAAGTAAGTTTGGGTCCTTTACCATGAACAGGTTCTTTTATAACCTGTACAATCAGATCCTGGCCCTGGACCAGTTTGTCCTGGATGGACTGAGGGCCGGAATTTAATTTTTTTTGATCTTCATCATCAATGAAATCCGGAAATAAATCTTCATATACATCCTCAACAGAAATAAAACCAGATTTGCCGGAACCTATATCAACAAAAGCTGCCTGCATGCCCGGGACAATTTTTTCAATCCTTCCCTTATAAATATTCCCCACCATTTGGGGTGAAAGATCGCGTTCTACATATATCTCCACAAGGTTATTTTCTTCAATCAGAGCAACCCTTGTTTCATTGAAAGTTGAATTTATTAAAATCTGATTTCTCATTTTTTTCAAATGGCCATAATATTAAATCAACTGATATATTATATTTAATTTAATTGATTTGCCATATAAAAGTTTTTTTTATAGAAAAACCTCTTTTAATTTAAGGTTTTAGGTGTAAAATTTGAGAAAGAGGTTGATATTTATAATTTGTTGATATTTTACATATATTGAAGGAGGCAGGGTGGAATGCTAAGAATTAGAGCTATTTTAATTCTTTTTTTCTTAACAACATTTGTAATTGCACAGGGATACCTTCCTTATCCAAAGGGAGGAGCCACAATTTATGTTGTTAAGCCTGGTGATACGTTAGCAGGAATAACAGAGAAATTTTTTGATAATTCACTTTTATGGCCAAGACTTTGGGAAATAAACCCTTATATAGATAACCCACATCTTATCTATCCGGGTGAAACAATTACATTAACAGATCTTCCTGTAGTTAAATTTGATCCGAAGACCAATAATCAAGAACTAAAGGATATTGTTCCGCCACCACCGGTCTTTTATTATTCCTGGGCTCAGTCAGAAGGTTTTGTAACCTCAGGAGAGTGGGAGCACATGGGTTCAATACTTTCATCTGAACCCTCTAAGATACTTCTTGGGACAGGTGATCATGTATATCTTAATGTTGGTTCCAGCTTTGGTGTAAGACCAGGAGACAAGTTTACTGTGTTCAGAGACACATCTCCCGTAATGCACCCTATTACAGGCAAAGTTGCAGGTTATAAGGTAGCTGTAGCAGGGATAGTAGAAGTACAGAGAATTCTTGGGAAGGATCAGTCCTACGGAATTATTACTGAATCATACAGGGAAATAACAAGGGGTGCACAGGTGAGACCTATCGAACCTTTTGTTAAAGAAGTTGTGATGAGACCAGGAAAAAAACACACAGAGGGATTTATACTGGAAGCAAAGAACAAAACCGTTCTAAACGGAAATGGAGATGTTGTATATATAGATGTAGGAAGGGATGAGAATATTGTTCCAGGTAATTCTTTTTCTATATTCCAATACACAAGGCATGCTTACGATCCCGACAGGAATGAGGGAGTTACTATACCAGGAGTAAAAATCGGGGAACTTGTGGTACTAAGAGTAGAAGAAAGCACAGCTACTGGAGTTGTTGTAAAGAGTTCTCGTCAAATTGAACCTGGAAATATAGTAGTACTTGATATTTAAAATAAAAATTTTATCAAATAAAAAAGCCGGGCTTGTCCCGGTTTTTTTATTTAGTTTTTTTCGCAAGGGAAAGTATTCTGTCGTACTCCTTCTTTCTTATCGACATTACAGACAACCTGCTTTGTTTAACTAATGCAATTTCACTTAACTTTGAATCTGATTTTATTGTTTTTAACGTTACGGGATTTTCCAGTGTCATAACAGGTTTTAAATCAACAACAACCCATCTGTCATCTTCTGTAGTTGGATCCTGATAGTACTCCTTTATTATTTCTGCAACACCTACAACCTCTTTTCCTTCGTTGCTGTGATAATATAACACCAGGTCTTTGCATTTCATTTCTTTAAGATTATTTCGGGCCTGATAATTTCTGACCCCGTCCCAGTAAGTCCATTTATCATCTAAAAAATTCTGCCAGGAATATTTATATGGTTCTGATTTTACTAGCCAGTATTTCATTTTAATAATTTGTATATAAATTCTCCAGTTATTTCAAATATTCCTTTTCATCAATGATGATTTCTGTATATTAATTCAGCTTTGAGGCAATTAGTGTAGAATAACTTGAGGGCCTAGAAAAGAAAAATTTTAAGTTTAAATTTCAGTGAGAAACTATGATTATAATTCCAGCTATTGATTTAAAAGACGGGAAGTGTGTGAGACTCTTAAAGGGAGAGGAAGGGACAGAGACGGTATTTTCAACCAACCCGGTAGAGACAGCACAGAAATGGGAAAGCTGTGGCGCAAGATGTATACATGTTGTTGATCTTGACGGGGCTTTCTCAGGTAGTGCAGTAAATGAACAGATAATCAATGATATTGTGAAAAATGTAAATTGCGATGTACAGCTGGGTGGAGGTATAAGGGATTTCGAAACTGCTGACAGGTATATTTCTAATGGGGTAAAACGTCTAATAATTGGCACTAAAGCATTTAGTGATCAAAATTTTATTGCAGAACTTTCCAAAAAATACCCTGGAGCAATTACAGTAGGGCTCGACACAAAACATAACCAGATTGCAGTAAAAGGCTGGAAAGAGGTGCTTGACCTTGATATGGAAGAAATGATAAAAAAACTTGAAAGTAGCGGCACTTCAATGTTTGTACACACTAACGTTGATAAGGACGGTACTATGGAAGGAGTGAATACTGAACCTATTGAGAATTTTATCAACTATTGTTCTGTGCCAGTTATAGCCTCTGGTGGAATTGCCACAATGGAGGATCTTAAAAAATTATCCGTACTTAAAAACAAGGGGCTTTATGGGGTTATTCTGGGAAAATCCATTTATTCAGGTTCTATCAATCTTGAGGAAGCAATTAAGAGATATAAATAATGATATCAAAAAGAATTATACCATGCCTTGATGTTAAGGACGGAAGAGTTGTAAAAGGGGTACAGTTCCTGAATTTGAAAGATGCTGGAGACCCTGTTGAGATTGCAAAAAAATACAGCTTAGCCGGAGCCGACGAAATAACTTTTCTTGATATTACTGCATCACATGAAGGCAGAAACACTATGATTGATGTTGTAAGACGAACAGCAAGTGAAGTCTTTGTTCCGTTGACTGTAGGAGGGGGAGTGAGGGTACTCGAAGATGTAAGAAATTTACTACTTGCCGGGGCTGACAAAGTAGCCATTAATACAGCTGCGGTTAATAATCCAGGGTTTGTGAAAGATGCTGCTGAAAAATTTGGAAGCCAGTGTATTGTCGTGGCAATTGATGCAAGATCAGATGGTAAGGGCAATTGGGAAGTTTATACCCACGGAGGCAGAGAACCAACAGGTATAGATGCAGTTGAATGGGCAGGTAAGATGGAAATTCTTGGAGCAGGTGAGATATTGCTAACAAGTATGGATAAAGACGGTACTAAGGATGGTTATGATTTGTTATTAACAAAAGCCGTTTCCAGGAAGGTCAAGATTCCAGTTATAGCATCTGGCGGGGCTGGAAATATCGAACATCTTTTCGAGGGAATTAAAAAAGGTGAAGCTGATGCTGTGCTGGTTGCATCCATTTTTCATTACGGGGAATACACAATTGAAGAAACTAAAGAGTATCTAATAAAAAAGGGAATAATTCTTAGAACGTAGGATGCTTATTTGAATATCAGGGAAAAATACCAAGAAATTGAAAAAAAGAGTCTTTCCGCTTTTGCAAAGTTAAGCTCTGAGTCAAAGGGAAGGCTTGTCAACGAAGAAGAATGTGCGATTAGGACACCCTTCCAAAGGGACAGAGACAGGATAATACACTGCAAATCATTCAGGAGAATGAAACATAAAACGCAGGTCTTTTTATCACCGGCAAATGACCATTACCGTACAAGGCTGACACATGTAATAGAGGTTTCACAGATAGCCCGCACCATCTCGAGGGCCTTAAGCCTCAATGAAGACCTTACAGAGGCTATTGCTCTTGGCCATGATCTTGGACATACACCCTTTGGCCATGCGGGTGAAAATGCCTTAAATGATATTTACCCTGAAGGTTTCAAGCATGTAATTCATAGTTTAAGGGTCGTTGATGTACTTGAAAATAACGGCAGGGGCTTAAACCTCACACACGAAGTAAGGGACGGTATTGCAAAACATTCCAAAGGTATGGGGCCTGTAGATAATCCCAAATACAAGCCTGAAACAATGGAAGGACAGGTTGTCAGGGTCTCTGACCTTGTTGCATATGCAAACCACGATCTTGATGATGCAATTCGGTCCGGAATAATAACACTTGGCGATGTACCTAAAGAGTATATAGAAATACTTGGCGAGTACAGTTCAGCGAGAGTTAATAAAATGGTAACGGATATTGTTTTTAAAACCCTTGATAAAAATAGCGGAAACGTTGTGATAGGTGAACAAGTCGAAGAAGCCATTTTAGGACTACGTAAGTACCTGTTTAATACAGTTTATATGAATGAAAAGATCAGCAGCACTTTTGATAAGGCAAAGAAAATAATAAAAGAACTTTATTTGTATATGTATGAAAATGAAGAGCAGTTTTGGGGACTTTACCAGAAAGATCCAATCAAAGATGAGACGTTGGAAAGACAAATTTGTGACTTTATCGCTGGGATGACAGATTCTTTTGCGCTGAATCTTTATGATAAATTATTTCTTCCTGACAAATGGAAGGTAGGTTGAGGTTAGGGAGCTCTAATATTGTTTAAACTAGGAGATGTACCATTTGTAAATTCAAAACCACTATTCTATGCACTGGAAGTGGGATTGATCAAACACCAGTTTTCGATAGAGACACATCCCCCGTATATTTTGTCAAAACTTTTATCTGAGAGGAAAATAGACCTTGGTCTTATACCGGTAGTAGAACTTGTTAAGACAGGTGGATATAAAGTGATACCTGATATTTCTATATCATCATATGGAAAGGTTGACAGTGTATTATTAATATCAAAGAAGGAAATTGTTGATATAGAAAAAGTATCACTTGATATGAGATCTCAAAGTTCATCGAGTCTTCTAAGGGTAATTTTTAATAGTTTTTATGGTATGCATCCTGAATATATTGTAAAGGACCATAACCATAGCTTTTTTGAAGGTGTAGATGCAGGGATGATTATTGGCGATGCCGGGCTTCAATATCTTTACTCGAATGACGATGAATATATTATTTATGACCTCGGAGAAATTTGGACTGAGAAGACAGGACTTCCATTTGTTTACGCTGTAATAGCTGTAAACAGAGAAGTTGACCTGGGTGAGAATGCAGAACTATTTCTGGAATCAAAAAATATTGGCAAACAAAAGATTGATGAAATATCTAAAAATGAGCATGAAAAGATCGGAATTGATTTTGAATTATGTAAAAATTATATTTCAAATCGTATAAGGTATGATCTACGCAATCCAGAAGAAGAGGGGATCAGGAAATTTGCAGATTGTCTTAACGAAATAGGAATTACAGCTAAGTTTGATAAATTAGAATTTTACTAAAATGAAAAAGGAAGGAGAAGAAATTGAGCAAGCTTAAAATGCGACTAGGCCACAGCCCGGATCCAGATGATGCTTTTATGTTTTATGCTATAGCCAAAGAAATAATAACATCAGACCAAATAGATTTTGAACATGTAGTTGAAGATATTCAATCCCTTAATAAAAGAGCTTTAAACCAGGAACTTGAAACAACTGCTATCTCAGCACATGGGTACCTAAAAGTGCAGGATCAATACAGGATTATGTCCTGCGGTGCCAGTATGGGTGACGGATATGGTCCTATAGTTGTTGCAAATGAACCTATTGATAGTCTAAAAGGGAAAAGAATAGCTGTTCCCGGTATGTTAACTACAGCTTATTTGCTACTTATGTTATATGTTGATGATTTTATTCCTGTTGAAGTTGCATTTGACGATATAATAGATGAAGTCAAAAACAAAAATGTTGATGCCGGACTACTGATTCATGAAGGCCAGCTTACTTATAAAGAACACAACCTTTGTTTATTACATGATCTTGGCATTCTATGGTCTGAAGAGACATCACTTCCTCTTCCACTTGGATTGAATGTAATAAGAAGGGACATCAGTGAAGATTTACAGAAAGAAATTTTACGTGTACATCAGACAAGTATTGAATATTCTCTTGCCCATAAAGATGAAGCTCTTGAATATGCTTTAGATTTTGGCAGGGGCATTGATACTAATGTAAATGAAAAATTCGTATTAATGTATGTAAATGAACTGACAGTTGGACTGGGTGAAGACGGGGTTGCTGCACTTAAATATCTTTTTGACAGATCACATGAAAAAGGACTGATCGATAATAAACCAAAGCTTGATATTCTAGTTGGTTAATAATAATATAAAATTTTTGTTGCAATTTACATCTTAAAGTTATAGTATTAGTTTAGAGCATGACCGTAAGGGCAAACCATCTGAAAGGATGGGACGCAAAGCCAACGACCTAAACTCCTTCGGAGAATGGTGGCCGGGTTACCAATTTATTTTGTAGGTTTACTCTCTACACCCTCCCATGACCCGGGATTGGCTTTATTCTCATCCTTAGTTTGCCTATTGAATTAATATTTTTATTTGACTCAGGATGGGGAATGAATAAATTTTAGTTGTTTATTCATTCCTTTTTTTTATTTCTTCTATAAATTCCACAATAAAATAAACCATATCCAAAAACTTTTCAGGTGATTTATCGGGCTTTCTATATTTTTTATTAATTTCAATCTGCATTGATGGAATATTGAGTTGGGTTGCACAGTACTTTGTAACTGTTTGTTGTTTTACAGCCGGGAATTTGTGAAGACTTCCGATACTTAAGCCATGCTTATCTGAGATCCTGTAAAAGTCATCAAGGATTTCCGTATGGCCTAGTAAGAATTCTTTATTATTTCCTATGCCCGGATATATATCACATTCTCTCTCTTCTCCTGTTCCGTGAATGTCCAGTAAAAAATAGTTTTTGTTTCTGCCTGCAAATTCTTTAAGTTGGTTCTTATAACTGCAGTTGTCATAATAGTTAGGGTCAGCAATAGATACTGTGTTTGTATAAAAAGAGCTCACTCCCGCAAGTGAATGTATGAGTGCTGAGACTGCAGCTGTATAACGTTCATAGACCTTATATTTATTAAGTCTTATATGATTTGTTGCATGTGGTGCTGAAACAATAATGCCATTGATTCCGGGAAGAATAATTGTACTGTCTTTAGATATACGCCTGTATGAATATTTATGTGACTTTTCAAAATTAATTGCAAATGAAATTGGGTATTTTCGTGTGTTCTTATTGAACTGAAGCCAGCTGCCCGAGGAAATAATATCTTTTTTTTCAAGCAATCCTGGGTCTTCAATGCTGTAGATATAGCAGTCCTTCCCATCTATATTTATAATATTTCTTTTAAAAATATTTTCTTTAGTTCCTTCATAATAGTCCAGATTCTTAAGTAATAATTCTTTGTTCTTTGGCAGCTTGTATAGTTCTCCATAAATCGAATATGAAGTACCTTTTACCAGATAAGCTGCGGGGTAGCCGCTCCCGGTGTTATATAGAGTTCCAGGAATAGAAAGATACTGTTCCAATATACAGTCTTTTAATAGTGAATTATTGGGTTCAGCTTTAAGTAGAGTTCCGTAGATGTATAAGTACTCTGTCATTTAATTCTTATATTTATTGTTCCTGGACCAAATTATATGTCCGCTAACCATGTTCATTTGCAAATTATCTTTACCGGATAATAAAACCTGGAGATATGGGTCGGAGGATTTACCGTTGCCGGAAAGGAAGATCAAGTCAGCTTCCTTTCCTACTTCGATGCTGCCAGTTTTATCCTCTATAAACAAAGATCTTGCTCCACCAAGGGTAGCGCAATATAATGTTTGAAAAGAAGCATTTTTACCCATAAATCCGGACAGCAAAAGATGTAAAGCTTTCATTTCTTCAAAAAAATCAAGGTTATAATTGCTTGAAAGTCCATCAGTACCAAGTCCAAGTCTTTTTAACTTTACTAGATGTTTTAATGGTGGAACGCCAACTTTAAGAAACATATTGCTTCTTGGGCAAAGTACTACTCCAATTGGCTTTTTTTTCAGCAAGTTAATTTCTTCTTTATTAAGTTGTACGGCATGAATTATAGTAGATTTAGTGTTTAAACCCTTATTGAAATTTGCAAAATATTGTACTGGATTCTTTGCTTCAGGCCTTTTGAAGTTGCTCTTTTCAATTAGGGGAAATATATTATTTTCAAAACTGTTTTTTTTCTGTTTTATAAAGTCCGTTTCTTCCGGGCTTTCAGCAAGATGGATGCCAGTGGGTAAATCTGATTTCTTCGCAAGCTTATAAACTTCTTTCAAAAGACCTGGCGAGCAGGAATAAGGTGCATGAGGAAAAGGTCTTGTTTCTAGTAAGCCATCAGATTGATATGATTTGTTTTTTATTGACTCAGTGTCTTTATCAAAGAGTTCTTCAAATATTATTGACCTTAGGCCAGATTTTTTTAAATGAGGTATATCTGCTCCACTAAATGATGATATTTCACCTACAGTTGTAACACCGCAACTAACTAAAGATGAAATCCCGCTTTTTACCGAATTATCAAGAATGTTTTTTGTAATGTTTTGGGTTCTTTTTGCAGTGATTATCTGACTTAACCATTCTGTAAAGTTATTGAAGTTGCCTATATGACTTTGAACCCAACCAAGTTCCAGGTGTATGTGACCATTTATAAAACCAGGTAAAAGGATTCCTTTTCCCAGTTTTATATGTTTGAAATTATTATATTTTTTTGTTAGTACAACAACTTTGCCGATCTCTATTATCTTCCCATTTGAGATTGCTACTGACGAATTTGTAAGCGGGCCAGAGTTTACAGGCAAGATAGTTTCGGCTGAAAGGATTAAATTGTTCATGGAAAATTATACAGATTACTAGAGATCTATAGATTCTGGATTTATTAGTTTCTTGATCATATCCTGACTTATTTCCCCTGTTGAAACTTCCTCTACAGGTCCTCTCATCTTGATGGACCAGTCTTCCCTAACCTCTATGTCAAGCTGCCCACCGGGCATAAGAACATTTACAACGGCATTGGTTAAACCATTTTTTACACAGGCAGCAGCAACTGCACAGGAACTGCTTCCTGAAGCAAGTGTATAACCAGCACCTCTTTCCCAGATTAAGATTTCAACAGACGATCGTGATATAACTTTAGCAAATTGTACATTTATCCTATTTGGAAAAAGGTCGTTATTCTCAATAAGAGGACCTACTTTTTTTACATAGTTAACATCAAGACTATCAGTGAAAATCACGCAATGGGGGTTTCCTACGGATAATGAAGTTATATTAAAGATGTCGCCGTTTATTCTAAACTCCTCATCAACAACTTCCCTTTCTTCTCCACCAACCGGTATTTCTGTGCTGGTAAAAGTAACTTTACCCATTTCGACTGTAACAAATTTTACAAGCCCACTTTCGATTTCCAAGTCTGATTGAACTTTACCGCCAGCTGTGTTTATAAAAAAAGATCGTTCGGTAGTATGTCCGTGTTCAAATAAGTATTTAGAAAATATTCTTAAACCATTACCGCTTTTTTCAGCTTCAGTACCATCGGGATTTAAAATTTGTAAATCAAAACCACTGTTACCAATATTAGTCAGAAGAAGAATTCCATCTGATCCAATACCGTAGTTTCTATGACATATAAGTCTTATCGCATCAGGAGTTAAATCAAACGTAAGATCTGATTTGTTGAGTACAATATAATCATTCCCAAGGCCATGGGATTTTACGAATTTATTCATGAAAAAATATTTAATAAGAAATTGAAACAAACCTGCATGCTTTTAAACATGCATGTTTGTTTGAATTGATGAATTAAATTATTGAAGGATTAATCTTCCAAAATGAAAGTAATTTTTATGTGTGCCCTGTATTCAGTAATTTTACCATTCTCAATATGGGCATTCATCCTTGTAACTTCGATTCCGGTTAATCCCCTTATTGTTTTATTTGCACGACTTAAAGCTTGCTGCACTGCATCATCCCATGATTTTGGCGACCCACCAACAACCTCTGTTATTCTAGCTACAGCCATGATAATTACCTCCTGATTTATTTTTTATTTAGTTTTATAATACTACAACTGGACGCTTCTTTCCAATTTTATATTAAAATTTTTGATGTGCTGAACAAGTGAGTAGAGAATTAAAGTAAATCAGAATAAAACTAATTGCCGTTGTTTGAAAGTTTGTTGTTTATGAATCTGTTTATATATGTGCCAAACTCTTTTTCTTTTTTATTGGTATTAATGAAAGAGAGGTTTTCAATTGGTTCTTCAATCCCAATTGAAGGAGTATTTTCGATTGTTTCAAATATCTGCTGAAAATATTTGAAATATAGTTCATCTGTCCCGGATTTTATTGCCATTATTCCACCCAACCACTAGGTTTAAGTTAATAATAACCGAATTTAATAAAAGATAAATAGATAATTTTAGGCAATTTCGGTTAAGATACAGATACTTTTTCTAGGTATAATTTCTTATGAAAATAAAGATTATATTCTTCCTTATAATTTTAGTTTCATTCCCGTATACAGGGATCACAGAAACAAATGAGAATAATCTACAGCTCCGCAAAAATTACAAATCCTTTGGGTCAATTCTTCCTATTACCGGTAAGTATTCTCAGCTTGGAAAGAGGTCTCTCAGAGGGATTCGTACTGCTATCCAACGTACAGCCCAATTTGGTCAGTACAATGTATTTGTAAAGGACTCAAAATCTACTACTGAAGGAGCATCAGCGGCTTATAAACAGCTTACCTCAGAAATATCGCCTCTCTTTGTAATTGGACCTGTTCCTAGTAACCACTTAAAATTTATCGAAGAAGCAAACTCTGTTATAAACCAGCCTATTGTAATATTTCCGGTATTTGATGCTAATACGCACCATGAAAATATCAAAAGTTTTTACTTGCCAGTGGATAAACAGGTTAGAACCCTTGTAGATTTTTCTCTTAGGGATTTAAATTTGAAAAGGTTTGCAGTACTGTATCCTGACACCGGTGTAGGCAAGATTTATTCGAAACAGTTTTCAAATTATCTGAACATTAATGGTGGAAAAATAGTTTATAGTGGGGGTTATAACCCGGATCTTTCTGACCTTGATACACATATAAAGTGGATTGAATCATACAAGCTTGATGCAATATTTATCCCTGATAGTGCTAAAAATTCTACTTTTGTAATAAAAAATATAATATCTGATGATGATATCACAAATATTATATTTCTCGGCCCGAATACATGGAATAGTGAAATTTTTTTTAATTTATCCAAGAACGATTTCGATGGGATAGTACATAAGATAATCTTTACGGACTTTATTGATAAAGACAGTGAAGATTGGATAAGTTTTAGAACCCTTTACAAAACCCTGTTTAATGAAGAACCTGGAAGTTATGAATACCAGGTATACCTTGCTACTATATATTTTCTGGAAAATGATTTGCAGCGCCAAATTGTCTCAAGTAATAATTCTATGACCCCTGAATCTCATATTTTTACAATTAATGAAGGCAGAATAGTGAGATTGAAATAGGATTACTCTTTTAGGAAGGAATCACATACTGAATAAGTAGCGTAAATAAAATTATACAAAATCCTATAATAGCCCCTGTTGCAGCCTTTCTTCCCTTCCAACCCGAACTAAGCCTGAAATTTAAAAGAATTGCATATAGAAGCCATGAAAGTATGGACCACGTCTCTTTATTTCCCCAGTGCCAGTTGTTTCCCCAGATATGGTTTGCAGCAAAAAAACCAACTGCAAGGCCAAGAGTAATTATTGAAAAGCCGGATAGCAAACTAAAATGGTTTACCTTATCGAGTGTGTTTAAAGAGGGCAGTGTAAGATATATTCTGCCAAGTTTCTTTTCCTTGATCTCCGTTTCTTCAAATATATAAAAAATTCCGGCAACAAATGCAACTGCAAAAAATGCAAGGCCTAAAAATATTAGAATAACATGGGCGAGTATCCAGGGGTTATTAAGGGTTGGGTCAGAAACAATTACACCTGAGGGCGGTATAAGTGCAGGAGCTGTCCCAATAAAAGCAAGTGAGAAAATAAAAGTCCCGATTGATGGTAGCCTGTAAAAAAATAATGATATTAAAAAAACAAAAGGGATAAACCAGGCAAATAAGAACAAGGATTTTCCAAGGCCGCCAATTAAATTGTCTCCACCAATAAGGACGTTTGCAAGGTAGTAACTCTGAAATGCAAACCCAAGGATTCCTATATATAAACCTATTTTTGAATAACTGTTGTTCTGAATCCAAAGATTCGCAATATAAATTATTGAACAAATAAAATAGAGGGCCGAAATTAATATTAAAATATTCATTTATTTAACTATTATGCTAGAAAAAAGGAAATTATGAAAATTTACATCAAAATCAATCCGAGATTTCTTTTAGTGATTCAGCCTGAAAGTAAGTGGTGAGTAGCTGGATCAGTTCTTTAATATCACCATCAAGAATTGTATCAAGTTTATGAAGTGTAACACCTATCCTGTGGTCGGTGACTCTTCCCTGTGGAAAATTGTATGTCCGTATTTTTTCACTCCTGTCACCGGAGCCTACCTGGTTTTTTCTGTTGTCTGAAAGCTCGTTGAATTTCTTTAATTCTTCCATTTCAAATAGCTTGGCTCTTAGCATTTTCATTGCAGAAGCCTTATTTTTGTGTTGGGACCTCTCGTCCTGACACTGGACGACTATTCCTGTAGGTGCATGGGTAATTCTAATTGCAGAATCTGTTTTATTAATGTGCTGTCCACCTGCGCCGGATGCTCTGTAGGTATCTATCCTTAGGTCTTTATCTTCAATCTTAATGTCAACTTCATCTGCCTCTGCCAGTACTGCAACAGTAGCTGTTGAGGTGTGTATTCTTCCTCCAGTTTCTGTAGTGGGTATTCTCTGTACCCTATGCACTCCACTTTCGTATTTGAGTTTTCCATACACATCTTTGCCTTCAACAGCAGCAGAAATTTCCTTTATCCCTCCAATCCCAGTTTCATTTAGACTAAGTTTTTCTAGTTTCCATTTGTTGTTTTCACAAAAACGTTCGTACATTCTCAAGAGATTTGAAGCGAAGAGAGCTGCTTCTTCACCACCGGCACCAGCACGAATTTCAAGGATTACATTTTTTTTATCATTTGGGTCTTTTGGTATGAGTAAAAGTTCCAAGTGTTTTTCAAGTTGCGATTTTTTTTCTTCAAGTTCAGAATTCTCTTCCCTTGCTAGTTGAGCCAACTCCTTATCCTCATTGAGTAGTAAGTTGTTGTTTTCAATACTTTTTACAACACCTTTAAATTCTCTATATGTATCAATAATCTCTTCCAGTTCAGCTCTTTCCATTGATAATTTTCGAATATTTTCAGGATCTAATCCTTCGGCATTGAGATTTTGCTCAATTTCTATATACTTAATCTCAACTTCTTCTAATTTTTTAAGCATTCCAGTGTTAGTCATTAGGAGTTAAACTTTACATAACTTGCAATAATTACAATAAAAGTTTAAAATTCTTTGGAGAATGAAATCGATGGATCTTCTTGAGAGTAAATTAAAAGATTATATTGATAAAAATAATAAATTTATTGAAGACTATGAGGAATTAAGGTCTGAAGTTATATCTTTGAGAGATAAAATGAACAATATTGAAGATGAAAGATATAATTTAAAGAAAAAGATTGAAACAATAATAGAGAAAGTGGAGATATACCTCAGGAATTCTGGTTAGAAAATATTATGAAAAGCGTAAATATTAACGTTTTTAATAATGATTATGTAATAAAGACAGATGCAGAAGAAGATTACGTAATTGAAATAGCCTCTTTTCTTGAACAAAAAGTTAAAGAAGTAACAAACGAAGACCTTACGTTAGCCATTCCTCGGCCTTTTCTTTTAGCTACTCTCAAAATCACCGATGATTTCTTAAGAATGAAAAACGAATTTGAGGAATACAAGGGCCGTGCTGAAGAGAAATCAAGAGAGTTGGTCGAATTGCTTGACAGATCAATTCCGCAACGAAAAAGCAATTCTGATATGGAATTCGACGAGAACAGGGAATAAAGGGTCAATATGCAGTCCGGAACAAAATTTTAATGACGATGTTGCTCCTTTAAACAATTATTCTGATCCTATTTTATTAGCCGAATCAAAGAAATCTTTAAGAATAGACATACGTTCTAGACGTATTGCCTTAACCAAAGAGGATGTATTAAGTCGCAGTAAACTAGTTTGTAATAACTTTACTGAATTACAGGCTTTCATAGAATCTAAGAAAATTGCGATCTATTTTCCTATTAATAATGAAGTTGATACTATTGAGTTATTCAATCAAATAATTCTTAATGGTAAAAGCTGCTATTTCCCAAATATTGTTAATAAAGAACTATCTTTCCATAAAATCAGCAATCTTGAAGAGCTGGAATCCGGGTCTTTTGGTATCCCGGAACCAGACAGCTCAATAGTTTCTACATGTATAAATGATATAGATCTTTTTATAGTTCCAGGCCTTTGTTTTGATCTTAAAGGGTCAAGACTTGGTTATGGTAAAGGATATTATGACAGGGCATTGAAAAATGTTTCTTCATCTAATATTTATGCTTTTTGTTATTCGTTTCAAATTTTAAATGACGTCCCAGCTGGAAAGTATGATAAATGTGTTGGGCATATAGTAAGTGAATGTGGAGTAATTACTACAAAAATCTAAAGAAGGAGGGAATAAATGGATACCAGTGTAATTATCATTTCTGCGGTTTCTTTTGTTATTGGTTTTGCAATTCACTTTGCATACAAAATGGTAAAAGACGGCAAAGAAACAGAACTGGGTAAGAGTAAAGCCCAGGTAATTCTTAAAGATGCAGAAAAAGAAGCAGAACAGAAAATAGTTAAGAGTGAATTAAAAGCAAAAAATATCGTTGAGAAAAAAACCTCTGAGCTTGATAAAATGGTCAGGGAAAAGCAAAAAGAGCTATCTAAAATTGAGCAGAGGTTACAGAGTAAAGAGGAAAATGTAGACAGGAAATTCGAGAGCTTCGATAAGAAACAGGCAGAAGTAGAAAAGAGGGAAAAAGATTTAAATGTACTCCAGGAAAACATTAAAGTTAGAGAAGGAGAACTTGATGGAATTCTTGAACAGGCAAAAGGAAAACTTGAAGAAATCGCTGGACTTACGAGGGAAGCTGCAAAGCAGGAACTTGTAAATATAGTGGAAAATGAAGCAAAACATGAAGCTGCTAAAAGGCTAAAAGCAATTGAAGAGGAACTAAACAGCAGTGCTGAAGAAAAGGCTAAGGATATCATTTCCATTGCCATGCAGCGTTATGCTGGATCTTATACCGGGGAACGTACAGTATCAGTTGTTAATCTTCCAAATGACGATATGAAGGGAAGAATTATCGGTAGAGAAGGAAGGAATATCCGTTCTTTAGAACTAAGAACAGGTGTTGACCTGATTATCGATGATACACCGGAAACTGTAGTTGTTTCTTCACTAAATCCAATCAGAAGAGAAGTTGCCAGAAAATCTCTTGAAAGACTTATTGAGGACGGCAGAATACATCCTGCAAGGATCGAAGAGATTGTAGAGGAAGTAGAAAAAGATATTAAGAAAGAGATCCAGAAGGCAGGAGAAGAAGCCGTTTTTGATCTTGGAATCCCAAATATGCATCCGGAGCTTATTCACCATGTCGGAAGGCTTAAGTACAGGACAAGTTATTCTCAGAACATACTAAGCCATTCTATTGAAGTAGCTTTTATATGCGGAATGCTTGCCTCAGAAATAGGGTTTGATTCGAAACTCGCCAGAAGGGCAGGTCTTATGCATGATATCGGAAAGTCAGTGGACCATGAAATTGAAGGTTCACATATTGAGATAGGTACTGACCTTGTTACAAAATACAAAGAGCCTGCAGAGGTCATTGATGCCTGTGTAAAAGGGCATGACCCTCAGCCCCAGGGAGTTCTCCCGTTACTTGTCCAGGCAGCAGACGCAATTTCAGCAGCAAGGCCAGGAGCAAGAAGGGAAACCTACGAAGCTTATATCAAAAGAATTCAGGATATTGAGGATATTGCTCTTACTTTCAACGGTGTTGAAAAATGTTATGCAATCCAAGCTGGTAGAGAGGTCAGGGTAATTGTGGAAAGCGGTGTAATAAATGACGAAGAGGGCGCAGTTCTTTCTCACGAGATAGCAAAGAAAATTGAGAAAGAAGTTGCTTATCCCGGACAGGTTAAAGTAACCGTGATAAGAGAAGTAAGATCGATAGCTTACGCATCATAAATATTAATATTAAATACGGGGCAGTTTAACTGCTCCGTAAATTTTAAGTTATGCCTGTTTTACTAAAAGGTTCATGCCTATGTAGCAATATTCAGTTTGAATATTCCGGCGTACTTGGGCCTATAATACAGTGCCACTGCACCCAGTGCAGAAAATCCAACGGTACTGCCTTTGCTGCAAACTGCTCAATAGATAAATCTCATTTTAATATAGTATCTGGTGAGGATTTAATAAAGGAATATGAATCCACAAAGGGGAAGGTCCGTGCATTTTGCAGCAACTGCGGAAGTCCTGTCTACAGTAGAAAAGATTCTTTGCCTGATAAACTCAGAATAAGGATTGGGCTGTTAGATACAAAGATAGATGATAAGCCTGCATATCAAATATTTGTTGATTCGAATGCCGAGTGGCACAAAATTTGTGATGATATTCCTCAGTATCCGGGATTTGAACCTGGAAGATAAATACAAACTAAATTTTTGAAAAATCAGAAATGTTGAAGAACAGATTTTTTATCTCACCAAGTAGGGCGAGGCGGTTGTTTTTAATATTCTGATTTTTATCCATAACCATTACAGAATCAAAAAAGTTATCAACCGGTTTTTTTAGTGTTTTAATAAGATTAAGTGCTTTTATATAATCAGTATCTTTTGTAATTGCTCCAGATTTAAAATATGTTTTTGTCTTCTTATTAATTTCTGAAAAAGTTTTATACAGATTTTTTTCGGAACTGTCTTTAAACAGTTTGGTGTTCAGTTTCGCTGCCGGCTTTTCTTTAGCAATATTTACAACGCGTTTAAATGTTACAGCAAGCTCTTCAAACTCTTTTTGTTTGCTGAATTTTTCAACGGCTTTAATCTTGAAATAAGATTCTATGATATTGTTAAATCCTGTTGAAGTTACTGAATCTATTACGGTATTGGTGTATCCATCATCGATAAGGAAGTTTTTAAACCTGTCAGTAAAAAAGGCAATTATTTCCCTTTGTGCTTCATCAGACTTTTTACCTGAAACTAACTTGACAGATTTATTAAAGATATTTTCAAGATCAAGGTTTAATTCGTTATTTAATATAATTTGTATTATTCCAATAGCCTGGCGCCTTAGAGCATAAGGGTCAGCAGATCCTGTTGGTTTAAGGCCTACTGAAAAACATGATGATATATTGTCGATCTTGTCAGTAATACTTAGAAGGGCACCGGTAGCAGAACCAGGGAGACTGCCGTCCCTGCCTGTTGGCATGTATTGTTCTTCAATTGCCGTAGAAACTTCCTTATTTTCCCCAGATTCATTTGCATAATATTTTCCGATTATTCCCTGTAGCTCTGCAAATTCAAATACCATTTGTGAAACAAGATCAGCCTTGGAAAGCCGGGCTGATCTTATGAGATCATTTGCTGTTTTTTTGTTGGTAATACCGCAGTTTTTAACTAATTCAGCTGACAGTTTCTCAAGCCTTAGAGTTTTTTCCAGGTAATTGCCAACCTGTGAAAGAAATACCATTGATTCGAGTTTCTTCAGGTTGTCTTCAAGCGGAGATTTTAAATCCTCTTTCCAGAAGAACTCTGCATCAGTAAAACGGGCCCTAAGGACCCTCTCATTACCATTTGCAACAACACTTGTGTCATCAACCTGAGTACCGCAAACAAATATAAAAAAAGGAAGTAGTTTTCCTCCCTTTGTATAAACGGGAAAATATTTCTGGTGTTTTTTCATAACACTTATAAGTACTTCAGGAGGTAGATTAAGAAATTTCTTCTCAAAATTCCCGTGAATTACTACCGGATATTCAACAAGATTAGTTACTGTCTCAAGAAGTTCTTCGTCAAGCTCTGTATAACCACCTAGTTTTTTAGCCAGGGCATTTACTTTTTCAATTATAAATTCTTTCCTTTCATGCTGGTTTAATAAAACATTTCTCTTTTTTAGTTCTGAACTGTAACTCTTCCAGTCTTTTACCGTGAACGGTTTTGGCGCGGTGAACCTGTGGCCATAACTAATGGAATTACTCTTAAGCTCTTCCAGTTCGAATACAAGTTTCTTGCCATTGTATGTGCACATAAGCCATCTGATTGGTCTTGTAAATGTCAGTGCGCTTTCGCCCCATTTCATTGATTTTCTAAAGTGTATGGATTTAATTATTTCGGGAAGTAGTTCTTTAAGTACCTTCTCGGTGGATATGCCTTTTATCTTCTTTGTAAACGATAAGAACTCACCGTTGTCACGTTTTGTGATTTTGAGATCTTTTACCGTGACACCCTGAGATTTTGCGAAACCTATTGCCGCCTTTGTGGGGTTTCCTTTGTCATCGTAAGCAATTTTCTTTGGAGGGCCAAAACTTTCTGTTACTGTTTCTTTCTGCTTGGGAAGAAGTCCTGAAACCTTCATTACCATTCTTCTTGGGGTATAAAAAGTTTCTACGTCAGAAAATATCAAAGAATTATTCTTAAAATTGTTTTCTGTTAATTTTTTTAAATTGGAAGATGATTCTGCCAGGAATAGGGCAGGTATTTCTTCAGTACCGATTTCAAGTATTAGTTCATTAGCCATTATTTATCTCTTAATAGGGGAAATCCAAGCAGTTCCCTGCTTTCGAGGTAAGCTGCTGCACACCTGTTGGCCATTGCCCTTACCCTTGCTATATAGTTTGCCCTTTCCGCAACCCCGATTGCACCGCGTGCATCAAGGAGATTGAACGTATGCGAACATTTGAGGCAGTATTCGTATGAGGGAATCGGCAGTTTTTTTTCAATTAGAGAAAGGCATTCCTTCTCAAAGCTGTCAAATAGACCCCTTAGCATATCAGGGTCGGATTCTTCAAAATTGTATTTTGATGACTGGACTTCATTTTCATGAAAAAGTTCGCCGTATGAAATCCCCTCAGTCCATTCAAGGTCATACACGCTGTCAACTTCCTGAAGGTACATTGCAATTCTCTCAGTACCGTATGTTATTTCCCCTGAAATTGGTTTAAGGTCAATACCGCCAGCCTGCTGAAAGTAAGTAAACTGCGTGATTTCCATACCGTTGAGCCAAACTTCCCATCCAAGACCCCAGGCACCGAGTGTGGGAGACTCCCAGTCATCTTCAACAAACCTTATATCATGCTTTAAAGGGTCAATTCCAAGTGTTTTAAGGCTCTCCAGGTAAAGCTCCTGTATATTGTCTGGAGAAGGTTTAAGCAGTACCTGAAACTGGTAATAGTGCTGAAGCCTGTTGGGGTTATCACCGTACCTTCCATCGGTAGGCCTTCTGGAGGGTTCTACATAAGCAACCTTCCATGGTTCAGGGCCAAGGCATCTTAGGAAAGTAGCAGGATTGAAAGTTCCCGCACCTTTCTCGACATCATAGGGTTGCACTATGAGACAGCCTTTTTTAGCCCAGAAGTCCTGAAGTTTTAGTATTAGTTGCTGGAAAGTCATAAAAATATTTTTGTTGGCATAATAGTATCATTAAATTTTAATATTTAAATGATTAATAAGACAATACAGCCTTATATTCATTTATTGAGTCCAGTGCTCTTTTTGCGATCAACTCTCTTTTTTTATCTTTTTTTAATTTTTGTCCTATATCCGGGTAGATCCCGAAATTTATATTAATCGGCTGGAAATTCTTTCCGCTATATCCGGAGATATAAGAAATAAGGCTCCCAATGGAAGATTCAGGGGGAACAGACTTCATTTCCTTGCCGTGAAATTTCATTGCAGCATTAATTCCTGCAACAATTCCGGTTGCTGCTGATTCCACGTAGCCTTCAACGCCAGTGATCTGACCTGCAAAGAAGATATTTTTATTACTTTCCAGCTGAATAAATTCATTTAATAAACCCGGGGACCTGAGATATGTATTCCTGTGTATACTTCCGTATCTGAAAAACTCAGCATTTTCGAGACCGGGAATCATTCTAAACACCCTCCTTTGTTCTGGGTAAGTGAGTTTGGTCTGAAACCCAACAATGTTATACATACTGGCTTTGCTGTTTTCCATTCGTAGCTGTACAACAGCGTATGGAATTTTCCCGGTTTTGGGGTCTGTCAACCCCACTGGTTTCATTGGCCCAAACCTTAAGGTTTCTTTTCCTCTTTCACACATCACCTCAATAGGCATGCAGCTTTCAAAATATCCAGTATCCTCAAATTCATGAAGGTCAATTTTTTTAGCATTTATTATTTCATCCATAAGGCTGTAATACTCATCTTTTGAAAGAGGGCAGTTAATGTAGTCCCCTTCGACACCATCTTCATATCTTGAAGCCCTAAAAACTTTTGAAGTATCTATTGATTCAGAATTAAGTATAGGTGAAATAGAATCATAAAAATAAAGATTATTCTGATCGGTTAACTCCATAATATTATTAACGAGGCCTTTTGTAGTGAGGGGGCCTGTTGCAATCACATTAATTATGTCGTTATCTATCTCTGAATAGACTTCAGTTCGTAATTCAATCTTACTATTTCCTTTTATCTTACTTGTGATATATTCCGAGAAAAGGTTCCTGTCCACAGCAAGAGCTTTCCCTGCAGGGACAGTTGTCATATCCGCTGCTTCAATTATAAGAGAGTTTAACAATCTCATCTCTTCTTTTAAAATTCCACCTGCATTTTCAATAGAATTTGATTTTAGTGAGTTACTACAGACAAGCTCAGCGAGATTTTTGCTCTTATGTGCTTCTGAATATTGAACCGGCTTCATTTCAAATAATGTTACATTTATGCCGAATTTTGTAATTTGACTCGCGGCTTCAACACCCGCAAGCCCTCCGCCAATGACATTTATCCGATCTTTTTTGAAGAAATATTTTTTATCCATACGTATATATCTATATACACAGATTTAAGGGGTTCAAATTGCTACAATTTACATAAAAAAACTAATTTCTTTATGAAATTCAATAAGTTAGATGCAAATGCTTAAATCTGTTAATTAAAAAACTTAAAGTATATTCTTACGTGTTAATTATATGTGTTCTATATTAAAAATATATATGTTGTATAAAAATAGTATGATTATATAATTATCTATTACTTTTAACTGGATGGATGGGTGATTTATTCTAATATGGCATACATTTTGCATTTTCTTTAAACATAAGTATGTCGAAAATAGATATAAATATAATCAGGCCAATATTAAATGAGATTACCTGAAGAGATATTAGATCCCGACGAGGGGAAAGAAAAGGAGCAGAAGCCAGGCGCAAAAAGGCGCATGGGAGATATTCTGATCAAGGAAGATGTAATAAATCTTGATCAGTTGAAGACTGCTATTGAGCAGCAAAAGAACTCTGGAAAGAGATTAGGGGAAACGCTTCTTAATTTAGGATATATCGATGAGAATCAGCTTGTTGCGTACTTAAGCAGGCAGTATGGAGTACCCGCTGTAAATCTGGATCAGTTTGATTTAACCTCAGACATCTTAAAAATTGTACCGCGTGAATCTGCAATAAAACATAAACTTATTCCTATAAATAAATACGATGGGACAATTGTTGTGGCAATGTCTGACCCATCAAATATATTTGCTGTTGACGACCTTAAATTTGCTACAGGACAAAACATTGAGGTTGTAGTAACTTCTGAAAGATCTATAAAAAAATCTATCGAAAAATATTACGGTAGCCAGGAACAATGGGACGATTCTGTAAAAGCTCAGGAAAGTTCTCAAGCAGTAGACCGTCTTATGGAAGATTTGGACGAGTTTGACCTGGAACTTTATAAGACAGATGATTTAAACGTAAGTGACCTTGAGAAGGCGTCCGAAGAAGCACCTGTTATTAAACTTGTTAATTTCATTTTAACAGATGCAATTAGAAAAGGTGCGAGCGATATTCATGTAGAGCCCTATGAGAAATCCCTTAGAATTCGTTACAGGATTGATGGTGTTTTATATGATATGCTCGAACCACCCATGAAGCTTAAAAATGCAATATCTTCCAGGATAAAAATTATGTCTGAACTTGATATTGCAGAACGAAGACTTCCCCAGGACGGCAGGATTAAAGTACTTGTGGAAAAAGGAAAGACCATGGAATATCGTGTTTCTGTGGCGCCCACTATTTTTGGTGAAAAAGTAGTTCTAAGGATACTGGATAAAGAATCACTTCAGCTGGATTTAACAAAATTGGGATTTGAACAACTACAACTTGATAAATTCAAAGAATCAATTTATAAGCCATATGGAATGGTTTTAATAACAGGACCGACAGGAAGTGGTAAAACAACATCGCTTTATTCTGCCTTGATAGATCTTAACAAAGTAGATGTTAACATCTCAACAGCCGAAGATCCTGTTGAGTACAGCCTGGATGGAATAAACCAGGTACAGGTTCATGAAGAGATAGGACTTTCCTTTGCTTCATGTCTTAGGACTTTCTTAAGACAGGATCCTGATATTATTTTAGTAGGTGAGGTCAGGGATTATGAAACTGCGGAAATAGCTATTAAATCAGCCTTAACAGGCCACCTTGTACTTTCTACTTTACATACAAATGATGCACCTTCAACAATCACACGACTCTTAAATATGGGTGTGGAGCCGTTCCTTGTAACTGCTTCACTAAATTCAATTGTTGCCCAGAGACTCGTTAGGAAAAATTGCCCTGATTGTTCTGAGAGGATAGATGTTGCTCCCCAGGTATTAATTGATCTTGGAGTTTCTCCAAAAGAAGTGGAAGAATTCGAAGTTTATAAAGGCGTGGGAGATGGCTGTAGCAATTGCTCGGGAACAGGTTACAAAGGCAGAATTGCAATATATGAAGTAATGCTGATAACAGAAGATTTAAAGGAATTCATACTTAGCGGGGCATCAGCACTCGAAATTAAAAGGGAAGCAATGAGGCAGGGTATGCAGACATTAAGACAAAGTGCCCTGGGAAAATTAAAACTAGGAATAACAACTACAGAAGAGGTTGTCAGGAATTCTGCTAGTGATAATTAGTAATAGGAATAAACTATGTCGATATCATTTCATCAGTTATTAAAAGTAGTTGTTGAAAACAATTCAAGTGACTTGCATATAACTGCAGGATCTCCACCTATGCTCAGGATTGATGGAAAGCTGGTGCCTGTGAAACATCCACCTCTTAGTCCACCTGAAACAAAGGACCTTTGTTACAGTGTTCTTACTGATTCGCAGAAACACAGATTCGAAGAAAACTGGGAGCTTGATTTTTCTTTTGGAGTTGAATCTCTTGGTAGGTTTCGTGGAAATATATATATGCAGCGTGCTGCTATTTCAGGGGCATTCAGGTTACTCCCCTTTGAGATGAGGACCATGAAAGAGCTTGGTTTGCCGCCTGTTGTCAATGATCTTGCCCGAAAACCAAGGGGGCTAATACTTGTTACAGGACCTACGGGTAGCGGAAAAACAACAACATTGGCTTCGATTGTAAACCAGATAAATGATGAAAGGCATGAACACATTGTAACAATTGAAGACCCAATTGAATATATATTTAAACATAAGAACTGCCTTGTAAACCAGAGGGAAGTCGGAAGTGATACAAAGAGTTTTAATAATGCGCTAAGAAGTGTTCTCAGGGAAGATCCAGATATAGTATTGATAGGTGAGATGAGGGACCTTGAAACAATTAAAATAGCTCTTATTTTAGCTGAAACAGGCCATTTAACACTTGCTACCCTGCATACGAACACAGCTGTTCAGACAATAAACAGGGTAATTGATGTATTTCCTCCACATGAGCAATCACAAATCAGGGCGCAGCTATCTTTTGTGCTTGAAGGAGTTCTTTGCCAGGCACTAATACCTAAAATTGGTGGCGGTAGGACTATGGCAATGGAAGTAATGATTCCAAACCCTGCTATAAGAAACCTAATTCGCGAAGATAAAATACATCAGATTTATTCTCAGCAGCAGATTGGACAGGAAAAATACCAGATGCAGACGCTAAATCAGAGTCTTTCCGAACTCTATTTAAGTAAAACAATTACATATGAAGATGCAATGAATAAAAGTCAGGATCCTGATGAATTAAAAAGAATTATTACCCCTAGTGGATCAGGGGCTACAGCAACACGGAGTGAAAGAAGAGTACATGGTGGTTAATAGTTTAATACTGTTTTAGGAGGATTTTTTTTATGCCCGTATTTGTTTGGGAAGGAAGAGTTGGGGGGCAAATAGAAAAGGGAGAAATGGAAGCTCCCAATAAATCTGCAGTGTTAGCCAGATTAAGGCAGATGCAGATTCAGCCAATTCCCACAAAAATTAAACCTAAAGGACGTCTTTTTGATTTTCAGATTAATATTGGAGGAGTCTCTAATAAAGATATAGTTGTGTTTACCAGGCAATTATCAACAATGATTGATGCTGGACTCCCCCTTGTAAGGTCCCTTGATGTTTTAGCAGAACAACAAAAAAACAGTGTGTTTAAAAACACAATAAATGCTGTTAAGGAAAGTGTTGAGGCCGGGTCTGCATTTGCAGATGCACTTGGAAAGCACCCTAAGGTATTTTCTAACCTTTATGTAAGCCTTGTGCAGGCTGGTGAAGCAGGTGGTGTGCTGGATGTAATTTTAAAAAGACTTGCAGACTACCTTGAAAAAATGGAGTCAATAAAAAGAAAAATAAAGGGAGCAATGGTTTATCCTGCCATTGTTATTCTTACAGCAGTTGCAGTACTTTCGATTGTAATTATTTTTGTTGTCCCTGTATTTGCAGAGATGTTTAAAGATATGGGTACTACCCTTCCAACATTAACGCAAATTATCGTTGATGTCAGTAATTTTACTAGAAGTAATATTCTATATATTGTATTAGGTATTGCTGCAGTTTTAATTGGCATATTTGTTAGTTATCAAAGATCAGAGAAAGTCAGGCGGCATTATGATGCATTTTTATTAAAAACGTTTTTAATTGGCAATCTATTACAAAAGACTGCTATTGCAAGATTTTGCAGAACCCTTGCCACACTAACTTCCGGTGGTATTCCTATACTTGATGGACTTCAGATTACTGCAAAAGCTTCTGGAAATATGATAATTGAAGAAGCAATACTCAGGGCAAGGCGTGAAATCAGCCAGGGGACTACTCTTGCAGATCCTCTAAGGAGAGAACCTAAAATATTTCCTCCCATGGTAACACAAATGATATCAATTGGAGAACAGACAGGTGCACTTGATGATATGCTTAACAAGATAGCAGATTTTTATGAAGATGAAGTTGATGTAGCTGTTTCAGCGCTGATGTCTGCACTCGAGCCATTAATGATAGTTTTTCTTGGCGGTACCGTTGGTATTATTGTAGTTTCCATGTACCTGCCTATGTTTAAACTGGTATCATCACTTGCAGGATAAGAAATTTTTTCTTTTTATTTTCAAAAAGCGGTTTTATCTACAATATGAATTCGTTACACCAAAATGAAACCAGTTTAAGAAAAATAATAGTATTTCGTATATTTATAGTTTCATTAATTCTTATTTTTGGTGCAATAGTATATTTTTTAGGAGACAACGGTAAAGAAGCATTCAGCCTGATTGTTATACTATCTGTCTTTTATCTCTTTAATCTTTTATTTTTAATATTTGAAACGCTATTTAAATATTACAGTGATTATTTCAAATACCTGATAGTAATCTCGGATATTGTACTTTCTTCTGTCATAATTTACTTTACAGGTGGAAGGTCGAGTCCTTTTATCTTTCTTTTTCCATTAATCTTACTTTTTTCAGGGATACTTATTTCACGCTGGGCAAGTTATATAAGTCTTTTCTTATGTATATTTCTATACCTGTTTATAATTATTCTTCAGTTCAAAACTGAGAACCAAATTACCAGTTACAGTGAGCTTTTTTCTTCTTCACTATTTACAGACAGAAACAGTTTGGTTCCGATTTATTTCCATCTTATAGGGTTTGCTCTAATTGCAGTTCTCGGGGGTTATCTTTCTCAGAAAATCAAGATTGCAGGTGAAAAACTCGGGAAGAGTGAAGAATCGTTTATCATACTTAAGAATTTGCATGAGAATATTCTTAAAAGCCTTACAAGTGGAGTAATAACACTTGATCTTGAAGAAAAAATTATTTCAATCAATCAATGGGCACTGAATATTTTTGAGATTAGTAATCCTGATGAGGCTAAAGGAATTAAATTTAACACAATTATTAAAGAAATACGGATATCAGAACTTGTAGATAAAAATCGAAATCAGATAATTTTTCATGCTCCTGGCGGTAAGAAATTAATACTTGGACTTTCAGCCTCTTTACTAAAAGATGATAACGAAAATACTATTGGTTATACAGTAATTTTTCAGGATCTGACTGAAGTACGGGATCTTGAAGATAAACTGCAGGTATCCGAAAAAATGGCACTGCTTGGCCAACTTGCAGGTGGTCTGGCACATGAACTCAGGAACCCGCTTTCCGCAATTAGTGGTGCAATCGAAATACTCAGTACTGAAGTTCAGCAATCAGATATTTCTTACAGACTTTCCCGGGTTGCAACCAGAGAAATAGAAAGGCTGAATCTTATAGTTGAAGATTTTTTACTGCTTACAAGCCCTGTTAAAATAACTAATTCAAAACTTGTAGATTTGGGGCAGGTAGTAAAAGATACAATTAATTCATTTAAAAGTACTGTAAAGAGAGAGGATATTATAATAGAAATATTTATAGAAAATGGTGTTCTGTTAGAAGCCGATTCTTACAGGTTAAAGCAGGTTTTTTGGAACCTACTCGATAATTCTATGGATTCAATGCCTTCAGGTGGGACAATAAACATAAAGTGTTCAGTTGAAAAACGTAAGATAAATTTATCATTTTCAGATGAAGGAGAGGGGATAAAAGAAGAGGATATTTCCAGAGTATTTGACCCTTTTTTTACTACAAAAGAAATTGGTACAGGATTGGGTCTCGCGATTGTACAAAAAGTTGTAGAAGGTTATAATGGGGATATAAGTATATATAGTTCAGTAGGTAAAGGTACCCAGTTTGTTATATCCTTGCCTGCACCTCTTAATCAATAAGCTGCGCGGGGAACATAAGGGAATGAATAAGAATTACAGTATATTGGTAGTTGACGATGAGCCTGGGATGAGAGAGTTTCTGGAAATTATGCTTACAAAAGAAGGTTATGGAGTAAGTATTGCCAGCAATGGTGAAGAAGCTATAGAAAAGATCGGAAAAGAATCATTTGACCTAGCTATTGTGGACATACAAATGCCTGGGATTAACGGGATAGAGGTTCTCCGGAATACCCGTGATAAAAATTATAATACAACAATCATCATGATAACTGCATTTGCTTCTCATGAGTCTGCTATAGAAGCTATGAAGCTTGGCGCATATGACTATATTACAAAACCGTTTAAGATTGATGAAATAAAACTCGTTATAAGAAAATCTCTGGATAAAAAAGTTCTTGAAAAGGAAAATACAAGATTAAAAAAAGAACTTGAAACAAAATATGGATTTGAAAATATTATTGGCACAAGTAATTCAATTCAACAGATATTCGCTTTAATAAACAGGGTGTCCGAGTTAAAAGTAAACGTTTTGGTTTCCGGTGAAAGTGGGACTGGGAAAGAATTAGTCGCCCGTGCAATACATTATAGTGGTAGCAGGAAAGACGGACCTTTCATTCCAGTAAACTGTGGTGCCATTCCCGAAACATTAATTGAGAGTGAATTTTTCGGCCATGCTAAAGGTGCTTTTACTGGTGCTACAAGAGATAGGAAAGGGCTGTTTGAAGAGGCTGACGGCGGTACAATCTTTCTTGATGAGATAGGTGATCTTCCTGTACATCTTCAGGTCAAACTACTAAGGGTTTTGGAGGAGAAAAAAGTCCGACCACTTGGGAAAACAGAACCGGTGAATATTGATGTCAGGATAATCTCAGCAACAAATAAAAATCTTGAGCAGGAGATTCTGGAAAATAAATTCAGAGAAGACCTGTTTTACAGATTAAATGTAATTAAAGTGGTAATACCACCTCTGAGGGAAAGAAAAGACGATATTCCCATGCTTGCCCATCATTTTCTTAACAAGTTTGCCGAGGAGATGGATAAAAAAATATCAGGAATTTCTAATGATGCCCTTGAAGAACTCGAAAAATATCACTATCCTGGAAACATTCGTGAACTTGAAAATATTATTGCAAGGTGTGTTGCACTTGAATCCAATGAGGTTATAAAAAAGGATTCTCTTCCAAAGCTTAATACAGAAGGTGACTATATTGACCTTACAGACACCTTGAATGCCAGGGACAGTATAGATTCAGTACTTGGGGACGTTGAAAAACAGATAATAGAAAATGCCTTAAAATCTTCACAAGGTAATAAATCCGAAGCTGCAAAGATGCTAGGTATAACACTGAGGTCACTCAGGTACAGGTTAGCTAAACACCGTATATACGATGAACAGTTAAACAGCGAACCTATCTAATATTTTAACCAAAATAGTGTTGTTTTTTAAAGTCCCAATATATCGACTTACAGTTTTTTATGTGTGAAATAGAAGATAGTAATAAACTTCAAAAGAAATTAAAACTGCTCGACGTATTTGTGCTGGCAACTGGGACAACTCTTAGCGCAGGATTTTTTTTGCTACCTGGGCTTGCAGCTGAAAAAGCTGGTTCTAGTATTATTTTTGCTTACATACTAGCAGCAATTCCTCTTATACCAGCAACATTTTGTACCATAGAGTTAACAACGGCTATGCCAAGAGCGGGTGGTTTTTATTATATACTTGACCGTGCCCTTGGACCTGTGTTTGGAACAGTCGGGGGGATAGGCACATGGCTGGCAATGGTACTTAAAGTAGCATTTGCACTGATTGCCATGGGTTTTTATTTATCACTTTTTCTTCCATCAATTCCTATTGTCCAGATTGCAGTCTTGCTTGCAGTATTAATAGGTATTTTAAACCTTGCCGGTTCAAGAATGAGCGGCAGCTTCCAGATTGTATTGGTAATGAGTCTCCTGATCTTACTTGTTGTATTTATAGGTGGAGGTATACCTGAAATACAATTTCAAAATTTTAACGGAATATTTGATATTTCTTCAAACTCACTAGTTGCAACAGCTGCAATGGTACACGTTAGTTATGCAGGATTGACAAAGGTTACAAGCCTTTCTGAAGAGGTAAAGGATCCTGAACGAAATCTTACCTATGGAATATTTATTTCACTTGCAGTTGCATTAGTTGTTTATGTTCTTGGTACAATCGTAATGGTAGGTGTAATACCCATGGATATTCTCTCTGGTGATGTGACACCGGTTGCTACCGCTGCAAATTATATATTCGGGAAATACGGAGTTATGATGGTTTCGTTTGCAGCGCTGCTGGCATTTATTTCGGTTGCTAATGCAGGAACAATGAGTGCTTCAAGGTTTCCACTTGCTATGAGCAGGGATAATATGATGCCGCAGTTCCTGCAAAAATTAAGTAGCAGGAGAATGCCGCATTACTCAATTTTTGTAACTGTTCTTGCAATTGTTCTAATTTTAACTCTTCTTGATACAACAAATATCGCAAAGCTTGCAAGTGCTTTTCAGCTGCTTATGTTTTTACTTGTTTGCGTTGCAGTGATTGTAATGAGGGAAAGCCGTATTGATTCATATGACCCGGGTTACAGGTCGCCATTTTATCCATGGATGCCGATACTTGGCATCATTTCATCCTACTGGCTACTTTCAGGAATGGGTATTATGCCTAAGCTTTTTAGTGTTGCCATGATTATTGTTAGTGTTATTTGGTACATGATATATGTAAAAAAGAGAGTGATGAGAAGGGGTGCTATATTCAATATGTTTGAAAATCTTGGTAAATCAAGAACTGAAAATCTTGATAGAGAGCTTAGGGGAATACTTAAGGAAAAGGGCCTAAGGAAGGATGATCCGTTTGATGAATTGGTTACCCGAAGCCATGTTATAGATATAAAAGAGAAAACAGGTTTTGAAGAAATTGTGAATATAGTCTCGAAAAAGTTTGCTTCTGTTCTTCACCTCTACGAAGATGAAATTAAAAAACCTTTTCTTGAGGGTACGAGGGTTGGAAATACTCCTGTTACTAAGGAAGTTGCCCTACCTCATTTTAGACTTAAGAACATTTCAGAAATGGAAATGGTAATAGTGAGGGCCAAAAACGGTGTAGTAGTAAAGTTTCAAAATCCATTAAAAGGTTTCGAAGAAGATATACAGACTGTAAGGGCGATTTTTTTCCTTATTAGCCCTGAGAACAATGCCAACCTGCATCTAAGAATACTTGCACAGGTAGCAGGAATAGTTGAGGATGAACAATTCCGTGATAACTGGTTAAACGCTAATGATGAGCAGGAAATTAAAGAAATATTGATTCATGATGAAAGATATTTATCTTTTACCCTTAAAAATGATTCAGGGCTTATAGGACTTAAAATCAGGGAAGTTAATTTGCCTGACAAGTGTCTTTTTGCCATAATTAAAAGAGATAATGAAATAGTTGTTCCTGATGGTGAAACGGTATTTAAACAAGGGGATAAAGTTACCCTCTTAGGCGAACCACTATCGATTGCTGAATTCCAAAAACTTTATATAACCGGCAATTAATCTGTTTTTAAATTTTATCTGATTTCTTAAACTTGAAAATTCACGTATAATTAGAACCCATTATTTTTCAGGGATATAAAAAAGTATGAATTATAAAGCAGTTGTTTTTGATCTTGATGGCACACTTGTGGATTCGGCAGCTGACCTTGGTAATGCAGTAAACAGGGTTCTAGAAGACCATGGATTTCCTGTTCATGCTATATCAAGGTATCAGGATTTTATAGGAAATGGTGCGGAAATGATGGTTAAACGTGCACTTCCTGAAGATAGTCGCGGTGAAGTAATTCTAAAAGAATGTCTAAACGACTTTATGAATGATTACAATGAGAATTTCAATGTCGATACTGTTCTCTACGACGGTATCCCCGAACTATTGGACCATCTGTCAGAAAAATCAATAATACTTACGTTACTAACAAACAAACCGGAAAAGATTACTTTTAAATTAAATGAAAGCCTACTTTCTAAATGGGAATTTAAAGTAGTAATGGGGAGCAGTGAAGGTATTCCCAAGAAGCCAGACCCGACAGGTGCAAAGCTTCTTCTAGATAAGATTGGAATCCCAGGCAGTCAAACTGTTTATTTTGGGGATTCCGGCATTGATATGACGACTGCTGTATCTTCTGGTATGGTGCCTGTAGGAGTATTATGGGGTTTCAGGGGAAAAGATGAATTAGAAAATAGTGGTGCAAAGTACATTATTGAGAACCCACTCGATATTTTGGAAATGATTCAGTTTTAATGTTTATTTTTAGGGTTTGGATATGACAGAAAATAATAAATTCTTAAATTTAAGACTTGGCATTCTAGGGGGAGGCCAGTTGGGAAAGATGCTTTGCCAGTCTGCCAGCAGATGGGATATTGAAACGATAATCCTGGACCCACTTGAAGATTGTCCTGCATCAACTTTATGCACTAAAAAAATAATTGGGAACTTTAGGGAGTTTGATGATGTTGCACGTATTGCAGGGGAAGCAGATGTCGTGACTATAGAGATTGAACATGTTAGTACGGAAGGCCTTAGATACCTTAAAGAAAAGGGTGTTGAAACAAGGCCCTCAGCAGAAATTCTTGAAAAAATAAAAGATAAAGGCCTTCAAAAGAATTTTTACAAAGAAAACAACTTTCCAACTTCAGATTTTATAATTTGTAAAAATGGTGATGAAATAAGAGAACTTGTTGATAGTGGCGATATTAAACTACCTTTTGTACAAAAATTGTGCAGAGAAGGTTATGACGGAAGAGGTGTATTAATTGTAAGAGAAGATATACAGCTTGATGACTTACTTGAAGGTGAGTCAGTAGTGGAAGATCTAGTAGGAATAAAAAAAGAAATTTCTGTTATTGTTGCACAGAATGGGCTTAATGAAGTTAAATGCTTTAAACCGGTCGAAATGGTTTTTAACTACGAGGCCAACCTTGTTGATTACCTTGTCAGCCCGGCTGATATAGACCAGTCTCTTTCTGATGCTGCAGAAGAACTGGCGGTACATATCATTAAGAAATTTGGCTTGTACGGAATATTGGCCGTAGAAATGTTTATTGATAAAAATGATCGACTTTTAGTAAATGAGGTAGCACCAAGACCACACAACAGTGGTCACCAGACAATAGAGTCATGTGATACTTCCCAGTATGAGCAGCATCTTAGGGCACTTTTTGATCTTCCACTTGGTAACCCAGAGATTAAATCACCTTCTGTTATGTTAAATATTTTGGGTGAACCGGGTTATGAAGGAGATGCTGTATACAAGGGACTTGAAGAGTGTATGAAAATTGATGGCGTACATATTCACATTTACGGAAAAAAAATTACTAAGCCTTTTAGAAAAATGGGGCATATAACTATAGTAGATAATAATATTGATAAAGCGCTGAAAAAAGCAGTAATAATTAAAGAAAAATTAAAGGTGATTGCATGAAAAAGCCGGTTGTAAGTATTGTAATGGGTTCAGATTCAGATCTGCCCGTGATGAAAGCTGCAGCTGAATTTCTTACAGACTGCGGGGTTGAATATGAAGTCACAATAGTATCTGCACACAGGACCCCTAAAAGACTTGTAAGGTTTGCCGAGCAGGCGGAGAGCAGGGGGATAAAAGTCATTATAGCAGGTGCAGGCGGAGCCGCACATCTGCCTGGAATGGTAGCTTCAATTACTCCACTTCCGGTAATCGGTGTACCTGTGAAATCTTCCAACTCAATCGATGGCTGGGATTCTGTCCTTTCGATACTGCAGATGCCATCGGGTGTACCTGTTGCAACGGTTGCTCTAAATGGGGCAAGAAACGCAGGTATTCTTGCTGCTCAAATTCTGGGTGTTTCAGATACGAAAATAAGAAAAAAGATGTCGGCATTTAAAAAAAATCTATCTGACCAGGTACTTGAGAAGGTAAAAAAATTAAAGAAAGAAGGCCACAAAAACTATTCCAAATAAGTGCTTAAGAATTAATCCTTCTTTTCCACGTCTCAATATAGTTTGCAATATATGCCAGCAGTACCATGAGACAGATTAATCCTAAAGCAAATATTACTGACTCTATAAAATTGAAACTCTGGCCATAATAATAAGCAATTCCCCTGTTCCAGGCACTACCATATAGAAGAAAAAGGTGAACGACATAAATTAATAGCGTATATGTTCCCGTAACTTCAATGAATTTAGGCAGCTTTTTAACCCTGGTTGATATCTCCATAATAATTACAACAATAATGAGAACCATACCGGTTCTAATAAAAACAATGTTTGTTGTTTTTGAGAGAATATTTAGCGGGTTGCCTGTAACATGATGAAGTAGGTTAAGAACTTCGTAGGCAAGGATAAGAATTATGCCGTAAGATAAAAGTTTTTTCCTTAATTCTGATGACTTAATATTTTTTTGGTTGTAAGCAATAAAGTGTCCAAGTACAGCACCTGCTAGAATATACACAAGATTTGGGAGCAACGGGAACTTTGCCCCTTCACCCATATTTATATACCCTGCGGGAAAGGGGTGAAGGTAGGCATACCAGTCAACAATTTCGAATAAAATTGATAAGAATAATAGGATTATTACTGAAGATAGTAATAACTTATATATGTTTAACCTTAATTTTTCCTGTAAAAAAAATAAGAAAAGTAATAATATAAGCCCTACACCTATCAACTGAAGTACATCGATTGCATAAAACCCAAGCCAGTTATTATGAGAAATATTCGAATAATGAAGAATATCGGACGTAGGAAATTTTATTATATACCCAATTAGTATTAGAATGGCAGCGCGAAACAGGCCTTTGTTTACACGTGGATTATCTGAAAATGGAAGTTTTTTATTATTGAATATAAAAGTAAATACACAGCCGGCAGTAAATAAAAATATGGGTGCAGTAAGGCCCCTATTAAAGTTCCATAGGTAGTATATAAAAGCATTATTGTCTCTGTAGGACTGACTTAAAAGTATATCTATGGTATGGCCCTGTATCATTGCAATTACGGCAAATGCCCTTAAGATATCTAGAAAAATTATTCTATTGCGTAGAAGTTTTAGCATTTTTTTCTATTTCAGTTTGTATATAATGAACTAAATGATACAAGAAAGAATTAAATTTAAGAACAGAAAGAATTATGAACTTACCGGGATCATACATATTCCAGACAAAAAACCAACAGGTTTTATACTTATTGCTCACTGTTTTACATGTTCCAAGAATATTAAGGCACTTGGCCATATATCCGATTCACTTGTTAAAAATGGTATTGGAGTATTGAGATTTGATTTTACTGGTTTGGGTGAAAGTGAAGGTGAATTCTCAGATACCAACTTCAGTTCCAATGTAGAAGATCTGGTGGATGCTGCTTTGTACATGGAAGATTATTTTGAAGCCCCTTCAGCTCTTATAGGCCATTCCCTGGGCGGAGCTGCTGTACTCGCTGCTGCTGGAGATATTGAATCATGCAGAGCCGTTGTAACTATTGCAGCACCGAGCAGCCCTGACCATATACTTCGCCATATTAGTAATTTAGATGAAATAGAACAAGCAGGAACTGCAAGCGTTAATATTGCAGGTAGGGCATTTAATATAAAAAAACAGTTTCTCAATGACTTGGATAAACAGGTTCTTAGTGACAAGATTAAACAACTAAATATGCCACTATTAGTTTTGCATTCTCCATATGACAGAGTTGTAGGTATTGATAATGCAACAGAAATATTCCTTGCAGCTAAGCATCCTAAGAGTTTTGTTTCGCTGGATAAAGCTGACCATTTACTTTCTGACCCCTTTGATTCATCAAATGCTGGATACCTTATTGCTTCGTGGTTGAATAAATATATTGGAATTGAAAATCAGCAACAGTCTGATAATTTTGTACAGTTAAACGGTAACCAGGTTGCAGTTGCAACAGAAATGACAGGATATTTCTCAACTATCAATGCCGGGGGCCATTACTTTTATGCCGACGAACCAATTTCTATAGGTGGAACTGACAACGGGCCCTCCCCTTACGATTTACTACTTGCATCTCTTGGCAGCTGCATAAATATGACACTTAAAATGTATGCTGACAGAAAAAATATCCCTCTTGAAAAGGTCATTTCAAGGCTTAGTCATGAGAAGATTCATGCTGAGGACTGCCTCGAATGCGAAAAAGAGGCCGGCTGGATAGATAGGATTGAAAGGGAAATTGAACTTACTGGTGATTTAACACCTGAACAGAAAATAAGACTATTTGAAATATCTTCCAGGTGCCCCGTTCATAAGACACTTAACTCAGAAGTCTTAATAGAATCAAAGTTAAAGGAATAAAATTACTGTAAGCTATTGTCCACAGGCTTATAGTTGTCGATTGGAATTGGTGACGCATGGTGTAGCACCATCAGCCATTTATCTCCAATTTTTTCAAATATATTTGTAGACTGGGAAATGTTAAACATTGAAGGGTCCCGTTTTATATATACCATTTCCTGTACACAAGTAAGCCATGCACGGTTGTTATGTATATTTATATTTATTTTTGTGAGGTTTATATCAACCTGATCCTCGGGATCAAAAATATTTTCCCAGCTCTGATAAATGTTTTCCCAACTTCTAAGTACTGTCCACCCGGGATGCACACATCCGGCCCTTTCATCCAGTATCCATAAAGTTTTCATGAGCTTAAGGTCACGGGTTCCCAGTGCTTTATAAAAAAGTTCGTTAACTTTAATTATCTGTTCTTTATCCATAAGATTTAAAATTACCTTTTATACAGGGCCAGAATGCCAAGTATCCTACGTGTTTGGCCGGAGTTGTATACTGCTTTGTATTCTTTTTTTCCTATAATGAAATCTACCGAAAAACCTTTCTTTATATATTCAGCAAGAAGGGAAGCTTTTTCGCTGATATAGTGCTCAAGGTTTCTGTAAGTTTCGTTGTCAGGATCAAATATTATTTTAGCATTTCTGGTATCAATTGCTGAATTATCTTTTACCATCATTCTATTTACTTTTGCAGTGCTTTTCCAATCTATACTCTTTTTTGTATCCCCATAGTTATATTCCCTTATAGATTTTAGCTCATCACTCTGTCCCGTTTTCCTGAATACAGTCTTGCCTATATAGTAGTCGGTATTGTTTGTTTTGATAATATCAACATCATTTATCTTTGGATAAACAAGCACCCTGGATTGTCCAAGGTCAACCTTTATCCACTTCTTGAAAAAACCAAAAGGGAACTTTGATACAAGGCTTATTTCAGGTAGGTAGTTCCAACCTCTTTTTTTAAAAAAACATTTTAAACTAATGTCCTTTTCTGTATCAGAGGGTAAAAATATTAGATACGACATCGAATCTTCTAATTGAAGAGTCAGGGAAAACGATGGAATAAGTGGCTTGTCATTACTAAGTCTGAAAATTAGATTTGATGGTGTTAAAGCATATATGTCAGGAATGTTTACAAGGTTAATATCAATCCTTGAAAGGTTTATCATGGATATTATTCCCGATACTAGTACAAGGCTTAACATTACACCAAATATCAGATAAAGCAGGTTGTTATTAGTATTTATTGCGGAGAAACCCACAATAAAAGACAATAGTATAAAAATCAAACCCTCTTTAGTTGGAGAAGTACGTGCCCAGTTATCTTTGCCAAGTCTTAATAAACTCATTCAGAAACCAGTTTATTTAAACATATTAATTAGCTTCATAATAGGGCTCATAATTTCACCGCTCAACCTTGAAACGTCATTGTAAACTGCTAAAAACATAATAAATATTAGTACAGAAAACCCAACACGCTGCGTTATTTCAAGGGTTTTGTTACTAAGGCTCTTACCTTTAATTTTTTCAATAATGAGAAAAAGTATATGGCCACCGTCAAGCATGGGGATTGGGAGCAGATTAATAATGGCAAGGTTTATACTTATGAATGAAGTAAACTGCAGAAGTTGAGCCATCCCGCTTTCAGCTGCAGATCCAGATATTTTAGCAATGAATAGAGGTCCTGCAATACTCTTGCCTGCGGTGCTTAACGCTATTTTTCCTGTAATCAGTTTAAAGAGAAAGCCAAAAAATATTACGGTAACCTCAAAAACCATTTTTGCCGCTTCAGCAACACCTTTGGTAATTGATTCTATAAAGCCGTATTTCTTGGTTACCTCTTCCCGGTAAAGCGTAATGCCTATAGCCCCCTGGTTCGTCTGGGGATTTATTTCAGGTGTTGTTGTAAAATCAATAAATTTTCCGTCTCTTTCAATTTCAAGGTTTATTTTCTTATCTGCATTTTGTCTTATTACTTCAGCCATATTTTCCCAATCGGCAATTTTTTGATTGTTTATTTCTACAACCTTATCGCCTTTCTGTAGCCCAATATTTTGTGCTGGTGAACCCGGTATGACGTCACCTATTTTTGCTTCAATCGGTTCGGCAAGTCCCACATTCACAATTCCTTCTTTAGATGCAATGGTTTTTAAACTTAGTTCTTTAAAAGAACCGTTACGTTCTACTTCAACATTTATTGTTGAATCGGGGTTAGACTGAAAACCAATATTTGCATCACGCCAGGTTGAGATCTTTTTACCGTTTACTGAAATAATTTTGTCATCTATTTTAAATCCGGATTCGTATGCGGGTGACCCAGGGCTTATGTATCCAACTACCGGGGATTTCTCGAGGTATGCAGGGACATTTATCCCAATAAGAAATACCAGTGGTAGAAAGAAAAAGGGTAGAATAAAGTTCATCATGGGACCTGCTATAACAATCAGGAACCTTGAAAATATGCTTTTGTTCGAAAAGCCCCTTGGATATTCTTCTTCGGTGTAACCCTCGATTCCCTCAATGCCGTCTGAGTTTGCAACGATAACGGTTTTTTCACCGTCTCGTTCAATATCCATTGACATCTCTTTAAGCGGTTCGGAGTTAAATTTAAAAAGTACCTGCTTCCATGAAGAAACTTCTTTAAGGTTAATCCCATCGATGGCGGTAATCCTATCACCCGATAAAAAGCCTTTTTTCTCAGCATTTGAACCTTCTTTTATACTATCTACTATTATATTCTCTTCTGAACCTTCTCCGTACATCTTTACGTATCCACCAAGTGGAAGAAGGCATATGACATATTCAGTCTCGCCCCGGGTAAATCCAACAAGCTTTTTCCCAAATCCAAGTGAAAATTTTTCTACTCTCACCCCTCGCCACTTTGCGACAAGAAAATGTCCCATCTCATGGATAAATACTAGAATTCCGATTACGAATAAAAATGCTATAAGGGCAGTCATTAAATTCTCCTAATTTATTATTGATTTAGCTTCTGATCTTGCCCATCTGTCGGCAACCAGGCTGTCTTCAATGGAAAAGATATCTTCTCTTTTATGAAGTTCCATTACTTTTTCGATAATACGAACTATATCTGTATAAGATATATTCTTATTTAAAAACTCATTTACAGCTATCTCATTTGCAGCGTTAAGTACTGCCGGCATAGATCCGCCTTCTTTTATTGCATAGAAAGCAAGTCCAAGTCCCCTGAATTTATTTATGTCCACTTCTTCAAAGGAAAGAAGAGAGTAGTCAACGGGTCTCGCTTCAGATTTGTTTAAAGACAGCCTTTCGGGATATGAAAGTGCGTATGCAATTGGAATCTTCATATCCGGGATGCTAAGCTGCGAAATCATAGAACCATCTATAAACTCAACCATAGAGTGTACTATACTTTGAGGATGAATCCATACTGAAATAGAATCAACATTTATATCAAAAAGCCACCTTGCTTCTATAACCTCGAACCCTTTATTTAAAAGAGTTGAAGAATCTATAGTAATTTTATTACCCATTTTCCAATTTGGATGCTTAAGAGCACTTTCTACAGTTACATTAGCTAGCTCATCTTCAGGGGTTTCTCTAAAAGGTCCCCCGGATGCTGTTATTATTAGTTTTTTGACTTCACTCTTGGGCGATCCGTTTAGTGCCTGGAATATTGCGCTGTGTTCACTGTCGATAGGAAGAATTTGAGATCCGCTCTTTTTTGCAGCCTCAGTCAGGATCTGCCCTGCTACCACCAGCGATTCCTTGTTGGCAAGGCCTACTGTTTTTCCAGCTTCTATTGCAGCGTACGTGGGTTTTAGTCCCGATGAACCAACCATCGAAGAAATAACAATGTCAGCTTCTGGGAGTGCAGCAATCTTATTGTATCCATCTTCTCCGTAAATAATTTCTGTTTCACTGCTACCCAAAATTCCCCTAAGTTTATCTGCATATTCTTCATTTTTAAGTGCAGCAATTTTTGGTTGGAACTTTTTAATCTGATTTTTTAGTAATTCGATGTTGCTACCAGCTCCAAGTGCCGTGACTTCAAATTTCTCAGGGAATTGGGAAATGACCTCAAGAGTCTGGGTGCCTATTGAGCCTGTTGATCCAAGAATAGATACTTTTTTCAAAATTAATCTCTTTTCTTAATTTGTTTACCGGTAAGGCCAAAGCGCCTTTCCCTGTTTTGATAGTTTTGAATTGCCCTAATTAAGTGCCTTTTCCTGAAATTAGGCCAGAGGGTCTTAGTCACGTAAATTTCTGTATAGGCAAGTTGCCATAATAGAAAGTTAGAAATCCTCATTTCACCACTTGTCCTGATAAGAAGGTCAGGGTCTGGAATGTCAGCTGTATACAGATTCTTGCTTATAGTTTCTTCATCTATTTTGTCAGGGTCGATACCCTGTTTAATTAATTTTTTCATCGTGTCCACTATCTCTTCCCTGCTTCCATAACTAAGAGCGAGGGTAAGTGTCATGGTTTTACAGTTTTTAGTTTTATTTATAATAGTCTCTAATATTTCAAGTACATCTTCCGGTAGTTGATGGAGTCTTCCAATTGCGTTGAGTTTTATGTCTTGCTCTTCAAGTCTATCCCCTTCTTCAATCAAGTACTGTTTAAGCAGCTCCATTAGGGCTAATACTTCTTTTTTGGGCCTGTTCCAATTCTGGGCTGAAAAAGCAAAGAGGGTAATATATTTTAGTCCAACTTCCCTTCCAGCGCCTACAATTGAGCTTACTGACTTTATTCCTTCCCGGTGCCCGGTTATTCTACTCAGTTTTTTACGTTCGGCCCACCTTCCGTTGCCGTCCATTATGATAACTACATGATTTGGCAGGTGTTTTTTGTTTATTTTGTCAGAACTTTTCTTCATAAATTGATATGGTAAGGATTTCTATTTGAAAAAACATAAGGTAAATTAATATAGGTATTTATATATAATAGATACCGGAAAAGCGATTATCTGAATAATTAATATTACACACACTAACACAATAAAAGTTAAAATATATACGAATACGGCACCAAAATAAAAAAGGACTTTCGTGAGAATAAACCAATTCTTTGTTATTTCAGGAATAGAAGTACTGAAACTTTCCAGATATCTTTTTATAAGGTTTAAAAATAGTTGAGTCATATGCGCCTGATTTTTTAAAGTTCTAAATTGTAATACTTTATCAGAAAAAATCTAGTTGTAATGTACTTGTTTTTCTGAATCAATATTATAAATATAATCTACTGAATTATTATGAAAAAGATAACTTATACAACACTTCTTTTGTTATGTTTCCAGTTACCCATTTTTGCTTCAAATGATGATGTGTACAAAGGTCTATCAAATTTCACAAAAGTGCTGGATTTAATCGAGAACAACTATGTTGACGAAGTGGAGTCCAAGAAGCTTACCGAACAGGCAATAAATGGTATGCTAAGAACACTTGACCCATATTCTGTATATCTATCACCCGATAATTTCAATGAACTTGAAGTAGATACATATGGAGAATTTGGCGGCCTAGGGATAGAAGTTACCAATAAAAACGGTTTGCTTACAATTATTTCGCCTATAGAAGATACACCTGCTTCACGTGCGGGTATCAAGTCCGGTGATGTTATCCTGGCAATTAACGGTAAGAGTGTACGCGGTTTGAGTTCGGTAGAAACAATTAAACGGTTAAGGGGGCCTGTTGGCTCAAAAGTAATGTTATCCATACGTTCAAAAGGCATGAAAGAACCCAGGGATATAACACTAAGGCGTGAAGTGGTAAGGATTAAGAGTGTTAAGTCGGAAATGTTAGAAGGGAATATTGCATATATAAAAGTTCTTCAGTTTCAAAAAAATTCAAGGGACGACTTTTTAAATAGTTACAGTAAATTAAATAAACAGAGCGGCAATAATTTAAACGGCCTTATAATTGATCTCAGGAACAATCCGGGGGGGCTTTTAGATCAAGCAGTTTCAATGGCAGATGACTTTATTGATGAAGGTGTGATTGTGAGCGTCAGGGGAAGAAGTGTGGAACAATCCAAAGAGTATCTTGCAAATAATAATTACAATATTAAATCAAAATACACCATTGTGCTTGTCAACGAAGGAAGTGCAAGTGCTTCAGAAGTGCTTGCTGGAGCCCTTAAAGATACCGGGAATGCTACGATAGTCGGATCTAACACATTCGGAAAAGGTTCAGTTCAGGCAATTATAAAACTTGATGATGGGTCCGGGGTCAAACTTACTACGGCCCGTTTTTTCACACCAAAGGGGAGTGCAATAAATAAAGTTGGAGTTGTGCCTGATATTATAATTAAAAACGATAAAAAAGAACAAGATGCCCAGCTAAAAAGGGCAATTGAGCTTGTTAACAATAACTGACAACTGATTTTCCGGGTATTTAAATTGACAAAAAAAACTAGTAAAATCCCAACAAAAAAACGTCCCCGCAGACCAAGGAAAAAGAAAGTATACAGTAACAGGACATATCTTATAATAACGGGTTTTCTAGTTCTTGTTGGTATTACTCTTTTTAGTCTCAACCTTTTCAAAAGCAATCTTTCTTCAGAAAGAACCAATCGTGCATCTGAACAACTTGCTGATGGGATAAAAAATATTGATTCCGAATTGTTTAGGATGTTTTTTAAGCTTGGAATTTCTGAAGATAATATTACAGATAATAAAAACACCAGCAAGGAAAGAGATGGTATCACTTGGGTTAAAAATGAAAAGAATATTAAGCTTAGAAAAAAAATTAGTATAAGTAGTCTGTCCGGAGCACTAAAAAATATAGGAAAATCAGATGGTGAGAATATTGATTTCAACATAGCTGATTCAAAAAACGGATATACAGTAAGCATCAATATAGATGGTTATAACACACATAATCTCAAATTTTTATTTAATAAACGTAAAATTGCTAAGAATAAACCTGAAATAAAAACCCCTAAAAAAGAACCTGAAAAAGCGCTTGAAGAACTCATTGAAACTAAGAGGTCTGAAAGTGTCGGAGATTACGACTATGTTTCCAGGGCCCCTGGGGGAAGTAAACCAAGGATATCCATAATAGTTGATGATGTTGGTATTAATAAAAAGTATATTGATCAGCTAGTTAAAATTTCGCCAGATATTACATTTGCAATTATGCCTAACAGGCCCCACTCTGTCTATGCAGCTAAAAAAGCAGGTGAATTTGGTATTGAAGTCCTTCTTCACCAGCCCATGGAGCCAAAAGCTTCTTCCGGTTATAACGCAGATGATGCTGGGGAAGGTGTTTTACTCGTAGGCCAATCCAAGGAAAAAATAATTGCCCAGCTGAATTCTAACTTAGCATCCGTACCTAATGTAATAGGGGTAAATAATCATATGGGATCCAAATTTACAGAAAACGAAGAACTTATGAGGCTTGTAATACAAAATTTAAAAAATAAGGGACTCTTTTTTGTTGATAGTCTGACAACACCAAATTCTGTAGGATATAGGATCGCCAAAGATGAGGGGATAGGAGCAGCAAGAAGGGATGTATTTCTTGATAATAAGAAAAAGGGCAAAAGTTATGTAAAAGATCAGCTAAAGAAGCTTATAAGTAAGGCGGAAAAGAATGGCTATGCAATTGGCATTTGTCATCCTTATCCCCAGACGATAGAAGCACTTTCTGAAGAAATTCCAAAATTTAATGGAAAAATTGATATAACACCTGTAAAATCATTGTTAAATTAAATATGCAGGAGTAATAAATGGCATTGATTGATAAAGTTCGTGACAGCAGAGACTCATGGCTTGTAAGATTTGAGGAACACAGAATTGAAGAAGAGTATGACCATGAATATCAAAAACAAAATGAAGAAAAAATTGAAGAACAAATTAAGAAAAATTGTGAAAATTTTGGTGTATTCCCCAGAAAAGATTAAATATTATACTTGACAAGGGGATCATCATTCTTTACGTTTAACTTGTTTTTTTAGTAATCAGGAGGTTGTAACAACATATGCCAGGTATTCACGTAGGCAGCACAGAAAGTATTGACAGCGCTTTAAAGAGATTCAAGAAACAGGTAGAAAAGGGTGGAGTTTTATCTGAAGTCAGAAGGCGCGAATACTACGAAAAGCCAAGCCAGACAAAGAAGAAGAAAAAATATGCTGCTAAAAAACGCCAAATGAAAAAAACCAGGAACTAGCAGTTCTTATTCTCTGATTTAAAACTGTTTCAAAAACGTAAATAATATTTTTAAGTTTTACAAAAGTTAATGGGAACATCTTCCTACGATTTTGCAATTGAAGAGATAAAGCGGAGGTTAAGTATTGTTGACCTTATTGGTACCTATATCTCTCTCAAAAGATCCGGAAGAACCTATACAGGCCTTTGTCCTTTCCACGATGATAAAAATCCATCAATGCAGGTAAATGAAGAGAAGGGTCTTTATCATTGTTTCAGTTGTGGTGCAGGCGGCGATATATTCAGCTTCCTTGTAAATTACAGAAACCTTACTTTCAGGGAAGCTCTTGAAGAACTTGCTCAGAAACTTAATATTACTCTTTCCACCGATAAAAAATCAAAACAAAAATCTTCAAACAGATCCAACCTCTTAAAAGTAAATAATCTTGCTATATCCTTTTTTCATCAGAACCTGCTAAAAAATAAAGTTTCTAAATCTGCAAGGGATTACCTTGCACGCAGGGGTATTAATTCTGATATTGCTAAAGAATTTAAACTAGGATACGTAAGTGAAGGCTGGGATAATCTTTTAAAAATTTTTAAGGGAAAAAATGTCCCATTTCAAATTGCAACCGAAACGGGGCTTTTAGTTCGTAAAGATGGTAGGGACGAATATTATGACCGTTTTAGACACAGGATTATGTTTCCAATAATTGATGTGAATGGAGATGTGATAGGTTTTGGAGGTAGAGTCCTGGATGAAAATGATAAACCCAAGTATCTGAATTCCCCCGAATCAGCACTTTATAAAAAGAGAAGTTCTTTTTACGGCCTTTATAATTCTATAGAACATATAAAAAAAACTGGAAGGGCCATACTTGTTGAAGGTTACATGGATTTTCTCAGTCTCTACTCGGGGGGTATAAAAAATGTAGTTGCAACTCTAGGCACATCCTTTAGCACCGATCATGCCAGAATATTGAAGAGATATACTAAAAATGTAGTAATATTATATGATGGAGATGGGTCTGGTGTTAAGGCAGCATTGAGGACAGGTGAGATTTTACTTCAGACTGGCATAAACCCAAAAATGGTTATGTTGCCTGATGGTACTGACCCTGACCGATTTATTATTGATAATGGACCAGCCAGGTTGGGAAGTCTTATAGATGAATCAGAGGAATTAGTGGAATATTTTATCAATAAAATGTCAGAAGATTTTAATAGTGGAAGGTTCTCAAGGCCAGAGCTTGCAGAAAACCTTGTTGAGTTTGCCCGTAAGATAAACAGCACAGTAGAAAGGTCACATTATATAAAACAATGTTCAAACACCTTCGGATTCAGGGAAAATGATATTCACTCTTTGCTAAATACAGGATCAGCCAGAAGTGGGGCTACTCCTAAACTTGAGCAGGGTGACGAAGTAGAAGTTGATTCATATGAATTTCTTATATTAAAGATCTGCCTTAAATATCCTGAGCTTATTTCAAGTAAAATCTCACAATCCCTAAACGATTATATTACTGACTACAACATACTGGAAATTGTTGAAAAAAATGTTTCCGGGAATTATGAAGACATTAATTCTCTCATTAACAGTGTTTCCGACCCCGATTCTCAGACGCTTATTTCTAAGGCTGTATTTTCTTCAGATGAAATAAAAGATAATAAATTAGCAAAACAGATGTTAACAGAATGTATAAACAGGTTAAAATTAAGGAAGGTGAAGGAAAAGTTGATTAGTAAGAGAAATCAGCTTCAGTTAATAAAAACAGATTCCGATATGGAGTCAGAGAAAAGACTCCTTGAAGACTACAGGGATCTTATACTCGAGGAAAAACTGTTAAAGACTGAGCTTCATAATACGTAAAAAGATATCTAGAGGATCTTATGACAGAAGAAGAGAAGTATATTGAGAGCAAAAATTTAAACGGTAGTGATATTGGAGATTCTGACTCTAATAGTGTTGAAATAAAAGATGAAAAAAGCTCTCAGGGCTCCGGGAAAATGGTGTTTTCCGCTCGAAGCCTTAAATATGCTGAGAATGATCCGATAAGGGCCTACTTGCAAGATATTGCAGGACATACGCTTTTGTCTCGTGAACAAGAGATACTGATTTCCAAAAAGATTGAAAAAGGTAAAAAGCTTATAGCAAGATCAATAATTGAATGCCCACTTATGATTAGGGAAGTAATAAACCTAGGAGAAAAACTTCAGAAAGGTGCACTTACAGTCCACGAAGTAACAGATGTTGATGAAGATAACGAGCTTAAGGATGAAGAGGTGCTATTCGGTATTCGTAAATCAATTACTTCGATTACCAATCTTTATCTTGATAACGAAAAACTTGCCAATAAAATCAGAGTAAGTTCTAAAAACAAGAAAAAACCATTCTTAAAAAAACTCAAAGGTAACAATGACATTATTGTGTCTCATCTCGAGGAAATAAATCTTAACTCCCTACAGATGGAACGAATAATAACTGAAGCCAAGGACTATATACATAGAATGGAGGTACTCTGTAAGAGAATTGAACGAAATAATTCTAAAAGTGACAATAGCTCACTACAAACCAGTCTTGAACTAAAAAGGGAGCTTGAGGACATACAAGCCCAGTATGGGGAAGATGACAATACTTCTGTAAGAAAATCCCTTTCAAAGCTAAAAAAGGGAAAGAAAATTACACATGAAGCCAGACGGGAATTAATTGAATCGAACCTAAGACTGGTTGTAAGTATAGCAAGAAGATATATAAAAAGGGGTTTGCCGTTTCTTGACCTAATACAGGAAGGAAATATAGGCCTTATGAGAGCAGTTGAAAAGTTTGAGTATCAGAGGGGCTATAAATTCTCAACATATGCCACATGGTGGATCAGGCAATCAATTACAAGGGCTCTTGCTGACCAGTCCAGGATAATAAGAATACCGGTTCATATGACGGAGAATATTAACAAACTTGTTAAAACCTCCAGAAAACTTGTACAAGACCTTGGAAGGGAACCTCAGCCGGAAGAGATTGCCAGTATTGTGGGTATGCCGGTAGATAAAGTATCAAAGATAATGAAGATAGCCCGTGATCCTATATCACTAGAAACTCCAATAGGTGATGAAGATGGGAGCCTAATGGACTTTATAGAGGATAACGAAGGGAAATCACCAATAGAAGTCCTTGAAATGAATGAACTTAAGAAACTTATGCGTGATGCGCTGTATACAACTCTTAACCCCAGAGAGGAAAACATTGTCAAAATGAGGTTCGGTTTTGATGAGGAAAAAGAACATACTCTTGAAGAGGTAGGTTCTAAATTTAAAGTGACAAGGGAAAGAGTAAGGCAGATTGAAGTAAAAGCTATTAGCAAATTAAAGAAAACCAGCAAAACATCACCTATTAAAAGTTATATTGAATAATAGCTTGTTGATACTAAAGCCAAAGAAGTTAGCGTAAAATTATTTTTTAGATTAAATCCCCTTATTTGATTCTTTACATTATTTCATTCCCTTATTGACAATTCTTCATAAATTATTACAATGTTTTCTTGAATTGGGTGGCAATACTGAAGGGGTCACACCCGGTACCATTCCGAACCCGGAAGTTAAGACCTTCAAGGCCGATGATACTGCTTTTTTAAAAGTGGGAAAGTAGGTAGTTGCCTGGTTCACTTAATTTATCTTTGGGAAATTAAAGATCAATTAAGTGAACTTTAATTTCCCAAAGATATTTTTCCTTCCTGCTTATAATAATAATGAAATAATCATTAGGTAAAATCAACAGAATATCTATAATTGCCTGATTTTTTGATTTTTCAAACTGTTTAATTAAAATTCCTATCTTATGAGTAAAAAGAATGTTGCAGTATTTGTGTCAGGTTCAGGCACAAATCTTCAGGCAATTATAGATGCGAATATAGAGGCAGCTAACCTCTCAGTAGTGCTATCCAATAAACCAGACGCATATGCCTTGGATAGGGCGCTTAAACACGAGATACCTGTCGAAGTCGTAGATCATAAGGAGTTTAATTCAAGGGAAGCATTTGAGGCTGAAATATTAGAAAGGCTTAAAAAATATAATATTGAACTTGTTGTACTTGCCGGTTTTATGAGAATTCTTACTTCATTCTTTGTAAGTCATTATAAAGAAAGGATAATTAACCTGCATCCAGCCCTCTTACCATCCTTTCCCGGTGTTCAGTCCGCCAAGCAGGCACTGGATTATGGAGTCAAATTTACAGGTGTTACAGTTCATTTTGTAGATGACGGGGTAGATACCGGGCCAATAATTCTGCAGTCTGTTGTACCAATTGATGATACAGATACAGAAGATACCCTTCTTAAAAAAATCCATGATGAAGAACACAGAATTTTTCCCCGGGTGGTAAAACTTTTTTGTGAAGATAGGTTGACAATTTCTGGACGAATTGTAAGTACTAAATAATGAAGATAACCAATGTAGCAATGTTTGTTTCGGATTCTGGCTGCAACACAAACCTTGGCCACCTGCTACCCGTAGGGGTTCTTGCAGCAATGCGACTTAAATCTGCCAAGTTTCCCGTTATGTTAACAAACAAGCCATTTCCCTATCTTTTTGAGAAGATCATTAACCCCTTTATGACAATTGAAGTTGTAGATCACACAGAATTTGATACAAGAGAAGCATTTGAAGCCGAAATAATCAGGAGACTTGAGAAGTATGATATTGGTCTTGTAGTCCTTGCAGGTTTCCACAGGATTCTTAGCCCATATTTTTTGAATCACTTTAAGGACAAAGTGATTAATATACACCCTGGTCTTCTGCCATCATTTCCGGGTATAAATGCTACGCAGCAGGCACTTGATTACGGGGTTAAAATAACAGGATGCACTGCTCATTTTGTAGATGAAGGGGTTGATACCGGTCCAATTATTCTGCAGGCAACTGTCCCTGTAAAAGAAAACGATAGTGTACATTCACTACTTAGAAAAATTTTCAGGGAAGAAATAAGAATTATATTTAAAGTGATTGAACTTTTTTGCGAAGGCAGGCTATGTGTATCCGGAAGGAAAGTTACAATAAAATCAAATTAAAGCTTCAATTTTTAGGGAGATTTGTTTTACAGATATTGATTTAAAATATTGTTATCTATTTTCACAGATGCGATGACTAAATAGTTGTCATCATTTTTTTCAATAGAGTGAATATCCATAAAAATATCTTTCTTAATTTTATTTCTCAAATAGTCTTTAATTGTAAGTTCTATATTATCCCTTAAACTAAATGAGTTGATCTTACTCTTTTTTATTGTTAACGAAAGTAACATATTTGCTTTTTAAGTCTCCTCCAAGACTAACCTGAATAACTTTTATATTATTCACGAATTTACTTATTTGTATGGGCAACTAAAACTTTTTTAGAGTTTTAATACCCTCTCAAGGTTTTTTTTTGTGACATACAATTTCCCATTTGCATCATGTCTAAACAAACGGTGGTTGTTCATAATAAAACTGTTAAGAATACGAAGCTCATTTTTAAAGTAGGTTTTGTATTCTTTTAAATTTAGAATCTCATCAGCATATAAAATTTTGTTTTTAAGCTCTTCCATCTCATCATCCTTTAAGAAAAATAAATATTGTAATATTTTGTCAGATGCAGGAACATGGTAACATATAATAGTGAATAAGTGAATACAAAAAATAATTAAATATAATATTACATAGAGTATTTAAAATAATATAGTATTTATGACTTGTGATATAATATTTTTTTATAAACAGGGAGGAAAATAATGCATAAAAGATTAGGAATATTGTTGATAATTGTAATAACTATTGGAGGATGTGCTTCTCTGAGCAGTAAAACTGTATCAAGTACCGAAGAGATTGCAGTTAGAGCAGCTTTAAACGGCTTTTATGAGTCTTTAAATGCCATGCTTAGAGGTGATCCTTTACCGGCAAAGGATGTGTGGTCACATTCTGAAGATATTGCTTATATGGGTGCAGATGGTGGATACCAGATAGGCTGGGATGCAATGTATACAGATTGGGTAAAGCAGGCCAAGGTAAATATAGGTGGGAAGGTAGTACATTTTGATGTTGTTGTAAATCTTGGCAAAGACATTGCTGTAACTCATCAGCTTGTAAGAGGTGCTGATGCTGAAACAGGCAGTATTGATAATGATGCTTTTCTACGGGCATCAAGTGTATTTAGAAAAGAAAACGGCAGTTGGAAGATGATAGGGCATCATGTGGATGTTATAACTGCTCTTAAAGAGGAAATAGATAAAGAAAAATAAATTGGCTGAGTTTATCCATTAGCCTGGTGTTGTAGACAACAATTACTTGCTTTACTATTTATAAGTAATGAAGAGTTTCTATTCTTCCAGTGTAAAAACCTTTTCAATCTCAGGTTTAATTACTACACCATGTATATTTTGAACTGGGCTTAGAAATACATTTACGTTATAAGTTCCGGCAGGAATCGAAACAGGGTCGCCGTTTAACACACCAGTGACCACAACATCGCCCTCTTGATTTATTACTTCATAAGGGATTTCCACGGCTTTTTGTATACTGTCAGCCAACTCCTCAGCATCTGAGGCATCAAAGTAACTACCACCACCAACCCTGGCCCATTCTCGAAAAGTTTCCTTAAGCATTAGTTCATCAATTGCAAACCCTACAATATTAACCCTTACGTCATATCCCTGGTCTTTAAGGTTTTGAATTTCTTTTTTTGGGTCGCCGTCACACGTTTCTTCACCATCTGTTACAAGAATAATAATTGTTTTGCCTTCAATACCTGCAAGGTCATCCGATATTTTACTTAGAGACTTTCCAATCGGGGTCTTTGCAAGATTTTTAGCTTGGATGGACTTGACCTTTGAAACTGCCTGTGTTTTATCAAGTGGATTGAGTGGTATTTCTAGGTCTGTTCTGCATGAGTCTGTTTCCATATGGCCAAATACCCGAAGTGCAAAGGGAGTGTCTGGTTCAAGGCTGTTCATTATGAGGTTAACTACGGCATTTTTGGCGATATCAATTCGTGGTGTTCCGTTAATCTTTTTTAGCATGCTTCCTGAGGCATCGAGAATAAGTTCCACGGCACCTATACTGGCGGAAGAAAGTCCACTGCCCCCCGGGCCTGCAAGTATCTTTAAGGTGCCTGGTTCATTTGAAGGAACTACTTCAAGAGTTTTTCTTGCAAGAATGTTTCTTTGCTGCCCTGTGACATACCTTAATTCATAAGTGCCAGGCTCTTTTGGGCCCCTTATCTGAATAGGATTGCCGCGTTTGATATATCCGTGGCCGGTTAGCTTAGCTACTTTGTCATTGCCGTCATAAATTGCAATAAAATCCGAATCATTGCCGGGACCCGTCCATGTAATTGTGACCTTGTCATAAGAAACGATCTGATCCGGGGCATCAAGTGTAGCAGTCACGTCTGTCAGGGTAATCGGAGTGCGGGCAAGAGTAATATACTTTTGACCAGTCAGGTAGCGAACTTCGTAATCTCCAATTTCTTCAGGCGTAGATAGTATTAAGTATTCTTTGCCGTCTTTGTCTTTCTTGCTTTTTTTAGTATAAGTGTAGTTTTTATATGTTCCTTCTTCTGCATCTACGGGGACAATAGTGATAAAGTCTCCGTCATTTCCTGGGCCTGTCCAAAACACCTTAAATTTTGAACCCGAACTTACATTATCCTGCACTTCAATTGTAGCAGCGGTTGAAGTAACATTGAGGGGAATACGAGCGAGTGTCTTATAGCTCTGTGCTGTAAGATACCTTATTTCGTAATAACCAGCTTCGTCAGGTGCATTAAGAGTAATATAAGATTTTCCATCCCTGTCCTGTTTGCTTTTATTTAAATAGGAATATTTGCCGTATTTCCCTTCTTCAGCATCTGCTTCTATTATTGTAATAAAATCACGGTGATTATCCGGGCCTGTCCAATGAATATTAATATCAGATCCTGCAGAAACTTCTGAAGGGGCTTCAAGGGTAGCATTTGAAGCTGTTACGGTGATAGGAGTCCTTCCAAGCGTGTAATATTTCTGACCGGAAAGATATCTTACCTCGTAAGACCCGGCAACGTCCGGTGCTTTCAAATTAACATAAAGATTTTCGTCGCGGTCTTTTTTGGACCTTTTAGTATATGTGTAGTTTTTATATTTTCCCTCATCGGCATTAGCCTGGATTATAGTAATAAAATCCTGCCTGTTATCAGGGCCGGTCCAGACTACTTTAAACTCAGACCCCGCAACAACTTCTGGAGGTGCCTCAACTAAAGCTGTTGTCTCCAAAATTGTGATTGGTACTCTTACTAAAGCGGTAGATGTAGCACCATCTATATATCTGAGTTCATATGGTCCTGGTTCGTCAGGGGCACGAAATGTTACAACTTCACCCCGCTTTGTAAATACGTAGTTTCTGTATTTCCTGTCTTCCATATCAACTTCAGCAATTGATATGAAATCATGCTTGTTGTTTGGCCCGCTCCATGTGAGTTCAAAATCAGAGCCGGCTGATATCTCGGGTGGTGCTTGAATGGTAATCTGGGTAAACGAAGTTTGCGTAAATAATAATAATATAAATACTGTAAAGATTAAACTAGATAGAAATTTCATAAATCACCCCTAACCCTTTATAAAGAATTAGATGGGGAGTTTATATAAAATTGGGAATAGTTTCAAGTATTTATAAAGTTGTACAATGCAGTTAATGATAAAAATGTAACAAACTAAACTATATAGTTCTACCAACCGCAATTGCTACTGGACTTGCTTTTTTCATTAGGTCTTCAAATTTTTCAGGTTTGAGAGATTGGCCGCCGTCACTTACTGCAATTTCAGGATTATTATGAACTTCAATTGCAAGTCCATCTGCACCTGCTGCAATTGCTGCTAGGGTCATAGGGGTTACATACTGCCAGTATCCTGTACCGTGACTTGGATCTGCAAATACAGGTAAGTGGGTTTTTTCCTTTAGGACCGGTATAGCATTAAGATCAAAAGTATTTCTTGTAGCTGTTTCAAAAGTTCTGATACCCCTTTCACATAAAATTACATTAGGATTGCCTTCTGATAAAATATATTCGGCACACATTAAAAATTCATTTATGGTAGTGGACATTCCTCTTTTTAGTAAAACAGCTTTTTTTGATTTGCCTACAAGTTTAAGAAGTGCATAATTTTGGGAATTTCTAGCACCGATCTGAAGTACATCTGCATATTCTTCAAGAAGGTCTATATCGTCCGGGTCCATAAGTTCGGTTACTATCGGAAGACCTGTTTCTTCCCTCGCCGCAGCTAAAAGTTTCAAACCCTCTTTCCCAAGTCCCTGGAAAGAATAGGGCGAAGTCCTGGGTTTAAATGCACCACCTCTAAGCATTGTTGCACCGGATGCTTTTACGGCCTTGGCAATCTCCATAAGCTGTTCTTCGTTCTCAACCGAACAGGGGCCAGCAATAACTGCAATATTATTATCTCCAACAATAGTCCCTGCTACTTTTACAGGAGAAGTTGAACCCTGTACTTCCTTGCTTGCAAGTTTATAAGGCTGTTCAATTGGTACAACCTTATCCACCCCGTGGGACTGTCTTAAAACTTCAGCATGATGAGGTTTACCGCGGTCATCCCCTACAACACCAATAACTGTTCTTAGAATACCCTCTATAGGGTGGGGTTTATAACCCAGTTCTTCAATAAGAGATTTAACTTTATCAATTTCCTCTTTAGTTGCCTCATTTTTCATTACAACAATCATGGAAAAAGCCTCCGGTTATATATAAAAGAGTTAATACTATTACATTGAAATAATTAATGTCAACGTGTTAAACAGCAATCTTTTCTTTTGTTTTAGGGCTTATTCTTTGTTTAATCCCCAGTATAAATTGATTGATAAATTACATAATAGAGATTATTCTTTTGGTAGTTCAAAGTGAGGAAGAATTAAATGAAAAAACTATTATTAACATTGTTAATATTGCCCTTAAGTTTTACCTTATCTTTTGCTCAGAGCGGACCTTCACAGCCTGCACCAGAATTTCCTGCTTATATAGTAAAACCGTCAGAGGATCTTAACCCATACGGGATGTCTTCACTCGGTACTACTACAGAGGAAGGTGCGATTAATGATGCAGCAGGCTCCCTAGGTTCCAAAACAAGTAACAGGCCAAGTAATCTGGATGTAAACAAATCAATACAGGACAAGAAGTTAAAAGATCAGGAACAGACAAATGACCAGGAAGTTAATAAGAATCAGCCAGAAACTATCGAGGAAGAAGCAATTAAATATAGTGAAGTCTCACGTTCAAAACCTAAAAACCGATCCAATATGATAAAATGGGTTGATGAAGACGGAGTCCAACACATTAGCAACAATATTGGGTCTGTACCTCCACAATATCACGATCAAATAAAATAAAAGTTATTTTTTAGTTCTTTTTGCAGGAGTCTTAGCATTTAACTTTTCTTCAAGTTCTTCAATTCTAGTAGTTAGTTTTCTCAACTGCGCCTCAATCACATAAAGTGATTCATTAGCTGATTCAATTTTTTTATGAAGAAAATGCCCTATAATAAATAAAGGGACTACTATCAAAATTATCTGAAAAAGGTAACCCGGACCACTATAGCTACTGCTTCCCGAACAACTGTAGAGAAGGGGTATTATAACTATAGTAATTAAGAAAGTTATTTGATTTAATTTCATTTTTTTCTCCTAGATCTGTAGCAATAAAATTATAATGCTAAAGTTTCTTAAATGAAAGGTAATAGATCTGTTTTTTTTTATTCAGGAATTCCTTTTCAAATTTTGTCTGAGTCCTGTTCTCAATTGAATGTGAATAGCCTTTTTTCTCATAAATATTTGTGAATTTATTATGGCTGTCAAAATGTTCAATTGTGTGGGTTACATAATCAAGGTGGTCGCTAGTAAATTCAACTATCCCCTGTTCTTTCATTATATTGAATAAATTATCCAAGAAATTATAGTTTATTATTCTATGTTTTTTATGCCTGTCCTTGGGCCAGGGGTCAGGAAAATTTATATAAACCTTATCAAATATGTTAGGAGCGAATACCTGCTCTACAGCCAGGTCAGCATCAAAATGAATAAGTTTTATATTAGAGATATTCTGATTTATGACCAGTTTTAAGGCTTTTTTGTATCTGAAATACTTGATTTCAATACCTAGGTAGTTCCAGTCTGGGTTATTTGCAGCAACATCTGCAATAAACTCTCCTTCACCGAAACCAATCTCAAGGGCAGAGCTGTTGTTATTCCCAAATATTTCTTCTGTGTTTAAAGGTAGTGATAATACAGAAATGTCTAGTGCGGTGTTAAGTGTCTCCTGGTTCATAAACTGTTCATAGGACTTCTCTTATAATCTGATCATCAATTTTTAATGAATATTTTCCGTCAGTACTATAAATTTTCCCAATGGCTTCTGGAAGTGACATTTCAATTGTGCCGCCGCGGGACTTTTTATCAATTTTCATAGACGAGATAAGTATTTCGGGGTCAGCCTCAAAAGGGATTTCTACTGGCAGACCCGCACCTAGGAAGACGGATCTTACCCTTTCCAGGTCTTTTTCTGACCAAATACCAAGTTTAACGGCAATGCGTCCTTCAAGCATCATGCCGATAGATATCGAGTTTCCATGAGTAAGAGTATAGTTGGAATGGTTTTCAATTGCATGGCCAATTGTATGTCCAAAGTTCAATATCTTCCGCAAATTTGATTCTTTTTCATCATTTTCAACAACATCACCTTTAATTCGGCAGCATTTCTCTACAATTAATGAAAGCAGTTCAATATCGTAGTTAAATATATCTTCTGATCTTTGTTCTATTAATTCAAAGAGTTCGAAATCGGCAATAATTCCGTATTTTATTATCTCCGCAAGGCCTTCTTTGATTTCTTCAGCCCCAAGTGTTCTTAATGTATTTATATCAATGACTACAGCTTTGGGTTGGTAAAAGGAACCAATGAGATTTTTTCCATGAGGCGTATCAACAGCAGTTTTTCCGCCAATCGAACTGTCAACGCATGCAACAAGTGATGTTGGGAACTGTATATAAGGAATTCCTCTTGTATATGTTGCTGCTACATAACCTGCGATATCGCCTACTACACCACCACCCAGAGCAATTAATGCTGAATCCCTGCCAAAACCCGCTTCCAACATTTTGTCTTCGATTTCAGTTTTGATCTCCCTTGTTTTTTGCATTTCACCAGCGGGAAAATCAAGCAGTAGGGTTTTTTCAGCAATTCCATCGATCAGGCTTTTAAGCTTTTCACCATAAAGTTTCCTTACATTAGAATCAGTTACTATTACATAGGAAAATGCAATTGGATTTTCTTTCAGTCCGGTAATAAATTCTTCGAACAGATCTTTCCCAATTGTAATATCATAGGAATTGTCCACAATTTGTTTAAGATTTACCCTTAGTATGTTCATAGTAGTTCAATCACTATATTTTAATAAAGACCATACATTCTCAGTGCCCAATTTCTCTGCACCATTCAGATCGGACAGTTCAATCAAAAAAAGATATCCAACAATATTACCGCTAAGCTGTTTGATCAGGTTTCCTGTTGCCAGGGCAGTACCTCCTGTTGCGAGAAGGTCATCTACGATTACCACATTTTTGCCGTCTTTTAGGGAATCGTCATGAATTTCAAGAGAGTCTGAACCATATTCAAGGTCATAGGTCTCCTGAATCCTTGTAAATGGAAGTTTCCCTGGTTTCCTAACAGTGATAAACCCCTTGTTCATTTTTATAGAAAGAGCAGAAGCAAAAATAAAACCTCTTGATTCGATACCTACCAGGTAATCGATGTCCTCTCCGTTAAGTAATTCGGCCATCTGGTTTACTGAGCTTTCAAATGCACCTGCATCCTGAAGAAGGGGGGTGATGTCTCTGAATAATATTCCTTCTTTTGGAAAGTCAGGAATGTTTCTTATATATTTCTTTATTTCATGCATAAATTGTTTCCTGTAAAAATATTATATGTTAAGTTAAAATTATTGGAGTTAATGTACCAAAGCTTTGATCTATTTCAATTTCTATCACGGGTTAAAACTTTTTAAGAACAGTAGATTAATTGTATTAATAACAGGCAAAATACTTAATATTAATAATTTGATTTGAAATAACCTTTAATGTTAATATATTTTATTATTATTAAATATATCTGGTAATTTGAAGGGTAAAAATGAAAGCACTTTTAACCGCAGCATTTTATTTATTTGTAACACTCATTGTTACTACAGGAATTATAACTGCTGATTCCGACAAACCAGCTCCACTCGGGTTTGAGTTTGGTATATCCAACGGTGATGCAAAAAAACAGATAAAAAACAACGGTTACAACATTATTAAGAATGAAAAGGATTCAAAAAAGGTAAGGACCATTATATTTGATGGAGCAGTTGTAGATGTTACAGATGAAAAAGGAATAGATAAAAAAACGAGGCTTGAATTTTTTAATAACAAACTTATGAGTTCTGCAGTAATGATAAAAACAAATGATAATCTCCAATTTATAGATATACAGAATGATATACTTAAAAGTATTGTTTCAAAACATGGCGCACCTACTGCAACTGATAGTATGTTTTCTTATGATACCTGGGAATGGGATATAGAACACCTGGGGCTTGTATTGAGTACAAACAGAGATAAGGGCAAATTAAAACTTGAGTATACATATCACCCAGTTGCCAGTACAAAAGTACAGTCTGAGTTGAATTTAAAAAGAAAGGGCGAAGTCCGACATCCAGCTGACCAGATGTTTAAGGATGGAAATTTTTCTCAGCAGGGTGGCCCTGGTAATAGATCATTTTAGTATATTGTTATTTACCTGATACCTGTTTGAATCCACTTACTGAAAAAATAAAAGCTATTGCAAGACCGCAGTAAAAAAGCTTTATATAGAATGAAAAATAGTTGTTAATCACTAGTACAAGACCTACAGACAATACAATCCAGATTATGAGTGGAATTACTTTTCTTATCATCTCAAAAAATGTTGCACCAAAAGTACTTTCCCCACTATTTTTAACCAAACTTGGCAAAGAAATTGTGATGAAATAGAACAGGTGACCAAAAAGGAGAGTACCAAGAAGGAATCCTGCAAGCAAAAAGATTGCAAATAAAAGTTCATTCATTTCTTAAGTTGTTCACCGGTGCAGTATTTATTTAACAGAAACAAATCTATCTCCATTCCACTGTCAATATTCTCAGTTAATTTTGTACTGTTTTTATTCTCATATTTACCTACAACGGAACCGATACTGTTTGAAAAAATTGCTTTATCCGTAGAAATTGATTTTTTACTGCAGTACAGCGACCTTGAGATTAACACTGAATTATATTTTATTTCATTACCAATTTTCTGTGGGCTACTAAATACGTGTTTTTGTGTAATTAGCATCTCATCATTACTCGATCCTTCTTTGGCTATAGTAAAAATATAAAAATTTGACTCCCCAGGTATTTTCGAATGCCCTATATATGACCACTCCTGACAATGTGATACCACAGGATATATGTATAATGGTGATAACAGTAATAACGCTAAACTTATAATCTTAAGCATTTATTGATAAATTATAATTAAATTTTACTATACTTATCCAAGGTTTCTGGAATAATATCATAAAATTAAAATTACATCCAAAAACAAATTATTACAATTAAATAATAACTCAATTAACCAGTCTTTTACTTTTTATGAAAAAAAAGTTTAAAATCAGCCCTCTTTTTCTTTTACTGTGTATTTTTTTCTTAATTTGTACCGAATTTGTATATGCACAGGATGAAACGGATGATATAATCCGTGTTTCTAAACTCAAAATTAAGGGTAATAAAGCGATTGAAACAAAGGAAATTAAACTGAGTATTGAAACTCAGTCTCCTTCAATTAAACCCTGGGTGAGCAAACCTGAATTTGATCCTGATTCATTTAAAGACGATATTCTGAGAATAAAGGAACTATATGCAAATAATGGCTATTACGATGCGGTAGTTGAATATAAGCTTAACTACAATGATGCAGGGGACAGGGTAAAGATATACATAACAATTGAGGAGGGATCTCCCGTTATTCTAAGAAGTCTTAGTATTATTATCAAAGATCCTGCTCAGCGAGGCAATACCGATGGTGAAGAGTACCTTGATATCAGGCAAAGAATTATAGAAATAATTCCCCTGGAAGCTGAAAAAGAATTTTCTCCTATTAAATTTGAGCAAGCCAAATCAGATATTAATCTAATATTGTCAAATCTTGGTTATCCAAAGCACGAGTTAGAATCCGAAGCACTTGTTAACAAGAGCGAAAAATGGGCTGAAGTAAGTTTTAATCTATCTCCCGGTGATCAATATAGATTTGGCAACATTGAAATAGTCGGAAATAAAAAAATACCCACATATCTTATTAGAAGAGAAATTGTATTTGAACCTGGTGAAGTTTATTCACTCGAGAAAGTATCAGAGTCTCAAACGAGAATATTTCAGTTAGGGTTTTTTAAGTCTGTAATTATTAGCCAGATTTATAATGATAAGATACTTACCGTCGATACGCTTATAACTGTTGTTGACAGGAAATTAGGAAGTATGAGGTTTGGTGTAGGTTTTGGCACGGTTGATAAAATAAGGGGCCAGGTCGGTTGGACACAGAGGAATTTTTTAGGCGGCGGCAGAAATCTTGACGTGCTTGCCAAAGCATCCTTTATTGTTCAGTTGATTCAGGCCAGTATAACTCAGCCGCATGTAATAGGTCGTGATTCAGATCTTACTGCACTAGTAAATTTCCAGCGAGACGATCTACCTGGTTATCAGGGCTCATCTGTTACATCCGCACTAACATTGTCCAAAAGGTTAGGCCGGCACCTTAGGGGATATGGTTCTTTTAATGTAATTTATTCAAGAATTAACTCGCAGGCTACTAGGACTCCTATAGAACAGAGTAGGGAAAATGTTTTTCTTACCACTTTTGGCGCAGGATTAAATTACAATACAACTGATAATATATTTGACCCCAGGAAAGGAGTCTTTGTCGACCAGAGAGTTGAATCAGCATTTAAAATTTTTGGTTCAAACGTAAATTACCTTCTTTCATTTACAGATATGAGAGCATATAAAGAAATTAAAAAAGATTTTGTTTTAGCGAAAAGAATACAGTTTGGAATGTTGTACCCTTTTGGTTCAACTGGGGAGTTTGATGTACCTATTTTTAAAAGGTTTTTTGCTGGTGGAAGCAACAGTATGAGGGGTTTTCCCTTTCAGAAACTAGGGCCGCTAGATAGCGATGAAGATCCTCTTGGGGGCAACTCTCTTTTAGTAGGGAATCTTGAAACCAGGTTTCCACTTTATGCAGATTTTGGAGGTGTTGTATTCCTGGATTATGGTAATGTTTTTCCTGACAGTTTCAGCTATCCACTGGACAAATTAAAATATGCTGTTGGTACAGGAATTAGATATAACACTATCATTGGACCATTAAGACTTGATTTTGGATATGCACTCAATCCAAATCCAGATTTAAACAGGTTTCAGGTATTTCTTAGTGTAGGACAGGCTTTCTGATTCTAAGACATTATTTTCTTTATTCCACGTGCTGCCTGCATGATTCTCATTTCATTTTCGACAAGGGCAAGCCTTACATAACCCTCACCGTATTGCCCGAACCCTATTCCTGGAGAAACAGCAACTTTTGCTTTTTCTATAAGTAGTTTGGAAAACTCAAGTGAACCTATATTTTTGAACTTCTCAGGTATTTCTGCCCAAACAAACATTGTCGCACTTGGTTTTGGTATTTTCCATCCTGCCCTGGCAAATGATTCTATTAATTTGTCGCGCCTTGAAAGGTAAAGTGCATTTATCTCCTCAACGCAGTTTTGTGGACTGTTAAGCGCATGGATAGATGCAATCTGTATTGGCTGAAAAATGCCATAATCCAAATAACTCTTAATTCTTTTTAAGGCAGATATTATTTTTTCGTTCCCGACCATAAACCCAACTCGCCAGCCAGGCATATTGTAACTTTTTGACATTGAATAAAATTCCACTGCTACATCCTTTGCACCCTTTACCTGCAATATACTTGGAGCCTTGTATCCATCATAGCAAAGGTCGGCATAAGCAAGATCATGTACAATGACCAGACCCGATTCTTTTGCCAGGTCAACAACTTTTTCAAAAAATTCAGGGCTTGCTGTCATTGTAGTAGGGTTATTTGGAAAAGATAGTATTAAAACTTTGGGTTTTGGCCAGACTTCATTAAGAACCTTTTGTATTGAATCAAGCAGCTGATCTTCATCATAAAGAGGGATGCTCTGCACGTCTCCCCTCGATATTATCACTGAATATGTATGTATAGGGTATGCAGGGTTTGGTACGATTACGTTGTCTCCCGGAGACAATATTGAAAGCATTAGGTGCGAAATTCCTTCCTTTGAGCCAATAGTAACAACAGCTTCAGAGTCAGGGTCTATATCTATATCATATCTTTTTTTGTACCAGTTGCTTATTGCAAGTCTGAGTTTTGGAATACCTGCTGAAGAGGAATACCTGTGGTTCCTTGGATTTGATACAGCTTCTATAAGTTTATCAACTATATGCTGAGGAGTTGCCTGGTCAGGATTACCCATGCCAAGATCAATTATATCTTCCCCTTGTGCCCTGGCCTTAGTCTTGTATTCATTTACAACATTAAATACATAAGGGGGGAGTCTTTTTATAAGTGAAAATTCGTCTGTTGAATTATCCATTAATTTTATTCCATGATATTTAAGGTTAGAATCTTATTCTAATCCTTGACAATCTCAAGAAATTTATTGCAAAATAAAATAATAATATGAATACCTGTATATACTTACTTAGCATACTCTTGATATTGTTTTTACCCTGCGACTCTTACTCGGACCAGGATTTTGTGAAATCAGGTCTTGCGTCATGGTATGGGCCGGGACATCATGGTAACAGGACAGCAAGTGGAGAAAAGTTCGATATGAATGTCTATACAGCTGCTCATAAAACCCTTGATTTTGGTACAAACGTAAAGGTGCTGAATATAGACAACGGTAGAACAGTAGTGGTCACAATAAATGACAGAGGTCCTTATGTTAAGGGAAGAATAATAGACCTCTCCAAGTCTGCAGCTGCACAGCTTGGTTGCATGAGGAAGGGGATATGCAGAGTTATATTAGAGATTGAAAAGGGTAATTGATGCATGAGTTTAATATGAGAAATACAATATTGTTCGTAATGGTAATAATAATTTTTATGTCCTTTGGATGTGGAAGTAAAAAAAGTTCCAAAGGATATAAATATACCGACGAGCTTAAAAACGTAGACGGTTATACACAGACCGGACTAGCTTCCTGGTACGGAGACAAGGAACATGGAAACCTTGCCGCAAGCGGTGAAAGGTTTAGCAAGTATGATTATACTGCTGCACATAAGTCACTTCCGTTTGGAACGGTTGTAAGAGTAACTAACCTGGAAAATGGAAAGGATGTTGTAGTTAATATTAACGACAGAGGGCCTTTTATAAGGGGGCGGATTATAGATCTTTCTTATAGTTCAGCAAAATCTATTGACCTTATAAGGACTGGTGTAGCAGAAGTAAAAGTAGAGGTGATATCATCACCTTCTCTCAGGAATGAAAATTATTTTAAACCTATTTACACAGTCCAGGTAGGTTCATTCAGCAGTAAAGTAAATGCTAAGAGTCTGAAGGATGAACTAAACTCAGGGATAGCAAAGGATGTAAGAATAGAGTCTATTGAAATAAAAGGGGACATGTATTACAGGGTGAGGGTAGGCATGTACTCAAGTAAATCAAAAGCCGAATCTATGAAAAGAGACCTAAGAGATTATGGATACAATGGCAAAATAATACTTGAATAGCTTTAATTAACTTCCTGGTATTTTTCAATTTTTTCTGTTGGCATATTTTATCATTGCTGGCATTATTAACATATGCCAAAAATTCGAATAACTAAATTTAAACAGATGAAAGAAAAAGGTGATAAGATTTCTATGATCACCGCTTATGATGCAGCCACTGCCGAGATTGTAGATTCTGCAGGTATTGATTCAGTACTTGTGGGAGATTCACTTGGAAATGTAATACAGGGACTTGAAAACACTCTTTCGGTAAGTCTTGAAGAGATGATTTACCACACAAAAATTGTTTCACGTGGTATTAAAAACGCACACCTTGCTGCTGATATGCCTTTCATGTCCTACCAGGTGTCTATAGATAGTGCTATAACTAACGCGGGAAGGTTGTTGAAGGAAGGAAACGCAGAATCAGTAAAACTGGAAATTAACGAAGAATACATCGAAACAATTTACGCACTTAGTAAAGCAAGTATACCGGTAATTGCACATATTGGGCTATGTCCTCAATCGGTTCATATTTCAGGTGGTTACCTGGTGCAGGGAAGAAAAAAGAATGATGCAGAACACCTACTTCAACTTGCACATCTTTCTGAGGAAGCGGGTGCTTCCTTATTAGTTCTAGAGAGTATTCCAAGTGTACTTGCTGAAAAAATTACATCGTCAATATCCATTCCAACTATTGGTATTGGTGCAGGGAATGGATGTGATGGGCAGGTGCTAGTATTTCATGATATGGTAGGTCTTAGCCCTGAGCCTCTTCCAAAATTTGTAAATAAATTTGCAGAAGGAAGAAAAACATTTTTAAAAGCAACTGAAAAATATATAGAACAGGTAAAAAACCAGAAGTTTCCATCTAAGAAAAATAGTTATGAGTAAGAATATTCGTATTATTTCATCAATAATTGAGATGAACGAATTCTCAAATGATTTAAAAAGTGGTAATAAAAAAGTTGCATATGTACCTACAATGGGAGCGCTTCATGAAGGCCACTTGAGCCTTGTTGACAGGGCTAACCAGATAGCTGACCATACGATAGTAAGCATTTTTGTTAATCCTACACAGTTTGGACATAATGAAGATTTCGGAAAATATACAAGAGACCTTGAAGGAGATACCCAGAAATTATCATCCTTTAATGTAGCTGCAGTTTTTTTACCTGACTCAAAAGATATTTACCCTGAAAGTTTTCAAACATATATAGAAGTAACAGATATTCAAAAAGATCTTTGTGGCAAATCAAGGCCAGGTCATTTCAGGGGAGTTGCAACAGTGGTAGTAAAACTATTTAATATAGTACAACCCGATTATGCCGTATTTGGCCAAAAAGATTTTCAGCAATTAAAGGTAATAGAAAGATTAGTTAAAGATCTTCACTTAAGTATTGAAATTATCCCAATGCCCATTGTAAGGGAGGAAGATGGCCTTGCACTCAGTTCCAGAAATGCCTATCTTTCAGATGAGGAAAGAGTAAAAGCTCTTGGGCTTTCAAAAGCTTTATCTATAATTAGTCAAAGATATCGGGAGGGATGTAAAGATTCTGGTATTCTAGTCGAAGAGGGTAAAAATGTTCTTAAAAGTTGCGGAGTAAATGATATTGACTACCTCGAAATAAGGGGCTCTAATAATCTGGAATTGATTAAAACTGCTGAGTCTGGTAATTTGGTAGCAGTTGCTGCAAATATCGGTAGTACACGGCTAATCGATAATATTATATTGTAGCTTAATTCAAAAAGGGAGTAACAACATATTGCTAAGGACATTGTTAAAGTCAAAAATACATAGGGCTACTGTGACAGAAGCTGATCTTGATTATGAAGGCAGCCTTACTTTAGACAGAAACCTTATGGATATTGCAGACTTGCTTCCATATGAAGAGGTTCACATATTTAATGTGACAAACGGTCACAGGTTTTCTACATATGTTATTGAGGGTAAGCGTGGTTCTAATGTGATATGTGTAAACGGAGCTGCAGCTCATCTTGCACGTGAAGGAGATTGTCTAATTATTGCCAACTTTTCTGCTTATAATGAGGAGGAGTGCAAAAAACATATTCCAAGACTAATATATGTTGATGAATCAAACAAGGTTGTATCAGTGAAGCCTGATGATATTAAATTAAAACTTGCTGAAAACTAATTATTATTTTTGTTTGAATCTATAATTTATTTAATTTATCAAAATTATTTAAACCCCTACTAAAATATATAAATTATTATCAGAATAATAAGTTATATCTATATGAAATTATTGACATATTTTGTATGTGAGGTTATAAATTTTAAGCATTAATTAACAGGATGAAGGACAGATATTCAATATTACTATTCTTAACTTCCCAAAAATTGAGGGAGATAACATCGGAGATTTCATAAATGAAGGCAATTATACTTGCAGCTGGTAGAGGTACAAGGCTGTACCCTTACACCCAATATATACCAAAATGTCTTTTAGATATTGGCGGTCATACTATTCTAGAGCATCAGTTAAACCATATAAAAGATTGCGGAATCAGCGAAGTTGTTATTGTGGTTGGATTTGGATTTGAAAGAGTAGAAAACTTTCTCAGAAACTTTGACGGGCTGGGTATGAGGATTAAAACGCTTTATAACCCGTTTTACCAGACAACTAACAGCCTAATATCGCTTTGGATTGCGCGTGGTGAGATGAATGAAGATATTGTAGTTATGAATGGTGATGATGTATTTGAAATCGATGTGCTGGATAATGCGCTGTCACTTTCAAACGAAAAAATCTGTCTGCCAATTAAAAGAAAGAAAAATTATGAAGAAGAAGACATGAAGGTAAACCTTGATAAAGGAAGGATTGTGGATATTAGTAAATCCATTAGCAGTAATATATCTGCTGAATCTGTTGGGTTGAGGGTTTTCAGGGATACCGGTGTTGAAATTATTAAAAGGGCTATTGAAGAGGAAATGCGTTCCCCTGGTGCTGAAAAAAAATGGTATATCAGTTCCATACAAAGACTTATCAATAAAGGTTATAAAATAAAATCACTTGATATAGACGAACTATTCTGGATGGATGTGGACTATCCAGTTGACCTTTTTAATGTAAGGGCTCATTCTGAAAAATTTCTCAATGTTACTGATTCAAAGATTTATCTGAAGGTAGTAGAATCTAATCAGTAGAATGAAACAAGCATTAATTATTGCTTCAGGCATTGGTATTATTGGAGAAGAATTAAACTTATACCCTCAGTTAAATGTATCCGAAGTCCTTCAGCTTAAAAGATTATTAATAAATTCCGAACGTGCGGGCATTAACCGCTTTACCATATTTTGCGATGAATCTTCAAAGCTTTCCCTACTCAAGATTTCCAATGACATGCGAATTCAATCCCAAATAGAATTTGTATGCGAAAATGATGGATTTAAGTTTGAAGATGGATTTGCATATGTGCTTCAATCTAATTTATTAACATATTACACAACTATAAAAGCCTTTATCGAATCGTCCGAAAAAGAATCAGGAAATACTATACTTAGCGACAATGAAGATAATACTTACGGTCTTTTAAGACTAAAAAAAACTGATATAAATAAAATAAGAAAGACCGGAGATTTAACTCAAATACTTGGCGGGAAATCAAAAAGTCCGATTAAGAACCTTCCAATCAGTGATGGTTACATGATGAACCTGTCATCGACCAAGGAATCTCTGGATGAAGCAAAAGACCTGATATTTTCCAATGTAGGTAAGACCGCAACAGGATGGATTGCGATAAATATAAATGGTCGAATTTCACTTCCTCTTAGTCGACAACTTGTGAAAACATCACTAACACCTAACATGGTAAGTGTCCTAATAAATGTAATAGGAGTACTTTCTGGGCCATTTTATGCACTTGGCCACCCTGTAATTGCGGCATTATGTATGCAGATTGCAACAATTCTTGATAGGTGTGATGGTGAAGTTGCGAGGGTTAAACTAATGGAGACCAAAAGAGGACAGTGGGTGGACACGATAAGTGACCAAGTTTCTATGCTCTCATTTTATATAGGACTACCTATTGGTTATTACATTTTGGCACAAAGTAACTGGATTATTGTAGTAGGTATTATAAATGTATTATTTTTCATTTTCTTTATTGCATGGTCATTTTATTTTCTTCTTAAATATACTGATTCCGGAAGCCTTGTTGCATATATGGATGTAGATAATTTTATTGATGAGAAAAAGACAACTCCTGTAAGAAAGTTTATTTCTTTCTTAAGACCTCTCGGAAGGAGAAACGTATATTCACTTGCATTTCTCGTACTTGCAATTGTAGGCGGTACTAAATATGTTTTTATTTTTGCATCAATAGGTATTACTTTCTTTTTTTTACATGTGCTTGAGGATATTATAAAGCTTAGTAAAATTAAAAAGAGAGAGATTTATAACTGAGAATAACAGAGGTAATAATAATGGCAGCCGGTGGTAACGAAAAGAAGCAAAATACTGATAATAATACAACTGAAAGATACAATCCTCCTAAGGATTATGCTCCTCCACTAATTTCTAAATTCCTAAACTGGGTAGAGTCAATGAATTTCAAATACTCCGTTTTTGAAGACCAGTCTGTGTATGATATCTCCCTTTTTCCCTGGGTAAAAGATATAGAAGAGAACTGGGAAAAAATAAGAAAAGAGCTTGATGAAGTAATGAAGGACAGGGAAGAACTTCCTAATTTCCATGATATTATAGAACAGGTAAATACTATAACACAGGACAATAACTGGAAAACATATTTTCTTGCCGGTCATGGTATAAACTGTGAGGAAAACAGAAAGCATTGCCCTGAAACGGTTAAACTTCTAGAAAAGATTCCCGAAATGAAAAATGCATTTTTTTCTATCCTTTCTCCAAACAAGCATATACCTGCACATAAGGGGCCCTATAACGGAGTACTCAGGTATCACCTGGGGCTAATTATTCCCGAACCAAGAGAGAAGTGCAGAATCAGGATAGATGAAGAGATTTATACCTGGAAAGAGGGTAAAACCCTGATATTTGATGATACATACAACCACCAGGTATGGAATGATACAGAAGGTTACCGCGTTGTTCTTTTTGTTGATTTTCTAAGACCTTTAAAATTCCCATTCAATTTACTTAACAAATTTATTATAAATGTTTCTCTGTTTACTCCATTTGTTAAGGAAACTGAAGCTAATTTTAGAAAATGGGAAAATAAATTTTACAAAGAAAGGCAGTAATTACGAGTTTTTAAACAGCTTGTATACACAGAAGCTTAGAAGGCTTAGTGTTAGTCCCCATGATATGACCATAAAGATAAGTGCTTCAGTTCCCATTTAGTCCCTCTTTTCTTTTACCTGATATAAATACCAATACAGTAAATAAAACAAAAAGGCCAATCAGCCAAAACCTTGCCAGCCATATATTCCACGGTGCTTTTTCAAATTTAGAAGGAAGGTAGTCATAGCTCCACCAGCATATAATTATTAACAGAAATAATGGAGTAACATATCTCAAAATATAATAAAAAACCCTTGGTACTTTTATAAAGCCGTTTCTATTTAATTCATCCCAGGCATTAGTCCCGCCAAAAAGCCACATAAATATTACAATTTCTATAAATCCAAATATAACCACACCAATAGTACCTGCCCAAAAATCCCATTCATCCAGGGTTTTATTTACAAAAATTACAAGTAGTACACTCACGATTAGAATTGAAATCATAATAAATACAGATTTTTTACGTGTAAAACCAAATTCGTCTTGAAGAAAAGTGATTACGGGCTGAGATATTGATACAGAAGATGTAAGACCTGCAAAAAACAGAAGAAAAAACCACAGAAATCCCAGTAATTGTCCACTTGGGATTCCTATAATGGTGCCGGGTATACTTGCGAATATTGCAGGAAGGCTTATAAAACCTAAGCTGAAAGCCCCCGATTGAGCAATAGCTACAGCCCCTGTAATGCCAAAAAATGCAACGGCAGCCGGAATTGCAATGGAACCACCTAGAATTACTTCAGCAGTCTCATTTAATGAAGCTGAGGTAAGTCCGGTAAGTGTTATATCCTCATCGGGCTTTACGTATGAAGCGTAAGTTATTATCGCCCCAAATCCCAGGCTTAGTGTAAAAAAGATCTGTCCTGCAGCGGATATCCAAACTTTAGGGTTTCTAAGTGCTGAAAAATCAGGGTTCCAGAGAAAATTCAATCCCTCGATAGCAGTATTTTCCGGGGTATCGAGAGTAAGCACTTTATACATAAGAAAAGCAGCAATAATAAATAGTAATGGAAGAGCAAACTTAGCAAATACCTCAATACCCTTGGTTATACCTCTTAGCAATATGTATACATTTACAATTATTGTTATTACAAATGCTACATATGCCATTACAGAAGGGCTTAAGATATCACCGCTGCCTGATCCAATGTAGGTCGAGAGAAAATTGCTGAAAGGTTTAACATAATCACTTGCCCCTGTTACACTTTCTGGCGGAAGAGAGGGGCTTTGACCGAGAAGGAAATGGAGTGAATATCCAAGTGTCCAAGATTCAATGTAAATATAATAAATAACTACTACAAACGGAATCCATAAGCCGAATACTCCAAGTATTCGAGCAAACGGACTATTCCATATAAGTGCAAAGATTGAAGGAGCTGTGCCGTGTCCGTGTCTTCCGCCAAACCTGCCTAATGCCCATTCTACCCACATTAGGGGTATGCCCAGCAAAATGAAAGCGATTAGATAGGGTACCATAAAAGCCCCGCCCCCATTTTCAGCTGCCTGAACAGGAAACCTAAGGAAATTTCCAAGTCCTATTGCACTTCCTGCCATTGCAAAGATCAGGCCGATTCTAGAAGACCAGAGTTCTCTATGGTATTTCATAAGATTATTCTTAAATATATTTAATACAGATTCTTAAACACAAAACTACATAATTTTAGATCATAATAACATATATTTATATATTATTATTTTCTTGACAAAGATAAAAATAGTCTTATTCTAATACAGCAAAAATTTGCCTCAAAAGGTGGTAATGGTGTCACCAAAAACAACAAAAAAAATTAAGTCCAAGAATACATCTGTATCCAAAATGCCCAAAGGTGCAGCAAAGAAAAAGGTAAAAGAGCCAGACCCTAACGAATATTCAAAGGTCTTTTTAAAAGAGATGAAGCAAATGCTTCTTAAAATGAGGGAAGAACTTCTTGAAGATGTTACAAGGGCCGTAAAGGAAGAATCCAATCATTTACGTTTTGATGTAGGGGATTTTTATGACCATGCTTCTGAAGACCGACAAAGGGAACTTGCACTGACCCTCTCGAACAGGGAACGGGATAAGCTAATGCTTATTGAGCAAGCGCTTAAACGAGTAGAAGAAGGCACTTACGGTATTTGTGAAGTGACAGGTGAAAAGATTGGTGAAGAGAGACTTCGAGTTCTTCCGTTTACTATGCTTAGTGTTGAGGCACAGGAAGAAATTGAAAGAGGGGGATAAACAACCTACACTCTTAAGCTTGCAATTGATTGGGTGTATGGGGTTTTAATTACTTCCTTCTCTGTTATTATAGCAGTTATAAGCCCATTGGGTGTTATATCGAAGGCAGGATTAACAACATCTACATCTGCTGCAATTTTTTTATCTCCAATGTGAGTAACCTCTGAAATATCCCTCTGTTCAATCGGAATATCAGTTCCGGAACTACATTCAAAATCAATAGTTGATACTGGGGCCGCAACATAAAATGGGATATTATGGTGTTTTGCCAATATTGCTACAGAATATGTACCTATTTTATTTGCAACATCTCCATTGGCTGCAATTCTATCAGCCCCAACTACTACAGAGGAAATATTACTGTTTATCATTAACGAACCAACCATATTATCCGTAATTAAAGTTACAGGTATCCCGTCTTTCATAAGTTCCCAGGCGGTAAGCCTTGCACCCTGAAGGAATGGTCTTGTTTCTGAAGATATTACGCTTATATTTTTACCATTCTCAATTGAACTCCTTATTACGCCCAGAGCAGTCCCATAACCCCCTGTAGCGAGTCCTCCGGCATTACAGTGGGTAAGCACAGAGGAGTCCTCTAAAATCAATTCAGAGCCATTTAAGCCTATTTTCTTGCATGTTTCAATATCTTCTTTCAATATAAGGTTTGCCTCATCAATAAGGATTCTTTTGATATCTTCCGGTTGTTTGTCAGAATTGGCACAAATTATTTTTTTCATTCTTTCAATTGCCCAGAAAAGGTTTACTGCAGTAGGCCTAGTAGAGGCTAGGGTATCACACACACTGTTGAGAAACTCAATCATTTCCTGGTTGTCTGAACCCTTATATTCGAGTGAACCTACTGCCACACCCATGGCTGCAGCAATACCTATAGCGGGTGCTCCCCTAATAACCATGCTTTTTATAGCTTCAGCAACTTCTTTATATGTTGAGTATTCATTGTATATCTCAGAGCCAGGGAGCTTTCTCTGGTCAATCATGTAAACCTTGTTGTTTTTCCATTCAATAGTTGTAAAAGACGACATTTATTCACCTGTATTTTAATTTAGTGCTTAAATAACATTCCTACCCATTCTCCATCTATTTGTCTGTCTAAAATTTTAAAATCTTCATTAGTTATTCCATTTTCAAGCTCTTCCATTCTCATAACAGGAATACCGGAAAGTATCATACGGCCGTCCTTATTAAGCCTGGATTTTAGATCTGATTTCATCATTAGAATTGCCTCTACCGATATATTAGCAACAATAGTATCAAAAGTATAATTTATGCATTGAATAGTTCCGCAGTATGTCATAATCTGATCTGAAACACCATTTCGGGCCATATTCTGATTGGCTTCTTTAATAGCAATTGGGTCAGTATCTAATGCGATAACTTCTCTTACCCCAAGTTTAACAGCTGCAATAGAAAGAATAGCGCTACCGCAGCCTACATCGAGAAGTGACTTAATTTTCTTTTTTTCAGTCATTTCTTCAATATATGAGATGCATACTTTTGTTGTTTCGTGGTGTCCTGTCCCAAATGCCATAGATGGATTTATTATAATTGACACTTCATTCTCGTTAGATTCAAATTTTTCCCAGGGAGGCGAAATAACTACATTCTTTCCAGCCCTTACAGTCTTTAATAAACTTTTCCATATTTCCCAGCTGGACCTGTCAATATGTTCCACTTTTATATTTTCAGGTTCAAAATCAACAATATTTTTTTTTATGATATCAATAAAATTATAAAAGTTTTCCATTATTGGTTCCAGGTCATCCTCAATTGGAAAGAGTGCGGAAAGTGTAACTGGGCCATTGTCGTTCAGGTCTTCTGATATTGCCAATGCATTTTGACCAATAAGAAAATCAGATAGAAGATCTTTTACTTCGTAAGGGATTTGCATAGATATTTTTGATAGTTTCAACATTAAGTTGTTTATCTTAACGGGTTAATTAATGAATCGAAATATTTATTTTAATATATATTCCTTTTTTTAAATATAATTCTAAAAAAATTAATATTTTTCTTTAGGACCTCAAATAATGCTATAATAAGATGTAATGAAGCAAAACGAGATTAAATTTTACAGAGAATCATTATTAAGAAGGCAAGCAGAGCTCCTTGGAATCGCAGAGGATACATTGTCGCGAATGAGTGAAGGGAAAGACGCCTTTCCAGACCCCCTGGACAGAGCTTTGTCTGAATCAAGTAGTTCTATTGAACTTAGAAAAAGAGACAGGGAAAGAAAACTTATACAAAAAATAAAAACTGCTTTAAAGAAAATAGAAGAAGAAAGTTACGGTATATGTGAATCATGCGGTGAATATATTACACATGAAAGATTAAAAGTTAGACCAGAAGCTGTACTTTGCATCTCATGTAAAGAAGAGCAGGAACGAAATGAAAAGAAGTTCTAATTTTGTTTTCCAAAGACAAACCCCCTGAAAAGATCAATGTTTGATTCCTTTGAAATTTTCCACTCGTTATCTTCTTTCTCAAGTATTAATACTTCTGTAATCTCATATTTAGTATTTTGATCATCTATGGATAGCAAAACCAGAGTTTTTTGTACAACTTTAGCCTTGTCGTCTTCTTTTATTACTTCCCTGTCCTTATGAGACATTTTAATACTGTCAAAAGGAGTTGTATTTAATCTGAAATCCTTAAGCACATCTTCAAATTTCTTAATGCCTTCTCGTGTTTCTACTTTGTAGGTAGAAATGATAAGGCTTTTGTAATTGTCCGAATTTTTTTCTTCAAATGCAGATTTTCTTTTATCAAGTAGGAACGAGATGTCTTTATCTATCTTGTTATTACAGGATAAAAAAGAAATGAAAAAAAATATAAATAATATAGATAAAGGTAATTTCATCAGGATTCGGGAGCGTTCTCTGCTGGCAGTTTGCTGATTAATTTATATGCTTCTTCGGTATATTTTGTTTCCGGAAAGTTTTGAAGTACTAGATTAAACCTGGCTTCAGCTGCTTTGTAGTTCTTTTGGCGCAAGTAGAATTTTCCAATATGTATCTCTCTAGCGGCAAGAATCTCATTACATCTCAGGATACGTTTTTCAGCATCGGGGACAAGCTGGGAATTAGGATATTTATCTAAAAAGAATGTAAACCATTTTATGGCTTCCCTTGCAAAAGTTGGGTCCCTATCTTTGCCTCCCTTCAGTTTGTAATTGGAAAGGGCAAGCTGATAAATAGCGTATTCAACTTCATTATGGCCTGGATGGTTCTTAATAAAATTGTCATATTCTATAATAGCCTGAAGGTATTCTTCCTTACTGAAATAGGTGTCTGCTGTTCTTATTTCTGAAAGTGTGGCAAAAGGGCTGAATGTATACCTCAGCTGTATTTCACGGAGTGTTGCAAGTATAAGATCGTAATCGGGTCCAGTAAAAAGCCAGGGGAACCCACCTTTTTTATTGTAGAGCTCAGTTGTGGCATCGGTATACAGCTCCTGAGCAGTTCCACTTTGAATCTTAGTTTTTTTACCACAGGCTGAAAATACAAGCAGTCCTAAGAGTAGGAACGTAATAACTTTTTTATTCATCGCACTATATTATTTTTGTAAATCATATAGGTGTCAAGAAATATTAGAAATTAATTATATATTAGGATGTGATAAAAAATATAATTTAGGTGTACATTAAATTAGTTTGCAAGTATTTATATCCATACTAAAGTGTTAAAATAAGTCATTCTTCAGTGTTATTCGGAGTTTATATATGTGAAAATTGTTTTTTTTAATATAATAATTTTTATGTAATAAATCGGGTTGTGGTAAATTCTAAGTAAAATGCAAAAATTAAATTATTCAGGAAAAATTTAAATTAAAAGACAAAATAATCTTATTACACTTGTTCCACTTAATGGATTATGTAACAGAATGAGGGCCATTGCATCTGCTAAAATTCTTTCGGAAGAAATCGGTTCATCTCTAGAAATTGCCTGGATGCTGGATTCCAATGTTTCTGCAAAATTTAATGATTTATTTGAACCAATAGAAAATATTGAAGTAAGTAACTATGGTTTGGAGAACCCAGTTTTAAAACGAATTAAGTTGTTAAGATTTTTTAAATCACGATTTTCGATTATTGAATACATAACAAAAAAAAACTATGATGTGATTTTTGGGCAACAAAAAATGAATAGCAATACATTTGATGATTCTATCAATTTTTTAAGAGGTAAAAGAGTTTTGATTAGGTCATATTCAAGATTTTATAATTCACCCTCTCAAACATTTGATTTTTTTAGGCCCAAAAAATTGTTGGAAGGATTAATTAATTCAAAGGCTAAAGATTTTAATGAACAAACAGTAGGAGTACATGTACGCCGGAATGACAATAAGAAATCTATATTACACAGCACTGACGAACTGTTTTTTAAAGAAATAGATTGTCAAATTAAAAAACATTCCAATTTCAACTTTTTTTTAGCTACGGATTGTCCAAAAACAGAGTCTTGTTTTTTGGACAGGTATGGGGAAAGGGTACATGTTTTTAATAAAGAGAATAGTGGCGGAACACACCATATTCAATCTGCTTTAATTGATCTTTTTTTACTTTCCAGGACCAAAGAGATTATTGGTTCATATTGGTCGTCGTTTTCTCATACGGCATCTGAAATTGGGAATATACCTCTTCTTGTAGTTGGTAAATAATAACTTTAATTGTTCTATTAATTCTGCAAGAATATTAAAGATTGTCCTTAATTTAAGTTAAGCATTCTCCGGGGTTTAACTTCAGAATCTCAAATTCCTCATTATCACGGGTAAGTTGTATTAGTTCTTCTGGAGTACCTGTAAGAACCGGGAATGTGGCATAGTGCATTGGTATTACAAACTTGGATTTTAGGTACCTGCAGGCATATGATGCTTCTAGTGGAGACATTGTAAAAACATCACCGATAGGCAGGATGGATAAATCAGGTTTGTAGAGTTCGGCGATTAGTTTCATATCACCGAATAAGTTAGTATCTCCTGCATGATAGATACGGTAATTATTTTCTAATTCGATTACATATCCTCCTGGCTCACCTGCATAGACTATAGTTCCGTCTTCTTCTTTAATACCGCTGCTATGCTGGGCATGTGTCATTACTAATTTGATATTATTTACAGTTTGAGAACCACCTTTATTCATGGGCATACAGTTTTCTACACCCTTTGAAGCCAACCATTCACATATTTCCCAGTTTGCAATCACCTTTGGATTAAATTCGCTGCATATAGCAATCAAATCTCCAATATGATCAAAATGGCCATGGGTAATGGCAATAATATCTACAGACTTAATATCTTTTAGATTTTCTGGGCACGAAGGATTTGTTTCTATCCACGGATCGATGAATATTTTTTTTCCTCCGGGGGACTGGATACTGAAAGTTGAATGCCCGAAGTAAGTTATCTCTATTCCATTTGTTAGTTTTTTCATGGGTGTTCCTTTTTTGTAGAATTATGCTTAACCCTTTTAAATTTACAATAATGAACTAAAGTAAGTTTATGAATTAAAATGCTGTGTTAATATATAAAGCTAATTTAAATTATGAATTAAAATGGGAATTATATGTTAGAACAAAAATATCTTGAAAATAATCTTGAAACTGTCAAAGATAAAATAAACCAGAGGGGTATGGATCTGGACTTTGTGGAGCTTCAACAATTAAATGAAGAAAGGAAAAAAATCATTGTTCAGGTGGAAAAACTTGAGCATGAAAGGAACATTGGTTCAAAGAAAGTAGGTGAATTAAAACGTGATGGTTTAGACGACCAAGTTGAGGAACTATCAAAGGAACTAAAGAATATTTCCAATAATATTAAAGACTTAAATACAAAACGATCAGTTGTTGAAAATAAATACAGGGACTTTATGCTCCATATACCAAATATCCCTCATTCTTCTGTCCCTGTAGGTGCTGATGAAAATGATAATTCAGAAATACATCTGTGGGGTAAACCCAGGGAATTTGATTTTGAAATTAAGGACCATGTAGAGATAGGGAGTTTTCTCGATATACTGGACCTTCCGAGGGCAGCTAAAATTACCGGATCGAGATTTGCTCTTTACAAGGGACAGGGTGCCAGACTTGAGCGGGCGTTAATTAATTTTATGCTGGATATTCATGTTGGAGAGCATGGATATCTAGAAGTGCTTCCGCCGTTTATTGCAAATACTGATAGTTTTATAGGTACAGGTAATCTTCCAAAATTTGAAGAAGACCTTTTTAAGCTTAATGATACCGACTACTATCTTATTCCTACTGCTGAAGTGCCTGTTACCAATATTAATAGGGATGAGATATTGGAGGAAAAAGAACTACCATTAAAATATGTTGCTTATACCCCATGTTTTAGAAAAGAAGCTGGTTCATATGGAAAAGATATTCACGGAATATTTCGTCAACACCAGTTTAATAAAGTCGAATTGGTAAAGCTTTGCACTCCTGAGAATTCTTACGATGAACTTGAAAAGCTCACACGCGATGCTGCAAAAATCCTTGAACTACTCAATCTACCTTATAGGATTGTAGTATTATGCACCGGAGATATGGGTTTTTCTTCTGCTAAGACTTATGATATTGAAGTCTGGATTCCAAGTGAACAGAGATACAGGGAAATTTCTTCGTGCAGTAATTTCGAAAGTTTTCAGGCTAGAAGGGCAAATATAAGATACAGGCCGGATGATGGAGGAAAATCTGCATTTTTACATACCTTAAATGGTTCAGGAATTGCTATTGGAAGGGCTTTTATTGCGATTCTTGAAAATTACCAACAAGAAGACGGTACTGTAAAAATACCTGATAGCTTAATTCCTTATATGAATGAATCCGAAGTAATTAAATAGTAAAAGTTCAATCTGTTTTGTGGAGTGGGAACCTGATATCAAAACTGGTACCCTCATTCTCAACACTTTTTACTTCAATATTGCCACCGTGGTCCTTAATAATACCAAGTGATACCGAAAGCCCAAGGCCTGTTCCTACACCTTCGGGTTTGGTAGTAAAGAACGGATCAAAAATTCTATTCAGGATCTCTTTCGGTATTCCCCCACCGGTATCACTCAGTTGCACTCTTACGAAGCCGTTGCCATTATTTTGTTCACCACTGATCTCTTCACTCGTCTCAATAGTTATGGTGCCTTCTGAATCTTTATCTGAAATAGCCTGTTGGGCATTAATTAATATATTTAGAAAAACCTGCTTAAGCTGATTTGATTCTCCAAGGATAGAGGGAAGGCTGTCATCAAAATCTTTTATAACTTGGATGGTGTTTTTTCTTAGATCAAAATCTGCTAGTTCGAGAGTCATGTCAATTATATTATTCAGTATGACCGGCTTTTTATTAGGTGTATTCTGACTGGCAAAAGAAAGCATATTTTGTAATACTTTTCCAGCTCTCTCAGATTCACTGTAAATTATTTTAATTATTTTTTTAGTTTCTTCATCAATTCTTTCTTCTCCAAGCAGCATTTCAGAATATCCCATTACAACTGCTATCGGGTTTTTAACTTCATGAGTTACCCCGGAAATCAGTTCACCTATTGCAGCAAGTCTTGCAGACTGTATTAGCTGATTTTGAAGATCTTTTCTCTCAGTTATATCTAGAATTATGCCAGTATAAATATTTTTCCCTTCAATTATGCATTTTGATAATGTTATTTCAATTGGAAATTTGTCGCCGTTCTTGTTAACGCCATAAAGTTCGGTAGTAGTACCTGTAAGGTTGTCAAGATATGATAGATTTTCATCAATTTCATCTATCAATGAAAGAAATGTTTTATCTGCTAATTCAGGTTTGCTGTATAAGAAAATGTTTTCAGCTGAAGGATTATAAAGAATAATCTTGCCTTTTTCATCAAGGGCTATAATAGCAGTTGATGCTGTTTCTACTAAGGTTCTGTATCGTTCCTCAGATTCTTTTAGTGCTTGCTCCAGCCTTTTTCTTTCTGTAATTTCGTCTATTGTTGAAACTATTCCCAGGGGATTTCCGTCCTGGTCTTTAACAACAGAAATTTTCTCATACGAAGGAAAAACGTCTCCGTTTTTCCTGATACTTATTCTTTCTCCTTCCCATCCGATAGCTACAATGGCATCATATATTTTATCGCTAATACCAGATGGGTCATTAATTGAAAACAGGATATTGCCCGGGTTTCCAATAAGTTCTTGAGGTTCGTAACCGAATATATTCTTATGTGCGGGATTTACATAGACAATATTTTTTTCCAAATCCGTAATTGTTACAGCAGACTTCAAACTCTTTACTGCTGCTGCGAGCCTGAGTGCTTCGCTGGAGTCTGATGAATTGCTTGCCTTTTTTTCCTGCTCTTGAGGTTTTTTGAAAATCAGGAGGAAAGCACTACTATTCATATGGGTGACGATACGCATATTACCCTCAAGTGTTACTATGTCTCCGTTTCTCTTTTTCAGGTCAAGTGTTATTAACTCTGTTGTTTTTGTATCATTACTTTCTCCATCAATATTACCCTTGTTAAAATGGGTTGGACTGATTGATGAGAAATCGGTGTTAATAAGTTTTCTTTTTTCATATCCCAAAATTCTGGATGCAGTTTTGTTAATAAATAAAATTAGATCATCTTTGATGATCAATATAGGTAGTGGAGTGTTATCCACAATGGATAAGTAATATTCCTCAGTACTAAATTCTCCATCAGAAACTTCCTCGGTGGGTTCTTCCCAATATATATCTTCAAATGGAAGGGTTTCCAGAATAATTTTAATAATAGGTGTAAATAGGTTTGTATCAAAATTGCTACTGCTTTTATAAAGTTCAAGAAAACCGATTATATCCTTATTAGTATTGTAAATTGGGAAATAGAGATAAGATCCTAGAGTTAACTTATTGAATATTAACGGCAGGTTTGAATGATTTAGAAGCTGTTCATCTTCCAATAATATAAAGTAATCTTGGAGTTCAAGATTATAAGTTTCTTCTGAAATTTCTATTTCAGGTTTGTCATCTACACTTAGGTTGTTCCCGTTCCATGAAAAAGTATGTGAAGGCTTCTTGCCATCCAGAATAACAAGAGATCCTAAATCACTTTTTGTAATTTCTACAGATTCTATTAGCAAGCGTTTAAAAAAAGTTTTTCCATAAAGGTTTTCTATAATAGAATTGACTGCTTTACTAATTGTATTCCAGAAATCAAGATTGGTATTAAGTTCAAGTTGTGAAAACTGCTTTTTATATGAGTTTTCAATACGAATTTCCAGGAATTTGATTTCCTCTGGGTATTTTATGCAGTCATTCGCACCGTGTTCAAGAGTTTTTAACCTAAAATCCCTTGTTTTCGTACCAGAGGTATCTGCACTATATACAACAAAAATATCAATTTGTGGGAATCTTTTTTTTATATGGTTTAAAAAATATAAATTATCATCATTGTTGTTGGTAAATTCTATGATTATGGACATAGAATTTCTAGATTGTATATCGCCTAACAATTTTGTATAAGTTGAGAGGTATACCGAAGAAAAGTTAGTTGATTCAGCAATTTTAACAACTGTATTTTGAAGTTTACTGTTATGTACACATATTATAAGAGAAGGTTCACGGTTTATAGAAGGGTTTTTCATCTATTAATTAATCTAGGAAATGGCGGATTTGGAAATAGAAAGGTTTTTAGAAACTTTCCTCATCTTTTAGTTTCTCAATTCTGTCAAATTTTAAATTAATGTAAAGTGTGATTGGAGCAATTATTGCTGCAATTATAAATATTGTAAGAAATCTGTACCCGATCATAATTTCGTTGTTAGATATAGTCCCAAAAAAATACCTTGCAATTATAATAATCAATGCAAACAAAGAAATTGCCAGTGCAACTATAGAAGCCATAAATAAATAAGATGTAATGCCGGATATAGATGATCTCATATTATTCCCTTTCCGGGTTATTAAATATATTAAAATTATACTTTAAATTTCTAATACTTCTTTTTGTTTTTTTTCATTGATCTTATTTATATTTTCAATCATTTTGTCGGTTAATAACTGAACCTGTGATAATGTTTTCTTCAAAGCATCTTCAGGTATATGTTCACTCTTTTCCAATTCTTTTATATGATTATTTGTGTCTTTCCTTATTTGCCTGATTGAAATTTTGTGGTCTTCTGAAATTTTGGATACATGTTTAACAAGTTCTTTTCTTCGTTCCTCGTTTAGTGGTGGAATATTCAGCCTGATTATTTTTCCATCATTTGCAGGTGTAATTCCAATATCTGATTTAACTAGTGCTTTTTCAACTTCAGCAAGCAAAGTTTCATCCCATGGTTGAATTACTATTGTAGTTGAGTCAGGAGTGCTGACATTAGACATCTGGTTCAATGGTGTTGGATTGCCGTAGTAATCAACAAGGATATCCGCAACAAGTGCTGTAGTTGCCCTACCTGTACGAACCCTGTTAAGTTCCTGCCTGAGCACACTTAAGGTTTTGGTCATCCTTTCTTCTGCATCATCAAGGTATAGATCGATTTCATCACACATTGTTAATCGCTCCTTACAATTGTCCCAATCTTTTTACCATCAATTATACGTTTTATATTTCCTTTTTTGAACAGATTGAAAACAATAATAGGAATTTTTTCTTCCATACAAAGTGAGATTGCAGTTGCATCCATTACTTTAAGTTCTTTCCTAAGTATGTCCATATAGCTTAGTTCACTGAATTTTATTGCATCTTTATGCTTCATAGGGTCTTTGTCATATACCCCATCTACTTTAGTGGCTTTTAATATAATTTCGGCATTAATTTGAAGTGCGCGAAGTGTTGCAGCGGTATCGGTGGTAAAAAAAGGATTACCTGTGCCTGCAGCAAATATAACAACACGGCCCTTTTCAATATGACGTATTGCCCTTCTTTTAATAAAAGGTTCAGCAACTTGCTTTATTTCCAGTGCTGTTTGTATACGGGTTAAGACCCCGTTTCTTTCGAGAGAATCCTGGAGTGCCAAGGCGTTAATAACTGTTGCAAGCATACCCATATAGTCAGCAGTTGACCTGTCCATACCTGTGGAAGCCCCTGAAATCCCTCTGAATATATTGCCTCCGCCAATTACAACTGTTACCTCTACACCCTGATTATGGATTTCTTTTATTTCATTTGAAATTGTTGAGAGAATCTTGGCATTAATCCCATAATTGTCTGTACCTTGAAGAGCTTCTCCGCTCAGCTTTAATAGTATTCTCTTAAATTTGGGTTTTTTCTTTCGGGGTGAAGTCATATAATATTTATTAGTCCAGTGGTTCGCCTAACTGGAATCTTTCAAATCTTCTAACGACTATATTCTCACCAATTTTTGCAATTGCATTTTGAATCAGCTCTGAAATTTTAGTTTTAGGTTCCCTTATGTACGCCTGCTCTACTAGGCACATTTCTTCATAAAATTTATTTATTTTCCCTTCAACTATTTTATCTGCAATATCTGGTTTTTTACCTTCTTCAATAACCTGTGCTTTCAATACTTCTTTTTCTTTTTCTATTACACTCTCCGGAATATCACCGGTATTTACGTACTGCGGGTTTGCTGCGGCAATCTGCATTGCAATTTCACTTGAAAGCTGTTGAAATTCTTCGTTTCTTGCTACAAAATCTGTTTCACAGTTTATTTCAAGCAGTACACCTATCTTCCCTCCTGCATGAATATAAGAAGTGATAGAGCCTTCAGGAGTTACCCTGTTTGCCTTTTTCGAGGCTTTTGCAACACCTTTAATTTTTAGCAAATCTAATGCTTTTTCAATATCCCCATCACTATCAATAAGAGCATTTTTGCAGTCTATAAATGAGGCACCTGTACGGTCCCTTACGTCTTTTACCATTTGAGCTGTAATATCAGGCATCTTCTGATGGTTCCTCCTTGGTTTCTGCTTTCTGGCCTTCTGCAGGTCCTTCGGATACTGCAACTGAAGTTGATTCAGTTTCTTCTTTGTTTTCTTCACCAAATTCTTTGAATACAAATACTTTTCTTTCAACGATTATTTTTGATTCTTCTTCTTTTGGTTTTTCAATCTCACCAGCAACAAGTTTCTGTTCGTAAATATGTTTACCTTCAATACAAGCATTGGCTACTTTGGATACAAAGAGTTTTATAGCCCTAATAGCATCATCATTACTTGGAATTATATAGTCTGCATCATCAGGGTCACAATTTGTGTCTACTACTGCAGCAATTGGAATTCCCAGTGTTCTAGCTTCCTTAACAGCAATATCTTCTTTCCTGGTATCAACAATAAATAGAGCTGTAGGTGGCCTTTTAAGATTTACTATACCGCCTATAAGGTATTCAAGTTTTTGTATTTCCCTTCTTAGGTTTTTTACTTCTTTCTTAGGGAGAAGTTCCATTTGGCCATCTTCCTCAAGTTTCTTAAGCTCCAGAAGATAATCTACCCTTGATCTTATTGTGTGAAAATTAGTGAGCGTTCCGCCAAGCCATCTCGAATTAATATAGGGCATTTCACATCTTTGTGCTTCTTCTGCTATTATTCCCTGGGCTTGTTTTTTGGTCCCGACGAATAAAACATCGCCACCATTACTTGCAACCTCTTTAATAAAATCATTAGCTTTCTTAAATAAACCAACAGTTTGCTGAAGATCTATTATATGAATTCCATTTCTTGCACCAAAAATATAGGATTTCATTCTTGGATTCCAATGACTTTTCTGGTGGCCAAAATGTACACCGGCTTCAAGTAGGTTCTTCATGCTAACTAATTCGCCGGTCTGTGTTTGTTCAGACATAAAATTTCTCCTGTAAATTTAAAATAAACCCCACATTAATACCATGAAATGTAATCTTTAGCAAGGTGGAAAATTAATATTTGGGACTAGTTACTATTACTGATATAGCAGATAAAATCTATTGAGATGGATAATATCAAGGGTAGAAATTATCTTATAATAATAAATCCAAGATCGGGTAAGGGATTTCAAGGGAATAAATACGATAGAATTAAAGACTTTCTTGATAAAAATAAGGTAAATTACGAAATAAAAAAGACCGAAAAAAGAGGAGATGCTGAAGATTTTGCCAAAAATGGCGCCAAACAGGGTTTTACTCATATAATCTCAGCAGGGGGTGACGGAACTTCAAGTGAAATTGTAAATGCAATTCATGATAAAGATGTTGTCTTTTCTGTAATTCCCAGCGGTAGCGGAAATGATTTTCCGCGTGCTCTCTCAATCCCCCGTGATTTTGATTTGGCTCTTCGAAACATAGTCTTTGGTAAAGAGTTAAGCGTGGATATTGGAAGATTTCGTGACAGGTGTTTTATAAACGGACTTGGTATTGGTCTTGACGGGGCTGTTGCAAAGAGATTTAAACATTTAAAAGTTTTTGGTGCTTTTGCAGGCTACCTTATAGGTGCAGTAATAGAAGCATTTATGTTTAATGGCTTTTCGGCCAAGTTGAGTTCTGACGGAATAGTATATGAGAACAATTTCATTCTCCTAGGTGCATCAAATGGCCCAACTCAGGGTGGTATACGCCTTGCTCCCGGTGCAAGCGTTAGCGACAACCTGCTGGATGTTCATTTAATTGAGAACATGAATTTTTTTAAAAGGCTTATAACACTAAGTCGCGCCCTTAATGCTGATCACGTGGGAAGAGAAGGTGTTAGAATACTAAAAATTGAAGAAGCTGAACTAACAGTCAATGAAAGTATTCCCGGACACATGGACGGTGAAATTTTTGTTCTGGAAAAGGGTGTCTACAGTATTTCATTGCTTAAGAACCGGCTTAAAGTTCTTGTACCTTAATACCAGTTGTGTCTTTAAGTACACTTGACTTTAAATATGGTTCAGTGATAAATCAATTGAAATTATTATGGTAAGACTATTGATTGCTTATGTTCTTTCTGGGGTTTTTACAACCTTTTGGGGTCTTGTAGGCCTTATACTTGTTCCATTTTCAAACAGACTTGCTATTACAATTGCGGTCAGGAACTGGGGTAAATCAATGCTTTGGGCGTGGGGGGTTAATCTTGAAATTGATGGGTTTGAAAAACTTCCACAAGATAGAAGCACGATAATTATGTATAACCACCAGAGCTCTTTTGATATTCTTGCATTTTCTGCAGTGATTCCCTTTGAATGGAAAGCCATAATGAAGAAAGAAGTATTAAGCATACCTTTTGTTGGGTGGGTCTCAAAAATAGGGGGTCATTATTTTGTTTCCCGGGATGGTTCTTCCAATGATACCAAAGAAGTGAAGAGAATTGTGTCTGAGATTAAAACTGGTCCTTCTGTTATACTAGCTCCCGAAGGGACGAGGAGCTATGACGGGAGGCTACTTCCTTTTAAAAAAGGGGGTTTTCTTATAGCTATGCTTGCTGGTGTACCTGTAGTTCCGATGTTGATCTGGGGTGGTAAAAATATAAAAAACAAAAATGAATTCAAATTGGTTTCAAATAAAATAATAAATATAAAATTCTTTAATCCGATTGAAGTAGAATTACTTCCCAGAGGAAAGAAGGGCAGGGAGGAGCTTGAAAACAGTGTTAGAGAATCGCTGATATCAGAAGTTGAAGAATATCTTGCTAAGGAAAACACCTGATATATAAAATTTTTTTAATCGTGTAGTATAGTAGTTTATTTTTCAGGGGAAAATTTAAATAATGAAGAACGGTCATATAGCAGACCTGGAACTGTCCACAATTTCCATACTATCGGGCATGCCGGTTAATAAGGATATTATAAACCCTAAGATGCCAAGAGAGATGGCACAAAGGGTAAGAGTAACGTTTCGCCCGCTACCTTCTAACTACTATGAAGGTAATGTTAAAAATTATAGGGATTCTCTTATTAACTGCTTAAAAGAAAACGGGGTTAATGTTGTTCCGTGGAATGAAGCAACCTCTGAAGAAGTAACAAACGGGTTAATTTCAAAACTGTTAAGTACAAGAAAAGTAAAACGTAATATAAATGCGGTAATTGATGTAAAAAGGGAACATTCCCTGGTAAGAAAAGTGTTTACACAGGTAGCAGAAGGAATTTACCGTATCTTAAGGAACTCCGAACGTTCTGTGATGGATATTCTTAAGATAAGCGGCTGGGCAGATGATTTTACGGCACGTTATGTGATGGACCCATTTAATACACAAATCATAACCCTGATGACCCTGGATCCTGAGTTTGAAGATAAAACGACAACATACGAAAGGAAAATTACCCTGGGACTGAGAAACCTGATTTCCACAATGTCTGAGATTGTAATAGGAATATCAGGCAAAAACTTTGCAATTATAAATATGAATCTTTCTGATTCTATTTATGATCACGGGGAACTTAACAGTTTTGTAACAAAGTCACTTATACCAAAGATCTATGCACCTATTAAGCCTCCTGTTTTAAACAGATTTATACAGGGCAAGTTTGATTCTGAGAACAATGAATATGCCAAGAGGCTTGCGGAGCTTGGAAAAACTATGCGTGATACAGATCTCTTCCCTGAGGGTTCCAAGTTTAGTGAAAAGATAAAGCGCCAGTCTCATAGAGATGTAGTTAATAAGATACTTGACGGCAGGACCGGAGTTTCATACGGATTTATAGCCCTTGCTGAAGCACCAAAATATGTTGGGAAAAAGACTGTTAAAAAGAATGGCTGGGAATTACTCAAACCGATTGAAGGAATGCCTGTAGGAGACGTAAGGGCCACGGATGAAGACCGCTGGTATGTAAAGAGTGTTCTTAACGGAAAAGAAGTTTACCAGCAGGTTCCGGATATATGGATTGTAACTTCAAGGTCAGGATGTGATAAGACTAATTTAAACCCAAAAACAGACATCGTGAGAATAGGTTTAATCAAGGGAAAACTGTATTTGGAGATACCAGAGGGGATAGATTTAACAAGGCGTGATATAAGGCCATCATTTGATACATATGTGATTCTTGCCCAGGCAATTTCTACTGCACTTTACAAACCTGAAGTAATTAAAGACGGAATGCCGATACTTCATTTTCATGGCTATCCTGATCCAAATTGGTTTGGCCAAAATGAATTTCATGCCGGTGCAACCAATCCTTCACTTCCGTGCGGAACGGTTGAAGCTGCAATATTAAATTATTCGGCAATTTACGAACTTGCAAATAACAATACGGATAATGCAAGCCTGCTTTGCCTTGTAGAGTCAGATCATGGAGTGAATATACTGGGCCCAGATAAGGATTATATTGTTGGCCGCCTCAAGTCAGGCAAAGCCAATGGTGAAGTAGTACTTGGAGGGAAATACCTTCCCTCATTAAAAGCAAATACAGAATCAAAACAGCAGTAACATGTCTATTAAAGTTTCCACAAATAAAACCAAAATAGGTTGGATTGGCACGGGCATTATGGGCGAGCCGATGTGTGGCCATTTAATTAACACGGGTTATAAAACCTCAGTATACAACAGGACAAAAGAGAAAGCTGTCAGGCTTATTGACAGCGGCGCTAGCTGGCGCAGTACTCCCTCAGATGTTGCAGATAACTCTGATATTGTTTTTACAATCCTGGGTTACCCAAAAGATGTAAGAGAAGTTTATTTTGGGGAAAATGGAATTTTCTCCAAAATAAAGCCCGGTACAATTCTTGTGGATATGACCACAACCGAACCTTCTCTCTCTGTGGATATATACAATAAAGCAAGAAATCTTGCTTGTTTTGCAGTTGATGCTCCTGTCTCCGGGGGAGATATTGGTGCCCGGAATGCAAAACTGTCCATTATGGTCGGTGGCGATAAGGAAATAGTAGATTCTATTATGCCGTTACTTTCTTTAATTGGACATCAGATTGTATATGAGGGAGGGCCAGGAGCTGGCCAGCATACCAAAGTATGCAATCAGATAATTGTTGGAGGTGTAATGACGGGGATATGTGAAGCCCTTCTTTACAGCTACAAAGCCGGGCTTGATCCTGATACAATGATAAAAACAGTTTGCGCTGGTGCTGCATCTACCTGGCTTATGGAAAACCTGGGCCCAAAAATTATTGATGGTGATTTTAATCCAGGGTTTGTTGTAGAACATTTTATTAAAGACTTTGGAATTGCAATAGCCGAATGTAAGCGAATGAACCTTGACCTTCCCGGGCTTAATCTTTCAATGGAACTCTATGAGAAAACAAGGGACCTTGGTTATGGGAAATTAGGAACACAGGCCCTTTTTTTGGCATTAAAAGAAATTTCTGAAAATTAGATCCTGGTATACTTTGCCGGTATTCAAAAATACATTGATTGTAGTATAATCTTGTACCCAAATGATAATTTCCCATAAATATAAATTTATATTTATAAAAACAAGAAAAACGGCAGGATCGAGTTTTCAGACCTATTTCGGCAGTTACTGCGGCGACAGGGATATTATTACCCCGATTGATAAACCCGAGGGAAATTATAAAGCACAAAATTACCGCGGCCTTTTCAACCCAATCCCAAGGATGCAGGAGCAGTATCCAGATAAGAAGAAAATGTTAACGACCCTTTGGAGATGCCTCTCCCTTAAAAAATTCAATTCACATATAATGGCTACACATATTAAAAGGAGAATTCCTGAAGATATATGGGACAATTACTATAAATTTACCGTAGATAGAAATCCATGGGACAAAGTTCTCTCACACTATCATTTTGTAAGACAAAGATATACTGAATTTAATGAAGAGATTTCTTTTGATGAATATCTGGAAAAAGCCGAGCTTCCATATAATTATCAGATTTATACTGATGATAAAATGCAGCTGATGGTCGACAGGGTTGTAAAATATGAAAACCTTGATGAAGAACTCGGTGATGTATTTGCGGGCCTTGGTATTCCTTATGAAGGTTCACTAAATGTATATGAAAAATCACACTACAGGAAAAAGAAAAAGAACTACCAGGAATCATATACAGAGAACCAAAAGAATCTTGTTGCAGATAAATTTGCTTTTGAAATTGACCTGCACGGTTACTCGTTCTAATATTTATTATTATAATTAAGGGTTGACCATGTAATCTCAGGCAAATAAAATCTATTATTAATTATTAAGGGGTCTAAAATTGAGAAAAATAACCAATCCATTACTTGTTTTTCCTGTAATATTCATTTTATTTTCTTTATTAATCCTTTCTTCATGCTCTGATAATGACAACGATCAGGGTGAAATTAACGGTACTGTAAAAAGTGGTGACCAGGTGATACCAAATTCGAACGTGACGCTTTTCAGATCTGGTACTGGTAACGGGATCTCCATATTGGGCGATGACATAGCAGATGAGGAAGGAAACTTCTCAATAAGTTTTAACCCACCTTCTGATGAAAATGCTGTTTTATACCTTATTGCTGAAAATAACCCCTTAAACATTGCTAAAACTATTGAACTTTCCAATAGCTTAAATGTCAGACTAGCACTGATGCTTGGGAGGCTGCCTGTTATTTCAGAGGTAGTTATAAATGAAAGGACAACAGTTGCCGCAGCATACGCCATGGCTCATTTTTTTGTTTCCGGTGGAATAGACGGCACTTATCCAGGATTACAGAATGCAGCAGACATTTCACATAACCTTGCGGACCCTTCAAACGGGAATGTGGCTTCAATGCTTGATAATTTCCCGAACGGTGCAAGCACAACTACTAGGGCAACTTTTAATTCCTTGGCAAATATTCTGGCAGCATGTGTAAATTCCGATGCAGGCTGCATACAATTATTTGATTTATCTACCCCTCCGGGGGGTACTCCCCCAACTAATACTCTCGATGCGGCAGTTAATATTGCACATTTTTCGTGGCAGAACGTGGACGATCTGTTCGAATTTTCGCTACTGGAAGACGTTTACAGCCCTACACTGGGTTCTCCCGAGGATATAAATGCGTGGTTCCTAGCGATAAGGTATGTCGGTAACGGCATGGAAATCAACGGTCCCGGCAACACGGCTTTTGACGCCGACGGGAACGCGTGGATCACCAATAACTTTGTGTTTAATGATAACCCAATGGATGTAGTCTGCGGCGACGACCATGTACTTAGGCTGACGCCTACCGGCGAAGACGCTCCCGGCGCACCTTATCAGGGCGGCGGGCTTTACGGAGCGGGTTATGGAATAACTCTGGATACCGAGAACAACGTCTGGATAGGTAATTTCGCGTTTCAGGGCGAAGACTGTCCGCTCGATCCAGATGCCCGAGCTGAGTCAGTATCAAAATTCTCTCCTGATGGCTTACCACTATCCCCTAACGCAGTTGGCAACGACATCGGAGGATTTATGGGAGCTGGGAACACTCTCAACTACCCGCAGGGTACGGTCTCAGATAATAATGGAAATATATGGATATCAAACTGTAACGGGAACAACGTAACGCAGTTCCCGGGAGGCGACCCTGATCAGGCGTTTGTCATACAAGAGACGGACGATTCAGCTGAAACAATTGTCGTCGCACCATTTGATATCGCTATAGACATAGATGGAAACGCATGGGTAACCGGGAATGAGAGTTTTAATGTCGCCAAATTCGACCCCGACGGAGACCTGCTATTAAATGTCTCCGGAGATGAGGCGGCCGAGGCCGGGTTCAAGAAGCCGATGGGTGTTGCTACCGACATGTTCGGAAACGCATGGGTAGCGAATTCAGGGTTTGTGACCGCCCCATGCGATGGTAATTCAGTACCTAAATTGAGAGCTTTCATAGCGCTTGCCTTAGACCCGGACTTCATGAACCCGGATGCGTCTCTAATTAAGGTAAATTCAGATGGTACCGAGATCGGGTCGTTCAAGGGCGGCGGGCTGCTGATGCCTTGGGGTATTTCGGTCGACGGTAGTGGTAACGTCTGGGTGTCGAACTTTGACGGACAGACTGTTTCATACTTTTGCGGGGAGGACACTTCTAATTGTCCGCCTGGACTTGAAACGGGAGATCCGATAGCTCCTATGGGCTACTTTTTTAACGGCCTTAAGAGAAGCACTTCTGTCCAGATCGACCCTTCGGGAAACGTATGGGCTACTAACAACTTTGAAATATTGGCCGCATCAAATAACCCCGGGGGCGACTCGATGGTAGTGTTCATCGGAGCTGCGAGCCCAGTTGCTGCTCCTCTGATAGGACCGCCTAACTCGCCATTTATTGACCTGCCTGAAAACTAAATTTATTTGTCATCCGGATTTAGGGCAGTAAAAAGTATACCTGCGATTGCACCACCAAGAAAATTTGCAACAAAGAAAATCCAGATATTGCTAAAAGCTGATAAACCCATAACTGAGATGCCCAATGCTACTGCAGGATTAAATGCTCCGCCAGAGATTGGACCTACAGCATATGCTCCCACAAGTACAGTAAATCCTATTGCGAATCCATAGTAAGAATTTCCACTCGTATTCTTTGATGTAGCGACATTCAGTACAACATAACAAAGAGCGAACGTAAACAATGTTTCTACAATTAAGGCATGAGCAATAACGGGGCTAGCAGTCTCAAGGTCAGGTTGTCCTTTTAGGAACAGAACAAGAAGAGCTGCAGCTATTCCAGCTAAAAACTGTGAAATTATATACCAGGGTACATCTGAAGCAGGGCATTTACCCCTTAACCAGACAGCAAGCGTTACAGCAGGGTTATAATGAGCGCCTGAAATATGCCCACCTGCATAGATCATAACCATAAGAACGGATCCTATAGCAATGGGGGCAAAAGCATCGGCACCGGGTTTAATTACTACTAAGCCTATTGTAAATACTAAAAAAAATGTACCTATAAATTCAACAATATATTTATTCATTTTCTCCTCCCTTACATATTGAAAGTACAAAAAATAGTTTTTAAGATATTACGGGACTTCTGGTTTTAGATCATCAGCACTTGGTGATTCCGGAGCCATACTTTTTACATCAGGAACTTCTGGTGCCATGCTTTTCGCGTCAGGAACTTCCGGAGCCATACTTTTCGCGTCAGGAACTTCCGGAGCCATACTTTTTACATCAGGAACTTCTGGTGCCATGCTTTTCGCGTCAGGAACTTCCGGAGCCATACTTTTCGCGTCAGGAACTTCCGGAGCCATACTTTTTACATCAGGAACTTCCGGAGCCATACTTTTCGCGTCAGGAACTTCCGGAGCCATACTTTTCGCATCAGGAACTTCTGATGCCATATCTTTTGTATCTATACCATCCTGTGCGATAGAGATATTTATTGAAACAAAAACAAACAAAGTAATTAGTAAAAATAGTTTATACATTGCCAACTCCTATGAATTATTAAATTTTTGTTAAAATAAGAATAGCATAGACTTAATAGATTGACATTTAATTTTTTATATATAATAATCCAAATAAGGTAAAATCTAAAAAATATCGATGGGGTGTACCAAATGAAAAAATATTTTCAACTACTATTTCTTTTAATGATTGTGACGGTTTTGGCCTGTACTCAGGAAAAACCTGGGAATGAATCTCAATCTTCTGAAACACAGGAACAGGCTGCTGATAATACTGCCCAACAGGATGATTCTAAACAGGCAGGTGATGACAATAAAGAAGAAAAACCAACCCAGTCAAAAATAGATGAATTTGCAAATACAAGCTTACAAAAAATGTTTGATTTTATTGCAAATACACAGAAGTTAAAAGTAAATGTTGCCTCCACTTTTGACGTGCTTCAGAGAAATGGGCAATTAATTGAATTTGGGGGCAATACAGAATGGATAATTCGAAGGCCTGATCATGTTTTGATAGATTCACTTAGTTGGGAAGGAGATGACCGGATTTTTTACTTTGACGGGAAAGATATCACATACTATGATTCTGGTCACAACGTATATGCTATTGCACCAAAAGCGGGTGATCTGGACCAGGCTTTTGATTATTTTGTAGGCAAATTAAATATGCCTTTACCCCTTACCGAGCTTTTTTCTGTAAAACATCCTTTTGATCTCAATACTGCTGTATCGTCAAGCAAGTATCTTGGAGAAGCAATTTTAAACGGTGTAGATTGCGACGAATTTACCTTCCGGTTTCCGGATACGGACCTTCAAATCTGGATAAAGGCAGGGGACCAGCCCCTACCTCAACGAGTTGTTATTACCTACAAGGATTCCCCCGGGCAGCCCCAGTATAAGGCGCAGTTCAGCGACTGGGACTTATCTTCGGTACTCCCTGATAAGCTATTTAAATTTGTCCCCCCCAAGGATTCAAGGAAAATTATATTTGCCGCAGGCTCCAGGAATACAGGAAATTCTGCTGGCAAAAGCGAAGGAGAAACTGATAAATGATTAATTTAAAAAACTTCAAACTTATATCATGTTTTATTGTTTCTGTTCTATTTGTTTTTGTAACTATTGATTTTGTACCTGTTGATGCAGATGCACGCGGAAGAGGTGGCGGTGGAAGAGGTGGTGGTGGCCATAGTGCACACAGAAGCGGCGGCGGAGGCCATCAGAGATCGGCTAATGTGAACAGGAGCGGCCCATCAAGAAGCGGTTCAATGAAATCTAGTAGGTCTGGTAGTTCTTCCCGTTCACGTAATGCATCACAAAATACTAACAGGCAGGGAAACCGCCAGGGAAATGCACAGAACAGTCAGGGAAATCGTCAGGATAATGTGCAGAACAGGAGGGATGTCAACCCTGAGGATAGGCATGATAATTTGGATGATCATCGCGATGAAAGATGGGACCACCAGGATGACGTAAGAGATGAAAGAAGGGACTACTCGGAAGATGTACGTAGCGAAAGAAGAGAGTATGCCGAGCATAATGAGTGGAATAATGGAATTGTTGAGTGGAACGAAGGTTCCGAATGGGGAGCCCTTGTTGCCGCAGGAGTATTTGTCACAGGTACAGCAATAGCTGTTTCTGCCATGAACAATGCGCCATGTACAATGACATCAGCGGTTATAAACGGCCAGACATATTACCAATGCGACCAGTACTGGTACCAGGAAGCATACCAGGGTGGCGAAGTTGTATATGTAGTTGTAAACAGCCCTTATTAATGAATATATGACTTGGTAAAATTGCGGGAAATTTGACAATTGGAGTGGATTTTAATGCCTAAAAAACTATTTGGGTATAGGTTTGTTATTTATTTCCCGGTCCTGCTGTTAGTTACAATTGCTTCATTTCAAACTTATCTTGTATATTCCCATAACCTCAGCCCCTGGTCCGGAGGGGGATTTGGGATGTTTTCAACCACGGATGCGGGCGGGAGCAGGCATCTACATGTATATTCAGTCACTTCAGGAATAAGAAGGGAACTGAATCCTGACCCTAAGTTAAAAAAAGACCTTGAATTACTCCTGACTTTTCCTGCGGATTACAAAGTTTTAAATTTTGCTGACAAACTGGCGAAGATAGATATCCCGGATGAAGGTCAGAAAACTCTCAATATACAAATTTGGAAAAGATCATTTAACCCATACACACTGGAACCATCTACTGTATTATTAAAAAAAAGAGAGGTTCCTCTTAGTGAATAACCACAGTTCATTGGCAAACAGCTTTTCCTCTCAAATTCAAAGTGCCAACCTCATTGATCTTTCTCTGCGTTTAACACTACTCGACCTTATACTCAAACCTATAGGCGACTGGAGAATCAGGTTTTTTATTTTACTCCTTTCCTGCATTGGATTTGTATTTCCAGGACAACTAAGAAACCCTTTTATATGGGGTGGTTTAACTATATTTACTGGTATGAGGGTGTATTTTTCCTGGCCTCTTAATGATAACCATGCCTACCTTCTTATTTACTGGTGCCTTGCTGTAACAATATGCTTGTTAACCACGGATTCAAAGAAATTCCTGGCAATAAATGCAAGGTATTTAATAGGGTTTGTTTTTGCTTTTGCAACAATTTGGAAGTTACTACTCTCGCCGGATTTTATTGACGGGACTTTCTTTAAGGTAAACATGCTTACTGACCCGCGTTTTGAAAGTTTCGCACAGTTGGTTGGCGGGTTATCTTATGAAAAGTACTGGGAGCTTCATGATTTTGTTACCCAGCATATTGATGGAAAGATTGTTGGATTAACTCAACTTCCTGAGATCCCTAACAGGTATGGCTTGGTTGCTACGTTTTTAACCTTTTATACGGCAATTCTGGAATTGCTTGTTGCAATTACTTTTTTATGGCCGGAAGGCAAGGGAGTTTCAAAGTACAGGGACTATTTGCTTCTTTTATTCTGTGCAACTGTCTATTCTGTAGCAACTGTCGAAGGTTTCGGCTGGCTTCTTTTAGCAATGGGAATATCGCAGATATATAACAAGAAGAACAACAACTTAAAGATCTTGTATCTACTTGTTTTCGCTCTTATTCTATTTTACCGTGAAATACCATGGGTAAGTTTGTTGTTAAAGTCTTTTAGTGGATAATTTATTGTATAATTCATATAGGATTACTTTTATTATTTAGGTATATTAAAATTCCTGATTTCACGGAAGGCTGGCAGAACGGCTAATGCACCGGTCTTGAAAACCGGCGTCCTTGCGGACTTGGGGGTTCGAATCCCTCGCCTTCCGCCACTCTTTAATAAAAATTAAATTCTAATTTCGCAATCAAAGATTTTAAGTAAATATGATTTAAAACTTAATTTAATTTTACCTTTAATTGAAATAATGAATACATTCAATGATAGACTATGTTCTCTTGACCACTCACTTTTTGCGGCTATTCCATCGGCAACCTCAGATAAGGATAGAAGAACTCTTCTCTTACTACAAGATTGTGTCAGAAGTAGTGGAGAATACATTTATTTAGAGATAGGTTCACATTTAGGCGGCACTATTCAACCACACTATATTGACCCATTATGTAAACTGATCTATTCGATTGACAAACGATTAGAATATTTTCCCGATGTGCGAGGCATCCAGGTCCAATATAAAGATAACACTACAGAAAAAATGTTAAAAAACTTATCTATTTCATATCCATTAATTGATAAGTCTAAAATTAAAACATTCGATAGTGATACGGACAACTTAGATACTAAAGAAATGTATATGAAGCCAAACTTTTGTTTTATTGATGGGGAACATACAAATCAAGCAGTTTTTTCAGACTTTAAGTATTGTTTACAGGTTTGCCATCCTAATGCAATAATAGCTTTTCATGATAGCAATCTTATATTCAAAGGTATTGAAATGATTAAGAAGTATTTGTCAGAAAGTTCCATTCAATATAAGGGTTATAAGCTTGGGGGTAGTGTTTATGCAATCTTCCTAAATGAAACGAGTATCCCTTTTGCTGAAAAGTTAAAACCCTTTTGTGTAGACGAAAACGAGTACTTCATCTTTGTTAAAAGAAAGTTGTTGAAAACCAGATTGAGAAATCTATATCCAAGAACTTATAAACTTTATATGAAGAGTATAAGGTTTTTGAAAAGACTATTAAATCTTTTCACCTAATTGTTGAAATGCTATCATCCACAGCTTTGAATAAATTTCAGTTAGTTAAAGGGTAACGTTCCCTTTGTTGCACACTGCTCTTCATACAATAAACTTTGCTAAATAAACAGTAATTCAATATAATAGCTCCAAATAACTAATATCTATTGGAGGATAGTTTGTTTATAAATCAACCTTTTAAAACTACAGCATTATTCTTTATATCCTTATTAATTTTCTCACCATTATTGTATGCTGGTGATTCTACTATTTCCATATCTGAATCAGATTCAGGTTCTAATTTTGCATTATTCTCTTTTTTTGATTTAAGGGACAGGGAAAGTTTTGTACAGCTAACCAATATTGAATCATTTGAAGGTACGGTTCATTTACAGATTTTTGATGTATCTAACAATTGCAATGAAAATAACTTCTTTGATACATACACTGGGAATGATACACATGTTTACAATATGAGAGATATACAAACTAATAATGGAAATCCATCTGGTGTAGTACTTCCTGATGGTGCTTATGGATTTGTAAGTATTATAAGTATTAATCCTACAACTGGTACATTTGCAGATGCTAATAATTTAATTGGTAATTTTAGAATATTGGATAATAATGGATATGAATACAGGACTAATTCTGTTAACCCATTTGGTAGAGTCGAATTTCCATTAGAAGCTAACATTACATTTAACTTTAATACCAAAGGTGGTGTAATACTTTCCGATGTTGTAGGTATAGTTTTCAGTGTACGAGGAGGTGAAATTGTCACAACAGATCTTCAGGATAATTACTTTCCAGCTGAAATTAATATATTAAATGAAGATGAAGTTATATTCTCCTGTAGGAATGTTGTGTTTGCCTGTACAGATCAGAATAACCCTCTTTTAGAAGCATTATTGGGCACTGTCAATAATTCTTGTTGTGGAGCTTCTTCTAGTGTTGCAAGTTTTGAATATGGGATTAACGATGCTATTCCGCATAGTAAGGGTGGTGAACTGCTTTGTCCAGGAAATAATATAAATAATGGTATTGTTAAAATAGATAGATTCCTCGCGGGTGAAGGACAAGATAGGCCCATTATAGGAATTATTGGATTAAACAATGGAAACGGCAGAGGTAGTATGGACAGTTTTTGGAATGAAAATACTTTAAGATCCCAGATGTGATCATCAATTGCTGACCCCATTTTTATAAATATCAGGATACTGTTTAACTTTCCAGCATAAAAATTAAGATAAAAAATATAAAACCCTGTAATAACAGGGCAGAAATAAAAATCTTAAACCATATTCCAACTTTACCTTCTTCTTCCGTGGTTGAATTAATATATTTAGGAATAAATGCTATTTGTTCCTGCCAGCTATTTGTGGAATTTACATGGCCCTTATTCATTAAATATGTGTACATCTCGAATCCACATTTAAGAATGATTATTGATAGTAAAAGAAATACTATTAGCAGTGCGTTGATCATCTTTTAAATTGTGAATTTATTTTTTGTATTCGCAAATAAAGTTCAACAGGTATTCCCCAAGGCTTCCCGGTATAATGCTGATCCATCTCTTTTCGGGGTATGCGCGGTAAAGCTTTTTAAAATCTGTTGTATAGCTATTTCCATTAGTATCATAATCTATTGATTTAATGTCGGAAACTTTTTGATTAGAACAGTCATAGAGTCTGTTTGTTATTGTGTATATTGCTTGATATTTAGTTCCATTATTTTCCTTAAAGACTTCTTCATCAGTGTAAATCACCTTGGTCCATACATTTCGTTTTGAGCCGTCTATTTGAAATCTGTCAATATCCAGAAAACCTACAAAACCACTCTTAGTTTTGCCCATATAAACCCATCTTTCAGTGGACTGAGTTTCTTTTAATACAGTTTGAGCGGTATTAGCTCCATAATTCTCATTTTCTTCTGCAAATGAGGTGTTGGTAAACAGAAGTAAAAAAAGAATAGGAATTAATAGTAATAAAAAATTTCGCATTGTATTTTGGTCAGTTGTAAATTCCTGTAAGTATATAGAATCTGATACAATATTAAAAATGATATTTTCCTGGGAGGGCTTGCCTGCAATGTTAATTAAAATAAGGTTTTTTATTTTAATAGTTCCGTATATTTCGGGAGCAGTTTTTATAAGTTCCTGTTCTTCAAACAACAATGACATAATCTCAAGGTGGGTCCAGTACGGGCCTTCCGGTATCATTACCGCGAGGGTAATAACGGACCAGGAAGAATGTCCGGATATTAATATTGATAATAATATATCACAAATGTCTGTAAGGGATCAGCCTGATCAGGATTTTGAAGTGCTTACCTGTGAAACAGTAATCCCTGATGGAACCGAATCTGCTTCAATAGAAGGGAATGAGCTTAAACTTCCTGTATCCTTTCCTACCAGGCTTGTTGTAATTGGTGATACAGGATGCAGGCTTGAAACTGGGGATGTGCCTCAGTCCTGTAATGATCCGGAAGCATGGCCATTTGAAAAAATCGCAAATACAGCTTCCTCATTTAATCCTGACCTTGTAATCCATGTGGGAGATTATCTTTACAGGGAAGATGATGCATGTCCCGAAGGTGATACAGGGTGTGCTGGTTCACCTTTCGGGGATAACTATGAAACGTGGGATGCTGATTTCTTTCAACCTGCAAGAAACCTTCTTGAATCAACTCCATGGGTATTTTCGCGTGGAAATCATGAAGAGTGTTCAAGGTCTGGGAAAGGGTGGTTCAGGTTTCTTGATCCAAGCCCACCTCCCTCGGTATGCCAAGAATTTACTGAACCATATACAGTTGATCTTGGACTTTTAAAACTCCTGATACTCGATTCATCTGCAGCCAAGGATAATAGTACGCCATCTGATTTAGTAGATGTGTATACAGATCAGATTGCAGAGCTGGAAAGTTCTGCGGGTGATAATGCATGGCTAGTTACCCATCACCCTCTATGGGGTATTGGGGAAGATGACGGCACATTATTCAAGATAAATGAAACTCTCCAGGCTTCAACGGATAATACGCTTGCGGCAGGAGTAAACCTTGTCCTGTCAGGGCACATACATTTCTTCGAATTCCTTAATTTTACTGATGGCCGTGCTCCACAGTTTATTATTGGAAACAGCGGTACAGAGATGGACCCCCCTGTAACACAACCGCTTGCCGGGACAGAAATTGGCGGGACTACAGTTGAAGAGGGTGTTACTGTTCCTGAATTTGGATTTGCATTGATGGAGCTTTCCGGAAATACCTGGAATGTGAGCATGCTTGATGTTGACGGCAATGAATTCGCTTCCTGTACAATTGAAGAGTATATTGCTAGCTGTAATTAACTTCTGAAATATATTTAGTGTATAGTTCAATCTTAGTGTTACAATGGACAAGGGGTATTAAATGAGAAAGAATTTACATTATTTAATAATAACTACTTTGTTATTTGTTATCACATTTTCAATTACCGGCTGTGACAATGCTTCTTCTGATAATTCCATAACTAGTTCCCGGGAAGAATGCCTGGGTGTTCCAGATTGTGTATCCGTTACTGCAAGTGAACTTGAATCACTTGAAGGTAATGATATTCATACACTTCATTTAGTATGCCCGGATAATACACCCAATATTCATAATATGGATGTGGACCAAAACGATAATATTATTGTCCAGGTTTTTAACTGGTCCGAAAATGGAGTTTCCGTATATTTCAAAAACCAGGACCCCGAACAAGATGGAATTTATCAACCTTTTTTAGGTTGCTCTAATGTTTCGTACACAAACGGTGAAAGGTTTAATGGCAGAGTTTCATTGCCAGATAATATTCCAGATATTCCTTCTGATCCTCCGGATAGCTCCAATGCAAGATTTGTCACACCAAATGCTTGCGACAGCAATATCCCCGATTGTTTAAATGTTCTTTCTGCAGTGCATAGAATCGGCCATTTAAAAACTCATAAAGATGATCTTAGATGTCCTGATTCACACCCGTGGTATGCAGCGTGGAATAGTAGTGTTACAAGTGGTTTGGTTAGTGTTACTGAAATTCCACTTGATCCATTACGTTTTGATGGCAAAGGAAACGGGTTTTTAGTTACAAACTGGAGCCCTGCACACGATCACCACTGGCAAATTGCAATCGCCTGTTCCCAGGGATGTCAATATGCTCCCGGGGGTTGTCCTTGCGGTAAAGGAAAATTTGGATGCCGTAATGATCCCGGTTGTAAAACTACTATGTCCAGAACAACTGAATGTACCCCTAACGATAGCAGTTGCTGGAGTGTCTGGGAAGAAACCTGTATGGATGGAGATGTCTGGGAATGTAATACAACATTAGGCTGGACCTGCTGTGAGACCTGTCAGTAGGTATGAAAATTATTTTTATTTATATATTCTGAACTAAATTACTTCGAAACTTCGCATGTATTACTGAATCAAAACTTATTATTAATTCAATCTTAAACGATTTTACAATATGATAATTCTAATATTACTATTTATCGCTGCATGTTTTTTGGCTTATTCAAACGGTGCAAATGACAACTTTAAAGGCGTTGCTACACTTTTTGGTAGTGATACCACCAGTTACAAAAATGCAATTTGGTGGGCGACTGCAACTACATTTATTGGTTCTGTCTGCTCTATATATCTTGCTGATGCCCTGGTTAAAAGTTTTTCGGGAAAGGGCCTTGTCCCTGATGCTGTAGCAGGGTCGCCCGAGTTTCTTCTAGCGGTTGCACTAGGGGCGGCAATTACGGTAATGATCGCAACAGTTACAGGTTTTCCAATCTCAACAACACATAGCCTCACGGGTGCACTGGTCGGAGCAGGATTAATAGCTGTTGGCCAGAATATAAATATTTCCGTGTTGGGCGAAAAATTTTTTCTACCTCTGATCTTAAGCCCATTTATTGCACTTATTCTTGCCGGTACATTGTATGTTATTTTTAAAACCATAAGAATGAAACTTGGTATTACAAAGGAATGGTGCGTATGTATGGGAGAGAATGAAAGAGTTGTGCCCATTCAGGAACCAAGGGGACTAATGGCAATGCGTTCCTTTAAGTATATGGATATCCAGGTAAGCAAAAAGGAATCCTGCACTCAGAGATATAATGGTTCATTTTTTGGTTTAAATGCCCAGACTCTGCTTGATTATGCCCACTTTGGAAGTGCAGGTGTCGTAAGTTTTGCAAGGGGATTGAATGATACTCCCAAAATAGTTGCCCTGCTGCTTGTAATAAAAGCATTCGGCGTTCAATGGGGCATGCTTTCTGTTGCAATTGGTATGGCAGCAGGAGGGCTTATTAATGCAAAAAAAGTTGCAAATACAATAAGTAAGAAGATTACACCTATGAATCACGGGCAGGGTTTTACTGCTAACCTTGTTACCGGGTTCCTTGTAATAGTAGCCAGCAGGTTTGGTGTTCCGGTATCAACTACGCATGTATCTGTTGGTTCAATCTTCGGTATCGGTACCGTGACCAAGCAGGCTAATACCAAGGTAGTATCCGAAATAGTTCTTTCCTGGATTTTAACCCTCCCTATTGCGGCAGGTCTTAGTGCCGGAGCATATTACGTCCTTATTAATATTAACAAATAATCGATATCTGTTTTCAGCTGTTTTATTCGTAGGCTTATGTCGTTATCTTTATCACTAACTTACTGGTAATTACATTTTTGAAAAAATGGACTATCAAAATTGTTAGCTAATATTGCTGCACTTTTATTTGTTTCTTTTGCATGGGGTACTGCATTTGTTTTTATAAAATATGCTGAGGAAACAGCTACTCCCTTAACTATACAGTCTTTACGAGCAACAATTGGTTTTTTATCACTTCTTATTCTTTCCCTTATACTAAGAAAAGATATTATTGGCCACGCGAAACACTGGTTTGCCTTCCTTGTATTTGCAATTCTTGGGGTTGCCTATCTATGGCTAGTTACGGGGCTTGGTGAAGTGTACATATCTGCCGGCCTTACATCAGTGCTGGTTACAGTTGCCCCTATGATTACTTTTGTCCTTGCAGTTTTTATTCTCAAAAACGAACCTTTTAGTATTACTGGTGTAGCAGGGTTAATTGTAGGAATTGTAGGACTGCTTATGGTAATAGGGATTAAGAGCATCTTTGCAGGTAGTTCCACGCTAACAGGAGTTTTGTTGATTGTATCCGGCTTTGCGGTATTTGCAGTAAACGGGATAATAGCACCAAGGCTTGCTTCGGGAACGGATTCAATAGTCTCCACAACTTATTATACGGGTATGGCAGTTGTAATTATGTGGGTATTTACTTTTATTTTTGAAAGTCCTTTCCAGACAAACTTTACCGAGAAATTTCTTCTTGCAGAGATCTATATGGGGCTTGTCTGTTTTGCAGCTGCGTTTGTTGTTTATTACTGGCTTTTAAATAGGGCAGGTGCATTCTTTTCATCACTAACGTTCTACCTTGTACCCGTGATGGGCGTACTAGGAAGTTCCTTCTTCCTAGGGGAAAAAATAAAATCCATCCAGATCATCGGCATTCTGATTGTGTTTCTTGGTGTCTATCTAATAAATAAAAAAAAGGGAACAAAAATTTAATTTCAGTTCCCTTTTAATTTTATTCTTTTTTTAATCTACTTTTTCTTTCTTATTCTTCGCAGAAACAGTGCAACTGGTAAAAGTAGCAATAGAAGATCAAGATTACTGCTTCCGGATTTAGCAATGCTGCAGCCATTACCGCAGTTTATACAGTCATCTATTATATTCTCGTCGTCTGCATCAAGGTGATCAAAAGCACCGTCATTATCAGAATCTGGTAATTCGGCAGGGGCCCCGGTAGCAGGGTGGTTGCTGTCAGCAAGCCCGTCTCTGTTACTGTCTTCCGAATTATCCAGGACTCCGTCCTCGTCCATATCAATACCGCCTGATTCATTAGCATCGGTTTTACCATCACCATCAGAGTCTGTATCCAAAAAGTCGGGTATACCGTCACCATCTGTATCAGGCAGTGGGAGGATATCATTTACCTGGTCTGCATCGTGCTGATCATGATGCCCGTCTCCGTCAGTATCTATAAAATTATCTGCGAAACCGTCAAAGTTTATATCATTTGCGCCTCCGCCTTCAAAGTGGTCAGGTATACCGTCTCCATCTGAATCAAGATCATGTTTATTAGGTATTCCGTCTCCATCAGGGTCCCCAGGTCCAGTAGCGGAAATTTCAGCATATCTCGGAAGTCCTATACCAGCTTCCCTGGCGTCACTGATACCGTCGTTGTCTGAGTCTGTATCCTCAGAATCAGGTACACCGTCTTGATCAGTATTTGCAGATACCGGGCAGAATGTAATCTGGTAGTCAGGGTTTATACACTGGTAAGTACTGTCACTGTCATTAAACTGCCAGCTGTATGCATCTTTGCACTGCTGTTTGAAAATCCCGTTATAAGTACAAAAACCGTTATTTATGCCGGCCATTGTGCACCATGAAGCATCAGGAGTAGGCCATACTCCACTACATTGATTTACATAGCCTGAATCTGTTGCATCCGCACATCCTATTCCCCCGTGACCGTCAGGTAGGTTGCCATTATATGGGGAACAGCAGTAAAGAGACGAAGAGTCACCACAACCGTCTTTTACATCTGTACCGCAAGAAGTTCCGCCAGTATCAGTGGCACCACAGGCTGCTCCTACAAGAGCTAGATTATCACAGTTTCCAGCTATGCCGCTTAGGAAACCTGATGTATCCCTCGCCCTCTGAGCAGAACTGTTGGCCGCACCTCCAAGCCCCCAGCAAATCTTAAGTCCAGATGAGGTTGTCTCACTAAGTTCCGGAGGGCAGGTGGACATGTCAAAATTTGTACAAGTCGGGTTGCCACAGTTTAAATGTGGTGCAGGAATGCCGTTAATAGTTGGATCAGGACTTATTTGGATACCGCTCATTTGCTGGACTGCAATTCCTACTGCATATCCATCAACATTTGTTATATCATAAAAATCGGGTGTTGGTGATTCATTGAATGTTACCTCAAATGAATTAGCAGGCGGGGCTTTTGTACCCCCGTTACATTCAACTGTCATACCATCTGCATTTGCACAGTCGCCGGTTTCGCAGCATGGTACGCTGTCACAGGGGAACGAGCATGAAGTCCTTGGCCAGAAGTTACCGGATTGAAGGTTTCCGGGAACTGATACGGTTTTGCTATTGCCAGTATTGCCACTTGCAAGTTCAAATCCAGTTGCTTCACCAGTAAGTCCCTGTCCTGAGCCACCTACCCAAATGGTTTCACTGCAGTTGTTTATGAATGTCAGGTTTCTTGTTTGCCTGACAGGGGGCGGAGGGGGTGGTTCAGGAACCTGGCAAATCTGAGAAGCATCGCAGGTTGAAAATGTACATGCACCATTGAATGTATCATTGCATGAACCCGTTGATCCCATTGGACAGCAAAACTGCCCACCGGAGCATCCACTGCATATTGTTTTATCGCTTCCTGTACAATCTGGTACTGTTGCAGGTTCTGTACATTCATTTGCCACTTTACAAACCTGGGACGCGTCGCAAGTTGTATTATTACATGCATCTTCTGCAGTAGCCGCGCAGCCACCCATTGGACAGCAGAATGGATTTGTGCCACTACAACCGCTGCATTCTGATACCTGGCTTCCAGTACATGTAGGTGCAGGTACTGAACTGCAACTTCCGCCCTGTGCATATAGATTAATTTGAGTTGATATAAAAAAGGCGAATACCAATAGCAAAATAAAAACTGAAAATTTCAATATATTAAAAATCTGATTCATCTCATTCTCCTTGAACCGCATTTAAGTAAAAAACCCTTTATATTATTAAACAATAATACATGCAAAAAAGTTGCCAAAACAAAAGAAATATATAACTAATAGTAGTTAAATAGATATTTCTCCTTTATTTTGGTTAATTTTAAACTAAAATATTCAATTGAACGGGTGGTTTCATGAGTGGTGACGAGAAAAAAGATAATTCTATTGAAGAACAGGTAGCGAGGATCTCAGGAAATTTTGAATCTGATATACTTCGCCTGATTAAAACCCAGAGTATGATAAAGTCTTCAAGTGGTATAATCGGTGAAGAAATCCAGTACCTTGATTCCAAAATCAAACAGATCCAGGACAAGCTTGATGATCTAAACCTCAGGACTAGTGAGCTTAATGATTTTCTACAGGTATCACTCCAGGACAAGGGGCTTTCTTCTAACCATGTAGGACTATATTTAAATGATTTCATTTCTTCTTTAACAAAAGAAAATAATGAGATTAATACTATTAAGCAGGACCTTGCGGATAGATTAAAAAACGGGTCTGAAAGTCTTAATTCCCTACACAAATTTTATGTAGCTGAACTCGAAGCATTCCAGCAAGAAGTGGATTCCGGACTTACAAGTATTCGTGAAGAAATTAATGGGAAAATAAACGAAGAAATTAACACACAGTTAGTTGAAGATACTCATGAAGAAGTTGAAGAAGTAATTGAAGAAACTGAAGAAGAGCCACTTGAGCAAACAGATAACAAGGAAGGATACTATGCAGCTGACAGCACTGCTCAAACAGAAGAACAGGAATCAGATGATAAATTCTTATATATTGCAATGGGCTTTCTTCTCTTGTGTGCAATTGGCTTTTTTGGATACTACTTGAAATATATAAAATTAAATACCAATGGAGAAAACGCTGTTGTAATAGAACCATATATTCAAAATGACCAAAATGAGATTAAAACTGAACTTAATAGAGGTGAAGAAAAGCCAAAATCAAATTCTCCATCAAAGAATGTAAAACCTGCAAGTCCTGACGTATACTTTCTTTCCGAAAAAGGCACCTTGAATCCTGCTGTAACTAGTGCTGATTTTAATCATAAGATAGTTGTCAAACGCGCAAATGTCAGGATTGGGCCAGGGAAAAGTTATGGCATAGTCTCTGTCCTAAAGAATGGTACCAGTGTTGCTATGCTTGATGAAAATCAAGGCATCTGGACTAAAATCATGATGCTGGATGGTAGTGAAGGTTGGGTTGCAAAGAAACTAATTACAAAGTAATTAATTACTATGGCCGGCACTCTATATATAGTCTCAACTCCTATCGGAAATCTTCAGGACATCTCAGCAAGGGCCATAAATGTACTTAAAGATGTAGATTTGATTGCTTGTGAGGATTCGCGTCACACAAAGAAATTATTAAGTCATTTTGGAATTAAAACTCCACTCACAAGTTATCATGAACACAATGAATTCAGCAAATCAAAAAAACTTATAGAAGAATTGGTTGGGGAAAAGAATATTGCTCTTGTTACAGACGCCGGAACGCCATGTGTTTCTGATCCGGGTTACAGGGTTGTAAATCTAGCAATTGAAAATCGTATTAAGGTTGTCCCAATTCCAGGACCAAGTTCTGTGCTAGCAGCGTTAGCCACAAGCGGACTTCCCAGTGATAAATTCCTCTTCCTTGGATTCCTGCCGAAGACTAAAAAACTGATTGAAAAAATCTGTGATAAATATGAGTATGAACCTTATACATTAATCTTCTTTGAATCTCCAAAAAGGATAAAAAAATCACTTGGTTATCTTCTTGAATCACTTGGTAACCGAAAAGCAGCCCTATGCAGAGAGCTTACTAAACTTCATGAAGAAATAGCTTATGGGAGCCTTGGAGAGCTGACTAAAAACTTTGTTGAAAGAGATAGTATCAAAGGTGAAATTACTATCATTATTAAAGGCTCATCGGAGGATAAGTCAGTAAGTTCAGTAAATAAAGAAACAATTATATCTAACAGACTGGAAACACTTAATAATCTTGGCTTGTCATTAAAAGATTCAGTTAAAGTAGTTTGTGAAGATTATGATATCTCTAAAAAAACGGTATATGATAAAGCATTAAAAATATGGGGTAACTAACTGATATTATATGTTCTTATCCTACAATCGAATAACGTTGCGCCTCGATGGGAGTTAAGATTGTATTTCAGGGGTTTCCAGGTTCCAGTTATTAACTTTTTCATAAGCATGGGCAACTCTTAAAATGCTGTCCTCATCAAATGATTTGCCAAGTATCTGGAGTCCTATTGGAAGATTGTCTGAACTGAATCCACATGGGGTTGAAAGGCCAGGGATGCCTGCAATATTACATGGAATGGTCAAGACATCAGAAAGGTACATCTTGATAGGGTCATCAGTTTTTTCATTTATATTGAAAGCCGTTTCCGGTGTTGTCGGAGCTACAATAACATCTACTTTTTCCCATGCCTTCTTAAAATCCTCTCTGATAAGTGTCCTTACTTTTTGGGCTTTGAGGTAGTAGGCATCATAATATCCGGATGAAAGTGCGTATGTACCCAGCATAATTCTTCTCTTTACTTCTTCTCCAAAACCTTCTGACCTGCTTTTGAAAAAGAGATCCCGCAAACTATCTGCATCTGGAGTCCTGTATCCATATCTTACGCCGTCATACCTTGCCAGGTTTGAACTGGCCTCACACGGAGCAATTATATAGTAAGTTGAGATTGCATATTTTGTATGAGGTAAAGAAATTTCAACTATTTCTGCACCAAGTGATTTAATATCCTGAATTGCCTTGTTTACAGCTCCTTCAATATCTTTATCCATCCCATCAAGAAAATATTCTTTCGGAATGCCTATCTTCATACCCTTAATATTACCATTAAGGTTTTTAGTGAAGTCTGGTACAGGTACATCTACAGATGTAGAGTCAAGTTCATCTCTACCCGAAATAGTGTTTAATATGATTGCAGCATCTTCAACTGATCTGGTAAGCGGCCCTGCCTGGTCAAGCGACGAAGCAAAGGCTATCATCCCATATCTGCTAACACGTCCGTAAGTTGGCTTTAATCCTGTAACGCCACATAGTGCTGCAGGTTGGCGGATAGAACCACCGGTATCTGTGCCAATGGATGCAGTGCAGAGCCCAGCGGCTGTTGCCGATGCCGAACCCCCACTTGATCCTCCGGGTACTTTTCCTGTATTCCATGGATTTCTTACCGGGCCAAAAAAAGAGGTTTCATTTGAAGAGCCCATAGCAAACTCATCCATATTGTTTTTGCCAAGAATTACTGCTCCTGATTCTTTTATTCTAGCTGTAACGGTAGCATCATAAGGAGATATGAATTTTTCGAGCATTTTTGACCCGCATGTTGCGTGGACATCTTTCATAACAAATATATCTTTTAATCCAATTGGTACACCATGGAGTGGGCCAAGGTAATTGCCTTTCATTATTTCATTTTCGGCGGATTCTGCGGTTTTAAGAGCAAGGTCAGATAGAACGGTAATATAAGTATTTAGATCCTTATCAACTACTTGTATTCTTTCAAGGAATGCTTTTGTTAATTCGACAGGTGAAATCTTTTTATCTTTAATTAGTGCAGCAGTTTCTTTGATTGTAATATTTTTTATATTCATTTGTTAACCGGAAAGTTAGTCTTCGATTACTTTTGGAACAACAAAAAAACCTTCATCTTTTTCAGGGGCATTCTGTAGGGCCTCGTCAGAGGTTATGAGCTGTACTACCTTATCTTCACGCAGAGGTGTTGTTAATTCGACGCCGTGTGATGTAGGTTCAATACCATCGGTATCCAGTTCGTTGAGGTCTTCAATGTACTCTAAAATTCTTCCAAGCTGTTCGGTAAACTTTTCGAGGTGTGAATCCTGGAAATCGAGTCTTGCAAGTTCCGCCGTATTAAGGACTTCCTGTTTTGAAATTTTCATAATAACTCCCTCAAAATGGATAATAACTTCTAACTAATCTTTAGGTTTTATCAAATCTGTTAGCTGCATAAAGACTCTGCAAAATCGACAATTTTCTTTTCAAGGACGGTCTTACTAAAATGGTTTATTTCCTGCACGCATGTAGGGCTTGTGGTATTTACCTCTGTAAGGAATCCTCCAACTACATCAATGCCTACAAAACTGAGTCTGTCTTCAAGGAGTCTTGGTTTGACTGCACTGCATATGTCCAGGTCTCTCTGTGAGAGCTGAGTAACCTCGGGGTGCCCGCCGGAATGAAAATTGCTCCTGAATTCACCTTTTGCTGCTACCCTGAGTACAGCACCAATAGGCTCACCGTTTAAAATAATTATTCTTTTATCACCCTTACTGACATCTTTTATAAATTGCTGTGCCATAACAAAAATTGACCCAAAATTAGTTATTGATTCGAGAATTGGGCCTTTGTTGAAATCATCTGATTTAACATAGAATATTCCTTCCCCGCCAAATCCATCGAGAGGTTTTACTACCATTTCTCCACCGGCTTCATCTAAAAATTCATTAAGTTTGGCAATATCCTTGGTAACAATAGTAGGGGGTGTATAATCACTAAAATGAAGGCTGTATATCTTTTCGTTTGATTCCCTTATGCCTTTTGGATGATTAATTACATGAGTGGATGATTCATCAACCAGACTTAAAATATAGGTGGAATATACATAGTCCATATTAAACGGGGGGTCTTTTCTCATCCAGATAACATCAAAATCATCGAGAGGACAAACAGTTTGCTTCCCCGCTTTATAGTATTTCTCTGCACGTTTTAATTTTATGTTTGTTGATACTGCATGGCCCTTGCCATATTGTATAAAAAGGTTTTTTAATTCGCAGTAGGATACTTTGTGGCCTCTTTTTTGAGCCTCAAGCATTATAACGAACGTGGTATCTTTTTTGATGTTTATGGATTCAATAGGATCCATAACAAAAAGCATTTTTAGCATTGACTAAATTTAATCGAAACACGTGTATTGTTCAAGAAATTATGACTCAAAGAACTTTACCAATTCCTCTAAAACCTGCTCTGGGTTTTCCTCAGGCAAAAAGTGTCCACTATCCAGGTCATTCCCGCTAACATTGGATGCTCTTTCTTTCCATGTAGATAGAACGTCATATTTCCTGTGGACAAAACCTTCATTGCCCCAAAGCACAAGTAGCGGGCATTCTATTTTCCTATTCATGTCTTCTTCGTCGTGAATAAGATCAATAGAGGAAGCTGCCCTGTAGTCTTCGCATGACCCGTGTATGCATTTGGAGTCACTGAAATATTTTATATATTCCTTTACTGTTTCTGGATCAAAATATTTATTATTTCCGCTCCATTTTTTCAGTATTTCCATAAGGTAGTATTCCGGGTCATTGCCAATAAGTTTTTCTGGAAGGCCGTCAGGCTGAATAAGGAAAAACCAGTGATAGTAACCTGTAGCAAATTCCTTATCTGCCGTTGTAAACATATGATATGTGGGAGCAATATCCATGACACATGCTTTTGAAACCATTTCAGGATAATCAAGACACATTCTGTGAAGTACTCTTCCTCCCCTGTCATGGCCGGCGGCAATAAAACTTTCGTAACCAAAGTGCTTCATAACAGCTGCCATATCAGCTGCCATAATTCTTTTAGAATAGTTTGAATGGTCAGGTAACCCCACGGGTTTTGAACTTTTACCATATCCCCTGAGGTCCGGGCAAACTAAATAATATTTGTCCGATAGAACTGGGACCAACTTGTGCCACATTAAATTTGTCTGGGGGTATCCATGAAGGAGCAGCAAAGGTTGACCTTTACCACCGTGGGCAACATTTATATTTATGCCGTTTGATTTAATTATTTCTTCCTTTAGATTTTTCATCAGTATTAAATAAAGTAATTAATCCGTGTTTTATGTAAATCAAATATTTTAAAAAATTCGATATTGGGTAAATATAATTATGGCTGAAAGATTTTCATGGGTACTGGACAATAAACTATCTGGAATGGAGAGGCCGGGACTTTACCAGGATATTCAAAAAGACCTAAATTTTCTAAAAGATGAGGGTATATCTGTAATAGTTAATCTTGAGGAGTATATTTGGGAATACCCGTTATTTGAACAACTTCACATTCCTGTTGGGGATTTTAAACCTCCTAAACCCGAAGATTTTGAAACTTGTATGGCATTTTTAACTCAGAAAATTTCTGAAGATAAAAGGGTTCTTGTCCATTGTCATGCAGGAATGGGAAGAACCAATTTGATCATTGCCGCATATATTGTAACAAGTGAACATATAAAACCTGATCTGGCTCTTGACAGGGTAAAGAATGCTAGACCTGCACATTTTGTTACTGAAAAGCAGGAAGAGTCCCTCTGGGATTATTATTACACTCTTAAAACTGAAAAATAATTTATAATAATTATTCGGTTTATCGATAAAATCATATAAATTTTATAATTATGTCCACATATAATTCTGAATTTATCAAACAGTTAAATGCAGGGGAGGGTGAAACACTATACGGTGATACTCACCTTGGAATTCTAAAGGCCTTTCTTGAATCAGGAGTAAGTTATCTAGGAGGTTACCCGGGTTCTCCTACAGCAGGGTTAATCGATGCTATCACGGATGCATATGAACCCGTATTAAAAGAAAAAGGGATCTATTTTGACTGTTCCGGCAACGAGGCATCTGCAGCTTCACTTCTGTCGGCCTCAATTAACCATCCTATTAGGGGGTCTGTTAATTGGAAAATAGTTGGTACCAATGTTGCTTCTGATGCCCTTGCCCATATCTGTTCTTCCGGCGTAAGAGGAGGAGCTATGATTATTGTAGGTGAGGATTACGGCTGTGACAGTACACTTGCTGCTGAAAAGGCTATGCCATTTGCGTATAAATCAGCAATGGCTGTTATAGACCCAAGAGGTAATATGCAAAAAATATCCGAACTGGTTAAAAAGGGTTTTGAACTTTCAGAGTATTCAAATATGCCTACAATGCTTATCCTGTCGACAAGGATTGCTCATATCAGGAACAAGATGGTTTGTGGAGACAATAAAAACCCTGAAATAAATACAACTGATAAAATTGGCGAACTTATACATAACATGAATAACGTTCCCTTCCCCCCATATGTCTTAGACCAGCAAAAAAGAAAATATAACAAAAGGATGCCTTCAGCTATCGAGTTTATTAGAAATTCTAAGATGAATGAGCTGTTCGAAGGTACAAGAGAAGAAATTGGTATTATTACTCACGGTACAATTTATAACTCTTTGATAAGGAGTCTATACCATCTCGGGGAATCTGACCTTTCAGGTAGATGCAATATTCCGATTTATAACTTAAATGTCACATACCCTCTTGTCCCGGATGAAATAAATGATTTTCTTAAGAATAAAAAAGCAGTATTGATTGTTGAAGAAGGCATGCCAAATCTTATAGAAGAACATATAAGAGCCATAGCCCAGAGGTCGAAGTCTGATACAGAAATATTTGGTAAGGATGTAATAACCTCTGATGCAGATTTTACACCGGAGAAAATGCTTAGCGGCGTATCTGATTTTCTTTTGAAATATACAGAATCTGAAACCAAAGCCTCATTTATCAATGAAAAGATTGGAAAAATTGTAAAACACAGGGAAAAAGCCGAAAATTATTATAAAGACGAAATTGCAAAACGAACCCCTGTATTTTGTACCGGCTGCCCCGAGAGGCCTATATTTTCTGCTATAAAAATCCTCGAAGAAAAATACGGAATTTCATACTATGCTGCTGATATTGGGTGTTATACGATGGGAGCACTGCCTCCTTTTAACATGAGTAACTCTATTACCGGTATGGGACTTGGGCTTGCCTCTGCCGGTGCAATATCCAGGATGTCGGACATGAGGGTTATCTCCTTTATGGGAGACGGCACATTTTGGCACAGTGGCCTTACTACAAGTATTACAAATGCAGTATATAACAACCAGAACGCAATACTTATTATTTTTGAAAATTTCTGGACCTCCATGACCGGTCATCATGAAAACCCTGCTTCAGGCAAAAATATGAGGCAGGAGGGTATTGGTATGAGTATTGAAAAAGCTCTCACTGGTACAGGTGTGCGCTGGGTTAAAACAGTTGATCCCTATGACCTTCATGAATCTTTAAAAGTTTTGACAAAAGCCTATGAAAGTAATGAGGGACTTAAAATTATTATTTCTAAGGGAGAATGCCAGCTTGAAAAAACAAGGAAAGAAAAATCTGTAATTAAGAAAGAATTATCAGAGGGAAAAAGGGTTGTTCAGTCCAAGCTTGGTGTTGACCCGGATATATGTACAGGAGACCATTCATGTATGAGATATAACGGATGTCCTTCACTTACACTTAAAGATAGTCCCACTTCACTAAGGGAAGACCCGGTTGCTCATATAGAACAATCATGTGTAGGATGTGGCCTTTGTGGTGAGATTGCACACGCGGCTGTTCTTTGCCCATCATTCTTTAAGGTAAATATTATCAATAACCCGGGAAGACTGGATAGAATTAAGGACAGTATTAACAGGTCTTTGATTAATTTGTTGTCATAAATCCATTTTATTTCTAAATAATGAAAGTGAAGTTAATAAAAATATTAATACCAGCAGTTGGTGGCCAGGGCGGGGGGCTATTAACAGAATGGCTGCTCCAGGCTTTTGAAACAGAGGAATACGATGTTCAGAGCATAAGTCTTCCGGGGCTTGCCCAAAGGGGTGGTTCTACTACCTATTATCTTGAGGCTTATCCGCTTACAGAAGATGAAGGAGTTATATTTTCTCAGTTTCCTGTACCGGGTGATGTTGATCTTATTTTATCACAGGAATTCCTTGAGTTGGGAAGGATGCTTGAGAGGGGATATGGGTCAGAAAATACAGTGATTATTTCAAGCACCCACAGAATGTATTCGACAGAGGAAAAACTTCCAATTACAAGCGGAATATATGAGGATGAAAAACTTATTGAGTTTGCAAAGGAGTTTTCAAAAAAGTTTATAGGCCTAAATGCTCTAAACCTTGCAAAGCAAAATGGAATGAACGAACTTGCCTCAAATGCTATTTTGTTTGGTGCACTTTCTGCCAGCAACGCATTACCTCTTAGTAAAGAATCGTTCCTAAAAGCTATAGAAAAAACGGCTGTCTCTGTTAAATCAAATCTTCAGGCATTTGAAACCGGATTTAACAATGTCATTGAAAGCCATATATTGGATAGTTCTTCTAATGCCGTGCCGGAACCCACTTATGATGAAATAAATTATTTAAACCCATCCGATATTGAAAAAATTAATGATTTGAAATCTGACCTATTTGATGCTTATCCAGAATACTTATGGCCTTTTATTGAAGAAGCTTTATTCCGGCAGGCTGACTATCAGGGGTTTTGGTATGCTGAACTTTTTGTTGAAAGAATAAAAAAAATTCTCAAGATTGAGGTTCAAAACCCTGAAGAAGATTTTAAAATGTCGGAATACGTTATAAAAAATCTTGCCCTGCTCATGACTTATGAAGATGGTATCAGGGTTTCCGAACTCAAAGTCCGGGATAAACGATTTGAAAGAATTAAAAAAGATATGCAGATAAGCGATGACCAGATTTTTGAAGTTATTGATTATCTAAAACCCGAGGCAGATGAAATTTACGGACTGATGCCTGATTTTATTGTAAGGCCGGTACTATTTTTTCTGAGCTCTTCAATATTCAGGACTTTTCAAAGAAGCGGCAGACCTGTAGCAGTAGCCCAGAAACCTGTTACTACTTCTTTCTTTGGTTACCTAAGAATCTGGACCTTATCAAAGATGAAATTCATGAGGCCTTCATCTTACAGGTATAAAAACGAACAGAAAACAATAGATTTATATCTCGAATCTGCAGAAAAATTCGGGAAGCTGGATTATAAGCTGGGTTTCAGTATTGCTAAATCGGGAAGTATCATTAAGGGGTATGGCAGGGTAAGACGCAGGACAAGGGATAGTTTTAACAGATTAATTCTAAATATACTTGAAAAATCATACGAGAAAGAAAAAAGAAACTCAGACTCACTAACTGAAACATCTGATATTTATAACAGGTCAGCTGATCTTGTTTCAAAGTCAGAAGACGGTATAGAAAAGGCAGAAGAGATGTTTAGTAAGAATTTTGATATTAATTCTTAAAACCTTCCATCAGCTCTATAAAATTATTAAACAGATATGATGAATCATGCGGGCCGGGTGAGGATTCGGGATGATACTGTACTGAAAAAATAGGGTGCTTTCGGTGCCGAAGACCCTCAACAGTCTGGTCATTGAGGTTGACATGAGTAATTTCAACATTTTCATCAAGTGAGTCAGGATCAACTGCAAAGCTGTGATTTTGTGAAGTGATTTCCACTTTGCCTGTTTGAACGTTCTTTACCGGCTGATTGCCTCCCCTGTGGCCGAATTTTAATTTATAAGTGCTGCCGCCAAGGGCAATGCTGATAATCTGATGTCCAAGGCATATTCCGAAGATAGGTTTTTTCCCCAGCAGTTCCTTTACGTTTTCAATGGCATAACCGACTCCTTCCGGGTCTCCTGGTCCGTTAGAAAGAAAAATACCATCAGGATTAAGTTTAAGTACTTCCTCTGGAGGTGTAGTAGATGGTACCACAGTAAGGTTACATCCAAGGTCGGTAAGTCTTCTTAAAATATTATTTTTAATACCAAAATCGTATGCTACTACATTGTATTTCTTTTTAGGCTCATATTTGTCATTCGCCGGTATCCATTGTTCCGTTCCTTTATCCCAGTTGTAAGGCTCTTTACATGAGACTTCTGTTACTAGGTCTTTACCAACAATGTCAGGGAAATTTTTTATTTTAGAAAGAAGACTTTTCTTGTTGGTGTCTTCTGTAGAAATAACACATTTCTGAGCACCGCTTGTCCTTATCTGTTTTGTTAAAAAACGAGTATCAATTCCGTGTATGCCAACAATATTATTGGCTTTCATAAAATCATCAAGTGACTGTTTTGATCTCCAGTTACTCGGCAGGGGCCAGTACTCTTTAACTACTAAACCTTTTGCAAAAGGCTTTCTAGATTCCAGGTCTTCGGGGTTGATACCATAATTCCCTATTTCAGGATAAGTCATTACTATTATCTGACCGTTGTAGGAAGGGTCTGTAATAATTTCCTGGTAACCTGTAAGGGATGTATTAAATACAACTTCCCCAAACACTTCTCCCTCTGAGCCAAAACTTAATCCCTCAAATACAGTCCCATCTTCTATAGCTAGTACGGCTTTTTTCATATTAGGGCTTGAAAATACATTGGCAATTAATTAGTGTCAAATTATTTCTATGATATTTTAGAGTTTAGGTTAAAATTCATTTGATCTGAAAAAATAATATTGGATTCATAATGGAATCACAAATTGAAACTAATGCAGTAAATTCTGCCCAATACAAAATTCTGATAGTTGACGATGACGATACTATAAGAAGCTTTTTTTATCAGGCACTCACAAATATTGGATATAACTGTGATACAGCTGAAAATGGAAAGATTGGAGTAGAGATTGTTAAAGAACAAGATGATTTTGATGCAGTACTTCTTGATGTTCAAATGCCTGTTCTCAATGGTATTGAAACCCTGAAACAAATTGTAAAGCTTTATCCCGACCTTTCAATAATTATGGTTTCTGCATCTACTGATATAGAACATGTCAGGACCGCACTTAAAGAAGGTGCCTATGACTATATTTTTAAACCTTTTAACGTTGTAGAAGTTGAAGCGGTAATTAAAAGATCAATTGAAAGAACAAAACTTATCAAGCAAAACAAGGACTACCAGCGTAACCTTGAAGACAAGGTGAAAAAGCAAACTATGGAACTTGTTAAGCTCTACTCTGGAACACTCGAAGCCATGGTGCTTGCACTTGACTTGAGGGAAAAGGAGACAGGATATCATTCTTACAGAGTTACAGAATATGCCCTTACACTTGCAAAAAAATTAGAGCTGTCAGATCAAGAATTGTCTGTAATTGCCAAAGGTGCTTTACTTCATGATATAGGAAAAATTGGTGTCCCTGACCATATCCTGCTGAAAGCCGGGCCGCTTACTGAAGAAGAATGGGTTATTATGAAAAAACATCCAGAGCTTGGATATGAACTGATTCGCAATATTGATTTCCTTGAAGAGTCAGCACAGATTGTACTTCATCATCATGAACACTTCGATGGAAAAGGCTATCCAGTGGGCCTTGTAGGATACCAGATACCACTTGGGGCAAGGGTGTTCTCAATTGTTGATACACTTGATGCAATAACGAGTAAAAGAGTTTACAAAGAAGCTGTTACTTTTGAAGAGTCCCTCGAAAGGATTTCCGAAGCTTCAGAAAATCAATTTGATCCGGGGATTGTTGAGGCATTTATGGATATAGATATAAATACTTTTAAAGATATAAGGAACAGAGTAGAAAGCACCGGTTCTGATTATCTTAGAAGCCTTTTGTTTGAACTAAGTAAAGATTAAATCAGTTTTTTTATCGTATCATTTACGAGCTTGGGATTAGCTTTTCCTTTTGTGGCTTTCATTACCTGACCAACGAAAAACCCCATTAATTTCTCATCACCGGCTTTAAGCCTTTCAAGTTCGTCGGGGTTAGCTTCGATGATTTCTTTTACAAGTTCTTCAATCTCGGAACTGTCCGATATCTGTTCAATACCTTTACGGCTGATAATATCCTTTGCGGTTGAACTGGTTGAAATCATTTCAGGAAATATTTCTTTAGCAATCTTACGGTTAATAACACCTTCATCAGCAAGTTGAAGCAGCTCTGATAACATTTCAGGTTTGACTGGAAATTGTTTTATATCGTCATCGCTGCCTAGTTCTCTCAGCATTTCTGTTGTAATCCAGTTGCTTAGCTGTTTTGGTTTGTTATATGTTTTAAGGCATTGTTCATAATACTCTGACAGATCCCTGCTTGATGTAAGCAGTTCAGCTTCATCAGAAGTAAGGGCAAATTCAGACATAAACCTCTTATGTTTTGCATCAGGAAGTTCGGGAAGGGATTCTTTAAGATCTTTAACCCATTTTTCATCTAGTAGTACTGGAAGCAGATCCGGGTCTGGGAAATATCTGTAATCATGTGCTTCTTCTTTTGATCTCATCGAAAATGTAACTCCCTTCTTTGAATCAAAAAGCCTTGTTTCCTGCAGGACAGGTTCACCGTTATCAATTACTGCAGACTGCCTTGAAATCTCGTACTCTATCGCTTTCTGAATAAACCTGAAGGAGTTGAGATTTTTAATTTCAGCCTTGGTTCCAAGCTCTTCTGTCCCCACGGGCCTTATTGAAATATTTGCATCGCATCTAAGGCTTCCTTCTTCCATGTTGCCGTCACAAACTCCAATGTACTGAAGTATGGACCTGATCTTTTTAACATAGGATACGGCTTCTTCAGCATTTGATATCTCGGGTTCACTAACAATTTCAATCAGCGGTACACCAGCACGGTTAAGATCAACATGGCTGTTGGTTAGAGAATCTTCATGAATAAGTTTTCCTGCATCTTCTTCCATATGTATACGGGTGATATTAATCTTTCTTGTAGAATCTCCGGATTCAACTTCAAGCCATCCATGTTCCGAAAAAGGTTCTTCATATTGAGAAATCTGGTAGCCTTTGGGTAAATCAGGATAAAAATAGTTTTTTCTTGCAAACCTGGACTTTAAATTTATTTTGCAATTTGTAGCAAGGGCTGCCTTTACTGCAAATTTAAGTGCTTTTGAATTTAAGACTGGAAGAACTCCTGGCATCCCAATGCATAGAGGATTAACATGTGAATTGGGAGAACCTCCAAAACTTGCCGAGGCAGAAGAGAATATTTTTGACTCAGTTTTTAGCTGGGCATGTACTTCAAGTCCGATAACAGCTTCGTAATTCATAAGAATTCCTTAATTATTCTATATTTAAACGGGCAATTAATATTATTATTAATATAGTATCACCTTGGTATTTTATTGTTCTTTCGTTACCAAGGCAGTAGATCCAGCTCGTCAATACTAATACTAAGCTTATCAGAAAAATCAATAATCAAATTTTTCTTTTCAATTTATTTTAAGATTGCACCTGTCTTCTCACTCCAGAGAAGTAAATCCAGTTCATCAATGTCAAAGTCGTTAACTATGGCAAATTCTTTAAAACTATTTTCAATTTCCAGGTATTTTTTCCTGCTGGATGGGCTCTTAGCCTCATTGATTACACCAAGTTCATTTAAATAACCTATTATATGTTTGTCCAGTATAGCGTATTCTTTAAAACCTATATTCCTTAGGAAATGGCTCGATTCCTTGTATCCAAGGCCTTTTATGTTTTTATTCTGTGCTAGGAAATCCCTTCTTTCAAGCCGATCTTCAAATGATAGTAGCATTTTCCTGATTTCAAGGTTGAATTCGTTTCTCAAATATTCACGGGTGACAAATATATAATCGGCCCTGAGATTGTAGAACCTGTAACATCTTTTTAGTATTTTTGTAATCTGCTCTTTGCTACCTGTATGAATAACATTTTTTATTTCAGGAATTACCTGCAGGCAAAGTTTTGCACTAGTACCAGCGGTAAGAATACAAAAAACCATTTCTTCAAAAAGCTTTTTGTCATCTGAGCTTTCCAGTATGTTGGTAAATTCGGTTAAACGGGATTTAATAATTTTACTTTTTGATCTATATGATTTATGAAGATCCTGGACAGTTAACATTAATAATATGGAATTAAGGATGGGAATTATCTGTATATTTTAAGATTATTTCCGGCTGTGAGTTTTGTTGTCTGGAGATTGTTCCATTTTTTGAGTTCTGTTACTGACACTCTGTATCTATCTGCAATTTCGGATAATGTATCGCCACTTTTAATATTGTAATTTATCGTTTTCTTACTTCCGGCGGGGATTTTAAGTTTCTGGCCTGCCCTGATATTTGATGACCTTAAACCATTATGCCTTTTTAATACGGATAAACCTACACCAAAATTTTCTGCAATCTCACCGATTGTTTCTCCCTTTCTTACTGTATATACCTGCCTCGAAGATGTCCTATTTGAAGTGCTCTTTTTATTAACGTTTTTAGATTTGCTGGCTGTGTACGTACTTGATGAGGAACTTCCATAGGATGTTGTCTTTTTGATTTTCAGTTTCTGCCCGGGTTTGATCATGTTGGATTTTAACCTGTTGGTTCTTTTTATTGAGTTAACACTCACACCATGTTTTCGGGCAATTAGCCAGAGGTTGTCACCATTTCTGACCCTGTAGGTTTTATATGTGGTTGTTCTTGGTTTTACTTTTTTTAAGCTTGCTATTTGATCTTTATTGTTTTCAAAGTTGTCAATGTATCCAGGTTCAATCAATAAGGAGTAATTATTACCCGGAGGTGTAATCCTGCCAGTTAGGGAAGGGTTATGTTGCTTAAGTTCTTCAGGGTTGTAACCGGTTACTTTTGCAATATCACTAAGGCTTTTTTCAGGTGGCACATCTACTTTAACTAACTTGGGTGAGTCATCGTAAATAGTTTCAGGAAAACCAAAGTAAGTGGGATTTTTTGCAATAATTAATGCTGCCATATATTTTGGTACATAATTTCTTGTTTCTCTCGGTAATAACCTTGATATTTCCCAAAAATCATTGGAATCGGCAAGTTTAATTGTTCTTCTTACCCTTACTTCACCGCAGTTATAACTTGCAAGTGCAAGTTCCCATGATCCAAATTCATCGTATAAATCTCTTAAATAACCCGAGGCGGCAATTGTAGCTTTTTCAACATTTCTTCGTTCGTCCTGCCAGTTGTCAATCTTGAGGTTGTAAATTTTTCCTGTAGAGGATATAAATTGCCACATACCAACTGCATTAGCGTGTGATACGGCATTTGGGTTGTAACCACTTTCAATCAGAGGCAGATAAGCAAGATCTGATGGCATTCCTTCGCTTGCCAGTACTTTTTTTATACCAGGCATATAAAATTTTGATCTTTCAAGCCATATAATAAAATTGTTATGGTAGTTTGACTGAAAGAATTCGATGTAATACTCGACTCTTTCATTGTAAGTAACAGGTATCGAATCCTTGAAAATTTCATCAACTAATGCGACATAATACTCGTAATAATATGTGTTATCCCTAATTGCTTTTGACTGAGGGGTTATTAAGAAAAAACCGGAAGGCATTCCGTTGTTTATAAGTAAATCATCGGAAGGAGTATCAACATCAATTATAATGACTTCGTGCCAGGTTGTTACAGGTGCAGGTTTTTGGGCACAGCTTATTACGAAGAATGAAAATATTATAAATATTATATTTATACAAAGTTTTTTCATTTATATAATTATTCTTAAAAATTATATGTTTAAACCGGGTAATCAGCAAAAAAAGTGAAGAAAAATACAATAAGGTGATGTTAGATAAAGATAAATCTATAAAAGTGCTGATTGATTATCCGATGAAATTGATTCTACCTAAATTCAATTGTATTGGCAAAAAATCAATTTTAATTGCTTGACAATTTTAGGTCATTTGGTTTAATCATGAATCTACTAATAGGAAAATAAATTGAATAAGAAAACAGTTGCGGTACTGTTCGGAGGCTGTTCTGTCGAACACGAGATATCGCTAATATCAGCAAGGTCCATAATTAAAAAAATTAATCAGGAATCATATAATATTCTACCTGTATATATCGACAAATCTGGTAAATGGCTACAGATTGACCTTGCAAAATTCATTAATAATGACTTGAAAGTTTTTGACGATCACTCTTATCTACCTTCTCTAGGTTTTGATAAAAGCCCACGGTTATGGGAGTTAAAAGGTAGTGTGGTGGTTAATACTATTGATGTTGATGTTGCTTTTCCGGTTCTTCACGGCACTTATGGCGAGGATGGTACGATCCAGGGCCTTTTTGAACTTATGGGGCTTCCCTATGTAGGAGCTTCCGTACTTGGTTCGGCCTTAGGTATGGATAAGATTGCAATGAAGTGCGTTCTGGGAAATTACGGACTTCCTGTAACGGAATTTATAGGATTTATTAAGAAGGAATGGCAAGAAAACCCAAAAAATATCACCGATAGAATTCTCAGCCAGATTGGATTTGAATGCTTTGTTAAATCGGCTGACCTTGGTTCAAGTATAGGGATTTCTAAAGTTAAAAAGATCGAAGACTTGAATAGTGCTGTATCAGAATCATTTAAATATTCCCAGCGAGTTCTTGTGGAAAAGGCTGTAAATAACTGTAGAGAAATTGAAGTCAGTGTACTTGGTAATGAAGACCCGATTGCTTCATTGCCCGGAGAAGTTACCCCCGAAAGAGAGTTTTACGATTATATTGCCAAATATGACGATAATTCAACTTCACTTGAGATACCGGCAAAACTTCCTGACGATATTATTAAAAAGCTCCAGCAACTGGCAGTAGATACTTTTAAAGCACTTTCCTGCTCCGGCCTTGGCAGAGTAGATTTTCTCATGGATGACAAAACAAAAGAAATATTTATTAGTGAGATAAACACCATTCCGGGATTTACCAGTATTAGTATGTACCCTAAGTTATGGGAAGTTACAGGAATTAGCTACGGTGATCTTATTAACAGGCTAATTGACCTTGCTCTAAAAAGGTTTGCTGACCAGCAACTTCTTGAGACTGACTATGGCAACAGTATATAGCTACTTGCCAAGCATTCCATTTTTCTCACCCCTGAATATAACCAGAAAAATCACCCCTGTAATTATAAACACCCCTCCAACCAGTTTTATAAAAGGCGGAATAGTGTCAAAAAAAAGATAGGAAAGTATAACAACAAACAGTGACTCAAGAGGCATTACAGCAGTTGTTCTGGAAACATCAAGGAGTTTTATTGAATGAAACTGACATGCTTTTGCAATATAAGCACCGGAAATCCCTCCTAGTAACATAATTATTGCATCTTTAAGAGTCGGGTAGCTGAAAATGCCGGTTGATATTAAATATATAAAAAGCACTATAGAAACGCCCAGCGTCCTTAATGTGGCAACCATGAGCATATTCAAATCATTAGCAATTTTCTTTACGATATAGGAAAGAAAGGAATAAAAAAATGCAGCAGTAAGTGCCATAATAGTGCCGTAAATCAGATAGTTTTCTCTTTGATAAGCTATAATTATCACTCCTATTACAGTTAAGGCTATTCCAATGCTTTCACCTTTTTTTAATCTTTCCCCTAATAAGATAAAACCAAGCAGAAGGGAAAACAGGGTCTGTGCTTTCATTAAAAAAGAGGTTAGGACGGGGCCAATAGTCCATACCGAAGCTACCCAAAGAGCAGCACCAATGGATGTAAGTACACCACTGTAAATGAATATCATTTTGTATCTTCTAATCTTTTTTAGCTCTTTTCTTTGTGATGGAAGAAGGGGAGTAACTATTAATGCAAATAGAAAAGCACCAAAGAACCAGTAAAAAGTAGCAACTTCAGGTTCCATGTAATTTTCGAAGTTTTTACCAAAATTCAGGTATTTTCCGCATATATACGACAGGGCTGTAAAAAAAGCTGTACCTACTAAAAATATGTACCCTTTTATCGGAAATTTTTTGTATTGTTTACTCATATTCTTTTAGGGAACTGGGATTTCTTCTCCACCACCAGGCTAGTGTTGAACCCGAAATATTATGCCACATACTGGCCATAGCAGCGGGTAATGCAGCAAGTGCACTAAAATGAAGGTTTGAAAGTGCAACTGCAAGCCCAGAGTTTTGCATTCCGACCTCAATTGATATTGTCCTGGCCCTTTTATTGTCCATTCCCGAAAGCTTCGCTATATAATATCCTGCTACAAGTCCGAATAAGTTATGGATAACTACGATGAATAAAATTTTTGGTCCCATGGTTGAGATTGCAGCTGAGTTTGCAGCAACTATAACACCTACGATAAAAATTATAGCTAAAGTTGATATTGAAGGTAAAAATTCATTAAAAGTATTAATTTTCTCTTTAAGTAGGGCTCTTAGACCAAGGCCAAGAAGAACGGGAATTATTACTATCTGAACCGAGGATATGAAAAGTTTAACAATCGGAACCTCTATCCACTGACTTGCATAGAAATACATTAAAACGGGGATAAAAATAGGTGAAAGAATTGTTGAAACGGAAGTTAAGGTAACTGAAAGTGCGAGATCACCGCGTGTAAGATAGGTGATAACATTTGAAGCAGTCCCACCAGGGCATGATCCAAGAAGTATAACTCCCGCAGCAAGAAACTCATTAAGGCTAAAAATCTTTACAAGAATAAATGCTCCTAGCGGCATTAGAAGGTATTGCAAAAGAACCCCAATATAGATATCCCTAGGCCTGGTAAGAACCATTTTGAAGTCTTTTAATGTAAGGGTCATGCCCATACCAAACATTATTATTCCGAGGGTAGGTACTATAAAACCCGTCAGTCCCTTGAAGTGGGCAGGATAAGAGTATGCAACGAGGGAAAAAAATATAATCCAGATTGTAAATAGGTTTGTAATTACATAGTTTAGATTTTTAAGTAATTTCAATCGAATTCCGGATCGAATAAGATATTATTTGGATTTATCCTGACTTCCAGGGGCCTGGTCGACAGCTATAGCAAGTTTTGTAAACCCTTCCATTTTTGCAAGGTCCATAGCTTCAACTACTTTTCCGTGTTCGACTTCATCGTCGGCCCGGATAATAATCAGTGAACTCTTGTCTTCAACTGCTTTCAGGTTTTTTCTAATTTGTTCTTTGGTTGCTACTTCTTTGTTGTAGTATAGCTTGCCGCTTTTGGTGAGGTTAATAGTAATATTCTCTGTTTTGATTGGTTTAGCCGAGGATGCCTCTGGAAGATTGACATTTATTCCACCCGAACTTGTAACAAAGTTTAACGATAATGCAAAGAATATTAGAAGGTTAAATACAACATCGACCATTGGGGTAAGGTCAAGGTTGGTTATTGAATTTAGCTTCTTATGAGTTTGCCTTTTGAATTTCATTGGATGTGTTAAACAGAGCCATTATTTTTTTTGATAAGTTCAATAATTTTCTTTGATTCCTGCTCAAGGTTTGAGACAAGTTCTTCGTATTTACCCGAGATATATTTATATGATATAAAAGCTGGTATAGCTATAAACAGGCCTATTGCAGTTGTATATAGTGCTTCCGAAATTCCGCCTGCAAGTGCTGGTGGGTTTATAACATCTTCGCTTGAAATTACACTAAATATTTTGATCATACCCGCAATTGTACCAAGTAATCCAAGTAATGTACTTATCGTGCTTACTGAACCAAGGCCCTCAATGTATCTGGCAAGGTCAATTGCTTCGTTTTGACCTGCCTGCTCAACTTTTTCCTCTAAAAGTTCTTTGTCTGAATTCCTTGCATCAATGGCAGTGGCTGCAATTCTTGAAATAGAAGAGTTGTTTTCACTACAGAGAATGGATGCATCCTTTATTTCCCCATGATCGAGAAAATTGTATAAAAGATTAAGAAATTTATCTGGAATTGTATTACTAGTTCTTAGCTGCCAGATTTTTTGAATAAATACCGCAAGACCGAATATGGAGCATAAAAGAAGTGGGTAAATAAATATTCCGGTTTTCTGAATTATCTGTGAAATTGATTCTGTAAAATCCATAATTATTAATGGTTAAACATATATTGAACTTCTGAATGTGCAAGTATTATTTATTCAGATAGAAAACCCGGTATTTTTTCCCCGCTTATCAAATCCTCGAAGGACTCTCTATCTTTAATGATGCTCATCTTGTCTCCTTTCACCATGACCTCTGCAGCCCTTGGCCTTGTGTTGTAATTCGAAGACATAACAAAACCATATGCACCAGCGCTAAGTACTGCAAGGTATTCCCCGTTAGCTACTGTTGGGAATTCCCTGTCCGTTGCAAGAAAATCACCTGATTCGCAAATGGGCCCTACAATATCTACGATACAAGTTGATTTTTCGTTTTTCTTTACAGGAATTATTTCATGATGAGAGTTGTAAAATGCTGGCCTAATAAGGTCATTCATAGCAGCATCAATAATTATAAAGTTTTTTTCACTCCCCTTTTTTGTATAAAGGACTTTGGTTGTCATTATTCCTGCATTCCCGACAAGTGACCTTCCAGGTTCTAAAACCGGTTTGTATGGTTTGCTCTTTAAATGATTTTTTATTATTCCCGCGTATTCTTCCATTGAAGGAGGTGTTTCGTCTTTGCTGTAGGTTATTCCAAGCCCACCGCCTATATCTATATATTGAATATTGATATTTTCTTTTATAAGAGTGTCTGCAAGGACAGTAAGTTTTTGTAATGAATCATTAAACGAAGAGAGCTCAAATATTTGTGAACCAATATGAGCATCAATAGCTATTATATTTATGCCCTTCATTTTTGAAGCTTCCATGTATACATTGATTGAGTTGCCAATCTCAATGCCAAATTTGCTCTTTTTAAAGCCTGTTGAAATATAAGGGTGGGTTTTAGGGTCAATATCCGGGTTAACCCTGATTGCTATGGGAGCTTTTTTGCCAAGATTTGTTGCAACGCGATTTATAGCATGGAGTTCATCTATGGATTCGATATTAAAAAATAAAATTTCTGCCTTAATAGCTTCTTCTATTTCTGCATCTGTTTTACCTACACCGGAAAAAACTATTTTAGAGGTGTCTCCACCTGCGAGCAGGACTCTTTTTAGCTCACCGCCCGAGACAATATCAAAACCAGCTCCAAGTTTTGAGTAAAGTTTTAATACTGCTATGTTTGAATTGGCCTTGGTAGAATAACAGATAAGAGGGTCTAACTCTGACAAAGAATTTAAATAGGAATTAAAATTGTTTTCAATTGAGGAATAACTGTAGATATAACATGGAGTGCCTACGGAATCAGCAATATCCTTTACTGCAACTCTTTCTATATAAAGTTCATCATCGACATATTCGACTGAGAATGACATTTAGGTAAACTCCTTTAGTTATTAGGTAAAATACCTGAATGTACCGAGAAGAATAGAAAAATCAATTGCCTCGGATAACTTTAAGGTTATAAGATGGTGTTTTTTTAAAAAAAATAATCAAATTATGGTGAATAACATCTGATGATAAAAGGATTAAATGGTTTGAAAGTAACTTCATTTGAAAGCAGGCGTTCAAATGAAATCGAAAAACTCATTGTTTACCATGGTGGGACGCCTAGGGTAGCACCTTCTATGAAGGAAATTCCTCTTGATGCACTTAATATTTCTAATTTTAAAACAGATATATTTTCAGGAAAGACAGATATCTTCATATTAATGACAGGTGTTGGTACAAGGATGCTTACCGAACTTATTAAAACTGAAACTGATCTTGAAACATATAAGGCAGCCCTTAAAAATACTAAAATTATAGCTAGAGGCCCAAAGCCTGTTGCGGCATTAAAAGAAATTAAAATTGTTCCCGATATTACAATTAAGGAGCCGAATACCTGGAGGGATATTCTAAGTACTCTGGACGAAACCACTGAATTAAAGGGGCTTAATATTTACGTACAGGAATACGGAATAACAAACGAACAGTTTATAAATGCCCTTTCAGAGAGAGGCGCAAATGTTAAAACTGTATCCATTTACCGCTGGGGGCTTCCTGATGATATTCAGCCACTTAAAGAAGCTATTAACTCCATAATCCAGGGTGGGGAAGACATCGTACTTTTTACCAGCTCCCAACAAATTGTAAATATGTTTGATGTTGCTTCAAAGGAAGGATTGAAAAGTAAACTTTATGATTCGTTCGGCAATACCGTCGTAGGTTCCATAGGGCCCACAACTTCTGAAACATTAAGGAGCTTTAATATTGCAGTTGACTATGAACCGGACAGTCCCAAGATGGGCAGCCTTATAAGGGAGATAGCGCGTGTTTCCAGGGACCTAGTATACAAAAAAAGAACTGCACTACAAAGCGGCATTCCAACGGTTAACTGGAAAAGGACTGATATGTATTGGAATAATAAGAGAGATAAAAAAAACACATCTCAATTTATCAAGGCCTGCAGGCTCGAAAAAACAGACTACACACCTATCTGGATTATGAGACAGGCAGGAAGGTTTATGAGGGAATACAGGGATATAAGGTCAAAGGTGTCATTTATAGAACTATGTAAAACTCCTGAAATTGCAGCTGATGTTACATTGATGGCTATTGAAAAACTTAATGTTGATGCCGCGATAATATTTTCCGATATTCTATTAATTTTACAGTCTCTTGGTGTTGATCTCGAATATTCCAAGAACGATGGCCCCCGGATTCAAAGGGTACTTAGGAGTCCTAAAGCAGTTGATTTATTATTGGAATTTGAACCTGAATCAATGGATTATGTATATGAAGCTATCAAGCTTGTAAGGTCTTCATTAAATCCTGATAAAGCTCTTATTGGTTTTGCAGGAGCACCTTTCACAGTGGTTTCTTATGCGATTGAAGGCGGAGGTTCGAAAAACTATATTAACACGAAATCACTTATGTATAGGGATCCCGGTTTGTGGAATACACTTATGATTAAGATAACTAATGCAACTGCTAGTTATTTAAATTGCCAGATAGAAGCAGGAGCAGATGCTGTGCAGATATTTGACAGCTGGGTAGGATGCCTTTCTCCTGATGATTATGCCGAATATGTATTGCCTCATATGAAGAAACTGGTCTCAATGATTGAGGGAGAAGTCCCGGTGATATTATTTGGAACCGACACCGCTACGTTACTTGGGCATATAACAAGTACCGGCTGTGATGTTATAGGAGTTGACTGGAGAGTTGATATAGAAGAGGCATGGAATAGTATTGGTTATGAAACCGCAATACAGGGCAATCTCGACCCACTTTGCCTCCTGTCCACGCAGTCATATATTAAAAATGAAGCAAAGAAAATACTAGATAAGACTGCCGGCGTACCCGGCCATATTTTTAATCTTGGCCATGGGGTGTTGCCGCCCACTCCGGTAGATAATGTACTTGCACTTGTAGATATTGTTCATGAATATTCGCAGAATATAGAAAAGGATGAGATACAATGAGTAATGAAATTGGTGCGATAGTCCTGATTGGTTACGGAGGCCCCGAAAAGAGTGAAGATATCATCCCTTTTCTAAAAAAAGTCTCAAGCGGTAGGCCTATACCGGAAGAAAGACTTAAGGAAGTTGCGCATCATTATGAATTAATTGGGGGTAAGTCACCACTAAATGAATTTACTTATAAGCAGGGTGAAAAACTAAAATATTTCCTAAGAGAAAAAGGATACGACCTCCCTGTATATGTTGGCATGAGAAACTGGCACCCTTTTTACCAGGACACTGTAAAGCAGGTTGCGGACCTAGGGGTAAAAAAAGCTATAGGAGTAATAATGGCGATATATCAGTGTGATACCAGCTGGGAAAGGTACCAGCGCGAATATGCCGAAGCCAGCAAGGAACAAAACCTTGATCTTGAATTTGTATACACAGATGTGCTTTATGACCATCCGTTATTTATAGAAAATTGTGCAAAAAATATTAAAAACTGTTTTGACGAGATAAATGTAGAAGAGCGTGAAACAACAAAGCTGATTTTTACCGCTCATAGTATTCCCACATCAATGGCAGAGAATTCTCCTTATGTAAGCCAGTTTGAAACTTCTTCCAGGCTTGTTGCAGAATTCCTTGGCCATGAAAACTGGATGACTGCTTACCAGAGCCGGAGCGGATCACCTTCGAGTTCGTGGCTTGAACCGGATATTTGTGATGTAGTAGATGTTATCGCTAAAGATGGAGTGAAGAATATTGTAATACTTTCAATTGGATTTCTTTGCGACCATGTTGAAGTACTTTTTGATATTGGAATTGAAGCAAAAGAAGCAGCTGAAAAAAACGGTATAAATCTTTATATTGCAAAAACTGTAAACGATGATGACCTTTATATCCGTTCACTAGAAGAGAGTGTACTAAAGAAGATAAATACTTAGGAAATTTTCTAAAACATATATGAAAATTGCAATAATTGGGGCAGGCATCTCAGGCTTAAGTGCTGCTTACTACCTAACCAGCCTTGGAAAAGAAAATGATTTAGATATTGAGATTGATATCTTTGAAAAAAGTGGACAAGCAGGCGGCAATATATCCACAAAAATTGAGGATGAATTTGTCATAGAAGAGGGTGCAGATTCATTTATTACTTCCAAGCCCTGGGGAGTCGACCTGTGTGAAAAACTTGGCATTGAAGAACAATTAATTTCTACTAACGATTCAAACAGAAAAACTTATATCTATTTTGACAAGAAACTAAATGAAATTCCCGAGGGGTTTTTTCTTATGGCTCCTTCAAATATTGAGGCTTTTGAAAAAAGCACTTTTTTTTCAACCGAAGGAAAGGAAAGAATATTAAAGGAACAGGAGTTGGAGCCACTTATTGATGATGTAGATGAATCTCTTGAATCATTTGTGCTCAGAAGGTTTGGAAAAGAGCTGCTTGAAAAAGTGGCCCAGCCGTTAATTGGTGGTATATATACAGGAGACCCATCCAAACTCAGTGTAAAAGCAATACTCCCTGAATTTGTTGAGTTTGAGAAACAGCATGGTTCTATCATAAAGGGGATCAGTAAGAAATATGCTTCATCTGATTTGTCCAAGACCGAAAGCGGAGCAAGGTACGGACTTTTTGTGTCATTTAAAAAGGGATTGTCTGTTTTAATATCCAGCATGATTGAAGCCATGCCTGATGTTAATATTCACTATAGTTCAGCTATAAATGAAGTTCAAAGTTCAAAGGATAAGTGGCTTTTGAATACCGAATCCGGTAATAAAATCGAAACTGATGCAGTTATATTTTCGTTACCTTCTTATATCTCTTCAAAACTACTTAGTAAGACAGACAAAGAATTGTCGGGGTTACTTAATGAAATAAGATATGAATCATCAATAGTTGTTAACCTGGTATTTGAAAAATCTAAATGTTCAAATTTACCAGAGGGGTTTGGAGTTGTGATACCTAATACTGAGAAAATGAATTTAATTGCATGTTCCTTTTCTTCGCATAAATTTTCGGGCAGGGCTCCAAAAGACTACGAGATTATCCGTTGTTTCCTTGGAGGGGCTTTTAACAGGAATGTATTAGCTTTGAATGATTTTGAAATTATGAAACTTGTTGTTGAAGACATTAATACTCTTTTTAGTATTGAAACAAAGCCCATTAATTCCTTCATTTACAGGTATCCGAATTCAATGCCACAGTACACATTGGGTTACAATGAACTACTAAAAAATATTAGAAGAGAACTTGGAAAATATCCATTATTAAGCCTTTCAGGAAATGCATACGGTGGAATTGGTATTCCGGACAGTATAAAATCCGGAAAGGATGCTGCGGAGTATATTTTCAGGAATCTGGCAAATTGAATTTATTAGTAAAAAATGACAATTTAAATTAGTTTTTTAGGTTGGTTTCTTAAATCCTTTTCAATACTTAATAATTTTATTTTTAAGACTAGAAATATTTTAAATTATTATTACAATTATATTGAACAAAATAATTTTTATTCACAGTTATATGGAGGTGGAGGATGCACAAATGTTTTTCTTTAATATTATTATTAGTAATTGTTTTTGGGTTTAGTGTAAATTCTTATTCGAACCAGTATTTTCCGCCTACTGCATCACAAAAGCATTTTACTGCTATTGTGAACGGCCTTCCCGGGGTAGTGATTGCTCAATGGGATACGCCTGTTTCACTCTGGGTAAAAGTTTCATCGAAAGCAGTAGGGTCTCCTCCAAATCAATCCAAGGCTGATACTCTTGCAGGTATACTTGCAGACAGGGGAAGGACAGCTTTATTTCAGCCTTTTTGTGTTCACATTTACCAAAAGAGAGACCAAGTCCTCGGTAGTAAATGTGTTTACTAGTTTTTTTTAAATGGAGAATGGAGAAAAAAATGGTAACAAATAACTATTTATTCCTGGTCCTCTTTTTACCAGTGATTTTATTTATTTCCTGTATTGCAGAAGTTCCTGTTAATGTACCGGAAGAGGGGTTCTGGCAAAATAAGGCTGTAACTTATAATAAGAGTTATGATAAAGTCTGGGATGCGGCTGACCAGGCTGCCAGAGAGATTGGATGGGATATAAGGTATTCTGATAAACCCACCGGTAAAATTGATTTTGAGAATTCCTGGGTAATTGACCCATTATTTGGTAAAGCCCAAAGGATTTATCAACAACCAACTAAAGCTCAGGCCGAAGATTCAAATGTTACTTCTTATCTTCATAAAATATCGTACTGGACTAAGCTGACTCCTGCTCAGTCACCTCCAGATCCTATGTATACAAGTGAAAAATTGGATGTCGATGTTACCAAAGTTAATGACTACAGTACAAAAGTAAAAGCTGATTTCTCTATGTGGCCTTATATAAGTAACCAAAGGGGACATCTGGGTAACGCAAGATCCCGCGGTGTTCTTGAAGAGGCATATTATGCAAGGATACAGGAAATACTTAACAGCGAGATTATTTTACCTCCGCAGCCAATTGAGATTCTCAATATTTATGAACTCTCGGATATCTTCTTTGACTTTGATAAATCTTTTATACGCCAGGATGCTATGCCCGTACTTGAACAAAATGCACAGACAATGAGGGATAATCCTGAACTTACTGTTGTAATAAAAGGTTTTGCAGATATAAGAGGAACCAGCGAGTATAACCTCAGACTCGGTAAGAGAAGAGCTGAGGCAACACGAGACTACCTTGTACATCTGGGAATTAACCCTAAGAGGATAATAGTGTTGACAAGAGGTGAAACTACAAAGTTTGCCGCAGGTAGCACCGAGAGCGCATTTCAGCTCAACAGAAGATCAAGGTTTTTGCCTGTGGACCCTGAATCACCTGTGATTTATCCTCAGTAAATAATAATATTATAAAAATAAAGAGAATTAGAAGGCCCGGTATTTATTACCGGGCCTTTTTTTTTGAATATTAAGTCCAAACTGATAGAATACCTTAGAAATTTGCCGACGTAGCTCAGTGGCAGAGCAGCTCACTCGTAATGAGCAGGTCAAGGGTTCAACTCCCTTCGTCGGCTAAGGATATTAACAAATATGAAATATCTACTGATATCAGCCTTATTAATTATTGCCTGTAACGGTAATATTGAGAACTCTGAGGAAACAGAATACAAACAGGTCTATTATGATTGTTATTATATAAGCCAGGAAAAATTTAAAAGAATATCAAAAATAGATTATGTAGCCCTAAAAGTTGAAGATATGTGTAATGAAAACAGTTCATTCCTGGAAAACATAGAAGACGAGATTTGTCTAAAAGCATGCAGGGACGCATTTAACCATTATAAGTAGCAATCTGAGAACTTGTTTATTAACTAATAATCTACTTTGTTTATATATTTTGCGCGATTTTTGTGCAAAGAATTACACAGTTGTATAAATAATATGTAATGAATACAGCATATTGTAAATGGTACGTTTAATGCAATTGATACATATAAGTATTTGCTTTTATACTGGCTGGAAATAAAAACACCCGAAAAAGTTTCCGTTCCTAAAACTGGGGGGAGAAAGGATAGGAATTTAAGACTTTTCCAGGTGCTATCTTTACAAACTCTCTTTATAATTTTTTGTTTCAGTTTATTTAGTAAATATTATGAAGAAAGAGAAAATCAATATACAGGTTAATATTTGAAAATAAAGCTTGAATTGTATTATTTATAAATTAGATGTTTAGAATATATACGTTTTTTTCAGATTCCTGTATTAAATCCGAATCTGAGAGTTTTTTTAGAGAACTTATTAATTCGAGGTCTGAGCAGGCAACATCCCTTTTTACAAGATAAGAAAGTTTGTATTTTTTGATTTTCTTCCCGTATGTTCGAATGTTTTCCAATACTGACTGGTCAATGCGATCGATCTCTGAACTTAAGGGCATTATGTAATTACCTCACTAAAGTATTGAACAAAATCTTCTTTACTCATATTGGATATAGTTGCCATTTCCCTTAATATTTTTGAATCATTTATATCTTTTTGAGTAAGTTTTATCATATAATTCTGTGCAACTTCGAATGATTCGGTTTTAGTATCAACATACCTAATTTTTGTTGCACCTGTCTTCTTGTTTTGTAATGTATTAAATTTGAGTGGTTTCATTTTACCGTTTGAAATTGAGATAAGTGCACCGCTTCCCCCGCCTAAGAGGTATTTTACTGCACTGTAGCCAAGATCCCTTGTATAGCAAAGGTCAAAAGGAATAGGTGGAGCAGACCTTAATTCATATCCAACTCTTTTATCAACTATAGTCAAATTAATGCCTTTCTCCTTCAAACTCTTATCAAGTTCATTTTTTAAATACGGTGCCAGCTTGATATCCGAATACCTTGTTCTACCAATAGAATCTTTTTTTAGACTTGATACATTTTCAATATCGTTTTTCAGTATTCTTTCTGTTAACCCCTCAGCAATCATAGCTACCCCATATTCTTTACCCTGTTGGAGTCTTTTGATTATTGAACCTTCAAGTATTTTAATAATTTTACTTTCCGGTACTTTCTTTTCCTTGAACTCTTCAGGAATGAGTGTTAGTGTGGTACCTGCTGATTTGCCAATACCCATTGCGAGGTGTCCAGTTTTCCTGCCCATCGTTACAACCAGGAACCATCTTTTGGTGGTTTTTGCATCTTCCATGAGGTAACTAACAATCTCGGTACCAATATGTTTTGCAGTTTCATAACCGAACGTGGAGTTGTTATCCGGCAGTGGCAAATTGTTATCTATTGTTTTTGGCATATGGGCAATCTGTATTTTGCCTTTCATTTCTTTTTCCAGTCTGCTTGCAAGGTACATTGACCCGTCGCCGCCAATTGTTATCAGGTATTTAATTCCAAGTTTATTTATAGAACTTATTGTATTTTTTAGCGTTTTCTTATCTGCTAAAGGATTCACCCTTGATATGCCTATTATCGACCCGCCCTGGGTATGAATTCTCGAGGTGTTTTCAATAGTCAGGTGCTTTACTTTAGTAATGTCTCCGCGGGAAATCCACCTAAACCCGTCAAGGATACCAATTACATTTTTCCCACTGTTTACAGCTTCAATTGTTGCAGCACTTATAACTGCATTTATACCGGGAGCAGGACCCCCACTAGCAATTATACCAATGTTGTCTTTTCCTTTAGCCATTTGCTTTTATTGTTTAAGGGATTAAGAAATACGAATTAATTTTTATAATAACTGTTAATACTTTTTTGCCTATAGATATTTTCCCTGTCAAAGTACTGAGCCAAAATCAGGCCGGCAGCAAAACCTCCAATATGAGCCCAGAAGGCAACACCACCTGCATCAGCAGCCCTTTCGGTAGAACTGATTCCGCCAAGAAATTGTATTAGAAACCAGACGAAAATAAACACTGTTGCTGGAAGATGGATTAACCTGACAAAAAACAATATTGAAACGACAGTAAGTATTTTGGATTTGGGATAAAATAGAAGATAAGCACCTAAAACCCCCGAGATTGCACCACTGGCCCCAACAATTGGAATAACAGAACCAGGACTTATAAGAAACTGAATGATTGCTGCTAAAATGCCAGTAAGTATATAAAAAAGCAGATACCTTATATGTCCCATTCTGTGTTCAATATTTCTTCCAAAAATAAATAGAAAAATCATATTGCCGATTATATGCATCCACCCTGCGTGCAGGAACATAGATGTAACAAACGGATAGATTCTGTTGAAAATACCAATCTCAAGCTCTGTTGTTACAATGGCAGGTACAAGGCCAAATCTATATTCAAAGAGTCTCTGGTCATTTGTAATCCATATTTTAAATATAAAAACAGCTATATTTATTAAAATAAATACGGTATTAACAATGGGGAAAGTCCCTGACTTTGTTGTATCTCTTAAAGGGATCATTGATTGAATTTAGCTGTTTGGTGTGTATTTTCTTCAGAATATAAATTTAATAGGAATATTATAGTTTAAGAATAAATAATATGTTAGTTCTTAGATCAGATATATCAAAGAAATTAAGATCGGTAAAGCTTCTTCTGATAAATCTCAATATTTTTAGCGACCAGGCTGATAAATTTGAATACGGGGTGATATGGGAGAGAAGTGCAGATCAAATTAAAGATGATATTAAATCATTGGGTGTAGAAGTTGTTGGTTACAGTTCTAATAAGAAAAATTCTGTAACAACCGCTAGGAAATACGGTTTAAAAAACATATTAATTAAAGGCAACAAGAAAACAGAGCTTCTTGAAAAATTTGAGAAAAATTACTCATTTAAAGATATTTTTCTTATAGGATCTGAGATAACTGATGTCGAGATTGCAGGCCTTTCCAGGTTTTCTGCTTCAACAGCCGGTTCACCCCTTGAACTAAAAATGGAGTCAGATTACGTTTCTAATTTCAGCGGTATTGATGCATATCAGGAGATTGGAAATCTAATAATAAATGCAAAGGGACCTTACAAACAGTATTAAAGAAAAAGCATATGGTTTAGGATTTAGCCTTGTAGGTATATCGCCTGTAGGTGATTTTCCTGAGAGTCAATATTACAAAAAATGGCTTAATAAAGGTTATGAAGCATCTATGGATTATATGTCCAGGAACGAAGAAAAAAGGCAGGATGTAAGAAACCTGATACCTGGTGCCAAGTCCGTTATATCATGTGCTATTAATTATAATACAAATTACCCTTATTCAACTTCAAACCAAAATCCAAATAAAGGCTGGATAGCCAGGTATGCATGGGGAGACGATTATCACCTTGTATTAAAGGAAAAATTAAATGAATTGAAAATTTATCTTTCTGAGAATGGCTGCAGTGGTGAAGATGACAGGGTTTATGTTGATACTGGGCCTGTACTAGAAAGGATGTATGCAAAGTATTCAGGGATCGGGTGGATAGGGAAAAACACCTGCCTAATAAACCAAGAAATTGGTTCTTGGTTATTAATTGGAGAAATAATTACAACTATTGAACTTGAATATGACACCCTGGCAGCTGAAAGGTGCGGGACGTGCACTAAATGTATTGACAGCTGTCCTACAGATGCAATTACAAACCCATATGAAATTGATTCCTCAAAATGTATTTCTTTCCTCACTATTGAAAACAAAGAAGGTATTCCGAGGGAGTACAGGAAACAGTCAGGTAACAATATATTTGGGTGTGATATATGTCAGGATGTATGCCCCTGGAACGGGGAATCTAAAACGGGCAATGAGAAGTCATTTTTACCAAGGCAAGGACTCTTTGAACCCGAACTCAGGACTCTTGCAGGGTTAGACCAACAGCAGTTCTCAAAGTTATTTAAAAACAGCCCGATAAAAAGAAGCAAGAGAAGGGGATTTTTAAGAAACGTGTTAGTTGCAATTGGAAATAGCGGTGATGATTCTTATGAGAATCAGGTTTTAGAACTACTTGGCGATGAAGAGCCCTTAGTTAGAAAACATGCGGTGTGGGCACTCTATAAGATAAGTGATATAAAATATGCAGATAAATTTATTATGATGCTTGTAGAAGAACAGGATGAGGAAGTTTTAGAGGAATTAAAATTTGTCCTTAGCATTGTATAAAGGTATAAACTTTTGAATATGAAGGTGGAAGAAATCCAGCAGGAAGTCAGAAATATAAATCAGAAATTCTACGATGCATTAACTTTGGCTGATTTGTCTTTAATGGAAGATATCTGGGTAAAGAGTGATGATGTACAGTGTATACATCCCGGATGGCCACTTCTCCATGGATGGGATAAGGTAAAGGAAAGCTGGAAAAATATTTTCGAATCCGCAGGATTAACCAATATAGAAATATCCAATATTTTTATTGATGTAGCGGATGATACTGCCTGGCTCAACTGTACCGAAAAACTTAGCTATACAATTGGTGACCAGGTTGTTATAACACTTGCGCAGACAACAAATATATTTGAATACAGAGACTCAAAGTGGAAGATGGTGCTACACCATGCTTCTCCAATGCCAATGCCTCCTACTGAGAAGGAAATTCCAAATCTACAGTAGTATCGGATTCAAGCAATTCCAGATTTTTTATAATTTCATCTTTAAGGGCTGAAAGGCCTTCACCTGTTATTGCAGAAATCCTGAATACCTTTATACCCTTGTCTGAAAAATAGCTTTCTACTTTGTTTGTACTTTCTTCATCTAGGATTATATCTGTCTTACTTAATACAACAATTTGGGGTTTGTCTTTGAGGTCACCGCTGAATGAGCCCATTTCGTTGTTAAGTTTTATATAGTCCTGGACAGGGTCACGCTCGTTTAACTGGGAAACATCTATCATATGTACCAGGAGTTTTGTACGTTCAATATGCTTGAGAAATTGAAATCCAAGTCCGGCGCCTTTGTGTGCACCCTCGATTATTCCTGGTATATCTGCAATAACAAAGGTTTTTATATCGCTGTAAGTAACAACACCAAGGTTAGGAATAATTGTTGTAAAAGGGTAGTCGGCAATTTTGGGTTTAGCTGCGGATATCTTTGATATCAGTGTGGACTTGCCTGCATTTGGAAAACCAACAATACCAACATCAGCAAGTAGTTTTAATTCCAGTTTTAGATCGAATTCTTTTCCTACTTCTCCAGGATGTGCAATTCTGGGTGCCTGGTTTGTCGAAGTAGCAAATCTTGCGTTGCCTCTGCCCCCGCTACCGCCTATTGCCAGCGTGAATTTTTGTCCACTTTTATTTAAGTCACAGATTATTTCATCTGTTTTCAAATCTCTTAATATTGTTCCGATCGGTACCGGGATATAAAGGTCTTCGGCACCTTTTCCGTGCTGGTCCTTGCCCCTGCCGTTTTCCCCGTTCTTAGCCCTGTATTCTTTTTTGTACCTGAAATCCTGAAGGGAGCTGAGGTTGGGGTTAGTGGTGAAAATAATGTCGCCCCCTTTACCGCCGTCACCACCGTTAGGGCCTCCAAATGGTACGAACTTTTCTCTTCGGAAACTTATACAACCGTCCCCGCCTTTACCGGACTGAACATTTATTTTTGCTTCATCAATAAAATTAGACATTTTCTCTGTAATATTAAGAATTTAAAGAGGTATTATAATACATTTACCTCTAAACAATAGTATTATGAAATTAAGACTCTTTTTTTTAATATTTATATTATCCTGCACAGTATACAATAAGGAGCCCTCACGGCACGAACGCATAGCGGCAGAAATAAGTGATTCATACAATAATGGTGGTTATGTTCCTCTCATAAGCGATATAGCCCCCGAATTAGAATTTAACGATGCATATGACATTCAAAAACATTTTGTAAAAATCCTTCTCAAGGATGACCAAATTGCCGGCTATAAAACCGGCCTAGCCTCTAAAAAAGCCCAGAATAATTTTCATGTGGATAGTCCTATCTCTGGGGTTTTATTCAAATCAGGTGTAAATGCTGATAATTCTGTAATAAATATAAGTGATTATTTTAAAATGCTTGTAGAAACCGAATTGGGTTATAAGATTGCAGAAAAAATAACAATTCCAATTAAAAATACTGATGAACTGTATAAGAAAATTTCTTATATTATGCCGGTAATAGAACTACCGGATGTCAGGTTTGCAGAGAATAAATATTCAAAACTTAAAGATGTAGTTGCGGCAAATATATGTTCAGCTAATTTCATTACTGGAAAGGAAATAAAATTTAAAGATTATAGCCCAGGTAACATTGATTTAAGCCTTAAATTAAATGACAAAGAAATAAACATGGTTTCAATCTCGGATTCTATGGAGTATCAAAAAGAGCTTCTTATGTGGCTAATAAATAAACAGCTGGAAAATGGTTGGAAAATAGAACCCGGGCAATTATTGATTACTGGAGCTATGGGAAAAATAAATATCGGCAGGGTTGGCAATTATGAAGCTGATTACGGCCCGCTTGGTACTGTAAATTTTGAGGTAAGATAGAAAATGAAATATGGATTATGTCTTCCCATAAGAAGAGACTGCAGTATAGAGTTTAATATCAACCTGGCTAAGAATGCGGAGGAACTTGGATTTGATTCTGTATGGGTTAGTGATCATGTTGTAATACCAAATAAAAGTATTGGATCATTTAGTAAAGTATTTTATGACCCTTTCATTCTACTTGCTGCTATTGCCTCGGTTACAAAGAATATAAAACTTGGAACCAGCGTTATTATACTTCCATACAGAAATCCTGTCGTTGTAGCTAAGATGATTGCAACACTCGATGCACTATCAAGGGGTAGGTTGGTAATGGGCATAGCACCTGGTTGGCTAAAAGAAGAGTTTGAAACACTGAATGCAGATTTCAGTAACCGTGGTAAAATAACCGATGAGTATATTAAATCTATTATAGAGCTTTGGACAAAGGATAAACCTGAATTTAAAGGGAAATATGTCAATTTTTCGGATATTAGCTTTTATCCTAAGCCCTATAACAAAAGAACCCCTGAAATTTGGGTAGGTGGTAGCAGTAAGAGGGCAAGAAGAAGGGCGCTTGAACTTGCCTCCGGCTGGCAGCCTACATGGATTAGTCCTGATGATTACTCAAAAAATATATCTGAAATAAAAGGATCTGCTGATGAATCAGGGATTGACCTCAACAGTTTTAGTTTTTCAGTAAGAAATCGGATAAGAATAGAGACACCCGGCAGTAGGGTGGATACTACAAATGACCCTTCTTATTTGTTCCGGGGAACAATAGATGAAATTAAATCCGAGGTGGATAAATTTGAAGAATGCGGGGCGGAATGTGTTGTGTTTGACCCTGAAACCGAAACAGATTCAGAAATTTTAAAATTGATTGAAATTATTTCAGAAAAAATAATAAATACCAGTTGCTAGGTATTTATTCTTCCATGTTTAAAAGATCGTTAAGTATGAATTCCCAGTATTTATACCAATATGAGTCTTTCTGATAATTGGCCATCTGTTGCTGGCAATGCATTATGGCGTGTTGTTTATCCTGATAGAGAAGCAGTTTTTTACCTGCATCTTTTAATTCAAGTTCATCAATTGGTATCTTATTGAGGTCATCATTTACAGCGGTTGTTAACTCTTCTACACTTGAATGTATTGACTCTGCAGCTTTGGCAATTATTTCGGCATTACTTTTGGTATCACCGCTTATAAAGTCGCTGTTGGCTTTTATAAGGTCAACAAAATCAAGTAAAAAGTCAGCAGCGTTTCTTGATTTCTTAAATACATCCAGCAGTTTTGTGTAATCCTGTGCGTTTGGGGCCATCTTAAACCTCCAGGTATTTCCTTATGATTTTATTCAATCACAACAGCATGTAAAGGGATTATATGGGACGGTATACCACAATCCCGGGTTTATTCTTCAAATATACTACCAGTTCTTCATCTACAACTTTGTTATTAATTTTTCTCGAAGAGGCATGCCTGATGAATGCTTTATCCTCATTTTTTACAACTATTCCAGTATGTGAAACATCGAGGCCGTCGATGTTGCTGTAAATACCTATATAATCACCTGTTTTCAGTTTTTCTATTACGCCAGGGGATATCTTGTTCGTAGGTATATAAGTTATATTCCTTTCTACAACCGGGATGCCTTCAAGGTAGTTACTTCCGTCATTTTTAAGATTGAGATATTTTTTTACCGTTATGGTATTTCCGCTGCCAAATGTTTTAGTGATATCATTTACAATGGATGAGTTATTCTGTGTCCAGTCAGAAAAGAAATGGTTTCTTGACCTGTAATCTACTATTCCGTCCTTATAACGTATATTTTTTACCTGGTATTTAAAGCTGTTAAAATCTGAAGAATTTCGAATAGCCTCCACGTAATCAATATATGTAAAACAGTCCATTCCACTCAAATTTATGGTCAGAATTTCCTGTTTGCTGTTGCTGCCGATTAACGTATGACCAAGGTAAGGTACATTTAAAAAATTCTGTGAGATTGTTTCTATTTTATTCTCAACTTGAGGTGTTTCATTTGAGACACCAATAATCCGGTCTATGGACTGCTGTGAAAAGTTCCCAAGGTCTATAAATTCAACAGCATCACTACCAAATGTATTAGTTGTGTTTATGAATAGAAGCAGTAGTAAAAAATATAGTATCTTCATTAATGCTATTCTGAATGGTAGTCCTTAAGTTTATAAAGGAGATTACGCCTGCTGATACCAAGGAGCTCAGCAGCCTTGGTCCTGTTGCCATTTGTTTTTTCAAGAGCATCATCAATATATGCTTTTTCTATTCTTCCTTTGGCTTCATCAAGGGAAAGTTCTTCAACCCAGGTATCAATAGGAAGGTTTTTTTTATTTTGAACATCAGGCAGGTCAATATCTTCAATTATGTCAGAATCTGTCATTATCATGGCCCTTTCGATAGTGTTTTCAAGTTCCCTTACATTCCCGTACCATGGGTATTCCATTATTTTATTGGATGCTTCCTTTCCAAGGCCTTTTACACTACGGCCCAATTTGTCATTGAAAATATTTGTAAAATGATCAACAAGTTGTGGTATATCTTCTTTTCTTGCACGAAGAGATGGGATGTGAATAGGTAGAACGTTGAGTCTGTAGTAAAGGTCACTGCGAAAATTACCGTTTCTTACTTCTTCTTCAAGGTCACTGTTTGTAGCAGCAATAACTCTAACATTTACTTTCTTTTCCTTATTATCACCAAGTTTTCTAACTTCCTGTTCCTGGAGCACTCTTAAAAGTTTTGTTTGAAGATGCACAGGGAAATCTCCAATTTCATCCAGGAATAGAGTTCCGTCATTTGCTGTTTCTATGAGGCCAATTTTAGAATCATTTGCACCACTGAAGGCACCTTTGATATAACCAAATAGTTCACTTTCCAGTAATGTGTCTGGAATTGCGGCGCAGTTTACGGCCACAAAATTGTTTTCACTTCGGTTGCTGTTTTGGTGAATACATTTAGCAATCAACTCTTTGCCGGTCCCACTTTCACCGGTAATTAATACAGTGGTATTATATTGGGAAGCTTTCAGGGCGAGGTCTTTGATATCCTCCATTGCTTTACTTGTTGAAATAATGTCCTCATACCCAGCAGCTTTCCCAAGCTCAATGCGAAGGGACCTGTTATCTTTTCTAAGTTTATTTTTTTCTTCCGCCATTCTCATCCTGAGGAGGAGTTCGTCGGTCTTTACCGGTTTTCTTATATAGTCATCTGCCCCGTATTTTATGGCATCTACTGGTGTTTCAATGTTTCCGTATGCTGTAATCATTATTACGATAGAATCCAGTTCTCTCTTTCTTACTTCCCTTAAAAATTCGATTCCGTCCATGTGGGGCATTTTTATATCCGATATGATAAAATCGAAGTAATCCCCGGAGTCGAACAAACGTAGTGCTTTTAATGCATCGGGTAATGCAACAGTTTCGAATCCTTCGATCTGAAGCATAATAGACAGGGATTCTCTTATTCCTTCTTCATCATCAATTAACAGTACTTTCTGCATTAATATTCTCTAATACCGGGAATGTTAAAATAAACAAAGTTTCCTTTCCCGGGTTACTACTAACACTAATAGTACCATCAAACTGATTAATTATTCTATGTGAAATTGAAAGGCCCAGCCCGGTGCCCGAACCAGGCTCCTTTGTTGTAAAAAAAGGATCAAATATTTTATCTATATCTTCCTTGTTTATGCCCGACCCATCATCCTTGATTGATACTTCTGCGAGGTTGTTGTCATTTAAAAAAGATCTGATAGCGATTTTTCCATCATTATTTACAGCTTCTTTAGCATTGATCAGTAAATTTATTAAAACCTGAAGCAATTGGTGCTCATCTATCATTATATTTAAAGGATCCTGACTTAGATCCAGTTCAAGGTTAATATTTTTTAAGATGCCCTGATTACTGAGCAGTTCAACTGTTTTATTTACTATATCGTTCAGGTTTATTCTTGTTTCCATTATTTCACGGGGTTTCGCATAATCAAGTAAAGTAGAAATTATCCTGTTGATTCTGTCTATTTCGATAGAAACTTTTTCCATATATTTTATTTTCTGTTCCTGATCCATTTCATGCCCTTTGCTAAGAATCTCCATATACCCGCTAATTGCCGAAAGAGGATTTCCTATCTCATGTGCGACCCCTGCTGACAGTTTCCCAAGGGATGCCATTTTTTCCGATGCTACAAGTTCTTTCTGAGTATCTACTAATTGTTTATTTGTATGTTCAAGATTTTCTATATTTATTTCAAGTTTAGTTTTGCTGACTTCAATTTCCTCAGACATATTGACCAATGCGCCCTGGAGCTTGTTAATTTCCGAAATATTTCCGACACTTGGTGACTCGAGAGCAATACCTCTTGAAATATCCTTTGTCAGGGAAATAAGTTTTTGTACAGGGTTAACAATGGTTTTCGATAAAAGGTAGTATCCGAAAGTGCCAATGAGGAGCATAAAAAGGACTATCCATAGAGCAAGAAATTTTTGGTTCCTGTATATACTTTTGTTAAAATTCTGAAGGGGTTCGTAAATATATATAGTCCCATTTCTGCTGCCATTTTTTAAAGGTGCCGCAATTTTATAAGATTCGTAGTTTTTAAATGGAAGAAAAGAAAGCCCATCTATGTATATTTCAGGTGTTTTGGTATAGGACACCCTATTTACTAGGCTGTATGGGATATTTTCTTTATTAGTATGTGCATCGGGAGTGTTAAAAAAAAATTCTTTACTGCCAGTTTTTATGTAGCCCCATGAGCCATTATCAAGTGCGTTCTGAAGAAATCTTACACCCTGGTCTATGTCTGAATTAAAGTAAGTCGATTCAAATACACTTATAACTGCATTAGTGGTATCAATTTTAGTCTGGATCGCGGAACGTTCGGTTATTTTTATTGAAATAAATCCAATAAGAATCATTCCTATTCCACAAATCACAAGGATATTTAATAAAATATAAAAGCGAAGGCCAAGCTGGTTCATATTAGTTAATTGAAGACTTTCTAAAAGTATAATTTATTTAGTGAAAAGTTATAACTATTATTTGAACTATAGGGCAGGGATAACTATGGGCCCGGTGAATAGAAATAATATTGCTGCAAATGATATAAATGGTCCGTAGGGAAGGGCAAGTCTCATATCACCTCTTTGTTTCAGTATTAATATAATTCCGATAACCGAACCAACCAGAGAACTTATAAGTATTGTAAAAAATACCCCGTTTACACCGAGAAAAGCGCCAAGCATTGCAAGCAGTTTAACATCACCCATTCCCATGCCTTCCCTCTTTCTTATTATTTGGTAAAGATAAGCAATAAGCAGCAGCGAGCCCCCTCCAACAATAATTCCAGAAAGAGAGTTAAGTGCAGGGACTTTTGGAACGATGTAGAAAATATTTCCAAAGTCGAGTCTTGGAATAATCTTCAGTAGAAGTCCCCAGTCGGTAATAAGAAGGTTGTATGCGAGGCCGATAATAATTCCCGGAAAAGTTATTACATTGGGAATTATAAAGTGTTCGAGGTCTATAAAGGTAATAACTATAAGAGAAAGTGTTAGTACTACATATACAAATGTTTCAAAGGTAACTCCGTATTTATAAAAAAGAAGTGTAACCAATACCGCAGTTAGGAGTTCTACAATAGGATAAATTGCCGAAATTGGTTGCTTGCAACTGCTGCATTTGCCTCCCAGCAGTAAATAACTTATTACTGGTATGTTCTGGTAAGATTTAATTGGTGCGTCGCAGTTAGTGCAGTGAGAAGGGGGAAATGCAATTGATTCGTTTCGAGGCAACCTGTAAATACAAACATTTAAAAAACTTCCGAACAACAAACCAAAAATAAACACAAATGTGTAAAACAAGAAGGGGTTAATTACAGTAATTTCCAATAATTTGTTTCCCGGATTAAGTATTTGTCCTGCTTTTAAACTCTTTTATTGACTGGTCAAAATGGTTGTTTGAAATTTTAAGCACTCTATTCTTATTCTTCAAATGGTCTCGTATAGCAATAATAGAGGCACGGTTTGAGATGAGTTCTATGTCAGCACCGGTCATCCCTTTTATTTTAGTGGCAAGTTTTTTTAAGTTCACATCTTTATCAAGTGGTTTTTCTTTAGTATGTATTTTTAATATCTCGAATATTTCTTCACCGACTGGTGTAGGGATCTCTATTATCATATCAAATCTACCCGATCTTAAAATGGCGGGATCTACCATATCAACCCTGTTTGTAGAGGCGAGGATAAACACATCTACCAGTTCTTCAATACCGTCCAGTTCCGTTAACATCTGGCTTACTACTCTTTCTGAAACCCTGTTGGAGTCGGTATCACTCCTTTTGGGTGCAAGTGCGTCTATCTCATCAAAGAATATGATTGTAGGCGATACCTGTTTTGCTTTCTGAAATACTTCCCTTACTGCTTTTTCTGATTCTCCTACGTATTTTGAAAGCAGTTCTGCTCCTTTTACCGAAATAAAATTTACATTGCTTTGGTTAGCAAGTGCTTTTGCAAGCAAGGTTTTTCCGGTCCCGGGAGGCCCTGTAAGCATAATACCTTTGGGCGATTTTACATTAGCAGTTTCAAAAAGGTCCTTGTGCTTGAGGGGTAAAATTACCGAATCAGTAAGTTTTTCCTTTGCATCGGTAAGACCTCCTACATCTGACCAGCTTATTTTTGGTATCTCTACAAATATTTCCCTTATTGCCGAAGGGTTTATATCTTTAAGTGCGTTTAAAAAATCATCTATACTTACAAGGAGTGGTTGTAACTCTTTAAATTCGAAAGAATCATCATAGAATTCCAGGTCTGGGATTGTTCTCCTGAGAGATACCATTGCTGCTTCTTTGCAAAGGTTCTCAAGATCCGCTCCAGCGAATCCCTGAGTGAGTTCTGCAAGTCTTTCATAATCAACGTCATCTGATATAGGCATGCTGCGGGAATGAATCTTAAGGATATCAACCCTGGAGTCATGGTCTGGAACACCGAGGTTTATTTCCCTATCAAATCTTCCAGGTCTTCTTAATGCGGGATCAACAGCTTCGGGAATATTGGTAGCACCGATAACAATTACATTTCCTCTTTCCCTGAGGCCATCCATAAGTGTTAGCAACTGGGATACTACTCTTTTCTCAACTTCCCCGGATACTTTTTCTCTCCTGGGTGCTATAGCATCGAGTTCGTCAATAAATATTATTGATGGCTGGTTCTTGGTTGCCACGTCAAATATCTTCCTGATACGTGCTTCACTCTCACCGTAGAATTTATGGATGATTTCAGGCCCGTTTATAACCTGGAAATTTGCATTAGTTTCACTTGCGATAGCTTTTACAAGCAGGGTCTTACCGCTTCCAGGAGAGCCGATTAGTAAAACTCCCTTTGGAGGCACGATCCCAAGTTTTTCAAATACCTGGGGAAATTTAAGCGGGAGTTCTATCATTTCCCGGATTTTATTTATTTGGTCTTCAAGTCCACCAATATCGTCATAACTCAGCCTGCTTGTATCAATTTTCCCAACAGGTTTTTTCTTTACCTCTATCTTTGTCGTTAATTTCACAACAACAGATTTAGTAGGCTTTACATTTAGGACTTCAAATTGCTCTTCCATCATTCCGGGTATTTTGATATTTATTTTATCCCCAACAGTGATGGGTATGCCTTCAAGGCGTGTGGAAATGAGTTTGAATTTTTCAGGTGAGTAAAGAATGTCATTATTTTTTGGGCAAAGCACTACTTTTGTCCCAATACGTGATTTGGCTTTTTTGATATTTAAAACTTCATCAATGTCGGATCTTACATTTTCCCTTGTTAATAAATCTATCTCTATTACTGATTCAGACTCGCCGTTTTTATAAGTATTCTCTTCAAGTGGAACTGCTCTTACTATAGTTTTTCTATTGCCTCCCAGTTCCACAAGGTCCCAGGTGGAAATACCAAGTGCAGACATATTGTTTTCACTTATTCGTGCATAAGATTTACCAGCGTCTTTTGAATGTATTTCAGATATTTTTAATGAAATCATTTTTCTTCTCAAAAGAAATACTACAATTAAACTGGATAGATTCAAGAATTAAGAATAATTGTATTAGTTTCTGTATTATTTATAATTTTCAAAACTATTTATTTCAGCCACTCAATTGAATATAAGATCACTCACTCTAAGGAATTTCAGGACATATAAATCTCTCAATATATCTTTTCACGATAAATTTAATCTTATATACGGAAATAATGCACAGGGAAAGACAAATCTCCTGGAGGCAGTCTACTACCTCTGTTCTTTCAGGCCCTTTAAGAGTGTAAAAAATGATGAGCTTGTAACATTTCATGAAGAAAATTCGGGTATTAAAGGCGAGATTGAATCAACAAGAGGACTTGATGAGATAAATATCTTCATAACTAAAGGGAAAAAATCCGTCAAAATAAATGGCAAGCTTGTGCACAGGCTCAGTAAATATATCGGTAGGTTTAACGTGGTACTTTACCTGCCGTCAGACCTTAAAATTGTAAAGGGCTCGCCAAGTGTAAGGAGGCAGTACCTCGATGCTCTTATCTGCAATCTCGAACCTGCCCATGTTAAGGATCTTAAAGACTACAACAAATCCATAAGTCACAGGAACAGTATGCTTTCTAAATCCAAATCCCTTACAGCAGAGATGCTGGAAGTCTGGGACATTGGGATATCGGAGATCGGAAGCAGGATAGTTAAGAGAAGGGTAAAACTTGTAAAGGAATTAAAATCAAAACTAAACGAACTGTATAATTCTACCTCAGGTGTAAATTCTAAAATAGATATGACATATAAACCTTCTTATGAAAAAAACGGGACTCTTGAAGAATCAATTTTAAAATCACTTAATGCTAATTTTTTTAAGGATAAACTTAGAGGCCACACAACTGTTGGCCCGCACAGGGATCTTATCGGTTTTAGTATAGACGGCAATGATTCGGCCATTTACGCCTCACAGGGCGAATCTAAGAACCTAATACTTGCGCTAAAAGCCGCTGAAATATCGATTTATGAGTCTGTAACAGGGCAGGTTCCGGTACTTCTGCTCGATGATATTACAAGTGAGCTCGATAAGCAGAGAAAGGGCTTTTTGTTTGCACTATTAAAAGATTATGCGGGCCAGATTTTTGTAACATCCACGGGGATTGACGAGATACCATATAAAGGTGATAAAAAGATTTTTCAGATAACAAAAGGATTTGCTAAAGTAATTAGTTAGAATTTATGGTAAATTATCCAAAATTTAAATAGGAAGGCAACTTATGGATGTAAAGATAATAGATGTAAACTTTTTCGCACCAAATGTAATAGCTTCATATCTTATTGAAACAAGCGATGGTCCTATTATTATCGAGACAGGTCCAGATTCTACATTTAACAATCTTGAAAAAGGACTGGCCGAACATGGTTACAAGGTCTCTGATATTAAGAACGTATTTGTAACCCATATTCACCTTGACCACTCTGGAGTTGCATGGCGTTTTGCAAAAGAGGGTGCCTCAGTCTATGTTCACCCAAGAGGAGCGCCCCATCTCGTGGCCCCTGAAAGGTTAATGGCTTCTGCTGCCATGATATACGGTGACCAGATGGACGAACTCTGGGGATCGGTAGAAGGTATTGATGAAGATAAAGTTATTCCGGCTGAAGATGGACAGGTAATTAAAATAGGTGATACCGAAATTACTGTACATGAGAGCATTGGTCACGCTAACCACCATAATGCTTACCAGATTGAAGATTCACTGTTTACAGGTGATGTTGCAGGGTGCAGAATTGAAAACGGGCCTACGTTACCCCCGACCCCTCCTCCTGACATTCATGTAGAAAGATGGCATACATCAATCGAAAAGATAAAAAAGATAAATCCAAAGGAACTTTACCTCACTCATTTCGGCAGATTTACCAATGTTAATGAGCATTTAGATGATTTGATGGTACATCTTGATGAATGGTCTGAATGGATGGGCCAAAGGGCAAGGGACGGGAAAACCGAAGAAGAGATAATTCCTGATTTTCTAATCTTTTATAAAACATATTTTGAAGAGCCCGGTGTTACCGAGGATATCTTCAATAAGTACGAATCTGCTGATCCTCACTGGATGAATGTGGGAGGATTACTTAGATACTGGAATAAGTATCAACTTGCTGAGAAATAGTAGGTAATCCTGATCTATATTGTCAACCAGAATACTACGATAAACTCAGTACAGGCTTGTTTCAGTATCTGCAACAGTATTCTTGTTGTTTTAAGAAATGTTGTTATAATAAATGCTTCTTTATTTTCGGGGCGTGGCGCAGTCTGGTAGCGCGCGGCATTTGGGATGCTGAGGTCGGAGGTTCGAGTCCTCTCGCCCCGATACTTAAATAATTTTCACTTTTAATTTTCTAAAATAAAAATGAAGGGTAACATCCCCTTCATAACCAATACACATCTATTATTTCATCGGAGTGCCTTGCTTAAAAAGAAATGCTTCTACAGCAGCTTTCGATTCGGGTCGAAGATTCTCAATACCATCATAAGGAACGCCAGTTGCAGGACCTTCATCCGGATATTTTACCTTCCTCTGCTTATGACGCATGACAACACGCACAAACTCAGCACCACCCCAGGCACCGACTTCCGTTGAGACAGGATACTCTTCTCGAGTATCGCGGAACAGATCATAGAAGTTGGCAATAATTGCATTCTCTCCTGGGCCAGGGACTTTCAGTTTGTACTGCTCTTTTATAACCTGATTTAAGGAGTTGCCGGAATAAATAAACACGTAATCACGACGACCATGAGTCTCTCCCTCCAATAACAGTGCAGACTGATCTATGCCATCAATAACACGATCCGTCGGAATTTTATCGGTAGCTCCCGCAAACCGTGCAAGTGTAGTATACAGGTCAGCTACGTGAATGATGTCACCTACTACACTATCTTCCTCAATCATACCAGGCCAGCGAGCGAAAGCATCTACTCGTACTCCACCTTCGGTTGTATCTCCCTTACCACCCCGAAATATCATCGGTGAGAAGCCGCTGCCAGGTGAGTATTTGGTGAAATGTCCGTTGTCTCCCATGACGATGAGTACTGTATTATCTGAAATACCAAGCTCATTCATTTCGTCCAGAATGTCGCCTATCCAAGTGTCCAGGAGTTTCATTTTTTCGACATAATGGCCACCATTTGGTGTTGTATATTGATCCGTAGTACTGCGGGGTCCTGTGATAGGATATAGCGGCCAGTACTGGAGGAAAAATGGTTCTTCCTTTACTGCCAGCTTGTTCAAATGCTCTAATGCCTGTTTTTGGTAGCGGACATTCATTTCATGGTACTTGGCCTCGTTCCAGCGTTCACCCGCCTGCATATGTACTTCTTTTACTTTCTCATTTTTATAGCCCTCAACACCTGTCACCATGGCTGATGCATCAGGACGAAGCCACTCATCAATTGTGAATCGATCGTCATAGTTATTCTTTCCAATTCCAATACTTACTTCTTCGTCGGCAGCGTCATCATGATAAATAGACAACTGACCCTGTTGATGAATCGGAAAAGCAGCAAAATCGAAACCTTGGTGATTTGGCCATGCTTCCATGATATCGCCCATATGCCATTTGCCTATGTGAACTGTGTTGTAACCTGCTTCAGATAAGACTTCTGCAAGAGTCACTTCCTTGCCTGCCAGACCAAAGCCCGCAATATCAACCGCAGTATCTCCCATACCGTTGCGGTGAGGCTGACGACCAGTCATAAACGCGACTCGTGTAGGAGTGCAGGAAGGTTCAGTATACATACGTGCCATACGCATACTTTCTCTTGCCAGTTCATTGATTCTTGGTGTCTTGTAACCGCGAATACTATTTAGTGCAGGAATCCCTACATCACCAAATCCGATGTCGTCAATAAGTATGTAAACAATATTCGGTGGCTTGCCGCCGTTCTTTTTACGGAAATCGGCGAGTTTTGTGTTAACAGCTTTATTGTCGGCATTCCATTCTTTTTGATTTTGAGCTTCAAGTATATAATATTCTGCATCGTAAACTATTTGATCATCTTTACTTTGCTGGCTCTCAGCATTAGTAGACCATATTAAGCAAAAACTAAAAACAATAAATAAACAAAAACTGAAATATCTTTTCATTGTCGTCTTGCTCCTTTGAACTTCATTTTGCAATTAATATTATAAGTTTATTATTGGAAGGTGACAAATTATAACATGTCTAAAAATACATATATTAGTAAAGGGTATCGTCCCCTTCATTCCCCATTATTTTCTTAATAGTTTATAAAATTCTGTTAAAATGTTATAATTTAATTAGTCGATAGTAGGAGGGCCGTTATGAAATTAAATAAAATTATAGTTGCAGTATTATTTGTTTTAGCTTTGTCCGCATTACCCATAAATAATGCATTTGCGGGAAAAGGAACAGGAGCTTTTATCACAATTGCCGAAACTGACGGGGTTGAAGAGAATTCACATTTATTTTATTTCTTTGATCTCAGGGACAGGGAAACCTTCATACAACTTACTTTCACTGATTTTCGGAATGTTGGGTCGAGTGCAACAGCCCATATACAAATATGGGATGTAGGTAATAACTGTAATGAAAATAATTTTTTTGATTCATACACTGTAAATGATACTCACGTCTACAATATGAGAGATATACAGACCAATGATGGCAGCCCTTCAGGTGTTGTCCTTCCGGACGGGGCTTATGGTATTGTTACTGCAATTGTAAGAATAGATAATCCAACAAACGGCGGAGAGGGGCAGCCCATAGGCAATATGAGAATGATTGATAATAACGGCTACGAATACAGGACTAATGCACAAAAAATAGGTCAGACCTTTTTCGATCTTGAATCCGGTATCCCGGGTGTATTTCATTCATTTAACTTTAATACAAATGGCGGAGTTGATTTGTCAGATATAGTTGGCATTCCATTTACTTTTCTTTCTGGACCTGGAGGGTTTGAAATAACTGTATCCCCTGTTCAGGATATATTTGCACCGTTTGATGTCGACATATACGATCTTAATGAAGTCCCGTTTTCATGCAGGGATGTGGTGTTTTCGTGTGTGGATGAGGATAATCCGTTGTTGGACGAACTACTTCAAAATTCCGGGGTAAATGTCGCCAGTTTTGAGTACGGGATTAACAATGCCATACCGCATAGTAAAGGCGGTGAACTTCTTTGCCCGGGAAATACTATTTCTGATGGTATAGTGACATTAATTCCCGAGGAAATTAATTTTAATACTTGTAATGATTGTGCAGAGCCATTGTGGTTTTTTGGTTTTGCAGGATTAAACAACGGCAACGGCAGGGGTAGTCTGGATTCATTCTGGACTTTTAATTACTTAGCGGTTCTCAATGATCCTGGTTAAAGCAATAGTTTATTTTAAAATATAAATCACAAGGGGCATTGATTCATTTCAATGTTCCTTTTTTTTTACTAAAGAAAGTAGGAATTACTGATCTTAGAGTTAATTTTTAATATTATTGCCAAATGATATTAAATACTAAGCTACCATGAGTATCCGCGATCAATGCGCGTTAGCCTATTGCCCGGAAAAGCTGCCAAAGGTCAGGAACACCTTTGAGTTCGTGAGTTCCATAGTCCTCAAAATTAATCCCGGAACCGGCAACAAGGTCTTTTACAGTACGAGATACTACGACCTCTCCACCGTCTGCAAAATTGGCTATGCGGGATGCAATGTGAACTGCTATTCCACGAATATCATTCTTGATATATTCAACTTCACCTGTGTGAATTGCCACACGCACCTCTATACCTAATGACCTTACTGCATTGATAATAGCAAGCGAGCATTGAATCGCACGGGCGGGCCTATCGAATGCGGCCAGGAATCCATCCCCTGTCCACTTAACTTCGTTGCCATGGTATCGTGCTAACTCTCCCCGCACTGCCTTGTCGTGAAGGCCAAGAAGGTCACCCCAGGCCTGGTCTCCTAATGCCTGAGCTCTTGCAGTTGAATCGACAATATCTGTGAAGACAACTGTTGCAAGCACACGTTCAATGTTAGGTGTTGACCTTTCACCCGTAAGGAATTGTTCCATTTCGTCGAGAATCTGGTCAGAGTTATCACCAGTCCATGGCAAATGGTCTGTCCCTGGCAGTTCAACGTACTTTGAATCAGGAAGAAGCTCGGCAAGGAGCCGGCCCCCTTCAACATCAACCGCAACATCATCTTTTCTGTGAATTACTAAAGTGGGTAAATTAACCGATGGAAGAATATTTGATATATCAATCTGACTGTTCATGCGCAGCAGCTTGATTGCAGCAGAGGGACTTGCACCGAGTCTCTCAAACTTACCCCACCATTGCTTGAATGCCTGATCGCCTTCTTTTGAGGGTGCGAACATCATCATGCTTTCACCACTGCCCCAATTATTGTCTATGTATTGGATGAGGTCATTCATGGCTTCCTGAGTAGGGATCCATGATGAGAATTGTGCAAATGATCCATAGACAATTAAAGACTGCACCCGATCAGGGTGTGAAGCAGCGAAAAGAGTTGAAAGCGACCCTCCTTCAGAAAATCCTAATATTGAGGCTCGCTCTATACCAACGGCATCCATAACTGCCCTAATATCATCCATACGCTGATCCATTCCAGGAAGTTCACTTACCTGGTCTGATAGGCCTGTACCCCTCTTATCAAACATCATTACGCGGGAGAAACTCCCGAGCCTTCTCAACCAACGTGCAAAACTAGGCTCTTCCCAATAATTTTCTATGTGCGAGATATACCCGGGGACGAAGACAAGGTCGATAGGGCCTTCACCAAAGACCTGATAGGCGATGTGTACATCACCACTCTTGGCGTACCTAGTTTTTGGCTGCATTTGGAATAGGCTCCTTTAGCTCTTAGGTTAATTGTAACGGGGAAATTATAACTGTTAACAAATCTTATACTTAACTTATTTGTTACGAATTATTATTGAATTCATGATCAATATGTATAAATTTATTAGAATTATTTAAACCAAATGGAGTAGTGACAATGAAGTATATATCGGTCTTGATAATTTTATGTATTTTCTTTTCACTTGCTTCCTGCGACTGGCTCATGCAGGACAGTGATAAGAACAGCAATGAAGAAACTAGCGAGGTAACTACAGGAGACGGAGCAAAAGACGCTCCACCCGGTGATGGAGTACCATCATATTAATTGATCTTAACTTGCTGAAGGTTTAAACACCTCGTTAGAACCTCTTCCCAGAGTCCTCAGTGTTTTAGAAACTGTAGTAAACTCAACATCAAGTTTTTCAACCCTGTCAGGGGTCATATACACTACCGTACCTGCCCAGATACTTGGTGAACCCGGAATATATACTGCAACAAGTCCGTTATCTGTCCTTTCAACTTCAAAACCTATCATTGACTGATCATCTAATTTTACGAGCACTGCATGCATAACTTCATTTTCATCACCTTCTCCAATGCTTCCCGTAATCCCTTTTGCAAATGCATAGCCCGGTATCATGCCCATAAGTTTTTGATCAAGCAGTTGAAATGAGCGCCTTCCAGGGGTACTTCTTGCTATAAGTCCCGCAATAAAACAGATTAATATAACTACAATTACTACAACAAAATTTACAATTGCAATCCCAGCAACAGCTTCAAAGGGTACCAACTTTGCAAAAGGTTCGGCAATAACCATCATAATTTTTAAAGCCTTTCCTACTATTGCGACAATTATTACAAAAGGGATTAGAAATATAAGGCCCCCAATTAATGTTGTTTTGAGAAATCCGGATTTTTTCTTCATATTGCCCCTCCATGGATAATTATTAAAATAAATTGGTTTTCTACTATCTCTTACTATTGTATTATATTTAATCAGTGGTGCAACGATGCAGAATATTATAGTAGCAGTATTATTCAGTTTTATTTTTTCTTTAAGTGCCTTTGGCGCTGATTTTAGGAATTTGTCCTGGGGTATGAGTCAGGAGGAAGTTATTGCAGTGAAAGGTACCCCGGTAAAAGAAACTGAGAATAAGGTTGTATACGGGACTCTTACTCAAACTTTGTCATATAAAGATAAAGAGGGTAAATATTCATATGACCTGCTATTCCTTGAGAATTGTTTGACCAATATTTCTTTCAGGATTAATGCTACTAAAAAATCATCGGCAAATTATATACAAAAAAAATTCAGGGAAGAAACAGTATTTTTAGAAAAAGAATTCCAGGAGCCGGTATTAGTTGAAAAAATTGATAACAGTACAAAGAAGTTTGTTTATGAAAATTTAAAAACTAAAGTTACAGTTATTTATTACAATACCCCTATTAAAGCAGATTATATAAACAGAAGTGCATATCTAAATGTAACATACAGTAACCGCGACCCTGTACTCAAAGCGGAAATAAAGAACAGGAAAAGATACCGGGTTAGAGGGTATTAAATATAAAATAATGAGCTTAAGAGATAAAATCATATTTTTTGGAATAATAATAGCCTTATTTTCTATAGTATTATTCGGATTTATATTCCCTGCTGAAGAAATACTGAAATCTGATGATCCATCATTTATAGAATTAAAGTCTCCTGAAATTGCCTGTTCAACACTTGATAACTTTATAAACATGAAAAGTTTTTTAGAGAATAAAGATAAAGTTTCTGTTGATGATTACCTAGATAATAAAAAATGTGAACCACTTGAAACTGGAACAGTGGTAAAGATAATCAACCCAGCCGGACCGGATTCTTTAGTTGTTAAGCCCGAGGGGCGTCCCATACACTTGTACATTTCCTCAAGTATTTCAGAACAATAATATTCCAAACAAATAATATCCTGCTGAGAATGTTTTTTTGGCATGGTAATTGCAAATATAATATTTGCTTATTTATAGGCTGCTTAAAAAGGGTGTAAGATTGTGATGATTTAATGCGGCATTGAAACTTTCAATGCCGCATTTTCTTTAACAATACAGATAACTTAAAATTTGTTCTTTACTGAAATTATTTAACATTTAAAATACAAGATCAATAAAATGTAACGGAGCTTGCATGAGTAAAATAATTAGTATTATTTTTATGGGCTTTATCATAATTGGCATAGTTGGGTTTTTATATCTTAATGCATCTGAATACTACTGTGATGATGCGGAAGAGAAGATAGAAGGTAAAAACTACAAAGTTGAGATCTGCTGCCGTTTCTTTGGCTTATCCTGTTATACTGAGAAAACACCTATAGAAGAGTAATATTTTTAACTAATCTGGAGATATTTTTGACCAAAGAAGGAAGGTTCTCATCATTTCTAAATAAAACTACACTAGGCGGCGTAGTTGGAAATATTCTTGAGTGGTATGATTTTGCAGTATTTGGTTATTTTGCACCAATAATAGCCAAGCAGTTTTTCCCATCCGATGATCCTACTGCAGCTCTTATTAACACATTTGGAGTTTTTGCAGCCGGCTACCTTGTAAGGCCACTTGGTGGAGTTGTGTTTGGCCATATTGGTGACAGACTAGGGAGAAAACATGCACTCCAGCTTTCTGTCCTATTGATGGTAATACCAAGTACTCTAATTGGCCTACTTCCAACATTTGAACAGGTAGGTATTCTTGCGCCCATTTTACTGATATTAATAAGATTGATTCAGGGATTTTCAGTGGGCGGCGAACTAATTGGTTCAATTTCATATATGACAGAGATTGCACCTCCTGATAAAAGGGGATTCCTTGGAAGTTTTGCATTTATGAGTGCAGTGGGTGGTGTACTTTTGGGTTCATTAGTAGCTACTTTTATGCACCTTGTTTTTGATGACAGCTTTCTCAGTTCCTGGGGTTGGAGAATACCGTTTTTATTTGGTTTTCTTGTAGGCATATACGGACTTTGGATGAGAAATGGACTTCCTGAGACCAAAGCCTTTGAAGATATTAAAGAAAAAGGAAAAATTGTTGCAAACCCTGTAAAAGAAGTTCTTACTAAAATGCCCTTTAAAGTTATTCACCTTATTGGCCTTATTATGATTAATGCTGCCGGCTTTTATACGATTTTTGTCTGGTGGCCGACTTATATCACTAATATTGTAGAACCTCCAATAGGCCATGCTTTAACAGTAAATACTGCTGCAATGCTGTTTTTTATGATTTTAATACCAATATTCGGAGCTTTGTCTGATAAATTGGGAAGAAGAAAGCTTATTACAACTGGGATTATACTTTTTATAATTCTTCTTTATCCAATGTTTTTATGGACTGACCAGGGAATTTTTTCACATGCTGTAATTGCCCAGTTTTCTTTTACTTTTGTAATGGCTATGGCTATAGGGCCTGCTTGTGCCACAATGATTGAGATGTTTCCTGCAACTATGCGTTTTAGCGGGATTGCACTTGGATACAATATTGCACAGTCTCTTGTGGGCGGTACATCACCTCTTATATGCACTTGGCTTATCTCTAGGACAGGGGACATTGCTTCACCGGCATACTATCTGATAATAATTGCTGTAATTAGCCTAGTTGCTGCAATTTTACTTGATTCTAAATATGGTAAACAGGTGAAGACTTAATTCCAAGAAAATTGTACTAATAATTTATTCATTACTAGTGTAGATTGATAATATATGGTTCTAACAATTATATTGGGGGTACAACATGTCTACACTTCTTGAGACACTTGGTGAAGTACTTGTAAACAGTAACAGTGCCGGAAAACTTAGTAGAAAAATAGGTGCTGATGAAGCACGTACTGGTTCTGCCTTGTCGATGGCAATTCCTTTAATACTTGGGGCACTAAATAAAAACAGTTCTGATAGTAATGGCGCTGAAAGCCTTCTTGGTGCATTATCAAGAGATCACGACGGTAGTGTTCTTGATCATCTTGATGACCTTCTGGAAAATCCTGATAACGGGTCGGGTGATGGTATCCTTAGACACGCACTTGGTTCAAACAGGGGCAGGGTGGAATCAAGCCTTGGTAAATCCACCGGGCTTGATGCAAATTCCATAGCGACAATACTTAAAGTAGCAGCACCACTTATTATGGGCGCACTTGGCAAGAATCAGCGTTCAAATCATATGGATGCAAATGCACTAACAGAAATGCTTAGGAATGAAGAAGCTGAAATACAGATAAAGACACCTCAGTCTGCCGGATTAATGAATATGTTGCTTGATACTGATGGTGACGGCGATGTTGACCTCACTGATATTGCACAGAGCGGATTACCTAATTTACTCGGAGGTTTATTTAAAAACTGATAAAATTGTAACTATTTTATTGTTCTTGCAACTAAGAATATATGATACTCAGAACACTTATTTTAATATTTCTACTATCAGGCATCGTACATGCTGATTTTTGCAGTGAAGAGGTCTTACTATCTACTTCATGGAAGCATGAAAGGTCCGGTGATATTTATACTTTGAGAAACGGCGGTAAGTTAAGCTGTTTTAATGAGATAAGGCACAGGAATGAATGCGATTATGTTTATATGAGTGATTTTCAGGGAGTGCCAAATTCCTGGAAACTTGTAAGTGAAAAGATTATTAATATAACCTTTAAAACAGGACTATTTAGCAGAGAGACTCTTGAATACAGCTGTGAATATGTGTCTGATGATAAATTGCTCAAAGTTGGAAGAATAGTATTGGTTCCTTCTATGCATCCCAAAAATTAATTGTTAACTTGATTCTTTAACTGGTACAAAATCAACAACAAGCCTCCCTGGGTTTTCAACTTCAAAAACATTATACTCCGGTGAAATATTAAATATGATCTTTATATTTATTCCATTCTTATCTTCATCATAACTTTTAATTATTTCCTTGATTATCTTGCTCTCTCCAAGGTCGGGCAGAGCAGCTTCAACATTTTCATAACCAGTAAAAAGAATATCCATAGCATTGTCTTTGGCTTCATCTATTACTTTGTAGTTGTCAGGTTTTAAAACTTTTTCTTCATCGCTGTATAAGTCAAAAACAAGTCTTTCACTACCATCATCCCGCATTGCCCAACGAATATTTTTAAGGCTCGTTTTACTACTCGAAATGTTTTTTGATAAGGAAGGTGATTCCAGTATCCCTCCATCTTTCTTTTTCATCCACTCGGGAACATAGTCATCCTGCGTAATAGTATGTTCTAATTTGCAAACATAAGTATCTACCAGGTCAGGGCCTGAATTGGGGGTAATAAGTTTCCATGTATCATCATAGTCTTGGGTAAATGGGTTGAATTCACCAGAATCATAGATTACTTTGTCTTCACTATCCAATAGTTTAATATGTGCAACTGTAAATAAGTTCTCACCACAGTGAAAGTAATACAGTTCTTCTCTTGACCTGTATAGTTCATCATTATATTCAGATTTTACATTCCGTGGAAGGTCAAATTTTACCCATGACTTCTTATATTCTTTGTTATTCTCATCAGACTGAATAGAAGATTTATCTACATATATGGTTACCGGCATTCTACCCATATTCATTTTTCCAAGAGGTTTCCATAATGAGGCAAAGGAATTTAAAGGGAGTAAAATAATAGCAAACAGGAATGTAGTTAATAGTATTATTTTCATTGTGATTATAGTAGAATAAGGAAAAAAACAGCAGTAATCAATAATTGAAAGATCATCTTAGTTTTATGTTATTCTTAGTAATATGGAACAGTTCTTTAAATTTCAATTTGCACTACTTGTAATTGGGGCTGTATTTTTAATTTTATTTAGCTTCTATATAGAAAAACTGGACAGTCTAAATGACCAGAGAAAAGCTAAATACCTCAATATTTTTAAGACGGTTCTTGTGGTTTATACAATATGGTTTGTGTTTAGTGGATTTTACTTCAAATTTTTTACATCTCTTCCATTTAGGTAGTTGTTAAGCTCTTTCAACTATCATTGCAATGCCCATACCCCCGCCTATACAAAGGGAAACCATCCCATACTTTGCATTTTTTCTATGATTGAGTTCGTGTAGAAGTTTTACAAGCAAGATAGTTCCTGTAGCTCCTACAGGATGGCCAAGGGCAATTGCTCCTCCGTTAACATTTAGTTTAGAGTCTGGTATAGGAAAATCACTAAGTACTGCTAGTGACTGTGCAGCAAATGCTTCGTTCAGTTCGACTAGGTCAATATCCTCAAGTCCGAGACCGGCCTTATCAAGAGCCATTTGCATAGCAGATACCGGGCCAATTCCCATAATAGAAGGATCAACGCCTGACAAGGCATAAGATTTAATAGTAGCCATAGGGGTTAAACCGAGATTTTTAACATTACTTTCAGATGCAACAATTACTGCGGCTGCACCATCATTTATGCCGGATGAGTTTGCAGGAGTAACAGTACCGTCTTTCTTGAAAGCTGGTTTTAATCTTGATATTTGTTCCAAAGTAATATCAGGCCTTGGGTGTTCATCCACTTCGAAAACTATTGGGTCACCTTTTCTCTGGGGTATTTTTATCGGTACAATTTGATTGTTGTATTTATTTTCTTCAAGTGCATTTTTGGCTTTCATCTGGCTATTAAAAGCAAAATTGTCCTGCTGTTCTTTTGTTATATTGTACTGTTCTGCAAGGTTCTCAGCGGTAACTCCCATATGGTAATCATTAAAAATATCCCAAAGTCCGTCACTTATCATAGAATCAATAAGTTCATTTTTGGGAGAACCCATACGGTAGCCCCATCTTGCCTGGTTTAAATAATAAGGGGCCTGGCTCATACTTTCTGTTCCGCCGGCAATGATGCATCTGCAGTCTTCGGCTTTGATTGCCTGGGCTGCATATACAACTGACTGAAGTCCCGAACCGCACATCCTGTTAATGGTTATTGCAGGTGTTTCTACTTTCATGCCGGAATTAACAGAAATCTGCCTCGAAGGATTGGGGCCGGAGCCGGGAAGAATATTGCCCATAATACAGTCCTCAATTTCCTTTGGGTCAACGGCCGTATTTTTTAATATTTCCTTAACGACAAAAGTCCCTAATTCTACTGCGGTATAATTTTTCAGGCTTCCACCGAATCCACCGACTGCTGTTCTTAGTGGTTCACATAATAATACTTTTTCCATAATTAATTTCCTTTGAAATTTGCAGTTCGTTTCTCCATAAATGCCGTCATACCCTCAAGCCTGTCTTCTGAATCAAAACATTCAAGGCCATTTTGAAGTTCATATGCTAATGCATCAGGAAGTTGCATTTCTGAACCTCTGTTTATTACTTTTTTAGCAAAACTAACAGCGAGAGGACTATTAGCTGCTATAAGCCCGGCGATTTTATTTGCTTCATTCATAAGATCTTCCTTGGCTACAACCTTATCTACAAGGCCAATTTCAAGGGCTTCCTGAGCACTTATCATTGCTCCTGTAAAAATCAGTTCCTTGGCCCTGCCGATTCCCATAAGCCTAGTTATTCTCTGACTTCCGCCCCAGCAGGGGAAAAGGCCCAGCTTTGTTTCAGGAAAACCAATTTTTGCATTTTCCGAGGCGATTCTCATATCACATGCAACTGCAAGTTCGCACCCGCCTCCAAGTGCGTACCCGTTTACAGCAGCAATAACAGGGAAGGGAGCCTGCTGCATAGAATCAAAAGCACTGTGTCCGAGATTACAGTAACCTTCAAATTCATCTTTCGTCATTTCTTTCATCTGGGCTATATCCGCACCAGCTACGAAAGCTTTTCCGCCGGCACCAGTAATAATAAGAACTTTTAGATCAGCATTGACCAGCTCATTCTCTGTAAACTGTTTTAATTCAATTATGGTTTCAAGACTAAGTGTATTCATTGCCCTTTCTTTGTTTATAGTAAGGGTTCCGATACCATTTTCATCTACTTCAAATAGAAGGTATTCATACATATTTATTCTCCTTTATTTCCGTAATCAAAAAATCCTTTGCCGGTTTTTCTTCCTAGATATCCTGCCCTTACCATTTCCTTTAAAAGTGTGGCGGGCCTGAACTTTGGATCCCCAAATTCCTTGTAAAGCACGCTAAGTACATCAAGAGTTACATCAAGACCAATCAAATCAGCCAGGGCAAGCGGCCCAATGGGCTGATTAGTCCCGAGTTTCATCGCTTTATCAATATCTTCGGCGGATGCCATTTTTTCGTCAAGTACAAAAACAGCTTCATTTATCATGGGCAGTAAAATCCTGTTTACAATAAATCCCGCTTTATCCCTTGTAACAACAGGATCTTTTCCCAGGCTAATTGCAAATTCATTGGCTAATTTGACCGTTTCATCAGATGTTATTTGTGTAGCGATTAATTCTACGAGCTTCATTATTGGAGCGGGATTAAAAAAATGTACTCCCAGTACTTTGTCGGGCTTTCCGGTATACATTGCAAGCTCGGTAACCGAAAGCGTAGAGGTGTTGGTGGCTATGATTGTATTGTCTGGGGTATTTTTTTCTATTTCACTTATTACGTTTTTTTTAATTTCAATTGATTCACTTACAGCTTCAATAACAATATCACATCCTGAAAGAGAGCTGAAACTGTCAGAGGTGTTGATTCTTGAAAGTATCTCGGTGCTTTCTTCAGGGGTTATTCTTTTCCTGGCCTCCTGCCTTTTTATACTTTTTTCAATGTTGGAATACCCGTTGCTTACAATTTCGGTACTTATATCAATTAGTTCTACATTAAAACCTTTTGAAGCGGTTAATTCTGCAATTCCTGAACCCATAGTCCCCGAACCAATAATCCCAACAGATTTAATGGTGTATTTACTCATAATATGCCCCTAAGTATCCTTTTAGTCTGTACTTCTATATATTTATCCAGTGAAATTTCCCTACTGATTGCCCACCTTCTAAAAGACCACATTTGTCCTGTCACCATAATGTTATGAGCAACAAGAGTTGTATCTTTATTTCTAAGACTGATTGTTTTTTCTTTTATACAAAGCTTAAGAATGTTTTGAAAAATTTTAGTAAGTTCAAGTTCAGCATTAAAGATATAATTGCGTGAACTTTTATTTAAAGACTTTGTTTCCTGGTAAAGCAGTAGCATGTAATCCTGTATTTCATCTATTATGGTGTAATACTCCTTAATTGCATCTTTCAGGTGCTGAAGTGAATTGTGTTCCTGAGTGAATGAGTCCTTTAATTTATTATAAACTGTTGAATGAATGTGGTCGCATACTAGAAAAAGAATATCTTCTTTTGTGTTAATGTAGTCATATAGTGCTCCCATACTCATGCCGGATGCTTTTGCAATCTCCCTTACTGTAGTCTGGTGGTAACCCTTTTTTACAAATAGTTCGACTGATTTTTGTGCGATATGGCCTCTTTTTCTGTTAACCAGGGTTTTGTCTTTAATATTTGATTTAATCAGTTGCAGATTTTCCATAAGTTATACATATTCGTTTATAGTTTGTTTGGCAATAACAATTTTTTGTATTTCGGAAGTCCCTTCATATATTTCAGTTATTTTCGCATCTCTGAAGTATCTTTCTACAGGGTAATCTGTAGTATATCCATTACCCCCGTGAATTTGAATTGCCTTTGTTGTTACCCACATTGCTGTTTCGGCGGCAAATAGTTTTGCCATTGCAGATTGTTTTGTATATCTGAGATTCTTGTCTTTGAGAGTAGCGGCCTGCCATGTAAGTAATCGTGCTGCTTCGACTCTTGTTGCCATTTCAGCAATCATAAACTGTATGCCCTGGTGCTCAATTATTGGTGAACCAAAGGTTTTTCTTTCGCGTGAATATTCCACGGATGCATCAAGAGCAGCCTGAGCAATACCAACTGCCTGTGAAGCAACAGCGATTCTTCCAGCGTCGAGTGTTTTCATGGCAATTTTAAATCCTTCACCTTCACCGGAAAGTAATGAACTCTCGGGGATCCTGGCGTTTTCAAAAATAAACTGAGTAGTACTGGTAGCTTTAATGCCAAGCTTTTTTTCAGATTTTCCTACTGAAATGCCTGAGGTATTAAGGTTAACTATAAATGCAGAAATCCCTCGGCTTTTTTTGGATTTTTCAGTTTTTGTAAATACTATGGCAATATCTGCTTCAGCGCCGTTTGTGACCCAGTTTTTTGTCCCGTTTAATAGATATTCTTTACCTTTTTTTATTGCTGTTGTATTAATACTGGCAGCATCAGAACCTGATTCGGGTTCACTAAGTGCAAAACAGCCGATTTTATTTCCTGATGCCAGATCATGCAGATATTTTTGTTTTTGTTCTTCACTTCCAAACTCATTAATAGGGCTGCATGCAAGAGAGTTATGTACCATTACTATTGCGCCTGTTGACGCACATGCAGCTGACATTTTTTCAATTGCTATAACATATGAAAGAAAATCAAGACCGCTTCCGGAGTATTCCTCGGGTATGTAATGTCCAAGGAATCCAAGCTCGGCAAGCTTACTAATAATGTTTTTTGGATATTCTGAATTTCTGTCATGTTCCTGTGCTGTAGGCAGGATTTCATTTTTTGAAAAATCACTTGCCACTTGCAAAATCATTAGTTGTTCTTCATTTAAGCTGTTTAATGTCATATTAGCTCACCTTTTTAATACGAACGAGCGCTAGCTCGGTATAAATTATAAACATTAATTTCCAAAAAAGCTAGAATTATTTAGGAATTACAATATTCTTACTCTTTATGAAAATTTTCAAGTCAAAACTGATTTTGTTGATAGTTTTAGAAATGATAGTGTTTATTGCACTTGTGTATTGGTATACAACGTACAATACGTACACAATTACAGAAAGTGAAATAATAAATCCAGAAAACGGAGAAAGTAAAACAGTCCTTTACAGGTTAAATAAAAGAACAGGTGAAGTATGGGAACTTGGCACAAATATTCCTGTCAAACTGAAAGAGTAGTAATAAATGTTATAAATACTCAAGCTAACTTCAATATTTATAATATAAAACTTTACTAAACTCTTCTAAAAAGTATCTTCACTTCGTTCACAATATAAACTTCTATTAGGATTCCCAGTTTTCCTAAAAACTTAGAAAATAAGCCTTGTTAGTTCTCACACCTGACTTCAACTTTTATACAGGACCCATTTTCATCAATTTCCTGGCAAATGTCCCGGCATCTTTCACTGCTGCTTATTTCTTTGGTCTCGGGGTAATTTGGCCCCTTATAGTATTCCGGTTTTTCGCTCTCGGCAGCTGAAAATCCTGTTAAAGAAAATGTAATTATTAATAAAAAGGCGATTATAAGTTCTTTCATTCCTAAAACCTCCTAATAAAAGTCTATGGTAGTGTCTTGAAGTATACAACTACTTTTTTAAAAATAATGGTTTTATATTAGTATGGGGTTATTGATATCTATATTTGAAAAATGCTGACCATATAAAAGTGTGAGTATAAATATAAGAGCAAAAAATATAACCATTAGCAAAAGGATCGCTTTGCTAAAATTTTTCTTATTAATATTTACGTCATCAGAAAATGACCAGTAAATAATTAGTACAAACCCTACAATAGGTATGCTTGTTAAAAAGAATATGATTATCCAGTCACCTATAGATAGAGGCCTCTTTAAAGGACTTTCTGATTGTTGATTGTAGCTCATTTCTGACTCCAGGAAAATATACTACTGCTATATTTAATATTAATCTCAATTTTATTTTAAAACAGATTAAATAGAAAATTCTCTTGCTTATTCTCGTATGGTTTAGTTAAATTTTGAATATGAAATATTTACTTTTTTTACTACTGGTTATTTTCAGTATTCCTGAACACTCCGCTGATTTTAGAAATACTTTTTGGGGAATGAGTAAGGAGCAGGTTGTAAAAACTGAAAAAGCCGAAATGCTGAATGAAATTGAAAATAAGGTTACGTATCTTGAGACTGTTGTTAACTATCCGGCACTTGTTGTCTATAATTTTGAAAATAACAAACTAATTTGGGGGTCCTATGGTTTTAAACAGGTAAATGATACGGATGATGAATACCTGCAGGATTTTATAAACTTTAATACCGTTTTAACAAATAAATACGGAAAAAGTAAAAACCTGGACCGGTGGACTAATAAGGATTCGGAATACAAGGATAATCCCGTAAGTGCTGTAAGGGAAGGGGACTTGGTTATGTGGAGGTCCTGGGAAACACCTACAACTGTTATAAAGCTGATAATGTATGGGTATGGAGGTAATTTTAACCTTGATACCTACTATTTTAGTAAGAAATATAAAGAAAAAACATCCGGAATATTTGCCGATATACTAAACGATAAGTTCTGAGAAGATTAATCAGTAACCGGAGGAATTTCAGGACAAAGCTCCCCGTCTGCTTTAATCCTTGCCATCATGCCATTGTCTTCATGGTTCATTATGTGGCAGTGATATACAAAATTTCCGCAAATTACAGGGTCCCTGAAATCTATTGCTATAACTACCTCGGTATCCGGATCTTGGTCACTTATTCTGAACGGAAGGTTTACAGTGTCCTGTTTCCCTGTAAATGGCTGCTCTTCACCGTTTATTGAGCAAACAACAAAATCTGTCTGGTGTATGTGGAACAAGTGGTTTTCAAATGAGTTGTTCTTAACCACCCATTGTTCAACAGTCCCAACTTCAACCGTAGTGTTAATGACCTTGGGGTCAAATAAATTTCCATTAATAAAAAAAGTGTTTCCATCGTCGGATTCTGAAAAAATTATTTCCCTTTCTTCATTGGGTTCAATGTCACAGAGGTTTTCTACTTCGGGAAACATGTCAGGAAGGTCAATTTTTTCTACTTCGTCGCCCTGTACTACGAGTGTCAGAAGAGTTTCTTCTGGGTACATATCTCCCTGGGGGCCCATATCAATGAAATTAGTTTTTAATTTGTATTCACCAGGCTCGCCGCATTGTACCAGGACGTCCCATCTTGAGCTTATACCTATTAGTTCAAAATCCTGGGGCCTTTGGACACCATTTATTGGAATAAGTTCTGTGGTCCTGTTGCCGTCTCGACCGAGAATATACATTGTATGATCTTCGAGTTCGAGGTTGTAGTAGATGTCGGCGCCTATATTCAGAATTCTCCAGAACTGCGTTTCACCAGGGCTGCAGAAAAGCACGGGGTTTACAATGCCGTTTACAAGTCTTGTAGTTGGTAGATTGCTGTCTATATCCATTGGCACTTCACCGTTGGCATTGAGCTGAATATCTTTGAGGTACATAATCTTTTCCTCAACATCCTGAAGCTGTGGAAAAGGGTCCAGAATGCCTTCAACTATCATGCCTCCTGACATTCCACTCATTACCTGAAATTCTCCAAGGCCAAATGTATGTGAATGATAGTAAAAAAGACCCTGTGGGTGATTGTCGGGAATGGGTATCTGGTAATCGAAAAATCCTGTGGGCATTATCATATTGAAAATGTCATCACCAGGACTGATTGGGGTTACGTTCATACCATGGGTGTGGTTTTGGTACATCATGTCTATGTTGTTCTGAATGGTTACATCTAATGTATCGCCCCGGTTTATTCTTAGTACAGGCGGAGTATATGTGCCATTGATCATTCGGCTGTTGAAAGTGTCAAATACAATATCTCCTTCGATAATTTCACCGTCAGCAAATTCAAGAGTAAAAGTTGTATCGAGTACACCATTCTGGCTGGATATCTCGGGTGGATTGAGAAATGTTTCGATTATTTTTTCTTTCTCATTGTCGTCACAAGTTATAAGTAAAAATGGAAAAATTAGAAGAAAAACTAATAACGTAATATTAGTATTAAACTTTTTCAATTTGAGCCCTCCCTTAACTACACTATATTTCAGATAATATAATAATTCTTATTTAAAATCCAGCAGAGTTTTTATGTCTCTGCTCATTTCTTCTACGTCCCATTTGTTGTAAGGATAGTAAAGGATCATTCTTCCTTTTTGGTCAATCAAAGAGATATTGGTAGTATGCGTGAGTTGATAACTCTCCCATGTGTCGTGTTCACTTCTGCCGTATGCATCACTGTGAACAAAGTAAAAAGCGCCGTAATCTTCCACAACCTGGTCTATTTCTTCTCTTGAACCGGTAAGTCCAATAAAATCTTCATGAAAAAATGGTACATAGGATTTCAACTTTTCCGGGGTATCTCTTTCAGGGTCGACAGTTATAAACAGGACCTGGATTTCCGTGCCCTGTTTGCCGAGATTGTTTATTACTTTCCTTAAAGTTGATAATGTAAGAGGGCATATATCCGGGCATTTTGTAAATCCCCAGGAAAGAAGCACAAGTTTGTCATTGTAATCGGTAAGTGACGCGGTTTTACCGTGATGGTCTGTCAGTTTGAAAGAAGGTGCTTCTTTGAAATATTTTTTTCCATGAAAATCATAATCATTTTGAAAATGATTTAATGCAAATAGTCCCCATCCGGTAATGGCAAGGATTAGTAATATTAATAATACAAATATTTTTTTCACTCTGATTTACTATTATAATTGTATTATCAATTAAATAAATTATAAAAATGGACCCGATAGGTATTTGCGAGTTGTGTGGAAGAAAGTTAGGAATGCCCTTTGATGAGCACCATATTGTGCCAAAGAGCAAGGGAGGCAATAAGACTGTAACACTTCACAGAATTTGCCATAGCAAGATTCATTCGGTTTTCAGTCTCACGGAGCTTAGGAACCCATATAATGACATTGACAGTATTAAAAAACACGAGGAAATAAAAAAATTTATTGACTGGGTATCTAATAAACCTGCAACATTTTATAAAAGGACTAGAACATTCAAGAAATGACTGATATAATACTTTAATCAATAAACTACTTGCTTTTTGGGGTAAAACTTAATAAAATACTTTAAAAATTAATACAGAATTAATATTTTTTCGGACATCCTTAGGATGTCTGATATTTTGTACACTCTTTCTGGAATAAAGGTGAGCCTTTGTAGGCTCGCCTTTTTTTTTTGGTATAATAATATCTCGATAATAAATTTTTTTGATTTATATAAAGGAGATTTCAATGGAAGAATACTGGGGAGCTACAAAAGATGCTGTTATTGAAAATATTGGAAAACCGCAGGAAACAAATACTGATGAAGAAAGCGGTCTTGAGGAGTATACATATATATTTAGTGCTAAACAGGACTTTCAGCCCAATAAGGAAGTTACTTATGGATTTCACCAGGATAGTCTTGTAATTATCTCCACAGGCTATGATTTTAATGAAAAGCTATTTAAACAGTATGAGCTTTATCATAAATCCCTTGAGGAAGACTGGACAAAAAGACTAAATTCCGACCCTGTAAAACCAACGGAAAAAGATGATGATAAAAATATCATTACAATATGGAATGTTAGTAATTCAGAAATACTTCTTTTTTTTAATAATGATACTGTAAACCCACAGCTTATTGTGGTACAGACTTACAAACCTGCAAATTAAAAAATAAATCAGGAGTTTTATAAAATTTAACAATGAAAATTAAAAAGTTTTTTTTTACAATAGTTTTTATCTTAGTATTTACTACTATCTCTTTTTCGCAGTTAGAAGTTGCAGATATTGAGAGGTCTACTTTTCTTTTTACAGGCACACTGACGGACAAGGACGGTAAAAGCAAGAGTTACAATAAATCATTCCTGGTTGCTCCTGCATTTAAGTACGTAGAACAAAATGGAGCCGAAGCACTTTCGGGTTCTTACAATCACCTAGTAAATTATAATATTAATTTTACAAGTTCACTCAAAACTGATGACCGAATCATTAAGAGGCGTATCTCAAGATCAAATTCAAATGATATTATAAATAACTACTTAAAAGGTAGTTCGCCAAATGAACTTAAACTGCGCCTATCAACTGCTGGCAGGGTAGTCCTAAAAGGTGAGGCTAATGCAAAAATAGTTTTAAAGGTTCAAATGGGCAACAGGAAATTAGGATTTAAGCATGTAAGTGCAAGTTATATATTCAGGTTAAAAACTGATGACTCTTCAAAAGTTCAGATATTTGATAAAAACAATGTTTTAGTCTCTACTGTGCCAAATGGAGGAATATTTAGTTTTAAATACGATGATACTTCTTTTAGGACATTTGTTGGGCAAAATGAAGCTGTTTTTACAACAAATACTCTTGTGGAAACAAGGCCATTATCTGATATGGAGAGTTATGCTTACCTGAGTGCCGAATCTTCTTATAATTTACTCAAAAAGTATTAAACTCCATTATTTCTTCTGGAAAATTCTCAAATTTATTGTAAGTTATTCAGACTCAAATTGCGCCCGTAGCTCAGCTGGATAGAGCAACGGACTTCTAATCCGTAGGTCACAGGTTCGACTCCTGTCGGGCGCACTCTTTTATTTGTTTTGTAACACTCCTCTACAGCTGACTCACCGCCCTCTACTGATATAGTGGGACTCTATGGCTTGGATACATGGATGAAAAAATTGAATTTGAATTTTAATAAACTAAAATCACTTTTTTAGGGGTGGAGTTAAAACATTATTTCATCTTGTGATATAATTATTTTTACTTAATAGGGGGTGCAATATGCCAACAAATATTGAGATTGAATTTAGTGAATATGCTTCACAAAAAATTGATGAACACGTTAAGAAAACTGGTATGGATTTAAAGGGATTTGTTTATGGAATATTTATGTCAACATTTAATTCTACATTAATCGAGGGATTAGTTGATAGTGATATCAAGGTTAAAGGTGGTTCAGTTGATGTTGGAGGGGGAACTCCAATTGATTCATCGTCAAGTGGCGGTGGAAGTGTAGATGTTGGATAACCCAGATAAATTTTAGAACCAACATAGAAATACTCAAAGAATTGCAATAACTATACTTACTTTTAGCACTTCTAATCCGTAGGTCACAGGTAGAACTGCAGCAATAAGTTGTTAAGGTTTATAGAGTTAATTTAAATTTTTATTTCGATAGTAATTCCCCAATAAGACTATCTTTAAGCGACTCCTGTCGGGCGCACTCTTTTTATTCAATAACCTCCTAGCTCGAAGTCTTCGGCGTAGTGTTCTGCAATTTTTGCTTTTAGGGTTGGCGTATAAAAATGCTCAAGAGCTTCCGAAGCATTGGTTTTATGGTGGTCATGTTTCTGATAATATTTTGTGAGATCAATGTTTAAATGGTTTTGAAGGGCCGTAAAGTCTTCATCGAAATTTTCAATTTTCCCTATAAAGTCAAATTTTGTACGTGGATAATCAAGAATATAGCTCATTGGTAACTAGTGGGCATCTTTTTTCCTGTTATCCGTAGTGACTGCTGAAGTTCAAAAAGCCGAGAGCGCAATGATTGTGATAATTGGAAAAATACAACAGTTTCTGAAGCTGCAGGAAATACACTAGTAATTAATTCTGGTTGGACTAGAGGTTTGAATTTACCATGTGCAAACATGCAAACTTTATATTGTTTTGAACAGTAACCGCAAACTAGTATTAAATGTCCAAAGGAGCAGAGATTAGATCACTGCTCCTTTTTTTTAGTTTTTATTCAGTCTTATCTTCAATCTTTTCCTGAAGTTCTATGGTAATTCCATCGATACCAAGATTAAGATTTACACCTTTTTGCGTGGAGCGTAGATGAATATTAACTCCATTCTGGTTTCCAAGCGTTTGTCCGCCAACGCCGCCGCCTAAAGCTATAGACGCGGAAGCAGCATTGTAGGTACCGGAAAATTTAGACAAATCATCCATATTGTATACATCTCCAGCTGCAGAGACTTTGGCTACCCCAACTGCAAGTGCTTTAAAACCCTTTATCTTAAATTCATATTCTGCACCCTGGTAGGTAAGTACACCACTGCCCCAACTGGCACCTATTCCCAGGTTAATCTGCTTTTCATCAATTGTAACTGTTCCAACAGGTTTGGCCTTCTCTTTTGCCGCTTCTTCTTCGGCCATTGTAGAAGAAGTCATATAAAAACCAACTGATAAAACAAATATTAAAGCTAACAAAAAAGTAAATCTGAATTGTGTAATAAAACTCATGATAAAACCTCCTATTATTAAAAAATATTTTTATATAAATATTCTTTTCCTTTGTAATGTACAACAAAAGTTGAAGATTATGAATACTTTTTTATTGTCAGTTGTTTTATAATTGAATTTGGTAGTAGGTATATTTTTTGTTTACTCATCAACCAGTACAAACTTCATAAACAGGCGCACACACTCCGCAAATATCAATTGAGTATGTACCACATCTACATGTACAGTCACACCACATTGCACTGTCGAAGGTAGTGTAACCTAATCAACAGTTAATTAGTTTTTGTAACTTCGTGTAATTATCCTCATATAGTTAAATTAAACTTTCATTTATGCTACAATGGGAATATATGTCATAGATATAAAAAATAATTAAAGGGTAAGACTCATTAACCCATACAATTTAAGGAGGGAGTTATGAATACTAAGTACTTCAGAAATACCACTCTTTATATTTCAATAATTGTTCTTTCACTGATTTTAGCCACCTATATCACAGGTATTTATGAGCATGACAGCATATCTATCCAGGAAACAGCGATGGCTGCACAGGAGGAAGTGAAGGACAATGTTCCCTCAGGACGGACACCCGCAGCTATAGTAAATGGACAATACCCGGCCAGCTATTTTCCGAATACAGAAATACTAGGGCCTGATGAAATGAGGATTACCGCACTCGGTACCGGTATGCCTAACCAGACCAGGGCAGCAGTATCAATCTCGTATCTTGTTGAGTTGGGTAATGGCGACAAATTTTTATTTGATATTGGCATGGGCTCAATGGCAAACCTGTTTTCTTTACGCCCAGATTTTTCAAAACTTGATAAAGTATTTGCAAGCCACCTTCATATAGACCACGTTGGTGATTTTATGGGGTTACACATCGGCGGTTGGTTATCAGGCCGTTACACACCAATTCACATTTACGGGCCCTCAGGCGATACTCCGGAACTTGGTATTAAGGCATATGTAGATGCCATGTCAAAAGGTTATGCATGGGACCTCTCCACCCGAAGCGGCGCACTGCCTGACCTGGGAGCAGAGATAAAGGTGCATGAATTTGATTACCTTCAGAAAAATGAAATTGTATACCAGGAAAATGGTGTGACGATTCGCTCCTGGCCAGCCATACACAGCCTGGACGGCTCGGTTAGTTATAGTCTCGAATGGAACGGGCTTAAGTATGTATTCGGTGGAGACACTTTTCCAAACAAATGGTATATAGAATATGCAAAGAATGCAGACGTTGCATCTCACGAAGCTTTCCTGCCGCCCAAGGCCCTTGCTGCTTATTTTGGGTGGGACCTTGCACAGGCAACATATGTGTCGACAAGAATACACACAGAACCACAGGCTTTTGGAAAGGTAATGTCCGTAGTCAAACCTCGCCTGGCGGTTGGTTACCACTCGGTGCAGTCACCTGAGAACAACGCTGCGATTATGGACGGCGTACGAAAGACATATGACGGCCCATTAGCATTGGCCCGGGATTTGATGGTTATAAATGTTACTAAGGACGACATTGTTGTCCGTATGGCAACCGTAGATGAATACGTTCTTCCACCGGATGTTACAGAGGGATACAAAAATGCTCCTCGATCTGATGATAAGAGCCCATCAAAGGAAATTGAAAGTGGCAAGTGGAAAGGTTATACACCACCGCCTATGCCAAAAAAGAGACAGTAATATAATTAAAGTAAAAATAAAAAAGTTGTCGAAATTCGTAAATTCTTTCCATAACCTATTAGTAAATGATGAAATAATAATTCATTCATCAATAAAACTAATATTCTTTAGGAGGGATATTATGAAATATTTTGTTACTTTTTTACTTTTTATGTTTATGGCAGTAGGTATTGCCGTTGCTGAATCTGAGCCAGGAGGCACAGAAGCACCTTCAACAGAGGGAGTTGAGGTAGAAGCACCAGATATGAAGGATTCTATACCAACAACTGAAGAAACAGTTGATATGGGTGTAAAAGAAGGCAAAGAAGCCGTAGAAGCAAAAATGTAAAACATAATTCAAGTTTGCTAGTTTCAAAGGGAGCATTGATATCAATCATTGCTCCCTTTTTTTTTTGCTATTTAAGATAGTTAAGTATAGTTTACAAAGTTCTTGAAGGAGGAATTTAATGAGAAAAACATTATTATTAATATTATTATTATTTATTTTAATTCCATCTGCTAATTCTTATGCCGGCGGAGTGGGATTATTTGGTGGATTAGCTTTTATTTCCGAAACTGACACAACTTCTCGTGTCTTGTTTGCACCTTTTGATTTGAGAAACCGCGAATCATATTTCCAGGTTACAAATCAGGATTCCGCTGGTGTTACTATACATGTTCAGGTTTACGATGTATCAAATCTTTGTAACGAAAACAACTTTTTTGATAATTTAACCCCAAATGATACCCACGTTTATAATATAAGGGATATACAAACCAATGATGGAAACCCTTCGGGTGCGATTCTTCCGGAAAATGCTTATGGTATTGTTGTAATTTCTGTTGTGGTTACTGAATTAATTATTGAAGAAACTTTAGCCCCAATATTAGGAAATATCAGAATTCTTGATAATTTAGGCTATGAATACAGGACAAATGCCCAGTCATTTCATAATCAAAGATTTCGACCAACCCTTTTACCACCAACTGCATCATTCAATTTTAATTCAAATGAAGGTGTAATTCTGTCTGATATTTTCGGTATACCAATGACTACAATGCCAAATGGTTCTTTGTTCAGTATTGAAGCTAACATTGACGATGTCCTTAACGCATTTGCTGCGGTTGATATTGATATAGTGAATAATAACGAAGTACTCTTTTCATGCCGTGATGTAATATTTGCCTGCATAGATGAAAACAGCCCATTACTGGACGAATTGTTACAGGTTGCAGGTGAAGAATCTATGGGCGGCGGCGGTGGCGCTGGTAAGATGAGTACTCGTACCTCGGCAAGTGTTGCACGCTTTGAATATGGAATTAACAATTCAATTCCGCATAGTAAGGGAGGTGAACTTCTTTGTCCAGGTAATAATATTTCAGAGGGTACGGTAATTGTTACTCTTGAGAATTTGGGTAAAGGAGTATCTCCATTTGCAATGTATGTTGGTCTTAATAATGGTAACGGAAGAGGTAGTATGGACGCAATATTTGCACCAAACCCTCTTGCCTATGAAGTATGTGACATTTGTAGATAAATCTCTGAATAAATAATATCTATAATTAAATTTCTTTAAAAAGGGAACATTGAGATAAATGCTCCCTTTTTTTTAAGTTTTTATAATCTATATATTAATTAGTGTTAAATATTGATATTATTATTACAACTAAATTTAAAAAGAGGGGATTTATGAAAACCAAACGGATAACTTTTATATTATGTTTTGCAGTATTGTTAATTTCATTTGCTGGATGCAAAGATAAATACAGCCCAACTGACAATCTTAAATGCGCAGGAGTTGAAAACCTTGCCTGCCCCGAAAACTATACATGTGATTATCCAGAAAATACCTGTGGCGACGAAAGAGTAGAGGGTCTTTGTTTTAAAACACCTGAAGCCTGTACGGAACAGCACGAACCTGTTTGCGGATGTGATGGTAAAACCTACGGTAATGACTGCAAACGCCTCATGGAAGGAACTCCGCTTGCCTATACAGGTGAATGCAGTAAATAATTGCTTATGCGTAATTTAAGAAAGACAGATACGGGGGCACCTAAAAGAACTGACCGGGACAAACTGGAACAAAAAACAGCAGAACTTCATGAACAGCTGCTTAAACTTCAATATGGCTTATACAAATTAAAAGAGAATTCGGTATTAATAGTCCTCCAGGGACTTGATGCTGCAGGGAAAGACAGTACTGTAAGAAGTGTATTCAGTGGCGTTAATCCCCAGGGCACTTTTGTAAAGTCGTGGAAAGTCCCAACAGAAGAAGAGTTCAGCCATGATTTCTTATGGAGAATTCACGAACATGTACCGCCTAAGGGAATGATCCATATTTTTAACCGTTCACATTATGAAGATGTGATAGTTCCACACGTTAACAAATCACTCTCTTCAAAACGCATTAATGAACGTTATAAGTTTATTAATTTCTTTGAGAAACTACTTAAAGAAGAAAATAACACGATTATGTTTAAGTTCTTTCTTCATATTTCACAAGAGAAGCAAAAGGAAAAACTTGAAGAAAGAATATATAACCCTGATAAGCGATGGAAACATAATCCCAAGGATATGGAAGTAAACCTAAGATGGAATGAATATATTAAGGTATATGAAAAAATTCTGGATAAAACAGAAGAATCTTTTCCCTGGCACATAGTGCCTGCAGACAACAAATGGTACAGGAACTACCTGATAGCTAATACACTGGTTAAAGAATTGAAAAAACACATTAAGATGTAGTTGTAACATTCCTTAAATACATTATTTATTTATATCATTTCTTCTCTACCTTTAAGATGTAATTAAGTCATATTTGAAATTACAGGTTTTTAAAGTAAATTAATCAACCCTTATTACTATAAGTTCAATGGTGGGTGTAGCTCAGCCTGGATAGAGCACCTGGTTGTGGCCCAGGAGGTCGCCGGTTCAAGTCCGGTCATCCACCCCATAAAATTTCTAATTAACACAGGATACAATCATGGGATTTAATAGTGGAATAGTAGGACTTCCAAACGTTGGAAAATCAACACTTTTTAATGCACTTACAAATGCAGGTGCAGAAGCTGCTAATTTTCCATTTTGTACCATCGATCCAAATGTTGGTATGGTAGCAGTGCCTGATGAAAGACTGGATAAGCTAACTTCATTGGTTTCCCCACAAAAGACAATCCCGGCTGTTATTGAGGTTGTAGACATTGCCGGGCTTGTCAAGGGAGCATCAGAGGGAAAGGGTAGAGGTAATGCATTCCTGTCGAATATTAGAGAAGTAGACATGATACTTCACGTGGTCAGGTGTTTTGAAAATGACGATATAATGCATGTCGAGGGTAATATTGATTCTGTAAGGGATATTAATATAATTCAGGACGAACTTGTTCTGAGAGACCTTGAAACAATTGAGAAAAGAGAGTCAAAGCTCACAACGCAGGCACGCAGCGGAGACAAGGAAATTGCTGCAGAATTAGAAGTAATAAAAAACTTAAGAGAATTTATTGAAACCGGAAACAGTGTTAGAAACTTTAGCGTAGAAGAGAGTAAAGTAAATATTCTAAATGAACTCTCACTTCTTACTTCAAAGCCTGTACTTTATGTATGTAATGTAAATGAAGATGAAGTACCCGATGCCAAAGATAATACCCAGGTTAAGAAAGTAAGGGAATATGCCGCTAAATTTGACGATAATGTAATTATGGTATGTGCAAAAATAGAAGCTGAAATAGCAGAGCTTGATAAAGATGAAAAAGAACTGTTTCTTGAAGAGCTTGGACTTGAAAGATCTGGTCTGGACCAGTTAATACAGTCTGCTTATGCTAAACTTGGATTAATAACTTATTTCACCGCAGGACCAAAGGAAGTAAGGGCTTGGACGATAACGACCGGTACGAAAGCTCCTCAGGCAGCTGGTAAGATACATACGGATTTTGAAAAAGGCTTTATTCGTTCTGAGACTATTGGGTACGGCGATTATATTGAAGCAGGTTCTGAACTTGCTGCAAAAGAAGCAGGTAGAATGAGGTCTGAAGGGAAGGACTATATAATGAATGATGGTGATGTGGTTCTTTTCAGATTTAATGTTTAGCTTTTTGTATTGATGGGTTCAATAAGAATATTTCCTGTATGTTCACTGCACTGAATATTTACATCTACTGAGAATGCATCCTGGATAATTTCCCTGGTTAATACCTCTTCAGCTTTTCCAAACCCTTTAATTTCCCCGTTATTTATTATCAATATTTTGTCACAGTACCTTGAAGCTGTATTAAGGTCATGAATAGCCGAGATTATGGTCTTGCCTTTTATTGTTAGCCCCTTAAGTATTTCCATTATCTGAATAGTATGAGATACATCAAGACTGGAAGTTGGTTCGTCGAGAAAAATAAGTTTAGTCTCCTGTGCAAGAGCTTTTGCTATAGTAACAAGCTGTTTTTCTCCCATTGAAATCTGGTTGGAGAATCTTTCTGAAAAAATTTCCAGCCCTGTGGCGGCGAGTGCTTCTTCTGCAATTTTATAGTCATCATCATTTTCCAGATGAAATCTGCTAAGGTGGGGTATTCTTCCAAGCAGTACTGTTTCCAGCACTGTAGTTGGAAAGTCCAGGTTATTTTCCTGGGGGACAAATGCAATTTTTTTGTATAAATCTTTTGGTGAATATTTATCTAAAATAATGTCTTCTATGTAGATTTCACCTGAGTTCTGTTTCAGCAGTCCAAGGATTAATTTGATCAATGTGGATTTACCAGCACCGTTAGGGCCAATTATACCTACCAGTTCACCAGGGGAAACAGAGAAGGAAATATTGTTAATAATTTTCCTGGAGTCCCTTATAAACGATAGGCTTTTTACAGTGATTGCAGATTTATTCATATAATCCACTTATCTTGAATCTGTTTTTTCTTAAAAGGTAAATAAAAAACGGGACACCAATAAATGAAGTAATAATGCCCAAACGGATTTCTTCGGGGCTTATAATTGTTCTTGCTACAAGGTCCGCAAGAGCAAGGAATGCACCCCCGGCAATAAAACTCACTGGCAGAATTATTCTGTTATCTGAGCCAATTATAAGTCTAAGAATATGAGGGATTATCAGACCTACAAAGCCAATTACGCCGCTTACAGAAACAGAAGCACCAACGATAAGTGAGCTGAAAAGAAATAACCAGATTTTCGTTTTTCCAACATCTATACCCAGTGTGGATGCTGTATCTTCACTTATTAATAAAGCATTTAAATCTCTTCCGTAAAACATTATAATTATGGAACCAAATATAATTGGTGCAGCCGCTAATTTAACCTGTTGCCATCCAGCAGCATCCAGCCCACCCATCAACCAGAAAAGTATTTCCCTGATTGACCATACATCAGACATTATCAGTATAAGGGAGATAAGAGACACAAAGAGCGAACCTATCGCAATACCCGTAAGCAGAAGCAAAGTGTTTGGAGTCTCGGATTTTACCGTAGCAACTTTATAAATTATAAGTGCTGTTAAAAGTGTTCCAAGGAATGCAAAAAGAGGTAAAAAAAGAATAGATTTATATGTCAGTCCAGTATAAATAACTATGACCGCAAAAAATGCTCCACCGCTGGACCAGCCAAGGATGCCGGGTTCTGCCATGGGGTTTTTAAATATTGACTGCATTACAGCGCCTACTATTGAAAGACCACCACCAACAAGTATTGCCAGAATAACCCTGGGGAGCCTAATGTTCAGTATAATTGTATTTATGTTTTGCCTGGGTTCTGACAAGGTGTCACCAGTGAGTAAGGATTTAAATATTGTAAAAAGTTCTTTAACCGAAACATCTACAGTCCCAAGTGATATTGAAATCAGGAATGCAGTAATAAGGAAAATGAAGGAAAGTGTAATACTAAGTAGAAGTTTTTCTTTTATTCTCATCTTGTTTTTTATTGTAATTGTCGATGATTTCTGATAATTCCTGAATGCCTTTTATTATATGATGCGATACTGTTGTTAAATGGCTTGTTCTGATTGTATATACATTACTGTTACTAATAGCTTTTAGTTGACCTAAAACTTTATCTGACCGAAGAGTTTCTATAAAATTTTCATCATCAGGGGAATAACTTCCAATAATTATTATTTCCGGGTCTGCATTGAGTATATATTCCCGGGAAATTTTTTTATTTCCTTCTATGCCCGCCATTGCTCCTACATTTATACCACCGGCAGAAGTTATAAGGTCATCAATCGTGGTATTAATACCAGCTGTGAAATATGATGGGAATAAATAGAGTACAGTAGGGTTGTAGGATAATTCTCTTTTACTAAGTTTCTCAGTTTGTTTGTTTACATTGTTAACAAGTGAAGCAGCTTTTTCTTCTTCACAGACTGATTTGCCCAGTAATAAAATATTTTGATTTATGCTTTCAATTGAATTTAAGCCGGTAAGGAAATGTGTATTTATACCTGTTTTTTTAATCTGGTCTATAAAAGCATAATCTATGTAATCAGCGACAATCAGCAGATCCGGGTTTATTTCAATTATCTGTTCAAGGTTGGGAAGAAGTTTATGTGGAATACCTGATGTTTTTCCATAAATATTAGACAATTTTTTATTGTCTGCGAGGTAGGTCACACCGACAATTTTGTTCTTTTCTACAATATCGAAAAGTATCTCATCTGAGGCAAGACTTAAAGATGCAATTTTTTTTGGGCATACTTTGACTTTGTTCTTCTCCGCTGTATTCTCCTTGCAAGCGTTTGCAAACACGAGAGAAATTAAAATCAATAGTAATAATTTTACTTTCATTTTGAATAAAAATTTAACTTATGAATTCTTAATTCTGGTAAACTAATATACTTAAATGTATAAATCATTAATACGACCGGTTCTAGATAAACTTGATTCTGAGACGTGGCATAATATAGTCCGTGAGGGAATGCATATTACTGAAGCTTCGGTTGTTTCTCTAAAACTTTTAGAATTATTGGCTTGCAGCGGCAATAGGTTAGTTGATGAAAAATTAAATGTAAACCTTTCAGGTGTTAAACTTGAAAACCCCTTACTAATAGGTGCCGGGTGGGATAAGTCTGGAAGGGCAGTAAAGGCGCTTTACTCCATAGGATTTGCTGGTGTTGAAATCGGATCTGTTCTTGAACATTCGCAGCCAGGAAATCCCAGGCCAAGACAGTTTATGCTCAATCCCTCTGTATGTCTTAACTGGCTTGGATTTAACAGTCCCGGGATGAAAACTGTAGGCTACTATCTAAGCCGATATAAAAATTCTAATATACCACTTGGTATTAGCCTCGGAATTAATAAGTATATTGAACCAAAAGATGCCCCCTTTGCAAATGCAGTTGTAGCGGAATACCTCAATGAATATGCCTCTTATTTTGCAATAAATGTAAGTTCTCCTAATACTCCAGGGCTAAGGAAATTACAGAATAAGGATAGTTTAGCAGATATAGCTCAAGCTGTTTCTGAAGTTACTGAAAAACCAGTATTTGTAAAAATTGCACCCGATCTTACAAACCATGCGGTTGATGATGTAATAAAAGTAGTTATTGATAATGATCTGGCGGGAATAATTGCAACCAATTCTTCAAACAATCCTAGTATCAGAGCAAAGTACGGTGAAGAATGGAAAGAAATGGATGGTGGCGTTAGTGGGGATGATGGCGATTTCAGGATGATATCTACAATAAAGATAGAACATATATATAAACAGGTTGGAGATAAGATTGATATAATTGGGGTCGGGGGAATAAAAGATACACAGACTGCACTTGAAAAAATAAGGGCCGGTGCAAAAGCACTCCAGATTGTTACTGGACTTAGGGGTGAAGGGCCTTCAATTGCTTACAAAATAAATTATGGACTTGTAAAGTACATGCAGGATGAGGGAGTGAATAATATATTAGAGCTAGTAGGTACAAATACAGGGTAATACAAAGAATATTTCTATTTCCTTTGTTCTAGTTTTTAAATAGTATTTTTAGAAATTTTTTTATTGTGTATTTTGAAGGTATTAATTTTCTTTTATGGAATTCAAATACAATATATTTTGCATTAGTATCTCCTGTATTTACCAGTCCATGTTCCTGACCGGCAGTGTAAAAAATAAGATCATAAGGTTTGACCAGCGTCCCAAGTGTTTTAAGCTGGCCGCTTAGTACTATTATTGCAACATCATACTTATCTGAATGAGGTTCATATCCACCACCTGGAAGCATAGTAGAGAAGTGGCAATGAAGTTTTCCAAGATATCCTGTAGTGATTTCCATAAGTTTGCTGGTTGAAAATTTGTTCCTAACTTCTTTTTTCTCACAATAAAGCTTGTTGATAAAATCAACGACTATTTCTCCCGGTGTATTTGTCTTAGGATACTTCAGTATATTTCTCCATTTAAATATAAGATATGTTGCAGTATCGTTTGTGGTATTATCGATTGTATGAATAAAGTTGGAAGGATAGTAGACAAAGGAACCTGAAGTTAATTTAACCCTTTTTTGAGTACTGTTTTTGTCATACCCATGCAACACTAAATCGGCTTCTCCCGAAAGTAAAATTAATAATTCTTCTTCTTTGTGCTTATGTGGGAGATGCGGGCAATTGCCAGGGCTTAAAACAGAGATATGGCAATTTATATACTCAAATATATCTGTAGATCCTCTGAATATTTTGTTGGACTGCCAACCACTATCTTTATTCTCATTCAAAGGAAAATTCATTTGTCTTATATAGTTTGTAAGTCTCGGCAATCTATTATTTCGGATTCTATTAGTAATTCTGGCCTTTTCCAGACTTGGTGGATCTACTATCCTGTTAATATTTTGGTGTTTTTCTCCTTTGATTGAAATGCAGGGCGGTTTTTGATGTTCTGTAATTTCAAATGGCCATTCAATCTTCGATTGGCTGTAAAATCTGATCGGGATATCTGAACTTGCATACTGGAGAAGTAATGCTGTTCTGGTGCCTGATTTGTTTGTGTTGTGTGAAGCATGCCAGATTGATGCATCAAAAATTGTTGCCTGCCCGTTACAAATATTTTGCTGAATTAATTTGCTCTCCCGGTCCAGATCCCCGGCCCATTCTTTAACTAAGGTGTCATTTAATTCTATTCTTTTCTTACCCATTTTACTCGCTACATGCTGGACACAAATTCCAAATTTGTGAGAAGTTGAAATAAATTTTAAGGAGGAGTTAATATTAGTATTTTCTAAAGCAATCCATATGGAAGCAGCTTTTCCCTGTTGATTGTAGGTCTCTATGTCAGTGTGCCATTGGTGTAATCTACCATGCCTTCGCTTTATTACCGATGCTCCCCAAAGTATTATATTATCCCCGAGAATACGGGACATTATTTCTGAAGAACCTATTTTATGAGCTAAGTTGAAAATAGTAAGTGATGTTACAGCAAGACCTTTTTCCCAGTCTAATGGTTTGGGACTTTTCTTAATATAACGGACTAATTCTTTACATTCATCGGTGTTTAAAATATCAATCGGATGAGTAAAACCATTCTTAGCATAATCAGCTTCATTGAATAAAATGGATGAATCATTCATTTATATAAGATGTATCTATAAAAAAGTATTTTAAGTCCTGTATTCAGAATTTACCGAGACATATTCATGAGATAGATCACTTGTAATTACATATGAACTGGCATTTCCTTCTTTTAGTTTAATTGTTACGGTAAATTTTGGTTTTTTAAATACCGATGCAAATTTGGACTCCGCCTGAAACTGCGCACCGTTTTTTATAACCCTTTTATCATTAAAAAACATCTCTACCTTGTTAGGATTAAACATAACCCCAGCCCTTCCTGCAGCAGCGAGTATACGGCCCCAGTTAGGGTCTTCACCAAAAAATGCAGTTTTTACAAGCTGGGAATTTCCGATTGTCCTTGCAATTTTTTCGGCTTCTTTTACTGTCCTTGCACCTTGGACATCAATTTTGACGACTTTTGTGGCTCCTTCACCGTCCTTTACAATCAGCTCTGCAATTTCGGTATTTAAATCAGTCAATATATTCTCAAACCTTGAGTAGTGTGTACTTTTTAAAGTTATTTCATTGTTGCCAAGTACTCCGTTTGAAAGAATAATGACAGAATCATTAGTTGAGGTGTCTCCATCCACGATTATCTTATTAAATGAATTATCAACAGAATTAACCAGTGCTTTTTTAAGTGTTGTCTTGTTAATATTAATATCAGTAATTATAAAGCAAAGCATTGTTGCCATGTTTGGGCATATCATACCGGCACCTTTTCCAATTGCTGCGATGGTCCCTTCTTTTTTCCCAATCTTAATCTTCCTTACGGCAAATTTTGGAAATTTGTCCGTTGTCATTATTGCTTTTGCAACTTCTTCTACTCCACCCGGTCCAAGCTTGGATATAAGGTTGGGGATAGCTTTCTTTATTTTGGATACAGGAAGCGGCCCGCCTATTAATCCTGTTGATGAGGGAATAATTAATTCTGCATCTATTCCAAGAGAAGCAGAAATATCTTTGGTTGTCTGTACGGCATTCTGATAACCACTGGTTCCCGTAAATGCATTTGCAATACCACTGTTAATAACAATAGCCTGGCATAAACCCTGTTTTATTCGTTCCTGCCCAAGTATTACTGGTGCGGCTTTAACCACATTGGTAGTAAATACAGCAGCAGCTTTTGCAGGGACATCGGAAAATATCAGGGCAAGGTCTTTATTCCGGCTTTTTTTCACTCCCGAAAAAACACTGCTTAGCTGAAAACCTGGTATTGATATCATAGTTTTAATTCCTCTAGAAACTTTGATGTTTTAAATTCCTTTTCATTCTGATATTCAAGATATTTTGTTAGCGCTTTAATGTTATCTGATACTTTGCTCAGAAAAATATCCATGTATTGTTCATTTCTAATAATATCTAAATGAAAATTGTGGTATCTTTCACCTTTCTTATTTTCTGACAAGCCATATACATTACCATTTGTAACATCTAATTTCACTTCTTTTGCATTTATCTCCCCGAAATTTGGTTGTATACCATTTACCTGGAGTAAAGTTAGCTGATAATTCAAAAGGGTGGGTAATATGTTTTCATTATTTTCAATCTGATCAAATATGTTTATAGTTGCATCAAATAACTCTTCACTATTTTCATTTTCATATGTAAATAGGTCTACATGTTCAAGTACAAAACTGCCAAATGCAAAGGTTTCAAGGCTGCCGGATATTGAGGGATAAGGTTTAATAAGGCTTACATCATTAAGAATATTAAATTTATTTTCATTTAATGTGATGTCGAGCTTTAGGTGAATAAATGGTTCGAGTCTTCCGCCAAATCTTTTTTTACTTTTTTTAGCCTGTCTAGCTATTCCTTTAACTTTACCGATCTCTCTTGTAAACAAGGTTACGAGATAGTCAGCTTCACCGTATATGGATTTTTTTATTACAATTGAATTAAGATTTTCCATATTATAAATTCAGATTATAAGATGATCATTGCAATAAGTAGATAAAACAGTGATCCAAAAATATCATTAAACATCGTCAGAAAAGGGCCGGAAGATGCAGCAGGGTCAAACTTGAGTTTTTGTAATATTATAGGAGCTGCAACCCCAACAAATGATGTTGCCAGAGTAGCTGATAGCATGGCAAGGAAAACGGCGAGACCGAGCTTTAATACCTGAGGTTCACTGTAACTGATGAGAATACCTATAATTGCTGATAAAATACCGCAGATTAAACCCAGTACGAGTCCAACCTTCATTTCTGATGCAATAAGTATAAAGATCTGTTTTGTTTTTATTGTTCCCATCCCAAGACTTCTAACAATAATTGTTGTTGTCTGTAGTCCGACATTGCCACCGGTTGCCATAATAGCCGGCATAAATGCTGCGAGAATAGCAACTTTTACTAGAGTAGGTTGAAATACCTTTATAATAATTAATGCTATCAGAAGTTCCCCTACCAGTGTTAATATAAGCCAGGGACTCCTAACTTTTATTCTTTCATAAGTAGGCGTATATATTGGGTGAAGATGTTCAGTAAGACCAGCAAGCTGATAAATATCTTCCTCTGCTTCTTCACTTATAACGTCAATTATATCGTCGGCTGTGATTCTGCCCAGCAATATTCCTTCATCACTTATTACCGGTAATGTTACTAGGTCGTATTTTTTAAAAATATTTGCAACCTCTTCCTGGTCTACATAAGGAGTAACGTAAACTTCTAATTCTTCCATAATCGAATGGGTGGTTGAACTTGGATTAGCAATAATAAGTTTTTGTAGAGGTATAAATCCAAGAAGTTTGTTTTTGCTGTCAGTCACATAAAGCCCATGAAATTCTTCAACATCATCTGCTATAAGCCTTATCCAGTTTATTGCGTCACGTACATTCGTATCGTTTACAACTTTTACAAGCTCTGCCTGCATAATACCACCTGCAGTGTCTTCAGGATAAAGCAATAGAGGTTCTACGTCTTTTGCTTCTTCCGGGTCCATCTTGGATAGTACTGTTTCTGCTGTATCTTCTGGAAGTTCCCCTATAAGGTCAGCGGCATCATCGGATTCCATTTCATCAGCAATATCGGCGATCTTGTCATCATCAAGTTCTGTAATAATTTCTTCACGCTGATCTACATCAAGTTCAAAATATACTTCTGATACTGTCTCAGGATCCAGTGAATCTAATATGAAAAACTGCTTGTCGGGGTTAATATTCTGTATAATTGAAGCGATATCTGAAGGATGTACTTCGGCTAAGGCGGTTCTAATAGCATCGCTGTTTTTAGCTTCAATGTAGCCTTTAATTTCCTTTGTAATATCCTGAATTTCCATAATATTTATCCGTTTGAAATTTAAACCCTTATTCTATGCAAACAGGTCTAAATGTAAAGCTGTATTAAAAGAATATTAAAACATGGTAAAATCCATATCTTATCTGTTATGGGCAAATTAATCAGTTACGGAAATTTTATAAAAATTGAACATACACTGTTCTCTTTTCCAATAGTTCTTGCCGGGTCATTTTTTGCAGCGGATGGTATACCTCCTGCTTACATACTGGCACTTATTCTAATTGCTGCAGCAGGGGCAAGAACTTGTGCAATGGGTTTAAACAGATTGATAGACAGGGATATTGATTCTGCTAATCCAAGGACCATGGACAGGGAGTTGCCATCCGGAAAAATTAAACTCCGGGAGGCCTATCTAATAACCGGATTTGGTCTTGGCCTTTATTTTGCAAGCTGTTACCTCATTTGCAGCATTGTATTTTATTTATCCCCAATTCCATTACTTGTATTTGTAATCTATCCTTATCTTAAAAGGATTACACCATTTTGTCATTTTGGTGTGGGGCTGGCCCTGTCGTTTGCACCTCTTGGCGGATGGCTTGCTGTAACTTGTTCTTTTGAAAATATGGTCCCAGCAGTATTGCTTGCACTCTTCACTCTTTTTTGGGTCTCAGGTTTTGATATTATTTATGCCACTCTTGATGAGGAGTCAGATCTTAAAAACAGGATATATTCCATGGTTTCTGTTTATGGAAGAACGAATGCACTTAAAGTTTCAGCAGTCTGCCATGTTGCTTCTTTTCTGGTTGTTGTAATATTTTACTTATTGGAATTCAGATCTTTAATCTCTGGGTTGGTACTTCTTATTATAGGAGGGCTGCTTTATTTGGAGCATAAAAAATCATCCAATATAGATCTTGCATTTTTTAAAATCAACATACTGGTTGGGGGTGCAATCTTCCTTTTCGTTATTTGTGGGATATACTTTAAATAACTATGAGAACTATTGTGGGGATAACAGGTGCTTCAGGTGTAGCATATGGAGTTGATTTTTTACGACGCTGCCCTGATGACAAATACCTTGTCGCAAGCAAGTGGGGCAAGCACGTACTAAATGAGGAGCTTGGCCTTAAAGTGGATGAAATAAAGCCGTGGGTAAATGAAATATACAGTGATTCTGATCTCGCGTCTCCTTTCTCATCTGGAAGTAACCATTTTGATTCTCTTGTCATTGTACCTTGTTCAGTTTCTACAATGGCCAAAATAGCAAATGGAATTGCAGACACGCTTATAACAAGAATAGCGCATGTTGCACTAAAAGAAAAAAGGCGGCTTGTTATTGCTCTCAGGGAAACGCCGCTTAGTTCTATAGCGCTTGAAAATGCTTTAAAACTTTCGAGGGAAGGTGCAGTAATTATGCCTATAAGTCCACCACATTACCTTGAGTCAAATACCGTGAATGATCTTGTAAGTGGATACGTGGATAAACTACTGAATATTGTTGGCGTAGAAACAACCAAGGGATGGAAGAGTGAAGAACTTGATTAATTCAAATTTAGGAGCTAAAAATGCCAATAGACAATGATTATCAACATATAGGGAAAACCCAGGGAATGAAAAATCATGATCATGACATGATTCAGGAATTAAGCCAGAGGGTTGATTCCTTATGGAGATATGATCAGTATATTGCCAACGCTGCTGGTAATAAATCACTTGAAAATTTATGGAATAAACTAAAAAAGCAGGAAAGGGCAAATATTACTGCATTAAAAAGAATGATAAGTGAGCATGTAAAAAAGAAGTGTTTCTAACAATTTAACTCTTGTATTAAAAATTAATTTCTATAGTTTTAAAACTTTGCATATCTATTCAAAAAAATTGTATACATTTTCAATAATATGAGTTTGCCAAAATTTTATAATTTAAACGATTATATCGATTATCTGGAAAAGCGCGGTGAAGTTAAAAGAATAACAACTGAGGTTGACCCGGATTTAGAAATTACTGAAGTTGCCGACAGGGTAATAGCAGACAATGGGCCTGTTCTGATTTTTGAGAATGTAAAAGGGGCTGATTTTCCCATGGCAATAAACCTTTTTGGTACCGAGGAAAGGGTAGAGCTTGCCCTCGGAAGAAAACCAAGAGAGGTTGGAGAAGAGCTTGTAGAAATTTTTCAAAAATTAAATCCGCCTTCCTTAAAATCATTATTTACTGTTTTTTCAAAAGCCTATGGACTTGTAAACCTTAGAACAAAAAAAGTCTCTTCCGGTATTGTTCAGCAAAATGAATTTGAACCTGATCTTTCAAGATTACCAATAATAAAATGCTGGCCAAAAGACGGCGGAAGATTTGTTACACTTGGACTTGTCCTTACCCAAGATCCACTTACAAACAGAAGGAACCTCGGCATTTACCGAATGCAGGTATATGATAAAAAAACAACTGGAATGCACTGGCATCCTCATAAAGGCGGAGCTGCACATTACCATGAAGCAGGAAAATTAAACAGAGATCTCGAAGTTGCTGTAATACTCGGGGGTGACCCCAAGATGATCTTCAGTGCTATTGCCCCTCTCCCGGATGGAATGGATGAACTGGCCTTTGCTAGTTACCTTCGAGGAAAACCAATTCCCATGGTAAGAGGTAAGACAATCTCACAGTCAGTCCCGGCAAATGCTGATTTTGTATTAGAGGGTATTGTTCCGCAGAACGTGCTAAGAGAAGAAGGTCCGTTTGGCGATCATTTTGGGCACTATTCAATGGAAGCTGATTTTCCTATATTTAAGCTAAATACCATTACACATAAAAACAATCCTATTTTCCCTGCAACAATAGTGGGTAAACCTCCCAAAGAAGATGTATTCCTGGGAATGGCTGCTGGAGAGATGTTTTCCCCGTTAATAAAAATTATTCAGCCTGAAGTTAAAGATATGTGGGCTTACTACGAAGCGGGCTTTCATAATCTCCTAGCGGTATCTGTTGACGAGAGATACCCTAAAAACGGTATAAAAACAATGCTTGCCTTATGGGGTACCGGGCAACTTCTTCTGACAAAATGCATGATTACAGTATCAAGTGATATAGATCCAAGGGATTTTAATTCGGTATTAAACGAAATCGGAGAAAATTTTGATCCCCGTGAAGACTTTCTACTCATCCCCTGGGCACCGCTGGATACTCTGGATTTTACAAGTGGTAAATTAAATGTAGGTAGTAAAATGGGAATAAATGCTTTAAGAAAACCAGAAAATCAAAGAAAAACCTTTGCAAAGAAAGTTCCCGATCCGAGAGCAAAACATAAAGAGATAATAGATTTCAGACTTCTCAATGGCGGTTTTCTAGTATTGCAGTCAAAGGGTGACCCAAAGAAACTTATAAGAAAAATGTTTAAGACCCCGGGATACAAGAATGTCAGGATACTTGCTGTGGTTAGTGCGGATATTGACCTGCATGATGACACGGACCTAATTTGGGGTATATTTACAAGGTTTGATCCCTATCTTGATATAGTCTTTGAGAAAACAGAATTAAAAGGGCCTGCAGTTCTTTACGATGGCCGCATGGGTATAGATGCCACATCAAAAAAATGGTATCCTGACGTGATAGAAATGTCAGATGATATAAAAAACAAGGTGAGTAATAAATGGACCAAATATTAAAAAATGTAGAAACAATTTGCACTGATAAAGATTTACTTCCCATACTTGATAAAGTAGGCAATGAACAACGCCTTTCCTTTGAAGACGGCCTTACTATAATGGCTACTCCTGACCTTCATTCCGTGGGTATGATGGCTGACTATGTTAAGAGAAAAAAGAATGGGGACAAAGTTTATTTTGTTGTAAACAGGCATGTTAACCCGTCAAATATTTGTGCTATTTCCTGTAAATTCTGTGCATTCGGTACGACTAAGAAATCAGCCAATGCGTATGAACTCTCACACGAACAGATGCTTTCAATGATAAGTGATGAAATCAAAGAAGTACACATTGTAGGCGGACTTCATCCTGACTGGGAATTCAAGGAATATCTGGATATCGTAAGGATGATTAAAAAGAACTATCCAGATACTCATATAAAGGCATTTACAGCGGTCGAAATAGACTGGTTTACAGAGATTGCCAAACTCTCAATCGAGGATGTGCTACTTACACTTAAAGAAGCAGGGGTAGATGCGCTTACAGGTGGGGGTGCAGAAATTCTCCATCCTGATGTCAGAAAAAAAATATGTGCACCAAAGACTGTTGCAACACGCTGGGAAGAGATTCACAGGATTGCGCACAGGCTAGGAATACCAACAAATGCAACAATTCTTTATGGCCATGTGGAAGAACCATTTCACATAGTTGACCATATGGAAAGACTAAGAAATATCGAAGATGATTCACCGGGATTTTTTGCTTTTATCCCAGTATTATTCCAACCTGAAAATACGGGCCTTAAGAATATAAAACCTTTTCCTGCTTCCTATGATATGAAACTGCATGCACTAGCAAGGCTTTACCTCGACAATTTCCCACATATCAAGGCTTACTGGATAACTCTAGGAGAAAAGGCAGCGCAGGTTGCACTTCATTACGGGGCAAGTGATGCAGACGGCACAATCATTAAAGAGAAAATTATTCATGATGCCGGTGCACCTTCGGATATTGGCCACAGCAGGGATTTTATGGTCAACATGATTAAGAATTCAGGTTATACACCTGTTGAAAGAGATGCTTTATATAATGAAGTGCAGGTTTTTAATTAAAATTCTAAAAAATATTTTAAATAAATATCAGATTGAAGTTAATGATAAATGGTTATAAGTCTTTAATTGAGATATTAATCTTTATAGATAATAAATATTTAAATCAATTTATCTTTTTACTTCTAAATGATATTTATCTTTTAATAAAAACAAAGAATATTGTAAAATATAAGAGAATAAAAAATATAAAAACGAATCCAATAATCATTGGTGGGTGTGCTAGGTCTGGAACAACTCTGCTTTTGGCTATTCTCTCATCACACCAAAATATTCATTCTATTCCCTTTGAAACTAATTATTTTTGTAACTATAAGAAATCGAATACAAATTTTAAAATAAGAAAACTTTATAATTATGTAATAAAGCATAAATTGTACGATCAAAATATAAGAATTTGTGAGAAGACTCCAAGAAATATCTTAGTTATCGATAAACTATTAAATTATTTTGGGAACGGACTTAGGTTTATAAACATTGTAAGGGATGGAAGAGATGTCGTAACTTCTATACACCCTGGTAATCCTGATGGTTACTGGGTTAAACCGGATAGATGGGTAAATTCTTTGAACATAGGACTATTATATGAAAACAATCCCCAGGTTCTTACAATTAGGTACGAAGATTTAATTCTTGAATTTAAAGAAACAATGTTAAAAATATGTGAGTTTATTAGTGAAGAATATTCTACTAATTTTGAATGCTATGATGAATTATCGAACATTAAGAAAATCCAGGGTAGGAAAACATCTTTGCCATATAGAAACTCAATTGGAAGATGGAAAGAGGGTAAATATAAAGAATTAATTGCAGAATTTTTGGAGGAGCGGAAAGCATTAGAATTATTACAGCATTATAACTACATTGCTTAGAATAATTATTTATTAATTCTATGAAAGCCAGAAAAATTGTATTAATACCGGGTGATGGGATAGGCCCTGAAATATGTGAAGCAACAAAGAAAGTACTTTCTGCGGCAGGTGCAAAGATTGAATGGATTGTTAGGCATGCTGGAGTTACGGCCCTTGAAAAGTATGGTGATGTGCTTCCAAAAAACACTATTGATGCAATCCGTAAACATAAGATTGCAATAAAAGGCCCTTGTACTACACCAATTGGAGAAGGTTTTTCTTCAGTAAATGTCCAGCTTCGCAAAACCCTGGACCTCTATGCCGCGGTAAGACCTGTAAGAAACCTGAAAGGAATATATACAAGGTTCTCAAATGTAAACATTGTAATAATCAGGGAAAACACTGAAGGACTATATAGCGGTGTTGAAAATGTTGTGACTCCCGGAGTGGTTATGAGCATGAAAGTTGCAACTGAGAAATCATGCAAAAGAATTGCCCGTTGGGCCTTCGAGTATGCGAATAAAAGAAAAAGAAAAAAAATTACAGTATTTCATAAAGCTAATATTATGAAATTATCTGACGGACTGTTTATTAAGAAGGCAAGAGAAGTCAGTGAAAAATATAAAAACATTGAATATGAAGAAACAATTATTGATGCAGGCTGTATGAAGATTGTACAAGACCCTTCCCAGTTTGATATTTTACTACTCGAGAATCTCTATGGCGACGTACTCAGTGATCTGTGTGCAGGTCTTGTCGGAGGTCTTGGTGTAGTACCCGGTGCAAATATTGGTGATAACTGCGCTGTGTTTGAGGCAGTGCATGGTTCAGCACCAAATATTGCAGGGCTCAAGATTGCTAACCCGCTCGCTATTATTATGTCAGGGGTAATGATGCTAAATCATCTTGCTGATACAGAGGGCAGAGAAGACATGAGAAAAGCTGCCGAAAAAATCAAAACAGCTTATGATATTGCATTATCCCTTGGGGAAACTACACAAGATCTTGACGGGAAACTCAATACACCCGAATTTGCGAGGGTACTGGTCCAGCATATACTAAAATTAAAATCCTGACCCTTCAGTTTCTAATCTATAGGAAATTATAAATTAAATTAAAAAAATATTTCAGGTTTGGAGAAGCTTGCTGAATTTCCAGTTTGGATGACATTGTAGTTATATCAGGGAAAAGTAAATCATTGTAGATTTCTGCGACCTCTTTAAATTCCTCCAGCTCTAGTAAAGGCGGTTCATGTATTTTTAGGGGTCTTACGTTCTTCTCGGCACCTGTTATTCTTATGCCTTTTCCTTCCACTCTTGCAAGGAACCATCTCTCGGTATCAGGTTCAGGTAATTCTGCGCCATCACCAACTTTATCTAAAATGATTTTCCATTCGTCTTCTTTAGTTTCGCTGAAATCTAGTTTTCTATCTTTCAATACAACCGGCATATTTATGCTCCTTATTAATATTTAATTGAAGAGTAACTATACATAATAAAAATATTTTTATTTGGTTTAATTTAAATGCAGCTTCAAGTACTTTGCTGTATAAGATTTTCGAGATTTTAAAATCTCCACCGGGGTTCCTTCTGTTACTACATGCCCACCACCTTCTCCACCTTCAGGTCCGAGGTCTAATACATAGTCAGCTGATTTAATAACATCAAGGTTGTGTTCAATTACTATTACGGTATTACCATTGTCTACAAGCTTGTTCAGGACATCTAGAAGTTTATTTACATCCTCACTATGCAGTCCTACAGTAGGTTCATCAAGTATGTAAAGTACCCCGCTTGCCGTTTTACGTGAGAGTTCCCTTGCAATCTTTATTCTCTGGGCTTCACCTCCGGAAAGTGTAAGTGCTGATTGCCCAAGCCTTAGATATCCAAGACCTACATCCTGAAGAATTTTTAACATCCTTACTATCTTATGATGTTCGAAAAAGAATATTACTGCATTATCTACGGTAAGATTTAATATTTCATCAATATTTTTACCATTAAACTTATAAGCAAGAATATCTTTTTTAAATCTTTTGCCGCTGCACTCTTCACAAGTAACAATTACATCCGCAAGGAAAAGCATTTCTATTTTTTGCCTACCTTCTCCCTGACAACTCTCACAACGTCCGTTCTTAACATTAAAAGAAAAGTGTGAGGGAGTAAATCCCTTCAACTTTGCCTGCATGGGAGAGGATATAACTTTTCTTATCTCATCATATACTTTTATATACGTTACGGGATTTGATCTTCCTGACCTCCCAATAGGAGACTGGTCCAGAAGAATTATGTCTGATATAAATTTGTCGCCTTTTATCTTGTCTACCTTGCCGGGCTTTTCCTTTTCACTTCTGAATTTTCTAACCAGGTTTTTATAAATTACATCGTTTACAAGTGAACTTTTTCCTGATCCGGATACTCCGGTAACGCATGTAAATTTTCCAATTGGTATAGAGACATCAATGTTCTTTAGATTGTTTTCCTTTGCACCTGAAACAGTTAAATACTTGCTTTTACCATTTCTTAATCCCTTATTTTGTTCAATAAATTTTTCACCAGATAAATATTGCCTTGTGTAAGAGTCTGTTTTAGATTTAATGAAATTTTTAACACGTCCAATATATACTATTTCTCCGCCATGTTCTCCAGCATCAGGCCCAAGTTCTATAATATTGTCTGCGGACGAAATCAAATCATGATCATGTTCCACAACAAGGATTGTATTATTACGGGACTTAAGTTCAGTAATAATTGAAATAAGTTGGTTTATGTCTTTTGGGTGAAGCCCAATAGAAGGTTCATCAAGTACGTAGAGTGTCTCAGTAAGTTTGGAGCCAAGCTGGCATGCAAGGTTGACTCTTTGGCTTTCACCACCGGAAAGAGATCTTGAGAGTCTGGATAAAGTAAGGTATCCGAGACCTACCTTTATAAGGAATTCAGACCTTGAAAGTATTTCATTTGTAAGATCTTCAGATAAGGATTTGTTATATTCCGAAAGGTTCAGATTCATAAAAAAATCATAAAACCTGTATATGGTTATTTCAGAAAGATCATGGATGTTTTTATTGTTTACACATATGTATAAGGACTGTTCCTTTAATCTGCTTCCATTACAGGTTTCACATTTAACTGAGGACCTGTATCTGCTCAGGAATACTCTTACATGCATTTTGTAACTTTTTTTTTCGAGTCGCTTGAAGAAACCGTTAACACCCCTGTAGTTATGTTTGCCATTAAAAACAAGTTCTTTTTGTATATTGGTTAATTGGCTGAATTTTTTGGAGGTATTAATGGAGTTATCTTCAGCAAACTCTATAAGTCGCCTCATATGTATTTTATAGGAAGGCTTGGTAAATGGTTCAATTGCTCCATCTCTTATGCTGAGATCCGGATTTGGAATAACAAGTTCAGGGTCAATCTCCAGATTGTTTCCAAAACCATTGCATTCAGGGCAGGCACCCTGGGGACTGTTAAATGATAAAGAAGCAGGTGTTGGTTTTACAAACTGAATATCACAGCCGGTGCATTCAAAACCGTCGGTATAGTTATAAATCCTGCCTTCTATTATGTTTACAAACAGACAATTTGATTCTTTAAAGGCAATTTCCAATGCTTCAATTAACCTTGATCTGGAATCCGTATCAAGTGAGATTCTGTCTATAATTAGCTGTGCATTTGCAGGAAATAAATCAAGATCCCCAAGTTCAATGTAATCTGAATCGGCATAAGCCCTGCTAAAACCCTTTGCAAGATAGTTTGATGGACTAAATCCTTCTTTTACCGGTACGGAGATTATACATTTTTGTCCGGTTTCATTTTTATAAATATTTTCTGCAATAATATCCGGTGTGTATTTTATAACTTCTTTGCTGCAACCGGGGCAATATATCTTTCCTATTTTTGAAAACAGTACTCTCAGGTAGTCGTTTATTTCTGTTGTTGTCCCGACTGTTGAACGTGAGTTTCTTATAGTGTTCTTACTTTCTATAGCAATTGCAGTTGGAAGGCCCTTAATATCATCTACATCAGGGCGGTCTACACGTTCAAGGAACTGACGGGCATATGTAGAAAGACATTCAATGTAGCGCCTTAACCCTTCGGAGTAGACAGTATCAAGAGCGAGGGAAGATTTGCCAGAACCGCTAAGCCCGGTAACTACTGTATATTCACCCCGTGGTATTTTTACATCAATATTTTTTAGGTTGTTTTCCCTAGCCCCGTTAACCTCAATGAATTCTTTTTTAAATGATTTTGATGACATAATTAGTTGATGAATTCTGATAATTCTAAAAGATCTTTTACCTGTTTAACTTTAATTTCTTCATAATCAATTCCGTCTTTATTGTTTATCCAGATTGTATCTATACCGGCATTCCTGGCGCCCATTATGTCAGCCCCATATAAATCGCCGATATGCAGTATATCTTTTGTATCAATTCCGAGCATTCGTGATGCAAGTAAAAAAATATTTTTATCAGGTTTAATTATCTTTACATTTGTCGAATCAATTATAAGTTCAAAATATTCTGCAATCCCGACTTGCTCACACTTCTCTTCTGTTTTTCCATCATTATTGGAAATAACCGCCAGTTTGAATCCGGAATTATTAAGATCTTTCAGAAGCTTTTTTGCACCGGGAAGAAGTATTCTTTTATATTCTGATTTTGACAAATTAAGTCTAATATGATTCCAGGCTTCCTCTGGTTCCATATTTATACCAAGTTCACGTAATATAATTGAAATTAATTTCTTTTGATAAATGGAAGAAGAAATAGTCTTATCATCAATATAGTCTTTAAAAATAATATAATCTGCATACTGAAATGCCCTGAAATACTGCTTTTCGGTAAACTTATTGCCTGCCTCAATAAGGGCTATTCTTATCCTGTCGGGGTAGGTAGGAATTGTTGAAGCAATAGTATCTCCGAAGTCAAAAAAGATTGCTTTTTTATTTCTAATATTGATCATTGCAGTATGAAAATATTAATGATTGTGATGAATAGTCAAAATCTTTGTATATAATGCCCGTTTTCTTGCTAACAAGGATAAATTAAGATACCATTTCCTTCACATTTCGGAGGTAAAAATATGTCTGAATTAGAAAAAATTGATCCTGAAATTGCAAGTGTAATTAAATCTGAAATTGAAAGGCAGGAGTGGAAGCTCGAACTTATTGCATCTGAGAACTATGTGAGTGATGCTGTGATGGAGGCTTTGGGCTCTGTTCTTACAAATAAGTATGCAGAAGGATTGCCTGGAAAAAGATATTATGGCGGCTGCGAATATGTTGATATTGCCGAAGACCTTGCAAGGGATAGGGCATTAAAACTTTTTGGAGCAGATGCAGTTAATGTACAGCCTCATTCCGGGGCACAGGCAAATATGGCTGTTTTCTTTGCGGCTGTACAACCCGGTGATACAGTGCTTGGAATGAACCTTGCCCATGGAGGCCACCTTACACATGGTAGTAGTGTCAATTTCTCAGGGCGATTATACAATATTGTCCCCTATGGTGTTACTGAAGATACTAATATAATTGATTATGATGAAGTAAGAAAACTCGCCGTTGAAAATAATCCAAAACTTATTATTGTTGGCTGGAGTGCTTACCCCAGGGACATTGATTTCAAGAAATTTAGGGATATTGCCGATGAATGCGGAGCACTTCTAATGGCTGATATAGCACATCCTGCAGGGCTTGTTGTTGCGGGACTTTATTCCGACCCTATCCCACATTGTGATTTTGTAACTACGACAACACATAAAACACTTCGTGGACCAAGAGGCGGTATGGTAATGATGAAGGAAGAACATGCAAAAGTGATTAACAGCAGGGTTTTCCCGGGCACTCAGGGCGGTCCATTAATGCATGTAATTGCTGCAAAGGCAGTTGCTTTCCATGAAGCCCTACAACCTGATTTTATAGATTACCAGAAGCAGATAGTAAAAAACGCAAAAAGAATGGGCGATAAATTAATGCAAAGCGGATTCAAACTAGTTTCAGGTGGCACTGATAACCATCTTGTACTGGTTGATTTACGAGATACAGATATTACAGGTCGTATTGCAGAAGAAACACTGGATAAAGCAGGAATAACTGTAAATAAAAATGCAGTACCATTTGACCCTGAGCCTCCGGCGGTAACAAGTGGTATAAGGATCGGGACACCGGCCATTACCACAAGGGGTATGAAAGAAGATGAAATGGATACTGTTGCAGATTGGATAACTGAAGCTTTTGAGAATCATGATAATGATGCTGTACTTAGCAGGATTAAAGATGAGGTGAAAGACCTTTGTACTAAATTCCCTGTTTATGGGCACAAGTTGGTATAAAACCTGTTATCATTGAAATAGTATAAATATTATATTTTAATAAATTCTTCAAAATGGCGGTGTAAAGAACAGCTATGAAATGTCCCTATTGCAGTTTCTTAGATAGTAAGGTTGTTGATTCAAGAAACGGTAAAGATGGTACTTCTATCAGGAGGCGCCGTGAATGTCTTAAATGCAACCGCCGTTTTACTACATATGAAAGAATTGAAGAAGTAAACCTTGTTATTGTCAAAAAGGACGGCCGTAGAGAGGGTTTTGACAGGTCCAAGATAATAGAAGGTCTTGAAAAAGCTTGTGAAAAAAGGCCTATAAGCGTAGAAGTTATTGAGAGTCTCGTATCGGACCTGGAGCGTGAACTCCAGGAAACAGGAGAAAGGGAAGTAAATAGTAAAGCCATTGGTGAGAGACTTATCAGTAAACTCTATGAGATTGACGAAGTTGCTTATGTAAGATTTGCATCGGTTTACAGATCATTTAAAGACGTAAACCAGTTTATGGATGAATTAAAAGAACTATTAAAAGAGAAGGATGACTAAGCTTTTTCATTGAATAATGCTTATAGATACCCACGCACACCTTGTTTCACTTGAAGACCCTGATGAAGCTGTTCAAAGGGCAATAGATAATGGTATTTTAAAAATTATATCTATGGCTACAGGGCTGGAATCCTGCTATACAACATTAGAGATTGCAAAAAAACATGAGCATGTATATGCAGCTGTTGGTATTCACCCTCACTCAGCATCAAGTTATAAAACAGAAGTTATTAATGAAATTGAGAGCCTTACAAGCGAGAAGAAGGTAGTTGCTATAGGTGAGACGGGGCTGGATTATCATTATATGAATTCACCAAAAGAGATTCAGATTGAATCTTTTAGCTCCCACGTTAATATGGCAACCAGGTTAAAACTTCCTTTTGTTGTGCATGTAAGAGATGCGGATGAAGATATGATTGATATTCTTTCAGCTGCAAAATTAAATGATAATCCCGGTGTTATTCATTGTTTTTCGGGCAACTGGGAAATGGCACAAAAATATCTTGATCTTGGATTTTATATTTCTTTTTCCGGTATCGTGACTTTTAACAAAGCTGAGGAATTAAGAGAAGCTGCTAAGAATGTACCTTTTGACAGGATACTTGTTGAAACGGATTCCCCGTACCTTGCCCCTGTCCCTCACAGGGGGAAACCCAATGAACCGGCAAATGTCAGATATGTTGCAGAAGTAGTAGCCAAGGTTAGAGATGTAGATTTACCAACACTTGAAAACCAGCTTGCTAATAATACTAAAACACTTTTTTCTAATATTAAGTAGCATATAATCATAAAATGGCCACAAAACCTTTAATAGGAATTACAATGGGTGATCCCAACGGGATCGGACCGGAAATAATTGCTAAAGCTGTACAAAGTGAGGAAGTTCTAGATATCTGCGTTCCTGTGATCTATGGTTCACGTTCGGTGTTTAGGAAAGCTGAGCTTACTTTTGGATTAACTATTAATTGTAAAGTTGAAGATAAAGGAAATTATAAAGATCTTGAAGTAATTCCCGGTGATATTAATAAACAAGCCGGTGGATCGAGTATTTTTTACATTAACGAAGCTGTAAAAGATACACTGGATAAAAATATTAGTGCTGTTGTTACTGCACCAATAAGTAAGGAATCAACTCATCTCTCAGGTTCTATTTACCCCGGACATACAGAGATGCTTAGAGACCTTACCAGTGCAGGTAATGCTGTAATGCTCTTCGAGGGAGGGCCCTTCAGAGTTGCCCTCGTTACTATTCACTGTGCATTGTCAGAGGTGCCAAAGTTAATTACAAAGGAAAAAGTACTCAGTACGTTAACAGTTTGTAATAATGACCTTCAAAATAAATATGATATATATGACCCCAAAATAGCCGTTTGCGGCCTTAACCCCCATGCCGGCGAAGCAGGTGCATTCGGTGATGAGGAATTAAAAGAGATCATGCCCGCAGTAGAGGAAGCTAAGAAAGCTGGAATTAAAGTTGCCGGACCTTTACCGGCTGACACTCTATTTTACACTGCCAACAGGGGTGAATGGGATTTGGTATTAGCTATGTATCATGACCAGGGTTTAATACCTTTTAAGATGCTTGCATTTGATACAGGAGTTAATGTAACTCTTGGGCTTCCAATTGTGCGTACTTCACCTGATCACGGTACGGCTTTCGATATTGCCTGGAAAGGTATTGCCAAACCAACTAGTATGGTTGAAGCAATAAAGGCAGCTGTAAGGTTAATAAACTGAAAAATTATTTTAAGGCTGGGTATTAATTATATGTTCTTGCTATGTCATAAAATAGTGGAAGTATTTCGCCAGATTTGCCCTGTAGAGATATATCGTAAATAGCTGAATTTGGAGTTTCTTCAAGATTGATTTCTATTACCTTTTTGCCTGACTGTTTAGCCAGAAGCCCCATGGATGCAGCAGGTTCCACAACACCGGATGTGCCTATAATCATCATTAAATCTGATTCTTCTATCGAGAGTAGTGCCTGGTCTATCATATGCATTGGTATTATTTCTTCAAACCATACTACATTGGGTCTTGTGATTTCACCACATTTATCGCACCTGGGCGGTAATTCGGGAATTGGAACTTCGTAATTTTTATTTACAATATCACATTTTTCACATCTAATTTCCCAAATGTTTCCATGTAGTTCTATAAGATTAATACTCCCTGCAATTTCATGAAGGCCGTCAATGTTCTGTGTAATCAGTGTGAATTTTTCTTTTTGCCTTTCTATTTCTGTGAGCGCAAAATGGCCCTGGTTTGGATTAGCTTTATTGATGATACGTCTTCTCCAGTCATACCATTCCCAAACAAGCTCGGGATCTTTTTTAAAAGCATGCGGAGAGGCTATATCCTGGGGATTAATGTTGTTCCACATACCCTCTTTATCTCTGAATGTCGGTATTCCGCTTTCAGCAGATATGCCAGCACCTGTGAGTACTGTTATCTTAGTTGCGGCATCTATAATCTGCTTTGCTGCCAGTATTTTATCGTCCGACCCCATGTAATAAAAGTAAAGCAATTTTTAGTTTAGCAAAATGATATTTTTTTAAAAATAATAAAAAATAATTTAGTTGTCTGCTTTTCTTGACAATTATTTCTTCATACTTAATCTTATAGGCTGTGTTGTCAGATTATTTACCGATTTTATTATTATTATTGTTCGCAACTTTCCTTGCATCATTACTGTTAACAATTTCTTTCCTGCTTGGCCCCAAAAGGCCAAAAGCAAGTAAATTGTCACCGTATGAGTCCGGGATTATTCCGGTCGGGGATGCAAGGGAAAAGTTTTCCATGAAGTATTATTTGATAGGAGCCCTGTTTATACTTTTCGATGTTGAAACGGTGTTTTTATTTGTATGGGCTGTTGTTTTTAAAGAACTCGGACTTTTTGCATTTATAGAAATAATTGTGTTCTTATTTGTTATACTTTGTGGATATTTTTATGCGCTTAGAAAAGGAGTCCTCGAATGGGAATAAATGCCGCACCCACAGCCGGTGGTGAAGGTTTTCTTACAACTACTGTAAATTCTGTAGCTAACTGGGGTAGGAAAAACAGTCTCTGGCCAATGCCTTTTGGTACTGCGTGCTGTGCAATTGAAATGATGGGAGCAATGATGTCTAGGTTTGACCTTTCAAGGTTTGGAGCTGAGGTCGCAAGGTTTTCACCCAGGCAGGCTGACCTAATGATCGTATCGGGGACTATTACTTACAAGATGGCATCAGTATGCAGAAATATATATGAGCAGATGCCCGAACCAAAATGGGTTATAGCCATGGGGTCCTGTACATGTGGGGGAGGGCCTTTTGACAGTTATGCGGTAGTGCAGGGTATTGACGAATTTTTACCGGTTGATGTATATATAGGTGGCTGTCCTCCAAGGCCTGAAGCACTTATAGATGCCGTAATTAAAATACAGAAAAAGATTGATATTGAAGGTGCACCGATTGTATGAGCGGATTCTCTCTTGAGCAGTTAAGCAACAGGCTGGGAAGTTATATTGAATCGTCATCGGAGTTCAGGGGAGAGAATACTTATTTTGTTGCACCTGATAAAACTCTTAAAATATTACAAATATTAAAAGAAGAATTTAAATTTACCTACCTTGTTGATTTAACAGCTGTAGATTATCTTGGAATTAAATCCCCCCGTTTTGAAATTGTATACTATCTCCACAGGTTTGGGGAAGACTATGATGAAAATATTAGAATCCGAATAAAAACAAAGATAACTGAAGACAACCCGTCAATAGATTCTGCAACTTCCATCTGGACAGGTGCTGACTGGCTTGAAAGAGAGGTTTACGATATGTTCGGGATTGTATTTAAAGGCCATCCCGATTTAAGGCGAATTCTAATGCCTGAAGATTATGATGAATTTCCACTAAGAAAAGACTTTGATGTAAGAAACAGGGAACCATCAAAAAAATCATTTCAAAAAGCGCTGCGTGAAGGGAATTTTTAATGGAAAGAGTTGAATTTATCGAAGAACAAAGCAGCGATCCCAATTTAAGAAAAGAGTCTATGATTCTGAATATGGGACCTCAGCACCCTTCGACGCACGGTGTTCTGAGAGTAGTACTTTATCTTGATGGTGAAGTGGTACAGGAAGCTGTTCCTTATGTCGGATACCTTCACAGAGGCATTGAAAAACTTTGCGAGGATATTACTTACCAGCAATGCCTGCCGTATACAGACAGGATGGATTATATTGCCTCTATCTGTAATAACATAGGTTTTATACTTTCTGTTGAAAAACTGCTTGGTATTGAAGATGAAATACCTCAAAGGGCGAAAGTTACCGAAGTAATCTTATCTGAACTTGGAAGAATAGAGTCACATCTTGTTGGTATAGGTACCAATGCCATGGACCTTGGTGCAATGAGTGCTTTTCTGTATTGTTTCAAGGAGCGGGAAAGAATTTATGACATACTTGAAATTGTCTGTGGTGCGAGGCTTACTACATCTTATCCAAGGGTAGGGGGGCTTCCAGATGAGCTTCCTGATAATTTTGAAGAAGTTATAAGAAATTTTATAAAAATATTTCCAAAAACCCTGAATGAAGTAGACAAACTTCTTACAAGAAACAAAATCTTTATAGAAAGGACAAGAGGCGTTGCAACAATAACTGCCGAAGAGGCAATTGGTTTTGGCCTCACAGGTCCAAGCCTCAGGGGAAGCGGCGTTCCCTTTGACCTTAGGAAATCTAATCCGTACCTGAACTATGACCATTATGATTTTGAAATTCCCGTTGCTTCTGATGGAGATGCCTATTCAAGATTTCTGTGCAGGTTCGAGGAGATGAGACAAAGCCTGAAGATTATTGAACAAGCTATCAATAACCTTCCAGACGGCCCATATATAGCAGATTTGCCGGACATAGTACTTCCGGAAAAGCAGAAGGTTTATACGCAGATGGAATCTCTGATCAGACATTTTGTAATAGTTTACAATGGGTTTAATACCCCGCCCGGGGAAATATATCACGGCGTTGAAAATCCCAAAGGAGAACTTGGATATTATATTGTCAGCGATGGAACGGGTAAACCTTACAGGATCCATGTACGTGGCCCTTCCTTTGTAAACATGCAGGCCCTGCCTATGATGGCAAAAGGCAGGCTTGTAGCCGACGTGATTGCTGCAATCGGAAGTATAGACATTGTCCTTGGCGAAATTGATCGGTAGAGCTACGGAACAATGAAACTATTGCTAAGAAAGTCAATTTAAATCTTTATTTAGGTTTACTATACCAATATTTTCGGTTTGAAGAACTGCAGCTGCTAATTACTATTGCTTCCAGAATTTATTTAAATATTTATTTAGTTATTGCTTCCAAAAAAGAATATGTCCGCAGAGTTGCATCTTAACTACCATATTTAATATTCAATAAATACAGTTAATTAGGCCAGATAGGAGTAGCTTTCTACTACTAAAGTAGTAGAAGCTCTCTACTACTAAAATCCTACTAAAGTGGTACAGACACTTCACTATTAATATGCTAATTTCTGAGTGAATGCTCGTGATTCTTGATCACGCATCATATCAAATACTTAGTAGGTGGCGTTATGAAAAAATTATATATATTAATTTATTTTGTCTATTTTTACGCTTTTCAGAATATTTTACGCACACAGAAAAAAGTCATGACCTGTTTGGTGCTGGGCTTTTTTTGTTTGGGTTTCAGTACAGCGGCGTTTAGTCAGAGTGGATTACTCGTCCAGGGGGGCGATCCAGTCACCCAAGCTCAATTTGATAAATATTTTAAGGCTTTTGTGCAGCTTCGTTATGGTCCTGAAGGCTTTTCACAAGGACCTAGAGGACCAATATCAAACTACAATTGTGGTGGTACATTAGTGGCACCGGATAAAGTCCTGACAGCAGCACATTGTGTAAAAGAGGCCGAAGGGTTTGGTCGAGACCTATATGCGATTATCAATGGGGGTGTCACTAAGACTGACAATCCTATACCTACGACAGATAACCGACGTTATGAGGTTACTTCGACACAATTACACCCATCATATGATACTCCAATATTGCTGATTCCACTTCAGCTGCATTTGACATCGCCGTCCTGACACTGGAAAAAAATGTCCCTTCCGCGAGCAATGGCGGCGTGGATCCGGTGCTACTTGATACCAGTCCAATCACACAAGAAATGATTGAACGAGGGATCAAAGTCACTGCCATCGGCTTCGGGCATAAAAAAAATGATTCAGCTATAAACACTTTGACAAATGGTGTCTTTTCTCCGGCTAGTGACGACCAATGTTTGGTCTCCCATGAAAGGGAGACTAAAAACCTGGGTGAGGTGGAACATACCACGATATGTATCCCTGTAACAGGGGCTTTAACCACCTTTTTTGGCGACAGTGGAGGTCCGGTATTTCTTGATTATGGCTCGGGTGATCACCGATACCGGCAAATAGGACTAGTTCAAGGTTCATCGGCTGTAAATGTAAATGCTTTGTATACCATTTTTGATAATCAAGTACGTCGTTCTGGCGGCATGACGGTCCTTGAGTTTCTTCAGAATCAGGGTATCGGCCGTGCATTAGTATCCAGTGATTATTATCAGATTGTTTAAATGGATACGGGTCACTGTTTGATTGATACCGATTTGATTAATACTACAGAAATTAGATTTCAAACAGGGGATTGTGATGGGACTGATATAAGCCAGTATTGGACCTTACCACCCACAGGGTCAGCTAATCACGGATTCATGGTGAATGCACAAACAGGTCAGTGTCTGGGTGTAGAAGGTTTTACGGATTGTAATACAACTCCTGCCGACAACATTAGTAAACAAGGTTGGCAATACGACAGCAGTTCGGGAGAAATAACCCACGAATACTATCCAAATGATGTTAGCGATGTTAAGTGGATGACCGGTAGGGCGCTTTCTCCACGGCCGTTGATTGGTGCAGGAAGAGCCAGACATAATCCCATCCTCGTTGGTGGTGACAATAATCTGCTCCTGGATTCTGGCACCATACACAATTGGCATGTACCGCAGGCAGGTTACTATGGCTTCATAGCGACGACAGACGCGAGTCGGGAAGAGGAAGACGATCCACAGGGTACACTTCTTTGTGCAGATCATGTTCATGACAGTGGACTTGCTGGCAATGATATCCATGCAGTGCGCTTAATCGAGGATAATCCGTGTATAAATGCTGATAGCAATGATAAATTAATATGGCGAGGCCATGCAGAAGCGCATGGCAGCCAAGAGAGTTGGTTTACGGAGTACAGCAATGGCAGAAATGAATCAAATAACCATCGGATGTTTAATTTCTTTTCAACCCAAGTCAGCTATTCGGATGCTACTTCAGGCGACGGGTTAAACTATTTTGAAATAGAACCAAACTCGGCCTCCTGGTATCAGTGGTATAAAGATGCACCGGCAATGACGCGCCTTCTGGCAGAAGACTTTTCCGATCCAGAAGTTTATTTGATAGAAGATTTTGACGACGGTAATATTAACGGTTGGACAATCTTTGATGATGCCAGTGGCACCTCCAACTGGTCGGTCAGTTGGGACCAAACTTTTTTTAGCTCCGGTAATCTGTTGCAGACCTCCAATATCTATGGCGGCAGCACCAGTAGAGCTCCCTTACCTAAACCGGGGACGTATCTTATATATGATGATGGTGACAACTGGCAGGACTACGTGGCAGAGTTATACTTCCTGTCGACAGACAATGATGCAATCGGACTGATGTTTCGTTATCAGGATGATGATAATTACTACCGCTTTAGCTGGGACCAGCAACGTAACTACCGGCGCCTGGTGAAAAAAGTAGACGGTAACTTTACCCTGCTTGCCGAAGACAGCGTACCTTACATCAAAAATAAAGTCTACAAGCTGGGGGTCAGTGCAGAAGGCGATCGATTACGTGTAAGTATTGATGGTGTGAAGATATTTGATGTGAACGATACAGACATCAGCAGCGGCAGCACCGCTCTTTACGCCTGGGCTAATAGTACAAGTCTATTCGATGGGATCAAAGTCTCTGATGCAACACTTCCGGGTTGGACTATAGTCGATGAGGGGAACGTTTCAGCACCCTCAAATTGGGTTCACAGAAATGGGGAACTGCTGCAAACTTCCAACATTCATGGCGGCAGCACCAGCGGAGTACCAGTACCTAAACCAGGAACGTATCTTATCCTTGATGACGGCTACGATTTGCAAAACTATGAGACCAGGTTAAACATTCGGTCGACAGACAATGATACGATCGGGCTTATGTTTCGTTACCAGGATAATGATAACTACTACCGCTTTAGCTGGGACCAATCGCGCAATCGGCAGCTGGTGAAAAAAGTCAACGGAGATTTCACCATATTGGTTCAAGACAGCATGGACTATGTACAAGGGGATACCCACGCGCTGGTGGTCAGTGCTGAAGGTGCTCAATTGAGTGTTAACATTGACGGTGAAACAATATTTTCTGTGGAAGATACGGATATCAGCAGTGGAACCCTAGCACTTTACTGTTGGGGCAATCAAAACTGTCACTACGATAATCTCGAAGTCGTTGGTAGTAGTACCAGTGACAATGCGTTGGTCACGGGGGGATCTTGCAATTCAAATAATTCTCGTGCGACAGCAGAGTATTATCCTTACGGGCCACGGGGCCTGAGGCGTAGTTTATGTCCAGGTGGTACAGACTGGTATAATGTGCAGATGTATAGTAACTGTGATTACAGTATTTACTACACAGATTCCGATGAATCTCTAGTTCTTTCCGTGTACGACGGCTACAACAACTTGTTGGGATGGACCTCGGATTCAGGTACAAGTCTGAGGGGTTCTATTAGAACAGGCCCATTGTATGTGAGCGTAACTGGTGATTATGATCACGATGTGAGCTATACCATAAACGCTTATTGTGATTGAGTTCTATTGTGGGCGGCCAATTGGCCTAAATGGCAAACTTATAATTTAAAGTAAGTGCTATGTCAAAAAGCCGCCCTGCGACAATTGTGTTTGGCGTAATTGATAGGTAGAACTGTAATTGTTTACAAATAAATTCGTCCAAAAGAACTTGGGCTTGTTCTCAGCTTTTCCCCGATTTATAATCAGGTTTAAATATATAAAGGATAGTAATTAAACTTTCTTTAAAAATATGTTTAAATTTTTTCTCGGGATCTTTTATTTCTACTGCTGAAGAAAAGGCGTTACTCATATCATAGTCAGCTGCAATTTTCTTAACTCTGTATAAATGGTATCCATGGCTTACAAATAGTATGGTTCTAAAATCGTGTTTGTTTTTTATTTCCGATACTTTTTTAAGACTTTCTTTAGTGGTTTTACCATCTTCTTCGATAAATATTCTAGAGTTTGGAATCCCTTTTTTATTTAAATAGTTCTTTCCAACCCTTGATTCCGATATTTTTTCTCCCTTTGCAACTCCACCTGTGAGTATTATGTGTTTAGCCACATCAGCTTTGTATAGCTCCTTGGCGTGGTCCAGCCTTGCCCTTAGCGCAGGGGATGGCCTACCGTTCCACTGGCTTGCACCAAGTACCACTATTGCATCGACGGGTTCTCTGTCCTGTGATTTAGAGCTTGTATAGATATTCGAAATCAAAAATATCCATAAAAATATTATTGATAGGAGCAATGCCGATAAGAGCTTGAAAAAAGTTCTCATATATTGAGTTTATTTCATTGTTACATTTAAATAAATACAGTGAATAAAATAAATATTATCTTGGAGCAGGTAGTTTTACTACTTCTGCTCCTTTTGGGGTTTTGAAAGTAAATGTTTTATCTGAGATCTTCTTGTTAATCTTAGTTTTTATTAATGAGATTTTTGTCTGGTTTCCAAACGGGTCAAAAAGAAAGATTGTACTTACCAACGAATCCGATTTATTTACGTTAATAATAATCTTGTTTTTTATTTCATCTTCATTTACATCAAGGGGTATTAGTTCAAGAAGGTATCCTGTATCGTTTTGAAATGCAGGGTTATTTATCAAGTTAACCTTAAAAAGTTCTTTTATTTTGCCAAGACCTGAAAGCAGAGTTGTTGATGAAGTATCGCCGTTATTTAAATCTTTCAAATTTGTTTTAAGTACCTGGTTTTCAGCTTCTATGTAGTACCAAAGATTCGTACCGTCTGAAACAATGGTATCTTTTGTTGGGCTGTAATAGTTCCATCTCATCTTGCCCGGTTTTTTAAACCAGACCTCTCCAAAAGCTTTCTGCGTTTTATCAAGGGCTTTTACTTCTGCTTCCTGCACAAAATCAGCATGAAAATCATTTATTCCTTCGTACTTTTTTTGGAGTTTGTCTACGATAAAATCAACCTTAGTTGATTGCTCTGCATAAATGAATTGAGATAATATTAATAATAATGACAATGTTAGTAAAATATGTTTTTTCAACTGTTGTTCTCCTTTACCTGGTTAATATCTATATATACTTCTCTAGGCCTTCCTGCTGATTCCTGAGGGCCGATAGCACCTTCACGTTCCATTGTTTCAACGATGTTGGCAGCCCTGTTATAACCTATTTTTAATCTTCTTTGCAGCATTGAAATAGATGCGTGTTTGGTCTCAGCAATAATCTTTAATGCAGTATAATACAGTTCATCCTTATCTTCACTAATTTCTCCTGATTCGTCACTTTCTTCTACGTATGTGATATGTTCGTTGTAGTCAGGTTTTCCCTGTGTTTTTAAATACTCAGTAATCTGTTCTCTTTCCTCATCAGAGATTAAAGCTCCCTGGAGTCTGATTAGTGACGATGCACCAGGTTTTAGAAACAACATATCTCCCTTGCCGAGAAGACTTTCGGCACCACCAGTGTCCAGAATAATTCTTGAATCAATTTTTGAAGAAACATGAAAAGATATTCTTGTTGGGAAATTGGCTTTAAGCAGTCCTGCAACTATATCTGCCGATGGCCTCTGTGTGGCTACTATCAGGTGAATTCCTGCCGCACGCGCCTTTTGTGAAAGCCTGGTTACAGATTCCTTAATCTCACTTGGAGCAACCATCATTAAATCCGCAAGTTCATCTATCACAATAACAATATAAGGCAGCCATCTGTCCCACTTGTCCTCAGAATTTTCCATTTCAATGTTTTTATTATGAGTCTCAATGTCTCTAACACCTTCATCTGAGAGGAGCTTATACCTTGATTCCATTTCTGCAACTGCCCATTTTAATGCAGCGGCGGCTTTAATTGGTTCGGTAACAACAGGATGAAGCAAATGGGGAATGTCTTCATAAATTGAAAGTTCAAGCATCTTCGGGTCAATCATGATAAATTTGAGTTCATTTGGTGTGGATTTGTAAATAAGGCTTGTAAGTATTGCATTTAATAACACACTTTTACCTGAGCCCGTTGTTCCAGCTATCATTAGGTGAGGGGCACGCCTGAGGTCTGTAAATAAAGGCCTGCCTGCTATATCCTTGCCGAGGGCAAGTGAGAGGGCAGACTGTTTATCCATAAAATCAGGATGTTCAATTAGTTCTCTAAGTACAACTGTTTCTCTCTCTTCATTTGGAACTTCAATACCAATAACATCCTTTCCAGGAATTGGTGCTATTATTCTGATGCTAAGTGCACTTAGGCCCATAGCAAGGTCATTTTCTAGTGATGAAATTTTATTTATTTTTATACCGGGAGCGGGTTTGTACTCAAACATGGTAATAACTGGCCCGGGCCGTATCTCGGTAATTTTCCCGGAAACGCCAAAGTCTTTTAATTTGTCTTCTATCAAGCGGGCTTTTTTATATACAGTTTCCTTGTCAATTGTTATCCCCGTATCTATTTTAGGGTCTAGCAGGTCAATGGGTGGGAGCTTGAAATCTTTCTTGAGTGGAAGGTTTATAACCTTCTTTTCATGTGTTGTAGGGCTATTAATATTTTCAAATACAATTTCGGGAGCCAATGATTCTTCTTCGGTTTCCAATGACGCCTTTGTTAACTTTTCTTCAAACAGTACTGGCTCAATTGAAATATTTTCTTCTATATTATTCTCTGTACGATTTTCCCTGTACTTGTAGTGGTCAATTAATTGCATCGAAGTGGCCTGAATATATTTATATAAATACCTTATTAAGCTGTTTACAACTTCAGCACTGTAAATTGCCGAATATTTTAAAAATTTGAAAACCTGATTAATTTTAACTTCAGTTATTAGTATTAAACTTAATAGAAGTACAATTGTTACTATAATATAAGAACCTACTGACCCGGCAAAGAAATCCCTTGTAAAAGTAGACAATATAACTCCGACCCAGCCTGCAGAGGGATCGTAACCCATTATCCCGTTTCCGAAAGATAGACCAATTAATGTAGTAATTGAGAATAGGAATATAAAACTGGATAATGCCTTGCGGTAAAGCCTTAAGCCTAGTTTGTTGGTATAAACTATGTAAGAAGTATAAAACATTACAACAGGAATAAAAAATGATGTTACCCCAAAAGAATTTCCAAGTAATCCTGATATAAAAACACCAATCTCGCCCATTGTGTTTTTGACATCTAATCCTGATTTTGAGCTGTAGGATATAAGACTAAGAAAAGAAAACAGGCCAACAGTAAAGAGTATTGCTGCAATTATCTCATTGGTTAGAGTGTCTTCACTTGTCTTATAAACGATTTTTTTTCTTCTAGCCATTTTAATGAACTAATTATACAATATAAAATAGTTAAACTAAAGGTTTAAATATTTTTATTAATATACTATAGAAATTACAAAGTTTTAGGAATGAGGTGGGTGAAATTATTAAAAAGTATTAGCAGCTTTAATAGCAAGTTCTATTGAATATAGAGGAAAAAGTCCAAAAAGCAGAGTTCCTATCGATAAAATAACAATAGACATTACCGATATAGGTTTATAAGGCTCAAATGTATGCCGTTCGTTATGCATAAAAGCATATACAAGGACTCTAAGATAGTAATAAGCTGAAATAACACTGTTTAATATCCCTATTACAGCAAGCAGGTAGAGCTGGGCTTCAACTGCAGAAAGAAAGATTCTGTATTTGGCAAAGAATCCTATGGTTGGTGGGATACCCGCAAGAGAAAACATAAATATAGCAAGGCATATTGCAGTATATGGCTTCCTCTGCCATAGGCCGGATATATGTTCGTAGTCATTAAATGACCTGTTTTCCCTGCTTAAATAGCAGAGTATAGCAAATGCACCCATATTCATGAGTGTGTATGCATATAAATAATAAAGAACCCCCGATAATGCATTGGGTTCGCCGTTAAGTTGTGCAATTATCCCTATAAGTGCATACCCCGCATGGGCTATGCTTGAGTAAGCCAGCATTCTTTTTATACTTTTTTGTGTTATTGCAGAAATATTACCAATAGTCATTGTTAATATTGAGACAATAAGAATAGCAGTGCTAATGCCTTGATGTGCGATATTAACACCCTCAAAAAGTACCCTTAGTAATATTGCAAAGCCTGCGGCTTTTACAGCAACGGACATGTATGCTGTGATTGGTGTTGGAGCACCTTCATAGATGTCCGGGACCCATTGATGCAGCGGCGCAGCCCCAATTTTAAATAGAAACCCTGTCAATATCATTATTGAACCTGTTACGTAAAGTATACTTGTATGGTCAAAGGCATTTACTATATCATTGAAATAAATTGAGCCGGTGGCTCCGTATAGTAGTGCAATACCGAATAATAGGATTGCAGAGGAAAATCCACCAAGTACAAGGTATTTAATGCCGGATTCAGTGGATCGGATGGATTTCTTATTGAAACCACTCAGGATATATACTGCAATGGACATAATTTCAAATCCTATAAAAAGCGACATAAATTCTTTTGCAGAAGCTAAAAACATCATGCCTGCTGTACAAAGCAGTATTAGTGCAAAATATTCGCTAATGTTCTCACTTTCCTCCATATAATCCTTGGATAGTAGTAATGTAAAGAATGCTCCAATTAAAAATATAGAGTTGAAATAAGCAGAAAAGACATCAAGAGATAAAGCTCCAGAAAAAGCTGTTGTAGGTTCTGAAAAGCGGCATAAATTTAATACGAATACAAGGCACACACATAGAATGGAAATAAAAAAACTGTAAGAGCTTATATTACTAATCTTTATAGTTCCAATTAGAATAATTACCAAGGAAGTAACTACAAGTACAAGTTCGGGAATTATAGATATTGTGCTTGATAATAAGCTGCTCAGTTCCATTTGTTCACCATAAATATTTGATGCTGCAGAATAAAATCCTCTAGTATGTTTAAGTGTTATTCAAAGTCAAGTTCACAAATATTAAATATCAAGTTGTAAGACTAAAATCCCTTTGTTCGAACTGATAATCATCTTCATTAATATACCAAAGCCTTGAATCATTAAATTTGCCCTGATTTATGGAAAAAATAATATAACCCCAGAATGGAGAAGCAATCTGTCTGTCTGTCTCTGAAGGTTTGGAAGGATGATCGGGGTGAGAATGGTAAATTCCTAATATTTCTAGTCCCTCTGATCTTGCCCATTCATCTGCTTCCATATAGGATTTGGGATCAAGTTCAAACCTGTCACGAAGTCTTTCTTTATCAAGTTTGTTAGAGTTTTTAAATTCTGTTTCAACTGTATCTTCGGAAATTAGGTTCTTACATTGTCTGTATGTTGTAATGTCTTCACCGCTTCCAATCATAACACCGCATACTTCATAAGGATATCCGGATTCACAGTGTTTAATCATTCCTTCATAAGCATCCTTATTTATCGTTACCACCATATTCCCTCGCTCAGGTACCTGAAACCGCTATCTGGAAGTACAGTGACAATTACCCCGGAATCAAGTTTCTTTGCAATCTCGTAAACAGCCTGAATTGCTGCCCCACCAGAATGTCCAACAAATATTCCCTTTTTTTCCATAATATATTTCATCATGTCGTAAGATTCTTCTGTGCCTATACCTATTGTTTCATCAGGGAAAGACTCGTTATAAATTCCCGGTTTGATTGATGATGGCATATGTTTAAGGCCTTCAAGACCGTGTAGAGATTCCGCAGGCTGCATTGCCAAAACCTTTATATTTTTATTGTATTCTTTTAATCTTGCACCTGTGCCCATTACAGTCCCACTTGTGCCCATACCGGCAATAAAATGGGTAATTTTTTTATTTGTCTGCTCCCATATCTCTGGAGCAGTTGTGTGATAATGTGCCAACGGATTTGACGGGTTGTTGTACTGGTCAGGCATGAAATATTTTTTAGAATTTTCATCTTTAATTTTACGAGCAAGTAATATTGCTCCGTCTGATCCTTCGAGAGGGTCGGAGTTAATAACTTTTGCACCGTAAGCCTCTAGTACTTTTTTTCTTTCAAAATTTATGTTTTCTGGCGTAACAAGTTCTACTTTATAACCAAGGGTCATTCCGATCATCGCATATGCAATAGCAGTATTTCCGGAAGAAGAATCCATAATGATTTTGTCTTTTGTGAGTTCACCTGAGGCAATGCCATCCATAATCATCCTGTAAGCAGCTCTGTCTTTTACAGAACCTCCAGGATTAAACCATTCTGCTTTTGCATACAGTTCCACACCGGGGCTGATATCGTCATACATATCACTGAATGATATAAGAGGTGTGTTGCCTATTAAATCAAGCAAGCTTTTAAAGGTCTTGGTTTTTGTCACTTTTTTTGCCGAAAAAGAAAAACTGAGTTATGAACGCTGAATAAGAACCTTATAAAAAAGGTCTTCTCTATGGATATCAAGTATCTTATGGCCCTCCTGCTCAACACTTTTAGGAAGATTGGCAAGAGGTTCACCTTCTCTTAGTTTTACTTCAAGGACTTGTCCCGCTTCCATTGTCTCAAGCTTTAACTTAGTTTTAACAAATGTCATAGGACAAATTTCTTTAGTAATATCTATAGATTTATCGGGTTTTAACTCTGTCATTGTTATTTATTCCATATATAAAACTTAGTGATAAAGTTACCACAGTAAATAGTTGATAACAAACGGTACTAATTGGATTCAATCCAGGAAAATACAGATTCAAAAATAAGTTTGCCGTCAGTACCACCGATTATATCTTCGCATGAGCGTTCGGGGTGTGGCATCATTCCGATTACGTTTCCAGAAGGGTTGCATATGCCGGCAATATTGTGGACCGAGCCGTTTGGGTTGGATGAAACTGCAGGTGTGCCATTTTCATCACAGTATCTGAAAACTACCTGAGAACTAGATATTAAATCATCAAGAGAATGGTCTTCAATATAAAAGTTACCTTCACCGTGAGCTACTGGTATTTTTATTATTTCACCCGGTTTGATAGAACAGGTGAATGGCGTGTCGGTATTTTCAACGGATAAGTTTGTCCATTTGCAGACAAATTTTAGAGAATTGTTCTTTAGGAAAGCTCCGGGCAGAATGCCCGATTCTACAAGGATCTGAAAACCGTTGCAAATACCAATTACAGGTTTTCCATCTTCTGCGAAAGATTTCACTGATTCCATCACGGGTGAAAATCTGGCAATAGACCCTGTTCTAAGGTAGTCGCCGTAGGAAAATCCACCAGGTATAACAACGCAGTCAAAATCGCTAAGGTCCTGCTCCTCATGCCATACATATTCACATTCATAAGAAAGTATGTTTTTCAGGGCATTATAGCAGTCGTAGTCACAGTTGGAACCGGGGAAAACAATAACACCAAATTTAGGCATTAACATCCTCTGTTATATGAATAGAATAGTTCTCTATCACGGTATTTGCCAATAGTTTGTTACACATTTCAGTTACAGATTCTTTTACTTCCTCTTCGGAATCACCTTCAATGTTAAGTTCTATCAGCTTGCCAATACGTGAATTCTTTACCTTGTTGTACCCGAGGTTGTTAAGCGCAGAAGATACGGCTTTACCCTGAGGATCAAGTACAAGAGGCTTTAGTTTTACTTCGATTTTTACAAAATATTTATTCATGGATTGAGATAAATTCCGGATGTGAAATGATATTACCTGTTTGATTTCAGGATTCCAATTAGCCTCTCAAGCTCATCACCTGAGTAATATTCAATCTCTATTTCCCCTTTTCCGGATTGTCCGCTTATTTTGACCTTGGTGCCAAGGGTTTTCTTTAGTTCCTCGGCGATTGCATCAAGATATTTTTTGTCGGTATTATATATAGGGATATTTTTGGACTTTGATTTTAATTTGGTGCTAGGCTTAACTAGTTTCTCTGTCTGCCTGACAGAAAGACTGTTATCAATTACTGTATAAAGGTACTCATCTAACAATGCTTCGTCTTCAACAGTAATAAGTGCCCTTGCATGTCCAGCGGAAATTAATCCATTTATTAATGCTTCCTTGGCCCTTTTTGTTAGTTTTAATAACCTTAACTGGTTGGAAATTGTAGACCTGTCTTTTCCTATTTTGCGGGAAATTTCTTCATGAGTGAGTTTGAATTCATCTGAAAGTTTCTGATAAGCTTCGGCTTCTTCAATAGGGTTCAGGTCTTCTCTTTGCAGGTTTTCGATTAAGGCCAGTTCCAGAATCTCGTTATCCTCTGCCTCTATAATAACAACGGGGAGGTTCTTTATACCGGCGAGTTTGGAAGCACGCCATCTTCTTTCCCCAGCAATAATCTCAAAGTCACTACCGGATTTTCTTACAGTTAGGGGTTGTATAATTCCCTTCTCCCTTATGGATGATGCAAGATCCCTGATTGCAGAATCTTCAAAGTTTTTTCTTGGCTGCGATTTGTTGGGCTTAATTCTCTCAATTGGAAGCAGGTTTGGTTGGTGTTCCTCTTTTTTTTCTGTTGGAATTAATGCATCAAGGCCTTTACCCAGTCTGGACTTCTTCAATTTGGAGAACCTCCGTTATGGGACAATAATTCTTTTGCCAATGCAAGATAATTGTCAGCACCAGCTGATTTTACATCGTATATTATTAACGGTTTTCCGAAACTTGGAGCTTCCGCCAACTTTACATTCCTGGAAATAACTGTTTCAAATACCTCTTCCTGAAAATATTTTTTTATTTCATTGGCCACAGAATGGCAGATGTTGTTTCTTGTGTCAAACATTGTCAGTAAATATCCCTCAACCTCAAGTCCGGGATTTAATCTTTGCCTTATTAGCGAAAGGGTTCTTTGTAATTGCCCAAGGCCTTCAAGTGCATAATATTCACATTGTATTGGTACAAGTACCGAATCAGCAGCGGTCAATGCATTTACTGTAAGTATGCTAAGTGATGGCGGACAGTCAATTAATATATAGTCATATTTATTCTTAATTTGCGACAATGTTTCTCTGAGCCGGGTTTCCCTGTCTTCAAGCTGAAGAAGTTCTATCTCTGCACCTGTAAGATCACTGTCAGAAGGGGATATATCTAAAAATCCTTTTAGATTATCTTCATGTACAGGCTTTATAGTTTTATCAATATCAGCTTCCCCGATAAGTGCATGGTAAATATTGAATTCATCACTGTCTTTTTCTATTCCCAGGCCGCTAGATGCATTACCCTGAGGGTCAAAGTCAACTACCAGGGTTTTTTTGTTTGCAACCGCCAGTGACGCTGCAAGATTCACAGTAGTTGTAGTTTTGCCTACACCACCTTTTTGATTCACTACACAAATTATTTTTGCCATTTAGGTTCTTAGAGAATAAACTTGCATTTAATATGAGTCAATATAATGTTTATGAAAGTTTTATCATTGTTAATTTATACATAAATAGCAATGATAGAAAGTACCCTTTATAAACTCTTTAATTTAATTTAATAAAATTGAACGACAGATTAAACACTATAATATCCAGTTTCTTTTTTTTAGGTAATTCACCAATTGCTCCTGGTACGGCAGGTACACTCGGTTCAATACCCCTTTATTACCTAATGGTTACATATCTGGACGGCATTCAGTACACGGTCCTTTTATTTCTATTAGTGGCTTTGGCAATTAAAGTCAGCTCAAATGCGGAAAAAATATATAATAGGGAAGACCCGAGTGAAGTAGTAATAGATGAAGTTGTCGGATTCCTTGTTACAATGGCATTTATAGCACCCACAATAACTAATATTGTTCTAGGATTTTTACTCTTCAGGGCCTTTGATATTTTAAAACCTTTTCCTTGCAGGAGGCTTGAGAAGCTGCCAGGAGGTTTTGGCATAGTAACGGACGATATTGCTGCCGGGGTGTGGGCAAACGTGCTGCTTGTTGCAATTAATAATGTATTAATTAAATAATAATGGTATAATGAAAAAGCTTGAATTCATAACTACAGGTAATGAAATATTGTCTGGACTAACCTTAGATACAAACTTTAGCTTGGCCGCGAGTATATTTTCTTCTAACGGCATTATCCCATCCTACCATACTTCTGTTGGTGACAACGAAAAAGATATTTTAGCAGCATTGTCCACTGCATCAAACAGATCCACATTTATCATAATTACCGGAGGGCTTGGCCCCACGATTGATGACCTTACGGCTAAAACGGCTGCTGGTTTTTTTGATGTTGAATTAACTTTTGATGAAGAAAGTTATTCTGAGTTAGAAGAAAAACTGAATAAAAGAGGAAGGAAAGTACTTGAGGTTCATAAAAATCAGGCAATGTTTCCAATTGGATCGGAGATCATAAAAAATGTAACAGGGACATCTAACGGATTTAAATTTATAAAAAAAGACTGTTTGTTTTATTTTTTACCTGGAGTACCAAGAGAGTTTAAAACAATGTTAGAAGCTTTTGTGTTGCCCGATATTTTAGGGAACTTAAGTGATGACCAATACATAATACAAAAGATTATAAAAACAATTGGGCTTGGCGAATCAGAAGTTGCGGAGAAGCTTCAAGGACTAGATATAGATAATGCGGAATTTAGTTTTAGGATAAAATACCCCGAAATTCATCTAAAGCTAGTGGCGAAAAACAGTTCTATTGATGAAGCAAAAAAAATAATAAACCAATATACGGATGCAATCTACAATTTCCTTGGACCTTATATATACACAGACCAGGATAAGTCCATTGAAGAGGTTGTAGCAGATTTACTTTTCGAAAAGAAACTGACAATCTCAACTGCTGAGTCCTGTACGGGAGGTCTTCTCTGCAATTTGCTAACGGATATTCCTGGTAGTTCTGAATATTTCTTACGCGGTGTTGTTTCATATAGCAATAAATCTAAAACAGATCTTCTGGGAGTTGACCAGGGTTTATTTGAAACTGTAGGAGCGGTAAGCGAAGAAGTTGTTCTTCAGATGGCACGCGGTATAAGACGAATTAGCTCGTCGGATATTGGCATTGGAATATCAGGGATTGCCGGCCCCGGAGGTGGTAATGAAGAAAAACCAGTCGGGACTGTATATATTGGTGTCGACTACATGAATCGTGTATATTCTTACAGATACAATTTTCATGGAACAAGAAAGGACATAAAATTGGCATCTGCCGAGTATGCCCTTGATATAGTTAGAAACCTAATAATAAATAAACACAAAAAATGAGAGGTAGACATGGCTAAAGAAAGCACTGCAAAAAATACCGACACAAAGAAAAAGGACGAAAAAGACAAGTCAATAGAACTTGCAATAAGTTCTATTGAAAAGCAGTTTGGTAAGGGGTCCATAATGAGGCTTGGGGATGACAGAGCCATACCAAGTCTGTCAGTAGTATCTACGGGGTCGCTTACTATGGATATTTGCCTTGGAGTTGGCGGATTACCAAGGGGAAGAATTGTTGAAGCATACGGACCTGAGTCCTCAGGCAAGACCACACTTGCCCTTCATGCTGTTGCGGAATGCCAGAAGGCCGGTGGAATTGCGGCTTTTGTGGATGCCGAACATGCACTTGATCCAGTTTATGCAAGCGCGCTTGGTGTCGATACGGATAACCTCCTAATCTCACAGCCGGATTTTGGTGAACAGGCACTTGAAATTATAGATACGCTTGTAAGAAGTGGTGCGGTAGACATTGTAGTGCTCGATTCGGTGGCAGCTTTAACACCCCGTGCGGAAATTGAAGGGGAAATGGGTGATACACATGTAGGTCTCCAGGCCAGACTTATGTCGCAGGCACTTAGGAAATTAACGGCTTCTGTGAGCAGGTCTAATACAATTGTTTTCTTTATAAACCAGACACGTATGAAAATAGGTGTCCCTTCTTATATGAATCCCGAAACTACGACAGGTGGGACCGCACTTAAGTTTTATTGCTCTGTGAGAATGGATATCAGAAGAATAGGTTCAGTGAAAAACGGGGAAGAAGTTGTTGGCAATAGAGTAAGGGTAAGGATGGTAAAAAACAAAGTTGCACCCCCATTCAAGGAAGCCGAGGTTGACATTATTTTTGGGAAAGGAATATCAAGACTAGGTGAAATAGTAGATTTGGGGTTAAAATATAATATATTGTCAAGAAGTGGTACTTGGTTTTCTTATGGAGAAGAGAGACTTGGGCAAGGAAGAGATAATTCAAAAAACTTCTTGATAGAAAATCCTGATATAAGGAATGAAATTGTTTCCAAAATTTTAGAGGAAAGTGGTATCCTCAACCAAGGGAAGCAAGAAGAGGGTAATGAAAATGAAGAAGGACAAGATAAATCTTGATGAATTATTAAAAACTGCCATAAGGCTTGGTGCTTCAGATATACATCTGAAAGTAAACAGGACTCCTGTATTCAGAATTAACGGTAAACTTGTACAGCTTAAAGAAGCTCCAGCAATGACTGAAGAAAACAGTTTGGAAATTGCCCATCATATTATGAATGAATGGCAGGCTGAAAAGTTTAAAGAAAATCTTGAAATAGATTTGGCATACAGTATATCTGGTCTTTCCCGGTTCAGGGTAAATATTTTTCAACAGCGTGGGACTCTTTCTATTGCAATCAGGGCTATTCCATATGAAATATTAGGATTTGACGAACTAAATCTACCACCAGTAGTAAAATCAATTGCGGAAGAAGAAAGAGGTCTTGTGATTGTTACAGGTACGACTGGTAGCGGGAAATCAACAACACTAGCTTCTATAGTAAATTATATTAACAGCACAAAGGCACGCCATATTATAACTATTGAGGACCCAATAGAATATACTCAAAATGATAAATTAAGTTATATCAATCAAAGAGAAATAGGTATTGATACAAGGAATTTTAAAAATGCTTTAAGAGCATCTCTCAGGGAAGACCCTGATGTAATACTCGTGGGTGAGATGAGAGACCTTGAAACTATGGAAATTTGCATGTCAGCAGCTGAAACAGGACATCTGGTATTTACAACACTACATACTCTTGATGCTCAGGAAACTATTAACCGTATTTTAACGGTATTTCCCGTGCACCAGCATAACCAGGTGCGCTATCAGCTCGCACAGGTTTTAAAGGCAATACTTTCACAAAGACTAATGCCCAGGGCTGATAGAGAAGGAAGGGTTCCTGCGATGGAAGTCCTGCTTGGGACATCCAGGGTAAGGGACCTAATTGCTACACCTGAAAGAACTAAGGAAATTACACAAGCCATAGCTGAAGGTAATCTCCATTATGGAATGCAGACATTTGACCAATGCCTGTTTGACCTTCATGGTAAAGGGATAATTTCTTATGAAGAAGCTATGAGGCAGGCTACTAATAAAGATGACCTTGCCCTCAGGATACAGGGTGTTACTACCGGATCTGTCACCCTTGATATGAATGAATACGAGCAGAGAACCAATTAGATTATCTGTCTGAATCCCAATAAATATGCTAATAATAGGACTGGACACTACTTCCCAATCCGGAAGCGTGTCTTTAATTAATGAAAATAAGATACTGGGTGAATGCCTTTTTAATGTCGGGCCAAGGCATTCTGAAAATGTTGTATCATCACTTGAGTGGTTGCTGAAAACTTTAAATACTGATAAGGGTGACATTGATGCCTTGGCAGTTTCTATTGGCCCCGGATCATTCACCTCAGTAAGGGTTGGTGTTACAATTGCAAAAAGCCTTGCCTATTCAATGAAAATAAAGATTGTGGGTGTATCTTCGCTCGAAGTGCTTGCAATGAACATTCCTCAGACTGAAATGAATATTTGTTCTATTCTTGATGCAAAGAGAGAAGAAGTTTATTCAGCAATATATAAATACAATAGCAATATATTATCAATGTACAGGGATGAAAAGGTAGAGTCAGTAGCAGATCTTTTAATTGATATTAAGGAGCCAACTGTCTTTGTTGGTGATGGTTCAGTTATATATAAAAAAGAGTTGGAAGAATACAGTAATGCGAATTTAGTATCCGACAACTTTAATATTTTACGTTCTTCTAACTGTGCCCTTCTGGGCAGGGTTAAGTTAAACAATGGGAAATCAGATGATGTTATGGGACTGGTACCAAATTATCTAAGAAAAACTGATGTTGAATAATGCTTTAGAAAATATTTGCAGAATTATTTAATGTTGATTGAAAAAATTAATAATATATATATGATATATCGTTTTGAATTAAAATTATTTGTATGGCAAAAGCAGTAAAATAATAGATTTTACGGAGACTCATAATGGCTAAGATGTTAGGCGCTGAAATGTTTTTTGAAACACTCATTCACCAGGGTGTTGATGTGGTCTTTGGACTACCAGGCGGCTACGTCTTAAAAGTCTATGATGTTATGAGGCAGTATGAAGACAGGCTTACCCACGTTCTTGCAAGGCATGAGCAGGCTGCTACTCATATGGCTGACGGCTATGCAAGAGTATCCGGGAAACCCGGCGTTGTACTTTGTACTTCGGGCCCGGCTGCAACAAACACCGTTACGGGAATTGCAACTGCTCAGATGGATTCATCGCCGATTATTATATTTACCGGGCAGGTCCCAACACAGTATCTTGGCAGTGATGCGTTCCAGGAAGCTGATCATATAGGTATTACTATGCCATGTACGAAACATAACTTCCTTGTAAGAAAAACTGCAGATCTTCCGAAAACAATGCTTGAAGCATTTCATATAGCAACAACAGGAAGGCCTAGCCCAGTACTAGTTGATATGCCAAAGGATGTATTAATAGGTGAAGATACTCTTAATATTCCAAAAAATATAAACATAAGGGGTTATAAACCCAAAATTAAGGGCGATGCTGCAAAAATAAAGAAAGCTGTCAGCATGATACAAAAGGCTAAAAGGCCTATGGTATTTTGCGGTGGTGGTGTAGTTTGCGCAAATGCACATAAAGAACTAAGAAAATTTATTAAAAGATTTCAAATACCGGTATGTTCTACATTAATGGGGCTCGGTGCAGTTGATCCTTCTGATCCTCTATATGTAAATTTCCTGGGTATGCATGGTTCGTATGCGGCTAATATGACCGTTCATGAATCGGACCTAGTAATCGCAATAGGTGCCAGGTTTGATGACCGTGCAACAGGTGGTAAATTTGATGAGTTTGCACCAAATGCAAATATTGTCCACATAGATATAGACCCAGCTACAATTGATAAAAATATTACCGTACATTGCGATATTATAGGTGATGCAAAAGAAGTACTTAACCAGTTAATGACAGCCTTACCTGCGAAGCTAAAACATGACAGAAAGCCATGGCTATCACAAATTAAAGAGTGGCAGGCAAAACACCCACTTCTTCCAAATGAGCACAAGAAGAACAAAATTTCTACAACTAATACAATTGATTCACTTTCAAAGATGACTAACGGAGAAGCAATTATATGCTCTGATGTAGGTCAGCACCAGATGTGGCTTGCACAGTTCTATAAGTTTAAACAGCCTAGACAGTGGATTAACTCAGGTGGGCTTGGAACTATGGGCTTTGGATTCCCTGCAGCCATGGGAGCAAAGTTTGGCGCACCTGACAAACAGGTTATTGCAGTATGTGGAGATGGTAGTTTCCAGATGAATTTCCAGGAACTTGCAACAGCAGTTGAAAACAGGATGGATTTAAAGATTGTACTATTTAACAATAATCACCACGGTATGGTAAGACAGTGGCAAACAATGTTTTTTGACAGCAACTATGCTTCATCCAAATTTGATGTACTGCCTGATTTTAAGATGCTGGCTGAATGTTTTGGTGCAAAAGGTCTTAGAGCAACGAAACCCGAGCAGGTAGAAGCAACACTTAAAGAGGGTCTTAACACAGATGGTGTTGTGCTTATGGAGATTGTTACCGACCCTGAAGAGATGGTATATCCGATGATTACACCGGGTGGAGCCATGAATGATATGATACTTCAGCCTGTAGACGTGACCTGAAAAATCTTATTAAATCTGTTCTATTAGATACGGAGGAAAATAATTAATTGAGACATACTATATCTATATTTGTTGATAATGAATCGGGGGTACTTTCCAGGATTGCAGGCCTTTTCAGTGCAAGGGGTTTTAATATTGAAAGTCTTAACGTCGCTCCTACTGAAGATCCCGAAACTTCCAGAATTACATTAGTAACAAGCGGGGACGACTTTATAATTCGACAGATAATAAAACGTTTTAATAATATGGTAAACGTGATCAGGGTGACTGACCTCTCAGATTCAAACAGGGTTGAAAGAGAAATGGCACTGATTAAGATTAAAACTACCGAAAAGAACCGTGCCGAGATACTGCGTATAGTAGATATTTTTCGTGCGAAGGTAGTGGATACAAGCCTTAAGAGTTACACAATTGAAATAACCGGTGACATAGAAAAGGTCGGCGGTTTTATTGAACTGTTGAAACCTTTCGGTATAAAAGAGATAGCAAGGACCGGTACTGTTGCTATGACCAGAGAAAACAAGAAATCAAAGTAAGGAGGTTTTTAATGAAAGTTTATTACGATAAAGATGTGAAGATTTCCAAGATCAAGAAGAAGAAAATTGCTATTATTGGCTATGGAAGCCAGGGTCACGCTCATGCCCAGAACTTAAGAGACAGTGGCATGAATGTCACGGTGGCGGATATCAAGGACGGGCCTAACTGGAAAAAAGCAAAACAGGCGAAATTTAAAGTAAGTACTGTTTCTGATGCAGCAAAATCCGCGGACATTGTAGTTTTGCTGGCTCCAGACACTTACCAGGCGGCAATATATCATGAACATATTGAAAAAAATCTTGTTGCCGGAAACGCGATTATGTTCAGTCATGGATTTAACATCCACTATGGACAGATCAAACCACCTGAAAACGTTGATGTGTTTATGGTTGCTCCAAAGGCCCCTGGTCACACAGTAAGGGACCAGTATATCGATGGAGCCGGTGTGCCAGGACTTGTAGCCATTCATCAAAATCCTTCGGGTAATGCAAAAGACCTTGCCCTTGCCTATGCCGGAGCTATAGGTTGTGCCAAGGCAGGTGTTATAGAAACCACATTTAAGGACGAGACAGAAACAGATCTTTTCGGTGAGCAGGCAGTACTATGTGGTGGTGTAACGGCACTTATTCAGGCCGGGTTTGAAACACTCGTAGAAGCCGGGTATCCACCCGAGATGGCATATTTCGAATGCTGCCACGAAGTAAAGCTGATTGTTGATCTCATTTACGAAGGTGGAATTACAAATATGAGATACTCTATCAGTGATACAGCAGAATACGGAGACCTCACCCGTGGTCCAAGAATCATTAATGACTCTGTTAAACAAGAAATGAAGAAGATTATTAGCGAAATCCAGAACGGGGAATTTGCCACGGAATGGATACTCGAAAACACTGCAGGAAGGCCTGTTTATAATGCACTGCTTAAAAAAGGTCAAGAACATCCAATTGAAGAAGTAGGCGGAAAACTCCGCGGTATGATGAGTTCACTTTTTAAGAAAAAGCTGGTAAACAAAGCTAAAAACTAATGTTAAAAAACATTGCTAAGATATCAACCGAGGGTTTGCCCTTAATTTTATTATCGGCTTCTCTCGGATGGTTATTAGCGCTTTTTGGATTTTCCACTCTATCAATAATTACCATGATTCTTACCCTATGCCTGTTGTTTTTCTTCAGGGATCCGGATAGAAATATTACAATTGACCCCGACGCAATTATTTCACCTGCCGATGGAAAAATTATAAGTATTGAGAACATGAAAGAAACTGAATTTTTAAATAAAAACTGCGTTAAGATCAGCATTTTTCTATCTGTGCTCAATTGCCATGTTAACAGGTTTCCCATTTCTGCCAAGGTTTTAGCAACAAAATACCAACCAGGGAAGTTTAATTTAGCATATGATGCTGAGGGAAGTGAAGATAATGAAAAATTATCAACTTTTGTGCAATCAGATTCAGGTGTTAAACTTCTATTTTCGCAGGTTGCCGGTTTTCTTGCAAGAAGAATAGTATCAAAAGCAGATGTAGGAGATATTTTTTCTCAGGGAGAAAGGTTCGGCATAATTAAATTCGGGTCAAGGATGGATATTTATTTGCCTGAAAACTCGATACTTGAAATAGATTTAGGGGATAAAGTTAAAGCTGGGGAGACAATTATTGCATGGTTAATAGAAAAAAATTAAGAAGAGAATCTATTAAAAAAGAGGTTTTAATACCACTCTTACCAAATATTATTACTACAGGAGCCCTTACACTGGGTCTCGCATCAATAATGAAATCTTTAAATATTTTGTCATTAAAGATGATACCAAATGCACCTGTAGAAGATATAAATGCAAAGTTTTGGTGGGCAGCGGCATTAATAGGATTTGCAATTATACTTGATATGCTTGACGGCAGGGTTGCACGGGCACTGGGTTCAGAAAGCAGGTTTGGTATTTCTTATGATTCCCTTTCTGACCTTGTATCATTTGGTGTGGCTCCCGGGGTCTTAATTTATGTTTGGGTATTAATGGGAGCAGGAAAATTAGGACTTATGGCACTTCTGTTTTATATAGTTTGTGCAGCATTGAGACTCGCAAGATTTAATATTCAGGCAGAGGATGTCGAAAAGTATCACTTTACAGGACTTCCCAGCCCAATGGCTGCGGGATTGCTTTTTGCACCTGTCATGCTTCTTTCTGAATTTAATATAGTTCCAACCAAAGAGATAGTATGGTTTTATCTATTTATCTCCCCGATAGTTGGGATTATTATGGTAAGTGATATTCCATATAATAAATTTTCAAGTCTTACCAGGAGGGGCCAGTTTAATATACTGGTTATTGCAGCAATACTAATTTCAGCAATTATTACCAATCCGTCTATAATGGTAACACTTATTGTTTATTTATATTTTATTGTCGGAGTAGTTACATACACCGTTAGGCAATTTAAAAATAAGAAATCCGTTAATAATAGCACTTCGGATTTTGTTACTCCTCAAAAATAAATTAATCTTAGGATGTCTGTTTTTTATGAATAAAAAATGGTTTTTTATAATCGCTTTATCTTTTTCTTTCTTAATAACTAACTTGGAGATTTCTATGGCAATTCAATCGGTACCTAACGAGCAGGGAATAAATAAATTTGTATTGGATAACGGACTTACCGTAATACTTGACCAGAATAATTCGTCACCTGTTACTGCTATAAATGTATGGGTAAAGACAGGGAGTGCATGTGAACAGGAGGGGGAATACGGACTTGCCCATGTTCATGAACATATGCTTTTTAAGGGGACAAAAAAAAGGGCTGTTGGTGAAATAGCAAGGACTATTGAAGCCGGCGGCGGTGATATTAATGCATTTACCTCTTTTGATGAGACAGTTTATTATGTTGTAAGTGCAAGCAGGTTTTTAGATACTGCTCTAGATATACTTGCAGATGCAATGCAAAACTCCACTTTTGACCCGGCTGAGCTTGATAAAGAACTAGAGGTAGTCCTCGAAGAAATAAGAAGAGGCGAAGACAGCCCTTCAAGAGTACTTAGCCAGAAATTGTTTGCCACAGCTTATGATGTCCATACATATAAGAGGCCGGTAATTGGCACAGACGAGAGTGTTAAGTCATTTACCAGGGAAAAAATCCTGAAATTTTATAACAAATGGTATACCCCTCAGAATATGGTTCTTGTTATTGTAGGTGATTTCGATACAGAAAAACTTATCCCCCAGATTAATAAAACTTTTGGAAAACTTGAAAAAAGAACAATTAAAGAATGTAAAATCACTGGAGAACCCGCTCAGAAGAAAATAAAGACTTTTATACTCGACAAAGAAGTTAATGAGGCATATTTCACATTGGCATTCCATGCAAGCGATGCAAAAAGTGAAGATACTCCTGTTTTGGATGTCATCTCCAATATTTTAGGTAGCGGTGAAAGTTCAAGATTGTTCAGGAAAATAAAAGAAGAGAAGGGACTTGTAAATTCAATCTACTCATATGCTTTTACACCTAAATATGAAGGACTCTTTGTTGTGGGTGGTACTATGCCCCCTGCTAATATTGATGAAGCTTATCAGGATATAATCAAACAGGTATACGAACTTAAATATAAACCTGTTGCTAAGGATGAGATTAACAAGGCAATTGTAAATATTGCAAGTGATGCGGTTTATTCAAAGGAAACTATGCAGGGCCAGGCTCAGAAACTTGGTTTTTTTGAAGTTGAAGCTGATGATTACAGATATGAAGAAGAATATCTTCAGAGAGTTAAAAACGTAACTGCTGATGATATAATAAAAATTTCCAGAAAGTATTTTGTTGATAGTAATATTACTGCCGGAGTGCTTGTCCCAACTGAGCAAAAGAATATCACGGCGGCTAAACTAAAAGAGACAATAGTAAGTGAATCCAAGTCCGTTGATAAAGTTTTTTCCAATAAAACAAAAAAAGTAAAAAGTAATGTTACAAAGACTGAATTAGATAATGGTATCAGGATAATAGTAAAGGAAAACCACTCTGTTCCCTTATTTGCTGCACGTGCGGTATTTCTGGGAGGGGTAAGATATGAGGATGAGAAGACCAACGGGATATCTAACTTATTATCACAGATGTTTACACGCGGTACAACTAACCGTAGTTCGGAAGAGATTGCAGTAGAGATAGAATCAATTGCTGGTGAGATAGATGGTTTTTCTGGAAGAAACAGCTTGGGAGTCAGTGTGGAGGCGCTTAGTGAGAACTTTGAGACCGCTATGGATATTTTCTCAGATGTGATATTAAATCCTGTCTTTCCTAATGAAGAGATTGAGAGAGCCCGCCGTGAGGTACTTTCTGACATCAACAAAGAAAACGATAATCTTCTAAGAAAGAATATTAACCTTTTCCTTAAAACCCTTTATAACGAACATCCCTACAGGTTCAATGTGCTTGGAACTGAGCAAAACGTTAAAAGTTTCAAAAAAAATGATCTAGCAGGTTTTTACAATAAGATTGTAGATCCCAGGAATATGGTTATATCAGTTGTAGGTGATATAAATACTGCACAGGTGCTGGAAATAATTGAAGAAAATTTTGGAAACTTAAAAAAATCAGAATTTGTAGAACTGAAAATAAAGAGTGAGGCAAAGCCAGATAAAACCAGAGAGGAAGTACTTTACGAAAAAGATAAAAATCAGACCCATATTATACTTGGTTTCCAGGGGCCAACTCTTTACGACAAAAATTATTACGCGTTTGAAGTATTAAACACTATTCTCTCGGGGCAGGGGGGAAGGTTGTTTCTTGAGCTTCGTGATAAGAAAAGCCTGGCCTATACCGTTACTTCATTCTTATCTCCCGGGATTGAGCATGGTTTTTTTGGTATTTATATCGGGACATCACCAGGAAAAGAAACTGAGGCTATAGAAGGAATTAAAAATGAAATTACAAAGCTTCTTGAGAATGGTATTACTGATGATGAACTAAACAGGGCTAAAAACTATCTTGTTGGCAATTTTGAAATAGGTCTTCAGCAAAATACTTCACAGGCAGCAAAGATAGCCTTCGATGAGGCATATGGACTTGGATGGGATGGTTACAAAACATATTCAAATAAAATCCTTGCGGTAACCAAAGAAGACGTTGTCAAAGTTTCCAAGAAATTTATTGATCTTGATAAATATACGCTTGCCATTGTGAAGAACGAAAAGTAATTGATAATGAAATTGAGGAATAAGCCTTATCCTTCTTTGATTATTGATTATTATTTTAAAACTTTATAATCTACTTTAAGTAAACTTTCCTGATTTTTATTCTAGATTTATAAAAGTACTGACGATTTTCAGCAAAAAAATATATTTTTGACAAATATTGTTATATCTTATGTGTTAAAAATAATATATATTATATGTGAATATTTAAAATATATAATAACTTTAGATAGTTAGAGTTTATTTTTATGTGATAGAGGTTTTTGGCACTATAATTGCGAATAAATTATGAAAAGATTAAAAGCAGAACATATGTCAAAGATACTATTAATTGAAAACGAAGAATTCCTGAGAAAATTATACTCAGAATTTCTTTCTATGAGTAAATACCAGGTTATTACTGCAGAAAATGGAAAAGATGGAATTACAAAACTTGAATCCTTTATTCCGGAATTAATTATTCTCGATATAAAAATGCCGGTAATGGATGGCCCGGAATTTCTTAGAGTAATAAAAAAGAATATAAAATTAAGGGATATCCCAATAATTATTCTTACAGGGGTATCCGAATATGCATATATAAAAGAATGTCTTGAATTGGGTGCAAATGATTACGTGGAAAAAACCACACACCCTGTGGACCTTTTAAACATGGTTGAACGTATGCTGAGTGAAAAGATTGAGCCTGAGATAAAGAAAACTGTTACAAATGTTGAACTTAAATATGATGCGGAAAAGATTTGAATAAACAGCACAAAATGCCAGATTCTTAGAATGATAGAGAATTATCGAAGCACGCCCATCCTGAGTCAAATGGATTCTATCATTCAAGGGGTCTGGCAGAAGTAACCAGCCTTTATAATTAAAGAATACTAATATCTGGTGCAAACCTTAATCTGTTTATGGTTTGCATGTCCTGACTCCATAATCCCGTTTACATGGCTCCATTCGTGTTTTAGAAGTGGTAGGCGTGTTTTTTTATCAAAGTCTTTTTTAGAAACAAATATTGTGCTTAGGGAAGCGTCATATTCGCCGCTGCACCTGCCACTGTGGTATTTACACTCAAATTTTGAGTCTTTGAGTATTACTACTTTTATTTTCTTGATTTTATTCAGATCAGGATCTTTTTTAAGCTTGGTATTTACGCATTTGGAATACGCTTCCCATTTCTCATCTATGACTTCGCCCCAGAATTCTTCAGAATGGTCTACGCCTTTTGTTTGGGCATATGGAATTTTGTATTTGGGGGAATTGTATGTCTTTGTTTTGCTAAGGCTTTCCTTATTTACATCACGTGGGTCCATAACCCTGTAGGCCTTTGTTGCTGTTCCGCATCCAGCGGCAAAGAGAGATATTATAAATAGTGATATATAGATAGTATTTTTCATAGTTTGTTTTTTTTAGGATGCTTTTGCCACCGGGAGTTCATTCCAGTTTGTGGTATACCTGGGGCTTATCATTGTTCTTTTCATTGCCCATGGCTTCTTAATACCGCAACTTGCGTATTTAATAGTGTCCCTTCCCCATACCGTGTTGATTTCATCTAGTGCCTTCATAATCTGCATATGTCCTGCAAGGTTTCTACTTGTATAAAAGAGGTTTAGCTGGATTTTATTGTCTGGGCATATATCTGCAAGCATAACTCCTGCTTTTTTATACCTGTAACCGGGTTTATATAAATTCTCCAAAAGAGTATGAGCAGTTCTTATAAAATCAGGGGTATAACTTGTGGGTTCCGGAAGGTAGGTGCCCATCGAATTGCTGTACTGTGGGCCGTCCTTGTATTTATTGGTTTTTAAAAATACTGATATGTACCTTGCAACGCTGCGCTGCTGTCTCAGTTTTTCCCCGGCCCTGCTTGCATGCATCGAGATGGCTTCCCTGAGGTCATCCAGCTCAAATACGTCGCGGCCGAAGCTTCTTGACCTGAGTATTTCTTTTTTCTCGGGCTCCACGTCTTCAATTTCTATGCAGGAGGTGCCTCTTAGCTCAAGTGCGGTCCTGTAGCCAACAACAGTCATACGTTTCCTGATGAAAGTATCGGCGGTATTCTTAAGTTCAAGTGCCGAGTATATGCCGTTGCTCTTAAGGAGCTTTGTATATGCCCTTCCTATTCCCCATATGTCGCTCACATCTATTCTTGAAAGGATCTCGTCTCTTTTTGGATTGTTGTAGATGCTGAATACTCCGTTAAGTTCGGGCATTTTCTTTGCAACCTTATTTGCTACCTTTGCAAGCGTCTTGGTTTCTCCTATTCCTATGCTTACCGGAATACCTGTCCATTTTAAAATAGTCCTTCTTATTTCTTCGCCGTATTCCTGTAGATTCCTTCTTTTAAAACCTTCAAAGGAAAGAAATGCTTCATCAATGGAATAGATCTCTATATCGGGCGTAAAGTTATTAAGGACTGACATTACCCTTGCTGACATATCAGAGTAAAGCGTGTAGTTAGAGGAAAAACATTTGATATCATGCAGGATCACATCCTTTGTGTGTTTGTGTATTGGAGCGCCCATTGGAATCCACTTTTTGGCTTCCGTTGAACGTGACACCGCGCAACCGTCGTTATTGGAAAGCACAACTACGGGTTTCCCTTCAAGTGAAGGGTCAAATACTCTTTCACAGGAAACATAGAAAGAGTTGCAGTCTACCAGGGCATAAATTCGGGACATCTTCCAACCTCACACAAACTATTGATACCAGAGTCTATGATACCGAAATAAAACATTCAGGTAAATCATTTTTCCAGGAATTTACCACGTCACTTACCCTGTATTTGTCCATCTTGTTTGAATCGTAGGGGACAAGCAGCTCTTTAAGCTCTGCTTCATTACTTTCGGGATTCAGCCATATTTCCCTGTTCTCTTTTGGCAGTATTACAGGCATCCTGTCATGAATAGGTTTCATAAGTTCATTATCTGATGTAGTAATTATTGTGAAGGTATAAAGGGGTTCGGATTCTTTGTCCCACATATCCCACAGTCCTGCCATGGCAAAGAGTTTTCTGTCTTTCATAATAAACCGGTGCGGTATTTTAGTTTTCTTGTCTATTTTTTGCCATTCATAAAAGCCGTCTGCTATTACAAGGCATCTTTGGGATTTAAAAGGTTTTTTGAAACTGGGTTTTTCGGAAATTGTTTCGGCCCTGGCATTGATCATCCTGTACCCAATTTTTGTGTCCCTGGACCAGGTAGGTACTAATCCCCATTTAAACATCTTTAGTTTATTGCTTCCATTATCATTGATAATTACAGGAGAGAACTGGGATGGGGCAATGTTGTACCTGGGCTGTAGAATATCATCAAACGGTACATCAATGAATGGGAACTCATCATAGAGCTCTTCAAGGTCTTTTGCCTGTGAGAATCTTCCGCACATTTTAATAATAACTTACATAAATCTGAAAAAAGCGTATACATTGTTATTAATATTATTAATGGAGTCAGGTATTTTGTGATGAGTACAAACGGACATAAATGGAACCCAATGGGTTATGATGAACATGCACACTATGTATATAAACTAGGAGAACCACTTATAGCTTTACTTGCTCCTACAGAATCAGAAAATATTCTTGATTTAGGCTGCGGCAATGGAGAACTGACGTTAAGACTCATGGAATTTGAATGTAATGTTACTGGTATTGATTCAAGTCCGGAGATGGTTAAGGCTGCGAAGCAGAATGGTGTAAACGCTATTGTTATGAAAGCACAGGAACTCAGTTTTAATAATGAGTATGATGGGATCATCACAAATGCTGCAATTCACTGGATGTCTGATATAGAAAAGGTATTGGAAGGATGCTATAAATCTTTAAAAGCTGGTGGCCGGTTTGTGGGAGAGTTTGGCGGAGAGGGTAATGTTGGAAAAATAGTTTCTGCTACTGAAAAGTATTTTGAATCACATCCTGAACTGGGAGAGTTTGCTGTTCCCTGGTATTTCCCTTCTATCGAGGAATTTGAAGAGGAACTTGAATACGCCGGGTTTTTTACAGAATACCTGGAACTTATTGACAGGCCTACACCTTTGCCAACGGGAATTAAAGGATGGCTTATTACCTTTTTTCACGGACTAATGTCCGGATTTACCGACAAACAAAAAGATAGTTTTATTAATGAAGTTACGGAAATATTAAGGCCTGAACTTTACAATAAAGATACCGGCTGGCACGCGGACTACGTAAGGTTGAGGTTTAAGACTTTAAAATAAAGGCCCGGGAAAACCAGGCCTATTTTATTATTCACCATCAAGTAAATATTTGTCGTAAACTTCTTTTGCCCAGAAAAGCTCTGTTCCGGATGCTACCAACGCCACTTCCATAATTGCTTCGGCAATCTCTTCCTTACTGAATCCGACTGCCATTGCTTTCTTTATCCTTGAACCTGTGCAGTGAGGGCACCTTCCGTGTATGGCTACAGCGAGTGCAACCATTGCTTTAGATTTTTGGTCTAATTTGCTTTCACCTTCACAAGCGTTGTAAAATTCCCACCATCCTTTTGCCATGTCAGGTGCTTTTTCTTCAAACCATAATGCCATTTTACAGCCTCCTAAGTTAGAATGTGTTACTTTGTTTGATGTACATTATATCATTTAGGTTCGGAGAATATAGAGATGATTTACGGTGACCACGACCAGAAAACACTGGAACAGTTTAATAGTATTATGGAAAATGCCGAAAAAGGGGCATTAATGGCAGATGGGCATATTGGGTACGTAATGCCGATTGGGGGAGTTGCTGCATACAGCGGTGTAATTGCCCCGGCAGGAGTCGGCTATGACATTGCCTGCGGTAATATGGCGGTAAAGCTGGATATTAAGACCGGCCAGGTTTTTAATAAACTGCCCGAAACACTTGACTGGATCCAGGACAATATCTCTTTTGGTATCGGAAGAAATAATAAGGAACTTGTAGAACACGAAATATTTGATGATCGGGATATGTGGTTTGCCTTTGATAAAAAACACCGTGACGAACTTCATAAACTTGCAAGAAACCAGCTGGGAACTGTAGGAAGCGGCAATCACTATGTGGACATTTTTGAAGACGAAGAAGAAAATATATGGATCGGTGTTCATTTTGGAAGCAGGGGGCTGGGGCACAGGACTGCAACTGGTTTTATGAATCTTGCAGTAACAGGAAAATGGGAGAGAAAAACAGGGGAAAGAGAAGTGCTGCTGGATATGAAATCTGACCTCGGAGAAAGGTATTACCTTGCTATGAAACTTGCAGGTAAATATGCATATGCCGGAAGAGAATGGGTTGTTGATAAGATAGTTAAATACCTGGAAGGAGATGTGCTGGATACGGTGCACAATCACCATAACTTTGCATGGGAAGAGAAGCACGGAAAAGAAAAATATATTGTGATAAGAAAAGGGGCAACACCTGCATTTCCAGGTCAAAGGGGATTTGTAGGGGGAAGTATGGGCGATAATGCAGTAATTATTGAAGGTTTTAAATCCGGTGAGAGTAAAGAGGCATTATATTCCACTGTTCACGGGGCAGGGCGCGTAATGAGTAGAACAGAAGCAAAGGGGAAATCAAAAAGAAAAAAGAATAAAGATAATAAGAGGTGGCATGAGGATGTTATTAAAGAGGGGAAAGTAACATGGGAAATGATGGAAGAATGGTTAACTAAGAAAAAGGTTATGCTGAGGGGAGGGGGAAGAGACGAATCGCCACATGTCTACAGAAGACTTGGTGATGTCCTTAACGCGCATCAAAATACTATAAATATTCTTCACACTCTAAAACCGCTTGGTGTTGTAATGGCTGGAGAAAATGAATTTGACCCTTATAGGGATTAACCCGGCAGTCTGAATCTTCTATAAAACTTAAAAAGCCAGACTGCTATAAAAATAAAATATAGTATTAATGCCCATACAATATATCCTGACAGTACCGGCTCTTTATTTAAATTGGATTCAAATACAAGTTGCATTACATAGATTAGAAATACAAATGTTGCAATGCCTACTCTGAGTGTAGAAGAGTTAATATATTTATTCGTTTCTTCTTCTCTTTCTTCTGCCAGCCAGTAGTCTCTATTTGGAAGATTTCTCATTTGGTTTGGAAATCTTGGTATAAAAAAGAATAAAGTGAGGAGAAGAGCCATCATACCTAGATAAAAGATAATTAGAGTATCTTTCTTCATCCACCCATTGGGATTTCCTGCACTGTCAAAATGTGATGCTGTAATTTCGGGCATAAGGGGATAAAAATAGATAGATTGCACTACTGCTATTAATGCAAGGAATAGTAAGATTGATTTTGCCATAAGTAATTTTACTACTTTTTTGTAGCAACGAAATAAAGTCTTTCAGATTTTGAATTAACTTTAAACTGGTCTAAATCAAACACCCTGATGTTCTTAAACTGTTTAGAAAGAGCTTCTTTTATTTTTTTAACGGGAAATGATTTCTCATATAGTGTTTCTTCGTACATGGAATATTTATTGTCAGATTCATTGTCAAAAATCCTGAGGTTCCATTCATAACGTCCTCTGTGTTTCTGTACATCAATTATGAGAATGTTGTTATCAAATTCATGTACCATAGGAGGGACAATAGATATTTCTTCGAGTTTGAATTCTGTATTAATGTCAAATATGAAAGTTCCACCTACATTTAAATGCCTGGAAGCATTTGTAAAAAATTTCTTCCAGTCAGAAAACTTTAAAAGATGATTTATGGAATCATTCATACAGATTATCGCATCAAAACTGTCCTTTAATTTAAAGTCGACCATGTCGAGCTGGTACAGGGTTGTATGCCTGAACTTATGGTGTGCCATTGCTACCATTACAGGAGATTTATCAAGGCCTGATACTTCGTAATACTTGGAGAGTTGTTTCATAAGTGCACCTGTACCGCATGCAACTTCAAGTACTGAATGGGCATTGGGATCACGCTGCTTTATGAATTCCCTTATATAAACGGCAACTTCTTCCTGGTCGCCCATGATCTCATCGTAAAACTGGGCTATTGTGTCGTATTGTTCCATGATTGGGAGATGAAAATAACCTTAAATAGGGGTTAGGACAAGTTTCTGTTGTTGTTTGATACTTCCTAATTATTCTTCTGGAGAAAAATAAAAAAACGGCATTACAAAATTTGCGTTAATAAAATTGATTATTTTCACGTTAAGAAAAATATAGGGGATGGGGTGGGATTATATTTTTCAGGTGGAGTGATTAATTTTTAGTAAATTTTGTTTAGCCGTGATTTTTGGTTCTTTGTATCTAGACAAAGAACAGAATAAAGATTTAAATTTTAATTTAGTTTTTTATAGAAATTGGGTGGAATAAAACTATGATAAGTCTTCAAAGGATGCTGAAATAAATTCAGCATGACAGGGGTTAAAAATTCAATGTCATCCTGAACTTGTTTCAGGATCTGTTTCTATTTGCCATTTCTTATGAAAATATTTATTTGTATAGGTGTATTGTACTGCAGCTAGGGCTTATGAATAACAAAAGTAACAACGCCCATGATCCTGAAATCGGATAGGGGCCTTATCTCTATCGGGTTATATTTTGGGTTGTCGGGCATAAGGAGAACACTTGTGCCTTTAATGCTTAGCCTCTTAACTGTGAGTTCGCCGTCGAGGTTTGCAACCACGACTTTATTGTTGTCGGCTTCAAGTGCACGGTCCACAACGAGAATGTCTCCGTCATAAATGCCGGCATTTATCATGGAATCACCCTCTACTTTTACAAGATAGGTGTCTGAAGGGTGTTTTACAAGTTCGTTAAGGTCAAGAGTCTGGTCTATGTAGTCATCGCCCGGGCTTGGAAATCCTGCCGGTACCCTGGAGGAAAAAAGCGGAAGCTCAAGCTTTGTTGACTGATCAAGTGAATATATTTCTGTGACTCTCATTACTTTTAAAGTATTACTAAATATTCAGTGTTTGCAAGTGATTATATGGAATATATTAAGTCGATTCTATTTCTCATGTCATCCTGAACTAGAACTACGTGAAAAAGGAAATACTACTACATAACTATATTGAAATTTTTATTTCGGAAAGAGATTCAATCTGGCAGGAGATTATTTTATTTCGTTCTTTGTCTTGATACAAAGAACCAAAGATCAAGGCTGCACAAAATTTGCTAAAAATTAGTCATTTCCGCTAAAAAATATGATCCCGCCTTATCCCCCATATTTTTCTTAACGCTGAAATAAATAATTTTTTTAACGTAAATTTTGTAAGGCCGTTTCTTTTAATATTATTAGTTAGGTTGATTTGGTGAAAGAGACGAAACAATCTCGTGGAAGATAGTAGGAGATCGCCGCGTCTTCGTCTCGTGATGACATCATAATTACAACTTATGGATCACGTGGGCCACGACGCCCCATATCTCGGCTTTTTGTATCTTATTTGATAATGGGACTATGGTAAGTTCTTCATTCGCAGTGCTTATTATTATATTGCCGGTTACGGGTTCAAGACTCCTGTCCACGATAAGGAGATCGCCGTCGTGGATGCCGGCATAGTTCATTGAGTACCCCTCGGCAATAACAAAAAAAGTGGCTTCCGGGTTTTTGATAAGGAGTTTATTAAGGTCTACCTTGTCTTCTGTATCCCCGTCTCCGAATGTCGGAAGACCTGCCCTCACCATTGCAGAAAAAAACGGGATACTTATAGTCCCCCTATCTTTGCAGGAATATATCTCTTTTATGTTGTTCATCCCTTACTGAGTCTCTCCCTTTTAAATCACCTGTAATAAATATTACACTATCTTATTGTCATTGCGAAGATATTGCTGGTTTGCGACTCGTGATTACTACCCTAATGTCATCCTGAACATATATTAAAATTATTTATTTTTGTTTCGTTCTTTGTCTAGATACAAAGAACCAAAAATCACGGCTGCACAAAATTTACTAAAAATTGACGATTTTCCCTAAAATCATTTAATTCCACCCCACCCCTAAATTCTTTCTTAACGTGAAAATAATCAATTTTATTAACGCAAATTTTGCAATGCCGGTTCATGTAATATTGTATAGGGATGCTGAAATAAATTCAGCATGACAGGTTATGGTAGAGATGAAGAGGAGCTTTTACCTAAGCAAGAGCTTTAGTTCTTATTATGCCGTAGTTATAGTTTATATTTAATTACCAATGCCCAATTACAACAATAAAAAGATATTAATACTGTTTGCGCACCCTGCGATGCAGAAGTCCAGGGTCAATAAGAGGCTTGTAGAGCCACTTTCCAAAATTGAAGGTGTAACTTTTCATGACCTCTATGACAGTTACCCTGACATGTATATAGATGTCGAAAAGGAGAAGAGTCTCCTGTTGGACAACGATATAATAATATTTCACCACCCATTCTACTGGTACAGCAGTCCCGCCATAATAAAGGAATGGCAGGACCTTGTACTTGAGTTCGGTTTTGCTTATGGCCCGGGCGGTACAGCACTGGAGGGAAAAATGATGATGAATGTTATATCTACCGGGGCAAGCAGGCATGCCTATACGAGGGAAGGCCACAATAAGTACAGCATTAGGGAGTTTCTAAGGCCATTTGAACAGACCGCAAAACTTTGTCATATGAAATACCTCCCACCCTGGGTACTTCATGATGCAATGAATATAAACGTTAATCTTGATTTCCAATTTTATTCGGAACTCTTAAGAAACATGCTTACCCTTTTTATGAATAACAAAATCAATATCGATGAACTGGAAGAGTTTGAATATATGAACGACTATTTTATGGATCCGGAGAACTAGGGCTTTATGATAGACCATTTTTTATTCCAGGTATTTATTTATCTTGTAGCCGCTGTTGTTTCGGTACCTATTGCCAAAAGGCTGGGATTGGGATCCGTACTTGGATACCTGATAGCCGGAGTTATTATCGGGCCGTTTGTGCTTAAACTCGTGGGTCAGGACACTGAGGATGTTATGCATTTTGCAGAGTTCGGTGTTGTGCTTATGCTGTTTCTAATTGGGCTTGAACTTCGCCCCGCACTACTCTGGAGGCTTAAGAAACAGATCCTTGGGGTAGGAAGTTCCCAGGTAGTACTTACTACCGCGATAATATTCCTGATTGCATACTTTGTAGGGCTCCAGTGGAAAGAGTCACTTGCAATAGGCCTTATATTAGCACTCTCCTCAACCGCCATTGTACTTCAGACACTGGGTGAAAAAGGTTTGCTTAAAACCCAGGGAGGAAGAAATTCTTTTTCTGTACTCCTGTTTCAGGATATATCACTAATACCAATACTTGCATTTTTGCCTCTGCTGGCCGTAGCAACAATAGGTCCACATTCTTCCGGTGAGACAGCCGGACACGGAACAAATTATGTGGAATCACTTGAGTCCTGGCAACTTGTACTACTCATTCTGTTTATCGTAAATTTTATTGTTATCGGGGGAAAATATCTGAGTCGGCCGGTATTTAAATTTATTGCCGGAACTAACCTCAGGGAGATATTTATAGCCTTTGCACTTTTTTTAATTGTCGGTATTACTCTCGCTATGCAGTTTGTAGGGCTTTCTCCAGCGCTCGGCACCTTCCTCGCGGGTGTTGTGCTTGCAGATAGTGAATACCGTCATGCCATAGAGACTGATATTGAACCTTTTAAGGGACTGCTTCTCGGGCTGTTTTTTATCTCAATAGGCGCAAGTATTAATTTTAACCTGCTTTTTAATAATGCAGAGCTCATAGCACTTCTATTGTTTGGGCTTATCCTTATAAAATTTTTCGTATTACTTTTTATAGGGAAGATGTTTAAATTTAACAATTCCGAAAACTTCCTGTTTTCCTTTGCACTGGCACAGGGTGGGGAATTTGCCTTTGTACTGTTTTCTTTTGCATCGCAAAACCGAGTTATCTCCGTAGAAAATACGCAGATACTTATTCTTGTAGTAGCTCTTTCAATGCTTTTGACACCGCTGATGTTTATAATCAATGAAAAGTTTGTTCAGAAGGGTATTGCCAAAAGAGCAGTAAAGGATGATGATGAAGTTGATATTGAGGAAAGCAATCCTGTTATAATTGCAGGATTTGGACGGTTCGGACAGATTGTAGGACGTTTTCTTCATGCACATGATATTGGCACTACAGTTCTTGACCACGATGCTAGCCAGATAGACATGGTAAGGCGTTTTGGATACAAGGTTTACTATGGGGACAGCTCTAGGGTCGATTTACTCAAAGCTGCCGGGGCTGAAGAGGCAAAGCTTTTTGTACTAGCGATTGATGATAAGGCAAAAGCTTCTGAGACTGTTAAAACCATAAAGAAACATTTTCCTCATCTCAAGATTATGGCAAGGGCATTCGACAGGTCACACACATATGAACTGCTTCATGAAGGTGTTGATAACGTAAGGCGTGAAACTTTTGATTCCGCACTTCAGCTTGGTATAGATACACTTGTCAGCATGGGTTATCCCAAGTACCAGGCACACAGAGACGCTTTGACATTTAAGCACCATGATGAACAGACCTTAGACGAACTTGCGGAACACTGGGGTGACGAGAAGGCATATATAATCCAGTCAAATGAACGAAACAAAAACCTGCTTCAGATTCTGAGGGAAGATGAAAAAGGTATTGAGGAATCTGTAGATCATTCTTTTGAAAGGCCGTTTGACCCTGAAGATTAGTTTAATGAATTGTGCTGTCCGGAATTAGTACCATTTCCCAGATTGAAAGCATAAGCTCGTCTTCTTTGGTCAATTCCAATTCATTACCAGAGATCTGGGATTGGCTGTACTTATAGGCAAACTTGTTTATATCATCAAACGTAAATTCAACCTGATTACCTGTATCATCGAATTTTATCTTAAACCCGTTTGATGTCTGCGTTGCTATAAAATTACTGTTTCTTTCCATTTCTCTTTCTCTCATAATTACAAATTAAGCACGAATTTCTGTCAGTAAAGAGTAAATTTTGCACTAAAGCGATACTTGTTATGATAATATTTCTAACTTAAAGACTCTGATTTTGTTTCATCTTTATAATTTATGCGGGATGGTTTAAATCGGATTTATATAAGGCATACTAATATTCTGATTTAATTCAGGGCTGTTAGCTCAGCCTGGTAGAGCAGCTGACTCTTAATCAGTCGGTCATAGGTTCGAATCCTATACAGCCCATTCCTCATTGTCCTTCTCAACTTGCGTAGTCATGAGCCTGCCGAATGATTTCAGGATCTAATAATTAAAGGGTAACGTCTCCTTATTTCCCTTTATTCTCTTTATTTAAAGTTTCATAATATGCTTGCACAGACTTAAAATCTTGTAGTCATCACTATACCAGTCTTTTATATTCTCAACTGCCCTATCTTCAAGAGTTTTGTCTTCCCCTTTTAGACTCCTGTGACTTTGTAAATCATCCTCGGGGAGCTTAACCTTATCAGGCAAATTCAATTTTGACTTAAGAATTTTAAAATCTTGAGTTAGAGTTTCCTGAAATCCAATAAAAAGAATATCCGCTCTCCTTGACATTAAGTAAGTTTCAGATTCAATCCAAAAACTAAATTGCATATTAACATGGCTTATGCCGTTCATTGCATTCTGAGCAATGGTTCGTTCATTTTCGTCATCAGAAGAAAGAGCAATTGCTAACTGATTTGGGGTATTAAAATGACTAAATGCTATTTTTTCTTCAGGCCTCCATTTGTAATTGTACAGCGGTTGGTCTTTACGCTTTCTGGAATAAAATCCGCTTACAAACCTACTAACCGGATCCCTTAGGAAAAAGACTATTTTTTCTCCTTTAGGCACATTTCTTATTTTGAAACTATGATTATGTAAAAATATAATATTTTCATTTAGCTTATATACATTTTTTTTTGAAATAACACTTTTAAAGTTATTACTCAGTGAATTTCTAATGGCACTACCCCCGGTTTTTCCTATGTGGAGAAAATGTATGAATTGCTTTCCCTGCAACTTGTAATTGAAAAGTAAAGCCTTTTTCCTCATTTGAGAAAGGAGTTTATGTAATTTCAAATTAACCTCCGGTTAACCTATCCAATATACTTCCAATTAAGCTTGTTAGCTTTAAAATATTTTTCCTATGTAACTTTACATGTAGTAAAGGTGCCCTAAAAGGTACACAAAAATTTAAATTAGATTAAAAAGAAACAAATCAAAATAAAGAGTAATTGTTTTAAAGTTTTAGATTTAGGCTTTTAATAAAGGCTATATTCAATGATTTTAATAAGAATAAATTAGAATTAAAACTACCACTTTCGGACTCTTAATCAGTCGGTCATAGGTTCGAATCTTATACAACCCATTCCTCATTGTCCTTCTCAACTTGCGTAGTAATGAGCCTGTCGAATGATTTCAGGATCTAATAATTAAAGGGTAACGACCCCATATAAAAGACTCAATAATAAGATCTATTCAATGGTTGCAGAAATAGTGCCTGTTGAGCCACCAGAGGTAAAACCATTTATTGCAGTAGTATTGAGAAATATTGAGTTGGTATTAAATTCTATACTACCAACTGCACCAGAAAATGTTCCGGTACCTTCAGTTATTTCACCTACTTCTTTTATTTCTGATAATCTAGCAACAGGATCAAAACAGCTAAAGCCAGAATTGATATTGCCAAGTAGGAGGTCTCCGTTTTCTAGCCTAATTACAAAACTTCCACTTACTAGATCAAATTCTAAATTATCTGTTGGACAATTTACTGGAGGAATTGGTTGGGCAAATTCATCAACAATTGTAAGTGTAATTAGACCGACATTACTTGTTCCTTCATAAGTTCTAAAGGAAGAGGGTCTTCCATCATCGTTTGTATCAGTATTAATGGAAGCAGTTATAAAACTACCTGAATATGTTGCGGATAATTCAGTCCCTGTTTGCTGTGCATTGCTATTATTATCACAAGATAAAAGTGAAGTCGATAAAGCAAGTAAAACTGTAATTGACAATAAAGTATTGAGTTTCTTCATCACACAACCTCCAAATTATAATTATCAATATATTACAATAATTTCTATCCTGAAGAAAAATACACTAAATATTACATCTTCAGAAACATTATATAACTTTTGGAAGCGTTGATTTGAACCATCGACAAATGCCTATCTAGAGCACTGCTCTATGCTATCATAAAATAGGTACCCTAAAAATTTAAATTATATTAAAAAGAAATAAAACAGAATAAAATAGATTAAATAATAACCCCTCAGTACTCTTAATCAGTCGGTTATAGGTTCGAATCCTATACAGCCCACTTCCCCTTGTCATCCTGAATACCCAATCAAGTTGAGTACAGGCTTGTTTCAGGATCTAATAATAATGCGCTATGTCCACTTTAAGTGAAACATAATCTAGTAAAAAATAGTTAAATGTATTAATATTGATTTTATATCACAAAAAAGGAGAGTGAGTGATGATACAAACCAGAAATCTTATAAAATTATTTACAATCTTACTTTTTGTTGTAGCTATAAGTGCATGTGACAACAGTAATTCTTCTACTGATGAAGTATTTACCGAAAATGATCTTGCAGTGGACAGTACAGTAACACATAACGCGTTTGGCAGTATTTTCGTTTTTTATCTCGAACACCCTAACCAACCAGATGGCGACCCTGGCAACTCAACAAATGGTAAGTTTAACGAGTTGGATTTTGATACTACGGGAGTTGATACTGTTCCAATAAATTTTAAAGAAACAACGAATCATACATTTTGCTTTGAAGATGAACAGGATACCAGTTCCGAACATTCAGCTATATTGAAAACTTTGATGGGTGAAGAAATCGTCCAGTTTGCTGCAAATGGTAACTGTGTGGAATTAATAGTTGAAGCAGGGGAATATTTGCTTGAAGTTACACATGATGGAAAAATTGAGACTATTCTTCCATTATTTCTTGTATCGGAAACAATCAGCAATAGTGCTAAAAATACAAATTCCAATAACCCGTTTTTCAAATATGCTCAAATTTTAATAAATAAAATAGGTTTATTTAATACCCCTGACGCAGTTGCTCAAACTACTACGGTAGTAAATACTACTCAGACTTTGATTCAAACAAAAAGCTGTGTTGGCTGTAATTTAACCGGGGCTAATTTAAAAGATGCAACACTAATCGGGGCTAATCTGCAAAATGCATTACTTACAGATGCTGATTTAACTGAGGCAAAGTTATGCCAGGCCGACCTTACAGGCGCTACCCTGACCGGTGCAAAATTCGATGCTGCTTTATGGACAACATCAAATTGTGATGCCAATATGTGTGACTTCAAACTAATGGATGTACCGGGAACAAATACAACAGCGGTTACCTGTGATTTCTCGTCTTCGAATACTGTTTCAAGCTCTGCAATAGGACTTCGTTCTATATTGCCAACAAGTATTATTAAAGCAGTTTGTAATAAAGGCTCTATAGGCCAGTGTAATCTGATAGATGATAATACAACAATGATGATTCAGGCATGGGGTGGCCAGGGCGGTGGATTCAGTAGTTCTACAACTACAAGTGGAGCAAGTTTAGCAAGTTTAGGTGGATATGCTCAAAACGTTGGAACTCTAACTGATCATTTTCTTGGTACAATTTATTTCTATCTTGGTGGAGCGGGTTATGATCCTACCGGAGCTGAAGGCGGAGGCGGCGGTACTTCAACAGTTATAGCCAATGGACCTCCAGAACAGGATGGATCTGGTTTTGCTTTTTCTGGAATATTAACTGCAGGTGGCGGTGGAGGTACCGGTGGAGATACCGGTAATGAGCTAAATGCTCTTTGCATAGGTGGAGATGGGGGCGTTGCTATATCAACTAATAATTTTTTCGCTAACGTTGGAGGTGTGGGGGGGAATGGTAATTGTACAGAAGGTGCATTTGGTATCATACCTCCTGCGACAGGTGGGACTGGAGGAGGTTCTGGTGGTGATTTAGCAACCGGAGGTATTGGCGGGCCCGTTGATGAAAACGGAACACCTGGGTTCAACGGTTTTCAAGGATATGGCGGATTAGGCGGTGGTGGTGGTGCCGGCGGCTTCCTAAATGCAGCAAATTGTTTTGACACCCCGGATGTAAGCTGCGTTAGTAGCTTAGAAGAAGCAGGTTTAGGAGGTGACGGTGGTGGCAGTGGAAGATCAATCTGCAATGGATGTGCCGGTGGTGGCGGCGGCGGCGGCGGTGCCGGCGGTGGCGGGGGTGGTTCTGAAAATGCAACTATCGCAGAAGGCGGAGCTGGCGGCGGTGGTGGCGGAGGCAGCCATACAGCACCTTCATCTAGGACCTGTTCTTTGGCACCTACTTCAATTCAAACTCATCCGGAAGGCTGTACTTTTAGCGATTGTCACGCAAGAGATGGTTATCTCAGAATTACATTTTTTGAGGGTTCTGACTGTTAAGATTATTTATTTTAGAACTAATTAAAAGATAAAGAAAAGCCCCTGGTTGTTATTCTCAGGGGCTTATTGTTTATTGAAATTAAATTGTACTATCCTGGTGGTGGCATTATATCATCATCATCATCGCCAGCATCATCATTATTATACCAAAAACTATCCATACTACCTCTGCCATTTCCAGAGTTAAGTCCAATAAAACCTATAAAATTATCAATTTGACCCGAATTGATGATATTTAGAGTAACAAAACCATTACTGATATTATTTCCAGGGCAAAGCAACTCTCCACCTCTGCTATGAGGTATGGCATTATTAATTCCATATTCAAAACTGGCAACACTTGCTTCACCTGATACTTCGAGCAGTTCCTCATAAAGTGGATTATCCTGATCTGTACACGCAAATATTACATTTCTGCATGAAAATGGTACTTCATTCAGATCATAAATATCTACATCAAAAGAAGCCCAATGATCTATAATATCAGCAGCTAATATCTCTAATTGTGGTCCAAAATCATCTGTAAAAAAAGATATACCAACTACATCAGAAAGTTCTATATTTCCCTCAATGTTATAGTTAAATGTTATATTGGGACTTATATTAGTCCAGCAACACTCATCACTAAAACCATTTACAGCATTAGTTCTGTATTCATATCCGGATGTGTCATTTATTCTAAAATTACCTATTAAATGTCTAAAATTATCAACATCAAGTATTGAAACAAAACCATAAGCACCATCAGGTAGAACAACACCTGAAGGGTTAGTATCATTAGTCTGTATATCCCTCATATTGTATACATGTGTATCATTACCTGTATAAGCATCAAAGAAGTTATTCTCATTGCAGTTATTACTTACGTCCCATATCTGAACGTGAACTGTAGTAGCATTGGAGCCAGCATTTGTAAGCTGTATATATGATTCCCTTTCCCTTAAATCAAAGAAATAAAAAAGTACAGGACTATTACCAATGCCATCAGTTTCAGGAATTTCAAGACCTTTACCTGCAAATGAAGCAGTTGTGGATAAGAATAAAAATATTAATAATAAAGCTGTAAATTTAGTAAGTTTATTAAGCATATTCTCCTCCAGTAGAGAAAATTATTTAGTTACTAATTATAGGCTAAATATAATTATAATCAAAATTTATAGTTGTTAGATAGATGTGAAGGTTCTAATTCCTTATTATTTTTTTGCTTCTGAAGAACTTTCACCGTCTTTTTTATAGCTTGAGCAATAGCCTGTGTCCATATTGCATTTTTTATCACCTTTCAGGAACTTGCCTTCAAGTTTTTCGCACGGACCGGCTTCAGTGGGAAACCAGCAACCGGGTTCTTCTCCTTCAAACTGACAACAACCCATGTCGCCGCTCATGTCCTGTGCCTGAACAGGTAAAGCTGTGAATGCAAAACTCAAAACAATAAGGCAAATAAATAATGTATATATGCTTTTCTTCAATTTCATATTCCCCCTTATGTCTATAATATTCAATACTAGCATAAGTTATTTACGCTATCAATTGATAATTATATCTTCTAGGTAAAGAGTAACGTTCCCTTTGTTTTTCTTTAAATTTTAAGGTGTGCAGTTAAAGGGTGGTAGATCGACCGCGGTTATGCCGGAAGAATTGAGCTGCGTAATGTAGGTCTCTATTTCAGCGGTACAAGTGTCTAGTTCTTCAAGTGATATGAATGGAATGTTGCTGACTCCCTGTGCACACGAAGAGTCTCTTACAATAATCTGACAGGTATCTCCAGCCGGACTTGCCATTACAAGCATTGTTTGTGTCTGATTCCCGGTTGCAGCACTGATCCCATTATCAAGTCCGCAGCCTCCGGTTGAAAGAGATGTGAAGGTCGAAATCCCCTGGCCACCCCAGCAGGCAGTTGTAATAGGTACAGCGTTGAAATTGCACGGGCATGGGGGGCAGCCTAAGCAAGTGCCCACAGAGTTTTCTATTGCACACCTGCATGTACCGTCAGTCCATAAAGCGTTGGAAAGGGTCGCGCTAGTTAAATTCGCGTTAGTCAAATTCGCATCCGTAAAAATTACATTTGTCAGAATCGCGCCGGATAGATTTGTATTTATTAAATTTGTGTTAGTCATATTCGCAGTAAAAAAATTTACACTTGAAAAGTTTAGATTGGAAAGGTCAGTTCCAGACAAATTACAGCCCACACACATAAGCGTGTTTAAGATTGTAGTTATTGACGGAGCTGTCTGTGCCATTGTTGTTTCGGTAAAGCCCATATCATATTTCAAAAAAATGTGTGATAAAAATTTATCGGCTCTTTCTAAAATTCCCTCGTATTTTACCTCTTGGTTTTTAGCCATTAGAGTGCTTTCAGGCACTATAAAAATAGGTAGCGTTTCTTCAATCTTACCATCGTGATGTATTACCATCTCGTATGACCCTGCCTCAATCAATGCGGTTATGCATTCCTCGTTTGCTCCGAGCCTTAGTATCTCCATTCCTTCACTGTCTATAATGGTCATAAAGTGTTCTGCATCTTGGTCATCGTCATCCCAGCAATAAGTATGATTTATGGTTTGTTTATAATTTAATGGTATTACGTCGTTACCTATCTCTCCCGTATCACTCTGCTGGTCTGTTGAATCAGGGTGCTCGAGGAATTTTATTACGTTATGAGTTTCAGGATCAGCCGATAAAGATGCATCGTCTACAAAATTATTTTCGATAATTACAGTTTGAGAAGATCCGTTATTGTTATCTTCACAACCAATAAATGATGCAGAGGCTAAAATAAGTAAAAATATAAATGATATGAATAATTTTTTGTTCAAAGTCCTATTCCCTTAAAGATTATTAATTAATATTATTATATTAAACTGTAAAATTAAAGGAAAAGTTGCATACACTAAATAGAATCAGAAAAAGTATAAATATAAAGAAAGAAAAGAAGACGCAAACTATTTTGTTCATACACATACTAAACAGTCCATATTTTCTGTTTTCCCGGGCACTTCGATAAACTCAGTACAGGTTTTTACTAAGTTTGGTATCTCTGCATTGGTACTGCAAATTCAGCTCCGGCATCTGAAATTATATCAATTATTGCAAAATTTAACTCTTCTGCAGTTTCAAGGAATGAGACATAATCATTAACCATTACGTATGCAAATACTTCTATATCCAATGATATTAGACCTATTTCTTTAAACCTTACCCTTATATTGTCGTTGCTGACCTTTGGGTGTTCTGTAAGCATACTTGTTATATTTATTCTAATGCTTTTTATATTCTCAGTTGTAGTATCATGCTTTAATCTGATGATCGGATGATACCAATATTTTTCCCTCTTGGATAAGTTGTCAATCTGCATGCTTGAAAACTGTGAATTTGGGACACTTATTACACTGTTATCCAAAGTTCTAATCCTTGTCGTTCTAAAGCCAATCTCTTCCACTGTACCTAATCTGTCACCAAATTTACAAAAATCTCCGATTTCCACAGGAGATGAAGTGAAGATTGTTATAGCACCGAATATATCCTCTATTGTTTTCTGTGCACCGAGGGCCAGTGCAAGGCCACCTATACCGATTCCGGCTAATAATGTTGTTACCTGGAACCCAACATTGTTTAACCACATTAATGCGATGAAAAGAACAAATAAAATCTTTAACGTAGTTGCGAGTGGTTTAATAATTGCTATTAGTTTTAATTTACCCCTGTTCTCAAGCCTATTACGGTATAGAATGGCCATAATATCAATAAAATTGATTGTAAACCAGATTATGAGAATAAAAAAGAATGTTTTAGTCTTAAGAAGTGCTTTTAGAGAAAGTCCGGGGGAAAGATGTTGTATCCCGAAGTATGCGATTGTAATGGTTAAAAGTAGCTTTATAGGCCTTGTCAAACGTTCCAATATGGAATTAACAAGGTGGTGTTCTTTTTTTGATATAATACGTGTAAGAATAGAAGTGATAATGTAAGAAATTAAATATCCGATAAATAATAACAGTATGATACCGATAAGCTGCCATAACTGGATTCCCAGAATAGAAATATCACCGAAAAACTTTGATAAATGATCACCTACTACTCCATAACCGTACAGTGAATAAAGGTAAGGTATGTTATTTACAGTATCATTTGAAAATTGCCACGCGTGTTTGCCCGAAGAATCGCTGTATCTTCTTAAATACAGATTCTTTGTCCCTTCAGGTGTATTAATAGAAGAAATAAATTCCAGGTTGTTGGGCAGGCCATCATCTAAATTACCTTTATATTCATTACTCAGTTCATCAAGGTGAATCCAGAGTTTTTGGTTTATTAGTATTCTTAACATACGTGCCAGTTCAGGGCCATTAGATTTGTCAAAGCCCTTTGGCAACTTGGTTAATCTTAGGTAATTGGTGGCAGTATCATAATCCCTCTGGGTTGTGGTAGATAAAAAAGCCTCGATTGTTGCAGCGGGAGTATCTCGCTTAAATTCGTCTACCAGGACTACTTGTTTCGTATCTTTATCAACTGCTTTTGAGTCAGAAACATTGGTAGCCTCATCTTTTTCTTTAGTATCCTCAACTTTTGGTTTGCTGCCGGATAAATCTTTTAATGTAGGTTCATCCTGGGCTAAGCTCAAAGTATGAAGAAATAGTAATTGGGTAAGAAATACTACTAAGAGTGAATATAGAATATTTCTGCAAATAGAAATTAATGACTTGTTCATAATTTAGTTATTTTGATTAATTTGTTAAAAAAATTCCAATCTTAAAGGGAATTTAAATTAAGTATAGAAATTATAGTAATTTTTATTAAAAATTACAATTTCCGGATAAAATTATTGACTCTTTAAAAGTATCATGGTAAATATAGACACCCAATATCCATAATACTCTAAAAAATTCTTAATAAACATGGGAAAAATCAAAAGAAAGAAGTGTAAGTGTCACAATATTTCAAGGAAAGATTTTATTGCAGCATGCAAGGAAGGATGCTGCAGCGTGAAGTCCTGCTTTAAGTATTACAACTGCTCTCCAAAATGCGGAAAATGTGCACCGCTTGTAAAAGACTTAATAAAAATACATTAAAAGAGCAATTCCCAGCCATAGCCTGTCATGCTGAATTTATTTCAGTATCTCCTAAATATAAGAAACAGATCCTGAAACAAGTTCAGGATGACAATTATAAATCATTCAAATCTTTTTCTACTAAATAAAGTTTTAGCAAACCTTGTTAAAAATCCCTCTATATCATCATAGAATCCAATTATAAGCAGCAGTGTCATAAAAATTACTGGGTTTTCCATTTTAAAACCTCCGACATTTATTTTGTATTTGTTAAAACTATAAAACTCATGTTGGACAATATATGACCAATGCCGGGTATATTTTTTTATTATTAATATATTTGGAGGAAAAAAAATTGAATTCGATTCCAGAACCCATAGGAAAATTTGATGGATTTTACTATATCATCGAATACCTTTCTGGCCTGAAAACCGGACTTACAGTTGAAGAACTATCAAAAGAGATCGGAAAAAGTGAAAAGACTGTGAGACGATATCTGGATTCAATGGAGCATTCTATTTTTGATATCGACCTTATTAAAGAAAGAGGATACGACAGGAAATACCGCTACAGGATAGAAAAGCATGCTACACCATTCAGGCCTATATTTTTAAACAGCTATGAAATTGTTGCCCTAAACTTTATAAGGGGTTTCTCCCACTTCAATGATTTTCCAGTCATACAGGAAAACCTGAATAATATTTTTAGAAAAATTTCACTCTCTGCAAAGGAGTCGCTCGAAAAGACTGGAAACGATTTCCAGGGTAGGGTCTCAAACTTGTTTGTAGTACCGCATGAACTTGGGGGGAAAGTTTACGTGGAAAAAGAACAGGTAAGTCATCTTGAGAAACTTATCAAGGCAGCAATTGATGGTAATGACTGCAGTATGGTTTATGGTGCTGGTGATATGAGAAAGGAGTATAAAATAATCCCACTTCATTTATTCAATTACCGGGACGTAATTTATATCGTGGCCAAAGATATCAATGATAAAGAGGTTGCTTACAAAAATTTTGCATTACACAGAGTTAGGTTCTTAAAAGTTGTAGAAGAAAACTGTCATGATTATCCGGATAATTTTAATATAGATGAATACATGAAGGAGAACATGTTTAAATTTGAAGGTATTAAGTACCTTGTGTCATTAAGGTTTTCGGCTGATGTTAAAGACTATATACTGGAGAGGCAGTGGTTTCCTGACCAGGACGAAGAAATTAATAAAGATGGCAGTGTTAAAATAAGCTTCAAAAACGAGATTAACCTGATGCTTCTATCATGGATAAGGGGTTTTGGCCCCGATGTCGAGGTGCTTGAACCAGAAATACTTAGAGTTAGGATGGAAAACGACCTCAATAAAAGTTTAGGAAATTACAAATAAAATTCTATATATTTTATAGTATAAAGGGGATATGAATTATAATGACTGAAGAAAAATATAATCAGTATATAGATGATTTTAATGCGGCTTGTGCAGGTGATGGCAATGGTTTTTCTGAATTTTATGATAAATACTTTGAACAGGATGCTGTATTTGAATATATACCAAAAGCAGCAAAGAATGTTGGTAAGGATATAACTGTATCTTTTTGGCAGCACGTGCATGGCATTATGCATGAAAAAATCCAGGATCATACTTCATATCTTAGTTCAGGAAATAAGATTGCTGTTGAAATGCCAATAGACTTTCTCTGTAAACAGGACCTTGAATGGGTAGGGGAAGAGCACAAGAAAGGTTCTTCTTTCAGGCTCACTGTCTGCGGATTTTATACTATAAGTGAAAATGACAAATTTAGTTATGTAAGGGTTTATTCAATTTATCATCCGGACTACCAGGTTTGATAATAAAAATTACTTACTGAAATACATCTCGGCACCTTTGTGATTTACTTTAAAAGATTTTCCGGGATCAAATGAAATTATTTTCCAGACCTGCTGACCTCTCTTGTCTGTATATAATATTGTTTCCCCTTCAACCTTATATTTAGCACTTTCTGTCTTATTTCCCATTTTTGTAATTACAGACCCATCTTTTTGAAAGTCCATAATTATATTAATATCCCTTTTGCTTGTTTCATCACCTTCTTCCATCCAATAAACAAATGTCCATTCGCCCAAAAGGTCATTCTGCGAAATCTGAGCACTAAAGCAAATTGAAGTAAATGATAGTAAAATGCATGGTAATAATAAAAGTTTTTTCATATCTTTCCCCTTGTTTATGATAATTATTTTCTGCCGCCAAAAACAGCAATTACAAATAGTTTAAAGAAACAGTCCACATCTTTAAATCCTATATCTTCTAACCAGTTGCACTGAACATCCACGAGTGCGGGTTTGTCTTCATCCCTGTCGGGCCTGTTTATAAAGCTATCAGCTACTTCCTGTCTGGTAATTTCAGAATTGGTTTGAAACTGGAACTTGTGAAGATGGTCAATGTAGTACTGTTCAAATGTGCTTTCAACATCATGTGTTGCTGATTTCACATGGTCCATATTTATGAATATTCCACCTGGGGTCAAAAGATTATATATTTCACCGTATAGTTCTTTTTTCCTTTGATCTGTCAGGTGATGAATAGAAAAACCAGAAATAATAATATCAAATGACTGTTCATCTCTAATTTTATTTAGCCAGTCCCCAGTAGAGAAGTCAGCTTTTATTATTTTTGATTCTGGATAGTTTTTAAGATTTTCCGTAGCGGCTTCCAGCATTGTGTCTGAGAGATCTATAAATGTTCCTTTTGCTTCAGTAAGTTTTCCAAGGAGATATTTGCCGAGAATCCCGTTACCACATCCCAAGTCGAGTATCTTTTCCGGATGAGGAAACCATTCGTTTATAATTTTGTTTATTATGCCAAGTTGTAATTCTGTCCCCGGAACAGCACCACGTTCACCTTCAAGGAAAGCGTTAGCCACATCTTTAGATTCCCAAACACTTTTATTCTTTGTCATATTAGAATTGAATTATGGGTTTAAATTATAAATATTACAAGAAATCCGAGAAAAAAAAGGGCGGTGCCCCAGGTTGTATCTTCCACTTCATGCGCCTCTGCCAGAAGTTCTTCAACTACAAGGTAAAGAAGTGCCGCAACTGCAAATGAGACTGCTGCTGTTAATGCATTTCCCGACAGTCCTTTTAAAAAAAAGTAGGCTCCCACTGCAGATAAAGGAAAAAGAAGGGTAACTCCAATTGTTTTTAAAAGTGCTTTACTTGTTGAGTTGCCCTTTGATAAAAGCACTGTTGTGGTAGAAAGGACTAAAAAACCAATTTCTAGAGTAAGGGCAGCTATAAGCCCCAAGCTTTTTAAAAGCCCCTGTCCGACAGCAAGTCCCAGGAGAAGTCCGTCTACAATAAGGTCAATTCCAACCGCTGATAATAGCGTAGATCCGGTATCTGTGTTTTTCTTTTCTTTGGGGATCTTTGTATTACTGGTTGCTACTCTAACTCCAAGCATAAGCCCTACACCTGCAATAAAACCGATTGCCATTACCAGCTTGCTGCCTGATATCATTTCTGGCACAAGCTCCAGTGCAACAGCAGCTATGACAAGCCCGGCGGCAAAGTGCTGTACCCCGCTGGTAAAATTTTCACCAGGCTGGCGATAAGTAGCGATAAAAGCAGCAATAACTGCTAATAATGTCGGAATTAATATTATTAATAAATCATCGGTCATAATTTAAATAATTAAATTTGTATCAGAGTTGTTAATGTTTGATAAAGACAGGAATTAATTTTTGTTTGTTAATTAATACAATACCAAGCAGTACTAAAACAATTCCACCTAACTGTGAAGCATTAAAATGGTTGTCCAGGAAAAAAACTCCAAAGATTACCCCGAATACAGGTGCAAGATAACCAATCAGGGAAGTGAAAAAAGGCCCAGCCCGGTCAATTAAAAAATAATACCCTGAAAACCCGAAAGCAGTACTGATTACAGCAAGTCCGAGAAGGGCAAGTATGTTTTCAGTGTTAAAGGGAACCATGGTAGGTTCTTCAATTATAAAAGCAAGAATAGTAATTATAATTGCAGCAAATCCTATGGTATATGTAATTATGACAAACGGATCTATATCTTTGGCGTAAACTGGTACTAATACGCCGTTGACCGCATAGCTGAAGAATGCCCCGAGGATTATCATCGCACCCATCAAAGTAGAATTGTGACTTAAGATATTATTTACACCTATAACAAGAACAAGGCCTATTAGTGCAATTGCAAGGCCTGCAGCCCCATGTAATGTAAATTTCTCTGTTTTTATAATAAAGGTGGTAATTAGGTAAGTAAATATAGGTAGAATCGCCAGCATTGTTGCCGCGAGGCCTGATGAAATTATCTCTTCGCTATAAGCAATCCCAAGCCATGGAATTGTTACACCGAGCACACTGAAAAGAAGAAAAGCCCTGAACTTTCTTAATGGTTTTATTAAGTCCTTTTTTAATATTATACATATAATAACAAGAGTTATTGCGGCAATTACAGCCCTGAAAGTCATCTCGGAGATTGGGGTGATAGACCTCTCACCAACTTTAACGAATAGGAAACCCAAAGCCCAGAAAGAGGAAATTATAATAAGTATTAAAAAGTTAAGGGCCATTAATATATTCTTTTAAATTAAGTTCTATCTTGTAACAAATATGCGGTTTCCTGACGCAGTAAGTACCCTGATTACTGCATCCCTCTCATTATCCGTTACGACTAAATTACCGCTTGCTTCAAGGTGGTCTCCGACCGCCCTTGCAAATTCAGGACCGCTTCCTCTGTCTGAGTCAGAAAGAATAAATCGGTTTCCTGTATCAGTTTCAACACGGAAAACAGCAGCCAGATCAGAATCAGTAACGAGCAGGTTCCCATCGCCTTCAACCGCAATCTGGGTTGGGGCCGTGAAGGATGGGCCATCTCCGGTAGTATTGTCGGAAAGTATTACATGGTCTCCAGTATCGCGGTCAATTAGCAATATTGCTCTTAGGCCCACATCGGCAAGGACAATGTTCCCATCATTAAGTACGGCTATCCCCCTTGGGGTAACAAATTCCGGGCCGGTTCCTACTCCCTGTCCGGAAATTATTTCACGGTCTCCTGTAATGGTGTCTACTCCTAAGACTGTCTCAAGTCCCCTGTCCTTTACCACTATATTTCCGTCAGCTTCAAGGGCAAGGTCCCTTGGTTCCATAAGTGGCGGCCCGTCTCCGACACCATCACCCGATAACACAGTTCGGTCACCTGAAGCGGGATCAATGCGTACTATCGTGTTGGCTTCAGCGTCGGCTACAACAATACTTCCGTCTTCTAATACATCTATACCCCTTGGGTCAAGTAAGTCGGCCCCTGTGCCAATACCATCTCCAGAAAGTATTGAGCGGTCCCCGGTACCTATATCAATCCTAAATACCGCCGGTATGCCCCGGTCGGCAACAACCAGATTCCCGTTTGCTTCTACAGCAATACCCCTTGGGTCAACTAGTTTGGGCCCGTCTCCAACATTGGATGAACCGTCATCACAGGCAGTGATTATAAGCAGTATCAGGAAGAATGTAATTAATAATAGTGGGTTATATACTTTATTTGTCATATGTTTCCTCATTAAAAGATCATAAAATTTTAAGTATAAATACTTAAATCCATCATATAATAAAAAGAAAATATAGTCAAAAAAATAAAAATTCTGATATCTTGTTTGATAGTAATAATGTGGTAGAATCATTATCCTTTCGTATCGCGAGAGTGGCGGAACTGGCAGACGCGCTAGACTTAGGATCTAGTACCGCAAGGTGTGGGAGTTCGACTCTCCCCTCTCGCAATTCCTACTATTTAAAACTTAATTCTTTTATTCTTTAAATCCCGGGGGTGTTTTCCCCCATTTATATCCTTTTATAGCTTCCTTATAACCTACTTCGTATAGTTTTCTCATTTCTACAGGATCAAATCCTGTATTCTCCTGAAATTTAAAATCCGCAGGAATCGAAGCCAGATTATAATCGATCTCGTCTCTTTCAGATACTGCATAGATTCTATATAAATCACCAACACCCTGACTTCCAATAAGATTAGAGATTGCTGCTTTTGCTACTGACACTATTCTGGGTTCAACCGGTTTATAACTGGTTTCAATCTGGCTGTTTCTTATAATAAAAATTCTTACTTTCTCAGGAAAAGATTCCACAACTTCATCTCTTCCAGATTTAACATCAATAATATTTCCGTAAAAAAATACTTCTACATTAACTCCGCCGTCTACATGCATTTCGTCGTACTCAACACCGTTTGCTTCTACGGGAATATAAACAGGATTAAGTGCCACTGGAATGGATGCTGAAGCAAGAATGATATTATGAAAAAGCTCACGGGCATCGGACCCTCCAATTGAAGCAATATGGCCCATATTCCAGATAACAAGCCTCCTTGCATCAAGATTGGTAGTTCCTACAAACAATCTTCTACCTTTTTTATGCTCCTGTGCAATTTTTTCAATCATTTCATCATCTATAGCGTCTTCTATTTTTAATTGCAAAGGTTCCGAACTAGCAACAGAGTCTGAGAAGAGAATATTTCGTATAGATTTTCTTTTAAATACTTCATCATTTGTAGCGGCAAGATAAAAATCTGAAACAATATTTAGGTATTTTCCTCCAAGAAAAGCAAATGGTGCAATTAGTGCACCTGTGCTAATACCTGTAACAAGCCTGAATGTAGGGTAATCTCCTTTATCCGACCATCCATCCAGAAGTCCTATACCATATGCACCGTATGAACCACCACCCGATATTGTTAGAATATCGATTGTATGATCTGGATGATTAAATATCTCCGGGTATGAATCTCTAAACTGATTATGTGATTCAACTACATCTTTTTGAAAATAAGGGCTGAATTCGTCTCCCCAGTCACGAACCTGTTCAAACCCAACTACCTGGGCAATCTCAACATGTTCTTCAGGTAAAGCATTTCTTACCTGTTTTGTGCATCCGGATGTGATTACTAATAATAAAATAGTTGATACTATGTATTTCATTCGCAAATTTCTTTAAATTGATGTTTTTAGTATTTATTTTAAATAGAGTATAACTATGAAAAATTTTATTAAAAATCTACCCAAAGCTGAACTACATCTCCATATTGAAGGGACTCTTGAGCCTGAATTAATGTTTGATATTGCAGTGCGAAATGGAATTAAGCTGCCGTATAGTTCTGTTGAAGAAATTAGAAACGCCTACAACTTTAACAACCTACAGGATTTTTTGGATATTTATTATAAAGGAATGAATGTACTAATTGAAGAAAAGGATTTTTATGACCTGACTATGGCTTACCTTGAAAAAGTTCACTTACAGTCAGTACGGCATGTAGAAATATTCTTTGATCCTCAGGGCCACACTTCAAGGGGTGTTAACTTTGAAACCGTAATAAACGGAATTTATCATGCACTTTCAGACGGGGAAAATAAGTTTGGTATAACATATAAGATAATAATGTGTTTTCTAAGGCATCTTGACCAGGATGATGCTTTTAAAACACTTGATATAGCAATTCCCTTTAAAGAAAAGATTATAGGGGTAGGGCTTGATTCCTCGGAGAAGGGGCATCCTCCCTCAAAATTTAAAGATGTATTTCTAAAAGCACGGGAGGAAGGGTTTCTTACTGTAGCTCACGCCGGAGAAGAAGGTCCTTCAGAATATATACATGAAGCAATTGATCTTCTTGATATAAAAAGAATTGACCACGGTAATGCAATACTTACTGATCCTGAACTTACGAAGTATGTTGCTGAAAAGCAGATTCCACTTACGGTGTGCCCATTATCTAACCTTAAACTAAAGGTAGTCGAATATATCGACAAACACCCTCTACCAGAGATGCTCTCAAAGGGTTTGGTAGTGACAATAAATTCTGATGATCCTTCATATTTTGGAGGGTATATAAATGAGAATTTCGAAACTGTGCAAAAGGCTTTTGGACTAAGTATTGAAACTCTTGCAGGGCTTGCAAAGAACAGTTTTAATTCTGCATTCATTAATGATCAAATGAAATTAAGATTATGCAGTGATATTGATGTGTATATAAATGATTTCAAGAAAAAGTCAGTAATAGATTAATAATGTATTACTTAAATTCATGACCTTTTTTTAATTTGTCACCGGCCTTAGCAAAAAGATTTTTATAATCAATAAGTTCTTCTTTTAGCTGGGCAGAATGTACCTTTTCTGAAACTTCACCAAGTTTTTCATTAATGTCCTCAATGAGGTGAACTATTTTCTTATCTTTATTACTATCCATGGAGATAATAATAACCCCATTTTTTGGTTATCCTTAGTTGTCGTTATGTTGAGTCTTTCTGAACTGAGAAAAATTAATATAAAAGTAACTGCAATACTATTTCCGAAAGAGGGTTACACCTTTGAAGGTATTATCAGGTGGGTACAAGACAGGGGATTTAGGTTTGAAGATTTTGATGAAACAGAAATATTTTATTCAATCAACCAGCCATGCAAGACAGAGTATGATTACTATGAGTACGAAAAATTAGCTGGAAGTAATATTATAGTGGAAATTGGAACCAGGGATAAGGGTGCAAATAACCGGGGAGTGGAACTTTTAACTAATATACCTTGATGGCATCGTAACGATCTTTTATACATTCTTCAAAATAATCTTTTTTAATTTCTGAGTTTAGAAATGATTTATAAACTGTATACGGAACACCCAAATATTTGTATTGGCTTACATAATTTTCCTTTACTATGATATTCATTTTGTTGTTGAAATAACTTGCTGCGAGGAAGTAAGGGTCATCTGTGGATACCGCAGGGAATGATAACAAGTTGTAACCAGGGCTTTTCTCGTGCTCAGATAGTATCTGTTCATCTACACAAAGGGAGTAGTCCGCGGAATGAACTATGGTTTCTGCGAAAACATAGATTGTTAAGAGTAGAAATAATAGTAATGTCTTCATTTCAATTAAATTACATAATTCTTTGAATATTTAATATTATAAAATATATTATCACTACTAGTCACATAATTTAAAGGTAATCATATGAAATTTTTTCTTACAATACTGATACTAATAATTAGTATATCATTTTCCTATGCTGATAATTGGGAATATTTAGGAAATACAAGAAGCGGTGATAATTTTTATCTCGATAAAACATCTGTAAAAAAGAAAGACAACCTGGGTTACGTAACCGAGAAACAGGTTTTTAATTTCCCCCAAATTTCCAGAGATGGAAATATATACGATCAGACAATAATGTTTAAAATATATGACTGCAGCAACAAGAATTTTACAATTAAAGAAGTTATGGGACAGGACAATAAGGGAAATACTGTGTTTAATGAAAATTTTGATAAGTACTATGAAGGTAATCCATCAAAAGAATGGCTTAAAGTCGGCCCAAGTTCAATTTTTTTTAAGTCCTATGAATTGGCCTGTAAGTAGTACTTACAGATCACTTAACTGTTTCTGAAGTTCAACATATTCTGCAACGTTCTGGTCATATTCTTCTTTCTCGGACTCACATCCCGAAGGCCTTTTTTTAATACAGCTGTTGTATTTATTTCTGGATCTTTTTACCTTTTCCCTGGTTTCAAGCAGGTCTTCCTTGTCATCTGCCTTTTGAAAGCTTTCACCTATCTCATTTCCGACACCCTTAGAGGCGTCTTTACCGTAACTGCAACCAAGTGCGAGAAGTATTACCAACATAGGAATAAACTTATTCATCTAACCTCCTGAAAACATTGAAATAATAGTGTGAATATATAAAAAATGTAATATTTACAATTTATTAAGTAACGAGTATATTATCACACTCTTAAAAATATTTAAACAAGAAATTGGGGTAAGGTTAATTATGAAAGTTACATTAGAAGATATAAATGATACACAGAAAAAGCTTGAAGTATCTATTCCCGCGGACCTTGTAAATGACAAAAGGGCTGACATATTCAATGAGTTCAAGATGAACGCAAGTATTAAGGGTTTCAGGCCGGGCAAGGCACCAGATAAAGTAATTGAAAATATGTATGGCAAGTCAATACGGCAGGAAGTCTCTTCTCAGCTTGTTTCAGATTCTTTGGAGAATGCAATGAAAGAAGTTGGTTTGTCTCCTATAAATAGGCCGGATGTTAACCCAGGTGAACTGAAAACAGGTGAGGAATTCCAATATACTGTAGAATTTGAAATAATACCAAAATTTGAACTATCCGAGTATAAGGGCCTAAAACTTAAGAAAAAGAAAATAGATATAACGAAAAATGATATAGATAATACTCTTAAGGAAGTTGCCGAACGTTCTGCTCAGGCAAAACCTGTGGAAAAGGACAGGAAAGCTAAAAAAGGTGATATCGTAGTAATTGATTTTGAGGGGCAGATTGATGGCAATACAGTAAAAGACCTTAAGCAGGACGATGCAAAGTTTGCTTTAGGTGAACAGCAGTTAATAAAAGAGTTTGATGACAATATTATCGGGCTTAAGAATGGAGAAGAGACGAAATTTGATGTTTCCTATGAAGATGATTTCCAGATCAAGGAAGCTGCAGGAAAAACTGTTAACTTCACTGTTAAATTAAAAGAAATACACGAAAAGATTGTTCCAAAACCTAATGCTGAGTTTGCCAAAGGCCTTGGTTTTGAAACTCTTAAAGAGCTTAAAGAAAAGGTAAAAGACGATCTTACGGCTCAGCAGGAAAGAACTGAGCAGGGAAATCTTAAGGAGCAGATAATAAATATTTTTGATAAGGACAATAATTTTAGTGTCCCGGATGTATTAATTAAAGAAGAAGCTTCCAGACTGCAAAGAGACTTTGCTGCTAATTTTCAAAGGCAGGGTGTTCAAATGCCTGAGCTTGATGAAGCGGGTCTTGCAAAATTTAATGAGATTGCAGCGAAAAATGTAAAGAGTTCAATAGTTTTCGCACAGATTGCCAAAAAAGAAGATATCAAACCAGCCAACAATGATGTGCAAAACAAGCTTCATGAATTATCTGCACAGCTCCAGGTTCCTATGGATAACCTGATGCAGGTCTATCAGGATGAAAACATGATGGCAAATATTGAATCGGCAATTACAGAAGAAAAGGTAATTGAATTTATTAAAGAAAAAGCTAGCATTGTCGAGGAGTTAGAGCAGGAAACTAAAATTGACAATGAAGAATAAGACAGTATAATTCTTGTTTAATGTCTTACGTACCCGTAGTAGTAGAACAAACCAGTCGAGGAGAGCGCGCTTATGATATCTTCTCACGACTTCTCAAGGACAGAATAGTATTTCTTGGAACTGCTATAGACGATTCTGTTGCCGATGTTGTAATTGCACAGCTACTCTTTCTAGAATCCGAGAATCCTGATAAACCAATTTACATCTATATTAATTCACCGGGCGGTCAGGTTACTTCCGGCCTCGCTATCTATGATACTATGCAATATATAAAACCGGATGTAAGTACAATATGTATTGGACAGGCAGCCAGTATGGCAGCAGTACTTCTTGCCGCAGGCAAAAGAGGTCACAGATTTGCACTTCCACATGCAAGGGTAATGATGCACCAGGTACTTGCAGGAGTGCAGGGCCAGGCAAGTGACATTGAGATCCATGCTAAGGAAATTTTGAGAGTAAGAGAAGACCTTAATAAGATCCTTGAAACACATACAGGGCAAACACTTGAAAAAATAGAAAAAGATACAGATAGAGATTTTTTCCTTAATGCACAAAGTGCTTTAGATTACGGCGTCGTAGATGCTATAATTACAAAGAGAGAGGAGGTTGCTCAGTGACGACCAGCAGACGTGAGGGTAAAGAAGGTAAGCTTTACTGTTCTTTTTGTGGAAAAAGCCAAAAAGAAGTAAAGAAACTAATTGCAGGCCCTACTGTATACATTTGTAACGAATGTATAGAGCTTTGTAATGAAATAATAGCCGAAGAGGATGCAAAGGAAGATTCAATAAAAAAGAGTTATTCCCCACTGCCTTCCCCACCAAATATAAAAGAATTTCTTGACGAATATGTAATTGGGCAGGATAGGGCAAAGAAAGTCTTATCTGTAGCGGTATATAATCACTTTAAAAGAGTAGAACTAAATGATCTAAGCAGTAAAAGAAATGAAGTAGAAATACAAAAAAGTAATATTATGCTGATTGGCCCTACAGGGTCCGGAAAAACATTACTTGCTCAGACACTCGCAAGATTTCTAGATGTTCCATTTACTATTGTAGATGCAACTTGTTATACCGAAGCCGGCTATGTTGGTGAAGATGTGGAAAATATGATTGTAAGCCTTCTTCAGGCTGCAGATTATGATGTGGAACGTGCATCAAAGGGAATTATATATATAGACGAAATAGATAAAATAGCCAGAAAATCCGGTGATAGCCCATCAATTACAAGGGATGTATCCGGTGAGGGTGTACAGCAGGCACTGCTTAAAATAATGGAAGGTACCAAGGCTAATGTTCCACCTAAAGGTGGAAGGAAGCACCCACAACAGGAATTTATCCAGATTGATACTACAAATATCCTCTTTATTTGCGGAGGTGCTTTTTGCGGACTTGATGATGTTATAAAGGCCCGAATCGGTGAAAAATCCATAGGGTTCGGGGCTTCGATTGAAAAAGTTAATGAAAGTGATTCAGGTTCAATTCTTAGAATGACCCAACCTGAAGACCAGATACTCTTTGGTTTAATTCCCGAGTTCGTAGGCAGAATACCAGTTGTGGCTACACTTGATGAACTTGATGAGATATCACTGGTAGAAATTTTAACTAAGCCAAAAAATGCAGTAATTAAACAGTTCCAAAAATTAATGGAAATTGAAGGGGTTGAACTTGAAGTTACCAAGTCTGCTCTTAAAGCCATTGCACAGGAAGCTATAAGAAGAAAGACAGGTGCCAGGGGTCTTCGGGCAATTATAGAAAATATAATGCTAGATATTTCCTACGAAGTACCTACCCTTGAAGGTCTTAGACGCTGTGTGATTACTGAAGAAGTAGTACTTAATACCGGGGAACCTCTCTATTTCTACGAAGAAGAAAGACGTATTGGTGCTTAAGTAGAGTTTATCCCCAATTTAATTAGACAAAAATTATTTTTCAGTTATAAAATTAGTCCAATAATTTCAGGGCGTTTAGCTCAGTGGGAGAGCGCTTGCCTTACAAGCAAGATGTCACAGGTTCAAATCCTGTAACGCCCATGATACCCGGTGGGGCCGTAGTTCAGCCTGGTTAGAACGCTGGCCTGTCAAGCCAGAGGTCGCGAGTTCAAATCTCGTCGGTCCCGCCATTCATATTTTTGATCACCTAAACCTATTACCACTTGTAAAAAAGGATGTTAGTGAATTTATATTTGTAGCAGCTTCTATCAAGATTATAGGGGCGACTGCAGCACCTGTAAGGCCATTTGCATTAATACATGATTAATACGGGATTTAGTTTGGTTTATAAAAGAATGTTTTGTTAAGAAAGATGTTACGTGTTCTAATCTCGTCTGTCCTGCCATTAATTAAAATTCTTTTAGAATACTTATACCCCACACCAGGGAAGTTTTGTTCCTTAGAAAATCAACTGAGAATGACGGGGCAATTGTAAATTTATTAAGTTCTATACTGTAACCAATACCTGTCCTGATTAAGAATTCAGCTTCAGTTTCTTTGCCGGATTCTTTTTTTTTCTTATGAAATTCAACGCCAGGCCCGGCTCTCAGCCATAATTTGTTAGTAGGATAAAAATATAAAGGAATGCCAAATAACCACTCGGTATGATTAGCAAAGATCGCTTCACCGAATACACCGAGTCCCCAGCGGCCATTATTTGTAATACGCCTTGTATAATCAATGCCTAGGGTAAAATGAGTATCCTTATCTTCTTCGAGCTCTGTTGTAGCTCCCAAAAAGACACCAAAGTGATTCCTGTGAAAATGAGCGTTATGCATTTCACCCTCTGAATCATGATTACTTTCAATTTCGGAATCAAAGTCCTGGCTAAATGAATTAATAGTGCAAAATAATAATAAAATAAGGGATAATTGAATAATTATGTTCATTTATTAGTATGAAGAACCTCGCAATATTAAAATATAAATATTAGATTAAGATTATAATTTATACAAAAATAACGTAATTAATAATAATCAGTGGAATTGAAATACTAACAGAAAAGTATCCAATAAATAGTTTCCCATAGATTTAACACGCCAAAAAATCATTTTAAAACATTTTTTTACATAATTAAATAAGGCTTCCTTATTAAAGAGAAGCCTTATTTAATTTTAAGAATCAGTATTTAAGCTATAGATGTTGTTACTATTTTTTGTTTTTAAATGGTAAACCAGTAATTCCCGGCTGTATATTAGTACCCTGTTCCTTGTTGAATTCTTTGATTAACTCATTGGTTACTGCTGCAGACTCAGGTTCAACTCCGGAAAGGCTAAACTCTGTCCATTTATATGCAGTCATTGAATCAGGCGGCTGCTTGACACGCTGTACAGGTGCAGGATATACATCATGATTAGGTACTCCCATCCTTGTGCGAATAGAGTCTTTAGTCACATTCCAAACCATAAAATCGGTAGCAAGGTCCAGTGGCCCGTCATAAGTTTTTCTTATTTCTTCATATACAACGTTTACTGTATCAAAATCATTTTGAAAATGATAACATACTGCATTCTTAGGTTTTGTCATTGACATGATCTTTCCAAATGCCTGCGCTGCTGTATGACCCTGTGTTCCAACATATACTGCTTCTGAAGGTGACATACCGTACCGTTCTACCATAAGCTGTGGGGGAATAAAACATTCATGAATAGAAAGGTCCATGCCTACTGCATGCTCTGCCCACCATTTATTAGGTAGTGTATCGCTTGAAAATGCAAATTTTAGCCCGTTCCATTCTAGTATAAAGCTAACGGACTGGTCTAAATGAATTGCCGGTAGTGTTCTTATTATTACGCCGTTTTCATTATAGATAATTTTATTAACGCCGGTCCAGTCGAATTCATTTACTTCAAGTTCAAGTCCCCTTGGGTCTACTGCGCTACCCCTTCCGGCTGCTTCCCATCCCCACATCTTTAGCATATAGTCAGCCCATGCTTTTGTACCCCAATCCGGTTTTACTCCGCTTGGACCCCATAGCCTGACAGGTGTTAGGCGGTTATTTACAGGTCCTGTAAAGTAAAAACCTGGAAAATCACCTGCGTGATCAATATGAAGATGCCCCAAAAATACCTTGTCTAACTGATCGAGTGGAATTCCTAGGGACATAAGGCGTTCAAATGATCCTGCTCCCATATCAAAAATGAACTTGTCACCATTACCTAGCTCAACCAGGAAACTGGCAGCTGCCTGCTTCAGCCTTGGCTGAGGCATACCAGTACCTAATGCAACAATTCTCATTTCGTTTGGTGCCAGTGCTTCTGTACCAGGGTAATAAACATCACGTACAGGATACGGTGCTGTTTTTGACCACTCTTTTGGTTGGGTTTGAGCTATAACGCTGTTTATTTCAATGTTGCTGTTAAATAAAATAAATGCAGCAGTAGCCATGAAAAGTATTAAAAAGAAAGAGTATAATATTTTTTTCATTTATTCTTCTCCTTAAGAAGTAATTTTTATCAAAATCACGAATACGGTTCATATAGAGACTATTAGTTTATAAATAGGTCTCTATATAATTTCATAGTAACACTGAAATATTATATTTGCAACTTAGCGTAAAATAGAATATTTAATTGTGGATTGTTTATTTAAACCAAATAATTTAAACCTGAGGAGTACTTCAATTATGAAAAATAAAATAAGACTTATAATTCTTTTTACTTTATTTTTTACACCTATAATTTGTTTGGCACAGGGAGAATTGATAGTTTATCCGAACAATAATCAATCAGAGGAACAGATGGAAAAAGATAAATTTGAATGTTATACATGGGCAAAGAAAGAGACAGGATTTGACCCAATGGCAACTCCGACTGCCAGTACTCCACCACCACAGCAGCAAGCTCCACAGGGAGGTGTTGTAAAAGGTGCAGCAAGAGGTGCTGTTGTTGGGACTGCAACTGGGGCAATAGCAGGAGATACAGGCAAAGGGGCCGCAATCGGGGCATCAAGTGGTGCACTTGTCGGTGGAATGAGAAGAAGAGACCAAAGAAAACAACAACAACATGCACAGAATCAATGGGCACAACAGGAATCTGCCCAATATAATGAAAATAGAAACAGGTACAACCGTGCATATTCTGCCTGTCTTGAGGGCAAGAATTACTCAGTAAAATAGTATTTAAAGCTAATTTGTTCTAATTATGTCTTTGTTACAAATATCACTACCATCTTCAGGTTTGTAATTCTTTGAAATTTTTTCAAAAATATATGTTGATAATGAATAAGTATATCTTAATACATACTTCCCAATGTTATACGGGTCTGTAACAATATGGTGATCTTCAAATGTTCCAACCACCCTGATTGGAATACCAAAATTTATAAGCTGGGTTTTTTTGGCGATTGGTGTGAATACCAGGTTTATTCTCTGATTTAACAGGTTGATTCTGCCTACGACATCAATTCTTACTTTTGTAGTGTCGATTTTTAAATCGTCTGGCCGTAATATGCCGTCCTTAGCCTTAAATTTCCCAATTATACAGTTCACTTTAGGTACTTCTTTTTTATCCTGGCTAAATTTTGGTATAAGGTTGGTAAATAGTCCAAGTGCCCAGATATTAACCAGGCTTGCATCCATTAAAGTTGGCAGAATTTTTAATCCAATTTCCCCATTTAAGTTGTCATCAAGTTGAGCAAAAGTTGTTCCTTTGCTTTCGACATTTACAACAATGTCCATAATCCCCTCAGAATTGGACTCTGGGTTGATCATTTTAGCTATAGGTAAGTAGTTGTAGTTGTCCAAATAGCCCAAAAATGATATTTTAAGCTCTCCTTTAATATTCCGAATATCGATATCAAATTCAGCCTCTCCTCCAAGTATGTTCAGGATTGCACTGTCTGTTAGCAGTTCCCCGTTTATAATTTGGCCTTTATACTCAAAATCACCAATTTCTTCACCACCTAAAATTATTTTGTCTATAGAGAAATCAAAATTCGCATCAAAGCTGTCTAACTGTGGAATTAGTGCAGGCTCCCCGGAAGATTCTTTATGTTTATTCCTACTTTCTTCTGTAATTGTTTTTATTCTGGAAGAAAAAAAGTCGTCAATATCTAACACTTCTGAGTTAATCTTTATATCAAAAAAAGGTTTTTGACCGGATGTCACAATATTTAATAATCCAGTTAGTTCTGTATCAGCATATATAAAATCGAAATTTGCAAGATTATATCCCTGGTCTGTTACATTTAAATTTGTTGTTAACCTATAGGGACCTTTATCAGGTAAATCAACATCAAAAAGAAGGTTAAAATCACTTAATTTTTTGCCTTCGGCTGTTATCAGTATCTCTGAGGTTTTCCTGTCGAGTGGGAATATGGCAAATCCCTCAACAATAACTTTAGTCTCTGAGAACTCTAATTTAAGCTTTATAGGTATTTTACCCCGTTCGATTGCAGAAATGCTTCTTATTATATGTTCTGCTTCAAGTTTGATCTTAACGGGTTGTTCATTTATTGAACCATCAAATCTTATTACAATGGGTTTATGGGCAAATAGTTCCAGGTGGGCTGAATTTACAAAAATTTCGAAACTACTATCTGTATTTATATCTTTTACAATATATTCTCCGTTTTTTGAATCAGCTTTTAATGTTGAATTTAGTAAGATTTCTTCCAGTGTGCTCCCTACGATATTAAGTTCGAGGTCAAGATTTTTGGTCTTAAAATTTACATTTTCAGCAAAACCTACATCATGTACAAATTTTCCAATGTCTATGTTCTTTGATTTGATTTTAAATTTTGCAACTGGAAGTTCAGGAGCCAGATTTAGATCATAAATCCCCTTGAAGTCACCGTCTTCAGTGAGTACCATGAATTCAGAACTGGTTTCTATATTGTCTTTTATTCTGCTGTTAACAAAGAATTTGTTTATTACTAAATTGTGATAAGTAACATTCTTCAGATCAATCTTGGTGGTTGCATCATAAATTGATAAATTGTTAGGGAATATTCTTAGCTTAAGAGAATGGTCAGAATCTTGATCATCATCATGCTTGGGTAATACGGACATAATTTCATTTAAATTCAGTGCTTTAGAATTTAAGAAAATATTGTAATTCGGACGGTTGTTTATAAATACTTTTTCTATTTTTCCGTTTAAGTCTGATTCACCAAGCTTAAAATTTATATCCGAAACTGATATATCTCTTTTATTTTTTACAAATACAAAAGATGCTTTTGCAGGAATTACCACGCTTTTAGGTACATCAAATAGGTAATCATATTGATGAATGTCAGGTGTGGTGAATTTAGTCTGAATATTAAAAGCAAATTCATTTTCTATCAGCTTAATAGATCCTTTAACATTGAAATCTGAATTCCCATGAGCTGCATTTATATTGAATTTACAATCATTACTATTGTTGAGATATTCTGATCTGTTACAGCCATCAGCATTAATATTTAGAGGAATATTTACTAAAGAGCCCAAAATATTTAATTTTGACTTGTCATCTTCATTTAAATTAATCTTGCCAGAATTAATATTTAGAAACTTTACGAATTTACCATTCTTAGGATTAAGTTTAAGGACATTTAACTTACTAACCAAAAGGTTAATGGACGATAATTTAATAGTTTTTATTAAGTCTTTATTTAAATTTAAAGCATCAAGATTCAGTTCACCAATGCTTCCTTTATAATTTGCAAGAGAATTTTTGTAAACATTTGATAAGATATAAAATACAGGTTCAAGATCGAAATCAGTGGTGCTTAATTTCAAGTTCAGATCAAGATCGCCTTGGTTTAAAAGATTATTAATATTACCACTTGCATGAATCTCGTTTGCTGTTAAATTGCCGTAAAAATCAAATTGCCAGGGAAGTATTGAATCTTTTATTTCTTTATAACTTCCTCCTGACAATTTAAGTTCAACAGGATTTTCCAGGTAGCTTCCTATCAGGTTAGCTTTTAAATTGCTATTTTTAGGCAGGGAAATAAGAACATTGTTTATATTAAGATTTTCTTTATTCCCGGTTTCCAGGTTATTAAAACTTATTAAAACATTTGTAATGTTAAGCTGATTTAGCGCAATGTCTCCAGGAAGATTAATTGGTTTATTTTCATCTACGTGGGGTGTCAATTCGCCGGGAGGTAATTCCCAGTTTGGATTTCCATTCTTGTCTTTCTCTAAATATATGAATACATCGCTAATATTTATTTCATCAATATAAATCTTTTTGCTTATTAGAGGAAATATTTCCACTTTTACAAAAGCGTTTCCAATCCTGGCAAATTCACTCTGGTCACTCTCTATATTTTTGTTAATAAATTTTAAATCGGATATCTGTAAAGAAGGTGATAATGAGTAATTAATAATAAAATCGCCATCTATTACTACTTTCTTGTCAAGTTTTGAACTTAATGTACTTATAAGTACTTTTTTTACTAAGTGGGTAGTAATTTTGCCTATTAGAATAATTAAGATAATTACCGCTATAATTGCTGCGGAATAAGTAAGATATCTGTTAACTGATTTAAGTTGTTTACTCATAAAAACCTTGAAATAATAAAAAATAAAGACGTATGCACTGCATAAATACTTAGCGGTAATTTACAAACTTATTTAATTTCAAGCACCTCTTGAAATTATCTCTGAAATAATTGTAGAATAATAATATACTTTGGATTCTTCATTATGTTAAAGGGAGCATGTAATTGAAAAACACTTTCACTTCAACAATATCTTTATTTCTTTTTATAGTTTTCTTAACTACTACTGCCTTTTCACAGAGTGAGGGTGAATTAGCAAAACAGACGCAGAATCCTCTTGCGAATTTAATAAGCCTGCCATTTCAGAACAACTTTGATTTTAATATAGGCCCCAACGACAGAACAAAATATACACTAAACATTCAACCCGTCGTCCCTTTTGAATTGACTGATAGTCTTAACCTAATTACCAGGACAATATTCCCACTCATATATCAACCAACTGTAACGCAAAATAGCGGCGGAACATTTGGTATAGGAGATACTACATTAACAGCATTTTTATCACCAAAAGCATCAGGGAAATTTATATGGGGCGCAGGCCCTATATTCTTAGTTCCCACAGCCACAGACGATGTCCTGGGTACCGGCAAATGGGGTGCAGGGGCTTCTGTTGTAGCACTTGTTACACCAGACCCATGGGTAATTGGTTTTCTAGCCAGTAATGTATGGTCCTTTGCAGGCGATAATGACAGAAGTGACGTAAATTTATTTACTTTTCAATACTTTATAAATTATAATCTGCCTAACGGCTGGTACCTGACTTCTGCTCCAATCAATACTGCAAACTGGGAAGCAGATGATGGAAATAAATGGACTATTCCTGTTGGAGGCGGGGGAGGTAAAGTAATCCGGATTGGGAAATTGCCCGTTAATATTCAGGCCCAGGCATTTTATAATGTAGAAAAATTTGAACAAAGTTTAGTAGGGGATTTGCCCGATGTCAGTGCTGCCGACTGGCAGTTCAGGTTTCAGATGCAGTTCCTGTTTCCTAAATAAAAATTTAAATTTTAAATTTGGAGGGATTCAATATGTATGGTTCATTTAAAAGTAAGTTATATGTGTCTGTTCTCACAATTTGTATAATATGTATTTCTTCAACTGTATCTTTTTCTGAAGAAAGTTTTACATACGACCTGAGTAAAATGGATAATTTCTCTGTTACTGACTCAACAAATAGAGAATTATCAGAAGTAACAGAAATCAGTACATCTACACTCCTGGCTCAAAGTACCCTTTCACCAATTAATCATAGTATTACAACTCAAAGGCCTTTGGTTACTGACGAATGGCAGTTTTTTATTGCACCATATTTATGGTTTGTTGGACTTAATGGAGACCTTGCCGTAAACGGTATGGAATCAAGTGTTGATGCTGATTTTGGCGATATCTGGGACCAGCTTGATTTTGCATTTCAGATACGTGCCGAGGCCATGAAAAACAACTACTTCTTTTTTGTTGATAATACTTATATGAAACTTTCAATAAATCAGGATATTGAACCTGACTTTCCATTGCCAGTAGGTGGAAACATAGATATTGGGATAGAAATGAATACACTGGAATTCGGCGGCGGTTACAGACTGGTTTCCGGAAAATCCAATGTACCTGTATATTTTGATCTATACGGAGGAGGAAGATGGTGGATAGTGGACATTGACCAGAAAATTAAATTTAATAACCTTCCCGACCAGAATTCTGACCAAAACGAAAAGTGGCTTGATTTAATCGTGGGTGCTAGAATCATAGCACAATTTACAGAAAATTTACTTTTTACTGCACGAACAGATGTTGGTGGTTTTGATTTTGGTTTTTCTTCTAAATTTACGTGGAATATCATTGCAAATATTGGTTATGATACTGGTTGGCATGGCTTTACACCTTATGTAGGATGGAGAACTATGTATGTAGATTATCAAGACGGAAGCGGTGACAATTTTTTCAAGTATAATGTATGGATGAATGGTATTCAGGCTGGACTTGGATTCAGGTTTTAAATGGTATAGAATAATGTGCAAAATTTAATTTATAAAAGGGAGTAATAGTATGAGAAATATATTTTTATCAGTTTTATTAGCATTATTTGTAATCGCATGTGCACCGAAAGAAGCACCTAAGGACACTTCTGCACCTGCTGAAGCTTCTTCTCAGGCAGCTGATGCAGGGAAAGGTATGGAAGTTGCAACCCAGACTTCTTTTATACCCGGTCAGGGAGTTCTAATTGAGTCGGGAGCAAAAATCACTGCAACAGTTGTGTCTGTTGACAGAGATGATAGAAGCATTGTAATCAAAGATCCAGAAGGAAATCTACATGATATTGAGCTAACAGATGATGTTAAGAACTTTGCACAGATTAATCCTGGCGATAGAATTGTAACGGAGATTTACATGGGCCTTGCAATGAGTTTAGCCGAACCTGGCCAGGAATTTGCTGACAAAACAGCTCATCAGGTTGCAGTCTCAGAACCGGGCCAGCCCCCGCAGATTGTAAATGTGGATATGGCTGAAACACTTGCGCAGATTTCTGCAATCAACAGAACAACAAGGGAAGTAACTGTAACCGGCCCAAGAGGTAAATCAGTTACGTTAGTTGTTCCTGAAAACATAGAAAAGTTCGATACAATTAAAGTCGGCGATAACGTAAATGTTAGATATATAGAAGCATTTGCAATAGCTGTTGAAGAAATAAACTAGACTTTAAAAAAATATACTTATTAAAGTTAGCAAAGTGCCAAAGAAGAATTATTATTCTCTTTGGCACTTTTTTTATTCAATAATTCATTTGAAATAACCAACCACTTTCCAACTGTACTCAATTAAGTAACTTGTTCACTGTAATGGAAAACAGCTTTGATTCTAAAATAATTAAGAAACAGATCCAGGGGATGGGAATAAGCAGAGATATACTTAATCATCAGTTAAATCAGTTTATTAAAAACGATATTGTAATTGAAATAACAAAACCTGCAGTTATAGGTGATGGAATTGTACGTTTCAATACAGATGAAGAGAATATATATATTGAAAAGTATGACAGCGCTATTAATTTATTTGAAGTAACAAAATTTGTTCCTGCTTCAGGTGCCGCTTCCAGGATGTTTAAAGATCTTCTCACCGAGTACTCAGAAATTGAAAAGAAAAACAACAAAGACCTAAACCAATATGAATATTCATATAAATTAAACCAGAACCTGACCAGGTTTGCATTTTATGAAGAGTTGAATTCAATATGTGATTCCATGAATATAAAGGAAATACTCAAATCCTTGTTGTTTGAACCTGGCCTTAACTATTCAAAACTGCCTAAAGGGCTTATAAAGTTTCATAAATATAAAGATTCATCTAGAACCGCATTTGAAGAACACCTTGTTGAAGCAGGGGAATATATTGGCGGTGAATCAGGTAACTGCAGTATAGATTTTACTGTACCATCTGAATATATATCGGTTATTGAAGAATATATTGAAGCCATAAAATATGACTATCAACAGGGATATATAAAATATAATCTGAGTTACTCATTGCAAAATCCCGCTACTGACACTATTGCAGTTGATATGAATAACGATCCTGTACTGAATGAACTTGGAGAGCTGATATTCAGACCAGCGGGGCATGGTGCCTTAATTGAAAATCTAAATTCAATCGATTCTGATATTATTTTTATCAAGAACATCGACAATGTTACTACAGAGAAGTATTTGCAGGAAACAGTAAGATATAAAAAAATATTAGGTGGATATTTAATATCAGTCATAAATCAGATTAATGAGATACTTTCTGAGCTTGAAAACTCAAATTTAGAAATTAGCAGGATCAATAAAATTAAACAGTTCTGCAATGATAAACTGGAGATAGAGATAAAAGAAGAAACTGATTTTGAACTTTTAATAGAAATACTAAATAGGCCTGTAAGAGTATGCGGAGTAGTTAAGAATGAGGGAGAGCCCGGAGGAGGCCCGTTCTGGGTTAATAGCAACGGTAATATCAGCAAACAGATTGTTGAATCTGCACAGGTTGATATGACTTCTGATAAACAAAAAGAGATATGGAACTCTTCCACGCATTTTAACCCTGTTGATATTGTGTGCAGTGTCAGGGATTACAAGGGGAATAAGTTTGACCTCAAAGAATATGTAGATTCGTATGCAGGTATAATTACAAAAAAAAGTGTTGATGGTAAGGAAATAAAGGCCCTGGAACTACCAGGACTATGGAACGGGGCGATGGCAGAATGGATTACATTGTTTGTTGAAGTTCCGCTGATTACTTTCAATCCAGTTAAGACAGTTTTTGACCTGCTTAAGGAAGAACACCAGAATTAAAATCATTGTTATTAACATTTAGAAATTGCGTATAGACTTATTGATAGCAGGATTATTAGATGGCTAAATTAAAACTACATTCAATTATTCTCGCGGGGGGTTCTGGTACAAGGCTTTGGCCCCTTTCACGTGAAGAATATCCTAAACAGTTTTCAAACCTGATTGGAAGTGATTCATTATTGCAATCTACATATAAAAGGTTGTTGCATCACTTTGGCCAGGAAAATATATCTATAGTTGTTGGAGAGAACCATAAGTTTGAAGTTCACCGACACCTGAAAGAAATTAATGTAGATAAAAGTGAAAATATTATTACTGAGCCGCTAAGTAGGAATACTGCACCGGCAATACTTTATGGTACTTTAAAAATTCTAGCCGATGTTGATGATGCACTTATATTTGTTTTTCCTGCGGACCATGTAATTGAAGATCTATCTGCTTTTGAAGAAGCTATTGAAAGGGCAGATATGCTTGCACATGATGGATTTATAGTAACATTAGGGATAAAACCTCATTACCCTGAGACTGGGTATGGATATATAGAAGGCGGCGAACCTATTGAGGAAGATGCTTTAAGAATTAAACGATTTGTAGAAAAACCCAACGAAAATAAAGCTGTTGAATATATGAATAGTAATAAATATTTCTGGAATGGAGGAATTTTTGCATTCAAGGCATCAACTATTATTAATGAGTTCCGTGAATATGCCCCTGAAATTATCGATATTCTCTCCGGTAGTGAAGTAATTGATGAATCTACTTATAGTAAGCTTCCAAATATCTCATTTGATTTTGCAATTATGGAAAATACAGAAAGAGGTGCAGTACTGCCAGTGTCTTTCAAATGGAGTGACGTAGGTTCCTGGAAATCTGTATATGATTTCCTGCCCAAAGAGAATAACAACAATGTTCTTAACGGGGATATTATTGCAAAGAATTCCAAAAACTGCCTTATAAAAGGAGACAGGCGGCTTATTGTGGCTAACGGCCTCTCGGATATAGCTGTGGTCGATACCGATGACGCAGTACTTATTTCTCATATTGACCATTCGTCAAACGTAAAATCAATTGTAAGTGAATTAAAAGAAACCGGCAGGCAGGAAAGTTTTTCTCATCTCGTTGTAAATAAACCATGGGGATATTATGTAAACCTTGATGACGGGGATGGATATATAGTAAAAAAAATTGTTGTAAATCCTGGCTCTAAACTTTCACTCCAAAAGCACGAGCACAGGTCCGAACACTGGATCATTTCAAAGGGGACTGCAAAGGTTGTTAACGGCGATGATACTCTTATAGTAAAAGAAAAGGGTGCTGTCTATATTCCTCAGCAAAATGTCCACCGGGTTGAAAATATTGGGGATATTCCACTCCATATAATAGAAGTGCAGTTTGGAGACATATTGGAAGAGGGTGATATTGTAAGATTAGAGGATGATTATGGAAGGGTAAGCAATTGATTGAAAAAGTAAGATCTTTTTTTTTCTTTTTTTGTATTTTATTTCTTATAACCTTATTGTCTTCTGGAATTAATGCAGAAGAAATGGGGTATGAAGTTGTTTCCGAGGGATTCTTTCCGGCTGATAACAACTACCATAGTATGGTTATAAAGGAAAAAGATACCCTGGATAAAATACTTAAACAGCAGGGTGTAGATACAGGGTCAATATCAATTGATTTAAAAAAAGAGACCCTGGCCTTAATAGTCCCTGATAAAGGCAGTTACCCTGGCACTATATCAATAGAAGATATTAATAAAAATGGACAGAAATTAATTAATGTTAACTATTATGTTAATTCAGTTGATTATGTCCCTGAAAAGAATGAAGAATTAAGACTGCCTTATAAATTAATAAAGATATTCCCCGCGGGTAGTGAATACACAAGCGTAAGTTTTAGAAGAACGAATTCCACAAGCCCGGTATTTGTTAATAATTCAGTAGAAAATATTGTTAAGTATACGAATGTACTAGAAGATAACAGAGAAAATCTTTTTCTAAACTATCTGCCTCTTGATAAAGGTAACAGCTGGACATATGACTTTGAATCGCCACGAGGGAAAGGAAGTCAAACTTTTTCCATTGTTTCATATACCAATGGATGGTCAATATTTGATACATACTTCGGTAAGAACAATCTTGCACTTAGACTTGATAGAGGCGGATACATTCATGTTTCTTCGGAGACAGGTAACAGGCCTTTTTATACACCAGATGTACTTGTAAGTTATCCAAAAGAAACTTATAAATCCGGGACAACTGAATTTGATAATATTATGGTAGTAAGATCTAATGATAACAGTAATATTGAGTTTAAAGATATATATGCAAGAGATATAGGACTTATATATCATGAACATAAGTCTGACAAAGGTATTTCAAAATACAGTTTGACTAATGCTTACGTCAGAGGCAAACAAATACCCTAGTTTCATTAATATGCACTAATTGACACAAGTTTTCCTTTAGTTATTTTTTTTATTCCTTTTGGAGAGGTGGCCGAGTGGTCGAAGGCGCTCGCCTGCTAAGCGAGTAAGGGGGTTAAACTCCTTCGAGGGTTCGAATCCCTCCCTCTCCGCCATTTTGACAGGCTCAAGACTCCGCAGGATCAATGCAACTCCTAATTTAATATTTTTCTTTCTTTGATATCCTCTAAATGGAATAATATTTACGCGGGATTAAAAATAATAATGAAAAAACTTATCCTTTCTCTGATATTAGTCTTTCTTTTTATAATGTTCCTAAGGTTATATGTATATAGTCATGCAAATGTTTGTGCAAAATCAGGGGGTGTTTGGTATCAGAACGTTTGCTTAACTGAAAAGACATCTTCACAGCAACTTGAGCAGTTGGGGCTTATACTGGAAGAAAAAACAGATAAAACTAATATTAAAGTTACTTATCCTTATCAGATACTTGAATACCCTAAAATACATAATTTTCTAAAGAAAAATGTTGAAACAATAAAGAAAGATAACGGTTTTGAAGACCAGGATATTGAGCTTGGAATGAGCGGTCATCCCTGGTCATTAAACATTGATATGAACAACTATATTTCAGATACAAATGTCGTTAGTATTCTTGGCTATGTCTTTAGTTTTACAGGAGGTGCTCATCCTAATCATTCATATTTCTCTGTTAATTTTGTTAAAAATACGCAGGAAATGATAAATCTTGAAGACTTGTTTGATAATATGGAAACAGCCCTTGATGAAATATCTAAGTTTGTAATATCAAATATTCTTATGCAGAAATCAGAAAGATTGAATGAAAAGATAACTGAAGATGAATGGGTTGCAGAAGGTGCATGGCCGGAGATAAAGAATTATAGTATTTTTGTGTTTGTCCCTGACAAAGAAAATAGTATTGAGGGGCTTAAGTTTATCTTTCCTCCATACCAGATCGGCCCTTATGTTGAAGGTGAATACGAAGTAACAGTTCCTACGAACATATTCTATAAAAATCTTAAAAATCAGTACAAAGATATATTTGAAATAAAGGATGAGAAATGAAAAGATGCAGTTGGTGTGAAGGTAATGATATTTATATAGATTATCATGATAATGAATGGGGAGTACCCGTATATGATGATAAAAAGCAGTTTGAATTTCTTGTCTTGGAATCAGCACAGGCCGGGCTTAGCTGGCTTACAATACTAAAAAGAAGGGACAATTATAGAAAAGCATATGACAACTTTGATCCAGTTAAGGTAGCTTCATACGGAGATAATAAAATAAAAGAACTTCTTAATAATGAGGGTATTATCAGAAACAAACTAAAGGTTGCTGCTTCTGTAAACAACGCAAAGCTGTTTTTGAATATTCAGGGTGAGTTTGGAAGTTTCTCGGATTATTTATGGGGATTTGTTAATAACAGACAGGTAGTAAATACGTGGAAAGAACTATCTGAGATACCTGCTAATACCAAACTATCGGATAATATTTCTCAAGACCTTAAACAAAGGGGGTTCAAGTTTATTGGGTCGACAATTATGTATGCCCACCTGCAGGCCGCGGGAATTGTTAATGATCATGTGGTTGACTGCTTCAGGTATAAAGAAGTAATGGTCTAGGCGGGGAAAATTTTACCAGGGTTCAGTATATTGTTAGGGTCGAAAACAGCTTTAATGTTCTTCATAAGATCAATTTCTTTGGCTGTCCTTGTATACATGAGATAGGGCCTTTTTATAATACCAACACCATGTTCGGCGGAAATACTGCCTTCATATTTTGCAACAATTCGATATATGTGATTGTTTACTTCTTTACAGGTATTCAAAAATATTTCTTTTTCAAAAGAGTGCGGTTTAAGAATGCTTATATGTATATTGCCATCACCGATATGGCCAAATAAAATGGTATCAAAATCAGGGTATTCATTGTTAATAACCTGTTCTATATCTTTGACAAATAAGGGTATTTGAGAAGGCCTTACCGAAATATCGTTTTTATAGGTAAGAAATATCGATATTGATTCTGTTATGTTTTCCCTAAAGTTCCAAAGTTCGTTGTACTGCTTTATGTTCTGACTTATAACACCCTCATTAATAATACCTTTGGTATTAAGTTCATTGTATATGGATTCAGCTTTAAGCAGTTCGTCTTCAGAACTACATTCAATATCAATTAGAAAATAGTATGGGGAGTCTATTAAAGGGAATTTAGTTTTTGAGATAGTGTTTATATGTTTTACGGCACTATCGGAAAAGAATTCAAAAGCATTAAGTGTAAAATTATTTCTAAATATACTTAAAATTTCTCCAGATTTAGAAATATCTGAAACGGAGAGTAGTAAATTTACAGATTCACGTGGTTTATTTGTAAGTTCGAGAGTTGCTTCACAAATAATACCAAGAGTGCCCTCACTTCCGATAAAAAGATCTTTTAAATCATAACCGGTGGCATTCTTTGTAAGTCCTTTGTTAAGTTCAACTACATCTGCATTTCCTGTAATTACTATGAGTCCTTTGACCCAGTTTCTTGTTAATCCATATCTTATTACGTGAAGCCCACCTGCGTTAGTAGCTATGTTTCCTCCGATTTGACTGCTACCTTTGGATGAAAGATCAATAGGGTAAAAAAGATTATTTTCTTCGGCAAATTCCTGTATCTCCTGCGTTGTAACACCAGCCTGAACTGTAAGAAGGCGATCCGTCTGGTTGAAATCAATAATCTTGTTCATCTTGTCTAATGATACGACAAGTTCCTTCTCTGATGCTACAGCTCCGCCGCTAAGCCCGGTTCTTCCGCCTGAAGGAACAAGAGGCAGACTGTGCCTATTTGCAAATATTATTATGTTTCTTATGTCTTCTACTGATTTCGGAAAAACAATAGCAAGGGGGTTCGGTACGAATTCCCTGGTCCAGTCGGAACCGTAGGTTTTTAATAATGACTCTTCTTCAGTGATTTTACAGCTTACTTCATTTTTAAATTTCCGGATAAGATCTGCATTGTCCATAACAGAACTATATTAACAGCTTTCAAACACTTTGATCAGGTATTCGCCACTTTTTTTACAAAAATTAATAATCCTGTTTATATCAGTACTATCCAAATCCTTTTCAATCTTTCTAACAGTCCTTTTAATGGCGAGGGAATGCCCGGGGTCTTCTTTTGCATGAACTTCTATAAATTTTGACGGGTAATCAAGTTGTTTGTTTTTAGGGAATAAAATGCCGGAAACGTTTTCAAAAAGATAAGAATGGCCTAAAATTCCAAGAGGGTATTCATCGGCTTCCTTCTGAAGAAATTCGTGATATTCATCAATAAGTTTTTTATTGTCAGTATCTATGGTTACTACACCAATTTCCTTAAGGTCCTCAAGAGCAATTTGGGCATGTCCCAGTTCACCTTTGGCACAGAACTCAAAACGTTGACTCAGGTAAGGATTGGATCCAGTTGTATTAATTGCGGCTTTATTGACAGCTTTCTGACTTAAATCTTCAATAAAATAAAATGTTTTCAGGAACTTCTTGTAAATACTTAAAGTAATACTTCCACTTTGAAGCATTTGCACATTTTGGTTGTTTCCCAATAATTTCAGATAGTTCTGAACTTCGTTATCTAAACTGCTTTCAAGATTGCTCATTTTCGTCTCGTTAGTAATAAAAACTAGACCAATATTATATAGTTTTATTTTATTCTGTAAATAATTTGATGAATTTTATATATCTGGTAATAATATACGGTTTTCCGAGGAGAAATTGCGCCCGTAGCTCAACTGGACAGAGCGTTCGGCTACGGACCGAGAGGTTGGGGGTTCGACTCCCTCCGGGCGCAGTTGTTTTTAAACAAATTGCAAATCCGAGGATAAAAAAAATTATAAAATTTATATCAGAAGATATAGAAAAGTTCTTTTTTAACAGAACAGTTTATTTTGTAATCCTGTTCTTCCCCTTACTAATACTCCTTAATTCTTTTTACTGGATGATCATAAATTATAAGAAAACATATATAGATTTAATAGTAAAAGAGCACTATCCGGTTGAATCAATTAGCGTTATTGTAATACTTGTTTCAATTATTATTGGAATTAGATTTGTTTTTCTTATGTACAGGAGAAAAATAGAAAAATTTAAGATCATCTTTGTAGGCCTTCTTGTACTGGGGCTTATTTTTGTGGGTTTGGAGGAAGTCTCATGGGGACAGTGGTTTTTTTATTTTAATTCACCGGAATATTTTAAAGAAACAAATCTTCAACGTGAGACAAATATTCATAATTTAAAGAATCTTCATGTCATATTTGAATATATTAGGGTTTTTATAGGGGTAGGGGGATTAATTTCTATATTCCTGAATAATACGAGGACTTTTAAATATATTTCTTCACCTTTTGTACTGATATTATTCTTCGTGGTAATTATAATATTTTCCGGATTAGATGTATACAATTATTACCTGACGGATCAAAGAGTATTAAGTAATGTAGGTAGTGTTTGGTGGTTTTTAAAATTAAATATGGAAATAATAGAGCTTATGATAGGGTTTTCAGCGCTTATTTTTCTTTATTCAAATTACAGAAGTTTAAAATATAATTAATAAAACTCTAAAAAATAAATATTTATGAAGAACAGTAATGTAATTCTTTTTCAGACTCATATTATTACTAAAGATATACTTCATGAATTTCAAAAAATATTTACAGCAACAGAAGGGTACGCTGATACATATTTGCTTTATGATGATAAAGGAATGACAGTACCCAACGAGGTGGAAAAACTAAAATATTTTTCATTTAATAAAAAAACTATTTCTCAATTAAATTATCCCATGGTAATTGATGAAAAAATAGTTTCCCAATTCCCTAATATAAAAGCTATACACCATGTACAAAACCAGTTGGGATTAATAAACTTTTATCTAGAAAACCAGCACTACAAATTCTACTGGTTTATTGAATATGATGTAAGGTATTCAGGTAATTGGGAAGAGTTTTTCAAATGTTTTGACGATAAAAATAAAAGTGATTTATTAACTGCACAAATAAGATTTTATAATGAGGAACCAGAATGGAATTTATGGTACTTAAATCATCCTGTTTATTCAATCGATGAATCGAAACGTATAGCTTCTTTTAATACAATTATGCGTCTTTCTAACGAGGCGTTAAAGTTTTTGCATGATTCATTGTCAGATGGATGGGCTGGACACCTGGAAGTTCTAATACCTACATTACTTCACAAAAAACCTTTTATTTTAGAAGATTTTGGAGGTGTAGGGAAATTCTGTAGACAAGAGAATATCAACAAACACTATATAGGTAGTGATTATAGTAAATCCTTAATAGATGTGGGAACAATGCGATATAGGATGCATATGTTCTATGTAGGCTTTTATAAGAATAAGCTTTATCACCCTGTAAAACCAATAAAAGATAGAATTAGATATTTATTAAAGAAATTGAAGAAAAAAATTGCCAATATACTAAATTATTTTACTACTTCTGCCCCGAGTACCTGAATATCAACCGCATTCATAGCTTGTGATCCGGCTCCAAAAGGAATTCTGGCTCTTAAATATTTATCCTTGCTGCGTGGATGTATAGTCACTGGTATTATTCCTACTTCCTGGCTAATTACATTTCCCGGCGAATCGAATGAAGTATACCAAATTCTTACTTTAATATTTTCATAAGTTATATCACTTGTATTTTCGATGGTGACGTTATGTAGTATTGCCACTGCACTCCATGTGGCATATACGGAAAAATCATGAATCTTAATATAAGATGAGGGATGGATTTCCATGTGTTTTATTTCACTGCCATTTACATTGGCTAAAGACAAAATAGTATGAAAAAAAATTAATAAGATAATGAATGTTGATAAAAGTTTCATGTTTCAAATAGTAATAAATAATGAAATATTAATTATGTTTTCATATAAAGAAACCATTCTTAATAAAATGCATCTACTTTAATATAAAAGTAAAATTTATAAATTGTCCCTCAATCCTCCAATAAAATTGGAGAAACCCCCCGAAGAGAAATCCGACGGGGGTTGTTTTTTTATATCATATTTGACCTCTAAGATCATATTCAAGTAGTATTACCTAAATTTATTTATCTGATAATATAAATAAATTAATTTATTTACATGCTTATCAGGAGGCATTTTTCATAAATGGCTGCAAAAAAACATATTTTAGTGACAGGTGACAGGCCTACCGGGCGACTGCATCTGGGACATCTTGTTGGTTCATTATACAATAGAATTAAGTATCAAAATGAGTACGAATGCTTCTTCCTTATTGCAGACCTTCATATGCTTACAACTCACTTTGATAAGGTTAAGGAAGTTGAGGAAAGTATATACCAGATGGTTCTTGACTGGCTAAGTGTGGGTATGGACCCTGAAAAATCAACTTTTTATGTTCAGTCCCAGGTTCCATATATTACAGAACTTTCGACTATTCTGACTATGCTTTGTTCTGTTCAGAGATCTGAAAGAATTCCAACTCTTAAGGAAAAGATAAAGGATATGGGGGTAGGGGAAAACTATTCAGTCGGATTACTTGGTTACCCCATACTTATGGCTGCAGATATTCTGATGTTTAAAGCAACAAAAGTTCCTGTAGGGGATGACCAGCTTAGTCACATAGAACTCACAAGGGAACTTGCAAGAAGGTTTAATCATCTGTACGGGGAATATTTTGAAGAACCAGAACCGATAATAAGTGATACTTCACGGCTTGTGGGCACTGATGGTGACAGAAAGATGAGCAAGAGCCTTAACAACTGTATTTATATTTCCGACGAGCCTAAAGCCGTACAAAAAAGTGTAATGAGCATGTTTACTGACCCTAACAGGATTAGAGCTGATATACCAGGCAAGGTTGAAGGTAATCCCGTATTTATCTATCACGATGCTTTTAATAAGGATCTTGAAGAAATTGAAGATCTCAAGGGAAGATACCTTAAAGGGAAAGTTGGTGATGTTGAAGTGAAAAAGAAATTAACTAATGCTATTAATAAAGTGCTTGAACCATTCATTGAAAGAAGAAAAGAATTTGAAGCAAAACCTGAATATGTAAAAGAAATTCTTCATGAAGGAACTAAAAAAGCAAGTCAGATTGCCAAAGAAAATATGAATGAAGTTATTGAAAAAATGGGCCTTTACATACCTTAGTCTATATTAATTTAGTTCCAGATATTCCCTTATCTTACCAAAGAGTATATCCTCAATGAACAGGCTTGATTGAAGTTGAGGCCCTAGTTCGAGATTTTTCATATACGGGAAGATTATATATTCAGTTGTGATTTTCATCTGTCTTTCAGGAGTTTTAGAAATCATAATTCTCATGTTTTCCTGAGTAAAAGCCACATCCTTAAATGAAATATCGCCATCACTAACAGCAATTTTATTTAAATACCCTGTTATATCTGACTGGGCCATACTGCTTTTTGGCGGCCAATGATAAATACGCTTTAATTTTCCATTTTCAGTATATACGTAAGCTTCTTTAAGTTGTATTACTCCATTTTCATAATTTTCACTAAAGAGTTTCCACTTTATCCATTTTATTCCATACAAAGTAGCATCCAGTGCTTTATCTTCGGATGTGTTTAAAACTATAGAATTATTAGACTTTGTTATAGATGGTTTTTCTTTCTTGGTTTGTGGTATTTTATTCTCAGGTTTTTTATATATTTTTTCAGTAGGTATCTTACTACAGTTTGCCAGTAGCAAGATAGTACAAATTAATAACAGGGTCAGTGTTGTTTTATATATTCTCATCGTATTTAGCGGAGGTTCAGCGTGTTAAATAATTATAGGCCATATTATCTATTATCAACTTTATTTATAGCCCTGATAATAAATACTTTATTTGTAATAAATTCTATTGCAACAGAAATTAGCAATAAAGTTTATCTATACCCAATCGAGGTTAATGAAAAGTGGGGATATATCAACAGCAAAGGTGTTAAAGTAATTAGTCCGGCATATGATGCAGCATATAAATTTACTGAAGGTCTTGGTCTTGTAAAAATAGATAACAAATGGGGATATATAGATAAATCAGGTGAAATAGTAATAAAACCGATCTTTAATGAGGCGCATCAGTTTGCTAATGGTTATGCCCATGTAAAAGTTAATGATAAATACGGTTTTATTAATAATTCAGGTGATCAGGTTATAGAACCTACTTATGAAGAAGTGCTGCATTTTAGTGAAGGTGTTGCCACTATTAAAAATGAAGGCCTGTGGGGATATATCGATACTTCCGGAAATACTCTGATAGCACCACGTTTTGATATGGCACATATATTTTCAAACGGTAGGGCTCTAGTCCTTTACGAAGGAAAATCGGGCTATATAAATAAGAACGGAGAATTTGCAATTAATCCCGTATTTGATGTAGCGCAGGGATTTTCTGAAGGTTTAGCAAAAGTAGTTTTTGAAGGTCATATAGCCTACATAGATACTTTTGGGAATATGGTGTTGGTACCAAAATCCGAAGACGCAAGGCATTTTAGTGAAAAATATGCTGCAATAACTTATAGAGGTAAACAGGGTTTTATAAACCGTAAGGGAAAAGTTATAATAAAGCCGGAATTTGAAAAAGTAGGTGATTTTCATGAAGGTTATGCAGCAGTCAGGCACAACGGAAAATGGGGGTATATTAACAAAGCGGGAAAAATTCTAATCAGCCTTAACTATAAGAGTGCATTGCCATTTCATGGAGATCTTGCACTTGTGGAATTTGATAATAATACATGGGGTTATATTAACAAAGAAGGGTTAGTAGTATGGAAATCTGCTGCTGCGAATGAAATTCCTTAATCTGTTACTAAAGTGAATTATACTGGTGTTAAAAATAAGAGTTGTTGCTACCAAAATAAGTATCATCCCAAGAATTGTTGAATATTCAAAAACATACTTCCAAATAATTATGTCATAGGCAGCTGAAAACCCCACTTTTATAAATCCTGCAGTTGCAACAACCGGGGCTTCACCTATAGCAAAAGCCTTTGTCATGGCTAGCTGTCCTATTGTTCCAAAGATACCAACACCTAGTAACATGATTATAGTTATAAAATCAAACTGTATTCCGGAAATAATATCTTTTTTAAAAATAAACAGACATACCAGGGAAATTATGCACGCTGTCCCTGAAAAATGAGCTACAATTCTTTTTGATTCAATCTCTTTTAAAAGGCGAAGGCAGATCATAACAACTGCCCCGAGTACAGAAGCAAGCAGTGCAGCAAATACTGCAAAATTTCTTTGTTCAAAATGGGGTTTTTCAATAAGAAGCACACCTATAATACTTAGTACAATTGATATCCAAATCTTGCTCTTCGTGGATTCTCCAAGAATAAATCCGGCGAGTAGTGCCACCCAGATTGGCCTTGTTTCAGTAACAACGGCAACATCGGATATTGGAAGTTTAGTAAGAGCATAAAATGTGGCGAGCATAGCAATAGAACCTACTATACTTCTAAACCATAGGAGTGGATTATTTAATATAAAAGGAAATTTTCTCTCCCTTGACAGGACTGCTGAAATAAAAGCAAAAGTTAGAAACATTCTAAATAATGCAATTACTATCCAGTCAATTCTACTACCAAGTGCGTGAGTTAGTGCTCCCATTGTTGCAAAAGTAAAACCACCCAAAATCATGTACAGAACGGCTTTGTTATTACTATTTTTTAATATTTTCTTAGAAATTTGCATGAAGAAAGGTTTGCAAGAAAATTTTATTACTTTAGCAGGTAACTTAAGTCTTTAATAATATAATCAGGAGTGATATTACTTTGTTTTAAAATTTTTCTGGTTGTAAGTCCTGTAAGTGTGAGAGCAGTTTTTATTCCAAAGTTTATTCCACCTACAATATCGGTATTTAAATTATCTCCGATTAAAAGTGTTTTCTTTTTATTCTTAAGTTGGGCTGTTTCCATTGAAATATCAAAAATATATTTTTCTGGTTTGCCTGTTATAAGGGCATGCTTCTCACTTGCTGTCTCAATTGATGTAAGTAAAGCTCCAGATGCAGGTGAAAGACCATGTAGAGTTGGATAAAAAGGATCGTGGTTTGTGGCTATGAATTTTGCACCTTTTCTAATTAATATAGTAGCAATGTTGATTTCATTAAAATTAAACTGCCTGTGTCCACCCATAATTACAAAATCGGTTTTTTTATAATTTTTGCCATTATTTATGATTATTCCAGTCTTTTTAATTTGACTTTTGAAATATCTGCTTCCAATTACATATGCTGATTTGCTTTCAATATTCTTAACTTTGGTTTCAAGGTAACGGCAAATGCTGTCGGCAGAAGTGAGTATTTCGCTTCTTTTTGCATTTATACCCATTTTTCTCAATTTTCCTGTGTATTCACTCTTTGATCTTGCAGGGTTATTTGTAATAAATAAAACTTTTTTATTACATTTTTTTATTGTGTTTATCGTTTCAACTGCACCATGAGTAGGCTTATCATCTATATAAACAACCCCGTCCAGGTCAAAAAGAAACAGATCAAAATTCTCGAAAAATTTCATATGTTTTTTACTCTAGGTAAAAAGAAGATGGAATGGGCAGTCTCAGCCCCAAATATGCTTTTGAAGTTCTTCCTGGAGAGAAGAATTATTAGGTGCCACTGTAACTTTTACTACTTTATTCTTGTCATCTTGTTCCAGGGAGACACCAACAAGCTCAAGAATATCACTGGCAGCTCTTTTATATCCTTCATAAAACTCTTCGATTTCACCGGATGCCTTTACTGTTTTTTGATCCAGGTAAAGAGCAATAGCAGCAACATCATTGGAAATATCTGGATCTATTTCAAGACTATATTCTTCTAATGGACCTCTGAAAATATAATTTTTCCATTGCTCTACAACTTTGTCGAATTGGTCTACTCTCATCTTAACCTCGGTTAATTAATTATTATCAAGAAGTTTACTTGCAACTATTATATTATCTCTTCCGGCTTTTTCAGCAATTTTTATTGCTTCCTGGAGAGATACATTTTCTTTTATTGTAGAAAGTTTTAGAAGCATTGGAAGATTTACTCCTGAAATAACCTCTATATTATTTTCATCCAAAAATGTCAGCCCAACATTAGAGGGAGTACCGCCAAACATATCTGTAACAAGAAGAATTCCATCACCCTGATCAACAGATTTTATAGCTTTATCTATAACTTTCTTAAAAGTATCAAATTCCTTTTTGGGATCAAGCGAAACACCTGCCATTTTTACGGCCGGCTCCCCGGATAATACGAACTTAACAGCAGAAAGAAGTTCTTCTGCAAGATTACCATGAGTTATTAATACTATTCCTATCAATATTAGATCCTATTTATCAATATCCCTGTGTTTAACTGTAATATTGGTTTCTTTATAATTATTTGCTATTTCATTTGTTATTACAACTGACCTGTGTTTACCACCGGTACAACCAATTGCGAGATTAATATATGATTTACCTTCATTCTTATATTTTGGCATTAAAAAACCTAGTAAATCTGTTATTTTATCAACAAATGTTCTAGATTCTGCATTCTCAAGAACATATTCCTTAATTTTATCATTGGTGCCATCTAATAACCTCAATGATTCAACAAAGTAAGGATTTGGTAAAAACCTTGCATCTAATACAATGTCAGCATCTAATGGATAACCATGTTTAAACCCAAACGACATGAGACTTAAGTAAATTGTATCTGATTCCTGGTCCTTATAAATATCTTGTATATGTTTTTTTAATTCGTGAACATTGTAATCAGATGTGTCAATCAGATGGTTTGAGAATTCCCTTATGTTATTTAATATTTTTCTCTCTTCATTTACACTATCTATAATATTACCATCTCTTGACAGGGGATGTATTCTTCTTGTTTCTTTAAATCTTTTTATTAGTACCTCATTTTTTGCGTCGAGAAAAACAAGCTGAACATTTTTTACCTGTGTTTTTAATTCATTAAGAAAACTATAAATACCGGTAAGGGTAGAAGGGTCATTAATCCTTATATCAATTACAAGAGCTATGTTTTTTATTTTTAATTCAGAATTTTTACAAAGTTCTACAAAATTTGAAATAAGAAGCACAGGTAAATTATCTACGCAATAATAACCAATGTCTTCAAGGGCTTTAATAGCCGTGCTTTTTCCTGAGCCCGAAAGGCCGCTTAGAATAATTATTTTCATTATAATTTATTGCTAATTACTTATGTTAAGTATATCGTGTGCAGAGTTTATACCGCTGTTTTTTAAAATTTGGTTTCTGACGGCTACTTCGATGATAGTAGCTATATTTCTTCCCGGACTTACCGGTATGATAACATATGGTAGATTCAAGTCTAAGATATTATAGGATTTTGTTTCAAGACCAAGTCGTTCGTATTCGTTGTTTTGGTCCCATTGCTCAAGTTCAATAATCATCTCAATTTCCCTGCTGTCCATAACGGATGTAGTACCGAACAGGTCTTTAATATTAACTATGCCAATGCCCCTTATTTCCATTAGGTATTTGATATTTATAGGTCCGGAACCAATCAGTTTTGTATTGGATATTCTATGTACCTCTACAATATCATCGGCTATAAACTTTGCCCCTTTTGTTATTAGGTCTAGAGCTGATTCACTTTTGCCAACACCACTTTTGCCAAGTATAAGAACCCCCAGTCTATGAATGTCCATAAGGACGCCATGAAAAGTTTCCATAGGGGCAAGTTTTTCAGCCAGCATCTCGTTAATTTCAGAAATTAGTTTACCAGTAGTTATTTTAGATCTAAGGAGAGGTATTTTAGAATTTTTAAAAAATTCAATGAAATTATTCTTTGGTTTAATGCCTTTTGAAATTATAAAACAAGGAACATCCTGAGTGGTAAGTTCTTTTAATATCCTGGTTGAATTTTTCTGATCCAGTTTGTTTATATATGTAATCTCGGTTTTTCCAAGTATCTGAATTTTACCATTTTCCAGCTCAATATTATTTTCAATAATCCTGAGTCCTGGTTTCTGTACCCTTATTGAGGTGATTATATTTTCAAGGTTTGTAGTGTTTGTAAGGCACTCTAATGCTAGCCTTTCTGAGTAATTATTAAAGAGCTCATTTACAGTGACTGATATGTTATTCTTTTGTCTCATCTTCTTCGGTTATAAATTCCAGTATTTCCTCTGCATTATCAGAATTAATAATATTGTTGCGAAAAGTATTGTTTTTAAAAATATTAGAAATTTTAGCAAGGGCCTTGATATGTTGTTTTGAAGAATCCTCGGGGGATAAGAGCATTATAAATAGGGTTGTGGGTTTATTGTCGAGGGAATCAAAATCTATACCTTTGCTGCTTTTGCCAAAAGCAATAATTATATTTGATATACCATGCAGCTTGCCGTGGGGAATAGCTACGCCTTCATCCATTGCTGTACTGCAGAGATTTTCTCTTTCCTGAAGTGCTTCTAAAGTTTTTTGATAATTAAGGTTTGAAAAATTAGATGTAACTATACCTGCTAGCTCTTTTAAGACTTCGGTTTTATTTTCAGCTTTTAGTTCAGGAACAATGTTCTCAATTTTGATGAATTTAGATACTTTCATTTTAAGGTAAAATCAGTTTCAACTCAGAATTCTTGTTCCTGTATAAAACATTCATATCTCCATTGTCACTATTTCTAAATGCTATAAATTTTAATGTTGATATCTTTAGCTGTAAATTTGCTTCTTCCAATGACATTGGTTTTAAAGGCAACTTTTCATTTGATATATTTTCAGATTTATTCTTTGATTTTATTGGGGTGTTCTTTTTTGAATTTGTTCTTAAGTGCTTTCTTTTGGATGTAGATCTTTTTTCCCAGTTTCTTTTGAGCTGTTTAATAATTCTGTCTACAACTTTATCAATTGCAGCAAATTGATCCTCATCAATGACTGAAGCAGTAGTCTGAAAATCTCCGTCATTAATTATTATTTCTGCAATATTGTTACGTTTTTCAGCTTCAAATATTAATTTTATTTCTGTCGGATCATGGTTTGTATGCATATAACGCTCAATGCGAGGGATTTTTTTTTGTGCATATTCTCTTACCTTTTTAGATCTGTTTCTGTCGTTTAGATGGCGTGTGGTTATAAGAACTTTCATTTAGTAGCCTCTCCTTTTTGCATTCTTTTAGATGATGATGGAATGTTTAGTATAGTTCTGTATTTAGCAACTGTTCTTCTGGCAACGAGGATGTTTCTACGTTCGAGTATTTTTGAAATATCTTCATCTGAAAAAGGATTTACTGGTGATTCGTTTACTACGATATCTTTAATCATGGATTTTACGCGTTCGAGTGATACTTGTTTGCCATTGGAAGTTGTATCAACACCTCTTGAAAAAAGCGATTTTAACTCAATAAGTCCATTCGGTGTTTGCATATATCGTTTACTGGTTATTCTGCTTACAGTTGATTCATGTACTCCAACATGCTCGGCAATATCTTTAAGACGAAGTGGCTTTAAGTATTCTTCACCGTGTTCAAAGTAATCTTTTTGGACTTCAGTAATTTTTTCAACAACTTTTCTTATAGCACTTTCACGCTCCTGCATGCATTTTACAATTCTTTTTGCAGCTTCTAGTTTTTCGCGAACATAGTGTTTTGTCTCATTTGTCAGATTCTTTTGGTTTCTAATTAAATTGCGATAATAATTACTTATTCTTAAATTAGGTATGTTTTTGTTAAACTGAAGCTGGAAATCGTTACCGACTTTATAAAGATAAAAGTCTGTTACAGCATATTTTTCAGTATCTTTTGTATAAAAAGGCCTGCCAGGTTTTGGTTCAAGATTTTGAATGATTTCATGAATTTCAGTTATCTCGTCTAATTCTATCTCTAAAGATGATGCTATCTCTTTAAAATTATTGTTGCTCAGATTTTCGAGGTGCTCATTTATAATTTTAAAAAGGGGGCTGTCTTCTTTGTAACCCATCTCAATAGCCTGAGTAGTAAGGCATTCTTCAAGTGACCTGGATGCAACACCAATTGGGTCAAATGTAGTTTGGATATTTTTTAAAACGTCTAATATAGTTTCTGCTGTTAGATTTTCTATAGTCGTAGTATTATGATGGTTTCCATTTCCATTCCTGGAGTGAAGATGGTTATTAAAATGGTTTAAAATTATCTCCTCAATAGTTGCTTCCAGGTATCCATCTTCATTAAGATTACCTATGATTATACTCGCTATTTCACGGTCTTTGTCTGTAAAATCGGACAGTTCTAACTGCCAATTTAAATAGTCAAAAAGAGATTCGTGCTTTGAAACCCTATTCTCCCATGGATTTTCATCTTCCATATCTACAAAAAAGTCGGGGGAATGCGGTAGGTCATCGTTATAATTACCTGCATTATTTTCAAAGCTACTGAGGTCAATATCTTCAAGGTTATTATCTTCTGCTTCTTCGGTTTTTTCTTTTTCTTCGGTCTCTTCGAGCGTAGGATTATCAACAAGCTGCTCATCAAGATATTCCCGGAGTTCGAGTGTGTTCATCTGTATAAGCTTTAGAAACAGCTGTAATTCCTGTGTAAGAATCAACTTTTGCTGTTGAACAAGCTTAGGTCCTACTGTTAAATTCACCTTACTCATTGATTTATATTTAAAATAAACATGGATTTAAATAATATAGATAATAATACCATTTTTACTTATATTTTATACCTTTTGTTATTATTAGAATTAATAAAAATCTGCCAAAATAATGATATTTTGTTATACATAAAGACTGAAATACTATGAATGGATATTATAGGTAAAGGTTTTTTAGAGGGAGACAGTTTATAATTATTTAAATCCAGAGCCAGAACTTAACTCATTGGGGATAATATAAATATTAACTAAAGAATGAAATTAAGCATTTATAATAATGCTTTTATGCTGTGGGCAATTTCCAGGTTTTATGTTCTTTTATAAAGTTCTCATGCTTCGTAATATACTCTTCTTTCATCAATGTTTGTGAAATGTCATCAAGGCCGTTTAGAAGTGAATGTTTTTTGTCAGGATCTATTTCAAAGTTCCAAGCTTCTTCATAATCATCGTATATCATCTGTTCTTCAAGGTTTATTGTTAACTTATAATCTTTTATTATATGGACTGCGCCAAATAGGTGTTCAATGACATTTTTGTCAACTATGATAGGTAACATGGAATTTTTAAAACAGTTGTTGTAAAAGATGTCTGCATATGATGGTGCAATTATTGTTCGGAATCCATATTCCTTTAATGCCCAAGGAGCGTGTTCCCTTGAACTGCCGCTTCCAAAGTTGTCTCTTGTAAGTAATATTTTTGCACCCTGATATCTTTCATGGTTAAGAATGAAATCTTTATTTACAGAACCATCGTCATTATATCTCCAGTCAAAAAAGAGGAATTCACCAAAACCTGTTCTTTCAATTCTTTTTAGAAACTGTTTTGGTATTATCTGGTCAGTATCTACGTTTGTTCTATCTATTGGTGCTACAATGCCCGACTCCATTATATACGGTTCCATGCTATCCTCTTTATATTTCCTTATTTAGTTCTAAATTGCGGACATCTACAAAATGTCCTTCAATAGCTGCAGCAGCAGCCATTATCGGGCTTACAAGATGTGTCCTGCCGCCTTTGCCCTGACGTCCTTCAAAATTTCTGTTTGAAGTGCTTGCACACCTTTCACCAGGGGATAATATATCTGCATTCATCCCAAGACACATACTACAACCAGCTTCCCGCCATTCAAATCCTGCTTCTTTAAATATCTTATCGAGTCCTAATTTTTCGGCTTGTAATTTTACCATTTGTGATCCGGGTACTACCATAGCACTTACACTACCTGCTACTTTCTTCCCCCTTACTATTTTAGCTGCTGCAGTAAGATCCTCTATTCTGCCGTTTGTACATGATCCTATAAATACTCGATCTATCGGTATATCTTCAATAGGTGTATTGGGATTTAAATCCATGTACTCTAGGGCATGTTGTGTGGATTTTTTCAGGTTCTCATCATGAATTAAACCAGGGTCAGGAATCTTTGATGTAACGTCGATAACCATTCCTGGATTTGTACCCCAGCTCACCTGAGGTGCCATTTGAGCAGCATCAAGATTGAGGCTTTTATCAAATACAGCATCTTCATCTGTTTTTAGCTTTTTCCAGTGTAATACAGCTTCATCATATAGTTCCCCTTTGGGAGCATATTTTCTTTCTTTTACATAATCAAATGTTTTTTGATCCGGGGCAATCATACCTGCACGTGCACCTGCCTCTATGGACATGTTGCAAATAGTCATTCTCTCTTCCATTGTTAAGTCTTCTATAGCTTTTCCACGGTATTCAAGTACATGGTTTGTAGCTCCAGCGGTACCGATATGGCCGATAATGCTTAATATTATATCTTTTGCGGTAACTCCATACTGCCGTTCACCTTTTACGTTTATATCGAACACCTTAGGTTTATCCTGTCTAAGGCACTGAGTGGCCATAACATGTTCAACTTCGCTTGTCCCAATTCCAAAAGCAAGTGATCCGAAAGCACCATGAGTTGATGTATGACTGTCACCACATACTATAGTCATTCCGGGTTTTGTTAGACCAAGCTCCGGTCCAATTACATGTACAATTCCCTGGTATCTGTTGTTTACGGTTATTCCATAGAGCTCTATTCCATGTTCTTCACAATTAATCCTGAGTGTTTCCATTTGCCGAGCGGAGATTTCATCTTCAACAGGGAGGGATCTGTCTGTTGTAGGTACATTGTGGTCTTTTGTTGCAAAAGTTAAATCGGGTCTTCTGACTTTTCTTCCGCTTAATTTAAGGCCTTCAAAAGCCTGTGGAGAAGTAACTTCATGCACGAGTTGAAGATCAATATAAAGTAGAGTAGGTTTCCCTTCTTCTTCATATACGACATGTGCATCCCAAATTTTATCAAACAGTGTTTTACCTGACATATTTAAACCTCAATTAATCCAGTTGTTTTATTACTTTTGAGCCTGGGTAACGTGCTTCCTTCCCAAGTTCTTCTTCAATTCTCAACAATTGATTGTATTTTGCAATTCTGTCACTCCTGGAAGCAGACCCTGTCTTGATCTGACCGGAATTAGTTGCAACGGCAATATCTGCAATGACAGCATCTTCCGTTTCACCTGAACGGTGGGATATCATGTAAGTATAACCAGCATTCTTAGCCATCTCAATTGCATCTATTGTCTCACTCAAAGTACCAATTTGATTAACTTTTATAAGTATAGAGTTTGCTGCTTTGTTATTGATACCTTTTTCCAGAATCGTTGTGTTTGTAACAAAAAGATCATCTCCTACAAGCTGTATCTTCTTGCCGAGTTTTTTTGTAATTTCTACCCACCCGTCCCAGTCATTCTCAGATAATGGGTCCTCGATTGAAACAACAGGGTATTTATTTACCCAATTAATATATAAATCTATTAATTTATGGGAAGAGATTAGTTTATTTTCAATTTTATATTTTTTCTTTTCATAAAATTCGCTTGATGCCGCATCAAGGGCAATTGAAATTTGTTTGCCTGGTTTATAACCAGTACTTTTAATTGCTTTTATAATCAGCTCAAGAGCTTCTTCATTAGATTGTAAATTTGGCGCAAATCCCCCTTCATCACCAACAGAGGTAGAATAGTTATGTTTGTTAAGAAGTTCTTTAAGGTTGTGAAATACTTCCACACCAGCCCTTATGGCATTGGAGAATGTTTTAAAACCATGTGGAACAATCATGAATTCCTGGAAATCTAGATTGTTGTCTGCATGTGCTCCTCCATTAATTATGTTCATAAATGGAACAGGAAGAGTATTAGCTGTAATACCTCCTAAATATTTATAAAGAGGTGTTTTAAGTGAATCAGCTCCGGCTTTGGCTACAGCAAGAGATACACCAAGAATTGCATTTGCACCGAGTTTTGATTTGCCGGATGTTCCGTCTAAATCTATCATCACCTGGTCAACTACTTTTTGATCCTTAGCGTCTAGGCCTGTTATTTTTCGGGCGATAACTCCATTGACATTTTTAACAGCTTTCTGAACACCTTTGCCCATATATCTTTTACTATTGTTGTCTCTAAGTTCAACGGCTTCATACTCTCCTGTAGAAGCTCCAGATGGGACAGATGCCCTTCCAAATGAACCATCAATACAATGTACATCAACTTCTACGGTAGGATTACCCCTTGAGTCTAAAATCTCTCTTGCTTTTACTTCCGAAATTGTAGACAATATCTTTTTCCTCCGAAATATTTATTTTGCCAAAGGGAAAGTACCATATCATAAAATTGCTAACATATCATATTTTTATAAGTTTATATAATTGTAATATTTTCGTAATGAATTAATAGAATACAGTGGAAATAGTTAAACGATTTTGGTAAACTCAAACTTTACAAAAACAGAGGGTTATAAATGATCAATTATAAGAATGGATTTAACTTATTTTTAATAGGAACAATTGTCCTAATATTAGGCTTCACAGTTACATGTACTGTGGGAGATGGAACTCCACCAAACCAGATTGTAGATTTTAGACTTTCGTCTAATGGCAAAAATTTTGAATGGACAGCGCCAGGTGATGACGGAGATGTTGGAAGAGCCACTTTATATCTTGTTAGGTTTTATACTGAAGAGCAGATTGCGGAATTTTTAGGTGTTCCTAATTTAGATGGTGTACCTTTTGGCGTAATTCAGGCTACGGTACAGGAGAATTTTGCTGAAGCATCTCAGGTACCTCAATTTCTAGAACCGCAGGAAGCAGGATCTTCAGAGATAACCTCTATTTCCAGGATTGATATTAATGGCAGTGAGAGGTTTTTTTACAGTGTGATAGCAAATGATAATGTAGGAAACAGTTCACCACCCTCAAATGTAGTTGAAACTTCTACCATACTATCAGGTGCTCTTTACGAAAGTTCAAATCCTATGAACTGCCCAGGTGTATCAGTATCATTTGGTGAATTTAGCGGTAGAGATCAAGATGACGAAGATGATATTATAAATGATCTAATAATAGGAGATCCATGTGCCGGTAGAGCATACATATTTAATGGTGGGCCAAATATTACTAGAGATCTGGATGAAATTGATGTTTCACAGGCCGATATAACTATTATTGGCGACAATATCCCATCTTTTGCAACTACAGTAGGCGGAATAGGAAGTTTTACAGGATCAAGATTATTTGAAGAAATTGTAATTGGTGCTCCTGAAGCACTTAATGGTACAGGACAAATTTTTATAATAGAAGGATCCGACGACCTTCCAAGCGTAATAAATTTTTCTACTGGTGAGGACGAACCTGATTTTACTGTTACCGGTGAGTTCCCCGGAGATAATTTTGGATTTGTTCTTGAAAGAAGGGGAAGCGACGATCTCTTTGTTGGTGCACCTGGTGCACTTAACGATACCGGAAAATTATACAGATTTGATGGCGGTGATTTCAGTGAGAACACAGATGCTGATGATGCAAGAGATATAGTAACAGGTGAAGCGCCGGGAGATCAATTTGGATTTTCAGTAATAGATGGTGGAGAAATTAATACTAGTAGCCCAGATGAATACATTGTAGGTGCCCCTGGTGCTGGAAAAGCATATATCTTCTTTGAAAATTTTACTGGGGACATCTCGCAGAACCTGGATGAGGTGGTGGTATTAACAGGTAGTGTTGAGGACAGATTCGGTGAATCTGTAGGAGGTGGATACAACATACAAGGTGCGGTTGATACTTCAAATGATGAAGATTTTGAAGATGAAAATGGAATTGTTGACCTGGAAGAACTTGAAGAAAATGCTGATGTTGTTGTAGGTGCTCCAGGAGCTTTAATGAGTAGGGGATCGGTATTTATGTATGCAAACGAAGATATTCTAAATGCCTTTGAAGATGGTGTTCCTCTTAATTTTTCTTTAAGAATTGATGGGAATAGAATAGGTGACCAGTTAGGTTCTAGTTTGATAGTTATACCTGATATTAATCCTAATATTCAAATTGATAGCAGAGATACTGCTAATGTTGTTAACCAGATAGCTACAAATGCTGATATTGCAACAGGTGCACCTGGTAGAAGGACAGGGGAGGTTTATATATTTTTCGGGGAATTCGGACTTTCCGGTGACTTAACAGCTGCTGATGCAGATATAACAATTGTCTCTACTACAGGCGTATCCTCATTTGGTTCGGACCTTTCTAATCTTTTCGATGTAAATAATGATTTTTTCTTTGATATTGCTATATGCAGTGATTCAGCTGCTGAACTTCAGTATTAACTTTCTTCAATCAGTCCATCTTTTATAACTACACGGGATTTTGCTGAAGATGCAATGTCGTCTTCGTGGGTGATCATAATAATTGTTCTTCCATCTTCGTTAAGTTTTTCAAAGATATTTATAATTTCATGGCTCGTTTTTGAATCAAGATTGCCTGTAGGTTCGTCTGCAAGTATTAGTCCAGGATTATTTACAATTGCACGAGCAATTGCAACTCTTTGTTGCTGCCCACCGGAGAGTTGGTTAGGTAGGTGAGTATGCCGATCAGATAGTCCTACTAGATTTAAAGCATCCATTGCCCTTTCTTTTCTTGCTTTGTAAGGCGTACCGTTGTAGATAAGTGGCATTTCAACGTTTTCAAGGGAAGATGTCCTGCTTAATAGATTAAAACTTTGAAAAACAAATCCAATTTCTTTATTTCTTATGTCAGACATTTCATCCTGCGTAAGAATTGAAATATCACTTTCTTTAAAAAGGAATTTACCTTCTGTGGGTTTGTCTAGACATCCAAGTATATTCATCAGTGTGCTTTTTCCGGAACCGGATGAGCCCATTATTGATAAATAATCTCCCTCTAGGATTGTTAAATTAATTCCCCTTAAGGCCTTTACTTCAATATCTCCGAGAATATATGTTTTTTTTAAGTCTTCTGTTACTATAAGACGGCTCATTTAAAACCTTTTGGGCTGGGGTAGGGTAATAAGAGATTTTGAACTATTATTGTTAATAAAACTTTCGATAACAATTTCCTGTCCTTCCTTTAATGTCCCATCATCATATATTTCTGTATATTCATTATTGCTTACTCCTGTAGTCACTGGTATTTCTGTAAGTTTATTACCTGCGTTCTTAACCCATACGGAAAGCTGGTCTGAATTTGTATATGATTTGTATTCTTCATTAACAGGAACAAACCTAAGTGCGGATGTAGGGACTCTGAGTACATTATTTTTGTCTGCAATAATAATATTCACCTCGGCTGTCATTCCGGGTTTAAGTAGTAAAGCACTATTGTCAATGGATGCAGTGATATCATAGGTAACAATATTTTTGGATGTATTTGGGGAATTACTTATTTTTATTATGTTGCCGTCAAAGGTTTTCTCGGGGAATGAACTGACTGTAAAACTTACTTTCTGTCCCATAATTACCTTACCTATATCCGCTTCGCTAACATTAATAATAAGGTTAAGGTTCTCAAGGCCGTCAGCAATCTTATATAAAGGCAGAGTGTTATTGGAATCAGACACTATCTGGCCATTTGTTACATTCTTGGTAAGAACAATACCGTCAATAGTGGATTTGATATTAGTTTTTTCAAGATTGCTTTCAGCAATATTTAGTGCGGTTTTTGCTTCTTCAAATGAAGCTAATGCATTTTTATATTTTGCCCTCGAAGTTTCATATTCTTGACGAGAAATAAGGTCTTTATCATGAAGTGTTTTATTAGCGTTAAAAGTATCCTTGTCTAATTTTAAGTTTGCGGAGGCTTTGTTATATTTGGCTTTAGCTTCATTTAACTTAATTGTATAGGAATCAGGACCTATTATTGCAAGCACCTGTCCCTTTTTTACTTTGTCATTTGTATCAACTTTTACTTCTTCTATTACTCCGTTTATCTCGGGGTGTATCAATATTTCTAGATTTGGCTGCAATGAACCATTGGCTGTTACAATTGAGACTATGTCACCACGGTCTGCAGGTGCGCTGACAAGTTTGATACTATTTTGATCCTGTACTTTATTAAAGAAAAGGAAATATAGTGCAGCCAAGGCTATGATAAAGATTAGAAGTAAAACTTTTTTATTATTTAGCATAAAATTAAATTTCTCCGGTAAATGCCAGCAATTTAGTTTCGTTTATCTTATAATTATAGATTGATTCAAGATATTTTGAATTGGATTCAGCAAAAAACAGTTCTGCATCAACAACTTCAATCCTTGAAGCTGTTCCAAGTTTATAGCGTTCTTTTATAAGATTTAAATGGTTTTTTGATATTTCACGATTAGAACGTGTAATTTCAATTCTTTGTTTTGAAAATTCAAGATCCAAAAATATTTTTTCAATTTCTGTCTGAATTTCTTTTTTAGTCCTTTCATATTCAATTTGAGACCTGGTGCTTTCCGCTTCCCTAATATCAAGTCTCGCGAATCTTGCAAATCCCTCAAATAAAGGGAATTGAAAACCAAAACCTGCAATAAATGCTGGGAAATCTTCACCACCTTCACCTTCAAACCTGTATGCAACTCTTCCGAAAATAAGAGGGTAAAACTCACTTTTCTCGGCATTGGCATTAGCCCTGCTTGCATGAAACTCTGAATCTACTCTCTTTAATTCTGCACTGTTGTTTATAGTCTTAGTAGTTATATATTCAAGATTGTAATCTTTTATTGTAATCTCTTCTTCGTCAACAAGTTCTATATCTTTTGAAAATTCTCCGCCTATTACGTTGATAAGTTCGAGTTTACTTACAGTAAAGCTGTTCTTTTGTCTGTGAAGTTCGAGCTTGGCCTCACCAAGATCGGATTTAGTCCTGGTTAAATCGATATTTGAGGTCCTTCCAATTTTGTTAAGCTCTTCGGTTTTTTGTACTATAAGTTCTTGTTTTTTAAGACTCTTTTCAGCTGAAATTAGAAAATTTTTATTAATAAGGGCATTGTAATATGCAATGGTGGTGTCTTGTACAGTTTCCCTTAGTTTCTGGTCCATATTATATTTACTTGCTTCAAGTTGATATTTTGTTGCTTTTACAATATTGGATGTCCTACCAAAATCCCAAATTAACTGATCAAGGAAAAATCCTGATTCTCTTTCTACAAATGGGACAACAATCTTACTATCAATTTGTGGATAGTAATCTGATTTGGCTTCACGTACCCTAGCTCTTGAGATATCGATTTCGAGTTTTGATAATACAAGGGAGTGATTGTTTGATATACCAATCCCGATAGCTTCATCCAAAGTTATTACTTCGGGTGAATTCTGAGATAATGCACTGTATGTTAGTATACAAAATACGATTGAAATTACTAAAGCGTATTTTTTATAAAAATTGATAAACATTTATAATATTTTAAGCTCATTAATATGACTTTTAAATAAATCTGTTTCAACAATAAATTAATAAAACTAATACTTTATGAAACTTGGAATATACATACATCTTCCTTATTGTTTAACCAAATGTCCATATTGTGATTTTAATTCATATGGTGTGGGTGAGGATTTTCCTGAAGAACAATATACTAAGGCAATACTCAGTGAAATCGATATGCAGCTTGAATTGCTTGAAAAGAAAGAAGTGTCTTCAATATTTTTTGGAGGTGGAACCCCCTCATTATTCAAACCATCTAGTATAGAGCTTGTACTTGATAAAATAAATTCATATATGAAAATCAAAAAGGAAACAGAGATAACCCTAGAAATTAATCCAAGGAGTGTTGAACTTGAGAAATTAAACGATTTCCGCGGTGTTGGAATAAACAGAGCCAGTATTGGAATACAATCTTTTTCAGATCGAAAATTAAAGTTTTATGGTAGAAATAGTAATTCAGAAGATAGTCGGAAGGTACTTGAAGATATAAACAAATCTGGATTTAAAAATTTCAATATAGACCTTATTTACGGAAGTACAAATGAAACATTAACCGAATTAGAAAATGACCTAGATATTGCACTTGAATATGGAAGCACTCATATTTCTGCATACTGCCTAACCATAGAAGACGGGACGCAGTTTGGTTACCTGTATAAAAAGGGATTGTTGAAACTTCCCGATGATGAAGTTCTTTCAGAGATGTATACACTTACTTCCGAAATGTTGGTTAAGAATGGTTTTACTCATTATGAAATATCAAATTTTTCTAAATTAGGAAATGAGTGTGTTCAGAATCTTATATACTGGAAGTGTGATACATATATTGGTTTTGGGGCAGGTGCCCATTCTCATCTGAAGGGGTATGGAGAAATGGGAAAATGGGGAAAACGCTGGGGTAATATAAAAAATCCCGGAAAGTATATGAATAACGCAATAAATATGGGAAATGTAGCAGAATTTATGGAAGACCTTGATAGAGAAAATGCTATAAATGACAAGATTATGATGGGGCTAAGACTTTCTGATGGAGTAGATATAGAAAATCTTAGTGACATTTATAATGCTGAATTTAATTTTAATAATTTAAATCATTTTTTTGAAGAAGGACTTCTTGAATTTATTGATGGGGAACTTAAAATTACGAAAGAGGGAAGAATTTTCTCAAATCTTCTGATTGAGAAAGTTACCGAGTCTTTGAAGTTGTTAAATTAACTCTTTTTCAATACTGATTTTAATTGTTCCATCTTCAGTATCAAGGTAAAAGTTGTCTTCTTTCTGGATTATGTTTTTGGCAAATTCATAGTAAGCCTGGGTTGAAAATCTGGCCTTAAACTTGTTATTTTTAACCGTTGTATAAGGGACGTTATCACTGCAGATTATTATCTGTCCCGGATTTATTTCTTCAGTTGTTTCATCATTTAAAACTACAAAGTATTTCTCATCTTTTTTATTAATCATCTTTACTATAAACGGCGTGTCTTCAAGTTCAACGTATACCCTGCCAAAACCTTCATCGACAAAGAAATTTCCATCTTCATCAACATCCAGGTTCTTATTGTTCTCAAGATAGGTCCAGTGATGGGTTATCTTTAAACCATCTTGAAACCAGTTGCCCTTTTTATCTATATAAATACGTGGTTTTTTATTTTCATTATTCATAGCGGCATTAAATATCTGAGAAAATTATCATTCACCCATAACCTTTACTACTACTCTTTTTTTTCTAAGTCCGTCAAACTCTGCATAAAATATTCTCTGCCATGGGCCGAGATCAAGCTCGCCATTAGTTACTGGGACTACAACTTGGTGATGCATTAGTAAGCTCTTTAAGTGTGCATCACCATTATCTTCACCGGTATTATGATGTTTGTATTTTTCGTCGAAAGGTGCCAGGTGTTCGAGCCATTTCCATATATCCTGAAATAATCCCGGTTCATTATCATTTACATATACTGCAGCTGTAATATGCATAGCAGATACCAAAACAAAACCTTCTTTAATTTCACTCTTAAATACAATTTCTCTTATTGTTTCTGTAATATGGAAGAGCTCTCTTTTGTTTTCGGCATTAAACCATAGATATTCAGTCAAACTTTTCATATTTATCAGTCTCCTTAACTAATATTTAAATTAAAATATATACAATAACAATTAGAATGTTATATAATTAATAAAACATGTAACAAGAGGTGCATAAATATTGAATGAGACTGTATATTTACTCTCCCTTCAGGATAAATCTGGTATTGGGGATGTAACTTTAAAAAAACTGGTTGATAATTACGGTTCGGCAGAAAATGTATTTAAAGCTGAATTTGCTGACTTAATTCAAACTGGGGTTGTTAATAAAGAATCAGCAAAAGAAATAAAAGGTTATACAAAATGGGAATTTTATTTAAAAGAATACAAAAAAGTTGAGAAAAGCGGCTACTTCTTTGTTACATACAAAGATAATAAATACCCTGCTAACTTAAAAAATATTTACAATATACCGATGCTACTGCAGCATTACGGTGATATAAAAAACACTGACTGTAATGCGTTGGCTGTAGTAGGTTCAAGGAATTGTGATGAATACGGAAAAAATGTAACAGAAATTATAGTAAAAAAGCTGGTAGAACAGGGCATAACTATAGTAAGTGGGATGGCAAGGGGTATAGATACAGTTGCACATAGGTCTGCTATAAAATATGGGGGTAGAACTATAGCTGTAATTGGAAGCGGTCTTGATATTTGTTACCCACCTGAAAACAAGGAATTGTTCGAGAAAATATCTGAAAATGGATATGTCCTTTCGGAATATAAACTTGGGACTGAACCGGATAGTATTAATTTCCCAAAGAGAAACAGAATAATTAGTGGTTTGTCACTTGGAGTAATTGTAGTTCAGGCTAATATTAAAAGTGGTGCGCTGATTACTGCTCAATATGCACTGGAACAAAACAGAGAAGTATTTGCAATTCCTGCAAATATAAATAATAAAAAAAGTTCCGGATGTAATAAATTAATAAAAAATGGTGCCAAGCTTGTGGAAAATATTGACGATATAATTTCTGAGATTAAGCAATTCCAGGAGATTAATAATGTAAATAAACATCTGAATACAAATTACCATTCAGTAAATATTACTAAGAACGAAAAATTAATAGTATCTTTATTAAAAGATAAAAAGCTTCACATTGACGAATTGCAGATAGGCTCAAGTCTTTCTTCTTCAGAATTATTTTCATTAGTTCTTGAATTAGAAATGAAAGAAATTGTCAGGGTTTTGCCTGGTAATTTTTATGAACTGTCATATCAGTTGTAGATAAATTACAGGTATTTATAAGTTGTTGCTTTAATTTTTTTTTATTATGGTATCATTCTAAAAAATTTTCTGGAGATACTGAATGAATATTGCTGTAGTAGGTACTGGTTATGTAGGTCTTGTAACAGGCGCATGTTTTGCTGGTAGTGGGAATAATGTGATTTGCGTAGATATTGATGAGGCCAAAATTGAGGCTCTGAGAAAAGGTGTTATTCCTTTCTTTGAACCAGGGCTTGAAGATGTTGTTCAAACTAATGTTGGAGAAGGAAGACTAAGTTTTACAACTGATGCAAAATCCGCCATTGAAAACTCCTCAATTATTTTTATAGCAGTAGGTACCCCTCAGGCTGAGAACGGTGCTGCTGATATAAATTATGTTCTCAATGTAGCTAAGACCATTGGTGAACATATAAATAATTATAAAATTGTTGTAACAAAAAGTACCGTACCTGTAGGTACAACAGAAAAAGTCAGAGATACAATAAGATCTATTTCTGACGTTGAATTTGATGTAGCATCTAATCCAGAATTTCTTAAAGAAGGAGCAGCGGTTGAGGATTTTTTAAAACCTGAAAGAGTGGTATTAGGTGTTGAAACACCCAAAGCAGGTGAAATATTAAAAGAACTATATTCACCATTTATGAGATCACAGGACAGGGCTATAATTGTCTCTATCAGGTCTTCAGAACTTTCAAAATATGCATCAAATGCCATGCTTGCAACAAGAATATCTTTTATGAATGAAGTGGCCCAACTTTGCGAACTCGTAGGTGCAGATGTATCCGATGTAAGATCTGTTATGGGATCCGACAAGAGAATAGGAAGGCATTTTCTTTACCCGGGACTTGGATATGGCGGATCATGTTTTCCAAAAGATGTCAGGGCACTTGTTAATACAGCTAAAGAAAACAGTTATGATCTAAAAATATGCAGTTCAGTAGATGAGGTAAATAATACACAGAAATCTCATTTTTTTGATAAAATAAAAGACTATTTTAATGATGAGATTAAAGATAAAAAAGTTGGTATTTGGGGTCTTTCATTTAAACCCAATACAGATGATATAAGGGAAGCGCCTTCTCTGTATTTAATTGAAAAACTTCTTGAAAAAGGTGCGGTTGTAGCTGTTCATGATCCTTCTTCTATGCACCATGTAAAAGAAATATTCGGTGATAGATTAGAATACTCAAATACAAATTATGATACATGCAATGAAAAAGATGCTCTTATAGTTTGTACTGAATGGAGTGAATACAGGCAGCCGGATTTTAATCATATAAGTTCTATTATGAATTCACCTGTAATATTTGATGGAAGAAATCTTTACAACAGATCGATGCTGGAAAAATTGGGTTTTGAGTATTTTGCAATAGGAATATAATGGTATTCAAATAAAATAATGAAAATTATTGTAACAGGGTGTGCAGGATTTATTGGTTCTAGGGTATGTGAAAATCTTATTGATATAGGTCATTTTGTTATTGGCATAGACAATCTTAACGATGCATATGACATTAATTTAAAACAATACCGCCTAAATACGTTACTTGGGTTAGATAATTTTACATTTTATAAAAGAGACATTACACACTTGGAAAGTATAAAAGAAATATTTAATGACAATTCTGATGCAAATGCTGTAATTAATCTTGCCGCAAGGGCGGGAGTAAGAACTAGTATTGAAATGCCACAGGAATATATAAAAACTAATATTCTAGGAACTGTAAATCTTCTTGAGTTATGCAAAACTTATAATATAATGAAGTTTGTCCAAGCTTCTACTTCGAGTGTTTATGGTGAGAATAAGACACCCTTTGTAGAAAATATGAATACTGATAGAGCCCTTTCGCCTTATGCCGCATCAAAAAAAGGTGCTGAGAATATATGTTATTCATATAATCAGCTTTTTGGTATTGATATTACCATTTTAAGATATTTTACAGTCTACGGACCTGCAGGACGACCTGACATGAGCCCATTTAGGTTTATTAAGTGGATAATGGAAGAAGAAAACCTGATATTATTTGGAGATGGTAATCATGAAAGGGATTTTACTTTTGTGGATGATATTGCAGAAGGTACGGTATTATCTCTTAAAAAAGTTGGATATGAAATTATAAATCTAGGAAATGACAGTCCATTAAAAATGAAAGAATTAATATCAACAATTGAAGAAAAAACTAATAAGGATGCTAAAGTTGTTAATAAATCAGAGCAGAAAGCTGATGTGCGAGCAACATGGGCCGATATCACAAAAGCCAAAGACAAACTTGACTGGAAGCCAAAATACAACCTGGATGAAGGTATCTCTTTGTCGGTTGAATGGTATAAAAATAATAGGGAATTTGCAAAAAATATTGATATTTCTTTGAATTAAAATATAAATAAATATTGTATAAAGTTGTTAAATTAAAAGAGTGTCCTAAATGCAGATATTGTGTTTTATTCTTATTTAGGTATTAAGTTCACAAAAATTGGTAAATAAAATGTCAAAATCATTAGTGATCGTAGAATCACCTTCAAAAGCTAAAACAATAAAAAAATATTTGGGAAGTGAATTCCAGGTCGAAGCTTCATCCGGCCATCTTATAGACCTTCCGAGCAGCAGATTGGGTGTGGAGATAGAGGAAAATTTTAAACCTGATTATATTGTAATAAGAGGAAAGAAAAAATACCTTAACCAATTGGAGAAAGCTGCGAATAAAGCTGATAAGGTTTATTTAGCCTCCGACCCTGACAGAGAAGGGGAGGCTATTGCTTGGCACATTGCAAATAAACTTAATCTGGGTGATAAAGCAGAAAGGGTATTATTTCATGAGATAACAAAAAAAGCAGTTCTAGAATCAATACAGAATCCAACAAAATTAAGTCAGGATAGATTTGAAGCCCAACAGGCTAGACGTATCCTTGATAGAATTGTTGGCTATAAAGTAAGTCCTATTTTATGGAAAAAAGTAAGAAGAGGTTTAAGTGCGGGAAGGGTTCAGAGTGTTGCTCTTAATATAGTGGTTTTAAGAGAAAGAGAAATTGAAAAATTTATACCTAAAGAATACTGGTCACTTGAGGCGTTGTTAAAAAAGGGATCGGATAATGAGACAGCATCATTTCTTTCCTCGATTCATAGTTTTAAGGGTGAGAAGATTGAACTTACAAATGAAACTGAGACTAATGAAGTACTTGATTCAATTAAAGGAAAAGAGTTTGTTGTCAATAAAGTTACAAGGAAAGAAAGAAAGAGAAAATCACTTGCACCTTTCATTACAAGTACACTCCAACAGGATGCATCAAGGAAATTGGGATTTTCTGTTAGAAAAACCATGACACTAGCTCAAAAACTCTATGAAGGAATAGAGCTAGGTAGTGAAGGGCCTGTTGGTTTAATAACCTACATGAGAACAGACTCCGTAAGGATTTCTGATACTGCTATAGAAGATGTAAGAAATTTTGTTTCAAATACTTACGGTGGCAAATATCTACCTGAAATACCAAACACATTTAAAATGAAAAAGTCTGCACAAGATGCTCATGAAGCAATCAGGCCTACATTTGTAGAGAAAACACCCGAGGAAGTTAGGCAGTATCTTGGTAAAGATGATTACAGGCTTTATGATTTAATCTGGAAAAGGTTTGTCAGCAGCCAGATGAACCCGGCTATATATGATCAAACCAGTGTCGATATAAAAGTTGACGAAGCAATCTTCAGAGCAACTGGTTCTATTATTAAATTCGATGGTTTTACAAGAATTTATACAGAGGGCAGAGAAGAAGAAGATAAAGAACAAGACAAAAAAGAAGAAAGCAAGATTCTGCCTGTTCTTGAAGAGGGAGAAATACTAGATCTTTTAAAATTTGATCCAAAACAGCATTTTACTCAACCGCCTCCAAGATTCACTGAAAGTTCACTTGTAAAAGAACTTGAGGAAAAGGGAATTGGCCGGCCATCTACGTATGCTGCAATTCTTTATACAATTCAGGACAGGGGATATGTAACTAGTGAAAAGAAGCGTCTGAGCCCGACGCTTTTAGGATGTTCTGTTAACGATCTTCTTATTGAGGGTTTTCCTGAAATTATGGATGTTCAGTTTACTGCTGAGATGGAAGAGAAATTAGATAATGTTGAAGAGGGTAATGTAAATTGGGTTGATTTATTGCAGGGATTTTATAAAGGATTTTCAAAAAGGCTTGATGAAGCAGAAGAAACACTTAAAAGTCTTAAAGTGGAAGGTATTCCTACGGATATTTCATGTGAAGATTGTAATTCACCAATGATTGTTAAATGGGGTAGAAGAGGGGAATTCTTATCCTGTTCAAAATACCCGGAATGTAAGAATGCTAAACCATTTGAATACGATGAAGACGGAAAAATTAAGATTAAGGAAAAAGTTGTTCCGGAAGTACGCGAGGATGTTAGATGTGAAAATTGCGGAAAACCTATGGTGGTAAGGCAAAGCAGGTATGGTAAATTCCTGGGTTGTTCAGGTTATCCTGAATGTAAAACCATAGTTAGAATGAATAAAGAAGGCGAACCTATAAAAGAAGTAAAGAAAGATAAAGAAGAAAAAACAGATTAAGAAACCAATTCTTAATAATCTGTTATCATTAAAAAAAATCCTGTAAAATATTTTTAATGTCAACAGATAATACCTTTAAATTTGAAGCATTAGAAAAACCACTAAAGTTTGTATCCAAAGATAATTTTAAAAATTTAAAAAAAGTAAAAGATTTTGGTAAAGTTATAGAAGATATCTGTCTGAAATTAAGTTCAGAGGTCAAAGTATTAGCTTTAAAAAATGAAATAAATGGTATTAAAGAAAGTTTTATAGACTTTGAGATAAAATCGGAAAAAGATAAAATATATATTGTAAACAATATATTAGATGTAATAGCTAAACTAAACAATAAAGAATCTCAAGAAAAAGTTGTCTCTCCTGAAGTTAAAAACCCTAGAAATAAAACACAAATTAAGCTGAGTGATAATGTTCAGTATTTAAAAGGTGTTGGACCGAGAATATCGGAATTTTTATCTAAGAAAGAAATTCATACTGTTGAGGATTTACTGTTCTATTTCCCAAGAAAATATGAAGACAGAAGAAATATAAAAAAAATATCTTCCATTAACAAACTGGAAAAAGTAGTAATATTTGCAAAAATCATCGATTTACATGTATCAAGACTAAGATCAAAAAAAATTTTTAACGTAGTTATTTCTGATGGTACAGGAACAGTAGACCTAGTATGGTTTTCAGCAAATGAAAAATATTTAAAAACAACATATATACCAGGTGCTGCAATAATTGTGAGCGGTGAAGTTACATACAGTAAATATAAGAAGAATCTTCAAATAATACATCCAAAACCTGAGGATGTGGAGATTTACACAAACGATGAAAAGATGGAAGAGAATACGCATTTTGGCAGGATAGTTCCCATCTATCCACTTACCGAAGGTCTAACACAAAAAAGAATTAGAACTATTGTAAAGCTTGTAGTTGAAAAATTTGCTGACAAACTTAGCAATATAATTCCAGAACAGATTATAAAGAATTACAATTTAGTAAAACTGTCTGATTCCATTAAAGAAGTACAGTTCCCCATAGATACTGAAAAAATTATTGATCTTAGTTCTGCTTCTGATGTATTTAATTCTTTACCACACAAAACAGTTTCTTTTTATGAGTTTTTTCTACTTGAAGTCGGCCTGACATTAAAAAAGAAAGAGTTCGCAAAAGTAAAAGGAATTTCTTTTAAAACAGGCGGTACATTAGTAAAAGAGTTTATTGAAAATTTACATTTTAAATTAACAGAAGCTCAGAGTAGAGTCGTAAAAGAAATTGAGAGGGATATGAATGGAAATTATCCTATGAACAGATTGCTTCAGGGTGACGTGGGTAGCGGTAAAACTATAGTATCTGTTATATCGTTACTCACATCAGTTGAAAATGGCTACCAGGCAGTACTAATGGCACCTACAGAAATACTTTGTGAACAACATTACAGTACTTTAAAGAATATATTGAACGAAATTGACTTGAAAATTGTATTGCTCAAAAGTGGGATAAAATCAAAAGAAAAAAATAGAATCAATAAAATGATAAGATCTGGTGAAGCTCACATAATTGTTGGAACTCATGCATTAATACAAGATAATGTTGTCTTTAAAAATTTAGGCCTTGTTGTCATAGACGAACAGCACCGTTTTGGAGTGTTACAAAGGGCAAAGCTCATAGGTAAGGGACAAAACCCTGATGTACTGGTAATGACGGCAACTCCAATACCCAGGACTTTAGCAATTACAGTATATGGAGACCTTGATATTTCAATAATAGATGAAATGCCACCGGGAAGATTAGAAATTGAAACTAAACTTTATAAAGATAGTAAAAAAAACAGGGCCAATATTTATAATATTATTAGAAAAGAATTGGTCAAGGGAAGGCAGTGCTATGTGGTATGCCCATTTATTGATGAATCTGAAAACCCTGATTTTCAACATATTAAATATGCAACAAAAGTTTTTGAATACCTGTCAAAAGAAATATTTCCCAAATTTAACATAGGATTGCTCCATGGAAAAATGGAAAATACAGAAAAAGATAAAGTTATGAAAGAATTTCTTTCAAATAAAATACAAATTCTAGTCTCTACAACAGTAGTGGAAGTTGGCGTGGATGTTTCTAATGCGACAATTATGTTAATTGAGAATTCTGAAAGATACGGATTATCACAGCTTCACCAATTAAGGGGAAGGATAGGGAGAGGAGCATATAAGTCGATATGTATGCTTGTAGCAGATTATGCGTTGTCAGAAAATGCCGACTATAAACTGGATATAATGACAAAAACAAATGACGGCTTTAAAATTGCTGAAGCCGATCTGCAGCTAAGAGGCCCAGGAGATTTTCTTGGAACAAAGCAATCAGGTATACCAACATTTAATTTTGCAAATCTGATTAGAGATTGGAAAATACTTTCTGAGGCAAGGGAAGGTGCTTTAATTCTTGTTGCTTCTGATCCAGAGCTAAAAAGTGTACCTATTTTAAAAAGTCATGTGAAAAGGAAATGGGGAGAAATGCTTGAATTAAATCTAATTTCCTAATTCCTAGAATTAACCTTCGATTAGTAGTGTTTCAGGATCTTCAATCAATTCTTTGATTTTTACAAGGAACTGAACTGCTTCCCTTCCATCTACGATCCTGTGATCATAGCTAAGAGCAGCATACATCATTGGCCTTATAACAATTTCACCATCAAATACAATTGGTTTTTGATTTATATTATGTAGACCCAGTATTCCAACCTGAGGTGGGTTTATAATTGGTGTACTCATAAGCGAACCATAAACACCGCCGTTTGTTATAGTAAATGTACCACCCATTAATTCATCAAGTGTTAGTGTTCCATCATTTGATTTTAGGGCATAGTTTTTTACGTCATGTTCTATTTCTGCAAAACTTTTTTTGTCTGCTTCACGGATTACAGGGACTACCAGTCCTTCTTCCGCCCCTATTGCCACACCTATGTCGTAATAGTACTTATATACAATCTCTTCATCCTGAATCTCAGCATTTAAGTCGGGGAAGACTTTAAGGGCACCTACGCATGCTTTAACAAAAAAAGAAGTGAATCCAAGACCTACTCCATATTTTTCCTTGAATTGATCTTTTCTGCGTTTTCTTAGGTTTATAACACTACTCATGTCAATCTCATTGAAGGTAGTGAGGATGGCTGCACTGTTCTGAGCCTCTTTTAGACGTCTTGATATTGTCCTTCTTCTTCGTGACATTTTAACTCTTCTTTCCCGGTTTGAATTCAGTTGTGAAAGTGATGGGAAGAGTTCTGAAGAAATTGATTCTGATAAATTTTCTGATTTAGTAGTTTTTCCTGTGGATGTTTGTAAATGTTTATTAACATCATCTTTTGTAACTTTGTTGCCAATTCCTGTAGGTACTACATGAGATAAATCGATATTTTCCTGTTTTGCTATATTCTGAGCTACAGGTGTAGCTTTGATTTTACTAGGGATTTGTTCAGACGAAGTTTTTTCTTTTATTTCGTCTTGTTCAGGTTTAACTTCGGTAGAGCCATCTACTTTGTTAGGTATGATTTTTGTTGGAGGTTTTGACTCTGAATCAATTGAACCAAGTACATCACCGACTTCTACATCCTCATTTTCAGTCCTGCCGATAGATTTTAATACACCACTGGTCTCAGCGGCGACCTCAAAATTTGCCTTTTCTGTTTCAAGTTCAAGAATAGTGTCACCAGTATTTACAAAATCTCCTTCCTGCTTTACCCATTTGATAATGGTAGCTTCGAGAACAGAATCTCCTAAGTGTGGTACTACAATATTGGTAACCATATTAAATCTCCAAAATAGTTATTTATTAAATGTCCTGATGCCAGGTTATGCCACTTCTCTCATTGCCTTCTACTACTTTATTGATGCTAAAAACCTGCTTGATCAATAAATCCTGATTATATTTGTGCATTGAGGCTGATCCTTCAGCCGGGCTTGTAAATCTTTTTCTTCCAATATAATGCAATGGGTATCGTTTCTGTAAAATTTTTCTGCGAAAGAAAGGTAACATATATTTCCATGCAGCCATATTCTGAGGTTCTTCCTGTGCCCATACAACTTCTTTTAAATTTTTATATCTTGCAATAATTTCTTTAATTTCTTCTTTAGGTCTTGGGTAAAGCTGTTCGACACGGGCAATGGCAATATTAGGATTCTTTTTCCTAAGTTCGCTTGAAATAATGTCAACGTATATTTTGCCGCTACAGAATATCAATCTTTTAACTTTTGCGGCCTGTTTGGAATCCATTGGGTCGTCAATTACGGGCTGCCATTTGCCTTCTGTAAATTCAGTTAGTGAAGATGAAACAAGTGGATTTCTTAAAAGACTTTTTGGGGTCATAATCACAAGTGGAAGGGGGTCAATTTCTAAAAGAAGAGCCTGCCTTCTTAGTACATGGAAAAGCTGCGCTGATGTTGTACAGTTTACAATTCTCATATTGTATTCGGCTGCCTGCATCAGAAATCTTTCAAGTCTTGCACTTGAATGATCAGGACCCTGGCCTTCATAAGCATGCGGTAGGAGTAAAGCTAATGATGGCATTTGCCCCCATTTCGCACGTGCAGAAACAAAATATTCATCAATTATTGTTTGAGCCCCATTTATAAAGTCACCATATTGAGCTTCCCATATTACAAGGGTGTTCGGTTTTTGCATGTTGTAACCATATTCAAATCCGATACATGCATTTTCTGTAAGCGGACTGTTATGGATTTCAAATGAGGCTTTTGACAGTGGTATATTTTGAAGGGGTGTATAAATCCTGCCGTTAATTTCGTCGTGAAGTACTGCATGTCGATGACTGAATGTACCACGTTCACAATCCTGGCCGGTAAATCTTATTGGAATACCATCGGCAAGTACAGATGCATATGCCAGTTCTTCACCCATTGACCAGTCTACGTTCTTTTCACCAGGTTTATCTAAGATGTTAAGACGCCTGTCACGTATTCTTTTTATTTTGCTGTTAATATTAAAGTCTGAAGGCGTCATTAAAAGTTCGTTGTTGAGTTGAATCAGTCTGTTGGCTTTAACGCTTGTAACTACTTTTTTAGCTGCTCCTGGAGGTGGTGGATTGGGAACTTCTTCTTCAGGAAGATCGTTAGGTTTTAATGATTCAAATTCATCTGTTAATATTTTTGTATATTTATCAACAATTGAATCTGCCTTATCCTGGGTAATCTTGCCTTCTTGTATTAGTTTGTTTGCCAGAATCTCCCTTACAGATGGATGATTATCAATTTTGTTGTAAATCAGAGGCTGAGTGAATTTGGCTTCATCACTTTCATTGTGGCCATGTTTCCTGTATCCAACTAGGTCAATTAAAAAGTCTTTTTTAAAAATCTGAATATATGAATATGCTAGCCTCATAGTTTCGATACATGCTTCTGCATCATCTGCATTAACGTGGACTATTGGGATCTCAAACCCCTTAGCCAGGTCACTTGCATATAGTGTGCTTCTGCTGTCCGAGGGCAGCGTTGTAAATCCAAGCTGATTATTTGTAATTATATGGATAGTACCACCTGTGTAATAACCAGGAAGTAATGATAGGTTAAGGGTTTCGGCATTAATTCCCTGTCCCATAAATGCGGCATCCCCATGAATCTGGACAGGTATTGATACAGAGGGATCAAAAACAGGGCCGCCTTTGTCATTCTCAACCGTACCGGATGCTCTTGACATGCCCTGTACGACTGGGTTTACAGATTCAAGGTGGCTTGGGTTAGGAGCAAGTACAATTCTCATGTCGATAGCCTTACCGTTGCTTACAGACCTGCTTGCTGATTCATGATATTTTACATCGCCAGTCCAGCCAAGATCATCATTAAAGTCTCTGTTATGGACGGGGTCTTTAAATTTAATTAAACCGTACTTGTAAGTTTTATTCATAACATGGTGCATTACATTGAGTCTTCCACGATGTGCCATTCCAAGGATAATATTGTTAATATCAGATTTTGCTGCAAGTCCTACAAGCTCGTTGAGCATAGGTACAAGCATGTCAACACCTTCTATTGAAAACCTGAATTTCCCGGGGAAAATTCTATGAAGAAAGCGTTCAAATACTTCAACCTGGGTAACGCTATCCAGCAATTTATCAGTATCTATTGGAAAATTAAGAGGTTTGAAAGCCAGTGTTTCTATTGACTCTCTTAGCCATTTTCTTTCTTCACCCTCATAGATATGGTCGTAGTTATATCCTATAGTCCCCGAATAGAGTTTCCTTAGTTTCTTTATTCCCTCATAAGCATTTGTTGTTTGTTCTGCAATAGGCCAGCCTACTAAGCTTGAAGGCAAACTTTCTAAATCAGCATCGGTAAGGCCATGCATTTTGGGGTTAAGTGTCGGGTCTCCTTTTGGGGGATCTTCCAATGGGTTGATATTGCTCTCCATATGTCCATGGCGTCTTATAGACTGAGCAAGGTTAGATACAGATACAGCTTTGTTTATATCTAAGTTTGAGTGAATGGAGTGCCCATTAGTTGATACAGTATTTTCGATATTTGGTATGGATGAACCATTAAATTCCGGTTTCCATAAATCAAAAATTTTTCTTGTTTTCGGGTCAACTGAAGAAGGGTTTTCTAGATACTTATCATAAAGCTCTAAAATATACCCGGAATTTGGCCCGTGAAATTCGTCTAAAAGACTCATTTTACTCTCTGGAATATCAATAAATTATAAATATATTTTAACATTAAACGGCTTAAATGATAGCATAATTTATTATAAAGTAAACTGCCTAAATCAATGAATATTTTTTCATAAATAAACAATTATTTCTTGCAATTTTAATATACATAAAATTTTGGAAATGTATATGTACAATTAATATAAATATAAATTATTTGAGATAGTTATACCAGATAGTTAAAGTTGAAGATTAAAGTTAGTTGTTTTATTCCTCATTTTCCTTAGAATTTTTATCTAATTTTAGGCCAAGTTCCAGGACCTGTTCAATCGATACTTCTGATGGGGCACTAGTAAGTGGACATGACCCTTTTTGTGTCTTGGGAAAGGCAATAACATCCCTTATTGAGTCACTTCCAGTTAAAAGCATAACAATCCTATCCAGTCCAAGTGCAATTCCACCGTGGGGAGGAGCACCATATTCAAGTGCATTTAGAAGAAAATCAAATTTGTTATTAGCTTCTTCATTGCTAAGTCCAATTGTTTTAAACACTTTTTCCTGAATATCTTTTCTGTGAATCCTTATACTACCACCACCAATTTCCACACCGTTTAACACAATATCATATGCTTTAGACAATACATTTGCAGTGTCAGATTCTATTTTATCTATACTGTCATCTTTAGGCGAGGTGAAGGGGTGGTGAAGAGCCACATACCTTTTATCATTTGCGTCATAATCAAAAAGCGGAAAATCAACAATCCATAACAAATTTAATTTTGAAGGGTCTATTAATCCAAGTTTTTCGGCAAGTTTAATTCTAAGATTTGATAGTACCATATTAACGATGTAACTACTGTCAGCACCAAAGAAAACTATGTCTCCAGGTTCAATATTTAATGTGTTCTTTAGATTTTCTATTTCATTGTCAGAGAAAAATTTGATAATTGGGGACTGAAGCTCATTTTCAAGAGCTTTTATCCAGGCAAGTCCTTTTGCTCCAAGGCTTTTAGCTTCTTCGGTAAAATCATCAATATCTTTTCTAGATAAATCATTGCCATGTGCTTTTAAATTGAGGGCCTTTATGATCCCACCTTTTTTCACTGCGTCCTTGAATACTTTAAATTCTGAATCTTTAAAAATTTCTGAAATGTTTTGAAGTTCTAAACCAAATCTTGTATCTGGCCTATCATTGCCGTATTTTTCCATTGATTCATGATAGGACATTCTCTTAAAGGGAAGTTTAAGCTCTATTCCCTTGGCTTCCTTAAAAATATCTTTAAGCATTTCTTCTACAGTGGACATTACGTCACTTTCATCCACGAATGACATTTCCAGGTCAATTTGGGTGAATTCAGGTTGCCTGTCTGCTCTTAGGTCTTCATCCCTGAAGCATCTTACAATCTGGTAATATTTTTCAAAACCCGAGACCATTAGGGTCTGTTTTAAAATTTGGGGTGACTGTGGAAGAGCATAGAATTCACCCAGATTTAATCTGCTTGGAACTATAAAATCTCTTGCACCTTCGGGTGTGGATTTTGTAAGGTAAGGTGTTTCAATTTCGAGGAATCCTGCATTATTAAGATAATCCCGTGATGCAGATGTAATTTTGTGCCTTAAAATAAGGTTGTCCTTCATAACCTTGCGCCTGAGATCAAGAAACCTGTACTTAAGTCTTAATAATTCATCTACATTAATATCATCTTCAATCAGAAATGGTATTACATTTGAAGTGTTTAATATCTTTATTTCATCGGCAATTACTTCAATGCTGCCAGTCTGTATATTTGGATTTATTGTTTCATCAGTCCGGTTTGATACCATACCTTTGACAGCAATTACCCATTCATCTTTTATAGTTTCTGCTATTTTATGAGTTTCTAAGTTGTGTTCCGGATTAAATACAACCTGGCAAATACCTTCTCGGTCCCTAAGGTCTACAAATATTACACCGCCATGGTCCCTGTTGGACTGAATCCAGCCCATAAGTATTAATTCGGTACCGACATCTTCAGTACCTACGTTTCCACAGTATTTTGATCTTTTCCAGTTGCCGATTAAATCTAACATTTATTACCTCTAAAATTGGCTAACAATGTTAACCTTTATAAGTTATATTAGCAAGAATTAATGCATATTGGAGAAAATAGAATCAAAGAAACAAAAAAAGAGTTCAAATCAGGGTTTATAGCTGTAATTGGAAGACCAAATGTAGGTAAATCTACACTCGTCAATACTATTGTGGGTGAGAAAGTTGCAGCAGTCTCAAACAAACCAAATACAACAAGAAACAGAATTAAAGGAATCTATAATACAAACGATTGTCAGATGATATTTTTTGATACTCCGGGTATCGAACGTGCAAGAGGAAAACTTCAAAAATCCATGGTTCAGGCATCTCTAAATTCAATTGATGAGGCAGATATAATTATAATGGTAGTAGATGCTGCAAGGCCTTTTATAAAAGGGGACAGGGAAATTATTAAAAACGTAAATGAACCTGTTGTGCTAGTGCTGAATAAGATTGATAAAATTGTTAAACATGAACTATTACCAATTATTGAAAGGGTTAAGTTGTTTAGTGAGAAAATTTCAGAGATTATCCCTGTATGTGCTACCAAAAATAATGGTATTGATACTCTTAAAACTGTTATTCAAAGAAAACTCCCCGAAGGTGTAAGGTATTTCCCTGATGATATTTACACTGACCAGCCCGAGAAATTTCTTGTTGCTGAGATAATCAGGGAAAAGATTTTTAATTTAACAAAAGAAGAAATCCCATATAAAACGGCTGTTATGGTGGAGGAATTTAAGGAAAACACTGAGAAGGGGATTATAAGAATAGCTGCAACAGTACTTGTAGAAAGAAAAAGTCATAAAGGTATTGTTGTTGGCAAAAAAGGGGAGATGTTAAAAATTGTTGGAAGCCAGGCCAGGGTCGAAATTGAGTCCATTCTAGGAACAAAAATATTTCTTGAGCTATGGGTAAAAGTCAAAGAAAAGTGGACTGAGAATGAAAGTTTAATAAGAGAAATTGGTTATCTGAACTAATCTATTTCCCTTTATATACAGGTTTTCTTTTTTCCTGGAATGCTTTTTGCCCTTCAAGATAGTCCTCGCTTTTCTGTACTCTTAAGAAGAGGTCTTTAATTAACTTTTCATCTTTATCGCTAATTGGCTGATTTTTCAGCCAGATGTTAAAAAGTTGTTTCATTGTTTTAAGAGAAAGAGGGGCGTTTTCGGATATTTCCTCAGCAATTTCCATTGTAAACTTGTAAAGGTTCTTTTTATCAACCAGGTGGTTTACTAGGCCTATTTTTTCAGCCCTCTCTGCACTTATTGGTGTACCTGTTAGGAAAATTTCTCGAGTAATAGCAGGGCCAATAAGGTTAAGAAATTTTTTTGTTCCTGAATATGAGTAAACTACACCTAGCTTGGCCGGCGGCATTCCTAATTTAACTGAGTCTGCACAAGTCCTGATATCACATGTAACTGCAAATTCCAGTCCGGCTCCAAACACATGGCCATTAATCATTGCTATTACAGGGTATGGGAAATTCTCGATAGCCTTAAGGCAGTCTTCGAGAGGGTGGCTAATATCAAATTCACGCATCATATCATCATCTTTGATAGCAGAAATATCGTAGCCTGATGAAAAGGCTTTATCCCCTTCACCTTTAAATATTATGCACTTAATAATCTTTTCCTCGGCAAGCTGTTTCAGTAGAGTGGTAATTTCATTCAACATACCAACTGTAAGAACATTTCTTTTTTCAGGATTGTTTAGTGAAATTATACAAATCTTATTTACGATTTCGGTATTTATTAATTTTTTCTGGGTCATTGTTCTTCCTTTTGCACCTATCTATTCATCTTGTGTTAAAATATTTATCAATTGTGCTGACTATATAACTAAAAAAACAATGTTAAATATCTTATATTGGTTATTGCAATTAATAGAGTTGATAATATAATTATCTAACGATTATTAAGAAAGGGCAAACCGTGTGAAAACGCGGGACGCAAAGTTACAGGCCTAAGGAGAGTCTAGGGTGGCTGAATTACCGATGAATTAAAAGCTATATTTATTAACCACTCTTATAAATTCCAAAATTTCTATAATCTACGTTTAAATTAATAAAATTATCAATAATATAGTGAGGTATTTGGTATGTTTGGAATTTTTAATATTAAATTTTTATCTAAAAGATACATCCTATTATCTGTCTTTGGACTTATTTCTTGTTTATTTACAGTAAATATAATTTGTGCTAAAAATAATAGTACTAAAACAAAAACACCTATAAATAATGTTCATAAAGAAGTGATTCAAGATAATTTATCAACTCAGCAGGGATTAGAAGTTCATATCGATCCCGACACAGGTGAGCTGATAAGTCCTCCTGAAGAAGGGGAACTTCAAGTTCAACCAAATAATGCAGTAATTAATAATGCTCCTGATAATGCCACTGAAGAACAGACCGTGATTATTGAAAATCCGGATGGAAGTAAGACATTTATCTACCCTGATAGTCACCAATTTACCAATAAAATTAAAATTGATGAAAGTGGAAAAGTAGTAAGTGAGTGTGGTAGAGAAAATGAAAAATAATCAAACAGTGAATATTAAGTTTATAAAGATTTCTTTATTAGTTCTGTTCTTTGGCTTAATTTCAATATTTTCTGTTAACTCAGCAACGATTGTAATTGTTAATGGAGATGGGGCCAATGAAGGGTTAAATGACAATGCTTCTTTTACTCCGGTTGGCGGAAATAATGCAACAACATTGGGGCAAGCAAGAATAAATTCGTTCAACCATGCCGCCCAGCTAATTGCAAATGAGATTGAAAGTGATGTAGTAATTGAGGTATTAGCAAGGTTTGACCCTCTTACTTGCAGTTCGGGTTCTGCAACCTTAGGACAAGCTGGCGCTAGAACCGGACATTCTAATTTTACAAATGCCCCTATTCTAAACACTGTATATCCACAGGCACTAGCAAATTCATATGTTGGGTTTGATCTTTCCGTTAGTTTTGAAGATATACAGGCTACATTTAATTCCTCTCTAGACACAGGTTGTTTTGCACTAAGCTGGTATTATGGATTTGATGGAAATAATCCAAGTGGAACTCTTGATTTTACAACAACTGCTCTCCATGAAATTATTCATGGACTTGGTTTTGCAAGTCGAATTACTTCTTCGGGGAGTTTTTTTAGTAATACACCTGGTGCATATGACAGATTCTTAATTAATGATAATTTAACTCAACTTGATACTGCTACAAACAGTCAAAGGGCTTCTGCAATTACATCAGGAGATGGGCTGTTATGGGATGGCCCAAGTGTTGGTGCGATTGTTAGTCAGAAGTCAAATGGGACTAATACTATAAACAACACCGAATATATACAAATGTATGCTCCTTCACCTTATCGGTCAGGATCTTCAACGAGCCATTATGATACAGCTGTATCTCCAAACGAATTAATGGAACCCAGTCTGGTCGTTAATGGTGTTAATCTGGAATTTTCACTTGCTCTTCTTGAAGATATTGGTTGGATATTAACAAATAATCCCCCACCGCCGCCGCCCCCACCTGGAGGAACAGGAGCATTTATAGAGACAGGTGGTCAGGTAGTGATGGAAGCAGAGAATTTTGATGAGAATAACACCGGAAGTACAGACGACTGGTTTTTAAGTACAAGCCAGGGAGGTTATTCCGGCACAGGATATATGGAAAGTGGAGTAAATAACGGAACTAATATAAACACGGGTTATGCAGCAAACAGCCCTGAGCTTAAGTACTTAGTAAACTTCACAACCCCAGGCACATATCATGTATGGACAAGGACATGTGGTCCCGGAAGCGGAGACGACTCAATCCATATGGGAATAGATGGGAATGAAAGCACTACAGCAAACAGAAAGACTACAGGTAGGCCTTGTAGTTCATTTAGATGGTTTAAAAAAAGGATGAGCGGAGCTTCTGACGCAACAATAGTAGTTCCAAGCAGCGGTGAGCATGAGATAAACCTATGGATGAGAGAAGATGGGAGCAGAGTGGATAAGATTCTATTAACTACAAGTAGCGGGTTTACACCAACTGGTACTGGCCCTGCTGAGAGTAACAGGGATGAAGATCCTCCTCCCCCACCACCAACACCTGTAACATATACTCTTAACGTATCAATTACTGGAAATGGGAGTGTAACAAGCAGTCCCGGGGGAATAGACTGCGAATCTGACTGCACGGAAGACTATAATGAAGATACAGTAGTTACATTAACAGCGACAGCAGATAGTGGATCAACCTTTGTGCAGTGGAACGGAGATTCAGACTGTAGTGATGGCAGCGTAACAATGACATCAAATAAAACCTGTACAGCGGTTTTTGATGAGTTACCACCTAACATATACACTCTTAATGTACAGACAAATGGCGGTACGGGTACAGGGAGTGTAACAAGCAGTCCCGGGGGAATAGACTGCGAATCTGACTGCACGGAAGACTATAATGAAGATACAGTAGTTACATTAACAGCGGTAGCAGATAGTGGATCAACCTTTGTGCAGTGGAACGGAGATTCAGACTGTAGTGATGACAGCGTAACAATGACATCAAATAAAACCTGTACAGCAGTTTTTGATACTGAACCGCCACCACCGCCACCTGGAGGCACGGGAGCATTTATAGAGGAAAGCGGCCAGGTAGTGATGGAAGCAGAGAACTTTGATGAGAATAACACCGGAAGTACAGACGACTGGTTCTTAAGTACAAGCCAGGGAGGGTATTCCGGCACAGGATATATGGAAAGTGGAGTAAATAACGGAACTAATATAAACACGGGTTATGCAGCAAACAGCCCTGAGCTTAAGTACTTAGTAAACTTCACAACCCCAGGCACATATCATGTATGGACAAGGACATGTGGTCCCGGAAGCGGAGACGACTCAATCCATATGGGAATAGATGGGAATGAAAGCTCTACGGCAAACAGAAAGAAGACAGGTAAGCCATGCAGTTCATTTAGATGGTTTAAAAATAGGATGAGCGGAGCTTCTGATGCAACAATAGTAGTTCCAAGCAGCGGGGAGCATGAGATAAACCTATGGATGAGAGAAGATGGAAGCAGGGTTGATAAGATACTATTAACCCAGAGCAGCAGTTTTACACCAACTGGTAATGGCCCGGATGAGAGTAACAGGGAATAAAAATAGTGATATAAAAATTTGATAAGTTATCAGACAATTAGTGCGATGGTTTCTTACTATTTTTCCCCATATTTCACTATTTCAAATTTTTAGTTATAATCAAATTTTAAATTTTCGAAGAAAACGGAGCATAATAGATGCCATTATATGAATATGAATGTGACAGTTGCATGGAAGCATACAATAAAGATATTGATGCTTTAGTTGCAAAATTAAATAAAAAAAACGCAACAGATACAATAAAAAAGAACCCAAATATAACTTTTATTGAAATTCAGGAGAAAGATAAAAAGGATATTACGGTTGGTGAAACAAATGAGGGGAATATAAGAAGATTTAAATACACAATTGATAATAAAATCTTAAATATGGAATTAAAGAATTTTCGTTTCAGTGAACTTATAACGAGTAAAGAAGATGAAAAAGGTTTAACTTGCCCATTGTGTAATAAGAGTAAATCTGTAAGAAGAGTATTTTCTACCTTTAGAGCAATATTTGACGATAAAAATAAAAGAGCTCCTAAACCAGGGGATGACCTTAAGTTCCATACGGACTATAAAATACAAAAGGATGAAGAGCAACAAAATTGGGTCGGCCAGGACAACTTAAATCAGTATTTTCAAAGATAAGGAGTAAGTTATGCCATTATATGAATTTGAATGTGTTAAATGTAGAAATAATGTTGATAATACTTTAAAAGAGTTAGAGAAAAGTTCAGCAAAAAAAACTGTTACAGAACTGGTAAATAAGTATGAGAATATAAATGCTATTGAAGTTGTTGACCTTGTAAAAAATAAAGTAGTTACCAAATCAGGGAAAAATTCAAAAGATTCAATATTTATGGATTTTTATCTTAATGAAGGTAATACCTTGGTTCTAATTAATCTTAGAAATTATAGATTTTCAGAATTAATATATGTTTCCGAAGATGAAAAAAATGTTAAATGTTCGTGTGGAGAGAAAAAGAAGATTGAGAAAGTAATTTCTAGCTTTTCTTTTACAAGTGATCTCTCAACTGATATGCCAAAACCAGACCTGTCAAATTTACCGCCTTCGGTACGGGCACAGACTTCACTTGGTGAATATATTGAGGAAAAAGACAGACCAAAGAAAAACAGGTAACTGTTTAATCTAAAGTATAGTCTTCTTTTTTCTTGCCAAACCTTCTTTTAAGTTCTGATTCTATATCTTCCGGACCAAGATTCATTTGGGAGAGTAGTACAAGAGAATGGAACCATAAATCTGTAATTTCATAAATAAATTCTTCTTTACTATCGTTCTTTGCTGCAATAATAGTTTCTCCTGCTTCTTCTCCTATCTTTTTTAATATTCTATCTTTGCTACCCTCAAGGAGCGAATTTACGTAAGAACCTTCTTTAGGATTTACTTTTCTATCTTCAATTACATTAAATACATTTAATATTTCAGAAATATTAAATTCAGGAGAAAGTTTATTCGTAGAATCTGATTTTGTATAAAAACATGTGGGTTCTCCAGTATGGCAGGCAACACCTGTTTGTTCAACAATAATAAGCAAAGTATCTTTATCACAATCCAGATACATCTCCTTTACTCTTTGTTTGTTTCCGGATTCTTCACCCTTATTCCAGATTTTATTTCTTGACCTGCTCCAAAAATGTGTAAAACCTGTGTCTATAGTTAGTCTAATAGCTTCTTCGTTGGCATAAGCTAACATTAAAACTTGCCCTGATTTATGGTCCTGGATTATTACTGGTAATAATCCTTTTTCATTGAAACTCAATTCATCGATGTTCATTTATACCTCAATTGTTAAATAAAGACTTTAAAAGCACAGTAACTCATGTAATATATCAAAGGTTTAGAATATATATTAGGAGTAATTATGGCAAGGGTAACTATAGAAGATTGTCTTGAAAAAGTTGAAAACCGATTTGCATTATCGGTAGCAGCAATGAAAAGAGGAAAACAAATAGTTAATGGTGCAATGCCATTAGCATCTGAAAAAGACAACAAACATGTTGTTACGGCACTAAGGGAGATAGCAGAAGAAGTAGTGAATGTTATATACCCTGAAGAGCAGGATAAGTACTAACCCCCTCGGCATTTATTTTGAAAAATGCTATTTCTAGGTGTTGACACTGGTGGTACCTTTACCGACTTGGTGTTTTATGATGGGAATGAAATTAAAATACATAAAGTACCATCAACACCTAAAAATCCTTCTTCCGCGATTCTTAGCGGTATAAAATATTTTAGAATATTAACAAATCAATCATTTAATGTTATCCATGGAACAACTGTAGCAACAAATGCACTTCTCGAAAGAAAAGGTGCAAAAGTGCTTTTACTGACCACTAAGGGATTTGAAGATATACTAGAGATTGGTAGACAAAACAGGGTAAAACTTTATGATTTATTCATCGAAAAAAAATCTCCATTGATAATGACTCAAGACAGGGTTGGTATTGATGAAAGAGTAGATTATGCAGGCGAAATATTAAAAGAAATAGATTTAGAAAAATTGCAAATTCTTTTTAGAGAAATTGATTTTGATCGTTATGATACAATTGCTGTTAGTTTTATTAATTCTTTTGTAAATCCTGAAAATGAAATAAAAGTAGGTGAAGTATTAAAAGAATTAAATATACCTGTGACCTTATCATCATCTATTTTACCTGAATTTAGAGAATATGAGAGAACTTCTACAACAGTACTAAATTCTTATCTCATTCCGAAAGTAAATAATTATATGAATTCTCTTAATGAATTGTTAGGTGATATAAAAATAAATATAATGCAGTCAAATGGTGGTGTAATAACTCCTGAACAAGCTGGAAACGAACCTGTAAGGATAATTACTTCAGGACCGGCAGGCGGTGTTGTTGGTGCATTTAATATTGCTTCACAAATTGGTATCGATAAAATTATTACTTACGATATGGGAGGAACTTCCACGGATATATCACTTTGTGATAGTAATATAAAATATACAACAGAAAGCATAATTGACGAATACCCTATTAAAACATCAATGATTGATATATTAACAATTGGTGCCGGAGGTGGATCTATTGCATATGTTGATGCTGGAGGCGCACTAAAAGTAGGTCCTCAAAGTGCCGGTGCTGATCCAGGTCCTGCTTGTTACGGCAAAGGAGGCAAGTTAACGGTAACTGATGCAAACCTGCTACTTGGAAGGATTGTTGAGAATAAATTTCTTGGTGGACGTATGAAAATAAGTAAAGAACTGTCATTGAAAACAATAAAAAAACTAAGCAAATCTTTTAAGGTTGATGAATTCAGTTTAGCAGAAAATATTCTTAAGGTTGTAAATTCAAATATGGAAAAAGCTATTAAATTAATTTCTGTGGAAAAGGGGTATGATCCAAGAGAATTTACGCTTATAAGTTATGGAGGTGCAGGAGGTCTCCATGCATGTGAACTTGCAAAAGATATAGATACTAAGCAAGTAGTATTTCCACTGAATCCCGGGGTGTTCTCTGCAGTAGGTATGTTGTTTGCTGATTCATTTAAGGATTATAGTAAAGGTTTCTTTCTGAACTACAACGAGATTAATTTAGGGGATCTAGACGACCAATATGAGATTCTTGAGAAAAGAGCTTCAAAAGAATTGAAAGAAGATAATTTAGAATTTGAACGTTTTGTTGATTTAAGATACAAGTATCAGTCACATGAATTAACAATTAAATATGGTCAGGGATTTATTGACGAATTTCATTCGGTACACTATAAACGTTATGGTTTTAATAATCCTGATAAAGAAATCGAAATTGTAACTATAAGATTAAAAGCATATATAAATAGATCTGAATATAAATTACCCAAACAAAATATTGTAAAAAAAGATATTAAAAAAGATAAAATTAATATATTTATTGATGGAAAAAGAAAAGATGTAGATTCTTATAAAAGGGAAGAGTTCTTTCCAGGTTTAAACTTTTATGGGCCATGTATTATTACTGAAGAGACATCAACAATTTATATTCCATTTGGATTTCACTGTCATGTTGATGAATATGGAAATATATTATCATTACAAAACAAACATTAAAAAAAGAAAAATATGAAAAGTAAAAATATTATTATAGGTGGGGGTGTAACAGGATTAGCTGCCGGGCTAGTTTCAAATCTAAAAGTTTATGAAGCACAAGATGTGCCTGGAGGAATTTGTTCTTCATATTATTTAAGTGCAGGTTCTGCAAATCCTGACTACTTAGCTCCTGAAGATGATCAAGCCTACAGGTTTGAAATAGGTGGTGGGCACTGGATTTTTGGTGGTGACCCTGAAATATTAGAATTTATTAAATCTTTAACCCCAGTAAAGGAATATGGAAGAAAATCTTCAGTTTATTTTCCTGATCAAGAATTGTATGTACCATACCCAATTCAAAATAATCTAAGTTATCTCGGAAAAGACATTGCAACGAAGGTTATTAAAGAGATTGAAAATTCAACTGATGCAATACCCAAAACAATGGAAGAATGGTTAGAAAAAAGCTTTGGAAAAACTCTTTTAAATATGTTTTTTGCACCTTTTCACGAATTGTATACTGCAGGTCTTTGGACAAAAATCGCACCACAGGATGCTTATAAATCTCCTGTTGATATACAAGCTGTAAAAAGAGGTGCTTTTGGGGAAAAAACTAATGCAGCCGGATATAATGTGAAATACTTGTATCCCATCGAAGGACTTAATATTCTGGCATTAAGAATGTCCAATAGTTGTGATATTACTTATAAAAAAAGAGCCACTGAAATAAATACGAAAAAGAATGAAATATTATTTTCAGACGGTTCTGGAGAAATATATAATAAACTTATTTCAACACTTCCTCTTAATAAAGCCTTAGAATTCTCTCACATTGCTGTAGATGAAGATCAAGATGATTATACTTCAGTTCTTGTTTTAAATATTGGTGCGACAAAAGGCAATAAATGTCCTGAAGATCACTGGTTGTATATTCCAGACAGCAAATCAAAATTTCATAGAGTAGGTTTTTACAGTAATGTAGATAGTTCATTTTTACCATTATCTTCAAGAGAAGACATGGACAGGGTAAGTATTTATATTGAAAAGGCATATCCTAATGGATTAAAACCGTCAGTTGAAGAAGTTAATCATTATACAGAATCAGTTTTAAACGAGCTAAAAGAATGGAATTTTATTAATAAAGCAGAAACAGTTCACCCAACATGGATTGAAGTTGCTTATACCTGGGCAAAACCAGTTTCTAACTGGAAAACAAAGTCAATTGAGTTACTGCAAAATGAAAATATAATTCAGGTTGGTAGATACGGAAAATGGAATTTTCAGGGTATTGCAGAATCAATTTATGAAGGATTTAATATAGGAAAGATTTATAAATAACAAAAGAAATATTATTTTAACCACTCATGTAGATCTTGGTTGATAAGTTTTTCCAATTTTAAAACATCTTCTTTAAATTCTTTTTTTAGATATTTAGTGGATTGCTCGTCGGGTTTAGATTCATCTTTTATTACCAAATAATTTATAATTCTACCTAAGTTATGTTTCCCTATAATATTCCCAATTATGATCATAATCTTCCTTCTTGTCGAGTAGCTTAAATTAAGAAAAGTTTTATGTATAAAATTTACGTTTATTGATGATTGTGCAACATTATATTTTACTTCAAGATTAGGTTTAAAATTATTATCTACTTCTAAAAAAGTATAAATTCTATTCATTAATGATGATTGATCATTTACAAGATCTTCATACTTGCAAACTAATACTTGAGAGAAATTATCTTTATAAGATTTCACCTGATTGTAATATAATCCCATATTTTTATAAAAAAACATTAAAGGGTAATCCCTTTTTTGAATCCTTGCTTCTTCCATCTTAAGTGCATGAATAAAGCTAAGGTCTTCATTAAATCGGTTTGTGTTGGTATTATATCGTCTATTATGTTTGTATGCTGAGAATGCTCTGTTAATGGGGTTTCTTAGAATTATAATTATTTTTATATCACCAAGATATTTTTTTATTAATGGTATAGTTGTTTGATATGTAAACAGATAATGAGGTGTTGCTTCACCGATTGCAATTTCATATTTAACCTTTGAATATAATCTCTTGTAGTCATTAAAATTATGTACATATGCGGAAGTATTATGTTTAAGTAATACGTTATTGAGTTCTTCTTTTTTCAAAAATGTAGACGAAATAAATAATTTAGGTTCTTTAATATCAGGTAAATAAATTTGAGGATGTTCATTTAAATAATGATATAAAGATGAAGTGCCACATTTCATAGCACCTACTAATAAGAAATTTGGAATAGAATTATTGTCCATTTATATATACTTAGAATCCTGATTATGAGAGAAATTTAATTCAACTAGAAATAATTGCAATGATTTCAAGTAGAATTATAGTTAGTTATTAGTTGTTCATCTTTGCAGAATAATTTATACAAATAATATAAAATCCGCATGATATGAAATAATAAAAAATGGAAAAATAGATATTTACGATTTAAATAAAATATAGGATTTGTAAATATTAAAATTAAACATAAATGAAAAACTTTAGGAATATTCTAAGTTCTCTAAGATTTATTAATCCCTATTTATTACCCTTAACTAAGCCCAAAAATATTAATATGTCAAAAGTATTAATTATTGCTGGTTCACCTAGGAGTGGTACAACCTGGTTAGGAGATTTAATATCTAATATTCCAAAATCTATTGTGTTATTTGAACCTCTTCACTTAGATAAATATCCTAGAGCTAAAGAATATGAATTTGAATGGAGAACATATATTAATTCAAATTCAGATAACCCAAAAGCAAAAGAATTTTTTGAAGATCTTTTTAATTGCAGATTTGTAAATTCATGGATAACAAGGGAGGTGCCTGTTTCAAACTTGTTTGATATACAATATTTTATTTTTAAATTTGTAAGGGCAAATATGTTAATAGATTGGCTCAATAATAATTTTTACATAAAAAAACCTGTATTTATTATAAGACACCCATGTGCAGTTGTTTCATCCCAACTAAGGTTAAAACAGTTTTCAAAAGTAGGTAATGCGATAATGAGTAATAATTATTACGAGGACTTTCCTTTAAATAAGGATAAAATAAAAAAATATAAGAAATCTGAAGAAATTCTTGCAGCAAGATGGTGTCAGGAAAACTATGTGCCTTTGATAAATAATAATTCTTCCATTTTATTAGTTACATATGAAAACTTATTAAATAATCCAGAGGAAGAAATAAAAAAAATATTTAATAAATGGAAAATAGAAATTCCTAAACACATATATAATATGTTCTCAATATCAAGTTCAACAACTCATAGAGACATTGATCATAATGACAAATTCTCAATTCTTAGTAGATGGCAAAATGAATTAGAAAAAACCCAAAAGATAAATATTTTAAATGTTGTAAAAGATTTTGGTATGGATTTTTATACAGAAGAACTGGAGCCTGATTATGAAAGATTAAATGGTGATAGTCCAATCAAAATATAAACAATTATTAATATTTTGATAAGACTTTTGTTTCTATATAATTCCATATTCTTTTAGAACTATTATGATCTTTATTACTAAAAGCTATTTCTAGTATCTCTTCTCTTTTGTTTTTATATGAGTCCTTATTTATAACTAGTATTTGAGAAACTGTTTCTATTAATTCCTTTTCATTATAACATTTTGGACCAGGTGTAATCCATTCATAATCAAACTGAATAGTTCTGCTAGTTCTTATATATTCTTGAATATCATAAGGGTAAAAGATTATGGGTTTATTCAATAAAAGATAGTCCATATAAATAGAAGAATAATCGGTAATTAATAAGTCTATAAAAGGTAGTAAAGGATAGACATCACTATTGTTATTATATTTAATAATGTTACTACAATTTAGAAATGATTTATTTGTATAATCAGGATGACCTTTGGAAATAAGCTTGATCTTGTTTTTTTGACAAAAATCTTTAAAAGTATCAAAAGTTGTTTCATTAATATTATTGCTGTAACTATTGGAATCTCTGAAGGTAGGTGCATACAGTACTAATTTATAACCATTCTCTTTGAAATGTTTTGCAGAATCTAAAGCTTTTGAATCGGTATTTATAGAAATATTATCATTATTATTTTTGTTGTGGCTATGTAGAATGTCATTTCGAGGGTAACCAAGATCTACAACAGTTTTCATTCTGAATGCAGGTCTGAAAACTTTATTTGAATAAAATTCTGATGTGGAAATAAATAAGTCATAGTTAGGTAATAACTGTTCAAGATAGAGGCCAAAGAATTCTTTAAGTTTTCTCCCTAAGGGCAAATCATTTTTATCATAAACTAATGTTCGACCTAATTTCTTAAAACCAACCCCGTGCCAAAGCTGTATTTTGTAACAAAAATAAAATAAAAAGTATTTTAGGTTGAAAATCCACTGATAGTTATCAACAATTAATACTTTACTGGTAATAATTTTTAAAATAGATTCAAAAGTAGGATAAAATAGAACAGGTATTTTGTTTTCTTTTAACAACTTACAAGTAGTTTTGTCTTCGGTTAAAAAGAAAATGTCATATGAATTATAGTTTTTAAGATTTTGTAAATACAAAAAAAGATACTTGGTATTATCCAAAAATAATCCTTTGTCCCTGCCTATAAAACATATTCTGTTTTTTTGTTTTGGAATAAAATATAAAATTGGAATTATTATAAGAAAACCAATTAAATAAGAGAAAAGTGTTGTAACACCTTTAAGGATTAATCTCATCTTTAGTTAATATCAAATACACTTCCTGTTATTTCAGTAAATAAAATATCGTATATTCTAGCCGCTACTTTTTCTGGTTTTAAAAGGCTTTTGGGGTCTTCCTTTCCAAATATTCTGTTTCTTAAAGGAGTGTTTGCCCTTGCCGGGTTTAAAATGTTTACTTTTATATTATAATCAATTAATTCTTCTGCCAATGCCTGGCAAAAATTTACAAGAGCTGCTTTAGAACTGCTGTAGGCAGCATAACCCTCCCTACCACGAGTATATGAACTAGAACTTATAAAGATTAGTTCCCCTGATTTTTGTTTTTTTAAAATGGGTATAGCTGCTTTAGAGATGTTAAATGGTCCTTTTATGTTTATATCATAAATATAGTCCCAGTCCTTAACTGTGGTGTCTTCTATGTTTTTATTTAACATGTCTCCTGCAGAATTAATTATAAAATCTATTTTCCCTTCTCTCTTGTATATATTTTTAAAGACTTTGTTCACATGTCTTAAGTTTGAAATATTAATTGAAGGTTTTGTATTCCTGCTTAAAGAATATATTTTACAGCCATGTTGTTTTAATTCATTTGTTATTGCTAACCCTAAACCACTTGTTCCACCAATAATAATAAAAACTTTATTTTTGAGCAGTTTGATTCTTTTTTTGGACAATTTGGTTTTAGAAGAAACACTTCTCAATTGAAAAAGCTTGTCAGCAAGCTCTAAATCAAGCGGGTAGGTAATTTTTATATTCTGAACATCTCCAGGAATAGTGAAAACTTTCTTTTTTAATTTTAGTACAAGTGAACAATCATCTGTTGCATTTTTAATGCTCAAAATTTTTGCATTTAAGTGTGCTTTTCTAATTAAATTAAATTCAAATGCCTGTGGTGTTTGTCCACGCCGTAAATTCGTCCTATTCGGTATAGATTTTATAAATCCTTTATTGTTAATTTCTACTATGGTATCCGCTGTTGGTATAATCGTATCGACACATTTATGGATTTTTACTTTTGCTACAAGCTCTTTTATAATCTGTAATGATATAAAGGGTCTCACTGCATCATGAATCAATACATAAGCTGTATCTTTACTGCATGAATTAATGCCAATTTCAGATGATCTCTGCCTAGTTGATCCGCCTTTTAATATTTTTATTGGTTTCGTAATATTATGATTAATACATAAGTTCCTAGTTTGTTCTATGTATTCTTTAAGTGTAACGATAACTATTTCATCAATGTATTGTGATGAGTGAAAAGATTTAAGCGTATGTAAAATTACAGGATATCCCGCAAGTTTTGTAAACTGTTTGGGTGTTTCAATTTTTAATCTTTCCCCTTTGCCTGAGGCTAGTATGATAGCAGTAATTTTGTGAGAATCTTTATTCATAATATCTTTTAATGATAAAGGGTTACGGTTTCATATCTGTGAATTCCATATTTTTGTATTAAAGATTTATGAAATTTTGTAGATATATAGCTTAACATTAAATGAATGATTGTTTTTGGTGAATATGGATATGTTTTAAAAGCTTTAATAAAATAATCCCTTGCTGCGGTATAATTTCCATCTAGTACGTTTAAAGAACCAAGCCTGTTTAAATGAATATTTTTAATTGACGGATATTGAGAAATTAATGAAGAGTGTTTATTCAAAAGATATTCTCTTCCATTGATTTTCTTCCTAATATTAGAAGTAATCTGATCATTGCCAATATTCCTTTCTACTAAACATTGAGGGAGTTTATCTATGTTAAATTTTTGAGAAATTCTGATCCAGTAATCCCAGTCTTGGCAGCTCTCAAAATTAATATCCAGGAGGCCAATTTCATCTATACAGCTCTTTCTTATTAACGGTAATGAAAAACTTCCCAGAGACCTGGTTATTATTGTTTTACCAAGTGAATTATTATAATCGATAATATCCGGATAAAATGACCTACCTTCTAAAATATATTTATGTTCACAAAAGATACAATCTATCTCTGGTTTTTGAATAAGTTGGTTCAACTGTAACTCTATTTTATTTGGATACCACAAATCATCATCATCAATAAAAGCGATGTAACTACCCTTACAGCTGTTAATTCCAATATTTCTGCTTGCCGGGGCTCCTAGATTCTCTTTATTGCTTATAATATGTAGATTTTGAATATTTAATGAATTCAAGATTTCCAATGTTTTATCAGATGAATAATCATTAATTACAATAATTTCTAAGTTTTTATAAGTTTGACTAAGAACGGTATTAATAGTTTCTATTAAATATTCAGCCCTATTGTGAGTAGGAATTATTACACTTACCAGATTTGAATTGTTTTGCTGCATAGTAAATATTTAATAATTTTTAGGGTCATTTCCTATTAGCAATTTAAATGTTTCTAGTACTTTTAAATATCTAAGGAAAATCATTAACATTATTAATTCAATCTTTGTTTTATTGTTTTTTATTTTCTTGAAATCTTTGTTTTTGTATACCCTATAAATTGAAACAACTGGAGGTAGTATATGAAAAATATTTATAAAAAAAAGCTTAATCGATGAAATACCTTGTGCTTTTTGGTGTTTAAATTTGCCTCCACATAATCTTAAATGTCTTTTAATAATAGCTTCAAAACTATGTCTGGCAGGATGATGAACTATTACTTTATTGCAAAAACTTATATTATAGTGTTTATCTTTAACTCGTAAACACCATTCTCTATCACCACTTGAAAAGAAATCTTCATTGAAAGTTCCTACGTTTTCTATAACTTGTTTTGAAGTAAATATATTAGCTGTTGCTGCAAAATTATCTTTAATATAATTTTCTTGATTTAAAGCAAATATATATTCAAATAATTCTATTGCGTTTGGATTATTTTCCTCTTTAAAGAACAAATCAACTTTTCCGCTTATAAAGCCGCAATTAAAACAATTGGAAAATGCATTTAAACCATACTCAATCCAATTTGGTTCTGGGATGCAATCGGAGTCTGTAAAGGCAATGAAAGACCCTTTAGCATTTTTTAAGCCAAGGTTTCTTGCAGCATAAGAACTTAACTTGGGTTCATTGAATAATGTAATGTTATAATCGTTATTAATTTCTATTAATCTTTGTTTATGAATATTATCCGAACAGTTATCTATAACAATAATCTCGTACAAATTTCTTGGATATGTCTGTTTGGTCAATGCCTTGATGCATTGAACTAATCTGTTAGAATCGTTTCTATGTGGTATTATCACCGATACAATAGGAGCCATTTATCTACAATATTTCCTTTTAATATTAGCCTATATGTGCTTTCTGATTAGTTAAATATATTATACTATTAATAAAAGTATAATTCTAAAAACATTAAAAACTTAATCGTATTGTTCTATTATGTCGATATAAATAGATTTTGCTAATTTTCTAAATTTTATGTTATTTTTATGATTAAAAAATGAAAGAATATTTCAACTTACAATTAAAATATATAAAACCGCCCCTTTCAAAAAATCAATATAATGAATTTATAGATAAAATTAATTTATACAAAACTAAAGCTACCTCTAAGACGATAATAACATTTTTAATTGTTGCATATAAAGAAGACGAACTTCTATTTAGATTGTTAAATTCAATACTGTATACCGATTCAAAATCATTCGAAATTTTGATAGTTGATAACGGGTTATCAAGTCAAACAAAAGAGAAATTAAAAACTTTTCCCCTTAAACACATAATACTCAATAAAAATCTTGGTTGTTCTATTGGGAGAAATATTGGTAGTTTGTATTCAAAAGCCGATATTTTATTTTTTGTAGATGCTGATGGCGTCATTGAGGATGTAGATTTGGTAATTAAAAAAGCAGAAAATTTCCTGAAAGATAATAAATTAGTAGCAATTAGAGGTAAAGTAGTAGAATTCAAGAGCAGTTGGCTTGGAAGTAAACCTGTTCATTATGATCTAGGTACCAAGAAAATCCCTTCTTTTATTGATACCGAAGGTGTTTCTTTATTTAAAAGTAAAGACTTTATATCTGTAGGCGGTTTTGAGGATGGATTAGAAGGTAACGAAGGACTTGTTTTATGCTTTAGAATGGTTGAATTTTATAATTATGAACTGGATTCTTTTATTTATGATCCTGAAATTATACTCTTACATAACTTTTATCTTGGATTAAGACATTTAACAAAGAAAAGAGAAAAATATAGAATATTAAATAATATTGTTAGAATTAATTACCCCCTTATTCAACTATTTTCCCTTTATTATAAGCAGTATAGAAGAGTTTTGAAATTAAATCGATCAGCTTTTACACTTCCAAAGAAGTTTATTAATCTATATGTAAATAAAAAAGTTGACAGATATTTCTTTAAAAATTTAAAAGAATTTAATATAAATTCTGATACTTCTTCAGTTAAAAATAATTTTACAGTTGTGATTCTCTGCTTTAATAGGGGAGCTTACTTATTAAAAGCAATAAAAGAAGTACAAAATCAAACACTGAATAAAGTAGAAATTATTGTTATAGATATTTGTTCAAATGACCCGGTAACTGAAAAAATATTAAAACAAATTTCAAATTCTGTAAATTTAATAAAAGTACATGATGAATCTGCTTTAAAAGAAGAAATAAGTAAAAGTGGAAGTGAATATATCTGCTTTCTTAATAAAGTAGATTATTTTGAACCGACTTACTTAGAAAAAGTAAAAAATATATATGACAATTACAAAAATGTAGGGATTGTATCATCTAAAGCACTTAAAATAGAAAGAAAAAGATTAAAAAATGGTACCACAAGTGAAGAAAATATGGATGATATATTGGTTAATAGAAATGAATACTGGGTACCATGTTTTAGGAAGAATGTATTATTAAAAGAATTTAATACCAATGACCTGACATTAGATATTTATAATCGTAAAAATTGGTTAAGAACAATTAATAATGGATGGAAAATAAAAATATTACCTTAAAAATTTCGAATTATAGATAGCATTTATAAAAAGTGAATTTGAATATTTAATTTAACTACACTTTATATATATAATATTCAGAATAGATTAGATTTAGGGCCTATCTCATTAAGTGGAAAATATTACATATCTAGTCGCAAATTTTAATAATGGTCAATATCTGGAAGACTGCCTTGATTCACTTTTAGAACAAACAATCTCAAGGTGGAACTGTATTATCTGTGATGACTGTAGTACAGATAATTCCATATCAGTAATCAAGCCATATTTAAGCGAGCGAATTAGGTTGATTAGAAATCAGAAAAATATTGGTTACACAGAAACCCTAAAGAAACTTATAGAAAAATCTCAAACAGATATAGTTGGAATTTTGGATTCAGACGATGCTTTATATTGTTCAGCAACAATGGAGGTCTTGAAAGTTTATGATAATAAAAAAGAAGCAGGTTTTGTTTATTCAAGGTTTGATGCATATGATGAAGAATTAAAAGAATATTTAAGATCTCACGGTACTAAAATTAAAGATGGAAAAACAACATTGGATTCAGGGTATGTATCGCATCTTAAAACATTCAGGAAAATCTTTTATTATAAAACACAGGGTTATGATAATAAATTCCTTTACAGTGAAGACAGGGACATTATTTACAAACTGGAAGAAGTGACAAAACCTATACTTATTGAGTCTTCAATTTACAAATATCGTATTCATTCTAATTCTGTCAGTAATAAACCAGGCAGTCAGAAAATAATGCAAAGTAATCATTATTACTCATTTATAGAAACACTAAAAAGAAGGGATATAAGGGGCATAGAATATTCTTTATATAAATATGATTTTTATTTTATGCTATTGGGCAAAAATAAAGATTATATATTACCAATAAGAGCGATTGCTATAATATTTAGAAAATTTTTAAAGAAAATTGATTTCTATTTTAAAATTAAGACCGGAGGAAGATTGAGAAGGGAAGATGTTAATGTCTAATTACAAAATTTTGAATTTTATAATGAAAAAAATAAAATTATAAATTATCTTCAATAGAACCATTTTTAATATAAATAATGCGATTGGTCATAGTCTTTAATAATTCATGGTTGTGAGTTACTATCAAAAAAGTTTTGTTCATATTCATTAATGATTTTACTTTTTCAGTACACTTATTTTTAAATTCTTCATCTCCTACTGAAATTATTTCATCTAAAAGGAAAATATCAGCATTGCTGTGAACTGCCACTGAAAATCCTAGACGTGCATTCATTCCGGAAGAATATTGTTTTACCGGCATATTAATAAATTTTTTATCCAAACCTGAAAAATTAATTATATCGTCTTCCACAGACTTTAAATATTTTATACTCATGCCAAGTATAGTTCCATTTGTATATATATTTTCTCTTCCTGTCAGTTCGGGGTGAAATCCTGCTCCAACTGATATCAAAGGAGCTATAGTGCCATTAATTGTAATTTCGCCTAAAGTTGGGAGTGTAACTCCTGAGATCAGTTTAATTATAGTAGTTTTTCCAGATCCGTTTGGTCCATATAAACCTACAGATTCACTTTTGTTAATAGAAATATTTATATCTTTTAATGCCCAAAACTCATTCTTACTTAAATCAGGTTTGTATTTTCTGGAAAATATACTTTCTATATCTTCTCTTAACGTTCTGGATTTATAACCCTTTAATATATATTTTTTACTAATATTGGATAATTTTATTACGGGTTCAGATGACATCAGCAAAATTTCTCTCAATTTTAATAAATAATTTATATGCAAAATGAAATAATATAAGTACAAGAACCGTAGCAAGTAGAAACTGCCATATTACAACACTTCTTCCCTCAAGAATTACCCTGCGTGTATTCTCAATTATAAAGGTGAGTGGATTTAAAAAAAGTATTAATTTTAATTTTATACTTAGACTGTCTATAGAATAGAGTATAGGAGATCCAAAGAATAAAAGTCTTAATAAAAAACCTGTTAATAAACTCACGTCTTTATAATAAACATTTAAACTGGAAAAAATTAATGAAACAGAGAGTGTATATAAGAACAAAAGAATAAAGATAGGAATAATCCAGATTATAGTCAAGTTAAGGTCGATATTATAGTATAAAAGTAAAACAATGTAGAAGCTGCTTGCAATTAATAAATCAATAAAAGCAACACAAACCCCTGAAATAGGTAAAACCTCTCTTGGAAAATATATTTTAGTTATAAGACCCTGACTTCCTGAAAGACTTGATATAGCTGTATTTAAAGCAGACGAAAAAAATATCCAAGGCAATAATGCACTGTAAAAGAATACCGGTTTGGGGTAACCTCCCGTCTTAACTTTCATAACGTAAGTAAAAATAAATGTAAATAAAATCATCAGGCTTAAAGGCTGGACTATAGCCCATAATATTCCAAGTACACTGTTTCTATATCGAACACCAAATTCTCTCCATATTGATACAAAGAGAAGGTCTTTATATGGATATAATCTTTTAATAATTATCATTTTTAAGTTATCACCAATGTAAATAAATGTTAATTGTATCCAACTTTTTTACCTTTAATTCCATAAAAAATACCCAGTAAAAAACCTGCACTAAATTTAAACTGGTACAAATATTTTTTTTTAAATGAGAGTAAACCATAAGGAAGATACCTACAGCCGTTGATTAATAAAAGAACCCAGATAGAAAATGGGTATCTTTTCTTAAGATTATAGTAAGAGAGCCCTACTGATGCAGATTTTCTGAAATTGTGTTGAATCAATGGTGGGTGCAAATAATTTAATTCGCTTAGTTTAAGAATGTTTTTCTTTGATAATTCTAACCTTATATTAAATTCAACATCTTCCTGTCCTATTATTGAAGAATTGAAACCTGAAAGTTCTTTTAATACTTCCCTTGTATATGCCATACACCTATTTGTTGGAAAAAATGGATCGTGATATTGGTATAGTTGATCTATTTCACAAAAGCTTGCATACCCATGTGACATTATTCCGTCAGGCTGAATTGTTTTAAATTTTTCAAGTAATTTTGAAAGAAAATCATTTTGTAGGATTATTGTGTCATCATCAAGATATAAAATGTATTTACCTTTCGAATGCACAGTTCCATAATTTCTGGAATAGCCCATAATACCATAATTTTCTTTAAGTTTTAGATAATTAATATTTAGTTTTTTTGAATAGAATTCAGCTATTTTTGCCCCTTCTTCAGTTCCTCCTTTATCTTCCACAAGAACAACTTCAAAATGGTTTTTTTTAATTTCCTGTTCGGTCAAGCAGGTGAGTATGTTTTTAAGAAGATTGGTCCTACCGTAGAAATTTATTATGCAGGAAATTTCATACTTATTTTTCGTGTCAATTTTCGCGTCACCTTGTAGATTAACCGGGCTAAATTTATTTAATATTTTTAATATATTTGATCTGATGTCCATTTTATTTGTTGGGAAAACAATTATATTTATTTCTTAATTTAATAATACTAATCAGACTAATATAACTTGGCAGAATATTTTAATAAGAAACTAGAAGAATTATTTCAAAAAAGAAACAATATTTCAATATCCAAGGGGCAAGAATTCACACGTGCTTCTGTCGCGGTAATTTTAAATTTCATAGATAATAAATTATCTCTATTTTTTATCAAAAGGACTGAAAACCCGGGTGATTCCTATTCTGGTCATGTAGCATTCCCTGGTGGTAAAATGAATAGATGTGATGCAAGTTCTGTTGATACTGCCCTAAGAGAAACTAATGAAGAAATAGGAGTGGATCTATATGAATTCGGGTATTTGTTAGGAAGACTTGATGATTTAAAGCCACTAAATCCAAATGGTCCAAAATTTATTGTTTCACCATTTGTCTTTATTTTAAATAAAAATATAGAAATAAAAATAAATAAAATGGAGGTTGAAGAATTTATGTGGATTCCATTCGATTATCTTGCGGATGAAAATAATTTAAGAATAAGATACAAAGAAAGATCGGGGCAAGTGATAGAAGATTATGTTTACAGTTATGAGAAATATCTTATTTGGGGAATGACGGGAAGAATTGTAAATTCCTTTATTAAAGAAGTTTCTGTTATAATTTAATAACTTTGGTACAATTCCAAAGTTAAGTATTTATTTAAAATCAAATAAAAGTCTGGAGAAAGATATGGGAGTTAACAAAGTAATACTGATAGGAAACTTAGGGAAGGATCCTGAATTAAAATATACGCCCAGTGGACAGGCCGTTGTGAATTTTTCCCTTGCGACTACCGAAGTTGGATCAAGTAAGGACGGCAATAAGCAGGAATACACTGAGTGGCATAGAATTGTGGCATGGGGAAAGCTTGCAGAAACTTGTGGTGAGTACTTGTCAAAAGGCAAATCTGTATATATAGAAGGGTCTTTAAGAACAAGGTCCTGGGAAAAGGAAGGCAGCACAAGATGGACGACTGAAATAATTGCAAGAACAGTTCAGTTCCTAAGTCCAGCAGGTGAAAGACAGTCCAAGAGTGCTAAGCCCAAGCAGGAAGAAGAATTCCCAAGTGATTTTACTTTTGATGAAGAATCATCCGGTACTGATGACGATATTCCATTTTAGCTAATAATATTTGTTTGTGTTACAAAATTTTATTTCAATGATTTTATATTCAACATAATAAGGGGCAGGGTATTTCTAAATGGCATTAAGGGTAATAATACTTGCTGCAGGAAAAGGTACGAGAATGAACTCAACAATGCCCAAAGTTGTGCATTCCATATTAAATAAACCTATTATCAACTATGTGCTTGATTCTGTGAGTACTCTAAAACCACAAAAGACTTACATTGTTGTAGGTTATAAAAGAGACCTTGTTGAAGATGCAGTTTCAATCTCGCAAACAAAGGTTGAATATATATATCAAAAACAACAGCTCGGTACCGGGCACGCTATAAAAATATCTCACAAAACACTTGGTAATTATAAAGGGAATATATTAATATTAAATGGGGATTGCCCAAACATATCTGTTTCTACACTCAGGAAGTTAATAAAAAAACATAATGATTCAAAGTCTGTAATTTCATTTATATCCTCTTCATTGAATGAACCAAAGGGATATGGAAGGATTGTAAGGGGAAACAACAAGAAAATTGTCAGGATTGTGGAAGAAAAAGATGCATCTAACTCTCAAAAACAAATTAAAGAAATAAACTCAGGAATATATTGCGTTAAATCAGCTTTTCTTTGGAATTCACTAAGCAAAATAGGTGCTAAGAATAAACAAAGAGAATATTACCTCCCCGATATAGTTGAATTTGCATTAAAAAATAGTGAAAAAGTCGCTGTTTTAAAAATATCAAATCCTGATGAAATACTAGGTATTAATAATAGGAAAGAACTAGCAAACCTTGAATTAAATATAAAATTTAATGTAATATCCAAGCTTCAACAAAAAGGGGTTACCATTGCTGACCCAGGATCAACTTATATCTCCACAGATGTTAAAATCGGAAAAGATTCAGTGATTAACCCCAATACTTATGTATATGGGAACAGTTCAATTGGAAGTAATTGTGTAATTGGACCTGATGTATATATTGAAAATTCAATAATTAAAAATTCTGTAAATATTAGATTTTCATCTTACTTAAATAGCTGTTTTATTGGTAATAATGTAAACATAGGGCCATTTGCTCATTTAAGACCTGAAGCCAAGATAGGAAAAGATGCAAAAATTGGAAATTTTGTAGAAATAAAAAAATCTGATATTGGTGAAGGAAGTAAAGTCCCACACCTGTCGTATATAGGGGATGCAACACTTGGAAAAGGGGTAAATATTGGTGCAGGATCGATTACATGCAATTATGACGGAGTGAACAAACATAGAACTGTAATAGAAGATAATGTTTTTATTGGCAGTGATAGTATGTTAGTTGCACCGTTAAATATAGGAAAAGGTTCTACAACAGCAGCAGGGTCAACGATATCAAAAGATGTAGAGGAATTTTCACTTGCCATAGAAAGAAATCAGCAAAAAACAATTAAAAACTGGAATAAAAGGAAAAAGAAGAGTTAGGTATGTGTGGAATAGTCGGATATTTAGGTAATCCTGAAAAAACAGTTGGAGTACTACTAAACGGACTAAAATCTCTTGAATACAGGGGATATGATTCGTCGGGTATCTGTATTGTATCAGATGAAGAAAGGAATATTTATAAGAGTGAAGGAAAACTCGAAAATTTAAGATTAAAAATTGAAGGTCAAAATCTTAAAGCCCCAACGGGTATAGGGCATACAAGATGGGCAACACATGGAAAACCTACAGAGAACAATGCTCATCCTCATTATTACGGATCAATATCAATTGTACATAACGGAATAATCGAAAATTATAATGAATTAAAAGATGACCTATTAAAAAAGGGACACAAATTTTATTCAGATACCGACACAGAAGTGCTCGCACATCTTGTCCAAGAACATTATAAGGATGGAGTTTCTCTTGAAGAAGCCACAGTCAAAGGTTTTGCAAATGTTGAGGGGTCATATGCAGTTGCAATATTGTCAGAGAACGAACCTGACAAGATAGTGGCATTAAGAAAATTCTCACCACTTGTTATAGCAGAAAATGGAGAAGAAAAGTTTATAGCTTCTGATGTTCCCGCAATTCTTCCTTATTCTAAAAATATTATTTTCCTTGAAGATGGTGATATAGCAGTTATTACTCCAGGTTCTCTAAAAATATTTGATTCAGAAGGAAAAGAAATAAACAGGGAAGAGAAGTTGATTAACTGGGATCCGGTAATGATTGAAAAGTCTGGTTTCAGACATTACATGCTAAAAGAGATATATGAACAACCAGGAGCAATTCTCGATACAATCAGAGGTAGATTTGACGAAACTGACTACACGATTGAGTTTCAAGAACTTATGAAACTAAATTTAAAAAATATCTCCAAAGTCTTAATATTAGGATGCGGTACTTCTTACCATGCTTCATTGATTGGTAAATATTTAATTGAGTCAATTGCCGGCATCTCGACTGAAGTGGATCTTTCATCGGAGTTTAGATATAGGGACAACGTAATAGATAAAAGCACAGTTGTAATATCAATATCTCAGTCAGGTGAGACCGCAGATACTTCAGAAGCACTGATTGCTGCGAAAAAACAAGGTGCAGTAACTATAGGTCTTACAAATGTTGAAATGAGTAAAATAGCAAGAGAAGCAGATTTTACAGTGTATACAAAAGCAGGCCCTGAAATTGGTGTTGCTTCAACAAAAGCATTCACAACTCAGATTATTACAATCTATATGATTGCTGTATTTATGGCTATTTCTAAAAATAGAATAGATAAGGTTCAAAGTAAAGAGTTGATAACATCCCTTGTCTCTTTGCCAAAGTTGATGCAGGTAGCTCTTGATCTTGATATAAGTATTTTAAATCTTGCAAAAGAATTTCATACATATAAAAACTTTATCTACCTTGGCAGGGGCATTAATTATCCGGTAGCACTTGAGGGTTCTTTAAAATTAAAAGAAATTTCGTATATTCATGCAGAGGGTTATGCCGCAGGTGAAATGAAACATGGACCTATAGCACTTATTGATGAAAATATGCCTGTTGTATTAATAGCACCAAAACACGGTAATTATTTTAAGAAAATAATGGGAAATTTTCAGGAGATAAAAGCCCGCGGGGGAAGAATTATTGTAATTACTTCGGATGAAACTTTTAAGAATCAGCTTGGAAGTGATGACAGGATAGTATTAATACCTGAATGCAGTGAGCTTTTATCACCGTTGGTTACGGTTATCCCATTGCAGTTTCTTGCTTATCATATAGCTAATCTCCTCGGGACTGATATTGATCAGCCAAGAAATCTTGCAAAAGTAGTAACAGTAGAATAATTAGAACATCAAGTAAAACATATATTAAATTAGTTTTAGATAACATATAACTAGATTTAATAAAATTTAGGAAATATTATATGAAAATACTGGTTGTTGGCGGTGGGGGTAGAGAACATGCACTTTGCTGGAAGATTAAAAAAAGCCCTTTGGTGGAAAAAATATATTGTGCTCCTGGAAATGCAGGTATATCAAAAGTTGCAGAGTGCATAGACATTGAAGCAAGTGATCTTGAAGGTCTAAAGGGTTTTGCAATTAAAAACAGTATTGACCTTGCAATAGTTGGGCCGGAACTGCCTTTAACTTTGGGTATCGTGGACCTGTTTGAGCAAGACAACTTAAGAATATTCGGCCCTGGCAAAGCAGCTTCAGAGCTTGAAGGTAGCAAAGTATTTTCAAAGAAGTTAATGAAAGATTACTCTATACCTACTGCTAATTATGAAACATTTTCAGATTTTGATATTGCACTTAAATGGATAAATGAAATAAATTGTCCATTTGTTGTAAAAGCCGATGGGCTTGCAGCAGGAAAGGGGGTAATAATCTGTAATTCTGTTAAAGAAGGGGAGTTGGCACTTAAATCAATTTTTGTAGAAAAAGCATTTGGTGATGCTGGAAACAAAGTAGTAATTGAGGAATTTTTACATGGTGAGGAAGCATCAATATTCGTATTAACTGATGGAAATAAATATGTATTACTTGAACCTTCGCAGGACCATAAAGCAATATATGATAATGATAAGGGCCCAAACACAGGCGGTATGGGGGCTTATTGTCCCGCACCTGTTGTTACAGAGGAGTTGCTGAATAAAGTAGAACAACAAATTATAGTTCCTACAATAAAGGGTTTAAATTCAGAAGGTATAAAATATAGAGGCGTGCTTTATATTGGCTTAATGATAAAGAATGGGGAAGCAAAAGTATTGGAATATAACTGTAGATTTGGTGACCCTGAAACACAGCCAGTATTAATGAAGCTGGAATCAGATATTGTTCAGATATTTATGGAAATAGCAGAAGGGGCTTTAAAAACAGATACTCTTACATGGAAAGAGGGAAGTACTATTTGTGTTGTTATGTCTTCAAAAGGGTATCCAGGAAGCTATGATAAAGGTGTTGAACTATCAAAATTAGATAAACTTACCGAATCAGAGGATGTTGTATTGTTTCATGCAGGCACTAAATTTAACGGTGAAAAGACAGTAACTAACGGCGGGAGAGTTCTTGGGCTTACAGTTTTTGATAAAACTATTAGTACTGCAATAGATAAGGTTTATAAAAATATTAGTAAAATTGATGATGGTACGTTATATTACCGGACTGATATTGGTAAAAAAGCTATTTAATTGAGCAAAACCGGAGGTTTATTTATATGGCTGAAATTTGGTATGTTGGAATAACTGAGACTGAATTTAACGAAAATGAACAGAAGATACATGAAATTCCGTTTAGGGCATGCATTGAACTACTTGATTTAAGGTCAAAGTATTTTATTTGTAAACTGGATGAATTTCCAAAACTCCAAACCGGGGACCCGCTTGTCGATGGTAGTGGGTATATATTTGTACTAATTAAAATAACTCAGGAAGAGATTGATTCTGAACAGGAAGGTAGCTTTAAAGAAGGTTACCACAAACTCCCTAAAACAGTTGTTGAAACAGGGAATATATTGAGAGTGGCCAACGAAAGGGAGAGGAAAAGAAAAGAAGATTAGAGATTGTTTTCAATGATTCTCAGAAACTTCATTTCTATTGATTTTACTAAATAATATTTATTTTTTTATTTGTATTGCTTTTATCTATATTTAATGTAAATTATCCACCTTCTTAAGTAGTTTATTTCGTTTTTATAAGTGGATCGTACCGTTTACGTATTTTGTTGATAATCTTGACACAAAGTCAATTTTCAGCTTATACTAAACGGATTAACTTTATTTTTTGGAGATCGTTGTAAGTGCCTACAATTAGTCAATTAGTTAAAGATGGCAGGAAATTAATCAAGAAAAAGAGTAAGTCTCCTGCACTGCAAAATTGCCCTCAGAGAAGAGGTGTGTGTGTGAGGGTTTATACAACTACACCTAAGAAACCTAATTCTGCACTAAGAAAAGTTGCAAGGATCAGGTTAACAAATGGTATTGAGATTACAGGGTATATACCAGGCGAGGGACATTCACTTCAGGAACACTCTGTTGTTCTAGTAAGAGGTGGAAGAGTCAAAGATTTACCTGGTGTAAGGTATCACATAGTAAGGGGTACTCTAGACTCCACAGGCGTTGATAGCAGACGACAAAGCAGGTCAAAGTATGGTGCTAAGAAGCCTAAATAACAAGATAACGTTATTTCTAAGGAAATATTAAAAATGCCAAGAAAAGGATCAGTTCCTAAAAGAAAAATTACGCTGGATTCAAAGTATAACGATATTATTATTTCTAAATTTTTGAATTCACTTATGTATCACGGTAAAAAAAGTACAGCAGAGAAAATCCTGTATGAAGCAATGGATATAGTAGCAGAAAAATCAGGGAAAGATCCGCTTGAAGTATTTCATCAGGCAATGGATAACATTAAGCCTAGTGTTGAAGTTAGGCCTAGAAGAGTAGGTGGTGCCACATATCAGGTACCGATGGATTTGAACACATTCAGAAAACAATCACTCGCTATCAGATGGTTACTTGATGCAACTAGAAGAAGGTCTGAGAAGTCCATGGTTCAGAAACTTAGCGCCGAACTGTTAGATGCTTCGGAAAACCGCGGTGGGGCAATAAAGAAAAGAGAAGATACGCACAAGATGGCTGATGCCAACAGGGCATTTGCTCATTACAGGTGGTAGTTTGTTCGGAGGATTAAAGTTCGATTATGTCTGAAAAAGTTATACCAATAGAAAAAGTTAGAAACATAGGAATTGTCGCACATATTGATGCGGGAAAGACCACTACGACTGAAAGAATCCTGTACTATACAGGACTTACTCATAAAATAGGTGAAGTCCATGAAGGGAATACTACAATGGACTGGATGGAGCAGGAAAGAGAGCGTGGAATAACAATAACATCTGCAACCACAACCTGTTTCTGGAATGAAAATAGGATTAATATTATTGACACCCCCGGACATGTAGATTTTACAATCGAAGTAGAAAGATCGCTTAAAGTACTGGATGGCGCAGTTGTGGTATTTGATTGCGTAGGAGGCGTTGAACCCCAGACAGAGACAGTCTGGAGGCAGGCTGACCGTTATGAAGTCCCAAGAATGTGTTTCGTAAACAAGATGGACAGAGTAGGGGCTGATTTTTATAAAGTAATAGACCAGATAAAGGACAGATTGAATACAAATCCTGTTTGTCTTCAGATTCCATGGTTTGACGGCGATGAATTTAAAGGCATTGTTGATCTTGTCAGGATGAAAATGGCAATATGGGACGGGGAGTCCCTAGGTTCTAAGTATGAATTCATAGAGATTCCGGAAGACCTAAAGGCAAATGCCGACAGTTACAGAGAGCAGCTTGTTGAAGGCCTGGCAGACCACAGTGAAGAAATTATGGAGCTTTACCTTAATGGTGAAGATGTACCTGAAGATAAAATAAAAGAAGAAATAAGAAAACAGACGATAACACTTAAGATAGTACCTGTAATGTGTGGTTCTGCATTTAAAAACAAGGGAGTACAGCTTTTGCTGGATGCGGTAGTTGAGATAATGCCATCCCCGGTAGACCTTCCTCCAGTTAAGGGATTAAATCCTGATTCTGATGAAGAAGATACAAGGGATCCAGATGAAAATGCTCCTTTCTCAGCACTTGCTTTTAAAATTCTTACCGACCCATTTGTTGGTCAGCTTACATATGTAAGGCTGTATTCAGGAAAGATGTCATCTGGTTCTACTGTTTACAATTCAACGAGAAAAAAAAGAGAAAAAATTGGAAGACTCCTTAGGATGCATGCAGATAAAAGGGAAGATATTAAAGAAAATGTTGCAGGTGGTATTGTCGCGGCAGTAGGATTAAAAAATACTATAACTGGGGATACTCTTTGTGATGAGGCAAAACCAATTGTGCTTGAAAGCCTTCACGTTGCTGAACCTGTTATATCTATAGCGATTGAGCCAAAGACAAAAACAGATCAAGAAAAATTAGGTCTTTCTCTTAATAAACTAGCACTTGAAGACCCTTCTTTTAGAATTAAATTTAACGATGAGACAGGTCAAACTGTTATTTCTGGTATGGGTGAACTTCATTTAGAGATTATTGTTGACAGGCTTAGTAGGGAATTTAATGTTGAATCTAACGTTGGTGCTCCCGAGGTTGCTTACCGTGAAACAATTACTAAGGAATCTGATATTGAAAATAAATTTATCCGTCAAACCGGTGGTAGAGGTCAGTACGGACATGTTAAAATTAGGGTCGAACCTCTTGAAAGGGGTGAAGGCTTTAAATTTAATGATGAAATAAAAGGTGGAGTGATACCTAAAGAGTATATACCCGCGGTTGAAAAGGGAATAGTTGAGGCTATGGAAACCGGAGTTGTTTCGGGATATCCAGTTGTAGATGTTTCCGTAACATTGTATGACGGATCATTCCATGATGTGGATTCTTCTGAAATAGCCTTTAAGATTTGCGGATCACAGGCATTTAAGGAAGCAGTTACTAAATCCGGTCCCGTAATACTTGAACCTGTTATGAGTCTCGAAGTTGTAGTTCCAGATGATTTTATGGGAACTGTAATTGGAGATCTAAGTTCAAGAAGAGGCAGGGTAAGCAATACTGAAATGCGTGGAAACATGCAGGCTATTAGAGGTGAAACACCGCTAGGTGAGATGTTTGGATATGCAACAAATTTAAGGTCTATGACTGAAGGAAGGGGTACTTTTACAATGGAATTTGCCAATTATGCTCCTTTGCCTGAAAGTTTAGCTACCGAATTAAAAGAGAAAGCAAATGCAGTATAAAAAACAAACGGGCAATCTATTAAGGAGGAACGTATAGATGTCGAAAGCAAAATTTGAGAGGGGAAAGCCCCATTTAAACATAGGAACAATAGGCCACGTAGATCATGGAAAGACTACGTTAACAGCGGCCATAACAAAGGTACTATCAGATGCTGGGCAGGCAGAATATATAGAGTTTGAGAACATAGATAAAGCCCCTGAGGAAAGAGAGAGGGGAATAACAATAAGTATTGCCCACGTAGAGTACGAGACAGAGGGCAGGCACTATGCGCACGTAGATTGTCCCGGGCACGCAGATTACGTAAAGAACATGATCACAGGAGCAGCTCAGATGGACGGAGCAATCCTAGTGGTAAGTGCACCAGATGGACCTATGCCCCAGACAAGGGAGCATATACTACTGGCACGCCAGGTAGGCGTACCTTATATAGTGGTAGCACTAAACAAGATAGATATGCTGGATGATGAAGAGCTACTAGACCTAGTGGATTTAGAAATAAGAGAACTATTAACGCAGTACGGCTTTCCAGGTGATGATATTCCCATAGTTAAGATAAGTGCAGTAAAAGCACTGGAAGGTGAAGAAGGAGCAGTTGGGCAGATAACAGAACTAATGGCAGCAGTGGATTCATATATACCTGAGCCCGAGAGAGATTTGGACAGGCCGTTTTTAATGGCAATAGAAGATGTATTTACAATCTCTGGAAGGGGAACAGTGGTAACGGGAAGAGTAGAAAGAGGGAAGATTGTAGCAGGGGATGAGATAGAGATAGTAGGATTTAAAGACACGCAAAAGACAGTAGCAACAAGTCTGGAGATGTTTAGAAAGATATTGGACGATGCACAAGCAGGGGACAACGTAGGAGTACTGCTTAGGGGTACAGGCAAAGATGAAGTGGAAAGAGGGCAAGTACTTGCAGCCCCTGGAGCAATAACACCACATAAGAAATTCAATGCAGAAGTTTATGTACTAAAGAAAGAAGAAGGCGGAAGACATACACCATTTTTCCCAGGCTACCGTCCGCAGTTTTATTTCAGGACAACGGATGTAACGGGAAGCATAGAGCTACCTGAAGGTGTAGAGATGGTAATGCCCGGAGACAACATAAATATGGTAGTGGAGTTAATGAGTCCTGTAGCAATGGATGAGCAGTTAAGGTTTGCAATAAGGGAAGGCGGAAGAACAGTAGGTGCTGGTGTTGTTACCAGTATTATTGAATAAACGGATATAAAATGAGTACAGCGGCTAAAATAAGAATAAAATTAAAATCATTTGATCATAGATTGCTAGACAGGTCTACAGTTGAAATTGTTGATACGGCAAAAAGAACAGGTGCAAGAATAGCAGGGCCTGTACCGTTACCTACAAAAATAAACAGGTACTGCGTTTTGAGATCTCCTCATGTAAATAAAAATTCAAGAGAGCATTTTGAAATCAGAACACACAAAAGATTAGTAGATATACTTGAACCTACGCAGCAGACAATTGATGAATTAATGAAATTAGACTTAGCATCCGGTATAGAAGTAGAAATTAAATTAACAGGAACTTGATTTAGATGATTCAGGGATTAATTGGTAAAAAATTAGGTATGACACAGTTGTTTGACGAAGAATCAGTCATGGTCATTGGAACTCTTATTGAAGCAGGTCCATGTTATGTGGTTGGTAAAAAGTTTAAAGAACGAGATGGTTACGATGCTGTACAGCTCGGATTCCATGAAGATAAACCTCAGAGATTTAATAAAGCAAAGACTGGGTTGTTTAATAAAGCTAAAGTTCCAAGTTTAAAAATATTAAAAGAATTTAAAGCAGATAATGATGAATACAATGAAGGCGATATAGTTAAAGCAGATGTTTTTAACACTGGTGATGTATTAGACATTACGGGTGTTAGTAAAGGTAAAGGATTCGCCGGTACTATGAAGAGGTATAATTTTCACGGGCAGCCTATGTCTCATGGTGGTATGGCACATCGCCGTCAAGGTTCTATTGGACAGGCTTCTTACCCTGGAAGAGTATGGAAGGGGATAAAAATGCCGGGAAGAATGGGTGGTGTGAATCATACGGTTCAGGGTGTTAAGGTTGTATCTGTTGATCCGGAAAAAAATATACTTTTTGTTAAGGGTTCAATACCAGGCCCAAATGGCGGAACTGTGATTTTAAAACGTACTTCCAAAGGGGATAAATAAGTTGCCACAAGTTGATGTATTTGATTTAAAAAAGAAAAAAGTAGGAACTGTAGATCTCGATTCCAATGTTTTTGAATGCCCGGTAAATGATTCTGTTCTACACCTGGTTGTAAAATGGCAACTTGCTTCTAAAAGATCAGGAACTGCTTCAACTAAGACGAGGGGAGAGGTAAGAGGTGGTGGAAAGAAGCCATGGAAGCAAAAACATTTAGGAAGAGCAAGAGCCGGTTCTAATAGGTCACCAATTTGGAGAGGTGGTGGTGTAACTTTCGGTCCAAAGCCTAAAGACTGGTCATTTTCAGTACCTAAAAAAGTAAGAAAGCAGGCAGTTAGATCAGCATTGTCACTTAAATTGTCTCAAAATGAATTAATTGTTGTAGAGAATTTTGATTTGAAAGAGATTAAAACAAAACAGATTGTAGATTTTATGAAAAATTTTGAATTAAAGAAATGCCTTATTTTAGTTGATGAACCGAACCAAAATCTATTAAAATCATCAAGTAATATCAAAGATGTAAAAGTTTTAAGAAATGAAGGTGTAAATGTCTATGATTTATTAAAATATAAAAATTTAATTATAACAAAGAACACAATAGGAAAAGTTCAGGAGGCATTGGTTAGTTGAAAGACCCAAGGACTATTATAAAGCTTCCACATGTTACTGAAAAAAGTACTGACATGAAAGACAATGGTTGGTATGTATTTACAGTAGATAAAAAAGCAAATAAAAGTGAAATTAAAGATTCTGTTGAAAAGATCTTTAATGTAAAAGTTGAAAAAGTAAGAACGTTGTTGACCGCAGGAAAACCTGTGAAAAAATTTGGCAGGATAATAGGAAGACGTTCATCAAATAAAAAAGCTTATATAAAACTGAGAGAAGGGGCTATTGAACTGTTTGAAGGTATGTAATTATGGGAATTAAAAAGTATAAACCACGTACACCGGGTACGAGATTCAGAACAGGACAGGATTTTGTTGAAGTTACTAGCACAAAACCTGAGAAATCGCTTACAATCTCATTAAATAAGAAATCCGGTAGAAATTCACAAGGTAGAATTACTAGCTACAACAGAGGTGGAGGCCATAAGAAGCTTTACAGGGTTGTAGATTTTAAAAGAGATAAGTATGGTGTGCCTGCTACAGTGGCTTCAATTGAGTATGATCCATACAGATCTTCAAGAATTGCACTTCTAAATTATAAAGACGGTGAAAAAAGATACATTATTGCACCTGAAGGTGTTAAAGTTGGTGAAGAATTAGCATCTGGACCAGATGTAGAAGTGAAAATTGGAAATTCCCTTCCAATACATAAAATACCTGTGGGTACTGTTGTACATAATATTGAGCTAAAACCCGGAGCTGGTGCAAAACTAATACGTTCTGCAGGAAGTTCAGCTCAGATAACAGCTAGAGAGAGCGATTATGCTCAAATTAAATTAATTTCCGGTGAAATAAGATTAATACATATAAACTGCTATGCCACTGTTGGTAAAGTGGGTAACTCAGAGCACGAACTTGTAAGAATAGGTAAAGCGGGTCGCAACAGGCACAGAGGCAAAAGGCCACATGTAAGAGGTGTGGCAATGAACCCTGTAGATCATCCTCACGGTGGCGGTGAAGGAAAAGCTTCTAAAGGTAATCCTCATCCAGTATCACCTTGGGGTTGGATTACTATTGGATATAAAACAAGAAAAAATAAAAGAACTGATAAATATATAGTTAAACCTAGACGTGTTGGTTACGGAATGGATTAAGGAGAATTTATGCCAAGGTCAAGTAAAAAAGGAATATATATAGAACCTAAATTATTAAAAAAAGTTGAAACAGCAAGTCAAGCTGGAAGTGCTAAGATTATTAAGACATGGTCTAGGGCATCTATGGTTATTCCGGAAATGATTGGTTTAACATTTGGTGTTTACAATGGAAGAAAATTTATACCTGTTTACGTATCAGAGCACATGGTTGGCCATAAATTAGGAGAATTTTCTCCAACTAGAACTTACCATGGTCACGTGCCAGGCGATAAAAAAGCAAAACGAATGAAGGGAAGATAGTTAGGTAATAAAAGATGGTATCTAAATCAATTTTAAAATTTATGAGAGTTTCACCAAAAAAGGTGAGTATCGTGCTTGAGCTTATTAGGGGCAAGAATGTTGAAGATGCGTTTTCTGTTCTTACAAACTCAAGAAAAAAGTCGTCACCTATTTTGGCAAAATTGTTAAAGTCTGCTGTAGCAAATGCCTCAGAAAAAGGTCATACAGATACAGATTCTTTATACGTAAAATCGGCAATAGCTTCTAAAGGCCCTGTACTTAAAAGATTTAAATCCAGAGCAATGGGACGTGCTACTCCAAGGTTAAAAAGAATGAGTCATGTAACTATAGTATTAGAAGAAAGGGGGCTTTAATTTGGGACAGAAAGTTAATCCAATTGGACTTAGATTAGGGATAACAACAAGTTGGGATTCAAAGTGGTATGCTGAAAAAAATAGGTATACAAACCTCCTTCATGAAGATGTGAAAATAAGGGATTTAATTAAAAAATCTTTTTACCAGGCAGGTATCTCAAAAATTGAAATAGAAAGAGCTGCTTCGGAGAGAGTAAGAGTTGTAATTTACTCAATAAGGCCTGGAATACTTATTGGTAGAAAAGGGCAGGAAATAGAACAATTAAGAAAAAAATTAAATAAGATTACCGGAAAAGAAATTTATCTTGATATAAGGGAAGTTAAAAGACCAGAGATTGATGCACAGTTAGTTGCTGAGAATTGTGCTTTACAGTTGATAAGAAGAGTGGCATACCGAAGAGCAATGAAACGGTGTATTTCATCAGCAATGAGAATAGGTGCCCTTGGAATAAAAATTATGGTGTCTGGAAGATTGGGTGGTGCAGAAATTGCACGTAAAGAATGGTACAGAGAAGGGCGTGTACCTTTAGGAACTTTAAGAGCTGATATTGATTATGGTTTTACTGAAGCCCACACAACATATGGATTAATTGGAATTAAGGTTTGGATTTTTAAAGGCGAAGTAATTGAAAAAAAATCAAAACAAACAAATTAATAAGAGAAGATAATGTTACAGCCAAAGAAAACAAAATATAGAAAAATGCATAAAGGCCGAATTAAAGGTAAAGCCACAAGGGGAGCAAAGATCTCTTTTGGCGAATATGCTATACAGGTGCTTGAAAATGGCAAGATTACCGCTCAACAGATTGAAGCTTGCCGTATAGCCATTACAAGGAAAGTTAAAAGAGGTGCGAAACTCTGGATAAGAGTTTATCCTGACAAACCACAGACAAAGACTGCCGCAGAAACTAGGATGGGTAAAGGAAAGGGTGATGTATCTCATTGGGTAGCTCCTGTTAAAAGAGGGCAGCTTTTGTATGAAATAAGTGGTGTATCTGAAGAACTTGCAACGGAAGCATTCAAACTTGCTATGTATAAATTGCCACTAAAGACTAGAATTATTAAAAGAGAATTCGGAGGTTTATTCTAATGCCTAAAGCCGAAGAATTAAGAAAGTTTTCTGATGATGAATTAGCAAAAACAGAGAAAGACTTGAAAGAAGAGCTCTTTAATATAAAGATGCAGATATCAACTCAGCAAATTTCAAATTATGCAAGAATCAAACAGTTGAAAAAAGATATTGCACGTTTGGAAACTGTAAAAAGGGAAAAAAGAATATAATTGGGAGTTTTTAATGCCTAGAGGAAGATTAAAATCACAGATTGGTTTTGTAGTCGGCGATAAAATGGATAAAACCGTTATTGTTGACGTCGCCAGAATTAAAAATCATCCAAGATATAGAAAACCTATTAAATGGAATTCAAGTTTTAAAGTACATGATGATACAAACCAATGTGGTGTTGGCGATAAGGTGTTAATTGTAGAATCCAAACCCATAAGTAAAACAAAAAGATGGCGAGTAAGTAAAGTAATTGAAAAAGCAAATAAGATTGTTGAATAGTTAAAGGAGCATTTAGTGATTCAGTCAAGTTCATATTTAGATTCAGCGGATAATACAGGAGCTAAAAGGCTATTTTGTATAAAGGTGCTTGGTGGTTCAAGAAGAAAATATGCACGTCTCGGAGATGTTGTTGTTGTTTCTGTTAAAGAAGCAATACCAAGTGCAAAAGTTGATAAAGGCGCAGTGCATAAAGCGGTAATTGTAAGAGTAAGAAAAGAACAAAGAAGGACAGATGGATCATATGTTCGTTTTGATAATAATGCAGCTGTAATAATTGACAAGGATAATGAGCCAATAGGAACAAGGGTGTTTGGTCCAATTGCAAGAGAACTTCGGACAAAAGGTTATATGAAAATTATTTCATTGGCTCCGGAAGTAGTATAAAAATTAAACGGTAAATAATTTAGAAATGAAAACAAAAATAAAATCCGGCGATTTAGTTTACATAACAGCAGGAAAAGACAAAGGTAAATCAGGCAAAGTACTAAAACTGCTTAAAGCACGTAATAAGGTAATCGTTGAAAAAGTTAATGTTGTAAAAAGACATAGCAAACCAACTCAGCAAAGTCCAACAGGCGGTATTGTTGAAAAAGAACTTGGCATAGATTTGTCCAATGTAATGCTATTAGACCCAGAGTCTAATTCACCTACAAGAGTTGGATATAAGTTAAATGAAAATGGTAAAAAGATGAGAATTAGTAAGAAAAGCGGTGAGGAAATTTAATGACGCCCAGGCTTAAAACTGTATACAAAGATACAATCGTACCAGGCTTAATGGAAAAGTTTTCTTATAAAAACATTATGCAGGTACCTAAAATTGAAAAAATTGTTTTAAATATGGGTCTTGGTAAAGCAACTGATGCTGGAAGAAATACCAAGATCATTGAAGAAGCAGTCGAAGAACTTGCATCAATAGTAGGTCAGAGACCTGTGATAACTAAAGCAAAAAAATCAATTGCAGGATTTAAATTAAGAGAAGATCTACCCATTGGTTGTATGGTAACCCTTAGGGGGGCTACAATGTATGAATTTCTCGACAGACTAATCAATTTGTCACTACCAAGAGTAAGAGATTTTAGAGGTATTTCACATAAAGCATTTGATGGAAATGGAAACTATACTCTTGGAATTAGAGAACACATTATTTTTCCAGAAATAGATTATAGTAAGATTCAGCTTGTTAAGGGAATGAATATTACTTTTGTTACAACATCAAATACTGACAATGAAACAAAAGAAATGCTTCAATTGTTTGGATTACCATTTTTAAAGAATTAAGAGGAGACTATGACTAGAAAAGCACTGTTAGAAAAAACTAAAAAAGAACCTAAGTTTAAAGTTAGGAAAGTCAACAGGTGCAAAATATGCGGCAGGAAAAGAGCATATTTAAGAAAGTTTGGAACATGCCGTATTTGCTTCAGAAAACTTGCAAACAATGGTTTAATTCCAGGAGTTAGAAAAGCAAGTTTATAGTCTTAATGGAGATATAAATGACAGATCCTATAGCAGATATGTTAAGTAGAATTAGAAATGCAATATTAGCAAAGCATAAAGAGGTTGTTGTGCCCCATTCTATTTTGAAAAACCACATTGCAAATGTACTAAAAGAAGAAGGTTATATACATAACGTGGACATAATAGAGAAAGGTATTAAAAAAGATATTAAAATAAGGATTAAATATACTGATCAGGGTATTCCTGTAATAAGTGCTATTAAAAGAACAAGTAAACCCAGTAGAAGAGTTTACGTTAATAAACACCATATCCCGAGAGTTACAGCTGGTATGGGAATCTCAATACTATCAACTTCAAAAGGGATCATGACAGGTACAAATGCCAGAAAGTTAGGTGTTGGCGGAGAGATTATCTGTACTGTTAATTAGAGGATTATTATGTCACGTATTGGAAAAAAACCAGTAAAAGTGCCGGAAGGCGTTAATGTTGAAACAAAAAATGATGGGATTACAGTTAAAGGTCCAAAGGGACAACTGAATGTGGGTATACCAGAGGGTATAACTGCTGTTATTGAAGATGGAAACATTCAGGTTGACCGTATTAACAATCAAAAGAAAACAAAGGCATTTCATGGTCTTGTTAGGTCTTTGCTATTAAATTCAGTTACCGGAGTTACAGAAGGTTTTTCTAAAACTCTTGAAATAGTAGGTACTGGTTATAAAGCTGAACTTAATGGGAAGGATAAGTTGAAACTTACATTGGGCTTTTCACATATAGTAGATTTTAATTTGCCTGAGGGAATAACTGCTAAAGTGGAAGATAGGGGCACACTTCTAACGCTAGAAGGTGCAAACAAGCAGGTTGTTGGAGAAACAGCAGCAAATATAAGAAAGATAAGAAAACCTGATGCTTACAAAGGAAAAGGCGTAAGATATAAAGGTGAAGAGTTAAAATTAAAACCTGGTAAAGCAGGAGCAAAGAAATGATAAAAAAAGCATCAAGAAAAATTAAAAAAAATTTCAGACATAAAAGAATTAGAAAAAAAATTTCAGGTACAGAACAAGTACCACGAGTATCTGTTTTTAAATCAAACAAAAATATATATGCACAAATAATAGATGATATTAATAAGACTACTTTGGTGAGTGTATCTACACTAACCCCAAAGGTAATTGAAGTAATAAAAGGAACAAAAAAAGTTGTATCAACAAAAATAGATGCCGCTGGTTGTGTTGGAAACGTGTTGGCAGAACTTGCAAATGAAGCAGGCATTAAAACAGTACGTTTTGACCGAGGTGGTTTCCCATATCATGGTAGAGTTAAAGCATTAGCAGATGCACTAAAAGAAGGCGGTTTAGTTTTTTAGGAGGAATTTTATTTGCAGAATAAACATATTGACCCAGCCGGTCTTGAATTAAACGAAAAAATTGTACACATAAGGCGTGTTGCTAAAGTTACCAAAGGTGGTAAACGTTTTGGTTTTACTGCTTTAGCTGTTGTAGGTAATGGTGATGGTATTGTTGGTTCCGGATTGGGTAAATCCAATGAGGTACCTGATGCAATCAGAAAAGCTATTGAGAAAGCTAAAAAAAGCCTTATAGAAGTTCCAAGACATGGTTCAACAATTCCTCATGAAATTGTAGCAACACATATTTCGAGTAAAGTGAAACTTTTACCTGCAGCTCCAGGTACCGGAGTAATTGCCGGTGGTGCGGTAAGAGCTGTTATAGAACTGGCCGGTATTCATGATGTACTTTCAAAAGTACTTGGGTCTAGAAATCCACTGAATGTTGTTTTAGCAGTTATAAAAGGTCTTTCAGAATTAAGAGTGCCTGACCAGGTTGCATTAACAAGAGATAAAGAAATAAATGATTTGGATTTACCAAAACATTATTTGAATAATTAATTTAAGGGTAATTAAATGCTTGAAAAACTATCACCAAAAAGTGGTTCAACAAAAACATCAAAAAGAGTTGGAAGAGGGCACGGTTCCCAAGGTAAAACCTCTGGAAAAGGACATAAAGGTCAGAAATCAAGATCTGGAAGTACTATTTCAAGATGGTTCGAAGGCGGACAGACACCACTTAAGTTAAGAGTACCAAAAAGAGGATTTAAAAACCCTTTTAAGAAATTGTTTGACACTATAAATATTAGAGATTTATCAAAATTTGAAGACGGTCAGACAATCTCCATAGAAGATTTGGTATCAAGCGGTTTAGTAAAAGGTAAACACAAAATTAAAATATTAGGAAATGGAGATATAGATAAAAAATTGGTTATCCATGTTAATGCTGCAACTAAGTCGGCAATTGAGAAAGTGGAGAAATCAGGCGGTAAAATTGAAATCTTATGAGTACTAATGTTTCTTCAATACCAAAAATTCCCGAATTAAATAAGAAATTATTATTTACGGCTTTAATGCTTGTTTGTTACAGGCTTGGTGTATTTGTACCAATTCCTGGAATTGATCCAGAGCAGATATCTAGATTATTTGAACAAACCAGCGGTACAATCTTTGATATTCTTAACATGTTTTCAGGCGGAGCACTTGAGCAGGCTTCTATATTTGCTCTTGGCGTAATGCCATACATTACTGCTTCAATTATTATGTCCCTTCTTGTAAAAGCATTTCCTACACTTGAGGCTATGCAGAAAGAAGGTGAAGCAGGAAGAAGAAAAATAAATCAATATTCAAGATATGGAACTATCCTTATTTGTCTTGTTCAGGGTTTTATGCTTGCAATAACTCTTGAAAGTGGTGGATTTGGCCAGGCTGGTATTGGTTCTTCAGTTGCAACTGATCCTGGTTGGGGTTTTAGATTAACCACTGTAATAACATTAACCGCAGGTGCTATGCTTGTTATGTGGCTTGGTGAACAAATTACGGAACACGGAATAGGTAATGGGATATCACTTATAATAGCTATATCTATTCTTTCTGGTATTCCTGGTGGTTTCTGGAACATGGTACGTTTGATAAAAACAGATGAGTTAACTGTGCTAGGATTGCTAATTATTTTTATATTTCTTATACTTATTATGGGATTAATAGTTTTTGTTGAAAGATCATATAGAAAAATACCTGTACAATATCCAAGACGAGTTATCGGAAGAAAAGTTTATGGTGGGCAGACATCACATCTACCACTTAAAACAAATCCTGCTGGAGTTATACCACCTATTTTTGCATCATCATTATTAATTTTTCCAGCTACAATTCTGGCATTTATAGATATTCCTGTCTTAAGAAATATTTCAGAAGCTATGTTTTCAAATATAATATTTTATAACGCAATCTTTGCAGGGCTAATAATATTTTTTACATACTTTTATACTGCTATAATTTACGATCCAGACGATCTTGCTGAAAATTTAAGGAAAAATGGTGGTAATATTCCGGGAATTAGACCTGGAAAGAAGACATCGGAGTATATTGGTGTAATTTTAGGAAGAATTACTTTTATTGGAGCAATTTATGTTGCAGCAGTTTGTGTTTTACCTGCTTTTCTCGAAAGAGAACCTTTCAATCTTCCATTCTATTTTGGTGGTACATCACTACTGATTGTTATAGGAGTAACTCTAGATTTTCTTCAACAGATAGAATCATTCCTTATTACACATAGTTACGAAGGATTTGTTAAAAAGAAAGGCATGAAAGGTCCTAAAAGGTTCAATGTATGATAATTAGGGATTATTATAAAAGATGAAATTAATTTTGTTCGGACCTCCAGGAGCTGGAAAGGGTACACAAGCAAATTTTATTGCGGAAAAATATAATGTATCACATATCTCAACAGGAGATGTATTGAGAGAAGCTGTGAAAAATGAGACCGAAGTTGGTCTTCACGCTAAATCCTTTATGGACAAAGGGGAACTTGTTCCGGATAGTTTGGTAATAGAGATCATTAAACAAAAATTAACATCACTAAATGATATGAAATTTATGCTTGATGGTTTTCCAAGAACTGTACCACAGGCTGAAGCTCTGGATAATATGCTTAGTGAATTAGGTATTAATTTGGATGTAGTTGTATTTCTTGATGTAGATGATGAAGAAGTTGTGCAAAGAATTATGAAAAGACAAGAACTTGAAAACAGGCAAGATGATACAGAAGACGTAGTAAGAAACAGGTTAAATGTTTTTAGAGAACAGACATCACCTTTAGGTGAGTTTTACAATATTAAAGGAATACTAAAAAAAATAAACGGGATAGGATCAGTTGGAGATATTTCAGGAAGAATTGATGAAGTCCTAACAGCAATAGTCTAATGATTTATATTAAGTCTAAAGAAGAAATAAAGAAAATGAAAAAAGCTGCTATTGCAGTTGCTGAAGTACTGCAGACATTGAAGGAAAACGTAAAAGAAGGTATTACCACATGGGAATTAAATAAGCTTGCAGAAGACATAGCTGAAAAAAAATCATTTGTAGCCGCATTCAAAGGTTATTCTAATTACCCAGCTTCTGTTTGTTTTGCACTTAATGACGAAGTTGTGCATGGTATACCATCAAAAGAAGCAGTATTAAAAGAAGGTGATATCCTTGGGATAGATTTTGGAGCTTATATAGATGGTTACTACGGAGATTCTGCTATTACTGTCCCCGTAGGTAAAATTTCAAAGACAGCACAAAACCTTTTAGATGTAACTGAGTCATCGCTATTTAAGGGCATAGATCAGGCAAAACCAAAGAACAGGATAAAGGATATTTCTAAATCAATACAAGATTATGTCGAGAATAGAGGATTTAGTGTAGTTAAATCTTTTGTAGGACATGGCATAGGAAAAGATCTCCATGAGGATCCTCAGGTTCCTAATTTTGTTACAGAAATGTCACAGCTTGGTACTAGTTTGAAAAGCGGGATGGTACTGGCTATTGAACCAATGGTTAACGTTGGAGTAGCAGAAGTAAAAATTTTAAATGATGGCTGGACTGCAGTAACCGCAGATGGTAAACTTTCAGCTCATTTTGAACATACTGTGGCTATTACTGATAATGGTCCTGAAGTTTTGACAATGTTAAATTAAATTATTTGGGGTGTAAATGCCAAAAGAAGAAAGACTAGAATTCGAAGGAACAATATTAGAAGCACTACCAAATGCAATGTTCCGCGTTGAAATTGAGAATGGTCATGTAATATTGGCATATGTATCCGGTAAAATGAGAACAAGATTTATAAGAATACTTCCTGGAGATAAAGTGAAATTAGAACTTTCACCTTATGATTTAACCAAAGGAAGAATTACTTACAGATTAAAAAAATAGTTGTCTGGAGATTGTTGTGAAGGTTAGATCATCTGTTAAAAAAATATGTGATAAATGTAAAGTTATCAAAAGAAAAGGTGTAGTAAGAGTGATTTGCGTAAATAAAAAACACAAACAAAGGCAGGGGTAGTTCAAGGAGGAATTTAATATATGCCTAGAATTGCAGGAGTTGATATACCACTAAATAAGAGAATAGAAGTAGGGCTTACCTATATATATGGTTTGGGCCGTAAAACTTCGATTGATATTCTTAATTCAGCTACCATTGATGGCAGTAAAAGATCAAAAGATCTTAATGATAGTGAAGTAGCAAAATTAAGGGAGATAATTGAAAATCAATATACCGTAGAAGGTGATCTAAGAAAGGAAATACAGGGCAATATAAGAAGACTTGTAGAAATTGGGTGTTACAGAGGATTAAGACACAGACAGGGTTTACCTGTTAGAGGTCAGTGCTCAAAATCTAATGCCAGAACAAGAAAAGGCCCCAGAGGAACAGCAATAGCAAAGAAAAAACAAGTAGGTAAATAGTTAATATCTAGCGGAGTTATTTATGGCCAAGAAAAAAGTTGGAAGAAAAAAAGTTAAAAAATTTGTTGAAGAAGGTGTAGTGAATATCCGGGCAACCTTTAATAATACAATTGTATCAATAAGTGATACTAATGGTAATGTACTGTCCTGGTCCAGTGGTGGAGTAAAGGGCTTTAAAGGTACAAGAAAGGGAACCCCTTTTGCAGCACAGATTGCAGCAGAAGATGCAGCCAAAAAAGCTGCTACTGTGGGAATGAAAACAGTCCAGGTTTTTGTTAAAGGACCGGGCCCTGGCAGAGAACCTGCAATACGTTCACTTCAGGCATCAGGACTCAAAATCTCATTTATTAGAGATATTACACCAATCCCTCATAATGGATGCAGGCCACCGGGAAGAAGGAGAGTATAGAGAATTATGATAACCAATATTATTAGTCACGATTGTATTTCGTATCAGGAGGTTCTTTCATAAATGGGAAGATATACTGGACCTACAGACAGGCTGTCTAAAAGAGAGGGGACCAATCTTTTTCTTAAAGGTGAACGTAGTTATAATGGTAAATCCTCAATTGATGCAAAAGCCAACCAACCACCTGGAGTTCATGGACTAAGAAGGTCTAAATTTTCAGAATATGGTCTAAGACTCAGGGAAAAACAAAAAGTAAAAAGAAGTTATGGATTAAGAGAAAATCAGTTTAAAAGATATTTTGAAAAAGCATCCAAATTAAAGGGAGTTACAGGTTCGCTCTTAATCGTACTACTTGAAAGAAGGCTTGATAACGTAGTTTACAGGCTTGGTTTTGGAAGTTCCCGTAGTGATGCTCGACAGCTTGTCGGACACAAACATATACTTGTTAATGGAAGTGTATTAAATATACCTTCATATCAAGTAGAGGTAGGAGATGTTGTTGAAATTAGAGAAAAAAGTAAAAAGCTTGGAAGAATTAATCAGGCCCTTCAGCTTCTAGAAAGAAAACCAGTGCCTGATTGGTTACAGAACGACATTGATAACTATAAAGGTTCTGTTACCAGGCTACCTGAAAGAGAAGATGTAACATTTCCTATAGAAGAGCAGTTAATTGTTGAGTTTTATTCAAGAGTATAATTTATTTTAGGGGATTAACGCTATGGAACAACAGATTGAAGAAAATTTAAGTGAGATTGAAATAACAAAAGAATTTCAAAAAAACTGGAAAGACCTTATTCATCCAAGAAGGCTGGAAAAAGACGAAAGAGCCTCAAATGATTTATATGGTAAGTTTGTTTGTGAACCATTAGAAAGAGGTTACGGAGTAACTTTGGGAAATGCTCTAAGAAGAGTATTACTATCATCAATACAAGGTCCTGCCATTACTTCTGTAAAAATTGACGGCGTACTCCATGAATTTTCAACAATCCCTGGTATCAAGGAAGATGTAACAGAAATTATATTAAATCTTAAAAGTTTAAATCTTGAAATGCATACTTTTGAAGCTCAGACATTAACACTTAAATTTGATAAACCAGGTTTAGTTACGGCAGCTAATATAGATGAAAACCATCAGGTAACAGTGATTAACACTGACCAGCATATTGCAACAGTTGCTGAGGGTGGAAAGGTTGAAATGGAAATGACTGTAGAAATGGGAAGTGGATATGAAGCAGTAGAAAGAAGAGGTGATCAACAAAAAAGTATAGGAACAATACCGATCGACGCACTTTATTCACCTATTAGGAAAGTAAATTATACTATAACTAATTCGAGGGTTGGTAGAAGAACAGATTATGAAAAACTAACACTTGAGATATGGACTAATGGAACAATTCTAAGTGAGGATGCATTAGCATATAGTGCGAAAATAATAAAACAACAACTCAGTATTTTTATTAATTTTGATGAATCATTATTTGAAGAAGAAGAAATAGTTGAAGAAAGTCACGACATAAAAGGTAATGAAGACATACTTTTTACACATGTAGAAGATATTGATTTATCGGCAAGATCCTTAAACTGCCTTAGGCGAGCAAATATAGTCTATTTTGGTGAATTGATTCAAAATACTGAAGAAGAACTTCTTAACCTTGAAAATTTTGGTAAACGGTCTTTAGTAGAAATAAGAGAAAAGCTTGTTGAAATGCAATTTGAACTTGGAACTGAATTGAATATAGAAGTATTTGAAAAAGAAAAAGAAAACAGGTCTGCAAGCACAATTGAAGAAGAAGAGGAAGGAGCTTAGTAATAGGTATCAGGAGAATTAGATGAGACATAAAAGGGTAGGTAGAAAATTAGGTGTAGTTTCCAAACACAGAAGAGCTATGTTTAGAAATATGGCTACAGATCTTTTCAGACATGAAAGCATTACAACTACGGATGCACGTGCAAAAGAAATTAGAAGAGTTGCAGAAAAAATAATAACTCTTGCTAAAAAAGGCACATTACAGTCAAGAAGACAGGCAGCAGCATTTATTAAGGATAAAGATGTATTAAAAAAACTTTTTAGTGAAATAGCTGATAAGTACAAAGACAGACCCGGTGGTTACACCAGAATAATTAAGATGGGTTATAGAAAAGGTGATAATGCTCCATTATCATTAATTGAAATAGTACAGGAAGATTTTAAGCCTAAAAAGAAGAAGAAAAAGAAAACTACCCCAAAATCAACTACTAGTAGGCAAGCTGATACCAAGAAAAGTACTAAGAAAGAATCAGCTGAAGAACTAGGTTTGATTGAAGATACTGCAAAAGCTGTGGTTTCTGAAGAAACATTAACTGATGATACTTTAGAAAACACACCTGAAATTAAAGAAGATACAAAAACAGAAAAAGATTCTAAGGGATTAGAAGTTAAGGACGAATTACCACCAGAAGAAATTGAAACAAAAACAGAAACTGTAGAAGAAAATCAGGCTAAAGAAATTAAAACGGAAGAAGCTTCTGAAGAAATAGAGACCAAGGAAGAATCAAAAACAGATGAAGTTGAAACAAAAACAGAAACTGTACAAGAAGAAACTCCCAAAGAAATAGAGGTCAAAGAAGAATCTGCACCAGAAGAAGTTAAGGCTAAGACAGAAACTTCCGTAGAAGAAACACAGTCTGAAGCAGAAGAAACTGAAACAAAAGAAGATAAATAATATTCTTGTATAACTTCTAATAAAATAATAAAACCTAATATAAATGCACGATACAGGTTTAATTCTGGATGCAGAATCAATAATTGACTTAAAAACCTTATCTAATAATGCAGAAAAAGCTGGTTTCCATTCAGTATGGTCTACCGAGTTATATAGAACTTCCTTTCAACAGATATCATTTGCAGCTCAAGAAACAAACAAAATTAAATTAGGTACAGCAGTATCACTGGCATTTACCCGTTCACCACTAATAACAGCACTTACCGCACTTGATATAGATGAACAAACTAACGGAAGATTTATACTTGGTCTGGGTACTGGTGCAAAATATACAAATGAAAAATATCATGGAGTTCACTACGGGAAACCTGTAAAAAGAATCAAAGAATATATAGAAATATTAAGACATTATATATCTTCATCACATAAAGATAAAAATTACAAATATGAAGGAGAGTATTATCAACTTAATACAAAAGGTTATAAAAGAGCATTTAAGCCTGAACGCGAAGATATTGATATATATCTAGCAGGGATTGGTTCTAATATGATAAAGGCCTGTGGAGAAATTGCTGATGGATATATAGGGCATGTTGTATGCAGCTATGACTACTTAAAAGATAATGTAATACCAGCATTGAATAGTGGCTTTCATATCTCAGAAAGTAACAAAGAAAATTTTAAGAAATGTACTATTATCACTTGTGCAGTTTCTGATAATACAGATAAAGCTATTCATGACGTTAAAGGAACAATAGGATTATATGCAACAGTAAAAACATATAGAGAGCCATTTCTTCTTCACGGTTATGAAAAGGATCTAAAGAATATTAGAGATGCTTACTTTAGTAATAATATTGAAAAATTAATAGAAAGTGTTCCTGATGAAATGGTAAATACGTTTGCTATTGTCAGTGATGAAAAACATTTTTTAGAAAAACTAGAGAAATACAGAAATTTAATTGATTTACCAATTCTTAGTGTTCCACATTATTATATTGATTATAAGGATGTTTTAAAATATCAAAATAGTCTATTCAAAATATTTTCCCGGTAAACTACAATAATGTTATGAAAATACTAATTTCTGGTTCAAGTGGATTTATTGGAACACAATTAACTGAATATCTAAATGAAAAGGGCTATGATGTAAAAAGGCTTATAAGAAAAAATACAGAAAAAAGAGATGAAATATACTGGGATATAACTGGTGAAATTTATAATTTAAAAGAATTTGAGGATTTTGATGCATTTATTAATCTTTCAGGTGAAAACATATTTGGTTACTGGACAAAGGAAAAAAAGAATAAAATTGTTAATAGCCGTTTAAATAGTACAAAATTATTAACAAAAATAATAAAAAAATTGAAAAATCCCCCTAAAATATTTATCTCCGGTTCCGCTATAGGTTTTTATGGAAACAGGGGGGATGAAGTATTGGATGAATATAGTCAGAAAGGAAGTGGTTTTTTTCCAGAATTAGCCGATAAATGGGAACAAACTTCCATGCAGGCAATTGATAAAGATATAAGGGTAGTAAATTTAAGAATAGGACTTGTTTTATCTGCTAAAGGAGGTGCACTCAAAAAAATGCTTACGCCTTTCAGATTATGTCTGGGTGGTAACATCTCTGATGGCAATATGTACTGGAGTTGGATTAGTATTGATGACCTATTGTCATCAGTATATTTTATTCTAAATAAAAATTCTTTAAAAGGTGCTGTTAATATTGTTTCCAATAATCCTTTAAAAAATAAAGAATTTACAAAAATACTTGGCAAAGTATTATCAAGACCTACAGTATTTCCAATACCTGCTTTTATTATTAAAAATATTTTAGGAGAGTTTGGTAATGAAGCATTACTAGCTAGTACGCGTGTAATCCCTAAAAAACTTATAGATGCAGGATATAAATTTTCACATACTGATTTGGAATCTACATTAAAAGAAATTATTTAAAATGACAAATAAAGAAAGCAAACAGTATAAATTAATGGAATTAAATGTAAAAGATCTCAAAAGAGATCCTTTTGAACAATTTAGTACCTGGTATCAGGATACATCAAATGCTGATTTTCCTTTTCCAAATGCTTTTATTTTATCAACATCTGATGGTAAAGGAGTTGTTTCATCAAGGGTATTGTTACTAAAAGAATTTGATAAAAATGGTTTTAAATTTTATACAAATGAAAATAGCCGTAAGGGTAAAGAATTGTCAAATAATAATATTGCTTCAATATGTTTTTGGTGGGACCGGCTGGAAAGACAGGTTAGGATTGAAGGGTTGGTTTCTGAGTTAAGTAAAAAAGAATCCGAAGATTACTTTAGTACCAGACCACGTGGTAGTCAGCTTGGAGCATGGGTTTCTAATCAAAGTTCAATAATCTTAGACAGGTCAATACTTGAAAACAATTATTTGAAATATGAAAAGTTGTTTAAAAATAAAGATATTCCAAAACCAGATTTTTGGATGGGTTATATTCTTGCACCAAAAAGTTTTGAATTTTGGCAGGGAAGAGAAAACAGGCTACACGACAGATTTCTATATACAGTTCAAGATAATGTGTGGGTTATAAGCAGACTAGCTCCTTGAGAATATTATGACAGAAAGTAATAAACATCACGTAGTAATCGTAGGCGGCGGTTTTGGTGGTCTTCATGCGGCAAAAGAACTAGGTAAAAGAAAAGAGTTTAGTATTACATTGATAGATAAAAGGAATTTTCATCTGTTTCAACCATTACTTTATCAGGTTGCAACAGGTGGTTTATCCCCTGGTGACATTGCCTCACCACTTCGTGCAGTATTAAAAAGAAATAAAAATACGTCAGTACTAAGAGGAAAAGTAATTGATATAGAACCTAATAATAAGGAAGTGGTTTTATTTAACGGAGATAAAATATCTTTTGATACCCTAATTATAGCTACTGGTGTTATTTATAATTACTATGGCCACGAAAAATGGCTTGGAGAATCTCCTCCGCTAAAGACTATGGAAGACTCACTGGGTATACGCCATAGGATTTTCCATGCATTTGAAGAAGCAGAAAGAGAAAAAGACGAAACAAAAAAAAATGAATGGAAAAGATTTATTATTATTGGTGGGGGCCCAACAGGTGTGGAACTTGCAGGTGCACTTGCTGAACTTACGCATTTTACATTAAAAAATAATTTTAGAAATTTTGACCCAATAAAATCAGAAATTATTCTCGTTGAAGCAACTGATAGAATATTACCTATGTATCCAGAGAAATTATCAAAAAGTGCAGAAAAATCGTTAATTGATCTTGGTGTTACTATAAGAAAAAACAGTTTTGTTACCGAAATTAAGGAAAACAATGTAATAATTGAAAATAAAGGTGTTCCTGAATCAGTCAATGCACAGACCGTTTTGTGGGCTGCAGGAGTAAAAGCTACAAAGATTGGGGAAGTCCTTAAAAAGAGATTTAATATTGCGAGTGACAATGTAGGCAGAGTATTTGTTAATGAAGATATGACAATTAATAACCGTGATGATGTTTATGTCCTGGGTGATCTTGCACTTTATACTCATAACAGTAAGAATCCATTACCCGGTGTTGCACCAGTAGCCATGCAGCAAGGGAAATATGTAGCTAAGAAGATTTACAATGATATAAATAAAACTATTACACCACCATTTAAATATAAAGATAAAGGAAGCTTAGCTGTAATAGGTCGTAATAAAGCTGTTGCACATTTTGGGCCACTTAAATTCAGTGGATTTTTTGCCTGGTTAATATGGATATTTATTCATATCAGATATTTGATAGAATATGATAATAAGGTTCTAGTAATGCTTCAATGGGGATGGTACTACTTTACAATGAAAAGAGGGGCGAGGTTAATAACCGGTGATGACCCCTTCCCATTTGTTGATAAAGATTATTACGATCAGAGTAAAGACAATTAACCCGTTTCTGCATTAACAAGTTTACTCTTGAATTCATCAACAATATTTTGAGCAATATGAGAAGGTACTTCTTCATAATGTGAAAATTCCATGGTAAAACTACCTTCTCCGCTTGTCAACGATCTTAATTCCGGGGCATAGGATAATACTTCTGCCATTGGAACAAGTGCATTTATTGAATGACCTGCTGGCGAAGAATCAACACCGGATACTCTTCCTCTTTTAGAATTTATATCTCCTATAACATCACCCATACTTTTATCTGGAATAATGATATTCATTTTCATAAGAGGTTCGAGTAAATAAGGTTTAGCATTTTCCATTGCCTTTCTGAATCCCATTGATGCAGCAATTTGAAATGCAATATCAGAAGAGTCGACTGGGTGGTGTTTACCGTCAAAAACTGTAGTTTTTACATTAATTACGGGGTAGCCTGCAAGCGATCCCTTTTTTAAAGCTTCCTGCACGCCCTTTTCAACAGATGGTATAAAATTCTTTGGTATTACCCCTCCTACAATTTTATTTTCAAATTGGTAACTATCCCCATCTTTTACGGGTTGAATTCTAAGTTTTGCTACACCATACTGTCCTCTGCCGCCAGTTTGTTTAACATATTTACCCTCAGCTTCAGCCGATAATTTAATACTTTCTTTGTATGGCACTTTAGGAGTATGAAGATCTACATGTACACCATAATTGTTTTTTAATGTATCTACAATTACTTCAATATGTGTCTGACCTGATCCTGAAAGTAGAAATTCATTTGTTTCTTCGTCCCTGTGAAAATCAATTGTAGGATCCTCTTCCATAACCTTTGCAAGTGAGATGTTAAGTTTGTCTTCGTCAGACCTGCTATGTGGGTCAATGGCAAATGACAATACTGGTTGAGGTATATTTATTGGTTTTAAAATTAATGGTTGATTAATATCAGAAAGTGTATCAGTTGTATATACATCTTTTAATTTGTTAAGTGCAATGATATCACCTGTAGATGCTTCATTTAATGGAAATTCTTCTTTGCCAATAAGCTTAAAGATATTATTTATTTTGAATTTAGAGTTATTTTTTGATGTAATTAATGTTTGGTCAGGTTTAATTGTCCCCGACAATACTCTCCCTATGCTTATTTTTCCTGCAAAAGGGTCGCATATTGTTTTAAATACATATAATGCGGGAGGTGAATCGTTTGATGGTTTTAATTTTATAGAATTACCTTCAAAATCCATGAAATTAATATTTTCAGTATCAAGTGGTGAAGGCATTAATTCTGTTATATCCAGTAAAAGAGAATATAAACCTAGAAGTTTAAGTGATGAACCTATTAACACCGGATAAATTGTAGATTCTTTTACTCCCTTTTTGTACATTTCAATTATTGTATCATGATCAATATCTTCACCATTAAGGTATTTCTCAAGTATCTCATCATCCTGTTCCGCTATTGTTTCCAATATTTTATCTTTATATTTATTTGCAGTATCCAGCATGTTTTCCGGAATTTCCATTTCATCAAAGCCTTTATCGCCTTTATATATAAATGCTTTCATTTCAAATAGGTTTATAACACCATTGAAATCTGATCCCTCTCCAAGAGGTATAGTAATTGGAACGGTCTTGATGTTTAAATGTTTTTCCAGACGAGAGAGTGAATTTTCAAAATTAGCTCTTTCTTTGTCCATTTTGTTCATAAAAAATATTCTGGGGATATCTGCACTTGAAGCCATACTCCAGTACCTGTCTATCTGGTCTTTTGAGTCTTCATCTGCATCGATAACTATTATTGCAGCATCAGATACTTGTATTGCTAATTCTGTGTCAAATAAAAAGTTAGAATATCCTGGGGTGTCAATTATGTTAATAAGATGTTTGTCGTGTTTGAGAAACGAAATATGAGAGTTAGTAGACATCTTTCTTTGTTTTTCTTCTTGAAGATAGTCTAAATTTGATGACCCACGATTAACATCGCCAATATTTTTGGTAGTGCCAGAAATAAAAAGAAGTGCTTCTGATAGTGATGTTTTACCAACACCGTGAGGTCCTATTACTGAAATATTCCTTATTTTATTACTGGGAAAGTCAGACATTTATTCACCTCTCTCACTATGTTATATTTTCATTATAAGATGAATAGTGGGATGAAGTAAAGGAATTTTTTTAGGTAGATGTGATAATATTATATATATATTGAAAATTACATTTTTATTAATATATAATATATTTTATAATATACTTTAAATATGCAACATAACTATCTATATACACTAACATTATGCATAATTACTTTAATTACTATTATTTCCCCTACAGTTGCTAATAATAAAGCAGACTTTAACATTAACGGTGCTGTTTTAACTCATATACACAAAGAAGGAAATGGATACGGAACAATAAAAGCTGTAGAAATGCATAATCATCTATTAAAAACAGGATATAACTCTGTTCAAATAAATACATTTTGTTATATGAAAGATAAATCAATTCCTGCTGTTTATTATGGTTTCGACCCAACTATGGAAAATCAATTAATAAAAAAAGAAATAAATGCACTTCATAAAAAAGGATTTTCCATAATGTTAAAACCTCATTTATGGATTGGTGATAATAATTTTGATCCCAATAATTGGAGAAACAAGATAGATTATCTTAACCCAGGGGAACTAGCTTCGTGGTTTTATAATTATGGAAACTATATAAAATCTGAAGCAATAATAGCGGAAGAAAGTAATGTAGAAATATTTGTAATTGGTACTGAGTTTGTGAAATTAACTAAATACGAAAACGAATGGAAAAAACTTATTAAAGAAATAAGAGAAATATACAGTGGTAAAATTACATATGCTGCAGAAGGCAGTAATGCTTTTAATGTTAAATTCTGGGATGAACTGGATTTTATTGGTATTGATTCTTACTTCAAATTAACTGAGAAAATAAATCCTGATATTCAAGATCTGGAAAAAGGATGGGTGAAACACGAAAAAGCTTTAAAGGATCTTTCAATGAAATTTAATAAAAAGATAATTTTCACTGAAATTGGTTACAAGTCAGTAAAGGGAACTGCAATTCGCCCATGGGAGTGGAACAACAGTAATGAAATTAGCCAACAGCAGCAAGCACAGGCATTTGAGGCAATGTATAGGACATTTGCAAATAAAGAATATATTGAAGGAATATATATTTGGAAATATTTTACCGACAACGATAGTTATGAAAAAGGTAATATTAAAAAAGGTTTTACTCCTTATGGAAAAATATCAGAAGGTGTAATATCAGGCTGGATAAACTGATATTATTTTATTCCAGTATATATTACTGCAATCCCAAAACTGAGTTCCTTAAATACACATTCTCTAAATCCGCTTTCAGTCATTATGTTTTTAAATACCTCTCTTTGTGGGAATTCTGTTGTAGAGTCAGATAGGTATTTGTATTCTTTGCGGTTTCCAAATATGGAGCCTATAAAAGGCATAATATTTTTGAAATAAAACAGATACAGGGATGTAAATATCGATATCTTTGGTATGGCAAACTCAAGTATTGCAATAGTCCCGTCATTTTTGAGTACTCTATGCATCTCGCCAAGTGAACGATAGTAGTCTTTTGTATTTCTTATACCAAACGCGATTGTTATACCATCAAATATATTGTCTTTAAATGGGAGATTCTCTGCTTCAGATTTAAACAATGAAGTATTATTGTTAAGACCTTTATTTCTTAGTTTATCTTTTCCTATTTTAAGCATTTCTATACTTGGGTCTATACCTAATCCAGTTTTTATTTTTGAGAGAGAAAAACCTTCTATCATCACTTCAGCTGTTCCAGTTGCAACATCTAGTATAAAAGAGTCGTTGTTAAAATTTCTTACAAGTATTTTTCTCCATATTTTATCAATACCTGCACTAAACAGGCTATTGAGAAGGTCGTAGTTGTTGGAAATTTTGTCAAAAAGGTCTTTGGTATCAGGCATTTGAGATTTTTAATTATTCAATTGAATTTAAAATTCTTTTTATATGTGCTGATTTATTTAATACATAAAAATGTATTCCGGGTACACCATTTTCAATCAGGTCTTTTACCTGTTTGATACACTGCTTTATACCTAGTTCTTCTGCAAATGCATCGTTATCTGTAGAATTTTCTAGTTTATTTCTAAGATTGTCAGGGAAATTGGTACCACACATAGTAGTAATTTTGTAAATTTGTTTGGCAGATAGTATTGGCATTAACCCTGGTATAATAGGTATATCTATACCAATATTACGAACTTTTCTAACAAATTCATAGTAATGATTATTATCAAAAAATAACTGAGTAATAATAACATCTGCCCCGGCGTCAACTTTTTTCTTTAAATTTTCCAGGTCTGTTTCAAGATTAGGTGCTTCAAGGTGTTTTTCAGGATATCCTGCAATTGCTATTCCAAAGTTTATATTAAATTTGGTGTTTCTCTTTTCAAAACCTCTTATATGGTGGACAAGTTCGTTAGCATGTGTGTAACCATTATCGGGAGGTAAAAAATTCTTTTCCCCGGCGGGCGGGTCACCTCTGAGTGCAACTATGTTATTAATTCCGTATGTCATAATTTTTGTTAGAAAAAGATCTATTTCTTTTCTGTCCGCACCAACGCATGTAAGATGACATGCGGTTTCAATTTTTAGCTGGTTTTTTATATAGTTAGAGATGTCTATTGTTTTGTCCCTGGTAGTGCCCATTGCACCGTAAGTTACTGAAATGAAGTCAGGTGAGAGAGTTGAAAGTTCTAAGAGAACAGTCTTAAGTTTTTCAATGCCATTTGTAGTTTTTGGGGGAAATATCTCAAATGATATTACAGGATTTTGCGGATTCTTATATATTTCTGAAAACTTCATAATTTTATTCAACTATTTAATTTAACATTCTTTCATAATTAGTATTTAAGTCAATACAATTATATTTACAGTTAAAGGGTATATATTTATAAATATAAAAGATTATATAAGGATAATAATAAATTTTATCAATTCATGGATTTTTGTAATTTTTCTCTTAACTTATTAACTTCATAATATGGCTCACCTGCTTTTTTTGCATCCTCATAAAGAAGTTCAAGATCAAGTAAGATAAGTTCAAGACTTTTTCTGCCTTTAGGGGTATTAAGAGCCCTACGGGGGCTTAGTCCGTTGAGTTTTTCAAGAGGTGTATCAATCCACTTACTATAATATTCATCAAGCTGGTTGTTAAACTGTTTTTTACTTCTAACTCCCTTCGGAAGTTTAAAAGTTGGTTTTTTAGAATCCTTTGTTAAATCGTTAAAATTTTTCGAACTGTCTTCTTTATGTTTTATTAAAGGTCCAATTAATTTCTCAAGATAGATTTTAACCTCACTTAAAGTATTTATCGAATTAGCATTGACAGTAAGATGTTTTTCTTCCAGTTCCAAGTGAATATCTATTTTCTTATTATTTAAAGTGTTAAGCCTAAATATTATTAAATCATCTAATGCATCATTTAGAAGTGAAAAGTTGTCATTATCTTTAATAATTTTAATTACATGATTTTTATTACTTAGAGAATAAATGGAGCTTGCTACAACAAATTCTTCCCCGTCAGGAGTAAGATATTTTGGATGATTTATTACGTCATCTAAATGATTACCCAGAAGATACCCATAATCTTTAAGAAAATCTTGTGATGATAGGTTTCCTTCAAAGTTATTTTTGTAAATATTAAAATTCTTTTCAAAATATTCTTTAATTACCGGTTTAAGAATAAGTGGATATACGTTTACAAGACTGAAAAAATAGTATCTCTTAAGTGTTTTGACAGGTCTTGCTGAAATAATGTCTGTTATTTTCAACTGATTTGATACAATGGAATCATGAACATTTATTTCGTTTCCTGAAAAAAGGTCTATCAATGTACAGTTGTTTCCAGGATTTATATTTTTTATCTCGTAATAACTTCTGGTACTATTTGACCAATCTGTTAGTACTTTTATTTCTTCACTTTCTAAATCCTCAGAGTATTTAGTAATAAATATTTCAACAAGGCGCTGGTTATTCTCTAATGATTTGAAATCAAAAATAAACCAGTCTAGAAACCTGGCAAATAGTTCATCATCAAGGTTGTCTTCACTGTTATAAACTTTAATCGAATCTGGTTTATCCTGCCAGATAAAAAATGCTTCGGTTGTCTGAGAGTTGATTTCAGGTGTCTCAACAAACTCATAGAGCTTTTGTCTTATACTGTATTCTAATTCTTCACTATTATTCATATTATTGGATTTAAAAATATTTATATTTTTGTTTGAAAAATAACATTTAATGCCTCGTTTCTAAAGTTAAATATATTATCAAGGATATTCTGAATATATATACTGTTTATAATATTCCCTAATGGTCCGTATGGGACTGCGTAATTTACAATATCTTCTGCAATTATACCTTTGTTATTCTCACTGAAAAAATGTTGATGATGCCATAATTTATAAGGGCCTATTTTTTGTTCGTCAACAAAATAATATGGTTTATTGATGTGGGTTATCTCAGTTACCCAATCTGTAGCAAATCCGAGAAATGCATTTACCTTGTAATTTATTATCATACCTTCGTATATTTCAGAATTCATATCCGAAGTAATTTGAAGTCCTAGGCTAGGGGGGGTAATTAGATTTAAATTAGCTGGATTAGAAAAGAATTCCCAGCATCTATCAATTGAAGTTGGTAATAACTGTTCTTTTCTAAGAGTAAAAATGGTCATTGTATAGGTTTAAGTATAACAATTAAATTAATAAGGTTAATCTAAAAAACATTATTCAATATTTTCTTTGTCTGGCTGGCGGGGAAGTCCAATAAAAATCCAGATTACAAGTACTATTATTGATATTATTAAAGGCAGGTCAATATTTATACTGTAGAGGAATCCGGAAAGCATGCCTCCGATTGAAGCTCCTAAAAAATTTGAGAGGTTATATACACCAGAAGAGATTCCTCTGTTTTCACTTGAAATTCTCTGCGTAAGGAAAGCTGGAAGTATTGATTGGAAAATAGTATGGCCTAGAAAAAATAATATCCCCGTTGCAATTAGTACAACTCTGCCTTTGTCGCCTAATATATATATTAGAAAACCAATTATTATCATAAGGAATGCCAGTTTGATTGCAGTTTTGAGAGTGTTCATTTTTTCAGACCGTCTGATAAAAGGATAAGTAAGTAATCCACTTGGTAAAATAATTATAAGGTATATAAGCCAAAATTTTGATGTTGATACATTTAGAGAAGTCCAACTAAGTGGATATATAAATAGAAATAGATTCAGTACAAATGAAATTACAAAGGCAGCAATCATTAATAGCTTAATATCCCAGTTTGAAATAATGTTGAGAATTTTATCTGCACTCTGCGGCTGTGTATTTTCTTTTTTTATTTCAGGGAAAAGAAAATATGTAAATATAATGGCGACAACACCAAGTGTAGCAAGAATATAAAAGAGGCCATTGAAACCTATTTTTATAGCTAGTAATGGCCCAAGTACGAGTGAAACAATAAATGCTATACCTATAACTATTCCAGTAATTGTAAATGCCTGTGCCCTGATTTGGGGTCTTGTTGTGTCTCCAAGTGATGCAATAGCAACTGATCCAACGGCACCGCTTCCCTGAAGAGCCCTGGCTAGTATAAGTTCATATATATTGCCTGCAAGTGCACAAATAACACTGCCAACTGAGAATAGTACTAAACCCAGTATTAAAACTCTCTTCCTGCCGTAGTGGTCACTTGCCCAGCCAAATGGTATCTGAAAAAGACTTTGGTTAAGAGCGTAAATACCAAAGGCAATGCCCGCAAGTGTCAGAGTGGCACCGGGATAGCTTGTGGTATAAACACTAAAGACAGGGAGTATAAGAAATATTCCAAGTAATCTTAAAGAAATGATTATCGCTATTATAAATGTAGATTTTTTTTCAGAACTGTTTAATTTCATATTCTTTTAATATTGTTATAGAAAATTAGGTCATCTAGTGTAACACAGTTAAAATTAATTTTTCTAAAATTCAATATAAAATTTGGTAAAATAGATAAATGAGACCAACCTGGGTAGAAATTGACTTAAATTCAATAAAAACAAATATAGATACAGTAAAAACAATTGTAGGCAAAGATGTATCCGTACTAGCTATAGTAAAGGCTGATGCTTATGGTCACGGGGCTGTCTCTGTCTCAAAAACTTTAATTAAATGTGGAATAAAATACCTGGGGGTTGCAACACTTGAAGAAGGAATGGAACTTCGTGAATCAGGTATAAATCATCCTATTATTATTCTGGGTAGTATACAGAAAGATGAACTTGATGAAGTAATAAGACACGGTATTGTTCCAACTATTTATGATCTTGAAATACTAAAAGAGCTTTCAAATGCTGCAAAGAAAATAAATAAAAATTATGGTTATCATCTAAAGATTGATACAGGTATGAGCAGACTGGGAATTAAAACCAGTGATATATCCAATTTTCTAGAAAAGCATGCTAAATACAATAATTTAAGAATGGAAGGGCTTTTTTCTCACCTGTCAATGGCAGATGAGATCACAAATAATTATACAGATATACAGATCGAATTGTTTTTTGATTCTTTAAAGAAATTTAAAAAACTAAATATAAATCCTGATTACTATCACCTGGCCAACAGTGCTGCAATTCAGAATTATACCAATTCGCATTGCAACCTAGTACGTCCGGGAATAATGATTTACGGTGCAGGTGCATTTAACGGAAACAGTTTGTCTCCAGTCATGAAGCTGAAAAGTAAAATAATTCAATTAAAATCCCATGAGAAAGGCACTTCTATTAGTTACGGTGGTACTTATATAACAGAGAGAAAGTCACTCATAGCTACAATACCTATTGGTTATGCTGATGGATATTTAAGGGTTCTTTCCAATAATTCATTTGTTTCTGTAAATGGCAAAAGAGCACCCGTTGTTGGAAGAGTATGTATGGATTTTATTATGGTAGATGTTACAGAAATAAATAATGTAAATGTTGGAGATGTTGTTACACTATTCGGTGACGGTGCTGTATCGCTTCAGGATGTTGCCGGATGGGCAAACACAATACCATATGAAATTATGACATTAGTTGGTAAACGGGTTCACAGAATTTTTGTTTAATGGTCTGAATTTGCATATATATATTTTACTTTTATCTCTGATTTTTATTTCCATTACAGAGGTGTGCAGCTGGGGAATAAACCTCGGCCCCCTTTATCACACACCTATTAACTCCGAATACGAAAAGGAATTTACCGCACTTGGTCCATTTATAATTTATAAAAAAGATAAAAATTATAAGGAATTTGGTTTCAGGCCTTTTTTTCATGATACAGTAAACAAAGAGAACAGGTCTAAAGAGCTGGAATTTGTTTATCCGCTTACATCATATAAACAGAAAGAAAACAGATCCTGGTTCCAGTACCAGTTTGCATTTTTTGTATACAACACGGAAATAACCCAATCTGGTTATGAAAACAAGCGTATAAATCTTTTCCCACTAATATTTTATAACAACGAAGAAGATCAGGAAAACAACTATTTTGCATTTTTCCCATTTTACGGAGATATGAAAAATAAGTTTTCCAAAGAAAGAGTAAAGTTCGTACTATTTCCTTTATATTTAAGATCTGAAGCTGAGGGTGAAATTACAGACAGTTACCTATGGCCATTTATAAGTTCTTACAGTGGAGAACTCGAAGGCGGTAGATTCTGGCCAATATGGGGTAAACGTGTTAACCAGGTAAAACAGAACCAACAAGAATTTCTTTTCTGGCCGCTTTATGTGAACAAGGAAAGTGATTTTTACGGTGAGAAATTTTATTTTAAGTCTTATTTTCCTTTCTATTCCGAAGCATATTTTCACGGAGTATCTAATAAAGGATATTTATGGCCTTTTATTCAACATACCGTAAATCATAATACCGGTAACGAAAGATGGGATATGCCCTGGCCAATTATAAGCGTTACAAAGGGTGGGATTGTTGAACAGAAAAGGATATTTCCCTTTTACGCAAGAGCTGTTCGTGAAGATAATGACGAAGATGGGTATATACTTTGGCCCTTGTACAGGTATAAGAATATTAAACTTGAAAGTTACCAAAGAAATAAAAAATCCTTTCTACTATTTATTTATAAGGATCTTAAATATGAACCTATTGTTGATGGAGTCAAACCTAAAAGAAAGATAGACTTATGGCCTATCTTTACGTATGAAAAAAAAGCGAACGGTAAAAGCAATTTTCATATTTTTACGCTTTTTGAACCTTTTGTTCATTCCAATGACCGTCTTTACCGTAACTATGCTTCTTTCTGGAGACTTTTTGTCTGGGAGAAAAATGAGGAAAATGTTACAAGAACATCACTTCTCTGGAACCTTGTAAGTACCTACGATAGTGAAGACCTATTTGTTTTTGATATTCGGCCGATTATTCCACTATTTAATGTAACAAAATCTGAGAACTATAAGTCCTGGACTATTCTTGGTGGTATACTCGGTTATAAGAAAAAAGATGAAAAAGATATTATTAAATTTTTATACATACCAATTGGTGTTTAGTTAAATTATTATTATGTCAGAACTCTTTATTGCAACCGGTGGAATTTTAAGACTTCTTGCCCATACTTTATACTGGTGCAAGGATGCTATTTGGAATATAGATAAAATTCTCTATCAAATTACCGAAATTGGAAACAATACGCTTCCGGTAGCTGCACTTATTGCTCTTTCCAGCGGCGCCGTATTAACAATTCAATCTGGGCCTGCACTTGCAAGTTTTGGGATTCAGGAAAGTCTTGGAGGAATTGTTGGACTTTCGATGGTAAGGGAAATCGGCCCAGTAATGGCTTCTATCCTGATTGCAGGCAGAATGGGTTCTGCTATGACTGCAGAACTGGGATCTATGAGTGTTTATGATGAAATAGATGCACTCAAGACTATGAATATAAACCCTGTAAGGTTTCTTGTAATGCCAAGATTTATTGCAATGATAGTTAGTTTGCCTGTGTTGGTTCTTTTTATGGATGTAATTGGATGGTTCGGTGGTGCAATTGTAGCAAATGTTAATCCGGAAATAGGACTTTCATTCCAGGTATATTTCAGGAACCTTGCTGATTTAGTATCTATAAAAGCAGTGTTCAACGGGCTTATAAAGGCATTTATATTTGGTGTAATAATTTCGATTGTGTCCTGTTATATAGGACTTAGGACAAAAGGTGGTCCTAGGGAAATAGGAAGATCAGTTACCAAAGCGGTAGTATTATCATTTATACTAGTACTTGTGTCTGATTATTTCATAACAAGAATACTACAATCAATAAATATTGATTAGATATATGGATAAAAACGGAAATGCCTTATTAAATTATCTGAAAAGTGACCCAATTGATTTAAGGGTATCTGATCTTAATAAAAGTTTTCCTGAAAAAGAGGTTCTTACTGGTATAAACCTTCATGTGAGTCCTTCTGAAACACATGTAATTTTGGGTAAAAGTGGTGCTGGAAAATCAGTTCTACTAAAATGTATATGTGGTCTAGAACTATATAATAGTGGTACGATATATCTAAATGGAGAACAAATACAATCTGAGACTGATCTTTCTAGGTATAAAATTGGATTTGTTTTTCAATCATCAGCACTTTTCAATTCAATGACTGTAAGTGATAACGTTGGTATATATTTACGTGAACACAGATTAGTTAAAAATGAAGATCAGTATAAAACTCTTGTAAAAGGAGCACTTGAACTTGTAGGTCTAGAAGGAGTAGAAGCTCAGTTCCCTTCCGAACTTAGTGGAGGAATGAAAAGAAGGGTTGCTACTGCAAGAGTTTTGGTAATGAGTCCTGATCTGATACTTTTTGATGAGCCAACAACAGGGCTTGATCCAATGATGACAAAGACGATAGGTGAACTTATAGTAACTATCAAAGAATCTATAGATACAACTCAGGTAGTTGTTACACACGATATTGAATTTGCAAAATACATTGCAGACAGAATTTCAGTTATTAGCGACGGTAAAATTATTGATGTCGGAGATCCAGACAATCTTGAAACCAGTGAAAATGATGTAGTTAAAGGTTTTATATCTAAAAAATTTGATGAAAAAGAGGAAAAATATGAAAAACGAATATAGGGTAGGCATGTTTTTTTTGGTGGGGATTGTTGTTTTAGTATTTGTAATGGATTTTCTTGGGGATATCCCTTTTTATTCAAATACTAAATCTGTTTATACATATTTTGATTCACTTGGAGAGTTAAGGGAAGGTAATCCGGTTAAAATGGAAGGCCTTATTGTTGGAAAAGTATCTTCTATAGAACTGGAAAACAGACAATTAAAAGTTTCAATGAAAGTAAAAAAAGATGCACCTGTAAAGACTGATTCAATAGCATCAATACAGATGGCCAGCCTTTTAGGATCCAGTTATGTCAACCTTACTTTCGGTTCTGATGAGACACCACTTAATAATGGAGAATATCCACTTGCGAGTCTCGACCCCACAGATTTAAATAAAGTTATTGCAAAACTTGATTCTGCAATAGGTTCTCTGGATTCAGCTCTCGGCGTGTTCGGAGGTTTTGGTGATAATGAAGAAGGAATAAATAACATAGTAAGTAATCTCGATACTGTTCTTGAAGACCTTGTGGAAGGAAAGGGCACGTTAGGAAAACTTATCAAGGACGACACACTTTACAACGAAACAACAGTTGCGATGAAAAATATTAAAAACATTTCATCTAAACTCAGTGACCCGGATGGAACATTCGGAAAGTTGATTAACGATGACACACTTTATGTTGAAGCAACTGAGGCAGCAACTAATATGAATGAAGTATTAGGAAAAATAAATGACGGTCATGGTACACTCGGTAAACTTGTTAATGATGATTCCTTGTATTATGACACTCAAAATACAATTCTCAAAGCAGAAAAAGGAATAGATACTCTTGAAGACCTAGCGCCACTTGGAACACTAGGGGCTATTTTCGGAGTGTTAACTTTATTCTAAATGATTACTAAGAAAGTTGCACTGTCTGAGATAGATCTCAAGGATACAACTTATCTCTTATCTGATGTAGCACCTGATCAGAAATTAATAGATTCGATAACTGATATTGGCCTATTAAACCCTGTAAAACTTATAAAAAAAGATAAAAATTATATAGTATTAGCAGGCTGGAAAAGAATTCATGTTCTCCTGCAACTTGGTAATGAATCTGTTTATTCGCAGATTTATGAAAATGACGAACTTTTAACAGAACATATATGTGTTTTAATATACACTGATAATAAAGAGCGAATAACAGATCTAGAAAAAGCAGAATTATTGAAAATGATTTCTAACTCTGACTACTATAATGAAAAAAATATTGTTCAAAAAATACTTCCAGTTTTTGGATTAAATCCTACTCTAAATAATCTTAAAAAATATATTTCTATTGCTTCTCTAAAGCCTGAATTAAAAAAAGCATGTATGAATGAAGAACTTACTATTGAGCAGTTAAAACTGTTAAGTGAAATAGATGATCCGGAATTTAGGGATGGAATATATAATTATTTTCTTAAAGAATATAAATTTAATAATAATGAAACGAGGGATCTAATAAAAGAATTAAATACCATAAGTAAAAGAGAAAAACAGCCTGTGGAAGAATTAGCTCAAAAAATATATAAAGAGAATAATGGTAAAGCTGATAAAAATACTATAAGAAAGACAGTCAAAATAATATGCTATCCTAAATTGACTAAAACTGAACTGAAATATAATGAACTCGTTAAGAATCTTAATCTCGGGAATTCATCCCGCTTGGTAAACCATCCGTATTTTGAATCAAATGAAATTGAACTCAGGATCAAAATTAAAGAAAAGAATGATTTAATTGAAGATATAGAAAAGTTAAAAGCGTCAATTGTAGATGGGAGAGTAGATGAACTGCTTAAACTAATTAAAGAAGGTAATTAAAAGTATGAGGGTATTAATCCAGAGAGTAAACGGAGCAAGCGTCGAGGTTGAAGGTGATATTGTTGGTAAAATAGGTGGGCAGGGAATTCTAATTCTGCTTGGATTTACAAAAGAAGATAAAGAACAGGATGTAAATTACCTTGTTAGAAAAATACTCAATCTTCGTATCTTTGCAGACGAAAATAAGAAAATGAATCTCAGTATTAATGATATACAGGGAGAAATCCTTGTTGTATCTCAATTTACTCTCTATGCAGATTGCAGAAAAGGTAACCGTCCTTCTTATGACAAGGCCGCTGGGCCTGACCAGGCAAATAATCTTTATGAAGAATTCCTGAGAGAAATAAAGAAATCCGGACTGAGGGTTGAGAAAGGTATTTTTGGTGCCAATATGAAAGTTAATCTTACTAATGCCGGGCCTGTAACCTTGTTTCTTGATAGTTCTAAAGAATTATAAACAGATTTTTAATTTGTAATTATTGAGTTTAATTAAACTTTATTGTTTCCCCTAAACCAGCAAATAAATAATTGTTACCGTAAATATCTTGAAGGATTTTAAATGCTAGATGTCCAGTACAATGAGTTGGAGCTAATTTCTCAACTTTTAAATCGTTTTTCAATTGGGAAGCTATATGATTAATTTCACTCCTATCATAAGGTAGTAAATGATAACCTCCGTACAACAGATTAACTTTGTTGTTAGTATATTTATTTGTTTCTATTACAATATTCTGAACTGAACTGTGCGAACAACCAACCACTAAAATTTCACCATGATCAGTAGAAAGTGATAATGATATTTCAGGAAGTCCTGAGAATTTAATATTTGAATTAGGACTGTGAAGATCGTTTTTATTTTCAACGGAGGGGTATTTTGATGCATACCCAAGAAAAGGTGATTTTGTAAAAATAAGATTTATTCCAGGTTCAAGTTCTTTATTTCCTTTAATATATTCAACATTGGCATTCCAGAATCTTCCTGATTGATTTATTTTGAGATTCATGTTTTTTTCACCGCCGAAATATTTCATTTTTGGAGGTAAAGAGTTTATTGCTTCCTTTTCTTTTCCTTCAACATTGAAATTAATGTTTGCACCAATATAAAAGTCAAAAGGAAGATAAATTTTAACATCAGGATTAATTTCAATAAGGTAATCAAATCCGTTTAGGTGATCTCCATGTGCATGAGAGCCAACAGCAAAGTCAATTTGTTTAAGATCTATACCTATTGCTTTAACATTTTTTTCTAGAATGTCTGCATTTGTTCCGCTATCGAAAAGTATTAATTTCCCTTTGTACTTAACTAATGCCGAAAAACCAAAGTCTTTAATTAGTCCTTTCTTTTCTTCTCCAAAAGCATCGTAAAGATTAGTGATTGTAAAGTCTTCAATTGAATGGTTATTATGATTTTGGCAAGAACAAACAAAAACAAGAGAGAAAAGTAAAATGTAAGATGTAAATTTCATTATTAAATAATAAAAATATTCTCAAATTTAATCTAGGATAATAAATTATAACATATTATAAGATTCTATTTAATTGATTGGTTCATAAAAAGTATTATATTAAGAGTTATGAAAATAGTTGCAAAACACCCTACTGTCAGAAGGGACTATTTGATTGAGGACCTTTACGAAGCAGGTATTGTTCTTAAAGGTTCTGAAGTGAAATCCCTAAGGGCAAGTAATGTGAGTATAAAAGAGAGTTTTGCGATGTTAAGAGATGGTGAGGTCTTTCTGATGAACAGTTACATAGCCCCTTACAACCCGGCAAATGTACTTAATCATGACCCAACACGTGAAAGAAAACTCCTTTTAAACAAAAGAGAGATAAATAAGCTCATTGGTAAGACACATCAAAGGGGATACACTCTGATTCCGACAAGGCTTTATTTCAAAGAGGGTAAAGCAAAGTTGGAACTTGGTCTTGCAAAAGGTAAGAAAAATCAGGATAAAAGAGATGATATAAAGAGTAAAGAAGCAAAAAGAGAAATGGACAAAGCAATTAAAAGAGATTCAAGATATTAAAAACTAAAACAAAGGGGGCGTACTGGCTTCGACGGGAAATGAGATAGCTTATGCTGCATGTCGAGCTTATTAACTCGTAAAACTGATTACGCACAATAAGTGCCGAACCAATTAACGCACTCGCAGCCTAAATAGAGCTGTGACGACTGATGAGACTCTGTCTGTAGGTTTTATTAAGTCGCAATAAATACGGACTGGCCATGAAGTTGTGCCAGGTCGGCGGATTGGCGAGATTTTAGACCAGGATAGCAGTGTTTGACCCGCCTGTAGGTATTTTCACTGTGAAACTTAAAAGCAGGATAAACATGTAGAGGCTGAGTAAGGCTCTTTCGCGGACCTGGGTTCGATTCCCAGCGCCTCCACCATTCCAAAAAGACTATGAGAACAGATAAAAGAAATCCCGATGATCTAAGGGATGTAAAAATAGAGATTGATACAAATAAATATGCTGAAGGTTCTTCGACTATACATATGGGTGATACCAAAGTTATATGCACTGCTACAATTGAAGATTCGGTGCCGCCTTTCCTAAGAGATACTGGAACCGGTTGGGTAACTGCTGAATATTCAATGCTCCCCAGATCAACACACGAACGCATGAGAAGAGATAGTGTAAGAGGTAAAATTGGCGGAAGGTCACATGAGATTCAAAGATTAATAGGAAGGGTCTTAAGATCTGTTGTGGATTTCAAATTACTTGGTGAAAAATCCATTGTGATTGACTGCGACGTATTGCAGGCAGATGGCGGTACAAGGACTGCTTCCATAACAGGTGCTTTTGTTGCCCTTAAGCTTGCAATTAATAGGCAGTTAGAAGAAGGTCTTATTGAGAATGATCCATTGCTTGATTATATAGCAGCTGTAAGTGTAGGCATAGTAACAGGTGAGCCGCTCCTTGACCTTAATTACGAAGAAGATTCTAAAGCTGATGTAGATATGAATATTGCAATGACGGGATCAGGCAAGTTTGTTGAACTACAGGGAACTGCTGAGGAAAATCCGTTTGATAAAAAGGAACTGCAATGCCTTATTGATTTAGCTGAGAAAGGAATAGGTAAGCTTATTAAGATTCAGTCTGAAATTTTTAATTAAGAGTAATATGGATTTTAAAGATATTGTAATTGCGACAAAAAATAGTGGAAAAATGCAAGAATTTAAGTTCTTGTTAAATGGTTACTTTGAAAACTTTTATTCCCTTCTGGAATTTGACTCTACACCCGAGATTGTCGAAGACATGCCCACTTTTGCAGGAAATGCTATTAAAAAAGCTGAAATAATTAGCAATTATTTCGATAAGGTTACACTTTCTGACGATTCAGGGCTAGTTGTTGATGCCTTAAATGGAGAACCGGGTATTTATTCTGCTAGGTATGCTGGCGAGAACTCAACTGATGAGGATAATCTTGATAAATTGTTAAATAAGATGAAAAAAGTTTCAAATAGAAAGGCAAAATTTGTTTGTGCATTGGCGCTTGTTTTTCCTAATGGACAAAAAGAATTATTTGAAGGAGAATGTGAGGGGTTAATTACAAAAAATAAAAAAGGGACTAACGGTTTTGGTTATGATCCGGTATTCTATATATCCCAATATGATAAAACTATGGCTGAACTTGAACCAGATAAGAAAAATAGAATTAGCCACAGGTCCAAAGCTGTAAAGAAACTGATTAATTACCTGGAAATTGATAAATAATCAGTTTTCCTATTGCAAGAAATTTAAGATTTACATATATTATTGAAAGTTATATTTTAAATAAATATTAAATGAATAATACCAAGTATATTTTCGTTACAGGCGGTGTGATGTCTTCCCTTGGTAAAGGTATTGCAGCTGCTTCGATTGGTACTTTATTAGAGTGCCGAGGCCTAACTGTCACCCTTCAAAAACTTGACCCATATATAAATGTTGATCCGGGAACAATGAATCCTTTTGAACATGGGGAAGTATATGTAACAGATGATGGTGCTGAGACCGACTTAGATCTTGGACATTATCAGAGGTTTACAAAATCATTACTCTCCAAGAAAAACAACCTCACAACTGGCCAAGTATACAATACTGTAATTTCAAAAGAAAGAGAGGGTGAATTTCTTGGTAAAACTGTTCAGGTAATACCCCATATTACAGATGAAATAAAGAAAAACATTATAGCACTTGAAGAAGGAAATGATGTTGTAATAGTTGAAATAGGTGGAACTGTAGGAGATATCGAAAGTCTTCCATTTTTAGAAGCAGTTAGACAACTAAGGACTGACCTTGGAAGAGAAAACACTCTTTTCGTTCATCTCACTTATGTACCGTATATAGCTGCAGCGGGTGAACTTAAGACAAAACCGACACAGCATAGTGTAAAAGATCTACAACAGATAGGGATTCAGCCTGATATTCTTCTATGCCGTACAGACAGGTTCCTTACTGATGAAATAAAAAGAAAAATTGCACTTTTTTGTAATTTAAAAATTGAAGCCGTTATTACTGCAAAAGATGTTGATAATATTTATGAAATTCCACTTGTGCTATTTCAGGAAAAATTAGACCAGATTATTATTGAAAGCCTTAATATGTGGACTAAAAAACCTGACATTACCAATTGGGAAAAAGTTGTTGATAAAATAGGAAATATTGATGATGAAGTTACTATTGCAGTTGTGGGTAAGTATGTGTCTCATCAGGATGCATATAAAAGTCTACATGAAGCTCTTGAACATAGCGGACTATACTGCAATTCAACTGTAAATATTAAATATGTGGATTCCGAAGATATTGAAGAAAAAGGGCCTAAAGAATTTCTAAGTGATGTAGATGGTGTACTTGTGCCAGGTGGATTTGGAAGCAGGGGTTTTGAGGGAAAAATTCAAGCTGTAGAATATGCAAGAGTCAATAAAATTCCTTTCTTTGGAATTTGTCTCGGAATGCAAATGGCTGTTATCGAGTATTCAAGAAATGTTTGTAACATAAAAAAAGCAAATACCAGTGAAATAGGTAATGGAATTAAAGATCCTGTAATTCATCTAATGGAATCTCAAAAAAATGTAAATGGCTTGGGTGGAACTATGAGGCTTGGTGCATACCCATGTAAATTAAAAAAGGGAAGCCTTGCTTATAAAGCTTATGATATGAATAAAATTTCAGAAAGACACCGTCACAGATTCGAATTTAATAATGAATACAGAGAAAAACTTGAAAGCAAAGGAATGGTTTTATGTGGAGTGTCTCCTGACAATCATTTGGTTGAGATTGTAGAAATAAAAGACCACCCTTGGTTTTTAGGATGCCAGTTTCATCCGGAATTTAAATCCACTCCTTTAAATCCTCATCCTCTTTTCAGGGAATTTGTAAAAAGTTCCCTAAGCCATAAAAATTCTGCTTCAAAAAACTGATATTAATATGACTAGTAGCTTTGGTGTTGGCGAACTAATTGTATTTAAGAAAAAAGAAAAACCAGTACTTGGGATTGTGTCTTCTTTTTCTAATGAAAGCCTGATGATAGTTACTGAAGATGGAAAAGAAAAAGAAATAGATTCAGCAGAAATTGATCTTCAGACAGGCATATTAACAAAAATAACTGATGATCCGGATAAATGGGTACAAATTCTCAGGCAGTACAGGCGGGAGTTAAACCAGACAAGGGATACAATTGATCTTGAATCACTTTGGGATTCAGTTGCAGGTTCTGTAGAAAAACTATCATATACAGATATTTTAGAGATATATTCAGGGAACAAACAAGTAGTCGAAGAAGAAGCGCTTAGGTTTTACTGGGCGCTTAATAAAACTGATATTTATTTTAAGACAGAAGATGATTTTTATTTTCCTTCAACTGAGTCCGAAGTAAAATCGAAATTACTTCAAAAAGAACAGGACAATAATAGACTTGCTGAAACATCACTGGCAGTTCAGTGGGCTATGAATTTTATTGATCCCGAGAATAAAAGTCCTGTTAATAATGATTTTGATATTAAGTATTTCATACAACTCACCAGAGATTTTATTGTAAAAAAATCAAGCCAGGAAAGGATAAGAGAAGCAAAAGCTTTTTTAAACCAGATTGGAATTACCCGTCCAGAAGATGCAACTGATTTTCTTATAAAGATTGGAGAATGTTATCCTGATGCTGATCCAGACCTGATCAGACTAGAATATTTTAATAATCTTTCAAAGAAATCTGAAAAAGAAGTGGATGAAGTATTAATAAAGGAATTTGATGCAGAAAACTATTCAGACCTTAGAAAAAAAGAAATTATTACCATTGATGATTCTGATACGGAAGATATCGATGATGCTATCTCACTATATAAAGAAGACAAAGATTTAATTCTTGGAGTCCATATTTCCAATGTTTCTTATTATATAGATAAGGGGTCAAGCCTCGACCAGGATGCCTCTAAAAAGGGAGATACCGTTTATATACCCGATACACGTATTGATATTTTTCCTAATGTCTTAATTAATAATAAATTCAGCCTCTTTGAGGGGCAGGATAAACTTGCTATAAGCCTTTTGATTACTCTTGATAAAAAAACATATGATATAAAAGAATATAAATTTATTCAGTCAGTTATAAATGTCTCCAAAAATTATTCATACTCAGAAGCAGAACAAACACTCTTAAAAGAAAAGAAAGGGAAAGAGCTTGTAAACATTGCCCTGTCTCTAAGACAGAAAAGAATAAAAAAAGGGGCTTTTTTATTACAGCTTCCGGAACTTAAATTCAATCTGGATAAAGATGGTAATGTGGCTACTAAAATTAACCGCATGAATTCCATTCCACACATGATTATTGCAGAACTTATGATTCTGACTAATAATTTAACAGCGAAATATCTTAATGATAAAAACTTACCTTCAATATTTCGGGTGCAAAAAGACGAAGTCCCTCAGGAAGCAAGGGAATATGATATCAAAGACAAGTTGTTTTCAATCAGGGTTGTAAAACATTTAAGGCCTTCTGTCATCAGTACTAATCCCGGCAAACATAAATCTCTCGGCCTTGATGGTTATGTACAATCTACATCACCCATAAGAAGATATTCAGATCTTGTGGTACAGAGACAAATTGTAGGCATACTCACAGGTAATGAATGGATTTATGACGAAAAAGAACTCTCTGATATTATTACAAGGATAGGAAATGGGTTTGGAGAGAGGAGACTTTTACAAAAAAACAGAAAAAAATACTGGTTGTACAAGTATTTCAAAGAAAATAAAGAGAAAAACATTGCCGGTATAGTTAGCGGAGTTAATGAACCAAACGTTTATGTGTATTTGCCGGATTATTTTGTTGAAATGCCAATTAAAAATTACATTGGTGAAAATATAAAAGAATATGATGAAGTAATACTTAATGTTGATGAAGTAGATCCACTTAGAAAAAAACTTAAACTAAAGATAGTTTCTGTTAAACAATCAAACCCTTAAATAAACCGGTACATTATACTCTTGAAAAATAGTTAATCTGTATTAGTAATATTCCATTCGGAGGTAAATATGAAAAAAGTAAACAATCCATTGTCAGGATTTAGTTTTAAATTTCCAATTATCATTGTTATCATAATATTTCTTGTTACAAGTGCATTTGTTATTGTTGAAAGTGGACACGTTGGTGTAATAAGGACTCTTGGTGCTGTACAGCCTGTAGCTTTACCTGAAGGTATACATTTTAAAAAACCTTTTATAGATAAAGTTGAACAGATGGACATAAGGCTAACAAAAGCCAATGCAAAATCACAGGCTGCATCCAAAGATTTGCAGACCGTCAGCACACAGGTTACTGTCCAGTATTCACTGGTAGGAGAGGTTGCCCCATTAACATATCAAAGGATTGGAGACCGTGATGTTGTTTCGGCTACTCTGATTGAACCCGCGATACAGGAATCTGTAAAAGCCATCACAGCACAGTATACAGCCGAACAGCTGGTTACTCAGCGAGCAGAAGTTAAATTACAGATACAACAGGCAATAAATAACTTTATTGATATAACCCTAAAGGAAAAAGGGGTTAATAATTCTCTAAGGATTGCAAACGTCGCTATTACAGATTTTGATTTTTCAGATGAATTTAACCGTGCTATTGAGTTAAAGGTAAAAGCCGAACAGGAAGCACTCCAGGCACTGAATGAAAAAACAAGACGAGTAACTCAGGCAGAGGCTGCTGCTGCTGAAAAAGAGCTTGCTGCAGATGCTACAGCTTATGAAATTGAAGCTGCATCAAAGGCCAGGGCCGATGCTATTGAAAGAGAGGCCCGTGCGCTTAAGAACAATCCACAGCTCATTCAGCTTAGGATTGCTGAAAAGTGGGACGGAAAACTGCCAAAATTCTCTGGTTCTGATACTGTGCCTCTAATTAATCTTGATACTATATTAAAGGAATGAAGTTTGGAATTACTATTCCCAATTATGGTAAGTTTGCAGACAGGGAATCAATACTTGAAATCAGTTTGGCGGCTGAGGAACTTGGCTTTGATTCTCTTTGGACTAGTGACCATATAGTTTTACCTACAAATCATAAAGGTTTTGGAAATGTCTTTTATGAACCTATTGTAACACTTTCTTATATTGCACAAAAGACAAAAGAAATAAAACTCGGTACAAGTGTAATTGTTCTTCCATACAGGAATCCAATAGCATTTGCAAAATCAGTTGCAACCCTTGATGTTCTTTCTGATGGCAGAGTTATTCTAGGAGTAGGTTCAGGCTGGCTAAAGGAAGAATTTAAAGCTCTTTGTGTTAAATATGAAGAACGGGGTAAGATAACCGATGAATACATTGAAATATTAAAAGAACTATATACAAGTGAATCACCTTCTTTTGCAGGTAACTATCATCAATTTTCAGATATAAGCTTTAATCCTAAACCCATACAAAAACCTTATCCTCCAATATGGGTTGGTGGTAATAGTAAAAATGCATTAAAAAGGGCAGTTAAATACGGTAGTGGCTGGCATGTTGTAGGATTAACTCCAGAAGAAATAGTTGAAGAAACAAAGGATTTGAAAGAATTACTTTTAGAAAATAATAAAACAAAAAATAATTTCATTGTTTCTGTCAGAAAAAATATACAAATTACCAAGCGTGAAATAAAAGATGCGGCAGAGCTGTTGAGAGGAGATATCGTAAAAATATCAGAAGGTATTGAAGGGTATAAAAATGCCGGTGTAAATTATATTGTTTTTCAGGTTCTTAGTTCAGATATTAATGGTGTTACAGATACAATGAAAATTATGAGTCAACACTGTAAATTATTATAAATTATTCAGATATTTCTTAATTTCTTCTATATTAGTAAATTTTACCCTTGGCCTTCCTACTTTTTCACCTTTAGTCTTTTCTTCTTGATCAATATTTAGCCAGTCTTCATAATCTACATATTCAGGGTTTCTTTCTTTTATTAATTCTACAATCTTATCAAATGTAGGGTTTTCCGGGTCAAAAGTGTTGTTACTATTAATATCTTCAATCATAAGGGCAACAGTTTGTGCTGAATCTGTCTTGTTAGTCCCAATTACGCCTGTGGGGCCTCTTTTGATCCATCCTGTACAATAGAGGCCTGTTAAAGTATTTTCTTCGCTTATATCTGTTATACGTCCGTCATTATTAGGAATTATGCCCCAGCTTTCCTTAAATGGTATTTCAGGAAGTGGAATTCCGTGATATCCGATTGATCTGAATACCATATCAACTTCAAGTATTTCAGTTTTTTCAGTGGCTTTAGGTCTTAAAGTTCCATCATCAGATTTTGATAAAGAATTTTTTACCATCTTTATGGCTTTAACATTTCCATCGTCATCAGGAATTAATTCTATTGGCGACTGTAAAAATCTTATAGTAAGTGATTTTTCTTTTGTTTTTGTATGATTTGAATATTCACTTATCATCTCTACTTTCTTTTCTATTGAACGTTCAGGATTGTTTGACAGTTGTTTTTTTGTTAAATCATCAAGCTCGGCTTCATCTTTAAGTATTAAACAGTCTGCTTCTTCGAGTTTTCCAAGCTCTCTTAATTCAGGATTAGTGAAAGCTGCTTGTGCAGGGCCACGTCTACCTATCATAAATACCTCTTTTACATTACTGTTTATAAGTTTTTCAAATGCATAATCAGTAATATCTGTAATTGAAAGTTCTTCCTTAGACCTGCAAAGAATCCTTGCGACATCAACAGCAACATTGCCCATGCCTATTATTGCTATTTTTTGTACGGAAAGGTCAAAATCAAGGACTGAAAAGTCCGGGTGTCCATTATACCACGCAACAAATTCTGTTGCAGTATGGCTCCTGCCAAGTTCTTCACCTGGAATATTCATACGTCTGTCCGTTTGAGCACCTGTAGCAAATAAAACCTGGTGATAATGCTGTTTTAAATCTTCAAGAGTAATATCTTTTCCGTACTCTATTAGTCCAAAGAATCTGAATTTGGGATTAGCGGCAATTTTGTCATAAACTTTTGTAACTGTTTTAATTTTCTGATGATCAGGGGCGACCCCTGACCTTACAAGACCAAATGGTGTAGGAAGTTTGTCATACATATCTATTTCTATATTAAGATCACTATTTTTAAAAAGGTGGTCAGCTGCAAAGAACCCTGCCGGACCGGAGCCTACAATAGCTATTCTGTATAATTTATTTCCATCCTTTTTTTTGTTCATTATTTATCCTTTCTTTTTTTGTAATCTATTTGTTAAAATATATAGGTTATAGTTCAATATAATTACTTTTACGCTTTTCTTTTCCCTTTTTATATAAATGGTTGGAGCATAAAAGGGAAATTATTTTACTTTAATGTTACGTAAATCAAAATGAAATAGGAAATTTAGAATCGAATATGAATCTAGACGCAACAAGCTTTATTGATAAAGAACATCTGCATCTCAAGATAGTTCACGAAATAAGTGACATAATTAACCAATCCACCGGGCTGGAAACTATACTTTCAAGTGTAGTCAACAAGATTGGGGAATCACTTAATTTTGATGTTGTATCCATTTATGTCTTTAATGAAAAGAAGAAGCATCTACATTTAAAGGCAACTCGGGGTTTAATAGTTGATAAAAAAAATAAAATTACCTTACTACCCAAAGAGGGGCTTACGGGCCTTGTATTTACTTCTATGCGTACCTTAAATGTAACACCTGCCTCTGCACACCCAAATTATAAATATTTTCCTGAAATAGGTGAAGAAAAATATGAGAGTTATATAGGGATACCCATAATCCTACACAATAAATGTGTTGGAGTTCTGATAGGACAGACGATTGAAACTAGGCATATTAACCCAGCCGAAGAAACGTTGTTTAAAATTATTGCATCAAGACTTGCTGGACTACTTGAGGTTGCAGACACTCTTGGAAGGCTAAAATCTCCTTCAATTATAAAACATGAAACAAAAACTTATCAGGGCAGGGGGGTATCGCCGGGGTTGGCTATTGGTGACGCATTTGTAATGAGAGGGCTTTTCCGACAGATTAGGGCAGAAAATATATCAAGGCCGGGTACTAAGAAGGCTGAAGAAAAAAGACTTCTTAGATCTTTTAAAGTTGTTGAAGCCGAACTAAACGAACTTATTAAAAACCTTAGTAAAGAAAAAGTGCTTTCAGAAAGTGAAATAGATATTTTCCAAACTCATTTAATGATCATTGAAAGTGAATCTCTTCAGATTCCTTTGCTTAATGCTGTTAACGAAACTGAAATTACAGCAGAACAGGCTGTTGTTGACGGAGTGGAGTCAATTGCTGCTCATTTTGACAAACTTGAAGACAAATATTTCAGGGAGAAAGCCCAAGACTTTAGAGATATTGGTGAAAGACTGCTACATGAACTTATTGGTTCCAGTAAGAAAAAACCCATACCTAAAAATGGTAATAAAACTATTGTAGTTGCTGATGATATTGGTCCTTCCTTTGTTTCCATGCTTAGCAAAGACAATGTATCTGCAATTATTACGGAAAAGGGCGGAGAAACTTCCCATGCTGTAATTATAGCAAAGTCTCTTGGGATTCCTGTAATTATTGGTATTGATCATTTAACACAGCTTATAAGGTCTGGTGAAAAACTTATTGTTGATGGCAGAACAGGATTCATTTTTGTAAACCCTGATGCACCACTTATAGAGGAATATGAAAATACAAATCAGAAAATAATCTCTTTAAAAGAAAAGATTGATAAAGAGGGGACTATTTCAGGCTACAACAAATTAAATTTAAATATTACTGCCAACATTGGTTTCCCAATTGATATAGAATTTGCAAAAGAACACAATATTGAAAATGTAGGTCTGTTCAGGACTGAATTTGCTTTTACCCAATTTGAAAAATGGCCCGGTGTAAGGGAACAAGTAAAAATATATAAAGACATATCCAAGGACTTTGACGGCTATATTACAGTCAGGACACTTGATATCGGGGCAGATAAGATACTCCCATACTTTAATATCCCTGAGGAAGAGAATCCACTGCTTGGGTTAAGAGCAATAAGGTTTTCAATGGAATACCTTGACTTATTTAAAGACCAGGTAAAAGCTATTCTTCTTGGCATTAGAAAAGGGTGTAAGTTTAAAATACTATTGCCAATGGTTTCATATGTATGGGAAGCAGAAACGGCGAGGCAGATAATTGAAGATATAGCTGTGGAGATAGGCCTTAGAACGAATGACATTCCTTCACTTGGACTTATGATAGAAGTACCTGCAGTTGCATACCAGCTTGATGACTATAAAGACATTGTAGACTTTTTTTCAATCGGAACAAATGATTTAATTCAGTACCTTCTGGCGGTAGATAGAAATTCCAATATAGTTGGACATTTGTATTCTTCCTTTCATCCAGCAGTCCTAAGGATGCTTAATGATATAAACAAAAAGTCCCAGGACCTTGGAAAGGAAGTATCAATATGCGGTGAAATGGCCGGTTCTCCTTCAGGAGCTTTAATGCTTATGGCACTTGGTTATAAGAACCTGAGTGTTGCACCTTCACGAGCAGCCCTCGTAAGATATATGGCAAACAAGCTTGATAACAATATGCTTAATAAAATCCGGTCAAAAATTATAACTCAAAGAAAGGAAGCGGAGATAGAAAGATATATCTACGAGATACTTGAAGATATTGACCCATCACTGGTTGAAATTGAGTAATTAATATTCTATCTTTAATGTTCGTTTAATCTTCCCGAAATATTTTATTTATATGCAATTAACTAAAACACATATTGCTCTATTTATTGCAACACTTATAACTACGTTCCTGGCTGGTTACCTCCAGGGAGGCAACATAGTCAGCGGTTTATCCTTTTCAATCTCACTTCTTTTTATCCTGGGATCTCATGAGATGGGCCATTATTACTATGGAAGGAAATATGGAATACTAATTACACCTCCTTATTTTATTCCCGTACCACCGCCTTTTATCGCAGGTACAATGGGAGCCTTTATTAGAATTAAATCACAGATTACCTCTAAGAAAGCGCTATTTGATATTGGTGTTGCAGGTCCAATTGCAGGAATAATTGCAGCAATACCTGTATTAATTATAGGTGTAAAATTATCACAAATTGTTCCTGTACAGGATATTGGAGAAGTAGATGTAATTCACCTTGGAGATTCATTAATATTTTCATTCTTTGTTACCATGGTTCACGGTACAATAGAAGAAGGATACGATATATTTCTTCATCCTGCTGCATTTGCCGGCTGGATAGGATTATTTGTTACTGCTTTAAATCTCATTCCCTCAGGACAGTTGGACGGCGGGCACATTGTATATTCACTCTTTAATCAAAAACTTCATTCATTCGTATCAAAAATTTCAATTGTTGTGATAATTGTTCTTGGAATGGGTACTGAACCAATTGTAAATCTTCTTTCTTCTTACAATATAGATCTGAATTTGCCGGAGTTTTTATTATTCCAAGGATGGCTCGGATGGGTAATTTGGGCATTCCTGCTTGTAATTATGGGTACAAACCATCCACCTACGATATATGAAGAATCAGATATAGGTACAAAAAGAAAAGTTGTTGCATTAATTACACTGCTTATTTTTATAGGTTCTTTCATGCCAGTACCGTTTAGTTTGTAAAAATATATTATTAATAAAAATATAATATTTTTGATGTATAATTTAAAAAAATTAAAGGATCATTGAAAAAAGATAATAAATCTGGTATTTTCAATGCAGGGTAATAAAATATATTCAGTACTAATTTGTTTATATTTCCCTCCCAGCATCCTAAATTTAAATATAAAACATAGCATTGTTAAAAAACTATTTATAACTATGCGCTCAAGGAGGTTATTTTAATGGCTAAAAAGGATACATTGTCTATCAAAGACAACAGAACTGGCAAGAATTATGAAATTCCTATAGTGGATGACACAATCAAAGCCTTAGATCTTAGACAGATTAAAGTAAAAGAATCAGATTTTGGAATGATGAGTTATGATCCATCATTTGGAAATACAGCATCATGCACAAGCAGGGTTGCATTTATTGATGGTGAAAAAGGAATACTTAGATATCGCGGCTATCCAATTGAAGAGTTAGCAAAGAAAAGTAATTTTCTGGAAGTAGCATATTTGCTTGTATATGGCGAACTACCTACAAAGTCTCAATATAAAGACTGGGCACATGATATTACTTACCACACTTACCTGCATGAAAATGTAAAAACATTAATAGATGGATATAGATATGACGCTCACCCAATGGGAATGTTTCTTGGAACTGTTGGCGCACTTTCTACTTTCTATCCTGATGCTAAAGATATTTTTAATAAAGAAAGTCAGGATATGCAGATTAGAAGGTTAATTGCAAAGGCACCTACAATCGCAGGCTTTTCTTACAGACATATTATGGGTCTTCCATATATATACCCTGACAATGAACTAAGTTATGCCGGAAACTTTTTAAATATGATGTTTAAAATGGCTGAAAAAGAATATAAGCCAAATCCTGTAATAGAAAAAGCAATGGATGTTTTATTCATACTACATGCAGATCATGAACAGAACTGTAGCACAAGTTCAATGAGGAATGTCGGTAGCGGACATTGCGATCCTTATGCTGCAACTGCAGCTGCAACTGCAGCTTTATACGGGCCATTACATGGCGGTGCAAATGAAGCGGTATTAGATATGCTTGCAGAAATAGGTGATGTGAAAAATATTCCTAAATTTGTTGAAAGAGCCAAAAAAGGTGAATTCAGGCTTATGGGTTTTGGACACAGGGTTTATAAAGCATATGATCCTAGAGCTTCAATCATAAAAGATATTGCACATGACGTATTTAAAGTAACCGGTCAAAATCCTCTACTAGATATGGCATTAAAACTTGAGGAAATTGCCCTCAAAGATGAATATTTTGTAAAAAGAAAATTATATCCAAACGTAGATTTTTACTCCGGCTTAATTTACCAGAGTATGGGACTGCCAACCAGTATGTTTACAGTACTGTTTGCTATTGCCAGAACTTCCGGATGGTTAGCACAGTGGAGAGAAATGGTTCTTGATCCTGAAACCAAAATTGCAAGACCAAGACAGGTTTATAAAGGGGTTAAAAACAGGAAGTATGTTCCAATAGGTAAAAGAAAAAAATAGAATTTAAATATTTTGAGATTCTAAAAAGGGGCCTTTGGCCCCTTTTTTATTTTCCAGAGAACTGTTGGCTAATTACATCATTATAAAAATAGTCAATCGAATGTTCGATTGATTTTATAAACAAATCAATTACTTTATTCCTTCCTTCGTCAGTAGAAAAATATAGTTCTTCACTTTCTTCAGGAATTAACTTATTGAGCTGTTCTAAAAAAGATTCTGAAAACGAATCTGTATCTTCTTTTAGAATCCTTTCAATTATGGTCTGATCCTGGAGATCAAATTTGGATTTTTCTATCCTGGCTTTAAGGCTTTTAATAAATTCATCTGTATTGATTTGCGGATTGTTGTTTTGAGTTATATTTTGAAAAGTATTTATTAGCAGTTCTATATACATTTTATTTGAGTGTGTTGATATTTTCTATGAGGTTATAAATAAGCTTGATAGTGTCATTTATATCTTTTTTATAAGCTATTGAGCTTGGACTGTGCAAATACCTGGTGGGTACGGAAATTACTGCTGCGCGGCTTCCCTTTCCGGTTACCTGCATTGCAGTTGCGTTTGTACCACCGGCAAGTTTGACAGTTACCTGTGTTGGTATTTTTTTCTTTTTTCCTACTTCTATTATAAATTTACTAAACTTCCTGTCTGCTACAAGATATCTGTCTGATAGTCTTATTTCAGGGCCCTTGTTTGTATTTGCAAGTGATTTGTGGTCAGGGACACCCGGAATATCCATTGCTACAGTACCTTCTATTGCAACAACATAGTCAGGTTCAATAACAGGTGTTATAAGGCGTGCTCCCCTGAGGCCTGCTTCTTCCTGTACTGTTGATGTTACGAAAAGGTCACAGTTTACTTTTGGGTTTTTTCTCAGTGCTTCAATAATTACAAAAAGACCCATCCTGTCATCAAGGGCTTTTGATATAAAAGAATCCTCTGTTTCAATAAGTTCGGTATCAAAAGAAACAAAATCTCCGATACTCACTAATTTGTTTACTTTTTCTACTGATAATCCGAGGTCTACCACACATTCGTCAATCTCTGGTACTTCCTTATTATTACCGCTTTTGCTTATATGAGGAGGTATGGAAGCTACTGTTCCAATAAGTGGTTTTTTCCCCCATACGACCAGTCTTTGTGCATAAAATACTCTTGGGTCCATCCCTCCCATGGGAGTCACTCTTATAAAACCATCTTTATCGATATGGTGGACCATAAAGCCAACTTCATCCATATGGGCATCAATAACGAGCTTCGGTCCTTTTCCCCCAATATGGGCAATTACATTACCCATTGCATCAATTGTTATATCTTTTGTAAATTTCTTATATTCTTTAAGAATTATTTCGCGGATTAAGTCTTCTCCGCCTGGCATACCGTGTGTATCGCAAAGTTTTTTGAGTAATTTAGAATCCATAGTGAATTTGATTATAACTCAACAAACTCTATTTTCCAGTTAAAGAATTGATTTAATAGCTTAAAAAAACTAATATCTTATATATATGAGTAAGAATTATGACTTAAATGACGAGTCGATGCTTTTTAAGCAGCCTGAGTCAACTAAACCACTTGCAGAAAGAATGCGGCCAAAAGAAATTGAAGATGTTATAGGCCAAGATCACCTGCTGGGCAATGACGGCGTTGTTAAGAAAATGATTGATGGCGGTTCGCTTAGGCCTATGATATTCTGGGGGCCTCCCGGTACAGGTAAGACAACTCTTGCTCAAATTATTGCGCGGAAAGTTAAGGCAAGATTCTTTCAGTTAAATGCAATCTCCTCAGGTGTAAAAGATATAAGGGAAGTTATAGAAAAGGCAAACGAATCTATCCTTACAGGAAGTAAAACAATACTATTTATTGATGAGATTCACAGGTTTAACAAGTCCCAGCAGGCAGCACTACTTAAAAGTGTTGAAGATGGAACGGTAATTCTTATAGGTGCTACTACCGAGAATCCATCTTTCGAGGTTATTTCACCACTACTGTCCAGGTGCCAGGTCTATACCCTTAATTCATTATCTGATGAAGGACTAAAACTAATTTTAGAAACCACCCTTGATAAGGATGAATTGATATCAGATTTAAAAATTGATAATAATGCTAAATCTGAATACATTAGGCTTAGCGGCGGTGACGCAAGGGTAATGCTTAATGCAATTGAAGTTACTGATTCATTATTAACTAATGAAAAGGATAAAAGTGTTGGACTGGAAAAGGTAAAAGAAGCATTCCAGACACAGCATTTTAGATATGACCAAACAGGTGAAGAGCATTACAACACAATTTCAGCATACATAAAAAGTGTGAGGGGCAGTGACCCTGATGCCGCCGTTTATTATCTATCACGGATGCTTGAGGCAGGAGAAGATGTAAAATTTGTAGCGAGGAGATTGATAGTACTGGCATCCGAAGATATTGGGAATGCCGAGCCTTATGCACTGACGCTAGCCACAAGCTGTTTTACTGCTGTTACATATGTTGGGCTTCCGGAAGCTGCTTTAATACTGGCACAAACAACTACTTATCTTGCAAGCTGCCCAAAAAGTAATGCAGCTTATAAAGCACTTCAAAAAGCAGGTGAAGATGTGAGATCAAAACCGAATCTCAAAATACCTATGCATCTACGTAATGCACCAACGAAGTTAATGAAAGATATGGGTTATGGTAAACACTATAAATATTCACATGATTATGACGAACATTTTATAGAACAGGATTTTTTACCTGAAGAGATAGTTAATAAAATATATTACGAACCAACAGAGATAGGCCGTGAGGCTGCGCTTAAGAAATACCTGGATCTTAAATGGAAGAAACGCCAGGATAAGGAATGAATTCTAAATGGTTCAGAATTCCCTTAAGCAAATAACAATCACAATATTTATTAAAAATAAGAATAATTCAATTATATAACAGGTGTGATTTATATGAAAAATAGATGAGGTAAAAATAATTATTTTCTCACTATCAACTCTACTTTGTAACCATCTGGATCTTCGAAGAAAGCTATTACGGTTGTTCCGTGCATCATAGGGCCGGGTGGTCTTGTTATCTTTCCTCCGAGAGCTTCGATCTTCTCACATGTTGCATAAATATCTTCAACTCCAAATGCCATGTGCCCATATGCATTACCAATGTCATAATCAGTTGTATTCCAGTTGTGAGTAAGTTCCAAAAATGGTTCTGTATCTCCACCGTAGCCGAGAAAGGCAAGTGAAAACTCACCGTCCGGGTATTCTGTAGTTCTGTGATGTTTTAATCCAATTACTTCTGTATAAAAATTTACTGATTTGTCCAGGTCTCCAACTCTTATCATAGTGTGCAGATATTTCATAATTTACCTCGGCTGTATTGAACTTTCTTTTAAATTTATTATATATAACAATATATAATAATAGTTATTTTATCTATCTGAAATTCGAATAATTATTAGGGGATGAAAATGAAAGTAGGAATTACCGGTGCCACTGGATTTATTGGCGGCAGATTATTAAGACGTATGTTGACTGATGGATATGAAGTTAAATGCCTTGTAAGAAACGCTGCTAAAGGTAAGGTCTTAGAAAAACTTGGTGCTGAGATATATAAGGGTGATCTATCAGACCCAGATACACTAAAAGATTTTCCAATCGGATGTGAATATATATTTCATATTGCAGCTTTTGTTTCCGATTGGGGTAAAAAATACGAATTCTATAAAAACAATGTTCAGGCAACAAAAATATTGCTTGAAGCATCAAGAAAACATGATGTAAAAAGATTTATATTTATGAGTTCTTCTACAGTAGTCTGGAATTCTAGCTTTTGGAAAATACATAATCTAGAAAATATAAATGAAACTTATCCTTGTCCCGAAAAACACAGCGACCATTATAACAATTCAAAATATCTAGCCGAGAGAGCTGTTCTGGATTTTTCAAAAAACAATGTACTTGAATCAGTAGTAATTAGACCATCAAATGTATGGGGAGCGGGGGACACGGTAATATTACCAAGAATAGCGAAAGCAGCTAAGAAAAAATTCTTAATTCCCATGGGTAGCGGAAATAATGAGACTACTCCCTGTCATGTAGATAACCTTGTGGAAAGTATGATACTTGCATCGACTAGTGATAATGTTTCAGGAAAAGTATATTTCATAAATGATGGAACTAAGATTAATTACTACAAATTTTTACAGGACCAGTTGCATGCTGCTGATATAAGCTGGACACCAAAATTTAAAATACCTTACAAACTTGGATATTCCTTAGCTTTTGTTTTAGAAATACTTTTCAAAATAATTAGATCTCAAAAACCCCCGGTATTAACGAGATTTGCGGTAGCCGCTCTTTCTGGAAACAGAAGTTACAGTATAACCAGGGCTAAAAATGACCTTAAATACAGCCCGGTAATTACTTATACTGAAGGATTGAAAAGACTGCGTGAATGGGTTATTAACATCGGCGGAAAAGAAAAATTATTGGAATACTAATTGGCTGAACAATTGAATAATAGCTATATACATATAGAGAATCTTTCAAAATCTTTTGGTTTTAATAAAGTATTGGATGGTATTAATCTTCAGTTTGAAAAAGGTGATATTGTTGCGTTATTTGGCCCAAACGGGGCGGGCAAAACAACATTAATACGTATATTATCAACTATTATAAAAGGTGATGAAGGTTCAATATCTATTTCAGGGTTCGACATTAAAAATGAAGTACAAAACATAAGGAATGAACTTGGATTACTTTCTCATGAAAATTTTCTATATCAGAACCTAACAGTATCTGAAAATCTAATATTTTTTGCTAAACTTTATAAAATTAAGAATCATGAAGAATCCATATCAAAAAAACTTAATAGTATAGGTATATATTCAAAGAGAAATGAGTTAGTGCGAAATTTGTCTAGTGGCATGAAACAAAGGGTATCAGTCGTAAGAACTTTAATTCACGATCCGAATATAGTCCTTCTTGATGAACCATTTGTAGGTTTGGATATTGAAGGATGTGAATATTTACTTCAAATCTTAAGTGATTTAAAAAAAGAGAATAAAACAATTATTGTAACTACACATGACCTTAAACTTGGACTACACGAATGTAATAAAGTCATTGTTATATCTAATGGTAAGATAAGATTAAATGAATCTATTGAAAATATTGATGTAAGCTGTTTTGAAGGTACTTACAAATCATTAATTGCAAACAGAATTATTCCTTAAAATACAATATATTTGCTTTCATTCCAAAAAAATTAATCTATACTAATCCACTTAAAAATGAACACACTTACCACTATTCTCTGGAAAGATATTATCAACGAACTTCGTACGAAAGAAATATTGCTCTCCATGGCAGCGTTCTCAATTGTGCTCGTGGTAATATTTAATTTTAGCCTTGTTATAAGTAAGGATAATATTGGTTACCTGGTTCCTTCGTTACTCTGGATTTCTATAATTTTTGTCGGGACTCTAGGCCTTAGCAGGACCTTTGCAATAGAAAAGGAAAACAGTGCTATTATTGGCATTTTACTTTGCCCAGTAGACAGAAGTATGATTTATTTATCGAAGGTTATAAGTAATTTTCTATACGTATTTATTACGCAGATTATACTCCTCTTTCTTTTCCTGGTTCTTTTTAATATTAATTTAAATGGAGAGTTAGGCTTATTATTAATCGTTATGATTCTAGGTGCAATAGGTTTTTCTTCACTAGGTACATTATTTTCAACAATGGCTATTAATACAAAACTAAGAGAATTACTTCTTCCACTTGTTCTTTTTCCAATATTAATTCCATTAATTATCAATGCTGTTAAAGCAACATCAATTATATTTAATGGTGGAGGGTATACAGAATTATCACCTTATTTAAAAATAATTATCTGTTTTGATATTATATTCCTTGTTACATCTGCGCTTGTTTATGAATTTGTAGTGGAGGAGTCTTAAAAGCATATGAAACTTATTTTATATTTTATAACTATAATATCTATGCTAATTGCCACATATGCTGCATTAATCTATGCACCCAAAGAAACGATAATGGGCGATATACAAAGAATATTTTATTTTCATATGGGTACTGTATGGGTTGCCACGATCGCCTTTGTGATTGTTTTCGTAGCAAGTATTTTATATTTAATAAATGGTAAAAAGAAGTGGGATGTACTCGCATATTCATCTGCAGAAATAGGTGTTCTTTTTATAACACTAACAATAATTACTGGCAGTATATGGGCTAAACCCGTATGGGGAACATGGTGGACATGGGATCCACAGTTAACAACCACCTTTATTTTATGGATTTTATACATTGTATACTTAATAATTAGATCAAGTTCAGGATTTGATGAAAAAAAAGCAAAATATTCTGCCGTATTTGCGATTATAGCCTTTATTGATCTTCCTCTTGTTTATATATCGGCTAGAGTTATGAGGGGTATTTCTCCTGTAGTATTTGGACCGGGTGGTGGCGGTATAGAACCCAAAATGTTAAATGCATTATTAATAACGCTTGTTTCCTTTACATTACTATTTATTTTATTATTAATTGAACGGGTTAAAATTGAGAATCTAAAATACAAAATTAACAAACTTATATATATGGAGAATAATTAGTGGAATATTTGTTTTGGGGTCATGTGTCTGTTTGGATAACTATTGCAGGTTATGCTCTTTATCTTAAAATAACAGCAGACAGTTTGAGTAAGAAATTAATTGAATTGAGTAATAAGGAATAGATATGCTGAAAGGTAAATTAAAATTTATAATTGCAATATTAATAATTGCCGGAACAATTGGTTACCTGGTCTTTTCCGGGGTAAAAAATACTATGGTTTATTATCTGACCATTGATGAACTACAGGCAAAAGTACCTCAAGTTTATGGAGAAAGAGTCAGAGTTTCTGGGACTGTTGTCCCCGGGACTATAGTTAAAGATAATAACGGAGATATTAAATTCAAAATTACTGACGGAACAAATATTATTGATATAGATTACAGTGGAATAATACCAGATGTATTTGCAGATGAAGTTGAAGCCGTAGTAGAAGGGAATTACACTCAACAAAACGTTTTTATAGCAGATGTGCTTTTGGCTAAATGTCCTACTAAATATGAATCAGACGAGAAGTTGTATGAATCACAAAAAGGTAGTACCTAATGTATCAAATTGGTAATGTTTGTGTTTATTTTGCATTCTTCCTGTCTTTGTATACTGTTGCTTCGTCTTTGATTGGTGCCAGGTCTAAGCATAGTGACTTGGTAGTTAGTGGAAGGAATTCTGCAATATCTGTATTTGTTCTTCTGCTAATAGTTTCATTATCTCTGGTTTATGAACTATTAAATACAAATTTCAATCTTAGATATGTAGCATTAAATACCAGCACCGATCTCCCGGCAATTTACAGGTTTACAGCTCTTTGGGCAGGGCAGGCTGGTTCTTTACTGCTCTGGTGTCTAGTCCTTTCATTATTTTCATCTATTGTTGTATTTTTCTCAGATAAAAGAGACCTGAACTATCAACCATATGTTGTTGCAGTGTTGTATACGGTACTTGCTTTTTTTCTTTACTTAATCACATTTGTGGAAAATCCTTTTTCACTTCTACCGTTTACACCAAATGAGGGTAGGGGGTTAAATCCTATTCTCCAGAATGGATATATGGCTATTCACCCTGTCACGTTATATCTTGGATATGTAGGGCTTACAATACCATTTGCATTTGGAATGGCGGCACTAATTAGCGGAAGATTAAATGATGATTGGATAAGACAATCCAGAAGATGGACTATACTTGCCTGGACATTCTTAAGTGTTGGTCTTTTACTTGGTGCTAGATGGGCATATTTAGAATTAGGATGGGGTGGATACTGGGCTTGGGATCCTGTCGAAAATGCTGCGTTTATGCCCTGGCTAACTGCTACTGCTTTTCTACACTCTATAATGATTCAGGAAAGAAACGGCATGCTTCGAAAATGGAATATAATTTTACTTATAACTACATTCTTTTTAACTCTTTTTGGTACTTTTATAACACGAAGCGGTATAATTTCCTCTGTTCATTCTTTTGCCCAGTCTGATATTGGTCCATTATTTCTAGGTTTTATTTCTTTTGTATTAATCTTTTCTTTTGGAATTTTCTTATACCGAATCAAAGAACTTGAGAGCGAAGAAAATTTTGATTCAATAATATCAAGAGAAAGTGCTTTTATCTTTAATAACTTACTTTTTCTTGGTGCTGCTTTTGCTGTTTTTCTTGGAACAATATTCCCAATAATATCTGAAGCTATTACTGGTGAGAAAATACTAGTAGGTCCTCCCTTTTTTAACAAGGTAAATGTCCCTATAGGATTAGTACTAATTTTACTAATGGGTATTGGACCACTTGTTTCATGGAGAAAAGCGTCACCTGATACTCTTAAAAAGAATTTTCTGGTTCCAATCGTAGTTACATTTATTGTTGGAACTGTTTTATTTGCACTTAATATTAGAGATATTACGGCCCTCATTAGCTTTTCATTTTGCGGATTCGTAGTTGCGACAATCGTTACTGAATTTTATAAAGGTGTTTCCGTACGTTCATCTAGAGGAGAGAATGTTTTAATCTCACTGGTTACCATGATTTCAAAAAATAAGAGGCGATATGGCGGCTATATTGTCCATTTAGGAGTTGTTCTCATTGTAATTGGTATAACTGCATCATCTACATTTAATACAGAAGTAGAAGCAACTCTTAATACTGGTGAATCGTTTGAAATTGGTGAATACAGCTTGACCTTTGAAAAATTAGAAAATTACAAGAATGATGCCAAAGATGGTACTAAGGCCATACTGCTTTTATCAGCAGAAGGCAAAACTATTGATACTGTATATCCCGAAAAAAATATATATAGATATGAAGGTAACAGGGAAATAAACCAGGAGACTGAAGTCTCATTAAGGTCAACTTATAAAGATGACCTGTATATAATACTTTCCAATGTTAATAGTAATACTAATGCAACGTTCAGAGCTATTATAAACCCAATGGTAAGCTGGATATGGGCAGGTGGGTTAGTAGTTCTTTTTGGTGCGTTGATAACGATGATGCCAAAATTCTCTAAAAGAAGAGTTACTTCAACAGAGAATATTGGATTTAATACAGAAAATGCCTGATTTATTTTAAGCTAAATGCTATGAGACTAATACTTTTTATAATAATTATTTCTATATTATTTTCTTTTTATATTCTTTTACCGTTCTTAAAGAAATATTTATCGAACAATAAAATTGTAATCAATCCATCAGATTTTGATCCCGAACATAGAAATCTGTTAAGAGAAAAAGACCAGCTACTTAATGAAATTAGGGATATTGACCTTGATTATGGATTAGAAAAATTAAATCAGAAAGACTATAAGGAATTAAGGCAGAAATATAGATTAAAAGCTGCTCTGGTTATAAAAGAATTAAAACATTATGAAGAGTTACACGAAATAAATATAGATTCGATTGCAAGTAAAAGAATAGATGATGAAGTGGAATTAATAAAAAATAGTAAAAAATAAAATAATTTGTACCTATGATTAATAAAAGAAAGATTAATAATATTTTTATTATATTTTTTGTGCTTAGTTTTTTACAAGTTCTTCCTGTATTTTCTCAGACAGGTACCGAACTTTTTATGGAAAACAGATGTTCACGATGTCATACAATAGGGAGAGGACGATTTGTGGGGCCTGACTTGTATGATATTTCTAAGAAATATAGCAAAGAGCAGATAAATGCATGGATATTAAATCCTGAAATTATTTATAACCAGACAGGAAAAAAACCTTTTAATACTGGTTACCCTCCTATGCCTCAACTTGGAGTAAGTGAACATAATGCTGAACTGATTACTAATTTTCTTTTTAGCAATGATATTAAAAAACAAAAAGAGAATGGTGGTGTGATTGATGGAATTTTAATTAATGAAAGCAGCGGTGTGGGATCTGAGGGAATTGATATCTATCTTAAGTCTTTTATAGGTGACAGGTTGACAGATGAAAGACTGCAAATAACAAATACAGACGGAAAATTTATATTTAAAGGTCTAAGTTGGGTAAACAGTTATTCAATCAAAATCAAGCATGAGGGACTTGAATATGAAACAGCTAAAATGGTGTTTCAACCAGATAAAGGTTCTATTAACTTAGAACTACCATTATTTGAAACTACGGAAAATAACTCGAAAATCTTTCTAAATTTAAATCATGAAATATTAAGTGTAGGTGAAAAGAAGGTATCTTTTGCTGAAATTTACGATTTTGAAAACCGGGGTAATAAAATATATATCGGCAAAGTAGGTGAAAATAAACTAAGACGTACATTAGAATTTAATATACCTTCAAATGCTATAAATCTTAAGTTCGTAGAAGGACTAGATAATAGTAATATAAGTAGAGACAAAAACCTTGTATATGATAGTACTGGATTTCCTCCTGGTAGAAAAAGAGTGGTTGTAACTTATGATATACCTCTTGAATTTGGGAAAAATGTGATTGAAAAAAAATTATTGTCAGATGTATCTACTTTGTTACTGCTAGTCGATGACAAAAGAGGTCCTGTAGAAGTAAGTTCTCTAAATGAGCTTGAACAAGTAACTATAGAAAATATTAGTTACAAAAGATGGACCGGAAACAGTCTTGAAAAAGGTTATAAATATTCAATTAAAATTACTAATAGATCTTTATCATTAAAATACTTAGACCTTTTTCCAATAATTATTTTTGCAGCACTATTTATATCTGTTTTTATAATTGGTTTAATTACTCATACTGAAAATAAAAAAAAATATAGTGTTGACGAGTTGTTATTAAAACGAGATGAGCTAATAAAAAGTATAGTAGAACTTGACACCTGGTATGATAAAAATTCTATAGACGAATCAGTATATCAAACTAAAAGGCAGAATTTAAAACATTATATAGTTGAAATAGATAGGAAACTTAACAGAGTTAAAGATCACCGAAATGAAATTGTATAGCTGTAACAGCAGCTATAGAAGCTGTCTCTACCCTTAATATTCTTGGCCCAAGTCCAACAATATTTATTTTATTGTTTACAGCGTATTCAATTTCTTCTTGTGTAAAACCACCTTCCGGACCGACAATAATATTTATTGTTTGATAATTATTATTTGTATTTTTAAGAAATTCTTTGAGACTCTTTTCTTCATTTTCAAAAAAAAGAAGATTTAGTGAGTTTTCGGTAATATTTTCTTTAATATTTTTATAATCTAAAAATTCGTTAATTTTCGTAAGTTGTGAACGTCCGCATTGTTTGCAGGATTCAATTACAATTTTTTCCCACCTGGGAGATTTTCTTGTATTTTGAACAATTCCTCTTTGAGTTCTTATTGGAGTTATGGATTTAACACCCAATTCTGTTGTCTTTTGTACTATTAGATCCATTTTTGACCCTTTAGGAACTGACTGATAAAGATGAATATCTATATTTGATTCTTTATTATTTACTTTTGATTTTTGTATTTCAATTTCAATTTCGTTTTTACCAATAAAAATTATGATGCCTTCATGTTCATTGTATTTTTCATCAAAAAGAATTAATTTATTTTTTGGTTTTAATCTTAATACTTTTGATATATGTTTGAAGTTGTCACCGGTAATTAATACCTTATTATCAGTTATTTCTGAGCTTTTTATAGGAAATCTCGGCATTTTATCTTACTTTAAGTTTTGTACTTTAACTTTAATAACAATAGTTAATGTCCATTTTCTTACTATATTCAATGATTTTTTCTTTATATTAACAGTATAACCATTAATTATTATTTAATAATTTAAAAATTGAAAGTTTAAGTAATTTCTAGCTTCTATTTAGTTGAAATTAATAATCTTTTTGCATTAATATTTTACTTTAACTTTGCGTAATAATTTAAGGAAATTATTAACTTTAACTATTTTAAAATAAAATAAGACATGATAACAGGCAGTTGTATTTAACAGTTGTACTGGAAATTAAGAAAGTTTATGTATTACTTTAACTATATTAATTTTTATCGTAGAATTTTAAACTATTTTACTGCACTAAAATAGTTTAAAATTCCATCAATTAATCCTTCAATCGTGTGTTTTTTTGCCTGAATATCAGTCTTAAAACCGTAATCTGCAATAGTCATTGATGTAATAGGACCAATTGAAGAAATAAGTGTGTTATTTAGGTGAATTACATCTTTTCCAAGCATCTTCTTCAGATTTGTAAAAGTCGATGAACTGGTAAAAGTTATTAGATCAATTTCATTTGATTTTAATTTATTAATAAGTTCTTTTTTAAATATCTTATTTGTCCGAGGTAAAACTGTTTCATAGCAATCTAATACAGTTACTTTAGCTTTTAACTTAGAAAGTGTTTCTGGCAGCAAATCTCTTGCAATTTTTGCCCTTGGAATTAATACTCTTTTATTTTTTAAATTATTTGATTTTAATGATGATATTAAACCTTCGGCAGTATATTTATTTGGTGTTAGATCAGAAATCAATCCATTTTTTCTTAATTCGGTGGAAGTTTTTTCACCAATTGTAATAATTGTAGTTTTTTTAAATATTCTGGAATCAAGATTGTTCTTGAAAATTCTTTCAAAAAAATATTTTACTCCATTCACACTTGTAAATATTACTAAATCATATTTAGAAATATTTTTTATTGAACTATCTACTTTTCCCCAGGATTTAACAGGAACTGTCTTTATAGTTGGAAGTTCAATAATGTTTGCTCCGTAGGAATAAAGTTTATCTCTAAGATCTGAAGACTGTTCACTTGCCCTAGTGATAATAATATTTTTCCCAAATAATGGTTTCTTTTCGAACCAGTTTATATAATTTCTTAAGTTAACAATGTTGCCGACAAGAATTACAGCAGGACTAGTTATACTTTTATTAGATTTTACTTTGATGGCTATATCTGACAGTGTTCCTACAACAGAGTTCTGAGTAGGCAGTGTTCCCCATGAAGTAATAATAACAGGAGTATCAGGGGGCATGCTGTTTGAAATTAACTTTTTCATAATTGCTGAAATGTTATTTAGAGACATTAGAAAAACGAGTGTATCAAGTGATGAAACAGCTTCCCAATTTATGCTTGATCTAGTTTTGCCAGGATTTTCATGACCGGTAATAACTGCAAAAGACGAATTGTATTTTCTGTGTGTAAGCGGTACACCTGAATAACCAGGTACCGCACTAATTGAACTAACACCCGGAACAATTTCAATAAGTATTCCTGCTTTCGTCAAGGCTTCTGCCTCTTCCCCTCCACGGCCAAACAAAAAAGGGTCTCCGCCTTTTAACCTAACAACAACTTTATTCGTTGCGGCACTTTTAATTAAGAGTTTGTTAATTTCTTTTTGAGTTATTGATCTTTGGGTGGACTTTTTCCCGACAAAGATAAATTTAGTCTTTTTATTGCAATGTTTAAGGAGTTCGGTGTTAATTAAAGAATCATAAACAACAACATTTGCAATATTTAATAGAGATTTGCCTTTTTCAGTAATTAATCCAGGATCTCCGGGTCCAGCACCGACAAGATAAACCATTGAATTCATAATTAATAAAATAGAAACCGAACCAAGCATGAATTGTCAAGAGTATTGATTTCTTGAAAATAACAATTATAGGTATTATTAAGCTTTAAATATGTATAATCTATTTACTCTAATAATTAGAGTAATTCATATATATTGTAACATTTATTTTAAATTCAAAGTTTAATATTAAGAACAACAAAGTATGCATACAGAAAGTGATCATGAACTTGCTCTAAGGGCAAAGTCTGGAGATGATACTGCATTTAATGAATTAATGAGGAGGCATTATAAGGGAATTCTGAATTTTGTCTATAAATTTACTTATAAAGCAGATATTTGTGAAGATCTTACACAGGAAGTATTTTTAAGGGTGTATAAATCATTAAATACTTATGAACCACAGGCCAAATTTTCTACTTGGTTGTATAAAATTGCTACAAACTTATGTCTTACAAATTTAAAAAAGAAAAATTTAAATATCAGTCTTGACGAGATCAGGGAGAACATCGGCGAAATGGAAGATATCAAATCCGAGGATCCCCAGCATCTTATGCAAAGGAAACAGTTAAATGACAGAGTGTTAAAAGCTATTAGCACACTTCCGGAAAAGGAGAGGTTAGCTATTACACTTTGTAAATACCAAGGGCTTTCTTACATAGAAGTATCTGAAGCTCTTGATTGCAGCGTAGGTGCTGTAAAAACTCATATATTTAGAGGAAGAACCAAATTGGTAAATATTCTCAAACAACATTTGGACGAGATAAATTAAAATGATTGATGAAAAAACAATAAACCAAATAGAGGAATATTTCTTAGGTGAACTAAGTGAAGAAGAAAGCAAAAATCTGCTATCTAAAGTTGGAGATTCAGATGAAATAAGAGATCATTTCGAAGAATCAAAGAAACTATGGAATTACGTATCTTCAATAGAAACAATCGAACCTAGCCATGATTTTATACATAAATTCTGGAATACTGTTTCAATTAATGAACAAAATAATAATAAGTCATTTTTTAAATTTAATTTTTTGAATATAAAATGGAAGTTTGTTACATCACTTGCAGTATTTCTAATACTAAGCACAATTATAATAAACAATTATGTACTTGAAGAAGAAAAATCCAGCTTCGTTTACGAAGCTGATGATGAATTGTTAGTAGGTGATCTTGAAGAAGCTTTAAGTAAAAATACACCTGATGTGCTTAATGTTTACGGCCCCTGGGAAGATCTTGAAAATTAAGCTATGGAGACTTTGTGATGAAATATAACAGAGTGTTTACTCTATTTTTGTTATTTACTCTTTTTTTTACAAGTGTTGTATTCGCAGGAAAGAATAAAGATAAAAAATTATGGTGGAGAGATGGGAAAGTAATAGAAGAACTCGAATTAACATCAGAGCAAGTTGAAAATATTGACGCAATTTTCCAGAAATATAAAGGGGAAATAAAATATTTTCATAAGCAACTTAACGAAAACGAAAACAAACTTAAATTACTTATTGAAAATCCCAATTCGACCAAAGAAGAAGTTATGGAAGTAAGTGAAAAAATTAGTGTGTTAAAAGCAGCTGGACATAAACTAAAGGTAAATATGTTCTGGGAAATTAGAGAAATTCTTACACCTAAACAAAGATCGCAGCTAATGTTGATAAAGGAACGTTATATGAAAGGCACTCCTAAAAACACAATATATTTTCTGGATGAATACCTTGTAGAAGAACATACGTTCTATTAATTTTACCTCAGAATGAATTAAACTAATCGTTGTGTCTAATTTTGTATTAACAAGCAACTACCAGCCCAAGGGTGACCAACCAAATGCAATAGATAAATTAGTACGGGGTGTGAATGATGGCATTACTGATCAGGTCCTTCTTGGAGTAACCGGGAGTGGTAAAACATTTACCATTGCAAATGTTATTAATATTGTTGGAAAGCCAACATTAATACTTGCACACAATAAAACTCTTGCTGCACAACTATTTTCAGAATTGAAAGACTATTTCGCAGAGAACGAAGTACATTATTTTGTAAGTTATTACGATTATTACCAACCGGAAGCATACATACCTGCAACAGATACTTATATTGAAAAAGATGCATCAATAAATGCCATAATTGACAGATTGCGTCACTCAGCAACAACTTCTCTATTTGATAGAAAAGATGTTGTAATAGTTGCAAGCGTGTCTTCAATTTATGGAATTGGATCACCTTCCGACTATTACGGAATGCTTACAATCCTTAAAAAAGGAGAAAATTTCGGTAGAGAAAGGCTTATCCAGAGATTGATTGATGTTCAGTACAACAGAAGATTAAACGATTTGGAAAGAGGATGTTTCAGAGTAAAAGGTGAAGTTGTTGATATATATCCATCGGATAAGGATTCTCTAGCATATAGAACCGAATTTTTTGGAAATGAAGTTGAAAGAATCTTGGAGATTGAACCTGTTAGCGGGAAAAAGATAAAAGAAGTAAACAAGATAACAATATTTCCAGGATCACATTATGTTGCTCCTAAAGAAAAACTAAAAAAAGCCATAGTAACAATAAAAGAAGAATTGGATGAAAGGCTTGAATATTTTAAGTCTAATGGGATGGAAATTGAAAGAACGAGACTAAAGGAAAGAACTAATTATGATCTCGAACTACTCAAAACCATGGGATTCTGTCCTGGGATTGAAAATTACTCCAGACATATATCCGGCAGAAAACCCGGAGAATCTCCATATACATTGCTGGACTATTTCCCTAATGATTTTATTTGTATTGTTGATGAGAGCCATCAAATGATTCCACAGTTAAGGGCTATGTATAACGGTGACAAAAGTAGAAAGATGACACTTGTAGATAATGGATTCAGGCTTCCATCTGCACTTGATAACAGACCTCTTAGTTTTGAAGAATTTACACAAAGAGTTGGTCAGGTGATATACGTTTCGGCAACTCCAAGCAGTTATGAATTAGATAAATCAAATGAATATGTAATAGAACAAATAATCAGGCCTACCGGTTTAAAAGATCCCGAAATTGTAATTAAAAGTGCTGAAAACCAGGTTGATGACCTCCTTGACGAAATAAAAAATACAATCCTTAATAATGAAAGGGTGCTAGTTACAACCTTAACAAAAAGGATGGCAGAAGATCTTGCCTCTTATTATAAAGATTTAGGATTAAAGGTAAGGTATTTGCATTCTGATATAGATACACTAGAAAGGATAAAAATTGTACGGGATTTAAGGCTTGGAGAATACGATGTTCTTGTTGGTATTAATCTTTTAAGGGAGGGACTTGATATACCCGAAGTTTCACTTGTTGCAATTACAGATGCAGATAAAGAAGGGTTTCTCAGATCAGAAACTTCGCTTATACAAACATTTGGAAGAGCAGCAAGAAATGTAAATGGAAAGGTTGTTTTATATGCTGATAAGATTACAAACTCGATGAAGAATGCAATAGCTGAAACGAACAGAAGACAGAAAATTCAGAACACATACAACGAAGAAAACAATATTACTCCAATTACAATAAAAAAAGATATTTCAAATATTCTGGAATCAATTTATGAAGCAGATTATCTAACTATTAATAAGGATGAAGAAGAGGAGTTATATAAAATACCACCTGAAAAGATACCCAAAGAGATGGCAAAACTTTTCAGAGAAATGAAAAAATCATCCAGCAAGCATGAGTATGAGAAAGCAGCTGATATTAAAAAGAGAATAAAAAAACTTAAGGAAATGGAAATAAAATATTTATTAAGTTGAAATGGAAATAAGAAAAAGCCTTTCAATTTCTACACATCTTTTAGCCATAACGGGATATGCCTCTTTATTAATTAACGTTAGTCCTAACATCTATCTTCTTATTCTTTATTTCTCCATTTTGTTTGCAAGTTTGTATATCGATCTTAATGGCCAAAAGTATTTATTAAATAATAACTTTAGTAATTTTCTTGCATTGTTACTAATATTTTTTCTTTTAATAAAAGTGTTTTTGTTTAAAGATGAATTTTTAACTGTACTTATTTATTTTATTATTTTTATACAGTTAATAAAATTTTTAGGTAAAAAAGAATTAAAAGATTATCAACAGATTATTATCTTAAGTTTTTTTCAATTGTTGGCAGGAGCGGTTACAACAACAAATATATTATTCGGATTATTACTCGTACTCTTTTTAATTTTGTCTGTTATAACTATTGTCCTCTTTAATATTAATAAAGAACAACAAGATATTAAAAAGTATAAAACAAACAACATTAAGTTTAAACCTCTTTTTAGTTCTACATTAATAATATCAATTTGTGTAATTATTTTAACTCTTTCCGTTTTTCTATTTATGCCTAGATTAAAGGGCAATTTTCTAACAAGCTCACTTTTAAACAAAGAAAATCTAAGATCAGGATTTAACGACGAAATTGAACTTGGAAGGGTCGGAGAAATAAAAAAAGACAGTTCGCCGGTTATGAGAGTTAAATTTCTGAATATAGCCAAGTTAGATTTGCCCGAAATAATATACTGGAGAGGTGTGGCTTTAGATTATTTTGATGGAATATTCTGGAGCCAGAGATATAAAAACAAGAAAGCAAGGATTACAAAAAATTATGACGGATTATTTGTTTTAAAAAAAAATAATAAGAATAATTTGGCTATTCAGGAAATAATTGCACAACCAATGGATACAAATGTTCTTTTTTCAGCAAATATGCCTGTTGCTCTAGGGGATATGCCCTTTAGAAACCTTTATTCTGTAAATAACTCTTATTATCATAATGGCAATTTCACAAACAATATTAAATACAATGCATATTCTGATCTTACGATTTATGATAAAGAATTATTAATTAATGAAACCCTTAGTCATCCAGAAAATATAAAATTAAAATATTCAGGGTCTTTTAAAGTAAGTACAAAAATTCATGAACTATCCAGAAAAATTTATAAAGAAACTAATTCTCAATATGAAAACGTAAAAAATGTCGAAGAATATTTAAAAAACAACTTAAAATACACTCGGGTTTTGGAAAATAGTGGAAATAGTACCCCCCTGGATCAGTTTTTATTTGAAGGGATAGAAGGGCATTGTGAATATTTTGCTTCAGCTATGGTGGTTTTATTGAGAACAATGCAGATACCTTCAAGGCTTGTTACAGGATTTGTAGGTGGAGAATATAATCCGATGGGTGAATATTATTTGATAAGGGAAAGCGATGCACATGCATGGGTTGAAGTATATTTTCCTTCTTACGGGTGGATTAGTTTTGACCCAACGCCAGAAAATGATACCGACTACTATGCAGGATTTAATTATATTACCGGATCTGTAGAGTACTTAAGATATAGATGGAACAGATATGTAGTAGATTATAATATTGCAGATCAAAGACAAATATTTAAGAAAATAAGTAACAAATCGGCGAGTATTAATTTTAAGTTGTCTTCTAATTTATATACATTTAATTTCCGTCATATATTAGCATTTGTTTCTGTGATTATTTTATTTCTTATTATTTTAATAAAATATAAAAAAGTAATATTCTCAATTATAAAAGTAAATATTAAAAACCATGGTGTTTCAGATACATATAGAAACTCTCTGGAATTCTTAAAAAAAGATAAAGGACTTAAAAAGCCACTTTATATGACTTCCAATGAGTTCTTGGATTATGTTGATTCCAAGGAATATGGTAAATATAAAGAATTTAAGATAATTACAGCAATTTATAATGAAGTGAAGTTTAGTGGTGTGGAAGACAACAGTATGATTGACAAGATAAAGGAGGAATATATAAAACTAAAAAAGAAATCATAAAATAAACAGTAAACTTCTAAAAATAATATAAGGAATAAAGCTAAGCAGAGATATTAAAAATGCTTTTTCAGCGGATATTTGAAGGGCATGTTTTAAAGCAAAAATGAATGAAATTATTGTCCAGATTGATGTTATTGCAAGTAATGGCAAAGAAATAATATGTATAATTCCAAATATATTTAGTACTCCAGGTGAATAAGCTACGCCAAGGGTTCTTGCAAGTTGTAAAAAAGTAGAATTGTTTCTTAAGAATTTAACCCCAATTATAAAAATAATTGATGTCCAAATAAGCCATCCAATAATTGAAGATAAAAGATCCCTAATTATAGAACTGTCATTTGTGAGGTTGATTGTTCCTATACCTGTACATAAACTGACAAGTAATACGATCAGGAGTGAATAACGGATAAATCCCTGACTGTTTTTTGCTTCCAGATATATTTGCTTATCAAACTTTAGAGATTTAATGATTATTTTGAATAGATACATTATATATTTTTTAGAATAAATTAAATAAAAATAGTTTTCTTGCTCAAATTATATCGTTTATGTATTATATTACACAAATATTTATTTGAAAGCGGGTTGTGGCCCGCTTTTTTTATTGCAAAAATATGCAAAACAATACAAATAATAGCGTAATCGAAAATATTCAACATATATTAGAACCTATTTTAATCAATAAAAACTTGGAATTGGTTGATTTAGAATTTCAAAAAGAGGGAATTGGTAATGTATTAAGGTTGTTTATTGATAAAACGGGCGGTGTAACTGTCGAAGATTGTGCAAGTATTAGCAGGGAATTGAGTACTCTAATGGATATAAATGAAATTCTTGAAGAAAAATATGTGCTTGAGGTGTCTTCACCTGGACTTCGACGACCTTTAAAAAAGATTGATGATTATAAAAAATATAAAGGTTTTTTAGTACTAGTTAAAACAAATGAACCTATAGAAAGCAGAAAAGTATTTAAAGGGTACCTCAAAGATACAAATGATGAAGGTATTGAAATTGATATATCTGGATCTTTGCACAGAATTTCTTATAATCAAATTAAAAAAGCAAATTTAGAAATAGATTTCTAGGAGGCATCAATGCTTACGGAACTTAGTAGAGTTATAGATTCCGTAGTTAAGGATAAGGGCGTCGATAAAGACGAAATAATAAAAGCAGTGGAAGATTCCGTCCTTTCTGCTGCTGAAAAGTTATTTAGAATGGATGATAAATTTAATGAACTAGAAGTTCATTACAATGAAGAAGAAGGCGAAGTCGAACTTTTCGAATTTAAAGAAGTTGTTGAAGAATTGCTCGATTCTGATGTTGAGATTGTTTTAGATGAAGCAAGTGATTTGGATCCTGATGCTGAGATAGGCGATTTAATTGGTGTTAAGATAAATCCTGATTTTACAAGGATAGCTATTCAAAATGCTAAACAAAAAGTACTACAGAAATTAAAAGAGGCTGAAGGTAGAGTTATATTTGGGGAATTTATAGACAGAAAGGGTGACCTTGTTGGAGGTATTGTTAGAAGGGTTGAAAGAAGAAACGTAATTGTTGATATAGGTAGAACAGAGGCAATATTGCCAAAAGAACAACAGGTTCCCAGGGAATATTATAAACCTAAAGAACGTATAAGAGCTATTTTGCTTGATATTGTAGAAGCAAAAAAAGGGCCGCAGTTAATACTTTCAAGATCTAGTAATGATTTTGTCAGAAAATTATTTATGACCGAAGTACCCGAAATCAATGAACAGATAGTAGAGATTAAAGCAATTTCAAGAGATCCAGGAGGAAGGACAAAAATAGCAGTAGATTCTAAAGATCCCGATGTGGATCCTGTAGGTGCCTGTGTAGGAATGAGAGGTGCAAGAGTACAGAATATTATTCAGGAACTAAGGGGTGAAAAAATAGATATTGTTCCCTGGTCAGACGATACAGCGATGTATGCGTGTAATGCATTGTCACCGGCTAAAGTTAACAAAGTGATAATAGATGAGAGTAACAGAGCAATGGAGGTTATTGTTGATGACGATCAACTTTCACTTGCAATTGGAAGAAAAGGGCAAAATGTAAGACTCGCTTCACAACTAACTGACTGCAAAATTGATATAAAGACTGAATCTGAAGTTAAAAAAGAACAACAGGAAGTTATATCGCTAATGATGAGCCTTCCAAAGGTTGGAGAGGTCTCAGCAAATTTACTTTACAATGAAGGCTTCAGAAGCCTTGAAGATATAGCTTTTGCAGATCCAGAGCAATTGTTAAGAATGTCTTCACTTGATGATCTTAAAGAGATTGAAAAGATACAGACTGCTGCACGAATAGCATTGAAGAATAAACTCAAACAGATGACAGCTGAAGAATTAAATGCAGAGACAGAAACTCCATCTGATATAGAGGAAGTAGCAGAGAAAGATGCAGGAGAAGTAGCAGAGAAAGATGCAGGAGAAGTAGCAGAGAATGTAGATGAAGAAATGGTTGTTGAAGAAAGTAAAGTTGAGAATGATTCGGATGTAGTTCTAGAACAACCAACTATAAATAATGATGAAGAGGATTAAATTACTTTACTAAATTAAGTTTTATTTAAAGTAGAGATAAATAACAATATGGGAAAAGTCAGAGTATACGAATTATCAAAAGAAGTAGGGGTAACAAACAAAGATATTATTCATGCAGCTAAAGAACTTGGTATTGAACTTAAGAGTCATGCAAGTGCTATAGAAGAGCAATATATACAAAAGATTAAAGAAATTATTTCAAATCCAAAATCTAATAATAAAAACACTAATGGTAAAAAGAAAGTCACTGAGGAAGTAAAAGTGTTTAAATCAGATACTGGACAGGAAGTTGTTGAAAGAAGAAAAGGCAGTAAAGTTGTCTTAAGAAAGAAGAAAAGAGTAGAAGAAGTTGAGAAAGTAGAAGATCCACCAGAATTAGAAAAAACAATCGAACCACAGATTTCAGCAGAACCGGATATTGCTTTAGATGAAGAACAAAAAGAAATACCTACACAAACTGAAAATGATCAAATTATTAAAACACCTGAAATTAAAGAAGAAATAGAAAAAGTTGATGAGTTTGATGTAAAAGATAATGAATTAGGTGTTAAAGAAAAAGATAAAGCTAAATCACCAGAGAAATCCAATGATTTTGATGAAGATGGAGCCAAAAAGAAGAAAAAAACAAAAAAAGTAAAAGTTAGTAAAGAAGAGATTATAGATGAAGATTCACTTGAAGAATTAAGAAAAGCTTTTAGAACTAATCTTCCAACACAAAAAAAAGAATACGTAGTTGATGACAGAAAATTCAAGCCTAAAACGCCTAATAATGATAAAAGAGGTAAACATGGCCAGAGAAACAGGCAGTTTCCCGAGAAAAAATACAAACAACAAAAATATATAGGGGAAAAACCTACTGGGATAAGACCTGATATCGAAGATTCCGGGCAAAAACTAATTAAGATTGGGGAAACTGTTGTAGTTGGTGAACTTGCCAAAAAAATGGGCGTGAAGGGTGTAGCCTTAATTAGAAAACTTATGCAACTCGGTATGCCCGCAACAATCAACGAAGAAATAGATTCTGATACTGCAATCATTATTGCTGAGGAATATGGTCAAAGTATAGAAATAGAAAAATATGATGAAGAAGATTTTCTTCTTGAAAAAGATGAAAACGAAACACTTGTAACAAGACCTCCGGTTGTAACAGTAATGGGTCATGTAGACCATGGAAAGACAACTCTTTTAGACAGTATAAGGGCTACAAGTGTTGTTGAAGGAGAAGCGGGAGGAATTACTCAGCATATAGGCGCTTATAAAGTAAATGTAAATGACAAGAACATTACATTTATAGATACACCAGGACATGAAGCGTTTACTTCTATGAGGGCAAGAGGTGCCAGTATTACCGATATTGTAATTCTTGTTGTAGCTGCTGATGATGGTGTAATGCCACAAACTCTTGAAGCTATAAACCATGCAAAAGCTGCCGAAGTTCCTATAATTGTTGCAGTTAATAAAATAGATAAAGATGATGCTGATTCTGAAAAGATAAAAAGGCAACTATCCGAGAATGCTTTGATCTCGGAAGAATGGGGAGGAGATACACTTTTTGCTGAAGTATCTGCAAAATCAAAACAAGGAATAAAAGAATTGCTTGATTTGATTCTCCTGCAGTCTGACATACTGGAACTTAAAGCAGTGGCTGATAAAAGAGCAAACGGAGTAATAGTTGAAGCCAAGCTTGACAAAGGAAGAGGTGCAATATCTACAGTAATAGTTACTGAAGGTACTTTAAAAGTTGGAGATTATGTAATGTCCGGCATTTACTCTGGAAGAGTAAAAGCACTTAAAGATGAAAAAGGCGTTGATGTTAAGGAAGCAGGCCCTTCAATACCAGTTGAAATTATGGGTATATCTGGTGTTCCAACTGCAGGTGAAAGATTTTATGCTGTTAAGGATGAAAAGACAGCAAAAGAAGTTATTAGTAATCGAGAATTAAAACTAAGGAAAAAGACAGAAGTTCCAGATTTGAAAGTATCACTGGAACAACTATTTGAAAATCTAGAAAAAGATGAAGTAAAAGAATTATTTATTGTTGTTAAGGGTGATACTCAAGGTTCTGTTGAAGCGCTAAAAGAATCCTTGTTAAAGCTAAGTGGTGAAAAATGTACAGTAAATATTGTACATTCGGGCGTTGGAGGTATTAATGAGACTGACATTGTCCTTGCGAGTGCATCAAACGCAATTGTCGTAGGTTTTAATGTAAGACCGGATAGCAATGCTTTAAAGATAGCTGAAAAAGAGGGAGTCTCCCTTGAATTGCATCAAATTATTTATGATGTAACAAACAGAATAAAAGATGCAATGGAAGGTCTTCTTGAACCACTTATTAGTGAAGTCATTACAGCTCATGCAGAAGTTAAAGAAACATTTCATATCTCAAAAATTGGAACAATAGCAGGTTGTATGGTCACAGACGGGAAAATAGTAAGGGATAATAAGATCAGAATCACACGTGATTCAGTACAAATATATGAAGGAGAAATTGATTCTCTGCGAAGATTTAAAGATGATGTTAAAGAAGTACAGTCTGGTTTTGAATGCGGAATCGGTATAGTTAACTATAATGATATTAAAGAAGGTGATATCTTTGAAGTTTTTAAATATGAAGAGACAAAACAAGAACTATAGGTGATATGGTAATTGGATTACTTAAAATTGAACTATATATAGAATCAAGCCGGTCATTAAAAGATAAAAGAAGAATAATTAAAAGTTTTATCCAAAAACTAAAATCTAAATATTCAAATCTTTCTGTTTCTGAAATAGATCTTCTAAACAACTGGAAAAAATCTGTAATTGCTATTGCTACAGTCTCAAATGAAATTAAATTCATTAACTCAGTATTAGAGAAAGTTTTAGACTATATACTCGAAGGTTATAACTATCAGGTTGTTAAATCTGATATTGAGATCTTAAATTATTAAAAAAATGGGATTTAGTTATAAAAGATCAAAAAGGGTTGGCGAACAGATACTGAAAGAGATTTCAGGGATGTTGGCTAAATCAGAGATAAAGGATCCAAGGTTGGAGTCGGTAGTCCTAACCAGTTTTCATATCTCTGATGATATGGGATATCTTAAACTCTATTTTACTAAAATGAATGAAGATGCTGATATTGATGAAATAAAAAAGGGACTGAAAAGTGCTAACAGTTACATACGAAAAAAAATATCTCAAAAATTAAGTATGAAAAAAACACCAAAAATAGAGTTTGAATTCGATTCAGTACTTGAGAAAGGATATAAAATAGATCAAATTCTTAGGGATTTAGACAATGAATGAAATAGATAACATAATAAAAATTATTGATAATTCAGATAATTTCCTGATAACTTCCCATGAAAATCCTGATTGTGATGCTCTGGGATCGACCCTGGCTTTTGGTCTTGGATTAGCAAGTATAGGAAAAAATGTAGATTTGTATAATGACAACATAACACCAGAACACCTGAAATTTTTGCCAGAATGGCAAAAAGTAATAAATGATATTAATTCTCTTAAAGATAGCTATGAATGTATTTTTCTTTTAGATAGTGCTGATGATATGAGGCCTGGAATAAAATTCCACCAGTATATGAAAACTACTAAATACAAAGAAAAAATAGTCATTGACCATCATAATACCAACACCGATGATCATGAGCTGGTTTGGGTTGATACAGGATCAGCTTCAACAGGAGTGATGATTTATAAAATTCTTAAATCTTTGAATATTAACATTACTAAAGAGATATCAACTCTTATTTATTCGACTATAGTTGGAGATACCGGTTCATTCAGATATTCAAATACTAATTCCGAATCATTAAAGATTGCATCCGAATTAGTTGAATTTGGCGCTGAACCAGAATTTATTTCACAGGCTATTTATGAAAATGAACCCTTAAATAAAATAAATTTGATTGCACGTGCCTTAAATACACTTGAAATAGATGAAACAAATAAAATTGCTTCCGTCTATATTGATAATGATATGTTTGCTGAAACAGGTACTACAAGAGAAGATACAGAGGGAATAATTAATATACCTAGAAAAATAAACGGAATATCTGTTGCTGTATTATTAAGACAGGAAAATAAGGGTGATGAAAAGCTGTCCAGATGGAAAGTAAGTCTCAGATCGAAGTATGAAGTAGACGTATCAGCAATTGCTCAAAAATATGGTGGAGGAGGGCATGTGAAAGCTTCAGGCCTAACCATTGAAGGTGATCTATCAAAAGTAAAAGAAGACCTTATAGGAACAATTAAAGAGGTTGTCTGATGAATGGGGTAATTATTGTTGATAAACCTAAAGGGTTTACATCAAATAAAATACTTGGAAGGGTTAAAAATATATTAAATATTAAAAAAGCAGGCCACACAGGGACACTTGATCCCTTTGCAACAGGAGTACTTCCTATCTGTTTAAATGAAGCTACAAAACTCATACCATATTTAAATGAAGATTATAAAGAGTATATTGGAATTATTAATTTGGGAATAGAAACCGATACACTGGATGAGACAGGAAATATAATAAATAATAAGACTGTTGGAAAAATTGAAGAAAGTGATATATTAACATGTCTTAATTCTTTTAAGGGTTCTATCTTACAGATACCTCCCATGTATTCTGCACTAAAATTTAATGGTGTAAGGCTTTACAAAATGGCCAGGAAGGGGGAAGTCGTAGAAAGAAAACCCAGAGAGGTTTTTATTGATAAGATAGAATTAATATCATTTAAATCTCCCTATATAGAATTTTTTGTAAGGTGTTCAAAAGGAACATACGTAAGGTCATTAGCAAATGACATAGGAAATAAACTTGGTTATGGTGGTTGTCTTAAAGAATTAAAAAGAGTCACAAGTGGCCAGTTTAGTATAGATAATTCATTTAATTTAAGTGAAATTGAGGAAAATAGCTTTAATGTAACAAGTATTAATGATTTATTAAAAGATTATTCAAATATATACGTTAATAATGATCTGGAAAAAATAATAAGAAATGGAAAAAAGTTAATAAAAAATTATTTCAATAGTTTGGAAATTCCATCTTTAAAGTCCAAGGATAAGGTTGTAATTAAAAATGGAAAACGAGTTGTAGCGATCTTAGAATCCCTTAATTCAACAGTTGAGATAAATAAAAAAAATAATAACGATACAATATTTAAAGTGTTAAGAGTTTTAAATAACTCATAAAATATTTGGAGGATACAATGCCACTTGATAGAGAAGACAAATTAGAAGTTGTTAAAGAATATAGTGATGTTATAACAAATGTCGGTGCAACTGAAGTACAGATTGGACTTTTATCAAAAAGAATTGATTATCTTTCTGAACATATGAAAAATGCGTCAAAAGATAACCATTCCAGAAGAGGTTTAGTAAGGCTTGTTGCAAAAAGAAGAAAACTACTTAACTATATGAAACGAAGTAAACCAGAACAATATAACGATTTGATTAAAAAAATAGGATTAAGAAAGTAAAAAGTTCAGGAGGAACTCTTTGGCAATACCATTTAAAACAGTAGAAAAAGAACTATTTGGAAAGCAGTATAAATTTGAAATAGGAAGAGTTGCAAAACAGGCATCAGGCTCGGTAATGGCAACTTGCGGCGGTACAACAGTTTTGGCAACGGTTGTAGCAACAAACGAACCAATAGAAGAAGATTTTTTGCCGCTTACAATTAACTACCAGGAAAAGTCTTATGCTGCGGGAAAGATCCCTGGAGGGTATTTTAAAAGAGAAGGAAGACCCTCGGAGCATGAAGTACTAACATCAAGGTTAATTGACAGGCCTATTAGACCCTTAATAACAAAAGATTTTAAATATCCTACACAGGTGATAATTACGGTTATGTCTACTGATCAGGAAAATTCTCCTGATACATTGGCTCTTACAGCTGCTTCTGCAGCATTAATGATATCTGATATTCCTTTTGAGGGACCAATTGGTGGTGTAAGGGTAGGTAGAGTTGACAACGAATTTGTTTTTAACCCATCACCATCACAAAGAGAAGAAGGTGATCTAAACATTATTGTAGCAGCAACAAATGAAGCTCTTGTAATGGTAGAAGGTGGAGCTAAAGAAGCAAGTGAAGGTGACGTCATTGATGCTCTAATGTATGCCCATGATTGTGCAAAAGAACTTATTAAATTACAGGAAGAACTTACTGATGGATTAAATATAGAAAAACGTCAAATTGCTAAACCTGAAGAGAATACTGAAATAACTGAAATAGTTAAACAATTTGCCAGTGAGAAATTAAAAAGTGCTATAATTGTTGATTCAAAATCAGAAAGAAGAGATCTTATAAAAAGAGTACAAACAGAACTACTTGAAGAGTATGCAGAGAAATTCGAAGATATGGAATCAGAGATTTTAAAAGCCTATGATAAATTGTTAAAAGAACTTGTAAGGGGAATTATTGTAAATGACAAAGTGAGACTTGATACAAGGGATTTTACAACCGTAAGAAAAATTACGGTGGATGTTCCATTTCTACCAAGGACTCACGGATCTGCACTGTTTACCAGGGGTGAAACGCAAGCAGCTGTAATTGCCACTCTAGGTACTTCCTATGATCAACAAAGAATAGATTCACTTGATGGCGATATTACCAAGAAATTCATGCTTCACTATAATTTCCCTCCATATTCTGTTGGTGAAGTTTCAAACAGGTTAGGTACAGGAAGAAGGGAGATTGGGCATGGCGCATTAGCCGAAAGAGCTATCTTACCGGTTTTGCCTGATAATGATGATTTTCCTTATACTATTAGAATTGTTTCAGAAGTAACAGAGTCAAATGGTTCATCTTCAATGGCAACTGTTTGTGGAGCATCTTTGTCATTAATGGATGCAGGTGTACCAATAAGTTCGCCAGTAGCAGGTATTGCTATGGGACTTATAAAAGAAGGAGAAGATTTTGTAATCTTATCTGATATTCTTGGAGATGAAGATCATCTAGGTGATATGGACTTTAAAGTTGCAGGCACAGAAAAAGGTATTACAGCGGTACAGATGGATATAAAAGTTACAGGAGTAACAAAAGAAATACTTACTACTGCACTGAGTCAGGCTAAAGATGCTCGATTTTTTGTTCTTGAGAATATGAATTCATCAATTTCTACATCCAGAGAAGAAATTTCAACATATGCACCAAAAATTCAAACTATGATGGTCCCACAGGATAAAATAAAAGATGTAATTGGACCTGGTGGCAAAATGATTAAGAAAATAGTTGAAGAAACGGGTGTTCAGATTGATATTAATGATGATGGTAAGGTAAATATAGCTTCACCAGATGCAGAATCATGTGAAAAAGCAATTAACTTTATTACTAATATTATAAAAGAACTTGAGGTTGGCGAATATTATTACGGCAAAGTTAAAAGAATCCTCGATTTTGGAGCTATTGTAGAGCTAGTTGGTGGAAAAGATGGATTAGTCCACATATCTGAACTTGCTCCTGAAAGAGTCAAAAGTGTCACTGATATACTAAATGAAGGTGATGAAATACTGGTTAAATGTATATCAAAGGAAAGAGACGGTAAAGTTAGATTAAGTAGAAAAGAAGCTTTAAGTGAAAATATAGAAGACTATAAATAACTTTAATAATTAGTTGTAACCTTGAGTAATCAAAGAATAAAACCAAAACTATTTGTTATTCTAGGTCCTACAGCCATTGGCAAATCAAAAGTTGCATATTATCTTGCCAAAAAATATGGTGCATCTATAATTAATGCTGATTCTCTCCAAGTATACAGGTGTTTTGACATTGGTACTTCAAAACCTACTTCTGAAGAAAAAATAACAGTCCCACATTATTTGATTGATATAATTAATCCGGAACAGGAATTTAATGCTGCTATCTTTAGAGATATGGCAGAAACTATAATCTCAAAACTAACAGAAGAAAATAAAAAGATTATTGTAGTAGGTGGAACTTTTCTTTATGTTAAAATTCTACTTTCAGGACTAATAGAAGAAATTGAATTAAAACCTGAATTAAGAGATAAAATAGAAACAATTAAAGAAAACAAAGGATTGCCATATCTATACAGAATCTTAATTAAAGTAGACCAGGAGTCAGCCAACAAAATTAAACCTAATGATTTTATAAGAATACAGCGATCACTAGAAGTTTTTTTTAGTACCAGAATGAAAATGTCTGATTTACAACAAAAGCATGGTTTTAATAACGATAATTACAAAATATGTAAAATTGGTTTACAAATGGAAAGAGAGGAACTAAATATAAGAATTAATCAACGAGTTGATAGAATGGTACGAAATGGTTTTATTGAAGAAGTTAAGAGCTTAATAAATAAAGGTTATGATACAGATTTAAAGCCAATGAAATCAATAGGATATAAAGAATTAAACAGTTTTTTATCCGGAACTTTGGAAAAGCACGAAGCTATTGATTTAATAAAACAAAACACAAGAAGATATGCCAAGAGGCAAATGACCTGGCTGAGAAAAGAAAAAGACATCAACTGGTATAGCAGGGAAACTGAATTATCAAAAATCGAAGAAAGATTTATTGAATTTTTTAGCAACTAATCTAGTTTATTAAGTTCATTATCAACTTCTTTTAAATACTTATCATTTTCATTAGACATCAAAATTCTTTGTTGAATTTTTCTTTTTAATATTAGAAATCTAATTAGCATAATCAAACCAAAAAATAATACTGCAACAGGTAATAACCATATTATAAGTCTAAAGCCTTTTGCAGGTGGAGAGGAAAGAACGGAAACTCCATAACTGTTTATAAAATAGTTTAGAATTTCATCTTTTGAATGACCTTCCTGTAATTTGGTTTTAATAATATTCTTGAAATCTTTTGCTAAATCCGAGTTTGATTCGGCTACTGTCTGTCCTCTGCATACTGGACAAAGAAGTTCATTAGAGATTTCTGAAACTTGTTTATCTATTGAATCAGCATATGTATTTAAAATTAAAATATTCGAAATAATGGAAGTAATAATGAAAATATATATGAGATTATTTTTGTTAATTATCATTTGTTATTTAGTAGTTGATTACAATAATAGTTAAGAATGCTATCATTTAATTCGCCCTGGAATCTATTTAAGATATTACCATCTTTTGTTATAAAAAATGTTTCGGGAACACCTTGTATTCCATAATTTACATGGATTTCATTTAAAGGATCATGTGTATTTATATAATCTGAAGGATAAGAATTAATAAAAGTAAGTGCATTTTCCCTATCATCCCATATATTAACACCTAAAAAAACAATATCTGAATCTTTAAACCTTATATTGGCTCTGTTTAGTGCTGATGTTTCATCTTTGCAAGGTATACACCAGGAAGACCAAAAGTTTAATACTACTGATTTTCCTACTAAATTTTGAAGCTTTATAGTTTTATTATCAAATGTATTTAATGAAAATGATGGTGCTGTTTTACCTACCAAAGGGGAAATATTAATGGAGGTGTTTTTTGAAAATAGAGCTAAATACATTACTAATATAAAAAGAATAATTGCTAAAAATGTTAATATAGCTGATAAATTTGTTTTAATATTTTGCATATCTATTAATATTATCGACGTAATATTAGAAAATAAATTATTATCTGAAGAGATTAAATCATATGAATAAACTAATTATTGTTTCAAACAGGTTACCCATAACTTTAAATACTTCCAGCGGAAAAATTAAAGTTAAACCAAGTGTTGGTGGTTTGGCAACTGGAATCAGTTCGTTAAAAGTTAAAAATGAAAAGATCTGGATTGGTTGGCCGGGGATGGATTTTACCAAGAGTAAGAAAAAAGAAATTAAAGACCTTAATAATCTTCTAAATAAACAGAATCTATATCCTGTATTTTTATCTGATATAGAAATTGATGAATATTATCATGGATTTGCGAATGAAACTATTTGGCCTTTATTTCATTATTTTGTACAATATGCAAAATATGAAAAAGTGTTTTGGCAAAGGTATAAAGAAGTAAATGAAAAATTTTGTGAAGAAGTATTAAAAATTGCTAAGCCAGATGATGTTATCTGGATACATGATTATCATCTTATGCTACTGCCTAAATTGATAAGAGATAGGATGCCTGATGTTCAGATTGGTTATTTTTTACATATTCCATTCCCTTCTTCAGAGATATTCAGATTACTCCCATGGTGCAAAGAAATAATTGAAGGATTGTTAGGTGCTGATTTGATAGGTTTTCATACATTTGATTATGTACGGCATTTTGGTGAAAGTGTCAGAAGAATATTGGGGATTGATCACCATCTTGGGCAGTTTAATGTTGATAAAAGACCAATTAAAACAGAAATATTCCCTATGGGAATTGATTATAAAAAATATTCAAAAGCATCTTCAAATAAAATTGTCAAAGAAAAAATTAAAAAGATAAAAAAAAGAATCGGCGGAGACTATACAAACATACTGTCAATTGACAGACTGGATTATACTAAAGGGATAATTCAAAGATTAGAAGCTTTTAAATTATTTTTAGAGAAATATCCAAATTATAAGAACAAAGTTTTATTTTTTCTTATTGTTGTTCCTTCAAGAACTGAGGTACCTCATTATAAACAGTTAAAAGACCAAATTGATAATCTTGTTGGCAATATAAACAGTAAATATGGAAATTTAAGTTGGGAACCCATAAGATATCTATACAGGTCTTTTGAATTCAACGATTTAATTTCACTCTATTCCATTGCCGACGTACTATTTATAACCCCAATAAGAGATGGCATGAATCTGGTTGCAAAAGAATATGTTGCAACTAAAACTGATGGTAATGGCGTTCTTATACTCGGCGAAATGGCTGGTACAGCAAAAGAACTTGGAGAAGCAATAATAATTAATCCAAATGATACAGAAGAAACTTCTGATGCGATTAAAATTGCAATTGAAATGCCAAAAGAAGAAAAGGTATTAAGAATGAAAGGTATGCAAAATAGATTAGAAAGGTATGACCTACAAAGGTGGGCAACTGACTTTATTGAAAGACTTGAACAGGTAAAAGATATTAGGGAAAAAATGAATTCAATTGAGATTTCTGAAGATACAATAAAGATTCTTTCAAAACAGTATAAAAATAGCAAGAACTGTCTTTTTTTGCTAGATTATGATGGATCACTGGTTGAATTTGATAAGAACCCTAAAAATGTTAAACCAGATAAAGAATTGTCAGATATTCTGAAAAAAATTACAAAAAATCCCAAAACTGAAGTTGTAATAATAAGTGGTAGAGACAAAGAAACTTTGGAAAACTGGCTTGGCAACTTAACCGATGGATTATCCGGCGAACATGGAATATGGATAAAAGATAACGGCGAATGGGAAACAATGGAGAATCTAACAAGTGAATGGAAAATAGATATTAGACCAATTCTAGAATTATTTGTCGATAGGACACCCGGATCATTCATAGAAGAAAAGAATTATTCACTTGCATGGCATTACCGTAAAGTTGATCCTGCCCTTGCCGCTGTTAGGGTTGGTGAATTAAAGGATGCCCTTTCTCACATCACTGAAAATCTAGAAGTTGGTGTTCTTGAGGGGAATAAAGTTATTGAAATTAAACATTCAGCTATAAATAAGGGTAGGGCAGCATTAAACTGGCTAAATAAAAAGCAATGGGATTTAATTATTGCAATTGGTGATGATTGGACGGATGAAGATATTTTTGAAGTACTTCCTGAAGATTCTTATACTATTAAAATTGGCCATGGAGTATCAAAAGCAAGGTTTAGATTGCCTTCTGTTAAATCAGCACGTGATTTCTTAAAGAAATTAACAAATAAAAATTAAAATTTCTAATTATGAAAACTGATTATAATTTATTTTTATACAATTATTTATCCAAATTTCGAATATTTAATACATTTGCATCAAAAGTTCTTTTCATCACATTTATTAGTTTCTTGGTAGCTTTTATACCTATAGTTATCATATTGTTACAATACAGTCTTTCTTTACAACAGATATTATTAATTTGTTATATGTTTTTTATCTCACTTGCGATTGGATTGGTACTCTTATCTTTTTTAATAAATTCTTTGTTAGTTCCTGTTAAGCTTGTTTGCGATTCACTTTCGGAGTACAAAAAAAGTAAGTTGTTGCCAATACTGCCTTCAATATACAGTGATGAACTGGGTATTTTAATGAAAGATGTTCAGGAATTTGTTGATTCAACCAACACAAAAATGAGTTCACTTACAAAAAACCTTATGATAGACCACCTTACAGGTGTGTACAATAGGTTGAGCTCTGAAAAAAGAATAAGTGAAGATATTGCAAGAGTTAAAAGAAACAATGAAATATTAACTGTGGCAATGTTTGATATAGATGACTTTAAACTTTGTAATGACTATTATGGTCACAACGTAGGAGATAAATGTTTAATTGAAGTTGCGAATACAGTAAAAAATAATTTAAGAGAAAGTGACTGGATAGCAAGATGGGGTGGTGACGAATTCCTTGTAGTATTTTCAAATGTTGATTCAGATACATCAAGTAAAGTTCTTATAAGAATTATGGAAATTTTAAAAAATACAAAAATTACAACAGACGAAAAAACAATTAATATGTCTGTAAGTATAGGAATAACTGAACTTGTAGAAAACGATGATTATATTTCTATTCTAAATAGGGTTGATATGGCTCTATTAGATGCAAAAAAGAAGGGAAAATCTAACATAGTTATTGATAAAATAGAGTTTCATTAAAAAAATAATATTAAATATTTCAGGAATAATCCGGATATTCTGAAGGGTCTACATGTACTATAATTTCTGAATTTGGGATTCTTCTTTCAAGCTCTTTTATAATTTCTTCTGATAAATCATGAGCGACAATGAAACTTAGTTTTTTATTAACTTCCAGATGAAATTCTATAAATTTAGTTGCTCCTGTTTTCCTTGTTCTTAATTTATGAAATCCTTTAATTTCCTTACTGTGTTCATTAATAACACTTTCTATAATACTTAATTTATCTTGTGAAAGTTCACGGTCCATTAGAACATCAATGGAATTTTTGATAATTTCGTAAGTTGAATAAATAATATAAACTGAAACTAAAATTGTTATTAATGAATCAAGTGTGGTTAAACCAGTGATTTTTACCAGAAACAAACCAGAAATAATTGTAATATTTGTATAAAGGTCAGTTTTAAAATGAAAACTGTCTGCATGCAAAGCTATACTTTCGGTATTTATTGCAACTTTTTTTAGGAATCTTGATAAAATAAAACTTGTGAATAAAGAAATTATCATAATTATAATTCCTTTATCAAGTTGTTGTAATATTGTATTTGAATTTAATCGTTTTAAAGCTTCAAAGATTAAAAACAGGGATGTTGTTATTATTATAAATCCCTGGAATAGGGCCGCTATTGCTTCAGCTTTTTCATGTCCATATTTATGTTCTTCGTCAGCAGGTTTTGAAGAATGATATATTGAGAAATAATTTATTATAGAAGCAGAAAGATCCACAAAAGAATCGATTGCAGATGCTATAATACTAAGAGAGTTAGTTAAGAGTCCAAAACTAATTTTTAAGCAAAATAATGAAAAACTTACAATAATGGATATAGATGCAGCAACTTTTTTATTATTATACTGATTCAATATAAAAGTATTATATTTTATCTTTTATTTGATTCTCAAGTTTTTTCTTATATTCATCAAGATCAATATTTATTCTTGATGCACCACTTTCAATTGCTGCTTTGGCAACTGCAACTGATTCCCATACAAGTACCCTTGGGTCAAAAGGTTTAGGAACAATATAATCAGGGCCGAATTCGAAAATTTCATTTTTATAAGCTGATGCTACACTGTCAGGAACTGGTTCTTTTGCAAGTGCTGCCAAAGACATTGCTGCAGCAACTTTCATTTCTTCATTAATAGCATGTGCCCTTACATCTAGAGCTCCTCTGAATATAAAAGGAAATCCTAGTACGTTATTTACCTGGTTTGGATAGTCGGAGCGACCCGTAGCCATAATAATATCATTCCTTGCATCATGTGCATCGGGATATGTAATTTCAGGATCTGGATTTGCCATTGCAAAAATAATTGGGCTGTCATTCATTGTTTTGATCATATCTTTTGTTATGGCACCGCCATTTGATAAACCAACAAATACGTCAGCACCTTTTAACGCATCCGCAATGGTCCTTTTAGGAGTATCAATAATAAATCTTTCTTTTTGAGGATTTATACCTTCTTTTCGACCTTCATAAATAACACCACGGCTGTCACACATAATCATATTTTCACGTTTCGCACCTAAAGTTATAAAAAACTCAGCACATGCAATAGCAGATGCCCCAGCGCCGTTAAAAGCGAATTGTAAGTCTTTCATTTCTTTTCCAACAAGTTCAGAGGCATTTAGAAGTCCAGCTCCAGATATAATGGCTGTACCGTGTTGGTCATCGTGAAATACAGGAATGTCCATCTCTTTCTTTAAAGTTTCTTCAATGTAAAAACATTCCGGAGCTTTGATATCTTCAAGGTTAATTCCGCCAAATGTAGGTTCAAGATATTTAACTGTTTTTATGAGTTCATCAGGGTCTTCAGTGTTGATTTCAATGTCATAAGCATCTACGTTAGCAAACTTTTTAAAGAGTATGCCTTTACCTTCCATTACGGGTTTTCCAGCGATTGCTCCTATATTTCCAAGTCCAAGTACGGCAGTACCGTTTGATATAACAGCTACAAGATTTGCTTTATTGGTATATTCAAAAGCAAGGTCTTCATTTTTACTAATTTCAATACATGGTTCAGCCACTCCCGGAGAGTATGCTAATGATAAATCCCACGCTGTATCGCAAGGTTTAGTAGGTGTAATTTCAAGTTTACCTTTTGGGTCTCTGCTATGATATTCCAGTGCTGCTTTTTTCATATCAGACTGATCGTCACTCATTTTAAATATTTCCTCCGAAAATTAAAATCTGAAAATGTAATAAAATTATACACTCTTAATTTAAATAACACTTTCATAACAGTATTAAAATAGTTTTAATATCTAATTGGAATAGACTATTATAAGAATTATTAATAAGTAGTCAATAATTTATAGAAATATTAGATTATTATTATCTTTAAAATTTCTGCCAAAAATTAATTCCAAATAAATCCAAAAATTTCTGGCCGTAAATATTTAAGTAATAGATTTTGTCAAATAACATTAGAAGACCAACAAATATTAAAGTAAAGCCCACAATGTATTTATAGTAAATATAGTGTTTCCTAATAAATTTAAATGCAGTCAATGCTTTATTAAAGGCAATACCTGTTAAAATAAAAGGGATGCCTAATCCTAAGGAATAAACGAGAAGGAGTAAACCACCTTTTAAAGCACCACCAGTTGTACTTGCATAAAGAAGGATTGTTGCAAGTATTGGCCCAACGCATGGCGTCCAAGCAAAACCAAAAGCACATCCAAGTAAGAAAGTACCAAATAGTCCTAGGCTATTTGTTCTAATGTTTAATTTTTGTTCTTTATAAAGAAAAGGAATATTTACTAATTCCATTGTAAAAAATCCAAGTAGTATGATAGCTACTCCTGAAATATGAAGAAGTAAGGATTTATTTTCCTGAAGAAATTGACCAAAAAATGAAGCTGAAATACCCAGTGAAACAAAAATACATGTAAACCCTAAACCAAAAAAAATACTCGGTATTAGAATATCTTTTATTTTATTTGTATTTTCTGTATCAGTTAATTCATCAAATGAAAGCTTTGTTACAAGTGAAAGGTATCCTGGTATTAATGGAAGTACACATGGTGATAAAAAGGATATTACTCCAGCTAAAAATGCTGCAATCCAGCTAACTTCTATTAAATTCGGATTCATTTTAAAATTTCTTTTAAAAGTTGGTTAAAAAGTTTTTCTCCTTCTTCACCAAGGAATGGGCCATAATTTATTTTTGAGATATTTCCTTCTTTGTCGATGAAATAAGTTACTGGTAATGCAAGTAAATTATATTTTTCCTGCATATCGCCTTTTGGGTCATAAAGATTTATATATGTTATACCAAATTCTTTTAAAGTTTCCTCTGCTTCACCTTTGTCGTCCATTACATTTATACCAAGTAATACAAGATCATTCTTTTTCTGAGTTTTCCATACGTTTTCTAAAAATGGCATTTCATCTCTGCATGGAGCACACCAGGAAGCCCAAAAGTTTATAATTACTGGTTTGCCCTTGAATTGATTTAATTGATAGTTAGTGCCATTGGAAAATGCCGGTAAATCAAAATTCTTTGCTGTCCTTGAAATACCATTGGAACTATCCGTAGTGCATGAAGCGGAAAAAAGAAATAAGAATAATATTATTAATGTATAACTTCTCATAATTTTATTTATATCCTTAGTTTTGGATTATAACTTTTAATAAGTTTAATAACATTACTGTTTATATCTGAAATTTCATCAATATCGTTGTAATAATTAAGAATCTTGTTTTTCATATTTGTGTTATTTATTAATTTTAATGTCTGTTTAAATACTTTATTGGTACTCCAGTCAATATCATTAAACAGAAAAGGATAATTTTTTTTTGAAAAACCAATTAAATAATAACCTCCATCATTTGTTGGTCCTATAACTGAATTAAAACCACCTGATAATGTTGAAAATGATTGTTCGATATTTTTATCTGATAATTCAATACAATCAGTGCCAATTACAATTGTGTTTAAATAACCTTTCTTAAAAGATGTATCAAATGCATGTGATATTTTCTCTCCAAGATTATTACCTTTTTGAGGTTCAATATCTTTAATATTTAACCACGTCGAAATTTCTTTTGTTTTTTCTTCAGGTGAATATTGTATAGATGTTTTATAATTATTTGAATTTGTAAATTGAGAAAGCAGATGTTTAACAAAAATTGAATATATATCTGCAGCTTTTTTGTAACCTATTTCTTTTCCAAGTCTGGTTTTAACCTGTCTCGGTTCAGGATATTTTAGGAATATTATTAAATTATTTTTAAGCATTCCTATTGAGTGGTGTTTCCACCGCAGCTACTTCCATTTCCAGCTGTACATCCAAAGCAGTGGGAATCAAATCTTATTTTTCTGTTTAACAGGGTATTAAAATTAAAATCATGGATGTTAAGAGATTTATTCTTAACTGTTATATCCATATCAAGCATTTGGTTGAAATCACAGTCATATAATTTCCCATCATAACTAACACTAATTATATTTCTGCACATAATTCCATTTGCAGCATCAGTATTAAAAGAGTTTATAAGCTTGTTCATATAATCTTCATAAGCATTAAGATTTTCAAGTTGTTGTTTGAATCTGTTAATTGGCATATTTGTAATTGTAAATAACCTGTTAAATGTAATGTCGTACTTATCCTTTAATTCTATTTTAAAATCATTTTCAAGGCTCGCCTGATCCGCTGGTAGGTATGCTCCAACGGGATTGTATACAAGATTTAATTGTAGTTCGGGATTGTCTGATCCGTACCCAACTGAATTTAATAATTTGATAGAATCAATACTCTTTTCAAAAACTCCTTTACCTCGTTGTTTATCAGTGAAATATTCCTGATAGTAGGGAAGGGAGGAAATAACTTCTAATTTATTTTCTGCAAAAAAAGTTGGTAGATATTTTTTTGATTCTCCTGTTACAGGGTTTCCATCAAATGTAACGGTTAGATTATGTCTAACCATAATATGTTTATTTAATTTTTTTGCTTCCAATACAAAATAATCGAAATGTGGATTTAGTTCTGGTGCTCCTCCTGTCAGATCTAAGTTTATTATTTCCTTATTATCATAAAGAATTTGCAGACATCTGTTGATTGAATCAATATCCATCTGTTCCTTTCTTTTTGGAGATGCATCCACATGGCAATGCAGACATGCCTGATTACATAATTTTGTGATGTTTACTTGTAATGTATTAATTGTTGTGGGTGACAGTTTTAAAGAGTTCTTTTCAATAAATTCTTTAAAATCATAATCACATTTGTTATTACAACTTGCCATTATATGAGTAATTTCCTAGATTGCGCCGTTCTTTTTCATGATATTCTGCATCTGAACAGCATGAATCAGTTTTATTCCAGCTTCGAGTGAAGCTGCAACATGAACTGCTTCGGTCATCTGCTCGGGATTTGCCCCTGTCTCAAGGCATTGAGTTGTATAAGCATCAATACAATAAGGGCATTGTTTTGAATGAGCTATAGCTAATGCAATAAGAGATTTTTCTCTTTTTGTCAGGGAACCATCTGTATTTATTGCTGCATTATAATAATCAAAAAACTTATCCATTAAATCCTTGCTGAATTTGCCAACTTCCGAAAATTTTTTTAAGTCATCAGAATTGTAATAATCCATATTGTTCTCCAGTAATTATTTAACAGCAGCTTTTATTGCTGCTATTTTCATTAATGCTGCATGATGATTCAGAAATATCTCCATTGGGTTCAAGTATAGTAAAACTTCCAAGATATGGAGGATAATTTAATTTTTCAAGTGTATCAGTACAAATTACAACAACCTGGTTTCTTGAAAAGACATGGCCTTCATCATCAATAATGACTTTGAAAGGGCCATTGTATATTGCCCTGTGTCCCTGGAAGTTACACTCGGATGATTTTTGAAATTTAAATGCTCTCACAGTTATAGAATAGAAATTTATATTTTCAATATTTTTCCAGAAATCCTTTTTTAAGACCTCTAAGCCATAAAAACCTGTTTTCTCAAGTGAAGATAAAAAATCTGTTTCCGTTAAAGCACCTGCAAGACATTCACCCCAGAGTTGTTTGTTGTTTTTTATGTCTTCAGATGTCTCTATTTCAGAAACAATATCGGAAATAACAATACGTCCATTATTTTTTAATATTCTCCAAATATCTGAAAATACTTTATTCTTATCCTGAGAAAGATTTATTACACAGTTTGAAGTTACCAGGTCAATAGAATTGTTTGTTGCGGGTATGTCTTCTAAATATCCTTTTCTAAACTCAACATTGCCATAACCAAGGTTTTCTGAAACCAGTACTTTTGATTCATTTGCTACCTGTAGCATATTGTCAGTCATATCTATTCCTATTACAGTCCCAGTATCACCGACTAATTTTGAAGCAATAAAACAGTCTATTCCTGCTCCAGATCCTAGATCAAGAATATTTTCTCCTATTTGTATGTTTGCTTTTATAATTGGGCTGCCACATCCATAAAATCTATCAAGGACTTCTTGTGGTATATGGTCTATGTCTTGCTGAGGATAACTTGTAGGACAACAAAGGTCTTCCTGTGGTTTGTCTGCGGCTTCACTGTAGAACTCTTTTACATCTTCTCTAGTAGGATTGTCCATTTAATATCTCCTGAGATTGCTGAAATAAGAAAAAATGAAAAATATCGTAACTTTTTATACTATATTTACGTTTACAATAAATCTATAGTTTTACTATTATTTTGAAGTAAAAAAAATATAATGTATTTTAGTTTGATTCACAATTTTTATATTAGTTTCACATAAACATATATATGTTAAAAGCAATAATTTTTGATTTTGACGGGATAATAGCTGATACGGAGCCAATGCATTTAGAGGCCTTCAGGATTGTTTTAAAAGAAATTAATATAGAACTATCTGATCAAGAATATTACAGTAAATACCTGGCTTACGATGATAAAACACTTTTCAAAAAAATAATGGAAGATAATGAAAAAGACTACAATAAAACTAATATAGAAAATTTAATAGATAAAAAGCATATATTAATTACCGAACTTTTTACCAGTCGTATAAGTCTGTTTGCAGGTTTTGAAGAATTTTTAGGATTAGTAAAAGATAGATTTGTTCTATCCATCGCCTCTGGTGCATTAAAGTCAGAAATTGAATTTATCTTAAATAAATTCAATTTATTAAGTTTTTTTCAAATAATTGTTGCTGCAGATGAAGTAATTAATTGTAAACCACATCCTGAACCATTTCTTAAAGCGCTTGAAAAATTAAATGATTTTCACGATAATAAAATTGAACCAACAGAATGTCTTGTATTTGAAGATTCTAATTACGGCGTAGAAGCAGCAAAGACAGCAGGAATGAAATGTATAGGAATTACAAACAGTTATGACCGTAATACTTTAAGAAAAGCGGATCTTCTAGTTGATAGTTTTAATGAATTAAACATTGATATAATAGAAAGTCTTTTTATTAAAAGTTAAATCCGTAACTTCTTTTATTATTGCCTCCATTTCCTGTTAATTTAAAACATATAATATTAAAAAAAGACGTAATAATGGTAAGATAGGCTGCAGAATTAAAGATTACGTTATACACTTTATTGTATTAAACTTATAATAATTACAGGTTAAGATTATAATAATTTTTAAATTGATTCTATATTAATGAGAAATATGAAAAAAGGAATTTTATATGTATTGTCAGGTCCCTCAGGTAGTGGGAAGACAACATTAGCAAAACATGTTGTAAATACCGTCAAATATGTAGATTTTGCGATTTCTTATACTACAAGAAAAATAAGAAATGGTGAAAAAGACGGTGTTGACTATAAATTTATTGATGAAGAAATATTCAAGTCTATGATAGACAAGAATCAATTTGCAGAATGGGCCGAAGTTCATGGGAATCTATATGGAACACCAATAAATGAGATAGATAAGGTTCTTGATAAAGGAATAGATACATTATTGGATATTGATGTACAGGGTTCATTACAAATTAAAAAGAAATATAAAAATTCAGTCCATATTTTTCTTATACCTCCTGACCTACTTACTTTAAGAAAAAGATTGAGTAAAAGAAACACTGAAAATGAATCTCAACTTGAAAATCGAATGAAAATGGCTATAAAAGAAATTTCCAGAATTAATGACTATGATTATATTATTGTAAGTGACAATATTGATAAATCATTAAAAAAATTAGAGTCTATTATAGAATCCGTAAGATTAAAAACTGAATATGTTATAGATGATATATTTAAACTATACAATATTAACAATTTAAACAGTTGATTATAGAGTATACATAAAGGAATGCATTAAGTTATAATGATTAGATTAAACGATATAATTGATAAAGTTACAACTTATAAAGAGATATCTGATAATGAACTTGATCTAATTAAAAAGGCATACATTTATTCGGCAAAGGTGCATTCAGGTCAAAAAAGAGTGTCCGGAGAGGCTTATCTTAGTCATCCGCTTGAAGTTTCAGCAATATTAGCTGATTTAAAACTGGATATTTCAACTATTACGACAGGTCTTTTACATGACACGGTTGAAGACACACTAGCTACAATTGAAGAAATTGATAAAATGTTTGGTAAAGATATTGCCTTTCTGGTAGATGGAACAACAAAAATTAGTAAATTAGAATATGTCTCTAAAATTGAAAGCCAAGCTGAAAGTTTTAGAAAATTTATACTTGCAACAGCTAAAGACATTAGGGTTGTCTTAATAAAACTTGCTGACAGACTTCATAACATGAGGACGCTTAAATACCTTCCCGACGATAGAAGAAAAAGAATTTCACAGGAAACAATGGATATTTATGCCCCACTCGCCCACAGACTTGGAATTAACTGGATAAATACAGAACTCGAAGACCTTGCATTCCAGTACTCAAATCCAAAAGATTACAGGAAAGTAACAAAATTAGTATCAAGTAAGAAAAAGGAATGGAGAAATTACCTTAAAGAAGTTAAGAATACGATTTCATCAAAATTAAATGAATTAAATATTGATGCTGATGTTACTGGAAGATTTAAACATAATTATGGTATTTATAGAAAAATGCAGTTCCTAAATAAAAATTTTGAAAATGTCTACGATATACTAGCATTCAGGGTGCTAACAAATAGTGAGAATGAATGTTACCAAACTTTAGGTGCAATACATACTATATGGAAACCTATTCCCGGCAGATTTAAAGATTATATTGCTCTACCAAAAACTAATGGATATCAGTCACTTCATACAACTGTACTTGGACCACTGGGTGAACAGGTAGAAATTCAGATTAGAACAAAGAATATGCATGAATACGCTGAATATGGTGTAGCAGCACACTGGAATTATAAAGATGAGAGTCGAAACGGTAACGGAAGTTACGAAATGTACTCAATGCTCAGGAAACTTGTTGAACATAAGGACATTGAAGACCCCACAGAGTTTCTTGATGCAATTAAAGGAGAACTTATTTCAAATCTTGTATATGTCTTTACACCCGGGGGAGACCTTATTGAACTACAGCAGGGTGCAACACCTGTAGATTTTGCCTATGCAATACACTCAGATATTGGCGATCATTGTAACAGAGCCATGGTAAACAGGACACTTGTTCCACTTGAATACAAATTAAGAACAGGTGATACCGTTGAAATTACTATTAATAAAGAACAAAAACCAAACAGGGACTGGCTTTCATTTGTTGTAACATCAAAAGCAAAAACAAAAATCAGATCATGGTTAAGAACACTTGAAAATGAAAAAGCAGAAGAAATCGGTAAATCCATTGCGGAAAGGAAACTAAAAGTTAAAGGAATAAACATTAATGAAATATTAAAAAAAGATAAGATTAACGAAATATATAAAAAATTTGAATTAAACAATGTTGACGAATTATACAGGGCAGTGGGATTTGGGAAAATTTCAATGAATGATTTAATAAAAATTGTAAATCCAGATACAGAATTACATACTGCGGACAAAGTATCCCGTATAGATAAAATAATTAAAAATATAAGAAAAGATGAATTAAAGGGTGCGATACTTATAAAAGGCTTTGATGATATTATGACAAGATTTGCAAAATGTTGTTCTCCGCTTCCAGGGGAATCAATATCTGGATTTATTACAAGAGGTAAAGGAATTACAATTCATAAGAATGACTGTCCGCACCTTCTTGAAGTTGATCCACAAAGAAAGATTGATGTAGAATGGGATATTAAATTTAATGAACAAATGCCAGCTAAAATATTAGTGGAATGCATTGATAAACCCGGAATTTTATCAAAATTAACTAAAACTATTTCTTCATCTGATGTAAACATTCTAAGAGTTGAAATGGATAGTCTTGATATTGAAAAAGCCAAAGGAGTATTCAATTTAACAGTGGACAATATAAATCAGTTATTTGCTGTTATAGAATCACTAATGAAAGTCAAAGGTGTATTGTCAGTTGACAGGATATTTGACGATTCACAAGAGGTATAAAAAGTAATATTTATTCATAATCATTGAAACTAAAAATATTGCCATATATAATCAAGTTCCTAATATGCTGATTTCCCTTTATAAAGATTATAAAAGAAAAAAAAGATGTCGAGAGTTATTGAATTTAACTAAATCAATAATAAATTCCAATAAACACAGTATTAACATAGATACAAGGAATATAATTAACGAAAAAATTCAATTATTAGAAGAATCTTTGGAGTTAAACGATATAAAAAATATAGAATCATCTTACAGTTCATTAAAAAATTTCTACGATCAAAACCTTTCACAACACTCAAAATCAAAATTAAGACAAAATGTAGAAGCAATAGTCATAGCTTTATGCTTGGCACTTCTTATAAGAACATTTATAGTACAGCCATTTAAAATTCCTTCCGGGTCGATGATCCCGACACTTTTAATTGGTGACCATCTCTTGGTTAATAAATTTATATACGGTACCAAAATACCATTTACAAATATTAGAATACTTCCAGTTGAAGATATAAATAGAGGAGATGTGGTTGTATTTAGATTTCCAGTAAATGATTCTGTTAACAAAGGAGTACATTATATAAAAAGAGCAATTGGACTACCTGGAGATGAAATAAATATTGAAGGAAGAGATGTATTTATAAATGGAGAAAAAATAAAGCAGGTTTACGATGGTAATTATCAGTACTATGAACAGGGGACAGAAGTCCTAACGGATAAGTATATAGATACGATATCTGAGAATATATTTGACGTAATTTACAAAAAATCTTCAATTAACACCACAAAAGGCAAAACTAATTTTCCAATAACTGTTCCAGAGGGAAACATCTTCGTTCTTGGTGATAACAGAGACAATAGCTATGATAGCAGATTTTGGGGTTTTGTCCCGATAGAAAATATTTCAGGTAAAGCTTTTTTGATACACTGGTCATGGGATTTTGATAATGATAATATATTTAACAAGGTAAGATGGGATAGGATATTTTCCAGTATTAATTAATAGGAGGATATTATAATGTTAAAGAATATTTTTTGGATTCTTATTCTCGTAATAGTATTAATAGTTGGATACCAACTAGTTCCTATTTATTATAGGGCTTTTTCTCTGGAGGGTATATGCCAGGAAAATGCTGATTTATTCCATAGATACAATAAGGGTTATATCAAAAATAAGTTAAATGACGACTTAGATAGAATAAATATACCCCGGAATCAAAGAGAAACGGCTTTAACAAAAACTAAAGAAGTCATTATTGTTGAAATATATTATGAGGATACAGCAGATTTTTTTGGATACTATAAAAAAGATTATGTTTTTGTTAAAGAATGTAACGGTGTATTAACTAGTGTTGTTAAATAATAAGTTATGAAAGAAAAAACAATATTAAGTTCAAAAGATTTAGAAAGAAAAACTACAAGAATTGTTCATGAAATTTTGGAAGATAATAATGACATTAACGATATAGCAATTGTAGGTATTAAAACAAGAGGAGAATACTTAGGTCGAAGAATTACAGAAAAATTAAATTCTATTGAAAACAAGAATATTCCATTTGGTACGCTTGATATAACTCTATACCGCGATGACTTAAGAAATAACCTTATATTGCCGGAACTAAAAGAAACAGACATCCCCTTTAATGTAGAAAATAAAACAATAATACTTGTAGATGATGTACTTTTCACAGGACGGACTATAAGGGCTGCCATAGATGCAGTAATGGATTTTGGAAGACCGGCAATTATAAAGCTCGCGGTACTTATTGATAGGGGTCTAAGGGAACTACCTATTCAAGCTGATTATATAGGTTTAAGCATAGAGACCGCTTCAACTCAGAAGATAAAAGTATTCTTAAAGGAAAAAGACAAAAAAGATAAAGTTGTTTTGTTGAACAATAATGGAATTTAAAAGAAAAAATATAATATCAATTGCAGAACTAAGTGCTGATGAAATATTGCACATTCTTGATACTGCTTCTTCTATGAAAGAAGTAACTTCAAGAAATATGAAAAAAGTTCCTACTTTAAAAGGAATAACCGTAGTTAATCTGTTTTTTGAGCCAAGTACCAGGACAAGGTCTTCTTTTGAAATAGCGGAAAAGAGACTAAGTGCTGACATTTTAAACTTTACTTCGTCTCAAAGTAGTGTTGTCAAAGGTGAATCATTATCTGACACAGCAAAAAATCTTGAGTCTATGGGCGCAAGTATAATAGTTATGCGACATTCAATGTCTGGTGCACCCTGGGTATTAGCTAGGGAAACATCAGCATCAATTATCAATGCGGGTGATGGACGGCATGAGCATCCAAGTCAATCATTACTGGACTTGTTTACAATTAGACAAGTTAAAGGAGAAATCAAAAATTTAAATGTACTTATTGTGGGAGATATCCTTAATAGCAGAGTTGCAAGATCAAATATTCACGGATTATTAAAACTAGGTGCCAAAATAAAACTGGTAGGACCTGGATCACTGGTGCCGGATTATTTTGAACAGCCTGGTGTAAAAATATTTTATAACCTGGAGAAAGCATTAGAAAACGCAGATGTAATAATTATGCTTCGTGTACAGAAGGAAAGAAAAAGTCTAGAATATTTCCCTTCAATTAGGGAATATTCAAGATTTTATGGGCTTACAGGAGAAAAACTAAAAATTGCTAAAAATGATGTAACTATAATGCACCCTGGACCTATTAACAGGGGTGTTGAGATGACATCCGAGGTTGCTGATGACAGCAGGTCTGTGATACTTGACCAGGTTACAAATGGTATAGCTGTAAGAATGGCTATGCTTTACTTAAGTGCGAGCTGGAGATCAAATAATTTATGAAGACTTTAATAAAAAATGGAAAAGTTATAGATCCATCACAGAAGATTGAAAAAAAAATGAATATTCTTATTGATGGAAAAATTATTAAAGATTATCCGGTAAATATTAAAGAATTAGAAAAAAGAAAGGATTTAAAAGTTATTGATGCAAAAGGTCTTATTGTTGTACCGGGACTTATAGATATTCATGTACATCTAAGAGAGCCCGGTTTCGAATATAAAGAAACTATTAAAACTGGAACACTATCTGCAGCTGCTGGTGGTTTTACCTCTATAGCCTGCATGCCAAATACTAACCCAATTAATGACAATGCATCTGTTACAGACTACATATTACTAAAAGCAAGAACTGAAGGAATTGTTAATGTTCTTCCAATTGGTGCAATAACAAAATCAGAAGAAGGAAGCGAACTTGCAGAAATTGGAGAAATGTATAAAGCAGGATGTGTAGCAATATCAGATGATGGAGTCCCTGTCACAAATTCCAATTTAATGAGAAGGGCTATGGAATATGTAAAAGCTTTTAATATACCTGTAATAGTTCATGCCGAAGATACTTATCTTTCTGACGATGGTGTAATGAATGAAGGAAAAATATCAACTATGCTCGGGCTTAAAGGAATTCCGAATGCTTCAGAAGAAGTTATGATTGCAAGAGATATATTCCTTTCTGAATTAACCGGTACAGATTTACATATATGCCATGTTTCTACTGAAGGGTCAGTAAGAGTAATAAAGGAAGCTAAAAAAAGAGGTGTAAAAGTAACCGCCGAGGCAACACCTCACCATTTTCTATTAACTGATGAAGAGGTTGGTAATTACAATACGAATGCGAAAATGAATCCACCTCTTAGATCCTCTAAAGATGTAAAAGCGATTAATAAAGGTTTAAAAGATGGGACACTGGACGTAATTGCAACAGATCATGCACCCCATAGTGAAGATGAAAAAAATGTTGAATTTGATATTGCACCATTTGGAATAGTGGGACTTGAAACTGCATTACCTCTTTCCCTGAAACTTGTTGAGGATAAAGTATTAACGATTAACCAGGTTATAGAAAAACTTACAATAAATCCGGCAAAAATAGTTAATTCTGATAAAGGTACACTTAAAAAAAATAAAATTGCTGACATTACTATTTTTGATCCTAATGATGAATACAATATTGATAAAAATAATTTTTATTCAAAAGGCAAAAATACTCCATTTCAAGACTGGAAAGTACGTGGTAAAGTGAAATATACAATAGTTTCCGGTAAAGTTGTTTATACAAATTAATTTTCTTAAATTATTACCCTCCTAAATTCTTTAATAGAATATAAAAGTTATTATGTCTAAAGAAAATAAAACTGACAAAATTGAACTTAACGAAAATGTAGATACAGATTTTAGCAACTCTGTTGAATACTTTAAAACACTTGGAATAGAGATCCTTGAATATTCAAAAGGTAACTCTATACTAAAATTACCTTTTAACAAAAAACTAACTCAACCTTTTGGTCTTATCCACGGTGGAGCATTGTTTTCACTTGCAGACGGTGCATGTGGCCTCGCGATACTTAGTACAATGGAAGAAATTAGACCTTTTGTAACAATAGAAATGAAAATAAATTATCTTGAGCCGGTTAATTCCGGTGACACATTTGCATATGCAAGAGTAATGAGAAAAGGTAGAATTGTCCCCATTGAAGTTGAATTGAAGAATTCAGGCATACTGGTTGCTAAAGCAATTTCTACATATATTATTTTAGATTCTAAAAAATAGTAAAAAGGTTTCTATATGAATGATAAATTAAATGACCAGACTCAAGTTAGAATTGAAAAAGTTAATACTCTGAAAGAACAGGACATTAACCCTTATTCAAACAATTTTAAACCAACAGATTTAACGAAAGAGATTTTGGAAAAATATGCTAAAAATACTCATGAAGAACTTGATGAAGTAGAAGATGTATTTGTTCTTTCAGGCAGGGTTTTGTCTAAAAGAGATTTTGGGAAAAGTATATTCTTTAATATGCAGGATAGAACTGGTCAACTGCAGGGGTTTATTCAAAAAAACCACATAGGTGAAGAAAAACACCTTTTATTTAAAAAATTCGTGGATGTAGGTGATATAATCGGTATAGTTGGATTATTATTCAAGACTAAAACCGGAGAATTAACAATTAAAATAAATGATTTTCAGATACTTACTAAATCATTAAGACCTCTCCCTGAAAAATGGCACGGCCTTCAAGATGTGGAAATAAGGTATAGGCAAAGATATCTTGATCTAATATCAAATAGTCAGATAAAAGAAAAATTTTTAAATAGAAATAAAATAATAAAGTTTATAAAACAATTTCTCGATGACAGGGATTTTATTGAAGTTGAAACTCCTATACTCCACTCTGTAGCAGGAGGTGCTGCAGCAAAACCCTTCATAACTCATCATAACACACTGGATATGGAGCTATTTTTAAGAATTGCTCCTGAGCTATATTTAAAAAGATTAGTTGTAGGTGGAATTGAAAGAGTATATGAACTCGGGAGAACTTTTAGGAATGAAGGAGTTTCCACCAGGCATAATCCAGAATTTACAATGATAGAGTTTTACCAAGCATATGCTACATATGAGGATCTAATGGTTTTAATTGAAGGTATGATATGTGAATTGTGTGAAACAATGCACGGAAATACTGTAATTCAGTTTGCTGATACAACAATTGATTTCGGTACTCCGTGGAAAAGGTTAAATATTTACGATTCCCTTTCTGAAATTTATGGCCCTGATTTTTTAAATGATGAAAAAGAACTTTTTAAGAAAGCTAAAGAACATGGCATCGAACACCATAACATTAAGGGCAAAGCTATTACAGAACTGTTTGAGATAGAAATTGGTGAAAAACTTACTGATCCCACATTCGTATATGCATTCCCAACTGATGTATCACCTCTCGCAAGAAAAAACGATTCCAATCCCGAAATAACCGATAGATTTGAACTTTATATTAATGGTTGGGAAATAGCTAATGCATTTTCAGAATTAAATGACCCAATCGACCAGAAAAAGAGATTTGAGACTCAAATAGAAAATAAAGATAAGGGTGAAGAAGAATATCATAAAATGGATAATGATTATATAACTGCTCTTGAATATGGAATGCCTCCAACAGCAGGTGCAGGTATCGGTATAGACCGGCTTGTCATGTTAATGACAAATTCAGAATCTATTAGGGAAGTAATATTCTTTCCACTTTTAAAGTCTTGATGCTATACGAATTATTTATATCTTTAAGATATATTGTATCAAAAAAACGTCAGAAATTTGTTTCTGTTACCGCATTTATATCAATACTTGGTGTAGTTATAGGGGTAATGGCACTAAACACGGTTCTAGCTGTAATGGGTGGATTCGAAGACGAACTTAGAAACAAAATACTGGGTGTTAGCTCACATATTGCCGTTCTAAGTTACAATGGACCTATAGAAAATTATGAAATATTAACACAGGAAATAAATGATATACCAGGGGTGATAGGTGCAAGTCCCCTTATTTATAGTCAGGCTATGCTTGCAACTGAAGAAAATGTTTCTGGTACTGTTATAAAAGGTGTTTCTCCTGATACAGCAGGAATGGTTACAAACATTGAATATGCTATTGGTAAAGTTATAGCCGGTGAGAATAATAAGATTCAAGATTCAGAACTTAAGGAAATAGGATCAAAGATTTTAAATCAGCTCAGTACTGAAACAGAAAGCGGAAAACCTCCAATTATAATTGGTGATGAACTTTCTACTATTCTTGGCGTACAAAATGGAGATATATTAAGTCTTGTTTCACCCTATGGAGGCATTGGTCCTTTCGGACCTACACCAAAAACTAAAAGTTTTGAAGTTATAGGTTTGTTTGATTTTGGTATGGTTGAACATGACTCATCTGTATCTTACATAAACTTAAAAGATGCAATGAAATTTTTTGATCTAAATGAGAGTGTAAATACAATTGAAGTTAAAGTAAATAATATTTTTAATTCGAAATCAATTTCTGAAACAATTTCAGATGTGGTTGGTTTCCCATTTTATACAAGAAATTGGGAAGAAGTTAATAAAAGCCTTTTTAAGGCATTAAAACTGGAAAGGTTTGCACTTTCAATAATTCTTGGCCTGATAATACTTGTTGCAGCATTGAATATAATAAGCACTTTAACAATGCTTGTAATGGAAAAAAACAAAGATATTTCAATACTTAGGGCAATGGGTACAAAAAGAAGTTCAATTCAAAAAATATTTATAATTGATGGAATGATTATTGGTATTATAGGAACATTCTTAGGAACTTTCTTAGGTTTTCTGTTTTGCTATTTTCTTAAAACAAATGAAACGTTAAGAAGTTTTATTCCTTTTGATAATAAAGTATATCCAATATCTGAGTTTCCTGTTAAAATAGAACCCTTATATTTTTTAATTGTTGCAATTTGCAGTCTTTTAATATGTTTTATAGCTACAGTATATCCTTCATATCAAGCATCAAAGAAAGATCCTGTTGAAGCATTGAGGTATGAATGAATAATTTGATTGAAGCCAAAAAAATAAGCAAAATATTTTACGGGAAAGATTCCGAAATAAATGCTTTAGATAACATCGATTTGTCAATAAAACCAGCTGAAACTCTTGGTATATTAGGTATATCAGGTTCTGGAAAAAGTACGTTACTTCATATTCTTGGTACACTGGACAGGCCAACAAGCGGAGAAGTCATATTTGATGGAATGAATTTATTTAATTATGATGATGATGAGTTGTCGGAAGTCAGAAATAATAAAATAGGTTTTGTATTTCAATTTCATTATTTATTACAGGATTTTGATGCTTTGGAAAATGTAATGATTCCTTGCCTAATTAATGGTCAAGACAAAGATACTGCAAAAGAAAAATCAATTAAACTTCTTGAAAAAGTTGGATTAGCAAACAGGATTTATCATAAGCCAGGCGAATTATCTGGAGGCGAACAACAAAGAGTAGCCATAGCAAGAGCTGTTGTTCAGGATCCAAAGGTTATATTAGCTGATGAACCAACGGGGAATCTTGATTTAAAAAATGGAATGTCAATACTTGATTTATTCCTAGAATTAAATCATGATAGAAAAATTACTTGTTTAATAATTACTCATAACAAAGAGATAGCAAACAGGTTAGAAAGAACTGTAACACTTTCAGACGGGAAATTTTTGAATGTTAACTGATTATTCTCAAAATAGTTTTAAAACAATATTAAAACTTATATTTTTTACATCTATTCTAATGAGTTGTTATTTATTTACTCATATAGTTTTAGCCGAACAACCCGAATCAAATGAACAAGAATCCGGTTTGAAAATCTCAGAAATTACTGTTTCCGGAAATAAAAGAGTGGAAACAGAGTTAATTGATTTAAATATTAATACAAAACCTGGTGATATTTATAATCTAGAAAAAATTAGAAATGATTTAAAAAATGTATATAAACTCGGTTATTTTGAAAATGTATATATAGAAACAGAAGAAGATAATGGAAATATCCATGTCTTTTTTGTATTAGATGAAAAACCTGTAATAACCGATCTTAGACTTAGTGGTAATGATAAAATAAAAGAAAAAGATTTAGTTGCAGTCTTAACAATTAGAGAAGGGGAAATAATAGATTTAAAGAAAGTAGATAGTAGTCTTGCCGGATTAAGGAACCTATATTCGCAAAAAGGTTTTGTTGGGACCAAGATTGATTACGAGATAGAACCTGAAGGTGACGGTACGGTAACACTTTCGTATAATATTTCTGAAGGTAAAACTGCTTACATTAAAGAAGTAACATTTATTGGAAATGACAATATTCCAGCTAAGGAAATAAAGGAAAGGATATATTCAAGACCTAAGTCAAAACTATCTTTTATTACCAAGAAAGGTCTTTACAATATTGAAGAAATAGAAAGAGACAGGGATAGAATAAGAGGTACTTATTTAGATAATGGTTACCTGGATGCTAAAATCAGCAGTCCTGAAATACAGTATCTTGAAAATAAAGAAGGTTATGGAATTACATTTAAAATTGAAGAAGGTCCACAGTATAGTGTTGAAACTGTTTCTTTCGAAGGTGATTTTGTCGAACAGCCCGAGACACTTGAAAATGTTTTATTTCTAAAACCGGGCGATGTATTCAGTAGTAGTAAATTAAGTGGTGATATAGAAAGGTTGACTACTTTCTTTGGTGATCAGGGTTTTGCTTTTGCCAATGTTGCCCCATTCTTTGCTCTAAACAGGGAAGAATTATTAGTACAGATTAATTATAAAATTGAAAGAGGTAATGAAGTTTACGTTAGGTATATAGATATAGCTGGTAATATACATACTAGAGACCAGGTAATAAGAAGAGAAATATATCAAGAGGAACAATCACTTTACAATGCTACAAAAATTGATGCAATCAGGCCGAGGGTAACTCGTCTTGGTTTTTTTGAAAATGATGTACAAGTAAACCAGGATAGAGTCGAAGGGACTGAAGACTTACTTGATGTACTTGTTAAAGTAAAAGAAAAACCTACTGGTTTCTTTAGTGTTGCTGGAGGATTTAGCTCAGTAGAAACTTTTATATTTGCAGGCCAAGTACAGGAATCAAATCTTTTTGGTTATGGAAAACGACTTACTCTTGATGCTCAGGTTGGTGGTGTAACACAGACAGTGTCACTTAATTATTCTGATCCTAATTTTAGGGGTTCAGATTATACATTTGATATTATAGCATTTTATAATGACAGAGAATTCAGAGATTTTGATAGAAGAGCATGGGGAGGAACTATAGGTTTTGGTAAAAGATTATACAAGGATCTTGGCTCAAGAGTAGCATACAGATATGAAAAACTTGATATCAGTAATGTTGATAGAGATGCCAGGCTAATTATTACTGAAGGTAAAAGAACTATAAGTAGTTTTATTTTTAGTCTCATCTGGGATACAAGAAACAATCTACTTGATCCAACAAGTGGTAATATAACAAGAACTTCTATTGAATATGCAGGTCCTTTTGGTGGAGATACTGATTTTATTAAATATACTGTTTCGTCACGTTACTGGCAGCCATTGTTTTTTGGAACATTTGTAACTTTTAGAGGTTTATATGGAATTATAGATCTTCAGGATACCGGTGATGATCTTGTTGTAGGAGAAAGATTCTTTCTTGGCGGACCTAATTCTCTTAGAGGTTTTGCGTTTAGAAGAGTTGGTCCAAGGGTTCCTACAGAAGATGGAGATTTTGTAATTATTGGCGGTGTACAGCAATTGTTATTTTCAGTTGATTATGTATTTCCTATTATACCAAGTGCTGGTTTAAGGGGAGTTGTCTTTTATGATGTTGGAAATGCTTTTAATGACGGAGAAAAATTAACTTTAAATCCGGCTGATTTAAGAAATGACGTCGGTGCTGGTGTTAGATGGTTATCACCACTTGGTCCATTAAGACTTGAAGTTGGTGTGCCGATAGGTGAAAGATTGCCAGATGAGGATTCGTTTGAAGTTCAATTTACTATAGGAAGTTTATTTTAATTTAAGTTTAGGAGGCTTAATATGAAAAATTTTATTTTAGCGATAGGAATAGTTGTATGTCTAACAGCTGTATGTTCTGCACAGACACAAAAAATAGGTTACATAGATTTACAGGCAGTAGTCAGAGATTCAAAAGCAGGTAAAGCAGCAAAATCCTCATTTGAAAGTGAATTCAAGACAAAAAGAGATATCATAGAACAAAAAACAAGAGCACTTGAAAATATGAAACAGGATTTTATAAAGAACTCATCTGTAATGAACGAAACAACAAGAATACAAAAAGCTGACCAGATTGACAAGAATGAGAAAGATTTAAACAGAACCAGGGAAGACTTCAGGGAAGCACTCCAGAAAAAAGATCTTGAACTTACTCAGAAGATTTTAAAAGACATAGAGGGAATAATAAGCAGAATTGGTTCTCAGGATGGATATACAATCATATTTGAAAGAACAGAAGCAGGAATTATTTATGGAAATCCTTCTGCTGACATAACTAGTAAAGTAGTCCAGGCCTATAATACGGGTAAATAGTATTATGAAATTAAACAAAGAACAGATAAAAGAATGTATACCTCATAGAGATCCATTTCTGTTTGTGGATGAAGTCATAGAACTGGAAGATAAAATAAGTATTAAAGCAAAAAGGGTTTTCGATGATAAGCAGGAATTTTTTAAGGGGCATTTTCCGGATTATCCAATTGTTCCAGGTGTTTTACTTACCGAAGCTCTTGCACAAACTGGAGGGATACTTGTAAATTATTCTTTTAAGGATGAACTAAAAGAATCAGGTTTTAGTAATGCTTTTTTAATGGGTTTAAATAAATGTAAATTCAGAAAACCTGTTCTTCCAAATCAAGAAATAACATTATGCGTTGAACTTACAAAAAGACGCAGTAGGCTATTATTTTTTAGGGGAGAAGCATTTGTAGATGGTGCAAAAGTGGCAGAAGCAGAAATTTCTGCATCACTTGTTTAGATATTTACAACTAAAATACTTTATTTATTGACAAATATTCTTATATAGTGTTAAAATATACCTCTTAAAATTTTGCGGGATTTCTCTACCCAAATTTAATAAATTTTATGAAATAATAATAAAATTATTACATTTTGCTGGCGTAGCTCAGTGGCAGAGCAGCTGATTTGTAATCAGCCGGTCGGGGGTTCAAATCCCTTCGCCAGCTAATAGGATATAAATATTAACAAGGTTATGAAAATAGGGGAGGTGGCTGAGTGGTCAAAAGCAGCAGACTGTAAATCTGCCGGTGTAAGCCTACGTAGGTTCGAATCCTGCCCTCCCCAAAATTATGCGGGAGTAGCTCAGTTGGCTAGAGCATCAGCCTTCCAAGCTGAGGGTCGCGGGTTCGAATCCCGTCTCCCGCTCATTAGAAACGCCCATGTAGCTCAGACGGTAGAGCACATCCTTGGTAAGGATGAGGTCGGCGGTTCAAGTCCGCTCGTGGGCTTAAACATGCAGTATAAAAAACAAACGGGCAATCTATTAAGGAGGAACGTATAGATGTCGAAAGCAAAATTTGAGAGGGGAAAGCCCCATTTAAACATAGGAACAATAGGCCACGTAGATCATGGAAAGACTACGTTAACAGCGGCCATAACAAAGGTACTATCAGATGCTGGGCAGGCAGAATATATAGAGTTTGAGAACATAGATAAAGCCCCTGAGGAAAGAGAGAGGGGAATAACAATAAGTATTGCCCACGTAGAGTACGAGACAGAGGGCAGGCACTATGCGCACGTAGATTGTCCCGGGCACGCAGATTACGTAAAGAACATGATCACAGGAGCAGCTCAGATGGACGGAGCAATCCTAGTGGTAAGTGCACCAGATGGACCTATGCCCCAGACAAGGGAGCATATACTACTGGCACGCCAGGTAGGCGTACCTTATATAGTGGTAGCACTAAACAAGATAGATATGCTGGATGATGAAGAGCTACTAGACCTAGTGGATTTAGAAATAAGAGAACTATTAACGCAGTACGGCTTTCCAGGTGATGATATTCCCATAGTTAAGATAAGTGCAGTAAAAGCACTGGAAGGTGAAGAAGGAGCAGTTGGGCAGATAACAGAACTAATGGCAGCAGTGGATTCATATATACCTGAGCCCGAGAGAGATTTGGACAGGCCGTTTTTAATGGCAATAGAAGATGTATTTACAATCTCTGGAAGGGGAACAGTGGTAACGGGAAGAGTAGAAAGAGGGAAGATTGTAGCAGGGGATGAGATAGAGATAGTAGGATTTAAAGACACGCAAAAGACAGTAGCAACAAGTCTGGAGATGTTTAGAAAGATATTGGACGATGCACAAGCAGGGGACAACGTAGGAGTACTGCTTAGGGGTACAGGCAAAGATGAAGTGGAAAGAGGGCAAGTACTTGCAGCCCCTGGAGCAATAACACCACATAAGAAATTCAATGCAGAAGTTTATGTACTAAAGAAAGAAGAAGGCGGAAGACATACACCATTTTTCCCAGGCTACCGTCCGCAGTTTTATTTCAGGACAACGGATGTAACGGGAAGCATAGAGCTACCTGAAGGTGTAGAGATGGTAATGCCCGGAGACAACATAAATATGGTAGTGGAGTTAATGAGTCCTGTAGCAATGGATGAGCAGTTAAGGTTTGCAATAAGGGAAGGCGGAAGAACAGTAGGTGCTGGTGTTGTTACCAGTATTATTGAATAAACGGATATAAAAAGGGTATAGGGCAGTAGCTCAATTAGGCAGAGCGCTGGTCTCCAAAACCAGAGGTTGCGGGTTCGATTCCCTCCTGCCCTGAAAAAGTAGATATGAAAAATTTTAATGAACATAAAGAAACAATAACAACATTCACAAGAGAAATAAAAATAGAACTTACTAAGATTTCTTGGCCTAACAGAAGTGAAACCATAAAATCAACAATAGCAGTTCTGACTATTTCAGGAATTTTTGCACTTTTTCTGTCAGCTTGTGATTATGTGTTTTCTATGATATTTGGAGCAATATTAAGTTAAGAATATATACAATGGAAAAAAAATGGTACGTAGTTCACGTTAATACAGGATTTGAAAATAAGATTAAGATAATTATCGATGATAACATTGAAAGCAACAGGAGTAATATCAGTGTTGAAGAAGTGCTATTGCCAACTGAGACTGTAGTTGAGGCTCAAAAGGGTGGTAAGAAAAAAACGTCGGTAAGAAAATTTTTTCCCGGTTACATACTTGTAAAAATGAACCTAGATGAACATACATGGCATTTTATAAGAAATATTCCAAAAGTAATAGGATTTGTAGGTGGAAAAATAATTGATGGAAAAATTGACCCTAATTCAGTACCTAGTGTAGATGAAAAAGAAGTTGCGAGTATTAAAACAAAAATTAAGGAAGGCAAATTAAAACCAATACCTAAGATAGCATTTGAAAAAGGTGAAACTGTCAAAGTTATAGAAGGACCATTCGCTAATTTTTCCGGAGTAATTGAAGAAATTAAACCAGAAAAAGGCAGAATTCAGGTTTCAGTAACTATTTTTGGCAGAACAACCCCAATAGAATTGGATTTTAATCAGGTGGAGAAGATCTAATGAAGAAAATAGACGGATATTTAAAACTATTAATTGATGCGGGTAAAGCATCACCATCACCTCCGGTTGGTCCTGCACTAGGACAAAAAGGGATCAATATTATGGAGTTTTGTAAAGCTTTTAACGCACAAACTTCAAAAAAGGAAGGTTTACTACCAGTAATTGTAACTGTTTATGCTGACAGATCATTTACATTTGAGGTGAAAACGCCACCAGTTTCTTATTTGCTTAAAAAAGCAGCTGGTATTGAAAAAGGATCTGGTCAGGTCCCTAGAGTTAAAGTAGGAACGGTATCAAGAAATGAAATCAACGAAATTGCAAAAACCAAGCTTGAGGACTTGAATACGGATAATATGGAAGCTGCTTTTAAGATAATAGAAGGTACAGCAAAAAGCATGGGTATAGAAATAGTATAAAATATTGTAGAGGCTAAAATGAAAAAAGGAAAAAAATTCACAGAAGCTTTAAATTTAGTTGATAAAGACAAGAATTACACCGTAAGTGAAGCTGTTGAATTGATAGATAAAACTAAAAGAGCTAAATTTGATGAAACTGTTGATATTGCGATAAATCTTGGAATTGATCCAAAACAAGCCGATCAACAGCTTAGGATGGCTGTTAATTTACCTCACGGTACAGGTAAAGAAGTCAAAGTGCTTGTATTTGCTAATGAAGAGAAAGCATCCGATGCAACAGCAGCTGGAGCAGATTTTGCTGGATTGGATGAATTTATTGAAAAAATTACCAAGGAAAACTGGTTGGGTTTTGACGTTGTAATAGCAACACCTGATGTTATGAGCAAAGTTGGTAAACTTGGAAAGTTCTTAGGACCTAGAGGTTTAATGCCTAATCCAAAAGTTGGAACAGTTACAAATGATATATCTGAAGCTGTTAAACTTTCTAAAGCTGGAAGAATAGAAATAAAAAATGATAAGGGTGGAGTAGTTCATGCACCAATAGGTAAAGTATCATTTGGTATAGAAAAAATAAGAGAGAATTTTATGTCAGTTGTTAATGTAATTAACAGGTCTAAACCCTCTTCATCAAAAGGAATATATTTAAAAAAGATTACCATATCAAACACAATGGGACCGGGAATAAATATTGATACAGGCGATATTAGAGAATCTTTAAAAAGTTTGAATACTGCAACTTAATATTTAGAGCTATTTTAGGAGATTTGTATGTTAACAAAAGAAACTAAACAGGAAGTAATAAATCAGATCAATGAAAGATTTAAATCAACCCCATCTATATTTGTTGTTGAATATAAGGGGTTAACGGTAAAAGAACTGGAAAATGTCCGTAAAGATTTAAAGCAGGCTAATAGTGAACTTAAAATAGTAAAAAATACTTTATTGAAGAAAGCTGCAGAAGATACTGATGCAGGACAGTTAAACGAATTTTTTGTTGGATCAACTGCAATTGCTTTTTGTGATCAAGATTCTGCTGCTACTGCAAAAGTGTTTGTAAAATCAGCAAAAGAGTATGAACTTCTAAATATCAAAGGTGCTTTACTAGAAGGTAAAGTTGTAAGCGTTGAAGAGATTGAAACAATTTCTAAACTTCCTTCAAGAGTTGAATTAATTGGGCAGTTTATGGGGCTACTAAATTCTCCAATGTCAAATTTATTGTATTCATTACAAAATATGCAAACAAAATTTTTATATGCTTTGGAAGCATTAAAAGAAAAGAAAGAAAAATAATATTAGATTAGGACCTAGGAGGTATTATCCATGGCTGATATAAGCAAAGCCGATGTTGTAAACTACTTGGAAAATGCAAGTATGATTGAGATCTCAGAGTTGATTAAAGAGATCGAAGAAAAATTTGATATACAGGCAGCACCTGCGCAGGTAGCTGTAGCAGCTGTACCTGGATCAGCCGGCGGAGCAGATGCTCCTGCTGAAGCTGAGAAAACTGACTTTAATATAGTTTTAAAGGAAGTTGGAGAAAACAAGATTCAAGTTATTAAAGCAGTAAGAGAAGTTACATCACTCGGACTTAAAGAAGCAAAGGAATTAGTTGAAAGTGCACCTAAAAATGTTAAAGAAGGTGTTGCTAAGGAAGAAGCTGAAGAAGTTAAGAAAAAACTTGAAGACGCTGGCGCAACAATAGAATTAAGTTAATTCCTTTTTTATATTTAAAATATAAGCCCGGGGGTAATAAATTTGAGCCTTGTGAAGCATGAAAACAATATTTTTAGAAAAGATTTTTCTAAAATACCAACTGTGCTTGAAATACCTCATTTGTTAGAGGTACAAGTAGAGTCATATAAAGAATTTTTACAGGAAAATATTAAACACGAAGACAGGTTAGAAAAGGGTTTAAATGGGGCACTAACCGCTGTATTCCCTATTGATGACTATAACGGCAAAGCATCATTAGAATATATAAAATACCGTATAGATGTTCCAAAATACGAAGAGGTAGAATGTAGGCTTAAAGGTTATACATATGTATCGCCTCTTTACGTAACATTCAGACTTATAGTATGGGATATCCCTGAAGACCCAGATCAGGAAAAAACCGTTCGTGATATTAAGGAACAGGAAGTGTTTTTTGGTGAAGTTCCAATGATGACCAAAAATGGTTCTTTTATTGTGAATGGCACAGAAAGGGTAATTGTAAATCAGCTTCATAGGTCACCAGGTGTTTTCTTTGACCAGGCAAAAAGTAAGGATTCCCTTGGTAGAGGTTCCTATTCAGCCAGAATAGTTCCTCAGGATGGTAGATGGCTTGACTTTGAATTTGATTCAAAAGATATGCTTCATGTACGTATTGACAGGAAAAAGAAGTTCCATGTGACTGTCTTACTTAAGGCAATGGGTTATTCTCCTAAAGAAATCATGGATTATTATTATTCTGTTGAAACTATACATATATCACCCGATGAATATTTAAAAGAAATTAATCCTGAAACAATTACATATCAAAAAACAACTGTAGACATTGTTGATCCAAAATCAGGTGATGTACTTATAAGAAAAGGCAGAAGGTTTGTTAAAGGACTTTTGAACAGGCTTCAAAAAGCTAAAATTAAAAAAATACCAGTAGATGAAACTGAAATATTAGACAAAGTATCTGCGGAAGACATTGTAGATCCAAAAACAGGTGAAATCATAATTAATTTTAATGAAACTATTACTGAAGATTCATTAATAATGATTAAAGAAAATAAAATAAAAAAAATACAGTTGTATTATATTGACAACATTGCTGTTATTCCTTCTCTAAGAAGTACACTACTTGCTGACAAGACAGAGACTAACGAAAATGCAATAACAGAAATATACAAGAAATTCAGACCAACTGATCCACCTACATTAAATATTGCGGAAACATTTTTTGAAAATATGTTTTTCAATCCTGACACCTACAGGTTGTCCAAAGTAGGTAGAATCAAAATTAATTATAAACTTGGCCAGGTTTTGCCTGATGACCATTTGACACTTAGTAAGGAAGATATTCTTTTAACTATAAAATACTTGCTTGATTTAAGAGGCGGTAGAGGTCTAACAGACGATATTGACCATCTTGGTAATAGAAGAGTAAGAACCGTTGGAGAATTAATTGAAGATCGTTTTTATCATGGTTTTGAAAGACTTGCTCGATCAGTAAAAGAAAAAATGGGCTATCAGACTATTGAGAATATGATGCCCAGTGAAATATTAATTCCTAAAACTGTTACTTCAGTAGTAAAAGAATTTTTTACCACAGGACAACTTTCACAATTTATGGACCAAACAAATCCATTATCAGAAATAACCCACAAAAGAAGGTTAAGTGCATTAGGTCCTGGTGGTTTGACAAGAGAAAGAGCAGGATTTGAGGTGAGAGATGTTCATTCTTCTCATTATGGGAGAATATGTCCTATTGAAACTCCTGAGGGTCCAAATATTGGTCTTATTTCAAGCTTGAGTACATATGCAAAAATAAATAACTTTGGCTTTATACAAACACCATATCGAGTTGTAAAAGATTCAAAGATTACAAAAGAGATTGTTTATCTAAATGCATTAGAAGAAGAACAATATATTATTGCTCAGGCGAATGCTCCAGTTGATGATGATGACAGATTTAAAGCAAAACTTATTTCTACAAGACACAGAGGGGAGTTCCTAATGGTAGAACCTGAAAAGGTTCAGTTAATTGATGTATCTCCTACACAGCTCGTATCTGTCTCTGCTTCATTAATTCCATTCTTAGAACATGATGATGCTAACAGGGCATTAATGGGCTCTAATATGCAACGACAAGCAGTACCGCTTATTAGAACTGATGCTCCACTTGTTGGAACAGGCCTTGAAAGCAGGGTTGCAAAAGATTCGGGTGTAACTGTTATTGCAAAGAATGAAGGTGTTATAGAATATGTCGATGCAAACAAAATAGTCGTGAAATCAAATACCATTAATGGTTCTAACGGTGGGGTTGATATCTATAATTTATTAAAATTTCAGAAATCAAACCAAAGTACATGCTGGAATCAGAATCCGATTGTTTCTAAAGGGCAATCAATTATAAAAGGACAGGTAATTGCAGATGGACCATCCACAGATGAAGGGGAACTTGCTCTCGGTCAAAATATTACCGTAGCATTTATGCCATGGGGTGGTTACAACTTTGAAGATGCAATACTAATTAGTGAAAGGTTGGTAAAGGAAGATTCTTTTACTTCGATTCATATTGAAGAAGCTGAATGTATTGCAAGGGAAACTAAATTAGGCAGAGAAGAAATCACACGAGATATCCCTAATGTTGGTGAAGAGTCTCTTCGTAACCTCGATGAAAGTGGAATAATTAGAGTTGGAGCTGTTGTTAAACCTGGAGATATACTTGTAGGTAAGATTTCACCAAAAGGCGAGACTCAGCTATCACCAGAGGAAAGACTTTTAAGAGCAATATTTGGCGACAAAGCTGGTGATGTCAAAGATACATCACTCAGAGCTTCCCCAGGATTATATGGAACTGTAATAGATGTAAAAGTACTAGTTTCTAGAGCAATTGAAAAAGATGACAGATCTAAAAAAATAGAAGACCTAGAAGTAACAAAACTGAAACAAGATAAAGATGATGAAGTTGTTATCCTTAAGGAAGATGGTTTTGAAAGAATTAAATTATTGCTTCTTGATAAAGTCTCAGATTCAAAACTTACACTAAACAGAAAAACTATCTTGAAAAAAGGGGACAAGATCACATCTGAAATACTTGATTCCATACCTCTCGAAAAATTACCTGATATAAGTGTTGAAAAAAATCAGGATATTGGAAAAGAAATTAAGATTATAGTAGAAAAAACATTAGAACAAATAGATCTCATAAAGATTGTTTATGATCAAAGAATTTCTAAACTTATAAAACCTGATGAACTACCACCAGGTGTACTTAAGGTAGTAAAAGTATATTTAGCTGTAAAGAGAAAATTGTCAGTAGGCGATAAAATGGCAGGTAGACATGGAAACAAAGGTGTTGTATCCAGAGTTTTATCAGCAGAAGATATGCCATATTTGCCTGATGGGCGACCTGTAGATATGGTACTTAACCCGCTTGGTGTCCCTTCTCGTATGAATGTAGGACAGATTCTAGAAACACATCTTGGATGGGCTGTAAAAGAAATCGGAAGGCAGTTAAACGAATATATAGAAACTGAATATGATATTAATGAACTAAAAGATAAACTTAGGAATTATTATGAAGGTTCAGACAAATTTCTTAAACTGCTTGAAAAATTTTCAGAAACAGAATTGATTGATGCTGTTAAAAATATGAAAGATGGAATACCAATTAAAGTACCTGTCTTTGATAGTGCACGAGAAAAAGACTTTTTTAAGTTTTATAAAGAAGCTAATTTACAAGATGATGGAAAAACAATACTTTTTAACGGACATACTGGTGAACCGTTTGACCAGAAAGTATCTGTTGGAATTATGTATATGTTAAAACTCCATCACCTAGTTGAAGAAAAAATTCACGCTAGGGCTATCGGACCTTATTCACTTGTTACACAGCAGCCACTTGGTGGTAAAGCACACTTCGGAGGACAAAGACTAGGAGAAATGGAAGTATGGGCACTTGAAGCATACGGGGCTGCTTATACACTTCAGGAGTTTTTAACTGTTAAATCCGATGATGTAATAGGACGAACAAGAATTTTTGATTCAATCGTTAAAGGCGATATGAATTTTGATCCAGGTCTTCCAGAGTCTTTTAAAGTGTTAAAGAATGAATTGCAAGCATTGGCACTTGATATTGAACTTATGGAAGAAAACGTAGAATAAAATAAAGTTGGAGGATCAAACTAGTGGATATAGATACCCTTTTTGAAAAACCAAAAAATCCGTCAGACTATTCAGCAGTAAAGATTTCTATTGCTGCTCCTGAAAAAATAAAAGAATGGTCATTTGGTGAAGTTAGAAAACCTGAAACAATTAATTACAGAACATTTAAACCCGAAAGGAATGGGCTTTTCTGTGCAAAAATATTTGGACCAGTAAAAGACTATGAATGTACCTGCGGAAAATATAAACGACTTAAACACAGAGGAATAACCTGTGAAAAATGCGGTGTTGAAGTTATAGCCTCTAAGGTGCGACGTGACCGCATGGCACACATAGAATTAGCATCTCCAGTTGTACATATATGGTTTCTTAGAAGTATTCCTACAAGAATTGGAATGCTTCTTGACATGACATTAAAAGATTTAGAAAAAACACTCTATTACGAGTCTTATATAGTTGTTGACCCTGGAAATACAAGTTTAAAATTTGCAGAGGTAATAAGTGAAGAAAAACATAGAAGACTACTAGATGAATACGGTTCTACCTTTAAAGTAGGAATGGGAGCAGAATCAGTAAGAGAAATGCTCAAAAAAATTGATCTTGTAGCATTATCAGAACAGTTGAAAATAGAGATTAAAGAAACCAATTCACCTATTAAACGTGCAAGAATTGCTAAAAGACTAAGAATTTCTGAAGCATTTAGAAAATCTAAAAACCGTCCTGAATGGATGATTCTTACAAGAATACCTGTATTACCACCTGATCTGAGACCATTGGTTCCTCTAGATGGAGGAAGATTTGCAACATCTGATCTAAATGATTTATATAGAAGGGTAATTAACAGAAATAACAGATTAAAGAAACTTCTTGAACTAGGAGCGCCGGATATTATTGTAAGAAATGAAAAAAGAATGCTCCAGGAATCAGTAGATGCACTACTTGAAAACGGTAGAAGGGGAAGGCCGGTATTAGGACACAATCACAGACCACTTAAAAGTTTAAGTGATATTATTAAAGGTAAACAAGGAAGATTCAGACAAAATCTACTCGGTAAGAGGGTAGATTACTCAGGAAGGTCTGTAATTACAGTCGGACCAGAATTAAGATTACATCAATGTGGACTTCCAAAACAGATGGCACTAGAACTATTCAGACCTTTTATTTATCAGAGATTAGAACAGTGGGGAGCTGCTGCAACCATAAAAATAGCAAAAAAATTAGTAGAACAGGAAGCTCCAATTGTATGGGATGCCCTGGATGAAGTTATTAAAGAACACCCTGTTCTTTTAAACAGAGCACCAACTCTTCACAGGTTAAGTATTCAGGCCTTTGAACCTATACTTGTCGAGGATAAAGCCATACAGATACATCCACTTGTATGCCCAGCATATAATGCTGATTTTGATGGTGACCAAATGGCTGTGCATGTACCTCTTTCAATTGAAGCTCAGACAGAGTGTCGGTCTTTAGTAATGTCTACGAATAACATTCTTTCTCCTGCTTCTGGTAAACCTATCATATTACCAACACAGGATATTGTGCTTGGCATTTATTATATGACACGCGATGCAGCATATGATAAAGGTAATGGTAAAATTTTCTCCAGTATTAATGAATTATCAATGGCCTATGAAACAGGTGAAGTAGGAATACATGCAAAAATCAAGATTAGAATCAATGGTATTATGCGTGATTCTACTGTTGGCAGAATATTGTTGTATGAAGTTATGCCAGAAAATATACCTTTTGAATTAGTAAATAAAGTAATGACTAAAAGAGCCACTGAGGATCTTGTAGACACATGCTTTAGGGTTGCAGGTGGAAAAAGCACTGTTTTACTTGCTGATAAAATGAGAACACTAGGATTTAAATATTCTACAAAAGCTGGAATATCAATTTCCATTCATGATATGGAAATACCTAAAAATAAAAAAGAAATGCTGGATATTGCACAGGATGAAGTCATGAATGTGCAGAAACAATATTCACAGGGTCTTATTACTGATGGCGAAAGGTACAATAAAGTAATTGATATATGGGCACGAACAAGCGATGAAGTTGCAAATGTAATGATGAAGAATATTTCATTTGAAGAAATAGTTGATCCTGATGGAAAAACACATAAAGGTGCAAGTTCTAACCCTATCTATATGATGATTGATTCAGGTGCAAGGGGAAGCCAGACCCAGGTAAGGCAGCTTGCAGGTATGCGTGGTTTGATGGCAAAACCCTCAGGTGAAATTATTGAAACACCTATCACTTCTAATTTCAGAGAAGGATTAACAGTGCTACAATACTTTATTTCTACTCACGGTGCAAGAAAAGGGTTAGCAGATACTGCTCTTAAAACTGCAAATGCCGGTTACCTTACAAGACGTTTAATCGATGTTGCCCAAGAAGTTATGATCAATGAATATGATTGTGGAACATCGGAAGGAATTTATGTCGGAGATCTGGTTGAAGGTGGAGAAATTATTGAAAGGGTAAGTCAAAGAGTACTTGGCAGGGTCTCAATTGAAGAAATTAAAGATCCAGTTAACGGCGAAGTTATTGTAAGGGCAAACGAAGAAATTGATGAAACAGCAGCTGGACGAATAGATGAAGCAGGAAGTATAACTGAAATAAGAGTTAGGTCAGTACTTACTTGTGATACAAAAATCGGTGTGTGTAAACTCTGTTATGGAAGAAATCTCTCTACAGGTAAAATCGTAAATATCGGTGAAGCTGTAGGAATTGTAGCAGCTCAATCAATTGGTGAACCTGGTACACAGCTTACTATGAGAACTTTCCATATTGGAGGGGCGGCGAGTGCTAGAGCTGCTGAAAGTACACTGGAGAGTCAGCATACCGGTAACGTAAAATTTCAAAATATAAAAACTGTAAGAAACAGCGACGGTAACCTGGTAGTTATTAACAGGACCGGATCAATTATTATAGTAGATGATAAGGGATACGAAAGAGAAAAATATCAGGTTGTATTGGGAGCAAGATTAATTATCAATGATGATGATAAAGTGAAGAAAGGTACATTGCTTGCTGAGTGGGATCCTTATACTACACCATTTATTTCTGAAGTCTCAGGAAAAATCAAATTTAAAGACCTTGAAGTGGGTGTAACAATTAAAGAGCAGGTAGATGAAGTAACAGGGATTTTTAAAAAAGTTGTAATGGAATCAAAAATTCTTGATAACCATCCTACTTTAATAATAAAACCTGATAAAGGTACGGACATTAAATATGCACTACCTATTGGTGCTATTATTGAAACAAATGCAAATGATCATGTAGATGCAGGAGATATAATTGCTAAAATCCCTAGGGCAACGGCTAAAACCAAAGATATCACCGGTGGGTTACCAAGAGTAGCTGAACTGTTTGAAGCAAGAATACCAAAAGATCCAGCTATTGTAAGTGAAATAGATGGGATTGTAAGTTATGGAAAAGATCTTAAAGGTAAGAGAAGATTAGTTGTTACACCAGAAATTGGTGATCCTAAAGAATATCTAGTTCCAAGAGGTAAACACATACTTGTAAGGGAAGGGGAAGTAGTAAATTCCGGAGATCAGCTAGTAGATGGATCTGTTAATCCTCATGATGTTCTTGCAATAAGAGGAGAGAAAGCACTGACAAGATATCTTGTTGATGAGATACAGGAAGTATACCGACTACAGGGTGTAAAACTTAATGATAAACATATAGAAACTATTGTTAAACAAATGCTGCGAAGAGTAAGAATTAAAGAACCTGGTGATACCACCTTCCTCGTGGGTGAAGCAATTGAAAAACATGTATTTTTTGAAGAAAATGAAAGAATACAAGCAAATGGTGGTACTCCAGCATCAGCCGAACCTTTGTTATTAGGTATAACTAGGGCTTCATTAAGTACTGAAAGTTGGTTATCTGCTGCATCTTTCCAAGAAACTACCAGAGTTCTGACTGAAGCTGCATGTGAAGGAAAAGAAGACAAACTTCGAGGCTTAAAGGAAAATGTAATTATGGGAAGACTTATACCGGCTGGTACAGGACTCCCGATGTATAGGAATATAGAAGTTGAAGTCTCACTTTCAGAAATTCCTGTACCTACGCCTACTGTAGAAGAAACTGCAGAAGTTTAAAAATAAATTATCCGGAGAGTATAAAGATACTCTCCGGATCCCCTTCTTCATAAAATGGACAAAAGTTACAATCCTACTTCGATAGAGGATAAAAATTACAATCTTTGGATTGATAATAATTATCACATAGCTCAACCCGATAACAAAAAAAAACCATTTTCAATCGTTATTCCTCCTCCCAATGTTACAGGATCATTACACATAGGTCATGCCCTTAATAATACTCTACAAGATATTTTAGTAAGATATAAAAAAATGTCTGGTTACGATGTATTATGGGTACCGGGGACAGACCATGCTGGCATTGCAACACAATTAATGGTTGAAAGGGATCTTTTAAAAGAGGGTAAAAATAAACATGATTTAGGACGAAAAAACTTTATTAAAAGAATCTGGCAATGGAAGGATGAATCAGGCGGACAGATTATTCATCAACTAAAAAAACTTGGTGCTTTACCTGATTGGAGCCGAGAAAGATTTACTATGGATGAAGGCCTTTCAATAGCGGTTACAAAGGTATTTGTAGAACTCTATAATGAAGGTTTGATATTTAGAGATAAAAGGCTCGTTAATTGGGATCCTAAATTAAAAACTGCTATATCCGATCTAGAAGTCGAACAAAAAGAACAAAAAGGTAAATATTGGTACATAAAATATCAGATTTCTGGTAAACAAAGTAAATTTCTTGTTGTTGCTACTACAAGACCTGAAACTATGCTTGGCGATACTGCTGTAGCAGTTCATCCAGAAGATGAAAGATATAAAGATATTGTTGGAGAAAATGCAATAATACCATTAGTAGATAAAGAAATTCCCATAATATCTGATGAATATAGTGACCCCGATAAAGGTACAGGTGCAGTAAAGATAACACCAGCACATGATTTTAATGATTTTGAAGTAGGAAAAAGACATAATCTTGAAAAGATAAATATATTTGATACAGATGGAAGAATTAATAGCAATGCCCCAAAAAAATATATTGGTTTGGATAGATTTGAAGCGAGAAACGTAATTGTTAATGATCTAGAACTATTAGGACTAATAGTTAAAGTTGAAGATATCACTCATACTGTTCCTTATGGTGATAGATCTGGAGAAATAATTGAACCATATTTAACAGATCAATGGTATGTAGATACTAAAATACTAGCAAAAGATGCAATTAAAGCTGTGAAAAATGAAGAAATAAAATTTTATCCTAAATACTGGGAAAATACCTATTTTGAATGGATGAATAACATTGAACCGTGGTGTATTTCAAGACAAATATGGTGGGGACATCAAATACCTGCATGGTATGGACCTGATGGAAAAGTATTTGTAGAAGAAAACGATGTTGATGCAAAAAATGCTTCTAAAAATTATTATAAAGAAGATGTAGAACTAATTAGAGATACTGATGTACTTGATACATGGTTTTCTTCTGGATTATGGCCTTTTAGTACTATGGGTTGGCCTGAAAATACTGATGAAATTAAAACTTATTATCCTACACAAACTTTAATTACAGGTTTTGACATTATATTTTTCTGGGTAGCAAGAATGATTATGCTTGGATTAAAATTTACAGGGAAACCACCATTTAGTGATATTTACATACATGGTCTTATCAGAGATGAAAACGGCCAGAAGATGAGTAAAACTAAAGGTAATGTTATAGATCCTCTTGATGTGGCAAATGAGTATGGAGCAGATTCACTTAGATTTAGTCTTACTGCCCTGGCATCACAGGGAAGAGATATAAAGCTATCTTTTCCAGTTATAGAAGGTTATAGAAATTTTATGAATAAAATCTGGAATGCATCCAGATTTGTTATATTAAATTTAGATAAAGATAAAAATTACACAGATGAAATTAGAACACATAATTTAGATATTATAGACAAGTGGATATTAAATAAGCTTAATAAAACGATAAAAAGTGTAAACGAGCATTACAGCAACTATGAATATGATAAAGTCGCAAACAGTATTTATCATTTTATATGGAATGAGTATTGTGACTGGTATATAGAACTTTCTAAAAAAGAGTTATATGGTGTTGATGATTCTAAAAAAACTTTTAAAATCGAAATACTATTAAAAGTTCTCGTAAATTCTTTAAAACTTCTTCATCCTATTTCACCTTATATATCTGAAGAAATATATCAAATATTATCAGAAAATAGTTATAAAGGTGCCCAGAAAAGAAGTATCTTGCTTGAGGATTCCCCTGTAAACATTGATGAATATGATTATAATAATGAATACAATGAGATTGAATATATTAAAGAAATTGTTGTCGCTATACGTAATATTAGAGCTAATCTAGGTATACACCCATCAGATAAAATTAATATAGAACTTAATCCAGAAACTAATAACATTAAAAATATTGTTGAGAATAACATTATTCCAATACAGATAATGTCTAGTACTAATGATATAAAAATTGTTAAAGACTCTGAAAATACAAAATCTATAACATCTGTTATTCAAGGTCTTGAAATTATTTTACCTGTTGAAGGAGTTATAGATGTAACTAAAGAAGTTCTAAGACTTGAGAAGGATCTTGGAAAATTAAACAGTGATTTAAATAAAACTTCAAAAAAGTTGAGCAGCAAAAACTTTCTTGATAAAGCACCATCTGAAGTAATAAATAAAGAAAAAGGTAAAAAAGAAGAATTTGAATTTCAGATTAATAAAATTCAAGAAATACTAATTAAATTAAAGAAATTATAGAATAAATGTCATATATTCTTTCTTTGAAAAAGGTTTAACTGTTTCAAATTTAATTTGGAATCTGTAATTTCTACGGGATAAATTCCTGTAAAACATGCATTGCAATAAGATTCTCCGTTTCCGTACTTTCTATGATTCTCTATAGCAATACGTATACCTTCAATACTCAAATAACCAAGACTATCTGACGTTATATAATGATTTATCTCTTCAAGATTAAGTGAATTTGCAATTAATTCTTCACGTGAAGGTGTATCAATACCGTAAAAACATGAAAACTTCATTGGTGGTGAACTAATTCTCATATGAACTTCTTTTGCACCTGCATCTTTTACCATTTTAACGATTTTTCTGCTTGTTGTTCCTCTCACAATTGAATCGTCTACAATTACAACTCTCTTACCATTGATAACTTCTTTAATTGCGTTGAGTTTTAATTTTACTCCAAAATCACGTATAGATTGTTGTGGTTCTATGAATGTTCTTCCTATATAATGACTTCTTAATAGTCCCATTTCGTTCGGAATATTTAATTCCTCGGAAAAACCCATTGCAGCAGGTACCCCTGAGTCTGGTACAGCTACAATTACATCCGCATCTACAGGATGTTCTCTAGCGAGTTGCCTGCCGAGTTCTTTTCTTACTTGGTATACACTTTTATTATTCAAATAACTATCGGGCCTGGCAAAATATATTAATTCAAAAACGCAGGATGTGTGTTTAACTTCAGGGAAAGGTTTAAAAGATTGGAGCCCATTATCATTTATAAAAATTATTTCTCCAGGTTCTACTTCTCTCAAATATTCAGCCCCAATTAATTCAAAGGCACAAGACTCTGAAGCAACAACGTAACTCTTTCCTAGTGTTCCAATTACTAGAGGTCTGAATCCATTAGGATCTCTTGCTGCAACAAGATTTTCAGGTGTAAGAAAAAGCAATGAATATGCACCTTTACACCTACTTAAAGCATAAATAATTCTGTTTACCAGTTTTTCTTCCTGACTTTTTGCAATTAAATGTATTATTACTTCAGTGTCCGTTGTTGATTGGAAAATAGAACCATTTTGCTCTAGTTCATTTCTCAGGGTTCTTGCATTTGTGAGATTTCCGTTATGTGCTATTGCCAGTTCACCTTTATCAAATGTAACAAGAATGGGTTGTGTATTTTTATTGTCACTTGAACCGGCAGTAGAATACCTTACATGTCCAATTGCATTTTTACCTTTGAGTTTATTTATTATTTCTTCATTGAATATGTCTGTAACAAGACCCATCTGGCGATGTGCATGTAATAAATAACCATCAGCTGTAACAATTCCAGCACTTTCCTGACCCCTGTGTTGGAGTGAATACAATCCTAGATAGGTAAGATTTGAAGCTTCAGGATGATCGTATATACCAAAAACTCCACATTCTTCTTTTAAAATAGACATTAATTTAATTTTTCCTCGAAGGCTTTATCCCATTCCTGATAAACACTTTCTACATTTAAATCTAATATGTTTTCGATTATCATTTTAATTCCACCAACTATACCGATTAAATTTAGATTAATGCAGTTTTTTGAAGTTATATCTTTTAATTTATTTAGGCTTTGTTTATTTATAGATACAATACATCTAGACTGGGATTCGGAGAATAGCAGTTCTGTTTTGTTAAGTTTCTTAACATTTATATTGTCTAGATTAACAATGAACCCAAAATTTTTATTTTTAGAAAAACAACATTCAGCTAGTGCTACTGCTATACCACCTTCTGAAAGATCATGGGCTGAGTTAATTATACTTTTATTTGCTAGTTCTATCAACGTACTAATTAATCTGCTTTCCAGATCAAGATCAATTGATGGCGGAATTCCCGCAATATTTCCCATAAACATTTTTTGGTATTCAGTACCATCTAGTTCATCATATGTGTCACCAAGAATTGCTATTAAATCCCCCTCATTTTTAAACCACTGATTAACTGTTTTGTCTATATTTTTTATAAGACCTATCATTCCAACAGTTGGGGTAGGGTATATAGACTCGCCTTCTGTTTCATTGTAAAAACTGACGTTTCCACTAACGACTGGAGTGTTTAACTTTAAACATGCCTCTTTCATACCTTCTATACTTTCTTTAAATTGCCACATGATTTCAGGTTTTTCAGGATTTCCGAAATTAAGACAGTCAGTAATTGCTAACGGTATAGCTCCTGAACAAGCTAGGTTTCTTGCTGATTCAGCTACAGCAATTTTTGTTCCTTCTCTTGGATCAAGGTAACAATATCTCGAATTACAGTTAGCTGTAATTGCTAAACCCTTATTTGTTTTCTTAATATTTAAAACAGCACTATCATTTAGTGGAATGTACATAGTGTTAGTTCTTACCATGTAATCGTATTGCTGAAATATCCATCTTTTGCTTGTTATGGAAGGTGAAGTTAATACTTTTAGAAATGTTTCTTCAATTGTTAAAACGTTTTTTATATTTGTTGTACATTTTTTGTTTTTTTTCGGTTCCTTATAAGGTCGGTTATAACTAGGAGCAGAATTTGTAACAAAATCAATTGGTAAATTTGCTACAAGTTCATTATTGTCAAAAATTCTTAAATCTTTAGTATTTGTAACTTCTCCTATTATTGAAAAATCTAATCCCCATTTTTTAAATATTGATTGGGCTATATTTTCTTTTCCCTTATTTAAAACCATAAGCATTCTTTCCTGGGATTCTGAAAGAAGTAGTTCGTATGGAGTCATGCCTTCTTCACGGCGTGGTACTTTCTCCATCCATAAATCTAATCCGGTTTGCCCCCTGTCTGCCATTTCAGTGGAGGAGGATATTAAACCAGCAGCACCCATATCCTGTATCCCTACTACACAATCAGTTTCAAATAGTTCAAGACATGCTTCCAATAAAAGTTTTTCGGTGAAAGGGTCACCAACCTGTACTGCAGGTCTTTTCTGTTCTGATTCTGCAGTAAAACTGTCTGAAGCCATTATAGCTCCCTGTATGCCGTCTCTACCAGTTTTGGAACCTACGTAAATAACAGGATTTCCTATACCCGTTGCATATCCTTTGAATATTTTGTTTTTATTTGTAATTCCGACGCAAAATACATTTACAAGTGGATTTCCGTTGTAGCAGTCATCAAAATAGACTTCCCCTCCAACAGTTGGTATACCTATACAATTACCGTAATCTGCAATTCCAGAAACAACACCTTCAATTAAATATTTTGTTTTTGGAAGATCAGGATTACCAAATCTTAATGAATCAAGTAATGCTACTGGCCTTGCTCCCATAGTAAAAATATCTCTGATAATACCACCTACACCAGTTGCTGCACCTTGATAGGGTTCGATATATGAAGGATGATTATGGCTTTCCATTTTAAATACGGCACATAAATCATCACCAAGGTCCACAATACCTGCATTTTCACCAGGACCTTGTAAAACCTGTTCTCCATTTGTTGGCAATTTTTTTAAATGAATTTTTGAACTTTTATATGAACAATGTTCTGACCACATTGCTCCGAGAATGCCTACTTCAGTATGATTTGGATCTCTTTGCAGAGTATCTACAATAAGATTGTATTCTTCTTTTGTTAAACCATGGTTAAAAGCAAAAGTTTTAATATCTGTTTTTTGCATCAGAATGTTTAAAATTTTAATAATTTAATTTAATCAAATTTATATTCTATTTAGATTTAGGAAGGTACTAATGAGCATATTCTACCTGTTTATTTTTATTAATTAAGTTCTCAAAATAATTTTTATTATTTATTTGTGTATAATGTATATTTTTCTACTTTTTAAATGGAAATATTATGAATAAAAGAATAGTTGTTGCAATGAGCGGCGGTGTAGACAGTGGTACAACTGCTGCATTATTAAAAGATAAAGGTTATGACGTTGTAGGCATAACTATGCAACTTTGGGACTATGGAGAAGCCGAAGGTGGTTGTTGCTCTGCTGATGAAGTCTGTGATGCAAGAAAAGTTGCTTACGACATTGGAATTCCGCATTATGTCGTAAACTATATGGAACAGTTTAAAAAGTATATTGTAAGTGATTTTGTATCGAAATATGAAAGAGGTTTTACTCCCATACCATGTGTTTTATGTAACCAGTTTATGAAATTTAATTTTTTACTAAAACGTTCACTTGAGCTCGGTGCAGATAAACTAGCTACAGGTCATTATGCAATAATAGATTTTAATGATAATACAGGCGAATACGAACTTAAAAAGAGTACAGATTCAAATAAAGATCAATCTTATTTTTTATTTACTCTCACACAAAAAGAATTATCAAGACTTGTCTTTCCACTGGGTAATAAGACAAAACCTGTAGTTAGGGAATTGGCTAGGGATATGAATCTGAAAATAGCCGAAAAAGCAGAAAGTATGGGTGTTTGCTTTATAACTGGTGGCAACTATAGAGATTTTCTGGAACCATACCTAAAAAGAGGCAAAGAAAAGGGTGAAATGCTTGATACAGAAGGTAATCTTGTAGGTGAACACAATGGCATTTCCTCATATACAATAGGCCAGAGAAGGGGCCTTGGCTTCGCAAATGGTGAACCCATGTACGTTGTTAGTCTAGATACTTCAGCTAATAAAGTAATAGTAGGCCGGGAAAGAGACCTTTATATGAAAAGTCTAATAGCAGAAAACCTTTCATGGACTTCTAATGCTCCAGAGGAAGAAATAGAAATAAATGCGAAAATCAGATATAGGTCACCAGAACAAAAAGCTATTTTAAAGTTAACTAACGGAAAAGCTCATGTTGAATTTATTGAACCTCAAAAGGCAATAACACCTGGACAAGCTGTTGTATTTTATCAACAAGATAAAGTACTAGGTGGTGGATGGATTAAACAAGGCATACAAAAATGAAAAGGATATCAGTAGTTACTTTGGGTTGTAAAGTTAATCAATATGATACTGCTGTACTTTTAAATCAGCTTCCTAAAAGTAAATATATAAAAAACAAACATTTTGATGAAAAAGCAGATATTTATGTTATTGATACATGCACCGTAACTCATAAAGCTGATTCAGAAGCCAGGAACTACATTTACAGGGCTAAAAGAAGTAATCCTGATGCTATGATTGTTGTTACTGGTTGTTATGCACAGGTTTCTGCAGAAGATTTATCTAAACTTCATGAAATTGATTATATTGTTGGAAATTCACATAAATCAATGTCCTTGTTAAAAGTAATAAGGGAAGGAGAAAAACAGAAAGAACCAACTGTATTGATTTCTGATATTTTCAAAGAAAAAAAGAGAGAATTCGACACTCCTGATATAGATTATTTTCCTGATAGAACAAGGGCGTTTTTAAAAGTTCAGGACGGCTGTAACTATGCCTGTACTTTCTGCATTATACCAAAGGCAAGGGGTAGGTCCAGAAGTCTTGATATTAATGAAATAAAATCAAGAATAATAAAGCTAAGAGATAATGGATATAAAGAAGTTGTACTTACAGGTATTCATCTTGCAAGCTTTGGCAAAGATATGGGAACAGATTTATTTAACCTCTTATTGGAGCTCGATAAAGAAAAAATTATAAATAGGATCAGGCTTAGTTCCCTTGACCCAGCCGACTTAAAAAATGATTTAATAGATCTTTGTGCAGATTCAGAAATAATTTGCCCAAGTTTTCATGTTGCACTTCAAAGTGGTGATAAAGATATTCTTAAACATATGAGAAGACGTTACAGCCCTGATAATTTTTTAAATTGTACCGAATATATTAGAAATAAAATGCCAGATGCATCTATAGGAACCGATATTATGGTTGGTTTTCCTAATGAAAATGAAAGTAATTTTAGAAATTCATACAATTTACTGAAAGAGTCAGAATTAACTTACTTTCATGTATTTCCATATTCAAAACGAAAATATACACAAGCCGATTCTATGGAAAATCAAATTGATCCAGTTATTAAAAAGGATAGAAGTAAAATTTTAAGACAGTTAAGTTCTGAGAAAAAAATTAATTTTTATAATAAGTTTGTTGGTAAAAATATAAATACATTAATTGAGAATGGATCAAGAGGTACATCTAGTAATTATATTAATGTTAAATTAGAAAACAATTTATACGATACCGGTGATATAGTTAATCTGAAAATTAAAAGAGTCGACGGTGAATATGCCGTAGCGTAATATTTAAATTATAAATGTACAATAAACCTGTTCTTTTATACTTTTTAATACTTATTTCATTTCTATTAGAATATTCCTGTACCAAATCAGTCAATTCAGAAAATATAAATAATATAGAAGTAGTTAGGGTATGGGCCTTAGCAGATATTCAGCCAAGAAATTCTGAAGAAAGAGAAGCTTTTTCTATTGCAGTTCGAGATGTTAATAATAATATAAAAAAAGTAAATTTTGCCATTGTAGCGGGTGATATAGTTCATACAACAGAAGAAGATACATTTGATTGGTATGTACTGGAAAAGAAAAAATCATATATAACTGACTGGTATGAAATTATAGGTAATCATGATCTTAAAAGTGACAGGGGTAAATTATTTAAAGAAAAAATACGTGAAGAATTAAATTACAGTACAATATCCGGCAATATGCTATTTATTTTTCTTTCGGATGAATTAAGAGGTAAAGCAACAGAAGTTAATGATGAAGTATTTGAATGGTGGAAAAAACTAATTATTAATAATCAAGATAAAATAATTACAGTTGTTTCACATGCCCCTCTAGAAGGTAGTAAAATACCATTTTCCAAACATGAAGACAGACAAATTGCAGATTCTGTAAGATTCCAAGAAGTTTTAAAAAAATACAAAGTTGATTTATGGTTATCAGGTCATTTACACTTACCTAATGAATTTACAAATACTTTGAACAGAAACAAGGATTTAAATAACACTATTTTTGTTCATATTTCCTCAATTAGACCAGAATTCTTAGGACTTAAACATTCCCAATCTAGAATACTGGATTTCATATGTGGAAAAGATATTGTAAATATAAGGTCAAGGGATCATAAATGGGAAAAATGGAATAAAGAGCTTGAGAAAGAATATAAATTGTCAAAAATTGTAAAATGTAATTAAAATGAATATATTCAAAAAACTATTACAGTCGGTATTAATCAGATGTGGTAATCTTTATAATTTTCAAAACGACGAAAAATTAATAAATCTTTATATACAAGAAAAAGACGAATGTGCATTTGATGAACTGGTAAACCGATATATTGATAGGATATATTCACTATGTTTTAGAATCACAAAAAACAAAGAAATTACCGAAGATGTTGTACAAGAAATATTTATAACACTATCACAAAAATTACATACATTCAGGGCTGAATCAACCTTCTCTACATGGCTTTACAGGATTTCCACTAATGCAGCATTAATGAAATTAAGAAAAGAGAAAAGGCATAACAATGAAGTAATTTCTGATGACGTAAACTATTCAGAAAATAACAACAATAATTTCACATATATTGCAAAAGATTCTAGTAAAAGACCAGACGTATTTCTATTGAGAAAAGAATCCGAAAATGAATTTAATAATGCTTTAAATAAATTACCTGAGACTTATAGACTAGTAATACATCTAAAAGATATTGATGGTTTTTCATACAGCCAGATTGCAAATATACTAGAAATTACAACTCAAGCTGTTAAATCACGAATTCACAGGGCTAGACTGGAACTAAGAAATGAATTATCCGACTACTTCCATGAATGGAGTGAAAATTAAATGTCAGAACTAAAATGTACAGATGTTGTCGAAAATATTATGAATTATATAGATCAAGAACTTGATCAAACAACACTATTTACGTTAGAAAAACATTTAGAAATGTGCCCAGAATGTAAATCATTTGTAGATACTTACAAACGAATGTTAAGCTTAAGTGGAAATTTGAAAAATCAAATATTTGTAACAACTGATATCAGAAAAAGACTGAAGAACCTTCTAAAAACAAAAATTAAGCCACACTAGTAATTCTCTATATTGCATTATCTGTTGATATAGAATTGCTTCCAAAAAAATTATAAACATCATTCCTAAAATGAACTGAGTTATCACTTTCTACCCATGCAGTGAAATAAAGTATATGAACAGGAATAGGTTTTTTTAAATATACATTATTTGATGCACCGGAATTTATAGCGTTTTGAATTTTCTGAGCATTCCATTCATAATCGTCATTAAAAACAAAATCAGCTAGGTCGAGGGGGCTTTCTACTCGTATACATCCATGGCTAAATTTTCTATTGGACTTGTTGAAAAGACTTTTCATAGGTGTGTCATGTAAATAAACACTATGTTTATTTGGCAACATAAACTTTAATTGTCCTAAAGGATTATTGGCACCTGGCTGTTGCCTAAGTCTGTAATTAAATGTTTCTGGATCAACTTCGTACCAGTTAACATATTCTGAACTTTCAACAGAGGCATTACTCAAAGAAACAAGTTCAATATTTTTCCTTTTAAGATACTCAGGATCTTTTTTTACTTCTGGAAGAACTTCATCTGCAAAAATGCTTGATGGTATATTCCAAAAAGGATTTACAACAACATATTCCATATATTCACTAAAAATGGGTGTATTCCAGTCTAGTTTTCCAACAATAACCCTCATGTCAAGAATTTTTTGATTGTTTTGAACTCCGTATAGTTTAAATGCAGGAACATTAACAAGGATATATTTGTCACCTAAGTTTTTTGGTAATCTTCTCCATAAATCTAGATTTATTTTTAATGAAGTTAATTTATAACTTATTGGTATATTTAAAGAATAAAGTGTATTGTCGCCTACAGCACCATCTTGTTTTAAACCGTGTCTTTTTTGAAATAAAGAAACAGCTGAAAATAACTGGTTATCATAGTAGTTATTGTTTAGATATTGTTCGGGGTTTTGATTTGGATAGAGTTTTAGATCGCCAGTGGCATAAAGCCTGTGTTTAAGAAATACTACTCTTTGACTAGAGGAACCCTTTTTTAAGGTAGGTCCGGGTGGTACTGGCTGCCAACCGCCATTATAATTTATATCTTCATAATACTTTAATGCATCCCTTAGTGAATAATATACTTGTGATTCTGGTAGGATAATTTTTAGTGCATTATTAAAATTATTATTAACTATAGATTTGTTGATGAGGCTTACAAGATTTATATATGGTTCCGAATAAGATAATTCATTAAAATTAGGTCCGAGATCATATCTTCCAAACAGCAAATCTGCAAAATATTGAAGATTCGAATTAGAAACAAGCAGGTCTATTTGAATTACTCTAAGCACCAAGTCATTTCCACTAAGATTTTCAAGTTGTAAGATATTATCTTCTATTTCCTGGAAATAATAAAAGTTTGGATCAAGACCTTCATAATTAGCATTTTTTAATAATTTTAAATATGTAAACAAAGCTTTTCTTGGTTCAAGATTTCTTTTAAACCACGCTAGATTGTATTTACGTGATTTATAAAAAGTATTTAGTAATCTTGAGGCAGGATATTTTCTGTTATTTATAATTACAAAGTTTTCTTTTGCAGCAATTTTTACAGTTCTGTTAATAACAGTAGATTCAAACTTTTCTTCAAGTTTTTTATCAGTTTTTATATCTGCTTTATTTTGTTTAGGTTCAGTAAGGACAGCATTTGGCTGAGCCATACAAGAAACTATGAAGATCAGATAAAATAAATAAGATATAGCTATATATTTTTTATTCATGACAATTATATAAAGATAACACAAAATGTTTTACTATATATAAGAATTTATATTGTTTAGGTCAATATTTTCAAATTGAAATCTTTTTATTTTTCTTGTAGTTGTTTTAGGAAATTCCTCTAACTTAATTGCGAATCTGGATATTCTCTTATATGTTTCTAATTCTCTGTTTAAAAGTTTAATCTCTTTATTAATAATGTCGAAAAGTTCTTGATCCCTCATATCCACACGATTTTTATTACTTGTAATTTTGTATTCGTCAATACTGGGGTAGATAATTGTCTGAATTTCTTTATCATCCGGGCTAAATACTAAGGCTTCCTCAATTAAAGGTATTTTAGTAAGTTTTTCTTCAATTTCTTCGGGAAATATATTTTTTCCACCTTTAGTAACAATTACAAATTTCTTTCTACCTGTAATGTACAGATAGCTGTCTTTATCAAAATATCCTATATCTCCTGTTTTTAACCAACCATCCGTTGTAAGAATAGAGTTAGTTTCTACTTCGTTCTTATAATAACCTTGCATAACATTTGGACCTTTTACAAATATTTCACCATTATTCTCATCATCAAGGTCTCTAATCTCAACATCATCACTATCAATTACAAGTCCTACACTCCCTATTTTTTCATTTGAGACAGGATTAGCACTAATTAGAGGTGAAGTCTCAGACATGCCGTATCCTTCTATAATCGTAATTCCAAGTTTCTTAAACCCATCAAATACCCATTCAGGAAGTCCTGCACCACCACTAACCAATAATCTTAGATCACTTAACCCAAGTTTGTTCTTGATATTCTTGGCAAGTAAGGTTTTTGGTAAAATTCTAATAAAATATTTTTTTATTCCTTTTTGAGAATTCAATTCTTTATTAATACGTGAAATAAGTTTTTCAAGAAGTAGAGGTGTGTTGATCCATATTGTTGGTTTTACGTATTTAAGATCCTCTAAGAGTTCCCTAGGTCTTAATCCCCTACCATAAAATATAGTTATTCCAGAGTAAAATGTGGATAGTAATCCACCTGTTTTTTCATATGAGTGATGAATCGGAAGTATTGAAAATGCCCTGTCACCAGGATTAATTTCCAGGAAACTGTATATGTCTTCTACGTTAGTCATAATATTCTTATGAGTGAGCATTACACCTTTGGGATTTCCAGTTGTTCCGGAAGTAAAGAGAATTTCTGATAAATGATCTCCACTTACATATTCTCGTTCAACACCAGATCTATAATTACCTGAAATTACATTAAATTCTTCCATCGGTACAAGTTGCAATAATTCATTATTTGATTCTTTTATATTATTAATATCTTTTAAATGATGATCTGAGAAAATTATAGCTTTTGATTCTGAAAAGCTAACTATATGCTTTAAACTGTCAAAACTCATTTTTGCATCAAGAGGAATAGAAACACATCCAAGCCATAAAACTGCAAAGTAAGAAATAGCCCATTCAGGTCTGTTCTCAGAAATAATAGCTATATGGTCACCTTTTTTAATACCAAGATCACTAAGGTGAGCAGCTATCTTAGTAACCTGATCATAAACCTCGCCATAGGTGTATTTTAATACATTATCGGTTTTTATATGAATGAAAGCATTTAGATCACTATATTTATTAGATTTTCTTTCAAACATTTCAGATATTGTTTCAATTCCGATCTTGTTTCTTATAAGTTTTAGTTTGTTTTTTGGTGCGGTTAATTTAATTGTCATAATAAATTACAGATACTCTTTAATCTCTTTTAGAGATTGTACTGAGGCTTTGTAGTGTTTAAAACTGTTGTTTTTATTTTGTAAATTTATGTAAATACTGTCAATATTAGCATTATATGCTCCTTTAATATCTCTTTCCATATCATCACCTATAAATATTGTATTGGATAGATTTAAGTTGTTCTTTTCAATAGAATATTTAAATATTTTTATATTCGGTTTTCTCCAGCCAAATTCATCCGATATTAATATTGTGTCAAAATAGGAAGTTATATTGTATTTATCAAGTAATTTATAAACTGTGGGAGAATAATCAAAATTTGATAAAATTGATAAATTATAAGCTTTTTTCTTTAAATATTCTAAAATTTCCATATGAATATCGGGAAATTCCATAGATTTTTCTAAAGAATTCATATGCGATATTACTAAACTATTAATTATCTCAGAATTGTATTCATAACCCATATCGTCAAGCATAATATGGAATCTTTTTGAATTGTGATATTCCCTGTTGTCAATATTTTTTAATTCCTGAAATTTTTTATAACTATTCCTAAAATATAAGTAAAAATTTTCAAAACTGGTATCGTCATAATAGGTACTAAACACTGAATATACATCAAACCCTGTAGAATTGTGACTAGTCCCATTTATATTTATTTCAGGTAACAATTCAGGTTTGAAAAGTATTAATGTATCAAAAAGATCAAATATAATGTTTTTATATTCTTTCATATGGAAATTAACAGTTAGTTGATCTTTCAAGAATTATATCAATAAGTTGTTCATGAAATCCAAGCGGTTCTGAAATCTTGCATTTTATATCAGGATATTTATTAAGAATATTATTCACCATATTTGGAATATCTGTTTTGGAATGACGCCCGGGAACTAAAAAATAAGGGTGAACAGTAATTTCATTTGCACCATTATCAATACATTCTGAAAAAGCATCTTCAAGGGTAGGGTGGGCAATTTCCATATGGCAGTATTTTATAATATCAAATGAAGAATCATTACGGTTAATAATTCGTTCTGAAATCAGTTTAAGCATCTCATTAGCTTCATCAACTTTACTTCCATGATCTATTAGAATTAGTGCTTTTACGGGCTTAGACATATCTATAGGGTATTTAATTGTATCGTTTCAAGAACAATATCAGCACTCCTGTAAAATTCGTCCAATATTACATGCTCGTTTACAGTATGTAATTCATACATGCCTGTGCCCAAATTTACACATTCAATTCCCATATTATTAAAATAATTTGCATCACATCCCCCTCCGGATGTATGGTGTTCGATGTCGTGTCCAAGTTTTTTTACAGCAGCATCCACCATTTTGGTAATATAAGCTTCAGATGATACATCCATCTTTTCGTAAACCCTTTCAATTTCAATTTCTACAATAGGTTTGATAGTTTTTCCTTCTAGGGTAAGGGTGTATTTTTCTGCTGCATCATTAAAACATTTACACATATGTTCTATTTCTTTATCAAGTTTTTCATTATTATGACTTCTTGCTTCACCTTTAACCATTACTAGATTAGGAATAATATTTGTAGCCACACCTCCAGAAATTAATCCAATATTTGATGTTGTTTCGTGATCTATTCTACCAATCTTCATTTTTGATATGGCTTCACTTACAATCTTTATTGAATTAATCCCGTTTTCAGGGCAAAGACCAGCATGGGCTTCAAGGCCATGTATTTTGAAAAGAACAACATCAGATGTTGGACATTTTAAAACTAATCTTTTGGGTGTGCTGCTATCGAGAACAATTCCATATTTGGATTTAAAAAGAGATATATCAATATACTTAGCACCTAGTAATCCTATTTCTTCACATATTGTAAAGGCTACTTCAATATCCCCATGTGGGAGATCATTTTCTTTTAATGTCCTTATTACTTCAACAATAATAGATACGCCACTTTTGTCATCACTGCCTAGAATCGTAGTTCCATCACTTCTCATAATACCGTTTTCAATTTTTGGCTGTATACCTAACCCAGGTGAAACAGTGTCCATGTGAGAGGAAAGAAAAAAAGCTGGTGCATTAGTATTTCCTTTTATCTTAACAATTAAATTACCGACATTACCATCTATTATATCGCCAACATTGTCATATATACATTCAGCACCTAGTTCTTTCATTTCTTTTTCAAGTATTAGTGCAACATTCTTTTCCATTTTTGATGGGCTATCTATTCTTATAATATCCATCAAGTGCTGTGTCATTCTTTCTTTTGATATCATATAAAAATCCTTTTAATATAATAATTACAAAGTATACACAATCTTGGTTTGAAGAGAATTTATTGGGTATAAAAAAAGGTAAAAGATATATTACCTTTTACCTTGAATTCTTTTATTTCTAATAAAGATTAAAATCTATTATCAATGTTAATAATTAATAATTATACAAGTCCTTCTAAATAAGTTTTAACATTGTTTACCTTGTTCTTATTTAATGAATATATTCTATTCTGTTTGACCTTTTTTTCATTTACAAGGTCTGCTTCTTTAAGAATTTTTAGATGATTGGATATTGCAGGTTTTGAAATATTAAATTTATCTGCTATTTCTCCTGCAACAGTATCACCTTTACTTAAATAAACTAAAATTTCCCTTCTTGTATTATCTGCAATTGCTTTAAATGGACAACCCATTTATAATTCCTCCCGTATTTTAGAATTATAAACTATTGTGATTTAATAATTTACATCTATATATTAACATTTTCTTCATGAATATAAAATAGTAATAAATAATTTTTTAAAAATTTATAAAAATTAGATTATAGAGGTGTAGAATGAAAGTACAATTAAGTAAGAATAATGTTTTAAAATCAACATCAGATCTCCTTATATTTTCATTATTTTCAGGTGAGAAGTTATCATCTGATCTTAAAAAAATTGACAAGATACTTAATGGATCAATAAGTAAATCATTTAATAAAAAGGATTTTAATGGTCAGTATGGAAAAATAAATCGTTTTAATACTAATGGAAATATCCAGGTAAAAACTGTATTAATTTTAGGATTGGGTGAAAAGAAAGAATTTTCTTTTAATAGATGCTACCGTGTATTTGCAAAAGTTGGAAAAGAAATAGAGCCTGCAGATGAAAGCGTAGGTATTGCATTTGAATTAAATGGAAATAATTTGTTATCAAGTTCAATTGAAGGATTACTTCAGGGTAATTACAAGTTTAATAAGTATAAAACAGAAAATAGAAAAAATACTGATATCACATTTACAGTATTTTCAAAATCAATAAGTGAAAGGAATTTTTCAAGGCAATTAAAAAAAGCAATAAATATTACAAAAGCAGTTTATCTTGCGAGGGATTTAGTGAATGAACCGCCAGTTTATTTAACTCCTGCCAAACTTTCTGAAATATCAGAATCAGTTGCCTCAGAAGGTAATTTAGAAATTAAAATATTAGGAAAAGAAGAAATAAAATCAGCAGGTATGAATGGGCTATATTCTGTTTCAAGAGGGAGTACTCAACCTCCTAGATTTATACATTTTACATATACACCAAAAACTAAATCTAAAAAAACAATAGCAATTGTTGGCAAAGGTGTAACTTTTGATTCAGGAGGGCTATGTTTAAAACCAGCAGGGTCAATGCTTACCATGAAGATGGATATGGGGGGTTCCGCTGTTGTAGTTGGTGCTATGAAAGCCATTGCTGAACTAAAACCTAAACATACTATCCATGGAATAATTGCGGCAACTGAAAACATGACAGGAGGCGATGCATATAAACCCGATGATGTTTTATATGCATTAAATGGCAAATCTATTGAAATAATTAATACAGATGCTGAAGGCAGAATTGCACTATCAGATGCACTTAGTTATGCCGTAGATCTTGGTGTAGATGAAATAATTGACCTAGCCACACTAACAGGGGCATGCATAGTAGGACTTGGTAGTTATACAGCAGGTGTTATGGGGAATAATAAAAAACTGATTAATTCAATACTGGAAAGCAGTGATAATGTTGGTGAAAAAATGTGGCAACTACCTCTTGATGATGAACTGAGAAAGGAAATTAAAAGCAATATAGCCGATATTAAAAATGTAGGAAGCAGGTGGGGTGGAGCAATAACAGCTGGGCTTTTTCTTGAGCATTTTGTATCAGATACGCCCTGGACACATATAGACATTGCCGGACCAGCTTATCTCGAAAAAAGCAATGATGTATATCCTCAAGGTGGAACAGGTTTTGGTGTAAGAACACTCGTCAATTATCTTACTGATAATAAATAGCCGTAAAATGCTTGAAAAATACTTAAACAAAAACAGTATTATAGAGATAGTACTTAAAGATGATATCCCGGAAGAGAATATAAACAGTGGTATACCTTTTGTTAATGACAATAAGATTACAGTACTCGACTTGTATATTTTTTTTCAACAACTAAAAACTAGCAGTTCCACTGGTATATTTTTAATATTAAAGAAATTAAACATTGGATTTGCAAGAGCCAATGAATTAAGACATTTCTTGCTTGATCTAAAAAAATCCGGGAAAAAAGTTTATATATATTTAGAAGATATAGGCAATATTGAGTATTTTATAGCAACTTCTGCCGATATAATATTTATACCTCCCTGGACTACTTTAAACCTTCTAGGACTTTCCTTTAATTCATTCTTTATCAAAGAATTACTGGACATTCTTGATATTGAGCCAGAAATAGACGGATTTGGTGATTATAAATCTGCTGCAGATATGTTTAACAAAAAACAAATGTCACCTTACCACAAGGAGATGATGCAAACTGTTATCGATAATCACTACAATAATTTTATTCGTGTTATATCCACAGCTAGGGATATCCCGGAAAATGAATTAAAAGAAAAAATAGACAATAATCCTTTAAACCCACATTCAGCAAAGTCATATAATCTTATTGATGAAATTTTATATGAAAATAATACACGTGATTATATAAGAGATAATCACGGTATTAGTTTAAAATTTATACAGTATAAAAAATATATTAGAAATAATAAGTATTCAAAAATTCTTAACGAAATTTGTAGATTTATACATGGAAGAAAAAAATATATTGGCTATATAAATATAAACGGGATGATTACACAGGGCTCAAGTAAGAAGGGTAGTGGTTTTATAAATACTTGTGGATCTGATACTGTCTGTGAACAAATAAAAAAAGCAAAAGAAGATAATTCTGTTACTAGTGTAATTATAAGAGTTTTGAGTCCTGGAGGTTCGGCTCTGGCTTCTGATATCATAAGAAATGAGATTCAAAATCTTAATATAAAAAAACCGGTCCTGATATCCATGTCAGATGTAGCAGCATCTGGTGGTTATATGGTTTCCGTTTCTTCTAATAAAATACATGCAAACACCTTTACAATTACCGGCTCAATCGGTGTAGTTGCTGGAAAATTTAATTTTAAAAAACTGTTAAATAGATATGGGATATATACTGAAACAATACAGAAAGGTAAAATGGCATCAATTTACTCTCCTAGTAAAGCCTTTAGTAAAGCAGAAAAAAGTAAATTTACAGAACTTATAAAAGATATGTATAACGAATTTGTGAAACTTGTTTCTGAAAAGAGACAGCTAAGTTTAAAAGATACAGAAAAAGCAGCAAGGGGAAGGGTATGGACAGGTGAAGATGCAAAAAAACATGGATTAATAGATGGACTTTACAGCCTTTCCGAAACTGTTAACGAAATTAAAATTTTATCCGCTATGGATTTAGATGAAGGAATTTATATAAAAGAATTTAAATCAAAAAATAAACTTTCTTTTTCAAATTTTGGAAAATTATCACATATTGGAATATTTAATGAGTATTTAGAATTACTGGATATTTTAAAAAGGGAAAAGATATACGCCGTTTTACCTCATAACTATAAGATTCTTTAAAGACTTATAAATAATCGAGCCAATCAGAATATTTTTTATTTTTACCTCTTATTATATCAAAATAAGTAGATTGGAGATCTTTAGTGATTTTTCCAGGTTTACCAGTGCCTATTTTCCTTAAATCAATTTCCCTAACAGGTGTTATCTCTGCCGCTGTTCCAGTAAGAAATACTTCATCCGCAATATAAAGTTCATCCCGAGTAAATCTCTGTTGATCTACTGTTATATTCTTATCTTTAGCTAATTGTAAAATGCAGTTTCTAGTAAAACCTTCTAATATTGAAGTAAGTGGAGGTGTTTTTAACTTACCATTTCTTACAATAAAAATATTTTCACCGCTTCCTTCAGCAAGGTAACCTTCGTTGTCCAGAAGCAATGCTTCGTCAAACCCAGTTGATGTTGCCTCAATCTTAGCCTGTATTGAATTTACGTAATTACCACATATTTTGGCCTTTGTCATAAAAGAATTTACGCCCATTCTTGTAAAAGAAGATATTTTTGCCTTTATACCTTTATCAAGACCATCATCACCTAAATATGCTCCCCAAGACCATGCAGCAATTGTAAGCCTTATAGGGTTTTCTTTTGGGTGAATACCCATGGCACCATCACCAATAAAAACTAGTGGTCTTATATATGCCTCAACTAGGCCATTCTCGGTAAGCAACAGTTTAATTGCATCACATATCTCTTTATTTTTATAAGGTAATTTGATACCGGCTATATGACATGAATTTATGAGTCTTTCTACATGTTCATGAAGAAGTAAAACAGCTGTTTTACCATTTTCACATTTATATGCTCTTATGCCTTCAAATACTCCAAGTCCATAATGAAGAGAATGTGTTAAAACGTGAACATTGGCATCTGCCCATGGTATTAATTTACCGTCCAACCATATAAACTCAGGATAATCTGATGACATTAATTACTCCAAAGAATTTTTATATTATGAAATTAAACAATGAATAGTGCAATTTTTAAAAAAGAATGTCAAGTTGGCAATAAAATTGAGGTTAATAGTTGTTATTATAGAACATCTATTGTGTCAGCATCGACATTATTACCAAACCCCAGTAGGTTGCCGTTTATATCTAGTGTTTGACCTATAAGAAGGACGTTGCAGTCAATATCGTCGTTGTCCCTTGTAATTATAGTAGAGTTTGAAACTTGTATAATTATCTCAATTGGGTCGTTTCCTTCTGATTCAACAGTTAATGAACCGCTGTTATCTGTACAGTTTATTTCTATAAGATCCGCTTCAAAACTTACTGTTACATCATTCTCATCAAAATCAACAGTTCCATTTTCTAGTGTTATGTTTCCAAGGTTAACCTCGGCTTCAGGGAAAATATTAATACTTGTCTGTCCTAACAGTTCGTCACCGTTATCATCATCCAAAAATTCTAATCTTGTATTATTACTAGCAAAGTTACCTTCTATAAAAAAAGTACCAGAACTTGTAGTAGTATCAGTGAATGTTGAAAGAGAATTGTCCTCCATAACAGATACTTTTATTCCGGAAAGATCATTTTCTCTGATAGGAATTATTTCTGTAATTGTTCCCCTAATTGTTTCATCTGTACTTCCACCACCACCCCCACCATCGTCATCATCTGTACCGCCAAAATCCACGTCACAGCCGCCAATAATTAAAAATAAAAGTAAAATATATGATAAATATTTATAATTTTTTCTCATTTTTGTTTATATCCAGATCGTTATTAATTATTTATTTTAACCATATCTAAAACATTTATGTTTACAAGAATTAATTTAATGACTTATTTTTATATACCTGTTAAATTGATTGCTTAAATATCAGTAAGAAAAAATGGAAAAAGAACAAAGTAAAATACTCTTTATTAATCACTCTGTCAGAGACGGTGGACCCGGCAGAAGTCTGTTTTATATTTTAAAGTATATAAATAGGAAAAAAGTAAAACCTTATATATTAATTCCTAAAGACGATATATTTTCTGATAATCTGAAAGATGAAGATATTTACGAAAATATAATAATCGATTCAAGATTTCCCGAAAATATATTCGTTCCAAGATTAGGGATGGAAATATATAACAACAAATCAGACAGTCTTGATTTTATTACTAAAATAAAAAAACTATTTGCAGCAATTATTAATATTATAGAAATTATAATACTTGTATTAACATCCGGTAGAATTATTAGAGAAAATAAAATTGATATTGTTTACTGTAACGGTACTGTAGCAAAAATAACAGGAACATTTATAGGAAAATTTAATCAAAAACCTGTAATTTGGCATGTAAGAAATATTCAGCAGACTTATTTATTAAAAAAAATTATTACTACACTTTCTAAGTACAAATCAGTAAAAAAGATTATCTGCGTATCAAAAGCTACTGCTCAGCAGTTTAATCATGTAAAAGATAAGGTTCATGTTGTATACAACGGTATTGATCCCACAGACTTCAGCCCTTCAAAAACAAAAGGAATATTAAGAAATGAGTACCAATTATCTAAAGATACTGTAATAATAGGAAGTACCGGTAGGCTTGTACCAAGAAAAGGCTATATTCATATAATTGAAGCAGCAAAATATTTAAAAGAAAATAGTAATAATAAAAAATTTGTTTTTGTAATTGTTGGAGATACACCACATTTTTTTCAGTACAATCACCTTGATTACTTAAAGAAAAAGGTGTCTGAATATGGACTTGAAGATCATTTTATTTTTACTGGTTATAAAAGTGATATAAGACCCCTTCTCAAAAATTTTAATATTTTTGTTATACCTTCAAATTATCCCGATCCTTTTCCAAGATCAGTAATAGAAGCAATGTGTTTCAATCTTCCTGTTATAGGTTTCAGGATAGGAGGTATTGCTGAGGCTGTCGACAATGAAGTTACTGGATATCTAAGTGACAAGGATGATGTAGTAAATTTATCGGAAAACATACTTACTTTGGTTAATAATGAAAAAATGCGAAATGAGATGGGAAAAGCCTCCAGAAAAAGAGTCATATCTATGTGTAACGCAAAAGATATAAGTAATAAAATAGAAGAAATAATTTTATCGGTAAATTAATCTTTTTCGTCTGCCCTTGTCCTGAAAATAAGTTCAATCGGTGTCCCGGAAAAATCAAAATACTCTCTAAGCTGGTTTTCAATATACTTCTTATAATTGTCAGGTATACGGTTTTTAGCGTTTGAAAAAATGACAAAAGTAGGAGGTTTAGTGAGAGGTTGAGTAATATAGTAAAATTTCAGTTCCTTTCCTTTGTACATTCCAGGTGGGTTCTTTTTCTTTATCTCATCAAGAAACTGGTTTAATTCTTTTGTTTTAATTTTCCTGGTGTAGTTCTTATATACAAGGTTCACAAGATCAAATATTCTGTGAACTTTTTTACCTGTTAAAGCTGATATCTTTAGTACAGGTGAATAATCAAGAGATTTTAAGTTCTCAAGAGTCAGTTCTTCAATATTATCAACTTCTCTAGCATCTTTTGGTGCCAAATCCCACTTGTTAAGTAGTACAACTGATGCTTTACCCCTGCTTTTAACAAGGTCTCCAAGCCTCGCATCATGATGAGTAGGCCCCTCAGAAGCATCAATCAAAAACAGAACCAAGTCAGAGCGCGTCATTGCCCTTATTGCCCTTAATACACTGTATCTTTCAAGCATTTCTGATACTTTTGATTTTCTTCTAATTCCAGCAGTATCAATGATAAGATATTTCTCCCCATTCAATTCGAAGAAAGTATCAATGGCATCGCGGGTAGTACCGGGAACGGGACTTGTAATAAATCTATTTTCACCAAGCACAGCATTTACTAGTGTTGATTTTCCTACGTTAGGTTTACCAATAACAGAGATATTTATCGTACCTTCTTCATCGTATTCCTTTGTGTAGTTAATTTCAGGAAGGTTGTCTTTAATCAGATCAATAAGTTCATAAGTATTCCTGCTATGAATAGCAGAAATATTTACAAATGTATCTATACCAAGCTTATGAAAATCATATGAATTTATTTCATGCTTTTTATGATCAACTTTATTAATTACATACAGTACTTCTTTACCCGAAGACCTAAGGTAATTAATAATATCCTGATCTCCAGGCATAACACCTTGTTTACCATCTAAAAGAAAAATTATAAGATCAGCCTCAGCAAGTGCAATCTCAACCTGCTGTTTAATCATTTCTTCGGTATTGTCAGTTGGATTTATTACTAGTCCGCCAGTATCAACTATATCGAAGACTTTATTTTTCCAAATAGCTTCACCATATACACGGTCTCTTGTTACACCAGGCACGTCCTCAACTATTGATTTATTCTGCTCTATTATATGATTAAATAGAGTTGATTTGCCTACGTTTGGCCTGCCAACTATAGCTACAAGAGGTTTTTGAGTATTATTATTATCAATATTCATTTTATTTAATGGAAATTATTCTTATAAATATTACTATTTAATCATAAATATATTATGAAAATACATATTGTTGATGACAACAAATATATTACGGCAAAAAGCATAGATGAAATAAACTTACTTGTTTCAAAAATTCTCAGCCACCTAAACTTACCGAAAAATACTGAAATATGCATTACTTTTATTGATGATGTTCATATGAGAGATCTTAATAACAGTTACAGATCAATAAATAAAACTACTGATGTACTCTCATTCCCCCAGGACAATGAATTTCTTGGAGACCTGGTTATTTCATATCCAACTGCAAATAATAATTCAAAACGTTACAAAACATCAATCAAAAATGAATTAAAAAGACTTATAATTCATGGAATTTTGCATCTACTTGATTATGACCATAAAAAAAAGAAAGAAAGAGAAATAATGAGGTCTAAAGAGAAAGAACTTTATGAATATATAAAGTGTCTAAAAATCTAATTTTAGCTCTGGTTCCATATCTTCAATTTCCTGTAAAGTTGGAAGGTCTTTAATACTTTTCAGGTTAAAAGTTTCAAGAAAATCATCTGTTGTTCCGTATAAAAAAGGTTTTCCAGGAACTTCTTTTCTTCCACGTATTTCCAATAGTCTTTTGTCTAATAGCTGGTTTATTACTCCTGAGCAGTCAACACCTCTTATCTGTTCTATTTCAAGCCTTGTTAGCGGTTGTTTATATGCAGTAATTGCAAGCACTTCAAGTGAAGCCTTGCTAATTCTGAATTTTTTAATTTCTTTGTTAAAATTAATTATTTCATCGGAATATTCAGATTTAGTCCTTAACTGATATCCGTTTGATACTTCTACCAGGTTAAAACCATGCTCAACATTCTCCCAGTCGTTAATCAATTCTTTAAGTACCGACCTGAGTTCTTTTGTTTCAAAATCCTTAAAATAATATTTCAACTCTTTTATAGTTACTGGTTTATTAGAAGTAAAAATTATTGCTTCAATAAGTTTTTTCAAGTCCTTGTTACTCAAAGTTCTCATCTCCTATATAAAAAAGTTCAACTTCATCTTCCGGATTTTCATGTTTAATACCTATAATATTATTCTTAACAAGTTCAAGAATTGTTAAGAAAGTTATTACTATTTCTGCTTTAGTAACCATTTTATTAAAAATATTTCTGAAGTTATATTTATCATTAGTTTTAAAAAACTCTATTAGCTCAGTTGTTTTTTCTTCTATTGAAAATGACTCGACAGTAAATACTATATCTTCTGCAAGTTCGAATTGTTTTCTATTGCATACTTCTTTGAATGCATCAACCAAAGACCAGAGGTCTGTTTTTACAATCTCAGTTTCCTGTGCAGCCTCACCAAATTCATCAAAATAGCTTAACCCCCTGATAAATACTTCTTTGCCGAGTATGTCTCTGCTTTCAAGTTCTTCAGCAGCATTTTTATATCTTTCATATTCAAGTAAAAGCTGTACAAGTTCAGCTCTTGGGTCCTCTGATTCTTCTTCAGTGGGAATCTGAGGTAAAAGCATTCTTGATTTGATAAGACTAAGCTGAGCTGCAAGAGCTAGATAATCTCCAACTACTTCTAGATTGCATTTTTTTATAACATCAAGATACTCAAGATACTGTTCTGTTATTTTAGAGATAGGTATATCATAAATATCAACTTTGTTTTTCTTGATTAGCTGGAGTAGAAGGTCAAGGGGGCCTTCAAACACCTGTAATTTGACCTGGTAAGGAAGTTCTAACTGTTCCATATTACTCATAAAGATTATCTGTTAAATACAACATTTAATATAATATTTAGCTCAGAATTATTAAAGCTGTAAATTTCTATAAATTTTAGAAATGGATATATCAATATATATGAGAATGTTCTTCCACCGAAAAGTATTAAAGCGAAAACAATAAGTATCCCGTAAGTTTCTATTTTTTTTATAGAATAGGCCAGATGATCGGGTAAGAGTCCGTATAGTACTCTTGAACCATCTAATGGAGGTATTGGAAGCATATTAAATACTGCCAGTACTACACCTATAAATATCATCCATACAAGAAACTGTATAAGTGATTCGGAATATGCACCAAGGATTCCAGTAGATGCTAAGTTGAAAATAATAAATTTTAAAAGAAATGCACATATAATAGCTGTAATTATATTTGAGATAGGGCCCGCTATTGCAACATACAACATGTCTTTCTTAGGGTCTTTAAAATTTCTTGGGTCAACCGGAACAGGTTTTGCCCAGCCAAAATGTACAAGAAGTAAAAGAATTGTCCCAATAGGATCTAAATGCTTTAAAGGATTCAGTGTAAGCCTTCCAAGACTTTTGGCTGTATCATCACCAAGTTTATGAGCTATATATGCATGGGCATATTCGTGTATTGTAAGTGAAAATAGTATTACTGGTACAAATATTAATAAGAATTTAAAATCTAAATCAAACATATTTAAGCCCTCGGATGATATTTATTGTAGATCTCAGTCATTCTTTTTCTTTCTACATGCGTGTATATCTGTGTTGTAGATATATCTGAATGTCCCAAAAGAAGCTGTATAGTCCTTAGGTCAGCTCCTCGTTCAAGTAAATGTGTTGCAAAAGAATGTCTTATTGTATGCGGGCTTATATTCTTTTCAATGCCGGATTCCTTAGCATAAGCCTTGATTAGTTTCCAGAATCCCTGCCTCGTAAAACAAGTTCCTCTTCTTGTTATAAAAAGATAATCTGATAATTTATTTTTTACTAGATTTGGCCTTGATAATTCGAGGTAATCATTAATTTTTTTTATTGAGGTTAATCCAATTGGTACGATTCTTTCTTTGCTTCCTTTTCCCATCACAACAATATAACCATGGTCGTAATTAATATTTATTTGTTTTAACTCCACAAGTTCTGTTACCCTGAGACCTGAAGCGTATAGAACTTCTAGCATAGCTGAATCCCGTACACCCTCAAATTTAGTAAGATCCGGAATATTTAGTATTTTTTCAACATCTTCAACCGAAAGGACATCGGGAACTGTTTTTTTCATCCTTGGGGATACTAGGTCGGCTGTAGGGTCTCTATTTATAATATTTTCAAGCATTAAGTATTTAAAAAATTGTTTTACAGAAACAATGCACCTGTTTATAGAGGATATATTGAGTCCTGAAATATTAAGTTCAGTTAGAAACTCAGAAATATGATTTGATTTAATTCTAGTTATTGAATCTAATTCTCTTTTTTCAATAAAAGTAATTAATTTTTCTATATCTGTTTTATAGGATTGAGAAGTATTTTTGGAAAGACCTTTAATAACTACAAGATATGTTAGAAATGATTCCAACATATCCTTGTAGGCATTTTTTGTCATATAAAATTATGTACCAAATTCCCAGGAACTTAAATATTTCTTTTGTTCAGCTGTTAAGGTATCAATCTTAACACCTAAAGAAATTAGTTTAAGTTTAGAAATTGATTCGTCAATTTTTCTTGGAACATTATGAACATCTACTTCAAGCTTAGATGCATTTTTAACAATATATTCTGCACATAAGGACTGATTAGCAAAACTCATATCCATTACACTCGAGGGATGTCCTTCTGCTGCAGCAAGGTTAATAAGCCTTCCTCCACCAAGTACATTAATTTTTCTGTTGTTTTTAAGAGTATATTCTTCTACATATTCTCTAATTGTTCTTTTCTTTTTAGTAATTTTCTGTAATCCATCGAGATCAAGTTCAACATTGAAATGGCCTGAATTGGATACAATAGCACCGTCTTTCATTTTTGCGAAATGTTCTTTCCTGATTACGTGAATATTTCCAGTAACAGTACAGAAAAAATCACCAATTGGGGCCGCCTGTGCCATAGGCATAACCCTAAATCCATCCATAGATGCTTCAAGTCCTGCAAGAGGATCTACTTCTGTAACTATAACGTTAGCACCAAGCCCCCTTGCTCTCATGGCAAGTCCTTTACCACACCAGCCGTATCCAACAACTACAAAGGAAGTACCCGATATAAGCCTGTTAGTGGCTCTGATAATTCCGTCGAGTGTGCTTTGGCCTGTCCCGTACCTGTTATCAAAGAAATGCTTTGTATCAGCATCATTTACTGCAATAATTGGATATTTCAGTACTTTATCGTCTGCCATGCTTTGTAACCTGATAACACCAGTAGTTGTTTCTTCAGTACCACCGATAATATCAGTCAGAAGATTCTTTTTTCCTTTATGAAGCGTTGATACAAGATCAGCACCATCATCCATAGTAATATGGGGTTTATTAGCTAATACGCTGTTAATATGGCTGTAGTAAGTCTTATTGTTTTCACCCTTAATAGCATAAACAGCAATTTTGTGCTTTTTAACTAAAAATGCTGCAACATCATCCTGAGTACTTAGGGGGTTAGAAGCACAAAGAGAAACATCTGCTCCTCCTTCTTTAAGAGCAATCATTAAATTGCCTGTTTCTGTTGTTACATGTAGGCAAGCAGCTATTTTAATACCCTTTAAAGGTTTTTCTTTCTTAAAACGTCTTTCGATCTGAGCAAGTACAGGCATTTCCTGTGCCGCCCATTCGCTGCGTAGTTCACCTTCATTTGCTAACTTTAAATCTTTAACGTGATAATCCATTGATAATTTTTCCTCCGATTAAATTGCTTTTTTAAGTTGTTCTGTTTTGTCGGTCTTTTCCCAGGTGTAGCCTTCACCTTCTCTTCCAAAGTGACCATAAGCTGCAGTATCCTGGTAAATTGGTCTTAATAAATTTAGTGATTTGACTATTCCGCCCGGAGTGAGATCAAAAACTTCTCTAATTGCAGAAGATAGTTTGTCATCCGGCACCTCTGACGTACCAAAGGTATCTACCATTACAGAAACAGGTTCGGTAACACCTATTGCGTAGGCGAGTTGTACTTCACACTGTCTTGCAAGTCCACTGGCAACAACATTCTTTGCGACATATCTGGACATATAAGCAGCACTGCGGTCTACTTTTGAGGGGTCTTTACCTGAAAATGCACCCCCTCCGTGTCTTGCCCATCCTCCGTATGTGTCAACAATAATCTTTCTGCCTGTAAGTCCGGCATCCCCCATAGGGCCGCCCACAACAAATCTACCTGTGGGGTTTATAAATATTTTTGTATCTTTAGTTAAAAGTTCTTCTTCTATAGTGGTTTTTATGACTTCATTGTATATTCCATCATAAATAGTTTTGTTATCTACTTCATCCGAATGTTGAGAAGAAATTACTACTGTATCAATAGAAACAGGTTTTTGGTTTTCATATTTAAAAGTAACCTGGGATTTACCGTCTGGTCTTAAAAATGCTAGTGTTCCGTCTTTTCTTTTATCGGATAATTTTTTAGTAAGTTTATGAGCATACATAATAGGGGAGGGCATAAGTTCTTTTGTTTCGTCATTTGCATAACCAAACATAAGTCCCTGATCTCCAGCACCTTGCTCTTTATCGTCATTCGAGTCAACACCCATAGCAATATCTGCTGACTGGTTATCTAGTGTAACCATAACAGAACATGTTTCCGCATCAAATCCCATAGAACTGTGAGTGTATCCTATATCAGCAATGGTTTTTCTTACTATTTCAGGAACATTTACGATACTCTTACTTGTTATTTCTCCGGAAACTACCACAAGTCCGGTAGTAACAAGTGTTTCACAAGCTACTCTGCTAGAAGGGTCACCCTTTAACATGGCATCTAAAACTGCATCCGATACCTGGTCAGAAATTTTATCTGGATGGCCTTCTGTAACTGATTCCGAAGTAAAAATAAAATTGTTTAATGGCATAAGAAGTTCTCTTTAAGTTTATTTAAGTCCCTACAATATATACTTTGGCAAATTCATGTCAAGAGAAATAAAACTTTTTATAAATTGCAAATATTATTAACTCAATAGAAGATTTTTTATCAATTCTTATGTATACTCGTTTTTTAATTTTAAAGGTAAAAATAATTATGAAAAAACTTATAGCACCATCCGTTATAGCAGCAGATTTTTCCATACTGGGAAAAGAAGTTGAAGATGTTAAAAATGCAGGAGTAGACTGGATTCATGTGGATGTTATGGACGGACATTTTGTACCAAATCTTACAATGGGTATTCCCTCTGTTCAGGCACTTGCAAAAAATGACCCGCCTCCAATGGATATACATCTTATGATAGATAATCCTGAGATCTTTACAGAAATTTTTATAAAGGAAGGCAGTCCGCACGTAAAACTTTTAACTATACAGGTAGAAGCATGTACACTAATTCATAACACAATTACAAATATCAAGTCTCAAGGAGTTATGGCAGGACTTGCCCTTAATCCGGCAACACCACTAAATGTACTTGACCAGGTGCTACCTATGCTTGACGTTGTACTTGTTATGTGTGTAGAACCAGGATTTGCTGGCCAAAATTTTATAGAATCTTCAGTAAACAAGATAAAAGAACTCAGAAATATAATAGATAATATGGACCCTAAAAACCGTCCTTTAATCGAAGTTGACGGTGGAATTAAGCTTGATAACATCAAAAAAGTATCTGATGCTGGAGCGGATGTATTCGTATCTGGTTCTGGAATATATGCAACAGACAACTACGCTGAAACAGTAAAAGAGATGAGAAAACTCATAACATCATAAATTTCTCATTTTATTGCTTATCTTTGTTATAATGTTTACAGTCTGGTGAATACAACTCACAATATAATTAAAGATGTAGAAAAATATTTTTTAGACATATCCCAAAAGGGCATTATGCTCTCTTCACGGGATTACCATCTAATTACCGAATGGATTGACAAAGGTATAACAAAAGAGCAGATATTAAAGGGAATCAGGAACACTTTCGAAAGTAAAGATAATAAAAAAATAAGGAATCTATCCGATTGCAACGAATTTGTTGAACTATCTATTGTTGAAAATGAAACTAAAATTAAAACCAATATATCAAAGAATGCTGATATAAATCCTGATAATAACAGTTATCTTCTGCAATTATTAAACAATTTCAATAAATTAATTCAAAATAATACAAAATATGAACTAAATAATTTTTACGAAAATATTAACGATAGATTAAAACATTTTATTAATAATAATAATGATGAAATGTATTCTAATATTAATAAACTAGAGGAAGAATTTTTTCTAAAATTCCCTGATCATCTAAATTCACAAGATATGAAAAATTATAAAACCGAATTAAAAGATTTTATAAATAACGGAAATAATTATATTAATGAAAAATCTAAAAATAGGGCATTGAAAAATTACACTAAAAATTTCATAATAACTAATTATCTTGGAATTAATCCATTTGAGCTTTAATTATGGAAGCAAATATTAAAACAGTACGCTGCAAAAAATGTCATAACCAGGGATATTTCATTTCAAATGAGAACGAATACTCTTATGCAAGATTATGTTCCTGTGTAGATAATTGTAAAAACTGTAATGGTAAAGGCTATAAGAGTTATAAAAATGATAACAATTATGAGGTTATTGGCAAATGCCCCACCTGCAGCTTCTTAAGATCTAATATAAAAAGGTACAATCTTACCAAAATACCCTCAAAATTCTCAGAAGTACTTATGGTTGATACATATAATCCAAAAACACAAGATCAACAAAAAGCTCTTCAATATGTTAAAGACAGTTTTCTCAAACATTATCCAAATGAAAAAGGTTTTCTTCTCATGGGTCCTTCAGGTGTTGGTAAAACCCATCTTGCAATAGGCGCTATTTCAGAACTTACACTCGAAAGAGGTATAAACTGCATGTTTAAAGATTTTTTCTTATTGTTAGCAGACTTAAAGCAGGCTTATTCAGAAGGAACATCTGAAAACGATATTCTTAAACCACTAATTAATGCTGAAGTCCTTGTAATAGATGAGATGGGAAAAGGTAAAAGTAATGAATGGGAGAATAACATACTCGACCAGCTTATAGCAAACAGATATAACTCATCAAAAGTAACAATCATTACTACTAATTACCTATCAAAAGATTTTTCTGACAAATTAAGCGATAAAGGCGAATTACTTGAAGAAAGGATAGGAGAAAGAATATTCTCAAGATTAAATGAAATGTGCAATTTTCTTTATATAGAAGCTGATGATTTTAGGATGAAATAGATCAGCTAAACTTCCAGAATTTTGAGTAAGTTCCTAATACACCTTCAATAATAAATTCTAGGTTCCTGAAATCTTCTGGAAGGATAATTTCTGTATTATCAATGTCCATCAGTTCTTCAATTACAAGTTTTGTAATTGAAGAAAGTCCTGGAATATTGTATCCACCTTCAAGGACAAGGCTTAGTTTTCCTCCACAGTGTTTTTCTGCCGCATTCATTACGTACCTTGTAAGCTGTGCAAAGCCAGATTCTGTTATCTGCATATTTCCCATAGGGTCGACAATATAGGCATCAAATCCCGCTGATATTAATATGTATTGGGGTTTATACTGTTCAATTACAGGAGTAAGGATTAATTGGAAAAGTTTATTATAATCACTGTTACCAAGCATCGGAGGTACGGGGACATTTACATTGAAACCCTCGCCAACATCTTTTCCGTACTCATCAAGACTTCCTGTGCCTGGATAAAATGGGAATTGGTGAATTGAGAAAAATAATACATTGGGATTATCATAAAATATATGCTGCGTTCCATTTCCATGATGAACGTCCCAGTCAATTATCAGTACGCGGTCGATTCCTTTACTCAAAAGATGTGCAGCAGCTACAGCTACATGATTAAAGAAGCAAAAACCCATGGCCCTGTCTGCTTCTGCATGATGTCCTGGAGGACGTGGAAATGCAAAAGAATATTTAATATCACCGTTTAAGACTTTATCAATTGATGAAATAAATCCACCGGAACCTCTCATTGCTGCTTCAAATGTAAAAGGATTTGATGAGGTATCAGGATCAAAATTATGAACTTCCACCCCTTTAGTATTCTTTACAGTTTCAAAATAAGACTCGGTATGAATCCTAAGGATTTGCTCTTCAGTGGCATCCACCGGTTCAAGAACCTCAAGTTTTGAAATAAGACCTGAAGTCTCAAGCATAGTATTTATAGAATCAAGTCTTTCAGGACATTCAGGATGCTGGGGACCATTAGTATGTTTTAAGAAAAGTTCGTCTTTTACTATTCCAATTTTTTTCATTTATTTTTCCAATGTCATTCTGAATTTATTTCAGGATCTTTATTTATATTTTCTTTTATAAGTCCTATTAAATATATAGACCCCGTTATACATACATGAGTATTTAATTTTTTTACATATTCATACGCTTCTTTATAATCTTCAATTATTTCGACATTGTCTACATATTGTTTAGTAACATCAAAGAGCATTTTAGTTTCAGCGGCACGTTCATTTGGAATACTTGTAATAATTACACGTTTAGCAATCTGAGACAATTTTTGAACGAACTCTTCATGGTTCTTATCTGAAAGCATACTAATTAAGAATACAAATTTGTTTTCTCTTAAATCAGAGATCGCATCAACAAGAGCAACGGCAGCAGCTGTGTTATGTGCTGCATCAAGAATTAATAAAGGATCAGTTCTTATTATCTCAATACGTCCTTCGTAATTAACAGATTTCAGGGGTTTACTTATATTCTCAAAATCAATTTTATATTCATAAAGTGATTCAAGTAATTCTACGGTAGCAACTGCAAGAGATGAGTTAACTATTTGGTGTTTTCCTGAAAGATTAGTGGATAAATTTTTAAAATTATGTTTTATCCCATTGTAATTAAAAGTGTTATCATCGTTATTTACAAAATTAAAGTCTTCATCAATAAAATAGATATTAGAATCAGTAATTTTGACTTTTTCAGTTAAAACTTTTTTCTCACTTCCTGTAACTCCTGATACTACTGGTACTTTATCTTTTATTATTTCTGCTTTCTCAGAAGCAATAAGTTCCAGGGTATTTCCAAGATGCTCCATATGGTCAAATGAAATGTTGGTAATTATAGAGACTAGAGGATTCACAACATTTGTTGCATCCCATCTCCCACCCATTCCTACTTCGAGAATCCCAATATCAATTTTTTGCTGTTCAAAATATAAAAATGCAGATGCAGTAACTATTTCGAAATAGCTAAGTACAGTATCAGTCACTTCACATGCGTCAAAAATTGTTCCTAGTGTATTATCAAAATCATGTTCTGATATTTCAGTCTTATTTATCTTAATTCTTTCTGTTATTGAAATTAGGTGTGGAGACGTATACAAACCTGTTTTGTAACCATTACAAATTAATATAGATGAAAGTATTGAAGTGACAGAGCCTTTACCATTAGTCCCGGCAATCAAAACAGATTTTATTTTTTCCTGTGGGTTACCTAAACAAGTCAGTACTTTATTAATTCTCTCAAGCCCTGGTTTAATTTCATAGAAACTAATTTTAGAGAGTTTTTTTATATAAAAATTCATATTAAAGAAAATAAAAAATGTAACCCGGAAATAATTAGTCTTCAAAAATAACTACTGCAACGGAATACTCTTTTTCATGCGAAATAGTCGTATGTATTTTATTCACGCCACGATTATCTGCAAATATTTTTGTAGAACCTGCAAGTTCGATAAAAGGTTTACCGAGATTGTCTCTTTTTAGTTCTATATTCCGGAAACTTATTCCATTTCTAAAACCAGTTCCAAGTGCTTTAACCACTGCTTCTTTTGCTGCAAAGTTAGAGGCATATCTTTGCATTTTCTGTTTATGTTTTTTTATTAAGTTAAGTTCATTAACTGTAAATATTTTATTAAGGAATTTATCTCCCCACTTATTAACAATTGATTCAATCCTGTTGTTTTGAATTATATCTATACCGAGTCCGACTACCATTTTAATCCTCGCAAAGAACCAACATATCTCTTACTGCAGTATCCATACCAACCAACACTGCCCTAGAGATAAGGCTGTGCCCTATATTTAATTCTTCTACACCTTCAATCATTGCTATTTCTTCGACGTTAAAATAATTTAGTCCATGTCCAGCCGAAACCCTTAAACCTATATCAAGTGCATAAGTAACAGCATTTTCAATTTTAACAAGTTCTCTTTCCATTGCTCTTTCACTTTTTGCATCCGCATAAGTCCCAGTATGAATTTCGACCATCTGCGCACCTGCCTGGAGTGATTTTTCAATCTGTTTGAGATCGGGGTCAACAAAAAGGCTTACATATATTTTAGCTTTTCTTAAGGCACTAACGGTGGACTTAATCATCTTAAAATGTTTTACAACATTTAGACCACCCTCAGTTGTAAGTTCCTGTCTTTTTTCAGGTACAAGTGTAGCCATTTCGGGTTTAATACGTTTTGCTATATTAACCATACTCACGGTAGGGGCCATTTCCATATTTAATTTTGTTTGTACAGTTTTTTTAAGAACTTCAAGATCCCTTACCTGTGCATGTCTCCTGTCTTCCCTCAAGTGGACAACAATTCCTTTTGCGCCTGCAAGCTCTGCCATTGTTGCTGCAACAACAGGATCCGGCTCTGTTCCGCCTCTTGCCTGTCTTACTGTAGCTACATGATCTATATTTACATTTAATCTTGGCATTATATTATCCTATCTCCTGCTGCAATAGCTCTGTTAGATCAGTTGCAATTGAGTTAATGATTGAAATGTTTTCTCCTTCCACCATAACTCTTGCAAGTGGTTCAGTACCTGAATATCTGATATTTATTCTACCTTTGTTCCCAAGGCTGGTTTCAAAATGATTAATCATACTGCTCAGACCCGGAATACTTTCAAGGGGCTTTTTATCAGATATTTCAATATTCTTTAAAACCTGTGGAAATAGCTCAATGTCTTTGACAAGTTCGGAAAGAGTTTTCCCCATTCTTTTCATAATTGCTAGCACCTGCATTGATGCCAGCAAACCGTCACCGGTTGTTGTATGGTCAAGAAAGATAATATGACCTGACTGCTCACCACCTAGATTTAAACCTTTTTTCTTCATTAATTCCACAACGTACCTGTCACCAACATTAGCTCTATGGAGTTTTATTCCCTTATTCTTTAAATAAACCTCAAGGCCCATATTACTCATTACTGTTGATACAATCTCTTTTTTTCTGAGAAGGCCCCTGTCAATCATTTCCTGAGTACAAATAGCAAGTATTTTATCTCCATCTGCTATAACACCTTTCTCGTCGCAGAAAATAACTCTGTCTGCATCACCATCAAGTGCAATACCGATGTCTGCATTATTTTCCTTAACATTTTGAACTAGTAGTTCCGGATTAATACTTCCACATTCGGTATTGATATTTTTACCATCCGGATTAATACCAATACTTATTACTTCTGCTCCAAGTTCACTAAATACAAGTGGCGCTACTTTATATGCGGCTCCATTAGCGCAATCCAATACGATCTTTAGTCCTTCTAAATCCATATTTTCTGGGAACGTTTTTTTTATAAACACGATATATCTTCCCGCAGCATCATCTATTCTGTTTGCCTTACCTATTTCAATATTATGAGCAGTAAAATTGGCATCACTATCATTGAGTATTAAATCTTCTATTATCATTTCTTTTTTATCAGCAAGCTTAAAGCCATGTCTATCAAATATTTTTATCCCATTGTCGGTATATGGATTATGTGATGCTGAAATAACTATTCCCGCATCAGCTCTCATATTTTTGGTAATAAATGCTATTGCAGGGGTGGGTAGGGGGCCTACCAGGTGTACATCAGCTCCCATTGATGTAAGCCCGGAAGAAATAGCCTGCTCAAAGATGTAGCCAGACAAACGGGTATCTTTGCCAAGTATAATTTTTGGGTGGGTATGATTATTTATCTTCCGAATTACATAAGCAAGTGACTTACCAAGTCTTAAAGCTATTTCAGGTGTCATGGGGTATTGGTTTGCTACACCCCTGATACCATCTGTTCCAAAAAGTTTTTTTGAAGCGGACAATTTAGTTCCTCTAGTTTACTCTTATTTCAATTGTTTCTGGTGTTAGTTTATAAAGATTTAAATTATCCGGATTAGGATAATCAACTTTAACCCTTAATTTATGATTGCCACTATTAGCGCTTCTGATATCCCGCGCATCCACATAAACCTCTATATCTTTACTGCTTAGATTATTAATAATACTATAAGGGCCATCAAAAATTATCATTGCCTTTGCATCTTTGGTCGCAGTATAGTCCAGATCGTTAAAATTCTTAAATATTATATCAATATTATTGAATTCTTTTGCAAGATTTTCTTCCTGAATATCAAAAGAAACTTTTACCTGCTCATCATCTTTAGCTGTAACAAGTTTGTTTGGTAGCTGCAGTGGAACTTCTATCGAGAAATTTGATTTTTCACCTTCAAGGCTAATTGGCCTTGTTTCAATTGAATCTATCTTTGCTAGCATCTGTTTAGGACCTGTGATTTCTATTGATTTTGGAGAATAATCGAGGGCTCCCATTATCTGAAAACCTTTTTCAAGTTTCTCAAATACAGGTTCTACATTTACTTTTTTAGATACAAGTTTATCCAAATCAATGGTTATTTCAGCTGGGTTTACACTTGTTATATCAACCTCTTTGGGCAAATTCATGCTATCACTTTCAACCCTAATATTTGAAACACCTGTCGTAAACTGTGAAAGATCTACGTTTATTACAGAAGTTGAGCTTATAAGCGTTGATAACTCTGTACGTGGTCCCTTAATTTTATAGGATATTTCATCTGGAGGGTTGTTCGTTATAATAAGCCCTGAATTAAGATTAGTGTATTTGACTGGGATATTGAATGTTTTTTCAATATCAAACTCCAGGTTTGCAACTATCCAAAGCATAATTGCTATTACAACTGCAATTGTCTTCTTACCGAAATTTTTAAAGAACGGGTTAGAAACATCAAGCTGTTTAACTCCAAAGTTAGATTTTAATGGCATTTTTATTAAGCTGTGTTTTTATTGTAAACAAGCTCCTCATTTTTTGTACTTTTTTTAATATTTAAAAGATCTAGAAGATTATTGCTTAAAGAAGTTGCATCTAGTCCTCTTTTTATTTCACCTTGTATTGCAAGTGAAATTATCCCTGTTTCTTCTGATACAACTACTACAAGTGCATCTGTCTCAGAAGATAATCCAATTGCTGCCCTATGTCTTGTACCAAGACTTCTTTCAAGGTCAGGATCGGTTTCGAGCGGAAAGAATGTTCCTGCTGATAAAATCCTATTATGACCAATTATAATCCCTCCGTCATGAAGGGGTGAAGTAGGATTAAATATACTTATTATTAGTTCTCTTGAGACATGTGAATCCAGTCTCATTCCTAGTTCTACAAAATCTTCAAGGTTACTGTTTCTTTCAATAGCTATTAATGCACCAATTTTACGGCTTGATAAGAATGTTGAAGCCTTTACAATCTCATCGACGGTCTTTTCCTCTGAAAGTACTTTTCTAAACCGTAAAAGCAATGGTCTCTTTCCTAAGTTGGCTAAAGCTTTTCTTATATCATTCTGGAAAAGTATTACAGCTATTAATATTATGGAACCAAGGAAATGCTGAAGTAGCCAGTTTAAAGTAAAAAGACCGGTACTTTCCGAAGCAAAATAAAGCAGAACTACTATGGCAAGACCAAAAAGTATCTGTGCTGCTCTTGTTCCTTCAATTAATTTTAATATATAATAAAAAATAAGAGCGACAAGGAGTATGTCCAACGTATCCCAAAAAAACCTAAAATTTATTAATGATTCCATCTATATATCCTTATTTTTATTTGCCCTGTATTGCATCAGTAATTTTTACTACTTTTTTCATTTCATTAATATCATGAACTCTGACAATTGAAGCACCGTTTAAAATAGAAGCTGTAACAGTTGCAGATGAACCTTCTATTCTATTATGAACATCAATATTTCCTAAAAGTTTACCAATAAATGATTTTCTTGATGTACCGATTAAAATTGGGCGTCTTAGTTTTAGAAGTTCTGATAAATTTCTGAGAACTTCCAGATTCTGATCTACTGTCTTACCAAACCCAATACCAGGGTCTACTATAATATTTTCAAAATTTATACCAAAACTTTTAGCAGTATCAATAGAATTACTTAAAAAGTTTATTATTTCAGGCAGTATCGAGTCATAATTTGTAAGTTCCTGCATAACATCCGGTCTTCCAGGTGTATGCATCAATATTATTCCTGCATCATGTTTTGCTATATGCCGTCCCATTTCTGGTTCAAAAGTGAGACCACTTATATCATTAATAATTGATACGCCTCTTTCCATTGCCTTTTTTGCTACTAAAGATTTAGTAGTATCAACAGAGAAATTAGTTTCAAACCTTGTAATTGCGTTTTCCAATACAGGCAACAGCCTATCAAGTTCTTCTTCTGCAGATATAGATATTGATCCGGGTCTAGTTGATTCTGCACCTAAATCTATTATATCTGCACCTTGTTCAAGCATTTCTTCAATACGGAAGAGGTATTCATCAACTGTATTGTATAAATTACCATCAGAGAATGAATCAGGAGTAATATTCAAAATTCCCATAATATGGGTTTTCTTTGATAAATCTAGGGTTTTGCCTTTAAATTTGAATAGAAAATTTTTATTTTCTCTATGAGAAGTAGTATTAACAGTGGTATTTATATACTTATTTTCTTCCATAATACCAAGAATTGATGACATAATACATAATTATATAACATTTAATGATAAAAGGAAGTTAGAAGTAGAACTTAAGGTAAATTATTCAACGGCTGCAAACTCCGGTTTATGCTTTGATATCAATTCATTAAGTTCTTTGCCGTCAATAACTTCGTTTTCAAGCAGCTGATTTGCAACTTCGTGTAAAATTTCTAGATTATCTTCAAGTAATTTTTTACAAGCGTCGTAGTTATTACTTACTATACGTTTTATTTCCTGATCAATTAGTACTGCAGTTTCATCACTGTATACTTTAGGTTTAGCCATTTCCTTACCGAGGAATACCTGTTCATCTGCTTTACCAAATGTAACAGGGCCAACTAATTCACTCATTCCCCATTCACACACCATCTTTTGGGCTATTTCAGTAACACGTTCAAGATCATTTCCAGCGCCGCTAGTTCTTTCATTATAAATAATTTCTTCTGCTGCTCTGCCCCCAAGAAGGACTTTAATAGTGTCATTAAGGTATGAACGTGAGTGAGTATATTTATCTTCAATGGGTAGCTGCTGAGTTACGCCGAGAGCCATACCTCTGGGTATAATTGTTACTTTATGTATTGGATCCGCACCAGGAGTTAATACAGCAACAATTGCATGTCCTGCTTCATGATATGCAGTTATTTTCTTTTCATGTTCACTAATCATCATACTTTTACGTTCCACACCCATGATGACCTTATCCTTTGCATATTCAAAATCATTCATATTAACTTTATCTCGTCCGGTCTTTGCCGCATGAAGTGCTGATTCATTTACTAGGTTTTCAAGGTCAGCACCTGAGAATCCGGGAGTTGACCTGGCAATCAGTGCCAATTTAACATCATCATCAAGAGGAGTGTCTTTTGCGTGTACTTTCAGTATTTCTTCCCTTCCCCTTACATCAGGTCTTGGGACAACAACCTGACGGTCAAATCTTCCGGGCCTTAGAAGGGCTGGATCTAGTACATCAGGCCTGTTAGTTGCTGCCATAACTATAATTCCTTCATTTCCCTCAAAACCATCCATCTCAACTAGAAGCTGGTTTAAAGTCTGTTCACGTTCATCATGTCCTCCGCCAAGTCCTGCCCCCCTGTGTCTGCCAACAGCATCAAGTTCGTCTACAAAAATAATGCACGGGGAATGCCTTTTGGCTTGTACAAACAAGTCTCTTACCCTTGAAGCACCAACTCCTACAAACATTTCAACAAAATCACTGCCGCTGATTATAAAGAAAGGTACACCTGCTTCACCAGCAATTGCTTTTGCGAGCAGAGTTTTACCTGTTCCAGGTGGACCTACAAGCAAAATACCTTTGGGTATCCTGCCGCCGAGTCTTGTAAATTTTTGGGGGTCTTTAAGAAAATCAACAATTTCACTTACTTCTTCTTTAGCTTCGTCAACACCTGCTACATCTTTAAATGTAATTTTATTCTGATTCTCTGTCAGCATCCTGGCCTTATTTTTTCCAAAGGACATAGCCTTAGTACCACCGGCTTGCATCTGCCTCATAAAAAACACCATTAGAGCAATAAGAATAATAAGAGGGGCCCAGTTAATTAAGAGCTGAGTAAATGAACTTTCATTTTTTTTTGTAAAACTAAACTTTATCTGATTAGTTTCAAGTCTCTGGATTAGTTCGTCAGTGGCCGGACCTACGGTTTTAAAATCTTTCTGATTTTTGGCGGTTGACTCGTTAAGTTCACCTTTAATGCTATTTTCACTGAATTCTATATTATTAACTTTGTTATCATCTACCATCACAAGAAATTCACTATATGAAATATCCTTATATGTGCTTCTTGGAGTATTTATAAACTGATAAAGTGCAATAATGGCAACGAATATTACGAGCCATAGCACTAGATTTTTTAATATTTGGCTATTCACACAATCACCTTCAGAGGTAAAATAATCATATTTTATAAATATACAACAGGCTATATAAATTTAACAGGGCATTTTATTCAATTCAACAAGTAAAAAAACTGCATAACAAGGCATATTAAGTTAATAAAAGATAATTTAATTGCAGTTAATTCTTATTAAAACAATTAAAACTTTCCCTGGCTCTCATTCGTTTAACAATATAGGCATGACATCTTTAAAAACATCCGGTTGTTTTTCATTTAATTTTTTTAAAATGGGTTTAATCTCTTCCCAGGTAACATCTGGTTTTTTAATCTCGTTTTTTAGTTTAAGAAGAAGCACCTTAATTTCCTGGTTAGTAATACTTTTTATATATATACTAAGTTGTTCGTTATTATCATTTTTAATTTCAGACATAGTTGAATATAATATCCTTAAAAATTTAATATAAAATAGAATTTATATGTCCGGCAAAAATAACAAAAAACCAAAAAAAAGATATTTATTACTAAAAGTACTTTCTGTGTTATTGCTTATAGCAATTATCAGTATATGTGCATTTCTATTCGCAACATACAAATACTATGCAAAAGACCTTCCAGACCTTAAGGATATTACAAGTTATAAACCCACTTTAGTGAATGAAATATATGCTTCCGACGGCACAATGATAGGAAGGTTTGGCCTTGAAAAAAGAAAATTAATAGACTTAAACAAAATTCCACAACATGTAATAGACTCTTTTATTGCAGTGGAAGACAAAAGATTTTTTGAACATAGCGGCCTTGATTTTAAAGGGATATTAAGAGCATTTATCGAAAACATGAGACAAGGGGAAGTTGTAGCCGGTGGTAGCACCATAACACAACAAGTTACAAAGAATCTTATACTTTCTCCTGAAAGAACACTTTCACGTAAAATAAAGGAAGCAATTTTAGCTCACAGAATAGAAAAAAACTTATCAAAAGAGGAAATTCTTTATCTGTATCTCAACCACATATACCTTGCAGATGGAACTTACGGCATTGAAGCAGCAAGTATGAACTATTTTGGAAAATCCTCAAAAGAAATCAATATTTCCGAAGCTGCACTTTTAGCAGCCATACCAAAAAGACCGGAAAGGTATTCTCCGCGTAAAAACATGGACAATGCCGCTGAACGTCAAAGAGTAATATTAAAAATAATGTTCGACGAAAATTTTATTACTGAAGATCAATATAACGAAGCTTTTGAATATAAGATAAATATTCTTCCTAAAAGTGATATTAATTACCAAGTATCTCCTTACTTTGTAGAACACGTAAGAAAATACCTTGAAAACATGGTTGGAGAAGAAGAGTACAAGCTTGGTGGATATAAAGTATTTACCACAATTGACATAGACCTTAGCCTTTCAGCTCAGTGGGCAATAAGAAAAGGTGTTTATGATTATGAATCGAGATGGAGCAACAATTTTATTAAGAAAAAATTAGCCACTAAAGATGGGATTAATAAATATATAGCCAACACTGACATTAGTAAAATTAAAAAAGGTAATAAGATTAATGTTGTTGTTACATCTGTAAAAGGTGTAGAAGGTCCTGTAAAAATCGCTACATTTAAATTCGGAAAATATACCGGACAGTTTAAATACGTAGTGTTTAATAACAAAGTAAAAACAAAACCACAAAGTATAGATTTCAAACTTTCCAAAAAATTCCTGCCAGTAGATTCCTACAAAGGTATTTATGTAATACCAAATGAACTGGCAACAGGTAATATCATATCTGTAAAAATACTAAATCTTTTTGAAAACCACACTGCCAGTATAAGGCCACAATTTCAAAATAATGCTCAGGCTGGCATTGTTTCAATTGATAGTAATGGAAATGTTGTATCAATGGTTGGCGGATTTGATTTTCATGAATCACAGTTTAACCGAGCATACCAGGCTTACCGTCAGCCTGGATCATCTTTTAAACCACTTGTTTACTCTGCAGCAATAGATAAGGGATATACTCAAACAACTGTTTTATTTGATATTCCGATTACTATTGAGGACTGGGAGCCAAAAAACTATGATGGCACCTACAAGGGAGCCGTTGTACTTAGAGATGCTCTATCTAGTTCAAGAAACCTTGCAACAATCAGAATGCTCCTTGATATAGGTCCTGAGTACGTAGCAAATTATTCAAACAAATTTAAATTCAAATCTACTCTAAATCCTTACCCATCACTTGCACTTGGCGGTTCTGACGTAACTATTTTTGAAATGGTTCAGGCATTTTCTGTATTTTCCAATGGTGGCGTATGGGTTGAACCAAGATTTATATACAGGATATACGACAGAAACAACCAGATAATTGAAGACAATACAGGTCAGTACTTTGAAGACAAAGAAAAAAAGATGAAAAGAGAACGTAATTTAAAAAGAAAAGAACTACTGGAAGAACTATCTAAAAAGCAGGGAAGGGCGTTAAACGACCTGGAAACTGAAGAGGGTGAACTCAACGAAAAAGAATTTGCCATACTTAAAAATGAAGACTATGAAGAAAATGAATTTCTTGCTGCAGAAGAATTTTTAGAACTGTTAAAGAAAGGAAATATTGTATTCGGACCTGTTAACACACCCGAGAGACTAATTAATAATGACACTTCCTATATTATTACAGATCTATTAAGGGCTGTAATTACCGAAGGTACAGGTAGGAGGGCTAGTCATCTTAATTCAATCGCACCTGTTGCAGGAAAAACCGGAACAACTAATGATTTTACAGATGCCTGGTTTGTAGGATACAGCCCTGATATTACAACAGGAGTATGGGTAGGTAAGGACAATCATACCTCTCTTGGCAAAAAAGAATCGGGTTCACGTGCAGCTCTTCCAATATGGATAGACTATATGAAATATGCATTATCTCTAAATAAAGGTAGTAGGTTTAAAGTGCCCGATAGTGTAAAAATGGTAGATACGCCATACGGGAAGATACCATATAGGGTAGCTTCACTCAGGGATAACATAATTAAAAGTCTCAAGGATGAACTTAATGATCCGAAGATCGACGTAATTAATACAGACACCAAAACCAGAGACCTTTCTAAATATAAAAGTGAAGAATTCTCTGATGAAGAAGAAATAGATTTTCTTTTGAGAAGATAAGTAGGGATTACGGCATAAAAAACCGAAATCCCAAAACTTTATTAATTAATTTTTATCCATGCTTCCTGCCAGGCTAGGCCTGAGCCTGGTTCATAAAAAAACTGATCACCACTACACCATCCAGAATTTGGGAAAGTCCTACATTTATAAAGACTACCGTCATTAGCTTTTACCACAGTTCCTTCAACGTATTCTTTCAAATTATCAGGATAAGTAAAATCAAATCCTGTAGGATTTCCTGGTGAGGGATTTTCACAGTTACAGTCATCATCGTCATCATCCCCGGGATTATCAATCATTTCGATATCAATTTGGAAAGAATAGTTTGACCCCGTTGTGATATATACTTCATTATCTTGAGCACTTTTTACTGGTACTATTTCTCCGTCTTTTAATACACCTGCTTTTACAACTATTGATTTTCTATTAATCTTTTTAGCAAGAACAAATGGCCATTTTTCGGAAATATTATTCTTTTCATTAAGCTTCTTGGTAATTGTTTCAACATCTTCGAAATTTTCATCAAATATCCTAAATTTGACCTTGTCACCTGGTGAAAGATCCTGGTTTGCAACAATATTACCAATTGATGTATATTCTGATTCTTCGTTTTCTTCATCAATATTTACATCTATACAAGCGTAGAATGCTTCCTGGCTGTCATCCCGTTGCCAAATGTTATATATAACATGTGTCCCTGATTTACCAGTAGGGAAGGGGCAGTTCATGTTATAGTTTCCATTCACAAGATCAACTTCTAAAATTGAACAAAAGGGCTCTGATTCCAAATCAGACCATTTTAGAGGTACCAATGGGTTATAACCATCCTTTGTAATATAAAAATCAAAATATTTTGTACTGTGAGGTGCTGTAGCCCTGAATATAAAATCAATATTTCCGTCCTGGTTAGGAGAAATATCATTTTTAAACCAGTCATTCCTGGCAAGGTTAATACCCTTAAAGAGTTCTTTTCCTGCGCCGCAAAGCTCACCATCAGGAACAACACTTATATGCATATCATTAGCATTTCCCTGATTTACACCATTCCAATCATATAAAGCCTGTTTTCCTCCCACATCAACAGCCTCTTTACACGAATCGGATTGTGGATTTTCAGGATTTTCCAGGAAACATTTATATATCCTACTTACTGGTTCGGTAAAAGTACCATGTGCAGCAACATCTTGAATAATAAAGCAAAAAATAAGTAAAATTAATGAAAAATATTTCATTCAGTTATTCCTCCTTAATAATGTTATTCTTCATAAATTAAGGGGAAAACACTTAAATGATAGTAAATTATTTTGTTTACTGAATAATAATCTTTATACAATAACCTTATTTGGTTAATAAAGATTTTTCACAAGGCCACCGTCAATTTGTATTGTATTTCCGGTAATATAGCTTGATTTTTCTGATGCAAGAAAAGCAACAAGTGATGAAAGTTCTCTTGGATCACCAATTCTACCAACTGGTATATCACTTTCCATTTCTTTTATAACACTATTAAATGACTTTTTTGTTAATTGTGCTTTTTTTTTGGCTAATTCGATAATTCTGTCTGTCATTATCCTTCCGGGACAAACGTTATTAAATAGAATATTATATTTGGCATATTCATTTGAAAGTGTTTTTGTAAGTCCAATTACCGCAGTTCTTGCAGTATTTGAAAGTATTAAACCATCAATAGGCTGCTTTACTGCTACAGAAGTAATGTTAATAATTCTTCCCCATTTCTGTTCTTTCATAGTAGGCAGTACTTCTCTTGTAAGGTTTACTATACTTAGGAGATTTAATTCTAGTGCCTTTTGCCAATCCTGAGATTTAAAGTCCTCAAAATAGCCAAAAGGAGGCCCACCTGAATTGTTAATAAGAATATCTATATTTTTTAATTCTTTTTTTGTTTGTCTAACGACATTTTTTAAATCGTTAGGATTACTTGTATCAGCTTTTAAAGATAATACTTTAACATTATATTTAAATTGAATTTCTTTAGCAGTTTTTTGAATATTCTTTAGATTTCTTGAAAATATTGTTATATTACAGCCTTCTGAAGCTAATTCTTCAGCACAAGCTTTACCTAAGCCTTTACTTGAAGCTGAAATTATTGCATTTTTACCTCTTAATCCAAGGTTCATCTAATAATATTAACCTCTTGCTTTAGCGGTATCATTTTTTATTGAATCCATTGTGGAAGCACCAGTATCACCGTCTGGTGTACCAGAAGTTACAGTTTCTCCACCAGAAGCTGGTGTCTCAGATTTACCTGCTTTTTTAGGAGAGGGGGTTCCAGATGAAACTTTCTTTTTACCGTAGTCTGTTTCATACCATCCATTACCTTGTAGATGAAAAGAGGAAAGTGAAATTAATTTTTCAACTTTATTCTTTTTACAATCTGGACATTTTTTTATAGGTTTATCATTAAATCCCTGTAGTTTTTCAAAAAACAACCCACAGGATTTACATTCGTATTCATAAATAGGCATTTTACATCTCCTAAAACAATATAAAAGTTTTAATAAATATAATTACATATATATTTTGTTCAAGATAATAATTTTTTGTTATTATTATAGAAGAGGGTAAAATAATTTTTATTTATATTTCAAGAAATAGCTAGTTTACATAATATATCTTATCAGACATTGTATACTATTAAAGCATTATCTAATGTATGGCTTATAAATAACTGTAGATATTGGTTAAACCATACTTAATGTAAAATATCAAGTATTGTTAACAAACAAATATGAGATTAAAAGATAAAATTATTTTAGTTACGGGTGGAAGCAAAGGAATCGGTAAAGGAATATCGAAAATATTTCTTAACGAAGGTGCAAATGTAATAATTTGTGCTAGGAATAGAAAAGAATTAAAAATTACAGAAAATGAACTTAAAAATAGAGCCCATATAAGCTCTCTAAGAGCCGATATCACAAATGCTGATGATATTACATTAATTAAAGATTATATTTCTGAGAATTACGGGAAATTAGATATTCTTGTAAACAATGCAAGTATTCTAGGAATTACATCTAAAATTGAAGATTATCCTGAATCTTTATGGAATCAGGTTATAGATATAAATTTAAATGCACAGTTTTATATAACTAAAGCACTCATACCTTTATTAAAAAAATCTACCAACGGATCTATAATAAATGTAAGTTCAACAGTAGGAAGACAAGGAAGAGCAAACTGGGGAGCATATTCTGTATCTAAATTTGGATTAGAGGCACTTACCCAAATACTCGCTCAAGAACTTTCAGAATTTAATATAAGAGTAAATTCCGTTAACCCCGGAGGTACACGAACAGATATGAGAGCAGCAGCTGTACCTGACGAAAATCCCGACACCCTCCCTACCCCAATTGATATTGCACCTATATTTATTTATCTTGCATCTAATGAATCAATAGGAGAAACAGGTAAAGAATTTAATGCCAGAGACTGGATAGAAAATAATTACTGAGGATTATAATATGAGCACAATATTCACTAAAATAATAAACAAGGAAATACCAGCAGATATTGTATATGAAGATGATTTATGCCTTGCTTTTCGTGATATTAATCCACAGGCTCCAGTTCACATATTGATAATCCCAAAAAAAGAGATTGTTTCAATTTCTACATTAACAAAAGATGATAAAAGTATACTTGGTCATTTAATGCTAAAAACTTCCGAGATAGCAAAACAGGAAGGATTGACAGATGATGGTTACAGAGTCGTAACGAATATAGGAGAGTATGGAGGACAAAGTGTCTTTCATTTACATTTTCATATACTAGGTGGTAGAAAACTTACATGGCCACCTGGTTAATTTACTTACTATTTATTCTATAACTCAATTCACATATTCTAATAATTATTCATTTTCATTCCATAAGCTAACAATAAAAAATAATTGAGGTATTAAGAAATACTTCTCTATATACTGTAAATAAAGAAGATATTTAAAGGAGAAAATGAATGTCAGAAAAATTAGAAAGACGTAATTTCTTAAAACTCAGCACTTTGGGTATTGGTGCAGTAGGACTCATAGCAGCAGGATGCGATGAATCCAGTCAGGCTCAGAATAACAACACCCTGTTAATAGATGTATGCTGCGACCAGAATACGATAAGATTCCAGGGACCACAGGGACCAAATCCTGACAATCCAGAAGGAGACCCGGGCCCACATCCATATTATGGTGCTAATTTCGTAGTACAAGGTGTTATTTACCCAGGCGGAACATTAGCAAACAATCCAAATGGTGGCCTTTTTGCTGATGGTTCACCAGAATTTCCTAATGATGTAATTGGCAGATGGACATGCAGGGGATGGTTTACTGGAAACAGCGAAGATCCTGCCAGAGGTGGCATATTTACACCTACAGGCCCATTTGTGACTACTAACCAGGTTTATGATTTAGACCTTAATGAACCTGGCTCTCAGATGTTAACAAGCGATGGCATTGAATTAATTGATTTAAATACACCTTTTAGCAGAGCAATAACAGGTGGAACAGGAGATAGAAATGGCGCAAATGGAACTGTTATACAGACAGCAATTGGCGCAAATGCTACATTCTTATTTAACTTCTCTTTTGAATTTGAGTTTGTGTAGAATAAAAGTACTATTATAGAACCTTCCCCATCTTTTAGGGGGAAGGTTATTATTATAGTATTTAATTAACACCCAATGCTTCAGCGTCTCTGTCACTAAGTATGCCACCATCAGATCTTTCCTTAACAGTTTCATCCCTTTTCCATGATCTTTCGCACCGTAGTTCTGAAGACAAGTCATTTATAATGATTTTGGTCCCTTCACCATTTTCAATATTAAATCGGCTTACCCCGCAAAGATCTGCAAGGTCTTCTTCAAAGGGTTTTAAGGTATCGTATAAGTTCTTTTCCAGATTTATTACAATTCCAGCATCTAGTGGATTGGAAATACCACGTTCTTTTGCTTCTTCCAGTTCTTTAAGTGATTTGTCTCTTATTTCAATTATTTCATTCCATGAAACATTAAGATCTGGTTCATCTAATACAGGTAAATTTTGCAAGTGAATATCAGATTCTCCAGTAAGGGACAAATATGCTTCGTCAGCAGTATGTACAAGTATTGGAGCTAGTAGTTTTATTAAGGAATCTAAAATTGCATACAAAACAGTCTGAGTCCTTCTCCTTCTACGGCTGTTTGCTTTATCACAGTATAGCCTGTCTTTAACTGCCACCATATAAACTGCACTTAATGTGTCATAGCAGAAGCTAAAAATTAATTCACTGGCATGTTTATAATCAAGATTTGTGTAGGCATTATTGGTTTCATTTACAAATGCAGATAACTTTGCATATGCCCAGTAATCAATAGAAACTTTATCTTCATCTATAAATTCTATTTTATCTTTTTCAATATCAAAATCGCTTAGGTTACCAAGTAAAAATCTAATTGTATTTCTAACTTTTCTATATTCATCTGCAGCAACTTTAAAAAATTCCCAGTCAACTTTTATGTCATTTGAAAATTTCAGGGTGCTTACCCACCACCTGCAAACATCTGCACCATGTGTTTTTAATATTTCATCAACTTCAAGAGCATTTCCGCCCGATTTACTCATCTTTTTGCCCTGTGAATCAACCATAAATCCATGAGTAAAAATAGCTTTAAATGGAGACTGCCCAGTAGCACCAAGGGCTGGAAGCAATGAAAGCTGAAACCATCCTCGATGCTGATCACTACCTTCTAAATACAGGTCGGCGGGATAACCGATATTTCTGGCTTTAAGCACTGAATTCCATGATGATCCAGATTCAAACCAAACATCAAAAATATCCATACCTTTTTTCAGACCATTATTAATTAAACCAGGATTATCTATTAACCACTCGGGAGCATCAGGATCAGTCTTTGGATCATAATTTTCAAGTAACTGTTCCGGTTCTTCAAGATACCAGGCATTTGACCCTTTTTGATTAAATTTTTCAGATATAATCCTTACAGTACTTGGAGTTAATAAAGTATCTCCATTTTCATTAATAAATGCAGGGATTGGAAGACCCCATGATCTTTGCCTTGATATGCACCAGTCTGGCCTTGATTCAAGCATTCCCCTAAACCTGTTTTTACCCCACTCAGGATAGAATTGAACTGATTTTTCAACACATTCAAGTGCATTTTCTCTAAGTTTTTTGTTGTTATCTCCGTAAGGCTTATCTACAGCTATAAACCATTGTTCAGTAGCCCTGAAGATTGTGGGAGTTTTACTTCTCCAGTCATGTGGATAACTATGAAGATATTCTTCAACTAAAAACAACTTGTTATTTTCTTTCAGGTTCTTTATTACAAGATCATTACCGCTCCATACATCAATATCCTTAAGCCACTCAGGTGCTGTATCATCGAAGGTGCCATCAGCTTTTACGGGACAATATATATCAAGTCCCTCTTTTAGTCCTGTCTGGTAATCCTCTACTCCATGACCTGGGGCTGTATGTACAAGACCTGTACCGTCTTCAAAAGTTACGTATTCAGCAGTTAGGACTTTTCCCTTTTTATTTATAAACGGGTGATTGTATTCAAGATTGGAATCATACAGTTCATTTCCCTTACATGAACCTGTTTTTTTATAATCAGTAATTTCAGCTTTTGAAAATATTTTTTCTGCAAGTGTATCTACGATGATTGTATTTATTTCTTTTCCTTCTAATTCAAATTTATAATTACCGTAATCTCCTTTTGGCGAAACAGCTACTGCTAAGTTTGCAGGAAGCGTCCAGGGAGTCGTAGTCCATATCATTAAAAAATTATTATTATCACCTGCATTTAATGATGCTGGTAAATTAGATTGATTCTCAATTTCAAAAAGGACATAAATACTTTTGTCCTGCTTATCATGATATTCAAGTTCTGCATCTGCAAGCGCTGTTTGGTTTTCAATTGACCAATGCACAGGCTTTAAGTCTTTGTAAACAAGCCCAGTCTCCACCAGGTCTGCAAAAACATCTAATACGCCGGATTCAAACTGTGGAACCATTGTAAGATAGGGATTTTCATAATTGCCTGTAGTGCCAAGCCTCTGCATCTGTTTTGCCTGCATCTTTACAAACTTTTCAGCATAGTTTTTGCATTTATTTCTAATTTTCAGTCTTGTTAAATCTTTCGCTTCATCGCCCAGTTCTTTAAGTACTTTATGTTCAATTGGAAGGCCATGACAGTCCCAGCCCGGAACAAAATCAACATCATAACCCTGCATCGTCTTTGACCTTACGACTATATCCTTAAGCACCTTGTTTAAAAGATGACCTAGATGTATTGGTCCGTTTGCATATGGTGGCCCATCATGAAATATATATTTCTCATTTCCTGAAGACTTTTCCCTGATCTTTTGATAAAGGTTCTCTTTAGCCCATCGTTTCTGAATTTCAGGCTCTCTTTGGGTAAGATTGGCCTTCATAGCAAAATCTGTTTTAGGCAGATTCAGAGTGTCTTTGTAATTTAGTTTTTCTCTCTCAGACATATTTTTATACTCTGTTATTTTTAGAAAAATTAAAGAAAGATAATAGCTTAGATAGATGCAATTACAATTAACAACTTAACTTTTGTCATCTTCGAAAAATTCTTCAAGTTGTTCGTATAGTTCACGGGAAAACTCTACCCATCCATCCCATTCTTCCATATAGTCCTTATCGTAATCGACCTGTTTCTTCAGTTTAAAACCGTGTTCGGTGTATTCAATGGCATATTGACGTTTGGTATTTAATTTCTTTAGTAATATTTCACCATATCTTTTAAGTAGTCCTATCTTCTCTTTTTCAGCTTCTCTTAACTCTGCTATAAAATGTCCATTGGTTTGTGTAGCGGGCATATCCATCTGAAGATTTTTAAACTTGGTACGACGCATATCGTCTGCTTTCATTGAAATGAGAATTTCCATAGTTTTAAGAATTCACATTAATAAAATTATCTTATTATTTTAACATAATATTTTAATGCTGGAACTAGAGTAAAACATTTAGTTAAAATTATTTAATTTTCAAAGGAGAAACAATACTTTTAAGTTGTAATTTACTTCCTTCTACTTCTTATAACATGAGTGCTGTTACCAAAGAACATTTCTGCTGCTTCCATGAATGTTTCAGTAAGTGTAGGATGGGGATGTATAGATAATGAAATATCTGATGCCCTTGCGGCCATTTCCACTGCTAGAACACCCTCAGATATTAATTCTCCTGCACCTGGCCCTACTAATCCTACTCCAAGTATCCTTTCGGTCTCTGTTTCAAAAACAAGTTTTGTAAGCCCATCTGTCCTGTCGAGGGTGATAGCCCTTCCAGAAGCTCCCCATGGAAACTTAGTTACTTTGATATCAATATTTTTGTCTTTAGCTTCCTGTTCAGTAAGCCCACACCAGGCTATTTCAGGGTCTGTAAATATTACTGCCGGGACTGTTGCAGCATCATATGCAACATCTTCACCTGCAATTACTTCTGCTACCACCCTACCCTCGTGCGTTGCTTTATGTGCCAGCATAGGGTCACCTGCGACATCACCAATGGCAAAGATATTTGTATCATTGGTTCTTCTTTGCTGGTCTATTTCAATGAATCCTCTTTTATTTATAACTACTTTTGTATTCTCAAGTCCTATATTCTCAGAGTTAGGTTTTCTTCCTACTGAAACAAGGACCTTATCGTATTCGTGATCAAATTTACCGTCATTGTTTTCAAACTGTACTTTAATTCCATTTTTTGTATTTTTAACTTCCAGCACCTTGGTATTTAACAATATTTCCTTAAACTCTTTAGTCAGTTTTTTATGGAGAATCTTTGAAAAATCCTTATCAACTGTGGAAAGAATAGAATCCATCATTTCAACAACAGTTACTGCTGATCCAAGTGCAGAATAAACTGACCCCATTTCTAATCCGATATACCCGCCCCCAATTACTAGGAGTTCTTTCGGTATACTTTCCAGGTCCAATGCCCCTTTTGAATTAAGTATTTTTTTATTATCTACTTTTATGCCTGGTATCTCAGTTGGCCTCGACCCTGTGGCAATAACACAATTATCAAATGTTAAATTTTCTTCCGACCCGTCCTCTTTTGTAACTTTAAGATTATTTGAGTCTATTAATACACCATTACCCTGGATATAGTTAACTTTTCTTTGCTTTGCGAGAAAACCAGCACCGCCCGTTAGTTTAGTTACAACTTCATTTTTCCATTCAGCCACTCTTTTTATATCAACTTTAGGTTTTGTATAAGTAATTCCAAGCTCTTTTGCATGCTCAGACTCATTAATAATATTTGCAACATGAAGTAGTGCTTTTGAAGGAATACACCCTCGATAAAGACATACACCTCCGGGGTTCTTTTCATGGTCGATAAGTGTTACATCCAATCCAAGGTCAGCTGCCCTGAATGCTGCCGGATAACCTCCCGGTCCTGCTCCTATAACAACTAGTTGTGTTATTATAGCCATTATTTACCTTCAAATAAGATTTGGAATGGTTCTTCAAGTGCCTTAACAAGCCATGTTAGAAACCTGGCAGCTGCGGCACCATCAATTATCCTGTGGTCGTAAGAAAGCGAAAGAGGCATCATAAGCCTCGGCTCAAATTTGCCGTCAATATAAACCGGCTCAAAACTAGATTTTGACACTCCAAGAATAGCTACATCGGGATAATAGATAATAGGTGAAAAATATGTTCCACCAATACCGCCAAGGTTACTTACAGTAAAGGTACTACCCTTTAATTCATCAGGTGTGATTTTTTTATTCCTGGTCCTTTCAGATATATCAGAAAGTTCTACTGCAATATCAATTATATTTTTTTTATCTGCATTTTGAATGTTTGGAACATACAGGCCACGTTCCGTATCAACAGCAAAACCAATATTTACAAATTTTTTATATATTATTTCATTACTTTCCATATCTATGCTGGCATTGAATTCGGGGAATACTTTTAAAGCCGACGAAACAATTTTTATAAGTATTGGTGTAATAGTAAGGTTACCACCCGCATCCTTTGCTTTTTGCTTATTCATCTTTCTAAGCTGGTCAAGTTCAGTAATATCGGCCCTGTCATGATTTGTAACATGAGGTATAGTCCAGGCCATTGTAAGATTTTCTGCTGTAAGTCTCCTTACAGTTCCCATCTTTATCTTTTCTATTTCACCCCATTTAGAAAAATCCGGAAGTGCAGGAATATTTGGCTGGTATGTTCCCCTGTGTGTATCTGCTGTAGTTTCTAAATTAGCAATAAGATTTTTAGCATAGTTAATTACATCTTCAGAGGATATTCTGCCCCCTGGGTCGGTTCCTGGAATACTGTTAATATCAATCCCTAGTTCACGTGCAAGTTTCCTTGTCGATGGAGATGCAGGTGCTGACACTTTATTTTCATCTTTTACAATAGATACAACATTATCCGGTTCAGTTTTATCATCTCTACCTGACATCTCTTTTTGAAGTATTTCTTCTTCTTTATGTTCATCTACTTTTACAGATTCTTCATCTTTTTCTTCAACAACTTCTTCAGCTATTTCTTCTATTTTTGGTCTTTCTTTTTTCTTTTCTTTAGGAGCTGGTTTCTCTTTCGTCGTGGATCCTCCTTCTTCTACTTTAGCTATAAGATCTCCAATCTTTATAACATCACCATTACTTACCAGCATTTCAGAGATCATGCCATCTACGGGGGATGGAAGTTCGAGTGCTGCCTTATCAGTCTCAATCTCAATAACCGACTGTTCTTTTTTTATCTTATCTCCCGGGGATACAAAGATATTTATTATAGTTGCTTCATCAATTCCTTCTCCAAGTTCAGGCAACGTAATATCACTCATTCATTACTCCTTTATACATTAATAGGATTTGGTTTTTTAACATCTATACTACAGGATTTCTTTGCTTTATTTAGAACCTTTTTGTCGACAATCCCTTCCCTGTAAAGTTCTGCAATACTTGAATAAACAATATAGTTTGAATCTACTTCAAAATGGTGTCTTAGCATTTCCCTGTTGTCGCTACGTCCAAAACCATCTGTGCCAAGAGTTATAAAATGTTTTGGAAACCATTTGGACACTGTATCGGGAACTGCTTTTATATAATCACAAACTGCTACATAAATACCGCTGTCATCTTTATTAAAACATTCCTGGATATAATTTGTTTTTTGTTTTTTATCTGCATTAAGTATGTTCCACCGCTCTACATCTTGTGCATCTTTATAGAGCTCTTTATAACTTGTTACACTCCAAACATCTGTGGATATGCCGTATTCTTCTTCTAGAATCTGAGAAGCAATCATTACTTGGTTTAGAAGACCACCACTTCCGAATAGATTGACATGTTTTTTAGGATCTTTACCGGTATTTCTTTTAAAGCAGTACATCCCTTTTATTATTCCTTCCTCAACCCCCTTGGGCATAGCTGGCTGGTCATAAATTTCATTTAAGAGTGTTATATAATAGAAGACATCCTCATAATCGATATACATGCGTTTAATACCATCTTTGATTATCACTGCCAGTTCATAAGCATAAGCAGGATCATAAGCCATTACTGTTGGGTAAGGAAAAGCGTAGTGGTGACTGTTTCCATCCTGGTGCTGAAGGCCTTCTCCCGCAAAAGAACTTCTCCCTGATGTACATCCAATATAAAACCCTTTTGTCTTCATATCAGAACCCGCCCAGATAAGGTCTCCAACTCTTTGAAAACCAAACATCGAATAAAAAGTAAAAAACGGTATTGTGTTTATTCCGTGTGTTGCATAAGCTGTTCCTGCAGCAATAAAGGATGAATATGCACCGGCTTCTGTAATACCCTCTTCCAGTATCTGCCCATCAGTTGCTTCTTTATAATAAAGAAAAGTATCTGAATCCACAGGCTCATAGACCTGGCCTGAATGAGAATATATTCCTGCCTGCCTGAAAAGTGCTTCCATCCCAAATGAACGGGCTTCATCCGGAATAATAGGAACTATAAGGTTACCAATTTCTTTGTCTCTTAATAGTTTTGAAAGCATTCTTACATATGCCATAGTAGTGGCGGCTGGCCTGTCTCCCGAACCAAGGTAAAACTCTTCAAATACAGTCTCATCATAACCTTTAATTGGTTTGCCAAGGACATTTCTTGAAGGAAGATAACCACCTAGCTTTTCCCTCTGTTCCTTTAAATACTTCATTTCGGGGCTGTCTTTTTCAGGCCTGTAAAACGGGGCTTTCGCAACATCCTCATCTGAAATTGGGATATTAAACCTTGTCCTGAACTCTTTTAGCTCTTCTTCATTTAATTTTTTTTGGTTATGGCTTACATTTTTTCCTTCTCCTGCTTCACCGAGTCCATAACCCTTTATAGTCTTGGCAAGTATTACTGTAGGTGTACCTGTATGTTCTACTGCTTTTTTGTATGCTGCATACATTTTTTCACTGTCATGGCCACCCCTTCTTAATTTTTCGAGTTCCTGGTCCGAATAATTCTTAACCAGCTCTTTAAGTCTGGGATCAGTTCCAAAGAAATGCTCTCTTATATACGAACCATCTTCAACAACATATTTCTGATAATCTCCGTCAACTGCAGATTCCATCCTTTCAACAAGAATTCCGTCCTCGTCCTTTTCCAGCAAAGAGTCCCAATCATTTCCCCATATAACTTTGATAACGTTCCATCCGGCTCCGCGGAAATTCCGTTCAAGTTCCTGGATAATTTTCCCGTTCCCCCTGACAGGACCGTCAAGTCTTTGTAGGTTACAGTTGATTACAAATATCAGGTTGTCGAGGTTTTCTCTTGAAGCAAGTGAAATTGCACCCAGGGATTCAGGTTCATCTGTTTCGCCGTCACCCATAAAAACCCAGACCTTGTTATTAAGTTTTTCAATTAGCCCCCTGTCTTCCAGGTACCTGTTAAACCTTGCCTGGTAAATTGCCATTAACGGGGATAATCCCATTGATACAGTGGGAAATTCCCAAAAATCAGGCATAAGCCAGGGATGTGGATAGGAAGAAAGACCTCCTTCCATTGTTAATTCTTTCCTGTAATGCCTGATCTGCTCAATTGACAATCTTCCTTCCAGAAATGCCCGTGCATAAATACCTGGCGAAGCGTGGCCCTGAATATATACCTGGTCTCCAGGCTGACTATCATTATGAGCCTTTAGAAAATGATGAAATGCAACTTCAAATAGTGTTGCGGATGATGCATAAGTAGAAATATGGCCTCCAATCCCATCATCAAGCCTGTTTGCCCTTACAACCATTGCCATAGCATTCCAACGAATTACATTTCTTATTCTTATCTCCAAATCGCGGTCACCCGGATACGGTGGTTGTTCATTAAGAGGGATAGTATTAATATATGGTGTATTTGCTGTATAAGGTACGGTAATTCCGGATTTTTGAGAATAAATCTGTAGCTTTCTAAGAATTTCTTCTACTCTTTGAGGTCCGGAATTTTCGAGAACTGCTTCAAGGGATTCAACCCACTCTTTATCTTCAATTTCTTCAATGGATTTTTGCTCTTCTTCATTTTCGTATGACATGTAGTCCTCTTAAAATTTTGTCTATTGTTAATTCTAACAGGTGTGCACAAAATATATATTAATATATAAATATACTACTAAAATATATATTTTTGATTAAGTTGACCAGTGTACTTATATATATATAATATACGGCGCTATGGAAAAATTCGATCTAACTATTATTGGTTCAGGACCAGGTGGATACATATCCGCAATACGTGCAGCACAGCTTGGAATGAATGTAGCTGTAATCGAAAGAGACAAACCCGGTGGGGTCTGCCTAAACTGGGGCTGCATACCTTCAAAGGCTATCCTTAAGTGTGCCGAAGTACACAACTACATATTAAATTCAGACAGTTACGGGATTACAACAAAAGGTGTTTCATATGACTACTCAAAGGTAATAGATAAAAGCAGAAATGCATCAGACTCACTAAATAAGGGCGTAGAGTTTCTCTTCAAAAAAAACAATATAACACTGTTTAAAGGTTCAGGGAAAATAATCAGCCCAACTCAGGTTGGAATAATTAACAAAGACAATTTGGAAATAGATACCGACAAGATTATGATAGCTACAGGCTCTGTTCCTAGGACAATCCCCGGTCTAGAAATTGACGGCAAGATAGTGATGACAAGTGACGAAGCCATAATGCATAGGGAAATACCAAAAAATATAACAATAATTGGTGGTGGTTATATAGGTGCGGAGTTTGCTTACGTTTACAACTCATTTGGCAGTAAAGTCACTATAGTCGAGATGGAAGACCATATTATTCCCGGTGCTGATGAAGAAGTAGCAAAAGAATTAAACAAGATATTTAAGAAATCAGGGATGGATATCCTTACTCAAACGAAATACAAGTCTATCAAAAAAACCAAAACCTCAGCCACAATTACAGTAGAAGACATGGCCTCAGGCAAAGAAAAAACAATCAAAGCTGATATGGTACTGGTTGCTATCGGCAGAAAAGCTGTAGCTAATGCAGCACCAAGCTCTTTCAGTTATTACGGTACTGGCGATAGCCTTGGCCTTGATACAGTAGGTGTTGAAATGGACAAGTTTGGGTTTATAAAAACTGATGACAACTATATGACAACATCAAATAATATTTTTGCAATTGGAGACGTTATAGGTCCCCCACTTCTCGCTCATAAAGCCTCCGAAGAAGGCGTAGCAGCAGTAGAAATAATGAACGGATTAAGCAGCATAGTTCATTACAACAAAATACCAGGTTGCGTTTACTGCCAACCTGAAGTTGGTACAATTGGTATGACCGAGAAACAGGTAAAAGAAAAAGGTTATGAATATAATATAGGCAAATTTCCATTTAAAGCAGCAGGTAAAGCAGTAGCAGTTGGAGACACTGAAGGTTTTGTAAAAATTATTTCAGACAAGAAAACCGGCGAAATACTTGGTTCACATATTATTGGACACGGGGCAACTGAGCTTATCGCAGAACTTGGACTGGCCTCTTCCCTTGAAGCTACTCCTGTTGAAATTGCATACACCTCACATGCTCATCCAACCCTATCAGAGGCAGTAATGGAAGCTGCACTAGGGACACTTGGAAGAACAAGAAATTTTTAAGAATTATATGACTTTATAACAATACGTTATGAACAAACTAGATGTTAAACGTCTAGGCACAATGGATTATCAGAGTGCACTGGATATACAGCTTGATTTTCTTATTAAAAGAATTGATAACGAAATAAACGACACCCTTCTATTCGTTGAGCACACCCCCACTATAACAATCGGAAGAAACGGTGATAAATCGAATCTATTAATTTCAAAAAAAATATTACAAGAAAAAAAAATTGATTACTTCGAAGTTACACGCGGTGGAGATATAACATTTCACGGCCCCGGGCAGATTGTATGCTATCCCATAATTAGCCTTAACAATCATTTTAAAGATATTCACAAATACCTCAGAACCCTAGAACAGATTATAATAGATCTCCTTCTCGAATACAGTATAGATGCTCGTAGAATCGAAGGGTTAACCGGTGTATTCGTAAAAAGATCAAAAATTGCATCAATAGGTGTAGGTATAAAAAGATGGGTTACTTTCCACGGACTATCTTTGAATATTAATACAGACCTTTCCTACTTTGAGTTTATTGTACCTTGCGGGCTGAATAACAACCCTGTTACCTCAATTAAAAGCTGGAATCATCTTGAAGATGACATCAAACAATCTGATATAGAAGACCTTTTAATTAAAGGCTTTACAAAACATTTTCACTACGAATAATATTATCTATGAGTGAAGAAAACAGGATAGAAAAGTTTAAGAAAATTTTTGAAAAAAACCCAAACAATGCACTGGTAAGATATTCTCTTGCTAATGAGTATTTCAAAATCAAGGATTTTGAAAACGCAGTAAATGAACTTATCTATTATTTAAATACCTATAGCGACGAAGGCTCAGGATACAGGCTTCTTGCAGAATCTTATATAGAACTTGGTGAAACAGAGAAAGCAATAGAAACTTATAAAAAAGGTATTGATGCAGCCAGAAGGCACGGCCATCCCGGTATGGCGGATGAGTTTGTAGAAGCAATTGAATTTATGGAGGAATAATATCAAGTTTTACAACAAGATCTCCTGCACTCACGTTCTCACCTTCTACGAGAGGTATTTTTTCTACAGTACCGTTATAGTTTGACTTAATATTTGTCTGCATTTTCATAGCTTCAATGACAAACAGTGTCTCATCCTTCTTGACCTTATCACCTTCAATTATAAACAGTTTCATAATCTTTCCTGCAAGCGGTGATCCGATCTCACCCGGAACTTCAGGGTCTGCTTTATCATGAACAACTTCATCTGTTTTTGCTGAAAGGTCTTTTATCCTGGTTGGCCTTGGATGTCCGTTAACCTCAAACAGCATAGGCACCCTTCCATCATGTTCAATTTCACCGATACCAAATAGTTTTACGAGGTACTGTTTCTCATCTTCTGTGACTATTTTTATTTCATCACCGGGTTCCATACCGTAATAAAAAAGTTCGGTAGGTATAACACTTATATCACCATAGACTTCCTGATGTTTATAAAACTCTTCAAACACAGCCGGGTAAAGCAAATGAGAGATTACGTCTTTAAGGACCAGTTTTTCATCATATTTATCCCTGATATTTTCAAGTTCTTTTTCAATGTTTACATCTTTAATATCATCTCCCGGCCTTTTAGTAATATATTTTTCACCTTTTAGAACAGCATCCCTCACATCAGGCGGAAAACCGCCAAGTGGCTGGCCAAGCTGCCCCTTCATAAGATCGATGGTAGAGACGGGGAAACTGAGTTCTTCAGATTTTGAAACAACTTCGTTTGTCTTAATTCCATTTTGTGTAAGATATAGTGCCATATCCCCAACGACTTTCGAGGACGGAGTAACTTTAATTATGTCACCAAAGAGCTGGTTAACTTCCGAATATTTTTTCTTTACATCTTCCCACTGCTCACCAAGTCCGAGTGACTGCGCCTGCGCCCTTAGGTTTGTATACTGGCCGCCGGGTATTTCATAGTCATAAACGTCAGCATTCGAGGTTTTCATATCAGTCTCAAATGGGGCGTAATACTCTCTCACTGATTCCCAGTAGGCTGACAGTCTGTTTAGCTTTTCTACATCAAGAGTTGTATCGCGTTTGTGACCTTTAAGTGCAGCTGCTATAGCATTCAGGCTTGGCTGAGCCGTTGTTCCCGACATTGAGCTTATTGCAAGGTCAACTATATCTGCTCCGGCCTCAACAGCTTTTAATATTGTTGCCTCGCCGTTACCGCTTGTAGCATGTGTATGAAAATGTACGGGAAGTCCGGTCTCTTTTTTTATTTCTGTAATTAACTCTCCTGCCGCATAAGGTTTGCACAGCCCTGCCATGTCCTTAATGGCAATAACATGTGATCCGAGGTCCCTTAATTCCCCGGCAAGGTCAATGTAGTACTGTAAGGTGTATTTACCCTTTGAAGGGTCTGTTATATCACCAGAATAACATATTGCCGATTCACATACTTTGCCGGTCTCAATTACTGTTTCAATGGACAGTTTCATATTTGGTATCCAGTTGAAACAGTCAAAGACCCTGAATATATCAATCCCGAATATTGCAGCTTTATTGATAAACTCAACCACAACATTGTCCGGGTAGTTTTTATATCCAACGGCATTTGAACCCCTAAGCAGCATCTGGAACATGCTGTTGGGCATTTTTTGTCTTAGTTTTGTAAGCCTGTGCCATGGATCTTCGTGCAGGAACCTCATGGACACATCAAAAGTTGCCCCGCCCCACATTTCATATGAAAAAACATCCTTACCAATTACCGCGGTCTCAGAAGCAATATTGGCAATATCATAAGTCCTCATCCTTGTAGCTAGAAGGGACTGGTGGGCGTCTCTGAATGTAGTATCCGTAACAAGCTGTCTGTTTTGCTGAAGTATCCATTTGGAAAGACCCTCGGCACCTTTTTTCAGGAATACATCCCTGTGTTCAGGCATTGGTATGTAAGATGTATCTACTGATGGTATTACCGGTTTTTGCGGCGGTAATTTTTTCCACTTTACCGGTTTTTCATATTTCCTGTTAACAATTACATCCCCTATAAAATCGAGGATCTTTGAAATATTATCAGCACGTTCTTCTATATTAAATACTTCACTGTACTCATCAAGGAATGTTGTCCTGCATTTGCCGCTTACAAACACAGGGTGGCTTAGGACATTAATAAGAAAAGGTATATTGTTTTTAACTCCCCTTATTCGAAACTCATTTAGTGCCCTTATCATTTTGCCAAGTGTTGATTCGAAATCGCTTCCAAAAGTCATAAGTTTTACAAGCATGGAATCATAGTATGGAGTAATTGCTGCTCCCACAAAAGCACTTGCCGCATCGAGTCTTACACCTAGTCCTCCAGGGGATCTGTAATCATTTATCGTACCAATGTCAGGAGTGAAGTTGTTTTTTGGGTCTTCTGTCGTAATACGGCACTGTATTGCAAAACCGTTAAGTTTTGGCTTCTTTGGAATACCAACAGCTTTATCGGTTAATTTGTAACCTTCTGCAATTCTTATCTGAGCCCTTACTATGTCCACTCCGGTTACAAGTTCCGTAACAGTGTGTTCTACCTGGATCCTGGGGTTCATCTCTATAAAATAGTACTGCTCATCTTCGTCAACCAGGAACTCCACGGTACCGGCATTAATGTATTTACATTCTTCAGCAATTTTTATTGCATCAGCATAAAGTTTCTTTTTCGTATTATCTGAAATAGTCAAAGACGGAGCAAACTCTATAACTTTCTGATATCTTCTCTGTACGGAACAGTCTCTTTCAAAAAGATGGATAGTGTTTCCGTATTTATCGGCAATTATCTGGACTTCAATATGCTTTGGATTTAAAACATATTTCTCTATAAACAGTGCATCATTTCCGAAAGCGGTCTTTGCCTCGGATTTGGCTTCGTTAAAATTTTCTTCCAGCTCTTTTTCGTTAAAAACAACCCTTACCCCTCTGCCCCCGCCTCCAAAAGCAGCTTTTACCAAAACAGGATATTTAATTATCTTTGCATATTTCTTGGCTTCTTTTACTGTTTTAACAAACTCTTCAGTTCCTGGTATTACCGGCACATTTACTTTTTGAGCAATTCTTCTGGCTTCGGCTTTATCACCCATAAGGGTAATAGGATCCGCACTTGGGCCAATAAACACTATCCCGGCTTCATCACACGCCTTAACAAAATTTGCATTTTCTGACAGAAAACCATAACCCGGGTGTATCGCGTCTACGTTGTTTGCCCTGGCTATATTTATAATCCCTTCAATATCGAGATAAGCCTCTACAGGGCCCTTGTTTTTACCTACAAGATATGACTCATCGGCTTTAACCCTGTGAAGAGATAAATAGTCTTCCTCTGAATATATTGCAACAGATGTAATACCGAGTTCTGAGCATGCCCTCTGTATCCTTATGGATATCTCGCCCCTGTTTGCAATTAATATTTTTTGAAATGGCCTTATTCTTCTGGTTTTGTCTGATTTCATAGTTTTTTCACTTAAATAAATTATTTATGGGTATAATCTTATCTAATTATTTATATCATATTAAAAAAATATACGAAGAAATTTTATGGAATACAAAGTAGTAGAGCTCACAACTGTAACTGACCTGGACATTGAAAATACTATTAATGAATGGACAGGACAGGGCTGGGAATTTGAGTATGTACAGTTTGCCATGAGGGAAGCCTCAAAAAGGCCATCAATGGCATTTATCTTCTTTATCAGGGAAGAATCAGATAAACACTGATCAATCTACTATAGATTCTTTTATGTTAATCAGTACTACCCCTACTATTACAAACATTATCCCAATCAATCTTTTTAAGGAAAGTGTCTCCCCTAGTAGGAAATAAGCAAAAATTGCTGTAAACATAGGGAATGAAGCAATGATAGGAAGTACTTTGGATGTATCTTCCTGTTTTAAAGCCACAAAGAATATAAAAAGGCCTATAAGTCCGCCCAATAGTCCTGAGAGTAAAATCCACATCATCGACCTTGAATCTACTTTTACAAGTTCATCAACCCTTCCTGCAAATATGGTATAAACTCCAAGGCATAAAGCAGTAAATATGAATCTGATTGTTATTACGGAAAATGGAGTTGCATTTTTGAGGGCTAATTTTTCAAATATAGGATTAATTCCCCAGATGCAGGCTACAAGTAAAGCTAGTAATGCTCCCTGTGACATTAAGGCCCTCCGTTAGCTAATGATTGATAAGAGTTCGTTCAAGTCTTGTATCTTGGGAATACTCTTGTCCGGGTGTTCGTTGTCGCGGTCAAGAAATATTGCATTCATACCGATACTGGTCGGGCAGACATAATCATTCAAATAGTTATCACCGATATGTACACATTCTTCTGCAAGAAGTTTATTCCTCTCAAGTGCAAGCTGGAATATCTCAATTGAGGGTTTTGCATATCCCGACTGACTTGAGATTACAAAATCATCAAAATGATTGAGAATATCTATCCTCCTGCATACATCATAGACTCTGGAATCAAAATTAGAAACAACTACAATCATATATCCACTTGTTTTTAGACGGGTAAGTACTTCTTTTGTCTCAGGAAATATTTCCCAGGCAGTGGTCCTGAAAGCTTCAAACAGATCATTGAAATAATTGTCAAATTCATCAAACATACCTATATCTGTGTAGACTTTGTGGACTATGTCATACCACCACTTCTTTTCAAGTGATTGTAACTCTTCTTTATCTTTGGCTTCAAAAGCAAGTGGGGTAGCAGTTGGAAAATATTTCCCAAAGGCTTTTCTAAGTTCTTGTGGGTCAGGGTCTATTCCATACTTCCTTGCTGGCTTCGCGTAAGTATTACCCAGGCCTTCTTTTATGTAAAAAAGTGTGTCAGCTGCATCAAAGAATACGGCTTTTATGTTTTCCTTTTCCATTTGAGTTCTAAATATACAGAGTTTTAACTATTCAACAACAATGTTTAAGATAAAACATATTCGAGTATCTGAACTACCTGTTCAGGTGATCTTGCAGTAGCATTTGAAACTTCATCTACTTCCTTAAGAGCATGGTCGTGTTCTTCATCATGTAGAGTTATTAATGATTTTCCAAGTGCAGCAGCATATCCTGCATCAAATGCTGCATTCCACTGTTTATACTTAGGACCAAACCTGACTACAACTAAATCCGAATCTTTTATCATTTTGATTCTTCTGATTGCATTAAGTCCCGATCCTTTCCTGTCTCTCCAGAATGGCTTTTCCTCATCACCCAGGATATTTACGCCACACATATCACTTGCATCGTGGTCTGTAACAGGATTAGTGAATTCTACCTTAAGACCTTTTTCTATTGAACCTTCAACCACTCTTTCTCTCCAGTCAGAGTGAATTTCTCCCGCAAGATATATTTTTAGAGTCATAATTTACACCTCTTTAGTTTTATAATTTAATTAACATTATAAATTTTTCTTATATACTTTTATCTACCCCTTATGAAATTAAAACATATTTTTACAATTATCTTCATCTGCATAGGTGTTTACGGATTTTCAGAGGAATTTACTGACACTGTAAAAACCGAGCTTGTTTATGATACTTCTCAACTGAAAACCAGTGATATAATTAGGGTTGGAGTACTTTACAAACTTAAGCCCAATTGGCATATATACTGGAAAAATTCCGGTGATTCAGGTCTTCCTACTAAATTAGAATATACAGTTCCCAAAGGATTTAAAGCTGGAGAAACATTGTGGCCCCTGCCCAATGCCTACAAAAGAGATGGGCATATACTTGATTATGGATACAATGATGAGGTTTTACTTTGGTCAGAGATTAAAGTTCCCAAAGAATTTAAACAAATGCACCTTCCAATTACATTAAAAACCAAGTGGATAAGCTGCGAAACTATATGTATACCAGGAAAAGCAGAATTTACTGAAAATCTGGATCTTAATCATGAAAATAAGCTTTTTAACAGTTGGATTTCCAAACTTCCTTCAAACAAAAACAATAATTTTGATATTAAAGTAATATCTAATGATAATAAATACATAATAATTATTAATAACAATGGGTTAGCACGCAACTTTAAACTATTTCCTAACCCTGTAAAAGCTATAGATATTGTTTCTGTTTCTTACAAAGAAAACGGTAATAATCAGTCAGAGATTTTATTTACAGTTACCTTATATCCCGGGCATGAAATTAATACTAATAAAATAAATACCGTTATTTCTTACATTGATAAGGATAACACCAGAAAAGGATTTAATTATTCAGTAAATATTGATAATTTAATTGTTAATAATTAAGATTGAATCTAAAAGTTTTTCTATTATTCTAAAATAATAATAAAATAACAGGAGAATAAATTTGAAAACACTAAAATATTTACCAGTATTACTTCTATTTATATTTGCATTTACTCTAAATTCAGAGGCCATTGATAAGAATTTCACACTTGAGGACCAAAATGGTAACAAAATATCCCTTTCTGACTACGGAGATAAGATTGTTGTCCTAGAATGGACTAACCCTGACTGCCCATTTGTAAAAAGACACTATAATGAAAAAACAATGGTTCAACTTGCAGAAAAATATAAAGATAAGGATGTAGTATGGTTTGCGGTTAACAGCACCCATTATATGGGAAATGAAGACAATAAAAAATGGTCAGACAAATATGGAGTGCCCTACCCTATATTAAATGACAGTTCTGGTGAAGTAGGCAAATCATTCGGAGCTAAAACAACACCACATATGTATATAATAGATAATACAGAAGGCCTTGTTTATGAAGGCGGTATTGATGATGACAAAAGCGGTGCAATAAATCCTGACAAAAGAAGTAATTATGTTGACCTTGCACTTACAAATTTATCCTCAGGTGATACAATAGAAATATCAAAGAGTAAACCATATGGATGTTCGGTGAAATACAAATGAAAAATATTCTAAAACTTGTATCCTGCTTTACCTTATTATTGTTCATTACTCAGCCATTATTAGCTGATGAAATAGAATACAAGGGTATAATACATGCCCGCCCAGCTGGCACTGCCGGAAACTGGATTATAGGTGACAATGTCTACAAAGCTTCCGAAAAAACAAAGCTAGATGAAGAAAAAGGGCCTTTAATTGTTGGAGCATGTGCAGAAGTAGAAGTAAAGAACGGAAAAGTAACAGAAATAGAAACTGAATCTATGAAAAAATGTCAAAAATAAGACTTCTTATAAATACTACACTTCTTTTACCAGCTCTAGTACTTTTTGTAGTACTTCCCTATAAGATTGAACTTATGCAGATATGGTATTCCTACCGTGACCCTGACAATGTAAACGAAGTTGCTATGGGAATGTATCTGATTTACCAGTCAGTTGTTCAGATTATTTCTTAAGCACACTTTCATTGAAAATATTCTTCTCCAGATTTTTGAGTCCAGAGCTTTAATATTTTCAATTCCGAACTGGTTACTTGCCACACCATTTAGGTACAGCTGAACAGCTTTTTTAGTTGACATTAGTGGGTTTTCAACTTCTTTCTTTTTAAACCTTATTATCTTTTATTATATATATTAGTAAAAAGATAGTAGATTGATTATTTGAATTTAGTATTATATAATTTCAAGCGAGTTGAATAAAGCATATAATGAAATAGATTTTGGGACAATTTATTACATTTCAATAAAGGATAATATATGTCTCAAAAAGGTTATTTATTAGTAGCCAACATATTTGGATATACTGCCTTTATCAAACAGACTGAGATTGAGCATGCACAATCTATAATTGATGACTTTCTTAATACTCTAATTGAAAACTTTTTGCCTCCACTGATATTTTCAAAGACAGAAGGCGATTCTATTTTTGCTTATACCCCGGATGACAGTTTTACAAAAGGTCAAACATTATTAGAAGCTATTGAAAACCTTTACTGCATTTTTGCAATTACAAGAGAATCAATGCACAGAAACACTGTTTGTCCATGTAAAGCATGCAAGTCTATAACCGGCCTGGATTTAAAATTAGTACTCCATTATGGCACTTACAGTTTCACAACAGTAAATTCTCAACAAGACCTTATTGGAATTGATATTATGGCCATTCGTCATTTGTCAAAATCTCCTATTTCAGACGAGACAGGGATCAACGGCTTTGCATTCATCACATCAGAATGTATAGAGGCTTTGGAAATAAATGATTTTGCAAAGAACTTAAAAACATATTCTGATACTTGTGAACATATTGGAATTATAAATGGCTTTGTTTACGATCTTAATCCAGTATGGGATGTTGCACGTGACAAGAACAAGATAACTGTAATTCCCGAAGATGCATGGTTTGTAGTTGATACATTTCTACCAGTTACATCAGCACTTGCATGGGAGTACATCACTGAACCCAGTTTCAGGCGTTTGTGGTTAAAAGCAAGTAGCATTACTGTAGACCGTAATAAAAATGGCCGAATAGGAATCGGGAACACATATATTTGTGCCCATGGGAAACATAAGATTGATCAGGTTATAGTAGACTGGCATCCATTCGATTATTTAACAGTAGATACTACAATGCCTCTGAAAGGATTACAGAGATCTACTGTTAAACTTACGGAGCAGGAGAGTGGTACAAAAATATCCTGGTATTTTGAAAAAGTAACAGGTCTAAACAGTATTCACACATTACTACTCAGAATACTATCAATATCTTTTAAGGGCATTATAACAAACAGACTTAAACGAGGCAGTAACACTGTACGTGAAATTATAGAAGAAGAAGCAAGATCATAATAAATTAATGTCAATATTTGATGAATATGGAAATTAAAATATTTATTAAAACAACATCAATACATATGTTAAATATAAATTTAGGAGGAAAAAGATGATAAACCAAGATGGTTATCTAGTAATAGCTGATATAAAAGGATATACAGCATATCTAACCCAAGTGGAGCTGGATCATGCTGAAGGGATTATGAAAAGTTTGTTCGAATCTATCGTTAATGAGATGCAAAAACCTCTCGTCATTTCAAAACTTGAGGGTGATGCTATTTTTGCTTATGCTCCGGACGGAAGTTTTGTTCAAGGACAAACTTTGCTAGAATCAATAGAAAATATGTACTGCGCATTTTCAAAGAACCTGGATTCTATGCATCTAAATACAACATGCCAGTGCAATGCCTGCAAGCTCATGACTGATCTTGATCTAAAGTTTATACTTCATCATGGCTCTTATATATTAAGCGAAATAGCCGGTCGTCAGGAACTAAGCGGCCCCGAGGTAATACTGACTCATCGATTATTAAAAAATAATATTCCCGAATCAAAGGGAATTGAAGCGTATGCTTTCATATCTCAACCTTGCATTGATGCACTTAATCTTGGTGAATTGACAAATGGAATGCAGGAACATTCTGAAACATACGAGCATTTGGGTGAAATAAATGGGTTTGTCCATAATCTACATTCGGTATGGAAACACGAATGTGATACACGTCATGTATATATCGATCCTGATAATTCATGGTTCAAAGTAGAAGTTGAAGTTCCTGTAGAACCAGCACTTGCCTGGGATTATTTGAGCGACCCACAACTTAGAACTAATTGGTTACGTGCAGACGCAATGACAGTAAAAGAAAATGCAACTGAAGGAAGATTAGGTATAGGATCTGAGTATCACTGCGCACATGGAGACAATATGATTACTCAAACTATTGTAGACTGGAAACCTTTTGATTATATGACACTTGACGTAGCGATATCCGAAGAAGACCGATTCAGACTTTCAACAAAACTTACCCCAATAGAAAATGGAACACTCGTTTCCTGGTTTTTTTTCCAAGAAGGCGGGAGCGATCTGATCAATAAAGTTATTTCTTCAGAAAAGTCATCAAAAATGGAAGGAATGCTCAGTGACTTCTTCTCCAAGGGAAGCATAATTCTACGTGAAATGATAGAGAAAGATATTAAAGAGGGAAAAATTTCTATCTAAAATAAATTCAATACCCCAAATTAGGCTGGAGCCATTTCTCAGTTTCTTCTACAGACTGCTCTTTCCTTTTAGCATAATCTTCAACCTGGTCTTTAAGTATCTTACTAAGATTAAAGTACCTGGCTTCAGGATGTGAGAAGTAAAATCCGGAAACAGAGCTCCCGGGGGTCATTGCATATGATTCTGTAAGAGAAACTCCTGTATTATTCTCAGCATCAAGCAGTCTCCAAAGAATCCCTTTCTCTGTATGATCAGGACATGAAGGATATCCAGGCGCCGGCCTTATGCCCCTGTATTTTTCACTTATCATTTCATCATTTGACAAATTCTCATTTAAACCATAACCCCAGATATCACGGACCTTTTTATGTATCATTTCTGCAAGGGCTTCTGCAATCCTATCACCAAGGGCTTTAACCATAATAGATGTGTAGTCGTCATTATCATTTTTAAATTTATCCGACAAACTATCAACCTTATCACCGGCAGTAACTGCAAATCCGCCAATATAATCAATCTTGTTAGCTGATCTTGGGGCAATAAAATCTGAAAGACTGTAGTAGACCTGATCTTCTTTTCTTTTACCCTGTTGTCTTAAAAAATGTATATTCTCGCGAATCTTTGTTCTTTTAGAATTGGAATAAACCTCTATGTCATCACCTATACTATTTGCAGGCCAGATACCAACAATAGCCGAGGGGTTAAATAATTTGTTATTGATTATTTCACCAAGTAGTTCTTCAGCATCTTTGTAAAGTTCTCTTGCTTGTTCTCCCCAATTCGTATTTTCCAGAATCATGGGAAAAGAACCTTTTAATTCCCAGGTCCAAAAGAACGGCGACCAGTCAAAATAATTTATAATTTCTTTAAGGTCTATATCATCAAAATGTATCAAGCCTGTTCTGTTTGGTTTTGCTATATCAAAACTTTTCCAGTCATATTTAAATCCGTTTTGCCTAGCTTCTTCGATGGATATATAAGAAATCTTTGCCTGGCTTTCCTCGAACCTCTGTTTCTGTTTTTTCTGTTTTTCTCTAAGCTCAATTTTATAATCACCGGCTTTTTCAGGATTAAGAAGATCATTACAGACACCGACAACAAGAGAGGCGTCCTGCACATGGTCAACAATGCCATTATAGTGCGGAGCAATTTTAATAGCAGTATGTGCACTACTTGTTGTAGCGCCTCCAACAAGTAGTGGTATATCAAACCCCTGCCTTTCCATTTCAGACGCGTTATAAACCATCTCATCAAGTGACGGTGTTATAAGACCGCTTAGGCCAATAATATTAGCGCCTATATCTTTTGCAGTATTCAGTATCTGATCACACGATACCATCACACCCATATCAATCACTTCGTAGTTATTACAGGAAAGTACTACAGAAACAATATTTTTTCCGATATCATGAACATCACCCTTAACAGTCGCGATTACAAACTTACCGCGTGTGTTATCAGAGCCGGACTTTAACTTGTCCATATATGGTTCGAGATATGCAACGGCTTTTTTCATAACCCTCGCGCTCTTTACAACTTGTGGAAGAAACATCTTACCTTCACCAAAAAGAGTTCCGACAACTTTCATACCGTCCATAAGAGGACCTTCAATAACGTTAAGGGGCAGGTCATACATTGCCCTTGCCTCTTCTGTGTCTTCATCCACGAAATCTGATATTCCGTTTACAAGTGAATACTTAAGTCTTTCTTCTACAGACTGTTCACGCCATGCTTTATCTTCTGCTTTCTTTTCGGCACTTTTAACACCCTTAAACTGCTCTGCAAAATCCACAAGCTCCTCGGTAGCATCGGGACTTTTGTTTAACAGAACATTTTCTACTTTCTCCAGAAGCTGTTTTTCAACATCATCATACACCGCCAGCATCCCTGCATTTACAATTCCCATATCCAGCCCAGCATCTATTGCATGATATAGAAACGCACTGTGCATTGCTTCCCTTACAATGTTGTTTCCGCGAAGGGAAAATGAGATATTACTAACTCCCCCGCTTGTAAGAGCACCCGGACAACGCGCCTTAAGCTCCTTAACCGCTTCAATAAAATCAAGTGCATAATTGTTATGTTCTTCTATGCCGGTAGCAACTGTTAAAATATTAGGGTCAAAGATAATATCAGTAGGGTCCATACCCACTTCTTCTGTAAGGATTTTATAAGCCCGTTCACATATTCTTACCTTGTCTTCAGCCTCTGCAGCCTGACCTTTTTCATCAAAAGCCATAACTACAACTGCTGCACCGTATTTCATTACTCTTCTTGCCTGCTGTTTAAAAAGTTCTTCGCCTTCTTTCATACTAATTGAATTAACTACGCATTTCCCCTGCACACACCTAAGCCCTGCTTCAATAACAGAAAACTTAGAACTGTCTATCATTATTGGCACCCTGGCAATATCAGGCTCTGCTGCAATAAGGTTTAAAAATTTTTCCATACATGCTTCACTATCAAGAAGTCCTTCATCAAAGTTTATATCAATAATGTTTGCGCCGTTTTCGACCTGCTGGTTAGCAACACTTAGTGCAGTTTCATAATCTTCTTCTTTTATAAGTTTTGCAAACCTTGGCGAACCAGTAACATTGGTCCTTTCCCCAATCATAATAAAAGGTGAACCTTTTTCGGAAACTATAGTTAGGGCTTCAAGGCCGCTAAGCCTGGTTGCTGGTTCTATTTTGGGAATTTTTCTTGGTTTCAGGTCCTTTATACTTTCTACAATATGTTTTATATGGTCCGGAGTAGTACCGCAACATCCGCCGACCATATTTAGAAAACCGCTATCACCAAAGTCTTTAAGTAAGCTGGCAGTCATATCAGGTGTCTGGTCGTAACCTGTCTCACTAAGAGGATTGGGAAGTCCTGCATTGGGGTAGCAGCTAATATAACATCCGGCTATACTCGAAAGCTCTTGTATATATGGCCTCATGGCTTCGGCACCAAGGGCACAGTTTATCCCAACACTAAGCGGTTTTGCATGGCTTACAGAGTTCCAAAATCCACTTACGGTCTGTCCGGAAAGCGTTCTTCCGGATTGGTCAGTGATAGTAACGGAAAGCATTACAGGCAGTCTTTTCCCGTAACTTTCAAAAAACTGCTCTATTGCAAATATTGCAGCCTTTAAATTAAGCGTATCAAAAGTAGTTTCAGGAAGTAGTATGTCTACTCCACCTTCTACTAAGGCTTCAACCTGTTCGTAGTATGCATCAACAAGTTCCTGGAAACTTACTGCTCTGTATGCAGGGTTATTTACATCAGGTGACATAGATACTGTTTTATTTGTAGGGCCGATTGCCCCGGCTACAAAACACTGCCTTTCGGGGTCTTTGTCCATTATCTCTAGTGCAGCTTCTTTTGCTATCTTTGCTGACTGTATATTAAGATCGCGTACAGTGTGTTCAAGGTTATAATCGGCCTGAGCTATTTTTGTGGCACTGAAAGTATTTGTTTCTACGATATCAGAACCTGCTTCAAAGTACTGAAGATGTATTTCTTTTATTATTTCAGGCCTTGTTAAAGACAGAAGGTCATTGTTCCCTTTTAAGTCGGTATCATGGTCTTTGAATATATCTCCCCTGAAATCGGTTTCTTCGAGCTTATATCTCTGGATCATGGTACCCATAGCTCCATCAAGAAAAAGGATACGTTTTTCCAATAAATCCTTTAATTGTTTATAGTTATCTGTAAATTTTTCTTCCATCTTTAATATTTTGATTGAATGAATTTAGGTAAGATTCTACCAGTTATTTCTTAGTTCTCTTAATTTCGTAAATACAGACCTTCCATCTGTATTCATTTCTGGAAACTTTTCACTCAGTTTAGCAATTAATTTCTCATTATCAAAGCGCATAAACGGATTATATTGCCTTTCTTCACCTATTGTGGATAAAGCTTCATCATTGTTATTGATATTTTCTATTTTATTCTTTATTATTAGATTGTTAGGATCTATACTTAATGCATATTCTAGGTTATCAATTGCGTAGTTATGGCCACAGAAGATATTCATATTATCATCTAATTGGCGTATTCTGTCATTAAATGTATCAAAGAGCACATCCACATCACCCCTGAACTTTGTATTTCCGCATCCAGATATAAAAATAGTATCTCCTACAAAGATATTATTGCCTATTACAAAAGAAACGTGCTCCGGGCAGTGCCCTGGGGTATGAATTACAGAAATAACCTGGTTCCCAAACTTAATTTCATCACCTTCACCAATAACTACAGTCCTTGGAGCAACAAAATCAAGACCATCCTTATGAATATGTATCCTAGAATCAAGAAAAACCTTTATAATTGGGTTATTTCCTCCTATATGGTCCGGATGTCCGTGAGTATTTAGTACTTCACTTACCCTTAACTTATTTTCCCTTATAAAATGCAGTAAATTAACCGGGTCAAGCGGATCAATTACCACGCATTCAGATGTTTCATTGCATTTAACTATATACTGATAGTTCTTTTCACTGTTACCAACATCAAACCTGTAAATGTTAAAATTCTCGTTTTCCAAGATATACATATCAATCTCCTTCGGATATACTTTAGAACACTTTACCCAAGTATTGTTTATATAAAAGAATGAGTAATTTAATAAAACTATTATTTTTTTCCACTGTTATTTTGTTAGTAGGTTGCCCAAAAGAAGAACCGCAAACACCTGCATTTAATGTACCTGGCATGAAAACCACCATAAGACGTGTACAGGTGTCCCCTATTGCCTTTGCCGGGGCAAATATTGTAGTACTTGGATTTATTTCTGAGATAACTTTTGCAGATGAAATAGATGAAGAAAATGACCCAGACAACCCTGAAAGAGACCATATGGAAGATGAGGAAATACAAGAAGAAAATATTCTTATATTGTCAGATAGTGGGGGTAACACCATCAATGTACAGTTCGAGGAAATTGAAGAAGGAATTATCGAGGGAGATACAGTTTTAGTTCGCGGAACTTATAATAATAGCAAGAACATGATAATATCTGATGAATTAATTAAGGTAATCATCGATAAAGATGGTATAAGACCCTATAAAGATGAAATAATTGAAGTGGTTGAGTAATTTTGACAACATAATTAATTAAAGGTATTTTTTCTTTCCAATTTTATCCAAAGAGTAAATAAAAATGAGTTATACAATAGGACTAAAATGCAAAGAATGTGGCGAACGTTATCCAAAGGAACCAATTTATGTTTGTGAGACTTGTTTTGGCCCTCTGGAAGTGGAATATGACTACGAGAAAATCAAATCAGATCTTACAAAGGATCTAATACTTTCAAGAGAGAAAAACATATGGCGTTACGCAGAACTTCTGCCAATAGACCATGAACCTACAATCGGAGAACAGGTTGGTTACACACCTTTAATTAAAGCTGAGAATCTCGGGAAAGCACTCGGCCATTCTAACCTATATATAAAAAATGATGCTGTATGTTTTCCAACACTGTCTTTTAAGGACAGGGTAGTATCTGTTGCACTTTCAAAATCCATAGAATTTGGTTTTGATACCGTTTCATGTGCCTCAACCGGTAATCTTGCTAATGCCGTATCATCCCTTGCTACTTCAGGAAATCTTAAAAGTTTTATCTTTATTCCTTATGACCTTGAAGAATCCAAGGTAATTAATAGCGTTATATATGGAACAAATCTAATTGGAATTAAAGGCGCATATGATGATGTTAACAGGCTTTGCAGTGAAATAGCCGGAAAATACAATTGGGCCTTCGTAAATATCAATATGAGACCATATTATTCGGAGGGGTCAAAATCGTACGCATTTGAGATTATGGAGCAACTTGAATGGAAAGCACCTGCAAATATAGTAGTACCAATGGCAAGTGGCTCACTGCTTACCAAAGTATGGAAAGCTATTAAGGAATTTGAAACACTTGGATTTATAGAACCTTCAAATACTAAAATGTATGGAGCACAGGCAACAGGATGCTCACCAATATCAACTGCATTTAAAAACAAATGGGAGATATTTAAACCAGTAAAACCCGATACAATAGCTAAATCACTCGCTATAGGAACACCAGCAGACGGTGTATACGCAATGTCAGTAATAAATGAAAGTGGTGGATGGGCCGAAGATGTATCTGACCAGGAAATAATTGATGGAATTAAACTGTTAGCACAGACTGAAGGAATCTACACAGAAACTGCTGGGGGCGTTACTGTTGCTGTAACAAAGAAACTTATAGACCAAGGTAAACTGCCAACTGACGAACTTACAGTAGTTTCAATTACCGGAAATGGCCTAAAAACTCAGGATGCTATTATAAATAGTGTAAAAAAACCAGAAGTAATTGAACCAAACATTGATAATTTTGAGGAATTGTATAATAGTTTATAGAATAAGGAGATACCAATTATGCCATCAGTAAGAATACCAACACCATTAAGAAAACTATCTGGTGACAGAGAAGAACTTAATATCAGTGCTACAAATGTTACAGAATTAATTGAAGGTCTCGAACAGGAATGTCCAGGAATTAAAGACCGTATATGTGACGAAGATGGCAACATAAGAAGATTTATTAATCTCTATGTTAATAATGAAGATATTCGTTTCCTAAATGGAATTGAAACCACGCTCAGTGAAAATGATAATGTTTCTATAATACCTGCGATTGCCGGTGGAAATTAATAAAACCTACTTTTTGTAATGATGTTCAAGAGTTTTATTATAACTTTCCAGGTTTGAAAAATGATTTGGTTTAATATCTTGAAGAGTATCTTTAAGTACTTTCTTCTGCTTAGAACTTAAATTCTTTGGAATATCTATATTTATTATTAAATATAGATCCCCAAGCCTTCCGGTCTGCAAATCCGGTAGCCCCTTTCCTTTAATCCTAAATGATTGACCGGGCTGAGTTTCTTCGGGAATTTTAAAGTCTTCAACCCCCCCGAGTGTAGGGATTTTTATTTCCCCTCCAATAGTAGCAGTTATAAAATCAATTGGGACTTCACAATAAATATTATTATTTTCTCTTTTAAAAATATTGTGTTCTTCAACAAATATTACAATAAATAAATCACCATCCGGGGCTCCACCAATACCTATATCCCCTTCACCTCTGATTCTAAGTCTTGAGGAATCATGAATCCCGGCCGGTATGTTAATTTTTACTTTCTTTTCAATTCTTATAAACCCTTCACCCTCACATTTATCACAATACTTTTCAATTATATAACCTCTGCCTCCACACTGTCTGCATGGTTGGCTAATAGCAAAAAAACCTTTTGCATAATCCACAGATCCCCTGCCATTACATACTCCACATGTGGAATCCCCTCCTGGCGCAGCACCCTTACCTTCACATGTATCACAAAGTTCACGTTTTGGTACTACAATTTCTTTTTCCATTCCAAATGCGGCTTCTTCAAAGCTTATGGTAAGTTCGTATTTTAAATCCCTTCCCTTCTGCCCGTTACCTGAAAAACCTGAATTAAATACTTCTTCGAATATATTCCCAAATATATCATTTAGATTCGAACTAAAACCCATATCCCCAAGATTACCCTCACCTGATATACTGCCAAAACTATCATACTGTGCGCGTTTATTGTCATCACCGAGTATCTGATATGCTTCATTTATATCTTTAAATTTATTAAGAGAATCATTATCATCGGGATTCCTGTCTGGATGGTATTCAAATGCAAGTTTCTTGTAGGTTCTTTTTATATCTTCGTTAGAAGCATTCCTGTCAATGCCTAGAATTTCATAGTAATCTTTTGCCATTATTTCTCCAACTGGGAATGTTACTCGTTTACATTCTCTTCTTCATCAGTATCTAATGAGGAAAGTTCTTCGTTATCAGATTTTTCAGGATCAGTTCCTGTATCCTTATTAGAATATATCGTTTGGGCAAACTTATAAGATACTTCTTGCAATGATTTCAAAGCTATGGTTAATGAATTATAATTCTCACCAACTAATTCTTTTTCGAGCACTTCCAGTTCACTTTGTATTCTTGATTTAGTCTCAGAATCTATTCTTTCACTATGTGTACTTAAAGTCTTTTTAACAGAATAGATTAGACCTTCTGCTTCGTTTTTTAACAACGCGTTTTCTTTTTTGTCTTTATCATCTTCCTTGTTTGTCTTACTTTGATTAATTATTAAATCGATTTCTTCATCAGAAAGACCACTTGAATTCTCAACAACTATTTTTTGTATATTATCAGTGCCGAGATCATGTGCTGAAACATGTAGTATTCCATCGGTATCTACTTCATAAGCAACTTCAATCTGAGGTATACCTTTAGGTGCAAGAGGGATATCCACCATGTTAAATTTGGCAAGAGATATATTATCACTCACCATTTCACGTTCGCCTTGCAAAATGTGAATACTTACAAATTCCTGGTCATCATAGGCTGTAGTAAACACCTGGCTTTTCATAGTGGGAATAGTTGTATTTCTTTCAATAATTTTTGTAAACAGTTCTCCTTTTGTCTCTATACCAAGAGATAACGGAACAACATCAAGTAAAAGAACATCTTCAACCTTCCCCTCTAATACTCCTCCCTGGATTGCAGCACCAATTGCAACAACTTCTTCAGGATTTATCCTCGATTGAGCTTCCCTTCCAAATATTTCTTTCACCTTTTCCCTTACTTTTGGCATTCTTGTCATACCACCTACAAGAACAATTTCATCTATTTCATCAGAATTCATTCCTGCATCATTCATTGCTTGCTGACAAGGATAAGCAAGTCTTGTTATAAGGTCATCTACAAGTTTTTCAAGTTCTGGTCTTGTAAGTTTCAGATTTAAATGTTTGGGTCCTGTAGAATCAACGGCAATAAAAGGAAGATTTATAGTCGTATCTTCAATTGATGAAAGTTCATGTTTAGCCTTCTCACATGCCTCTCTTATTCTTTGAAGGGCCATCTTATCTTCTTTAAGATCAATATTATTTTCTTCTTTAAATACTTCAACTACATATTCAATAATTTTCTGGTCAAAATCATCTCCACCCAAATAAGTATCACCACTTGTGGCTTTAACATCGAAAACACCGTTTGCAATTTCAAGTATTGTAAAATCAAAAGTACCACCACCTAAATCAAATACTGCAACCTTTTGATTTTTTTTGTTCTCCATTCCATAAGCAAGTGCGGCTGCAGTAGGTTCGTTAATAATTCTTTTAACTTCAAGGCCGGCAATTTTACCTGAATCTTTAGTAGCCTGACGCTGAATATCGTTGAAATGTGCCGGTACAGTAACTACAGCTTCATTTATTTCATATCCTAGATATTCTTCAGCAATACTTTTCATCTTCATAAGTATATTAGAAGAAATTTCCTGAGGGCTGTACCTGTTTCCGTTTACTTCTACCCAGGCATCCCCATTAGTATTTGAAACAATAGTAAAAGGAGATATTTCAATAGATTTTTTTACTTCACCTGAATCAATTTTTCTACCTATAAGCCTTTTAACAGCAAAAACTGTATTTAAGGGATTTACAAGAGCCTGACGTTTGGCAACGGCACCCGCAATACGAGTATTGTCTTCTGTGAATGCAACTACTGATGGTGTGGTTCTGCTACCTTCCTCATTAGGAATAACAACTGGTTCATTTTGTTCTATTATTGAAATGCATGAATTAGTTGTACCTAAATCTATTCCTACTATAGCCAATTTCTATATCCCTTATTAAATTTTTAAATATCTTCATCCGTCAAATCATAAATTGTATCACCAGAATTATTAATGCTATCTTCATTAATTTCTATAACTTTTTCATCATCTGAAACAACTTCTGTTTTATCCTCAGTAGATACAGATATTTTCTCTTCTAATATGTTTGTTGATACGGTCACCGATGCAGGCCTTAATAAACGATCTTTAAACATGTACCCCTTTATCAATTCGTCAAGTACTAAGCCTGGTGTTAATTCATCGGTCTCAATTCTTTCTATTGCCTGGTGAAGTCTTGGGTCAAAATCAGCACCCTTGGCTGAGTCAATTGCACTAAGTCCAAACCTATCAAGCGTAGCGAGAAAAAGGTTATATACAAGTTTAATTCCTTCAATAGTTGAGTTTATATCTCCTTCAGGATTTGCGTGTTCGATAGCAAGATTAAGATTATCAAGTACATTTAGAAGTTCTCTTACCAATTCTTCATTAGCGTATAAAGAAAGATCATCCTTTTCTTTTGATGCCCTCTTTTTATAGTTGTCAAAATCAGCTGCAAGTCTAAGGAATCTGGTATTAAGTTCGCTGAAATTAGCTTTTAATTTATCATAATCATCCAAGCTAACAGATTCAATTTCAGCAATTTCATCTATAGGTTGTTCTTCTGTTTTGTCTACTTCAATTTCTTTCTTGTTTTCTTCATTATTCCCAGGTGACATTAGTGCCTCCAAAATCGATCACATTTGTTAAATAATCAGCAGAATAAGTAACTAATGGAATAATCTTTGAATAATTCATTCTTATTGGGCCGAAAATACCCAGACTTCCCTGCTTCACACCACTACCATATGGAGCAGCAATCATACTAATTCCATTTGGCATTCCATTATAATTGCCAATAAATACTTTTGTCTTGTTTCCTTTCAATACAATTTCCATGAAATCAGTCAAAAATTCTCTTTCTTCAAATACGTGTAAAAGATTTTTTGAAATTTCTATATTATCAAGTGTATCATTATTAAATTGAGTTAGTTTTCCGTGCATCATTATATCAACGGTATTTTCTTTGTCGAAAGCATCCATACTAAATTTTATAAGTGCTTCTATCATAGTACTGTATTTACTTAGAGGTGCTTTTACTTTTTTTATCATTTTATCTTTAAGCTCACCAAGTGTAAGACCAAGTGCTAATTCATTTAAAAAATTGCTTATTTGATTAATACTATGTGTTGGGATTTCATGATCCAGTCTAGTAAATACTTTTTCAGTTATTCCACCTTCGAATACAATTATTATTAGGCATTCATTCTTCCTTAATTCAACAATCTGAAATGTTTGTATTTTCATGTTTCCTTTACTAGGTAGTGTGGCAAAACATCCGGTATGAGTAATATCCGACAATAAATTACTAACATTATTAACAATTTGATCTAAAGTTCCGTATACATTGTCAAATATTTTTAGAATATTTTCCTTGTTTTCGTTATTTGTCTCCATTGTACTTATTATATCAACAATACGGCTTCTTATACCTTTTTCAGTAGGTATTCTTCCTGAAGATATATGTTCCTGCCTCAAATACCCTCTCTTCATTAAATCATGAAAAACACTTCTTACAGTCGAAGGACTCCAAATAAGATTATATTTCTTTATGAGGTTTGATGACCCGATAGGCATTCCTGTATTAATAAAATTATCTACAATACATGCCAGTACCAGTTTATCTTTTGATTTACTAATCATAGTTTCTAATTGAAAAAGTAATTCTAATATATACAGCGATCATTATCAAAATATATTTAAAGTTTAAGGGTAAGATAATCCTTCTAATAGACCGCTTTCACTAATAATCATACAGTTATTTTCTAGAAATTTCATTGTTTCTGATAATATCAATGCCCCAGGTACAATTAAATCTTCTCTTCCATATAATAGTGAACCATAATTTTCTAACTTGTTGGTATTATTGTCTTTTATTAACATTTCCTTTATTTTTTCAACATCTTTAAGTGTAATTTTCATCTCATTAACCTTACCTGGGTCATACTGTTTTAATGAACTAAGAATACATGCTACAACAATAGGGGTTCCAGAAGTTGCAACCAGTGGATAATTTTTATAATACTCAACATCTATATTAATATTTTTTAATAATTTAGTTCTTATATATTCTACCATTTTTAGGTAATTATTATCATTTAAACCAGTGTCTTCAGCAAGGGAAACTACTCCAAGTTCAAAACTTTTGCAAAATATGATCTTACTATTGTTAATATAAGATAATTCCGTGCTGCCACCACCTATATCAAGATGAAAAAACTGATTTAATGAAGTAGTTAGAGAATTTAAAACCCCTTTTACAGTTAGTTCTGCTTCTTTTTTTCCTGAAATTATATCAATTTCAATTCCTGTCTCATCTTTGAAATATTTGATCAACGCTTTAGCATTTAAGGCATTCCTGAATGCACTGGTACCAGCAGCAACTGTTTTATTGACATTATATTCTTCTGTTATCAATCTATACTTCTTTAAAGTAGTAATTGATCTTGAGATAGCTTCTTCATTAATCAGGGAAGATTGCAACAAACCTTCACCAAGTCTTGTTATGTTTGTCTCACGGTAAATCTTTTCAAAATTACCATTTTGATATTCACCTATTAAAATTCTAAAGGTGTTTGTACCAAGATCCATTGCAGCAATTCTCATTTGCTTTGCCTGTAAATATCGGAATTCTTTACATATTTATATGATGTTTGTTTAATATTCTCTTTTTCCTCATCCGTAAGATCTCTTTTAATTTTGGCTGGAATACCCATTACAAGTTTTCCCGAAGGTATGTGGCTGTTCTGTGTAACTATGCTGCCAGTAGCTATTAAAGTATCTGACTCTATTACAGCACCATCCTGAACTATAGCTCCCATACCAACCAGAACTCTGTCTTTTATTGTACAACCATGAAGTATTACCATATGACCGGCTGTAACATAGTCACCGATAATTAATGGATGAGTATTTGTAGTAACATGTAGGACTGAGCTGTCCTGAATATTGGTGTTATCACCTATTCTAATATAATTAACATCTCCCCTTATCACTGTCTTAAACCAAACACTTGAATTGTTTCCAATTTTAACGTCGCCTATTATATCGGCATCATCTGCTATAAAACATGTGTTAGCAATTTCAGGGTATTTATCCTTAAATTTTATAATCATTTCAATTAAAAATAAAAAAGAGGTACAAAAATAAATTGTACCTCTTTTTAAATTTCTTAACTTAATAAATTATTTTTCTGTAAATTCAGCATCAATTACATCATCATCGCTTTTATCTTCTGTCTCTGTATCCTCTTCTGGTTGTTCTTCCTCAGGCTGTTCACCTTCCGGGGCAGCTCCTTGTTCCTGCTGTTCTTTATACATAAGTTCAGCTAGTTTATGGGAGGCCTGCGTAATCTTTTCTGTTGCAGCATCTATCAGTGCAGCATCCTCTGTTTTTAATGATTCCCTTCCTGATTCTAGTGCATCTTCGAGTTCTTTTTTCTCTTCATCAGACAGTTTTTCTTCAAGTTCCTTAAAACTCTTATCAGTTCTGTAAATAAGTTCATCAAGTTTATTCTTTTTTTCTACAGCTTCATGACGGGCCTTATCCTCTTCAGATTTATTCTCAGCATCGTCAACCATAGAATCAATTTCTTCTTTACTTAAACCGCTTGATGCCTCAACTTTTACTTTTTGTTCTTTTTGAGAAGCCATATCTTTTGCTGATACATGCATAATACCGTCAGCATCAGTATCAAATGTTACTTCAATTTGAGGTATTCCCCTGGCTGCAGGTGGTATTCCATCCAGGATAAACCTGGCAAGGGTTCTGTTATCGCCAGCCATCTGTCTTTCTCCCTGTAATACATGTATTTCAACTGAAGTTTGATTATCTTCTGCAGTTGTAAAAACCTGGCTCTTTTTTGTCGGTATTGTTGTATTTCTAGTTATAATTGGTGTCATAATGCCGCCAAGTGTTTCGATACCAAGAGAAAGTGGAGTTACATCAAGAAGTAAGACATCCCTTACTTCACCTCCTAGAACAGCACCTTGTATTGCAGCACCCATTGCAACAACCTCGTCAGGGTTAATCCCCTTGTGAGGATCTTTGCCAAAAAATTCTGAAACTGCTTTTTGAGCAAGAGGGATTCTTGTAGATCCGCCAACAAGAATAATTTCTGAAATATCGGATGCTTTTAAACCTGCATCCTTTAGTGCTTGTTTACATGGTTCTAATGTACCTTTAACAAGCGGGTCAATTATTTGTTCGAATTTTGATCTTGTAATTTTTAATACTAAATGTTTTGGACCAGATGCATCAGCAGTTATAAATGGGAGATTTATTTCTGTTTCTAGTTTGCTGGAAAGTTCTATCTTTGCTTTCTCGGCTGCTTCTCTTAACCTCTGCTGTGCCATTTTATCATTACTTAAATCTATTCCCGAATCTTTTTTGAACTCATCTATAATATATTCAATAATTTTTCTATCGAAATCATCTCCACCAAGGTGGGTATCACCATTAGTTGATTTTACTTCAATAACATTGTCGCCGACTTCTAATATTGAAATATCAAAAGTTCCACCGCCAAGGTCATAAACAGCAATTATACCTTCACTTTTTTTATCAAAACCATATGCAAGTGCAGCAGCTGTTGGTTCATTAATTATTCTTTTCACTTCAAGACCAGCTATTTTGCCTGCATCTTTGGTTGCTTGCCTCTGGCTGTCATTAAAATAAGCAGGAACAGTTATCACAGCTTCTTTTACTTCACTGCCAATGTAGTCCTCGGCTGCTTTTTTTAATTTCATTAATATATTTGAAGAAATTTGCGGTGGTGAATACTGCTCACCTTCAACTTCAAACCATACATCATCATTAGAAGATTTAACAAGTTTATAAGGCAATATATCTACTTCGTCCTTAACCTCTTCAAATCTTCTGCCAATCATTCTCTTATTGGAAAAGATTGTATTCTCTGGATTAGCTACTGCCTGTCTTTTAGCTGAATCACCTACAAGTATTTCCTTATCCTTGCCAAAAGCAACAACTGAAGGTGTAGTCCTATTACCTTCTTCATTTATTATTATCTTCGGTTCTCCTCCTTCCACAATCGCAACAACAGAATTCGTTGTACCAAGATCAATTCCAATTATTTTTGAAGTCGCCATACTAAAAAAACCTCCTGGTTTATCTTAATTCGCAATACTTTGCATATTTGTTTTCATTTTTTTCTGCAATTTTGTAAGTGCAGATTTTTCAATTTGTCTTACTCGCTCTTTTGAAACTCCTAACTCTTCTCCAATTTCATGAAGTTTCCTCGGATTATCAATATAGAATCTTTCATTAATTACCTTTTTTTCTCTATCGTTTAAGCTATCCATACCTTTTCTCAGTTCTTCATGAGCAATGTTGTTGTACTCAATGTCCTCAACTATCTGTTCCTGATTAATTCCTGGATCTGGAAGTATATCTATATAGTTCATTGAACCGTCTTCTGCATCAGTACTCTGGTCAAGAGAAAAATCCCTTGAAGCATGTCTGAGCTCCATTTCAACTACGTCTTTTTCTTTTACTCCAAAATGAGCTGCGACTTTAGTAATTTCTTCATCATTTAACTTTGAAGATGAAATATGTAATTTTCTTTTTGCACTTCCTAATTTTTGAAACAGCTTTCTTTGCGCCTGTGTAGTGCCAATTTTTACACTGCTCCAAAATTTCATGATATGACCGTGTATGCGCGCTTTTATCCACCATACTGCATAACTAATTAATCTGTAACCCTTGTATGGGTTAAATTTCTTAACTGCATGCATGAGGCCAATTGCACCTTCCTGTATTAAATCCATTAACGGGAACCCGTAGGACTTATACTCTCCGGCTATTTTCATAACAAACCTGAGGTTAGATAAAACAAGCGTATTTGCTGCTTCTATATCACCATTTTCATGGTAATTTACAGCTGTTTCATATTCTTCCTGTTTTGAAAGTAAAGGATAATTATTAATTTCTTTCAAAAAAAGGTTCAATGGTGTATTTAATGCTAATGCTTTCATATTCTTAACCTCCTATACATCAAAAATAAGCATCAACAAGCGCTTGTCAAGAGGTTAAAAGTAGTATAATTAACTAATATATGTGGTTTAGGAAATTAGTAAAATTTGATTATTTGGTAGCTTCTACTGCTTTTGAAGCGGCATCTTTCATATCTGTCCCGGTTTGAATATCCAGTCCTGATTCAGAAAGAAGTTTTCGGCCTAATTCAACATTTGTACCTTCAAGCCTTACAATCAAAGGCACTTTAATTCCAATTTCATTTGCAGCTGTAATAATCCCTTCCGCAATAGTATCACATTTCATAATTCCACCAAAAATATTAACAAAAATAGCCTTAACATTTTTATCACTAAGAATCATTTTAAAGGCTTTAGTGACTTGGTCCGACGTTGCACCACCTCCAACATCAAGAAAATTTGCGGGTTCTCCCCCATGAAATTTTATAATATCCATTGTTGCCATAGCAAGACCGGCACCATTTACAAGGCATCCAATATTACCATCAAGATTTACAAAACTAAAACCAGCTTCTTTTGCTTCAAGTTCAAGTTCGTCTTCCTCAGTTCTGTCCTGCAATTTTTGAATGTCCGGACGCCTAAAAAGTGCATTATCATCAAAATTCAATTTACCATCCAAAGCAAGTACTTCACCTTCACCCGTAAGCACAAGAGGATTAATCTCTGCGAGAGAACAGTCTTTTTCAGTAAATAGATTATAAAGACTTATAATAAATGATACTGCTTTATTTACTGCCTTTCCTTCCAGTTCAAGAAAATAAGCTATTTTTCTGCACTGGAAAGGCTGAATACCAACTGAGGGGTCTATATGTATTTTTAAAATCTTTTCAGGCGTATTTTTGGCAACTTCTTCAATTTCAGTCCCTCCTTCGGGGCTTGCCATAATAACTACCTGTTCACTTGTTCTGTCTATCACCATTCCAAGGTAAAATTCTTTTGCAATATCAGAGGCTTCCTCTACAAGTACCTTACTAACTATTTTACCTTCTGGTCCCGTCTGATGTGTAACAAGTTTCATTCCAAGCATTTCTGATGCAATTGTTTCTACTTCCTCAGGCGAACCTGTTACCTTTACACCACCAGCTTTTCCTCTTCCTCCGGCATGTATCTGTGCTTTAACAACTAATTTTTCTGCATTTAAGTCGGTAGCAATCTGTTTTGCTTCTTCAGATGTAAAAGCAACTTTACCAATCGGTACTCTAACACCGTAGTTTGATAAAAGCTCTTTTGCCTGGTACTCATGTATATTCAATACTAATTCCTCCGGGACTGGTAATACTTATAAAACTATTTGCCCTTTACTTTTCTTAAAACCCAACTTAATGGATCAAAGTATTTATCAGCTACTCTTTCTTTTAAAGGTATGATTCCATTGTCAGTTATATGAATATCCTCTGGACAAACTTCTGTGCAGCATTTTGTAATGTTGCAATAACCAACACCTGCTTCGTCTTTTAAAAACTCTCTCCGATCTATTTTTTCCATTGGGTGCATTACACGTTCTGCTATTTTAATCATAAACCTTGGTCCAAAGAAAGCATCTTTTCTTTCATGGTTTCTTAGTATGTGGCATACATTCTGACACATAAAACATTCTATACATTTCCTAAATTCTTGTATTCGCTCAACATCATCCTGGTACATCGTAAATTCTTCGTCAGTTGCAGGTGTGAATTCAGGAATTCTTTTATTTACTTCATAGTTCCATGAAACATCTGTTACTAGGTCTTTCATAATAGGAAATGTCTTAATAGGGTGTACTGTAATTGGCTGCCCATCGGGAAATTTATCCATTCTGGATTTGCAGGCAAGTTGTGGTTTACCATTAATTTCAGTACTACATGAACCGCATTTAGCCGCTTTACAGTTCCATCTTACTGCAAGGTCATGATCATATTCAGCCTGTATATAATGAAGTGCATCAAGGACAACCATACCTTCTTCGACAGGAACCTTATATTCTTTTTCTTCCCCGCCTTCAGCATCGCCTCTGAATACTCTAAGAATAGCTTCTGACATTTAGTGATCCTCCGTAAATAGGCTTTTTAGTTCATCCGGCATCTCTGGAAGAGGTGTCGTAGTAACATTCATAGAGTCGCCCTGAATATTAATTGAAGAATTGACCTTACCCCATTTTTCATCATCATATCCTTCAAAATCTACCCTGCTATGGGCTCCCCTGCTCTCTTCTCTTTGAAGTGCACATTTTGCAATTGCTTCTGAAACCATAAGCATTGATTTTAGGTCACGGCACAAATGCCATCCGGGATTGTACATTCTTGATCCCTCAATTTTCATGTTTTTTGCTCTTTCTTTTAATTTATCAACTTCCGCAATTCCTTTTTCAAGGTTTTCTTTATTTCTGAAAACCCCAACGTAATCACCCATAACATCCTGTAAGTCCTGGTGAATTGCATATGGGTTTTCACCATCGGTGCTGCTAAATGGTGCAAGTATTTCATTTGCATAAGACTCTATCTGGTCGGCTGTAATATTCAGATTTGTCGAAACGTTATTTGCATATGCTGCAGCTGCTTCACCTGATCTTTTACCGAAAACAAGTAGGTCTGAAAGTGAATTACCACCCAGTCTGTTTGCCCCGTGCATACCACCTGAGACCTCACCAGCTGCGTAAAGTCCTGGGATTGTTGTTGCACATGTATCACCGTTTACCCTGATACCGCCCATTATGTAATGAGTTGTTGGATATACTTCCATAGGATCTTTTGTAATATCTACATCAGCAAATTCCATAAACTGGTGGTACATGCTGGGTAGTTTCTTTTTAATATAATCAGCACCCTTATGGGAGATGTACAAATACGCACCACCATGAGGTGTGCCTCTTCCTTCTTTGACCTCTGTATAAATAGACCTGGCAACTACGTCTCGCGTACTTAACTCCATTCTCTCAGGATCATATTTTTCCATAAAACGTTCGCCTTCTGAATTCTTAAGTAATCCTCCTTCACCCCTTACTGCTTCAGTAACAAGTACGCCCCTTATACTGGGAGGCCATACCATACCGGTTGGATGAAACTGGATAAATTCCATATCAATAAGTTCTGCTCCTATATCATATGCCATCGACTGTCCATCGCCCGTGTATTCCCATGAATTAGAAGTAACTTTGTAGGCCTTTCCGACGCCGCCTGTAGCAAGTATGATTGATTTTGCTTTAAAAAGAACGAATTTTCCGCTTTCTCTCCAGTATCCAAAAGCACCTGCAATTTTATCACCATCTTTAATCAGGTGAGTAATTGTACATTCCATGTAAACATCAATTCCAGTGTGAATGCCTTTATCCTGAAGTGTTCTTATCATTTCAAGGCCTGTTCTGTCACCAACATGGGCAAGTCTTTTCCAAGTATGACCACCAAAAGCCCTTTGATTAATTTTTCCTTTTGGAGTCCTGTCAAAAACTGCACCCCAGTGTTCAAGTTCTCTAACCCTTTCAGGGGCTTCGTTTGCATGATGAAACGGCATTTTCCAGTTATTAAGCATTTTGCCGCCGTAAATAGTATCTTTAAAATGAGTTTTCCAATCATCCTTTGGATCAACATTTGCAAGAGCTGCTGCCATACCGCCTTCTGCCATCACTGTATGTGCTTTTCCGAGTAGTGATTTACAAACAAGCCCTGTTGACGCGCCCTGCGCTGAGGATTCAATTGCAGCCCTGAGGCCTGCGCCGCCTGCACCTATAATCAATACGTCATGAGTATGTGTTTCGTAATTTTCCATTTCTATATAAACCTCACATCTATAATAATGCCCTTGGCAAGAAGAAATACGTATAAATCTGTCAGTGCAACAAACACAAGGCTTATCCAAGCATAAAGCATATGCTTTTCGTTAAATGCACTTGCCGCTCCCCATAACCTAAACCTTGTAGGACAACCTGAAAAAACATCAAGTTTTCCCCCTACCAAATGCCTGAATGAATGGCATGAAAGTGAATAAAGTGTTAGTAATATTGCGTTTATAGTTAAAATTATTGTTCCAAGTCCAATACCAATCCCATCTCTGAAATTAAAAGCTAAATAAGCATCATACCATAGGAAAATCAGGATAATTGTTGCTGCATAGAAAAAGAATCTGTGAGCATTCTGGAGAATAAACGGAAATGAAGATTCTCCTTTATAATCTTTATTGCTTCTTAGAGGATTAACAGCACATGCCGGAGGAGAAAGGAAGAATGATCTGTAATATGCTTTCCTGTAGTAATAACAGGTTGCCCTGAACCCGAGTGGAGCCCACAAGATAAGAAGCGCAGGCGAAAATGGCCACCAGTTTGAAAGTATTAAGGGTGAATAAAACGGGGATATGTAAGGATCAGCGTAATAAAACTCATTTGCAAGTGCCCTCCATGTTGAATAAATACCGAATGCACCGAGGACCGTTGCAGTTATTAACGGTTCAACCCACCAAGCATCTTTCCTTAAAGTTAAAGCATTTTGCCCAGAACCATTTGACATTTAACTTCCTCCAAAAGTTGTTTCAAATATACACTTAATATAAATGTATCTAATATTTTTTTATTCAGCAGAATTCAAAATTGAATTCTATAAAATACCTGCACCATCAATTATATCACAAAGTTCTTTTACATGGCCTGCGGACACACGAAGCTCTTCCTGCTCACTTTCCTTAAGATCGATCTGAATAATTTCTTCAACACCTTTTCTTCCGAGTTTAATAGGTAAACCAACAAAGATATTATTAATTCCGTATTCACCTTCAGCATGAACACAGCATGGTAATATTTTCTTTTTATCTTTTAGTATTGCTTCGGCCATTTCAACAGCTGAAGTACCGGGTGCATAAAAAGCACTACCTGTTTTTAATAGACCAACAATCTCTGCCCCTCCCTTACGGGTCCTTGTTATAAGTGCATCAATGGTTGCTTCATCCATAAGGTCAGTGATTGGAATACCAGCTACTGTTGTATACCTTGCAAGTGGTACCATATCATCTCCATGGCCACCTAAAACGAATGCATGAATATTTTCAACAGAAACTCCAAGTTCCATTGCAATAAATGTTCTGAATCTCGCGGAATCAAGCACACCTGCCATACCCATAACCCTCTCACGTGGGAATCCGCTTGCTTTATGAGCAACGTATACCATTGCATCTAACGGATTTGTTACTAGGATTAGAATAGAATTAGGTGAATGTTTCACAACATTCTCAGTAACTTCTTTTACAATTTTTGTGTTTGTCGAAATAAGGTCATCTCTGCTCATACCAGGTTTTCTTGGTATTCCAGAGGTGATAATCACTACATCAGAATTTGCAGTATCTTCATAATTGTTTGTTCCGATGAAATTGACATCCGATCCAATAACCGGACACATCTGGTGAAGATCAAGCGCCTTACCCTGAGGCATTCCTTCTACTATATCAACTAATACTACATCTGCTAATTCCTGGTCAGCTATTTGAAAGGCTGCTGATGCACCTACATTACCTGCACCTATTACAGATATTTTAGGCCTGCTCATTTTAATTCTCCTGTTCTGTTATTTTTATAAGGATTACTAACTACTAACCGAGGACCTTGTCCATATTGTCAACTATTGCCTGTCCGTATTCTGAACATTTCAACAAAGTAGCACCTTCCATTTGACGCTCAAGATCGTATGTTACGGTTTTGTTAAGCACCGTCTCTTCCATCGCATTAACCACTAAATCGGCAGCTTCGTTCCATCCAAGGTACTGAAACATCATAACACCCGACAATATTACTGAACCCGGATTCACTTTATCCTGGCCAGCATATTTTGGCGCGGTGCCATGTGTTGCTTCAAAAACAGCTAAGTAATCACCTATGTTACCACCCGGTGCTACTCCTAAACCACCAATCTGCGCAGCACATGCATCAGACATATAATCTCCGTTAAGGTTAGGCATCGCAACTACATCGTATTCGTTTGGCCTTGTCAAAACCTGCTGAAACATATTATCGGCAATTCTGTCTTTTATAAGTATTTTTCCTTCGGGCATTTTTCCATCAAAATTGTCCCAAAGTTCATCCTCAGTAATTGTAATATCTGCAAATTCTTCCTTAGCTATTTCATACCCCCATTCCCTGAATGCACCTTCAGTAAACTTCATAATGTTACCTTTATGTACGATAGTTACACTGCTTCTGTTGTACTGTATTGCATATTCAATAGCTTTTCTAACTAGTCTTTTTGTACCGAACGGGCTGATAGGCTTAAGGCCAAGTCCAGAATTCTCCCTGATATTTACACCGTAATTATTCATAAGATATTCTCTTATTTCATTAGCTTCCTTGGATCCACTTTCCCACTCTATTCCTGAATATACATCTTCTGTATTTTCCCTAAAAATTACTACATCAAGTTTTTCAGGATTTTTCACAGGGTTGGGTGTACCTTTAATCCACCTTACCGGCCTTACGCAGGCATAAAGGTCAAGAAGCTGCCTTAGAGCAACATTCAAGCTCCTTATTCCACCACCAACTGGTGTTGTGAGTGGTCCTTTTATACCAACAACATATTCCTTTATGTCTTCAAGTGTCTTTTCCGGTAACCATTCACCAGTCTGTTCATATGCTTTCTCCCCTGCAAGCACCTCGTGCCAAGAAATTTCCTTTGCACCGTCATATGCTTTTTTGACCGCAGCATCAAATACAAACTCAGATGCTTTCCAAATATCAGGGCCAATTCCATCTCCCTCGATAAAAGGTATAACAGGATTATCAGGTACTACTATTGATTTAGTTTCTTCATTTACTGTAATTTTTTCCCCACTAGGTGTAGACATTGTATTGCTCCTCTTTCAGACAAAAATTTAGCCTGAAAATATAATCAAAAATTGGATATAATGCAATTCTTATAAATTTTCATGATACCATCTGCCTTAATACTGTTTGTAAAATTCCCCCGTTTTTCAGATAATCAATTTCAACCGGGGTATCCAGTCTGCAAATGGCACTAAACTCTTTTTTATCGCCGCTATCTGATTCGGCAGTAACTGTCACAACTTTTCTTGGTTCGAGTCCATCAGAAATACCGGTAATACTAAATTTTTCAAAACCAGACAAATCATGTGTTTCGGCACTCTCACCATCAATAAACTGTAGCGGCAGCACTCCCATTCCAACAAGATTGCTCCTGTGTATTCTTTCAAAACTTTCAGCAATAACTGCTTTTACTCCCAGCAGTATAGTACCTTTTGCTGCCCAGTCCCTAGAACTTCCTGTGCCGTATTCCTTTCCGCCAATAACTACAAGTGGCTGGCTATCGTTAATATATTTTTCTGAAGCATCAAAGATGCTCATTGTTTCGCCTGTTGGTACATGTACGGTAATACCTCCTTCAGTACCGGGAACCATTTTATTCCTGATCCTGATATTTGCAAATGTACCTCTTATCATCACGTCATGATTTCCACGCCTTGAACCAAAACTGTTAAAATCCCTTTGTTCTACACCTTTTGAAATCAGGTATTTACCTGCAGGACCATCTTTAGGAATTGAACCAGCAGGTGAAATATGGTCCGTAGTTATTGAATCACCTAACAAGGCTAATGCATATGCATCTTCAATATCAACTGGGTCAGATACGTCAAGTGAAAAATTCTTAAAAAACGGCGGATTCTGTATATATGTTGAATCCGAATTCCATTCATAAAGATTCCCTGTAGGTGTTGTAAGAGACTTCCAAGTCTCATCTCCATCAAATACAGTTGCATACTGGGACCTGAACATTTCAGGTGTAATTACATTAGAAAGTATTTCCTGTATCTCATTTTGTGTTGGCCAGATATCTTTAAGAAATACATTATTTCCATCATTATCTTTACCAAGCGGTTCTTTGATAAGATCCAGGTCAACTGTCCCTGCAAGTGCATAAGATACCACTAGTGGCGGAGATGCAAGATATGAGAACTTAACATGCGGGTGAACTCTGCCTTCAAAATTCCTGTTACCACTAAGAACGGAAGCACATGTGAAGTCATTTTCTTTTATTGCGGCTTCTACTTCTTCTGGCAGTGGGCCGCTGTTTCCAATACATGTTGTACAGCCGTAACCTACAAGGTTAAACCCTAATTTATCAAGATAAGGTGTAAGACCGGAAGCTTCAAGGTAATCAGTCACAACTCTGGATCCCGGGGCAAGGCTTGTCTTAACTGATGGGTTTACCGTAAGACCCTTTTCAACAGCTTTTTTTGCAACAAGTCCTGCTGCCACCATTACCGATGGATTTGATGTATTTGTACAGCTTGTAATAGCAGCAATCACAACAGAACCATCTCCCATTTTGTCGGTTTCACCACTTATTTCTATATTAACAGAGTTTTGATCATCAGATCCTGTTTTTTCTAAAAGGCTCTTATGGTACTGCTCTTTCATATCTTTAAGGTTTATTCTGTCCTGTGGGCGGCTTGGGCCTGCAAGGGCTGGTTCAACAGTAGATATATCTAGTTCTACTGTATCTGTATAAACAGGGTCTGGCATATCATCTGTCCTGTATAGTCCCTGCTCCTTTGTATAAGCTTCTACAAGTGCTACAAGATCATCATCTCTACCCGTCATCTTTAAATATCTAATAGTTTCTGAATCGACGGGAAAGAATCCCATTGTTGCACCGTATTCAGGTGCCATATTTGCAATTGTTGCTTTATCCGAAAGAGCAAGCTGGCTTAATCCTGGCCCGTAAAATTCTACAAATTTACCTACAACACCTTTTGCCCTTAACATCTCTGTAACTTTTAGTACAAGGTCTGTTGCTGTAACACCTTCATTTAATTGTCCATGAATTTTAAAACCTATTACATCCGGTATTAACATATAAATGGGCTGTCCAAGCATACTGGCTTCTGCTTCAATACCTCCTACGCCCCAGCCGAGCACACTTAACCCGTTTATCATAGTAGTATGGGAATCGGTACCGACAAGAGTATCGGGGAAAGCACACATACTTCCGTCAACCTCCCTTGTGGCAACTACAGTTGCCAAACATTCGAGGTTTACCTGGTGGACAATACCCGTACCCGGAGGAACTGCCCTAAAATTATCAAATGAGTCCTGTGCCCATCTGAGAAATTGATATCTTTCCCTGTTTCTTTCATATTCTCTTTTAACATTCTTTTCGAAAGCCTGATTATTAGCAAAATAATCAACCTGTACTGAATGGTCTATTACAAGATCAACAGGAACCTGGGGATTAATTTTTGAAGGGTTGTCATTCATTTCATCTACAGATGTACGCATAGCTGCAAGATCTACAACACAGGGAACACCTGTAAAATCCTGCAAAATTACCCTTGCAGGGTTATAGGGAATTTCTTTTGAGTCCTTATTGGTATTATCCCATGCAGCAAGAGATTCGATATGTTCATCATTAACAATAGTTCCATCATAATTTCTTAAAACATTTTCTAAAAGAATTTTTATGGAAATTGGCAGTTTAGAAAGGTCGTAATTTTTATTGCTCGAAAGTGAATTTAATGAAAATATATCAAATTCAGAACCATTCACCTCAATCTTTTTCTTAAGATTGCGTATCTCTTCTTTAGACATAACTATCCCCTTATTAATATATTAAAAAGATGTTTATTTTACCGTAAAAAAATAAAATTGAAACTTGGCAGGAATTTAAACTCAGAAAATATTAAATTACTGATATCTTCTAATTACAATGCTTGAATTTGTACCGCCAAATCCATAGGTATTACTCAATACAGTATCTATCTTTTTTTCCCTGAGTTTATTTGGAACATAATCAAGGTCACATTCCGGATCAGGTTCAAAATGATTGATGGTTGGAGGTATTACTCCATTATATATAGATAATGCAGCAATTGATGCTTCAACTGCTCCAGCAGCCCCTAGCATATGCCCTGTCATAGACTTTGTGGAACTTACAGGGATTTTATACGCATTGTCTCCAAATACTTCTTTTATAGCATTGGTTTCATTTACATCATTTAAAGGTGTTGAAGTTCCGTGTGCATTAATATAATCAACTTCTTCAGGGTTGATCTTTGCATCTCCTAAAGCAGCCTGCATACACCTTACGGGGCCGTCCAATGCAGGTGCGGTTATATGACTACCATCTCCACTCATTCCAGAGCCAATAAGCTCAGCATAAATTCTTGCTCCACGCTTTTTTGCATGTTCAAGTTCTTCGAGGATAAGCATCCCTGCTCCCTCGGAGATAATAAATCCGTCCCTGTCTCTGTCAAAAGGCCTTGAAGCAGTTGTAGGGTCATCATTTCTTGTTGAAAGTGCCCTCATTGCATTAAATCCTGATACAGTAAGTTCAATCAGTGGAGCTTCCGTACCTCCGGTGAGCATTACATCTGCATCGCCTCTCTCAATTAACATCTGCGATAGTCCGAGTGCATGTCCACTTGCAGCACAGGCTGTAGTTGTACAACAGTTAGGACCTTTTGCATTAAACATAATTGATGCGTAACCCGCTGCCATATTAGTTACAATGTTTGGAATAAAAAACGGGGTCATCCTTGAAGGGCCCTTCTCTTCGAGAAGCAGTACTGTCTGGTAATAAGATGCCATACCACCAATACCTGAGGCAATTACACAACCCGCTTTTGGGGAAAGTTCGTCATCTATAACAAGTTCTGCATCATCAAGGGCCATTTTTGTAGTAGCAACAGCATAGTGAATAAAATCGTCATTCCTTTTGGCCTCTTTAGCAGGCATGTATTCCAGTGGGTCAAAACCCCTTATTTCTCCGGCTATCTGTGTTTTCAAATTTGATGGATCAAATCTGGTAATTTTTGATATTCCGTTTTTCCCTTCGCAAATTGCAGCCCAGCTTTTATCAGTGCCAATTGCCAAAGGGGTCATTAAACCTATCCCGGTAATTACAACTCTTCGGGTCATTATTTTTTGTTCTCCGTGATGAATTTAACAGCATCTTTAACAGTTACTATTGTTTCTGCATCTTCATCAGAAATTTCAAGCCCATACTCATCTTCCATAGACATAATAAGTTCTACTAGATCAAGTGAATCTGCACCTAGGTCTTCAATAAAAGAAGCTTCAAGTGTAATTTCACCCTCGGATTTGCCAAGCTGGCTTGCAACCATTTCCTTTACTTTTTCCAAAATTTCTTGTTCTGACATGTTCTGTCCTCCTTAATATATATTAATTTTTACATATATAATCCGCCATTAACCCTAATTACTTCTCCGGTTATGTATGACGCATTATCTGATACTAGAAAAGATATTACATTTGAAATATCTGTTGTTTCTCCAAATCGTGCCAATGGTATGGATTCCATATATTTTTGTTTATATTCTTCAGGTATGTCCTGAGTTATATCTGTTTGTATAAAACCTGGGCTTATTGCATTAACAGTAATTCCTCTTGAACCAAACTCTTTTGCGGCAGATTTTGTAAAACCTATTACACCGGCCTTTGTTGCAGAATAATTGAGCTGTCCGGCATTTCCCATCTCACCAACTACTGATGCAATATTTACTATACGGCCATATTTATTTTTAGACATATTCCTGATAACTGCCTTTGTACAGTTAAAAACACCCTTCATATTAACGGCAAATACAACGTCCCAGTCTTCTTCCTTCATTCTTAGAAAAAGCCCATCCTTTGTTATACCTGCGTTATTAATCAATATATCAATTCCGTTGTATTTATCTATAATTGAACCAATCCCTTCTTGAACTGCATCAAAGTTTGATACATCAAACTCTGACATAGATGCACTACCCCCTGCTTTCTCTATTTCCTCTACGGTTTGTTCTGCAGAATCTTTCGGGTGTGGATAATTTGCAACCACAGTAGCTCCATATGACGCCAGGTCCTTTGCAACTTGTTTACCAATTCCTCTGGAAGCTCCGGTTACTAGTGCAATTTTATTTTTAAGATCTATTTTCATTTTTATTAATATGATTTAAATGATCCAAATTTTCAAGGTTATTTAATTCAACATCTTTTATGGTCCTTCTAATCAGACCAGTTAATACGTTTCCAGGCCCAATCTCTATAAACCTTTTTATATTATGATTCTTCATATATTCAACGGATTCATACCATCTTACAGGCATTACAACCTGCCGGAATAATAAATCGGTTATTGCAGTGTGGTCGGCATTTGATATTGCATCAACATTTGAAACAACAGATACTTTCATTTCGGATTTATTAATACTATCTAATACTTCTTTTAGTTCCTCTGCTGCTTTATTCATGAGACTGCAGTGAAAAGGGGCGCTCACAGTCAAAGGGACTACCCTTTTGGCACCTTCTTCCTTTAATAATTTTGATACTTTTTCCACTGCTGCTTTATGACCTGAAATTACTATTTGCTGTGGAGAATTAAAATTTGCTGGGCTGACAACATTTTCATCATCAGAATTTTCTTCACATACTTTTACAACCTGATTTTTAGAGAGACCTATAATGGCTGCCATGGAACCAATCCCAACTGGAACCGCACTTTGCATAAACTCTCCTCTTTTTCTAACTGTATAAACAGCATCATTAAAACTTACAGCTCCTGAACTTACAATCGCTGAATACTCGCCAAGGCTGTGCCCAGCAACAAAACTAGGTGTTAGATCAGTTTCCTGTTCCAAGACCCTTAGTGCTGCAATACTTGCAGTTAACAGTGCTGGCTGAGCATTTGCCGTAAGGCTTAACTCTTCCAGGTCACCCTCGAAACATAGTTTGGCTAAATCGAATTTTAGAGTATCACTGGCTTCTTCAAAAGTCTGCCTTGCGATGGGGAATTCATTGTAAAAGTCTGAACCCATACCAATCGTCTGTGATCCCTGGCCTGGAAATACAAAAGCAATCATTATTATGAGTAAACTTACTCTTCCTCTGTTACTTCGTCTATCTCTTGCTCTTTAATATGTGTTCTACCCTTATAGAATCCGCAGCTTTGACACGCTCTGTGAGGAGGTTTATGTTCGCCGCAGTTTGGGCATAAAGAAAGCCCGGGCATTACCGCTTTATAGTGAGTCCTTCTTTTTCTTGATTTTGAACTTGATGTTTTTCTTTTAGGAAGTGCCATTTTTAATCTCCCGAGCTAGATAATCATAACTTAATATCTTTTAATACTGCAAATGCAGATTTTTTAAGATTTTTTTCACAATTACAACTAGCAGTATTTAAATTTATTCCGCAATTGGAACAAAGTCCCTTGCATTCATTACTGCAGACAACATTTATAGGGATAGTTATTGCAATTAATTCCCTTAAATAACATGATAAATCTACAGTATCTCCTTCATAAAAATCATGATCCAAATCCTCTTCTTCACTTTCGGTAAAAGATTCATCCCTAGGTGTAAGAATCAGCTTTACATCAGATTTTAGTTCTAATTCAACATCTTTGAGGCATCGGGCACATTTTGTCCTGATACCTAAGTTAATAATTCCGTTTACAATTACTTCTCTGATTATCTTGGTTACTTTAAGATCAAAATCTATATCTCTCGAAAGACCAAGATCACTGAGTTCATCAACCAGTTCAGGAATGTTAGTAACCCAATCTGATTGTTTATGGGTTTTTATATGAAACCCATCCCCAGTTATATCGTCAACATTAAATAACATTGTTTAATATCCGATACAACAATTTTAGCTGACTTAATATAATATATGTTAAGTTAAATGCAAGGGCTTTAAACTAAATGACAAGCAGCTCTGTGATTACTCCCTTTATCAGTTAATTCCGGTGTTGATATCCTGCACTTTTCTTCCGCTATCGGACACCTCGGATGAAAGCTGCAGCCACTTGGTGGATCAATAGGATTAGGTACATCACCGGAAATCACGATATTCCTGTTTTCTTTTGATTTTTTAATATCCGGTATAGCAGATATCAATATTTTAGTATAGGGATGTAATGGATTTTCATAGATCTCATCACTTGTTGCAATTTCAACTATTTTTCCAAGATACATTACAGCAACTATATCGCTAATATGTTTTACTACCCGTAAGTCATGCGAAATAAAAAGATAAGTTAGGTCAAAATCGTTCTGAAGTGATTGCAGCAGATTAACTATCTGTGCCTGTACCGACACATCAAGGGCGGATACTGGTTCATCACATACAATAAACAACGGTTTAACTGCGAGGGCCCTCGCAATAGCAATTCTTTGCCTCTGACCACCACTGAATTCATGTGGATATTTATGTAGCGTATATTCTTCAAGTCCCACCTTCTCAAGCAACTCAATTGCTACATTTTTTCTATCCTGTTTATTATGAAGGTTATGTATATCCATACCCTCTGTTACCAAACTCTCTACATTCATCCTAGGGTTTAATGACCCGTAGGGATTTTGAAAGATCATCTGCATATCTTTTCTAAGTGGCCGTACTTCCGCTGTTTTAAAATCAGTTATATCAGAGTTGTTGAATAATATCTGTCCTTCAGTCGGATCAAGCAGTTTAATTATCGTTTTTCCAAACGTAGATTTACCGCAGCCACTTTCACCAACTAGGCCAAGTGTCGTACCTTTTTCAATATTAAGGTCAACTCCGTCCACTGCTTTTACATTGTTGACAGTCCTTGAAAATACACCACTTTTAATTGGAAAATACTTTTTTAAATTTTTTGTTTCTAAAATATTCATATCAGTTGTTCAATAATTCTCCTGATTTATAACAGGCGGCAAAATGTTTTTCTCCCAATTTATCCAGTGAAGGCTCTTTTAGTCTGCACTCGTCAAATACGTATTCACATCTGTCCTGAAACCTGCATGCTTTAGGAAAATCTTTTGGAGATGGTATGATCCCTGCTATGGACTTTAATTGCCCTGAATTTTTAACCAAAGAAGGGACAGAATTTATTAGGCCAATTGTATAAGGATGAGATGGACTGTTGAATATTGAATCCCTTGTACCTTTCTCCACTACTTTTCCCGCATATAGCACATATACTTCATCTGCAACTTCCGAGACTATGCCAAGATCATGAGTAATAAGCATCACTGCCATCCCTATCCTGTCCCGTAATTCAAGTATCAAATCAAGTATTCCGGCCTGTATGGTTACATCAAGTGCTGTAGTAGGTTCGTCGGCAATTAAGAGCTCCGGGTCGCATGACAATGCCATGGCAATCATCGCCCTCTGACACATACCGCCACTAAGTTCATGCGGGTAACTGTTTAACCTGGTATCAGGTGCAGGAATTCCAACAAGTTCAAGCAGTTCTATTACTCTTTCTTTTTCTTCGGTATTAGTTACTGATCTATGTGCCCTTATTGCTTCACCTATCTGGTTGCCTATAGTAAATACAGGATTTAGTGAACTAATTGGTTCCTGGAAAATCATAGATAGCCTGTTTCCCCTATGCTCTCTTAATTCTTTTTCAGATAGATTAAGTAAATCCTGTCCATCAAATAACACCTGACCTGAATCTATACTTCCAGGCGGTATTGGCAAGAGTCCCATTACCGATAAAGCTGTTACGGTCTTGCCGCAGCCGCTTTCACCAACGACGCATACAATTTTTCCTTTTGGAACATTTATGGAAACATCACTAACTACTTCGTAACGTTCTTTTTTGTTTCCAAAACTTATTGTCAGATTTTTAAGTTCTAATATATTTTTCAATTGTTATGCACCTTTTAATTTTGGATCAATGGCATTTCTAAAGCCTTCGCCTACAAGATTCAGTGAAGTTACAGTAAGAAATATTAACAGTCCTGGAAATAAGACAAGCCACCAGGCAAAATCCACATATTTTTGTGATTGTGATAAAGTATCTCCCCAGCTTGGTTCAGGTGGTGGTACTCCAAATCCAAGAAAACTTAGTCCCGATTCAACGAGAATAGCCCCTGCTATACCAAAAGTAGCGCTTACAAGTACTGGTGCTAGCGAGTTTGGAAGAATATGCCTGAATATAATCCTAAAATCACTGCCGCCAAGTACCCTTGCACCATCTACATAAGTAAAGTTCCTAAGTTTTAGAAATTCTCCACGTACAAGCCTTGCAATACCGGTCCAGCTGGTAAGGCCTATAACTATCATTATGTTGTATATGCTTGGGTTACTGAAAGCAAGTATAGTTAATATCAGGAAAAACACCGGGAAAGTCATCATTATTTCAAAAAGTCTTGAAATTACAAAATCAATTGTCCCGCCGTAAAAACCTGCAATTGCTCCCAGGATGATCCCAATTATTGCAGATATTCCGACCGCAAGAAACCCGATAGAAAGAGAGATCCTGGCTCCGTATACCATCCTGCTTAGAACGTCTCTCCCCCTGTCATCAGTTCCAAACAGATGATTTTCAGATGGAGGTTCAAGGATAGCATTCAGGTCATTTTCCGTGGGGCTGTATTTTATTGGAGGAAAAATGGCAAAACCATTTTCTTTATTTTCGTAAATTCTTTTAAAATTAGTCCCTGTAAACTCGGGATAATTAATTGTTGCAGGAAAATATACTTTTCCATTATCAACAAGTACTATCGGCTTATTACCGGCAATATAACTCTGGAATATTGCAATAAATCCAAGAAGCAGAATAAGAAAAAGCGAAACATACGCCATCTTATCTTTTTTGAACTCTATCCAGACAGATTTCCAGTAACTTATACTTTCGTTTTCCATATCAGTTTTTTCCGAAACTAATCCTCGGATCTACCAGTACATATGCCAGGTCAGAAATAAGGATTCCTATCAATGTTAAAAATGCAGAAATTGTAGCTATTGCCATTATCACAGGGTAGTCCCTTGAGAGTATTGCTTCAAAACCGAGACGCCCTATACCAGGGATAGAAAAAATAGTTTCAATAATTACACTCCCTCCAATCAGGGCCGGGAGTATTGCGCCAAGTATTGTAATAATAGGTATTAATGAGTTCCTTAGAGCATGTTTAAAGAGTATCGTTTTTTCATCAAGTCCCTTCCCCCTAGCCGTCCTTATATAGTCTTCTTTAAGTACTTCAAGAAGACTCCCCTTCTGGAATCTTGAAAGCGATGCCAATCCCGCATAAGTAAGACAAAATACAGGTAATGTTATATGCCAAAGAAAATCAAGCACCTTTCCACCGAAGCTGTAGCTATCCGCACCCTGGGAAAATATTCCGTATACCGGAAAAACATTCCAGAACTCACCTCCTCCAAGAAAAAATATGAGGATCATTGCCATCCAGAAACTGGGGATTGAATAAAGAACAAATAGAAAGAACGTGGATATTCTTTCAGATACACTTTTTTGCCTGACAGCTGAATATACTCCTATCGGTATAGATATCACATATATAAAAAATATTGAAAGAATATTCAGGGTTAGAGTAATTGGAAGCCTTTCTTTTATTTTTGTGATTACAGGACGGTGGTCCTTATAAGAATCACCAAAATTTAAAGTTACAATCTGTTTTACCCAGATTAGGTATCTTGTGTGGATCGGCTTATCAAGTCCGTAAAGTTTCTTTGTCTGTTCTATTACGTCCTTTGTTATGGCTTCGGCTTTTATACCCTCTTCAAATCCCAATTTCTGTTGAATAGGGTTCCCCGGGGCAAGCTGAATAATAAAAAAGGTAATTAGTGAAATCCCAATCATCGTTGGAATAAGAAGCAAAAACCTTTTAATCAGATAGTCTTTCATTTCTGTAATACTTAGTAATTACTATTTGATAATTATAATATAATTTAGTTTGCTCCGTATTTTTGAATTGCTTCAGGAACATACCATCTTAAAGGGTCAAGACCCAGGGGATAAACCTCTACATTTCTAAACCTGTTACTGACTGCAACAGTTGACATACTGCAAAAAAGAAATGTATAAGGCTGTTCTACGTGAACAATATTTGCAAACTCGTTATATAGTTCAATCCTTTTATCCCTGTCAAACTCCTGCCTTGCTTCATTTATTAACTGGTCGGCTCTTACATTTTCAAATCCAACAAAATTTGATCCGCTCTTAGATTGAGTGGAGCTCCATATCTGGTATGGATCAGATTCAACTCCCATACTCCAGCCAAGGGTTACTGCATCAAACCTTCTTTCCAGAAGCCTGGTAGTAAATACAGCCCATTCTGTTTTTCTTATGTTCATTACAATACCAACCCTGTCCAGTTCCTCTTTTAATACTGTAGCAATTTTTTCGCTTGTGTCAGAACCGCTTGGAAGAAGAAACTCAAATTCAAATTTCACACCATCCTTATCCCTTATACCGTCATTGTCACTATCGGTCCACCCGGCTTCATTTAGAAGTTTTATTGCTGTTTCAGGGCTATAAGAAAGGGGCTTAATGGATTTATCATATTCCGGGCTATTGATATAAAATGGGTTTGTAACAATAGCTCCAAGTCCAAGTAATATTTTATCGAGGATTTCCTGCCTGTTTAAAAGGTGGGTCATTGCTGTCCGCACTCTCTTGTCACTGAAAAAGGGTTTTCTCATATTCCACCCAATAAAACTGTAATTGGGCCTGAAATATTTATATTTGTTAAAATTATCTTTAAATACTGCTGTGTTACTCTGCCTTTCCCACTGAATGGGAGTAAGTCCCGACAAATCCAAGTCTCCTCTTTTCAGTACCTGGAAAGCCACGGTATTGTCAGAGATTATTTTAAATACAATACTTTGAAGGTCTGGCTTTTTACCCCAGTAATCTTCGTTCTTAGTGATTACTACCTCAGACCCAGTGGCCCATTTTACAAATTTATAAGGGCCAGTGCCAACCGGTTTTCTGCCGTAAGGGTTTTTATTAAAATCTCCCTCATCAAAAAGGTGTTTTGGAACAATTGGCATTCCCCCGCAAAATTCCAGCGCAAGGAAATAAGGCCTTGCGTATGTAAATTCTACTTCATAGTCCCCTATTGCCTTTACATCGAGTATTTCCTGATAATAACTCCTCAAATGCGGAGCATCAATCTCGGGGTTCATAATTGATTTGTAAGAAAATACTACATCTGCTGAGGTAAAAGGTACTCCGTCATGCCATTTAACATTTTCCCTGAGTTTAAACCGGTATTTAAGTTTGTCATCTGAAATTGTCCATGACTCTGAAAGTAGAGGTTCCAGTTTCAGCGTTTCATCATCTCTTTCTATAAGAGTTTCATAAATTTTACCACCATTGATTGTTGATTCAGATGCATCTGTTGCGGTAATAGGATTTAGTGTTGCAGGTTCTGCGCTCAGATGATAGATAAGCCATCCTCCAGGAACAGGGCCTGAATCTTCAGCAGTATTTTTATTAGCAGTATTATTATTTCTATCGCTGTTTCCACCACATGAAACAACTAATACAGCTAAAAAGAGTATAAGAATCTTGTAGAAATTTTTTATCGGCATTCTAATCTCACTTTAAAGTTTTAAATTATGATTTAAGGCTGTTTTTATATTTATCTATAAACGGTGTTAAAAGGTCAATTGGTAAGGGCAATACAATTGTAGAGCTCTTATCAGAAGACATTTCAATCATGGTCTGCAGATACCTTAGCTGAAGTGCCATCGGGTTTTCCGATAAAATAGCTGAAGCTTCTGATAGTTTGGTTGAAGCCTGGTATTCACCTTCTGCCGCAATAACCTTTGCCCTTCTCTCTCTTTCAGCTTCGGCCTGCCTGGCCATAGCTTTTTGCATATCCTGTGGAAGATCTACATATTTAACTTCGACAAGTGTAACTTTAATTCCCCAAGCATCGGTTTGTTTATCAAGTACATCCTGGAGTTTAATGTTAAGTTTATCCCTTTCTGCCAGCAGGTCATCTAGTTCTACCTGGCCAAGAACACTTCTGAGTGTAGTCTGTGCAAGCTGCGATGTAGCATAGAGATAGTTTTCTACCTCAACAACTGCCTTTTTAGGTTCAACTACTTTAAAATAAACAACAGCATTCACCTTAACAGAAACGTTATCTTTTGTAATAACATCCTGCGGGGGCACATCCATTGTTATTATTCTAAGGCTTATTTTAACAAGCTTATCAATTCCCGGGATAATCCACTTAAAACCCGGCCCCTTTGTTCCTGAAAGCCTTCCAAGCCTGAATATAACACCTCTTTCATATTCATAAAGAACTTTTACACCTGAAAAAATAATCAGTCCAACAATTGCTATAATTACTAATAACGGAGTACTCATAATTAACCTCCTGAATCAATTTTTAGATACTTTAATATTTAAACTTCCCGTACTTTCCGTAACATTTACTTTATCACCGGTTTGAAGAGCATCGTCACTAAACGCATTCCAATATTCACCGTTTAAAAATATTTTACCACTTCCATTTTCCCATGATATAACTTCACCCTGTTCACCTATCATACCCTCAAACCCACTCATAGTAGAAAGTTTTAAAGTTCGTGATACAGAGTAGGCAACATACAGAAAAAATATCCCAAGAGTTGCGGAAGTTGCAAATATTACACCATGACCTACTTTCACATCTGATTCGTTAGTTTCAAATAAAAGAATTGCCCCGAAAACAAAACTTATTAAACCAGCAAGACTCAGCAATCCATAGCTTGTAACATAGACCTCAGCGACAAATAGCCCGAGTCCTACAAATACTAGTGCTAATCCACCATAATTAAAAGGTAAAATCTGAAGTGAAACAAAACCTATAAGGAGCGATATAAGCCCTGCTACACCCGGGAAAATAGTACCAGGATTGTAAAATTCAATAAGGATCCCAAGTGAGCCAAGAGACAGAAGTAAAAATGCAATGTCAGGAGTACTTAGGATATTTACAATTTTCTGTTTTAGACTCATTTCAAAAAATTTCTGTTTTGCTCCTGATGTTTTTAATACAAGCTGTTTATCATTAACTTTTATTTTCTTCCCATTAATTGAATTAAGAAGTGATGGAACATTAGGCGAAATTACATCTATTACATTCAGATTTAGCGCTTCAGTTGCAGTAATAGAGTCGCTGTTTTTTACAGCCTGCTCGGCCCATTCAATATTCCTTCCTCTTTCCTCCGCTATACTCTGTAAAAATGAAATAGCGTAGTTTTCAATCTTTTCACTCATAATATCAGCATTTTCTGCTTCTTTCTTTTCTTTAGCTTCGTTCTTTTTATCAAGGGGGTTAATATTTTTTTTTGGTTTTGTATTCTTTCCGCCGATACTTACAGGGTGTGCAGCCCCAATGCTTGTACCAGGAGCCATAGCAGCAACATTACTTGCCATTGTTATAAATACGCCGGCTGAAGTTGCACTTGATCCTTTAGGGAATACATAAACAATCACTGGAATTTCTGAGTTAAGAAGGAGTTTGACAATATCTTTTGTAGAAGTAAGTAAGCCGCCAGGTGTATCCAGCAAGATTAAAAGTGCCTCGGAGTTATTTACTTCTGCTTCAATAAGACCTGCTTTAATATAATCTGTGGTTGAAGGATTAATCGTTCCGTTTATTGTTATTGTTGTAACATTTTTGCTTACGTCTGCATAAGCATCAGAACATACTATTCCAAGGAATAAAAAGAAAATAACAAACAAATTGATAGGTCTAAAACTAATTTTTACCATTATATTTATAGTATTAATTGTATCTTTATGTGGATTTATAAGCAAGAATAAAGAATTAACTAATTGCTTCAGACTTTTTGATACTTGAATTATATATGTGAATCATTATAATTTCTCATCCAAATGGGCGAAAAGATAAAATACACAATAAAAGAATTAAAACAGCCGGATAAATTCAGGCAATTCATATCTGATCTAACTGATACCGCTGCCGCTAATTTTAACAAAATTCTATATGCTATTGGCGGGATTGTTGTTTTGCTCCTGGTTATTTATATGGTCTCTTCCCACCAGGAAAAGAAAGCTCAGATAGCAGGAGAAAAATTTGAGAATGCTATGTTACAGTACAATGCAGGTAGTACTCAGTCTGCTTTAGAGGGGTTTGCCACTTTAATCAAGGAACATCCATCACAGCAATCAGCAAAACTTGCTCTCTACTACACTGGAACAATTAATTATGACTTAAATCAGTATGAAGATGCTATCACAAATTTAGTTTCATATCTTGATGATTCTCCAGACAATCCGCTACTGGAAGACAGCGCGAATTTTACCATTGGCCTTGCCTACTACAATTTGGAAAATTGGCAGGAATCTGAGAAATACCTTTCAAAATTACAAAACAGCGGAAGCCCTTACGAGAAACAGGCAAATGTTAATCTTGCACTAGCATATGAAAAAATGGGTCAATTTGATAAAGCAGAAGACCTTTACAAGAACGTTCTCAACAATGCAGTTGCTCAGTAACCCTAACAAATCCTAGTATTCCCTTTCTGGACACATTACCCATACACGATTCTACATTCTGCAACTATTTATGAGTGTTTCTATTCAATTTCCATATTTTTTTACTTCTATTTACTTTTTTAATTAATGGTATATAATGTATTATATATTTAATGTATTGCATAACATTGAAAACATCATTTCAGCAACAAAGTAATGGTTCACCCCATTCACTTCTACTGGCGGTAACCGGAATTAGACTCTCCCTGGTTACCGCTATTTTATTATCATTCTATTCACAATTTAAGTTATCAATAATTATACCGGTCCCGGGTGTAACTGTACCTAACTGACCACTTATTACATTTTGCACATCAAGAACAAATAGTTCATCAGCTTCACAGGGCACTAAATTAATAAGTGCTACAATAAAATCCATCTGGATTGTACCTGCTGTAGTTGGAAAGTATTATTTGTAAAGATTTGCCGAAGGGGAGACTCGAACTCCCACGCCCGTAAGGCACTACCCCCTCAAGATAGCGTGTCTACCAATTCCACCACTTCGGCGTTAATTAAGGTTTGAAAAAATTAACACAGAAGAAACTATTTTCAATGTTCAATCTGTAGTATTACTTTCCCGATCCGAGATTATTGAAACTGTATCGAAAAATAAATTTAAATTAACTCTTCTGCATGTTGTTATGCTTTCCCGCAGTTAGGCCCCGTATTTTTTTAACCTGTCTGAGTGGGCAAGCAGTAAAGGCATGATTTCTGTGGATTTAATAATACCCAAAGAGCCATTACTACATGCATTTTCTCCAAAACCAGATCCGGAACCAAGTCTTGGATAGGCAGAATTTATCAATATGGGTACAGGATGCCAGCTATGAGCCTTCATGGTAGATGGAGTGGAATGGTCTCCGGTAATAACAAACACATCAGGATTTAGCGAAAGGACCTCCGGTAGAAGAGCATCAAATTGTTCTATAACACCAGCTTTTGCATCAAAATTACCGTCTTCACCATAACTATCTGTCTTTTTTACATGAAAATATATAAAATCGTATTTATCAAACTCTCTTTTTAATGTTTGAACTTCACTTTCAATTGAGTTGTCTGCAACTTCAAGTACATCCATTCCCACAAGTTTAGCTACACCCCTGTACATTGGATAAGTCGCAATACAACCTGCTCTTAATCCATAGGCTTCATCATAACTGTCTAAATGTGGATATATTGATATCCCCCTGAGTAATGTGTAATTTGCCTTTCGTTCATCTTTTATTACTTCTGCTATGTTTCCTATAAATTTGTTGAGAATATCAGCTACTTTTTGTGATTGTTTATTTTCCCCTGATGCAGGAATCGGAGTCTTACCTGTTTCCTGTGGGTCTGTATCATTTATCATGTCGCCACTCTCATTTATTTGCTCAGGAAAAGTAAGTTTCAATACAAACCGGTGCTCCATACCTGAATAAAAACTTGCTTTAACACCATCAATAGAGTCAATATTTGAAGAAAGAGTTTCTATAATTCTTTTATTTTCTTCCGTTGGAATCCTACCAGCCCTTCTGTCTGTCACAATTGAAATTCCGTCTTTATATTCGACAGTAGCAAAATTTCCTCTTATTGCCAAATCATTGGGGCCAAGTTCAATTCCAAGACCTAGTGCTTCAAGGACACCTCTGCCAATTTCATAATGCAGAGGATCATATCCGAATAGTCCAAGATGAGCAGCACCGCTTCCTGGCGTAATACCCCGTGCTATTGGAAGATGAAGTCCACATGAAGAGATATCTGCAAGCCTGTCCATATTTGGTGTAGATGCAGCTTCAAGCTCTGTCTTTCCATCTTTTGCCAGGCCGCCTAACCCATCAAGTACGCAAAGAATAATCTTTTTGTTGTTTTTATTTATAAGTTTTTTTATTAGGTTTTGCATATTTATTGTTCAATCTTTAATATTAATTACCATTCCGTCATAGCCGGGAACAATATTTTTTGGGAGCTGCTTTTTTAATATATCATAATCAAGTTCATGTCCCATATGCGTTAATACGGCTTTGCGGGGTTTTAACATCTCAATTGCTTCTACGGCCTGTTCCACGCTAAAATGTGCTGTATGTGGACTATACCTTAATGCGCCAATTATTAGAAGTTCCAGGTTTTGCAGTTTCTTTACCGACTCCGGGGGAATACCACTGCAATCTGTTAGGTATGCCATATTACCAATTCTATATCCCAAAATTATCCAGTTTGCATGATTAATATCAATTGGGATAATTTCGACACTTTCAAATTTAAATTTTTTATTCACAGCATTTAGGATGAGACGGGGCTTTCCCCCCGCTGAAGCTATATTATCAAATATATATTTAAAGTTATTTTTTATATTATTTACCGTAAGTTCATTACCAAAACAGCTTATTTCCATCCTGTTAATAAAATTAAATGTCCTAAGGTCATCTATCCCATGAGTGTGGTCTGCATGGGAATGAGTATACAAAACAGCATTTATTCTGGTTATATTATTACTTAATGTCTGGAATCGGAGATCAGTAGAACTATCGATTAATATATTAATGTCGTCTTTTTGGATGAAAATGGAGCTTCTTGTTCTTTTATTTTTAGGATTGTCGGAACGACATACCGAACAATTACACCCTACTATCGGAACACCTGTTGAAGTAGCACATCCAAGCATGATTACTTTCATAATTGAAAAAACTTATCATTAACTTAGAATCATTGCAAAACATATTTAAACTAAAATATTAAACTTTTTTCATTTACAATGAGTTTAAAACTACATATAATTATCAGGCAAGGTGGAACTAATTAGAAGGCACAGGATAGTTTTACTTATAATTTTTGGTTTAATACCATTTCTTCATGTTAGCACTTTTGCTAAAGACAGAGGAACTGTACTCTATGAAGAATCTCTAAGTTTATACCGGAATATCTCTGTAAATCCTGATAAAGCAAAAGATATAGAAATCTGGGAAACCATAGCACAAGCATTCAGCAGTGTTTATGAAACTTATCCCAATAGCAGTAAAGCACCCAATTCATTATTCCTTGCAGGCAAAATGTATGAGGAGATTGGATACCGTTTTAACTCTGATGATGACTACAGAAAAGCGTTATATACATCTCGCCAGTTTGTTGAAACATTTCCGCTTAGTAATCTGACAGATGACGCACAGATAAGAATAGCCCGGATTTATGAAGAAATGGGTGATAAGAAACAAGCCTATATTGAATATAACCGAATAGTAGAAGACCTTCCCCAGGATGACATGATGACAGCCGCCAGGAAGAAAAGATCTGAGCTTGCACGCTACAAACCAACTGAAAAAGAAAAGAAACAATACAAATACAGTGATAGTGGTAACCCCAAGATTACAAAAATACGTCACTGGTCAACCGAGGATTATACAAGAGTTGTAATTCACCTTAATAAGGATACATCTTATTCATCTAAGCTTCTAAAGGCTGATCCAAGTATCGACAAACCGCCGCGATTATTTGTAGATATTAATAATACAACTATTGATAATAATTTATATGTTGAACCTATTACCAGAGGCTTGCTTGAGGAAATTAAATTTGGACGTAATACAAAAAACAAATCCAGAGTAGTTCTTTATATTAACAGTTTTGATGATTATAAAGTATTTGCATTGCAAAATCCTTACCGAATTGTTATGGATATTGAAGGTAAAGATTCCAAGCCAAATACACTTTTTGCCAAGGACAAAAAATCAAACAAAAATAGTAAAAGTACATACAATCCGAAATCATCACCATCCACTGGTGATGTAGATAGTCTTCGTCAGGCGTTGGGATTAAAAATAAGGACTGTAGTAATTGACCCTGGACACGGTGGGCATGACCCGGGAGCTATTGGCCCTAAAGGAGTTAAAGAAAAGGATATTAACCTAAAAATTGCCAAAGAATTAAAGAAAATTATTGATAAAAAAGGGAAATCCATTGGAATTCAAAATGTATATCTTACAAGATCATCTGACAGGTTTATCCCTCTTGAGGAACGTACTGCTATTGCCAAGAAATTAAATGCCGACCTATTTATTTCAATTCACTGCAACGCATCAAAAAACAGGAAAGCAGTAGGGTCTGAATCCTATATATTAAGCTTCACAAAAAACCAGCAAAACCTAGAAGTTGCAGCTCGTGAAAATGCTACTACTACAAAAAGAGTAAGTGACCTGGATGACATACTTAAGAAATACCTCCTAAGTTCCAAGATTAACGAATCAGAAAAATTTGCAAATTATGTACAAAATTCAATTTATTCGGCTGTATCACCAAAATACAGCTCCTTTAAAAATAAGGGTGTAAAAAAGGCACCATTTATTGTATTAATTGGTGCTGACATACCAAGTATTCTTGTAGAAACATCATTTATATCCAATCCTACCGAGGAAAAACGTTTAAACAATTCTAATTACAGGACCAAAATTGCCCAGGGTATATATGATGGTATAAGACTCTACTCTTCTGAAACACAAACAGCTTCCATAAACTATTAACCACAGATGACAACTAACAATAAGATTGCTTCAATATTTAATAATATTGGCAATATGCTTGAAATTCTTGGTGATAATCCATTTAAAATCAGGGCATATAAAAATGCTTCTAAAACAGTTCAAATACTTAAAACAGATATAAGGGAAGTTGCAGAACAAGGACAATTAACAGAAATTAAAGGGATTGGAAAAGATCTAGCACAAAAAATAAATGATTATATTAAAACGGAAAAAATAGAATATTATGATGAATTAAAATCCCGTGTACCGGAAGAATTACTAAAAATAAGGAATATCCAGGGTATTGGCCCAAAACTTCTTCAGATTCTTTTCAACGATTTTAATGTAAGAAATATATCAGACCTTGAAGATACACTATCTGACCCAGAATTTATTGGTTTAAAAGGAGTTGGTGCAAAAAAAATAAATGAACTAAAAGTAGGCGTAAAACTTTTTAATTCCTACGCAAATAAAATAAACCTCGGCATTGCACTTCCTTCTGCTGAACTTTTGATAATTGAACTTCTAAATATTCCCAGTATTAAAAAAGCTGAGATTTCGGGAGACCTGTTAAGAGGAAAAGAAACTGTTGAGTTAATTGATATTGTGATATCAACAGAAAATCAAAAAATAACAGCTGAGGAGACATCAAAACTACTATTTATCAGAGAAGACACTTTTACAAGTAAAAACGGTATAATCAGTTTCGTCCTGGATTCAGGAATACCTGTTCAAATTAGCATGTCTGATCAAAACAGTTTTAATAAATTAAATTTCATAAGAACAGGTTCTGAAATACATGTTAATGCAATTATGAATATTTATGAAAACATGGCAATGAATTTAAGCAACCAAAATAATGAAGAAATTTATAAGGTTCTTAATATTCAATATATTCCACCTGAGTTAAGGGAATGTATTAACGATATTGAATTGGCAAAAAAGTATAAACTTCCAAATCTTATTGAACTTTCAGATATAAAAGGAGACCTACATACTCACAGCACATGGAGTGACGGGAAATCCTCAATAAAGGAGATGGCTGAGGCTGCAAAGATCCTTGGTTACGAGTATATAGCAATCACCGACCATTCAACCTCCTCTAGAATTGCAAATGGGCTTGATGAAAAGCGCCTTATTGAGAAAAGAAAAGAACTTATAGAGATTGATAATTCAATTGAAGATATAAAAATAATTTTCGGTGCGGAAGTTGATATTAAACCTGATGGTTCACTAGATTATTCAGATGAAGTTTTACAAGGCCTGGATATGGTTGTAGCTTCAATACATAGCAATTTTAAGATGGAAGAGGAAGAAATGACTCTTCGAATCATTAAAGCACTAAGCAATCCTTATGTATGCGCACTTGGCCATCCAACTGGCAGATTAATTGGAGAACGACATCCCTACAAATTGGACATCAACAAAATTATTGATACTGCAAAAGATTATGGGAAAGCCCTCGAAGTAAACTCTTCTTTTATGAGACTTGACCTTAAAGACGAACATGTCCGCTTGGCAGTTGATAAAGGTGTTAATATAATAATTTCTACAGATGCTCATAATACAGATCAACTTAATCAGTTGAGGTACGGAATCAGCACAGCGAGAAGGGGCTTGGCAAAAAAGGAGAATGTAATTAACACACTTTCCCAAGAAAAATTACTGAAATGGTTGAATACTTTTAAATAATGAAAGATAAGATCACATTAAAACAGGCAAAATCCAGGACCGAACGGTTAAGAACTGAACTCAGCAACCACAATTTTGCTTACTATGTTGAAAATAATCCTGAAATATCTGATTACGAATTTGACCAGTTACTAAGAGAATTAATACATTTGGAAAAAACATATCCTGAGCTTTACTCCCCAGATTCTCCAACTAACCGAGTTGGCGGTACAGTAGCAGAAGGCTTTAAACCAATTAACCATATAGTTCCCATGATGAGCATAGACAATGTTATGAATGACGTCGAAGCTTATGATTTTGACAAACGAATCAAAAAGTTGCTTGAAAGAACCAATGGTATTGAATATATAGGTCAGCCTAAATTTGACGGAGTATCAGCTTCGATTACATATAGAGAAGGAATATTAATTAATGCCGCAACAAGGGGTAATGGAAACACAGGTGAGAAAATCACAAACAATATAAAAACCATTAGATCAATTCCTCTAAAATTTAGGTGTTTTAAACGGGTACCAAAAATAATAGAAATAAGAGGTGAAGTAATTTTTCCGATTAGTTCATTTAAAAATCTCAATAAAGAACTTGCAGAAGCAGGTGAGCCGGTATTTGCTAACCCAAGGAATGCAGCTTCTGGTACCCTAAGACAGTTGGATTCATCCGTAACTGCTAAACGACCTTTGGATTTCTTTGCATGGGGCGTAGGTGCAGTTGAAGGTATTAGTTTTAAAAATGAATACGAGATTATAAGACAGCTCAAAGAATGGGGTTTTAAAGTGGAAGAGAAAATTCAGATCTGCACAAATATTGATGAATCAATTTCCTATCATCATAAAATGGAAGCAGAAAGGGAAAAACTAGACTATGAAGTTGACGGTGTAGTTATTAAGATCAATAGTCTTAAACTTCAAAAAAGTCTTGGCACAACCGCAAAATATCCCAGATGGAGTATGGCTTACAAGTTTAAACCCCGTCAGGCCACAACTACGATAAATGATATTACAGTACAGGTAGGAAGAATTGGGCTTTTAACTCCTGTAGCAGAATTAGAGCCTGTTTTAATTTCAGGCATAACTGTAAAACGGGCTTCTTTACACACCGAAGATATTATTAATTCAAAAGATATCAGAATAGGAGATACAGTCTTAGTACAAAGGGCTGGTGATGTTATACCAGATGTAGTAAAGCCTATAATTGAAAAAAGGACTGGCAACGAGAAAATATTTAAAATGCCTTACAATTGCCCAGTATGTAATACAGAATCTGAAAAAGATAATGCTTATTACTACTGTCCAAATATTGATTGCCCAGCACAACTTAGGGGAAGAATACAACACCTTTCTTCTAAAAAAGCTTTTAATATAGAAGGTCTAGGCAAAAATATTATAGAGCAGCTTATTGAAGAAAATATATTTAAAGATCTAGCAGATGTATTCTATCTGACTAAAGATAAGATAATAAACCTTGAAAGATTTGCTGATAAATCAGCAACTAATTTAATAGATGAGATAGAAAGATCTAAATCTGTTGAATTTGACAGATTTATCAATGCACTTAGCATTAAGCATGTTGGTGAGAGAATTGCGCATGTCCTAGCAGAAAAATTTACAAATCTAGAACAATTATCAGAAACTTCCTACGAAGACTTAATAGAAATTAACACAGTTGGACATGAAATAGCAGAAAGTATTGTAAATTTTTTTTCAGATACAAAAAACAAAACCCTTATAAATAAACTTTTGGATTCAGTTATTAATATTCAATATCCAGATAAATCATCAAATACTGAGAATCTCTCCGGATTAACTTTTGTAATTACAGGATCACTCGATTCGATGTCCCGCGATCAAGCCAGAAAGCTCATAGAGCAAAACGGCGGTAAAGTAACATCTGCTGTTTCAAAATACACATCGTATGTATTGGCTGGTGAAAATCCTGGTTCAAAATTGGAAAAAGCAGAAAAAATGGAAATAGAAATACTAGACATCAAAAGGTTCTTAAAGTTGATTGATTAATACTTTGTGTAAATTATGCGATTTATATTTTTCTACTAAGTTTGTACATAAGTATTCCAGCTGCAACCGAAGCATTTAAAGATTCTATTTTTCCTCTTTTTGTGATTGAAACAAGGAAATCACAACGGTTTTTTATACTTTTAGTTAACCCCTTCCCTTCACTTCCTATTACAAGTGCAATATCCAACCCCACTGTATCTATATCAGAAACCTCCTTGTCGGCTGAAATATCAGCGCCCACAATCCAGACATTATTTTTTTTAAAATCATTAATTGCATTGCCAATATTACTTACTTTAGATATTGGTACTGTCATAGCAGCACCTGACGAAGTCTTTATTACAGCTGGAGTCACTCCTACTGCCCTGTCTTTAGGAATTATTATTCCACCTACTCCAAAGAAATTAGCGGTCCTGATAATTGCTCCAAGGTTTTGTGGGTCTTCAATGTGGTCAAGAATCAGGTAAAAACCATGAGCATTTTTTAAAAGTGTGTTAAATTCTTCATACTGGAAATCATTTATATCTGCGGCTATTCCCTGGTGGTTTGATTTACCTGTTCTTTTATCCAGGTCTACCTTCCCAAGTGTTGTTATCCTGATACGGTTGGTTTCAGCAAGTTTAAAAAGTTTTTCGTTTTTATTCTTCTGAAGTTCTTTGTTAATGTAAATTTCTTTTATCTGGGATGGAAGATATTCCAACATATCCAGAATAGGATTTTTACCATATATAATCAATTTTATTCACCATGCTCTGATTTCGCCTGTTCAATTCTATTAAGGACTTTTTCATTGATCCATTTTTGATCCCACCACTCAAGTGGTCTTACAGGAACTCCGTTAACATAAACAGCAAAGTGAAGATGGTCTCCAACTGCTAATCCTGTAATACCTGTTTTACCTACTATTTCACCCTTCTTTATCTCATCTCCCTCTTTGACAGAAATTGAACTTAAATGTGAATATAGCGTCATTACTCCCATACCATGATCAACTATTACAGTGTTTCCGTATATACCAATATCCCCAGTAAATTTTACTATACCGCTGTTTGCTGCTTCTACGGGATATTTTTTTGTTACAGATAGGTCGTATCCAAGATGATACTGTTTATCAACAATTTCTTTATTAACTTTATAAGATCTATGGTCAGCAAAGTTGGCTTCTACTTTGGAATTGGAAAGTTGAAGAAACCTGTTATCCCAAAAAATCTTATCCTCTGTATTGGTAGTAATTACTTTAATTTTATTATTATTTTCAGTTCTCATCTGATTATTTACCTTTAAAAATATGTCTTCCATCATTGTTTCAGATTCTGGAACATTTTCATCCAAAAGTGGAAGCATTTTTCTTTTAATGAACTTCTCATCAATATTGATAATACTATCTCTATATTTTGCATTTATCATATGATAGAAAATAGGCAATGTCCTTTCATTCCCTGCTTTATCTATCGCATATAGACTGAGTTCTTCATTTGATTCGAGATCGTAGGGATAAGCAAAGAAAACAATGTAGATAGAAGGATCACTTAAGTAACCACTGTATCCTGGGAAAAAATAGTCACCTATCTTAACCCCGCTTTTTTCAAGGTCATTTGAAGACTTATAAATTAGAAATCCAGAACCACCATGATTAAGATACTGAACAGTTGAAAGCTCAATAAGTTTGGGTGGTGTAAGGTCAAGAATAAGGTCCTTTTTAACAGTTTTCTTATTCCCTCTGAAGAAATTAAATTTAGAGTTATCATGCACAATAATCTTCAAACTTACTTTACCTTCTTTAAGAATATTGTCTTTTTTAATATCTATTTCAAACTTGTCAGTGTGAATATTACTTTCATATTTTTTATCAATAAGAAGCTTTTCATTATTATCATCACCAATAAAAACTTTTAAGCTCTTCAATCCCTTACCTTTATCCTCTATTTCAATTCCATATGGTTTTAAGCCAATAAATTCACTTTTATTTAAAAAATGAACCTCTGGTGAATTCCATTCAAAACCAGGCAACACTATAATTATCACTGCAATAGCAAGAGCAATAACTATAAGAGTAAACAACTGTTTTATTGATTTAAACATCTATAATTTCTCCAAAATTAAAAGTTTATTATTAAGAATAATTAATAGAATATTGTTCAATTACTCATTTTTCAGAATTTATTTTATTTAAGAATAATATTTTTTTATTTTTAGATTTTTATGAATATAAAAATAATATTAGATATAATTTTTTGTAATTTTAACCATTAAAATATTAGTAAATTTTACAGGAAATAAATTAAATTTCAGGTAGCATATTATTAATACCAGATAATTTTTTGCTGCAACTACAACTTTAACTATGAATTCTATCCTCAATAAATCATTAATTATTATTATATCTTTACTAATAATACTTGTTTTATCAATCTATATCTTTATACAGACAAATTATTTCAAGAAGATTTTAATTTCTACAATCAATTCAACAGTTAATTCCGCAATAGACCAGGAATTTAGAATTTCTGGGATAGAAGGAAATATTATTTCTAATATAACATTTAAAAATATTGAATTAATTGTTGATGATAAACCTTTACTTAAAATTGATGAACTTTCTACTAATTACTCTCTCCCTCTGTTGATATCTGTTCTTTTTAGAGGTGACATTCCATTAAACAATACAAGACTTATCGGTACTGAGATCAATCTATACAGACACCCAAATGGTGTCTGGAATTTTGACAGAATAAAGGAAAAAGATAATAAAGATGATGACAAAGAAGAAAAAAAAGGGCTGGTAAATCTATACCTTAACAACACTTTCATAGATGACCTTGTACTTACCGTTGATGACGATACTAGAGATGATTATCTTGAGTTTTATGTTTTTGATTCAAGCTTTTCTATTGACCTCATTGGACTTTACAAGAAATTCAATCTAATAAGTGACGATATCAACGCCAATTTTAACAAATTAGATATGAAGGCAAGAAATCTCAGAATGGAAGCACTAATTACAAAAGACAATATTGTATTTAAGAACCTTGATACAGTATTAAATGGTTTTAACCTTGAAGGACAGGGTGTAGTTAACAACTTTGGTTCACCCGAATTCAGAGTTAGTGTTTTTATAGACAATTATCAACCCAATGATATCGGCACTTTAAATTTTTATATTAAAACAAATGGAAAAATGTATGAAACAGACAACATTCTTGCAGAAGCAGATTTTAGTTTTATAAACTCAAATTTAAAAGGAGAAAGAATCTGGACATCTCTTGATAAAATTAAAATGGATGGAACCAGAGTAACTATTAATGGAGATATAAACACAGATTTTGGTAGAGGATATCTCGACGGTTTTATTGATTTAAAGAAAATCCTTTCAGGCCAAGGTATAAACCAGTTTAATTTTCAAGCCACAGTAAATGATCTTCTTATAAAACATATTTTCGAAATAATTGAGAATGAGCCTGATTATTTGATTATAGATGACAGTTTAAATTCTGACTCCACATTTAATATTAATGGAAGCTGGACTGAAGGCAGTGATTTTTCTACAGACCTGGATATTTCAGATATAAGAATTCTCAGCAAAAACGGTAGTACACTCGAAAGCAGTGGACAGGTATCAATATTTAAAGACCACTTGATTTTTGATCTTGATAATAAAACTGAAAATTTTATTGTTTCCTCTGTTGTCCCATCTATCAATGAATCCGTGCTCTTAAACTCTTTATTAAAGACAAAGGGTATGGTTCCTTACGAAAATATTGCAGAAAATTTAGAAGTAGACATTACCGGAGAATTTAACGGTTCAAAAATTTATGGTTTTAACATTTTGGGTGGAGATATAAATTCAACTTTTCAAAAAAATATTCTTAATATAGTTTCACTGGACATTGCGTCCGATTTTTTTAATCTTAAAGCTGAAGGAAAAGGTAATGAACAAAATGGCCTAAACCTTAATTTTTTATTTAATTCAAAAGATTTAAGATTCATCTCAGATCTTTACAAACCACTAGAAATATCCGGAAAGGGAGAAGCTCACGGTACTCTCACCGGCAATATCGATAGTCCTGTGCTCACAGCAGATGCAAGTTTTAAGAACTTTCAATATAAAGATGAACTTTTCTTCTCTGAGGGAAAAGCGGATGTGCTCATAAATTTCAGTAGCGACAAAGTTATAGATATAAATTCGGCATTTACAGATTTTGAATATAGAAATATTGATCTAATCAAGCTTAAATTAAATACTAAAACCGAAGGATTAAACCTTCTCGTTAATATGGATGGAGATTTTACAGAAAGTAACAACATTTTAACTGAATTTACTATTTTAAATTATACTCATAACAAGAAAACCATTGAATCAGAAAGTTTAGTACTCCATTTCGATGATCAGAAAATTTCCAATAATAATCCTATTAATATTGTTCTTAGCCCGAACAAAGTAGATTTTCAATCTTTTGTACTTTCCAATGAAGACACCAACTTTAACCTTGCTGGTCTTATAAATTATAATAACGGTTCGAGTAACTTCCAGGCTTCTATAACAAATCTGGATAGTTCACTTGTTTCAGACATGATATCCAATGATACTGAATTCAAAGGAGAAACCGATATTAATATGGATGTAGAAGGAAACCTTAGAAATCCTAAATTAAATCTTCAGCTAACCTCGCAAAATCTTCATATTAATGAATTTACCACAAATGATTTATCAATTAATATAAACAGTGGTGGTGGTAAAACTCAAATCGACTTCAGGGAAAAAGATGGAGACAACCCTTATAGTACCGTTGTTGGTGAGATGTATTCTGGAATAAACCTTTTTGATTTAAAAAAATTACTAAAATCTAAACTAAATCTAAATGTTAATTTAAATCGATTTGATATTTCTCCCCTAATATTCTTAAATAGTAATATTAAACAGCTTTATGGAGATGTGTCATCAAAAATGATTCTTACAGGTTCTTTACTCAAACCATATTTAGATGGCTCATTAAATATCAAAGATTTTGGAATAATAGCACTTCCACTATTAAACATTCTTGAGATAGAAGATACAACTATAGTTATTGACAAGAATTATACAAAATATAGCGATATAATTGTAAAATCCAAAAACGGTACAGCAGAAGTATCCGGCACTGCTGACTTAAACAATTTTGTTTATAATTTCGATACAGTATTAAACAATATCTACATTAAACATCCAAATTTTTCTACAAAACTTACCGGTGATATAAAACTTGTGGGTATCGAAGACAAACTAGATATAGACGGAAAGGTATCTATGAACAATATGAAAGTAGAAGTACGTAATACATACGAACAACAAAAGTTTAGCGATATTATATATGTAGATGATCTGGGATCTAAACAATTAAATAACCAAAAGAATAATGAAATAGATTTTTACACGGAAAATGTTGCTTTAAATGTAGAAGTTGATATTCCGAGCAATACCTGGCTCTCAGGAATGGGAGCAAAAGTCTCAATTAAAGGAGACCTTACAATCAATAAAGATTTTCGTAAGGATCAGATAATATCAGGGACAATAAACACTGAAAGGGGCCAGTACACAGCATTCGGAAGATCTTTTAATATTGAAAAAGGATTTATAAACTTTCCCTCAATTACAGAATTTAATCCTCAGATTGACCTGACCGCTACTTATGATATTCACGATACTGAAATTTTCATAAATTTAATTGGAACTGCTGAAAAACCTAATATTCACCTTTCAAGTTCGCCTCCTATGGATAAAAGCGACATTATATCCTTAATGATATTCGGGACATCAAGTGCTAACCTTGGAAGCAGCCAGCGAAATGTCTCACAAGAGCTTGCCTCAAACTTAGCATTGGGAGAAATTGCTGACGTAATAGCTCCTCGTTTTGGACTGGATGTGTTGAGTGTACAGGGAAGTGAAGAAGGTGGTTATTCTGATCCCCAGGTCAAAGTAGGTTCATATATCGATGACAATCTTTATGTAGGATACGAAAGAACACCTTCAGAGCTTGCCGGTGCATCAACAGATCCTGAAGACAAGGTCCGGGTTGAATACAAGATTAACAGGTCATTCTCTGTGGAAAGTCTTATAGGGGCAGAGAATTCAGGTGCAGATGTTTTCTATAATTTCGATTTTTAAAACATTTTACTAATTAATATGATCGAATTTATAAATAAAATAATCCGTTTTCTTAAAAAAGACCTCTGGTCTATTGATCTTAACAAACTAAATAAAACTAAAACATATTTTTTTAAGTCCCTGAGGCTAATCTCTTTTACTCTAAGGGAATTAATGAGAAATGAATTGCAGTTGAGGTCCGTCAGCCTTGTCTATACAACTCTTTTATCCATTGTTCCATTAATTGCATTTAGCTTTTCAATACTCCAGTCATTCGGTGTTGTAAATAATCAACTTGAGCCCATATTACAAAACTTTCTTGCCCCTCTCGGTGAACAGGGCATTCAGATATCCCAAAAAATACTGGAATTTGTAGGGAATATGAAAGTCGGAGTTCTCGGTACATTAGGTCTACTGACTCTTCTTTACACAGTCTTTTCCATGATTAAAAAAATTGATGATTCAATAAATGTAATATGGAAAGTCCACAGGGGAAGAGGCCTATTAAAGAGATTAACAAACTACATTAGCCTAACAGTCCTGGGGCCCATATTAATGTTTGTAATCCTAGGACTTACGGCAACTCTTGCAAGCAATACAATAGTAGAAAAGCTTGCTCATTATAAAACATTTGGAGCATTGATAATTATCTGGGGTACTATACTGCCTTATCTTTTGATCTCTATAATCTTCAGCATAATTTATTTGATTGTACCAAATACAAAAGTAAGAATATGGCCGGCAATAATCGGAGGAGTAATAGCCGGAATATTTTGGCAGGTAAGCAGTCAACTTTTTGCAAAAGGTGTCGCTTCTTCTACAAAATATTTTGCTATATACTCCAGCCTTGCCATTGTTATACTTTTTATGATCTGGCAGTACATAAGCTGGCTTATAGTTCTCCTAGGTGCTCAGATATCTTACTGTGCCCAAAGAATAGATTATTCTGGAATCAATTTAAAATCATCTGAGATTAGCTCTAAATTAAAGGAAAGAATTTCGCTCTCTGTTATGTATCTAATAGGAAAGAACTTTTCCTCAGGACTAAGCAATTTATCACTCGACCAGATCGTAGACCTTACCAATATGCCTTATGAATTTGTTTACAGCTCAATTAATGATCTTAAATCTAAAAACATTCTTATTGAATCCGCTCATACACCTGCTACTTATATTCCAGCTAAAGACATCGAATTAATAAGCCTTGAAGAGATAATAAATGCATCAAGGACAAACGAACAGTCTGAACATTTTATAGATATTACTGATAATAAGTTCAAGCAAGTAGATTCTGTTTTGAATAATATAGATTCGTCAATATACGGAAGCTTTGGCGATATGAATCTTAAAGATTTTGTTAGTGATGATTTTAATAAACTGTAACACCACTAAAATAATAAAATAATATTGTTAAATAATATGCAACTGGAAACACCAAAAAGAAACTGTCAAATCTATCGAGTACGCCCCCGTGTCCGGGCACAATGCCGCCCGAATCTTTAACTCCTCCCCCCCTTTTAATAGAAGATTCTAATAGATCTCCCATTACTGCAGATGCTCCAACAGATATACCAAATATAATTGCCCAAATTAGCGTTAATGGAGACGAGAAAATAAGATTAAACAATAAAGCAGTAACTACTGATACCAATAGTCCGCCTATAGTGCCTTCCACTGTTTTCCCAGGACTAATATTTGGTGACAATTTATTTATGCCCAAAATTTTACCGGTAAAATATGCTCCTGTGTCATTCATAAAAGTGCATGCAAATACAAGTACGAGAAAGAAAAAGCCTGGATCCTGAAGTCCTAGTTTTTCAATTGAATAATTAGAGACAATACCAATATCTCCGATGTTCCTAAGCAAAATTCCATGACTCAGAAACCATCCAAAATATATAAGCGGAAAGAGTGCAATACCAAACATCTTGACTACATGTGTAAAATCATCTTCCCGGAGCTGGAGTAGCATGTATATGATGACTGTAGCAGTAAATAAAAACATTAAAATAAAAGAGCAAATATACGCACCTATTCCAATTACAACAGAGCCTATTATAATTAAATATTTATTTGGCTTAAATTTAGTAGCAGCAATAATATCAAAATATTCTAATATGCTTATTATCATTATCCCAAGGATAAAAAGTAGGAAAGGAATGCCACCAAGATACAGCACCAGTAATATTGCAGGTACGCCGAGAGCAGCAGTTATTAGTCTTTTTGTTAAATTACTCATAATATGAATTATATATAGTTCATGAATTACATATTATTTCAATGAGAAAAATACCAGTATTTAGAAAAACTAATAATAATCCTATGACAATAGGGATTTTCCTGTCAGGTTCGGGTACAAATTTCGATGCTGTTGTGCGATATATTAATGATAAGAATATTATTGATACAAATATTAAATTTGTATTCACTAACGTACCTAATTGCATTGGTATCAAGAAGGCAGTAGAACATGGTTTTACATCATTTTCTCTCAGCTCTAAGGATTTTTTTTTAAGACTCGGCAAATCACCCGATGATGAAGAATCACGTATAGAATATGACAAGGAAGTTATTAATATATTATCTGATTTTTGTGAGACAGATATAATCGTACTTGCAGGATACAGAAGAAAATTTAGCCAAATATTCTATAAAAGATTCAACAACAGAATTATCAATATGTACCCAGGCGACATTACACAGGATTATCTTATTACCGGCATATCAGCATCACTACAGGCATTGCATAACAAAGATGAAGAAATAAAGTGTACGGTTTATTTAGACAGGGAAGATGAAAGATTTGGAAGTGCTATTTTACAGTCAAAGCCACTAAAACTTGAAGGTTACAATGAAGATAATATAGCTGAACTGGATAATAAAATAAGAGAAGAAGCAGAGTGGACTGCCCTACCCCATACAATTTTTGAGATTATTGCAAAAGAAAGGCTCACTATTGATGACACTGATAAACTATATTTAGATAATATACTTCTACCTGTAAATGGTTTTCAGTTATAAATAATTTTATATATATTTATCATTTAGTTTTGATACAGCTTTACCAGTCTGCTCTGTAACTTTTCCTACAGGAAAAACAAAAAGACACTGTGCTGTGTTTTCAATTATATCGTAAGTCATTGATGAAACCTTATCAAAAAACTTTATAGATTTACCATCTGTTATTAACAGCCAGTTCTCGGGATTTTTAATAACTTCGGGTAGTTTAGATCTTAGCATATCTAGTACTTCCCTGAACTGGCTTACATGTATACCGCTTTTGTTCATCTGGACAAGCCACCTGAGTACAATAAAATCTTCAACTGAATATAGTCTTGGAATGCCCTTCCCCTGTGATTTTTTAATACTTGGAATTATCAATCCTGTATGTTCGTAATAATAAAGCTGGTCATAACTTATAGCCACACCCTCGAGTGCCTTCATCAGCTTTATTACATCTCTACTGGTTAAGCCACCTACAGAATTTATCTGCTTTTCTGTATTAATTTTAACCATATGTAAATATTATAGAATAATTTATCCTTCAATTTAAAGGATTATATTTATTTTAATAAACATTCTGGAGATTAGAGATGAACAACGGCATAAAACTAAGAAATATACTAGAATCAAACAAAATGATAACCTTACCTGGTGTGTATGACTGCCTTAGTGCAATTACTGCTGAAAAAACAGGTTTCAAGTGCTTGTTTACAAGTGGTTTTGGTATTTCAGCTTCAGCATACGGAAAACCAGACTATGGAATTGTCACTGCAACTGAAATGATAAGAGTTATACAAAATATCTTAAGTTCAATTAATGTTCCTCTTGTAGTTGATCTTGATACCGGCTACGGAAATGCTCTTAATGTAATTAAGAATGTAAAAGAAGTTTGTGGGCTTGGTGCAGCTGGATTTATACTCGAAGATCAGGTTTGGCCAAAAAGATGCGGACATATGGACGGCAAACAGGTGATTGAAGCAGAAGAATATATAGAGAAATTAAAAGCAGCCAAAGACGCAGGTGATGAATACAATGCGGTAATTATAGCCAGGACTGACTCATATGCGGTTAATGGACTTGATGATGCAATTCAACGGGGACACAAATATTTTCAAGCTGGAGCAGATATTCTATTTATAGAAGCGCCCGGTAAGGTAGAAGATTTAAAAGTTATATCGGAAGAATTTAAAGGCAAATGGCTTTTTGCAAACATGGTAGAAGGTGGTAAAACCCCAATATTAAGCCACGAACAGCTTGAATCACTAGGATATAAGGTTGTTGTTTATCCCCTAACTGGTCTATTTTCTTCAATACATGCTTTAACTATGGGCTATAACTACCTGTTAACTAACAATACTTCTAGAGGATATGAGAGAATGATAGCATTTACTGAGTATGAAGAACTAATCGACCTGGAAAAATATAAAGCAATTGAAAATAAATTCTCTAAAACCTAACTTTTTTTATTATTATAGTTTTTTGATATCATTGAGGGTTAAATACCTCGAGATTGGTAATATCTTCAATTGTTTCTTCCCTTCTGATTAATTTTACTGAATTTTTATCAATCATCACAATTTGTGGACGGGGATAGATGAATGAACTTGATTGAGGTATGTTGTACGCACCAATATTCTCAATAACCAACCTGTCACCGGGTTTAAATTCAGGCATTGGTTTATTAGCAAGAATATCTGTTTGAAGGCATAAAGGCCCGTAAATTATTGTGTCTTTTAAGTCATTTCCATTACGTTTAAGCGGGTTTACATCCTGCATACTCCAAAAAGATGTGGGAAGTACATTTATACCTGCATCGACAGTAATTGCTTTTTGTCCATTTTGTAACGTCTTGGTGCTAAGAACAGTTACTATAAGAGAAACTGCATTTTTTACTATTGCTCTTCCCGGCTCTAATATCAAAGTAGGAAGTTTATCTTTAAATGTTGAGAGTAATGGTTTTACTGTTTTCTCAGCATAAAGATCTAAATTATCAATCGATGGGAAACCTCCGCCTAAGTCCAGGTGCTTGATTTCAATTCCAAACTTGCTATTTATCTTTTTTGCTAATTCGCAAATTTTTTTCGAAGCTATTTCATACATATCCGCACTCTTAGGCCAAATAAGTTTAATATTTTGGGACGGTATATATTCACTTTTAGAATTTGGTTCAACAATATAACTAGTAAGATGAATATGAAGACATACAGGGTTTAGCACACTTGAATCTTTACAATATTTTACTGCTTCTAATGCTTCACCGTTCTCAAGATTAAACCCAAACCTGTCAACCACCTGATTAATTCCGACATCTACATTTATTCTGATTCCAATGTCTATTACTTCATTCTGCTCTTTTCCAATATTGGTGAGTATTCTGAGTTCATCATAGTTATCAGCATTAATCAGGGCATCTTCGTTTATTGCTTTAATTAAACTGTCTATTCTTTTACCGGGACCGTTATATACAATAGACTCGCCCTTTACCCCTGCTTTCCTGGCTATATCATATTCAAAATCTGAGGCAACTTCCGCCCAGGCACCTTCTTTATGGATTATTTTTAAAACTTCTGATAGATAGTTAGCTTTATAAGCATACGCAACTTCTACTTTTGGATAATTATCCTCAAATATATCTTTAAACCTTTTAACGTTGTTTTTTAGTATATCCCCTGAAACCACAAATAGAGGACTACCGTACTCTTCAGCAAGTTTTTCAATTGATGAAGTCGTCATGTTTTTCATAATATTTTATAAATAGTAAATATAGAATTTAATTCTAATCGGCAAGTTTAGATAAATATTTCATACCTGTATCCGGAATAATTGTTACAATGTTTTGTTCGTTCTTTAATTCTTTTGCATAGTTAAGTGCCGCACCAACTACAGCACCGCCTGAACCACCGGCAAATAGGCCTTCAAGTTTAATGAGTTTATTTACAGTATTAAATGAATTTTCATCACTTATCTGGATTACATCATCTATATAATCAAAATTAAGAACCCCGGGAATGAAATTTTTACCAATCCCTTCAACTTCAAAATGACCCTCATTAACTAGGACACCTTTCTGGAAATAGTCCCTAAAGACCGATCCAACGGGTTCTACACCAATAATTTTGATTTCAGGATTTTTTTCTTTAAGGTATTTTCCTACACCAGAGATAGTGCCACCTGTACCAATGCCGCAGAAAACCACATCCACTCTTCCCTGAGTCTGTTCCCAAATTTCAGGGCCCGTTGAATAGTAATGAGCTTCTGGGTTAAAATCGTTAAAATACTGATTTATATAAAAACCATTTTTATCTCTGGCAATCTTCTGTGCTACTTTATAACAACTGTTCTCATCACTATATGGCAATCCCCTTGGTGTGAGGACTACTTCTGCACCAAAAAGTTTTAATGCCCTTATTTTTTCCTTGCTTATTGTTTCAGGTAGGGCAAATACACATTTATATCCCTTTACAGCACCAAGCATTGCAAAGGAAAGCCCCATATTACCCGAAGTAGATTCAACAATTAACTGGCCAGGCTGAAGGAATCCATTTAGCTCTGCCTTATCAAGTATATACTGTGCAACCCTATCCTTAATACTCCCGGATGGATTAAGAAACTCTATCTTTGCATATATATTTGCTATAGATTCACTATTAATATTCTTGAATCTAATTAACGGAGTATTACCTATACAGTCTAATATGCTGCCTGAGAATTCTCCTGTATTTTGTTCAATTCTTGCAAGATCCATCTTGCCCTCTCATTATCTCTTTGTTCAAAGAAGTTTATGACATCTTCTCTGTAAATTCCTGTTCTGGCCTCTTCCACAGCTCTGGCTAAAGAGTTATTAAATTTATCAAAAGCCCAGCTGTCGGCACGAGATATATTTAACCTTATATAGTTTAGTGCACCTTCGTCTCCTAAACCATCCCCTGGATATACGGCTATCTTTCTCTTAAAGAGTGCAATTGTCAGCTCTTGTGAGGTTATTCCGGCCTCACTGACATCAATAACCATCGAAAAACCGTAACTTGGTTCAACTGGTATGGATATACCTTCTGTATTGTCTATTATCTGCTTTATAATTTGATAATTTTTCCTGATTAATTTTTCAGTATCATTTATATAATCCATATCTTTTAGTGCGGCCAAAGCACCGTACTGTGCTATAAGATTTGTGTTAAGACGAGTCATTGACACTTTGGTAATTAAGCATGCCCTCATTATGTCGGGATGGCCCGCGAGAAACCCTATACGGACTGCGGCCATACCATATCCATGCGAGACGCTGTATACAGACACGACATTATCCACATTAGTTTCAGTCCACAAAGAACTCATAGGATACTGCTCTGATCCAGGGTCTATCCTGTGGGCATTATGGGTAATATCATTAATAATTATGATGTTGTTTTTTCTTGCAATCTCTGTAATTGAAAGAAGTTCTTCTTTACTCTGAACAGTACCGAATGGGTTTAAAGGGTCACATACTATAATTATTTTTGTCTTTTTTGTTATATATTTTTCAACTTCATCAGGGTCAAGCTTATAACAATTTCCTGAATTTATTCTTATTTTTACCGGTACTCCGCCAGCCATAAGAATTGCTGATTCAAAATGAAAGTAACCAGGGTCTGTTATTATGACTTCATCGCCTTCGTTGAGGAATGTATGCAAAACATATGAGATGCTGGCCTGCCCTCCCTCGGTACCAACAACTTCAAAATTATTATTCCTCTCACATTTAAATTTAAATTCTGCACAGTAGTTTCTAAGTGAATTAATAAGGTCAGGAGAGTAAGGATTAATATTGGAATTCACAGTCTGTTTTTTCATCTCTTCAACAGCACTTTGAGGAGGTCCTGCATGACAAAGCATCCATCCAAAGTCTGCCCATTCATCCGGATCGAGGTCTATCCTACCGTCTTTATATATTTCTGCGGGGTCTAGTTTCAGAATTCTTATTGCATCCCTGTATGTCATATAGTTCCACATGCCATGAGGGCTGTTCATAACGGAATCTATTCTCTTGGCCTTAGTTTTTTCAAGTAGAGGCAGAGCTTTCGAATCCGCTTGCCAACCAAGTACAAATCTTTTCTTACTAATAATAGATCTCCTCGACTTAATTATTTATTAAAGTTTTAAAAAAGCTTTACCCCTTCATTATAACTACAGCATATATACCATACGGATCCATTGTAATTTCAGGGTTCTTAAATCCAGCTTCTTCGGCCCAGCTTATAACTTCTTCTATCGGCCTGAGATGCCACACACACCTTTCCCCGTCCTGGTTTTTAAGTGAGCGGGCTATTAATTCGATTTGGGGATTTTGAGTTTGGACATTAAAAAGAATAGCTTCAGGATTTAATATTTTTTTTAAATCGTGTAAATGCCTTTTAATAAGTTCATCATCGTGGATAATACCGTAAAGGCCTACTTCAATTAATAATTCAGGCTTTTTACCAATATCACTTAGATGTATGCTATCAAGAGCATCCCCCTGTTTAAAACTTACTTTCTTATTCAGGTTTAGTTTATCTGTGGTTTTCCGGCTCTCTTTTAAAGCATATTCTGAAATGTCGCATAAAAGTACATCAAGATCAGAGTCGGTTTCTTTAAGAATATCAAATAAATAATCGGCTTTACCTGAAGCAAGATCGACAATATATGTTTTCTTACCAGATCTTTCCCTGAGAAATGTATTTATTTTATCTTTTTGAATCTGCTTTATTGACCTAAATGCCTTACATGTGACCTGGTTAAGAAATATTGTGTCCAGGTATTTACCTATAAAAAGACTACCCTGTGGATTATTATCATAAATATAGTTCATGATTATCCCGGAATCGAAACCATGGGTAAAACCTATATCAATACCCCTCGAAATTCTGCCAAAAGTCTCAAGTAAAAAACCAACCAGACTGTAATAAACAGCCCTTGGAGAATATAATGGCAACGGGTCTTTAAGTTGTTCAAATGTAGGGGACATACTACAAATCATACCATTTCCTCTCTACGTCCTCTCTTTCGGCATATATTTTGTCCGCAACGCCTTTTATTTCATCTACACGTTTTCTCTTTTCATCACTATCCGTTTCGGTTTTGAAGTACTTTTCCAATAATACAAGATGGTTTTTTACATCATTTCTTACCTCTTCAAGTATTTTAATACTCTTTTGGTCAGCAACACTTAGGTATAAATCTAATAATTCTGAAAAATGAATAAGAGATCCCCATGCATAAGCGTAATCATCAAAAGGATTATTATATGATTCAAGAATGTCATAAATTTCCTGTCCTATATCCGGTGGTTTATATGATTCGGGAGTCTCTCCCATCTCTCTTGCCCTGTCGGAAAACAACTTTGCATGCCGTGCATTATCTGCAATTATTTTTGCTGTTGTTAATTTCATCTCGACATCTGTAATATATTTCAGTTTAGATCCAAACAGGTCGACCCATGAAAGCATGCCGTATGTATGCCTTGTAAAGACTTTGGCAAATACGTTTTCTTTAGTCAGTATTTTCCTTAATTCATCTGGGTTACGAATACTTATTTTATTTTTCTCCTAAAACTATTCTCTGAATAAAAGTTTTCAAGTCATTTTCTTTAATATATTGATTAGATGCATATCTCCCTTTGCAGGGACCTGCCAGTCAACTTGCTTTACCATTACATTTTGAGCAGCGAGAGAGTCTTTAAAGATATCAAGTCCCACGTTAATAACCTGCATATCGGTATTGAGAATATCCGGCGCAGTATTCCCACTTTGTTTACTATCGGCAAATATTTGTAATTCAATTTTTTTAATTGTCTCAAAAGCAAGTTTGCCACTATCAGCCTCAACAATAATCACAAGATCATTCCCTGCAGCTTTTTCAATTTCGGGTGTCAGATAACCTGCCGTCTTTAATGCAAACTTGGCTTTTTCCGTAGACATTACGGCAACGGCATTCTTTACGCCCTTGGTTTCACTCATCGTCTTAGATATACGCATCAGACGTAAAGAGTCATAATAGTTATTCACTTTTATTTTATATTCTGTAGCCAAAATAATATTCCCTCATTATTAATTTATTTTATATTCAATTGGGCATGAACCTTTAATTGTATTTGAGATGTAGCAGTAACGTTTTGCCTTATTTACAATGCCCTCAATTTTTTCACTCGCGTTGGAACAGCTAACCTCAACTGTGCACTTTGAAAACAAGGAATTCCTTGTGTCTTTTTCACCTATTACATCTACCTTCAGATCTGAAAGTTTAATTTTTTCTTTTTTTGCAACATAAGCAATTGATATACAAAAACATGAGGCCAAAGCACCCAGGAACAGTTCAGTTGGCATCATTCCAGTATCTTCACCCCCGTATTCAGGTGCTTCATCAACCGCAACGTGAAACTGGCGGGCATTTACGTTTACTTGGTAGTTTTTAATCCAGCCTGATTCGACTTTCATCAGTTACACCTCTTTTCTATAGAAGCAGTTATTAATTGAGAATTTTTTAATATATTTTCATAAATTGCTAGATGGCCTTCAGCAGTTGTTTCCCAGCTGTATAAATTTGCAGTTTTTAAGCCGCCTTCTACAAGCTTGTTATTTAATTTATCGTCTTCAATTACCTTGATAATATTTTCTGAAAATAATTCGTAATCCATCGGGGAAGCCAGCAATGAGTTATTTCCGTCTTTCAAAAATTCAGTTAAAGGCTCTATTTCCGAAGCAATTACAGGGAGTCCAGACGCCATGGCTTCAAGTACTACAAGGCCCCAGCCCTCTTTTACTGAGGGGAAAAGAAACACATCTCCTGCATAATACAGATCTTTAATCTTTTCTTCAGGAACATTCCCTAATACATAGATATCTTCATCCGGTTTTAATCCCAGACTTTCCATTTCACTAAAAAATTCTTTGCGGTATTCTCTATAATCAAAAAGAGTTTCTCCACCGCCTATAAGCCAGACAAGCCGCTCTCCTTTACTTATAAAATGTGATCTAGCGATATTAAATGCACTTAGTGTTGTTTTTGTATTTTTCCTCGGTTCTATTCCACCTATAGTAAGTAGCACCTTACACCCTTCAACGGAAAACAATTGTTTTGCTGACTTAACAGCTCTCTTGTTATCAGTGGAACGAAATCTCTCTAGATCAACACCATTAGTAATACGTTCTGACCTTAGTGAATACTCATTCATTAATTCATTTTCCCAGTATTTACTAACAGCAAGTAGATAATCAGGTTGTAATATGCTTTTCAACTGGCACTCTATTAATGACTGTGAAGTAAATTCGTCTAAATGGTGTACCGTCCTCAAAAAGAAGTTAATCAGCCCCTTTTTTCTAATCTCAAGCAATGCATTTGCAGATATACAGTCCTCAGCATGGTAAATATCATATACCTCCTTATTTGAACTCAGGTAATCAATATAATACTGAATATAGGCATGTATCTTTTCATCCATACTGCTAAAATTATCTTTAGGACAGGGTATAAGCGTATAAGGAACTTCTACTTCTCTAAAAAAACCTTTATCTGTTTCCAGAGCATATACATGAACGTTATTGTTAAGCTGTTGTAATTTTTCAGCCAGGCAAAGTGTATGTACAACTCCACCACGCGGTTTGGTCGAATATGTAAAAAGGGCAATATTAAGTGCTTGCATCTATTACCTCTAAATTCTCAAGCCTGGAAGTTAAAAACCTTATTCCATAAAATATCCCGATGGCAACATCTGCACCTGAAGTTTCACCCATTTTTAACAGAATTTTTGAATGATTTGCTACTTCTTCGGGAGTCTTTGTTAATATGGAATATATAAGTTCTAATTCAGCAAGGGGACAAATACCTTCACATGCTTCCCTAATCATGTTTAAACTAAATACTGTAGTTTTATCTATTGCATTTTTATAAATTGTTTCGGCAGCTTCGTTAAAATATTTCTCTTCATTATGTCCGTTACCCTTTAACATCTCATTTCCTATTTTAAGACTCAGAATAAGCCCTGCAAAAAAATCATCACATGAAGGCGTGAGCCCGGGGCCCAAACCTATTATTGACTTAGAACTATTCTCAACAGCTTTTAAATCATAGGAATACAGACCCCACATTGTTTGCTCTATTCCCTGTCTTGCTTTTACAACAAATCCCTCCTCAGAGGATTTTAAAAAAAGGTCGATTGAACCCATAAGTTCTACATTTTCAAGTAAAGGGACTAGCCCTTCCCTGCTTGGACTTGTATAAATTGTATCTCTAAGGATTCTTAGGTTAAGCATTATCGTCTCAAGCTCTAGGACAGTACTGAATTCCGGCACATCGGGTGCAGTCCATTTAGATATTTCTTCAATGCTTTTTATGGTAAATTTATCACCTATTAAAATATTATTTTCATGAATCGTAACATTCATCCCTTCTTGAATACCAATGGATTTAAAACTAAATTCGGGATCGGGTTCTTCAATAACTATAGAATTTACCGATATATATTCTCCGTACTTAAGTATCCTTAATAAATTATCGTTTTCGGTTTTTATATAAAACGAGTTATCAAAAACACTATCAATGGTTGCAATGCATTTCGTCTCTAAAAGAGTTTCATAAGCATTAATTCCTATTGAAACTGCATTTAATGAATTATTAGCGTTTTCGTTCACTTGTAACATAACTTTGTTGAAATAGGACTTAAAATATTGGGTTGATTAATTATTAATCAAATTTTTTCCATTTAGGGCGGTCAACGCCTGAATATGCACTCTTTAATATAATTTTTTTCCGGATTGTCCAGGGAATTGCGAGATAAACAGGTACAAATACCTTTCTCCAGAATAAGGGGATAATTCCATTCTCCGTTAAGGGTTTCGAAGCACAGTCACTGTATCGGTTTGCCATATCTTCTGCGGCTGATTGCATTAAATATTTTTCAGCATTTTTTCTTAACCATACACCGAATGAGTTAGTTTCTGACAATTAATTGCTCCTCGTATAAAATAATAATTAACATTATAAAATTATTTTTTTGCTAATTCTCTTAACCCCGCCTGCGCCGCAAGGGCAATAGGTTCCATCAATGCACCAATCGGAGGTGAATAAACATTCTCCATCCATGCAAAATCTTCTAATGTAGCACCTCGTTTAATTGAAAATGAAAGGAAATCAGCCCTTTCTTTGATACCTTCACCTCCAGCCATCTGGGCTCCAAGGACTTTATGAGTATCAGGGTCAGCTATAAGTTTTACTCTCATCATTGTAACTCCAGGGTAGTATCTCGCCCTGGATATCCCTTTTGAAAAAGCGACTATATGAGGAATACCGAGTGCCTTATGAAGTGTTTCACCAAGTGAAACCCCACCAATCTGTACTTTCCCACCTACCATACCCCATGGTACATATACAGGATCATAAGACCTCTCGTCTCCAGCAGCATTTGCCCCTGCAATCCTTCCCTGGGAATATGCATGACTACCTGATAAACCCTGTATTGGTATTTCAGTAACACCGTGAACAACCTCGGCACAGTCTCCTGCAGCATATACGCCTTCTGTACTTGTTCTCATATGGTCATCTACAAGTACACCTCCGGTTGAACCAAGTTTTACACCGGCTTCACGTGAGATACTGTTATTTGGCTTTTTATGAGAAGCGATTATTACCACTTCACAATCAATTTCTCCCTCAGAAGTTACTATTGATTTTACTCTTCCGTTTTCACCCTTTATTTCATTTACCTTGGTTGCAAAATGCATAGTTGCACCCATCTCTTCTATAGATTCCTGAACTGGTTCCATAATATCCGGGTCTGCAACTTCAGACATAAGCCATCCTCCCTCATCAACCAGGTGAGTTTCAAGCCCTCTGTGGGCAAGGTTTCCAGCCATCTCAATGCCAAGCGGAGTTGCACCTATCACAACAATCTTTTTTATTGTATCAAGTACTTTATCAAATTCCATTGCACCCCTGATATTCTTTACGTAATGTACTCTTTCAAGATCAATACCGGGTATATCAGGTTCTGTATATTCAAATCCTGTTGCAATTACCAGCCGGTCCCATGAATGCTCTTCGGATCCGACCATAACGACCTTTTTTTTCAGATTAATTCCTGTAACTTTTGTGTTGTAGCTTATATTAATTCCGATTTCTGCATAATGTTCTGCAGTCTGAAGAAACAGGTTTTTAAAATCCGGTATTTCCTTTCCATGTACAAAAGGTATGCCGCAGGGACTATAGGCAACATCCTCAAATTCAGTAAACAGTTTTATAGAAGAATCAGGAGCAAGGCCCTTTATAGTAGAGGCAGCAGAAATACCTCCCGCTCCACCACCTATAATAATAAATTTTCTTTTATCTTGACTCATCCAGGTCTCCTATATCTTCAACTAAATTTTATAAAACATTTATTAATATTATTATCTGCATCACTGACTAAGGCTTTTAGTTTTTATAAATTTCTTAAACTTTACAGGCTTTGCCCCGTTCGTATTTTCATATTCAGGGAGTGCTGAGCATTCACCACAGCTAACACAACCTGCTACACTGCTTTTTGAACCACCCTCATAACGTGAAAGAATCTTCGCTGCTTCGGCATATATATATTCCATCGTTTTAGCATCAGGCGGTTTTACATTTTCCATTGGTGTACCGGCAATAGGCCTGAATGGCACAATAAATGGATAAACACCTATTTCTGCACATAATGCTGTACCTTCTAAAACTGTTTCTATTTTTTCACCCATTCCGACAAGTACATATGTACTTACTGACCATCTTCCAAAAACTTTTACTGCTTCTTTCCAAGTTTCTATGTATTTATCGAGCCCGATTATAGCTTTACCTGGAGTTACATTTTTAAAAACTTCAGGATCAAATGTTTCAATATGTACACCTAGTGCATCCACACCTGAAGATTTAAGTTTTTGGAGCCAGCCTAAATCTTCAGGGGGAATAATCTGTAGCTGGATAGGCAGTCCGGTCTGTTTTTTTACTTCGGAACATATCTCAGCATATTTTGTAAGTGCTTTTTCTTCATCGGGGGCAACACCTGAAGTAAAGACAACATTGGAAATACCATCTAATTCCTTTGCCATCTGTATTGTTTCGACCAGTGCTTTTACATTTTTATATCCAACTGTACTACGGTCCTTAAGCGTAAGTTCTATACCGCAAAACTTGCATCTTCTTTCGTCCATCCAGAAATCACAAGTCTGAAGGAGAGTCGTGGCAAAAGTAGTCGGGCAATGTAAAAGCCCGATTTTTTGCATAGGAATCCCTGCAGAAGTTTTACGGCTGTAGTATTTACCCTCGTCCATAAACTCTACTTGGACAACTGCTACTTCATCACGAAATATCCAGTTTTCACCGTTTATCTGGTCAAGAGAATAAGGAGATGATCTTACAAAATCTCCGATTACAGGAATATTGGCATCACCTTCTGGAAGAAATTTAAGATGTATCCCCCCAGTAGGCCCTGCGCCACCACTCCTGATATGTTTTGTATCAGGAATTCTCAAACCGTAACTCTGCAACTCTACTTTCAGGGTCCTTAAGTCCATTGTAAACCCCCAATGTCTTTATTTATAATAATCATACAGTCTACAAACAACGTATACTTTAAATAAACTACTACCATCTATTGATGGTATTTCTATTTGGACAAATATAAAAAATTAAAACTACATAGTCCAAGTACTAAACATCATGGCACCTGCCCTGTGATGTTCTATAACAATATCCAGAATATCAGTAGGATGAATAGGCCTGACACCCTCGATAAAATTTGCTTCGTTCTGACCAAGAAGCGCTGCTGCTGAAAAACGACAAGCAAGTACATCTATACCCTCACCTAACATTCTATTAACAAGATTAGGATAAAGCTGAATTCCAGCACCATATCCGTCCTCTCCTACAGTCGGCCATCCCCTGTATACTGGTATACCTGAAGCAGGTCCGTAAAAAAGAACTGTAGTTTGATACCCCTTACTTTTTGTTCTTATTGCGGTAAGCATATTAATACCAGCCACAGAACCTTCATATGGAACTGAATGTATAAGGAACAAAGCCTTTTCGCCTTCCTTGGCCTTATGATCAGGGTAAAGCTTTTCCTCGTAATCCACTAATGCCTGACCCGCTTTGGGTCTTTCACTCTTTACTCTATCTGCTGCCATTTTCATGACCTCCTATAAATATTTTTATATTATCTCCGGATTTTAACCGGGAACTTTTTTTCTATTTTATTAATAATTTTTATTAACACCCTATCTTCCCACCGTAGCATTATTCTCCACTTTTAACAATCTATATTTTATAATTTTAATAAATATTTTCTTTCCTTTAGTGAACAATCTCAGTGCCCCCTTTACTATTTAACGCCTTAACGGTTGATTTTGCAGAGGTTATTAATACACGTTCACCACCTTCCTCGAGGAACTTAATAGCTGCCTGCATCTTGGGCCCCATACTCCCTGGGGGGAAGTGACCTTCTTCTAAATATTCTTTTGCCTCCATCATTGTCATTCTTTTAATATTTTTTTGTTTTGAAGTACCGAAATTAAGAGCTACCTGTTCTACAGGAGAAACCATAATAAGTGTTTTTGCTTTTGTGAGTATGGCTAGTTTTTCAGAAACCAGGTCTTTATCAATTACAGCACCTACTCCTCTTAGTTCACCATTTCTTTTACGTACCACGGGTATACCACCGCCGCCGCATGCTACAACTATAAAATTTCTTTTTATCATCTCTACGATCTCTTTTTTCTCTACAATATCTATCGGATCAGGTGAAGGTACAACCCTCCTGTAACCCCTGTTTGAATCTTCTTTCATCAACCAATTTCTTTCCAGGGCGAGTATTTCAGCGGTTTTTTTATTAAAAAACGGGCCTATATATTTTGTAGGGTTCTTAAAAGCATCATCCTTTTCATCAACGACTACCTGGGTAACTATTGATGCAATTGGCCTATCAATATTGTTCTTAGTCAAAAAACTTCTTAATGTTTGAACAATCATGTAGCCAATCTGCCCCTGGGTCATTGCACCGCATACATCAATTGGCATTGGCGGCACTATCTCCGGCCCTGATTCCTGCTGGATTAATAAATTGCCAATCTGTGGACCGTTGCCATGAGTTACAATTATTTTGTAATCCTGTTTTATCAATTTGACCATTTCCCTGCACATATTTTTTGTACGTAGGAGCTGGTCTTCATAGCTGTCATTACCGTTTCCACCGGTAAATGCGTTTCCACCAAATGCAAGTACTGCAAGTTTCACTATACACGCCCTCCATTTGAGAGACGGCTTGTAATCCACCCTGAAGCCCTTGCTACCTGTGCATTTGTTGAAAGAACAAGTACACCTGCATCTCTTAATTTTTTCTCCTGAAGTTCCCTGTTTTGTATGTCATCCCCTGTGCCGCATACATGAGTTATAAAAGCCAGGGACCTATTTTTCTTTCCGGCTATCTCATTTGCTTTTATTATTGCCGGAAGCAGGTCTCCTGCAGGATCAGGACTTGATCCGTAACCTAGTACGATATCGAACAGGATAATTGCAGTGGAAGGGTCATTTGCTTCTTGGATAATTCTTTCGCCTCTAAGTGTTGCATCAATCATTGGATGTGGACGACCTACGGTAAACTCCTCTTCACCCAGGTCTATACAGGAATTTTTGAAGCTTTTATTAGAATTATTTAATAGATGTTCACTTGATAACGGGGCATTTGAATATATGTCACCTAATGTTTTAGTTAAAATCTGCTGAGCTTCATAGCAAAGTGTACCCCCGGAAAACATTCCCCTTAAATATTTTTGCTTTGGATGTACTGATTTTAAATATTTTCTTGAATATTTTTTCCAAATATCATCGGAAAGGTCAATCTGCTTTGCCTTTTTATTATCACTGAGCGTTACAGCTAATAATGAAAGTTCCTCAAGTGTTTCTGTAGAATAGATGTTTTTATCAGTAATTTTATAGGAGTTATCACCTAAAAGGCACATAGCAAAGGGTTTTTTACTTTTCTGTACAGTCTCAATAATTTTTTCAATTACACCACTCGATGCCGGTTTTGATACAAGTAAAATATATTTTGTATTCTTATCTCGTTGAAGAAGTTTTATTGCCTCAAGTGTCATTAGTCCCCCAACCTCTGCAGTCAGGTCCCTGCCTCCAACACCAATACCATGTGAGATACCAAGTCCCCAGTTATGTACCAGGCTTACTACCTCCTGCAGGCCTGTTCCAGCTGCAGCAACAACACCAATCGGGCCTCTTCTTACTATATTTGCAAAACCAAGGCATGTACCGTTAATTATAGCTGTACCGCATCCGGGTCCCATCATTAATAGGCCTTTATCCCTTGCCCTTTGCTTTAGTTCTATTTCTTCTTCAACACTAAGATTGTCACTGAATAGAAACGTATGAATGTTGTTATTTATGGCCCTTGCGACTTCAAGTTTGGCAAACTCACCCGGGACAGAGATTATTGCCATATTGGGCTGGTTAAGGGAATTATACGCTGATTCAAAACTCTTATACTCTATATTTTCTTCGGTTGTTGTCTGCAGGGATAAAAGAAAAGAATCAATACTATTTATTGCATCCTGGGCAGTTTTTTTTGTTTCAGCTTCCACGGCAACAATTAAATCATTCGCGCTGATTGAATCGGGGAACTTCCCAATAAGGCCTGCTTCCCGAAGCATTATTAAATTCGCCTCTGTAGCCATGATTGCAGAAGCTTTATTGATCCCGCCAAGAGATGAAAGCTCCTTGCTGATCTGCATAAGCTTCATTGAATCCTGATAGTAATTTTGTCGAACAGTATTTAATACTACCAATGCATACCTCTTAATTTTTATGTCTTCTATAACACTATGCTGCTAATCTGTATCTTTTCCCGAATTCATTTATAGCTTTTGTAAAACATTCATAAGGGGCTTTTACAATCCCTGCCCCGATCTGCCCAACACCACTGCTCCGGTGGACAACTGCACTGTTTATACTTGGCAGAATTGTTGTATCTACTACTTTTCTTACATCTATTCCTAATGGAGTACCCCTAAAATCTAGGGATGGGATTGCAAACTTTGAATTACTAGTTGTAGTTATAAGGGCCATTTCATTTGTAATATTGACTGCATCTTTAAAACCTCCACCTGCAAATGAAGCCATGGATGGTGCAGCAGCAATGGCGAACCCGCCAAGTCCCATTGTTTCAATTATCGAACTGTCCCCAATATCCGGTGCACCATCTTTAGGTCCGTATCCCGGATTATAAAGTGCATCCGGAAGGTAAGGTGATTTTGTTATAAACCATTTATCCCCGAGCCCACTTACCCTGATTCCAAAATCAGTTCCATTTCTCGACATTGCAGTTACAAGCGTACTATCATTAACCCCATGAGCAGCATCCATTGCAAGTTTGCATCCGGTCATTGTAAAATTAAGAAAAAAATGGCTGTTAGCCGCCATAAATTTATAAACACCAAGAGCAGTATTTCGTGGTATTCTTAAAGAAAATATTGGTTCAACCATACTTTTTATAAAAATATTAGTACAGGCACCGTGACGGTTATGACATTCATCTCCCATTTGGATACCCTGGGAAAGAATATTCCATATAGAAATTCCACCTGAATTTTTTACTGCTTTTTTTATAACAGGAGCAAAAACATCCCTTATCCAATTAAGACGTGTTAATGTTTCTTTTCCGAAAGTACCAAACCAAAGGACCTGGCCTCCACCTTCATTAAAAGTTGAAAAGGCTTTCTTACCACTTTTTATATCTTCTGTGATAATTACTGGCATTGATGGGGATATTATTCCCGTCATAGGCCCTACGCTGTCATGATGATGATTTGGAGATAGTGTAATTTTATTTTTTTGTAAAAGTTTTTCAGCACCTGATTCGTTCTTTGCAAGCCCTTCAAATATTAATGCCCCTTTAACTGCCCTCTTAGTGGGATGGCACATCCTTCTCCAACTTATTGGTGGGCCGGAATGAAGTATTGTAGTTGGAGTCATTCCTGGTATTACATTTAAAGCTGTATCTACCCCTATAAATACAGGTTCTGTATCCAAAAGTTGATCTAATGCATAGGAATTAGCATTATCAATTATTGTTGGAAGGTCTTTTATTTTATTATCCTCATTCTTATTTATGAAGTTGCAATTGAAAGAACCCAGATTAATTTTGCTGGGACTTTACCTGTATTTTTCCAACCATGATTTAAATGGGTTTTAAAATGCAAACTATCACCCGATTTTAAATAATATGTTTTTTTATTTATATTGAATTCCATCTTCCCCTGCAGGCAGTAAACAAGTTCCTCCCCCCTGTGACTCATACTCTTTTTTCCGCTTGAGGCTCCTACCTTTACCGTCGCGTATGCTGCAGTCATAATAAATTTTCCATACTTAGTAGCAGAAATACCCTGCAGTTCTAAACCTTTTTTAAAGGTAAATATAGTTTCGCGCTCTTTAGATTTAGTAAGATATGCATCTTTTGTCTCTGCTTCTTCTTCTACAAAATTGCTTATTTTCTTTCCAAGGGCATCCGATATTTTCATCATGGTAGTAATTGTGGGCTGTATACCATTAGATTCAATTTTGTGAATTGCAGCTGCCGAAATTCCTGACCTATGAGACAGATCTTTTAAAGACCACCCCTTATCAACTCTGATGGTTTTTATTTTTTCACCTAATCTTGCAACAATCTGTTCTATCTTCTCGTTTTGTTTAACCATTAATCACCCTCACGGATTCTGAAGCATTTATGCCAATATATGGGTGTGCATTAAGGTCCCAAAAAAGTTCTTTTTTTCTGTTTTTAATGAAATAGATTTTTTTACTTTTTGTTACTTTCCCAACACTTTCACATAACAGCCCGTGCATTGTGAATATTTTTTTAACCTTAATGCTGTTCTCAGGCCTAAGAGACAGCACAAAACCGTAACTTGGAAAGGTAAGTAGCCATTTGTCCAGTGAAACGCTCTTAGGTACGGATATATTATCTATAAATATCTCAGCACCTTTTTCAGAACACTCAAGCAACATTAATATTGAACCTATAGCGCCTGCCATACTAATATCCTTGGCAGTATCTGCTAGTCCTTCTTCAGCAATTGTTGGTAATATTTCTAGCTGTTTTAGTAGTTCTTTCTTTTTTAATTCACTAGATGAGTCCCAATAGTTGTTATCCTGTATAAATTTGCCAATAGGGTTTGTCACCATGAGTAAATCATCACCATCTGTTGCATTAAAACTTGTTAACAGTTTTTTTGCCTTTCCGAGAATTGATACTACAAGTGCGGACTCTTTTGATTCACTATTTATGTGACCACCAACAACAGGCACGCCATATCTAGTTGAATTATCATAAATACCGGAAAGAACCTCTTTTATTTCTTTATTATTAGAAGAGAAGAGTACATCGAGTATTGCAACCGGCCTTCCTCCCATTGCATAAATATCACTTACATTTGTTGAGACTGATGTTCGTCCTGCTAAATAGGGGTTTGATTTTAATAGGGGCTGATAAACACCCTCTGCAGCTAAAAGCAGATATTCACCACTATTTCCTATAGCAGCTGCATCATCACCAAGAAATACATTTTTTCCTTCAATATTTACAGTATCAGGTAAAAAGTTCCATAAATTAGCTATAGCAGTCTTTTCTTTAAGTTGCGGTGAGGACTGTAAATTTTGAATCAGGTCTTTCATTTCAACAAATTATCTTCACTATTAAATGATTAAGCTTTCTTCAAGTCAGCTTCCATCAACTGATGGGGTTTTCCATGATGAGAAAACAGCTCTCCCTTTGGATGCCAATCGAGTCTTTTAAAAAATTTCACATTTTGTGGTTGAACGTATGCCAGGAACTTGGTACATCCCCTGGTCTTAACAGACTGTACTGCAAATCTTACAAGATTATAACCAACTCTGCCGTTCCGGAATCCTACTGCTGCACTCAGTCGTCCACCAACCCATGTATCACCTTCTGGGTTATAACACCTCACAGCACCAACCATTTTACCAGTAGAATTTTGCACGGCTGCTATATGTATCGCATCCTTGTCATATTCATCAATATCTGTCTCAGCAAATATCTTTTGTTCTTTGACAAATATATCATTTCGAATTTTGTAATACTCTTTTAACTCTTCATCGCAGTCTATGATCTTAAATTCATATTCAGCCATAATTCGAAATAATTAAATGCACATTTACTATAATTGACATGATATCAATTATAGTAGATGAAGTCAATCATTTCTTTGACTGCCTATTTAATATTATTTTTGAACAATAATATTATTGTTTTTTTGAACAGATATTAATGTCTTAGATGATATATATAATTGTACTTAGCATATACATCCCACATTAGCGTACTATTATTATTGCTTATAATACATTTCTTAATATTCTTTGTGTTGTAATATTCTTACAAACTCAACTAATATCAATTTTATTTTTATAGTAACAGCAACTCCATATTTTCTTTCTATTTAAGGCATTGCTATTAAAACTTGACTTAAATGTCGCTTTTCCTCTATACTGTAAATATTAACTATAGGAAACTCCTGATGCCTATTTACGAATACAATTGCATTGACTGCAATAAAATCGTTTCAATACTCTTTCTTAGTATTTCTGAAGCAAATAATGAAGAATCTTGTTGCCCAGATTGTGGCAATAAAAACCTGACACGTGTTCTTTCCGGAGTTTCAGTGCTCAAAGGAAAATCAGAACTGAGAACTACAAAACCTGCAAAATCTTATAATAACGATTCCAAATCACTCGCTGATACAATGAAAAGAGAAAACTCAAAATCAAAGCAAGATTACGGTGATGACTTTAAAGAAGTTGCTTACAGACTTGAAAAGGGTGAAAACGCAAATTCAATAGAAAAGAAACTCAGAAAACGTGTTGGTGAAGAAATGGAAACACATTAGTAAGAGAAAATTTTAAAAATTAAAATTTAGCAGGAGGCGCATTATGGATATTAAAAGAAAGAAGTTATTTGACAATCACAGTCATATAGGACCAGTACCAGGTTTTGCTTATTACGGATTACCCGAAGCAGTAAAACCCACCACGGATTATCAGACTACAGAAGAATATATAAAAGGTATGAATAAACACAAAGTAGACAGAGCACTTGTTATGTCTAATTATGGTTTTCCAGATTCAGCGCAGCCTTTTGGTCTTAACCCACTTGTTGCAGAAAGTGCTGAAACATCACACGATCGTATGCTTGGTGCAATCTGGGTATCAGCTCTTCCAAAAGACAAAGAACGGACTGAAGAAGCACTTAAACTTATTGGTGAGAAGGGAATGATTGCCCTAAAAACCACATGCCTACTTGGCGGTACATTTAACCCTGGAGAATGGGACGATGAATCTAAAGAGCTTTGGAAAATGATCCTTGATGCAGGAGCAAAACACGATATGCCTCTACATATACACACCAGCCCTGGCGGAGGTTCAGATATTGACAATGCCATTGCTCTTATTAAAGAGTACGGGAAAACCAATAAAATACATGTTGTTCATATGGGCGGCGGCGTTAGCGGCCATATAAAATTTGTACCCCAGTTCTTTGACCTGATCAAAGAAGGATACCAGGTATATACAGACTCATCATGGGCAGTTGGATTCGGATCAACGTGGATACTAAAGGAAATTGAAGAAAGAGGCCTTGGTGCAGATCGGTTCTTATTCGGATCAGATATTCCCTGGAGTGATTTTGCATCAGAGTACTGGAAAATTGAAGGTGCTGAGATTTCAGAAGAATTAAAAGAAAATATTTTCTGGAACAATGCTGAAAAACTTTACAGTAAATTCTGGTAAATGAGTTTATCTTATAAAAAATACTAATTAACCTGGGAATTGTAATAATTTTCAGGTTTTTTAGTCTTAACTAATTGAATTAATAAGATTAATCTACCATTCAAGAAGTATTAATCCCGTTTTTTAAACCCCATAAATTAAATTAGAAACAAATAGAAAATACAACAAAATTCTAAAACTTCCCCTTTACATTGATAATAAAAATGTTTTAAAATAAATGGGACAAGATGGTTCCAGGAGGAATGTTATATGTCTAACGGAAATTCAGAATTCAGTGCGCCGGGTGGTAGCAGTCCATCAGGTGGTTCCAACAGTTCTTCCGCCAATTCGGAAGGTATGTTCGCCTGGACAAGTGAAATAAACTCTCAGCAGTGGAAAGCATTTATAGCAGCATTTCTTGGCTGGACCCTGGATGCTATGGACCTTCTTATTTTTGCTTTTGCAGTTTCCAGTATTGCAAAATCATTTGATTTAACTGCAACTCAGGTTTCTTTCCTATTTTCAGCAACACTTCTAGCTTCTGCTTTTGGAGGAGCTTTTTTTGGAATTGTTTCTGACTATATAGGAAGGGTAAGAGCCCTAACCTATACAATCCTTTTGTATTCATTAATGACAGGTATTAGTGCTTTCTCCCCGGACTGGATGTTTCTACTTGGGTGCAGAATACTCTTGGGTCTCGGCATGGGTGGAGAATGGGCATCAGGAGAAGTCCTAGTTGCTGAATCCTGGCCTGCAAAACACAGGGGAAAGGTTATTGGTATGGTACAAAGCGGCTGGGCAATTGGTTATATACTTGCCGCACTCCTCGCAACTTTCACAATTCCTCATTTTCATGAAGGAGTTATGTATAAGATACCGTTACTGAATATTGAACTTGATGGAGTAAACCTTGGATGGAGAATATTATTTTTAATAGGGATTGTTCCTGCATTCCTTGTATTTTATATAAGACGCCATTTAAATGAACCAGAAATCTGGAAGCAAACAGCCAAAAAAAGGGCAGCTGGAGAACTAAGTGAAAAAGGCCAGGAATTTACACTTGGCCAGATATTCCGGCCTGACCTTATTAAATACACTGTTCTTGCAGTACTGCTGACAAGCGCCTGTATGATCGCTTACTGGGGCCTTTATTTCTGGATACCCGAATTTCTTTCACAACCTGTAGAAGAAGGTGGTGTTGGTCTTGGCCCTAAAGGTTTTATTTGGCTGATACCAGTCAATATAGGTGCATTTATTGGCTGTAATATGTTTGGTTATATAAGTGACAGATATGGAAGAAAACCGGTATTTATTTCATTCCTACTGGGTATGGCTGTTGTAGTTTATCTGTTTGGAAATGCAGACAGTTTAACGGATGTATTAATACTTGGTCCTTTTGTTGGTTTTTTTGGCACAGGATTTTATTCTGGATTTGGAGCTTTATTTTCTGAAATATTCCCCACACGTGCAAGAGGAACAGCTCAGGGATTCAGCTACAACATGGGTCGCGGCGTCTCTTTCTTTGCACCACCGATGGTAGGATACATTGCTAGCCTCTACGGATTTGGACATGCCCTTTTTACAGTTTCCTTATTCGCAGTAGTAGCAGCCATAATAGTTATGGCATTTCCCGAAACCAGGGGAAAACAGCTCGATGTAGAATAATTTTTTGTCTTTAAGAACATAATACCCTGTGTTAAATTGTTCGGATTATAGAATATCTAATTGTAGGAGTATTTATGAAACTAATTAAAACAGTTGTTTACTCTTTTTTATTGCTAATGATTATTGCAGGATTTTCTAATGCACAGCAGATGTATATATATCCCAATAAAGGACAGTCAGAATCACAAAAGAACAAGGACATGAGCCAATGCAATACATGGGCTATCAATCAAACGGGTTTTGATCCAGCAGCTCCTTACTATCCTTCAGGATCTGGACCAAGACAGCCATCCAGAAAAGATGGAATATTTGAAAGTACTGCCAAGGGAGCCATACTTGGAACAGTAATTGGAGCAATTGCAGGAAATACCGGTAAAGGTGCTGCTATCGGTGCTTCATCAGGCGCAATAGTTGGTGGTTTTAATAAATACGACGAAAAAAAGGAAAAAGAACACTACCAAAAACAATACAACGAACAGCAGTCCAGGGAATATGCAGCCAAGAAAGGAAACTACGACAGAGCTTATAAAACATGCCTCGAGGGAAGAGGTTATACAGTTAACTAAGGAGATAGAAGATGAATACTTTTAAACTATTTGCAATAATAGTATTGATGTCAGCTATAGCATATACCCCACTGCATTCAGAAGATTTAAACAGCATTAACCCTATGATATGTTCGGTAAATGCAGTAAATGAATGCGTTGCATGGGGCGGCTGTGAGACTGTGAACCCATATGTTGCTAATGTGCCTACTTTCCTAAATATTGATATAGCAAATAATAAAATTACAAGTGCAATAAACTCTCATAAAAATAAAAGTACAGATATTGAGAGAGTAGAAATAATCGATGATCTTATAACGCTCAGCGGTGCAGAACCTGAGAGTAAATATCATGAAGATAAATTTGGCTGGGTTATGACAATTGTGAAAGGTACCGGTCAGATGGTGCTTTCAGCTAATTCATATGATTCTGCATTCGTTATATTTGGTAGCTGTGCACATATGTAAATGGTGTTAAGTCAGGATTTTCTCTTTAAGGCAATACTCAAAATAATGTATCCAAGTGCTGCTGCGATAACTGAACCAAGCAGAATTCCAATCCTGCTTTCTTCAATATATTCTATACCCTCATTTTCATAAGCTAGTGATGAGATAAAAAGGCTCATTGTAAAACCAATACCGCATAATGCTGACACACCATAAATACTAAGCCAGGTTGTCCCCTCGGGCATTTTGGCAATACCAAGTTTATTACCGATATAAGAAAACCCAAAAACCCCTATTTGTTTACCAAATATTAAACCAGCAGCAATCCCAATAGGGACAGGGTCAATTAACGACGAGAAAGTAACACCTGAAAAAGAAACTCCCGCATTGGCAAATGCAAATACAGGCAGAATAAAATATGCAACTGTTGGATGAAGATCGTGTTCAAGTTTTACAAGAGGAGAATGAGCTTCGTCCTTTTCATTACTCTTATCATACATTGGAATAAAAAAGGCCAGAACAACCCCGGCAAGTGTTGCGTGTACTCCCGATTTAAGAACTGCCACCCAAAGAATAACACCAAGTAAAATATAAGGTGTAAGGCTCTTTACCCTTTTTTTGCTCAAAATAAATAATGATAATATTACCGCTGCAGCGACAATTAAGGACAATATTGATATGTTAGCACTGTAAAATAAAGCAATTATAACTATTGCCCCTATATCATCGAAAATAGCTAGAGATGTTAAAAATATTTTTAGGGAAATTGGTGCCCTGGTTCCGAACACTGTTATTACACCCAGTGCAAAAGCTATATCTGTAGCTGCTGGGATTGCCCATCCCTTTATACCAATACTGTCATTTATATTGAAATAAATATAAATCAAAGCCGGTACTACCATACCACCAACTGCACCAAGCAGAGGCATTACTATTTGAGAACGGTTTGACAATTCTCCTTCAAGAAATTCTCGTTTAAGTTCAAGGCCAATGAGGAAAAAGAAAACGGCCATAAGGCCGTCATTTATCCACAATAATAGAGGTTTTGCTATTTCAAGTTTGCCAATTTGTATAGCAACTGGGACATCAAGAAAATAGTTGTAAAAAACAACAAGATTTGTATTGGCAAATACCAGCCCAAGTATGGTTCCGATGAGCAACAATATTGCACCGAAGGCTTCAAGTTTAAAAAATTCCCTTAAATAACTAACCATGTTTTGTAATAAGTTTTATAAATTTTCGAAAGTTCTTAGATCGGATTCCAGCTGTTTTAGTATATTCTTAAGCGCTTCATTCCAGCCTTCAACTAACGAATTTGGTGTTCTGCTAGAAATAGCAACGCTCTGATTATAAACATTTGAGTACGCAAGTTCTGCATCATCAGATGAATCATCTATGAGAAAAAATTGCATGTTCAAAACTGCCCGCGGTTCCTCTGAGTTAGAAAAATCTCCATAAATATCAACTAATTTTGAATCAAGAACGTATTTAGAGTTAATAAGGTTATTTACAGGAAGCACCTCTTTATAAATACCAGCACTGCTCAACCATTTATATATTTCAGAAGTTACAAGTGAGCCAACTCCCTTGTAGAACTGGTTGTAATAATCCGAAATAAATTCATCAGGTCCAATCTTGTAGTTAAAATCCCTGTGATGATACGCATGGTTAACGTCAGTCCTTTCGATCTTTATATAGTTTATACCCTGATTGTTATTTACCTTGATTTCATTTATCACATCAAAAGTGTAATAATTTTTTGTAGGGTATTCTCTTTTTAATCCCGAACAACCAATTAAGAGAAGAACCAGTACAATAGGAATTAATTTATTCACTTTTATTTTCTCCAAAATTTATTTTTGGCGGAGGTTCACCAAACAAAATCCATGCGGGGTCCTGCTTTCCGGTATTAAGAAGCTCATTTAAATCTGCTGAGATTCCCCTAATATCCCTGATAATTGACTGTACCTCCGTCTGTTCAGACAGACCGAACCTTCTAAAATCTTTAGTAGTATTGTTTAAAGTAGCTACAGTCTGTTCCATAGAAGATAAAACCTTTTGAAGTTTATCGTCCATTTCTTCGAAATTCACTTTAGACAAATTTTTAACCGTTATATTTATATTTTTTCCAAGTTCCTTGAAATTCATATCAATTAGTGCTCTGCTTACATCTTCAATAGCCTTTGTAAGAAGTGTAATTGTGCCAGGTTTAGAGGGAATATAGGTGTCAAAAGGTGTCCAGTCTATAACGAGAGGCTGATACTGATCGGGGTCGATAAAAACAATATTTAAAAATCCTACTCCGGTAACACCCTGAGAGGATAATTCAATTCTCATACCATTACCAATATCATCTTCAATAATGGCCTGCAATGTATCCTTTTCATCACCACCCTTAAATACTGGATAACCTCTTTCAATCAATTGTTTAACTACAAGATCCATATTATCCCTGTTTTTAAGGCTCCCAATTTTATCGGGGAATATTTCGGAACGGACTAAAACATAGTTAAGGCCAGTGTCATAGTCATTAAATACAAACCCTATCTCACTTACATTACCAATCTGGACTCCCTGGAATTTTAGCGGTGCACCTACTTCCAGCCCCTGTACAGACTGATCAAAATAGGATTCGATAATTATTTTTTTCTTAAGGAATTTACCGGCACCGAATACAATAACCCCTGTTACTATCAAAAGAGCACCAAGAATTACAAATAAACCAACTTTAAAATATGATTTTGATTTCATCCTCTACCTTTAATTACTAGTTTCACTTTCCCTGTTAAAAAATTGCTTGACCCATGGATTATCGGAGTTGTCCTTTAAATCATGCGGGTCCCCTTCGGCAACAATTTTTTTCACCCTCTTGTCCAACATTATAACCCTATTTGCAATTTTATAAATGCTCATAAGTTCGTGAGTTACTACTACAAATGTAATATTTAAATTTTCAGAAAGGTTTAATATTAAGTCGTCAAGTTCAACAGAAGTTATCGGATCGAGGCCCGCTCCTGGTTCATCAAAGAACAAAATCTTCGGATCAAGAATCATAGCCCTTGCTACAGCAACTCTTTTTTTCATTCCGCCGCTTATTTCTGATGGCAGTTTATGTTCAGAACCCGTAAGGCCAACAAGATTAATTTTCATTCTGGCTACTTCTTCTGCAAATTGGGGTGAAAGATCAGTAAACTCTTCAAGTGGAAGTCTTACATTTTCAAGTACAGTCATCGAACCAAAAAGTGCGCCGCTTTGATAAGCAACACCAATTTTTTTTAATATTTCCAGCTGCTGTTCTTCATCAGCGAGATGAATATCATCTCCATCAATAAGAATTCTGCCGGAGGCAGGTTTATAAAGACCTATAATATGTTTCATTAACACACTTTTTCCGCAACCAGATCCACCAAGAACAATAAATCTTTCGCCTTCATATACATCAAAGCTAATATTATCAATAACCACGTTATCACCAAAAGCCGCAGTAAAATTTTCTACTTTTATTATTGGTTTTTTATCTTCCATTTCTATACACCAAGATAATAATAAACAACACCAAATATACCATCCACAACCACGATCAGTATTATGCCCTTAACAACTGCCTTTGTAGTTGAATCTCCAACAGCGGTAGCCCCGCTCTTAGTCCTTAAACCTTCAAGGCACCCTACCCCGGCAATAATCAATGCAAAGAATATGGTCTTAAATAGTCCGGCAAGCAGGTCAACGTATGTTGCAGCCATTGTTATTTGATTTAAGTATGTAATAGGTGGAAATCCAAGAGAAATCATAACCACAAGGCCGCCAAGCATGGCAAATAATATTCCGAAAATTGTAAGTATAGGAAGCATTACCAGGGTAGCAATAAATTTTGGCATTACGAGAAATCTTATTTTATTTATTCCCATCGTAGTAAGTGCATCTATCTCTTCATTTACTTTCATAGTTCCTATCTCAGCAGCAAAAGCAGAACTCGAGCGCCCGTTTACTACAATTGCAGTCATTAGAGGGCCAAGTTCCTTGAATACAGATAGGACCAGGAGGTCTGCAACAAATATGGTCCCGCCGTATTGAGATAATGGTATTGCGGATTGAAATGCTATTACAAGGCCAACAAGAAAATTTACCAATGCAATAATAAAAATGGCATTAACACCAAGTTTCTCCGAGGTTACAAGAATATCCTTGAAGCGTATTTTTGACGGATTAGTGAAATACCTGAAAAAACCTAACATTACTTCACCAACAAAGGTTATGCTTTCATAACTACTGTCAAGACTCTCCGCAGTTGCTTTACCAATGCCTGTTACAAAATCTTCATTTATTGTTTCTTCTGGCTTTTTTTCATAAACATATTTATCAAACAGATCTACAAGTTTCTGATATTCAGGTGTGAGATTTATTAGTTCATAACTAAAACCCATCTTTGAGGACAGGTCTCGGAGTCTTATAAAGTAGTTAATACCAGGGGTATCTGCATAAGTTATCCTTGAAGAATCAACATTCACTACTTTAGGATTCACTTTTTTTATCTGAGTTTCTGTTTTATTCCAGATATTCTCAACTGTTATAGGATCAAGGCTCCCAATTACTTGTAATTCAAGGAGCTCTGGAGATGAACTTTTAATAAATAATTCAGAATCTGGGGTCTTTAATGCAGACATTGGATAATTATATTAACTATTACTGCAAAATATATAAAAATATTTAGAATAAATAAATATATATAGCAATACAATAATGGTTCATTTTGTTTTTAAATATCTCAATTTGTAAATTTTTTTATAATATTTATTATCTTTTTGAATACCAAAGAAAAAAATAGCAATTAGTAAACCAATTATAATTTAGTTAATAACCATGTATAAAAACATACTATTTTTATTATATATTGTTTTAATTTCATGTGGAGGCGGATTTAAAGATTATCCCGCTACCCCAATAGAAAAGGTTGATTTCCTAAGTCATGCTGAAACTAAAACGGAAAATGGAATTACAGTAACAACCTCAGTTTTAACTCTGGAAGAGTCCGATAAGATATTTGGTGTTGACATGTTTTCAAAAGGTATTCAGCCTGTATGGCTTGAAATCAAAAACAATACTGACTCAGACTATACTTTCCTTCCAATCTCAATTGATCCAGATTATTTTGCACCAAATGAAGTTGCATATTTATTCCAGGGTCTCTTTGGTGGTGGAAAAGTACATCCACAGCTAAGTGAAAGATTTAATAAGTATGGATATGAATTAGATGTAATAAAAGTGGGAGAGACTAAAAATGGATTTGTATACACAAACTTCGATCCGGGTATTAAATATGTAAATATTACGCTCTATAGTGAAGAAACAATAGAAACATTTGTTTTTTACCTTGTTTTGGGTGATGCAAGGGACGAATTCAATGAAATAGACTTTAATATAATATACAGGGATGATGAAATTAAATTATATTACAAGGAAGATGAACTCAAGAAAGCCATACAAGATTTACCCTGTTGTATTCGGGACAATGATTCCAATGAAGAGATATACCCAATAAATTTTGTTTTTATTGGCAATGAAGAAGATATATTTTCATCACTAATAAGGCGGGGATGGGATGTAACTGAACCTTTTTCAGATGTCTGGAAAAAAATAGATATTAAAAAGTATTTTTCTTCTCCACTTTTTAGAACCACACCAATGGAAAACTTTTTCTATTTAGATAGAGACCAGGACGTCAGCATGCAAAAAGCAAGGGCTGTGAATAAAAATAATTTACGGCAAAGAAATGAAATAAGAATTTGGCTTGCACCATTTAAATATATGGACAAAAGAGTATGGTTTGGTTCCATTGTACGGGATGTTGGAACAGATGTTAATAAGTTTAAGGATTTTCTTACTAAGAAAATAGATCCCGATTTAAATGAGACTAGGTCTTTTCTTGTTGAAGATATGGCAGTGTCACAAAATGTGAATAAGATTGGTTATTTACGCAACTCAGAACCTGTAAATAAAGACAATCCTAATATTAACTACAGAAATCAGACATGGTGGTCTGATGGTCTTGTGCTCGTTATGTTATTTGACGACATACCTAATACAATTGGTGACATTACATTTTACGACTGGGAATTTCCAAGTGAATATTTAGAGGAAAATTACAAAAAAAGAATTGATTCATCAAAGACAGAAGAATAATGCTAAAAAAGTTATTGATTATAATAATTATAATATTATTACCCTTAATTCATTCCGGATGTTCAAAGAAATACTGTGGTGTAGGGAATTCGGGCACTGTCGGCTGTCCTTCATACAATCCAATTGAAGAACCAAACAAATATTCTCCTATAATACTTAGAACCCAGTCACAAATTAAAAATAACATTGAAATTTCCACATCTGTTTTAACAGACGATGAGATACAGGAAGTTTTTGGGCTTGAATTGGCAAAAGAAGGAATACAGCCAGTATGGATAAATATAAAAAACAATACGAATAAAGCATATTACCTGGTAAAAATAATTACTGATGAACAGTACTTTACCCCCAATGAAGTTGCCACAATGACATACGTAACATTTGCCATTGATGTAAATGAAGCTATTGACTCTTACGTAAATAATAAATCAATAAAAAGACAAATTCCCGCTAATAGTGAGGTCTCTGGTTTTATGTATACCAACTGGGATCCCGCTTTCAAGTATCTGAACATAGTCCTCTATGGCGAGGAAGATGTTAAAAGTTTTGTTTTTTATCACGAAATACCCGGTTTAAAACTCGATTATCAGAAAGTGGATTTTGATAATCTTTACAAAGATGAAGAAGTTACCGAATTAGAAAATTGTGAAGAACTTGTAGAAGTGATAAAAAATATTCCGTGCTGTACACAGAAAAAGGATGGGAGCGGCGAAAATGACCCGTTAAATTTTGTTGTTATAGGCCAGCCCGACCCTTTATTTGGAGCATTCCTTAAACAGGGCTGGGACGTAACAGAAACTATTAATGTTGGTTCAGGGTGGAAAGCAGCTAAATCTTTTTTCACTCACGAATATTGGAGAACTTCTCCGATGAGTGCTCTTTATTTTTATAACAGGCCACAAGATATTGGACTGCAAAAAGCACGGTCTACAATACATGAGAGAAACCACTTAAGACTCTGGTTGACCCCTTACCTTTACAATGGTAAAACCGTATGGATAGGAGCAATAAGCAGAGATATAGGTTCATACTTTACATGGAAAACAACATGGAAAACTGCTCATGCAATAGATCCAGACATAGATGAGTCCAGGAATTTTCTTATACAGGACCTTTTGTATTCCCAGTCCCTAAAAGAATTCGGCTGGGTTGAAGGTGGAATAAATCCAGCTACAATGGAAAATCCTCATATAAACTTTATGGAACAACCCTGGTGGACTGACGGCAGGCGTGCCGTACTTATTATAAGTGAAGAATTCACATCACTTTATGATCTTGAAGAATTCAGTTGTAATTCAGAATGAAATATTTTTTAAATCTTTTAGAGATTATTAGATTTATACTTTAAAATTATTAAACTTAAATAAAAAATTTATACCGGAGCGATACTAAATGAAAATATTAAACATTTCACTTATTACATTACTTATGTTTGTTTTGTCTTATGGATATGCGTATTCACAGGGAGAAGACAATACGTTTAAAGTTGGCGACGGTTTCCAGTGGACTGCAGAAGTAGTAAAAGTTGACAAGAAGAAGCGAAAAGTAACCCTCAAGGGTGATAACGGCAAGACCAAATCTGTAAAAATACCCAAAGAAATTAAAGGGATTGATAAGATTAAAAAAGGTGATATCCTCGACATTGAAATAGGATACGGACTGGCTATTACACTTGCAAAACCAGGCGAAGAGGTTGGTGAAGCAGTTGCTATGGGCGTAAAAAACAGCAAGGAAGGTGAAAAGCCCCAGACTACAGCTATTGAGACCGTTGAAGTTGTGGGTACAATCAAGACCCTTGACCTTGCTACAAGAAAGGTAACTTTAGTTGGTGATAAGGGGCACACTATTACATTCATGGCAGATTCTACCGTGCATGATTTTGAAACACTAAAAGTCGGAGATAAAGTCCACGCAAAATACATGGAAGAGTTTGCAATAGGTTTTGTTAATAAAAGCAGGTTAGAAAAATAAGAGGCGTAGATATAGATAACACCGTAGAAAAAAACCTATATGAAATAATCTTATATTCCATTAAGGAATTTAAGATGTTTAACTTTATGTGTTCCCTGCTGATACTATTAATCCTTTCAGCAGTTCTTGAAAATTATAAGTATTCATACATTGTCCTTAATATCCTAAGTACAATTGTAATTATTGCTGGGGTCTACGCTGCATCTGAAAATAAAAGGTCTATTTACCTTCTTCTAATTCTCGGGCTTCCCTGGTTTTTGTCCGAATGGCTTTTTCTTACATCAACCAGAACAGTTTTTCTTAGTTTCTTTTTCTTTTTATATGTAACTCTCACCTTGCTTAATATGATTATAAAAACAAAAGAGATTACCCAAAATACACTTTATGGTGCTGTATGTGCGTACCTTCTGCTCGGACTACTCTGGGCATCAATCTACGCGCTTATCAATGAACTATCACCAGGATCTATTTTTGCTGGAAGTGGAGTTACTGGGGAAATGACAACAAATGATATTATATATTTCAGCTATACAACCCTTGCAAGCCTCGGCTACGGGGATATTGCAACCGTAACGCCAGCAGGAAGGATTATGTCAGTCCTTGAGGCGGTAATAGGGCAACTGTTTATTGCTTTTATGGTTGCAAGGCTTATTGGTATCTACACAACAAAATATTTTAGAAAATAACGATAGACTATCCGTCTACAAGTGTACAACCATCAATATCAACAGTACTGTTTGAGCCTTCATTTATAGCATCATCAGCACCTCTAATAGTGCAGTTGTTATTTTGTGGAGTAAAAGTTACTACAGCTGTTCCGGAAGTGTTTACCCCATTATCATCAAAGGACCTCACTTCGACGCTATTGTTATTAGCATTAAATACCTGTCCGATAGATACCGTGCTCTCCTCTCTGGATCTTATACCATTGCTTTCACTAAATATTGTCAAAGACTGATCCGTAAACAAAGTGACATTACTAGAATTTTCCGTCCTTACACCTTCATCACAATTAGAAAGATCTATACTTTTAACTCTGAAATCTACAATGCTGTCGTCTCTGGTACGAATACAGTTATCTCCGTCTCCATTAATGATAATATCTGCTTCATTGTCGTTAAAGATTATCGTATCTTCGCCCCTGAATGAAATAGGGTCTTGGAACACGGTCCAGCTGTTTATAACCACACTAATAGGGTTTATCTGCAGGGTAACATCAAGATCAATTGTACTGTCATCTGTTACGCTGAAATTTGGCCTTACAATTGTTATTTCATCACCAATAAATCTCAGATCAACCAAGCCGGAATCTGCATTGAAATTAAGATCAAATGATCCGTCTGATTCTACATCTGCTGAATCACGGTTCCTGCCATCTTCTTCGACCTCAACTTCCATAACCCCAAATTCGCCAAAATTAAGTATATCTCCGTTAAGAAATATTGTTTTTTTGGTACCATCAGAACTACAGCTAACTAAAATAATTAAAGGTAATAAGAGTAAGAATTTGAATAATTTCATAATTTCCTCCGGTTTTAGGTTGATTTGAATTATTTGCTTAATAATACACAGAAAATCAAGATAAATAACCTAGCCTGTTAGTAGTCATCCCCTGCCCCGCGTCGATACGCATCCCTATGCGATTCAAATCTCTGCTGGTAAGTATCCTTGTAGACTTCACATTTTTCGGAATTTTCCGGGTTTTCCTTAAGACACTGCCGGTACTGATCACGGGGGTTATCCCTGACTACTTTGTTGCTGCACGAAGACAATACTGTTAAAGAAAAGGTTGCTATAATTAAAATTAGAAAAATATATTTCATTTCTCATTCCCCTATGTTAAATATATATAATTAAATATATATAATATGCAAAAAGATTCACTTAATATTTAGTTATTTCCATATTGTTTCAGGAATTCATCCAGAAGTCTATCTGCCACGTTTCTCAATCTTTTTTGTCTTTCATTATCAGGTATCCCAAACTCAGCCATTCCCTGCAATGCCCCTCTCCAAATCATTCTGTTTGTACGAGCTTCAATTATATCAATTATTACCGTTCCTTTTTCATACTTGTTTATATTTTTTTCTTTATCTTTATTTATAAAACCAGGATTTAATCCGTAAAGATTGTTTATATCCATATCGTTTAGTGAACTTTCAAGTGCAAGAACATAACCTACAAGAATTGACGCATTCTGTAACGATTCTGAAAATGTAAAACCATTTGAGGTTAATTTATTTTTTATATCATTTTGGAAGCTGCTTTCCAGAGGAAATCCCCCTAACCTCTTATCATCATATACGTATCTCGATTTATCCGTCCAAGAAAATATCTTTGAGCTAAGTATTCGTATTTCAGGATTGGAAACTGATACAACCGCATAATTGTTTTCCTGTGAATACGCTAAAGAAATTAAACAAAAGAATAATATGAATAATACTAAAGATTGTTTTTTCAAATTATTTTTATCCTCCATTTTAAAATATGTTATTATCATTTAAATTATTCCTGTTAAAAATGAAATATAAAAAAATATTTATAATCCTATTACTGGTTTTTATTTCCTACTCGTGTGACAGAAACGAAGAACCTCCTCCTGCGGTAGCTCCAAATGTATCGGTATATATTACAAAATCATCAGATGTTCCTATCTACCAGGAATATATCGGGGAAACACTTGGGTATAAGGATATTGATATAGCTGCAAGAACTGAAGGATTTCTCGAAGCAATACACTTTGATGAGGGTTCTCAAGTTACAGAAGGTGAACTTCTTTACACAATTGAAAGCCAACAATACCAGGCTAATGTAGCAGAAAAAATGAGCAATCTCGCTGCTCAGCAAACATTACTTGCCAATGCAAAAAGTGATCTTGGAAGGTATGAACCCCTTGTCAAAGAAAATGCAATCAGTGAGATCGAGTATGACTCAGCTAAAACAAGATACGAAGCTACGCAATCCTCGGTTGAGGCTGCTGAAGCAAGCCTTGAAGCAGCAGAGATACAACTAAGCTATACTACTATTTATTCTCCCATAGATGGAATAATAGGAAAAACAAAAGCAAAAGTTGGAGATTTAGTAGGCAGCAGCCCCTCAAACCAAGTATTAAATACTGTATCATCAGTAGACCCCATACTTGTTCAGTTTTTCATAACCGAAACGCAGTATCTTTACTTCGCAAGAAAATACAAAGGATTCGAAGCAGAAGAAAAAAAAGCTTATCTTCGCTTAATACTTTCAGACGGTACCACTTACGAACACATGGGTCAGGGCGATTTTATAGATAGAAGTGTAGATACAACTACAGGGGCTTTTTTAGTCCAGGCGTCTTTTCCAAACCCAGACGACCTGCTTCGACCAGGCCAGTTTGCAAGAATAATTGCTGAAATAGAAAATATCAAAGATGGAATACTTGTTCCCCAAAGATGCGTATCAGAGCTTCAGGGCACTTTTAGTGTATTCGTGGTGGATGAAAACAACAAAGTACAAAATAGGCAGATCACAACTGGACCCAAAGTAGGAAGTTTCTGGTTAATCAGGTCCGGCCTCCAACCAGGTGAAAGGATAATCTACGAAGGAATTCAGGTTGTTAAGGAAGGAGCAGTAGTTAACCCTACAGTAAAAGAAATCAAACTACCAAATCTGGAAGAATATAATCCGGAAGAGTCTTAACCTAAATGGGTAATTTTTTTGTAAATCGTCCTATTGTTGCAATGGTAATAGCCATTATTATGGTTATTGTTGGAACGGTATTTCTGGGTGGACTACCCATCGAGCAGTATCCTGATATTACCCCCCCTATTGTAGAAGTACGTGCCACATATACCGGGGCTAATGCTATAAGTGTGGAACAGTCCGTTGCTACACCACTTGAACAGCAGATCAATGGTGTTGACAACATGATCTACATGAAATCCACAAATTCAAATGATGGGACCATGACCCTGCAGGTATCATTCAAGGTTGGCACTGACCCGGATTTAAATACTGTTTTTACCCAGAATGAAGTATCCGCCGCCACTGCCAGGCTCCCTTCCGAAGTTACGCAGTTCGGAGTCGTTACCGAAAAATCACTGCCTAATATTTTGATGCTAGTTACCCTGACTTCAGAGGACGGGAGGTTTGACCAGGAGTTTTTAGGAAACTACGCAATAATTAATATGCAGGATGCCCTTGCAAGGATTAGCGGAATCGGGAGGGTAACCGTACTTGGTGCAAGTGATTATTCCATGAGAATATGGATTAAGCCCGACCGCCTTGCACAGCTTGCTATAACAATTGATGAAATAAAAAAAGCTATACAGGAACAGAGCATAATTGTACCCGGAGGCCAGTTTGGTGCAGAGCCTGCACCACCCGGTACAGAATTCACATATACCGTAAGACTCCCCGAAAGACTCCAGAATGAAAAAGAGTTTGAAGAAATAGTTGTCCGTACTACCGAGGATGGCTCTCAGGTAAAGATAAAAGATATAGCAAGGGTAGAGCTGGGCGTAGAAACTTATCGTGCATTTACCAGATTGAACGGGAAAGAATGTGCAATCATAGCACTTTACCAGGCCCCGGGCTCAAACGCAGTGGAGCTTGCACAGCAGGTTAAATCAACAGTTGAAGAACTTTCCAATGCCTTTCCAACAAGTATTAAATATGATATATCCCTTGATACCACACTGGCCATCACTGCCGGTATCAAAGAAATTATAATCACTTTATTTATTGCACTGGCTCTTGTAATACTGGTTGTATTTATTTTTATCCAGGACTGGAGGGCGGCTTTAATACCAACTATTGCAATACCGGTATCGCTAATTGCTGCATTTATGATATTCCCAGTTATTGGATTTACTGTAAATGTACTCTCACTTTTGGGGCTTGTACTCGCAATTGGTATTGTTGTAGACGATGCAATCGTAGTAGTAGAAGCCGTTCAAACAAATATTGAAAATGGTATGTCCCCAAAAGATGCCACACGCAAGGCAATGTCAGAAGTTACCGCACCTGTGATTGCCACAACCCTGGTACTTGTTGCGGTGTTTATACCGGTAGCAGCAATGAGTGGGATTACAGGCAGTCTCTACCAGCAATTTGCCATTACAGTTGCGGTATCTGTTGTTTTTTCATCATTAAATGCACTTACACTAAGTCCCGCACTTTGCGGCCTTCTACTTAGGCCAAAAACTGAACAAAAAGGAATTCTTGCTTACCTCTTTGGGAAATTTAATAACGGATTTGATAAACTTACAGGTTCGTATATAGGAGTAACTGAAAAACTAACTAAACGTATCAAGAGCGGAATATTATTCATTTTAATTATGTTTATCGGACTAGGTGTTCTCGGCTCTCTACTTCCAGGGGGTTTTATGCCCGAAGAGGACATGGGATACTTTTTCGTAAATATGCAGCTCCCGGATGCTGCATCTCTTCAGAGGTCTGATGTAATTGCTGGTAAAATTGAAGAAATTTTAGCAAAACATGAAGAGATAGAATTTATTACTACTGCAACCGGATTCAGCCTGATTTCGGGCAGTATGACTTCAAATAGCGGCTTTCTATTTGTCGCATTAAAGGACTGGAGTGAAAGGGATTTAACGGCTGAAGAACTAGTAAACATTGTTAACATGGACTTTCGTAAATCTGTTAATGAAGCACAGGTTTTTGCATTTGGTCCCCCCGCGATACCGGGGCTTGGAAGTGGGTCTGGCTTTACACTTATGCTGCAGGACAGGAGAGGAAATGACGTTTCTTATCTGGCAGATGAATCCGTAAAGTTTATTCAGGCAGCAATGCAGAGGCCTGAAATTGGTTCTATATTTACAACGTTTCGGGCTAATGTTCCTCAGCGGTTTATCGATATAAATACTGATAAAGCACTAAAAGCCGGAGTACCTCTTGATAATATTTACACTACCCTCGGAGCATTTCTCGGCGGTTCTTACGTTAACGATTTCAACAGGTTTGGAAGACTTTATAAGGCTTATATACAGGCCGAACATGAGTACAGGCAGAATGCTGAGCAGTTAAATCTATTTTTTATTAAGAACAACTCTGGAGAAAGTGTTCCCATGTCTGCTTTTGTTACAGCTAAGGATATTTCAGGGCCTGATTTCACAAACCGTTTTAACCTTTTCAGATCTGTTGAGCTTACAGGCGGGCCTGCACCAGGTTACACATCAGCACAAACACTTACAGCTCTTGAAGAAGTAGCTAACCAGGTACTCCCTGCTGATATGAACTATGCATGGAGTAATATGTCCTTTCAGGAAAAGCAAGCTTCTGGATCAGCCGGGGTAGTATTTATTTTTGCTCTCGTATTTGTTTTTCTAATCCTTGCGGCACAGTATGAAAGCTGGTCTCTTCCATTTAGTATTTTACTTGGTACCCCGTTTGCTATTTTTGGTGCATTTGCTGCCCTGTTGATTGCAAGGGCTTTTAGTGACAGTTATGAGCTTAATATATTCGGCCAGATAGCACTTGTTATGCTGATCGCTATGGCCGCTAAGAATGCAATTTTGATTGTTGAATTCGCCAAGCTCGAATTCGAAAAAGGACTTTCCCTGTTTGATGCTGCAATTAATGCAGCCAGGTCCCGTTTCAGGCCAATTTTAATGACAGCATTTTCTTTCATTCTTGGCGTCTTTCCACTTGTATTAGCTACCGGGTCAGGAGCTGAAGCAAGGGTTGTAATGGGAGTGGCCCTTCTCGGAGGAATGACACTTGCAACATTATTAGGGGTCTTCTTCTATCCAATGTTATTTGTTTTTATAGGAAAGATTGGAAAATATGAACAAAAAAGAGATAAACAGCTTAATGGATAATTAATAAGATGTATTTTATAAACAAATTTATATTTAAAAATTCACTCATATTATCGGTCCTTATTAGTTTAACTTTAGCGGGCTGCCTTGTAGGCCCTGATTTCGAACACCCCGTAATGGAACCACCCGAGACTTATAGGTTTTCTGAGGAAGAGCTTGATGAGATAGTAAATTTAAAATGGTGGGAACTATTTAATGACCCTGTACTTGTTGAACTTGTAAATACAGCACTTGAAAACAATATAGACATTAAAATCGCAATCAGCCGTATTGAAGAAGCACGGGCACAGCTCAAATTTATAGGTGCAGACCAATACCCGACTATTGATATCAGTGGAGGCGCGTTAAGGGGTAATTCTTTAAGTGGACAAATACTAAACGATACATCAAACTTAGCATTTGCTGAAGGTATAGTAAACTGGGAACTGGATTTCTGGGGCAAATTCAGGAGGGCAACAGAATCAGCAAGGGCAGACCTTATATCAACCGAATTTGCAGCAAGATCTGTACAGATATCATTGATTTCAGAAGTTGTAAATTCTTATTTTTTTCTTCTTGATTTCCATCAACGACTTGAAATATCAAAAAACACACTAGAATCAAGACAGGAAAGTCTTGATATAATACAGAAAAGATTTGATGAGGGAATAATTAATGAACTAGACCTTAATCAGGCGCAGGTACAGAGAGAAATTGCAGCAAGTGCTATACCTATAAACGAACGTTCAATTGCTCAGACTGAAAACGCAATAGGCACACTTCTTGGTGGTTACCCAAAAGGTATAAGTATAGACAAAGATCTTTACCAGCAGGTAATCCCACCGGAAATACCTGTAGGAATTCCGGCAACACTTGTTATGAGGAGGCCTGATATACTTTCTGCGCTCTACGATTTGCAAGCACAAAACGCCCAGATAGGAGTTGCTGAAGCAATTAGACTCCCTGCATTTACAATAAGCGGAAGTGCCGGCGGGGCTTTCAACGAAATTGGTTCTATATCCTCAAGTGATTTCATATGGTCATTTGGAGCCGGCCTATTCTGGCCTCTATTTAACTGGGGTAAGAACCAGGCTCGAGTAGATGTTGAAGTAGCAAGAACCGAACAGGTAAAGCTATTTTATGAGAATACTGTAATAAATTCAGTCAGGGAAGTATCAGACTCTTTAGTTGCAATAGATACATATAAAATTCAGCTTAAAGCACTGGACAATCAGACAAAAGCTGCAAGAAACGCAAACAATATATCTAATCTCAGGTATGATCAGGGTGTTACAAGTTATCTGGAAGTTCTTGAAACAGAAAGGCAGCTTTTCAACGTAGAACTTCAAAGGTCACAGGCAACACAGGAGTATTACAATTCTTACGTCAGCCTTTACAAGGCACTTGGTGGTGGTTGGATTTCTGAAGAAGCTATGAATGTTTACGACGAAACATCTGGGGACAATACACAATAAATTATATTATTTGTCTCTGAGTTGTTTAAGAAGCTCAATATCATGTGCCACTTCTTCCGGGGGATTCTCTACTATAATATCAAGATTGCTTAACCTGGAATCTTCCACAATTGCTTTAAAACCACCTTCGCCTATCTTACCTTTACCTAGATGTTCATGCCTGTCTTTTCTTTCACCAAGGCCAACTTTGGAATCGTTCCCATGAATAAGCATAACTCTGTCCAGTCCAAAACTGTTTTCAATCTTTGATAAAGTTTCATCAAGGCTTTTTTTATCTCTAAGGTCATATCCGGCTCCAAACATATGCGCTGTATCAATACATACTCCAACTCCATTATTATCCGCCAGGTGAAGTATCTCTGCAACTTCTTCAAAGGTATCACCAATTGTATCACCCTGCCCTGCTGAGTTTTCGAGCATTAACACCGAAGATCCTGTATAACCATCGAGTATTTTTACAACAGATTCCGCTACATTTTTTAAAGCATCCTTTCTATCCATCCCTTTTGAACTACCAAGATGTGTCATAATGCTTTTAACTTTTAATAGTGATGACCTTTCGAGGTCTTCCCTAATAAGCCTGATGGAATTATTTCTGATCTTAGTGTCTAAAGAGGCCAAATTTATAAAATACGGAGTATGAACATAATAGTTTTCAATATTGAATTTCTTACAATCAGAAAGAAAATTTTCAATCACTTCATCATCAAGCCTTGAAGGCTGGCCACCCCTTGGTGATCTTGTAAACAATTGAAAACATTCACATCCGAGGTCATTCGCTCTTTTTGGTGCCATATCCAGACCGCCTGCGATTGATATGTGTGTTCCAAATTTCATTTTACCACCTATTTATGTAATATTTACAGATATTTACACTTTCTACTGAAAAACATTAAAGTATAATAGTATGCTGTTATTATATTATTTTTAGTGCTATATTAGTTTAGCTTTTACTTATTTAAAGGATAAATTATGATACCCAATTCAGCTTTTATAACCAAAGGTGTTGGAAAACATAAAGAAAAATTAACAAGTTTTGAAATGGCACTAAGAAATGCAGGTATTGAATCTTTTAACCTTGTAAAAGTGTCCAGTATTTTTCCACCAAATTGCAAACTTATTTCAAGAGCCAGCGGTTTAAAATTGTTGTCGCCCGGGCAAATTGTATTTGTAGTAATGAGTGAAAATTCAACTAATGAACAAAACCGCCTGATCGCAGCATCCACGGGTCTTGCAGTTCCTAAAAAACAAAATTTTCATGGGTATATCTCAGAACACCACAGCTATGGCGAAAAAGAAACCGTTGCGGGAGACTACGCCGAAGATCTTGCAGCTTATATGCTTGCAACTACACTAGGTGCTCCTTTTGATCCTGACAAAAGTTATGATGAACAAAAAGATATATGGAAAATCAGCGGACATCAGGTTAAGACAAGGAATATAACCCAGACAGCAGTTGGCGATAAGAATGGCCTATGGACAACAGTCCTGGCAGCAGTTGTGTTTTCGAGTTATAAATAGTTAAGTATTTGCCAGCATTTCCCTGGCAGCTTCAAGGGTTTTCTCGGTAATATTTTCACCAGAAAGCATTCTCCCTATTTCTTCAATCCGTTCATTGCTGCCAAGCCTTCCAATTGAAACTAATGTCGAATTATCATCAATTTCTTTATTTACTTTAAAATGTGATTTTGCAAATTTAGCTACCTGTGGAAGGTGTGTTATGCAGATAACCTGATTGTTTTGAGAAAGATTTTTTATTTTTTTACCAATAGTCTCCGCTGTTATTCCGCCTATACCCGAATCCGCTTCATCAAATATCAAGATAGACTCATTATCCTTCTTAGTAATTATTTCTTTCAACAGCAGCATTAACCTTGAAAGTTCTCCGCCGGAAGCAACTTTGTTTAATTCTTTTGGAGTTTCTCCCGGATTAGCAGAAAATAAAAAGCTAAGTTTATCAATTCCATCAGGTGATATTTCCTTTTTCTCAATATTTATATCTAATATTGATCCCTTAAGCCCGACATTTTCATTTTCTTTAATAAATTGTGCTTCGAGTTCTTTAGCACATGTAATCCTTTTTAATGAAAGTTCATTTGCTATAAACTCTAATTTATTAAGAATATTGTCTTTTTCCTGCTCAAGTTGTTTTAACTTATCTTCATTATTTACTACATTATCCAGGTCAGCTTCGAGTTTATATCTTTTATCCAGGATATCATCAATAGTTGGGCCATATTTTCTCTTCAGGCCGTTTATAGCAGATAACCTTTCGTTAATTTCTTCAAGTCTGTCGGGATTAAAGGTCATTTTAGATAGATAATCCCTTATTAAGATAGCATTTTCCTCTATTTCAACAAGGATTGTATTTATTGATGATGATAATTCTTCAAATTTATTGTCTATATTCGTTATATCATTTATTTCTTTTATGCTGTTCTGAATACTGTTATATGCAGAGTTATCTGTATCATATATTAATTGATATGAGCTTGTCAGGCTGGAATTAATCTTTTCATAATTCGATAATATCTTTTCTTCTTCGACTAACTTCTCATCTTCTCCCAAAGTGAGGTCAGCTTTTTTGATTTCATTAAGCTGAAACAGAATATAATCCTGTATTTCTGTATGATCCTCGTTAGTTACACTTAATTCTTTAAGTTTTTTATTAATATATAAATACTCATAATATACTAGTTTGTATTCTTCAAACAACGGAGAATTATCAGAGAACATATCAAGATATTTTATATGGTTTGCAGGTTTTAAGAGTGATTGATGTTCATGCTGGCTGAATATATCCACCAGCCCCTCTGTGACTTTTGAAAGTATGTTTAATGTTGATATGTCACCATTAATAAATACTTTGCCCCTACCAGAAGATGGAACAGTTCTTTTTATCAAGAGTAAATCATCATTTTGGGAAATTCCTGATTCTTTAAGCAATTTTGAGATTATATTATTGCTGGAAATATCAAATAAAGCTTCTATCTGTGCTTCTTTACAGCCTGATTTAACTATTTCCGGGGATACCTTGTCACCAAGAAGAATATTAACTGCATCAACAATCACAGACTTTCCAGTCCCGGTCTCACCTGTAATTATATTAAGTCCACTGGTAAACTCGACAGTTATACTTTCAATAATAGTGTAATTTTTTAATGAAATTTCAAGAAGCATTAATACCTTTCTAAAAAACTTTTAAGAATTTGTGTTGAATCCGCTTTGTATAGTTTTTCAAGTGCTCTTTTTTCTATTTGCCTTATTCTTTCACGGGTAAGATTAAAATGTGTCCCGATTTCATCCAAAGTATAATTTTTATCATGTAACAGGCCATATCTCATTTTTAATATAGTTTCTTCCCTGGAGCTTAATTTTTCAAGGAAAGATTGTATTTTGTCAGACATCATCATATTTGTTACCGCTTTATCAGGTGTGGTAATCTTCTCATCACTTATAAATTCAATTAATGTAGTATTATTTTCTCCGTTCATTACTGGTGAATCCAGATGAGCAACATCTTTAATTGATTCTAGTATCATTTTCACATTATTCGGTGAAATCCCTACTTTATCTGAGATTTCTTCGGGCAAGGGCTTAGAACCAGAGTTCTTTGTTAGAATTGCACTAATTCTGTTTATTTTTGTAGCACGCTCAAGAATATAGACAGGAATTCTTATTATCCTCGTCTGGTCCAGAATAGATCTTGAAATAGACTGGTGAATCCACCATGAGGCATAAGTAGAAAATTTATATCCCTTTGTGTAATCGAATTTATCTACGGCCCTTATAAGGCCAAAATTCCCCTCCTGGATAAGGTCAGATAATGGCAGCCCCCTGCTAAGGTATTTCTTTGAAATACTAACAACAAGCCTTAAATTTGCTTTTACAAAATTGTTTTTAAATTTATTGGTTTTCAGAAAATATTTTCGTAACAAAATCTTCTTTGTTATAACTTGTTTTCTGGTATTAATATTTTTAATACTCTTTTTATAATGGTTTATATTACTTAAAACTTCATCAATTTGTTCACCCAGATTTCTATTCAGAATCTTCTCAATTCTAAGCTTAATTTCCTTTGACTTATGATCACATTTCTTAATTTTGGCAGATTCAATTAACTCCTGCTTTGAATTAAAAAGGGATATTTCACCCATCTCTTTAAAATATATCTGGAGTAAACGAAGATCATTAACACTCTCTGTCTTTGAATTTGTAGTAGCGTTAGGAATGTAGTTGTCATTAGCAGTATGTTCATGTTTATCAGGATTAGATTCACTGAATACAGCTTTTCCATTGAACAATGGCCTGCTATAATTAACTTTTTTATTCGGAGAAAGACGCCTTATATGTTTACCGGCTCGTTTCACCTCACCCCTCCTACCCTGCTATTCTTTTATCTGGCCATCCCCATATACAATAAATTTCTTCGAAGTTAATTCCTCTAGCCCCATAGGGCCAAATGCATGAAGCTTTGAAGTACTTATTCCTATTTCGGCTCCAAGTCCTAATTCAAACCCATCATTAAAACGGGTTGAAGCATTAACCATAACAGCCGAAGAATTTACTCCTTTTATAAAATGCTGTGCATTTTCATAACTATTCGTAACAATCGACTCAGTATGCATTGATCCATATTTTTCTATATGTTTTATGGCTTCATCCAGATCATCAACAATTTTGATATTCAGGATTAGATCAAGATACTCTTCATAAAAGTCTCCTTCCTTTGCTGATACAGTATTAGGCAATATTTTTTTGGTATTTTTACAGGATTTAATAGTAACTCCTAAATCATTAAGTTCTTTCTCCAATGTTGGCAAAATTTTCTTTGCGATCTTTTTATTTACAAGAAGAGTTTCCATTGCATTACACACGCCAGGCCTCTGGGCCTTGGAGTTTACTGCAATACTTGTTGCCAGGTTAATATCAGCTGACTCATCTATATACACATGACATATACCCTTGTAATGTTTTAATACAGGTATCATTGAATTCTCTACTACAAAACGAATTAAGCCTTCCCCTCCCCTTGGAATAACAAGGTCAATCAACTCTTCGAGCTTTAACATTTCTAGAATTGCATTCCTATCAGTGACGGGAACTATCTGAACTGCTTTTTCTGGCAGTCCTACTTCCTTGAGAGCATCACTTATGATGGAACCTATAGCCTGGTTGGAATTAAAAGCTTCTGAACCCCCGCGGAGAATTACTGAATTCCCTGCTTTTAAACATAGTCCGGCCGCATCAGCAGTCACGTTGGGCCTTGATTCATAAATTATGGCAATGACACCAAGAGGAATACGCATCTGCCCTACTGATAATCCATTTGGCCTTTTCCACATTTTGGTAACTTCACCTACTGGATCATTAAGATTAGTGATTTCCCTTAGTCCTTCTACCATTGAATTAATTCTTTTGTCATTTAATATGAGCCTGTCTACTAAAGCACCTGATAGGCCCTTATCCTTTGCATTATCAACATCTATCTTGTTTTCAGACTGAATATAGTTTTTCTGGTTAATGATTTTTTCGGCGATTAAAAGCAGTGCATCATTTTTAAGTTGGGAATCAGCTGTTGAGAGTTCAAAAGATGCCTTACGTGAATCCTCGGCAATCTTTGTCATTAGCTTTTGGGTGTTTACTTTACTATCACTTTCTTTACGAGAAATTGTTTTTGCAGAATCAGACATATCACCACACCCATTTTAAGAAATTAATAGTAAAAAGATAATATATTGTTAGTTTTATGGCAAGGAAAGCAATAATAATTATTTAAATCATATATCCTGATTTTTTAAATACCAAAGAATTGTTTCTTCCAATCCGGTTTTAAGCAGCACTGTTGATTTAAAGCTAAATTCCAATTCAGCAAGTGATGTATCCAGTTTTCTTCTGGGTTGTCCATCAGGTTTTGACTTGTCCCACACAAGATCCCCTTTATAACCTACAATGTCTTTCACAAGTTCAACAAGATCTTTTATTTTTATCTCTTCACCCGTACCAAGATTTACAGGTTCTTCTTTGTTATAATTTAGTAAACCACTCACTATTCCTCTTGCAACATCTTCAACATAAAGGAATTCCCTCGAAACATTACCGGTCCCCCAAACTATTACTTCTTTATCATTTCTTTCCTTTGCTTCTACAAATTTTCTAATTAAGGCCGGAATTACATGTGAGTCCTCAAGGTCGAAATGATCGCCAGGGCCGTAAAGATTTACCGGAATGAGATATATTATATTCATTCCATACTGTGCCCTGTAGGACTGCGCTTGTACCAGGAGTGCTTTCTTTGCAACACCATAAGGTGCATTTGTTTCTTCGGGGTAACCATCCCATAATGATTCTTCTTTGAAAGGTGTTGGTGTAAATTTAGGATAAGAACATACCGTTCCTACAATCACAGTTTTTTCTACTTTATTTATTCTTGCTGCTTCAATTATATTTATACCCATGATTGCATTGTCATAAAATAATGCACCCGGGTATTTTTGATTAAACCCGATACCACCTACCCTGGCAGCAAGATGTATAACAATATCAACATCTTTAAGGAGTGTATTACATACTTCGAAATTTCTTAAATCATTTTCACTACTTCTGGGTATAACTATATTTTCTTTTACTGCACCGTTATTAAGCAGTTCACTAACAACATATTTCCCCAGGAATCCCGCACCGCCAGTTACTAATATCTTTTTATTTTTTATTTCTATATCAGGCAATTGAAAAATCCCACTTTTTAGTCGCTGCTCCACCATCTGTCTGGAATTTTCTCTGACAACAATTTATCCCCTTCACCTACAGGATTTAACCCTATATTTCTCATGTCAGAATCGACCATAATTTTCAACAAATCATCAAATTTTATTTTTGGTTCCCAGTTTAATTCTTTTTTTGATTTTTTATTATCAGCCTTTAGGCTTTCAACTTCGGTAGGCCGAAAATACTTCTTATCAATTTTTACATGTTTTTGCCAGTCGAGTCCCGCGTAGGCGAATGCTTTTTCAACAAACTCCTGTACTGAATGTGTTTCACCCGTGCCAATTACAAAATCCTGTGGTTTTTCGTGCTGGACTATTTTGTACATTGCTTCAACATATTCGGGTGCATAACCCCAGTCACGTTCGGGGGCGAGATTGCCGAGATACAAAGATTCCTGTTTTCCTGCAGCAATATTTGCTATACCCCTGGTTATTTTTCTTGTTACAAATCTCTCACCTCTTCTGGGCGACTCATGATTAAAAAGAATCCCATTACTTACAAACATGTGATAACCATCACGATAATTAACAGCAGTCCAGTATGATAATAATTTTGCACATGCATAGGGACTTCTCGGCTGAAAAGTACTCTTTTCATTCTGGGGCGGTTTAGTAGATCCGAACATTTCACTGCTCGATGCCTGGTAATACCTACACTTTATACCACTTCTTCTTATTGCTTCCAGAATTCTTATAGTAGCATTACCCGTAATATCCGTACTGTATTCAGGCATATCAAAACTCACCCTTACGTGACTCTGTGCCCCTAGGTGATAAATTTCATCTGGCTTAATATTATAAATAAGGTTTGTTAACTGGCTTGAATCGGAAAGATCCCCGTAATGTAAAAACATGTGTGTTTCAGGTTCATGCGGATCTGTATATATATGTTCAAGTCTTTCTGTATTAAATGTACTTGATCTCCTGATAATTCCATGAACTTCATAACCCTTTGAAAGCAGCAGTTCAGCTAGATAAGATCCGTCCTGGCCTGTGATTCCTGTTATCAGAGCTTTTTTCATAACATTTTCTTAAAATATTTTATAGCTTCTTTTAACCCATCTTCAAGCTCTACCTTGGGTTTCCATTTAAGTTCTTTCTTTGCTAATGAAATATCTGGTTTTCTTTTTACAGGATCATCTTCTGGGAGTTCTTTATTAATAATTCTAGATTTAGATTTGGTTAGCTTTACAATCAGTTCTGCAAGTTCAAGGATGGTTTTTTCATTTGGATTACCAAGATTCACAGGGCCGGCAAATCCTTTATTGCTATCCATCATCTTAATCATCCCGTCTATCAAATCGTCAACAAAGCAAAATGACCTTGTCTGATTACCATCACCATAAATAGTGATATCGACACCTTTAAGTGCCTGGACTATAAAATTACTTACAACCCTGCCATCATTTGGATGCATTCTGGGGCCATATGTATTAAAAATCCTGACTACCTTGATATCAAGATTATGCTGTCTGAAATAATCAAAAAAAAGGGTTTCTGCGCACCTCTTGCCTTCATCGTAGCAAGACCTTGGGCCGATCGGGTTTACATTCCCCCAGTATTCCTCAGTCTGTGGGTGCTGCAGGGGGTCTCCATAAACTTCGCTTGTAGATGCCTGAAGGATTTTTGATTTAACTCTTTTTGCAAGGCCCAGCATGTTTATAGCCCCGGAGACATTTACTTTTGTAGTCTGTACAGGGTCAAACTGGTAATGAACAGGAGAAGCAGGACATGCAAGATTATAGATTTCATCTACTTCAACATATAGTGGAAAACATATATCGTGCCTTAGGACTTCAAAATATTTATTGTCCAGAAGATTTTCTACATTCTGGCGGGTACCGGTAAAAAAATTATCGACACACAGCACTTCGTTCCCATCTTCAATAAGTTTTTCACAAAGATGGGATCCTATAAAACCTGCCCCGCCGGTTACCAATATTCTTTTTTTCATTAATTATGAAACGATACCCTTATCTGCTAGATATTTTAAGATCTTATCCGTACTTTCTTCAATTGACAATTCATCTGTTTTTATAACAATCTCTGCATTTGTAGGTTCTTCATAAGGATCATCAATACCTGTAAACCCTTTAATGATTCCTTCACGGGCTTTTTTATATAATCCCTTTACGTCCCTCTTTTCGCACTCTTCAATAGGGCAATCAACAAATACTTCAATAAATTCACCTTCTTCCACTAATTCCCTGATTTTGTCTCTGTCGGCTCTGTAAGGAGATATAAATGCGGAAAGAACAATGACTCCAGCATCGGTAAAGAGTTTGGATACCTCACCTATTCTCCTGATGTTTTCTTCCCTGTCCTCTGCTGAAAAACCCAGGTCACCGCAAAGCCCCATCCTGACATTATCTCCGTCGAGAATATAAGTCCTCTTTTGTGACTGAATCAGTACTTTCTCTACTTCATTAGCTAGAGTAGATTTTCCCGAGCTTGAAAAACCTGTGAACCACAATATTGTAGATCCATGCCCGTTGAGAGCTCTCCTGTCGCCTTTTGTTATCTCATGATCATGAGGGATAATAAATCTTTCCATTTTAAAACCTCCGGTTTTTATTAAAGCGTGATAGGATATCACATTAAGTCTAATATTAAAACTTTTTATCTCTCGATTCCCAGGTTCCCCTGAGTGTAATCCAGAATGAAAGAAATATTAATCTAAGATCAAGTAAAAAACTCATATTATCAATATAAACTTTGTCATACCTGAACTTATTTTTTCTGTTTATGTCGCGTGGGGCATATATCTGTGCAATTCCTGTTAGCCCTGGCCTAACAGACTGCCGGTTTATATAACCTTGAATCTGATCAATTGGTACGGATTCACTTGTATCTTCATTAACTTCTACTTCATCAGGGAGTAATGCCCTCGGCCCTACAAAACTCATATCGCCTGCCAGGATACTAAGCAATTGGGGGAGTTCATCCATTGCTGTATATCTCAAGTACTTACCTACACCTGTAATCCTGGTGTCGTCTTCCACTGCCTGTTTATTACCATAAAGCTGGTCCGACTCAGGTATCATGGTCCTGAATTTATAGGTTTTAAACAATCTGCCTTTTGTTCCAACCCTGTTCTGTGTATAAAAAACGGGCCCCTTATCATCAGCCCAGATTAGTATTGATATAATTACCCATAATGGAAGAGAGATAATTATCCCGGTTAATGAAAGTAAAAAATCAAAAGGCCTTTTTAACAAATATTCTTTTTTCATTACTGAGTGTATTAAAAAAACTGGTGAAGTTTGCTTAAGTTTTTCTTAATCAGGCAAATATATGGATTCTTGATATTATTATTTCTCATTGCCCTTAAGTCTTCACAGTATTTCTTTATGTAGTTCCGTAGTTTGTAACTCCGTCCGCCGGTCCTCATTTTTACAATAACTTCGGGTAAATAATATGTAGAAATATTATTTTTGTTTAGGAACCTGAGCATCAATTCATAATCTGCTGATATTTTATAATCTGAATCAAATTTCCCGTATTTTTCATAAATATTTCTTTTAACATAGAACGTAGGATGCGGCGGCATCCATCCTTTCTCCATTATGCCAGTGTGGTATTTTCCTGATTCCCAGCTACGTATTGTTTTTTTTAAAGATGGGTCTACATAATGTAGGTCGCCATAAACACTATCAGTATCAATATCCCTGAATACGGTAGTTATTTTTTTTAAAATCGATTCATCTGTATAAATATCATCTGAATTTAAAAACCCTATTACATCACCTTCAGCAAGGTTAATGCCCTTGTTCATCGCATCGTAAATTCCATCATCTTGCTCCGAAACAAGCGTTAATGGGTAACCATGATTACTTCTCAGGTATTCAAGTGTACCGTCTCTTGAACCACCATCTATAATTATGTGCTGGATGTCTTTATACGTTTGGTTGTGGATACTGTTTAGGTTTGACTCAATAAAATCAATATTATTATAAACTACTGTAATTATTGACATATTCATTAAGCATCTATTTTTCTTTCACGTATTAATCTTGCAGGATTACCCTGGTATATTTTATAAGGTTCTGTTTTTTTAGTTATTACGCTACCAGCTGTAATTACAGAATGACTCCCCAGAACTACACCTGGACAAATGACGGCTTTAGCCCCAATCCATACACAATCTTCAATTACAATATCATTTAAAACAAGGTCAAAGCTTGTCTTTTTATAATCATGATTCCCTGTAAATAAGAAAGCGTCCTGGGAGATGCATACATTTTCTCCAATTTTTATATCGGAAAGGTTGTCAATCCATACATTTTCACCTATCCAAGTATTATTACCAATTTCTAAAAACCAGGGGTATTTAATGTTAATATTATTTTTTATTATAACAGAACCGCCAATCTTACATCCAAATAAGGCTAATAAATAAGTTTTAAATGAGGATGGATATGGAAGTGAACATTTGAAAAAAATAATATTTGTTAAGAACCACAATGCTCTTTTTATAGTATTACCTGGTTTATACCAGTTATTTTCAAATGTTGATAAATCTACTTTATTCATTGGGTTTTTTTATTTTCATAGATTTTTGCATCTATAAGAAACCTGAACCAAAATCCCTGCAGAAAATGAAAAATGAGGCCTTCTTTACCATCCAAAAAGCCTAATCTCAAAAAATATCTATAATTAAAATATAAAAAAGGCCTTACAAATAAAGGGAAAGAATTATATATATTTTTTAAAAATCTCTTTCTTTCAATAGGATTTCCAAAGATATTGGCATTAATTGACTTTTCTGTATTTAAAGAATTGTTTTCCTTTGATGATTCAAGAGAAGACCATTTATTATGTCGTGTTGTAAATCTTGTAAGAGAATCTGTAATAATATCTATTATGGTCCCTTTAAGTTTTAACTTTTCTCCATCAACAACAAAATGCTGATCATATTTTTTATTTTCACAATATCCGTAATCTTTTCTGAATAATACCGAATGATATGATGGGAAATGCCCCCCATATTTTATCCATCTACCCATAAATATTGTTTTACGGCTTATCAAATATCCATTAATCTGTTGGGGAATTTTATTATTGCTAAATATTCCTATTAATTCAGATCTCAACTCTTCAGTAATCCTATGATCAGCGTCGAGGTTAAATACCCATTCAGTTTTTATAGGAAGATTTTCTAACGCCCAATTTCGTTGCTGTGAATAGTTTTCAAATTCATTTTGAAATATTTTATCTGTATATCTATTTACAATTGCAAGTGTTTTATCCGTTGAAAATGAATCTACAATATAAATATCGGGAAACAATTCAGAACAACTTTCAAGGCAATCTTTTATGTTGTTTTCCTCATTAAAAGTCAGAACAATTACTGATATTGGTAATTTTTTCATTTAACCAAAAAGATGCATTTATTTTGATATTAGTTCATTAAAGATTTGACTCATTGAAGTTGATATTTTACTAATATCAAAATTATTTCTTACAAATAATTTTGAATTTTGTTTTACTTCTTTTCTTAACTCATTGTCTCCAATCAATTTATTAATACTTTCAGTTATATCATCAAATGTATTATTTACTACAATACCAGCTTTATTTTTAATTATTTCATTGGAAATCCCAACGTTCTTACTAACTATTACTGGCAGTCCACATTCCATAGCTTCTACAACTGACATACCAAAATTTTCAGAATGAGAAGTTAGGATAAATACTTTTGAATCAACAAATGCTTTCTTTTTATTTAAATCATCTAAATATCCAGTAAATGTTATAATTGCTTTATTAATATTATTATTTTCTAAAAATGAATTAGATAAATCACAATAATTAAGTTTTAGTTTTTTAATAAGTTTTAATAGTTCATTTTTATAATTATCTTCGTCATTACCAGCAATTACAAAGTGGATATTTTTATTATTTTTAATAATTTTAGGAAGTGCTTTTATTACTAAATCTATGCCTTTTTTCCAGCTTAATCTTCCTAAGAATAATAATATATCTTTATCTTCAAGATGAGGATACTTTTTGATAAATTCCCCAATCTTTGGTAATTCTTTAAAATCACTTAGTTGAATTCCGTTTGGTTTAATTATGTATTTATTTTTTAACTTCAAACGTTCATGAACATCAAGATATTCATCTTCTGAGGTATAATGTATAGCAAAAGCATTTTTTAATATATTACTTACTATGAATTTAAAATAAGGTGTTTTTTTCCATGATTTAACATTTGTAACATTCTTATATAATTGCCCTCTAGGGGAGATTATATAAGGAATATTGCATTTATGACAGTAATAGGCAGTTATTGCCGATGTAAAATTCCATACAGACAAAATGTAAACAAGGTTAAATTTTTTTATATTTTTTCTTAATTCATAAGTCATTGGTAATGAAAAATGCCAACCGGTCGTTCCTAAAATATCTAAACATTTATAGTAAGAATAATATGTAGTATTTATATCATCTACATTTACTAATTGGTTAACTATAATATCCGAAGATTGCCCTTTATTTGTAGTATAAACTGTTAAATCAACACCATTTATTTTTAGTCCTTTATTTAATAAATGAAGTGATTGAATAGGACCACCAAATTCATAAGCAGGCCAATATGTAGGAGTTACACAAAGTATTTTCATCTTATATCAAGTTTTCGACTAGCGGCAAATAGTATTTTTTTACAATAAATAATACTATTAAAAATGTTATTATAAAAAATAAAAGAGAATTATATTGTTTGGGTAATTTTTGTAATCCATAGGCAATAATTCCACCAGCAACACCCGCAGATATATTGTCAATAAAAGGTGTTTCAGTCCTCATAAAAGCAAGTGCCGGTAAAAAATATAAAACAAATTTATTGAATTGATAATTATGTAAAGTTATATATGATTTATTATCCATATAACTAAAAATAAACCCAATTAGTATAAATCCAATAACTACGCTGAAAATTGCAAAATTTACATATAACTCCATTACATGTGGCATACCAACACTAGTATTAGATTGAAACTTCAATCCTGTATATTTTTCAACCCGACTTGTATCACCTGCTTTAATAGGTTTATTTTTCCAGATTATACGTGGTACAAGATTAATTATTCCAGTTTTAAAAGTTCTACCCTTTTCATATTCTATATTACCATTAGACATATAATCGACAGAGGCACCAATGATTCTATTTTGATTTAATCTATCATCAACTCTATCCAACTGTTCAGTATTGAATGGATTAAATAATGTTAGATTTGTAACAGTGTATAACAATTGATCAATTCTTTGTGAATATACCGCTCCACCCCATACTAAATCTCTAATTTCATGCCGGTCCCTTAAATATGATTGATAAAATGAAAGACCGAGGTAAATTGCAAATAGGAATATTAATAAATATCTAAAATTAAACCGATAAAAATTCGACATAAATATAAGAACAGTGATAAACATACTTAGTCCGGTTCCCAAAAAACCGTGACTAAGAATTGTAATAAAAGGGATTAATGCACTAAATATAAGTAGTGAGAAAAAACTTATATATTTTCTTAATATATAAGTTTTGTAAAGCAGTAAACATAAGCCGACAATCATTAATTGCTGACCCATTGAAACAAATACAGTAACAGTTGGCAAGCCCTGTAATCTTGATCTTAAAACAAAAAATATTACAATACCTATTAAGAAATAAAGTAAAGGTTCATTACCTAAATACTTTTTACTTTTTATCTTTCTAATATTTCCATTTCTAGATACAAATTTTATATAAAAAATATATCCAAGAAAATAACTAACTATTCCAATCGTTGAGTATCTATATCCTAGTAAAGTAAGTTCTATTCCTTCATTCCAATAATTTGGCAATATAAAAAATACCGAACCCCAGAAGTGAACAATAGAAAAATTGAAAAAATATATCAGGCCAAGGCCAATATTATTAAATTTTAATTTTTTTACAATATAAACAAATAAGAAAAAACTAAATATCCAAATTAATGAATATAAAAAAAATTCAAGAGAATTTGACATATGTATAATATTTTCAGTCTAATTAATCAATATATTTTTTTTCATTTTATATAGGTTCTAAGTATTCACATTAAATAAAAGTACATATTCCTGTTTACGAAAGAATATTCTCAAATTTTTTTTAATAGTAGTTTTCTTAATCGTAAAATATTCTTATTATTTGAATATCTAAGAATAAAGTGTTTTAATTTTTTATGTTGCTCCAACATTATATTTTAAAAGTGATTTATAATCAGGTTCGGGATCTTTACTGTAGAAATCAATACCAGACTTTTTTACAATATTTAGTATAAGCTCAATTTGCTTATTAGATAAATCCTCTTTCCACAAACTAAGTGAATTCTTTTGTTTGAATACGTTTAAATTTTTACCGGTAGTTTTACTAGGTTTAATTAACATATTATTAGCTTGTGTGGGAATATTCTCATTAAGATAATTAAAAATATTATTTACTTCATTTTTACCATCAATCATCAATTTCTCATAAGTAGTAAAATACAATTGGTGAAATATAGGATAATTTAATGGAATAAGTGTCTGTAACACCCATGAAAAGGCAAATAATTCTTCCCTTGTGGTTATTGAATTGAATATTTCTTTTAAATGAGGGTAATCAATAAATACATCCGGTTGGACATAAAAATTTTCAATATTTACACTATTCCAAGAACTGTGTCTAAGTCTTGAATTTACCACAGCGCAGGGATGACGTATCATAAATATACATCGTATCGGAAAATTCTTTAAGATCCATGGCAACATCATATTGGCAAGTGTAAATTTAACAACAAACCCATTAAATTGAAGAAATTGTATTGGATTAAAATAATTAGAACTAATTAATTCATTTGTTAAATTCTTTCCAGTTAAGACCTTTTGTAAGTAATTATACTTCATATTGTCTTCAGAATCTGGTTTTATATATGTGTCCCATACAAAACCGTATTCTACACATGATTGGCTTGTTACAAGATGAAGTGGTTCCCATAATAAAGGATAACCAGGTATGGATGATATAATCTGAGCAAGCCAAGTTGAACCACCCCTTGCAGATGAACATACTATGATAGTTTTTTTAATATCATAATTTTTTAAATAAAACTTGCCCCAAATGTTAAATGTCTTATTAGCAATAAAATGTTTAGTTTTTTTATATAATCTGTAATCCATCATTTTTTAATAATAAAAGTTTTATTTATATAAGATATATATAAATGTTGCTGAGAGAATTTATTTTGGCATTTAATTTTAATTATTAACTTTTCTAGACATTAACGTAATTATACCCTTCATTGTGTAAGATGATTTAATAATTAGCGACATAATATTAACTACCTGATATATTGACACTTTATCTACTACTAAACATGTGAATTATAGTAATTTATTATAAATATTTATGCTCTATAAATTAATTAACATATTCTCTATACCTTTAACAGTCTCATTTATTGAATATTTTCTTATGTGTTTCTCAGCATTATTCCCCATTTTATATAATTTAAACAAATTATTCGAATATTTAATTATTAACTCGGATAATTCTATAATATTTCCTTTAGAAAATATATCTCCAGTAACACCACTAATAATTAAATCTTCTGAACATCCCACTTCATTACTAACTATTGCGGGTAATCTACAGGCCATTGCTTCATTTATAACTAACCCCCATGTTTCTCCAGCATCAGAAGGTAATACAATAACATCAGATATGGAATAAATTGTTGGAAGTTCACTTTGATTTATAAATCCCAATATTTCTGCATTTATATTATCTTTCTTAATATTTGATTCCAGCTCATATCTTAAATCTCCCTCACCGACAAGAAGTCCGAAGATATTAGGGTTTTTTACTTGTGCCTTTTTTATTGCATAAAGAAAATCTAATGGCCTTTTCTTGGAAATAAACTTCCCCACAAATAAGAAAACTATGTAATTGTTTCTAATATTATATTTATTTCTTATTACTGTTTTTTTATTGATTAATTCATCAGACTTTTTCTTAAAAAATTCATTATCAATACAATGTGGTGATAAAAATATTTTTTTTGTATTAGCACCATAGTATCTAAAATATTCTTTTGAACGTTTTCCCACTGCAAGACAAGCATCAAACCTTGAAATAAAAAATTTGTAAAAGGGATACTTTAAAATTTTAATAAAAAATGGTCTTTTAGTATTTAACTGTGAATCACCTCTTACAACAATTGGCGTTCCTGATAATTTACAAGAGATTATTGCCTGCCAGAAACTTTTTAGATACCAACCTTGTATTATAAAGGCATCGAAATTATTTTCTATGATGATAGAATTTATTTCTGGTGTGTTACAACCAAAAAAACTATGAGTATTAGGTTCTTTGGAAATATTTTTTAAGAATTTATATTGAAATCCGTCTAAAAGATCAATATCCCAATCAAATTCAACTCCAAAACCAGCCCGTGATTGATCTTTTTTAGTTTGTTTATGACAATAATAAACCGTTAAATTAATATTAGGTTGTTTATTAAGAGCTTTATAAATTGGCGAATAGTACTGTATAGGATGAGTTGTAAGTATACCAATTCTATATATTTTATTTTTAGACATTAATTTATACAACTATTAAAAATTTCGCATTGAAGCCGAGTAAGATGAGATGCTTTATATTTATTAAATTTAGTCAAATTGAAATTATTCCTGGTAAGACCCTTTTTTGAAGTAGCTTTAGTTAATATTTCTTTCAGTTTTGATATTACATCAATACTGTTTGTATTAGAATTATACGTTGTCAATTCATCAATACCTATTTCATTTAAAAATTTTACAATATGACTTTCTTCATGAAATATAGATATCATAGGCTTTTCAGACAAAATATAAGGATATAATTTTGAAGGAGAATAAGAAAGGTCATTAGACCCAAAAATTAGAATCAAATCACTATCAACCAACAATTTAATAGATTCTAGATAAGAAACACGGATAGTTTGTTCTTCAACTAAATCTCCGACACCCATTTCTTCAGCTAATGGCTTTATTGTTTTTTTGGCATTTTTTTTGCCTGAATAACTGGTCCCAACAAAATGTATTTTTATTTTATTCCATCTGGAAGGTCTTTGTTTTCTATTAGAGGAAACAGCATTAAAAAATATTCTTAAAGATTTATATAAATCTTCTCCTCCTCTTCCAATATATACCCAATGTTTATATCCATCATTTGCATTAAATACATCCTGTTTAATATTTAGTTCATTTGTTGTTTGGAAGTCATTTTCTGATACTCCGAAAGGTAAAATACTAAACTTATTCTCTGGTATTTCACTATACCTTTTCATGTACATTTCTTTATACCTAGGCGATACTGATATTATATGCTCTGCATTATTTATCACTTTTCTTTCAAATATTCTAGCAACTAATTGTGATATAGAATATTTTAATTTACCACCTGGAGGTTGTTTATATTTATAGTCATTAAACCATGGATCTTGTATATCAAGTACATAAGGAATAGAAAAATTATCTTTCCATTTCTTACCAAGAATCATTGAAGGAAATATTGTAGTAGAAAAATATATTAAATCATATTTATTTTCTTTAATTAACCGTGTTCCTGTATTATATAAATATGGCAAACATCTCCAGTAGACACTATTAATTCCTAAATATTTTGTAAAAGACATTTTTATAGCTTTAGTTTTTACAATTTTTATATTAGAAGGAATAGTATTTAATATTTGATCATCTAAAATACCATCTTCATATACCGAATCTATACAAAGAACTGTTGGGTCCCATCCAAAATCCTTAAAATAAGATAGTGACATCCTTACCCTCTGACAATCCGGTGTATTTGCAGGTGGAAAATGTGGGGAAATTATTAATAGTTTACTGTTCATATAAATATGTAATGAAAATGATTTATTCCCAAAAAGATAAATCCCTATTTAAGTAAATTTCAAGATTGTTAATATCTGATTTGTAAATATTTTGTAAAAACTTACGATCTTCATCTTCTATAATATTTTTTTTATTTGTATTATATTTTAAAAATATCCTCCTAAAATGATGTGACTTTTTCCAAAAATAATTAAACATTGGTACGAATGAGGATATTATAGGTAACAATTTAGTAAGTCTTAGATATGGTGACACCATAGCATCACTATAATTCTTTATGTAAATATTGGATTGTATATCTAAAAAATTAAAGATTTTTGATCCTACATTATTAAAATCAGATTTTATATCGTCGTATAGCAAAATTAATATACTATCACTTTCAAAATACTTTAAAAACTCCTGAATATGTCTATAGTAGTAACCTCCAAGAACAATACGTCTATGTATACTATCGTCTATTTCTTCATTTCTAATTACATACCCAAACGTTTGATTGGGTTTGTAAAGTCCAGACCGTAAATCATGCATATAGTTAGAATACGCCCTATCAATTGGATTTCTTAGAATAAATAATAGTTTAACTTCAGGTAAAGATTCATAAATTCGTTCGGGAACACCTGGCCAACTCATATACCAGACTGTTGCTTCACCAATAATTTTTTCTCCACTATAATTTTTAAAAAATGTACTGTAATAATCAAGGCCTTTATCATAATTAAAATCAAAAAAAAATGGTTCTTTAGTTTCACTCATATATATATCTGGATGTTGGCATAAATAATTATATAGTGTGCTAGTTCCAGATTTTGCTGCTCCAGCTAAGATAAAATTTGGAAGGATCATATTTAATAACTTATTATTCTATTTAAGAAACTTTGCTGCAAGTATTTTTAGTAACAATTCATTAAAAATATTAAACATTAATTTAATTTACCTTTTATAATTCTTTTCCACCACTTTCTTTTACTAAGTTCTATTCTTGCAGATGTCCAGTCAATCATACTGTCATTTATATCATGATCGCCTTTTTGTTCTTCTGGAATAAACCCATTCTCAATATTTGTTATAATAGTTTGTAGCTGTTCATAAAAAAGCTCTGACCTGTACGGAGGATGTAAAGACCACATACCTTTTCCATTTCCGAGAAAATCATCTCTAATTAAATTATTTTTCTTCATTAATTTTGTAATTGTATCTTCAGGGACTTCGTATATTCCATTTTTAGTAATTAAACCCTTTAGAATTCCTCTTATATTGGAATATTTTGGCCTTAATTTACTTAATTTGTTTACAAACCTTTTTCTGTCTATAAAAAATATTCTTGTACTAAAATAATTAAAAATAAAACTATAACTCTCACCATTATTTATAATAGCTTTTTGGGACTTCAGTTTTTCTTTAACACACGGAGGTCCTGGAAGGGGTGAGCAGGATATTAATTTTTGTGAATTTTCCAATTTTTTAATTGCTTCTTGTACCCATGTATTACTTCCACCACCAAACAAAATATCGGAATCAATATGTAAAATATAATTATTTTTAGCTTTATATAAACCATAAAAGTATGAATAGTAAGGACCACCTCTGTAGTCTTTATCTGGGACGTATACATTGTTAAAAAAATAAGAGCTAACTTTCTTCCTTTCAGAATTGGAATAATCAACTTCAATTAATTTTAGATTTGAATAATTTTTATAACAATTTTCTATAATCTTGAAGATATATTCTCTCCCTTCTTCCCAGTCCGCTCCAAATTTTCCATAACTTCTTTTCATATCAAGAGTTATTAAAATTTCATCAAATTGTTTATTCCATTGCTTTAATTGATGTGGTAAAAGTAAATGTGCATGTTTAAAGTCCGAAGGAGAAAGATTAATTTGGAGTGTAGTTTTAATATTTACAGACATTTTAATTTAGCGCATTTTTTATTAATTTGATTATTCTTTCTTCTTGATTTTCCCAATTATAAATTGTTTTGGCAGAATTTAATGAATCAATTTTTGATTTTTGTAATTCTTTTTTATTGATAGCGTAATTATTAATTGTTTGAGCCAAAATCTTGGGATTACTACATGGAATTAGTTTGCCAATTTTAGGACATTTCGATAATATTTCTCTTTGTCCTTTTGTATCCGTAGCAATTATAGCTAAACCTCCAAGAATATATTGAAACAACTTATTACTTATAGTGTATTCTTTATTCAAACAGTATGGTTCTTCAAGTGCAAGTCCAATATCATGCTCAGATATTCTTGAAATCAAATCTGAATTATAAACAGTTGCATGGATAAAAATTTTATTTTTCCAATTTGTCGGAATAATTGACTCTATCCAATCAGAATAATTATTTACATTTCCCCTAATATGTATTTCTATTGGTTCTTTGATATATGACAATGATTTACTTAATAATTCCAAACCACGTCCGGGTCCAATAGTTTGGGAAAACCAATGTAAAGAAATAGTATTAGTATTAATTTTATCTTTAATCTTGTGATCTATCCTTTCTCGTTCTTCCAAAGGAAATGTATTATAAATAACGGTTGGTTTATATACATCATAAGCCTCTGAGAGTGCATCACTCATTGCCTGAGATGTAGTCAAACAATATTTACAGTTATTTAGTAATTTTTTTTCTAATTGTTTTAAACATTTTATTGGACGGTTTTTTCTTGAATCATCTAATAAATCTTCTGAAAACCAATCTTCTAAATCCACCCCAACTTTAAGACCTTTATCCAAAAGACTATTTGCTACCCAGAGACCCGGTTCAGAATGTACTATAGTCATATCAGCATTAAATTGAGTTGCAAATTTTAACATTTCATTTGTACCATAACCAAGAATAATTGGTGAAAATAAAGATAAATTTTTATATAAATATTTTGATAATCTAGATTTAATTCTTTTTTCGATATTTTTAATTTTATTTTCAGGACTAAAATCAAGAATAGGATGAAATCTATAAGATTTATTCTCTAAAATATATTTGTCTTCTTCAATGTATTTAGGGTTAGACCATATACCACCAACAGTAACAGAATATCCCGCACTAGATAAAGTATTGGCTTCTTTTTGAGCGCGAGGAGAATTTGCTAGATGTCCTCCAATCAGTATGAGAATTTTTTGCATAGAATATTATTTATAATTGAATCAAATTTATTTTCATATAAGTAAATTAAAATAGATTTTTAGGATTTCTTAATTTCTTATAACCAAATCCATAAGCATATCTTCTAAGAATTGCGGCTTTCTTCCAACCAAATAATAAAGACAAATATTTAAATATTGGTCCGCCATCGGGTTGAAGGTCAGTACCACCATATAGTTTCACTTTCTCTTCGGCTTTTCGTCTTAATTCTGGAAGTTGAGGAAAAGATGCAAAAATAAATCGTTGAAAAGATGTTGCAGATGCGTGACACGTTCTAGAACTATTTTCAGTTTTAATTAAATTTTCCGTTCCCAAACTTATTGAAATAAATGCAGATTTAAATGCTTCATTAGATTTTCTTCCACTCAAACTATCTTCATTTCCAGATCTATAATATGTTTTCACTTCCTTACAAAACTTTATTTCATCACAATTCAATAGTACTCTTGAAAAAAAATCGAAATCATTGATAAGTGTTAATCTTTCATCCCATAATCCAGCATCATCAATTATTTTGCGAGGTATTAACCAACTTGCTCCGTGCATCATCAAATTATTTTCCCAAGCATTAACAAGCCAGTCTACAGGTTTAATATCTTTCCATAAAATATTTGGAATAAATACAGCATCATTTGTTAATTTTCTAAAACGAGCCCACTTGCAACTATAAACAAAATTATTTCCATATTTATTATATTTTTTTACCTGCTTTTCAATCTTATCTGGACTTAATAAATCATCAGAATCTAAAAATTCTATTAATTCCCCCTGAGAATGTTTTAGGCCAATATTTTCAGAAGCACTTTGCCCTCTATTTTCTTGGTCAATAATATTTATTTTTTTTGATTCATATTTTTTAACAATACTTAATGTATTATCTGTAGACCCATCATTTATGATAATAATTTCATAATTTTTATATGTTTGATTTAAAACTGAGTTAATCGTTTCAGATATTAATTTTTCGGCATTAAATGCAGGAATTATAATAGAGACTAATGGATTCATAATGGAATTTTTAACAAACTAAATTATTTATTCAAAGTATTTATCTAGTATTGTAATTTTACTTTTTCGTCTATTTAAGAATTTATATGCCCATTGAACTAGTTTGAATTCATAAGTTAAATATCTCCAGTTTTTTACTTCCGGGTAAACCTTCCAAATTTTATTTTCATAATCATCTTTCCACATTTGTTTATATTTGAGATTTCCTGTCTTAGCATTCTTATGTTTTCTAAAAACAGAGAGTGGGTAATGTAAAAATTTTCTTTTTTTATTGGGTATTAATCTTAACCACAATTCAGCATCTACAGCACAATTTAATTCTTCCCAAATAGGCTGATGAATTGAATTCCTCCAGAAAACTGAATGGGATGGAATAATGCCACCAAACCTTAAGTACCTATCTAGAACTAATTTACTCTTAATATAATCAATTTTATTATTAAAATTAATTTTTAAATAATCACCATAAATAAATTCAATACTATTATAAAGAAATGTATTTGATACTAATTCAAAACATCCAGCCAAATAATAATCATCACTATTAATCCAACCAAATAAATTACCAGAAGCTAAACTAAAACCAAGATTAATGGCATGACCCTGTCCATTATCTTTTTCACTCTGCCAATAACTTAACCAATGACTGTAATTCTCTAACACTTCTTTTGAATTATCACTAGAACCTCCATCTATTACAATAAATTCAAGATTAGGATAATTTTGTAATAATACAGACCTAATTGTTTCTTCAAGAAATTCTCCTTGGTTGTAACTAGGCATTACAATTGTAATCTTCGGCTTACCACATTTTTCATTTCCAATTTTTGATTCTTTTGTCCAGGGCCAACCAGTTTTATTAATAGGAACTTTGGGTAATTCTTTTAGCAGTCCTTTTTCAGAATACGGGACTGTACTTAATGGTAAATCTATACCTTTATTTATAAATTCATTTCTGTATTCGTTTAAGTCTGGAAGATTAATTTTATTACTCATTTATGGTTAATTATTTGGAATTAGTAAATAACTTTCGGTCTGAGTCATTAATATTTTAAGCATTGTTAATGATTCAACTACTTGTAAATTGGGTATTGCCAGCAATCTATAATTAAGATCTTCAGCAAACTTTAATATAATATCAATATTAAAATTGAATGATGCAAGGTGTTTTTTATTCCATTCTAATAATATACTTGGTTTGTTTTCCGTTATACACTTTTTAGAACCATTTAATACATTCATCTCATAACCTTCAACATCAATTTTTATAAATGATATCAATGGTTTATTCATATTCAACCATAAATTATCTAAACAGGATATCTTAACTTTTTGAGAAGTAGAGCTACCGATTCTATCAGTATTATTTTTGCTAATACTATCAAATGCTCCCATATCATTATTTATTAATACAGACATTTCCACTTCACCCTCATCTGTACCCATTGCTCTATCTACAATTTTCCATCTGTTTTTATAAATTGAATTATTATGTGTTTTTTTAAGATATGGAAGTGAATTTACTGATGGTTCGACAGAAATCACATCTATATCAGGACAACTTTTAAGAATTGGTACCGACATTAATCCTATATTGGCCCCAATATCTATGAAAGTACTCTTGGGTTTAAGAAGGGAAATTATTGTGTTTAAATTGTTGTATTCATAAATACCCTGAGAACAGGCCAATTTGAAAATATATGAATTCTTAGGGAAATATACTGTTGTCCCATAATAATCAAATGATCCTGCTACAAATGGGGAATAGTTGAAATAATAATATTTTATAAGGCTTCTGAATGACATATTTAGCTTATTAAAATTATTGTATGATTATAAATTGAGATTCTTAATTCATCTTCTAATGTCAGTATTATTTTGAATATATTTAATTATAACCCTTTTTAACAATCAAAATATTCTATCCATGGGGTACCAGAGAATTTATTTTTTAAATCAGAATAATTAATAATAATTTCATCTAATGCTTTATTAGACTGTTTTTTCGTACTTGTCTTTAGTTCATAATAATCTAATTCAAGAAATTCCTGCAACTTTCTTAATGTTACTTCTTTGGTATCTAACATGTCTTCATATTTAATTTGAAATATTGTGTGATTCTTAAATAAATTATCGGCTTCATCTTCATATCTTTTTCTTGTTTCAAAAGATAATCTTGTTTCTTCAAAATTTAATTCAATTTTAGTTGAATCGGAATTTTGAAATCCACCTGTAGCACCAATTCCCCATCTCCCAGATGACCATGCATTGTTTGCAGATAATAATGACTTTAGAATATTGTTTCTTTTTAGATGTATTATCTTAATATCAGTATTTTCTTTTAAGTATTTCCAAACATCAGATTTAGCAGCATTCCAGTGTGTTACTCTTGAAGTATTCCTCCAGAGTGGGTCATACTTCTTATCAAACCACCAGGGTTTACCCATTCTTGCCTGAGTATAATGTAATTTGAATCCTACAGCCATAATTCTTTTCGGATGAATAGTGAAAATTATATCATTAAGGAATTTTACAGGATCAGAATTTCTAAGATTTACTATTTCCTTATTTGATGATTTTCCTCTATATCCAGGGGCATTAAAAGGTATTGAATCTTGGTACCGATGAAATAATTCATAAAACATTAATATTTTAGGATGACTGGAAAGGTATGAAGTTAACATAGTAGAACCAGATCTAATATCACAAATTATAATAAACTTTACATATTTTTTATTATTTTTCAGAATATCCCAATTAATGATATTATGTTCTAATTCGTATACACTTTCTTTTAATCTATTTAATATTTTTTTTGTAATAATCATCATTTAATCTTTTTTCTATTATATGTTTCCAAGCGTATTGAAAATACCAGGGTTTGGATTCAGCAACATAATGGTGCATAACAGCTGTAGGTTCCTTTGATTCACTCTGATCTGGTAATACAATATAGTCCTCCTTAGGAGCAACTGACGAAGAATTACCCGCTATCAACATTGCTGAGAGAGCTTGAGTGATATTGTATCGTGGACCGTAATTTTCAATTAAATACTTCAACCATTTTTCTAATATATACCAATCAATATCATCACTCTTAAACCCCATAATACCAATATTTACTAGGTTTGGTATCTTTTGATTTGTAATAATTTCCATTTGTTTGAATGAATATCCATAAGAATCTTTTACATCAATCATATAACATGGGTATTCTGGATTTTTTAACCAATTTATAAGAAACTCAGGGTTTTTAAAAAACAACATGTCAGAATCAAGAAATAGTTTCCAGTCATTTGAACCAATATATATATCAGTTAGTTTTCTCAACAACGGTTTTTCAATACGAAAGTATCTTAAATAAGGAAATTCATTCTCGGGAAGAAAACAATCTAGATCCTTTTCAATCTTATCTTTATTAATAATTTTACAAGTTGGGAAAATTCGTTTAATTTCGTCAATATATTTTTTTACTAATGTACCATCGTCATAAAAATATGGTTTAATATCTTCTTCAACATTATTTATAAAAGAATAAGCGCAAAAACAACTTTGATACCAATATTTCTCACCCGTTAGGAAATAAATCTTTAATGGATTACCATTATTATTCATATTTAATATTGGTAATGAATAAACTGCATCTTCCATTCTTCTTCTTTCTCTGTAATCCGAATAATAATTGAGAAATCCTCTCTTATAAGATTTCTCAATTAATCCTTTTGGCATAGCAAATAAATTGTAATATATCTTTCCAAGTTGTAATTGCTTAGAATACTTTTTCAGATAGGATAATTTATTTCTATTTTCTTTCATAGCATAAAAATTTTTTATTCACTATTTTATTTTAATTTGTCCATCAAAAATACCACATGCACCTTTCCATCGTATGTATGACAATTCATTTTTCCAAGGCTTATAAGTAAACATTGCCTTTATTTTTCTTGGGAGTATCATAAATGCGGATATCTCCTTTAATTTGCATATTTTATGTTTTTTTAAAACTTGAATCCAGGATTTACTTGAAGAATAAGACAACTCTGATAAATATAATTTAGTTAATCTTTTTGAAGGTATTATATGAAAAAGCTTTAAATTAGGGAAATAACCTACAGACCACCCTTTAGACAATAATGTGAGATTAATATCACAATCACCACCAGAACTTAAAACATTACCTGTTCTGTCCAAAATATTATCACTATTATCTAAGGAATTAACATATTCAACAGCAGAACATCTTCTCAAACACATTCCTGCACCAATTGGAGCTTTTTCCGGATAAGTTCTTTCTTTTTTAAAATCATCTGATGTATATATATATGTTTCATCCCCAAAATCTCTACAACCTAATCTAATACCAGTTTTATAAAACCATGGTTCTGGCTTAGTTTCATAATCTGGTATTGATTTACCGCCAATTGCACCCATATTTTTATATTGACTAAATATAATGCAAATATTTTTTAAATAATCTTTTTCAAGAATATTATCATCATCCACAAAAACAATATATTCTCCTTTGCTTTCATTAATACCTGCTACTCGTGCATTTGTTAATCCTATGTTATTTTCTCTAATTATTTTTGCATTTGTATGCCATGAAATATCAAAAGAATAAATATATTCTTTATCCGAGGAACAATTATCAATTATAATTAATTCCCATATATTAGTTTTTAATGTTTGGAATTTAAGTGCATTTAATGTACGAATTAGATTCAACTTGTTTGGATTGTATGTAGGTATTAAGACACTAATTAGAATATTCATTATTAAATATCAGTAATAATATATCTGCTTATTGTTAGATTATACTTTCATAATAATTAATACTTTCATCAACAATTTTCTCATTAGAATAATTATTAATAATATTATTTCTAGCATTTTGTCCTATTTTATTACGATATAATTTATCTTTAGAGAGTCTAATTATTAAATCTGAGAAATTATCGACAGATTCATTTTCTATTAAAAAACCATCGTTATTTTTATTAATAATTTCAACTGCACTCCCGGTGTTTAAAGCAATTAAAGGTTTAGCATAACTCATTGCTTCTATATAGACTAATCCAAAAGATTCATATCTCGATGGAGCTAAAACAATATCCGCATTTAAATATAGATCTTTTAATTTCTCATTTGATACTACACCTGGAGTAATAATATAATCTTGATATTTTTCTTTGAGTTTAACAAATTCTTCATTATAAAAATCTTTTTCCACATCTGTTCCAACTAATATAAATTTACAATTTTTAATATATTTTAATACTTTTGGTATAACCTTAAGAATTAAATCGAAACCTTTTCTATATTCAAATCTGCCAACAAAGAGAATTCTTAGGTTTAAATCATTTTTTATTAAATTGATATTAGACAATTTTGGTATTTCTATTCCATGATTAATAATCTTGAACCTTGATTTATCAATATTGATGATTTTAGATATTTCATCCAGATGAGTATAGGTGTTAGTAATTAAATACTTACTTTGATTTATCATTAATATTTCTAGATAAGAAAGTAAATTAAGTAACCTCGATTTAAAAGTATAATATTCATTATACATTTGTTTATGTAATGTACTAACTCTGACAATATATTTTGGTTTATCCGACTTCAGAAGAATATTTATTATGCACAATATATTTGTACTTGTGGTTTCAATAATTTCTATTTCATGTTTTTTAACAATACTGTTTAATTTAAAATAAGTAATAAAACATGATACAAATCTGATTAAAAATCCTTTTACAGCCCATCTGTTTTTTAGAATATAGTTTATAAACCCAGGTAAACTTACATGTTGATAATAAATTTTAATATTATTATTTTCTAATTTTTTTAAAGAATTTACGTCAATATTTCTTTCTGAAACAAATAGTACTACAACTTTATGTCCTCTTTTGGAAAGTTCTTCTGAAAGATTATAAAAATAATTTGCAATACCACTATTTAAAAACTCATTACTCCTATAATATGGTGTTACTAAGCAGATATTCATAATTAATAAATTTATTTATCAATATAACCCAATTTATTTAATAACTGACCGTAATGATCATCAAAATAGTTAATATGTGATTCCGTAAAATGATTTTTCCAATCACCAGTAATCCCTTTCCTGTAATGAGAATTAATATCTTCAATCCCCTCAGATCTTCCTGAAGTTTTAAATTTAAAACTATTTTGATAAATTATATTTAACAATTGCCAAGGGGTAATATTTTTTAAAGAGAAAATTTTTCTATCTATATTAAAATATTTTTTTAGAATTCTTTTTGGTAGTTCTGAAATCAGATATAATAAATATGTTTTTATATTATTATTGTCTTTTTTATTTAAATACCCTAGAAATTCAAAAATATCTAAGAAATTGTTATAAGGATTTATTATTAAATCTTCAAACTTTATCTCTAAAATGTTATTTTTATTATAATCCCAGCTATCTAAATTATCATAAATATTTATTACTGAACCTCTCACCCTCATTGAAGACAAGTAATCCATTACAAAAAAAAGTCCTTCTTCTTTTGACAATTCAGTTAATTTTTTTCTATAATAAATCAATTCAGGCCATTCTTTTGTTTGATGACTATTTAAATGTGAGTAATAAGCAGAAACAACTATATCTCTTGGATCCCTAATTACATGAAAAGCTTTAATTTCATTAATTATTGGTTCAAAATGATGGAATTCTGAATTTCTAATAGTTATAAATTCATATTCATTAATAGCTAACTCAATATCAAAGATATACTCTGCTGGGATATTATACTCCCCTTGTTTTTTATCTAACAGCTTACAAAGACTTGTAATAATGGAATATATCCACGTTGATCCACACTTGTGATGTCCAAAATAGAATAATTTCATGATTAATTTACATATAAACTTTTCTTAATAAGTTTTCTAAAGTTTTCAAATGTCTTTGGAAATATATAATCTAGAAAAGTATATAAATAATAATAAATAATCCATGAATTTGTTAATAATCCAGATTGTTTTTGTATAGTCGGTGGTTTTATCGAATAATTTTTATTATCTAATTCTAAGTAATTTATACAATCATGTATGACATTCTCATAATTATTAGGAAAATCTTCATAAACAACTCTATATGGTTTAATCTTATTATTCATGAAAAATTTTTCCCAGTTTTGATTTTGTTTCTTTATTTTTTTAATCGCTGTTTTAACAAATTTAGGACTCAATATGTAATTATTTATTTTATTCGGTTTTATATTTTTTACTGACCATCTCCCTGTTTGAATTGCTTTATCTAATGAAATAGCTTGTCTAAATATGTTTTTACGATATATATAAATAAATTTAATATTGGGAAATACCTTCTCTAATTTATCATAATCTGTTAAGTTCAAATCGCAGTAATCTTTATTCAATTTTTGTAATAAATAATCAAAATTATTCCACATCATTTTTACACCACTAACCCCATTCTCTGAAGCATTAGCTTGAAGATTATTAAAAATATATTTAGGATAATCATAACTTTTAGATTTATTGTTATATTCTACAGAGACTCTCAAATATTCATCAACATTTCCAGCAATTTTAGTGTTTGTTAATAAATCTGCTAGTAAAGTACTTCCACTTCTCATAGTTGAACATATAATATAAGTTTGTTTTAATTCCGTCATATTAATTCATGGTAAAATAATATCAGTGATTTTCTTTGGTAATATTAAAGGTCATAGGCAAAGGAACGAGACCATACCGATGTAAATAAAAACTTCCACCTGAATTATATACATCATCTGGAGGAATATGAATTCTAATTATATTTTCTGCCGTTAGCAGTTGTCCATCATGTTCTTTGGGTCTTAACAAGATTATATCTAAAAGATATTCACCACCAGCTAAATACTTATTTATATTATTACACAAAAACCTGCAACTCCATTCACCTTGCAAATCATTAATTATCGATTTTAGATGTCCAGGCCATAAATGACAAACGAGTATATTATCAATTGTCTTTATCTTGAGGGAGATCCCCATTTTTTTAATTTTATTTTTAGATTTTCCATTAATTTTAATTTCAAGATTTTTTAAATAATTTTCATATTTTATATTCGCAGTAACAGAATTTATGCTTAAACCCAGTTCAGTATTTTCTAGATGTTCAATTTTATCATTTTTATTTGAATTAATTTTACTAAATTGATCTATTTCATATTTTTTTGCTACATCAGATATATCCCCTTTTAAATTGATAATGCCATTTTCCAAATAGATACCTTTTTGGCAAATCGATTTAATCGCTGACAAATTATGACTTACAAACAAAATTGTTCTACCTTCTTTAGAAACGTCTTCAATTTTTCCCAAACATTTTTTTTGAAAAGCTATATCGCCTACAGCCAATACTTCATCCACAACTAATATTTCAGTCTCTAAATGTGCAGCCACTGCAAATGCAAGACGGACATACATACCTGATGAATACCTTTTAACTGGTGTATCCAAAAATTTCTCAATTTCTGCAAAATCTACTATTTTATCAAAATTCTGAGTTATTTCAGTCTTCGACATGCCTAGAATAGAACCATTCAGATAGATATTTTCACGTCCTGTAAGTTCAGGATGAAATCCTGTACCAACTTCTAGAAGAGACCCAACTCTTCCATTAATTATGGCTTTTCCTTCTGTAGGGGTTGTAATTCGTGAAAGAATTTTTAATAATGTACTTTTACCTGCTCCGTTTCCGCCTATAATACCTATAATCTCGCCGTGTTTTACCTCAAAATCTATATTTTTAAGTGCCCATATAAACTCAATCTCAGGTTTTTTCTCGTCTTCTCCACTTCCTAAAATTAATTTAATAGGGTATTTAACAATATCCGTTAGTGAATCTCTGAGAGTATAATAATTCTCGAGTTCGCCTATCTGGTAGCATTTTCCTAAATTTTCAACTGATATAGCTATATCGCTCATTAAATAATGTCCGCAAAGAAAGATTCAGTTTTCTTAAAATAAGCAAGTCCTGTAATTATTAATAAAAAACTAATTATTATTGAAGATAGCAGATATAAATAATCAACTTCCTGGCCAAGTACTAATGCCCTATGAGCATTAATCAGGCCACCAACAGGATTTAAATATAATATCCATTTAAATTTTTCAGGTATAAAACTAATTGGATATATAACAGGTGTAAGAAACATCAGAAGTTGAATAAAAAATGGCAAAACAAATCTGACATCCCTGTATTTAACATTAAGTGCAGAGAGCCATAAACCAAATCCTGTAGCAGAAAGAAATGTAAGTAATAAAATAATAGGTAAATAAATAATTTGTATATTTGGGAAGATGCCGTAGTAAAACATCATTAGAACCAAAATTGAAGTTGCAATAAAATAATCAACAGCCGCTGAAATAGCTGAGGATAATGGAACGATAAGCCTAGGGAAATAAACCTTGCTAATAAGATTTGAACTGCCAACAAGACTGTTACTCGAATTACTAACAGCTGAAGAAAAATAGGTCCATAAAATTAGTCCTGAATATGAAAATATTGGATAAGGAACGTTATCAGATGGGATTTTAGCAATTTTACCAAAAAATATTGTAAATACAACCATTGTAAAAAATGGCTGCAAAATAGCCCAAAAAGCACCGATAAAAGTCTGCTTATACCGTACTTTTATGTCCCGCCATACGAGGAAATATAACAATTCCCTGAAATTCCATAATTCCCGGAGATCGAGTTTAAGTAAACTTTTTCTTGGTTCAATAACTAGTGTATTATCAGACATTTAGAATTGATACTTAAAGTATATTATTTATATCATTATAACTAAATTTTTAAGAATTAATATCTTCCGAATAAATATTATCAAGAAGGTTAGTAATTTTTTCTTCAAATGTATTAAAAATAAACTTTTCATGAACAGTTTTTTCTGCATTGAAGGCTAAGTATGTATAAATTTCCTTATCTGTTAGCAATTTTATTATATACTCTGATAATTGATTAGAATTATTTTCTTCGATTAAATATCCATTTATCCCATTTTCAATAATATCCATTACACCTCCTTGTTCACATCCAATAACAGGTTTTCTATAATACATTGCTTCAATAAAGACAAGCCCAAAACCTTCTTGTATGCTGGGCATTACAAATATTTCACACCTTTTAAAATACTCTTTAAGAATTTCATCACTTATATCCTGAATAAATATAACATTCTTATTAATTCTCAACTTAACGACTAAATTTGATAATTCTTTTATTAAGTCACCTTTTCCTACAATGATATAGATTAAATTACTAACTTTTTCTAATACCTTTGGTAATGATTTTAAGACGGTATCAACTCCCTTACCAGGTTCAGATTTATTTAGGCGACAAACTGTTAACAGAAATATGCTATCTTGGGGTATTGGAAGATCCATTTCTATTTCATTTGAAAAAGAAAAGTCGGGATCGAGTGCATTATTTATAACCTGAATCTTATTATTGTCGAGTTGATAGATATCAATAATCTTACTTTTTGTATAATTACTTACTGCAATGATCTTATAGGCATTATTAAACGATAACTTAGTAATCCAAGATGGTGGGTAATCCCAAATCTCTCTTCCATGTGCGAGAATAATGTAATCAATACTTGGTTTTAAGGTTTTAATTAACTTACAAATAATTGCCAGACTCTTATGATTAGAAAATAATAACTTTGATTTTAAACCAAAATAGACCGCATAAAAGCAAAACTTTATTTTATTACCACCACAGCTTTTTAAATTATAATAATTTTTATTAAATTCAAACCCTTTAACATCAGAGTTGTCATTCAAGCTGATTAAATAAACTTTTAGATTATTTTTATTTGCAAATTTTGTAAGAATAGAGGAATAATGCTTACTAACCCTTTGAATCCCCCCTCTTTCTAAAACTCCAGTTAATAAAATTAAAATCATTAATATTCAGATAAATAAAATATTTATATTTCTTTATTCAAGTTATCAAATTTGTAATTAAGTGAATTTATCTTCCATTCATTTACAATCCATTTTAATTTCCAGCTTATATCACCCTTTTTAGTATTAACCTTCTCGTTGTTATTATCTTTATAAATCACAACAAAGTTAGCATCAACTAGAGCATTATTACCATTAATTGATTTATTTTTGACCTGTATGTCATACCTTATAATTTTATGTTTATTAAAATTTGACTTATACATATCCATTGCAAGGTTAATATCCATATTATTCTCTGTAGCACCGGGTAAAAATAAATTTTTCATCATATTATAGTCTCTGTTCTTATAGGCTGAGACATAATCCGATACAAACAATAAGATTGAAGTTGTTGTTGGCATGTTTTTACTTTTAGGTACAGATGATACCACAGGATTTTCAGCTTTAAGCTCTGCATCTGACTTATCTTTGGGTGTATTTTTATTACTTTCTTTATTTACAGCAACTGTTTCTGAAACTGCTTTTTTATTACTTTTAGTGCTTAAATCTTTTTTAATGATTTCGTTATTTGAAGTCTTAGCGAGATCTTCACCTTTCTTATTCTTCCTATTTTTACTTCCGTATTTTTTTATTAATGAATTTATCAGGGGATCATTTTCATATAATGTATCACTGTCTTTTTTCTCATTAATATATGTAGTGTCAGGCTTATCCGTAGCTATCTTTTTAGTTTCTGTATCATTCAATGCTAACAGGTTTTTCTCAAAGTCATCCTGCTCTATTTTACCCCTATCAGCAGGAATATTTTGCAGAGTTAAATCTTCATTTTCTATATTATCAGGCTGGCTGTTATCGCCTTCAACTTTATTAAAGTCAGAATATAGTTCATCAACATCTTTCTTATACCTTAGATCTGATTTTTCATTGTCGACTTCTTCGAAGAGTTCTAATTGCCCAGTGGCATGATTGTTTTTATTATTATTGTTAATAAAATTTTCAAAATACCCCTTTAGTAAAAAAGAAATAGCAACAACAAATACAACTGAATAAAGCATTAGTAATTTTCTGCTGTAAAATTTCGAGCTTGTATCATATTCAACGGATAAAGGATAATAATCAAAATAACCATGGTCATATACTGTTCGTTTTTCTTTATCTTTCAGTACTTCATAAGCTTCATTTAGTTCCTTAGTTTTTTCAACACCCTTCTCTCCAGTCAAATCCGGATGGTTTATTTTTACCAGTTTCAGCCAGCTTTCCCTTACTTCATCAGAAGTTGCGTTATTTTTAATATTGAGGACTTTGTAGTAATTAATTGAACTGTCGTTTTCTATTTCAGAAATTAACTTATTTGCAGTATTAACAATAAACTGAAAAGAAATATTTTCCTTGCCGGCAATTTTATTTATTAATTTATAGTTAGGAGAACCTGATCCAAGGGACAGGTCATTGAGAACAGAGTAAAGAAATTTTATATCATGACTGTACTTATCCTGAAGCTGGTAAATGCTGTAGTTTAGAATATCATTTACAACAATTTCCTTATATTGCTGAAAATTAATTGATTTCATTGTTGACCAGTTTCATTTCGACGTCATCAATCCATACTTTACCCGAAATAAATTTATCGAGTTTTTTACTCTTGTCTCTCCGAAGTATTAACCTTAGTGCGTTACATTCTTCCGGAACAGGAATATTCTCTTTATATTCTTTCCAGCTATTAGATCCAGTAATAACGGTTGTTTTTATGTTATAAAGACTTCTTTCGGGATAACAGCTTATAGCCCAGTAAACACCATTTGTAGTAGATAATTCATCTGTCTTCAAATTATAACTAAACGTATAATCCCTATTAGACAAAACCGGGACAATTTTTGAAATATGATAATATTCCAGATTTTCCTTCCCATCGAATTCTAAATACAGCGAATAATTACCTTCAGTTTTTTCATCCCAGTCATAACCTACATAAGCATTGTCAATTTTTTCAATTATCCAACCAAACCCATTCTGAATTGGTTTTGTTTCAAAACTGCCGTTCCATAAAGTTATTTCATCTTCTGATTCTCCATGCATCTCGTTCCATAATTTCCCAGCTTTTACAAACTGATCATTTTTGATTAAAAAATCCATGTATTTAATTTCTAAATCATTATCAATATATTTATATTCGGCTAATTTATCCCAAACCCCGTATGTTCTTTCCACTTCTTTCTTCTGCATAAGAAAATTAAAATAACTTTTAATATTGTTTTTATTTACCAGTTGATCATTTACCTGGTCTTTATCATCAAAAATTCGCCATGCCAGGTCAAAGACTTTTCCCGAATCAACCCTGGAAATTGTATTAAGAAGATCCATTGCCAAATCTTTTTGATCTATCCATAGGGAAAGTATTGCCATTCTCCAGATTAATTTAAATGCATAAGGGGACAAGTACTGTGCACGCCTCAACAATATCTCAGACTGCTCATAACTATCCTCATCAAGGTATATTTCTGATAAATCTACAAAGGATTTTGTGTACAGTGGATTTGCCTTTAGTGAATCAACAAAATAAACTTTGGCAGGATCAGGATCTGATTTGTTCAGGTATAATCTGGCAAGATCATAATTATACTCAACGTCTGCTTCTTTTAGTTTTTCGCTAAGAATAAAGTTTTGGTTATTAAGTCCCTGGAAGTGAATAAGAATTAAGAAAGATGCGAATAATCCTAATAAACTAAGCCCTAGGACCCCTAATTTTAGGAATTTTTCTGACATCTTTGCCTAACTCGTCATTATAATAGTAATAGTAGTTATAACCATATTTCCCTTTACCGGTTGATTGCCTGTTAACAACTGTACCAATTATATTTCCACCAACCTTATACAATTCATCAATTACACTCTTAAGATTGTTTCTTTGAGTCACACCCACACTCGTCACCAGCACTACTCCATCTACAAGTCTTGCTAATAGCCTGGAATCCGCAAATCCAATAACCGGTGCCCCATCCATGATTACAAAATCAAATTTTTCTAAAAGTTTATCAATTAATTCACGCATCTTATTAGATCCGAGCAGTTCAGCCGGATTGGGTGGAATTGTTCCGGATGTAACAATATTAACTCCAAGGTTTTCATTGTTATGTATTATTTCATCAAGTTGGGCTTCGCCTACAAGGAAATTACTAAGGCCATGCCCATTAGCTCCGGAATTACCATTTGCAAACAACTTATGAATCCTTGGTTTACGTAAATCCGCATCAATAAGAATCACAGACTTGCCGTTCTCAGAAAGAGACAGAGCCAGGTTGGATGCGGAAGTGGTTTTACCCTCCAGGGGCTGTGAACTTGTTACAAGGATTGATTTTGGAGGATTATCCGGATTTGAATACATAATTGATGTCCTTATTACCCTGAAAGCTTCTGATATAATAGACCGCGGATTATAGTGGACAATTTGTTCCATATTTATTTGAGATTCCTGGTCCGTTGCAGAAAGTAGCGGCACAGAACCAAGGTACGGGAGATTAAATTTTCTTTTTATCTCGGAATCATCGCGTATAGCATTATCAAAATGTTCAAGTAAAAGTGCCAGGAAACAACCTATCAAGAGGCCAATGAAAAGGGCAATCATAAGATTGGATTGAAAATCAGGCTTAAAAGGATAATTGGGTGTAAGAGCATAATCCACAACGTTTATATTAGTAGTATTCACTGCCGCAGTTATCTCTGTCTCTTTTAGTCTTAATAGTAATTCATCAAAAATTGATTTATTTGTGTTTACTTCCCTTTCGAGTATTTTATATTGGATAGCCTGTTCATTAAGAACCCCGGCCCTAACACTCTGTACTTCTGCCCTTTCTTTTAAAAGCTTTTCCTTGTTTACTGCAGCCCTGTAATCTTTCTTTAAACTTTCTGCAACATCTACTTTCTTTTTTTCTATTGCTACATTTACAGCTTCAAGCTGGGCTTTCAGCTGTTTCATTTCTGGATAATTCGGGCCATAAATTGCCGCTTTATTTAAATATTCAGAGTTTAAATTTGTTCTTACAACCAGGAGTTCCTGAAGAGCTTCATCCTGAACAACCTGAGGTAGATAATCATAATTTCCTTTTTCAATCTCGGAAAAGAGTGCCTGCTTTGACAAACGGTCTGTCTCAGAAGTAGCATAAGCCTGATTAATTTCTTCCAGCTGTTTATATATGAGGTTTAAATCTTTGTCCAGGGATACAACTTTCACAGATTTTGCAAATTTTGCGAGTTCTTCTTCCGCCTTTTCGAGGCTTGCTTTAGAATTGTCGAGTTGAATTTCCAGGAATTCACGTGCTATTTTTGTAGCATCATGTTTCCTTCCTACGGTCCATCTTGTATATTCATCCACAATTGTGTTTACAGATTTTGATGCATAATTAGGGTCAGTACTAACATAATTTACATATGTAAGCCTGGAATTCCTGTCTGGGGTTATGGAGACGCCTCCGATAAATCCAGATGCTATTCTGTTTTCAATTTTTTTTCGCTCTTCTGATTCTTTTATAGGGTCGAATACTTCTTTATCTTCATCCTGAGTACCTTCTACACCAATAATCCTAAAAATACTGTTTTTAACAAATGCAAATAAGCTTTGATCGTTTTTCTGCTCTTCATTAATTTCTATATCAGCTTTTGGAACCATACCAAGTTTATTGATGACATGCTTGGCAAAAGACTGGCTCTTGAGCAGTTTGTAATGAGTTTCATAATATTCCTCTGTATCCCATACGGAATGTGAGGCTTCGGCTTCTTTTTCAAATGAAGTAATTGTGGGAGGATTAGGAATAATCTCAATAACAGCTGTTGCCCTGTATAAAGGTTTTGTAAGTAATGTTGATATAGAAACTGTTATGATACAAAATAAAACGGCAAGTATAACAATCCATTTCCTGCGAATTAAAATATCAAGGTAATCTTTAATCTGCGTACTGTCAGTAAGATTAATTTCATCGTTATGATAAACTTCTGCCGGCAAATTATTACCGCCGCCCCTGTCATCAGGATAACGGTTTCTGTAAATATCAGGTTGATTTCTCTTATTATCCATAATTTGACCCTATCTTTCAGGCTGCCTGTAACCAACACCAACAAGCCCATAACCTATATTCAAGCTAAGACCAGAAAAGAACTTCTTTACTGCATTAGTTCCGACAATAATTGCATCCCTGTCCTGGACAATAATATCTTCCTGGTTGCCTTCATTAATATCTTTAAGATCAATAGTAAATACTTTTCTGCCAGTGGCCGAATTATACCTGATCAGGGTTACGTCAGTGGTCTCTGCATAAGACATTGAACCACCGGCTTGAATAATTGCCTGGGTCAAAGATGTTGAACCTTCTTTAATTGGATATGTCCCGGGCCTGAGAACTGCACCCTCGACAAAAACATTGCCGCTATCCGGAACCAGTATCAAATCACCTGGTAATACAGGTATGTTGCTGTCAGTGTTACCCGAAAGGAGATCTTCAACATCTATAATGTAAGAACTCCTTGTTCCGTCTTTATTCATTCTGTTTAAATGTATAGACCTTCCCGCATCTGGCTTTAGCCCTTTTGCATTGGCAAGAGCATCGAGCACGGTCTGCCTGGTAAGAAGTTCATATTTACCCGGCTCTACTACTGCACCTATTACGGATATGTTCCTGCTTTCATGATCTTCGATAAATATGGATACATGGGGGTCTTTTAAATAACCGCCGTTTTTATATGCATACTCAATTTGTTCTTCAGCTTCCCTTGCCGTAAGATCCGCAACTTCAACATCTCCCAGTAAGGGGAGAGTTACGTAGCCTCTAGAGCTTACGCGCACAATCGTAGTAAGTGCTTCTGTCTCGAACACCCTCACTTCAAGCAAGTCAGCAGCTCCTATTAAATAATCTGCGGGAGAAGCGGGGAAATTAGTTCCTTGTTGTATTATTCGCGTGTTAAGATCATCCAGTTCTTGTGTTGCCTGAAGTTCTGCAGGATTTACAGGTGGGGATTGGCTTGGTGATTTACCGTAGCAACCTGAAATGAATAGAAATAGTACTAAAATGAAATATTTTTTCATAAATTAGTTTCATGTTTAAGGATCAACTGGACTTATTGGAGGATCTACGTCGTCTGAATCATCACTATCGTCTGAATCATCACTATCGTCTGAATCGTCACTGTCGTCTGAATCGTCACTGTCGTCTGAATCGTCACTGTCGTCTGAATCATCACTGTCGTCCGAATCATCACTGTCATCGCCGCCACCGCCATCATCATCTATAGTTGCGATAAGAATTCCACCGGCGGCAAGTACTCCTACAACACCAGCAGCTATAACAACACTTGATACTGTTGATGATGTTGCAGCTGCAGCAGGAGCAGCAAAAAATGCTGCAAGTAAAACAGGGTCTTCCTGTACAAGAAGTATAGTCTGCGAACTGACTATTCTAAGGGATGTCCCAGGTGCAACAGCATTTTGCAGTGGTTTAAAGTTGGCATCCACGATCAAACCAGTCCATTCATTACCCTGTACTGAAACGAGTCCGTATGGATTAAGATTACTTAAATTTGTAACGGATTTACCGACAAATTTACTAATTTCTTCCTGAACTGTGCCTGGAAACTGAAGCAAGAGTTCAGGCCCTTGGGCTTTGACCCCAACAATCTCAAGAGTTCTCCCGGGGGCTACACTACTGCCAACGACTGGATGCAAATTATAATCTACAAGTGTACCGGTATAAAGTTTACCATTTAAAATCACCTGTCCTGTTGGTTCTATTAAGTCTTTTGCAATTACCTGTTTCCCAACAAGGCCAATATGCTGCGGGTTAGCTACATTTACAGTCTGAAGAACCAATGAAGATTTTATACAGATAACCCTTTTATTAACTCCGGCATTTCCATTCCCAGTAGGAAGTAATGTTTCCGGGTCAACAATTTCAGAATGCCAGTTTTCAAGACTTCTGAATTTGCTTAACCTCTCTTTTGCCTGGTCATCTGGAACCACAATACTGTATCCTGAATTGCCGGACTGACTCACCTCAAGTCCTATTAAACTTTTTTCCCTGAATGTTTGAGGATAAAAACTGTCATAAGGCCTTACAACAAGAGTAGTATTTTCGCCTCCTACTGTTGAACAAACAACTTTTACTTCTGTACTGCCATCAATTATTTTCTGCTCATTAGTTTTAAGATTGAAATCAACAACCCTGGCATCATATCCCTGGTTTTGAAGTTCTTCTAATTTTATTCTTCCAATTGGATCAATAACGGTTGTAGAAACCCCTTTTTCACCTGCAAGCCTTAACAAGCTAAGTAATTCTAAAGGCAAAGGACTGGTTGCCCCGGTATTAGATTGTGTCGCATTGGTTATTTCACCTGAGGAACTGCTTGTATCATCCAGGTCTGCCTGGGCTAGGACTATGCCCTCACCTTCGTAAAGGTTAACAACACCCGACTGTGTAAGAACATCCAGATTTCCGCTATTAAGTTGAACAATTGTTGTATTATTTTCCTTTACTGCCAGCTCACCATTTATAGAATTAACTGACGTATTAACGAATGAAGGCGTAGCAATTTCACCCTGCGGGGTTTGAAACACTATTTTTACCTTGTCAGGAAATATCTGAAATCTGATTTGTCCCTTATCAATTAAAAATACCAACCTGTCCTCAAACTCGGATACTTTCAGCAAGGTATCTTTATTAATTAAGAATTTACCACCTCGGATGGTTAACTTTGAATCGCTCTTAAATTCCTGGGTTTCTTCAGTTAGAAGAGGATAAACCTGATTATCACCATTATTTGATGAAGTTATTTTTCCAATAACAGAACCTGAATGGGAATTGTAGGTAAAGGAAAATAAAGCAATCAGTATAATTGTAATTTTAAACCTATTCACTTTCTACTCCTCATTCTCCTAAATACAATATTAAAACAAAGCGATTTGAAATATTAATTTATTACTAATTATACATACGATTTTGGATTAAAATATTCTTTATTTTAAATCTTTAATAGATTAAACTTACTCCAATATTTAAAGTATTCAACACCATAAATGAACCTTTTATCAACAATAACAAATTATTCTGCACTGCTATTAATATTTATAATATTGATAATTAGCCCAATTCCTTATGGTAGCGTTGAGGAATGGGCAAAACTTTTATTCCAGATTGAAGCGTTTTTTTTACTTTTCTTACTATCATTTTATCTTTTTTTGTCGGGAAAATCCATTAGATTCCCAAATAATAAAACAGTTTATTGCTTAGTGGGATTTTTATTATTACTTTTTGTACAAATTATCCCATTTCCATCTGAAATAATTAAGATTATTTCTAATTCAACATACTTAATTTGGTCTGAAAACCAGGAAATATTCAATAATATCGGTATAGTACAGGAAAATAATTTCTTTACAATAAGCTTATATCCATTCGCAACTTTAAAAGAAATCCTGCTGCTATTAGCATATTTTTCATTTGCAGTATCAATAGCTTTTTTTTGCAATAATAAGAACAGGATAATATACGTAATTGCTCTTGTTTTTATAATTACTTTCGTAGAATCATTTATCGGTATTTACCAGAGTATCTATCTCGGAGAATTATCAACAGGGACCTATGTTAACAGGAACCATTTTTCGGGTTTTCTCGAACTTACGGTATTTTTGCTGATAGGGTATGCCCTCGGCCAAAGAAACTATGAAATAAGGGCTACGGATAGCAAATCCACTTTAAAGGAAATATTCACCTCAGACAGACTATTTAAGCAAATAACAATAATCCTGGCAATTAGTTTTATTGCTATATCATTGTTTACATCTCAGTCCAGGATGGCAATATTCAGCTTTCTAGCAACATCAGTACTTATGTATCTGCTGATTTACAAGTATTCCAAAAACAGCCCCGCTGAAAGAATAATTATAGGCTTTGGAATTTTCATGACGCTTTGTTATGTATTTTTTATAAGTTTTTATCCCATAATCAGGAGATTTGTTGAAACAATTGGTGAAGCACCGGGGCGAACACATATCTGGAAGGATTCACTCAGAATTTTTTATGATTTTCCCATCTTTGGTACTGGCCTCAATACATTCAGGGATATCTACCCCAAATATAAATCTCTTGAAATTGCCAGCAGGATAAATTTTGCCCACAATGATTATATACAGCTACTTGTAGAAACCGGGATTATAGGATTCATTTTATTACTTATACCTACATATTTACTAATTAAATACTCACTACGCAAAATATCATTCTATATCAGCAGAAGAGACTATTTTGCAGCTTATATAAGGCTCGGGGCTTTATGCGGTATAATCGCAATATTAATACACAGCCTGGTCGACTTCAACCTTCACATACCAGCCAATGCAATCTATTTTTCACTACTGATAGGTATTATTTTTTCCGGGTTTAATGGCAGGGATGAGGATTCAGGCTCTTTAGTCGTTGGAAAAAACCTTTGAAATATACTTTCTACTGAGCCTTATTGGCCTAATGAAAAAATAGAGAAAGGAAAATCCTTTTGGTAAAGCAACATATTCAAGCTCATAAATTGTTGGTTTAAAAATCAGCGCTGCCAAATATTTGAACTTATCTATTGTACCTTCCATTGATCTGAGAAAGAATGTCTTATTATTGGCTTCGATTTTTTCAAAATCATATCCTTCCTCAAAATTCTTAATAACAATATCACCTAGCATGGATACTGTATTATCTGCTTCAAAATAATTTTTTAATATCCTGGGTATTTCACATGAGAAAAACTTGTTCGCAAGGTAAACAGATACCAATACGCTGCGCTTGGAATTAAGTTCTTCTGATTTAGCTATTACAAGTTCCCAGTTTATATTTTTTTTCTCAGTCAGCAGGACTGCTATATCAAATATCCATAATAGCATTGACCAGCAATGCTTAGCCCCGTGCAGTGACAAATAAATAAAGCAATCCTCAGAATTAAGTACGTTAAATTCTTGTTCTTTAATTTCTATTTTCCTGGAATTATCAAACAACTCATCAACATCCTGGGAGAATGAATATTTTTCTGGCATTAAAGCCCAATGAAGTTCAATATGAACATTCTTCTCTGGGTTATAGAATGGGTAATGCAGATCGAGGTCCTTTAAATATAAAGGTGAATTCTCATAAATTATTTTTTGTTCTTCCGTTAAATCAAAAGAATATGTGTACCCGTTCTTGATTATAATCTCCGAAGCTTGCTTAAGTTGGTCTTTATTAACCAAAATATCCAGGTCTCCAAACTGCCTTAAACTAATATCTCCATACAACGACTCACCAATTCCCGGCCCTTTTAGAATAATTGATTCTATGTTTTCATTGTTAAACTGACTTTGTATGTTGCGGAGCTCATTAATTTTAACGAGATTGCTAGCAACAATTTCCAGGTTTCTATTTTCAATCTTCTCTAAAATATTTTGAGGTATTTCTATTTCATTATTACTCTGAATGGATTTTGCAACTATAGGAATAAGACAGTTTTGATCGGCAACACTATATAAATAGTCCCAATCTTGTTGTCCCGTTTCAGTCAAATCTAATTTTTTATTCTCGATAAAAAACGTATTTAGAAGGTTAAAAAATAATAATATTTCACTCATTATATATGTTTTAAGTATTGTACATATACATTTTATCTTATAATTGGAATTAAATATATTGACATCCTTAATTTAAAATGAAAAATTTAAGTTCTCAAAATATAACGGAGGGTATCAATTTGGAAACTACACTATCTATCGTAAAACCAGACGGAACTTCAAAAAATGTTATCGGAGAAGTAATTAGCAGGTTTGAAAAAAACGGTATCAAGGTTGTGGGACTGAGAATGATCCATATGTCCATAAAACAGGCCGAAGGATTTTACTACGTACATAAGGAAAGGCCATTCTTTTCCAGCCTTACCAATTTTATGTCTTCAGGGCCGTGCGTTGTAATGGCTCTACAGGGAGATGGCGCCATTAGCAAGGTAAGGGGTATAATGGGTGCAACTAACCCAGAAGAAGCAGAGGAAGGATCAATAAGAAAGGATTTTGCTGACAATATCGAACACAATATTGTCCATGGTTCAGATTCACCCGAATCAGCCGAATATGAACTAAATTATTTCTTCAATTCCTTACAAACTTTTGGTTAATAAAAATGAGAACAGGCAGATTTATATTAATATTATTAATTTTATTAATATCCGCCTGTTCACTTCTCTTTGTTTTTTCCAATCCTATCTTAAAGCACCTTGCTTCAGGACTGGTTGTAAATCAGCCTATTATTAAGTCCGATGCAGTCGTAGTGCTGGGCGGGGGTTCACCTTCCAGAGTATTAGAAGCAATAGATATTTATAATGTAGGGCTTGCAGATAAAATTATTATATTCCGAAGCGGCAAACCCGAAGGTGTTGAATACATAAAATCTAATAATATTGAATATAAGGAAACAGCAGAGCGTGATGCAATCCTTGCAAAACAGTTTGGAGTTAAAGAGAACAATATTACAATTTTGCCTGGGAGGGTCTACAGCACAAAGGAAGAAGCTGAAGCAATAAAAGAGTTTGCTTTAAATAACAGATATAAATCGTTAATTATTGCTACTTCAAAAAGTCATTCAAAAAGATCAGAATTGACATTTAACAGAATTTTTAAAGATTCCGGGATAAATGTAATAATCAAACCAAGTAAATATGACAGTTTTGATCCGGAAAACCTTGAAAAAGATGATTACCACTGGAAACAAGTAGTGCTGGAGTATCAGAAAATATTATATTTTTATAAAGATGAATTTCTCTAAATTATGTTTCCTGCTTTCTTCGTAACTTTTTTATATTCTATAGCTGAAATATCAAATACGGTTTCAAAATGTTTTAGAAATAATACCCCTGCTTCTTCAAGACCATTACATTCACCAACTAGATGCTTGATGGAAGTTATTCCTATATCTGAAAAACCACATGGATTTACATAACTAAAACTGTCCAGACTGTTAAATATATTTATTGCTATACCATGGGTTGTAACATGCCTTGAAATATTGATCCCGATTGAAGCTATCTTTTTATTTCCTACCCACACACCTGGACGGCCATTTTCTATCTCACCCTTAATTCCAAATTCATATAAAAACCCAATTACTACTTCCTCAAGCATATTTACATACTCTTTGACTCCTAGATGAAGTTTTTTTAGATTGATAATGGGATAAACCACCAGTTGACCCGGTTCATGACAGGTGATATCCCCACCACGTGAAGACCTGTAAAGATTAACACCCAGTTCACTCAATCTTTCCTTATCAACAAGGAGATTCTCTTCCGAACTGTATTTCCCAAATGTTATTACCGGCTCATGAGACAGGAGTAAGATATATCCATCCATCCCGATAGTCCCTGACAGTACTGATTTATGAATTTCATCCTGGAGAATCAAAGCTTCCGCATAGGGTACGTGACCCTTATATTTATAAAAAACAGATCTTTTAACTGGCATTTTTATATCTCTTAAATATCCTGTTAATATTATATTTTAATTTAAAAATTTATGTCTCAGTCTAAAACCTTAAAACCTGTATACCTGCTTGCCGGCCCACAGGCACTTCTAATCGAAAGATATATTGATGATATTAAACTTACATTGGCCAAAGAATATCCTGAATATGATTTATTCACTTATCATACCGAATCCAATTCTATTGAGGAAATCATTGGGAATGCTAATAACTATTCAATCTTCGGCGGAAAGAAATTAATAATAGTAAAAAAATGTGAAAAGCTGAAAAAAGAGGATATTTCCCTTATAGAAAATTACATTAATTTACCATCAGCTGATTGTCACATGCTTTTTTATTCAAATGAATCAAACAAACCAAAATTTAAAAAACATTTAAATCTTGAGTCAAAAATATTTAAATCAGTAGACCAGATTGAAAAGAGAATTATAAAGGAAGGGGAACTTCTGGGAATAAACCTTTCTCCCAAAGCAGCCAATGAAATTCAAAAACTTATTGGAGATGACCTCCAGGCAATAAATAGTGAACTATTAAAAATCTCACAATACTTTATTAATAAGGAAATTATTGATGACAAGGATATTCAGGGGTTTATTACAAAAAGAAATAGTGAAGATATATTTCAGCTTATTAACTCTATCGCAGTAAAAGACAGGAAATCTGCAATAAGTGTTCTTAACGAACTTAGAAACATCAATTATGACCCGGTCTCTGTTGTTTCAACACTTAGCTGGAGGTTCAGGCAGATATGGCACCTTAAAGAACTTTTAAATTCAAATATTTCTGAAAATGATGCCAGCAAAGAATTAAAGGTGTCATCAGGGGCATTATACTATTTAAAAAAACAGGCGGGCAATTTTAGTTTTAGGACCCTTTCAAATACAATATTGCTTTTATCAAAACTTGATAAGGAACTGAAATCTTATAGTCAGGACAAATACAACTTGATTAGCAGGTTTATTTTACAGGTATGTAGAAATTAGTATTTACTATGTAGCGGCATTTAAAGAAAGGTTATGAACTTTTTTTGAAAACCTTGAGATATGCCTCGAGGCATTCCTTGCATGTATAACGCCTTTGGTAGCAGCCTGGTCATAGGCAGAAATTATTTCCTTTAACCTTTCGTTTGCTTTTTCGACGTCTTTTTCTTCTATTGCTGCATTAAAAAGCTTGGTTTTAGACTTAAGGGTGGTTCTTACGAAATTATTCCTTGCTCTTTTCTTAATGCTTTGTCTGTGTTTTTTCTGTGCTGATTTTATTCTTAAAGCCATTGATACTCCTGCAATCCAAAATTAGAGCATAAATATTCACTTCTATGGAAGATTTGTCAAATAATATTTATTTATTGAATATAGCTATATATAATAATAGCCGTTGAGAAAAAATATTATGGCAAATCAATTTAATAAATCTGTAAAAGTACCGGATGATATATTATACCAGGAGCTTTCTAATGGTGAAATTGTGTTTCTTAACCTGGATAATGAAAGTTATTACGGACTTGATGATGTTGGATCAGTTATATGGGATGAAATTACAAGTACCGAAGATTTAGAAACTGCCTTTAATAATTTACTTGATAAATTCGACGTAACCCCCGACGTATTAAGAAATGATTTAGAAATATTGCTGAATCAGATGGTAGAAAATGGAATACTCGAATACAGTAAAAAATAAATTAAGCAAGTTCCTGAACTTAACATTTAAAGATAAAATAAAAACAGTTATCTACAGTCTAATTTTCCACATTTTCATTCTTACATTCAGGATTTTTGGTTATAAAAAGATTAAGAATTTAATAGATAAGGCTATAAGTACCCAAAATAATAGCAAAAATAATAATTTTATAGTTAATGAGTCAAAGAATATTGGCCATTCAGTAGGAAACAGCTTATTTAAATCAACATGCCTTGAGAAATCTTTATTCACATATTTAATACTTGGCATGTATGGAATAAAAACCGATTTAAAAATAGGCGTTAGCAACTTTACAGAGGAATTCAGCGCACATGCCTGGGTTGAGTATCAGGGTATGATTGTAAATGACCTCCCTGAGACAATAGAAAACATATCCCCCTTTTAAAAATCTATGAGTGCTATTGGTGGCATACTGCATTTAAATGGAAAGCCGGTTTCAAGACCCGTCCTTCATCAAATGTCTGAAGCAGTAAAGCACCGGGGCCCTGACAGACAAAACCTCTGGCACGAAGGATCAATCGGTTTATTAAATAACCTCTTAATAACCACACCCGAAGCTAATTATGAATTGATGCCTTTAAAATTCCATGATTATGTAATCACAGCAGACGCAAGAATTGATAACAGAGACGAACTTATTAGCAAATTAAGTATTAATCCACCATATAATAAATTAACAGATAGTGAATTAATTTTACGTTCATATATCAAATGGAAAGAAAATTGCCCAAAACAATTGTTGGGAGATTTTGCCTTCGCCATCTGGGATGATAAAAACAAAGAACTTTTTTGTGCAAGGGACCAATTTGGAGTCAAACCCATTAATTATTATTTTGATAAAAATATATTTATCTTTTCCAGTGAAATAAAGGCATTATTCACTGAGAAATCCATCCCAAAATTACTTAATGAAGAAAGAATTGCAGATTATATAGTTCAGGATTTGGAAGGTATTGATAATGCTTCAACATTTTTTAAATCTATATATAAACTCGCCCCTGCAACCTCTGTAACAGTTAAAAAGAAAGGTATAAAGTTTAAGAAATACTGGCAGCTTGATCCAACTAAACCTATAAAATACAAAAATGATGAGGAATACCTCGAAGGGTTCAAAGAAAAATTTACAACTGCAGTAAATAGAAGACTCCGGCGTTCAAGGAATATTGGGGTGACTTTAAGTGGTGGTGTGGACTCGTCCTCTATTGTAGTAATTGCAAATCAATTAATTGATAAGAATAATTTGCAGATAATTTCTGCAACGCTAAATAATGACAATGACAAACTTGAGAAACCCTACATTGAAGATGTTCTAAATCATACCAATCTACGAAACAAATATATAACCGAGAATTATATATTAGATCAAAAAGATATTTTTTCCGATTTCCTGAATAATGTTGATGATTTATTTGATACGCAAATGAATTTAATAATACCACTTTGCATCTTTGCTCAAAATAATAATATCAATATTTTAAATTTTGGAACAGGTGCAGATTCAGTCACTTCGGAAAGGATATCTTCAACTACTTACTTATTAAATGATTTAAAATTTCTCAATACCTTCAAAGAATTTTATGGTTATTCAAAAATAAATGATATTGCATTACATAAATTACTTTGGCAATTTGCCTTTAAGCCTTTTATCCCTAAACCCGCAAAATTTTTATACAAAAAATTATTCCAAGATAAAAATCCCCAAGAACCTAATATTGATAATGAAATACTTATTAACAGAAATTTTGCCAGCAGGGTTAATTTAATAGATAGGTACAGGACAATGAGTTTTAAGGAAGAGACTTACAAAAATAAACAAATACCGGAATTTGTTCAAAAACATTACAATTTGCTAAATCAGTCGTTTATAAATGTTGCAATAGATAGATATGACAGAGTATCTTCAAAATGTGGGATAGAAGCGCGGCATCCATTTCTGGATATTGAATTAATGCAGTATTGCTTAAATTTACCATTAGAACAAAAAATTGATTGGGGTATCAATAAAGCAATAGTGAGAAATTCATTAAAAGAATATTTACCATCAAAAATAGTTAATAAAACGGATTCTTATCACTTAGGTCCTTATTATCAAAATGTATATTTGCAGATATTTGATGATGAAATTAGATCTATAATAGAAAATAGTTCTGAATTTATAGATGGTTTTATAAATATTGATTCATTAAACAGTTTATACAATCACAATAAAGCATATAACGATTTTGAAGATTACGGATATTATATATGGATAGCATTTACTCTTAACCTTTGGATAAAAAATAATTTTTAATACTCTTTATTACCATTTATAATTCAATATGAATAAAATTAAAAAACCCATTAAAAATAAAAAGTTTTATTACAAGCCTGTTTTGAAAAAATTTGGTGCTTTAAAAGCACTAACTTTAAGTGGAAGTCAACCAATGATGGAAGGAACAGGATCAGGAAATATGAACAAAAAAGACTAAGAACAATTTAACAAGTGAACCTTCTTAAATTTTTGTGTTTAATCTAAAAAAATACTTTTTACGTCTTAAATACTTCCCGTATCTGTTTAGAACTTACAGATTAGTTCTCAAATCTACAGGAAATCTTACTTACTACTGGTTATCTATACTTATAGTGCAGGCATTTTTACCTGCATCAATAATTTATTTTACAAAAAAGCTGATTGACAATCTCGTTGACTCAATTGGTAACGGCTTATCGTATGAAAATATTTTACCTACTATTATTTCCGGAATTATTATCCTTGCCCTTACTATATTTTCTGAACTTTCAAACTACATTGCTAACTACCTCAGCGGACTACAATCAGCCATCGTTGAGGATCACATTAACGACTTAATACACGAGAAGTCCTCCAGTGTTGACCTTGAGTTTTATGAATCAGCAGAATTTTTTGACCATTTGCACAGGGCAAAGAATAATTCAGCGACCCGGCCAATTGAAATACTAGAAAACTCGGGATCAATCCTTAGAAATGGCATAACACTGCTGAGCTTTATGGTACTACTGATTAGCTATAATATATTTCTGCCCCTTGCATTATTAACAACTTTCATACCCGCATTTATTTTCATAATCAGGAATAAAGACCTTCATTACAACTGGTATTTAAGAAATACCGAAAAAGAAAGAAGAAGCTGGTATTTAAGCTGGCTGCTGACAGGTGAGGAAGTAGCCCAGGAAACCAGGCTATTCAATACTGGCGGATATTTCAGGGACTATTACAATCTGATTCGGAGGCAGCTTAGAACAGAAAAAGCTGGCCTAGAGAAGAAGGAAATAAGAGACCAGATATATTCCTTTTGCATTGGATTATTTATTACGATCTCAGTAATTTTCTGGATGTTTTATAAGGCATTCAAGGGAATATTTACCCTCGGTGATGTTGTATTACTTTTCCAGACATTCAACCAGAGCCAGGCCATTGCACGTTCTCTTTTATTGAATGCAGGGAAAATATATTCAGATATGCTTTATGTCTCAAACCTTTTTGAATTTCTTGAATTGGAAAACAAGATAAAAAACCCATCACGGCCTAAACCTATTAAACCCGAGAATCCGATCCTAATTGGTTTTAATAATGTCACCTTCAAATATCCCGGTAGTGAACGGTCCGTTTTAGAAAACTTTAACCTTGAGATTGAACCTGGGAAATTAACAGCCATTGTTGGACTCAACGGATCGGGAAAAACCACATTATTTAAGCTTATCTGTAGATTCTATGATCCTGATAAAGGATCGATTAACTTTAATAATACTGATATCAGGGAATATAAATTAGATGAACTTCGTAGTCTTATTACAGCAATCTTCCAGGAACCCATTCAGTACAATGACTATCTTAAATACAATGTAAGTTATGGCGACATTGATTTGCTTGAAGACTTGGAATATATAAAGAAAGCAAATGAGTCATCGACAGCTGATGAAATTGTAAATAAACTTCCTGACAAACATGATACAATCCTTGGCAAAGGCTTTCTTGACGGGACAGAATTAAGTGTAGGTGAATGGCAAAGAGTAGCACTTTCGAGGACATTTTTTAAGAATTCAAATATTGTTCTCTTAGACGAACCAACAAGTTCGATGGACTCATGGACTGAAAACAAGTGGGTTAATAGACTTAAACAGAATATATCAAATAAAACAGTGGTAATTATCACCCACAGGTTTACTACTGCTATGCATGCTGATGAAATATTTTTAATGAAAGATGGTAATATTATTGAGTCCGGAAGTCATATAGATTTAATAAATTCCAACGGAATGTATTCTTCTTCCTGGAAGCAACAAATAAAAGAATAATAATGAAGACCTACAGCCTTTTCAATTCGAATATTACATCAGAAATAGAACTATCAAATATATTATCCAGCAGTAAAAAGAATATAGACCTCTCAATCTTTCAGGTTACAAAATCCCCAATTACCAAGAATTTTAAATGGTTCAATAAAATTTACTATAAAGGAAAACTCTGGATTTCATATGCTTCTAACAACCATGAATACTGTGTCAGGTATCATTCTACAGCTGATTTCAAAATAGACATTGAAAGAAAGGAAATTAGCTTTTATAAAAGAAAATCAACTAATTTAAACACTTTGAAGCATTTATTAAATGACAGCATTATTCCATTGGCATTATCTATGTATGATAAAATATTTTTTCATGCAAGTTCCGTGAAGATTGGTAAATATGCCGTATCTTTCCAGGCTCCCAGTGGTTCTGGAAAATCGACTCTTGCGGCATACTTTTCTACAAAAAAACATACTCTCTTAACAGATGATTCCCTTCTTCTTAAGGAAAATAAAACAAAAATATATGCCTACCCAAGTTACCAGGGAATTAGGTTATGGCCTGATAATATTGTAAATATATTTAATAATGACATTAAGACCAAAAGTGTTTCCCAGTTTAATAATAAACAGCTTATCGTTGACAATATTAAATTTGAGAACAACATAAATAAACCGGTAGCTTTAAAATCCATATACTTTATTTATATTTCTGATCACACTGATATCGCGACAATAAGTCCTACAGAAGCATTTTCATTAATTATCAAAAATATATTCAGACTAAATTTCAAAAACAGGGAGTTAAATAAGAATCAGTTCGAATTTATAAACAAAGTTTTAAATTCCGTTGAGCTATATAAACTCAACTACAAAAAAGAATATGAATCACTTGAAATATTATATAACCTTGTAACAAAACAGACTCTAGATAAAAGATAGTTATGGGATATTCAGTTGCAAACTACGGCAGTATGTTCGAAGACAAATGGAGAATGGATGCATACATTTCCGCTATTAAAAAACACATAAATAAGGAAACTGTGGTTCTCGACCTCGGAGCGGGAACCGGCATATTCTCACTTCTGGCTTGTAAGTACGGTGCCAAAAAAGTCTATGCAATCGAACCCAATACATGTATAAGCGTAGGTGTTAAGGCGGCAAGAGTAAATGGCTTCTCAGATAAAATTGAGTTTTTCAACGAACCCTCTGAACAAGTAAGGCTTAATGAAAGAGTTGATCTTATAATTTCCGACTTAAGGGGAATTCTGCCTCTGTTGGGAGACAACATTGGAACTCTAATTGATGCAAGAAAAAGGTTTCTTAAAAGAGACGGGATATTCATTCCCCACTCTGATAATATTTATGCAGCCGTCGTAAACTCACCGAAATTATATAAAGGTATAGTAAACACCTGGGATAGAAACAGGTACAAGTTTGACCTAGAAGATTCTAAGAAAGTGTGCCTGAACACCTTTTACAATGAAGATTTTAAATCAACCAGGTTAATCTCAAATAGAAAATTGTGGCAGACAATCAACTACAATGAAATAAAACATAAGAAGTTTAATAACAGCCTTGAATTTAAATTAAAAGAGAAAAGCACTGCCCATGGGTTTTCACTCTGGTTTGATAGTGTTTTGGTTCCAGGTGTAAAATTAATAAATTCACCAGAAGTTAAAGGGGCAAAAGTCTATGGTAGGGCCTTCTTCCCGTTCCTTAAACCATTAGATATTGAAAAAGGAGATAGGATAAAAGTTGATTTATCGGCACGCCTTGTATCTAACGAATATGTATGGACCTGGAATACGGAACATTTTAAGAAAAATGCCAAAAGAACTTATAACAGTTTCAAACAATCCACGTTTTATGCAACCTCATTGACCCCAGAATATTTTCTTAAAAGGGCAAAAGAATATAAAACTTCACTTAATGATAAAGGGATACTTGATCTTGAAGTACTTAAAATGTTTTCAATAAATAAAAATATCAGTGAAATAGCTGATAGAATCTTCAAAAAATATCCTAAAAGGTTTAAAAACCTCAATGAGGCTATTGCCTTCACAGGTGAATTATCATACAAATACAGTAAATAAATTAAAATTTCCTAAAAATTAATATTTATGATATATTCAAGCTTTCAATTGGAGAATAACAATGAAATTTTTCCTCGACTCAGCAAATCTAGATGAAATCAAAGAAATTGCCGACACCGGTATACTCGACGGTATAACAACCAACCCTTCATTAGTATCGCAGCAGGGAGAACAAAAGGGGTTTCACGAACTTGTAAAAGAGATCTGTGAAATCGTTCAGGGCCCTGTAAGTGCAGAAGTATTAAACACAGATTTCAAGAATATGGTTAAAGAAGCCGAGGTTCTTGCCAAGATCCACAAACATATAGTCGTAAAAATGCCAATGACAGAAGACGGCATTAAAGCTACCAAACATATATCTGACAAAGGAATAAATGTTAATCTGACACTTGTCTTTTCTGCTACTCAGGCACTACTTGCAGCAAAAGCAGGCGCAGCCTACGTAAGCCCGTTTGTGGGCAGGCTGGATGATGTTTCAACTTCGGGGATGCAGTTAATTGAAGAAATTGTCCAGATTTATACCAACTATGATTTCAAAACGGAAGTGCTTGTTGCAAGTGTCCGCCACCCAATGCACGTTGCCGAATCTGCATTGCTCGGTGCCCATGTTGCTACTATGCCGTATAAGGTTTTCAAACAGTTATATAAACATCCTTTATCTGATATAGGACTCGATAGGTTTCTTGCAGACTGGGGTAAAAAGTAGCTCTATCTCATTTCTGCACAAATTAGAAACTCTTTATTTCCATCCGCGCCTTCAATGGGTGATGGAATTATTCCTTTAATATCAAGATTTAATGTTTCAAAATAGGAACGTATCATTTCCACAATCTCCCTATGCTTGGCCTCATCTTTTATCACTCCACCCTTCCCTACTTCACCTTTGCCAGCTTCAAACTGTGGCTTGATAAGCGCAATAATTACGCCGTCTTCCTTTAACAACTTAATAGCAGGGCCAACAATGAGTTTTAAAGAGATAAAAGATACGTCAATTACAATAAGATCCACGAGTTCACCTACATGATCGAATTCAAGATGCCTACAGTTAATTTTTTCTTTGACTACTACTTTTTCGTTGTTTCTTAATTTCCAGTCAAACTGTCCATGCCCCACATCAAATGCAAATACCTTTATTGTCCCTTTTTGAAGTAGGCAGTCTGTAAATCCTCCCGTTGAAGCCCCGATATCAAGTGCGGTTAAATTATTTACATCAATATTAAAATCTTCGAGTGCTTTTTCGAGTTTCAGCCCTCCCCTGCTCACATACTTCTTTTTACTGTTTTTAATCTCAATCTCACTGTTTACATCTACTGCTGTACCTGGTTTATCAACCCTTTGATTATCTATAAATACCGATCCTGCCATAATTATGGACTGAGCCTGTGACCTGCTTTTAGCAAACCCTCTATCATGGATTAATTTATCAATCCTTATTTTTTTAGCTTTTTCTTTTACCAAGGTAATCGGCCAGGCTTCTTAGTATTGTTGTGTCTCTATCAATCTTATCAAGAGAGTGATTAGCTTTTTTAGTCAAATCTTCGATTAAAGACATTGATTTTTCTCTGCCAAGTACTGTTAGGTAAGTAGATTTTTTATTTTTTTTATCTGAACCACCTGACTTTCCTGTTTTCCCGGCTCCTGTATCATCAATCAAGTCATCTTTTATCTGAAAGGCTAATCCTATAGCATCAGAGAATTTCTTTAAGTTTTTAACTTCTTCTTTTTTTGCACCTGTTACAATTGCACCCGCTACTGTGGAAGCACTTATCAATGCACCTGTTTTTAATAAATGAAGACTTTTCAAATCCGAAATACTAACGTTCTTTTTTTTATCAGTTTCCAGGTCCAATAGCTGGCCCTCAACCATCCCTTCAGAACCGCATGCTTTTGATAATAAAGAAACTAATTCACAAACAACATCAGTAGACAACTTTTTCTTTATACTTTCTTTTACTATCAGATTAAAAGAATCCGTCAAAAGAGCATCGCCAGCAAGTATTGCCGTTGATTCGCCATATACCTTGTGATTAGTCGGCACACCTCTCCGTAGGCTGTCATTATCCATAGACGGTAGATCGTCGTGTATTAGTGAATAGGTATGTATCATCTCAATAGCGCATGCAACAGGCATGGCCTGGGTTAAATTGCCATTAAAAGTTTCGCAGGAGGCAAGGCAGAGAATCGGCCTTAACCTTTTACCTTTTGCAAGAAGGCTGTAACGGATTGATTCATTTAATACAGATTGATTTTTATTCTGGACCCTAAAATATTTTTCTAATCTTTTATCAACAACAGACCTTTTTTTATCTATATATTTTTCAATCTTGAAATTCATTTATTCTGGGTCCGGTTCAAAGTCACTAAGCTCGGTTTCACCACTTTTATTCTCAGTTAAAATCTGAATTTTCTTATTGTATTTTTCGAGCGATTTAAAACATTCCCCTAGAAGTTTTGTACCCTTCTCAAACTGTTTTAAAGATTCATCAAGTGAAATATTCCCGGATTCCAACTTCTCAACAATTTTTTTTAATTCCTCTAATTTATTTTCAAATTTCTGCATATCAATCGATATTGTATATTCCCACAAACAATAAACAACATAAACTGTTAAATATCTATTATCTCTTTCTCATTATCACTAATAAATTCAAGATTGGTTGATGATGGGTTAAAATCTATAAAAACAATTTCCCCTCCTTTCAGAAGCTTCATGCCCTTTTTGTAAATCATTGCATGGCTATTTAAATCCTTTTTAAATAGTATCGGAACTATGTGTTCCTTCATAATCAGCTTCTCTACTTCTTCAACTTCAGAAGAATTGTTTATTGCAATTGAAATTACAGTATAATTTTTATGTAATATTTTCGAATTAATCTCAAAAATATCCAGGGGTTTACCAAAGGCAAGATCCAGGTTCAGTTTTGTTAATGCATTAAAATCAATCCCCTCTTTTGACTGGTTTACAACAGGCAATACATCTTTGAGTCCAAAGTCTATCATTGCCAGCCTGCATACAAAAAGATTAACCTTGTCGCTGGTTGTAACAGCAATAATACTTTCGGCATTATCTATCTCTGTTTTCTCTAGCTGGTTTATATCCAGGCTGTTTCCCTCTACAGCATCTAGACCCTCCTGCCGGGCTTCCTGGATAAGCCGGTCATTGGTATCTATCAAGCATACCTCCATATTTTCCCTGATGAGCAACTTCCCGATTAATCTACCAAACTCATTTGCACCTACTATTACAACGCGTTTCGTATCAATAGTTACTTTTAGCAGTTTAGAAACAGCATTTGCAGTAAGTCCCTGGAATATGACGGTAATAGCAATTGTTAAAAATACGAGACCCTGAATTGATTCACCACCTTCAATTCCCCTTTTTTTAAGCTCAATTCCAATTAATGATGCTATGGAAGCTGCAACAATACCTCTTGGAGAAATATAGGAGATAAAGAGTTTTTCGTTTGTTTTAAGTTCAGAATTTATTGAAGAAATAAATACTGTTAGAGGCCTTACAACAAATATCAGGGCGAGTACAATTAATACACCTTTATAACCAAGGTCATATACATAATCGAGCTCAAGGCTCGCCGCCAATAGTACAAACAAGAGGGAAATAAATAAAACAGATATTTTGCCTTTAAACTTTTTAAGATTCTGTTCATTTGGTATATGCATATTTCCTACAACAACTCCCGATGCCACGGCTGCCATTAATCCGGATTCTGCCAATATAGACTCAGACAAGGCATATATTCCAAGTGCAAAAGCAAGTACAAAAAAGTCCTGGTTTTCATCAAGGTGTATTGAGAACTTGTTTATTAAAAAACTTATTAGATATCCCCCTATTAAACCAATAACGAGCCCTAGACCAAATCTGAGAAATACAAGGTTAACAGCGGCAAATAATGACTGGTCTATTTGAAGGACAATCTCAAATACAAAAATTGCCACAATAGCACCAATCGGATCTATAAATACACCCTCAAACTCAAGAATATTTTTTAAATTTGATTTAACATGAATTCTTCTTAGTAATGGCTGAATTACCGTTGGGCCTGTTACAATAACCAGAGAGCCAAATAAAAAGGCCTGAGGCCAGTTAAAATCACTGATAAACCAGGCAAAAATAGCTGCGCCAAACATAGTAATTATTGCACCTACTGTGACTAGAGGCAGGATAACGGTTCTGTGTTTTTTTATTTCATCTTTTTCAAGATTTAATCCGGCTTCGAAAAGTATAATTGCCACAAATAGTCTGATTAATACTTCAAAACCGGCTCCAAAATTCCCCGGATCAATAAAATTCAACAATTCCGGGCCCAGAATAACACCAAATATCAGTAAAAATACGATGCTTGGTATACCGAGGTAAACTGCAATAATCTGGCTTATAACGCCTGCTATTAGGGCTACAACTATTACTGTTAACAAAATCTAATGCTCCCGAGTTAAATATTATAGAGTTATAGATTATAAACTGTTCCCATGAATTGAAAAGATAATTTGGATAAGAACTTTAATCTGTTGTAATATAGTTATTAAGGTTGAGTTTGGGTCAATAAGATACAAATGAGTATTCAGCATACAACTGATGAATTAAATATTTCTGAACTGGACAAAGAAGTTCGGGACCTACTTGATAGTTATGACATCTCACCAAAGCAATTTCTAAAATTTAAAAATCAGTTTACAACTAAAACAGCAGACAACTATATTATCAAGATGATTCTGGATTCAGAGGCCCGTTCTTTCGGAAGCAAGGGGCATCTGGAAGATGCTATAACTGTATACGACAGGCTGGCAACTTTCATTGCCACTGAGGATAAAGAAAACCCTGTAGAGACATTAAGAAACATGCATAGATTATCACTTAGGCAGTATTCAAGATTAGGTTATAATAAAGTGCAAATAAAAAACTGCGGGTCTGTAGGCTGTAAAGAATGCAGGGCTATCTCCAACAAAATTGTAGATATTTCAGAAGCACTAAAGAAAATGCCCCTACCTAATCCTCTATGCTCTTTCGATCTTTATAGAAATAACCATTCATACTGCAGATGCAGTTATGAACCAGTTGATGGTTCCATTAATATAGCAACGAAAAAAGATATAAATGACTACAGTTTGTTCAGAAAGTATCTGGTACCTGCTGCAGTTTTGATTCTTCTAATCACAGCTATTTTTTATTTCTTCAATCTTTAATTTTGAAGTATTTTGTCCTGAATATTATCTTTGAAGTTCTTATCACATAGATAGTCTAGTATATTGTCACCGGCTGAATGTTCGGCAACACCTTTTGGCCAAAAATTATAGTTTTTATCTGTATAAAAAACGTCACCCTCAAGATTATAGGCTTTCACCCCGAAAAACCCTACTTTTTTATAAGCACAATTTGCCTTGGCATTTGTTTCATAGGCTGTGGCCAGGGTTCCCCTTTGCGTAGTTATGGGTTTATTGAATATCTGCTTAATCGGAGCCTCTACAAACTCCTTTGTATAGGTAATTTTATCTGCATCGATATATATCTTGTTACCGTTAAACAGTTCACTGATCAGTAGCCAGTTGTCAGAATAGGCCGGTACAGCAAGAAACATAATTAATAAATTTATAGAAATTATCTTTTTCATAATGACTAATAATATATAATTGATAAAAAATTAACCAGTGCTTTGTAGTAATATTTTCATTTTTGTTTTATATTAATCTGTAAGAGTTAAAAAATATGAATAAAATTTTATTAATATTCTTCTTATTATTTTTCGTCTCATCCTGTGATAATAAAGGGTGGCAAAATATTGCAGAAGGTGAAGATCCTGAAGGCGGTAAATTTATTATTGCTCTCGACCGTTCGGATATTACTGATTTTGGTAGCAAAAAAACAGCCTGGGCAAGAAAATCATTCACACATCCAAAGAAACTCAAAACAGGTGAATCATACCAGGAAACATATATATTTTTTGCAGTAAACTGTAATGACAATCAGTATTCAGTTATTGAACTGGGAATGACTAACCCTGGGAGCACAGATTTCGTGCATACAGTAAAATTTGCAGAGAATATTGAAGATCTGCTGTGGAAAGATGTTCCCGACAACATACCAAGCAAAAAAATATACGAAGAGCTTTGCGTCTGGTATAAATCTTTTATTTAAATTCTATTCCCCAATTATCTTGCCTTCCGCTTCCCTGACACCAAGGGGTTTTTCCTGAAGATCAGGATTATTTATCTTTTCTTCGGCACTATCATTCGCTTCTTCAACTGTTTCAGATATTGCATCAGGCGATTTAGTTACATCTTCGAGTTTCTCGGTTGGCACTGTATCAGAACCTACTGATTCAGACACCTGCCCTGGTGAAACGCTGTCAGATTCAAGAGACTCAGAAGCAGCGAAGGTCCCGGAAAATATCAATATTGTTATTGCTAGTAACAATAAATTTCTGATAATCATTATTTAATCTCCAATTTATTTAGTATTATACATTTGCTTTACCAATTATTCTTTAATTACCAGCGGAGGCAGATTTATGAGAAACAGGTACTTAATACTATTTATAGCCCTAATGTTTTGCTTATTTATGACAGGAACATTCATTGCTCTGTATGATGAAGAAATAACCGTAGAACATCACAATATTACTTCACCAGATCAGGATGACCACTTTATGGTCGTAAAAAAACACAACAGACTGAATGATTCTGTAGAACTTTATACATGCCGAAATGGCTCTACAACAAATTTTGAATCTGATTGTGAAAAGAAAATTGAGTATAAATAAAAAAGAGGTGTGAAGATTCACACCTCTTTAATTGTTTTAATTTTCTAACGGGACCTGTTCTTCAATTGCGTCAGCCCATATAAAACTTGAGTCTGTACCAGAGCTAAAATGACAGTTCATACAGCCACCGCTGCTTGATTGCATTGGGTCGTCAGCTACATCATCTGGGTTACAATCAGGACCGCCTTCGTTACTTATATCTTCTTCAGTTGGTTCGCAATATGCCATATCATAAGTTTCGATTGTGGAATTCCTTAATCTCAGACTCTTCGGTACTAAATCAAAACAAGTACTTATATCATCCCCTTCAAGACAGAGTTTGTTTATAACCTGGTATGGTGGGTCAGTATCGGCTGAAGTCCTTCCGTTACCGGGCCACTGCGTATTTACAAGAACATAGTTCTGAAGTGGTGAATCTTCTTCAGCAAGCAGTCCCCTAAACAGTTCATTAAATTCTAGGACTGACACCTGATTTGGACTGTTTTGACCTATTGCATCGAGCCTGTTTACCTGTACAGGTATAGGATTAGGAGGAATTAAATCAACAAGGTCAGACTCCTCATTTGCAGTATCAGGACTTGAATTTAGAATATTCATCTGATTAGGACAGCATCTAAGTTCTGGATCATCAGCCAGATCATTTGGGATAACTCCAGGCCTCTCCTGTATACATTTTTCAAGGAATTCTTCAGTTGGTTCAGGACATCCAGTATCAAAAAAGCTGAATGTATCTGGTATTGGTTCTCCCTCTCCTGTATTTCCAGGCACATTATCTATATGCTCGAAAGTTGGCCAGATCCACTGCGGGGCCCAGAAAGTCTTAACTGCAATGTGAAATCCAACAAGCCCTACCTCTGCAACTTCACAGGTAGCTGGCTCAGTTATTGTATTTTGAGGAACAATACTTGGGTCAAGTGAGTCTATTACCTTTGGTATAGGGGGAGTATAAATCAAGACAGTTTCTGTGTAATACCTTGATGGATCATCAACATTATTACATGTTTCAGGGTCAGTGCACATGATCTTCCAGGCAGATTTTACTTCTGATGCACCTTCACCTGTAGCCCCCACGGTATTATCAGGCATTTGAAATGTACTTTTGTTTATCCCAAGAGGCCCATTGTAATCATAAGTACCAGTATCGGCAAAACCCTGTTCTTTCATACGTTCAAATTCATCCCTGTTTACACGTACGTTGTAATGTACTTCATTATTATTTTGATCAATGAGGTTATTAAACTGGCTGCCAAAAGCCTGGTGAGTCTCATTTAATATCTGGTAACTTTTGCTGTCCATAGGCATATCATTTGCTATTAAGGCATCCCTGCAGACATCTGGTAGCGGTTGATCGTCGTTCCAACTCTGGTCATCAAGTGTCCACTCAGGGTCCCTGGGCTGAAACATTTCATATGTCTGTTTATAGGTGCCCCATACTCTCTGACCTTGGTCAGCAATCGACTTAGTCTTGTCCGGTACTCCTCTTTGCGTTTCGCTTGCCGGCCAGAACATTGCAACAAAAGTCTGCCAAGAATAGCAATTAAACATCCTGTTTGCCTGTTCACCACTAAGCGATGCGGGATCTAATAGAACATCAGTTGGTCTGTCAGGGCTTAGTTCAGTTATTCCGTCACAAAAACCAGCTCCACCAGAAGCAGGTGTGTGTCCGTCAATTATTGAAGAGCCCTGAAGTTGCTGTTGCCTTCTTATAAGGTCGTGTGTTATCCACAGCCAGTCCGTATCTGCAACAGCGCCATGACAGGCAAGGCAGAAATCGTTAGCTTTACCAAATGCAGGAACGCTGCTGTTGTCTTCAGAATTCCAGTCAAAGCTGAGAAAACCTCCCCTGTTAAGGAACCAGAACCATTCCCCACCAAGGCAAGGTGCATCCGGATCCCCCGGGAATATAGTTTCCACACAATAACCAGGGATTTTATACATTACCGTAGACCATTCCAGGTCACGGGGATTTGAATTTTCAGGTGTTACAGCACTATTTAATTTTGCGGAAATTGACCATGGAGGAGCTACAAATGTATCAAAAGGATTCATAAGAGCAGTCTCAATTGCGTCATTAAGCTGGGGATTGTTCCATACCGGTACAAACAGTCCATGCATTGGAGACTGTATATTTGGTTTTTGCTCTATACCGGGAAGTATCTCTCCGGTTTCGTTATCAATTGTAGGGTTAAGCTCTCTTCTACTTATAAAACCGTTGCTCTCTATATGAAGTAAAATGTCTGCAGCACAGTTTAGAGGCTCAGCCTCACAGGCCTCAGCGCATGTTGCATACTGGTCTGTTAATGGAACGCAGCTGTCATCATCAGGGTCAATTTTTAATACAACAGGTTCTGTACTGTTGTTATCATTATCACAGCTTACAAGTAAAAATATGGGAATAAATAATAGAAGAAACAGAATGTAAAAATTAAAAGATTTAAAATTGAGACTCATCCAAAGCCCCTCCCTTAAGTAGAATCATTTGATTATAACATAATAATTATTTCATTTATATAATCAGATATTTATCAAATCAGATTCCTTGCACTCATCAGTTTCAAGCTGGATTGTAGAATGTAGAATATTAAATTTTGTAACGAGAATTTTTTTTGTATCTGTCAATATTCTATCCCCTTCCTTAAAATCAGAAATTTCGACATGCGCAGTCATAACATCAATACCGGAAGTAATTGTCCATATATGTATGTCATGGATCGCTATAACGCCATTGACGTTTGAGAGTTCTTTTTCAACTTTGTCAACATCAATATGAGTAGGCGTGCCTTCAAGAAGCACATGAATAACCTGTTTAAGCAAATGCCAGGTTCTTGGAAGAATAAACAATCCCATAGCAATACTGGCTATTGGATCCGCAATTTCCCAGCCCTTAAACATAATCAGCAGACTTGCAATTATTACACCTATTGAACCCAGCATATCACTGAATACTTCAAGGTAGGCCCCTTTCATATTAAGACTTTTGGCAGACCCATCTGACAACAGTTTCATTCCTACCAGATTTATTATCAGCCCAACCGAGGCAATCACGAGCATAGGTTTGCTTAACACATCCGGAGGGTTGTTTAACCTCTCCCAGGCTTCGTAAAGTATAAAAAATGAAATTAACAGCAGTACAAGTGAATTTATTAGAGCCGCAACTATTTCAGTGCGGTAATATCCGTATGTCTTATCGGGAGTTGCCGGCTTTTCTGCAAACCATATCGCTATAAGAGCAAGTCCAAGAGCCCCGGTATCGGTAAACATATGGGCAGCGTCAGCAATAAGCGCCAGGCTGTTTGTAAGATAGCCACCGACTGCTTCTATAATCATGAAACAAAAGGTAAGTATAAAGACAATTTTTAGGTTCTTTTTATTTTTACCGGCAAATGAATGGTGGTGGTCAGACATATTTATTTCTTAGCAGTTTTATTTAAGCAAACGTTCTTGTACAGATCAGATGTTAGTGTTCTCGGTGGAATCCCTCCCCACATTGTATTCCATTCAGGCCTGAAGGGGTTAAAAAATTCACTCTCATCCATAACCTTCATATTCAAATCCAAAAGTGTCCATTTAACTTTAGTCCATGTTTTATTCTGGCAGTTAAATACATAAAGTTCTTCTGAAATGTTGTAGTTTTTCTTGTCGTTAATTTTCTGTTTTTTTTCGTATATTTTTTTAACCCATATTTTTCGATAATCTTTATATTTTTTAATACTGGATTTATCATAATATACGAGATACCTACCCACAACATCATCATTGAGAACAACCCTGCTGAATTCCCAATCTGAGGCATATGAATCACTAATAAAAATTGATAAAGAAAATATAATTATAATTAACGTGAATAACTTTTTTATATTATTACCCTCACCTTTGTATAATATTCCTATTATTTATGAAAATATTAAGAGTAAAATAAAAAAGACCCATAATAAATTATTGATATATAGTTAAAAATTCCACAAAATGCCGCCACCTGGCCTTATTCCAGGTGCATCAAAGCCTACAACCTGCTGATATTGTTGATCAAAAATATTTTCAATTTTAAAATATACTTTTAGATTTTCTTTAATATAAATTGTTACAGCACTGTCAACCAGGAGGTAATCCCCTATTTTAACTTCACCGGTAGGTATAGAAGAATCAAAATAACTGCCAACATAGTTTATATTTGTAAAAATTTCCAGATAGTTCTTTGGGGTCCATATAACGGTAAAATTTGCCAGCCATTCAGGACGGTTTCTAAGATTATCAGATGAGTTCCTAATGTTGGAATTTATGTAACTTAAATTTCCTGACAAGGCAGTATTAAATACATTCTTGGTTTTCATTTCAAATTCAAAACCCTTTGTTATCACCTTGTCACGGTTTATCAATCTTGGAGGCGGCCCCTCATCAAAATCAATTAGGTTGCTGAATTCATTATAAAAAGAGGTCGCAGCAATGAAAAACAGATCATTAAACAACATCTGACTGAGTTTTAAATCAAAGCTGTTACTTGTTTCAGGTTTTAATTCATCATTTCCTACAATAGGATTTCCAAGTGCAAAAAAACTAGGAAGTTTAAATCCCTCTCCCCAGTTTGCGCTTATTGATGTGCCGGTTGATTGCAGTTTATATAGAATGCCAATATGGGGACTGAACTCTGTTCCGAAGTTGTCAGTATAATCCAATCGGCCTCCTGCAAATATATAAGTATCTCGAATTAAATTCAGTTTTAGTTCAAACAGTGGTGAAACAGTGAATCTTTCTTCCTTAAAGTTTGTTGGAATCTCCTGCATGGCAAACAAAGTACCACTACTCTTTCCCCTTTCGTACTGAGTATCAATACCGAGGGAAAGATTATTTACAGAAGCTATATTTAATATTGAAATATATTCCGCCTCTAACCTCGTATATTCACTATTGCTGCTATTCGCAGGAATACCTAAAGTATCACGAATGCCGGGTGCTACTCCAGGTGAATCTATATCTTCATCTGTATGAGTTATAAAAAGGTTTACATTATTAACCCATCTCTCCCCTGTGAGATGATTAATTTTAACTCCCGTAAGAAACTGATATAATTCACGTTTTTGTGTATCCCTCAATACAGCATATTCGGGGCCCCCGCTATCATCCGGAAAATTTGCGCTGTCTATGTAGCTAAATCTTGTTACGGATTTAATTTCCAGTCTATCAATTGAATATCCAAGATTAGATATAAAGGTGGGGCTTTTAAAACTGCTTCCTTCCGTTGGTTCACCGTCATCAACATATGAAGCACTAAGGGAATGACTGAATGAACCTTTTCTCCCGCGTGATTCAGTTAACAATCTATAGCCGCCTTCGGTTTGTGCAAAAACGTCAACAAGGTTCTTTTTTTGGCTGTTTCCATCAAAAGTAATAATATTTATTACTCCAGCTATTGCGTCAGACCCGTAAACTGCTGATTGCGGCCCTTTTATAATTTCTATTCTCTCAATGTTGTCAGTTCCTAAAGTAGATAAATCAAATGATCCTCCCCGGCTGTTGTTAGGATCGTTCAGTTTAACACCATCAAGCAATATTAGTGTAAAGTTGGGGTCTGCACCCCTAAGATAAATAGAACTTATCCCCCCCCTTCCTCCGGCCTGGTCAACAAAAACACCAGGGACTGTCTTTAATAATTCGGAAACATCACGTGCATGAGAACTTTCTATATATTTGTGGTCTATGACAGTAATATCGGAAGGAAATTCAGTAATGTTTACAGGAATTGAGGTGCCTGTAACCACAACTTTATCCAAATATTCATCATCTGAAGCAACAGAATTAAATGATGACAACAGCAAGAACAAGAGCAGTAATATTCTCATTATTATCAGATAGTTACATAATACACTTAAAGTATTACTAGAATAGTATCAACCCGAAATATTTAAAACAGGGTTTTCTCCGCAATAGGATTTATTTCTTCATCAAGACTTAAAACTTTATTGCTTTTATATAGATCGTTTACTTCCTTCCAGTATATGGTTTTATCCTTATCAGAATCAAAGTAAGGTTCAAGCCTTTTATACCACTCTAAAGACAGCCCGGATAAATCATTAATTATGATGGAATTATCGAGGAAATCATTTAGATACAGATACCCGGTATTATTAAAAAAATGTATGCAGTTAATTAAGGCATACCGGAACTCTGCATCATTAACTATACTTTGATTATCACCGAGGTCGTTTTCATGCATCTTGAGCTTAACTTCCAAAACTGATAGTACTTTTATCCTGAAATCTGTTGAATTAAATTCGTTTATACGTTCCATGGACCTGTCAATTTGGTTATTTCTATCAATATTATTAAAATAACCAAGGAGCTGGTTATTCTGTCTTTTTATGTTCTTATTAACCTTTAATAGATAAAAAAATATAAAAAGTAAAATTAAAAACCCTGCCAGTAATACAATAAATGTAAGGGTTAAAGAATTTGTAGTGATATAACCATCAATCGATACAAATATATCATTTAGCATTTTTTTATTCATGAAGTTAATCCCCTGAATTTCGTAATATATTGAAATATTACAATTAATATATTATAACTCTTCAGGAATTGAAGGTATATAAAAGATGAAACCATTAGACAAAGAAAGCTGGGAGCAACTGAAGAAAGATGAAAAAATGCTTTCGGAAATCAGGATGCTTCTTAAAGTAAACAACTCTCAGATAACTGAAAGGATCAAAAAACTTATATCTGAGAATGAAGAACTATCTCAAAAACTAAAGAATTCGGAATAAATTTTAATTTACGTAATCGCAGGTATATCCCATAGCATGATGAATTACAGTATCTGGCTCAGCTTTTACCCAGGTAACATCTTCATACTTATCACTTTGTACTACATCACCAGCTGAATTAAGCTTCTTACCTTCAATTACAGCTACTTTCTGTGCTTTGCAGTTAAAAATATACTTAACCTGCATTTCGTTATATTTTGTTTTTTTATCACTGGCAGTCTGTTCAGTACCAAAACTTTGTTTGACTAAAGCCGTAGTATGGTCATCCGACTTTTCTATAGATGACTGTTCGACAAATACCTTGCTTCCGGTCTCTCCTTCGGATACTAGTACCCAACTGTCTGCGAATGCATTTGGAGCAATAAACAAAAGTGTGAGAAGTATTATTTTTTTCATAGTGTATTAATATTAACAAAAAAAATTATATTTTTGAATATTTATAATAAATAACTAATTACTGGTATAGAATTAAGTAAACTAATGCAGCTTGTGATAATTTTAAATATTTAGAATTTGGAGAGAAATGAATTACACATTAACAGCTTTGCTAGTATTCTTTAGTATTACTGCCATTCATGCGGGGAACAGGCAGCTTATGCCTTACCCCCAAAATGATAAGATATTTATATATCCTAATAAAGGACAGTCTGATGAACAGATTCAGAATGATAAGTTTCAGTGTTACCAGGGAGCTATGAAAACAACAGGGTTTGATCCTTCATCAATCCCTCAGGGTGAGAGTGCACCGCCGGGAATCAATGACATTGAACCGCCTAAAACGCCAGCGGGCTATGGTGAAAATACAGGAACACCTGATAAAGGCTACCTTGCAGGGGAAGCAAAAAAAGAATGGAAGACAGAAGAAATAAATAATTACGAAGCTGATAAAGCTAATTATAATAAAACCTATAAGACTTGCCTTGAGAAACGAGGCTATACAGTCAATTAAAAAGGAGAATCAAAATGAGCAGCCATACAGAACAGAAACCGACTGAAGAGACACTTGGAGAACTTAACAGCAACATAAACAACTTCTTAAGTGAAAATAAGGAAAAGATACTTTGCATGATGGCATATTCTATATCATTCGATATGCAGCCCTATGTCGCAAGTTATCAAAAATATTTTAATCATGACGTTATTTCCAAATACGATGCTAAAACAATTTATGCATATAACCTGGAGTTACCGCATTTCCTGAATGTCTATTTTATTTTAAAAAAGGCTAATGATAATAATACTGATGAACAAACCAATGAGATCTGCAAAGAACTCGTAAATAAATTTACCGGCCAAAATGAACATGTCCTTGCTGGATTATCTGCTTTCTTTTTTGATATAAACAAGCAGGAAAAAGTTGATGAATTCCACTTTGGGGATAAAGATACACTTAAAGATATCCAGTCCTTACAGTCGTAAGTGTGACATGGGATAAAATCTTTAGAAATAATGAACGAAAAGGCCTTAATAATTCAACTAGACTTCGCTAGCTTCATTAACAACTTTTAATTTGGGCCTGTTACTAATTGTCATTAAATCTTTTTTGATTTCCCTTTCGGATATAAGCCTGTTGTACTCATCATTTATATCAAACTTTTTAAGCTTCTTGGGAAGGCCAAGTTTTTCCAGTGCATGCATTACCACAATAAGCCTTTCCCATCCATCTGAAATATAATAATCAAAAAACTTATTATATTTTTCAGGATGATCCCCTGTTTCTGCCTTCGCAAGCTTATCAGCTGTATGATATAAATAATCCTGCAGTTCGTTGAGTTCGGAGCAAAGCTCCTCCCACTCTTTTTTTGATAACATTTTTTACCCTCACCTTGTAAAAGAATGTTTTGTAATATCATAAATGTAATATCAATAAATTAAAACCCCAAATTTTTTATATTTTTTTTAATTGGTGTTATAATTAATTATTATTAGTTATTGACAATTATTGTTATTTTTGCAATAATTGTTAGCAGTTAAAGGCAAACCATCCGAAAGAATGGGACGCAAAGCCGCTGCCTAATCCTTATTATGGAATGGCCGAAGGGTTACCGAAAGTATTTGTAGTAAAGGGTGAGGTAAAATGAAAGCTATGGGTGGCTTTTGAGTCCGGTTTTTTAATCTTCTCAATTAATCCCATTGGAATTACAAAGTGTATAAAACTTAAATTGAAACAAATTGTTTCTTTTTTTGTTTTAATCATTAAGTAGATTTTAAATTTTTTTGAAAAAGGCAAACCATGTGAAAACATGGGACGCAAAGCCGCTGCCTAATCCTTATTATGGAATGGCCGAAGGGTTACCGAAAGTTAAGGAGAAGGTGATGACTATGAAGTATCTTTCGGAAAAGTTTTCTTTAATAACAGTATTATTCTTTGTTTTTTCTTTGTTTCTTTCAACAAATTCTTTTAGTATGCCTCAAACAGATTTTCTTGACAACTGCCCTACTGGTCAAAGTATGAACGGTTGCTGCCTGTCCCAATCTGCAATAAATAGTAGCTGCACATTCGGCAATGGAGCAACAAAAGTAAATGTTTGCCATAATAACGGCACAATAGAACCGTCAACTAACTCAATCGCAGGAAATACTCCCGGAGCTCACTTTTTAAGATGTGACTGGGTAGCGCCAGGATCAGGCCAGGATGCTACAAATACTACTTGTGATGTTGCCTGTTTAGTTAATGATGGTGCTGGACCCGGAATTAATAGTGAATGTAGTTCTCCTTTTCAAAATTCCGAAACAGGTCATAGCGAAGATGTACTTGGAGAATGTGCACCTGGAGGTTGCGTTGTTAATGGATGTGATGACGGAAACCCATGTACAGAGGATGTATGTAACCAAAATACAGAAGAATGTGAATTTCCAACAGTAGTTGGACAAGTAGAATGTAGGGCTAGTACAGGTGATTGCGACCCTGCTGAATTATGTGGAACTGGAACAAATGCCGGTGATATGTGCCCAACTGATATGTTTGCAAATATTGGAATGACATGTGATGACAGCATTATTCCTTCAACACGATCCTGTGAAGCTGAAGTGTGTGATGATATGGGTGAGTGCATGATAGACTCAAGTGCTTGCAATTGCGAATTTAATGAAGATTGTGATGATGGAAACTCATGTACAAATGATCTTTGCGTAGGTGGTACTTGTATGTCCGAACCTGAAACTGATGGAACTATTTGCAGGTCAGCAAGTGGTATTTGTGATGAAGCTGAAATGTGTGATGGTTCAGGTGCTGCTTGTCCTGGAGACGATTTTGTGCCTGCCGAAGACATGGTAGTTTGTGACGACGACGGAGATGATTGTACAGAACATTACTGTGATGGTATTGGAAATTGCGAACTCATTATGCTTGAACCACCAGATTTTCCTGAATGTGGTGCAGGCGGTGACGGTGACGATGATGATGACGATGATACGCCTCCTCCATCAGGTGATCCAGATGAAGAAGATGACATTCTTGAAACAGACAACGGAGAAGCCTTTCAGCTTTACTGCTTCTACGATCTAAGAGACAGAGATAGCTTTTGCCAGATTACAAATGTTGGTGATGATTTTATAACACTTCATGTTCAGGTATTTAACGTAGCTGACAACTGTAATGAAAATGACTTTAACGACACTTACACTCCTAAAGATACTCATGTATATGAGTTAAGTAACATCCTTACCAATGATGGAGACCCTTCGGGTATTGACCTTCCTGATAATGCATACGGATTTGTTGTTGTAACCGTTGTAAACGGTGAAGGTGGAGACGCTATCGAAGGCGACCTGATAGGAAACTTCAGGGTATTAGATGGCAGTGGTTATGAATACAGGTCTAATGCACAGGGCCTTGACCTACCATCTGGAGATCCAATTGAAACAACAAATGAATACACATTTAACTTCAACCAAGAAGGTGGTGTCGTACTATCAGATGTTGTGGGTATAACTCTTGATGAGATAGACAGTAATGAAGTTAAAGCCACAAGCATAGTCGATATCTTTGCTAAGTTTGATATAAGTGTATTTAACAACGACGAAGTTATTTTTTCCTGCAGGGACATTGTATTTGCATGTAATGACCAGGATGCACCTAATCTGAATGGTCTGTTAAATGTTTCAAATTCTAATGTAGCAAGTTTTGAGTACGGTATTAATGACGCTATCCCTCATACAAAGGGAGGCCCGTTACTTTGCCCAAGCAACAATGTTACTGAGGGGTTTGTAAGGCTGAATCTCATACCACCATTTGGTGATTTTGATGTTTTTACCGGATACGTGGGGCTTAACAATGGAAATGGTAGAGGAAGTATGGATTCCTTCTGGAGTGAGAACTTTCTTTTAGTACCTGAACCATAAGAATTAAAAAATTTGATCATTAAAATTAAAAAGGGATTCCTAAGTTTGGAATCCCTTTTTTTATTTGCTCTTTATTTCTTTTATTTACTTGACATAAAGACGTACTGATTCTACTCTTTTTATTAGTCCTTAATGAAAAGGCAAACCGTTTGAAAAGACGGGACGCAAAGCCAACGGCCTAACAGTTTTTAACTTATGGCGGCAGGGTTGCCAAAATGGATGGATAATACTACCCAGCATTAACACTTAGATATCCTTCCTTATTTTTCATGCCGGACAATTTAAGAATTGTTTTTTTTGACAAATCTGTCTAAAAAAATCAATTTGATAAAATTGAGGCAATAGCTGTGATTAATACAAATAGACTGTTAATCTGTTTAACAAGTTTTATATTTATATTTATCGGACTTATTTATTTATCCGACTTTGATATAAGAGCAGAAAATAACTTATCAAATAATGCGTTCAGCAATATAAGAACTCAGAATATTAAAGCAAAGAACAGCAAAGCAAAAAGAAAAAATCTGGTTAGTATCAGTTCTGACATTGTAGATAACAATGAAATTAATCTTAATATATTTGATGACATTAATTTTAAGGCGATAAGAAAACATATTAAGAGAAGTAGAAAACATGGAGTTACATGGACAGGAAATCTTAAAAACATTGATAACAGCTCTGTAAATATTACTGTTTACAAAGACCATATCTCAGGTTCAATCGTATTGCCTGGGCATGTTTATGAGATAAATTCATCTGAAGAAAATATCTCCACTATTGAAGAAATTAATATACAAGACCTTCCAGTCGAAGGCTTACCAAAAAGTCCTGATGAAGATCCAAACTATATACAAAACAAACTTTTTAATGACAGTCTTGCACAGGTTTCTTCCACTTCTCAAAATCAAACCGGTGAAGTTATTGACCTGCTTGTTGTTTACACACCTGCACTGACTGCAAGGTTTGGACAAACAGGAATGGAAACAAAAATTATCAATGCAGTGGAGATGATAAATGACAGTTATCAGAGAAGTGAAATTCCCGCAACTGTAAACCTGGTTCATTTTCAGGAAGTCAATTATAATGAAAATGGTAATATGCCTGATTCATTAGATGCTATTACTGACCCTAATGATGGGCAGATTGACAATGTTCATAACCTAAGAGACCAGTACGGTGCGGATATTGTTTCATTTATTACTGATGATGGAAACTGGTGTGGATATGCATGGGTAATGACGTCTGGTTTTATAAATTCATTTGGACCATATGCTTTTAATGTAACAGATGTTGACTGTATTAGTAATCATAGTCTTACACATGAAATTGGCCATAATCAGGGTAGTGATCATGACAGAAACAATGGTAATTCAGGAGCCTATCCCTATTCATTCGGATACAGAAATACAAGTCAATTCTTCAGGACAATAATGTCCTATTCCTGCAATGACATTGGAGGGGTATGCCCCAGAGTACCTCATTTCTCTAATCCATTTGTTAATTATAATAATACTCCAACAGGAATTGATCATGATATTAATCCTGGCAATTCAGCAGACAATGTAAGGTCTATTAATAATAATTTACAGATAATATCTAACTGGAGAGCATCAGGTAATTCAGCTACAGTTCCAGATGCTCCTTCTAATCTTACAAGCCAGGCTGTATCTGAAAATACAATTATTTTAAATTGGTTTGATAATTCAGACAATGAAGAAGGTTTCTATTTAGAGAGATCCCCTGATAATACTAATTGGGAACGAATTGCAACAATTGATTCAAACACAACTACTTTTAACGATAACACATTAGAACCTTTTACTACTTATTATTATAGTATTCAGTCTTATAACAGTGTTGGAAACTCATCATATTCAAATACTTCAAGCAACACTACGCATGATTCCTCAACACCTTCTAACCAAAATTCATTTCAAGAAACAGGTGGTCAGGTAGTGATGGAAGCAGAGAATTTTGATGAGAATAACACCGGAAGTACAGACGACTGGTTTTTAAGTACAAGCCAGGGAGGTTATTCCGGCACAGGATACATGGAAAGTGGAGTAAATAACGGAACTAATATAAACACGGGTTATGCAGCAAACAGCCCTGAGCTTAAGTACTTAGTAAACTTCACAACCCCAGGCACATATCATGTATGGACAAGGACATGTGGTCCCGGAAGCGGAGACGACTCAATCCATATGGGAATAGATGGGAATGAAAGCTCTACGGCAAACAGAAAGAAGACAGGTAAGCCTTGCAGTTCATTTAGATGGTTTAAAAAAAGGATGAGCGGAGCTTCTGACGCAACAATAGTAGTTCCAAGCAGCGGTGAGCATGAGATAAACCTATGGATGAGAGAAGATGGGAGCAGAGTGGATAAGATTC